>Ga0209922_100006_pt1 | contig 1037843 bp, 924 predicted proteins | sample ThiBiot_500_biof_FD_183946 | JGI IMG/M metagenome (GOLD analysis project Ga0209922, IMG submission 183946) | Wastewater bioreactor microbial communities from Cape Town, South Africa - Thiocy_expt_500_biof (SPAdes) | ecosystem: Engineered > Bioreactor > Thiocyanate-remediating >...
GCTCGACCGCGAGGCGTCAAACGGGCATGTTTATGCAGGTTCATCCGGGGCTCCTGGGGGCTGGGTTGGTGTCGTAACCCCCATCTTCCAGCGATGCCCCGGATGAACAACCTACTGAGAGATCACAGCTAGCGCTCCGCGCATGTCGCAGCCTCGCGGGCGCCATGCTGCGTCCACCAATCCGAGTGGCGTGTCTTCCGGTGTTCGTGTCGAGCCGGAAGACGCACCACTCGGGTTCGGCCTGGATACGCCGGACAGGTCCAATCGCACGGATACCGCACTCTGAAGGAAAGGCCCGCAATCGCAGGCCTTTCCGGGCGGACACGACATGTGCACCCGTCGTCGATACTGGCGCCGGCCAGGGCGGAATGCCGCCGTCCGGGACATCGTCCATCGACGGCGGGCTGCCGGGCGCAGACTGCGGGTGCTGGCCACCGCCATGCCCGCCGCCACCGCTGCCGGCCTCGCTGCGGCCGCCGACGCGATCACCGAGGGCGAGGCGCCGCAGTTGCCGCGCGTGCGCAATCCGGACTTCGACGAACCGGGGTACCTGAAGGTAATCGAGCGCAAGCCCTCGGTGCTGTTCGCCGCCGCCATGTGGCTGGGCGCGTTGCTGGCAGCGCCTGCGCGACTGCGGGCAGGCGCCGGGCTACGCCTTCCAGATCGCCGACAACGTGCTTGACCGCAGCGCCTGCGAGGCCGCGCCGGCAAGCATCTCGACGACGACCTCGCCGAGGGCAGGGCGCCCCTGCCGCTTACCCACGCGTCGCTGCATTCCGACACCACGACCCGGCCACCGCCAGGCACCGCAGCAGGGGCGCGTGGCAACGGCTGTTGGGGGGGGAGCACATGGTGGGCCGGCAGATTACCGTCGGGCCCGGCCCGGCGGGGATCACAATCGCGGTGCAGGTGTTAACCGGCAGCTATGGCATGCCGCGGCCGGGGATCCGCCACGCGGCGGCTGCCGCGCGCTTCCATGCGCGCCAGCTATACCGCCTGCCATGAATGATGGGCGACAGGCGCGCCGGTGCCGGCCATGCTCCGGAATGGGCCAGTGCGACTGCCGCCATCTCGGTACTGCCGCGGGTGGACGGCCGGCAATGCGCCCGCGAACCGCAAACCGGAGATTGGCATGACCCTGCGACCCCTCGTATCCCTTCCCGGCCGTGGCATGGCGCTGCTGTTGGGTGCCCTGCTGGCCCTGGCGCCGCCGGCCGGCGCGCGCGAACTGCTCAACTACCAGGCGATCCAGAAGCCCGAGCACGGCGACCGCGGCATGGTGGTCAGCCAGAACCAGCGCGCCAGCGAGATCGGCGCGCAGGTGCTGCGCGATGGCGGCAACGCGGTGGACGCAGCGGTGGCCACCGCATTCGCGCTGGCGGTGCTGTTGCCGCGCGCGGGCAACATCGGCGGCGACGGCTACATGCTGCTGCACCTGGCCGGCGAGAACCGCAGCGTCGCCATCGATTACCGCTCGATGGCACCGGCGGCGGCCACGCTGGAGCGCTTCATCGGCGCCGACGGCGGGATCGACGGCGAAACCGCCGGGTGGAAGGCCGCCGGGGTGCCGGGCACGGTGGCCGGGCTGGCGCTGGCGCATCGCCGCCACGGGCGCCTGCCGTGGGCACGGCTGCTGCAGCCGGCGACCGAACTGGCCGACAACGGCGTGGTGCTCAGCCGTGACGAAGCGTTCGCGCTGGACTGGGGACGCGACCGGCTGGCGCGCAGCCCGGCCGGCGCCAGCGTGTTCCTGCATGCCGACGGCAGCGCGCTGCGCGCGGGCGAACGCCTGCGCCAGGCCGACCTGGCGTGGTCGCTGCGGCAGATCGCGCGCGACGGCGAGGACGCGTTCTACCGCGGGCCGATCGCGCAGCGGCTGGTGGCGGCCATGCAGCGCCATGGCGGGCTGATCGGCCGCGACGACCTGGCCGGCTACCGCGCCATCGAACGCGAACCGCTGCGCACCACCTACCGCGGGCACCCGGTGGTGAGCATGCCGCCGTCCAGTGGCGGCGGCGCCAGCGTGCTGGAAATGCTCAACCTGCTCGAGCACGAGGACCTGGCCGCGCACGGGGCCGGTTCGGCCGCGGCGCTGCACGCGATGGCCGAGGCGATCAAGCTTGCCTGGGCCGACCGCGCACGCCACGCCGGCGATCCGGCGTTCGTCGCCGCGCCGGTAGGCGGGCTGGTGTCCAAGGCCTATGCCGACGTGCGCTGGCGGCAGTTCTCGCCGGACCGCGCGCTCGATGCCACCGCGCTGGCGGCGGGCGATCCACTGCCCCATGAAAGCCCGCAGACCACGCATTTCTCGGTGGTCGACGCCGACGGCAACGCGGTCAGCAATACCTTCACCCTGGGCTCGGACTTCGGCGCCGGGGTGATGGCCGAAGGCACCGGCTTCCTGCTCGGCAACCTGATCGGCAATTTCTCGCTGCGCGCGCAGCTTGCCGCGCGCAAGGAGCCGGGGCGTGTGGTCGCCAACGCGCTGCAGCCCGGCCGTCGCCCGGTCTCGAGCATGTCGCCGACGCTGGTGCTGCGCGATGGCAAGGCGTGGCTGGTCACCGGCAGCCCGGGCGGCAACACCATCCCCGGCACGGTGATGCAGACGATCGTGGACGTGGTCGATTTCGGCATGAACATCGCCGAGGCCACCCACCGCCCGCGCATCCACCAGGACATGGGCAGCGGTATGTTGCAGATCGAACCGGGCTTCAGTCCCGATACGCTGCGCCTGCTGCGTGGCCTGGGCCACCGCATCGAAAGCGACGAGACCATCGGCAGCACGCAGACGCTGCTGGTCGGCGAGGACGGTGTCCAGGGCGCGGCCGATCCCCGCCGGCCGGGCGCCGGCGCAGCCGCGCAGTAGTCCCGAAACAAGCAGGGCCGCCATCGTGGCGGCCCTGCGGGATCGTGCTGCGGCAACGTCCGGGCGCGGTCAGTGCGGCCAGAAGTTGAGGAAGCCGGTGATGATCAGCGCATTGACGAAGTCGATGAAGAACGCGCCCACCAGCGGGGCCACCAGGAACGCGCGCGGCGCCACGCCGTAGCGCTGCACCAGTCGCCGCATCACCGCCATGGCGTTGGCGGTGGTGCCGAGCATGAAGCCGATGAAGCCGCCGCCCATCACCGCCGCGTCGTAGTCGCGGCCCATCACGTAGTAGATCGGCACCGCGAACAGCGCCACCAGCGCCACCTGGATGACCAGGTTGACCACCAGTGGCAGGCCCATGCCGGCCAGTTCCCACAGTTTCAGGTCCATCAGCGCCACCGCCAGGAACAGCGCCAGGCAGATGTTGCCGATCAGGTCGGTGGTCGGCACCGACAGCCGGATCAGCCCGGTGTAGTCGTCGATGTTGCGGATCACCGCACCCACCAGCATCGCGCCGATGTAGGAGGGCAGGGTCAGGCCCAGGCCATCGAAGCCCTGGCTGACCCACGCGCCCAGCCACATCGCCATCAGCAGCACCACGATGCTCTTGAGCGCGTCGAATTCGCGCGCCGATTCGTTGGGGAAGTGCACGTGCACGCTTTCGTCGTCCGCGGCACCGCCTGCGGCCCTGGCGCCGTTGCCGGCCGGGCCGCTGATGCCGAACCGCCGCATCAGCACGGTGATGGTCGGGCCGCCGATCAGGCCGCCGCAGATGATGCCGGCCATCGCCGCGGTGATCGCCAGGGTCTCGGCGCCCTGCAGCCCGGCTTCCTCGAACAGCGGCGCGAAGGCCATGCCGGTGGCCGGGCCGCCGGTGAGCGTGGCCGAGCCGGCGAGCACGCCGAACATCGGGTGCAGGTCGAACATCCACGCCACGCCGATGCCGACCAGGTTCTGCAGCACCGCGAACAGGCTGGCCAGCACCAGGAAGATCATCACCTGGCGCCCGCTGACCCGCAGCAGGCGCAGGCTGGCGTTGATGCCCAGGGTGGTGAAGAAGGCCACCATCAGCGGCACCTTGAGGCTGGTGTCCAGTTCGAACAGGGTGGTGTCGCGCGCATGCGCGGCCCACACCAGCAACGCCACCAGCAGGCCGCCGACGACCGGTTCGGGCAGGTTGTAGCGGCGCAGCACCGGGATCGCGCGGCACAGCGCGTAGCCGGCGAACAGGGTCAGGCCGCCGAAGGCGATCGTCTGTACGGCATCAAGTTGGATCATCGAATCAGTACCTCGTGCCCTGCCAGTGCAGGAGTCTGGGGCGGTGTCCGGCGCAGGGCCGGCGCCGCCGTGGAAGGACTGCCGCGTGTGGCCGGGCTCCGTGGCACGGGGGAGGGGACGGAGCCACGGGCAGTCCGGCGGAGCCGGCCCGTGCGCATGACGGATGGCAGATGGTTCGATGCCCGAAGGCGGCATTTCCGCCAGTCGGGGCGGATGGGGATGGCTGCGGCCGGCATGGGCGCAAGCAGGCAGGCATGGGGAATCTCCATGACGAGCGGGCCGGTCTGCTGCGCCGCAGCACAATGCGTGGAGCGGGGCGGCGACATGCACAATAGCCGTGCAGCCGCCTCCAGCGCCAGTCGCAAGAGCGCGTGGCGCCATAGCCGCTCGTTATGCGCGGCAGGCGCCGATGGCGTGGCCCGGCGGCTCCCGAGTGGAGCCCGGCGGGCGCGGGTTCAGCGCGGCGGGCGCTTCCAGGCGACGCAGTCCACTTCCACCTTGCAGTCCACTACCATGCGGTTCTCCACGCAGGCGCGTGCCGGCGGGTGCTCGCCGAAATAGTGCTTGAACACGCTGTTGAACGCGTAGAAATCGCGGGCGTCGTCCAGCCATACGCCGCAGCGCACCACGTGCTCGGGGCCGTAGCCGGCCTCGGCGAGGATCGCCATCACGTTGCCGATGGCCACATGCGCCTGCTCGGTCACGGTGCCGCCGACCAGTTCGCCGTCGCGCATCGGTACCTGGCCGGAAACGTACAGCCAGCCGTCGGCCTCGACCGCGCGCGAAAACGGCATGTGCTGGCGGCCCTGGCCGACCCCGCCCTCGGCGCCGTAACGCTTGATGTCGCTCATGGAATGCTCCTTGTTGCAGTGATCCTGGATGGTTGCGCGGATGCGCCCGCCGTCTGGCGCCGCTGGGCCGGGCGGCGGTGCGGATCAGCGGCCCGGCGCGATGAAGCGCCCGGCGCGTGCGACCACCTCGCTGCCGTCGTAGGCCAGTTGTCCGTTGACCCACACCGCGTCGATGCCCTCGGCCGCGCGCACCGGATCGTGGAAGCTGGCGGTGTCGCGCACGCGCGCCGGGTCGAACAGGACCAGGTCGGCGCAGGCGCCGGGGTGGATGCCGCCGCGCGCGCCCAGCGCGAAGCGCGAGGCCGGCAGCCCGGTCATCTTGTGCACGGCGGTATGCAGCGGAAACAACGCCTGGTCGCGCGCGTAATGGCCGAGCACGCGCGGGAACGTGCCCCACAGGCGCGGATGCGGACGCGGATCGCGCGGCAGGCCGTCCGAGCCGATCATGGTCAGCGGGTGCGCGAGGATGCGGCGCACGTCGTTCTCGTCCATGCAGTGGTAGACCGCCCCGGCCGGCTGCAGGCGTGCCGCGGCCTGCAGCAGCGTCACCCCCCAGTCCGCGGCGATGGCGGCCAGCAGGCGGCCGCCCTGCGCCGGTTCCGGCTCGGACCAGGTAACCAGGATGTCGTAGGCATCGGTGACCTGCTTCAGGTCCAGGGTGGAGGCGCTGGCGGCATACGGGTAGCAGTCGCAGGCCACGTCCTGGTTGCCGGAGGCGGCGTCCAGCCGGTGCAATACTTCGCGGCTGCGGCCCCAGTTGTCGATGCCCGCGCATTTCAGGTGCGAGACGCGCACTGCGGCCTGCGGCGCGCGCGCGGCGTCGAACGCCTCGTCCAGCGCTGCGAGGATGCCACCGAATTCATCGCGCAGGTGGGTGGCGTACAGCCCGCCGTGCGGTAGTTCCCTGGCCAGTTCCGCCACTTCCGCCGACGGCGCATGGAACGCCGAGCCATACGCCAGCCCGCTGCTCAGGCCCAGCGCGCCCTGCGCCAGGCTGGCGCGCAGCTGCGCACGCATCGCCTCGATCTCTCCGGCGGTGGCGGCGCGGTCCAGCCGGTCCATGTGGTTCTGGCGCAGCGCGGTATGGCCGACCAGGGCGGCCACGTTCACCGCCGGGCGTGCCGTTTCCACGGCCTGGCGGTAGCTGGCGAAATCGACATAGCGGAAATCGCCGGCCTCGCCGAGCAGGTTCATCGGGTCCGGCACCTCGCCGCGGATGCGCACCGGGCTGGCGCTGATGCCGCAGTTGCCGACCACCACCGTGGTCACGCCCTGCGACAGCTTGCTGGCCATGCCGGGGTTGCGCAGCACTTCCAGGTCGTCGTGGGTGTGTACGTCGATGAAGCCCGGCGCCAGCGCGCGGCCGCCGGCATCGATGACCTGGCGGGCGCCGCCATCCACCGCGCCGACCGCGACGATGCGGCCGTCGCGTACCGCCACGTCGCCATGGCGGCCGGGGCGGTCGTTGCCATCGAGCACCAGCGCGTTGCGGATCAGTACGTCGTGCATCGATCAGTCGCCCAGCGGCAGGCGCGAGTCGCCGCCCCGGTAGCGGTCCAGCGCCAGCTTGATGCGACGCAGGTGCTCGTGGTTCTCGCTGGCGCCGTTGAGCGCGGTGGTGGTGGCCAGCACGTCGATCGCCAGCATCATCGCGTAGCGCGAGGCGGAGGGTTTGAACACGAAATCGGTTTCCTCGATGCTGATCGGCAGCAGCCAGTCGCTCAGCCCGGCCAGCGGCGTCCCGGCGCGGGTGATGGCGCCGACCCGCGCGCCGTAGGTGCGCGCGATCTCCACCGCCGAGATCACTTCCGGGGTGATGCCGCTGACCGACAGCGCCAACACCAGGTCCTGCGGGCCGAGGATGGCGGCGGTCATCTTCATCACCACCGCGTCGCTGCAGGCGGTGATCGGCAGGCCGAAGCGCATCAGCCGGTTCTGCAGTTCCTGCGAGAACACGGTGGAACAGCCGCCGATGCCGAACACGTGGATGCGCCGCGCCTGGCAGATCGCATCGGCCAGCTGCTGCACCACGTCTTCCTGCAGGTTGGCCAGGTTGTGGCGCAGGCTGGCCTGGATGTCGTCGCAGATCTGCGCGAACAGCGCCGATACCGGTGGCGCGTTCTGCTGCTCCAGGAAGCGCTTGCCGACCGCGCTGGCCGAAGCCAGGCGCGCGCGCAGTTCGCGCACGTGTTCGCAGCCCAGGGTCTTGGCGAAGCGCGAGATCGCCGCGGCGCTGACCTCGGCGCGCTCGGCCAGCTCGGTCACGCCGTACTGGGCGGCGGCATCGACGTCGGCGAGGATGGTGTTGGCGATGCGGGCTTCGACCGGGCTGAATTCGTGCAGCCGTTGGCGCAGTTCGTAGACGATGTCGAACATGGTGGGTTCTTCGGTTCAGAGCACGGCGGCAAGGGCCGCCACCAGCGCCAGCGCGGTGACGGAGATGAGGGTTTCCAGCACGGTCCAGGTCTTGAAGGTCTGGGCCACGGACATGTTGAAGTATTCCTTGACCAGCCAGAAGCCGCCGTCATTGACGTGCGACAGCACCACCGAGCCGGCGCCGGTGGCCAGCACCAGCAGTTCCGGGTGCGGGTAGCCCAGCGCGGCGGCGATCGGGGCGACGATGCCCGACGCGGTGGTCATGGCCACCGTCGCCGAGCCGGTGGCGATGCGCATCAGCGCGGCCATGGTCCAGCCCATCAGCAGCGGCGACAGCTGGAACTGGCGGGACAGGTCGATGATCTGGCTGGCCACGCCGGTGTGCACGAGGATGCCGTTGAGGCCGCCGCCGGCGCCGACCAGCAGGGTGATGGCGGCGGTCGGGGCCAGGCACTCCTGCGAGAATTTCAGGATCTGCTCGCGGTTGAAGCCGCGCATCAGCCCCAGGGTGACGAAGCTCAGCAGCGTGGCCAGCAGCAGCGCCACCACCGAGTGGCCGATGAAGCGCAGGCCGTGGTTAAGCGGCGAGCCGGGCGTGGCGATCTGGTCGGCCCAGCCGCCCAGCAGCATCAGCGCCACCGGCAGCAGCACGGTGGCGAGGGTGATGCCGAAGCCCGGCAGCTGCTCGTCGGGGATGCGGCCGTGGCCCTCGTCCAGCAGCGCGGCCTCCATCGGATTGTGCGCCGGCAGCGCCACCCGTGGCGCGACCACCCTGGCGAACACCGGCCCGGCCAGCGCCGCAGTCGGCAGCCCCACCAGCAGCGCATAGAACACGGTGCGGCCCACGTCCGCGCCATAGGCATGCACGGCCAGCATCGCCGCCGGGTGCGGCGGCACCAGCCCGTGCACCACCGACAACCCCGCGACCATCGGCAACCCGACCAGCAGCAGCGGCACGCCGGTGCGGCGGGCGACGTTGAGCACGATCGGGATCAGCAGCACGAAGCCGACCTCGAAGAAGATCGGCAGGCCGATGCAGAAGGCGATCAGCATCATCGCCCAGTGCACGTTGCCGGGACCGAAGCGCGCGATCAGCGTGCGCGCGATGCGTTCGGCGCCCCCGGACTCGGCCATCATCTTGCCGAGCATGGTGCCCAGCGCCACGATCAGCGCGATGTGGCCCAGGGTCTTGCCCACGCCCTGTTCGTAGGCCGGCAGGATCTCCGGCGCGGGCATGCCGGCCAGCAGCGCCAGCCCCACCGAGACCAGGGTGACGCTGATGAAGGGATTGAGCCGGTAGCGGGCGATCAGCACGATCAACGCGACGATCGCCAGCACGGCGTAGATCAGCAGCAGGTGTCCTTGGCTCATGCGTGCGGGTCCGGCAGCGGCTCAGAACCGCGTGGAGACGGCATCGACCACGTTGTGGTCGTCGTCGACCACCAGCAGGTGGCGCCACTTGTCGAAGGTCAGGCACGGGTGGGAGATGTCGAAGCACAGCATGTCGCCCACGCGCAGGTCGTCTTCGGCCCGCACCTGCAGGAAGGCGTGCTGGTCCATCATCGCCGTCACCTGCCAGTGCGCGGCGGCGTCGCCGGGCGTGGCATCGCCGGGCCGGTAATGCAGCGCCGGCACCGGGAAGCCTGCGTCGAACGCGGCATCGCGCTTGCCCAGCCCGACGATGGCCCGTTCCGGCTCCGGCCGCGACTGCACGTAGGCCCACAGCCGCAGCGCCGGGCGCAGGCTCGTGCCCATCTTCCGCGCGACCGGGTTGCCGGCCTGGATGCGGCTGGCGGCCTGGCGGTAGGCGCCGACGTCATGGGTGAGGTAGCAGCCCGGGCGCAGCACGATCTCGGCCGTGGCGTCGCCGGACAACGCGGCGAACTCCTCGGCGACCACGTCGAACCAGGCCGAGCCGGCACCGGTCAGCAGCGCCGGCACGCGGCCGATGGCGGCGCCGTCGCGCAGTCGCTGGAAGGTCGCCACGCTGCGGCGCAGGACCGCGCGCACGCCGGCCTCGTCGGCCACCACGCCCTCGTAGACTTCCACGCCGGCCAGCCGCAGCGCCCGTGGCCAGCGTGCGACCGCCGCGACCACCGCCTGCGCCTGGGCGTCGTCGCGGACCCCGGTGCGGCCGCCGCTGACGCCGATCTCCAGCAACACGTCCAGGCACAGCCCGCGGGCGTCGAACCAGCGGCCCAGCGCGTCGGCGTTGGCGGCCGAGTCGACCAGGCAGAACACCTCGGTGCCGGTCTCCAGCAGGCCGGCGATGAGCGCCATGTTGGCCGGGCCGACCAGCTGGTTGGCGATCAGGATGCGGCGCGCGCCGGCCAGCCAGGCCTCGCGCGCCTGCGGCGCGGTGGCCACGGTGATGCCCCAGGCGCCGGCATCGAGCTGCAGGCGGAACAGCTCCGGGCTCATCGTGGTCTTGCCATGCGGCGCCAGCTGCACGCCGTAGGCGGCGACGAAGCGGCGCATCCATTCCAGGTTGTGCAGCAGCGCCGAACGCAGCAGGACCGCGGCCGGCAGGCTGACCTGCTCGCCCAGGATGGACCACCCCTGGTGGGCCGCGTCGGGGATGGACAGCGCAGCGTCGCTGGCACCCAGGCCCTTGCCGCGGAGCACGGCTGGCGCGTCTTGAAATTGTTTTTTATCCATTCCGGATCACTTTCACGATGTCCCCGTGTTCCCCGCGGGAGAGTGGTCTATGTAGCAGATAACTGGCTTCATGAAAAATATTTTCGCGAAATGTTGCAAAGCAGCACCGCGAATCGGGTGCCAGGTCCTGAATGCAGTCCCCGATGAAACGGTTCATGTCGTCGTCGAGTCGCTAGAATCGGGCATTCAGCCACAGCAAGTCCCGTCGATGTCCAAAGAAGATTTCAAGCAGGCCGCCCTCGACTACCACCGCATGTCGCCGCCGGGGAAGATCCGGGTCGCCGCCACCAAGCCGATGCTCACCCAGCGCGACCTGTCGCTGGCGTACTCGCCGGGCGTGGCCTATGCCTGCGAAGCGATCGTCGCCGACCCGGCCGCGGCCAGCGAGCTGACCGCACGCGGCAACCTGGTCGCGGTGATCTCCAACGGCACCGCGGTGCTGGGCCTGGGCAACATCGGCCCGCTGGCCGGCAAGCCGGTGATGGAAGGCAAGGGCGTGCTGTTCCAGAAGTTCGCCGGCATCGACGTGTTCGACATCGAGGTCGACGAGAACGACCCGGACAAGCTGGTCGACATCATCGCCTCGCTGGAACCGACCTTCGGCGGCATCAACCTGGAGGACATCAAGGCGCCGGAGTGCTTCGTGGTCGAGCGCAAGCTGCGCGAGCGCATGAACATCCCGGTGTTCCATGACGACCAGCACGGCACCGCGATCATCGTCGGTGCGGCCATCCTCAACGCGCTGGACATCACCGGCAAGAAGATCGGCGAGGTCAAGGTCGCCACCACCGGCATGGGCGCGGCCGGCATTTCCTGCGTGAACATGCTGGTGGAACTGGGCGTCAAGCCGGAGAACGTGCTGGCGTTCGACCGCGACGGCGTGATCCACAGCGGCCGCGAAGGGCTGGATCCGGAGAAGGCGCGCTATGCGCGCGACACCGACAAGCGCACCCTGGCCGAGATCGTCGAGGGCGCGGACATCTTCCTGGGCCTGTCGGCCCCGGGCATCCTCACCGCCGAGATGGTCAAGACCATGGCGCCGGACCCGGTGATCTTCGCGCTGGCCAACCCGACCCCGGAGATCATGCCGGAAGTGGCGCGCGCCGCGCGCCCGGACGCGATCATCGGCACCGGCCGTTCGGACTACCCGAACCAGGTCAACAACGCGCTGTGCTTCCCGTACCTGTTCCGCGGCGCGCTCGACGTCGGCGCCACCGGCATCAACGAGGAAATGAAGGTCGCCTGCGTGCGCGCCATCGCCGCGCTGGCGCGCAAGGAGGCATCCGACCTCGGCGCGGCCTACGGCGGCGACACCCCCAGCTTCGGCCGCGACTACCTGATCCCGCGCCCGTTCGACCGCCGCCTGCTGGTGGAACTGTCCTCGGCGGTGGCGCAGGCGGCGATGGACTCGGGCGTGGCCACGCGCCCGATCGCCGACATGGCCGCCTACCGGCAGAAGCTGGCGCAGTTCGTCTACCGCACCAGCCTGTTCATGAAGCCGGTCTACGACCAGGCGCGCGCCGACAAGCAGCGCGTGGTCTATGCCGAGGGCGAGGAGGAAGTGGTGCTGCGCGCGGTGCAGAACGTGATCGACGAAGGCGTGGCCTTCCCGATCCTGATCGGCCGCCCGGACGTGATCGAATCGCGCATCGAGCGGCTGGGCCTGCGCATGAAGCCGGGCGTGGATTTCGAAGTCACCAACATCAACGACGATCCGCGCTTCAACGACTACTGGCAGTACTACCACGGGCTCACCGGCCGTCGTGGCGTGACCGTGGCCGCGGCCAAGAACCTGCTGCGCTCGCGCCCGACCCTGATCGCCGCGGTGATGGTGGCGCGCGGCGAGGCCGACGCCATGCTCAGCGGCGTGGTCGGCCGTTTCCACAAGAAGCTCGGCTACGTGCGCAGCGTTATCCCGCTGGAGCCGCGGGTCAGCTCGACCTCGGCGATGACCGGGGTGATCAACTCGCAGGGCGTGTTCTTCTTCGTCGATACCCACGTGCAGGAAGACCCGAGCGTGGAGCAGATCGTCGAGTCCACGCTGCAGGCCGCCTACCGCATGAAGCTGTTCGGCATCGAACCGAAGGTGGCGCTGCTGTCGCACTCCAACTTCGGCAGCCATGATTCCAAGGATGCGCTGAAGATGCGCCAGGTGCGCGAGCAGCTGCTCAAGCGCAACCCGCGGTTGAACGTGGACGGCGAGATGCAGGGCGACACCGCGTGGGACGAGGCGCTGCGCGAGAAGCTGCTGCCCAACAGCACGCTCAAGGGCCGCGCCAACCTGTTCGTGCTGCCCAACCTGGAGGCGGCCAACATCGCCTACAACCTGGTGCGGGTGTTCACCGACGGCGTGGCGATCGGCCCGATCCTGATGGGCATCTCCAAGCCGGTTCACATCCTCACCAGCAGCGCCAGTTCGCGCCGCGTGCTGAACATGACCGCCATCGCCGCGGTCGATGCGCAGATCCGCAAGCAGATGGAAGCCGAGCGCGGCACCTGAGCCGCGTCGCCACGGTACCCACGACAAGGCCGGCGCATGCCGGCCTTGTCGTATCCGCATCGTCCGGTGCTCGTGGCTGCCGCCGGGCGCCGTGCCGGGTCAGGCGATGATGCCCAGGACCACCGCGCGCACCGCCGCGGCCGTGCGGTTGCCGACGTCGAGCTTGGTCATGGCGTTGTTGAGGTGGAAGTTGACCGTGCGCTCGGTGATGTTGAAGCGGGCGGCGATCTGGCGGTTGGTATGGCCTTCGGCGACCCAGCGCAGGATCTCGACCTCGCGCCCGCTCAGCGCCTCGCGCGAGGTCGCGCGCCAGCGCGCAAGCATTTCCCGCGCCAGCCCATGGTGGGCGACCTGGCCCAGCCACAGCAGCTGCGGCCACCTGGCGCGCAGTTCCAGCGGGTCCAGGCGCGTACCGCCGCGGGTCAGCGTCAGCATGCCGCGCACGCTGTTGGCCGCCAGCGCCGGCAGCGATACGCCGCAGGTGATGTCGTGCAGGCGCGCGTCCTCCCAGAAGGCGGCGGCCGGGTCCAGTGGGTCATCGCCGTTGGACCAGGCGAAGGCGTCGAGCGACGCCGCGCCCTGGCGCACGGTGGGGTCGACCTGCAGGTAGTTGTTGTCCTGGTAGCGCTTCTGCCAGATCTCCGGGTAATCGTTGAGCATCACGATCTCCGGCTGCGCCAGCGGCAGCGGCGCACGCACGCCATAGGCGCAGTGCTCGAAGCCCAATGCGCGCACCATCCCGGCGATCCTCCCGAACAGGTCGTCCTGTCCATCGGGCGCCAGCAGCGCATTGAGTTGGTCTTCCCGCCACGCCTCCATTTCCGCCCTCGGTGAAACCGTGATCACGGCCGGGTGGCACTGTCAGTACTGACAGCTTCCAGTACCCGCGACGTGCATCTAGATTGGTCAAACACATCGCCCGGCGCGGCGCACTGCCACTGCCTGCACTGCCATAGGCTGCATGATAATGACAGACGACGACGGTTACATCCGCCTATCGCGGCAGGCGCTGGACCAGATCCGGCTCGTGCACCTGGTATCGGGGCTGGACGAGGAAGAAGGCGGCGCTGCAGCAGGGGCGGCCCACTCGGACATCAGCGGGTATACCGAATGGGCCACCACCTCGGTGCCGGCCGTCTCGGTCGGCTGGGACTGGCATATCGATACCCTGGCCCGGCCCGTCTCCGCCGCCTGCCGGGACGCGCCGCGCAGCAACGTGATGCTGGTCGATGAGCGCGGCCGGGACATCGGCCCGGACCATACCGCGTGCTGCCTCAGGCAACTGGTCGATGCGCTGGAATGGAAACCGGTGGTGCTGGACGCCATCGGATTGCGCTGACGCGCGGCCGGGCAGGCGACCCGGCCGCGCCATACCCGTCGCCCGCGGCGCGCGCATACGCTGCCGCGCCTGGACGCTGCCGACCTGTCAATCCTGACAGTTATCAGGCCTTTGCTGCATTGCAAGACTCCTCCCCGTCCTTCAGCAACAGGGGAGCGGATCATGGAATTCATCCTCGCCAGCGCAGGCGATCTGCCGCCGCCGCTCAATCGTGCGCTGGGCCGCTACCGCCACCGCGTCTTCATTGAAACGCTGGGCTGGCAGATGGATACGCCGCCGGGGATCGAGCGCGACCGGTTCGACCGGCCCGAAACCGTGCACCTGATCGCCCGCGATGACCAGCACGCGATCGTCGGCTACGCGCGCCTGCTGCCGACCACCGGCCCGTATCTGCTGGGTGAGATGTTCCCGCAGCTGCTGAACGGCCTGCCGCCACCGTGTTCGGATGAGGTGTGGGAACTGTCGCGCTTCGCGGTGATGGACCTGCGCGGCGCGCGCGCCGGGGTTTCCACGCAGCGCCCGTCGGCACTGGCGGTGGACATCCTGCAGTTGGCCGCCGGCTACGTGGAACGCCGGGGCGGCAAGCGCCTCATCACCGTCTCGCCGCTGGCGATGGAGCGGTTGCTGCGCCGGACCGGCTTCCATGTCCACCGCGCCGCGCCGCCGGTGATGGTCGAAGGCCACCCGACCTTCGCCTGCTGGATCGAGCTGGCGGGGCGGCCGCCGTGGGCGCCGCATGCAAACGCCGCGACCTGTCAATTCTGACAGTTACGGGAAACGTGCATCTCGGGTGAAATCCCGATGAGGCCGGAGTGCCTCCGGGAGACGGGAAAATGGGCCCGGCCTCCCGGCCGGCGTGGAACGCCATGCGGAGGGAACAGGGAGGTTGCAGGCGGGAGCGGTCCCGCTTCGCGCGCGCTCGGCGCGCCCCTCCGTGTTCTTTCATATCGGGAGATGGGGCATGTTCAAGAAGATTTCGGACCACGACGCCAGGCGCGGCGTCTCCGATTCGCTGCGGATGCAGTTCCTGGCCGGTCTCTTTGTCGGTGCCGTCGTCGGCATCGGCGTGGGCGGGTTGCTGGGCATCCTGGCCTGAACCAGGCGCCTGCCGGTGCCGGCCGTTGCAGGCCGCCGGCACGCAGCAGGCGCATCGCCGCCGGTGCCGGGGTCACGGGCAGGTACCGGCCGGTGGCGAATGCCGCAGCACGCGGCCGGCCAGGACATCGGTCTGTACGTCGTCCTCGATGGCGATGCGGCCATTGACCACCAGCAGGGCGATGCCCGAGGACAGCGCGCGCGGGTCGAGGTAATCGGCATGCGGCATGAACCGCTGCGGATCGAACACCACCACGTCGGCGAAGAACCCGGGGCGCAGCTCGCCACGCTGCTGCACTCCCAGGATGCGTGCGGTCAGCGCGGTGGAGCGGTGGATGAACTCCTCCAGGCGCAGGACCCCGAGCTCGCGCACGTAGCGCTGGTACTTCAGCGGGAAGCTGGCGTACTGGCGGGGATGCCCGTCGTTGCCGTCCGAACTGGTCACCATCCATGGCTGCCGCATCAGCAGGCGCACGTCGTCCTCGTCCATGTTGAACGAGGCCACCGAACCGCCATCGTGGTCGGGGTGGTCGATGCCGTGCCCGATGATGTGCAGCGCCGCATCGACCGGATCCAGCTTCCATGCCGCGGCCATCGCCGCCAGCGTCCTGCCGGTCCATGGCTGGTCCGCGGAGATCAGCAGCAGGGCGTCGGCGCCGCCGCGGCGCTGCAGGTTGCCGCGCATCGCGGCGCGGATGCGCTCGCGCCGCGGCGGGTCCTGCAGCCGTTCCCGCAGGGCGTCGTTGCCGCCGTCCACGGCCCAGCGTGGCAGCAGTGCGGCGGTGATGCTGGTACCCGAGGCCAGCCACGGGTACTGGTCGGCGCTGACCCGTTGCCCGCGCGCCCGCGCCCGCTCCACCAGCCGCACCAGTGCCGGCGCCATGCCGTGCACGTCCTTGCCCAGCGCCTTGAGGTGCGCGATGTGCACCGGCAGCCCGGCTTCGCGGCCGATCGACAGGGCTTCGCGGGTGGAAGCGAGCAGGCCGATGTCGTAGGACGACTCGTCGCGCTGGTGGGTGTCGTAGATCCCGCCGCGGATCGCCGCCTCGCGCGCCAGCGCCACCACCTCGGCACGGCTGGAAAAGCTCTGCGGCGCGTAGAACAGGCCGGTGGAAAAGCCGGCCGCGCCTTCGCACATGCCCTGCGCCACCAGCGCGCGCATGCGCCGCAGTTCCGCTGGCGTCGGCGCGCGCGCGGCGTCGCCAAGCACGGCGCGCCGCACCGGTCCGAAGCCGACGTAGGGCACCAGGTTGGTGCCGACGCCGGCGCGGGTGAACGCCTCGTCGTCGCGGCCGACATCCGCGCTGCCGCCGCCGTCGACGCCATGGGCGATGGTGGTCACGCCCTGGTACTGCCACGGCGCGTTGCGACGCACCCGCGGATCGTCCGAGCGGATGTACGTGTAGGGATGGGTGTGCGGGTCGATGAAGCCGGGCGCGACGATCCTGCCGGTGGCGTCGATGGTGCGCGCCGGCGCATAGGGCCGGCCGGCACCGGGCCCGACCGCGACCACGCGGTCGCCGGCGATGACCACGTCGCCGACCACGCCGGGGGCGCCGCTGCCGTCGTGGATCTCCCCGCCGGTGATCAGCAGGTCGGCCGCCTGCGGTGCCGACGCCTGTGCGCCGGCGCATGAGGACAGCACGACGAGGGCGGCGGCGAGGCGGACGATGGGCGGCAAGGCGGTTCCCGGGGCGGCACGGTGGGTGCCGGGCCACCATAGGACGGCGGCAGGGGGGCGGCCATTGAAAAAAGTGGCGACGGGCATGGCACCGGGTTATGTCCGGCGAAGTCCATGTCCTGCCGGCGCTGCTAGAATTGCCCGGTCCCGGTTTTCCTGTGTGAATGACGCCATGAGCCATACCGCCGCCGCGCCCGCCAACGCCGAGAAGCGCTACAACGTGCATCGTGCCGACCTGCCGTTGAGCTGCCCGACGCCGGAGATGGCGCTGTGGAATTCGCATCCGCGGGTTTACCTGCCGATCGAGAACGAGCCCAACGGCGAAGCCGCCTGCCCGTACTGCGGCGCGGTGTTCGTGCTGGTCGACTGAACGCCCGCATGCGCCGCCTGACCGTGGTGCAGCTGCTGCCGGCGCTGCACTCCGGCGGCGTCGAGCGCTCGACGCTGGAGATCGCCCAGGCGCTGGTGCAGGCCGGGCATCGCGCCATCGTGGTCTCGGCCGGTGGCCGCCTGGTGGCGCCGCTGCTGGACAGCGGTGCCGAACACCTGGCGCTGGACATCGGCCGCAAGTCGCTGCTGACCCTGCGCCACGTGGTGGCGCTGCGCAGGCTGTTCGCCGAAACCGGTGCCGATATCGTGCACGCGCGTTCGCGGCTGCCGGCCTGGCTGGGCTGGCACGCGCTGCGCGGCATGCCGCGGGAACGGCGCCCACACTGGGTCACGACCATGCATGGGCTCAATTCGCCGGGCCGCTACAGCGGCATCATGGCCAGTGGCGAGCGCGTGATCTGCGTGTCCCGCAGCGTGCGCGACTACCTGCTCGCGCATTACCCGGGCACCGATCCGCAGCGCCTGCGGGTGATCCCGCGTGGCGTGGACCTGGCGCAGTTCCCGCACGTGGCGCCGGCCGACCGGCGCCCGCGACTGGCGGTCGAAGCGCTGCATCCGGCGTTGGCCGGCGCCGGGCCGCTGTTGCTGTTGCCCGGTCGCGGCACCCGCCTCAAGGGGCATGCGCATGCGCTGCGCCTGCTGGCGGCGCTGCGCGGACATGGCGTGCCGGCACGGCTGTGGATGCCGGGCGCGCGCGAGCCGGGACGCGAGGCGTACGTGCGCGACCTGGAACAGCAGGCCGCGACGCTGGGCATCGCCGACGCGGTCGCCATCACCGAACCCACCGCCCGGATCGCGCAGGCCTATGCGGCCAGCGACCTGGTCCTGCAGCTGTCGGACAAGCCCGAGGCATTCGGCCGCACCGTGCTCGAGGCGCTGGCGGTAGGCCGCCCGGTGCTGGGCTGGGGCCATGGTGGGGTCGGCGAACTGCTGGCGCAGCTGCAGCCTTCCGGCGCGGTGCCGCCGGGCGACGCCGCGGCATTGGCGGCGCGTGCGCTGGACCTGCTGCGGCAACCGCCATCGCTGCCGCGGCGCATCCCCTTCACCCTGCGGGCCATGCAGCGCGCGACGCTGGACGTTTATGGCGAACTCGTCGGTTGAATCCCCCGTGGCGTCGCCGGCGCTGCCGTTGAAGTGGGCCCCGGCCTGGGTGATCGCCTGCGTCGCGGCGTGGCCGGCGCCGGGCATCGCCGAGGCGTTGCTGGCGCTGGGTGCGCTGGCGACGCTGGGCTACCTGGCGTGGCGGCGCTTCACCGGCGACGGCCGCCGCCTGCTCAGCGTCCCGGCGTGGGCGCTGACCAGCACGCTGTTCCTTGCCTATTGGCTGCCGCAGCTGGTTTCGGCAGTGGACGCGGACGATCCCGGCCGGGCCTGGGGCCGGGTCGCGGCCGGGCTGCGCCACCTGCCTTTCATGTGGCTGGTGGCCATCGCCGTGGCGAGCGACGCCCGGCGCCGGGTCACGTTCACCGGATTGGGCGTGGTCGTCGCGCTGTGGGTGGCCGACGCGCTGGCACAGGCGCTGGCCGGCAGCAGTCCACTGTTCTGGTCGATGGACCAGGTGAAATGGCTGATCAGCGGGCACGGCCTGTGCAGCGCCGGGGAAGCGGCGCAGGCCGACCGGCTCAGCGGCGTATTCGGGCCATGCAACCTCAAGTTCGGGCAGGTGCTCGCCAGCCTCACGCCGTTCCTGCTGTTCGCCGCCGCCGCGCGCTGGGGACGCTGGGGCTGGCTGCTGGCGGCGGTGCCGACCGGGGTGGTGATCGTGCTCGCCGGTTCGCGCGCGTCCTGGATCACCTATGCCCTGGTGATGCTGTTCTCCGGCTGGCGCCTGCTGGGCAGGAAGGGCATGGCCCTGGTGCTGCTCTCCGGTGTGCTTGGCGCGGTGCTGCTGGCCGGGTTGTCGCCCCAGGTGCGCGAGCGGGTGACCCGCACCGCGATGGCGTTGACCGGCGATGCGGCGGGGGTGGATGCGGCGCTGTCCGGGCGCAGCCAGATCTGGAGTGCGGCGCTGTGCATGGTGCGTGCGCATCCGCTCAACGGGGTGGGGGCGCGCGAGTTCCGCAACGCCTTCCCGCAGTGCGATCCGGCGCACGGGCAGTACGCCGCCTGGGGCACCGGGCCGGCGCTGCATGCCCACCAACTGGTGCTCGAGATCCTGTCCGAAACCGGCCTCCTGGGCCTGCTGCTGTGGCTGGCCGGCGCGGCCATGGCGTGGCGCGCGTGGCGTTACGCGGACGAGGAGGCACGGGCACGGGCGCGACCGGCGACTTTGGCGCTGGCGGTGACGGTGTTCCCCTTCAACACCCACCTGGCGTTCTACTCGGCGTTCTGGGGCGGCGCGACCCTGCTGCTGGCCGCGCTGTTCGCCGGCGCCCTGCTCGCCCATCCGTCGCCGGCACCGGCCGGCGGCGATCAATCGCGCTGATAGAAGCGGCTGCGCCCTTGCGGCTGCCGCTTGAAACGGCGGTGGATCCACAGGTACTGGGCCGGCGCTTCGCGCACCATCTGCTCGATCGCGGCATTGACGCGCGCGGTGTCGGCGACCGCATCCTCGGTGGGGAAGTCCGGCAGCGGCGGCGCGATCCTGAGCAGGTAGCGCCCGCCTTCGCGGCGGTGGAAGAAGGGCACCACGGCACAGCCGGTCAGCCGTGCGAACTGGTGGGTGGCGGTGATGGTGGAGGCCGGGACCCCGAAGAACGGCACGAACACCGAATCCTTGCCGCGCATGTCCTGGTCGGGCGCGTACCAGAGCAGGCCGCCCTTCTTCAGGTGGCGCACGGTGGCGCGGATGTCCTCGTTGGCGAACATCGCGCTGGCGTAGCGCAGGCGGCCGTGCTTGACCGCCCATTCCATCACCGGGTTGCGGTAGCGCCGGTACATGCCGGCCAGCGGCACGTGGTCGCACAGCAGCCGCCCGCACATCTCCAGGGTCATGAAGTGCCCCGATACCAGCAACACGCCGCGGCCCTGCGCCTGCAGTGCCTGCAGGTGCTCAAGGCCCTGGATCTCCACCCGCGGGCGGATCGCGTCGATGCCGCCCCACCAGGCGCGGGCGAACTCGAAGATGCCCACGCCGAGCGCATCGAAACTGTCGCGCAGCAGTTGCCGCCGCCAGGCCTCGTCCTGCTCGGGAAAGCACAGGCGGATGTTCACTTCGGCGGCATGCCGGCGGGTACCGGCCAGGTGCAGGGCCAGCCAGCCGATGCCGCGGCCGATCGCGCGCTGCAGCATCCAGGGCAGGCGTGCGCCCAGCATGGCCAGCGCCAGCCAGGCGAACGTCGGCCAGTGGCGTGGCTGCCACAGTGACGGGCGGGTGGCGGAGGTGGGGGTGTCGGACATGGGGGGATTCTAATGAGGAACCCGCGGATGGGCACCCGGACGCGGCCGGGGCGATGGCCGCGCATGCCTGCCCCGCCGGTTTCCTATCCACTAGTTCGCCGCGCATAGGTATCCTCGCCGGATGCGCAAGGATCCCGTCGAACTGCTGCTGCGGGGCCTGTACTCGGCCTTGCTGTACCTGCTGCTGCCCATCACCGTCTATCACCTGGTATGGCGCGGCTTCCGCGTGCGCGAGTACTTCAAGCGCTGGGACGAACGCTATGCGTCGTATCCGGAAAGCGGGCGCCGGCCCTGCGTGTGGCTGCACGCGGTATCGGTGGGCGAGGTCAATGCCGCCGCCCCGGTGGTGGATGCGCTGCGCAGGCAGCGCCCGGACATCCGCTGGGTCATCACCACCATCACCCCCACCGGTTCGCAGCGGGTGCGCGCGTTGTGGGGCGACGCGGTGGACCACGTCTATCTGCCCTACGACGTGCCGGGCAGCGCCGGCCGTTTCCTCGATCATTTCCGCCCGAGCCTGGCGTTGATCCTGGAAACCGAGTTGTGGCCGAACCTGTTGTTCGGCTGCCGCGATCGCCGGATCCCGGTCTACATCCTCAATGCGCGGCTGTCGGCACGCTCGCTGAAGGGTTATCGCCTGCTGCGGCCGCTGGTCGGGCGCGCGCTGCGCACGGTGACCTGCGTGGCCGCGCAGTCGAGCGAGGACGCGCGCCGTTTCGTCGTGCTCGGCGCACGCCAGGAGCAGGTCTGCGCACTGGGCAACCTGAAGTTCGACATCCACCCGCCGGATCCGGCGCCGCTGCTCGCCGCGTTCCATGCGCATGTGCCGGCCGGGCGCGTGACCTGGATCGCCGCCAGCACCCACGAAGGCGAAGAGCAGGCGGTCATCGACCTGCATGCGCGCGTGCTGGAGCGGTATCCCGATGCGCTGCTGCTGTGGGCGCCGCGGCACCCGGAGCGGTTTGCCAAGGTCGAGGCGTCGGTGCGGGCCCAGGGCTGGCGCGTGGCCACGCGCAGCGCCGAGCAGTGGCCGGGCGCCGACACCCAGGTGTTCGTGCTCAACACGCTGGGCGAGCTGATGCCGTTCTTCGCCTGCGCGCAGGTGGCCTTCGTCGGCGGCAGCCTGCAGGCCATCGGCGGGCACAACCTGCTGGAGCCGGCGGCGATGGGCACGGCGGTGATCACCGGCCCGCACCTGCACAACTTCGCCGAGATCTCGCGGCGGATGAGCGAAGCCGGGGCGCTGAGCGTCTGCGGCGACGCTGCCGAGCTCGGCGACGAACTGCTGCGCCTGCTGGGGGATGCGCCGGCGCGCCGGCAGAGGGTCCAGGCCGGCACCCAGCTGGTGGCCAATGGCCGCGGCGCGCTCGAGCGGACCCTGGAACTGATCGGGCCGCGGCTGCCGGCACCGGAGTAGGGGGCGCGCTTGCCGGGTTCCCGCGCCGCATGATGGCGCATACGCGAAAGGCGGGCCCAGGCCCGCCTTTCGCATGTCCACGCCGGTGAAGCGACGGGGCTTACTGCATGCTGCCCGCCGCCAGCTGCGCCTCGGCATCCTGGGTCAACAGGCGGTTGATGTCCTGCACCTCGGCCACGTCCAGCGCGCCGATGGCCTGGCTGAGCTGCAGCCGGCTGAGCAGGAAGGTGTAGCGGGCCTGCGCATAGTCCAGCTTGGCCTGGAACAGGGTGCGCTGGTTCTGCACCACGTCCAGCACGGTACGGGTACCGACTTCCAGGCCGACCTGCGAGGCGTCGTACGCGCTCTGCGCCGACACCACGGCCAGGCGCCGTGCCTCGACCTCGCTGATGCCCGCCACCACGGCCTGGTAGGCATTGCGGGTGTTGCGGTCCAGCGCGCGCTTCTGCTGCTCGTAGCCGTCCTGGGCGATGTCGCGCTGGGCCAGGGCCTGGCGCACGTAGGACTGGGTGGCGCCACCGGAGAAGATCGGCACGTTCAGGGTCAGGCCGATCGAGTTGGTGGTCGCGTCCGGGCCGAACGAGGAGCCGCCGACGCTGTCGCCCCAATTGGCGCTCTTGCCCCAGCTGCCGCCCAGCGACAGGGTCGGGTAGTGGCCGCCGCGGGCGGCCGAGACACCGGATTCGGCGGCGTTGACCTTCAGTTCCTGCGCCTTCAGCGCCGGGTTCTGGGTGATCGCATCGGCCACCAGCTTGTCGACGTCGCCGCGGTTGGCCGGCAGTTCCGGACGGAAGTCCTCCGGCAGGCTGCGCAGGCCCTGCACCGGCTGCCCGGTCAGTTCGCTCAGCGCCTGGTAGGCATCGGCCAGGGTGTTGCGGGCGAGGATGGTGTTGGCGCGCGCCTGGTCGTACTGGGCGCGGGCTTCGTGCACGTCGGTGATCGGTGCCAGGCCGACTTCCAGGCGCTTGTCGGCGTAGTCGAACTGCTTCTTGGCGGCCGCTTCGTTGGTCTGCGCGGCGCTGAGCGATTCGATCGCCACCAGCACGTTGAAGTAGGTGGTGGCGGTGCGCACGATCAGGTCGTCGTTCGCCGATTCCAGGTCGAAGTCGGCTGCCTTGCTGATTTCGCGCTGGGTCCGCAGGTTGGCGAACTGGGTCCAGTTGAACAGGGTCTGCTCACCGGAGATGCCGTACTTGCGCGAGGTGGTGGTGCTCGAGCCACTGACGCCGTCCTGCGAGGAGCGGGTGCGGTTCAGCGACGCCGAGCCGCCCAGCGACGGCAGCAGCGCCGCGCGGGCCTGCACCTGGCCTTCCTTGGTGTACAGCCGGTTGGACTCTGCGGAGGCCAGCTGCGGGTCGCCGTTGCGGGCCATTTCATAGACCTGCATCAGGTCGGCGGCATTGGCCGCCAGCGGCGAGAGGGCGACAGCCAGCGCAAGGGCGAGGGATCGGCGGATCATTGCGGCTTCCTTGGATGTAGCGGATCAGAGTTGGAACTGCGGGGCCGGCGCGGCACCCAGCAGATAGTCGATATCGGTTTCGAACAGGGACTGCACGCTGCCGTCGGCCTTGATCAGCGCCGCTTCCATCACCGGCGAGCGGCCCTGGATGACGAACAGGCGGCCACCGGGGCGCAGCCACTTCAGGATGTGCGCCGGCACGGTGTCCACCGCGCCGGTGATGCAGATGGCGTCGAAGTGGCGCTGGGTCTGCCAGTGCAGCGCGTCGGCGACCTCGATGCGCACGTTGGAGCCGAGCTTGGCGGCATCCAGGTTGTCGCGCGCGCGCGCGGCCAGTTCCGGCTGGATTTCCAGGCTCAGCACTTCACGGGCCAGTTCGCCCAGGCAGGCGCTGATGAAGCCGCTGCCGGTGCCGATCTCCAGCACTTCGTCGCCCGGCTGCAGGTCCAGCGCCTGCAGCATGCGGCCTTCGAGCACCGGCTTCATCATCTTCTGGCCATGGCCCAGCGGCAGTTCGATGTCGGCATAGGCCAGCGCCTTGTGCGACTCGGCCACGAAGGCTTCGCGCGGCAACCGCGCCAGGACGTCCAGCACGCGCAGGTCCAGCACGTCCCAGGGACGTACCTGCTGTTCGACCATCATTTCGCGGGCGTGGGAGTAATCGATCGTCATGGTGTCTCGTCAATCCGGCGCAGTGGGCCGGCCATTTTACCGGTTGGCGCGGGCAGTGCGGGGCAAGCATCGCCGTGCCCGCGACAGGTCCGCAGTGCCGGAAGTCACCACGACCTCCGGTTCGTTCAGGTTAGGGGCGGGGCGCATAGGCGCGGATGAAGAAGTCGACCGTGGTGGCGATGTGGGCCTCGGCGTCGGGCTGCTCCGGGGCCGCGCACAGCCCGCACATCATATGCGCGTGCAGTTCGCCCTTGATCAGGCAGAAGAACTGGCGCGCGGCCAGGCGCGGATCGTCGATCGCCAGTTCGCCGCGGGCCGCGCGGGCCTCCAGGAACTCGGCCAATGCGCTTTCGGTGCGCTTGGGCCCGGCCTGCCAGAACATCTCGCGGATCCGGTCGTCGGTTTCCGGGGTCATCATCATGCGCTGGGTGGCGATGGCCTCGTCGCTGCTGATCAGCGCGAAGAACGCATGGCCGATCCCGCGCAGCTGCTCGCGCAGCGGGCCTTCGCTGTCGGTCACGAACAGGTCGTCGGGCATCATCTCCACGCACTTGGCCTGGATCGCCTCGAAAAACAGGGTCTCCTTGTCGCCGAAATGGCTGTAGACGGTGAGTTTGGAAACGCCGGCGCCGGCGGCGATGCCGTCCATGCTCACGCCGTTGAAACCCTGTTCGATGAACATTTCCTTGGCCGTTTCCAGGATCGCGGCACGCTTACCCAGGTCCTTGGGGCGGCCGGGACCGGCGCCGCGCGGGGTCGGCTTGCCGGTGGGGTGGGAAGGATGATGCGAAGACATCTGACAATACTAGACCAGCTGGTTCGATATTTATACTATACCGCCTCGTTCAGTAATGGCGGTGAACCGCCATCCCTCCCCCTTTCATCTCCCAGCGATCCTTACCCATGAACATTGCCCCATGGATTGGCGGTTCCCTGCTGGTGGCCCTGTTGGCCGCCTGCGGCAAGTCCGAGCCTGCTCCCGCACATGCCGTACCGGTTCTGGTCGTACACCCCCAGGACAGTGGCCAGGCCATCACCGCATACCCCGGCGAAATACGGGCGCGCGAGGAAACGGTGTTGTCGTTCCGGGTGGGCGGCAACCTGCTGCGGCGCGAGGTCAATGCCGGCGAGCGGGTGCGCAAGGGCCAGTTGCTGGCCGAGCTGGACGTGGCCGATTACGCGCTGCAGGCGCGTGCGGCGCAGGCGCAGTACGCCGCCGCCGAGGCCGACCTGGTGCGCGCCCGCGACGAACACCGGCGCTACACCGCACTGGCCGCCCAGCAACTGGTCAGCCGCTCCGCGCTGGATGCGCAGACCGCCGCGCTGAAGGCGGCGCAGGGCCAGGCCGATGCGGCCCGGTCCAACCTGGACGTGGCCCGCAACCAGGCCGCCTACGCGCAGTTGCGTGCGCCGGCGGACGGGGTGATCGCCAGCCGCCAGGCCGAGGCCGGGCAGGTGGTCGCCGCCGGCCAGGCCATCTACACGCTGGCCGCCGACGGCGCCCGCGAGGTCGCCATCGCCCTGCCGGAGAGCGGCATCCGCGAATTCGCGGTGGGCCAGGCGGTGGAAGTGGAGTTGTGGAACCGGCCCGGCAAGCGCTGGCCGGGCACGATCCGCGAGATCGCGCCGGCCGCCGACGCCCAGGCGCGCACCTATGCCACGCGCGTGAGCCTGGCGGCCGAAGCGCTGGATGCGGTGGAGCTGGGGCAGAGCGCACGCGTCTACGTGGCCCACGGCAAGGGCGGCACGCTGAGCGTGCCGCTGGCGGCGGTGCAGCCGGGCCGGACCCGGCAGCAGGCCGGGGTATGGGTGGTGGATCCGGCCAAGGGCACGCTGCACCTGCGCCAGGTGACGCTTGGCGCCTACGGCGCCGAGCGCGTGCCGGTGCTGTCCGGGCTGGCCGCCGGCGACTGGGTGGTGGCCGCCGGTGGCCACCTGCTGCGCGAGGGCCAGCCGGTGACGGCGGTGGACCGGGCCAACAAGCCGGTCCTGGCCGCACCCGCTGCGGCCCGGAAGGAGGACTGAGGCGTGCGCCGCTTCAATCTTTCCGAGTGGGCACTGGGCAACCGCGCGCTGGTGCTGTTCATGATGATCGCGCTGGCGGTCATCGGCGCGTGGTCCTACAAGCACCTCGGCCAGTCCGAGGATCCGCCGTTCACGTTCAAGGCGATGGTGGTGCAGGCGGCATGGCCCGGGGCCACCGCCGAGCAGGTCTCGCGGCAGGTGACCGAGCCGATCGAGAAGGCGCTGATGAACACCGGGCAGTTCGAATTCATCCAGTCGTACTCGCGGCCGGGGGAATCGCAGGTGATCTTCATGGCGCGCGACTCGATGCGCTCCAAGGACGTGCCCGAGCTGTTCTACCAGGTGCGCAAGAAGGTCGGCGACATCCGTTCGCAGCTGCCGGCCGAGGTGGTCGGGCCGTTCTTCAACGACGAATTCGGCGACACCTTCGGCAACATCTACGCGTTGACCGGCAAGGGCTTCGACTACGCGCTGATGCGCGACTACGCCGACCGCATCCAGCTGGAGCTGCAGCGCGTGGCCGACGTCGGCAAGGTCGACCTGCTCGGCCTGCAGGACGAAAAGGTGTGGATCGAGCTGTCCAACACCAAGCTGGCCACGCTGGGGGTGTCGCTGCAGCAGGTGCAGCAGGCGCTGGCCGACCAGAACGCGGTCACCCCCGCCAGCTGGTTCGAGACCGGCAGCGACCGCGTGCAGATGCGGGTGACCGGGCAGTTCAATTCGGTCGAGGAGATCGCCGCGTTCCCGATCCGCGCCGGCGACCGTAGCGTGCGCCTGGGCGACATCGCCCAGGTCAGGCGCGGCTTCGCCGACCCGGCGTCGCCGAAGATGCGTTTCATGGGTGAGGACGCCATCGGCATCGCGGTGGCGATGAAGAACGGCGGCGACATCCTCAAGCTCGGCAAGGCGCTGGACGACGAGTTCGCGCGGCTGCAGAAGACGCTGCCGGCGGGCATGCAGCTGCGCAAAGTCTCCGACCAGCCGCATGCGGTGAAGGATTCGGTCGGCGAGTTCGTCAAGGTGCTGACCGAGGCGGTGGTGATCGTGCTGCTGGTGAGCTTCTTCTCGCTGGGCTGGCGCACCGGACTGGTGGTGGCGGTATCGATCCCGCTGGTGCTGGCGATGACCTTCTTCGTCATGCACCAGTTCGACATCGGCCTGCACAAGATCTCGCTGGGCGCGCTGGTATTGGCGCTGGGACTGCTGGTGGACGACGCGATCATCGCGGTGGAGATGATGGCCACCAAGATGGAGCAGGGCTACGACCGCCTGCGCGCGGCCAGCTTCGCCTGGGAGTCGACCGCGTTCCCGATGCTGACCGGCACGCTGATCACCGCCGCCGGCTTCCTGCCCATCGCCACCGCCGCCTCCAGCACCGGCGAGTACACCCGCTCGCTGTTCCAGGTGGTGACCATCGCCCTGGTGGTGTCGTGGATCGCTGCGGTGCTGTTCATCCCGTACCTGGGCGACAAGATGCTGCCGGACCTGCACAACCCGCAGCCGCCGCGGCCGGGCAGCCTGGCCGCACGCTGGCATGCGCTGCGCCTGCGCTGGGCCGACCGCAATCCGGCGCTCGCCAACCTGGTCCGGCCCAGGCAGCTGGAACACGACCACGACCCGTACAAGAGCGCGTTCTACCAGCGCTTCCGGCGTTTCCTCGATGCCTGCCTGCGACGCCGCTGGCTGGTGATCTTCGCCACCATCGGCCTGTTCGTATTTTCGCTGGCGATGTTCCGCTTCGTGCCGCAGCAGTTCTTCCCGGACTCGACCCGGCCGGAGCTGATGGTGGACATCGAGCTGGCCGAAGGCGCGTCGCTGGCCGCCACCCAGGCGCAGGCGCACAAGCTGGAGGCGCTGCTGAAGCAGCGCCAGGACATCGCCAACTACGTCGGTTACGTGGGCAGCGGCTCGCCGCGCTTCTACCTGCCGCTGGACCAGCAGCTGCCGGCGACCAATTTCGCCCAGTTCGTGGTGCTCGCGCAGGACATCCACGCCCGCGAGGCGGTGCGCGACTGGCTGCTGAAGGAGGTGGTGCCGCGGTTCACCGACGTGCAGCTGCGCGTGACCCGGCTGGAGAACGGGCCGCCGGTGGGCTACCCGGTGCAGTTCCGCGTGTCCGGCGAGCACATCGACCGGGTGCAGGCCATCGCCCGCCAGGTCGCCGACAAGGTGCGGCAGAACCCGCACGTGGCCAACGTCAACCTCAACTGGTCCGAACCGAGCAAGGTGGTACGGCTGGTGGTGGACCAGGAGCGCGCCCGCGCGCTGGGCGTGAGCAGCGCGCAGATCGCGCACTTCCTGAGCAGTTCGCTGTCGGGCATGCAGGTGAGCACCTACCGCGAGGGCAACCGCCAGATCGGCATGCTGCTGCGCGGCCCGGACGACGAGCGCGCGCGGCTCGACATGCTCGCCAGCCTGGCCATCCCCACGCCCAGCGGCACCGCGGTGCCGCTGTCGCAGGTGGCCCGGCTCGAGTACGTGTTCGAGGATGGCATCATCTGGCACCGCAACCGCCTGCCCACCGTCACCGTGCGTGCCGATATCGCCGACGGCCTGCTGCCGCCGGAGGTCACCGGGCAGATCCTGCCGGCGCTGGACGGCATCCGCGCCGCCTTGCCGGACGGCTACCTGCTGGAAGTCGGCGGCACGGTGGAGGATTCGGCGCGCGGCCAGAACTCGATCAAGGCCGGCATGCCGCTGTTCCTGGTCGTGGTGGTGACCCTGCTGATGCTGCAGCTGCGCAGCTTCTCGCGCGCGGCGATGGTGCTGGTCACCGCGCCGCTGGGCATCATCGGCGCGACCCTGTTCCTGCTGATCTTCCGGGTGCCGTTCGGCTTCGTGGCGCTGCTGGGCACCATCGCGCTGGCGGGCATGATCATGCGCAACTCGGTGATCCTGGTGGACCAGATCCAGCAGGACATCGATGCCGGGCACGACCGCTGGCACGCGATCATCGACGCCACCGTGCGCCGCTTCCGCCCGATCGTGCTGACCGCGCTGGCCGCGGTGCTGGCGATGATCCCGCTCTCGCGCAGCGCGTTCTACGGCTCGATGGCGATCTCGATCATGGGCGGGCTGATCGTCGGCACGGTGCTGACCCTGGTGTTCCTGCCGGCGCTGTACGCGGCCTGGTTCCGGGTGCGGCCGGACGAGGCGGCGAGCTGAACGGCGCATCCGCCGCGGCCTGCCGGCGGATGTCCGTAACTTTGCGGTGGTAGATTTGAGCGGCGCGGCCGGCCAGGGTGGCCGGCCGCGCCAAACCGCGAGGGGAGACGGTTCTGTTGGTCCGTAGCATCCAGATCGTCCGGCACAGGGATGCAGGCGCGTGCAGCGCATGGCTGGCGTCCTGGTATGGATGCGTGGTGCTGGTGCTGGTGCTGGCCTGCCTGGCCTGGCTGCCGGCGGCGCGCGCCGCGGATGGCCGCCACTACATGGTCAGCGGCTGGACCATGGACGACGGCCTGCCGCACAACCTGGTGCATGCGCTGGCGCAGGACCGCGACGGCTTCATCTGGGCCGGGACCTGGGAAGGCGTGGTCCGTTTCAATGGCCGCCATTTCACCGTTTTCGACCGCCAGAACACCCCCGGCGCGGAACTGTCGGGGGTGTTCAGCATCCTCGCCGAGCCCGACGGCGGCGTCCTGTTCGGTACCGCGGCCGATGGCGTGTTCCGCCATTACCGCGGGCGCTGGCAACGCCTGGGCGAGGCCGGCGCCCGCCGCCTGCCGGTCACCGCGCTGCTGCGTGGCGCCGGCGGCGAACTGTGGATCGCCTCGGCCAACCGCCTGCTGCGGATGGATGCGCGCGGGCGCATCCACGACGCCGGTGCCGACGCCGGCCTGCCCGGCGTGCGGGTCAATGCTCTGGCCGACGGCGGTGACGGCGCGGTGCTGGTCGCCACCGATGCCGGCGCCTATCGGCTGCAGGACGGGCGCGCCATGCCCTGGGCGGACTGGGCGGGTACCGATCCGGTGCGCGGCATTGCCGGCGACGGTGCCGGCGGCTGGCTGCTGGCCACCGACAATGGCGTGTTCTGGCGCGACCGCGCCGGCACGGTCGAGCATCTGCACGCCGGCGACCGCGTCGAGGCGGTCCTGCGCGATGCCATCGGCGCGATCTGGATGAGCCTGTCCAGCGGCGAACTGCTGCGCCATGCCGGCGATGGCGATGAACGCCTGGATATCGCCGGCCCGGTCAGTGCGGCCCTGCTCGCCGACCGCGAGGGGCTGATCTGGATCGGCAGCACCGACGGCCTGCACCGCGTGGCCGAGGTCGCCGCGGTCGGTTTCACTCGCAGGGATGGGCTGGGCAGCGACTATGTCCGGGTGGTGCTGCAGAGCGAGGACCGGGCGCTGTGGATCGGCCACGCCGAAGGCCTGGACCGCTGGCACCAGCGGCGCATGCAGCGGATAGGGCTGGGCGCGGGAAGCGGCCGCGACCCCTCGGTGCTGGCGCTGGCCTGGCGCGACGGCACGCTGTGGGCGGGTACCTACGACCAGGGGGTGTTCGCGCTGGATGCGCAGGGCCGGGTGAAACAGCGGATCCGCTTCGGCGGCCCGCGCGAGCCGATCGTGCGGGCGCTGCTGGCCGACCCCGACGGCGGCCTGTGGATCGGGGGTACCCACGGCCTGAGCCACTATCGCGATGGGCGCCTGCGGTTGCGCCTGGACAGCAGGGAGCAACCCGCGGCGGCGGTGCAGGCGCTGTACCGCGACCCCGACGGCACGCTGTGGATCGGCACCACCGGGGGCATGGCCGCGCTCGGGCCCGACGACGCGTTGCGCACCTGGAGCGCGGAAAGCGACGTGCCCGCGCAATACGTGTTCGACTTCCTGCGGGACCCGGGCGGCGACCTGTGGATCGCCAGTGATCGCGGCCTGCTGCGCATGCGCAACGGTACCTTCCGGGTCTACGACCATCGCCATGGCCTGCCGCGCGACAAGCTGTTCCGGATCATCGACGACCAGGCCGGGAACCTGTGGCTGCCCAGCAACATCGGTGTGTTCCGCATCGCCCGTGCGGAACTGGACGAGATCGACGCCGGTACCCGCCGGCAGCTGGCCGTGCACGTGCTGGACCGCAGCGACGGCATGCCCGGCAGCCAGGGCAACGGTGCCTCGATGCCGGCCGGATGGCGCGTCAGCAACGGCGCGCTGGCATTCCCGACGTCGGCCGGGCTGGGCCTGATCGACCCGCGGATCGCCGGCCGTTACGACGGCAAGGCGTCGCCGGTGGTGTTCGAGGCGGTATCGGTGGACGGCGTGGCGCAGGCGCCGGCGGCGCTGCTGCGGCTCGAGCCGGACGCGCGGCGGCTGGCGGTGGCCTACACCGCGCTCAATTTCCGCGCGCCGGACAAGATGCGCTACCGCTACCGCCTGCACGGCTTCGATGCCGCCTGGGTGGAGGCGGGCAAGGGCACCGAGGCGGTCTACACCAACCTGCCGCCCGGCCAGTATCGGCTGGAAGTGCAGGCCATGGCGCTGCCGCTGGACTGGGCGCGGCAGTCCGAAGTGGGGACGGCGGAGATGGCGCTGGAGGTCGTGCCGCCGCTCTGGAAGCGCACGTCCTCGCGCGTGCTGCTCGGCCTGGCATTGGTGGCGGCCGTGGTGCTGGGGTTCTGGCTGCGCACCGCCAGCTACCGGCGCAGCCAGTACCGGCTCAGCCGGGTGATCGCGGCGCGCACCGAGGAGCTGAGCGACAAGAACCGCGCGCTGGAGCTGGCCGGCGCCGAGCGCGACCGGCTGCTGCAGCGGCTGGAACACCAGGCCACGCACGACGTGCTGACCGGCCTGCCCAACCGGCGTGCGGCCGAGCTGCACCTGCGCCAGGCGCTGGAACGCGCCGGCGATCGCGGCGAACCGCTGTGCGTGGCGCTGATCGACATCGACCATTTCAAGCAGATCAACGACCGCCACGGCCACCACGGCGGCGACCGGGTACTGCGCGAGGTGGCCGAACTGCTGCGCCAGCACCTGGACGGCGAGCAGTTCGTGTCGCGGCACGGCGGCGAGGAATTCCTGGCGGTGCTGCGCGGCCTGACCCTGGAGCAGGCGCTGCAGCGGCTGCAGGCGCTGCGCCTGGCACTGGCCCGCGCGCGCATTGACGAGGTGGATCCGGGGCTGGTGGTCACCGCCAGCATCGGCGTGGCCGAGTGCCGCCCCGGGCAGGAATCCCCGCGCACGCTGCTGGCCGCCGCCGACCGCCAGCTCTACCGCGCCAAGCGCGAGGGCCGCAACCGGGTCTGCGCCGCGTAGCGGGCAGCGCCCGCTGCGGCCCGGCGGTGGGCGCGGCGCTCTACAATCGGGTGTTCTCCCAGCCAGCGAGTCCGCGCATGCGCACGCTTTATCCCGCCATCACGCCCTACGACACCGGTACGCTCAAGGTCGACGAGCGCCACACGCTGTACTACGAACAGTGCGGCAACCCCGACGGCAAGCCGGTGGTGATGCTGCATGGCGGGCCCGGTGGCGGCTGCACGGCGAAGATGCGCCAGTTCCACGACCCGGCGAAGTACCGGATCATCCTGTTCGACCAGCGTGGCGCGGGCCGTTCCACGCCGCACGCCGACCTGGTGGACAACACCACCTGGGACCTGGTGGCCGACATCGAGACGCTGCGCGGGCACCTTGCGGTCGACCGCTGGCAGGTGTTCGGCGGCAGCTGGGGCTCGACCCTGGCGCTGGCCTATGCGCAGGCCCATCCGCAGCGCGTGACCGAGCTGGTCCTGCGCGGCATCTTCATGCTGCGCCGCTGGGAGCTGGAATGGTTCTACCAGGAAGGCGCCAGCCGCCTGTTCCCCGATGCCTGGGACCACTACGTCAACGCGATCCCGGCGGTGGAGCGGCACGACCTGATCTCCGCCTTCCACCGTCGCCTGACCAGCGATGACGAAGCCACCCGGCTGGCCGCGGCCAGGGCATGGAGCGTATGGGAAGGCGCCACCAGTTTCCTGCACGTGGACGACGACTTCATCAACAGCCACGAGGACCCGCAGTTCGCGCTGGCCTTCGCCCGCATCGAGAACCACTACTTCGTCAACGGCGGCTTCTTCGAGGTCGAGGACCAGCTGCTGCGCGACGCGCACCGCATCGCCGACATCCCCGGGGTGATCGTGCATGGCCGCTATGACGTGGTGTGCCCGCTGGCCAACGCCTGGGACCTGCACAAGGCCTGGCCGAAAGCGCAGCTGCACATCACCCCGGCCTCGGGGCATTCGGCGTTCGAAGCGGAGAACGTGGACGCGCTGGTGCGCGCCACCGACAGCTTCGCGGGTTGATCGCGGCCGCCACCGCCACGGCGGTGGCCCGGCGGTGCCGGCCGGCGGCCGGCACTACCAGCGCGCGGCCAGCAGGGCCTCGGCCAGTGCCTGGAGCTTGGGCGAACGCTGGCGCGACGGCGGGTAGATCAGCGACAGTTCGCGGCTGCGGCCCTCGAATGGCTGCAGCACGCGCTGCAGGCGACCCTCGGCCAGGGCGTCGGCCACGGCGAAGTCCATCACCTGCACGATGCCGATGCCGGCGATGGCCGCTTCCACCAACGGGTCGCCGCTGTCGAACACCATCCGCGCCGGCGGCGTGAACTCGCCCAGCTGCCCCTCCTGCAGGAACTGCCAGTCCACCAGCCGGCCGCTGCGCAGGTTGCGCACCGCCAGGCAGGCATGCGCGCGCAGCGCCTGCACATCGGCCGGCCTGCCGTGCCGGGCGAGGTAGTCCGGGCTGGCCACCGTCACCCAGCGCAGCGGCCGCAGCGGGCGGGCCACGATGCGCTGGTCGGCGATGACGCCGGTCCGCAGCGCGGCGTCGAAGCCTTCCTCGACCAGGTCGACCATGCGGTCGCTCAGCACCGCTTCCACCTGCAGCTGCGGATGCCGCTCCAGCAAGGGCGCCAGCAGCGGCACCAGCACTTTGCGCCCGAACATCGACGGTGCGCTGATCTTCAGCGTGCCCGACGGCGTGCACGGGCGGTCCGCCAGCTGCCGCTCGGCATCCTCCAGGCCGCACAGCAGGGGGGCGACCTGTTCGACGAACTGGCGGCCGTCCGGGGTCAGCGCCACGTTGCGGGTGTTCCGCTGCAGCAGCTTCACTCCCAGTGCGGCCTCCAGCCGGCTGATCGCGCGCGAGAGCCCGGGTTGGCTCAGGCCGAGCTGGCCGGCCGCCACGGTGAAGCTGCGCGCCTCGGCCACCCGTACCAGCATGCGCACGGCATTGAGGTCCATCGCGGATCCATTCATGCCTTTGATCATCGCAGATATGGTCATTCATGGGTTTATTGATCGAGCTGCATCAAAGAGACTGCGCTCCCCCCTCGACGTGCCATCGCCGATGCCTTCCCTGAAATACCCACGCCGGGCACTGGCCCTGCTGGCCACCGCGCAGCTGATCATCGCCCTGGATGCCACCATCATCTTCGTCGCCCTGCATGACATGGGCCGCGCGCTGCAGATCAACGCGCAGCAGCTGCAGTGGGTGGTCAGTGCCTATACGGTGGCTTTCGGTGGCAGCCTGCTGCTGGGCGGCCGTGCCGCCGACCTGATCGGGCGCCGCCGGTTCTACCGGCTGGGCATGCTGCTGTTCGCCCTGGCCTCGCTGCTGGGTGCATGGGCGCCGGATGCCACGCTGCTGATCCTCGCGCGCGCCGCGCAGGGCATCGGCGCCGCATTGCTGTTCCCGGCCACCCTGGCGCTGATCAACACGCTGTACGCCGAAGGCCCGGCGCGCAACCGCGCGCTGGCGATCTGGAGCATGGCCAGCGCGGTCGGTCTGGCGCTGGGCACGCTGCTCGGCGGCGTACTGACCCAGGCTTTCGGCTGGCCGGCGGTGCTGGCGGTGATCGTGCCGCCGGCCACGGCATGCGCCGTCGCCGCCGGCGCATGGCTGCCGGCCGATGGCCCGCGTGCGCGGGGCCGTTCGTTCGACCTTGCCGGCTGCATCGCCGTGACCCTGGGCGGCAGCCTGCTGGTGACCACCCTGGTGCAGGGGCCGGAATGGGGCTGGGCGGCGCCGGCCACGCTGGGCTGCCTGCTGCTGTCGGCGCTGCTGCTGGTCGTATTCGTGTGGATCGAACGGCGCAGCCGCGATCCGCTGATGCAGTTCGCGCTGCTGCGCCTGCCCGGCCTGCGTGCCGCACTGGGCCTGACCTTCGCCTTCATGAGCAGCTATGGCGTGCAGTACTACTTCATGGCGCTGTATTTCCAGGATGGCTACGGCTGGAGTCCGCTGCAGGCCGGACTGGCCTTCCTGCCGGCCACCGCGGTGTGCACGGTCGGCATCCGGCTGGCCGAGTGGACGCTGCGGTGCTGGCGCGCGCGCACGGTGCTGGTCGTGGGGCAGCTGGCCGGTGCCCTGGGCATCGCCTGGGTGGCGGCGATGCTGCCGCATGGCGCGCACTTCTGGCCGTTGCTGCCCGGGGTGGTGGTGCTGAGCATCGGCCAGGGCATGACCTGGACTTCGATGTGGATCGTGGCCGGGCAGGGCGTGCCGGCCGCGCAGCAGGGCGTCGCCTCGGGCATGGCCGCGACCGCGCAGCAGATCGGTGGCGCGCTGGGCCTGGCGGTGCTGGTGATGGTCGCCAACGCCGGTGCCGGCCCGGCCGGTTCGCCGGGCGCGCTGGCCGGCCTGGTGCGCGCCGAGTACGGCGCGGCGTTGTTCGCGCTGCTCGGCGTGGTCATCGCCCTGGGCCTGCGCGTGGCGCCGCCAGACCGTGCGGCCCGCGGATGCCTGGCCAACGACGCATGACCGGGCTGCTCGACCCCGCCAGGTGCTGCGGGGTGCTTGCCGCCTGCCACGATGACGACGAGGCGTGCGCATGCGTCGGGTGGGGCCGCGCCTTCGCCGCCGTCGGCGTGCCAGTGCGCTGACGTCCTGCAGGCCCTGCTCGAGGCTGGAGGCGCCGGCGGTGCGCTGGTGGCGGCCGGCGCTACCGGAGCTGCAGCAGCCGCGGCTGCAACGCGGTGAAGATCCGCGCCAGCCGCGCCGCCCAGGCCTGTTGCCCGGCGGCATCGGCGATCAGGTCCTGGCGGATCTCCAGTTCCACATGCACCAGCCCGCGGGCTTCGCCATGCACCGGCACCGCGTAGTCGCTGGTGCTGCTGACCGAATACGGCTGGTTGTCGCCGACCACCAGGTCGCCCTCCCCGCGCAGCGCCTGCAGCAGCGCCTGCGCGAACCGCGCGTCGCGGTGGTAGAGCACCCCGGCATGCCAGGGGCGGGCAGCGCCGTCCATCACCGGGGTGAAGCTGTGCATCATCACCAGCAGCGTCGGCACGCCGGCATCGCGGCGCCGGTCCAGTTCGTCGGCGATGCGTGCGTGGTAGGGCGCGTGGATGGCGCCGATGCGCTGCTGCCGTTGCGCGCGGCCCAACCCGGCATTGCCCGGGATGGCGGTGCCGTCGCTGGTCTCCGGCATCAGCGTCGGCGAGGCCAGCGGCCGGTTGCAGTCGATCACCAGCCGCGAATAGGTCTGCTCGATGGCGAAGGCGTCCAGTTGCCGCGCCAGTGCCCGGGTGGTGCCGGCGATGCCGATGTCCCAGCCGATGTGCCGGTCCAGTTCCGCCGGCGCCAGGCCGAGGTCGCCCAGCGCGGCCGGAACCCGTTGCCCGGCGTGGTCGGCCAGCAGCAGGAACGGCGAGCGGCCGTACGGGTTGTGCACGGTGAACGGCGGCGGGTCCTGCGGGCCCAGCAGCGGCGGGGCCAGGAGCTCGGCGGGGTTGTCGAGCCGGCTCATCGTGGCCGGCCGTCCAGGTGGTGTTCGATCATCCACAGCCCGGCCCAGAGCTTGGCGTCGAGCTCGTAGCCCTGGCCCATTTTCTCCACCAGCCAGGCCGCGGCGCGATCGCGCGCGATGCTGTGCACGGTGATGTCCTCGCTGTCGTCGCCGCCGCCCTCGCCGACCCGGCGCAGGCCGGTGGCGCGCACGAAGGCGATCTTCTCGCTGCTGGCGCCGGAGGAGGTCGGGCCGATCATCAGCACCTCGGCGTGGTCGGCGGTCCAGCCGGTTTCCTCCTCCAGTTCGCGGATCGCCGAGGCCTCGATCGATTCGCCGGCGGTGATGTCGCCGACCAGCCCGGCCGGCATTTCGATCGTGCGTGCCTGCAGGGGCACCCGGAACTGCTCGACGAACAGCACCTCGTCGTCCGGGGTGACGGCGATGATGATCGCGGCCAGGCCGCCGGCGTGGGTGCGTTCGCTGTATTCCCAGGTGCCGCGCACCACCATGCGCTGGTAGCGGCCTTCGTAGACGACGCGGGGGGCTGCGGTGTTCTGGCTCATGCGGATTCGTGGGTGGAAGGGGAGGCGGTTTCCAGGCCGGCGGCGGCCAGCAGCCGGCGCCGGGTGAGCGGGCCGAAGCGCAGCGATCCGCACAGGCCGTCGAGCATGTCGGCATCGGCCGCGGCGCGGGTGAAGGCGGGCGTGGCCGGGGCCAGCGGCGCATCCACGGCGATGGTGGTCAGCTGCCGGAACAGCAGCGCCAGTTCGCGCTGCTGGCGCAGGCGCGTGGCCATCTGCGCGGCGCCGCGCAGGCGCAGGAACGGGATCTCGTCGATCCGCTCGAGCAGCGCGTCGAGGCTGCCGAAGTGGGCCAGCAGCACCGCCGCCGACTTGGCGCCGATGCCGCTGATGCCGGGGATGTTGTCCACCGCGTCGCCGCACAGCGCCAGGTAGTCGGCGATCTGGTGGGCATGCACGCCGTGGCGCGCCTTGACCCCGCCCGCGCCCCAGCGCTGGTTGCGCGCGTAGTCCCACTGCTCGTCGTGTTCGAGAAGCAGTTGCGACAGGTCCTTGTCCGCCGAGACGATCACTCCGCGCAGCGCATGGTCGCGGCCGGCATGCAATGCGCTGCCGATCAGGTCGTCGGCCTCGTAGTCGCGGTCGGCCAGCACTTCCAGCCCCAGCGCCGCGCACAGCGCCTTGCAGTGCGCGAACTGGCGGCGCAGGGCCTCCGGCGCCGGCTCGCGGTTGGCCTTGTAGGCCGGGTACAGGCGGTGCCGGAAGCAGCTGTCCAGTGCTTCGTCGAAGGCCACGGCGATGTGTGCCGGGCGCTCGCGCTCCAGCAGGTCCAGCAGGAAACGGGCGAAACCGTGCACGGCGTTGGTGGGCCAGCCCTGCGCGTCCTGGAAGCTGTCGGGCATCGAGTGCCAGGCGCGGAACACGTACAGGCTGGCGTCGACCAGGTAGAGCGGCTGCCTGGCCTGGATGCCGGTCACGGCTGCCAGTCCTGCAGCAGGCTGGCCGGGTCCGGCCGCGCGCGCTCCGGCGCCCGCAGCCTGGGTGTGCCGACATGGATGAAGCCGACGATGCGTTCGTTCGCGGCCAGCCCCAGGTGGCGGGCCACGCCTTCGTCGTAGGCCATCCACGCGGTCAGCCACTGCGCGCCGAAGCCGAAGCCCTGCGCGGCCTGCAGCAGGGCGAAGCACACGCAGCCGGCGGTCAGCAGCTGTTCCTGTTCGGGCACCTTGGGGTTGTCCTGCAGGCGCGCGACCACCGTCAGCACCAGCGGCGCGCGCGAAAAGCGCTGGCGGTCCTTCTCGACCGCCGCCGGCGAGGCATCCGGGGTGCGTTCGCGGCTGCGCCGGGCCAGGTAGTCGCCCAGCGCGTGGCGGGCATCGCCGCGCAGGCGGAGCACGCGGAACGGCACCAGCTTGCCGTGGTCGGGGACACGCACCGCGGCCGCCAGCATGGCCAGCACGGTGGCGTCGTCCGGGCCCGGTTCGGCCAGTTGCAGGGACGGGACCGAGCGGCGCTGGTCCAGCGCTTGCAGGAAGCAGGAATCGGACATGGGACATTCGCGGGAAAGACGGCCATGGATTATAGACGCCGGGGTGCGGACGCCCCGCCGGCCACGGGCAGGACGAATCTGAGCACTCCGTCGCGGGCGCCCGCTGGCGGATTTCTCGCCAATTCACAGCGGTACGCTTAGCATGGCGCGACATGCCGGGTTGCCGGTGGCGAGGTACAAAGTGCGGACTGCATCACTGGCCCTGTTCAGCTTCTCCCCCTACCATGCGTGGGCGGAGACCGGGGGGCTGTCCGCTTTCTTCCATACGATCCTTACAGGAGCAGCGCCTGCGAAGGTGCGGAGCCACTGCGCATGATGTCCCAGCCGCATCTTCCAGAGCGCCCCGGCCATAACCCGGACCTGCTGGCGCTGGCGCGCGAAGCCGCGCTGCCCCCGTTGTCGGCCACCTTCGCCCGGGTACTGGCCGGATTCGACGACGCCCTGTTCGACCGTGCCGAGACCGCGGGCGCGTCGCAGCTGGTCTTCCTTGACGGCATGCGCGAGCTGCGCCGGCGCCGCGACGACATCACCGCGCGCTTCGGCGCCCACCTGCGGCAGGCCTGGGCCGCGCTCGAGGCCGCCGCACCGCTGTCGGCCGAGGCCGCGCTGGCGCAGGCCGGGCAGGGCGACGCCGGGCTGAGCCTGGTGTCCGAGCACGACCTGGAGTCGCGCCTGGCGGTACGCAATTTCGCCGCGGTGGTGCTGCGCGAATGGAAGCCGGTACTGGCACGGCTGGATCGCCGCCTGGCCTGGATCAGCGGCGTGGACGGGCTCGACATCGACCTCAATCCGATCGGTCCGGAACACATCGGCGTGGCGGTGCACGAGGCGTTCGGCGTGTGCGACCTGGCCGCCGAGGTGCGGCTGGTGCTGATCAAGCTGTGCGAACGCGAGTTCGCCGTGCAGGTGGGGCGCATCTACCGCGATGTCGACGAACGCCTGGCACAGGCCGGGGTGATGCCGGCCATCTCGCAGCCGCCGCAGCGGCCTGCCGCCGCGCCGCGCCCGGCGCGGCCGGCCGATGCCGATGCCGATGCCGGCATGCCGCATGGCGACGACGAGGACCTGTCCGATCCGCAGCACGCCCCGGCCTGGGCGCGCCGCTTCACCGAGCGCTGGGCGCGGCACCGCAGCGAACTGCAGGCCGGCAACCCGGCAGGCTATGACGGCACCCCGTCGGCGAGCGGCCAGAACATGATCCTGGAGGCGCTGCACGAACTGCTGGCGCAGACCCGCCACGTGCGCGAGGACGCCACTGCCGCCGCGCAGGTGGCGGTCGGCCAGCAACGTCCGCTCAGCCAGCACGAAATGATGTCGGTGCTCTCGCTGCTGCAGGCCACGCCCACGGCGACCCTGCGCGCGGCGGTGGGCGACCAGAGCGAGTCGCTGGCGCAACGGCTCAAGAACGAAGTGATTTCCGGCGCCACCCGCCTCGGCGTCGATCCGGGGCAGGCGCGGCTGGACCCGCAGGACGAGGACGCCATCGACCTGGTCGGCATGCTGTTCGACGTGATGCTGGACGAGCGCGAGCTGGAAGGCCGCTCGCGCGAACTGATCGGCCGCCTGGTGGTGCCCTTCGTCAAGGTCGCGCTGCTGGACCGGCGCATGTTCGTGCAGAAGACCCACCCGGCACGGCGCCTGCTCAACTCGCTGGCCGAGGCCTGCGAGGGCAACGCCGGCGAAAGCCAGGCCGAGCGCGCGCTGATGGGCAAGGTCGAGGAGATCATCGACCGGCTGATCGCCGAGTTCAACGAGAACCTGGCGATCTTCCTGACCCTGGAAGAGGAGTTCCGCGAGTTCCTCGCCCAGCATCGGCGCCGCATCGAGATCGCCGAGCGCCGCGCGACCGAGACCCAGCGCGGCCAGGAGAAGCTGGAGCTGGCGCGCAGCCGTGCCCTGGCCGAACTGGAGCGGCGGCTGCAGGGCGCGCCGCTGCCGGCGGCGATCGAGGGCTTCCTGCGCCAGCCCTGGAACCACCACCTGACCATGAGCCTGCTGCGCGAAGGCGACGACGGCGAGTCGGTCGGCGAAGCGCTGGCACTGGCCGACGTGCTGCTCGAGGAAGTGGCCGAGGCGCGCCGGCACGTGGTCGGCAAGCCGTGGCTGCAGTCCATCCAGCCGGGGCTGCGCAAGGTATTCGCCAGCGTCGGCCTGCATGGCGAGGGCAGTGTCGGCGCGATCGACGCGCTGCACGACACGCTGCAGGCCATCGCCGAGGCGCGCCCGGAGCTGGAACGGGCACTGCCCGAGCTGCCGCAGGTCAGCCTGCCGACGCCGCCCGCGCAGGAATCGGCGGCGCTGGACCTGGGCGCCGGGGCGCGCCCGGAGAACGTCGACCATGCCGATGCCGCCCGCTACCGCGCCATGGACATCGGTACCTGGCTGGATTTCATCGACAAGGACGGCAAGGTGCAGGCCGGCAAGCTGTCCTGGGTCAGCCCGATTTCCTCGCGCCTGCTGTTCGTCAACCGCCGTGGCATCCGCTTCTGCGTGGCCTCGCCGGAGGAACTGGTGGTGATGGAGCGGCTCGGCCGCCTGCGCCCCCACGTCGACGACGGCGCGTTCGACAGCGCCATGCAGGGCGTGATCGACCGGCTCGACCCGCAGACGTCCACGGTGCACTGAGGGCCGACCTGCTTTGCTACGATCCTTGGCGTATTCCACTGCGCATCGGGGACGGGCATGGCCGTTGAGGTACGGGTGTTGAAGGAAGCCGCGGCGGGCGAGCGGCGCGTGGCGGCCACGCCGGAGACGGTGAAGAAGCTGCTGGCGGCCGGGGCCAGGGTGCAGGTGCAGGCCGGTGCCGGCCTTGCGGCCGGGTTCACCGACCAGGCCTACCGCGAAGCCGGCGCGCAGATCGACGATGCCGTGGACGCTGCCGACCTGGTGCTGTGCGTGCAGGCGCCGCCGCCGGCGCTGGTCGCGCGGTTCAAGCCCGGTGCGGTGCTGGTGGGCGCGCTGCACCCGCAGGCGGACGCGGCCCGCGCCGCCGCGCTGCAGGCGCGGCAACTGGTGACCTTCCCGCTGGAGCGGCTGCCGCGCACCACCCGCGCGCAGGCCATGGACATACTCAGCTCGCAGGCCGGCATGGCCGGCTACAAGGCCACCCTGATCGCCGCGCAGCTGGCGCCGCGCTTCTTCCCGATGCTGACCACCGCTGCCGGCACCATCCGCCCGTCGAAGGTGCTGGTGGTTGGCGCCGGCGTGGCCGGCCTGCAGGCGATCGCCACCGCCAAGCGCCTGGGCGCGCAGGTGGAAGGCTTCGACGTGCGCCCCGAGACCCGCGAACAGATCGAATCGCTGGGGGGCAGGTTCCTCGACCTGGGGGTCAGTGCCGCCGGCGAGGGCGGGTATGCGCGCCAGCTCACCGACGCCGAGCGCGCCGAGCAGCAGCGGCGCCTGGCCGAACACCTGAAGGGCGTGGACGTGGTGATCTGCACCGCCGCCGTGCCTGGCCGTCCGGCACCCAAGATCGTCACCGCGGCGATGGTCGCGGGCATGCGCCCAGGCAGCGTGATCGTCGACCTGGCCGCCGAGACCGGCGGCAATTGCGAGGCGACGCGGCCGGGCGAAACCCTCGACGTGGGCGGGGTCACCGTGGCCGGTCCGCTCGACCTGGCCAGCATGGGTGCCATCCACGCCAGCGAGATGTACGCGCGCAACGTGCTCAACTTCGTGTCGCTGTTCCTCAAGGACGGCGCGCTGGCCTTCGACTGGAACGACGAACTGCTGGCGAAGACGGTGTGGCCGGAGCGCCCGGCCGCGGGGGAGATCCCGCCGGTGTGAAGGTGCATGCCGGGGCTGTTGTCGCGTGGTTGGCGGCAGGCGGCCTGGGTAGTGGGCCTGCCTTCGCCGACGAGCCGTTACGGGTTGCCTGCCGGCACCTGGCTGAAAGCCCGGAAAAACATGCGGGCAGGCATGCGCGGGTGGCGGCCTGTGTCGCGGCGGCCATGCACCAGAGTGCCTATCTGTATGACTGTGATGATCCGCATGTGCGGATCATTGCGCTGGCAGGCCCCCCATGATTCTGGAAGAACCGTTCGGCACGCGTGAGGTGTTGCGGGCGCGGCGGGCGGCGGCCACGGTTCCGGGCGTGTTCGAGTGGCGGCCCCAGGCGCCGCCGCAATGCTGTCTGGACAACCGCGTCCTGCTGCATGCCGAATCGGTATCCGGGGTGACACGGCTGCCGCCTCTGTCAGATGAATGATGGCACGCGGGTTGGGCCGAACAAGAAAGCCCGACATTGCCCTGCGGATTTCCACGGTGCCGGGCCGTGTAGCGCTCGGCCCTGTACGCGCGCTCCGTCAAGCACCATGGCATGCCGCAAACCTGTCCGGATGGGAGCGCACCGGCAACCGCAGGGGCGCCGGCCGTGGTGCTTGCCGCCCCCTTCAATCGGCCGGATTGGCCTCCAGCCACTGCCGGCGCTGCTCCGGCGTCATCCGGTGCCACTGCTCGCGCAGCTGTTCGCGCTGGGCCTTGTCCATGCCGCGCATCTTCGCGAACAGGGCGCGGGCCTCGCGCTGCTGCTGCGGCGACATGCCCTGGAAGCGGTGCATGCCGCGGCGTGCCTGCATGCGCTGCTCCGGACTCATCTGCTGCCAGCCGCGGGCATGGTCGTACATCCGCTGGCGGTGTTCGGGCGAGGCGTTCCAGCGGTCGCGCATCGGCGCGATCAGGGTTTCGCGCTGGGCCGGGGTGAGCTGGTCCCATCCGGGCAGGGGCGGCTGCTGGGCATATGCCGGCGCGGTGCAGGCCAGCAGCAGCGGCAGCGACAACAGGGAAAGGCGGATCGTCATGGCTTTCACTCCATCGCCACCGTGTCTGAACCCAGCCACAGGTACAGCTCGGGGCTTTCATCGAACAGCAGGGCGTCGTCGGGCAGTTCGGCGGCGGCGTCGGCCGCCACGCTGGGCGGCAGTACCGGTGGCGTGCGGTTGAACTGCACCGCCACGGTGACCGCCAGTACCGCCGAGCAGGCGGTGGCCAGCCACCAGCCACGGCGGCGCCATGGCGAGGCGCCGGTGCCGGCAGTGGCCTGCTGGCGGGCCTGGCGCAGGCGCGCCAGCGTGGCCGGGGAAACCGCGCCTTCGGCATGCTGTTGCAGCTGCCGCAGCGAGCGGTCGAAGTCTTCGTTCCGGGATGTGGGCAGGCGGTTCACCGCGAGACCTCCAGTTGTTTCTGCAATGCGTCGCGCGCACGCGACAGGTGGGTTTTCACCGAACCTTCCGAGCAGCCCATGATCCGTGCCGTGGTGGCCACGTCCAGTTCCTGCAGCACGCGCAGGCTGAACGCCTCGCGCTGGCGTGCCGGCAGCCGCCGCAACGCCTGCACCAGCCGCGCGTACTCCTCGCGCTGCTCGTGCTGCCGTGCCGGGCCGGGGCTGTCGTCGGCCCAGTCGATCGGGCCGTCCCCGTCCTGCGCCGGTGCCCAGAACTTCAGCCGGAAGCCGCGCCGCCGCTGCAGGTCGATGATGCGCCGGCGCAGGATGCTCCAGAACAGCGGCGTCCATTCCTCGGCCGGGTGCTCGCGGTAACCGAGCATCCGCTCCATCGCGTCCTGCACCGCGTCCAGCGCATCGTCGCGCTGGCGCAGGCCGGCCTCGGCGAAGCGGAACGCACGCGGCCCGACGCCGGCCAGGAAGGCGTCCAGCGAGGCGGGGGCGGCAACGGGCGTCAGGGGTGGGCTTGTCACCAGCACAGGGTAGCGTTCCGGCAGGTCCTGACAGCGATAACGCGCGGCCGCCGGATCGGTTGACACGGCAATGGTCGCGCCGGCGTTCATCGCGTGGTTATGATGCGGGACGGGCAGTTCCGGCCTCGGAGAGGGCAGCAATGAGCGACGGGTTCGTGGCGTTGTACATCTTCATGCTGGCGGCGATCGCCGGCCACGTGATCATCTCGCGGGTGCCGGTGATCCTGCACACGCCGTTGATGTCCGGTTCCAACTTCATCCACGGCATCGTCCTGATCGGGGCGATGGTGGTGCTGGGCCATGCCGACACCACGCTGGAGAAGGCCATCGGTTTCATCGCCGTCGCCCTGGGCGCGGGCAACGCGGCCGGCGGCTACGTCGTCACCGAACGCATGCTGGAGATGTTCAAGAGCTCCAGGAAGCCGGAAGGGCAGGGCAAATGAGCGCGCCGGCAGCCCCGGCAGCGGCGCGGCGGATCGAGGTGCGGCAGCTGTTCCAGTGGCTCAGCTACCTGCAGTATCCGGCCCTGCTGGTCGCGTTCGGCTATGCCGCGCTGCCCCTGTTCAGGGGCATGGACGGCCTGCTCGATGCCCTCAACAACGCCCTGCTGTACGCCGGCGTCGGCATCGGCATGTCTTCGCTGCAGGACCCGACCCGCACCCAGAACCGGATCTCGCGCAGGGTCTGGGAGGACCCGCGCAAGGGCGGCTGGATGCTCTGGCTGCTGACCGCCGAGGCGCTGCTGCCGATCGTGCTGGGGCTGGTGGGCGCGGCGCTGGCCGAAACGGCGGCGTTGTCGCAGCTGTCGCTGGGCCTGGTGGCGTTCGGGATGGGCATGATCGGGCTGCTGAAGACGGCGATCGAGATGCGCGAGCACCATCGCCGCGACCGCCACGCCGGCATCGCGCAAACCACGGTTCTGGAGGGAGCGGCATGAGCATGACGTTGCTGGTGAAGGCGAGCTACCTGGTGGCCGCCACCTTGTTCCTGCTGGGCCTGCAGCGCATGGCCTCGCCCAGGACCGCGCGCAGCGGCATCCACTGGGCGGGCGCGGGCATGCTGATCGCCACCGTGGCCACGTTCTTCCTGCCGGGACTGCACAACATCGCGCTGATCCTGGTGGCGCTGGCGCTGGGCACCGGCCTGGCCTGGGTGTCGGCAAAGAAGGTCGCCATCACCGACATGCCGCAGATGGTGGCGCTGTACAACGGCATGGGCGGCGGCTCGGCCGCGGCCATCGGTGCGGTGGAACTGCTGCGCTTCGCCGACGTCGCCGGCCGCGACACCAGCCACTGGAGCACCGAAGCCATTGCCGCACTCGCGGCGCGGCAGCCATCGGCCACGGTGCTGGCGCTGGCGATCATCGGTTCGGCCATCGGCGCGGTGTCGCTGTCCGGTTCGGTCATCGCCTGGGCCAAGCTCGATGGCCGCCTGGACAAGCGCGTCACCTTCCCCGGGCAGCAGGCGTTCAACCTGCTGGTGGCCGTGGCGATGGTGGCGCTGGGGGTGTGGGCGGCGCTGAGCCTGCAGCCGCTGGCGATCATCGCTTTCTTCGTGGCGGCGCTGGCGCTGGGCGTACTGATGACCCTGCCCATCGGCGGCGCCGACATGCCGGTGGTGATCTCGCTGTACAACGCCTTCACCGGCCTGGCGGTGTCGTTCGAAGGCTACGTGCTGGGCAACGAGGCGCTGATCATCGCCGGCATGATGGTCGGTGCGGCCGGCATCCTGCTGACGCGGCTGATGGCCAAGGCGATGAACCGGCCGATCAGCGGCGTGCTGTTCTCCCATTTCGGCGGCGGCGGGCAGGGCGCGGCGGAAATCAGCGGCAGCCAGAAACCGATCGAGGCCGCCGACGTGGCGGCGATGATGGCCTTCGCCGAGCGCGTGGTGATCGTGCCCGGCTACGGCATGGCCGTGGCGCAGGCCCAGCACAAGATCTGGGAGCTGGCGCAGCGGCTGATCGAGCGCGGGGTGAAGGTGAAGTTCGCCATCCACCCGGTCGCCGGGCGCATGCCCGGGCACATGAACGTGCTGCTGGCCGAGGCCGGCGTGCCCTATGACCTGATCGCCGACATGGACGACATCAACCCCGAGTTCGCCACCACCGACGTATCGCTGGTGATCGGCGCCAACGACGTGGTCAACCCGGTGGCGAAGACCGACCCGTCCAGCCCGATCTACGGCATGCCGATCCTGGACGTGGTCAATTCCAGGAACACCATCGTCATCAAGCGCGGCAAGGGCACCGGCTTCGCCGGCATCGAGAATGCGCTGTTCTACGCCGACAACACCCGCATGCTGTATGGCGACGGTGCCGAGGCGGCGAGCGCGCTGGTCAGCGAACTGAAGGCGCTGGACGGCGGGCACTGAGCGCAACGCGGGCGTCGTCGCCCGCCCTGCGCGTTACCGCGCCAGCCACCACGCCACCGCCAGCCCGGCCAGCAGCCACAGGATCTCGGCGGTGCCGTTGGCCAGCCCGATCAGGGTCCAGGCCAGGTGCGGGCCCAGGCGCAGCGCCGATTCCCACGGCGCCAGGCCCATCGGGCCGCCGATGTAGGCCGCGGCGATGCCCCAGTTGGCGGCCAGCGCGATCAGCAGCGTGGCCAGCATCGCCACGGCGATCCGGGTCCTGCCAGCGGCCAGCGTGCCCAGGCGCAGCATCCATGCCGCCTCCGCCGCCGCGGCGATCGCCATCCAGCCGGCCTGCGAGCCGGTGGCCAGCGCGACCATCAGCCAGGCGATGGCCAGGGTGATGCTTCCCAGCAGCAACAGCAGGGGCCAGAGCCAATGCTGGGGGCGGCTGGCCGGGCGTGGGGCAGGTGGCATGGGCATTCCCGAAAAGGTCAACCAGCATAGCCTTTCAGCGGTCGGCGCGCCCAGTCGGCTAAAATGGCCTTCTTGCGGGTAGCGTCCGCGTCCCCATATCGATCCACATGTACTCCCGCAGCAGCGAACCCGTCCATTTCGAACGCGATTGCCCGGCCGTCATGGTGCCCCAGGGCGACAGCGTGACCCTGCCTGCCGGCAGCTACGGCTATATCACCCAGGCGCTGGGTGGCAGCTATACCGTGTTCGTCGAAGGCAACCTGTTCCGCATCGCCGGCAAGGATGGCGACGCCATCGGCAAGGAGCCGCCGCCCGGGCTGGAGCTGCCCGAGGGCGCTGGCGACGAGGACGTGGAAAAACTGGTCTGGGAGCAGCTGCGTACCTGCTTCGACCCGGAAATCCCGTTCAACATCGTCGATCTCGGACTCATCTACGAGGTCGACATCAAGCACCTGGACGATGGCCGGCGCGAAGTGGACGTGCGCATGACCCTGACCGCGCCCGGCTGCGGCATGGGCGAGATCCTGGTCGACGACGTGCGCAGCAAGCTGGAAATGATCCCGACCGTGGCCGCCGCCGACGTCGAGCTGGTATTCGACCCGCCGTGGGGCAAGCACATGATGTCCGAGGCGGCACGGCTCGAAACGGGCATGCTGTAAGGTGTCCAACGCGCTGGCCCGGGTGCGGGCCGGCTTCAAAACCCGCAATCTGGAAGGAAACATCCGGTGTCCCAGTCTCTGAGCTTCCACGTCACCCGTTCGGACCATCCGCGCAGCGCCGCCGAGCGCGCCAAGATCCTGGAGAAGCCGGGTTTCGGCCTGCACTTCACCGACCACATGGTGGCCGTGCGCTGGGACAAGGACACCGGCTGGCATGACGCGGCAGTGATGCCGTATGGCCCGATCGCGCTGGACCCGGCCGCCGCCGTGCTGCACTACGGCCAGGAGATCTTCGAGGGCATCAAGGCCTACCGCCACGCCGACGGCTCGGTGTGGACCTTCCGCCCGGAGGCCAATGGCCGCCGCCTGCAGCGCTCGGCCGCGCGTCTGGCGCTGCCCGGGCTGCCGGTGGAGATCTTCGTCGAGTCGCTGAAGCAGATGATCGCGGTGGACAGGGACTGGGTGTCCGGCGCCGACGAGGCCAGCCTCTACTTCCGTCCGTTCATGATCGGCGACGAGGCGTTCCTCGGCGTGCGCGGCGCGCACAAGGCCAGCTACTACGTGATCGCCAGCCCGGCCGGCCCGTACTTCGCCAAGGGCGTGGCGCCGGTCGCGATCTGGCTGTCCACCGACTACGCGCGTGCGGCCAAGGGCGGCACCGGCGCGGCCAAGTGCGGCGGCAACTATGCCGCGTCGCTGCTGCCGCAGCAGCAGGCGCAGGCGCAGGGCTGCTCGCAGGTGCTGTTCCTCGACCCGGTCGAGGGCAAGTACCTGGAGGAACTGGGCGGCATGAACGTGTTCCTGGTCTACGGCAAGCGCAACACCCTGGTCACCCCGGCGCTGTCGGGCTCGATCCTGGAAGGCATCACCCGCGAATCGATCCTGCAGCTTGCGCGCGACCGCGGCATGACCGTGGAGGAGCGCAAGGTGTCCATCGACGAGTGGAAGCAGGGCGTGGCGTCGGGCGATATCACCGAGGTGTTCGCCTGCGGTACCGCCGCGGTCATCACCCCGATCGGCCAGCTCAAGGGCGAGGGCTTCACGGTCGGCAACCTGGACGCGCCGGCCGGCGAGGTCACCATGTCGCTGCGCAAGGAGCTGACCGACATCCAGTACGGTCGCCTGCCGGACCGCCACGGCTGGCTGGTGCGGCTGGACGCCTGACCCCTGGCCTGTGGGTCGCAACGAAGCCCCGCTCCGGCGGGGCTTCTGCGTTTGCGGGGCACCATGGGCGCGCGCGATGCGCTACCCGTGATGCGGCGGTCCGCGCCGTGGGTGCGCCCGCGCGGCGCCGGGTTACTCGCACAGGTCCGCGCAGCGCGCCTGCAGGAAACCCAGCGCATCGGCCGGGGCGATGTCCAGCAGCAGGCCGCGCTGGCCGGCGTTGATCCAGATGCGTGCGTGCTGCCGCGCCGCGCTGGCGAACAGCACGCTGGCCGGGCGCTGCTGCGCGAACGGGCTGATGCCCCCGACCCTGTAGCCGCTGCGGCGCTCGGCCTCGGCGATTTCCATCATCTGCGCATGCTTGCCGTCGCAGGCGGTGGCAAGTTTCTTCAGCGACAGCCGCTGGTCGCACGGGATCACCGCGACCACCGGCTGCTTGTCCACCCATGCCATCAGCGTCTTGAACACCCGCGCCGGGTCGATGCCCAGCGCCTGCGCGGCGGCCATGCCCTTGCTGTCCACCTCGGCGGCGTAGTCGTAGGCATGCAGCCCGTGGCCGACCCCGGCCTTGTCCAGCGCGGCGGTGGCGCGGGTGCCGCGGGCCACCTCAGAGCGGCTCGAAGCGGTTGGCCTCGACGTTCTTGCGTACCTTGTCCGGATTCCACACGCGGCCGTTCATGGCGATGTAGACGCCCTCGGCCAGCGACTGCACCGCGCCGATCGCGCAGCCGATGTTGAACTCGGCGTCCGAGCCGCGGAAGCGTGCCGGGCTGAGCGCGCCGGTCATCACGATGGTCTTGCCGGGGATGGTCTTGAGCACCTTGCCGGTGGCCACCATGGAGTCGGTGCCGTGGGTGACCAGTACGTGGCGGGTGGGCTGCGCGGCGATCGTGGCGCGGATCAGCTCGCGGTCGTCGTCGGTGATGTGCAGCGAATCCTTGCGCAGGATCGGGATCACGTTGAAGCGGAAGGTCACGCCCAGTTCGCGCAGGATCATGCCGATCTGCGGGTCGCCGATCTGGTAGTCGGACTTGTCGTCGAAATAGATCTTGTCGATCGTGCCACCGGTGGTGACGATCAGGAGCTCTTCCATCATGGCGCTGGGTCCAAACGGTGTTGGTGCAATGATAAACGGCGGTGCGCGGCGGCGCAGGCGCGGGCTGTGCCGCGCATGCGCCGGGCAGCGCCAGCGGTTACGTGGATTTCCTGCCGAAGCGCGCGCGCAGGCCCGGCAGGCTCGCCAGCACGATCACCAGCAGCGACAGCGCGATCTCCACCCAGGCCAGCGGCGCGGTTTCCGGGTGGCTCCAGGCGCTCATCACGCCATGGCTGAACCAGCCCAGCGCGCATACGCCCGACCAGAACGGTGCCAGCCGCCAACCCAGGCGCAGGGCGATGGCCAGCAGCAGCGGCGGCCCGGTGAACACCAGCTGCGTGGCCAGCCAGTGCTTATCGTGCAGGAACCACCAGGTGTAGAGCGCAGCCAGCGCGATCAGCGCCAGCAGCAGGGTCGGGTACCGTCGCGTCGCCGTGCTCATTGCGCCAGCCTCCGCGCGATGTCGGCCACGCGCCGGCCCAGCACGCGCGCAAGGTGCGCTTCGTCGTCGCTGGGCTGGGGGTCGTCCTGGGCGCCGGCCACGTGGCTGGCGCCATAGGGCGTGCCGCCGCCGGTAGTGTGGCTCAGCGCCGGTTCGGTGAACGGGATGCCGACGATCAGGCAGCCATGGTGCAGCAGCGGCAGCTGCATCGACAGCAGGGTCGATTCCTGCCCGCCATGCATCGACGCGGTGGAGGTGAACACCGCCGCCGGCTTGCCGGACAGGGTGCCGTTGACCCACTGCGCGCCGAGCCCGTCGAGGAAATGCTTGACCGGGGCGGCCATGTTGCCGAAGCGGGTCGGGCTGCCGAGCACGATGCCGTCGCACTGCTCCAGGTCGGCGACCTCGACGTAGGGCGCGCCATCCTCGGGCACCGGCGGGGCGCTGGTCTGGGTGACCGCGGCGACCGGTGGCACCGTGCGCAGGCGCGCGCTCATGCCCGGCACCTCGCCGATGCCGCGGGCGATCTGCCGCGCCAACCGCGCCACCGAGCCGCCGCGGCTGTAGTACAGCACCAGGATTTCCGCCATCGCACCATCCACTCATCACACGGGAGGCGGCAGTATCGGCGATGCGGGCCACGCTTTGCATCGGGTACCCTTGCCGGATGGAACCCCTGGATTCGCTCAATCTATGGATGGAACGGGTCCGTGACAGCGGGCGCCGGGCCAGTTTCGCCCGTTTCCTGTGGCACCGTTTCCTCGACGACCGCCTGTTCGAGGCGGCGGGCGCGCTGGCCTACACCACCGTGTTCGCGCTGGTGCCGCTGGCGATCGTGGTGTTCGGGGTGCTGTCGGCGTTCCCGATGTTCGACCGCTGGAGCGAGGCGCTCAGCGACTACGTGTTCTCCAACTTCGTGCCCTCGGCCGCGCGCGCGGCGGAAGGCTACCTGCGGCAGTTCTCGGCCAGCGTCGGCCAGCTCACCGCCGCCGGCTTCATCGCGCTTGTGGCGTCGCTGCTGATCACCCTCAACAGCATCGAACAGATCTTCAACCGCATCTGGCGGGTGGCCTCGGCGCGGCCGCGGCTGACCCGTTTCCTGGTGTACTGGACCGTGCTGACCCTGGGCGCGATGCTGGCCGCCGCTTCGCTGGCGGTGTCGGCCAAGGTGTTCGCGCTGCCCCTGTTCGGTACCGTCGAGGGCCGCTGGCTGGCCGACCTGGCGCTGCGCCTGGCGCCGGTGCTGATCGAATTCGCCTGCGTCATGCTGGTCTACCGGGTGGTGCCGCACCACGCCGTGAAGTGGCGCCACGCCATTCCCGGCGCCCTGCTGGCGGTGGTGATGCTGGAGCTGGTCAAGTGGGGCATGGGCCTGTACCTGGGCAGCTTCCAGTCCTACCAGAAGCTGTACGGCACGGTGGCCTTCGTGCCGATCCTGCTGCTGTGGATCTACCTGGGATGGGTGTCGGTGCTGCTTGGCGCCTCGCTGGCGTCGTCGATCGCCGCGTTCCGCTACCAGCCGGTCGCGCTGCGCCTGCCGCAGGGCTGCGAGCTGTATGGCCTGCTGCGCCTGCTCGGGCGCTTCCGCGAGGCGCGCGAACAGGGGCGCGGGCTGGACGAAGAGGAACTGCTGGCGCTGGAGCCGATGCTCACCGATTCGCTGCTGCAGGAACTGCTGTGCCAGATGGAGGCGATCAACCTGCTGCGGCGCGATGAACGCGGGCAGTGGCTGCTGGCGCGCGACCTGGACAGCATCACCCTGCGCGAACTGTACGAGAGCTCGCAGCTGCGCATTCCGATCGCCGAGGAATACCTGCCGTTCCGCGAGGACGCGCTGGGCCAGGCGGCCTGCCGCGCGCTGGACGAACTGCGCGTGCCGCTGCGCGAGCTGCTCAAGCGCCGCGTGGGCGACATCTATGCCATTACCGGAGACGAACGATGACCCCCCGATTGCTTCCCTTCGCGCTGCTGGTGCTGGCACTGGCCGGCTGCAGCGCGCCCGACGCCGGCGCGCCCGCCACCGTGGCCGGGACCCCGCTCCCGTCCGCGGCCGTCCCTGCGTCGAATCCGGCCGAGGCGCCTGCCGCCGGCGCCAACCCGGGCGTGGTGGCGGAGACCGCGGCCATGCCGCGGCTGCAGGCCAGGACCGTGGCCGGGGAGGACTACGACCTGGCCGGCCACCGCGGGAAATGGGTGGTGGTCAATTTCTGGGCGACCTGGTGCGGGCCATGCCTGCAGGAAATGCCGGAACTGTCGGCACTGCACGCCATGCGCGACAACGTCGAGGTGGTCGGCCTGGCCTACGAGGACATCGAGCCGGACGACATGCGCGCCTTCCTGGAAAAGCACCCCGTGGCCTATCCGATCGTCATCCTCGACCCGTACGACCCGCCGAAGGACTTCGCCACACCGCGCGGCCTGCCGATGACCTACCTGATCGGGCCCGATGGCAAGGTCGCCCACCAGTTCCTCGGCCCGGTCGATGCCGGCAAGATCGAGCAGGCGATCGTCGCGGCCGGCGGCAAGGTGGGCTGATCGCGGCGGCGCCCGCCCCGGTCCATTGGCCAGCGGCCATCGGCAAGGGCGCCGCTCCGCGCGGGGTGGCGCTCAGCCGGGTGCGAACGGCGGCAGTGGCTTCACCATGCCGTACTTTTCCTTCTTCGGCGCGTCCGGCAAGGGCGGCAGGTCGATCAGCGCCTCGTCCAGGCGTGTTTCCGGCAGGCGGTCGAGCAGGTCGCGGATCAGGGTCAGGCGGCCGCGCTTCTGGTCGTTGAAATCCACCAGCGTCCACGGCGCATGGTGGCTGTGGGTCGCTTCCAGCATGGCTTCGCGCGCATGGGTGTAAGCGTTGTATTCCACGCGTGACCTGAGGTCGACCGGCGACAGCTTCCAGCCCTTGAGCGGATTCTGGCGGCGCTCGGCGAAGCGCTTTTCCTGCTGCTCCTGGTCCACGCACAGCCAGTATTTGAACAGCAGGATGCCGTCATCCACCAGCAGCCGCTCGAACACCGGCGCCTGGGCCAGGAACGCGTGGTACTGGGCGTCGGTGCAGAACCCCATCACCTTTTCCACGCCGGCGCGGTTGTACCAGCTGCGGTCCATCAGCACGATCTCGCCGGCTGCCGGCAGGTGCGCGACATGGCGCTGGAAGTACCACTGCGTGCACTCGCGGTCGGTCGGCTTGGGCAGGGCGACGACGCGGCACTGGCGGGGATTCAGGTGGCGGGCGATGTCCAGGATGGCGCCGCCCTTGCCGGCGGTATCGCGGCCCTCGAACAGCACCAGCAGGCGCTGGCCCGAGTGCTGGACCCAGCGCGCCATCGCGGTCAGTTCCAGTTGCATGGGCTCCAGCAACTGCTCGTACTGTTTGCGCTTGAGCTTGTCCATGGCGGTCTCCCTGTCCGGAAGCACGAGCCTAGCGCAGCCGGGGAGCCGGGAACCAGCGCTGCGCGGCGCCGTCGCCGCAGCGGTGGGTTGGCGGATCCGCGGCGCAGTGCCCGGCGCCTTCCCGGCCGTCGCCCGGCTTTTACCCGGGCAGCGGTTTTCATGTAGTTTTGCCGGAGCGTCGGGCGCGGTGCCCGGCAATGGATCAGGAGCGGTGCGATGGGGCTTGTCCAGGCAGCAAAGGGTGCGATCGGCGGCGTGCTTGCCGACCAGTGGAAGGACTTCTTCACGGTGCCGGACGGCCTGCCGGCGACGGCGGCGCTGTTCGCCGCGGTGCCGCGCGGGAGCAACGCCGGCCGTGGGTCCAACACCAGCGCCTCGTCCAACATCATCAGCAACGGCTCGAAGATCGTCGTGCCCGAGGGCTACGGCCTGCTGTTGTTCCAGGACGGCGCCATCACCGGTTTCGTCGCCGAGCCGGGTGGCTACGAGTGGCGTTCGGACGATCCGAACTCGCAGTCGATCTTCGCCGGCGACGGCCTGGTCAGCACCTTCATCCGGCAGAGCTGGGAGCGCTTCAAGTTCGGTGGCCAGCCCGGTGCGCAGCAGGCGGCGTTCTTCGTCTCGCTGAAGGAGCTGCCGGACAACCGCTTCGGCACCCAGTCCGAGATCTACTGGGACGATGGCTTCCTCAACACCCAGGTCGGCGCGGTCACGCGCGGCACGTACACGCTGAAGATCGTCGACCCGATCCTGTTCGTGAAGAACTTCGTGCCGGCCAGTTACCTGCGCCCCGGCCAGGTGTTCGATTTCACCGACCTGGACAACGCCGCCGCCAGCCAGCTGTTCAACGAAGTGGTCGGCTCGCTCGCCCCGGCGTTCAGCCTGTACACGAACGACCCGGCCAAGGGCAACCGCATCACCAGGATCCAGCAGGACTCGGTCGGCTTCGCCAGGAGCCTGTCCGATGCGGTCGAGCAGGCCTACCAGTGGAAGTCCGATCGCGGCCTGGCTATCGTCAAGACCGCCATCGTCTCGATCGAGTACGACGCCAACACCCGCGAACTGCTCAAGACCGTGCAGCGCGCCGACGCGCTGTCCGGCGCGCGCGGCAATTCCAACCTGCAGGCCAGTGTCGCCCAGGGCATCCAGTCCGCCGGCGAGAACGGCGGTGCGGCCGGCCTGGTCGGCGTGGGCATGGCCTCGGGCATGTTCGGCGTCGGCGGCATGCAGCAGCCGGTGGCAGCGGCCGCGGACGACCCGGTCGCCAGGCTGAAGAAGGCCAAGGAAATGCTGGACCTGGGGCTGATCACCCAGGCCGACTACGACGCGCTGAAAGCCAAGGCGCTGGGCCTGTAACCGGCGGGACGCACGACCTCCATGTCCGATCCCCGAAACGGCCCGCCGCCACTGCCCGGATCCACTCCGCCGCCGCCCTTGCCGGCGGCGGTGCTGGACGGACCGGGTTCGCCGCGCGATGTCCCGCCCCCGCCCGGCAGTTTCCCGCTGGAGACCGCCGATCTGCCCGAGGCCATCCGCGACGAGATCCAGGCGCCCGACCCGGTCGCCCTCGACACCTCGGCCACCGAGCTGAAGGACGGCCTCAACCGCTGCCCGAAATGCGGTGCCACCGACATCCGTCCGCGGGCCGGCAGCGACGTGCTGGTGTGCCTGTACTGCCGCCACGAATGGCACGGCGCGCGGGTGGAAGAGGCGTTCGGGCTGGGCGAGGCCATCGACCAGCTGCGCGGCACGGTCATCGCCTCCGGCGCGCGCGACATCGATGCCGATACCTCCAGCCTGATGAGCTTCAAGTGCAGCGGCTGCGGCGCCGAGGTCACGGTCAACACCGAAAGCACCATGACCGCGCGCTGCCACTGGTGCCGGCATGTGTTCGGCGTCAACGAGCAGGTCGCCAACGGCGCGGTGCCCGACGCGGTGCTGCCGTTCCACATACGGAAGGACGATGCGGTCGCGCGCATCCGCCAGTTCGTGGACAAGCGCCGCCTGTTCGCGCTCAAGGCGTTCAAGGAGCAGTTCACCCCGGAGAACGTGGTCGGCGTCTACCTGCCGTACATGATCGTCGACGGCAATGCCAGCGCGGCGGTGGCCGGCAGGGGCGAGATCAAGACCCGCGAATACACCCGCGGCACCGAGAAGAACCGGCAGACCTACTACGACGCCGACGTGTACCAGGTGGAGCGACAGGTGGATTTCACCGTCGACGACCTGCCGCTGGAGTCGTCGGCCGGGCGCGGCAACCTCGACACCCGCGCCAACACCAACAACATCATCAACGCCATCCTGCCGTTCGACACCAAGAATGCGCTGAAGTGGAATGCCTCCTACCTGGCCGGCTACACCTCGGAAAAGCGCGATCTCGACGTCGAGAAGCTGCGCCCGCGGCTGGAGGACCAGCTGCTGTCGATCGCCCGTTCGCAGGTGCATCGCTCGGTATCGCGCTACGACCGTGGCGTACGCTGGGAGCAGGAGCAGCTGGAGGTCCACGGCACCCGCTGGGTATCGATGTACCTGCCGGTGTGGCTGTACTCCTACCACCAGCCCGGCAGCAACGGCGGCATGCTGCACTACATCGCGGTCAACGGCCGCACCGGCGAGACCATGGGCAGCGTGCCGGTGCAGCAGTGGAAACTGCTGCTGGCCGCGCTCACCGCCGGCACGGTCATCGAAGCCCTCGCAATCGCATTCCTGGTGGCTGCCTCATGAGCGAAGACAGTGGACTCTGGTTGCTGGCCGCGGGCCCGGCCGGCGCGGCCGCGCTGTACTGGGCGCTGTACCGGTACTACCGCAATACCGACAAGTCGCATGGCTTCGAGCACGAGACCGAGATCGTGGCCAAACCGGTGACCGGCTCGGACCGCAAGGTCGGCGAGGTGAAGGGCACCCAGCAGCGCCGCATCGACGGCGACAACGTGGGCGACTACCGGCGACGGGTCACGCGCCTGCGCTAGTGCTGGGCGGCGTGCGCCTGGCGGCCTGCCAGGTCCTGCACCAGGGCGGCGAAGTCGCGGGCGAAGCCGGCCATGTCGAACACGCCCGCCGTGTCGCGGGCGCTGGCCAGCCGCGCCCGCAGCGCGGCCCGTGCGGCCGGGTCGTTGCCGAGCCGGACCGCGGTGGCGATGAAGGCCGCATCGTCGGCGACGTTCATTTCGTCCAGCCCGAGGTGGTGGTTGAGGCTGCCGGCCACGCGCGCGGCGAAGCTGCGGCCGGGCGTGGTCAGCACCGGGCAACCGGCCCACAGCGCATCCGAGGCGGTGGTGTGGGCGTTGTAGGGATGGGTGTCGAGGAACAGGTCGGCATGCCGGTAGCGCGCCAGGTACTGCGGGTGCGGCAGCTTGGGCATGAACACCAGGCGCGACGGATCGATGCCCTGCGAACGCGCGACCTCGCGCAGGCGGGCGTCGGCCAGGCCCGGCCCGGACAGCAGCCACAGCACGCTGCCGGGCACGCCACGCAGCACCTCGAGCATGCGCGCGACGCTGCGCGGGTTGAGCTTGTAGCTGTTGTTGAAGCAGCAGAACACCACGCCGCCGCCGTTTCCGTCGCACCCGGGCAGGCCGCATTCGCCGCGCGCCGGTGGCGCCTCGACCACGCGGGTGTTGTCCGAGGGCTGGAACGCGCGCGGCAGCCGCAGCACCGTCTCGCTGAATGCCGGTTCCAGCGCCGGCGGCAACACGAACGCATCGGCCAGCACGTAGTCGATCCACGGCGCGCCCGACGTGCCGGGGTAGGCCAGCCAGTTGACCTGCAGCGGCGCCGGCCGCATCGCCAGCACTTCGGGGGTGCCGCCACCGCCCCAGCCGCGCAGGTCGAACAGGACGTCGATGCCGGCCTCGCGGATGCGCCGGGCAATGGCCGCGTGCGGCACTCCCGCCACCGCGTGCAGCGCATGCGCCGCGGCCTGCAGGCGCTGGCGGATGCGGCTGCCGTCGTCGCCGTTGAGTGCGAACAGATGCACCTGCAGCCCGGCGTGGGCGCGCAGCTGCTCGAACAGCGCCACCGTCAGCAGCCCGGTGGGATGGGCGCCGAACCCGTTGGACAGGAAGCCGACCCGCAGCGGCCCTTGCGGACGCGGCGTCGGCGGAGGCAGCCGCGGGGTCGAGGCGGCGATCACCTGCGCACGCTGGCGGGCGCAGGCCAGTTGCTCGGCGGCGCTGGCGTCCTCGCTGAGGAAGGCGAACGGCTCCACCGCCGGATTGCCCTGCGCCACCGCGCCGCGGACCTGCTGCGACAACGCCTCCAGCCCGCGCCAGTCGCACAGTCGCCGTTGCCAGTTCAGGCGCTGCGCGGCCACATAGGCTTCGTCCGGGAGCAGCGCATGCGCACGGCGGTAGGCATCGGCGGCGGCCTCGGGCTGGCCGGCATCCTCCAGCGCATGGCCCAGCCACAGCGCGATGCCGGGGTGCTGGGGGACCTGTCGCGAGGCGTGGCGCAGCAGGTTGGCGGCCTCCTCGTGGCGGCCCTGCATCCAGCGCGCACGTCCCAGCCGCGCCAGTGCTTCAGGGTGGTCGCGGCGCAGCTGCAGCGCCCGCTGCGCGGCCCGTTCGCCGGCATCCAGGTCGCCTGCGCCCAGCTCGGCGTCGGCCAGCATCACCCAGGCGATGAAGTCGGCGGGCTGGCGCTGCACCGCGGTGCGCAGGTGCTGGCGTTCGTCGTACGGGACATTCATGCGCTGGCTGGACCCTCTTGCGATGTGCCGATTGTGCGGGCGTTGCCGTGCATTTGCCGGGGGCCGGGGCCGCGGCGGCGACGCGCGCGCCTCAGGTGCCTTCGGACAGGCGCGCCAGTTCATCCACCTGGTGCTCGTGCAGCAGGCGGCCGACCAGGGCGTCCAGGTCGCCTTCGATCACGTTGGGCAGGTCGTACAGGGTCAGGCCCTCGACCCGGTGGTCGGTGATCCGGCCTTGCGGGAAGTTGTAGGTACGGATGCGCTGGCTGCGGTCGCCGCTGCCGACCTGCAGGCGCCGCGACTCGGCCTGCGCGGCCGCCTGGCGGCTGCGTTCGGCGTCGAGCAGCTGCGCCTTGAGCCGCTTCATCGCCTTGTCGCGGTTGGCGTGCTGGCTGCGCTCGGTCTGGCACTCGACCACCACCCCGGTGGGCACGTGGGTGATGCGGATGGCCGATTCGGTCTTGTTGACGTGCTGGCCGCCGGCGCCTGAAGAGCGGAACGTGTCCACCTTCAGGTCGGCCGGGTTGATGGCGATGTCCTCGACGTCGTCGGCCTCGGGAATGATCGCCACGGTGGCGGCCGAGGTGTGGATGCGCCCCTGCGACTCGGTGGCCGGCACGCGCTGCACGCGGTGGGTGCCCGACTCGAACTTCAGCCTGGAGTACGCGCCGCGGCCGACCACGCGCGCCACGACCTCCTTGTAGCCGCCATGCTCGCCGGGGTTGTCCGATTCGATCTCGACCTTCCAGCCCTGGCGTTCGGCATAGCGTGCGTACATCCGGAACAGGTCGCCGGCGAAGATCGCCGCCTCGTCGCCGCCGGTGCCGGCGCGCACTTCCAGGAACAGGTTGCCCTCGTCGCGCGGGTCCCTGGGCACCAGCAGCAGCGCCAGTTCCTCGTCCAGCGCCTGCAGGCGCGCCTGTGCCGCGGCGATCTCCTCGTCGGCCAGTTCGCGCAGTTCCGGATCGGCGCGCATCGCCTCGGCGGCGGCGAGATCCTCGCGGGCGCGGGTTTCGGCGGCCAGCGCGCTGGCGACCGGCTCGAGCTGGGCGAATTCGCGGGAAAAATCGCGGAAGCGTGCGTTGTCGGCGACCACGTCCGGGTCGGCAAGCAGGCGTTCCAGTTCTTCGCGGCGCTCGGCCAGGGCCAGCAGCTTACGGCGCAGGGTCGGCGTCATCGGTCCTCGCAACGGGGTGTCGGTACCCGGGCGCGGCCGGGAACAGGCGCTCGGCGGCGCGGGTCAGGTCGGCATCGCCTTCCAGCGCGGCCTGCCGCAGCGCGGCGGTAGGGGGGTGCAGCAGGCGGTTGGTCAGGCCGTGGGCGAGCTGTTCGAGCACCTCGTCGGCGGACTTGCCGTGGGCCAGCTGCTGCCGCGCCTTGTCCAGCAGTTCGGCGCGGGTGGCCTCGCCGAACGCGCGCAGCTGCTTGAGCGGCGCCTGCAGGTGGGTGGCGCGCAGGTTCTCCATGTAGCGCGAGACCTGCAGGTCGATGATGGCCTCGGCTTCGGCGGCGGCCTCGCGGCGGCTGCGCCGGTTTTCCTCCACGGCGCGCTCCATGTCGTCCACCGTGTACAGGTAGGCGTCGGCCAGTTCGCCCACGCCCGGCTCGATGTCGCGCGGCACCGCCAGGTCGAACAGCAGCATCGGCTTGTGCCGGCGTGCGCGCAGCGCGGCAGCGACCTGCCGCTGCAGGATCACCGGTTCGCGCGCGGCGGTGGCCGAAAACACCACGTCGGCCTCGGCCAGGTGGCGTTCCAGTTCGGTCAGCGGCAGCGCCACGCCACCGTGGCGGCTGGCCAGGTCCTGCGCGTGGGCGAGGGTGCGGTTGGCGATCAGCAGCCGCTTCACCCGGGCCTCGCCCAGGTGTTTGGCGGCCAGCTCGATGGTCTCGCCGGCGCCGACCAGCAGCACGGCCGAATCTTCCAGCCGCGCGAACGAATCCTGCGCCAGCCGCACCGCGGTCGAGGCCACCGAGATCGGGTTGGCGCCGACACGGGTGTCGGTGCGGGCGCGCTTGGCCACCGAGAACGTCTGCTGGAACAGCCGGTCCAGGTGCTGGCCGATGGCGCCGTTGTCGCGCGCCAGCGCCCAGGCGTCCTTGACCTGGCCCAGGATCTGCGGCTCGCCCAGCACCATCGAGTCCAGCCCGGTGGCGACGCGGAACAGGTGGCGCACCGCAGCGTCGTCGCGGTGCTCGTACAGATACCCCTGCAGGTCGCCGGCATGGTTTTCCAGCCAGCGCGACAGGTGCTGGCCGTCCTCGGCCACGGCATACAGTTCGGTGCGGTTGCAGGTGGACAGCAGCACGGCTTCTGCCAGCTGCGGCGACTGCCGCAGCGAGTCCATCGCGCGCGACAGCGCATCGCCGCCGAAGGCCGCGCGTTCGCGCAGTTCCACCGGCGCGGTCTGATGGTTCAGTCCGAGCACCCACAGGGTCATTCTGTTCAGTTGCTTGCGATAAGCTGCTGGCTGTTGATGGCCGCCATTTTACGGCCCGATTGCCGCAGATGCCCATTTCCAGACCAACCCGGCTCATCCGTATAGGCAGCGTTGCGCTGCTGCTCCTGTCGTCGGCCCCGCTGCTGGCGGCCCCGCCGCCGGCGGACACCGGCCAGGCCGCGTCGCTGACGCCGGTGCTGGCGGGGGAGTTTTCCCTGCAGGCGGGCAAGCTGGCCGACGCCGCGCGCTGGTACCTGCAGGCCGCGCGTGAAGACGCCGGCGATGTCGGCCTGGCCGAGCGCGCCACCCGCATCGCCATGCTCGCCGACGACGAGGCCGGCGCTGCCGAAGCGCTGGCGCTGTGGGCGCAGCGTGCCCCCGGTTCGCTGGCGGTGCGCGGTACCCGTGCCTCGCTGGCGCTGCGCCAGGGGGACACCCGGCTGGCCCGCAGGGAACTGCTGGCGGTACTGCGCTCGCGCGAGCCGCGGGCCTGGCGCTACGCGGTACTGGCGCTGGCCACCGGCGGCCGCGATCCGGCGGCACCGGCGAAGGTGCTGGACGAACTGGTCGACGCCAACGCGATCCCCAACGACCTGGAGGCCTGGCAGGAGTTCGGTCGCCTGGCGCTGCGGATGGAGCGCCCGGAGCTGGCGCGGCGCATGGTCGGTGAGGTGGTCAGGCGCTTCCCCGATGAACCGCGGGTGGCCCTGCTGCATGCCTCGCAGCTCAATCAGGCCGGCAGGAAGGACGAGGCGTTGGCCCTGCTGAAGGGCATCGAACCCAGGGCCGCGGGCGACGAGGAGCTGCGCAACGCGCTGGCCTTCGCCTATGACGCCTTCGGCGAACCCGGCGCGGCCGAGCGCATGCTCGCGGTCGGCACCCAGGACGTGCAGACCTGGGGCATGCGCGCCTCGCTGCTTGCCAAGCAGAAGGACGACGCCGGGCTGCTGGCGCTGTACCAGGACATCTCGGCCGGGGCCGGCAAGCCCGATCCGGACCAGCGCCTGCTGCTGGGCCGGATCGCCGAATACCTCAAGCGCTACCGCGAAGCGGTGGACTGGTACCACGGCGTACCCGGCGGCCCGCAGCGCAGCGAGGCGCGGCTGCGCGCGGTCAACGCACTGCACGAACTGGGCGAAAAGGCGCAGGCGGCCGAGGAGGTCCATGCGATCCAGGCCGATGCCTCGGTGGACGATGACGTGCGCCGCGATGCCTATCTGCTGGAGGCCGAGCTGCAGCAGCGCGACGCGCGCAATGATGCCGAGGTCGGCATCCTTACCCGCGGACTGGCCGCCTATCCGGACGACGGCGCGCTGCTGTATGCGCGCGCGCTGGCCTGGGAGCGGCGCGACGACATCCCGCGCGCCGAGGCCGACCTGCGCAAGATCCTGGTGGCCGAGCCGGAGAACGTGGCCGCGCTCAATGCGCTGGGCTACACCCTGGCCGACCGCACCGGACGCTACCAGGAGGCGCTGGAGCTGATCGACCGCGCGCGCGTGGCCGAGCCGGACAACGCGGCCATCGTCGACAGTTATGGCTGGGTCCTGTACCGGCTGGGGCGCAGCCAGGAGGCGTTGGTGCAACTGCGGCGGGCGTGGAGCCTGAACAAGGATCCGGAGATCGCCGCGCATGTCGGCGAGGTGCTGTGGATGCTCGGCCAGAAGGACGAGGCGCGCCGCTTCTTCGACGAGGCGCGCAAACTGGAACCGGACAACCGCGCGCTGCAGCGTGCGATCGAGGCGCTCGGCGTATGACGGCAATGCTGTGGCGGTACATGGCGGCGCTGTCGCTGGCCGGCGCGCTGGCGGGGTGCGGGTCGCTGGCGACGCGGCAGGCGGCGCCGTCCACGCCGGTGCATTCGACCACCGAGCCGGCCGTGGAAACGGCGCGGCTGGCCGTGCTCGATACCGTGCCGGCTTGGTCGTTCCAGGGCCGGGTCGCGATCAGCAAGGGGCGCAATGGCGGCAACGGGCGCATCGACTGGCAGCAGCGCGGCGATGCCTACCAGGTCAGCCTGGCCGCGCCGGTGACGCGTCAGAGCTGGCAGTTGAGCGGCGGTGCCGGGCAGGCGGTGCGGCTTGAGGGGCTGGAGGGCGGTCCGCGCAGCGGCGCCGATGCCGGGGAGCTGCTGCTGCAGGCCACCGGCTGGGATATTCCGGTGGCGCAGCTGGCCGCCTGGGTGCGCGGCAGGCGCGCCGCAGACGCGGCCGCGCCGGCCTACCAGGGCTATGACATCACCGGCTTGCCGCGGGTCCTGGAACAGGACGGCTGGCGGATCGATTACCTGGACTGGTACCCGCAGGACGCCCAGCGGCCGGCCCTGCCGCGTCGCATCGAGGCGGTCAACGGCGACGCCAAGGTGCGGCTGATCGTCGATGAATGGAGCATGGGCGGGCAATGAACACCGTCGTGGACGCGGCCGGCTGGTCGTACTGGCCGGCGCCGGCCAAGCTGAACCTGTTCCTGCGGATCACCGGCCGGCGGCCGGATGGCTACCACGAACTGCAGACCGTGTTCCGCCTGCTGGACTGGGGCGATCGCATCGGCCTGCGCCTGCGCGGCGACGGCCAGGTCCGCCGCGAGGGAGACTCCGTTCCCGGCGTTGCCGAGGCCGATGATCTGGTGGTTCGTGCAGCGATTGCGCTAAAAAAAGCTGTCAATTGCGCGCAAGGTGTGGATATCCGCGTCGAAAAGCACATCCCGGCCGGTGGCGGCTTCGGCGGTGGCTCGTCCGACGCGGCGACCGTGCTGGCCGCGCTCAACGCGCTGTGGGGCACCGGCCTGGGCGAGGAGGCGCTGGCGGCGCTGGGGCTGGGCCTGGGCGCGGACGTGCCGGTGTTCGTGCGTGGGCGCAATGCCTGGGCCGAAGGCGTCGGCGAGCGGCTGCAGCCGCTGGACCTGCCGCCGGCCTGGTATCTGCTGGTCGATCCGGGCGTGCACGTGCCCACCGCCGACCTGTTCCGTTCACCGGATTTGACGCGGGATGCCGCGCCCGCGAAAATAGCGGACTTCGCTTCCGGGACCGTCCTCGGGAATGCGTTCGAGCCGGTGCTGCGATGCCGGGAACCCGCCGTCGAAGCGGTGTTCCAGGCGCTTTCGCGCGTCGGCCGGGCACGGCTCACGGGGTCGGGAAGCGGTTGTTTCGTCGAATTCGCCACGCGCGCTGCCGCTGAGCACGCCATGGCGGAATTGCCGGGCCAGCTGCGGGCATGGGTGGTTGCGGGCGCAGCGCGCTCGCCATTGCTCGATGCACTGGAAACAAAGCAGTGAAGGATTGATGCAGGGGCGTCGCCAAGAGGCCCAAGGCACCAGGTTTTGATCCTGGCATTCGTAGGTTCGAATCCTACCGCCCCTGCCACTGCCCGGGTTTTCCCGTGGCAGCCCGCACGTTCCCGTGCGGGGAAGCAAAGCGCTGGCCGCGGATGCCGGACGCTGCCGCCACAGGATGTTCCCCCGCTCCGCTCTTTCGCCGCCGCCCGAGAAAGCCCACATGCAAGACGCCCAGAACCTGCTGGTTTTTTCCGGCAATGCCAACAAACCCCTTGCGCAGAGCATCTGCAAGGAACTGGGCGTGCAGCCGGGCAAGGCCCTGGTCTCCAAGTTCTCCGACGGTGAAGTGCAGGTCGAGATCCAGGAGAACGTGCGCAAGCAGGACGTGTTCGTGGTGCAGCCGACCTGCGCGCCGAGCGCGGAGAACCTGATGGAGCTGCTGGTGATCATCGACGCGCTCAAGCGCGCGAGCGCCGCCTCCGTCACCGCGGTGGTGCCGTACTTCGGTTACGCCCGCCAGGATCGCCGCATGCGCTCCTCGCGCGTGCCGATCACCGCCAAGGTCGCCGCCAAGATGTTCTCGGCCGTGCATACCGACCAGATCCTCACGGTCGACCTGCACGCCGACCAGATCCAGGGCTTCTTCGACATGCCCGTGGACAACGTGTACGCCTCGCCGCTGCTGCTGGCCGACATCTGGCGCGCCTACGGCACCGACAACCTGATCGTGGTCAGCCCGGACGTGGGCGGCGTGGTGCGCGCCCGTGCAGTAGCCAAGCGCCTGGACGACGCCGACCTGGCGATCATCGACAAGCGCCGGCCGCGCGCCAACGTCGCCACGGTGATGAACATCATCGGCGACGTCGAGGGCAAGACCTGCGTGATGGTCGACGACATCGTCGACACCGCCGGCACCCTGTGCGCCGCCGCCGCCGCGCTGAAGGCGCGCGGGGCGGTCAAGGTCGCCGCGTACTGCACCCACGCCGTGCTCTCGGGCCCGGCGGTGGACAACCTGAACAACTCCCAGCTCGACGAGCTGGTGGTGACCGACACCATCCCGTTGTCCGACGTGGCCCGTGTCTGCACCAAGATCCGCCAGATCAGCGTGGCCGAGATGCTGGCCGAGACGATGCGCCGCATCGCCTTCGGCGAATCGGTCAGCTCGATGTACGTGGATTGAAGAATCCCGGTTCCCGGCGCCGTGCCGGGACCGGCAGCGGCATCCCTGGTCGCGGGGGTGCCTTCATCACGCACCGCATGCGGTGCAACAACCAAGAGTAGTCAACAATGGCAAAGTCCCACGAAATCAAAGTCGCCCGTCGCGACGTGCAGGGCAAGGGTGCGAGCCGCCGCCTGCGTCACGCCGGCCTGGTGCCGGGCATCGTCTATGGCGGTGACCGCGAGCCGGCGATGGTCGAGTTCAACCACAACGAAATCTGGCTGGCCCAGCAGAACGAGTGGTTCTACTCCTCGATCATCGACCTGAACCTCGATGGCAGCATCTACAAGGTGCTGCTGCGCGACATGCAGCGCCACCCGTACAAGCAGCTGGTCATGCACCTGGACTTCCAGCGCGTGAACGAGAACGAAGTCCTCAACGCCACCGTGCCGCTGCACTTCATCAACGAGGAGACCTCCCCGGCCGGCAAGACCGCCGACGTGCTGGTCACCCACGAACTGAAGGAAGTGCACATCGCCTGCCTGCCGAAGGACCTGCCGCAGTCGATCGAAGTCGACCTGGCCAGCCTGACCGCCGGCGACATCATCTACCTGTCGCAGCTGAAGCTGCCGGCGGGCGTGGAAATCCCGGCGCTGAAGCTGGGCAAGGACCACGACGATGCCGTGGTCATCGCCAAGGCGCCGAGCGCTGCCGAGGAAGCCGCCGAGTAATCGGCCGGTTGCGTCCGCCCCTGCCGGGCGGACGCAGCCAACGGTGGACGCATGACTGGCTTGCGCTTGATCGTCGGTCTGGGCAATCCCGGAACCGAACACGCCCGGACCCGGCACAATGCCGGGTTTCATTTCGTTGAGGCCCTGGCCGAACGGGCGGGCGCGCGCTGGGCGCTCGACGCCAAGCTGTTCGGCGAAGTCGCCAGGGTCGATGTCGGCGGCCAGCCGGTATGGCTGCTCAAGCCCGCCACCTTCATGAACCTGTCCGGCAAGTCGGTGACCGCCGCGCAGCGGTTCTGGAAGATCGAGCCGGAACAGACCCTGCTCGCGCACGACGAGCTGGACCTGCCGCCGGGCACGGCGCGCCTGAAGTTCGATGGCGGCCACGGCGGCCAGAATGGCCTGCGCGACACCATCCGCCTGCTCGGGCATGGCAGGTTCCACCGCCTGCGCATCGGCATCGGCCATCCCGGCCACAAGGACCGCGTGGTGCCGTGGGTGCTGGGCCGTCCGTCGAAGGACGACGAGGTGCTGATCGCGCGCGCCATCGACGATGCCATCGACGTGCTGCCGCTGGCGGTCGCCGGTGATTTCAACGAGGCCATGAAGCGCCTGCACACGGGCAAGCCGTGATTGCGGCCTGCGCTTTCGCGGACGACGGCGTCCGTGGAGAGCGCAGGCCGGAATCCCGAATCCTGGAGTTTGTTGCATGGGTATCAAATGCGGCATCGTCGGCCTGCCCAACGTCGGCAAGTCGACCCTGTTCAATGCGCTGACCAAGGCGGGCATCGCCGCGGCCAATTTCCCGTTCTGCACGATCGAGCCGAACACCGGCATCGTGCCGGTGCCGGATCCGCGGCTCGAGGCGCTGGCGGCCATCGTCAAGCCGGAGCGGGTGATCCCCACCACCATGGAGTTCGTGGACATCGCCGGCCTGGTCGCCGGCGCGTCCAAGGGCGAGGGCCTGGGCAACAAGTTCCTGGCGCACATCCGCGAGACCGACGCCATCGCCCATGTCGTGCGCTGCTTCGAGGACGGCAACGTCATCCATGTCGCCAACAAGGTCGACCCGATCGCCGACATCGAAACCATCGATACCGAGCTGGCGCTGGCCGACCTGGAGTCGGTGCTGAAGGCGCTGGATCGCGCCAACCGCGCGGCCAAAGCCAACGACAAGGACGCGCTGGCGCGCAAGCCGGTGCTCGAGAAGCTCGCCGCGGTGCTCGACCAGGGCCGCTCGGCGCGCTCGGCCGGGCTCGATGCGGAAGAGAAGGCGCTGGTCCGCGACATGTTCCTGATCACGCTCAAGCCGCTGATGTACATCGCCAACGTCGCCGAGGACGGGTTCGAGAACAACCCGCACCTGGACGCGGTGCGCGCCCGCGCCGAGGCCGAAGGCGCCGAGGTGGTGCCGGTATGCGCGGCGATCGAGGAAGAACTGGCGCAGCTGGACGACGCCGACCGCGACGAGTTCCTCAAGGACCTGGGGCTGGACGAGCCCGGCCTGAACCGGGTCATCCGCGCCGGCTACAGGCTGTTGGGCCTGCAGACCTATTTCACCGCGGGCGTGAAGGAAGTCCGCGCCTGGCAGCTGCGCGCCGGTTCCACCGCGCCGCAGGCCGCAGGCGTGATCCATACCGATTTCGAGCGCGGCTTCATCCGTGCCGAGACCATCGGCTACGACGACTTCATCAACCTCAAGGGCGAGCAGGGCGCCAAGGAAGCCGGCCGGCTGCGCCTGGAAGGCAAGGACTACATCGTCAAGGAAGGCGACGTCCTGCATTTCCGCTTCAACGTCTGATCCGCGGCGCATCGCCCGGAGCACGGAGGCCCCGCAATGCGGGGCCTTCGCATATGCGGCCCGCGACGGACGTCGCCACGGCGCCTGCCGCCCTGGACAAAAATACGCCAGAGTGCGCGCCGCCCCTGCAGCGCCGCCGCGCGCCAGGGTTTTCCACAGGCTTTTCCCTGCCTTCCGCACATGCGCTGTGGAGAACCCGGCAGGGCCCGGGCGGCATCGACGGGGCCGGTTGTCCCGGCGCAGAAAACGACAAGGCCCGCGATGCGGGCCTTGTCGTTGTTGCGTGGAAGGAGGCGTATTACAGCGGCTTGCCGCCCAGCTTCCAGGTGACCTGCACGAAGTAGCTGCGTCCCATGCTGTCGAACCAGGCGGTGTCGTAGTACGGGTAGTTGGCCCAGGTCGGGTCCTTCGGCGGCATCTTGTCGAACAGGTTGTTGACCGACAGCGACACCCGCAGATGGTCGCTGATGTCATAGCGCGCACCGGCGTTGAAGCGCCAGGTGGCCTGGGTCCAGGCGTCGTCGTCGTAGTTCGGAACGCGGCCGAGATAGTTGCCGAACAGGCTGGCGCCCCAGGCTCCCTTGTCCCAGTTCACGCCCACGTTCGCCTTGGCCCGCGGCAGGGCGGGGCTGAAGGTCTCGTAGTGCAGCATGTCCTCGGACGCATCGCCCGGGTAGCGCTGGAAGGTGTGGTCGCGCACCCAGGTGTAGTTGCCGTTGACGCGGAAATCGCCGGCCCGGGTCTGCAGCCGGTAGCTGGCGGCGACGTCGATGCCGGAGGTTTCCTCCTTGGCGATGTTGATCGGCGCGAAGCGCACGCTGCTGATGTCGCCATCGGCATCGCGGATCACGCGGGCAAGCGCGTCCTGGCAGGTCGGCGAATTGATGTCCACGGCCACGCCGGTGTCGGTCTTGCCGAGGCGGCAGTTGGCTTCGGTGATGCGCAGGCGCTCGCGGTCCTGCACCTGGACCTGGTTCATGACCTTGATCTGGTAGTAGTCCACCGCCAGGTCGAGCCCGTCCAGCGGCGACCAGACGAAGCCGGCCGAGAACGACTTGCTGGTTTCCACGCCCAGCTCGATGTTGCCCTTGTAGACGTCGAAGGTGCTCACGTCCCAGCTGCCGTCGTCGTAGCAGTCACCGTCGCTGAAGCCCGGCTCCTCGCTGCGGCACTGGTAGTAGTCGGTGGCGTAGCGGGTGCGGTAGTAGTCGTCGCCGGCGAACAGGTAGTGCATGTCCGGTGCGCGGAAGCCGGTGCCATAGGAGCTGCGCACCAGCAGCGTGTCCAGCGGGCGCCATTCCAGGCCCGCGCTGTAGGTGAACTTGCCCGGGTGCTTGCCGCCGTAGCTGTAGCGGTCGTAGCGCCCGGCCAGGCTGGCCTGCAGCGTGGACAGCACCGGGATGCGCAGTTCGCCCGCGGCGCTCCAGTGGTTGCGGCTGCCGCTGCCGTCGCCGTAGCGCGGACCGGTGTAGGCGTCCTCGGTCAGGGCCAGCGGGTCGGGGTTGATGCGGTAGGACTGGCGGCCGTACTCGATCGCACCGGCAAAGCCCACGTCGCCGGCTGGCAGCGAGAACAGCGCGGTGTTGTCGGCGGTGAAGCTGACGTTGTCGTTCTTGGCCACCGGGCGGAACGTGGACATGGCCGCGATGGAGGCGAACTCGGCCGGCGTCAGCGGGGTGAACAGGCGCGTCGGATCCGGGTTGTAGATCGCGTAGCCGCTGTCGGTGTAGCCCAGCCGCTCGCCCAGGAAGAAGCGGTTGGCGGCGTCGGCGTTGATCCGCGGCATCTCCACGTCGGCCTTGTACTGCGAGTGGTTCCAGGCCGCTTCCCAGTTCCACGCGTCGGCGAAGATGCCCTTGAGGCCGGTGGTCACCGCCAGCGTCTTCTGGGTGGTGGTGTTCATGCGATTGCGCAGCCCGCCGATCTCCTCCGGCGAGAACTGCCGCGACCAGATCTCGCGGCTGTCGGTGGCGGCGTTGTAGAACACCTTGTTGCGGTAGTTGTTGGTCGACGCCGGGTCGTGGAACTCCCAGCCCATGACGTCGCTGACGACGTCGTTGCCGTTGGTGCCGGTCAGCAGGCGCACCGTCTGGTGGCCCATCTGCATGTCGGCGAACCAGGACAGTTCGTCGTTGAAGCGGTATTCGAACGAGCCGTAGGCGTTGATACCCTTGCGCTCGTTCTGGATGGTGCGGTACGCGATGGCGCGCTCACTGCCGCAGTAGGGCTCGCCGAAGCGGTCCTCGGCCAGGTGGGTGGTGCCGTCGTTCAGGCCCGAAAGCGCCTTGCAGCCATCGGCGGGCGCGATGTTAACGTCGTCTTCCCAGTTGGTGATCTGGGCGATCAGGCGCGGCAGGCGGCGGCGTTCGGTCGGGGCGTCGAGGGTGGAATCCTGCACGTTGCGCTGGGTGCCCCACAGCGGGCGCTTGTTGAGCAGCTCCATGCCGACGATGCCGCTGAAGTTGCCCTGCTCGAAGCCGGTCGTCAGGGTCAGGTCGTGCGATTCGCCACCGCCGCGGCTGGTGTCGCCGTAGCGGTAGTCGATGGTGGTGCCGTCGGTGGACTTCTTGAGGATGAAGTTGATCACGCCGGCCATCGCGTCCGAGCCGTAGACCGCCGATGCGCTGCCGGTCAGGACTTCGATGCGGTCGATCATGCCCAGCGGGATGTTGCCGACGTCGGTGAAGTTGCTCCTGCCGTTGAGCGGCAGCGGGAAATCGGCGATGCGGCGGCCGTTGATCAGCACCAGGGTGTGGTTGGGGCCCAGGCCGCGCAGGTCGACCGCCTGTGCGCCGGGAGTCGACTGCGCGCCGGTGGTGTTCTGCTGGCCCTGCACGGTGCCGCTGTTCTGGCTGAGCGAGCGCAGGACGTCGGGGACGGAGGTGAAACCGGCCGATTGGATCTGCTCGGCGGTCACCACGGTGACCGGCGCGGGGCCTTCCACCTGTGCGCGCGGGATGCGCGAACCGGTGACCTGCACCGTATCCAGTTGCTTGGTTTGATCGTTGTCGGTGCTCTGGGCCAAGGCCGTTGCGGAGGCGGCCATGCCAAGCAGGGCCAACTGGATCGAACACACCATTGCGTGTTTGCGCATGAATCAGGTCTCTGCTGAAAGTGTTCCGGAAAGTGTCTGGCCGGCCCGCGCAAGCACCGGGAGCCCCGGCAAACGTGAATGGGGCGTGATCATCTAACACCTTTTTTACACGCTTGACCACTGCCGGAAAGTCTGGCATTACGCTATGGAAGCGATTACATGATGTCCTGGAGGGCGGTATGAGGCGGATGGTGTCCCGATTCGGGCGGTTGGCCCTGGTGCTGGCGGCGCTTGGCGTAGCGGGCGGCGCGGTCGCGGCGGGGAGCAGGGGGCTGTCGGATCCGGGCTACCGCTATTACGAAGTGGGCGACCTGGACGCCGCGCGCCCGGGCCAGACCCAGGCGGCGATGATGCTGATGGGGGGCGGTGACTGGGTTCCGGAAGCCTTCCAGTGGTGGGTCGAGCGCGCGGGCAACGGCCGCGTGGTGATCCTGCGCGCCTCCGGCGACGACAACCTGCAGAACGAGCTGTACTACGACATCGGCGGGGTGACCTCGGTGCAGACCCTGGTGTTCGACAGCCGCAAGGCCGCCGATGACCCGGCCGTGCTGCGGGTGGTGCGCGGCGCCGATGCCATCTTCATCGCCGGCGGCGACCAGTCCCGCTACATCCGCTTCTGGAAGGGGACCGAACTGAACCAGGTCCTCAACGAACACGTCGCCGCGGGCAAGCCGATCGGCGGTACCAGCGCCGGCCTGGCGATCCTGGGAGGCTACAGCTACGGCGCGCTGGACGGCGGCAGCGTCAATTCGCCGGCCGCGCTGAGCGACCCGATGGGCAGCAAGGTCACGATGGACCAGGACTTCCTGACCATGCCCTATCTGTCCAACGTGGTCACCGACACCCATTTCGCCAAGCGCGAACGCCTGGGCCGGCTGATCGTGTTCGTCGCCCGCGCCGCCCAGGAAAAGGGGCAGGACGACATCGTCGGCATCGGCGTGGACGAAGACACCGCGCTGTGCGTCGAGGCCGATGGCCGCGGCCGCGTCTACTCGCTCGACGACGGCTACGCGTGGCTGGTGATGCCGCACCGGACCGCCGACCGCCTGAGCAGCGGCGAATCGCTGGAATTCACCTCCATTCCGGTGACCGGAGTCGGTGCCGGCAGCCGCCTGCACCTGGACGGTTTCACGGTCGACAACCCGGCGTTCACCGCCGTGGCCAACGTGGTGGATGGCGAGCTGGAGCTGCAGCCGGAGTGATCCGGGCAGCTGCATCCACAGGTGGGCGCGGAAGGGGCTTCGGCCCCTTTCTGCTTTTCAGTCGCATCGACGGGTGGATCCGTGCCGACAGCGACTGTTCAGAGCAGTGAAGGCGTGCCTAGAATCGGGCACCTTTCCTGAGTGAAGAAACATGAAGCTGACTTCCGCGGTGTTGCTGGGCCTGGCGTCGTTGTCTTCCGTGGCGGCGGTGGCCGCGCCTGCCTCCCCCCTGCTGGTGATCCATGGCGGGGCCGGCGTGGAGCGCCAGGACCTCAATCCGGAAGAGCTGCGCGCCGCGCGCGCCGCGCTGGAAGCGGCGCTGCGCAAGGGCCACGAGGCGCTTGCGGCCGGCAAGCCGGCCATGGACGCAGTGGCCGCCGCGATTACCGTGCTGGAAAACGACCCGACCTTCAACGCCGGCCGTGGCGCGGTGTTCACCCATGACGGCAAGAACGAGCTCGATGCCTCGCTGATGGATGGCGCCACGCTGCGCGCCGGTGCGGTGGCGGGCGTGCATACCATCAAGAACCCGATCCTGCTGGCGCGGGCGGTGATGGAGCACTCCCCGCACGTGATGATGATCGGGCAGGGGGCGGAGATGTTCGCCGCCGAGCAGAAGATCGAGCAGGTGGATCCGTCGTATTTCCGCACCGAGAAGCGCTGGCAGCAGCTGCAGCGCGCGCTGAAGGAAGAGGCGGCCGGGCAGGCGCACGCCGACCTGGAGACGGCCAAGCACTTCGGTACCGTCGGCGCGGTGGCGCTCGACGCGCAGGGCAAGCTGGCCGCGGGCACCTCCACCGGCGGCATGACCAACAAGCGCTACGGGCGGGTGGGCGATTCCCCGATCATCGGCGCCGGCACCTATGCCAGCGACAACTGCGCGGTGTCGGGTACCGGCTGGGGCGAGTTCTACATCCGCCTGGCCGCGGCCCATGAGATCTGCTCGCGCATGAAGTACCTCGGCGAGACCCCGGCGCAGGCCGGCGACGAGGTCATCGTCAAGCGCCTGCCGGCGATGGGCGGCGACGGCGGGGCCATCGTGCTGTCGGCCGACGGCAAGGCGGCGACGCCGTTCAACACCGAGGGCATGTACCGCGGCTGGATTGGTGCCGACGGCGTGCCGCACGTGGCGATTTTCGCCGACGAAAAGCTGAAGATGCCGGGCGAGTGAGCGGGCGCCGATGCCGGCAATGGAAATTTCGCGGAATGTGAAAATTTCTGTTGACAGCATCGTGTGTCATCACCAGAATAGCGGGCTCTCCCACCCCTGACCGGTTAGGCCAAGGTCATCAAAAAGGGGTGGAGCGGAGGGATACCCAAGCGGCCAACGGGGGCAGACTGTAAATCTGCTGGCTTACGCCTTCGGTGGTTCGAATCCACCTCCCTCCACCAGTTTCATGTTGTGGCGGTTTTCCCGGTGCGGGAGTAGTTCAATGGTAGAACCTCAGCCTTCCAAGCTGATGGTGCGGGTTCGATTCCCGTCTCCCGCTCCATTGAACGAAATTGAAAACATGTCATAATACAAAACTCGCTCACGTAGCTCAGTCGGTAGAGCACCTCCTTGGTAAGGAGGAGGTCGAAGGTTCGATTCCTTTCGTGAGCACCATCTTGCTCAAAGCGCCATAACCAACCTGTTACCGAGAAGAAGCAGCCATGTCCAAGGGTAAGTTCGAACGTACCAAGCCGCACGTCAACGTCGGCACCATCGGCCACGTCGACCATGGCAAGACCACGCTGACCGCCGCGCTGACCAAGATCGGTGCTGAGCGTTTCGGTGGCGAGTTCAAGGACTACTCCTCGATCGACGCCGCGCCGGAAGAGAAGGCGCGTGGCATCACGATCTCGACCGCGCACGTCGAGTATGAATCCGCGACCCGCCACTACGCCCACGTGGACTGCCCGGGCCACGCCGACTACGTGAAGAACATGATCACGGGTGCGGCGCAGATGGACGGCGCGATCCTGGTGTGCTCGGCCGCTGACGGCCCGATGCCGCAGACCCGCGAGCACATCCTGCTGTCGCGTCAGGTTGGCGTGCCGTACATCGTCGTGTTCCTGAACAAGGCCGACATGGTGGACGACGCCGAGCTGCTCGAGCTGGTCGAGATGGAAGTGCGCGAGCTGCTGAGCAAGTACGACTTCCCGGGCGACGACACCCCGATCGTGCACGGTTCGGCCCGCCTGGCGCTGGAAGGCGACCAGAGCGAGATCGGCGTGCCGGCGATCCTGAAGCTGGTCGATGCGCTGGACAGCTGGATCCCGACCCCGGAGCGTGACGTCGACAAGCCGTTCCTGATGCCGGTGGAAGACGTGTTCTCGATCTCGGGCCGCGGCACCGTGGTGACCGGCCGTATCGAGCGCGGCGTGATCAAGGTGGGCGAGGAAATCGAAATCGTCGGTATCCGTCCGACCCAGAAGACCACCGTGACCGGCGTGGAAATGTTCCGCAAGCTGCTGGACCAGGGTCAGGCGGGCGACAACGCTGGCCTGCTGCTGCGCGGCACCAAGCGTGACGACGTGGAGCGCGGCCAGGTGCTGGCCAAGCCGGGTTCGATCACCCCGCACACCGAGTTCGAAGCCGAGGTATACGTGCTGTCCAAGGACGAAGGTGGCCGTCACACCCCGTTCTTCAAGGGCTACCGTCCGCAGTTCTACTTCCGTACCACCGACATCACCGGCGCCGTGCAGCTGCCGGAGGGCGTCGAGATGGTGATGCCGGGCGACAACGTGAAGATGTCGGTCACGCTGATCAACCCGGTGGCGATGGACGAAGGCCTGCGCTTCGCCATCCGCGAAGGCGGCCGCACCGTCGGCGCCGGCGTCGTCGCCAAGATCACCAAGTAAGCCTGCAGTACCCGGCGGTAGTTGAGTCTGCCGCTGGTACGCGAATGGCGGGCCGGGAACCTCGGTCCGCCTTCGCCGTCTAAGGGACGTGAAACAAGCCAAGTCATACGCCAGTAGCTCAATTGGCAGAGCAGCGGTCTCCAAAACCGCAGGTTGGGGGTTCGAGTCCCTCCTGGCGTGCCACTTGCCACCTATCCAGTGACCTTGGTCGCGCCCGCAGCAAGAGTCGGATGAACAGCAAGATCGAGCATTCCAAGAGCGCCGCCTCCGGTGGCGATATGGTCAAGTACGTTGGCGCCGCCCTGCTGGTGCTGGCGGGCTTGTTCGTCTGGTTCTGGTTCTCCACTCCGGCGCGCGCGGCGCAGCTGGGCGCGTGGTCGGGTCAGCTGCGTGCGCTGGCCGTTGTCGTCGGCCTGGTCGCGGGCGGCGCGTTGTTCATGTTCACCGCCAAGGGCCACCAGGTCCGCGAATTCCTTTCCGAGTCCCGGTTCGAGCTGCGCAAGGTCGTATGGCCGACCCGTCAGGAAGCCATCCGCATGACCTGGGTGGTGATCGTGGTCGTGATCGTGCTGAGCCTGCTGCTGGGTGGCTTCGACTTCGTGATCCAGAAGCTGACCCAGTGGTTCCTGGGGCGTTGAGGAGATAACAGTGAAACGTTGGTACGTCGTCCACGCCTATTCGGGCTTCGAGAAGTCGGTTGCCCAGGCCCTGCGTGACCGCATCGCCCGCGAGGGCATGGAGGAGCGTTTCGGCGACGTCCTGGTTCCGACCGAGGAAGTGGTGGAGATGCGCTCCGGCCAGAAGCGCCGTTCCGAGCGCAAGTTCTTCCCGGGTTACGTGCTGGTCCAGATCGAGACCCACGAAGAAGCGGGCATCCCGCGCATCGACAACGAGAGCTGGCACCTGGTCAAGGAAACCCCGAAGGTGCTGGGTTTCATCGGCGGCACCGCCGATCGCCCGCTGCCGATCCGTGACGACGAGGCGGCCGCCATCCTGGATCGCGTCCAGGAAGGCGTCGAGAAGCCGCGTCCGAAGGTGCTGTTCGAGCCGGGCCAGATGGTCCGCGTCATCGATGGCCCGTTCAACGACTTCAACGGCGTGGTCGAGGAAGTCAACTACGAGAAGAGCCGCCTGCGCGTGTCGGTGCTGATCTTCGGCCGTGCCACCCCGGTCGAGCTCGAGTTCGGGCAGGTCGAGAAGGCGGTCTGACGTGCTGCCGCCAGCCTGTTCAGGTTGGCGGCGCAAAAACTGCTAGAATTGCCGGCTCCCTGAAAGGGGCTGAGACCAAAGGCCGCCGCGAGGTGGCCTTTGCCGCGATTCCAAGATTTCAAAACGCGATGCCGGGACGCGTGATTCCCGGTCCGATGGGGAGCCTGTTGTCGCAAGGCGCTAGCACCCGGAGAGCACTCAAATGGCAAAGAAAGTTGTCGGTTACATCAAGCTGCAGGTGAAGGCCGGTCAGGCCAACCCCTCGCCGCCGGTCGGTCCTGCGCTGGGTCAGCGCGGCCTGAACATCATGGAATTCTGCAAGGCGTTCAATGCCGCCACGCAGAAGCTGGAGCCGGGTATCCCGGTGCCGGTGATCATCACGGCCTATTCGGACCGTACCTTCACCTTCATCACCAAGAGCACCCCGGCCACCGTGCTGCTCAAGAAGGCGGCGGGCATCACCTCGGGCTCCAAGCGCCCGAACACCGACAAGGTGGGCAAGGTCACCCGCAAGCAGCTTGAAGAAATCTGCAAGGCGAAGGAGCCGGACCTGACGGCTGCCGACCTGGACGCCGCCGTGCGTACGATCGCGGGCTCGGCCCGTTCCATGGGCCTGGTGGTGGAGGGTTAATCAGATGGCACAGACCAAGCGTGAGAAGGCCATCAAGGCCGCCGTCGTCCCGGGCAAGAGCTACGCCTTCGAGGACGCGATCAATATCCTGAAGACCGCCACCAAGGCCAAGTTCGTCGAGTCGATCGACGTCGCCGTGCGCCTGGGCGTGGATGCGAAGAAGTCCGACCAGCAGGTGCGCGGTTCGACCGTGCTGCCGGCCGGTACCGGCAAGTCGGTGCGCGTCGCCGTGTTCGCTCCGGCCGGTGCCAAGGCTGACGAAGCCCTGGCCGCTGGCGCCGAAGCCGTCGGCATGGACGACCTGGCCGAGAAGATGCAGGCCGGCGACCTGAACTACGACGTGGTCATCGCGACCCCGGACGCCATGCGCGTCGTCGGCAAGCTGGGTACCGTGCTGGGCCCGCGCGGCCTGATGCCGAACCCGAAGGTCGGCACCGTTTCCCCGAACCCGGGTGAAGCCGTGAAGAACGCCAAGTCGGGCCAGGTCCGTTACCGCACCGACAAGGCCGGCATCATCCACTGCACCATCGGCAAGGCCAGCTTCGACAACGCCGCGCTGCAGTCGAACCTGCAGGCGCTGCTGCTGGACCTGATCAAGGCCAAGCCGGCCACCTCGAAGGGCACCTACCTGCAGAAGGTTTCGGTCAGCTCGACGATGGGCCCGGGCGTCACCGTCGACCAGTCGTCGCTGACCCTGAAGTAATCGTTTCAAGCGGATGCGGCACCCTGTGCCGCGTCCGTCATTTTGAAGGCGCCGAGCCGGTTCGTCCGGCCCGGTAGCCGTCAAAGACCGCAGGCGCGGTCAGCGCATACCGGCGACGGGCACGGAAGCTCGATCTGGCAAGGAGTCGCCGCCGGCATAGCGGGATCGCTTAATCGATTCCCCGGAATCACCCTGCGTAGATGGTGCCGCCCTTCTGGAGTTTTTCTGGTTCACGCAGGTCTGGGATTCCCCGGGCCAGCACACTCCAGGTCTGGAATGGCCACCACCGGAGCGTCACCCCGATGCTCCCGGCGTCCAGGATGGATGCCGCACAGGACCGCACACGGCAGGAGCCGTAAGCGGAGTTCAATTGGAGGAGTGCAATGGCTCTCAATCTGTCCCAGAAGCAAGAAGTAGTCGCCGAACTGGCAGACGTCGCCGCCAAGGCCCACTCCTTGATCGCAGCCGAATATGCTGGCACCACGGTCGCTCAGATGACCGCGATGCGCAAGCAGGCCCGCGAAACCGGCGTTTTCTTGAAGGTTGTCAAGAACACGCTGGCCGCGCGCGCCGTCGAAGGCACCGAATTCGCAGTCGCCAAGGACCAGATGGTCGGTCCGCTGCTGTATGCGTTTTCGCTCGAGGAGCCCGGCGCCGCCGGTCGCCTGATCAAGGATGCCGCCAAGGGCAACGACAAGCTGCAGGCGAAGATCGTGGCAGTGGGTGGCGAAGTCTACCCGCCGAGCCACGTCGATGTGCTGGCATCGCTGCCGACCCGTGATCAGGCCCTGGCCATGCTGGCCCGCGTCCTGACCGAGCCGGTCACCATGTTCGCGCGCGCCGTCAAGGCTGTTGGTGAGAAGCAGAACGGTGGTGCGGCTGTCGAAGCTGCCGAGCCGGCCGCTGAAACCGCCTGAGTTCGACGTTTCCGTGGTTCTGAATAGAACCTCAACCCAGAATATTTTCCAAAGGTAATCAAAATGTCCCTTACCAACGAACAGATCGTCGACGCCATCGCCGAGAAGTCCCTGATGGAAGTGATGGAGCTGGTCAAGGCCATCGAAGACAAGTTCGGCGTTTCCGCCGCTGCCCCGGTCATGGCCGTCGCCGCCGCCGGCCCGGCCGCTGCCGTGGAAGAGCAGACCGAGTTCAACGTCATCCTGAAGGATGCCGGCGCCAAGAAGGTCGAAGTGATCAAGGCCGTCCGCGCCATCACCGGCCTGGGCCTGAAGGAAGCGAAGGATCTGGCCGAGGCCGGTGGCGTCGTGAAGGAAGGCGCTTCGAAGGAAGACGCCGAGAAGTTCAAGAAGGAACTGGAAGCCGCCGGCGCCACCGTCGAGCTGAAGTAAGCAGTTCCCTTGCGTCGCCATCGATTCACGGCGATGCAGCCAGGGCTGGGGGCCTAAAGCCCCCGGCCTTTGGTCGTTGTAGAGCCGGGCGGTGCCCGGTGCGGTGAAAAGCCCAACACGGGCTGCGTTCCAAGCCAGGCCGGCCAGCGCATCGCGCGGCGGGCAGGGTGGCAGGCAGACGAGTTGGCAGTTGGAAGTAGCGGGAGAAGGCGTGCTGGTGCCGGCAATACCAGCGACTTCCAACTGACAATTTAAAAGTTCCCTTCCGGGTCGTGGACGCACGGCCCGCACAACAAGGTGGAAGATCCCATGACGTCCTATTCGTACACCGAAAAAAAGCGCATCCGCAAGGATTTCGGCAAGCAGCGCTCGATCCTCGAGGTGCCGTTCCTGCTGGCCATCCAGGTCGACTCCTACCGCGAGTTCCTGCAGGAGAACACTGACCCGGCCAAGCGCTCCGACCACGGCCTGCACGCCGCGCTGAAGTCGGTGTTCCCGATCTCCAGCTACAGCGGCAACGCCGCCCTGGAGTACGTGGGCTACAAGCTGGGCGAGCCGGTGTTCGACGAGCGCGAGTGCCGCCAGCGTGGCATGAGCTACGGCGCCCCGCTGCGCGTGACCGTGCGCCTGGTCATCTACGACAAGGAATCGTCCACCAAGGCGATCAAGTACGTGAAGGAGCAGGAGGTCTACCTCGGCGAAATCCCGCTGATGACCGACAACGGCACCTTCATCGTCAACGGTACCGAGCGCGTCATCGTTTCGCAGCTGCACCGTTCGCCGGGCGTGTTCTTCGACCACGACCGCGGCAAGACGCACAGCTCGGGCAAGCTGCTGTACAGCGCCCGCATCATTCCTTACCGCGGCTCCTGGCTGGACTTCGAGTTCGACCCGAAGGACGCGCTGTTCACCCGTATCGACCGCCGCCGCAAGCTGCCGGTGTCGATCCTGCTGCGCGCGCTCGGCTACAACAACGAAGAAATGCTCAACGAGTTCTTCGACATCAACACCTTCCACATCCTGCCGGAAGGCGAGGGCGTGCAGCTGGAGCTGGTGGCCGAACGCCTGCGTGGCGAGACCCTGGGCTTCGACCTGGCCGATGGCGACAAGGTCATCGTGGAAGCCGGCAAGCGCATCACCGCGCGCCACGTCAAGCAGCTGCAGGCCTCGGGCATCGCCGCGCTGGCCGTGCCGGACGACTACCTGGTGGGCCGCATCCTGTCGCATGACGTGGTCGACGCCAACACCGGCGAACTGCTGGCCCAGGCCAACGACGAGATCACCGAAGAGCAGCTGCAGAACTTCCGCAAGGCCGGCGTGGATGCGGTCGGCACCCTGTGGGTGAACGACCTGGACCGTGGCCCGTACCTGTCCAACACCCTGCGCATCGACCCGACCAAGACCCAGCTCGAGGCCCTGGTCGAGATCTACCGCATGATGCGCCCGGGCGAGCCGCCGACCAAGGACGCCGCGCAGAACCTGTTCCACAACCTGTTCTTCACCTTCGAGCGCTACGACCTGTCCACGGTCGGCCGCATGAAGTTCAACCGCCGTGTCGGCCGCAAGGAAGTCACCGGCGAAGCCGTGCTGTACGACAGCAAGTACTTCGGCGAGCGCAACGACGAAGAGTCCAAGCGCCTGGTCTCCACCCATGGCGACGGGTCCGACATCCTGGACGTGATCAAGGTCCTGACCGAGATCCGCAACGGCCGTGGCGTGGTGGACGACATCGACCACCTGGGCAACCGCCGCGTGCGTTCGGTCGGCGAAATGGCCGAGAACGTGTTCCGCGTGGGCCTGGTCCGCGTCGAGCGCGCGGTCAAGGAGCGCCTGTCGATGGCCGAGTCCGAGGGCCTGACCCCGCAGGAGCTGATCAACGCCAAGCCGGTCGCCGCTGCCATCAAGGAATTCTTCGGTTCCTCGCAGCTGTCGCAGTTCATGGACCAGAACAACCCGCTGTCGGAAGTGACGCACAAGCGCCGCGTCTCGGCACTGGGCCCGGGCGGCCTGACCCGCGAGCGCGCCGGCTTCGAAGTGCGCGACGTGCACCCGACCCATTACGGCCGCGTCTGCACCATCGAAACCCCGGAAGGCCCGAACATCGGCCTGATCAACTCGCTGGCCGTGTTCGCCCGCACCAACCAGTACGGTTTCCTCGAGACCCCGTACCGCAAGGTCGTGGACGGCAAGGTCACCGACGACGTCGAGTACCTGTCGGCGATCGAGGAGAACGAGTACGTCATCGCCCAGGCCAACGCCCTGACCGACGCCAAGAACATGCTCACCGAGCAGTTCGTGCCGTGCCGCTACCAGGGCGAGTCGCTGCTGAAGCCGCCGGCGGAAGTGCACTTCATGGACGTCTCGCCGATGCAGACCGTGTCGGTCGCCGCGGCGCTGGTGCCGTTCCTGGAGCACGACGACGCCAACCGCGCACTGATGGGCGCGAACATGCAGCGCCAGGCCGTTCCGACCCTGCGTGCGCAGAAGCCGCTGGTAGGCACCGGCATCGAGCGCGCGGTGGCGCGTGACTCGGGCGTGACCGTGAACGCCCGTCGTGGCGGCGATATCGTGCAGATCGACGCCGGCCGCATCGTGGTCAAGGTCAACGAGAACGAGATCACCGACGCGTCCGACGCCGGCGTCGACATCTACAACCTGATCAAGTACACCCGCTCGAACCAGAACACCTGCATCAACCAGCGTCCGCTGGTGAAGGTGGGCGACGTGATCGCCCGCGGCGACGTGCTGGCCGACGGCCCGTCGACCGACATCGGCGAGCTGGCCCTGGGCCAGAACATGCTGATCGCGTTCATGCCGTGGAACGGCTACAACTTCGAAGACTCCATCCTGCTCTCCGAGCGCGTGGTGGAAGAGGATCGCTACACCACGATCCACATCGAAGAGCTGACCTGCGTCGCGCGCGACACCAAGCTGGGGCCGGAGGAAATCTCGGCCGACATCCCGAACGTCTCCGAGCAGGCGCTGAACCGCCTGGACGAGAGCGGCGTGGTGTACATCGGTGCGGAAGTCCGCGCCGGCGACATCCTGGTGGGCAAGGTCACGCCGAAGGGCGAGAGCCAGCTGACCCCGGAAGAGAAGCTGCTGCGCGCGATCTTCGGCGAGAAGGCTTCCGACGTTAAGGACAGCTCGCTGCGCGTGCCGCCGGGCATGGACGGCACCGTCATCGACGTGCAGGTCTTCACCCGCGACGGCATCGAGAAGGACAAGCGCGCGCGCCAGATCGAAGAGAACGAGATCAAGCGCGTCAAGAAGGACTTCGACGACCAGTTCCGCATCCTGGAAGCGGCGATCTACGCGCGCCTGCGCTCGCAGATCGTGGGCAAGGTGGCCAACGGCGGTGCCGGCCTGAAGAAGGGCGACACCATCACCGACGCCTTCCTGGATGGCCTGAAGAAGGCCGACTGGTTCACCCTGCGCATGAAGGACGAGGACGCCTCCGAGGCGATCGAGCGCGCCCAGAAGCAGATCCAGGCGCACGAGAAGGAGTTCGAGCGCCGCTTCGCCGACAAGCGCGGCAAGATCACCCAGGGCGACGATCTGGCCCCGGGCGTGCTGAAGATGGTCAAGGTGTTCCTGGCGGTGAAGCGCCGCATCCAGCCGGGCGACAAGATGGCAGGTCGCCACGGCAACAAGGGCGTGGTCTCCAACGTGGTGCCGGTCGAGGACATGCCGTACATGGCCGACGGCACCTCGGTGGACATCTGTCTGAACCCGCTGGGCGTGCCGTCGCGCATGAACATCGGCCAGATCCTCGAAGTGCACCTGGGCTGGGCCGCCAAGGGCCTGGGCCGGCGCATCCAGAAGATGCTGGAGCAGCAGCGTGCGGTGAACGAGCTGCGCGAGTTCCTCGGCAAGATCTACAACCACGACAGCAAGCTGGCCGGTGATCGCGTCGACCTGTCGCAGTTCAGCGACGAGGAACTGGTGGCGCTGGCCCGCAACCTGACCGACGGCGTGCCGATGGCCACCCCGGTGTTCGACGGTGCGCACGAGGACGAGATCCGCGAGATGCTGAACCTGGCATACCCGGACGGCGACAAGGACACCGAGCAGCTGGGCTTCAACGCCAGCAAGACGCAGATGCAGCTGTACGACGGCCGCACCGGCGAGGCGTTCGACCGCAAGACCACCGTCGGCTACATGCACTACCTGAAGCTGAACCACCTGGTCGACGACAAGATGCACGCCCGTTCGACCGGTCCGTACTCGCTCGTCACCCAGCAGCCGCTGGGCGGCAAGGCGCAGTTCGGCGGCCAGCGCTTCGGTGAGATGGAAGTCTGGGCGCTGGAAGCCTACGGCGCGGCCTACACCCTGCAGGAAATGCTGACGGTGAAGTCCGACGACGTGCAGGGCCGCAACCAGATGTACAAGAACATCGTCGACGGCGAGCACGAGATGGTCGCGGGCATGCCGGAATCCTTCAACGTGCTGGTGAAGGAAATCCGCTCCCTGGCCATCAACATGGAACTGGAAGACAACTGATCGAGCAGGCGCCGCCGCAGCGATGCGGCGGCGCCGCCGGCAGCCACCTGACAGCCCATCGACACAGCATTCCTCCTTTCGGAGAACACCATGAAAGACCTGCTCAATCTCTTCAACCAGCAGCGCCAGACGCTGGACTTCGACGCGATCAAGATCGGCCTGGCTTCGCCGGACCTGATCCGCTCCTGGTCCTTCGGCGAGGTGAAGAAGCCGGAAACCATCAATTACCGTACCTTCAAGCCGGAACGCGACGGCCTGTTCTGCGCCGCCATCTTCGGCCCGGTGAAGGACTACGAGTGCCTGTGCGGCAAGTACAAGCGCATGAAGCACCGCGGCGTCGTGTGCGAGAAGTGCGGCACCGAAGTGACCCTGGCCAAGGTGCGCCGCGAGCGCATGGGCCATATCGACCTGGCTTCGCCGGTCGCCCACATCTGGTTCCTCAAGTCGCTGCCGTCGCGCATCGGCCTGATGCTGGACATGACCCTGCGCGACATCGAGCGCGTGCTGTACTTCGAAGCGTACGTGGTGACCGAGCCGGGCCTGACCGCCCTGGAGCGCCGCCAGCTGCTGACCGAAGAGCAGTACCTGCAGGCGCGCCAGGAGCACGGTGACGACTTCGACGCCGCCATGGGCGCCGAGGCCGTGTACGAACTGCTGCGCACCATCGACCTGCAGGCCGAGATGGTGAAGCTGAAGGAGGAGATCGCCTCCACCGGTTCGGAAACCAAGCTCAAGCGCCTGACCAAGCGCATCAAGCTGGTCGAGGCCTTCCTGGAGTCGGGCAACCGTCCGGAGTGGATGGTCATGACCGTGCTGCCGGTGCTGCCGCCGGACCTGCGCCCGCTGGTTCCGCTGGACGGCGGCCGCTTCGCGACCTCCGACCTGAACGACCTGTACCGCCGCGTCATCAACCGCAACAACCGCCTGCGCCGCCTGCTGGAGCTCAACGCTCCGGACATCATCGTGCGCAACGAAAAGCGCATGCTGCAGGAGTCGGTTGACGCCCTGTTGGACAACGGCCGCCGCGGCCGTGCCATCACCGGCACCAACAAGCGCCCGCTCAAGTCGCTGGCCGACATGATCAAGGGCAAGCAGGGTCGCTTCCGCCAGAACCTGCTGGGCAAGCGCGTCGACTACTCGGGCCGTTCGGTCATCACCGTGGGTCCGTACCTGAAGCTGCACCAGTGCGGCCTGCCGAAGAAGATGGCGCTGGAGCTGTTCAAGCCGTTCGTGTTCGCCAAGCTGCAGCGTCGCGGCCTGGCCACCACCATCAAGGCCGCCAAGAAGCTGGTCGAGCGCGAGGAAGGCGAGGTCTGGGACATCCTGGAAGAAGTCATCCGCGAGCATCCGGTGCTGCTGAACCGCGCGCCGACCCTGCACCGCCTCGGCATCCAGGCGTTCGAGCCGCTGCTGATCGAAGGCAAGGCCATCCAGCTGCACCCGCTGGTCTGCACCGCGTTCAACGCCGACTTCGACGGTGACCAGATGGCCGTGCACGTGCCGCTTTCGCTGGAAGCCCAGCTGGAAGCGCGTGCGCTGATGATGTCCACCAACAACATCCTGTCGCCGGCCAACGGCGAGCCGATCATCGTGCCGTCGCAGGACGTGGTGTTGGGCCTGTACTACCTCAGCCGCGCCCTGATCAACAAGAAGGGCGAGGGCATGGTGTTCGCCAACACCAACGAAGTGAAGCGCGCCTACGACAACCGCGTGGTCGAGCTGCACGCCAAGGTCAAGGTGCGCATCACCCAGGTCGAGCGCGACGAGCAGGGCAACAAGGTCAGCAAGACCTCGATCCAGGACACGACCGTCGGCCGTGCGCTGCTGAGCGAGATCATGCCCGAGGGCCTGCCGTTCGAGCTGTGCAACACCGAGATGACCAAGAAGAACATCTCGCGCCTGATCAACCAGAGCTACCGCCTGCTCGGCCTGAAGGACACCGTGGTGTTCGCCGACAAGCTGATGTACACCGGCTACGCCTACGCGACCCGCGCCGGCGTGTCGATCGGTATCGACGACATGCTCATCCCGGACGAGAAGAAGGGCATCCTGGGCGAAGCCGAGCAGGAAGTGCTGGAAATCCAGGAGCAGTACCAGTCGGGCCTGGTCACCGCCGGCGAGCGCTACAACAAGGTGGTCGACATCTGGTCGCGTACCAACGAGCGCATCGCCAAGGCGATGATGGAAACCATCGGTACCGAGAAGGTCGAGGACGGCGAGGGCAAGCTGGTCGACCAGAAGTCGATGAACTCGCTGTACATCATGGCCGACTCCGGCGCCCGTGGTAGCCAGGCGCAGATCCGCCAGCTGGCCGGCATGCGTGGCCTGATGGCCCGCCCGGACGGCTCGATCATCGAGACGCCCATCAAGGCGAACTTCCGCGAAGGCCTGAACGTGCAGGAGTACTTCAACTCCACCCACGGTGCCCGTAAGGGTCTGGCCGATACCGCGCTGAAGACCGCCAACTCCGGTTACCTGACCCGTCGCCTGGTCGACGTGGCGCAGGACGTGGTGATCACCGAAGTCGACTGCGGCACCGTCGACGGCCTGACCATGACCCCGATCGTGGAAGGCGGCGACGTGGTCGAGCCGCTGAAGGACCGCGTGCTGGGCCGCGTCGTGGCCGAGGACGTGTTCCTGCCGGGCAACGACGAGGATCCGATCGTCACCCGCAACACGCTGCTCGACGAAGCCTGGGTGCAGAAGCTCGAGGATGCCGGCGTCCAGTCGATCAAGGTGCGCTCGACCATCACCTGCGAAAGCTCGTTCGGCGTGTGCTCGCGCTGCTACGGCCGCGACCTGGCCCGTGGCCACCTGGTCAACATCGGCGAAGCGGTCGGCGTCATCGCCGCGCAGTCGATCGGCGAGCCGGGTACCCAGCTGACCATGCGTACGTTCCACATCGGTGGCGCGGCGTCGCGTGCGGCGGCGGTGGACAACATCACCGTCAAGACCACCGGTTCGGTGAAGTTCAACAACCTCAAGCACGTCGACCATGCCAACGGTTCGCTGGTGGCGGTGTCGCGTTCGGGCGAAGTGTCGGTGCTCGACGCCCACGGCCGCGAGCGCGAGCGCTACAAGCTGCCGTACGGTGCCACCATCACGGTCAAGGACGGTGCCGAGATCAAGGCTGGCCAGACCGTGGCCAACTGGGATCCGCACAACCACCCGATCGTGTCGGAAGTGGCCGGCTTCATCCGCTTCATCGACTTCATCGACGGCGTCACCGTCATCGAGAAGACCGACGAGCTGACCGGCCTGGCCTCGCGCGAGATCACCGATCCCAAGCGCCGTGGCTCGCAGGCCAAGGATCTGCGTCCGCTGGTGCGCATCGTCGATGGCAAGGGCAACGACCTGACCATCCCGGGCACCGACCTGCCGGCGCAGTACCTGCTGCCGCCGCGTTCGATCGTCAACCTGCAGGATGGCGCCCCGGTGGGCGTGGGCGACGTGGTCGCCAAGATCCCGCAGGAAGCGTCCAAGACCCGCGACATCACCGGTGGTCTGCCGCGCGTGGCCGACCTGTTCGAGGCGCGCAAGCCGAAGGATCCGGCGATCCTGGCCGAGCGTTCGGGCATCATCAGCTTCGGCAAGGACACCAAGGGCAAGCAGCGCCTGATCATCAAGGACACCGATGGTTCCGAGCACGAGGAGCTGATTCCGAAGTACCGCCAGATCATCGTGTTCGAAGGCGAGCACGTCAGCCGCGGCGAAACCATCGTGGACGGCGAGCCGAGCCCGCAGGACATCCTGCGCCTGAAGGGCGTGGAGGAACTGGCGCGCTACCTGGTCAAGGAAATCCAGGACGTGTACCGCCTGCAGGGCGTGAAGATCAACGACAAGCACATCGAGGTGATCTCGCGCCAGATGCTGCGCAAGGTCGAGATCGTCGACCAGGGCAGCAGCAAGTTCCTCAATGGCGAGCAGGCCGAGCGCCAGCGCGTGATCGAGGAAAATGCCAAGCTGGCGACCCGCAACGAACTGCCGGCGCGTTTCGAGCCGGTGCTGCTGGGCATCACCAAGGCCTCGCTGGCGACCGAGTCGTTCATCTCGGCCGCGTCGTTCCAGGAGACCACCCGCGTGCTGACCGAGGCGGCCGTGCGCGGCACCGCGGACAACCTGCGCGGCCTGAAGGAAAACGTCATCGTCGGCCGCCTGATTCCGGCGGGTACCGGCCTTGCGTACCACACCAAGCGCCGTCGCGGCGCCTCCGGCCTGACCGAGTCGGAGATCGAGACCCTGGCCGGTACGGCGGTGATCGAGTCGGAGGTTGCACCGGCTGAAGCTGAACAGGCTGCAGGCGGCGAGGAATGAGGTAGGTCCGGCCATTGGCCGGGCGCTTTGAAGAACTGCCGGCCAGGACCGGCCGGCGGTTCAACCTGAACGGGGTACATGGAGGCCCCCCTGTAACGGCCCGGGATCAGGGCTGGCCTGGAAGGAGCGCGTTTGACTGCGTTCTGGACGGGTTGCTACAATCGTCTGTCTCGGCAGGCCTGAATTTCGGGCCTGCTTTCCATTTTCCGCATCTGGCCGTTTTTGCGGCCCCAATCAGAAGAACCTACTGATGGCGACGATCAACCAGCTGGTCCGCAAGCCGCGGCAAGCGACCACCTACAAGAGTGCCTCGCCGGCGCTCGACAAGTGCCCGCAGCGCCGTGGCGTCTGCACCCGTGTCTACACCACCACCCCGAAGAAGCCGAACTCGGCTCTGCGCAAGGTTGCCAAGGTCCGCCTGACCAACCAGGAAGAGGTGATTTCCTACATCGGTGGTGAAGGCCACAACCTGCAGGAGCACTCCGTGGTCCTGATCCGCGGCGGTCGCGTCAAGGACCTGCCGGGTGTGCGTTACCACACCGTTCGTGGCTCGCTCGACGCCGCGGGCGTCGCCAAGCGTCGCCAGGCCCGTTCCAAGTACGGCGCCAAGCGTCCGAAGGCCTAAGGAGAGAGCACTATGTCGCGTAAGGGTAATACTCCGCAGCGTTCCGTCCTGCCCGATCCGAAGCACGGAAGCGAAACCATCGCCCGCTTCATCAACATGGTCATGCAGAGCGGCAAGAAGTCGGTCGCCGAGAAGATCGTGTACGGCGCCATGGACGTGATCGGCGAAAAGAATCCGAATGCCGTCGAGCTGGTGCAGAAGGCACTGGACAACGTGGCTCCGGCCGTCGAAGTGAAGTCCCGCCGCGTCGGCGGCGCCACCTACCAGGTGCCGGTCGAAGTGCGCGCCTCGCGCAAGATGGCCCTGGCCATGCGCTGGCTGATCGAGTCGGCCCGCAAGCGTGGCGAGAACTCGATGCCGCGCAAGCTGGCTGCCGAGCTGCTGGACGCCTCGGAAAACCGTGGCGGCGCCATCAAGAAGCGTGAAGAAACCCACCGCATGGCGGAAGCGAACAAGGCGTTCGCGCACTACCGCTGGTGAGTTTGACGGCCTTGTGAACACAGGCCGGTGACACCATCTGGGTGTCACCTCGCGGTGACAGAATCGCCGCGTCAACCCGAAGGCCGCCGAAAGGCGGCGTTCGGCCATTCCGAAATCCGAAAAATCTGAGAGGCTCCCCGTGGCCCGCACCACTCCCATCGAGCGTTACCGCAACTTCGGCATCATGGCCCACATCGATGCCGGCAAGACCACCACGTCCGAGCGCATCCTGTTCTACACCGGCAAGAGCCACAAGCTGGGTGAGGTGCACGATGGCGCCGCCACCATGGACTGGATGGAGCAGGAGCAGGAGCGTGGCATCACGATCCAGTCCGCTGCCACCACCGCGTTCTGGAAGGGCATGGACAAGTCCATGCCGGAGCACCGCTTCAACATCATCGATACCCCCGGGCACGTCGACTTCACCATCGAAGTCGAGCGTTCGCTGCGCGTGCTCGACGGCGCGGTGTTCGTGCTGTGCGCCGTCGGTGGCGTGCAGCCGCAGTCCGAGACCGTGTGGCGCCAGGCCAACAAGTACCACGTGCCGCGCATCGCGTTCGTCAACAAGATGGACCGCACCGGCGCCAACTTCTTCAAGGTCCGTGACCAGCTGAAGGCCCGCCTGGGCGCCGTGCCGGTGCCGATGCAGATCCCGGTGGGTGCCGAGGACAGCTTCCAGGGCGTGGTCGACCTGGTGAAGATGAAGGCCATCGCGTGGGACGAGAAGTCCCAGGGCATGAGCTTCGAGTACCGCGACATCCCGGCTGAGCTGCAGGCCCAGGCCGAGGAAGCGCGCGCGTTCATGGTCGAGTCGGCCGCCGAAGCCAGCGAAGAGCTGATGGAGAAGTACCTGGGCGGCGAGGAGCTGACCGAGGACGAGATCTACAACGCCCTGCGTATCCGTACGCTGGCGACCGAGATCGTCCCGATGTTCTGCGGCTCGGCGTTCAAGAACAAGGGCGTGCAGGCCATGCTCGACGGCGTCATCAAGCTGCTGCCGTCGCCGGTCGACGTGCCGTCGGTCAAGGGCACCGACATCGACGACGAGACCAAGGAAATGTCGCGCGAGTCCAGCGACAAGGCCCCGTTCTCGGCGCTGGCGTTCAAGATCATGACCGACCCGTTCGTGGGTTCGCTGACCTTCTTCCGCGTCTACTCGGGCGTGCTGAACGCCGGCGACCAGGTGCTGAACTCGGTGCGCAACAAGAAGGAGCGCATCGGCCGCGTGCTGCAGATGCACTCCAACAACCGCGAAGAGATCAAGGAAGTGCTGGCCGGCGACATCGCCGCGGCGGTGGGCCTGAAGGATGTCACCACCGGTGACACCCTGTGCGCCATCGACGCCCCGATCGTCCTGGAGCGCATGGCGTTCCCGGAGCCGGTGATCTCCATGGCGGTCGAGCCGAAGACCAAGTCCGACCAGGAAAAGATGGGCATGGCCCTGGGCCGTCTGGCGCAGGAAGACCCGTCGTTCCGCGTCAAGACCGACGAAGAGTCGGGCCAGACGATCATCTCGGGCATGGGCGAGCTGCACCTGGACATCATCGTCGACCGCCTGAAGCGCGAGTTCAACGTCGAAGCCAACGTCGGCAAGCCGCAGGTCGCGTACCGCGAGACCATCCAGGCCGCGGACGTGAAGTCGGACTACAAGCACGCCAAGCAGTCCGGTGGTAAGGGCCAGTACGGTCACGTCGTGATCGAGATGTCCCCGATCACCGCTGCCGACCGCGAGAAGCACGGCGCCGACATCAAGGACGACTTCCTGTTCCTGAACGAGATCACCGGTGGCGTGATTCCGAAGGAATTCATCCCGTCGGTCGAAAAGGGCCTGCGCGAGACCATCACCAGCGGCCCGCTGGCCGGCTTCCCGGTGGTGGACGTGAAGGTCAAGCTGGTGTTCGGTTCGTACCACGACGTCGACTCCTCGGAAATGGCGTTCAAGCTGGCCGCCTCGATGGCGTTCAAGCAGGGCTTCGCCAAGGCCAAGCCGGTGCTGCTGGAGCCGATCATGAAGGTCGAGATCGTGACCCCGGAGGACTACCAGGGCGACGTGATGGGCGACGTGAGCCGTCGCCGCGGCGTGCTGCAGGGTTCGGACACCAGCGTTTCGGGCGTTGTCATCAACGCGATGATCCCGCTGGGCGAAATGTTCGGTTACGCCACCCAGCTGCGTTCGATGAGCCAGGGTCGCGCCACGTTCTCGATGGAATTCGACCACTACGAGCCGGCGCCGAACAACATCGCCGAAACCGTCATCAAGAAGGCCTGAGCCCGCGGGGCTCAGGTTCTCCACACAACTTTCAGCTAATCAAGGAATATCAAAATGTCCAAGGGTAAGTTCGAACGTACCAAGCCGCACGTCAACGTCGGCACCATCGGCCACGTCGACCATGGCAAGACCACGCTGACCGCCGCGCTGACCAAGATCGGTGCCGAGCGTTTCGGTGGCGAGTTCAAGGACTACTCCTCGATCGACGCCGCGCCGGAAGAGAAGGCGCGTGGCATCACGATCTCGACCGCGCACGTCGAGTATGAATCCGCGACCCGCCACTACGCCCACGTGGACTGCCCGGGCCACGCCGACTACGTGAAGAACATGATCACGGGTGCGGCGCAGATGGACGGCGCGATCCTGGTGTGCTCGGCCGCTGACGGCCCGATGCCGCAGACCCGCGAGCACATCCTGCTGTCGCGTCAGGTTGGCGTGCCGTACATCGTCGTGTTCCTGAACAAGGCCGACATGGTGGACGACGCCGAGCTGCTCGAGCTGGTCGAGATGGAAGTGCGCGAGCTGCTGAGCAAGTACGACTTCCCGGGCGACGACACCCCGATCGTGCACGGTTCGGCCCGCCTGGCGCTGGAAGGCGACCAGAGCGAGATCGGCGTGCCGGCGATCCTGAAGCTGGTCGATGCGCTGGACAGCTGGATCCCGACCCCGGAGCGTGACGTCGACAAGCCGTTCCTGATGCCGGTGGAAGACGTGTTCTCGATCTCGGGCCGCGGCACCGTGGTGACCGGCCGTATCGAGCGCGGCGTGATCAAGGTGGGCGAGGAAATCGAAATCGTCGGTATCCGTCCGACCCAGAAGACCACCGTGACCGGCGTGGAAATGTTCCGCAAGCTGCTGGACCAGGGTCAGGCGGGCGACAACGCTGGCCTGCTGCTGCGCGGCACCAAGCGTGACGACGTGGAGCGCGGCCAGGTGCTGGCCAAGCCGGGTTCGATCACCCCGCACACCGAGTTCGAAGCCGAGGTATACGTGCTGTCCAAGGACGAAGGTGGCCGTCACACCCCGTTCTTCAAGGGCTACCGTCCGCAGTTCTACTTCCGTACCACCGACATCACCGGCGCCGTGCAGCTGCCGGAGGGCGTCGAGATGGTGATGCCGGGCGACAACGTGAAGATGTCGGTCACGCTGATCAACCCGGTGGCGATGGACGAAGGCCTGCGCTTCGCCATCCGCGAAGGCGGCCGCACCGTCGGCGCCGGCGTCGTCGCCAAGATCACCAAGTAATCGCGTCTTTCCCGTTCGCGGGAAGCGTGGAAAAGGGCGGCCTCCGGGCCGCCCTTTTTTGTTGCCGGCGGCGTATACCGGTGGCCTTGCCGGAGCGGGCGCACGGCAGTGCCGGCAGGCGCACCTGCTGCGTGCCCGGGCCGTGGCATCCGCAGCCAGGTCCGCGCCCGGGTGGCTGGTTGGGGTGGCGCATGCCCGGGCGGGCGCGGGGTGCACGGCAGGTGCCGGGCTTTGCCGTTGCCGATGGCGGAAAACGCCCGCTTTCGCGCTCTTGTATCGACGGGGTGCGCACATGGCGCGCCGGAATCGGCTGTCGCCGCCATGACCTTCGCTACGTGAACCGGGCGATGGATGCACCTAAGGTGCTGCGTGCGGTGGCGGTGGTCGCCGACAGTACAGACGCGAGGAGAAGAGGGATGTTGCGAGCAGTGGGAAAGGGGCGGCGCAGGGCGCTGGCAGTAGCGCTGGCGGCGTTCGCGGCGGTAGCGCAGGCAGCGGCGCCGGCGCCGGAGGAGCACTTCGGCTTCAGCATCGGCGACGACTACATGCTCGCCAACTACACCCGGACCGAGGCCTACTTCCGCAAGGTCGCGGCCGGCTCCGACCGTTTCCGGCTGGTGGAACTGGGCAGGACCTCCGAGGGGCGCGCGCAGGTGATGCTGATCGCCTCCTCGCCGTCCAACCTGGCCAGGCTGGACGAGTACCGGGCCATTTCCGAGCGGCTGGCGCGGGCGCGTGACGATGCCACGGTCGCGCGCGGGTTGGCGGAGCAGGGCAAGGCGGTGGTCTGGATCGATGGCGGCCTGCATGCCAACGAGACGGTCGGCGCGCACCAGCTGATCGAGACCGTCTGGCAGCTGGCCAGCCGCGACGACGCCGAGACCCGCCGCATCCTCGACGACACCATCATCCTGCTGGTCCATGCCAACCCGGACGGGCAGGAGCTGTACTCGGACTGGTACATGCGCGAGCCGGTGCCGGCCAGGCGCGTGCTCGACAAGCCGCCGCGCCTGTACCAGAAGTACGCAGGGCACGACAACAACCGCGATTTCTACATGGCCGCGCTGCAGGAAACGCGCAACCTCAACCTGGCCATGTACACGCGCTGGTACCCGCAGATCGTCTACAACCACCACCAGACCTCGCCCAAGGGCACGGTCATCGTCATCCCGCCGTATCGCGATCCCTACAACTACAACATCGACGCGATGATCCCGGTCGGGCTGGAGGCGCTGGGGTCGGCCATGAACCTGCGCTACCTGCAGGAGGACAAGCCCGGCGCGGTATCCAAGGGCGGCAGCGTGTATTCCACCTGGTGGAATGGTGGCCTGCGCACCATGCCGTACTTCCACAACATGCTCGGCGTGCTGACCGAGATCACCGGCAACCCGACGCCGATGCAGATCCCGTTCCTGCCGGAGCGGCAGCTGCCCGACAGCAACCTGCCGGCACCGGTGCCGGCGCAGACCTGGCATTTCCGCCAGTCCATCGACTACAGCCTGACTGCCAACTGGGCGTTGCTGGACTATGCCTCGCGCAATCGCGAGCAGCTGCTGTGGAACATCTACCGCATGGGCCGCAATTCCATCGAGCGCGGCAGCCGCGATACCTGGACCCCGCGCCCGAGCGTGCTGGCCAGGGCCCGCGCCGCCGCCGGCAAGGACGGCAAGCCCGCCGCGGAGCTCGATGCGGGCCAGGTGCAGGCGCTGCTGCGCAGCCCGGACCAGCGTGACCCGCGCGGCTACATCATCCCGGCCGACCAGGCGGACTTCCCGACCGCGACCGCCTTCGTCAATGCGCTGCAGCTGGCGGGCGTCGAGGTATCGCGCGCCAGCCGGCCGTTCGTGGTGGCCGGCCGCAGGTACCCGGCCGGCTCGTTCGTGGTCCGGGCCGACCAGGCCTTCCGGCCGCACGTGCTGGACATGTTCGAACCGCAGGACCACCCGCATGACTTCGAGTACGAGGGTGGCCCGCCGATCGCGCCCTACGACTCCGCCGGCTGGACGCTGGCGTTCCAGATGGGGGTTGCCTTCGACCGGGTGCTGGATGCCTTCGACGGCCCGTTCCAGGCGCTGCCGGCCGGGCAGCTGCAGGTGCCCGCCGATGCGCCGGTGCCGGCCGCGGCCAACGGCTACCTGCTCGACGCCCGTGCCAACAACAGCGTGATCGTGGTCAACCGGCTGCTGAAGGCCGGGGTGCCCGTGCGTCGGCTGCACGAGCGCGATGGCAGCTTCTTCGTGCCGGCCACGCCGGCCGCCACGCTGGCGGCCGCGCTGCGCGGTACCGGTGTGGTGGCCACCGCCGCCGACCGCCGCATCGCCGGCGGCCAGGCGCTCAAGGCGCCGCGGATCGCGCTGTGGGACCACTATGGCGGCTCCATGGTCTCCGGCTGGACGCGCCTGGTCCTGGATAGCTTCGGCTTCGATTACGAGGTGGTGTATCCGCGGCAGATCCTCGATGACGACCTGCGCAGCCGGTTCGACGTGCTGGTCCTGCCCAGCGGCGCGCTGCCGCTGCCGGCGGAGCTGGCGGTCGAGGGCAAGGCCGGACGCGTACCGGCCTCGCCGGATCCGGCCACCATCCCGGCCGAGTTCCACCCGCTGCTCGGCGAACTGCAGGGCGAGGCCGCGGTCGCCGCGCTGCGCCGTTTCCTGCAGGCCGGTGGCCATGTCGTGGCAACCGGCTCGTCCAGTGGACTGGCGCTGCAGTTGGGCCTGCCGCTGCGCAGTCATCTGCAGGCGACCGGTGCCGATGGCCAGCCGCGGGTGCTGAGCCAGCGCGAGTACTACATCCCCGGCAGCGTGCTGCAGGTCGCGGTGGACAAGTCGCGGCCCGTTGCCTGGGGGCTGCCGCAGCGGCTGGATGTGTACTTCTCCGACGGCCGCTGGGACAATGCGCCGGTGTTCGACCTGCCGGCCGGCCGTACCGACATCCGCCCGCTGTTGCGCTTCGATACGGCTACCCCGCTGCGCAGCGGCTGGGCCTGGGGCCAGGAATACCTGCAGGGCGGGGTACTGGCCGCCGAGGCCGATGTCGGCGCCGGGCGCCTGACCTTCTTCGGCACGGACATCACCTTCCGCGCGCAGGCCCACGGCTCGTTCAAGCTGCTGTTCAACAGCCTGCTGCAGGCCGGGGCCGACCCGGAATGAGGCCCCGGGGCCGGCATGGCCCCCGTCGCCGCCGGCCAAGCATGGCCGGCAGCTGAAGCGCAAGAGGCAGGTGGCGCCCGGGACTTGCAAAGCCCCGGGAATGCTGACAGAATGCACGACCACTCGCGGGACTCATGCTTGCATGGGCCCCGCAACCAGCGAAATGAAGGGCAGGACGCGCTTCGTATTCGCCAGACTAAGGACAGGTCGCGTGGGTCGCTCCAGGGCATCGGGGCGCTTTCTGCGCGTTTGTTTGTGTCTGGGGCGGGCCGGGTAACCGGGCCGCCTTGCTGTTTTGAAGGGATTCGCGCGGCGGCCTGGTGGACAACGCCGCGCATTCATGGGGTCCGGTACACAAGAGGCCGGGCCTGTCGCTCTTTAGACCTATAGGAACACCGTCATGGCGGACCAAAAGATCCGGATTCGGCTGAAGGCGTTCGATCATCGCTTGATCGACCGCTCGGCCAGCGAGATCGTTGAAACGGCCAAGCGGACCGGCGCGCAAGTGCGTGGCCCGATCCCGCTGCCTACCAAGATCGAACGTTACACCGTTCTGGTTTCCCCGCACGTCGACAAGGACGCGCGTGACCAGTACGAAACCCGCACGCACAAGCGCGTGCTCGACATCGTCGACCCCAACGACAAGACCGTGGACGCGCTGATGAAGCTCGAACTGGCTGCCGGCGTCGACGTTCAGATCAAGCTGACCTGAGGACTGCGACCATGACGAAGAAGTATTCGTTGGGCTTCGTGGGCCGCAAGGCCGGCATGAGCCGCGTTTTCACCGAGGACGGCCAGTCCATCCCGGTGACCCTGATCGAAGCCACCCCGAACCGCATCGCGCAGGTCAAGACCGTCGAAACCGACGGCTACAGCGCCGTGCAGGTGACCGTCGGCGCCCGTCGCGCCGCCCTGGTGAACAAGCCGGAAGCCGGCCACTTCGCCAAGGCCAAGGTCGAAGCCGGCCGTGGCCTGTGGGAATTCCGCGTCGAGGACGCCCAGGTCGGCGATTACGCCGTCGGTGGCGAAGTCAAGGCGGACATCTTTGCCGTTGGCCAGAAGGTCGACGTCCAGGGTGTCACCAAGGGCAAGGGCTTCCAGGGCACCATCAAGCGCTACAACTTCACCATGGGCGACGCCACCCACGGTAACTCGCTGTCGCATCGCGCGCCGGGTTCGTTGGGCCAGCGCCAGACCCCGGGTCGCGTTTTCCCGGGCAAGAAGATGGCCGGCCACATGGGTGCCGTGCAGCAGAGCACGCAGAACCTGGAAGTGGTCAAGGTCGACGTCGAGCGTGGTCTGATTGCCGTCCGTGGTGCCGTTCCGGGTGCTGCCGGTGGCGACGTGATCGTGCGTCCGGCGAGCAAGGCATAAGGAGAGATGACGATGGAACTCGTTATCACGGGTAGCAACAACAAGGTCTCGGTCTCCGAAGCCGTGTTCGGTCGCGATTTCAGCGAAGATCTGGTCCACCAGGTCGTCGTTGCCTACCGCAACGCCGCTCGCGCCGGTACCAAGGCACAGAAGACGCGCTCTGAAGTGGCCGGCACCACCAAGAAGTCGAAGAAGCAGAAGGGTGGTGGCGCTCGCCACGGTGCCCTGACCGCTCCGATCTTCGTCGGCGGTGGCGTCACGTTCGCGGCCAAGCCGCGCAGCTTCGAGCAGAAGGTCAACCGCAAGCAGTATCGCGCCGCCATGTGCGCCATCCTGTCCGAGCTGAACCGCCAGGGCCGCCTGACCATCGTCGAGTCCTTCGACGTGGACGCGACCAGCACCAAGGGTCTGATCGGCAAGCTGGCTGGCCTGGAAGTGGGCAAGCGTCCGCTGATCGTCACCGAAGAGGCTTCCGAGCATCTGTACCTGTCGGCCCGCAACCTGCCCTACGTGCAGGTGCGTGACGTCCAGGGTCTGGATCCGGTCGCTCTGGTCGGTGCCGACACGGTCGTCATCACCGCCGACGCGGTCAAGAAGGTCGAGGAGTGGCTGGCATGAGCAGCAACGAAAAAATCTTCAGCGTGCTGCGCGCTCCGCGAGTCTCCGAAAAGACCGCGCGCCTGCAGGAACTCTCCAACCAGTACGTCTTCGAAGTCTCGAACGAAGCAACCAAGGCCGATGTGAAGGCCGCGGTCGAGCAGCTGTTCGACGTCAAGGTCGAGGCCGTCAACGTGGTCAACGTCAAGGGCAAGAGCAAGTCCTTCCGTAACCGCGCTGGCCGCCGCGGCGATTGGCGCAAGGCGTACGTGCGCCTGGCCGATGGCCAGTCCATCGATGTAACGGCCAAGGCCTGAGGTACATCCCATGCCATTGATGAAATTCAAGCCCACCTCCGCAGGCCGCCGCTCGGCCCTGCGCGTGGTCACGCCCGATCTGCACAAGGGTGCGCCGCACGCTGCGCTGGTGGAGTCGCAGAGCAAGTCCGGTGGTCGCAACCACCACGGCCGCATCACCACCCGTCACGTTGGTGGTGGCCACAAGCAGCACTACCGCATCATCGACTTCAAGCGCAACAAGGAAGGCATTCCGGCGCGCGTGGAACGCATCGAATACGATCCGAACCGCACCGCCCACATCGCCCTGCTGTGCTACGTCGACGGTGAGCGCCGCTACATCATCGCCCCGAAGGGCCTGAAGGCGGGTGACCAGGTCATCTCCGGTGCGCATGCGCCGATCAAGACCGGCAACACCCTGCCGCTGCGCAACATCCCGGTCGGTACCACCATCCACGGCATCGAGCTGAAGCCGGGCAAGGGCGCCCAGATCGCCCGTGCCGCCGGTGCTTCGGTGCAGCTGGTGGCTCGTGAAGGCATCTACGCCACCCTGCGCCTGCGCTCGGGTGAAATGCGCAAGGTGCCGGTCGAGTGCCGCGCCACCATCGGCGAAGTCGGCAACGACGAGCACAACCTGGAGAAGCTGGGCAAGGCCGGCGCCAAGCGTTGGCGCGGTGTCCGCCCGACCGTCCGCGGTGCCGCCATGAACCCGGTGGACCACCCGCACGGTGGTGGTGAGGCCAAGGCAGGCCAGGGTAACCCGCATCCGGTCACCCCGTGGGGTGTCCCGACCAAGGGCTACAAGACGCGCCATAACAAGCGCACCCAGCAGTTCATCGTCCGCGATCGTAGGGGCTAATCGACCATGGCACGTTCACTCAAGAAGGGCCCGTTCGTCGATCACCACCTCGTCAAGAAGGTGGAGGCCGCTGCGGGCAGCAAGAAGCCGATCAAGACCTGGTCGCGCCGTTCGATGATCCTGCCGGAAATGGTAGGCGTCACCATCGCCGTGCATAACGGCAAGAACCACGTACCGGTTCTCGTCAACGAGAACATGGTCGGCCACAAGCTCGGCGAATTCGCCATCACCCGGACCTTCAAGGGTCATGGTGCTGACAAGAAGTCGGGCAAGTAAGGAGAGATGACGATGGAAGCGAAAGCAATCCTGCGCACCGCGCGCATCTCCCCGCAGAAGGCCCGTCTGGTCGCTGACCAGGTGCGCGGCCTTCCGGCCGAGCGTGCGGTCAATCTGCTGAAGTTCTCGGACAAGAAGGCTGCCGCCCTCATCAAGAAGGTGGTGGAGTCGGCCATCGCGAACGCCGAGAACAACCAGGGCGCCGACGTCGATGAGCTGAAGGTCAAGACCATCATGGTTGATGAAGGTCCGAGCCTGAAGCGCTTCATGGCCCGCGCCAAGGGCCGCGGCACGCGCATTCTCAAGCGCACCAGCCACATCACCGTGGTCGTGGGCGAGGGCAAATAACGATGGGTCACAAAGTTCATCCGATTGGTATCCGCCTGGGCATCGCCAAGGACTGGAACTCCAAGTGGTACGCCAACAAGGCCGAGTTCGCCAGCTACCTGGCGGCCGACCTGAAGGTCCGCGAGATGCTTCGCAAGAAGCTGGCGCAGGCCGGTATCTCCAAGATCCTGATCGAGCGTCCGGCCAAGACCGCGCGCGTGACGATCCACACCGCCCGTCCGGGCGTGGTGATCGGCAAGCGTGGTGAGGACATCGAGAAGCTGCGCAAGGAAGTGAGCGAAGTGATGGGCGTCCCGGCGCACATCAACGTCACCGAAGTGCGCAAGCCGGAGCTGGACGCGCAGCTGGTCGCCGAGTCGATCGCGCAGCAGCTGGAGCGTCGCATCATGTTCCGCCGCGCGATGAAGCGTGCGGTCGGCAACGCGATGCGCCTGGGTGCCCTGGGCATCAAGGTCAACGTGGCTGGCCGCTTGAACGGCGCTGAAATCGCCCGTTCGGAGTGGTACCGCGAAGGCCGCGTGCCGCTGCACACCCTGCGCGCCGACATCGACTACGGTTTCGCTGAGGCCAGCACCACCTACGGCATCATCGGCATCAAGGTCTGGATCTACAAGGGCGAGGTCTTCGATTTCTCCCAGGTTGGCCAGGAAAAGCAGGACGACAGCCCGCGCAGCGATCGCAACGATCGTGGCGACCGTGCCGACCGTCCGTCGCGCCCGGCTCGTGAAGCGAGGTAACGGCAATGTTGCAACCCAAGCGAACCAAATACCGCAAGATGTTCAAGGGCCGCAACGACGGCCTGAGCTGGAGCGCCAATGCCGTCAGCTTCGGTGAGTACGGCCTGAAGGCCACCGCTCACGGCCAGCTGACCGCGCGCCAGATCGAAGCGGCCCGTCGTTCGATCAGCCGTTACGTCAAGCGTGGCGGCAAGATGTGGATCCGCGTTTTCCCGGACAAGCCCATCACCAAGAAGCCCATTGAAGTCCGAATGGGTGCCGGTAAGGGTGGCGTGGAGTACTGGGTCGCCCAGATCCAGCCGGGCCGCATGATCTATGAAATCGAGGGTGTTTCCGAGGAAGTGGCACGCGAGGCGTTCCGCCTGGCATCGGCCAAGCTCTCGGTCACCACCACTTTCGTGACCCGGACGGTGCGCTGATGGACATCAAACAACTCCGCGAGAAGTCGGCTGACGAACTCAAGGCCCACCTGGGCGACCTGCGCAAGGAGCAGTTCTCGCTCCGCATGCAGGCCGCCACTGGCCAGCTGCCGAAGACCCACGAAACCCGCCGGGTGCGCCGCGAGATCGCTCGCGTCAAGCACCTGATCGGCAGCACGAAGTAAGGATGGCTGCGATGAGCGAAAATACTGAAAGCAAGACGCTGCGCACGGTCGAAGGCCGTGTGGTCAGCAACAAGATGGACAAGACGGTCACCGTGTTGGTGGAGCGCCAGGTCAAGCACGCCCTGTACGGCAAGTACATCAAGCGCTCGACCAAGCTGCACGCTCACGACGCCGAGAACACCTGCAACGAAGGTGATTTCGTGCGTGTGACCGAGATTGCGCCGCTGTCCAAGACCAAGAACTGGCGGGTGGTGGAAGTCATCACCCGCGCAGCGAAATAAGGAGCCTGAATCATGATTCAGATGCAGAGCTACCTCGACGTCGCTGACAACTCCGGTGCCAAGGAAGTGATGTGCATCAAGGTGTTGGGCGGCTCGAAGCGCCGTTATGCCCACATCGGCGACATCATCAAGGTCACCGTGAAGGACGCGATTCCGCGCGGCAAGGTCAAGAAGGGCGAAGTGTACGACGCCGTCGTGGTGCGTACCCGCAAGGGTGTGCGTCGCGCCGACGGTTCGCTGATCCGTTTCGACGGCAACGCCGCGGTCCTGCTGAACAACAAGCAGGAGCCGATCGGCACCCGTATCTTCGGGCCGGTGACCCGTGAACTTCGTTCCGAGAAGTTCATGAAGATCGTCTCGCTCGCTCCCGAAGTGCTGTGAGCGACAGGAGATAATCATGGCTAACCGTATCAAGAAGGGCGACCAGGTCGTCGTCAACACCGGCAAGGACAAGGGCAAGCAGGGCGAAGTCGTCCGCGTCGACGGCGACCGCGTGGTCGTCGCCAACGTGAACATCGTCAAGCGCCACACCAAGCCGAACCCGCAGGCAGGCGTTGCCGGCGGCGTGGTCGAGCGTGAAGCTTCGATCCATATCTCCAACGTCAATGTCCTGAACCCGGCTTCGGGCAAGGGCGAGCGCGTTGGCTTCAAGGTGCTGGAGGATGGACGCAAACTGCGTGTGTTCCGCTCCAGCGGTGAGGCGATTGACGCCTGAGGAATGAGCTGATGACTTCCCGTCTCGAAAAAATCTACAAGGAAGAAGTGGTGCCGGCGCTGATGAAGCAGTTCGGTTACACCAATCCGATGGAAGTGCCGAAGCTGGTCAAGATCACCGTCAACATGGGCGTCGGCGAAGCCGCGACCAACAAGAAGGTGCTCGAGAACGCCGTGGCCGACATGACCAAGATCACCGGCCAGAAGCCGGTGGTCACCAAGTCGCGCGTCTCGGTGGCCTCGTTCAAGATCCGCGATGGCTGGCCGATCGGTTGCAAGGTCACCCTGCGCCGCAACACCATGTTCGAATTCCTGGATCGCCTGATCAACATCTCGCTGCCGCGCGTGCGTGACTTCCGCGGCGTGTCGGGTCGTTCGTTCGACGGTCGCGGCAACTACAACATGGGTGTGAAGGAACAGATCATCTTCCCGGAAATCGACTTCGACGCCGTCGACGCGATCCGCGGCATGGATATCGCCATCACCACCACCGCCAAGACCGATGCGGAAGCGAAGGCGCTGCTGGCAGCGTTCAAGTTCCCGTTCCGTAACTGATCCGTCGAGGAAACCGAAATGGCAAAGACCTCCATGGTCAACCGCGACATCAAGCGGGAAAAGCTGGCCAAGAAGTACGCCGACAAGCGTGCTGCTCTGAAGAAGATCGTGTCCTCGGTGGACGCGAGCTACGAAGAGAAGATCGAAGCCGCGGCCAAGCTGTCCAAGCTGCCGCGCGATTCGTCGCCGAGCCGCCAGCGCAACCGCTGCGAACTGTCGGGCCGCCCGCGTGGCGTGTACCGCAAGTTCGGCCTGGGCCGCAACAAGCTGCGTGAAGCCACCATGCGTGGCGACGTGCCGGGCCTGCGCAAGGCCAGCTGGTAAGAAACCCCCGCGCCGGGCCGCAAGGTCCGGCCGGTGGGCCGGCAGGGCAACCAGCCGGCAAGACAGGGAGTCCGACGCAAGTCGGACTTTTTGTCGTATACTCCCGCGTCTTGCCCGGCCAAAAGTGCGGGTGACGTTGGAAAAGGGCCCCGGCCCATCCCGGGAAAACTCGAGATTTTCGCGAAAGCGGATATCGGTGCACTCAAAGGTATACACATGAGCATGACTGATCCCATCGCCGACCTGCTGGTCCGCATCAAGAATGCGGCCGCGGTTGGCAAGCAGACGGTGAAAGCGCCGTCGTCCAAGATCAAGGTGGCGATTGCCCAGGTCCTGAAGGACGAGGGTTACATCACCGACCTGCGCGTCAACCAGCTGGACAACAACAAGTCCGAGCTGGAAATCGTCCTGAAGTACTTCGAGGGCAAGCCGGTCATCGCGACCCTGAAGCGCTATTCGCGTTCGGGCCTGCGCCAGTACCGTGGCAAGAGCGAGCTGCCGAAGGTCCTCAACGGCCTGGGCATTGCCATCATTTCCACCTCCAAGGGCATCATGACTGATGCGCAGGCGCGCCAGCAGGGCGTCGGCGGCGAAGTCCTGTGCTTCGTGGCCTAAGCGAGAAGGAGTAGAACATGTCCCGCGTAGCCAAGAAGCCGATCAACCTGCCCAAGGGCGTTGAACTGAACATCCAGCCGGAATCCGTGAGCGTGAAGGGCCCGAAGGGCACCCTGTCGCTGAACAAGGCCGCTGGCGTTGAAATCACCATCGACAATGGCGTCGTCACGCTGAATCCGAAGGACATCTCCTTCGACGCGCTGACCGGCACCGTGCGTTCGATCCTGGCCAACATGGTCAAGGGCGTGTCCGAAGGCTTCGAGAAGAAGCTGGAGCTGGTGGGCGTGGGTTACCGCGCTGCCATGCAGGGCAAGGACCTGAACCTGTCGCTGGGCTTCTCGCACCCCGTCGTGTTCGTGGCGCCGGAAGGCATCACCCTGGCCACCCCGACGCAGACGGAAATCGTCGTGCAGGGCGCGGACAAGCAGGTGGTCGGTGAAGTCGCCGCCAAGATCCGTGGCTACCGTCCGCCGGAGCCCTACAAGGGCAAGGGTGTGAAGTACGCCGGTGAGAACATCATTCGCAAGGAAGCCAAGAAGGCCTAATTCCTAGGTTTTCAGCTTTCGAGGATAAAGATCATGAACAAGAACATCGCTCGCCTGCGTCGCGCCAAGTCGACCCGTTCGCACATCCGCACCCTGGGCGTGCCGCGCCTGTCGGTGCTGCGTACCGGCCAGCACCTGTACGCGCAGGTCTTCACCGCCGACGGCTCGAAGGTGCTGGCTGCCGCCAACACCACCCAGGCCGACGTCAAGGACGGTCTGAAGAACGGCAAGAACGCCGACGCCGCCGCCAAGGTGGGCCGCATCGTTGCCGAGCGCGCCAAGGCCGCCGGCGTCGAGAAGGTCGCCTTCGATCGTTCGGGCTACCGCTACCACGGCCGCATCAAGGCCCTGGCGGACGCCGCGCGCGAGGCCGGCCTGCAGTTCTAAGGGAATGGGGCAGGGGCCTTGTCGGCTCCTGCCCGCCCGCTCGCCGGCCTGAGCGAGGCCGGGCGGCGCCGTTCTTCTGCAGCGGCCCACCGGAACAACGCGTCATTCCACAACCATAAGCGGCCCCGAGCCGTACATACCCAACAACCAAGGAATCAACATGGCAGAAGAACGTCAGCAGCGGGGTCGCGACCGCGACCGCAACCGCGAAGAGAAGATCGACGACGGCATGATCGAGAAGCTGGTCGCGGTCAACCGCGTCAGCAAGACCGTCAAGGGTGGTCGCCAGTTCACCTTCACCGCCCTGACCGTGGTCGGCGACGGCGAAGGCAAGGTCGGTTTCGGCTATGGCAAGGCGCGCGAAGTGCCGGTCGCCATCCAGAAGTCGATGGAGCAGGCCCGCAAGAACCTGGTCAACGTCGACCTGAACAACGGCACTCTGTGGCATCCGGTCAAGGACGGCCACGGTGCGGCCCGCGTGTTCATGCAGCCCGCCTCGGAAGGTACCGGCGTGATCGCCGGCGGTGCCATGCGCGCCGTCCTGGAAGCGGTTGGCGTGAAGAACGTGCTGGCCAAGGCCACCGGTTCGCGCAACCCGATCAACCTGGTCCGCGCCACCGTGAAGGGCCTGGCCGGCATGCAGTCGCCGGCGCGCATCGCGGCCAAGCGTGGCAAGAAGGTGGAGGAACTCAACCATGGCTAATGAGTCCAACAAGACCGTGAAGGTGCGCCTGGTGCGCGGCCTGCGTGGAACCCAGTCGCGTCACCGCCTGTCGGTGCGTGCCCTGGGCCTGAACAAGCTCAACGATGTGCGTGAACTGAAGGACAGCCCGCAGGTTCGCGGCCTGATCAACAAGGTTCAGTACCTCGTCCAGGTTGAGGAGTAATCGACCATGACTCTGCGTCTCAATGAACTGAGCCCGGCTCCGGGCGCCCGCACCGAGCGCACCCGCGTCGGTCGTGGTATCGGCTCGGGCCTGGGCAAGACCGCCGGCCGCGGCCACAAGGGTTCGTTCGCCCGCAAGGGTGGCGGCAAGATCAAGGCTGGCTTCGAAGGCGGCCAGACCCCCATGCAGCGTCGTCTGCCGAAGATCGGCTTCCGTTCGCCGATCGCCAAGGACACCGCTGAAGTGCTGCTGTACCAGCTGGACAAGCTGCCGGCCGGCGAGATCGATTTCGCCGCCCTGCGTGCCGCAAAGCTGGTTCCGAGCACCGCCAAGAAGGCCAAGATCGTCGTCAAGGGCGACGTGACCAAGGCGTTCACCCTGAAGGGCGTCGCCGCCACGGCCGGTGCCAAGGCCGCGATCGAAGCTGCCGGCGGCAGCGTACAGGAGTAACTGGAACATGGCGCAAGCTGGCATCGGTAACCTCGCGGGCGGAATGGGCAAGTTCACTGAACTTCGCCAGCGTCTTCTGTTCGTAGTCGGGGCATTGCTCGTCTATCGCATCGGCTGCTACGTGCCGGTGCCGGGCGTCAATCCCGATGCCATGCTTGCGCTGATGCAGGCGCAGGGCGGCGGTATCGTGGACATGTTCAACATGTTCTCGGGCGGCGCCCTGCACCGTTTCAGCATCTTCGCGTTGAACGTGATGCCGTACATCTCGGCATCGATCGTGATGCAGCTGGCGGTCCACATCTTCCCCGCGCTCAAGGCGATGCAGAAGGAAGGCGAGTCGGGCCGTCGCAAGATCACCCAGTATTCGCGCATCGGCGCGGTGCTCCTGGCCATCGTGCAGGGCGGCAGTATCGCCCTGGCGCTGCAGAACCAGGTGTCGCCGGGCGGCGCGCCGGTCGTCTACGCGCCGGGCATGGGCTTCGTGCTCACCGCCGTGGTCGCGCTGACTGCCGGCACCATCTTCCTGATGTGGGTCGGCGAGCAGGTCACCGAGCGCGGTATCGGCAACGGTGTCTCGCTGATCATCTTCGCCGGCATCGTCGCCGGCCTGCCGGCAGCGGTCATCCACACGCTGGATGCCTACCGTGACGGCAACATGAGCTTCATCTCGCTGCTGCTGATCGTCATCGTGGTGCTGGCGTTCACCTATTTCGTGGTGTTCGTCGAGCGCGGCCAGCGTCGCATCACGGTCAACTACGCACGGCGCCAGGGTGGCCGCAATGCGTACATGAACCAGACCTCGTTCCTGCCGCTGAAGCTGAACATGGCGGGCGTGATCCCGGCGATCTTCGCCTCCAGCATCCTTGCCTTCCCGGCGACGTTGGCGATGTGGTCCGGCCAGGCCAGCTCCGCGACGTGGCTGCAGAAGGTGGCCAACGCGCTGGGTCCGGGCGAGCCGCTGCACATGATCGTGTTCGCCGCGCTGATCACCGGTTTCGCGTTCTTCTATACCGCGCTGGTGTTCAACTCGCAGGAAACCGCCGACAACCTGAAGAAGTCGGGCGCGCTGATCCCGGGTATCCGTCCGGGCAAGGCCACCGCCGAGTACATCGACGCGGTGCTGACCCGCCTGACCGCGGCCGGCTCGCTGTACCTGGTGATCGTGTGCCTGCTGCCGGAGCTGATGCGCACCCAGCTCAATGCCTCGTTCTACTTCGGCGGTACCTCGCTGCTGATCGTGGTGGTGGTGGTGATGGACTTCATCGCCCAGGTGCAGGCGCACCTGATGTCGCACCAGTACGAGAGCCTGCTGAAGAAGGCCAACCTGAAGGGTGGCAACCGCGGCGGTTTTGCACGCGGCTGATTCCCCCGTTATACTTTCCGCTTCATAGCGAGAAGGCCGCCCTGGTTCCCCGGGCGGGCCTTCCAGACAGAAGGGCGGCCCCCGCAGCGGTCTCGGGTGGGGGTGCGATGTGGTAGTTCCGCGCGGGAGTAGCGCGGGCGGCCTGGAGAGAAATCTCCCTGCCAGGCACATCCGGCGCCGGAGCATGGGCACACTCCCCACGCCGGGCTCATGGAACCTTGTGTTCCACGGGCTTCCAAGCAAACCGGGACCTTGTTAGAATCGCTAGTTCACTTTTTTGATCCATCCTGCCGGAATGGCGCGCCACGCGGTGCGCATTCGGCCATCACTCAGCTGGAGAACCGCGTCATGGCGCGTATTGCAGGCGTCAACCTGCCAGCCCAGAAGCATGTCTGGGTCGGGTTGCAAAGCATTTACGGCATCGGCCGTACCCGCTCGAAGAAGGTCTGCGAAGCCGCAGGCGTTACTTCGACCACCAAGATCCGCGACCTGTCGGAGCCGGAAATCGACCGTCTGCGCCTCGAAGTGGGCAAGTACATCGTCGAAGGCGACCTGCGTCGTGAAGTCGGCATCGCCATCAAGCGCCTGATGGACCTGGGCTGCTACCGCGGCCTGCGTCACCGTCGCGGCCTGCCGCTGCGTGGTCAGCGCACCAAGACCAATGCACGCACCCGCAAGGGTCCGCGCAAGGCGCTTAAGAAGTAAGGGACCTAGAAAATGGCTAAGCCCGCTGCTGCTAAGACCAAGAAGAAGATCAAGCGCGTCATCACCGATGGCGTCGCCCACGTCCACGCTTCTTTCAACAACACCATCGTGACCATCACCGACCGCCAGGGCAATGCACTGTCCTGGGCGACCTCCGGTGGTGCCGGCTTCCGCGGTTCGCGCAAGTCGACCCCGTTCGCCGCGCAGGTCGCCGCCGAGAAGGCCGGCAAGGCCGCGCTGGACTACGGCGTGAAGTCGCTGGAAGTCCGCATCAAGGGTCCGGGTCCGGGCCGTGAGTCGGCCGTGCGTTCGCTGAACAACGTCGGCTACAAGATCACCAACATCATCGACGTGACGCCGATCCCGCACAACGGGTGCCGTCCGCCGAAGAAGCGTCGCGTCTAAAGGAGCGATAAGAAATGGCTCGTTATATCGGTCCTACCTGTAAGCTCGCCCGTCGCGAAGGCGCCGACCTGTCGCTGAAGAGCCCGGCCCGTGCGCTGGACTCCAAGTGCAAGCTGGAGCAGAAGCCCGGCCAGCACGGCGCCACCGCCCGCAAGGGCAAGCTGTCCGACTACGCCACCCAGCTGCGCGAGAAGCAGAAGGTCAAGCGCATCTACGGTCTGCTGGAGCGCCAGTTCCGCAACTACTACAAGAAGGCCTCGACCAAGAAGGGCAACACCGGCGAGAACCTGCTGCAGCTGCTGGAAACCCGCCTGGACAACGTCGTCTACCGCATGGGCTTCGCCGTGACCCGTCCGGCCGCGCGCCAGCTGGTCTCGCACCGCGGCGTCACCGTGAACGGCAAGTCGGTCAACCTGGCCTCGTACCAGGTCAAGGCCGGCGACGCGATCGCCCTGTCGGAAAAGGCTGCCAAGCAGCTGCGTGTCCAGGAAGCCCTGACCATCGCCGAACAGCATGACCTGAGCCCGTCGTGGGTGGAAGTCGATTCGAAGAAGTTCAGCGGCGTGTTCAAGGCCGTGCCGGATCGCGCCGACCTGCCGGCGGACATCAACGAAGCGCTGATCGTCGAGCTGTACTCGAAGTAATTCACATTGGAGAACCCCCGGCGACGGCCGGGGGTTCACTAGGAGAACCCGCAACATGACGGTTACCGCCAACCAGGTTCTGCGTCCCCGCGGTCCGCAGATCGAACGCCTTACCGACACCCGCGCCAAGGTCGTTATCGAGCCCTTGGAGCGGGGTTACGGGCATACGCTGGGCAATGCCCTGCGTCGCGTGCTGCTGTCGTCCATCCCGGGCTTCGCCATCACGGAAGTCGAGATCGACGGCGTGCTGCATGAGTACACCACGGTCGAAGGGCTGCAGGAGGACGTGCTCGAAGTCCTGCTCAACCTGAAGGACGTGGCCATCCGCATGCATTCCGGTGACAGTGCCACCATCTCCCTGTCCAAGCAGGGTCCGGGTGTGGTGACTGCCGCCGACATCAAGGTCGACCACAACGTCGAAGTCCTCAACGGCGAGCAGATCATCTGCAACCTGACCAAGGACACGGCGATCAACATGCGCCTGAAGGTCGAGCGTGGCTTCGGCTACCAGCCGGCGGCTTCGCGTCGTCGTCCGGACGAAGAAACCCGTGCCATCGGCCGCCTGGTCCTGGACGCCTCGTTCTCGCCGGTCCGCCGCGTCGCCTACGCCGTGGAAGCGGCCCGCGTCGAACAGCGCACCGACCTGGACAAGCTGGTCATCGATATCGAAACCAACGGCACGATCGATGCCGAGGAAGCCGTCCGCACCGCGGCCGACATCCTCAGCGATCAGCTCTCGGTGTTCGGTGACTTCACCCACCGCGACCGCGGTGCGGCCAAGCCGGCCAACAACGGCGTGGATCCGGTGCTGCTGCGCCCGATCGACGACCTGGAGCTGACCGTCCGTTCGGCCAACTGCCTGAAGGCCGAAAGCATCTACTACATCGGCGATCTGATCCAGAAGACCGAAGTGGAGCTGCTCAAGACCCCGAACCTCGGCAAGAAGTCGCTGACCGAGATCAAGGAAGTGCTGGCCCAGCGTGGCCTGTCGCTCGGCATGAAGCTGGAGAACTGGCCGCCGGCCGGCGTCTCCGCCCACGGCATGCTGGGCTGAGCAATCCCTGCTTCCCCGCATGGGCAACCATGCGGGGAGCGGCAGCACGCAGTACCCGCGCCGATGGCTTGAAAGCCACAGTGCCGGTCGTCCATGGAACAGGGCGACCAGGACCACCCGCAGTCCACAGCCGCAACGCCAGGAAGGCGACAACGAAGTCCAACGAACCATCATTGACCAAGGAATAGACCCATGCGCCACCAGAAGTCGGGCCGCAAGTTCAACCGCACCAGCGCCCACCGCGAAGCGATGTTCAAGAACATGGCCGCCTCGCTGTTCAAGCACGAGCTGATCAAGACCACCCTGCCGAAGGCCAAGGAACTGCGCCGCGTCGCCGAGCCGCTGATCACCCTGGCCAAGGTCGACTCCGTCGCCAACCGCCGCCTGGCTTTCGCCCGCCTGCGTGACAAGGAAGCCGTCGGCAACCTGTTCACCGTGCTGGGCCCGCGCTACGCCAGCCGTCCGGGCGGCTACCTGCGCCTGCTGAAGTGCGGCTTCCGTGCCGGCGACAACGCGCCGATGGCCTACGTCGAGCTGGTGGACCGTCCGGCCGCCGTTGCCGAGGAAGTGGCCGAGTAATCGCGCCTTCCGCAACGAGCTTGAAACGAAAAGCCCGGCCTCGCCCGGGCTTTTCGCTTTTCCGGAGTCCGTACGCTGCGGCGCGTGGCTGGCCGGGCGCACTGTCCGGACGCATGGGCGTCGGGGCCGCTACCGTTCGCCGCGACCCGGGTGCGATCGATGCGCAGTGCATGGGCATGGCGCGGCCCGGCAGCCGCATGGCGTCGAGCATCGGCGATACGGTCCGCGTGGTGGATGCTGTCGCGCGGCTGCCGGCCTGTTACGCTTGTTGGATCATTGATCCGGAACGACACGATGAATCCTTTGCGGTGGAGCTTCCGCGCGCAGTGCCTGCTGGGCTTTCTGGCCTGTGCGGGTCTTCTTGCGTTCGCCATCTGGATGCAGCTGGAAATGGGCCTGGAGCCCTGTCCGCTGTGCATTTTCCAGCGCATCGCCTTCGCCGCGGTGGGCCTGGCGTTCCTGTTGGGCGCGCTGCACGCGCCGTCCACCCGTACTGGCCGCAGCGCATACGGCGTGCTGGCGTTCATCGCCGCGGCGGTGGGCGCCGGCATTGCCGGGCGCCACGTGTACGTGCAGTTGCTGCCGAAGGACCTGGGCAGCAGCTGCGGCCCGCCGTTGAGTTTCCTCAGCGAGACCATGGGCCCGTTCGAGGTGTTCCGTACCGTGCTTACCGGTACCGGCGACTGCGGCAACATCGACTGGACCTTCCTCGGCCTGAGCATGCCGATGTGGAGCCTGGTGTGGTTCGCGCTGCTGGGTGCGTGGGCGCTGTATGCCGGCCTGCGCGCGCGCCGGACACGCCTGTTCTGAGTCCCTTTGCTTTTCCGCTGTATCCCCCTGCTATCGCTACGGTAATCGCATGAACCTGTCCCCGTCCTTGTCCCCGGCCGCCACCGCATCGCACTGGGCGCCGGACAGCTGGCGCGGGCGCCCGGCGCTGCAGATGCCGACCTACCCCGATCCGCAGGCGCTGGAGGCGGCGCTGGCACAGCTGCGGCAGCTGCCGCCGCTGGTGACCTCGTGGGAGATCCTGGCACTCAAGCAGCAGCTGGCCGAGGCGCAGGAAGGCGAACGCTTCCTGCTGCAGGGTGGCGACTGTGCGGAAAACTTCGCCGACTGCGAATCCGGCACGATCTCCAACCGGCTCAAGGTCCTGCTGCAGATGAGCCTGGTGCTGGTGCACGGGCTGCGCAAGCCGGTGATCCGGGTGGGACGCTTTGCCGGCCAGTACGCCAAGCCGCGTTCGGCCGACACCGAGACCCGCGACGGGGTGACCCTGCCCAGCTACCGGGGCGACGTGATCAATGCGCCGGAGTTCACCGAGGCGGCGCGGGTACCCGATCCGCAGCGGATGATCGTCGCCCATTCGCGTTCGGCGCTGACGATGAATTTCGTGCGTGCCCTGATCGACGGCGGCTTCGCCGACCTGCACCATCCCGAGTACTGGAACATGAGCTGGGTCGGGTGTTCGCCGCTGGCGGCCGAGTACCAGAAGATGGTCGGTTCCATCGGCGATGCGGTGCGCTTCATGGAGACGCTGTCCGGTGCCCGAGTGCACAACCTCAACCGGGTCGATTTCTATACGTCGCACGAGGCGTTGCTGCTGCCCTACGAGCAGGCGCTGACCCGGCAGGTGCCGCGCCAGCACGGCTGGTTCAACCTGAGCACGCACTACCCGTGGATCGGCATGCGAACCGCGGCACTGGAGGGCGCGCACGTGGAGTACCTGCGCGGTGTGCGCAACCCGATCGCGATCAAGGTGGGGCCGGCGGTGCAGCCGGACCAGCTGCTGCGCCTGATCGACGTGCTCAATCCCGACGACGAGCCGGGCCGCCTGAGCTTCATCCATCGCATGGGCGCGACGCAGATCGCCGACAGGCTGCCGCCGCTGCTGGACGCGGTGAAGCGCGATGGCCGCCGCGTGCTGTGGGTCTGCGATGCGATGCACGGCAATACCGAGAGCACCAGCAACGGCTACAAGACCCGTCGCTTCGACAACGTCCTGGCCGAGGTCGAGGCGTCGTTCGACCTGCATGCGGCGGCCGGCACGCGTCTGGGGGGCGTGCACCTGGAGCTGACCGGCGAGGACGTGACCGAGTGCACCGGTGGCGCGCGCGAACTGACCGACCGCGATCTGGAGCGCGCGTACCGCTCGACGGTCGACCCGCGGCTGAACTACGAGCAGTCGCTGGAAATCGCGATGGCGATCGTGCGCAAGCGGCAGCAGGGGCCCGACGCGTCCTGAGGCGGGCATGGCGTATCGGTCGCTGCGCGCGACCCTGCGGGCAGCCACCGTGGCGACAACGGGTGAGGGCGGCGGCAAGCGCCGCGCCTGCGGCATGACATCGCGACCATGATGCCTGGCGCATCAGGTGCGGCACATCCTTTCGTATCCCCGGAGGACGCGCAGCACCGGCCTGCGGGGGACCGCGTTCCTGTGGCTGGACTGCCGTACCCCGGTTGCGGCGGTACGCGCCGAACTGGAGCGCATCTGCAGGAGTCACCGTTGTCGGACGGCCGGGTCTGCGTGACCCGGGTGAGCGAGGCGGGCGGGCAGGTCATGCAGGTCATGCAGGTGCGGCCGCTCGCGAGCACCCGCAACTCCGGCGATGCCCTCGACCTGCGCTGCGTCGTTGCGCGGGCGCATGATCGGATTCCTGGCGCGCGGGCATGCGGCCGCGCTGCCGCGGCCGCCGCGTGGGGGTGCCCGCGGACATCCGTTCACCGGGTGCGGAGGATGGTGCGCCGGCGTAGGCGGCATTGCCGCCGCGGTCGTCAACGGGTCTGCGCGGTGTCCGCGAAGGTCGGTGGCCTGCGCGCCCGGGTCAGTTGCTCGTAGGCGTGCCCCAGTTCCAGCAGGCGCGGTTCGCTCCAGGCGGTGCCCATGAACAGCAGTCCCAGCGGCAGGCCGCCGGCATGGCCCATGGGCACGCTCAGGCTCGGGTAGCCGGCGACCGCGGCGGCGCCGTAGCTGCCGCCGGGGTAGGCGTCGCCCTGGCCGGGCGTGGTGCGCCAGGCGGCACCGGTGGTGGGTGCCACCAGCGCATCGAGGCGGTCGGCGCGCAGTGCGGCGTCGATGCCCTCGGGGCCGGCAAGCCGGCGGGCGTTGCCGCGCGCGGCGATATAAGCCGGGTCCTTGAGCGTGCCGGACTGTTCGGCCTCCAGCAGCAATTCCTGGCCGAACAGGTGCAGTTCCTGCGAGGCGTTGGCCTGGTTGAACGCGATCAGGGTGGCGAGCGAATCCACCGGCGTCCGCCATTGCTGGAAGTACCGGTTCAGTCCGCTCTTGAATTCATACAGCAGCACCGTCTGCTCGTGCTTTTCCCATGCGCCTTCGCCGGGCAGCGTGGTTTCCACGACGGTGGCGCCGGCGGCACGCATCGCCGCCACCGCCTGGTCGAGCACCGGTTTGATCTCCGCGCGTTCGGCAAGCGCGTTGCGCAGCACGCCGATGCGCGCGCCGCGCAGGGCGTCGGGGCGCAGGCGGCTGCCGTAGTCGTATACGGCGCGCCCGGGCATCGCCGCGGTGGCGGGATCGGATTCGTCGCGGCCGGCGATCGCTTCGAGCAGCAGTGCGGCATCGGCGACGCTGCGGGTCATCGGTCCGGCGGTGTCCTGGCTGAAGGAGATCGGGATGATGCCGTCGCGGCTGACCAGGCCCACGGTGGGCTTGAGCCCGACGATGCCGTTGACCGCGGCCGGGCAGACGATGCTGCCGTCGGTTTCGGTGCCGATGGCGGCCACCGCCAGGTTGGCGGAGATGGCCACGGCGCTGCCGGAACTGGAGCCGCAGGGGTTGTGGTCCAGCGCGTACGGGTTGCGGGTCTGCCCGCCCGCCGCGCTCCAGCCGGAGGTTGAACCGGAGGAGCGGAAATTGGCCCACTCGCTCAGGTTGGTCTTGCCCAGGATCACCGCGCCGGCATCGCGCAGGCGCTGCACCAGGAAGGCGTCGCGGCGCGGGCGGAACGTCTTCAGCGCCAGCGAGCCGGCGGTGTTGTGCATGGGAGTGGCGCCGATGTTGTCCTTGAGCAGGACCGGCATGCCGTGCAGGGGGCCGCGGATGCGCCCGGCCCTGCGCTCGGCATCGCGCTGCGCCGCCTCACGGCGCGCGGCGGGGTTGAGCTCGATCACCGAGCGCAGCGCGGGCCCGGCACGGTCGAGCTGCGCGATGCGCCGCAGATAGGCGTCGGTGAGGGTGACGCTGTCGAGCTCGCCGGCGGTCATCCGCGCCTGCAGTTCGGCAATGCCCGCTTCCTGGTAGGGGAAGGGCGGCTCGCCGGCCGGGGTGTCGCTGGCGCTGCCATTGCAGGCGCTGCACAGCGCCGCCGCCAGCAGGGACAGGAGCAGTCGGGAACAGGTGTGGAAGGCGCGCATGCCGCGCAGGCTATCGGGCCGGCCTGGCCTTGGCAAACCAGCGTGCCGCGGTGCGGATTTCCGGCGTCCCGCGGCTCAGCGCGCGGTCGCTGGCCGGCGCTTGCCGATGTCCCGGGCCAGCACCCAGACCACGACGAGGTTGACGGCCAGCAGCAGCCACGAGGCCCAGCCGGGGTGGCGGATGATGGCGTACACGTCCAGCGGCAGGTACAGCGCGGCGGAGATGCAGCCCAGCCACGAGGCCCAGGCCCGGGCGCGCCACAGGCCCCAGGCTTCCAGCGATCGGAGCAGGCCGTAGGCAACCAGCGCGAGGGCGCCGACATGCACGGTGTCGGGCGTGATCATGTCCAGCAGCGTCGAGGACGAGCCGTGTTCGGGATCGCCGCCGACGTGCCGGATCAGGGTGTTGACGAAGGTGCGGAGGGGGGCGGGCCCGGAGAACTCCAGGCCCGCGGCGGCCAGAAAGGCCAATACGGCCTTGACCGCTTCCAGCAGTGCGATGGCGGCAAGTCCCGGATGCGCATGCGGATCCGGGTTGTAGGGCTTGCGCGCGGACAAGTCGATCAGCCGGCGCGGGAGGCGCGCTTGCGATCGCTTTCGGTCAGGAACTTCTTGCGCAGGCGGATTTCCTTGGGGGTGATTTCCACCAGCTCGTCGTCATCGATGAAGTCCAGGGCCTGCTCCAGCGAGAACTTGATGGCCGGGGTCAGCTGGATCGCGTCGTCCTTGCCCGAAGCGCGCATGTTGGTCAGCGGCTTGGTCTTGATCGCGTTGACCGTCAGATCGTTGTCCTTGGAGTGGATGCCGATCAGCTGGCCTTCGTACACGTTGTCGCCTTCGGCGGCGAACAGCTTGCCGCGTTCCTGCAGCGGGCCCAGCGAGTAGGCCGGCGTGGCGCCCGCGGCGTTGGCGATCATCACGCCGTTCAGGCGCTTGGCGATGGCGCCCTGTTCCTTCGGGCCGTAATGGTCGAACACGTGGAACAGCAGGCCCGAGCCCTGGGTCAGCGTCTTGAACTCGTTCTGGAAGCCGATCAGGCCGCGCGCCGGGATCTTGAAGTCCAGGCGCACGCGGCCCTTGCCGTCCGATTCCATGTTCTCCAGCAGGGCCTTGCGGGTGCCCAGCTTCTCCATCACGCCGCCCTGGTGCTGCTCTTCGATGTCCACCACCAGCTGCTCGATCGGCTCCATCAGCTGGCCGTCGATTTCCTTGATGATGACTTCCGGACGCGACACGGCCAGTTCATAGCCTTCGCGGCGCATGGTTTCGATCAGCACCGACAGGTGCAGCTCGCCGCGGCCGGAGACCAGGAACTTGTCGGCGTCTTCCAGCTGCTCGACCTTCAGCGCCACGTTGTGCACGGTCTCGCGTTCCAGGCGCTCCTTGAGCTGGCGGCTGGTCAGGAACTTGCCGCCGGACAGGTCCTTGTTGCCGGCGAACGGCGAGTTGTTGACCTGGAAGGTCATCGAGATGGTCGGCTCGTCCACGGTCAGGGCCGGCAGCGCCTCCGGGGTGTCCAGCGCGCAGACGGTGTCGGAGATGGTCAGCTCCTGGATGCCGGAGATGGCCACGATGTCGCCGGCCTGGGCCTCCTCGACCTCGATGCGCTCCAGGCCCATGAAGCCCAGCACCTGCAGGATCTTGCCCTGGCGCTTCTTGCCTTCGCGGTCGACGATGCTGACCGGCATGTTCTTCCTGACCTTGCCGCGCTGGATGCGGCCGATGCCGATCACGCCGACGAAGTTGTTGTAGTCCAGCTGGCTGATGCGCATCTGGAACGGGCCTTCGGCCTCGACTTCCGGCGCCGGCACGTACTTCATGATCGCTTCGTACAGCGGGGTCATGTCGCCGTCGCGCACGGTGTCTTCCATGCCGGCGTAGCCGTTCAGGCCCGAGGCGTAGACGATCGGGAAGTCCAGCTGCTCATTGGTGGCGCCGAGCTTGTCGAACAGGTCGAATACCTGGTCGATCACCCATTCCGGGCGCGCGCCCGGGCGGTCGACCTTGTTGACCACGACGATCGGCTTGAAGCCCATCGCGAAGGCCTTCTGGGTGACGAAGCGAGTCTGCGGCATCGGGCCGTCCATCGCGTCGACCAGCAGCAGCACCGAGTCGACCATCGACAGCACGCGCTCCACTTCGCCGCCGAAGTCGGCGTGCCCGGGGGTGTCGACGATGTTGATGCGGTTGCCGCGCCAGTTGATGGCGGTGTTCTTGGCCAGGATGGTGATGCCGCGTTCCTTTTCCTGGTCGTTGCTGTCCATCACGCGCTCTGCCAGCACCGTGCGCTCGGACAGGGTGCCAGACTGCTTCAGCAACTGGTCGACGAGGGTGGTCTTGCCATGGTCGACGTGGGCGACGATGGCGATGTTGCGAAGGTTTTCGATGGACATGCGAAAGACGGCCAGCCGGTGCCGTGAATGGGGAAAAGAAGTCCAACATTATACGGGCATGCGGCCGATTCGCGAAAAGGGGCCGTGAAGGCCGCCGGGACGGGCGTTCAGCCGGCGGCGGGTGCGGTGAGGGCGGGGGACGTCGCCCGCCGGGGGCGGGTGTATCCTATGCGGTCTGCGATAGACGTCTTCTCCCACAAGGATTCCCATGTCCCTGACCGCCCATTTCGACACCTCCCGCGGCCTGATCAAGGTCGAGCTGTTCGCCGACAAGGCACCGCTGACCGTGGCCAATTTCGTCAACCTGGCCCAGCGCGGGTTCTACGACGGCCTGAACTTCCACCGCGTGATCGCCGATTTCATGATCCAGGGCGGCTGCCCGGAAGGCTCCGGCCGCGGCGGCCCGGGCTACCGCTTCGAGGACGAGACCAACAACGGCGTGCGCCACGAGCGCGGCGTGCTGTCCATGGCCAATGCCGGCCCCAACACCAACGGCAGCCAGTTCTTCATCACCCACATCAAGACCGACTGGCTGGACGGCAAGCACACCGTGTTCGGCAAGGTGGTCGAAGGCCTGGACGTGGTCGACGCGGTCAAGCAGGGCGACCTGATCAACAAGATCACCATCGAGGGCGATGCCGACGCCGTGCTGGCCGCCCAGGCCGGGCGCGTGGCCGAGTGGAACAAGATCCTCGCCGCCTGATCCCCGTCCACGGCCACCGGCAACGGTGGCCGTTCGCGTGATGTGCACCGATTGCAGCCCCGCTTTCGCGGCCGCGGAGGCCGGGGCCGTCCCAAGACACCTTTCTTAGCAGAGGAAACCCCCATGAAAGCACCCGTACGTGTCGCCGTGACCGGCGCTGCCGGCAATATCGGCTACGCCCTGCTGTTCCGCATCGCCTCCGGCGAAATGCTGGGCAAGGACCAGCCGGTCATCCTGCAGCTGCTCGAGATCGACAATGAAAAGGCCCAGGCCGCGCTGAAGGGCGTGGTCATGGAACTGGAAGACTGCGCGTTCCCGCTGCTGGCCGGCGTGGTCACCACCGCCGATCCGCTGGTGGCGTTCAAGGACGTCGACGTGGCCCTGCTGGTCGGCGCCCGCCCGCGCGGCCCGGGCATGGAGCGCAAGGACCTGCTGCTGGAGAACGCCAAGATCTTCACCGTGCAGGGCAAGGCGCTCAATGCCGTGGCCAAGCGCGACGTGAAGGTGCTGGTGGTCGGCAACCCGGCCAACACCAACGCCTACATCGCCATGAAGTCGGCCCCGGACCTGGATCCGAAGAACTTCACCGCCATGCTGCGCCTGGACCACAACCGCGCCCTGAGCCAGCTGTCGGCCAAGACCGGCAAGGCCGTGGACAGCTTCGAGAAGTTCACGGTGTGGGGCAACCACAGCCCGACCATGTACCCGGACTACCGCTTCGCCACCACCGGCGGCGCCTCGGTGGCCGAGCTGATCAACGACCAGGAATGGAACGCCAACACCTTCATCCCGACCGTCGGCAAGCGCGGCGCGGCCATCATCGCCGCCCGTGGCCTGTCCTCGGCGGCCTCGGCCGCCAATGCCGCCATCGACCACGTGCATGACTGGGTGCTGGGCAGCAACGGCAAGTGGGTGACGATGGGTGTGCCGTCCGACGGCTCCTACGGCATTCCCGAGGGCGTGGTGTTCGGTTTCCCGGTGATCACCGAGAACGGCAAGTACACCATCGTCAAGGACCTGCCGATCGACGACTTCTCCAAGAAGTACATCGACATCACCCTGGGCGAGCTCGAGGAAGAGCGCGCCGGCGTGGCCGACCTGCTCTGATCGCAGCGGCCGGGCGACCGGGTCGACGGGGGGAAGCTTCGGCTTCCCCCTTTTTGTTGGAGGGGGGGCGGCGCGGTGTCCCGGGAGGGCGGCCGGCGGCGTCCCCGGGGCGACGCACAAAGGCGGAAACGGTGATCGGACTGCACTACATCGACGAGGCGCTGCTGGTGGCGGAGAAGCCCGCCGGCCTGCTCTCGGTACCCGGGCGCCTGCCGGAGAACCAGGACTGCCTGGTGGCACGCCTGCAGGCGTCGTATCCGGACGTGCTGACCGTGCACCGGCTGGACCAGGTGACGTCGGGTCTGATGCTGTACGCACGCGGCAGGCAGGTGCAGGCGGCCCTGTCGATGCAGTTCGAGCAGCGGCGGGTGCACAAGCGCTACCAGGCGGTGGTGGAAGGGCAGGTCGCGGGCGAGGCGGGCGAGATCGCGCTGCCGCTGATCTGCGACTGGCCGAACCGGCCCAGGCAGATGGTGGACCTTGAACGGGGCAAGCCGGCGCTGACCCGCTGGCGGGTGCTGGCGCGCGATGCGGGGCAGGCGTGGACCCGGGTGGAACTGGAACCGGTGACCGGGCGCAGCCACCAGTTGCGGCTGCACATGGCCAGTGCCGGCCATCCGATCGTCGGCGACGGCCTGTACGGCGCCCGGCCCGCGCCGCGCGTACAGCTGCATGCGTGCCGGCTGGACTTCGTGCACCCGCTGAGCGGGGTGGCGATGGCGTTCGTTTCCCCCAGCCCGTTCTGAGCACGGCGCCGGTCCTGCAACGATGGTCGTACGACCATCGTCGCAGGGAGGCGGCGCACCCGTCCGGACTATGCTCGGCGCAGGCCAGCAGGTTCCGGAGGGTGACATGCAGTACGAGCAGACCTACCGCCGTTCCATCGACGCGCCGGAGGCATTCTGGGCCGAGGAGGCCAGGGCGATCCATTGGCATAAGCCGCCGCAGCAGATCCTGGACTATTCCAATCCGCCGTTCCGGCGCTGGTTCGTCGGCGGCGAAACCAACCTCTGCTACAACGCGGTGGACCGGCACCTGGCCGAACGTGCCGACCAGCTGGCGCTGGTCGCCATTTCCACCGAGACCCAGGTCACCCGCGAGATCACCTACCGCGAACTGCACCGCGAGGTGAATGCCTTCGCCGCCGTACTCAAGACGCTGGATGTCGCCCGCGGCGACCGCGTGGTGATCTACATGCCGAACATGGCCGAGGCGGTGTTCGCGATGCTGGCGTGCGCGCGCATCGGTGCGGTGCATTCGGTGGTGTTCGGCGGCTTCGCCGCGCACAACCTGGCGCTGCGCATCGACGATGCCAGGCCCAAGCTGCTGATCGCCGCCGACGCGGGCATGCGCGGCGGCAAGGTGATCCCGTACAAGCCCATGGTCGACGCGGCGTGCGCCGAGGCCGCCTCGCCACCGCCGAAAGTGCTGATCGTCTCGCGCGGCCTGGACGCGGCCACGCCCCGGATCGCGGGACGCGACGAGGATTACGCCGCGCTGCGCGCGCAGGTGGGCGATGCGCAGGTGCCGGTGGAATGGCTGGAGTCCAACGCGCCCAGCTACCTGCTGTATACCTCGGGCACCACCGGCAAACCGAAGGGCGTGCAGCGCGATGTCGGCGGCTACGCGGTGGCGATGGCGCTGTCGATGCGCACCGTGTTCGATTGCGCGCCGGGCCAGGTGATGTTCTCCACCTCCGATGTCGGCTGGGCGGTGGGGCATTCCTACAACGTATACGGGCCGCTGATCGGCGGCTGCACGTCGCTGCTGTACGAAGGCCTGCCGACGAATCCGGATCCGGGCATCTGGTGGGCGCTGTGCGAGCAGTACGGGGTACGCACGATGTTCTCCTCGCCCACCGCGATCCGCGTGCTGAAGAAGCACGACGTGGACTTCATCCATCGCCACGACCTGTCCGGACTGAAGTACCTGTTCCTGGCCGGCGAACCGCTGGACGAGCCCACCGCGCAGTGGATCGGCGACGCGCTGCGCAAGCCGGTGATCGACAACTACTGGCAGACCGAGACCGGCTGGCCGGCGTTGACCCTGCTGCCGGGGCTGGAGATGAAGCCGGTGAAGTTCGGCTCGCCCGGCTTCCCCAACCTCGGCTACCGGATGAAGGTCATCGACGAGCGCACCGGGGCCGAAGTCGCGCCCGGGCAGAAAGGCGTGCTGGTGATCCAGCCGCCGCTGCCGCCGGGCTGCATGAGCACGGTGTGGAACGACGACGCGCGTTTCCTGAAGAGCTATTTCGGCCACTTCAAGGAGCTTCTGTACAGCTCGCTGGACTGGGCCATCCGCGACGCCGACGGCTACACCTTCATCCTCGGCCGCACCGACGACGTGATCAACGTGGCCGGTCACCGGCTGGGCACGCGCGAGATCGAGGAGGCCGTCAGCAGCCACCCGCGCGTGGCCGAGGCGGCGGTGGTCGGCATGCACGACGAGCTGAAGGGGCAGGTGCCGCTGGTGTTCGTCACCCTCAAGCGGGCGGCCGCCGCCGACGAGATCGCGGCGCTGTCGGCGGAGATGATGCAGCAGGTCACCGGCTCGCTCGGGGCGGTGGCGCGCCCGGCGCACGTGCATATCGTCAACGCGCTTCCCAAGACCCGTTCGGGTAAGCTGCTCCGGCGTTCGCTGCAGGCCCTGGCGGAGCGGCGCGACCCGGGTGACCTGTCGACGCTGGACGACCCGGGCGCACTGGAGGAAATCCGCCGCGTGCTGGGGACATAGCGCAGGCCGCTGGCGCGGCGATCGCAGGGGGCGGTGCGGGGGCAGGCATGCAGGACGGGGCGGGGGCCCCGGGTGCCGGGCGCGCGCATCGTGGTTGCGATGCACAAATGCGGGAGGGGGAATGGCGTTGATCCATGCCAAGACGGCGGCTGGCCGTCGCGAGATCGAAGACCGTGGCCTGCGCCTGGCGCCGCCGCTGCGCTCGGTGCTGCTGCTGGTGGACGGGCAGCGCGACAGCCGCGAACTGCAGCAGATGGCGCAGGGGCTGCGGGCGCCGGAGGATGTCCTGGAGCAGTTGCTGGCGCTGGAGCTGATCGAGGTGGTCGGTGGCAACGCGGAGCGTGCGCCACCGGCGCCGGTCACCACGCAGCTGGGCGACGACCCGCTGCGCTACCAGCAACTGCGCGACTGGATGGCCGAGTCGGTACGCCGGCACCTGGGGCTGAAGGGGTATCTGATCCAGCTCAAGATCGAGCGCAGCCGCAACGCGGTGGGGCTGGAACAGTTGTGGCCGGAAGTGGCCGCGGCGCTGGGCAAGGCCAAGAGCCCGGCATTCGCCAGCCGCTGGCTGGAGGAAACCCGGGCCCTGGTGCTGGCGTGATGACCGCGCCTGCCGGCGTGGCGCCCCGGTAACCCCGGGGCATCACGGCGGCCGCCCGGTGGTCGGCACTATCATGCGCGGTTGGTATCCGAGGGAGTGCCAGGCATGGATCAATACAACGGTGGCGGGGCGGGCACCGCGGGCTGGGACGCGATCAACGCGGCGTTGCGCCCGGTGTATGCGGGGCAGGAGCCACGGCACTTCGGCACGGCAGCCTCGTACACACTGGGCGGCGACGATCCGCTGGACGGGATCAGCGTGTACTGGAGCCCGCTGCCGCGCCCCCACTGGCATTACGTCACCTATGGCTTTTCCGAGCTGTACGACAAGCACAGCGACGATCCGGAGGCGAGCGGCTTCGGCTTCGAGCTGACCTTCCGTCTGGCCGCCGAAGCCGGCGAGGACGGCAGCGGCGCGCCACCGACGTGGCCGCTGAACCTGCTGCAGAACGTCGCCCGCTACGTGTTCGGCAGCGGCAACGTGTTCGAGGCCGGGCACCATCTCGATGCCAACGGCCCGATCGCGCTGGACAGCGGCACCCGGCTGCGCCACCTGGCGTTCGTCGCCGATCCGCAGTTGCCGGCGATCGACACGCCCAACGGACGCCTGGATTTCCTGCAGATGGTGGGCCTGACCGACGACGAGATGGCGGCGGTCAGGCGCTGGTCGACGTCCGGCGTGCTGGAGGCGCTGGCACCGGCGATGCCGTCGTGGATCACCGTGCTCGCGCGCGATTCGCTGCTGGCCGATGCGGCGCTGGCCGAACGGGTGGAGGCGGGCAGCCGCCGCGAAGGTTCCAGTACCGGCATGTTGTTCGTGGAGACGCTGGACTGGTCCGACGAGGACATCGGTACCACCCTGGTGCTGGGGGCGGGGCAGGTGGAGAGCGTGCTGGAACTGCTGCCGCTGCGCCTGCACCACGACCGGCCGCTGGTGGTGCTGGGCAGGGAACGGCAATGGCGGTTCGAGCCGGGCGTGGCGGACGACCTGCAGCTGGACGAGGACAGCGCGCGCTGCGTGCTGTGCGACGCGAGCATCGCGGCGATGCTGGCGGGCATCCGCGCCGAGCGTGGCGTGTACCGGTTGCCCGGCGGCAAGCTGCAGGTCGAAGTGGTGCCCACCCAGCTGCGCGACGGCCGCGGCAACGTGATCGGCGAGATCGGCTGAGCGCACCTGCCGGCGTGGCGGGATTCAGCCTCCGTCCTGGCGCGGTGGCGGGCGGCGGCCGGCCGCCGCCAGCGAGAACACGAACACCGCGCCGGACGCGCTGTCGGCCAGTTCGATCCGGCGCTGGTGCAGCTGCAGGATGCGCTGCACGATCAACAGCCCGAGCCCGCCGCTGTCCGGGCGCCGGCTGGCGAGCGCGGACGGTGCGCTGAACAGATGCGCGCGCTGTTCCGGGGCGATGCCCGGCCCGCTATCGGCGATGCGTACCTGCACATCGTCGCCGACCGCGCGCAGCGTGACCGTGATGCGGCCGCCCTCGGGTGTATGGCGGATGGCGTTGTCGAGCAGGTTGGTCAGCACCCGCTCGACCAGGCCCAGGTCGGCGTGGACCGCCGGCAGGCCCGACGGGATGTCCGCGGCCAGCGCCTGCCGGCGCGCCTGCGCGGCCAGTTCGAATTTCTGGAACACGTCCTGTACCAGGTCCGGCAACGAGAACGCCTGCGGCTCCAGCACCACGCCGCCGTGTTCCAGCCGCGCCAGTTCGAACAGCGCCTGCGCCAGGCGGCCGACCTTGGTGCTCTGCGCCAGGGCGATGGACAGGTAGCGCTGGCGTTCGGCGGGGTCGAGCGTGGCGTCCTTCAGCGCCAGGGTTTCCAGGTAGCCGTGCAGCGACGACAGCGGCGTGCGCAGGTCGTGGGAAATGTTGGCCACCAGTTCGCGGCGCTGCAGGTCCTGCTGGCGCAGCTGCTGCCATTGCTCGCCGATGCGCTGCGCCATGTGCGCGAAGCTGTGCTGCAGGATGGCCAGCTCGTCGCGTTCGCCGGGCCGCGGCGGCACCGCCGGCGCCGCCAGCGCGGGAGTGCCGGCGTCGACGTCGAATGCCTGGATGTCGCGGGCCAGCCGGCGCAGCGGCCGGGTGATCCAGCGGAAGGCGATGACCCCGGCGAGCAGGCCGATGAGCGCCACGATGGCCAGCGCCCACAGCGTGGTGCGCACGCTGGCGCTGGCCGCCACGTCCGCCGCCAATGCCTCGCGCTGTTCGCCGACCAGGACGACGTAGATGTAGCCCACCTGCCGCCCCTGCACGCGCAGCGGCGCGGCGTTGAACACCTTGCGCCCGGCGCTGCTGCGCGGGTCGTCGCCGAGGATGGGCAGCGGCGCGCCGCCCAGCAGCGCATGTACCGGCGCCAGGTCGACGCGGTCGCGCCTGAGGTGCCCGTCCGGCGCATCGTGGCCGAGGATCCGGCCCTGGTCGTCGAGCAGGTAGACCTCGACACTGGGGTTGACCGCCATCAACTTGCCGAACAGCGCACGCACCTCGCCGTCGCGCATGCCGCGCGCGTCCATCAGCTCGCCGCTGCGCGCGATGTGTTCGGCCAGCCCGCGCGACAGACGCTGCACGGTTTCCTGTTCGTGCAGGCGCGTGCTGCGCATCTGGATCCACGCCAGCGCGCCGCAGCACACCAGCAGCAGCGCGCAGAACACCAGCGACAGCCGTTGCCATAGCGCCAGCCGGTTCATGGTGCGTTGCCGCCTCCTGCCAGCTTGTAGCCGCGGCCCCACACGGTGAGGATGCGCCGTGGCGTGGCCGGGTCGCGTTCGATCTTGTTGCGCAGCCGGTTGATGTGGGTGTTGACGGTGTGCTCGTAGCCCTCGTGGCGGTGGCCCCACACCTGGTTGAGCAGTTCCATGCGCGAGTACACCTGGTCCGGGTGGCGGGCGAAGAAATGCAGCAGGTCGAACTCGCGCGGGGTCAGCTCCAGGGCATCGCCATCGACCTGGGCCGTGCGCGCGACCGGGTCGATGCGGATGCCGGCCACGTCGATCGCGCCGGCGTCGATGCGCGCGTTCTGCGCCATCGCCTCGACCCGGCGCAGCAGCGCCTTGATCCGCGCGACCAGTTCCAGCATCGAGAACGGCTTGGCCAGGTAGTCGTCCGCACCCAGCTCCAGGCCGAGGATGCGATGCACCTCGCTGGCGCGCGCACTGGTGATGATGATGGGCGTGTAGCGCGTCATCGCACGCGCGCGCCTGCAGATCTCCAGCCCGTCGACGCCGGGCAGCATCAGGTCGAGCACCAGCGCGCTCCAGTCGTGGCTTTCCAGCAGGCGCAGGCCGTCGTCGCCGGTGGCCGCATGGGTCACGTCGTAGCCTTCGTCGCGCAGGTGCATGCGCAGCAGGTTGGCGATGTGGACGTCGTCCTCGACGATCAGGACGCGTTTGGCGCGGTTCATCGGTACGTCCGGCCGGCTGGGAGGTGGCCACCATTGTCGGTGCAAGCCGGCGCCGATGTGTCACGGAAAATTTAACTGCGCGTGAGGATTCGTTGACCCGGGCGGGCGCAGCATGGCCCCATCGTTCCTGCCCGGAGACCGGCCATGTCCCTATCCCGTCGCACCCTGCTGGGCCTGGGCGGCGCGTTGGCGGCGGCCGGCCTGTTCGGGGTGGGGGCCTGCGGTCGCGCCGCACCGGCGCCCGCGGCCAGGCGCGGCACCTTCGAGGTCGAGCACGACGACGACCAGTGGCGCCGGCTGCTGACCCCGGCGCAGTACGCCGTGCTGCGCGGGCACGGGACCGAACGCGCCTACAGCAGCCCGCTCAACGGCGAGCACCGGCGCGGCACTTTCCATTGCGCGGGCTGCGCGCTGGCGCTGTTCTCGTCGGCCGCCAAGTTCGACAGCGGCACCGGCTGGCCGAGCTTCTGGGCACCGCTGCACGGCGCCGTCGGCGAGGTGCGCGACAGCACCCTGGGCATGCTGCGGGTGGAAGTGCATTGCCACCGCTGCGGTGGCCACCTCGGCCACGTGTTCGACGACGGCCCGCGCCCGACCGGGCTGCGTTACTGCATCAACGGCGTGGCCCTGGATTTCATCGCGGCGTGAGCGCCGCCCCTCACCGATCGCACAAAGGACGCCCGCATGTTCCTGCTCCTGCTGGCCTATCTCGGCGGCGCGCTGACCATTGCCAGCCCGTGCATCCTGCCGGTGCTGCCGTTCGTGTTCGCGCGTTCGGACCGGCCGTTCCTGCGCAGCGGCCTGCCGCTGCTGGCCGGCATGGCGCTGATGTTCGCGGTGGTCGCCAGCCTGGCGGCGGTCGGCAGCCACTGGGTGGCGCAGGCCAACCAGGCCGGACGCTGGATCGCGCTGGGGGTGATGGCGGTATTCGCCCTGGCGCTGTTGTGGCCGGCACTGGCCAACCGCCTGCTGTCGCCGCTGCAGCGCCTGGGAGGACGGCTGGATGCGGCGGCCGGCGCAGGGCAGGGCATGGGCAGTTCGCTGCTGATCGGTGTCGCGACGGGGTTGCTGTGGGCGCCCTGCGCCGGGCCGATCCTGGGGTTGATCCTCACCGGTGCGGCGCTGCAGGGCGCCAATGCCGGTACCAGCGGCCTGCTGCTGGCCTACGCGCTGGGCGCGGCGACGTCGCTGGCGCTGGCGCTGTGGGTTGGTGGCCGGGTACTGGCCGCGCTGAAACGGCACCTGGGCGCGGGCGAGTGGATCCGGCGCGGCCTGGGCATCGCCGCGCTGCTGGCGGTGCTGGCCATCGCCATGGGCTGGGATACCGGCGTGCTGACGCGGCTGTCGACGGTGAGCACCGCGCGGCTCGAGCAGGGGCTGCTGGACGCGCTGCCCGCGCACTCCGCGGCGGCGCGCGGCTCGATGATGATGGCCGCCAACCCGGCCGCGATGGCGGGGCTGCCGGTCGAAGGCGAACTGCCGTCGCTGGCCGGCGCCAGCGGCTGGCTCAACAGTCCGCCACTGGATGCGCAGGCGCTGCGCGGCAAGGTGGTGCTGGTCGATTTCTGGACCTACTCGTGCATCAACTGCCTGCGCGCGCTGCCGCATGTGCGGCAATGGTACGAGCGCTATCGCGAGCATGGGCTGGTGGTGGTCGGCGTGCACGCGCCGGAGTTCGCGTTCGAGCGCGACGTGCGCAACGTGCAGCGGGCGGTGGAGGACCTGGGTGTCGGCTGGCCGGTCGCGCTCGACAACGATTTCGCCATATGGCGCGGCTTCGACAACCGCTACTGGCCCGCGCATTACTTCATCGACGCGCAGGGGCGCATCCGCGCCCATCACTTCGGCGAGGGCAATTACGAGGAATCCGAGCAGATCATCCGCCGGCTGCTGCGCGAGGCGGGCAACACGTTGCCGGGCGACGCATCGGCGGCGACCGCCATCGCGCGCGGCGCCGTCGAGCGTGCGCCGGACATGGGCAATCTGCGCTCGCCCGAAACCTACATCGGCCATTCGCGGGCGGAGAACTTCGCGTCGCCGGGCGGGCAGCGCGCGGGCAGCGCCTTCGACTATGCGGTTCCGCCCGTGCTGCGGCTCAACCAGTGGGCGCTGGGAGGGCGCTGGGTGGTGGGCGAGGAGGACGCGCGGCTGCAGCAGGCCGGCGGCCGCATCGCCTTCCGTTTCCATGCGCGCGACCTGCACCTGGTGCTGGCGCCGCAGGCCAGCGGCCAGCCGGTGCGTTTCCGGGTGCGTGTCGACGGGCATGCGCCGGGCGCGATGGCCGGCGCCGACGTGAGCGCCGGCGGCGATGGCCAGGTGGATGAAAACCGGCTCTACCAGTTGATCCGCCAGGACGGCGAAGTCGGCGAGCGCAGTTTCGAGATCGAGTTCCTCGACCCGGGCGTGCACGCCTATGCCTTCACCTTTGGTTGAGCCGCGGAGGCCAGCGATGACGATGCGCATGGAAAAATGGGTGGCCGGCGGCATCGCCGCGCTGGTCGCCGGGCTGCTGGTACTGGCCGCGTCCGGCCTCGGCCGCCCGGTACATGCGGCGCCGGCATCGGTGGATGTGCCCGTGCCGACGGGCGCGGCCGACCTGCGCCAGCCCGGCGTGCACCGCGCGCAGGTGGTGTTCGCCGGCGGCTGCTTCTGGGGCGTGCAGGGCGTGTTCCAGCACGTGAGGGGCGTGGACAGCGCCGTGTCCGGCTATATCGGCGGCAGCGCTGCCGATGCCCGCTATCCGCGCGTCAGCGGCGGCGGCACCGGCCATGCCGAAGCCGTGCAGGTGACCTACGACCCGTCACGGGTCAGCCTTGCGCAGCTGCTGCAGGTGTTCTTCTCGGTGGTGCACGACCCTACCCAGCGCGACCGCCAGGGCCCGGACCGCGGCAGCCAGTACCGGTCGGCGGTCCATGCAGACGACGCGGCGCAGCGCGCGGCCACGCTGGCCTATATCGACCAGCTGCAGCGCAGCGGCGTGTTCGCCGCGCCGGTGGTGACGCGGGTCGAGGGCGGCAGGCGGTTCTACCCGGCGGAGGACTACCACCAGAACTACCTCGCGCTGCATCCGGACGCGGCGTACATCCGGTTCTACGACCTGCCCAAGGTCGAGGCGCTGCAGCAGCGATACCCGGCGCTCTACCGCGACGCGCCACGGCTGGTGATGCCGGTATCGGTGCGTTGAAGCCGGGGCCGCGCAGCGGCTCCAGAACGCGAAGGGCCGCCGGCTATGCCACCGGCGGCCCTTCGGTTTCCAGGCGTTGGAGCGCGGACTCAGCCCAGGCCTTCGGCCTTGAGCGCGGCCTGTACCGCCGGATCGGCCTGCATGCGCTGCTCGAAGCGGTCCAGCGCGTCCATGCCGGCCAGATCGATCTTGAGGCCACGTGCCCAGCGCAGGGTCACGTAGGTGTAGGCATCGGCGATGGACGGGCGCGGCGTGCCCCCCAGCCAGTCGACCTGCGCCAGGCGGTCGTTGAGGCGCTGGTACAGGCCCTTGAGCTTGTCGCGCGAATTCTGCTGGGTGCGGGCGATGACCGCCTCGTCCTCCAGGTATCGGGTCGAACCGAAGATCGGGTAGTACTGCGGGTGCAGGTCGGCGTTGACGAAAGACAGCCAGCGGTTGACCTCGGCACGGGTGCGCGGGTCGCTGCCGCCGTCCAGGCCGGCGCCCGGCGCCTTGTCGCAGATGTAGTGGAGGATGGCCGCGTTCTGGGTCAGGACCCAGCCGTCGTCCTCGAGCACCGGCACCGCACCGGCCGGGTTCATGGCCATGTACGCCGGCGACTTCATGGTGGCATGGTCGACGATCTGGACCTCGAACGGCAGGCCGGACCAGATCAGCGCGATATGGTCGGCCAGCGAACAGGCGCCGGGTTTGGTGTAGAGCTTCATCGGATACCTCGGGGGTGGAATGACCCCCGCATTATCGTCGCCGGCGCGTTCGCTGGCGTGACCGGCATGCGATGCCGCCGCCTCAGGACGTGCGCGGCTTGAGCGACTGCACCTTGTAGAAGGTGTGCCCGCCGATGGTGGCGACCTGGTAGGCGTTGCGCCAGCTCGGGCTGGCGATCGCGTGCGCGGCGAAGTGGCTGGCGCCGGGCACGATCTCCTTGCGCTGGCCGGCCGGCAGGGCCCAGTTGCGTTCGGCGGCGAAGGCCACGTCCACGGCCTCGGCCCAGGCATCGTTGTTGCGCAGCTGGGTGTCCGGTGCCACCAGGGTGGGCGCGAACTGCTTGCGTGCGGTCACCACCTGGCACATCGAGTCGCCCCACAGGCCGCTGTCGAGGCGGCGCAGCGCGACTTCGGCCACGGCCTGCTGGCCGCGCAGGGTCTGGTCGCGGGCTTCCAGATAGACGGTGGTACTCAGGCACAGCGAATCGGCGGCCGGCTGCGGCAACAACTGCGACAGCCAGAGAATCCAGGCCAGTTTCATAGGTCTCCTTGCTCCGTATGGGCGGCAACCTGCCTGTTCCCCACACAGCAGGGGACAGGACGGCAGCAGCTTGGCGTCATGGGGAGGCGGCCATGGCATCGGGGCCGCCCCGTGGGCAGACCCCGATCAATCGATCGCCTGGGGGCTGCGCCGTGCTCACCAGAACTGGGGGGTGAGCGGAAAGTTGGCGCAAGGTAGGGGGGTAATCCCAAACTCATCCTGAATGCGGATTCTTGACATTCAGCTTCGTTGCGGGTCCCGGAACCGGCGCGGATGTGGCGGCGGCGTGTCGTCCAGGGTCGGTCGGGATGTGTCGCAGGTCACGAAAAATGGGGGCAGCGGGCCCGGTACTGGTGGCTGCCGGCGCTCGTCCGTGCCCGGGATACACCGGCATCCTGCTTGCCCGCCGTGCCGCCAACCGCGGGCAGGCGCACGACCGCGGCATGCGCCTGCGGCGCACGCCTAGAGCGTGGCGGCCAGGCGGCTGCCCTGGTCGATGGCGCGCTTGGCATCCAGTTCGGCGGCTACGTCGGCGCCACCGATGACATGGGCGTTCACGCCCGTCGCCGCCAGCGCATCGGCCAGGGCGCGCATCGGCTCCTGTCCGGCGCAGACCACCACGGTGCCGACTTCCAGCAACTGCTCGGTGCCATCGATGCGGATGCGCAGTCCGCGGTCGTCCACACCCACGTACTCCACGCCGCCCAGCATCCGCACCCCCTTGGCCTTGAGCGTGGCGCGGTGGATCCAGCCGGTGGTCTTGCCCAGGCGGGCGCCGGGCTTGCCGGGGCTGCGCTGCAGCAGCCAGACCTCGCGCGCCGGTGCCTCGGGCTGCGGCGCGGACAGCGCGCCACGGCTTTCGAAACTCGGGTCCACGCCCCATTCGGCCATCCAGCGCGCCGGGTCCAGCGACGGCGACGGCCCGTCCTGCACCAGGAACTCGCCGACGTCGAAGCCGATGCCGCCGGCGCCGATGATGGCGACCTTGTCCGCGGCCCGGACCCGGCCCTGCAGCACGTCCAGGTAGCTGACCACCATCGGGTGGTCGGCCCCGGGGAAGTCCACCTTGCGTGGCGAGATGCCGGTGGCCACCACCACGTCGTCGAAGCCGGCCAGCATCGGCGCATCGGCGCGTACGCCCAGGCGCAGTTCCACGCCGGTATCGGCCAGGCGGTGGCGGAAGTAGCGCAGGGTCTCGTGGAACTCCTCCTTGCCGGGAATGCGCTTGGCGACGTTGAACTGGCCGCCGATCTCGCTGGCCGCGTCGAACAGGGTGACGTGGTGGCCGCGTTCGGCCGCGACCGTCGCGCAGGCCAGCCCGGCCGGGCCTGCACCGACCACCGCCACCCGCCTGGGCGCGGTCGTGGGGCGGTAGACCAGTTCGGTCTCGTGCGCGGCACGCGGGTTGACCAGGCAGCTGGCGCGCTTGTTGACGAAAATGTGGTCCAGGCAGGCCTGGTTGCAGGCGATGCAGGTATTGATGGTCTCGGGCCTGCCGGCGCGGGCCTTGGCCGGCCACTGCGGGTCGGCCAGCAGCGGCCGCGCCAGCGAGACCATGTCGGCCTGGCCGTCGGCCAGCACCCGCTCGGCGACGTCGGGCATGTTGATCCGGTTGACCGCGATCACCGGCACGCCCACGTGCGGGCGCAGCTTGGCGGTGACCGCGGTGAAGGCCGCACGCGGCACCGAGGTGGCGATGGTCGGCACGCGTGCCTCGTGCCAGCCGATGCCGGAGTTGATCAGGGTCGCGCCGGCCGCTTCGATGGCCCGCGCCTGCTGCAGGATTTCTTCCCAGTTGCTGCCGTCCTCCACCAGGTCCAGCAGCGACAGCCGGTAGATGATGATGAAGTCCGGGCCGCAGGCCTCGCGGATGCGGCGCACGATCTCCACGGCGAAGCGCATGCGCCTGGCCGGGTCGCCGCCCCAGGCATCGGTACGCGTGTTGGTGCGCGGGGCGATGAACTCGTTGATCAGATAGCCTTCCGAACCCATCACCTCGACGCCGTCGTAGCCGGCATCGCGCGCCAGCCGCGCGGCACGGGCGTAGCTGCCGATCTGGCGTTCCACGCCCCGCGCCGACAGCGCGCGCGGGGTGAACGGGTTGATCGGCGCCTTGAGCCGGGAGGGCGCCACCTGCAGGGGGTGGTAGGCGTAGCGGCCGGCATGCAGCAGCTGCAGGCAGATGTGGGCGCCGTGGCTGTGCACGGCTGCGGTGACCTGCCGGTGCCGGCCTGCTTCCCACGGCCAGGACAGCTTGCTGCCGAACGGCGCCAGCCAGCCGACGATGTTCGGCGAGAAGCCGCCGGTGACCAGCAGCGCGGCACCGCCGGCGGCGCGCTCGCCGAAATAGGCTGCCAGCTTCGGGAAGTCGCGGACGTGGTCCTCGAGGCCGGTATGCATCGAGCCCATCAGGATGCGATTGCGGAGCCGGGCGAAGCCCAGGTCCAGCGGTGCGAACAGATGGGGGTAGGCGGTGTCGGTGGCGGGCGTCATGATGGATACGCTTGCGTACGGATCATGTCAGCCTGCCCCGAAACCCGGTCGGCGGCAAGGGGCGCGCCGTGGCCGTGACGACCGCGCGCCAGTGGCAAGGTCCAGCGCAGTGGTTCATGCCCGGTGCGGGCGCCGTGGGGATGGGCCTCGCGCAGACCGCCCGGTGGCGCGCTCGTCGCGGCCAGGGGGCTGCCCAGCGGCGGGCGCCACCGTCAGCTGTGCCGGGGCGCGCCGCGGCGGGCGCCCCGTAAAGGGCGCGCGGACAGAACGTCCGCCTGCCACGCCGGGCGTATCGGTCGCGTGCTGTCTCAGTCCCAGCCTTCGAGCACCAGCTTGCCCAGGGTGCCGCCCGATTCCAGCAGCCGGTGCGCCTGGCGCAGGTTGGCCGCGTTGATCGGGCCCAGCCGCGCGCTCACCGTGGTCCGCAGCTCGCCGGCATCGATCAGACTGGCGGCGCGGGTGAGGATGCGGTGCTGTTCGATCATGTCGGCGGTGCGGAAGCGCGCCCGCGCGAACATGAATTCCCAGTGGATGCCGATGCACTTGGCCTTGTACGGGTCGCCGATGCGCAGCTCGCCGGCAGGCTCCACGATCAGGCCGACATGGCCTTGCGGCGCCAACAACTCACCCAGCACCTGCCAGTAGCGATCGGTGTCGGCCAGGTTCAGCGCGGCGTCCACCGGGCCGATGCCGAGCGCCTGCAGCTGCGGCGCCAGCGGCTGGTGATGGTCGATGACGTGCGCGGCACCCAGTTGCCGGCACCAGGCGCGGCTTTCCTCGCGCGAGGCGGTCGCCACCACGGTGAATCCGGCATGGCGGCCGAGCTGGATCGCCATCGAGCCGACGCCGCCGGCACCGCCGATGACCAGCAGGGTCCGGCCGCTGTTGCACCGGCCATCGAGCTGGTAGGGCATGCGCTGGAACAACAGTTCCCAGGCCGTGAGCGTGGTCAGCGGCAGGGCCGCGGCTTCGGCGAAATCCAGCGTGCTGGGCTTGCGCGCGACCAGTCGTTCGTCCACCAGGTGCATCTGCGCGTTGCAGCCCGGCCGGGTGACGTCGCCGGCGTAATACACCTCGTCCCCCACCTCGAACGCGGTCACCCCGGGGCCGACGGCCAGGACCGTGCCCGCGGCATCGAAACCGAGGATGCGGGGCGGCGTCTGCTCGCCCGTGCCCGAACGCCGCAGCTTGGTATCGACCGGGTTGACCGACACCGCCTGCACGCCTACCAGCAGGTCCTGGCCCTGTGGGGCCGCGGGCGGGGGCAGCTCCAGGTCTTCCAGCGCGCGGGGATCCTCGATCGGCAGGTAGCGGCTCAGGCCCACAGCTTTCATGGCAGAAGTTCCGTTCGGTGAGGGGTGGACGGCCATGATACCCAGCCACCGTTCAGGCAAGGGCCGGGGTATCGGACGGCAGGGCCGCTCCGGCCGGCGCCCGCGGCCGGCTCCCGGCGCGGGACCCGGCATGGCCCGGAACGCCAGTCAGGGCGGGGATCTTGTGCGTCTTGATCAAGCTGTATAGGGTGGCGTTCCAGCGGTCGCCCATGTCCAGGGGACCTGCCATTTGTTACGCAGCTGTTAACGTGGTCTTCACGGCCCAGCGCATAATGTGCACTCCGTTGGCGTGCGGAAACGGCCATCTTTCGGACGCGACGAACGAAATCGCTGTGCTGGACATGCCATTACCGGTTTCATACCCCCGAAACAAGGAGTTGTATTCATGAACAAGAAGATCCTTACCGCCGCACTGCTGGGCGGTCTGGCATTTGCCCAGGCTGCGTCGGCCCAGGAATTCGACGACCGCTGGTATCTGACCGGTTCGGCCGGCTTCAACTTCCAGGACAACGACCGCGGTACCAACGATGCTCCGTTCGTCACCCTGGGCCTGGGCAAGTTCATCAGCCCGAACTGGTCGCTGGACGGTGAGCTGAACTACCAGAACCCGAACTTCGACAAGAACCAGGACCTGAACTGGTCGCAGTACGGCGCCTCGCTGGACCTGCGTCGCCACTTCATCCAGGACGGCCGCGGCTGGAACCCGTACCTGCTGTTCGGCCTGGGCTACCAGAAGGCCGAGGAAGAGTACGTCACCAACTCGCCGAACTCGCCGGCCAAGCGCAAGGACGGCAACCTGGCCGCCAAGCTCGGCGCCGGTCTGCAGACCACCTTCGACAAGCGCGTCGCCGTGCGTGCCGAAATCGCCTACCGTGCCGATTTCGACGACCAGAGCGTGAACCCGCGCCTGGCCGGCAAGGACAATGACTGGTTCGGCGACGTGCTGGCTTCGGTCGGCGTCGTGATCCCGCTGGGCCCGGCCCCGGTTGCCGCCGTCGCTCCGCCGCCGCCGGCTCCGGTCGCGCCGAGCTGCGCCGACCTGGACGACGACGGTGACGGCGTCAACAACTGCGACGACAAGTGCCCGAACTCGCAGGCCGGCCAGATCGTTGGTCCGGACGGCTGCCCGGTGCCGGTGTCGATCGACCTGAAGGGCGTGAACTTCGACTTCGACAAGTCGACCCTGCGTCCGGATGCCGTCGCGATCCTGAGCGAGGCCAGCGAGATCCTGAAGCGTTACCCGGAACTGCGCGTTGAAGTCGCCGGTCACACCGACTCGAAGGGTACCGACGCCTACAACCAGAAGCTGTCCGAGCGTCGCGCCAAGGCCGTGTACGACTACCTGACCGGCCACGGTGTTGCCGCCTCGCGTCTGGTGGGCCCGATCGGCTACGGCGAGAGCCGCCCGATTGCTCCGAACACCAACCCGGATGGTTCGGACAACCCGGAAGGTCGCGCCAAGAACCGTCGCACCGAGCTGAACGTCCAGAACTGATCGGACGTATCGGTTGATTCGAAACAGGGCCCGGCGAAAGCCGGGCCTTGTTTTTTGCGCAGCATCGAATCGCCAGGCATACGCCTGCACCTGCCGCGTCGTTCACCGGCAAAACCCGGCAACGCGCATTCCGTGAACCCGGTCGTGGTGGTTGAAAGCCCTGCGGGGCATGCCTACACTCGCGGCGTTCCCTGTACGAATGGAAATACCGATGCTGCGTATCGCACTGGCCGGCGCCATGGCCCTGGTCCTCGTTCCCGCCGCCCACGCAGCCGTCGATTGCTCGGCCAGCAGCATCGTGCCGCCGCCGTTGCCGGCCACGGTGATCGAGCCGGTCGCCATGGAGCTGTATTCCCGCCCGGGCCAGCTGGGCATGCCGTCGGGCGTGCTGGCGCCCAACGCCAGCGGCGAGCAGTCGCTGGACCGCGTGCTGATGCGCCTGCGCGTGGAAAGCTGCAACAACGTTGCCAGCGCCATGCCGGCGCGCCCGGCGATCAATCCCAACGACCCGGCGGCCTACAAGCCGCAGACGCAGTACGACAACACGCCGTGGCGGTTCGACATGAGCCAGAACGGCAAGCGCATGACCGCCGACGAATTCGATGCCTGGATGAAGGCCCGTGGCGTGCGCGTGGTGAAGGCGGCGGCAACGCCGGCTGCCGAGGGCGCGGCCGAAGCCAAGGCGGCGGCCGAGGTCAAGTAACGCAAGCCGCCCGGATGTCGCGCAGGAATTACCCTGATGCCCGCCCTGCCAGACAGGGCGGGCATTTTGCTGCGTCCCCCGGTCCCCGTGCCAAGCACGCCGGCGCGACGCAGGCGGCGCCGCGGCATGGCCTGGCGCGCGTGCTGTCGAAGGCGGGCGTGTGCTCGCGCGCCGAGGCCGCGCGCCGCGTGCTCGCCGGCCGGGTCGGCGTGGACGGCCGCGTGGTGCGCGACCCGGAATTTCCGGTGGTTCCCGGGCGCCAGCGGGTGACCATGGACGGCCAGCCCCTCGTGGCGGCGCAACGCCTCTACCTGGCCCTGAACAAGCCGCGGGGCCTGGTCACCAGCGTCCGCGACGAGCAGGGCCGGGATACCGTCTACCGATGTTTCGAAGGTGCGGGCATGCCATGGCTGGCGCCGGTCGGACGGCTGGACAAGGCCAGCGAGGGCCTGCTGTTCTTCAGCAACGACCCGGAATGGGCCGCCAGGCTGACCGACCCGGCGACCGGGCCATTGAAGACCTATCGCGTGCAGATCGACGGCGTGCCCGACGCGGCGCAGCTGGCGCGCATGCATGACGGGGTCGAGGACGCCGGTGAACACCTGGCCGTGCATTCGGTCGCGGTGCTGCGCCAGAGCGAGCGCACCGCATGGCTGGAGATCGTGCTGGACGAGGGCCGCAACCGGCATATCCGGCGCCTGCTGCAGGTAGTGGGATTCGAGGTGCTGCGCCTGGTGCGGGTGGCGATCGGGCCGGTCCAGCTGGGCGCACTGGCCAAGGGGCAGTGGCGCATGCTGGGTGAGGAGGAGCTGGAACGCCTGCTCGCCCATTCAGGTGAATCATCTGCCAATTCATGAAATTCTTCATGTATTTCATGCAAATAGCTTGATTTCCTAAAGTGCAGGGTTAGGCTGTAGGCCTGTTCTCAGCGAGGTCGGGCCACCATGTCAGCTTTCTTCCGCATCGCGGTGTCGTCATTGGGTGCGGCGGCAGCCGTGGTTGTGGCCGGCTGTGCGTCGTCCGGCAAGCCGGTGGCGGCCACCGCCGAGAAGCCGGTCACGGTGACGGTGGAGGCGCCGATGGCGGAGAAGGACGCGCTGGGCAACTACCGCTTCCTGATGCAGCAGGCAGGCAAGAACATGAGTGCCGACCAGTTCGACGCATGGATGAAGGCCAACGGCATCCGCGTCGCCCGTGGTGGTACGGCATCGGCGAAGCCCGAGGCATCGGCGGCGTCCAAGCCCAAGCGCTAGCTGTGATCTCTCAGTAGGTTGTTCATCCGGGGCATCGCTGGAAGATGGGGGTTACGACACCAACCCAGCCCCCAGGAGCCCCGGATGAACCTGCATAAACATGCCCGTTTGACGCCTCGCGGTCGAGCCCTGCTTGTGGAGCGCATCCTCGTGCAGGGCCTGCGCATCGAAGAGGCCGCCCACGCGGCCGGCGTGAGCGTGCGCACGGCCTACAAGTGGCTCAAGCGATACCGGGAGGAAGGCCCTGCGGGTCTGGTTGACCGCAGCTCCCGGCCGCAGACCTGCCCCCATGCCACGCCGCCGGCCATCGTGGCGCAGGTGCTGGAGCAGCGTCGCTCGCGCCGGACCTATCGCCAGATCGCCCAGCGACTGCCCGTGGCGCCCAGCACCATCGCCCGGTTGCTGCGCCGTGCCGGGCTGCATCGCCTGGCCGAACTGGAACCGGCGCTGCCGGAGAACCGCTACGAGTACGCCCGGCCCGGCCAACTGCTGCATCTGGACATCAAGAAGCTGGGGCGAATCGGTTCCCCGGGCCACCGTGTGACCGGCGACCGCTCGCACCGGCACCGGGGCATCGGCTGGGACTACATCCACCTGGCCATCGACGAACACTCGCGCGTGGCGTTTGGCTCCATCGAGCCTGACGAGCGTGGGAGCAGCGCCAGCAGGGCCTTGCTGCAGGCACTGCGCTACTACCGGCAGTTGGGTGTGCGCTTCGAGCGGGTCCTGGCCGACAATGGGGCTTGCTACAGATCGCACCGATTCCGCCGCCTGCTCCGCCGGCTCGGCCTGCGCCACCTGCGCACACGGCCCTATACGCCTCGTACCAACGGCAAGGCCGAGCGCCTGGTCCAGACCAGCCTGCGTGAATGGGCCTATGCCCGCGCCTATGACAACTCCGGGCAGCGTGCCGATGCGCTCCACGACTGGCTGCATCACTACAACTGGCACCGGCCCCATGCCAGCCTCGGTTACAAGCCGCCCATCTCCCGAATACCGCTGAACAACCTGCTGGGTTTACACAGCTAGCGCTGCGGGTCCCGCAGGGCGGGGGCGGCCATTTGCGGCCGCGGACATGAACGAAAACAGGCGCCTTGCGGCGCCTGTTTCGTTGCGGGCGGAGGTCAGCCCTTGATGACGCCCAGTTCCCGGCCGATGCGGGTGAAGGCGTCGATGGCGCGGTCCAGGTGCTCGCGGCTGTGCGCGGCGCTCATCTGCGTGCGGATGCGGGCCTGGCCCTTGGGCACCACCGGGAAGAAGAAGCCGATCGCGTAGATGCCTTCTTCCAGCAGGCGCTCGGCGAACTTCTGCGCCAGCGGCGCGTCGTACAGCATCACCGGGCTGATCGGGTGCACGCCGGGCTTCACGTCGAAGCCGGCGGCGGTCATCTTCTCGCGGAAGTAGGCGGTGTTCTCGGCCAGCTTGCGGCGCAGGTCGTCGGCCTTGTCGAGCATGTCGAAGGCCTTGATGCCGGCGGCGACCACGTGCGGCGGCAGCGAGTTGGAGAACAGGTACGGGCGCGAGCGCTGGCGCAGCAGTTCGATCACTTCGGCGCTGGCGCAGGTGAAACCACCCAGTGCGCCGCCCATGGCCTTGCCCAGGGTGCCGGTGATGATGTCGATCCTGTCCAGCACCCCCTTGACCTCGGCCGAACCGCGGCCGGTGGCGCCGAGGAAGCCGGTGGCATGGCATTCGTCGATGTGCACCAGCGCGTTGTACTTCTTCGCCAGCGCGGTGATCTCGTCCAGCGGGGCGATGAAGCCGTCCATCGAGAACACGCCGTCGGTGGTGATCAGCTTGGTCCGGCAGCCGGCGGCATCGGCCGCCTGCAGCTGGGCTTCCAGGTCGGCCATGTCGCAGTTGGCGTAGCGGAAGCGCCTGGCCTTGCACAGGCGCACGCCGTCGATGATCGAGGCGTGGTTGAGCGCGTCGGAGATGATGGCGTCGTTCTCGCCCAGCAGCGGCTCGAACAGCCCGCCGTTGGCATCGAAGCAGGCGGCGTAGAGGATGGTGTCGTCTTTGCCGAAGAAACCGGCGATCTGCTTTTCCAGCTGCTTGTGCAGGTCCTGGGTGCCGCAGATGAAACGCACCGAGGCCATGCCGAAGCCATGGCTGTCCAGCGCGTCCTTGGCGGCCTGGATCAGCTCCGGGTGGTCGGCCAGGCCCAGGTAGTTGTTGGCGCAGAAATTCAGCACGCTGCGGCCATCGTCCAGGGTGATCTGCGCCGACTGCGGGCTGGTGATGATGCGTTCGGATTTGAACAGGCCCTGCGCGCGGATGGCGTCCAGTTCCTCGGCGTAGTGCCGGGTGAGCGGGGAAGTGTTCGCGGTAGCGGTCATGGCAGGGTCTTGCGGCGGGAAGGAAGCCCGATTTTAGCGGCAGCGGGGTGGGCGCGGCGGGCGTCATGTGCGATGGCTATATGCGCCGCGCTGGAAGTCATTTCTCCATGGACGTGTGCGCCCGCAGCATCGGCAGCCTGCCCACCCCCGCCAGGAGCCGTCGATGACCGCGCCACGCCCCCTGCTGACCCTGCCGAGCCGCCGGCTGTCGCCGCTCGGCCTGGCCGCGCTGGCGTGTGCGACGGCGCTGCCGGCGCAGGCGCAGCAACCGGACGTGGAACAGCTGCGGCAGCGCCTGGAACGGCTGGAGCGGCTGGCCGGCGTGGCGGACGGAACACCGGTCGAAGGCGGCGGGCTGGCCGACCTGGACCAGCGCCTGCGCATCCTCGAGCGTCGCCTGGAACTGCAGGAAGACGAACGCGTGGCGGCCGCAAGGCTCGCGCCCAGGATCGCGATCGACCAGAAAGGCGCTTCGTTCAAGTCCGGTGACGGCGACTACGAGCTGAAGCTGCGCGGCCTGCTGCAGGGCGATGCCCGCGTGTTCATCGGCGGCGGCAACGCGAACGACAGCTTTCTGCTGCGCACCGCCCGGCCGACGCTGGAGGGCTCGCTGGGCAGGCGGGTCGCCTATCGCTTCACCCCGGAGTTCGCCGGCGACGGCGCGACCATCGTCGATGCCTATGCCGACCTGCGCTTCGCCCCGGGCCATACGCTGCGGGTGGGCAAGTTCACCTCGCCGGTCGGCCTGGAACGCCTGCAGTCCTCCGCGGCGCTGGTGGATGTCGAGCGGGCGCTGGCCAGCGAGCTGGCGCCCAACCGAGACCTCGGCGTGCAGCTGCAGGGTGAGGCGGCAGGCGGCCGCTTCAGCTACGCGGTGGGCGTGTTCAACGGCACGGTCGATGGCCGCGATGCGGTGGCCGGCAACCCGGACGGCGATTTCGAGTACGCCGGCCGCGTGTTCCTGGAGCCGTTCAAGGGCAGCGACAGCGCGTGGGCAGGGCTCGGCATCGGCCTGGGGGCCAGCGCCGGGCGGAAGCATGGCAGCGGCAACAACTTCCTGCCGCGCTACCGCTCGCCCGGGCAGGCGACGTTCTTCAGTTACCGCAGCCCGGTGCTGGCCGCGGGCGACACCCTGCGCTGGTCGCCGCAGGGGTGGTTCTACCGCAACGGCTTCGGCTTGCAGGCCGAGTACATCGTCTCGCGCCAGGCGGTGGCCCGCGATGCGCGCCACCGGCAACTGCAGCACCGTGCCTGGCAGGCAACGGCCAGCTACGTGCTGACGGGCGAGGACGCCGGCTACCGCGGGGTGACGCCGTCGCGCCCGTTCGGCGTCGATGGCGGGCTGGGCGCGTTCGAACTCACCGCGCGCTATGGCGGGCTGGATGCAGACGCGGCGGCCTTCCCGTTCTACGCCGATCCTGACACCTCGGCCACGCGCATCCGCTCGTGGACGGTCGGCGCGAACTGGTACCTGACGCCGAACCTGAAGCTGGCCACCAACTACCTGCGGAGCCGCTTCGGTGCCTTTGCCGGCAGCGCCCGGCTGGCGGATGAAAAGGCCGTTTTCTCGCGCCTGCAAGTTTCCTTCTGACGGAGAGCCTTCGTGAAGCACTTCTTCCTTCCGCGCATCGGCGTGGCCACGCTGGCCTTCGGGCTGGCCCTGGGCGCCGGCACGGCCTTCGCCCGCGACCTGCAGTTGCTCAATGTTTCCTACGACCCCACCCGCGAGCTGTACCGCGATTACAACGCCGCGTTCGCAAGGCACTGGAAGCAGACCCGGGGCGAGACCGTCAGCATCGAGACCTCGCATGGCGGCTCGGGCAAGCAGGCGCGCGCGGTGATCGATGGCATCGAGGCCGACGTGGTGACGCTGGCGCTGGCCTATGACGTTGACGCGATCGCGCAGAAGTCGCGGCTGCTGCCGGCCAACTGGGAGTCGCGCCTGCCCGACAACAGCGCGCCGTACACCTCGACCATCGTGTTCCTGGTGCGCAAGGGCAACCCCAAGGGGATCCGCGACTGGCCGGACCTGCTGCGCGCCGGCATCTCGGTGGTGACACCCAATCCCAAGACGTCCGGCGGCGCGCGCTGGAACTACCTGGCCGCCTGGGCCTACGCCGAGCACATCTTCAAGGGCGACCGCGCGCGCATCCTCAATTACATGCGCGCGCTGTTCCGCAACGTACCGGTGCTGGATACCGGTGCGCGTGGCGCCACCACCACCTTCGTCCAGCGCGGCATCGGCGACGTGCTGCTGGCCTGGGAGAACGAGGCGTTCCTGGCGCAGGAAGAGCTGGGCCCGGACAAGTTCGAGATCGTGGTGCCGCGCCAGTCGATCCTGGCCGAGCCGTCGGTGGCGCTGGTGGACCGCAACGTCGACCGGCATGGCACCCGCGAGGTGGCGCAGGCCTACCTGCAGTACCTGTACTCGCCCGAAGGGCAGCGCATTGCCGCCCGCCACTATTACCGCCCGCGCAACCCGCAGTACGCCGACCCGGCCGACATCGCGCGGTTCCCGCCGGTGCAGCTCGTCACCCTCCGCCAGGCGTTCGGTTCCTGGGAAAAGGCGCAGGCCGAGCACTTCGCCGATGGTGGCCTGTTCGACCAGATCCAGGCGGGCAAGTAAGCGGTGGCCGCGAATGCCGCCGCACTGCCGCCGCTGCGGCGCCAACCGCGGGTCCTGCCCGGGTTTGGCCTGGGCATGGGCGTGACCCTGTTCTGGCTGGGCCTGATCGTGCTGCTCCCGCTGGCCGGCGTGTTCCTGCGCGCGGCCGGATTGGGCGTGGAAGGCATCTGGCGGATATGGAGCGAGCCGCGTGTGCTGTCGGCGCTGCGCCTGAGCTTCGGCACCGCCTTTGCCGCGGCTGTGTTCAACACGCTGATGGGCACGTGGGTGGCGTGGGTGTTCGTGCGCTATCGCTTTCCCGGCCGGCGCCTGTTCGATGCATTGATCGACCTGCCGTTCGCCCTGCCCACCGCGGTGGCCGGCATCGCGCTCACCGCGCTGTATGGCGGCCAGGGCTGGATCGGGCGCTGGCTGGAGCCGCTCGGCCTGAAGGTCGCCTACACGCCGCTGGGCATCGTGGTCGCGCTGGTGTTCGTCGGCCTGCCGTTCGTGGTGCGCATCGTGCAGCCGGTGCTGGCCGAGGCCGAGCGCGAACTCGAGGAGGCGGCGGCGACGCTGGGCGCCAGCCGTTTCCAGACCCTCGCACGGGTGGTCGTGCCGGCGCTGTGGCCGGCGATGCTGACCGGCTTCGCGCTGGCGTTCGCGCGCGGCGTGGGCGAATACGGCTCGGTGATCTTCATCGCCGGCAACCTGCCCGGCGCCACCGAGATCGCGCCGCTGCTGATCACCATCCGCCTGGAGGAGTTCGACTACGCCGGTGCCACCGCCATCGCCGCGGCGATGCTGCTGTTGTCCTTCGCGGTACTGCTGCTGGTCAACACGCTGCAGGCCCGCCTGCAGCGCAGGGAGCGGCGATGAACGAGCTGGTGTCGGAACTGCCGGTGCCGGCCGTGCGCGCTGCCGCGGCCAGCGCGCGGCGTGGCGTGACCACCGAACCGGGCTGGGTGCAGGCGCTGCTGGTGCTCGGTGCGCTGGGGTTCCTGCTGTCGTTCCTGCTGTTGCCGCTGCTGCTGGTGTTCGCCGAGGCGCTGCGCGGCGGCGTGCAGGCGCTGTGGAGCGCGGTGAGCGATGCGGACGCGCTGTCGGCGGTGCGCCTGACCCTGCTGGTCGCCGCCATCGTGATTCCGCTCAACCTGGTGTTCGGCGTTGCCGCGGCGTGGGTGGTGAGCAAGCACCGGTTCCCCGGCAAGCGCTGGCTGGTGACGCTGATCGACCTGCCGTTCTCGGTGTCGCCGGTGGTCGCCGGGCTGGTGTTCATCCTGTTGTTCGGCCGCGATGGCTGGCTGTGGCCGTTGATCGAGGACGGCGTGCGCCTGCACCTGCCGGTGGCGGGCGAGGTGCTGCTGCAGTTGCCGCGCATCGTCTTCGCGATCCCGGGCATCGTGCTGGCGACCACCTTCGTCACCTTCCCGTTCATCGCCCGCGAACTGATGCCGCTGATGGAACAGCAGGGCAGCGACGAGGAGCTGGCCGCGCTCACCCTGGGCGCCAATGCCTGGCAGATGTTCTGGAAGGTGACACTGCCCAACATCCGCTGGGGGCTGCTGTATGGCGTGTTGCTGTGCAGTGCGCGGGCGATGGGCGAGTTCGGCGCGGTGTCGGTGGTGTCCGGGCATATCCGCGGGCGCACCAACACGCTGCCGCTGCACGTGGAGATCCTCTACAACGAATACGCCTACAGCGCCGCCTTCGCCTGCGCCTCGCTGCTGGCCGGCACCGCGCTGCTGACCCTGGTGCTGAAGACTTTCCTGGAATGGCGCCACGGCCAATCGCTGGCCGCCGCGCATCGGTCGAGGTGACATGAACATCCGCATCCAACACCTGGGCAAGCGCTTCGGCGCGTTTCCCGCGCTCGACGGCGTCAGCCTGGACATCCGCAGCGGCGAACTGCTGGCGCTGCTCGGGCCGTCCGGCTCGGGCAAGACCACCCTGCTGCGTGCGCTGGCCGGGCTGGAACATCCCGACCAGGGCCGGATCCTGTTCGACGGCGAGGACGCCACCGGCCTGAGCGTGCAGGCGCGTCGCGCCGGCTTCGTGTTCCAGCACTATGCGCTGTTCCGGCACATGGACGTGCGCGCCAACATCGCCTTCGGGCTGGAGGTGCGGCGCGGCGCGCGGCGCTGGCCGAAGGCGCGCATCGCCGCGCGCGTCGAGGAGCTGCTGGCGCTGGTGCAGCTCGACGGCCTGGGTGGGCGCTATCCGACGCAGCTGTCCGGCGGCCAGCGCCAGCGCGTGGCGCTGGCGCGCGCGCTGGCCATCGAACCGCGCGTGCTGCTGCTGGACGAGCCGTTCGGGGCGCTGGATGCGCAGGTGCGTCGCGACCTGCGCCGCTGGCTGCGCGAACTGCACGACCGCACCGGCCTGACCACGGTGTTCGTCACCCATGACCAGGAAGAAGCGCTGGAGCTGGCGGACCGGGTGGCGATCCTCAACCGTGGCCGCATCGAACAGGTCGGCAGCCCGGGCGAGGTCTACGACCGGCCGGTGTCGCCCTTCGTCTACGGCTTCGTCGGCGAGGCCAACCGTCTGCCGGCGCGGACCGATGGCGAGGTGCTGGAGGTGGCGGGCGCCCGCTGGCCGCGACCGGCGGGCCTGCCGGACCAGGTCCCGCTGGACGTCTATGTGCGTCCGGAAGACATGCGCGTGGGCGATGCGGGCGACTGGACGGGGACCGTGCTGGCGGTGCAGCGCAGCGGTGCCCGGGCGCGGCTGCGGGCGCGGCTGCGCGGGGCCGCGGTGGACGTGGAGGTCGAGCTGCCGCCGGGCGCGCCGGCCTACGTCGCCGGGCAGGTGGTTGCGCTGGCGGCGCGGCGCCACGGGGTGTTCGCCGCCGCTGTGGCGGGCTAGGGACGGCGCCGGGACGCCGGGTCGGACGGCGCCACAGGAAATGCTGGCGCGCCGGATCATTTTGGTTAAGAATTCGTGAATTGTGCGCCGCGGCGGCGCCCACCCCACCTCCCGGAGACCTGCATGATCCCCTGCAAGCGCCTTGCGGCCGTTGCCTGTGCTGCCCTGCTGTCCATTCCCTTCGCTGCCTGCGCCGAAGACGCGGCGCCTCTCAGCTGGGAAGTCGGCGCGGTTTCCGACTACCTGTTCCGCGGCGCCTCGCAGACCGACGAGAAGCCGACGGTGCAGGGCACCGTCACCTGGACCACGGCGAGCGGCCTGTACGTCGGCAGCTTCGCCTCGGGCGTGGACTTCGGCGAAGGCAGCCCCGACGTCGAGGTGGACTACTTCGTCGGCTACGGCTTCGACGTCAACGAAGCGGTCAACGTCGACCTGATGCTCAACCGCTACACCTACCCGGGTGCCAGCGAGATGGCCTACAACGAGCTGGTCACCACCACCACCATCGCCGAGCACTGGAAGGTCAACGTCAGCTACACCAACGACGTGTGGGGCAGCAGCACCACCGGCTGGTACTACGGCGTCGGCGGCGAGTGGGCCCTGCCGAACGACTTCAGCCTCAACGCCAACGTCGGCCGCAGCGTGTTCAACGACAGCGACGTGGCCCAGGACTACACCGACTGGAGCGTGGGCGTGGGCCGCAGCTTCGGCATCGCCAACGTCTCGCTGGGCTACTACGGCACCGACGGCAAGGGCCGCGACAACTTCGGCAAGCTGGCCGACAACCGCGTGGTGCTGGCGGTCAAGATCGCGCGCTGAGCGCGACGGTGGGGCGGCAGCCAGAAAGCGGCAGGACGGCCGTTCTTCATGGCGAAGCCGCCCGAAGGGTGACGCACAGGGATGTGAATCATGAAAAAAGGCGCCGACAGGCGCCTTTTTTCTGGAGGCCGGCCGGGCCTCAGTTCCAGCTCAGCACGACCTTGCCGGCCTTGCCCTGTTCCATCAGCTCGAAGCCTTCCTGGAAACGCTCCACCGGCAGCTGGTGGGTGAGCACCTTGCCCAGCGGGAAGCCGGACAGCACCAGCTGGGTCATCTTGTACCAGGTCTCGTACATCTTGCGGCCGTAGATGCCCTGCACGGTCAGGCCCTTGAAGATGATCTTGTCCCAGTCGCAGCCGGCGCCCTTGGGCATGATGCCGAGCATGGCGATCTTGCCGCCGTGGTACATGCAGTCGAGCATGTCGTTGAACGCGCGCGGGTTGCCGCTCATCTCCAGGCCCACGTCGAAGCCTTCCATGTGCAGGTCGGCCATCACGTCCTTCAGCGACTGGTTGGCGACGTTGACCACGCGGGTGGCGCCCATGTCGGCGGCCAGCTTCAGGCGGAAATCGTTGACGTCGGTGACCACCACGTTGCGCGCGCCGATGTGCTTGCAGATGCCGGCGGCGATGATGCCGATCGGGCCGGCGCCGGTGATCAGCACGTCCTCGCCGATCACGTCGAACTCCAGCGCGCAGTGGGCGGCGTTGCCGTACGGGTCGAAGAACGCGGCCAGTTCGGACGGGATCTGGTCCGGGATCGGCCACAGGTTGCTGGCCGGCATCACCATGTACTCGGCGAAGGCGCCGTTGACGTTGACCCCGATGCCCACGGTATTGGGGCACAGGTGCGGGCGGCCGCCGCGGCAGTTGCGGCAGTGGCCGCAGACGATGTGGCCTTCGGCCGACACGCGCTGGCCGATTTCGTAGCCGGTCACGCCGGGGCCGATCGAGGCGATGCGGCCGACGAACTCGTGGCCGATGGTGAGGCCCGGCTTGATGGTGCGCTGGCTCCACTCGTCCCACAGGTAGATGTGCAGGTCGGTACCGCAGATGGCGGTCTTCTCGAGCTTGATCAGCACTTCGTTGGGGCCGGGCACCGGCACCGGCACCTCTTCCATCCAGATGCCCTTGGTGGCCTCGCGCTTGACCAGCGCGCGCATCGTGTTCTGTGTCATTGCCGGGAAACCGCAGTGGGAAAGAGTACCGATTATATGCGTGCGGCCGCGGCCCCCCGTACCGGGAAGCGGCGCTACGGCGAAGGTTTCACCCGCTACAATCGGGGTTTCCAATCTTCGGGGTCCGCTTCATGCGTCTGAATCTTCTCGCTTTTTCCGTGGTGGCCGGGCTCGGCCTGGTGCAGGCGGCCAGCGCCGCCGAAGGCATGTGGGTGCCGCAGCAGCTGCCGCAGATCGCCGGGCCGCTGATGAAGGCCGGGTTGAAGCTGGACCCGCTGCAGCTGAGCAACCTGACCGGCGACCCGATGGGCGCGGTGGTGGCGCTGGGCGGCTGCACCGCCAGCTTCGTCTCGCCGCAGGGCCTGGTGGCGACCAACCACCACTGCGCCTACGGCGCCATCCAGCTCAACTCCACCGCCGAGAAGAACCTGATCAAGGACGGCTTCAGCGCGGCCGCCTTCAAGGATGAGCTGAGTGCCGGCCCCAACGCGCGCATCTACGTGCTGGACGACATCACCGACGTCACCGCCCAGGCCAGGGCCGCCATCGCCGGCGCCGGCAACGACCCGCTCAAGCGCACCGAGGCGCTGGAGGCGCTGGAGAAGAAGCTGGTGGCCGACTGCGAGGCCGACGACAGCTACAGCTGCACGCTGTACAGCTTCTCCGGCGGCAACACCTACCGGCTGTTCAAGAACCTGGAGATCAAGGACGTGCGCCTGGCGTACGCGCCCCCGGGCAGCGTCGGCAAGTTCGGCGGCGACGTCGACAACTGGATGTGGCCGCGCCACACCGGCGATTTCTCGTTCTACCGCGCCTATGTGGGCAAGGACGGCAAGCCGGCCGCGTTCTCGGCCGACAACGTGCCGTACCAGCCCAAGCACTGGCTCAAGCTGGCCGAGCAGCCGCTGGGCGAGGGCGATTTCGTGATGGTGGCCGGCTATCCGGGCCGTACCGACCGCTATGCGCTGGTCAGCGAATTCGAGAACACCGCCAACTGGACCTACCCGACCATCGCCAAGGCGTACAAGGACCAGATCGCGCTGGTCGAGGCCGCCAGCAAGGACAACAAGGACATCGCGGTGAAGTACGCCGCCAGCATGGCCGGCTGGAACAACACCAGCAAGAACTATGACGGCCAGCTGGACGGCTTCAAGCGCAACAACGTGCTGGCGCACAAGCAGAAGGAAGAAGCCGCGGTGCTGGAATGGCTGCGCGGGCAGGGCGCCGCCGGCAAGCCGGCGCTCGATGCCTACGCGCAGCTGCAGGCGCTCGGCACCCAGGCGCGCAGCACCCAGCAGCGTGACATCACCCTGGGCATGTTCAACCGCACCGGCACCCTGGGCACCGCGGTGCGCCTGTACCGCCTGGCGATCGAGAAGGCCAAGCCCGATGCGCAGCGCGAGGACGGCTACCAGGAACGCGACCTGCCGGCCATCGAGGGCGGCCTGAAGCAGATGGACCGCCGCTACGTGCCGGCCATGGACCGGCAGTTCCAGCAGTACTGGCTGCAGCGCTATGTGGCCCTGCCCGCCGGCCAGCGCGTGTCGGCGTTCGACCGCTGGCTGGGCGGCACCGACGCGGTGGCCGTGGACACCGCGCTGGCGCGGCTGGACGGCTCGCGCCTGGGCGACCTGGCCGAGCGCATGAAGTGGTTCAACGCCGACAAGGCCGCGTTCGAGGCCAGCACCGACCCGGCCATCCAGTACGCGGTGGCGGTGATGCCGGCGCTGCTGCAGATCGAGCACCAGAACAAGGTCAAGCGCGGCGAGGAACTGGTGGCGCGTCCGCTGTTCCTGCAGGCCATCGCCGACTACAAGAAGAGCAAGGGCGAGTTCGTCTATCCGGATGCCAACCTGTCCCTGCGCATCACCTTCGGCAACGTGAAGGGCTACACCGGCCTGGACGGCAAGGTGCAGCAGCCGTTCACCACCATCGAAGGCGTCGCCGCCAAGGAAACCGGCGTCGATCCGTTCGATTCGCCGAAGGCGCTGCTCGATGCGGTCAAGGCCAAGCGCTACGGCGGCCTGGAAGACAAGCGCCTGGGCAGCGTGCCGGTGGACTTCCTGTCCGACCTGGACATCACCGGCGGCAACTCCGGCTCGCCGGTGCTGGACGCGCATGGCCGCCTGGTCGGCCTGGCGTTCGATGGCATCTGGGAATCGGTGGCCAGCAACTGGGTGTTCGACCCGGTGATGACCCGCATGATCTCGGTGGACCAGCGCTACATGCGCTGGATCATGCAGGAAGTGGCACCGGCGCCGCAGCTGCTTAAGGAGCTGGAAGCGGCCTCGAAGTAAGCCGCGTCCGGTTTTGCCCAGAACCCCGGACGGGAAACCGTCCGGGGTTTTTTTTCATGGTCCTCGCGCCTGGCGGCGCGCGCATGCGGCGATGCCGGGGGAGCGCACGGTTGTTGCCGGTGGCACCGGCCGCGGCCATGTCCATGATCGGCACCACGCGGCGCGGCGCCCGCGCGCGGCCGACCCACCCGGATGCTCCAGCCGCCGCGGGGGTACCCTTGCGTGCGCGGCGTTGGCCACGCGGGGAGGGCTGCGGTGCGGTGGCGCCGGGACGCGGTTGTCTCAGCGGTACGGACCCGGCCCGCGCCAGACCAGTTCGCCGCGCCGGTACACATACATCACCGTGACCACCTGGCGCGCATCGCCGATGGACTGCAGTTCCGGCGCGTCGGGAGGCAGCAGGCGGCACTTGCTGGAGCCGCGCCTGAGCGCCACTTCGGCCGGGCAGACCATCAGGTAGGTGGTGCCGGGCAGGGGAATGGACAGCTCCTTCACGCCCTGTTCCATCCAGCCACGCAGCCGGGCTTCGCCCAGCAGGTCGTAGACGATCTGGTAACCGCCCACTTCCATGGCCGGCTCGCCCGCGGCCATGTCGTTGCGGTAGCCGTTGCGGTTGACCGGCCCGGAACTGCGTCCGTCGTCGGGGGCGGTATCGCGCGGCTGCCAGCCCGGTGGGCGCCCGGTCCAGGTCTGCGGCCGGCGCTGCACGCTTTCCGGCGGCTGGGTGGCCGCGGCCTGCGTCGGCTCGGGGGCGGGCGGCTCCTCGCTGCGGGCCTGGCGTTGTTCCGGTTCGGCCGGGGGTTCGATGTAGCGGGCTTCCGGCACCGGCTTGCGGGCATCGGCATGGCGGCGGGCGGTGGGCCTGGCCGGCTTCTTGCGCGCGTCGTCCTGCTTCGGCCCCGGCGGCTGGCGGGCCGGGGTCGGGGAGGGCGGTGCCTCGCCGACGAAATCCACCTTGACCCGGCCGCCGCCGGCGGTGCCCTGCGGCGTGGTCACCACCGGTGGCGTGGAATGCAGCAGGAGCAGCAGCACCAGCAGGTGCAGCAGCGCGCTGACCAGAGCGGCCGCCCACGGTTGCAGGCGTTCGGTCCAGCGCGGGGGGGCGGACGACGGGGAAAACGAAGCGCTGCTCATGCCACCTTGCGGGCGTTGGAGCTGCTGGCCCTCATGTGGGAGTCACACCGTGCAGCGGATCGGGGCCGTCATGGTAACGCCTGTCGATGGCCGGCAACGCGCCGGCCGGCGTCTGCCCGGGCTGCGGCCGTGCGCCCGCCGGGGATTCGTAACGCGGGCAACCGACGCCTGCGGCACGGCGGCGACAGGCTATGATGCCTGCCCCCTCGCCACGGACTCCCAACTGCATGCGCATCCTGCTTGCCCGCCACGGCGAAACGCCGTGGAACGCCGAAGGCCGCTACCAGGGCCAGATCGACATCCCGCTGTCGCCGGTAGGCGAGGCACAGGCCAGGGCACTGGGCGAGCGCCTGCAGTCGATCGATATCGCCCGCGCGGTGGCGTCGCCGCTGTCGCGTGCGCAGAGCACCGCGCGTGCCGCGCTGGGCAGCGCCCGCGCCTCGATGCTGCAGACCGATGCGGACCTGCAGGAAATCGCCCACGGCGAATGGGAAGGCCTGCTGGCCAGCGAGATCAACGACAAGGATCCCGCGCGCCTGCGCGCCTGGCGCGAGGAACCCGATACGGTGCTGATGCCCGGCGGCGAATCGCTGCGCCAGGTGCTGGACCGCAGCTGGCGTGGACTGGCGCGCGCGGCCGAGGGGCTGGGCGCGGACGACACCCTGCTGGTGGTCGCGCACGACGCGGTCAACCGCGTGATCCTGTGCAAGGTGCTGGGCCTGCCGATCGGCAAGCTGTGGACCTTCCGCCAGGCGCCGACCACGTTGAACCTGCTCGAAGGGCCGGACGTGGAGCACCTGGAGGTGGTACGCCTGAACGATTGCGCGCACCACACCCCGTTCTTCGGCGAGGCCAAGCACCGGGCGTTGTAATGGCGCGCCTGCGGCTGCCGCCGCGCTGGCTGGCTGCCGCCCTGCTGGCGCTGTCGTCGTTGCCGGCACTGGCGCAGACCGACGAGGGCTGCCCGCCGTTTTCACCGGCGGCCAACCGCGCGCCGCACTACCCGCCGCCGGAACTGTGGCGCCTGCTCGGCTATGTGATCAACGTGATCATCGACAGCGATGCCTGCGGACGGGTAGAGGCCGCACGGGTCGAACAGGGCTCCGGCGTGGCGGTACTGGACGCGACGGCGCTGGCGGCGGCCCGCGCCTGGACCGTGCCGCCGGAATACCGGGGCCAGCCGCGCTATCGCCTGCCGTTCGCGTTCGAACCGCTGCCCGAGGAGATCCCGGCGCAGGCCGGCAAGCGCCCGCGCGACCCGTTCTTCGAGGAGCGCCGCAGCGGCCGCGTGCCGATGCCGGCGCTGGATGCCGACGGCACGCTGCCGGGCTACATCCCCGATCCGTACCCGATCGGCTTCCTGTCGATTCCCGAGGCGGTGGCCACGATCGGTCCGCTGGCGCTGTTCCGCCGCTATGGCGCGCAGGCGGATTTCTGGCTGCACGACGAAGAAGGCCTGAGCCTGTTCCAGCTCGAGGGCCCGATGATGGTGCGCAACCGGCGGGTCAGCGATGGCCGCCACCGGTTCGTGGTCACCAGCGTGCTGTGTGGCAACGACCTGGATGCCTGCCGGCAGTCGCTGGCCACGCTGCGCGCCAGCCGTGGCAGGCAGCGGCCGCAGGCGGTCGCAGTGGCCACGCCCTAGACGCGGCGTCCGGGCGCGGGGCGGCACGGCTGTATCATGTGCGCCCCCATCCGCGCCGCCGCGCCGTGCGCCGGCGCGTGCCACCGAGAATCCCGCATGTCCTCCGCACGTCCCGCCACGCTCGAACAGTGGCTCGCCCATATCGACCGACAGCACCCGCAGCCCATCGCCATGGGCCTGGAGCGGGTGCGCGAGGTGGCCGCGCGGATGGGCCTGGAGCGTCCGGCGCAGCGCTGCATCGTGGTCGGCGGGACCAACGGCAAGGGCTCGACGGTGGCCTTCATCGAGGCCATCGCCCGTGCCGCCGGCTGGGCGGTGGGCGCCTACACCTCGCCGCACCTGCTGGCCTACAACGAGCGCGTGCGCATCGACGGCGCCGACGTCGACGACGCCACCCTGGTGGCGGGCTTCAACGCCGTGGAGGATGCGCGTGGCGACACCGCGCTGACCTATTTCGAATACGGCACGCTGTGCGCGTTGTGGGCGTTCGCGCGCGCCGGCCTGGACCTGGCGGTGCTGGAAGTGGGGCTGGGCGGGCGCCTGGACGCGGTCAACATCGTCGATGCCGACGTGGCGGTGATCACCACCGTTGACATCGACCATGCCGATTGGCTGGGCAGCGACCGCGAGGCCATCGGCGCCGAGAAGGCCGGCATCATCCGCGGCTGGAAGCCGCTGATCCTGGGCGAGATCGACCCGCCGTCCAGCGTGCTGCGCCGGGCCTACGTGCTGGGCGCCAATGCGATCCGCTCCGGCAGCGATTTCTTCGCCGAGCCGATCGATGCCGATACCTGGCGCTGGCGTGACGTCTCCTTCCGCATCGAGTTGCCCCAGCCGGCGCTGTGGGCGCCGGTGCAGCGGGCGAACGCAGCCGCCGCCATCGCCGCGCTGCGCGCGCTGGACCGTCCGGTGCCGCGGACGGCCTGGGCGCGCGGCGTGGCCGCGGCGCAGGTCGCCGGGCGCCTGCAGCGGTTCGATCACGATGGCGTGGAAGTGCTGGTCGATGTCGGCCACAACCCGCAGGCCGCCGCCGCCCTTGGCGCCGCGCTGCAGGCACGCCCGGCCAGCGGACGCACGCTGGCGGTGTATGCGGCCCTGGCCGACAAGGACGCGCCCGGCGTGGTCGCGGCCCTGCAGGCGCGCATCGACCGCTGGTACCTGGCCGGGCTCGACGGCGCGCGCGGCCAGGGCGCCGAGCAACTGCGCGAGCGCCTGGCCGGAACCGCCGCTGCCAGCGCCGTGACCTGCGCGGACGTCGGCCAGGCGCTGGCCGCGGCACTGGAGCAGGCACGCCGCGGCGACCGGGTGCTGGTGTTCGGCTCGTTCCACACGGTGGCCGAGGCATTGCCGCTGCTGCAGGACCCGGCAGCAGCGCCCGCGCGCAAGCCGCAACCCGCGCGCTGACCAGCGCCGAGCACCGTTCAGCTGGCGCGGCCGTGGCCGTCGCCGGCCGCGCATATAATCGCCGGACATTCCGCCCTGCCGCCCATACGCCTTGCCGTGGATACTCCCCTGAAACAGCGATTGATTGGCGCCATCGTGCTGGTGGCCCTGGCCGTGATCTTCCTGCCCATGCTGGTCAAAGGCCCGGCGCCGGACAGCGGCGTGCAGGACGTCCCGCTGCGCGCGCCCGACGCGCCTGCCGACGGCCAGTTCGAAACCCGTGAACTGCCGCTGGTCGCGCCCAGCGCGCCGGCCTCCGGCAGCGCCACCGGCATGCCGGCCGTGCAGCCGGTGGCCGACGCCGCCTCGCCGGCGGCGGATGCCGGCAGCGGTGCGCTGCCGCCGAGCGCTGCCGCCGGCAATTACGCGGTGAGCTTCGGTGCCTACGCCACCGAAGCCGATGCCGATGCGGTGATCGCCCACCTGAAAAAATCCAACCTGCCGGGCTTCCGCCAGCAGGACACCATCAACGGACGCCCGGCCTGGCGGGTGCGCATCGGCCCGTATGCCGACCGCGCGCGGGCCGAGCTGGTCCGGCTGGAGGCGGGCAAGGTCCCCGGCGACGTGAACGCGCAGGTGGTGGTGCTCGACGCCGACAAGGAGCCCGCGGCGCCAGCCGCCACCCCGGCTACGACCCCGGCCGCGGCTGCGGCCGCCCCGGCGGCGCGCACCGAGGCGCTGCCCGCCGAGCCCGCCAGGCCGGTGGCCACGGCCCGGCCGGACGTCCGCGACGCGTCCAAGCCCGCCGCGCCGAAGCCGGAGCCCGCCAAGCCTGCCACGCCCACGCCGGCGCCGGCCCCGGTCGCCCCCGCGCCGGCGGCCAGCAGCGTCGGCTTCGCGGTGCAGTTGGGGGCGTTCGGCAAGCCGGCTGACGCCAATGCGCTGCGCGACAAGGTGCGTGCGGCCGGCTTCAGCGCCTTCGTCGAACAGGTGCGCACCGACAACGGCGTGCTCAACCGCGTCCGCGTCGGCCCGGTGGCCAACCGTGCCGAAGCCGAACAGCTCAAGGCACAGGTCGCGGCCAAGGTCGGCATCGCCGGCATGGTCCGGCCGCACCCCTGATGCGGCGAGCGGCCTGATGCCCGGGCGGGGCAACCGGTGATCGACCTGCTGCTGCTGGGGGTGATCGTGGTATCGGCCCTGTTCGGGCTGATGCGCGGCCTGCTGGCCACCGTGTTCGGCGTGCTCGGCTGGCTGCTGGCCGGCTGGGCCGCGTTCCGCTTCGGCCATGACGCCAGCGTGATGCTCAGCGGCGGCGCGACGCCGACCCTGGGCCAATATGCCGCCGGCCACGCCATTGCCTTCTTCGGCGTACTGCTGGTCGTTTCGGCCATCGGCCTGCTGCTGCGCGGGGTGGTCGATTCCACCGTGCTGCTGAAGGGACCGGACCGCCTGTTCGGTTTCGGCCTGGGCATCGTGCGCGGCGTGCTGCTGGCGGTGCTGGCAGTGCTGGTGCTGGGCTTCACCCCGGTGGCCGACGGCGAGCCGTGGCGGCGTTCTCAGGTGGCGTCGTGGCTGCACCCGCCGGCCGACTGGCTGCGCGCGCGGCTGCCGGAACTGCCGGCCGTGCCGGAGCACCCGCTGCTGGACTTGGGCAAGGCGGTGCTGGCAGGCGATAATGCCGGACTCAGCGAACATGAAGCGGGCAGCGGACTGCCGCAAGCGATGCCGGAACGGGCGGAAGACGCCCGGCCGGCCGCGACCGGAGGCAGCCGCCAGGACCCGGCGAAGGCGTGGCCTTCCAACATCGATCCGGCGCAGGTGCGTCCGGATCACCCCGGTCCGGCGCGGACCGGGCCATCGGGCCAGGCACGGCCCCCTTCACGTTAACCGGGCCACGGCCCAGCGGAGATCGCGCAACATGTGTGGCATCGTCGGAATCGTCGGCAACCAGAACGTCGCCGGGCAGCTCTATGACGGCCTGACCGTCCTCCAGCACCGCGGCCAGGATGCCGCCGGCATCGCCACCGCGCACGGCACCCGGTTGCGGGTGGAAAAGGGCAACGGGCTGGTGCGCGACGTGTTCGACGAGCGGCGCATGGCACTGCTGCGGGGCCGCATCGGCATCGCCCACGTGCGCTACCCGACCGCCGGCTCGGAAGGCACCGACGAGGCGCAGCCGTTCTACGTCAACTCGCCGTACGGCATCGCCCTGGCGCACAACGGCAACCTGATCAACACCGAGGCGCTGCGCCAGCAGGTGTTCGAGGCCGACCGCCGCAACATCAACACCGACTCGGACAGCGAAGTGCTGCTGAACGTGTTCGCCTACGAACTGGACGCGCAGCGCATGCTCACCCCGGAGGCGGCGATCCGCGCCGTGGCCGGCGTGCACCGCCGCTGCAAGGGCGGCTATGCGGTGGTCAGCGTGGTGCTGGGCCTGGGCCTGGTGGCCTTCCGCGACCCGCACGGCATCCGCCCGCTGGTGCTGGGCAAGCGCAGCCATGCCGAAGGCGAGGAGTACATCGTGGCCTCCGAATCGGTGGCGCTGGACGTGCTCGGGTTCGAGCGCGTGCGCGACGTCGCCCCGGGCGAGGCGGTGGTCATCACCGAGCGCGGCGAGCTGTTCGCGGAGGTCTGCGCCACCACCACCCAGCAGACGCCCTGCATCTTCGAGTACGTGTACTTCGCGCGCCCGGATTCGATGATCGACAACGTCTCGGTGCACAAGGCGCGCATGCGCATGGGCCAGAAGCTGGGCGAGAAGATCCTGCGCCTGCGGCCCGATCACGACATCGACACCATCATCCCGATCCCGGACACCTCACGCGACGCGGCGCTGGAAATTTCCAACGTGCTCGGCGTGAAGTACCGCGAGGGCTTCGTCAAGAACCGCTACGTCGGCCGCACCTTCATCATGCCGGGGCAGGGCGAGCGGGTGAAGTCGGTGCGCCGCAAGCTCAACCCGATCCACCTGGAGTTCCGCAACCGCGTGGTGCTGCTGGTGGACGACTCCATCGTCCGCGGCACCACCAGCCAGCAGATCGTGCAGATGGCGCGCGACGCCGGCGCGCGCAAGGTGTACCTGGCCAGCGCCGCGCCGCCGGTGCGCCACCCCAACATCTACGGCATCGACATGCCGGCCGCCGAGGAACTGGTGGCGCACGAGCGCAGCGTCGAGGACATCGAGAAGCACCTGGGCTGCGACTGGCTGGTCTACCAGGACCTCGAGGACCTGGAGGCGGCGGTGCGCGAGGGCAATCCGGAGCTGAAGGCGTTCGATTCGTCCTGCTTCAACGGCCACTACGTCACCGGCATCGAGCCGGGTTACTTCGAGCGCATCCAGCAGCTGCGCTCGGACGAAGCCAAGAACAAGCGCCGCGCCTGAGCCATGCAGGCGGGGGCCGCGCAAGCCGGCGCCATGCCGGCGGTGGATGACCTGCTGCACGCCGCGCAGCTGTGCCTGGCCGAGGCCGATCCGCTGCGCAAGGTGGCGCTGACCCGGCACTGCGCCAGCGTGTTCCGCGCCGGCACGCTGAAGCTGCCGGCGCACGCACCCGAGCCGGCGCCGATCCGCATGCCCGGCCGCCCCGCGCGGCTGGTGCTGGTGCACCCGCGCGACCTGCCGCGGCGTGGCCTTGGCAGCGTCGAGGGCCGCGCCGCCTTCATCCACGCCATCGCCCATATCGAACTCAACGCCATCGACCTGGCATGGGATGCGGTGTATCGCTTCCGCGGCCTGCCCGGCAGTTTCCATGCCGACTGGGTGAGCTGCGCCGACGACGAGGCGCGCCACTTCCTGCTGCTGCGCGAGCGGCTGTTGGCGCACGGCCACGACTACGCGGACTTCCCCGCGCACAACGGCCTGTGGGAAATGTGCGAAAGAACCGCGCATGACGGGCTGGCGCGCATGGCGCTGGTGCCGCGCGTACTGGAAGCGCGCGGGCTCGACGTGACCCCGGCGATGATCACCCGGCTGCGCTCGCTCGGCGACGACGCCACCGCCGACGTGCTGGAAGTGATCCTGCGCGAGGAAGTGGCGCATGTCGCCGCCGGCTCGCGCTGGTACCGCTGGTACTGCGAGCGTGCCGGAGTGGAACCCCGCGCGCGGTTCAAGCAGCTGCTGCACGAATACGCCGGCGGTTACCTGCACGGCCCGTTCAATCTCGAAGCGCGCCTGCTGGCCGGTTTCGACGCCGACGAGCTCGCGGACCTGGTCGAGCAGGCGGGATGACGCAACCGCGTGGCCGGCTTCCGGGGCCGCGCGGATCGCATTGCGTTTACCTGGCGCATGCGACCATTCCCACTCCCTGTCGCATCCCCATGGAGCCGCGCATGCCTGTCTTCCGCCCCCTGTCGCTGGCGTTGCCGATGACCCTGTTGCTGGCCTGCAGCCCCGCCGTCCCCGACGCCGGTGCGCCCGCGCATGAAGCGGTCGCCACGCGGGGAGACACGGACCCGGCAGCGTTCCCGGCCAGCCTGCAGGCCGCGGGCGTCGAGCCGTTCTGGAGCGTGAAGGTGGAGGGCGAAGCGCTGGCCTACACCACGCCGGAAACGATGGACGCGCCACGCCGGCTGCAGGCCACGCGCCGCCTCGATGCCGATGGCCTGCACCTGGCGGGCGAGGACGGTGGCGTGCCGTTCCGCCTGGAGGTGCGCCGTGCGTCCTGTTCGGACGGCATGTCCGACATCACCTATCCCTTCAGCGTGTCATGGCGGCTGGGGGAGACGACCGCCAAAGGATGCGCGTTCGATCCGGCGTCGCCGCCGTCGTCCCGGTAGGCGTGCTCCGGGACGACGGCAGGTTCGATGGAGAATCGAAGCCGCCCGCATCGTCGGCCGACACTTCGACGATGACGCGGGCCCGCAGCGACGGCGCCGGTTGCCAGCAGCCGCCAACGCCGTTGCAGCGTCCGCTCAGCTGCCGCCGCTGACCAGCTTGAACCGCGTATCGGTGACGGTCCGCCTGGATGGCTCGGCCCGCGTCGCCGCCACGCATTCCATGGCGGTACGGGCGGCTTCTTTCCGGGACGCGGGCTGGGGAGTGGAGTCGAGGCTGAAGCCGACCGGGACGCGAACCACCGTGCTTATCGGCTGGCCATCCACTTCTTCGGGCGTGTAGCGCAACTGGTTTACCCACTGGCGCAACGTCGGTTCGAAATAGCCGAGCCGCTTCGGCTGGGTGTCGCCCTGCGGATCGACGGACATCCATTGGGTGGTGCCGTCGGGCAGTACTTCGTAGGTCACCAGCCATGTGCCCTGGACGCCCGCGCGGATCGCGTCGACGGGATAGCGGGGGGGAGGCGCCAGGCCGGCGGGATCCTGGTTGTTGACCGGGCCGCCATAGACGTAGCCCACCGCCAGATTCAACTCGCCCGATGCGCCCGCGGCGGCACAGGCGTCGAGCATCAGATGGGTGACGCCGCTCTTTGCTTCGCCATTGAGGGTGGCGGGCTCGAAGCGCCACTCCCTGACCCTTGCGCCGATGGCTTCGCGGATCGCGGCGGGAAGCCGGTCCGGGGTTTCAACCTTCTGCGGAACGCCCTGCGCGTCCAGCCACACCGTCGCGGTGGTCTTGAACGGAACCGGCTGCTCGGCATTGCCGGCGTGCGCAGTTCCCATTCCTGCCGCGGCAACCGCCGCCATCATCGTGCATGCCCACACTGCCGCGCGTGCCATCCTCACTCTCCTGATCAGATTGGTCCGTCGATGGTAGTGCTTTCCGGCGCCCGCCGGACCTGGCCTGGACCTACGGGGTCAGCGCCTGCAGCCGGTAGCCGCTGGCATCCACCTGCAGTACCGACCCCTGTTCGTACCAGTCGCCGAGCACGATGCGGGTACAGGCGGCATCGTCCACCTGCAGGCTGTGCACGGCCGGACGATGGGTGTGGCCATGGATCATCGTGTCCACGCCATAGCGGCGGAACGTGGCGGCGACTTCGCCCGGTGCCACGTCGGTGACGGTCTCGAACTGCGCGCGGTCGCCTTGCTTCATTTCCGACTGGTGCGCCTGGCTGGCGGCGCGTGCCTTCTGCGCGAAGGCGATGCGCGCTTCCAGCGGCTGCGCCAGGAACTGGGCGATGAAGGCCGGGGCGCGGGTCTGCGCGCGGAACGCCTGGTAGGCGGTGTCGTCGGTACACAGCAGGTCGCCGTGCTGCAGCAGCACCGGCCTGCCGTACAGCGGCACCACGCACGGGTCGGGCAGGATGCGCATGCCGGCACGCCGGGCGTAGTCCTCGCCGACCAGGAAGTCGCGGTTGCCGCGGATGAAGAACACCGGCACCCCGGCATCGGTCAGTTCGCGCAAGGCGGTGGCGACCGCATCGGCGGCGGTGGAGGGGGTGTCGTCGCCGATCCATGCTTCGAACAGGTCGCCGAGGATGTACAACGCCTCGGCCTGCCGCGCCTGGCCGCGCAGGAATTCCAGGAACAGTGCGGTGATGGCCGGACGACTGGGGTCCAGGTGCAGGTCGGAAATGAACAGCGTGGTCATGGACGCCATTGTAGGGCAACGCCGGCGCGCTCCCGATGGCCGCGCGGAGACCGGTGGGCGCCGTTGCGCGCGGGCACCGCCGCCGGCTGGCCGCCGCCGTTCAGAACGGCAGCGGCATCAGCTGCAGCGAAGCGCTGCCCAGCAGCAGGGCGATGCCGGTGGCGGCCAGTACGTCGCTGGGGTAGTGCAGGCCGAGCACGACGCGCGACAGCGCCACCCCGGCGGTGAACGGCAGCAGCAACGGCGCCAGCCACGGGTAGTAGGCCAGCGCGACCACGCTGAACGACACCGCGTGCAGGGTATGCCCGGAGGGGAAGCTGTACTCGTCCAGCGGCGCCACCCAGGCGCGGATGCGCAGGTCGGCGGCGAACGGGCGCGGGCGCCGGGTCCAGCGCTTGAGGACCTTGTAGAGGGTGAGCGCGACCAGCCCGGTGGCGGCCATGTGCGCCGACGCGCGCAGGCCGTCCATGCCGTCGGCCAGTACCAGCGCGGCCATCAGCAGGTACCAGAACACGCCATCGCCGAGGCGGCTGATGACCGCGAACAGGGTGCGGATGCGGCGCCGGCGGCAGTAGTGGTTGGCGCGCCGGCACCAGCGGGTTTCGCGGGCCAGCAGGCCGTCAGGCGGCAGCAAGGGCATGGGCACGTCTCCGTTGCGACAGTTCGTGCAGCAGTGCCTCGAATTCGGCGACCACGTGGTCCGGATGCAGCCGCTGCATCGCCAGGCTGGCGTTGCCGCCGAGCGATGCGCGCAGGGCCGGGTCGCCGGCCAGGTTCAGCGCGGCGCTGATGAAGCTCTCGTCGTTGTCCACGGCCACGCCGCTGTACCCGCTCTGCAGATGTTCGCGTGCGGCGCCGTAGTCGAAGGCGACCGTGGCCACGCCGCTGGCCATGGCCTCCAGGGTCACGTTGCCGAAGGTCTCGCTGCGGCTCGGGAACAGGAACACGTCGCCGCTGGCGAAGTGGCGGGCAAGCGCCTGGCCGCGCTGGATGCCGCAGAAGACGAAGTCGGGGTTGTCCTGCGCGATGCGCTCGCGCAATGGCCCGTCGCCGACCCAGACGAAGCGTGCGTCCGGGCGCAGTTGCTGGATCCGCCGGAACGCCCGGATCGCCAGCCCGAGGTTCTTCTCCGCGGCGATGCGGCCGACGTGGATCACCGCCAGCCCGCGCGCGTCCAGCCCCCATTCCTGGCGCAGCGCCAGGTCGCGTTGCCGCGGCGAGAACTGCGACGCGTCCACCGCACGCGCCAGCAACCGCGGGTGGTGGAAGCCGTTGCCTTCCAGGAAGTCCTGCAGTTCGCGGGTGGGTACCAGGGTGGCATCACCCTGGTTGTGGAAGCGGCGCATCCAGCCCAGCGCCACGGGCTGCAGCCAGGCTGCGCCGTAGTCGGGCAGATAGGTATCGAAGCGGGTATGCAGGCCGGTGGCGACCGGGATGCCGAGCCGGCGCGCGGTGCGCAGCGCCGACCAGCCCAGCGGGCCCTCGGTGGCGATGTAGACCGCATCGGGGCGCTGCAGGCGCCAGCGCTGCGCCAGCCGGCGCGGGACCGGAAGCCCGAAGCGCAGGCCGGGATAGCGTGGCAGCGCCATCCCGCGCACCAGCAGCTCGTGCGGTTGTGCCAGGTCCTGCGGCTGGCGCGGGCGCACCACGTCCACCTCGTTGCCGCGCGCGCGCAGGCCGCGTTCCAGGCCCTGCACGGTGAGGGCGACGCCGTTGACCTCCGGCGGATAGGTCTCGGTGACGATGGCGTAGCGCATGCGGCCTCCCTTTTGTCGCAAAGGGTCGCCTGGCGCTGTGGCAGCCGGGTGTCAGCGGCGTGCCAGGGATGTGACAGGCCGCCAGCGTGGAAGGGGGCGGCTCCGCGCGCCTCCGGGGGTCAGGCGACGAACGGCCGGAACGAGATGCCCAGCCCGGCCATGCCTTCGGCCTCGCCGACCAGGTCGGCGCGCAGCAGCGGGCGGGCGTCGATGAAGACCTTGTCCAGCACCAGCGACAGGGTGTTGCCGTCCACGCTCAGGTCCAGGGTCGGGATCGGATCGTCCTCGTGCGAACGGTGCAGCAGTACCGCCAGCCGCAGCAGCGCGGCGGTACGCCGGGCCGGCAGCAGCAGGCGGTCGGGCAGGGCGTCGAAGGCGGTCCTGGGCACGCCGCGGCGGTGGGTGCGGATCAGCGCCGCCAGCATCTGCTGCTCCTGGCGCGAGAAGCCGGCGATGTCCGAGTGCTCGATCACGTAGCTGCCGTGGGTGTGGTAGCCGCTGTGGGCGATCATCAGCCCGAGTTCGTGCAGGCGCGCGGCCCAGCCGAGCATGCGCGCGTCGTCGGAGTCCAGCTTCCAGCTCTCGGCGACCTGCTCGAACAGGCGCTGGGCGGTCGCTTCCACGCGCAGCGCCTGGGCGGCGTCGATGTCGTAGCGGCGGGTCAGCGCCGCCACCGATTCGTCGCGCGGGTCGTTGTCGCTGGCGCGGCCCATGATGTCGTACAGGATGCCTTCGCGCATCGCCGCCTTGCTGACCAGCAGTTTCTGCAGGCCCAGCGACTGGAACGCGGCCTCGAGCACCAGCACGCCGCCGGCGATGATCGGGCGCCGCTCGCTGGACAGGGTGGGCAGGTTGATGTCGTTGATGTGGCGGGCGCGCAGCAGCTCGTCGCGCAGCAGCGGCAATGCCTGGGCGGTGATCGCGCCCTTGCTCAGCTTCATCGCCGCACAGATCTCGCTGATCGCCTTGTGGGTGCCGGACGAACCCAGCGCCTCGTCCCAGCCCAGCGCCCGGTACTTGGCGGCGAATGGCTGGAACTCGGCGCCGATCTCGGTCAGCGCGTCCTTCCAGCGCTTCTTGCTCAGCTTGCCGCCGGGAAAAAAGCGGCGGGTGCTGGCGATGCAGCCGGCCTGCAGGCTCTCGCGCTCCAGCGGCTGCATGCCGCTGCCGATGATGAATTCGGTGGAGCCGCCGCCGATGTCGATCACCAGCCGCCGCTGGCCCGGCTTGGGCGGCTGCGCATGGGCCACGCCCAGGTAGATCAGGCGCGCCTCCTCGCGGCCGTTGACCACTTCGATGGCATGGCCCAGCGCGGTCTCGGCGGGCATCAGGAACGACAGCGGCGAGCGCAGCTGGCGCACGGTGTTGGTGGCCAGCGCGCGTACCCGGTAGGGCGGGATGTTGCGGATGCGCTGGCCGAAACGGGCCAGGCATTCGAGCGCGCGCTGCCGCGCCTCGGCCGACAGCCCGCCCTTGCCGTCGAGGCCGTCGGCCATGCGCACGGTCTCGCGCAGGCGGTCGACCACCCGCAGCTGGCCGAGCAGGTAGCGGGCGATGACCATGTGGAAGCTGTTGGAGCCCAGGTCGATGGCGGCCAGCAGGTCGCCGTCCTGCAGGGGGGGAAAGGTCGGGGAGGACTGGGGCATGGCGGAATGGTAGTGGATGGCCGGGGGCGCGTGTCACCCTGTGCGCGGATCCGGAAGCCGGCGCCATGGCCCGGCGCGTGCGCGCGCGCGTCCGGGCCTGCGGGTGCCGCGGCCGCGGCGCGCGGTTACAGCGCTTCCAGCAGCGCCTGCTGCGCCGAATGCGGCGGCTGTCCGGGCTGCGGCGTGCACTTGCGGTAGCGGCCGTCGGCCTGCAGTTCCCAGGCGTTGAGGTTGTCGTCCAGGTAGTTCTGCAGCACCTCGCGGTAGATCCGCCGGGCCAGGTCGCTGTCCAGGATCGGGAAGCAGGTCTCCACGCGCCGCAGCAGGTTGCGCTCCAGCCAGTCGGCGCTGGCGCAGTACAGCTCCGGCGCGCCGTTGTTGCCGAACCAGTAGACGCGGCTGTGCTCCAGGAAGCGGCCGACGATCGAGCGCACCCGGATGTTGTCCGAGACCCCCTCCACCCCGGGGCGCAGGGTGCAGGCGCCGCGCACGATCAGGTCGATCTGCACGCCGGCCTGCGACGCCGCGTACAGGGCGCGGATCACCTGCGGTTCGTTGAGTGCGTTCATCTTGGCGATGATCCGCCCCGGCTTGCCGTCCAGCGCCAGCCGGGTCTCGCGCTCGATCCGCTGCAGCAGGCCGGCATGCAGGGTGAACGGCGACTGCAGCAGGTACTCCATCTTCATCTTCGAGGCCAGCCCGGACAACTGCTGGAACAGCTGGTGCACGTCGTTGCCGATGTCCGGATCGGCGGTGATCAGGCTCAGGTCGGTGTAGGCCCGCGCGGTGCCGCTGTGATAGTTGCCGGTGCCCAGGTGCACGTAGCGGCGCAGCTTGCGGCCCTCGCGGCGCACGACCAGCAGCATCTTGGCGTGGGTCTTGTAGCCGACCACGCCGTAGACCACCTGCACGCCGGCATCCTGCAGGCGATCGGCCAGGCCGAGGTTGGCCTCTTCGTCGAAGCGCGCGCGCAGTTCGACCACCACGGTCACGTCCTTGCCGTTGCGCGCGGCCTGGATCAGCGCTTCGACGATCCCCGAGTCCTTGCCGGTGCGGTACAGCGTCTGCTTGATCGCCAGCACGTTCGGGTCCACCGCCGCTTCGCGGATCAGCTCGAGCACGGTGCTGAACGAGTCGAACGGGTGATGCAGCAGCACATCCCCGCGCGCCACCGCCTCGAAGATGCCTTCGGACGTCTTGAGCACGCGCGGCGTCATCGGCGGGTACTTCAGCTCCGGCCGTTGGACCAGGTCGTAGACCTGGATGACGCGGTTGAGGTTGACCGAACCGTCGATGCGGTAGGCCGCGTTCTCGGACAGGCCGAAGTTCTGCAGCAGGGTCTGCACGATCGCGCGCGGGCAGTCGTGGGCGATCTCCAGCCTTACCGCCGGGCGGTAGCCGCGGTCGACCAGTTCGTCGCGCAGCGCCAGCGCCAGGTTCTCCACTTCCTCCTCGTCCACCACCAGCTCGGAGTTGCGGGTGACCCGGAACTGGTAGGCGCCGCGCACGTCCATGCCCGGGAACAGTTCGTTGACGAAGGTGGACAGCACCGCCGAGAGCAGCACGAAGTTCTGGGTGCCTCCCAGCGACTTGGGCAGCTGGATGATGCGCGGCAGCGAACGCGGCGCGCGCACCAGGGCCAGGTGGCCGGCGCGGCCGAAGGCGTCGGTGCCCTTGAGCACGACCACGATGTTCAGCGACTTGTTGAGGATCTTCGGGAACGGATGCGACGGGTCCAGCCCCAGCGGCGAGAGCACCGGCATGATCTCGTTGCGGAAGTAGGCGCGCAGCCAGCGCCGCTGGCGCGGGGTCCAGGTCGACGGCGAGAGGATGCCGATGCCCGCGTCCTGCAGCGCCGGGCGCAGTACTTCGTTCCAGCAGCGGTACTGCTGTTCCACCAGTTCGGCGGCGCGGTCGTGGATGGCGGTCAGGATTTCCTGCGGGCTCATGCCGTCCGGCGCCGGCGGCAGGCCGAATTCCTGCGCGTGGCGCACCGCCGCGGCGCGGATCTCGAAGAACTCGTCCAGGTTGGTGCAGGAGATGCACAGGAAGCGCAGCCGCTCCAGCAGCGGCACCTGCTCGTCCATCGCCTGCGCCAGCACGCGGAAATTGAAATCCAGCTGCGACAGCTCGCGGTTGATGTACAGCGCCGGGTCGCGCAGCGGGTCGTTGCCGGGGGCCGTGGCAACGGGGGACGGGACGGGAGCGTTCATGCCGGGGAGTCTTCCGTGGACGGTGGCGAGGGGAGGGCGGTGCGCGGGCGGACGTGTTCGGCGTCGAAATGGCAGGCGAAGGTGCTGCCCTGGCCGACTTCGCTGCGGATGTCCAGGCGCGCCTGGTGCAGGCCGAGGATGTGCTTGACGATGGACAGGCCCAGGCCGGTGCCGCCGCTCTCGCGCGAACGGCTGCTGGACACGCGGTAGAAGCGTTCGGTCAGGCGCGGCAGGTGGCTGGCCGGAATGCCATAGCCGGTGTCGGTCACCGCCAGCACCGCGCCGTCGCCCTCGCGGGCGAACGTCAGGGTGATGCGGCCGCCGGCCGGGGTGTAGCGCACCGCGTTGGTGACCAGGTTGGAGAAGGCGCTGTGCAGCTCCTTGTTGGAGCCGGCCAGGTCGACGCCGGCGCTGTCCTCGATGGTGATCGTGTGGCGGCCCTGGCTGTGGGCCTCGGCTTCACGCCGCAGCGAGGCGAGCATCGAGGTCATCGCCACGGTTTCCAGCTCGGTCTGCTGCTGCGATTCCAGCCGCGACAGGGTGAGCAGGTCCTCGACCAGCTGCGCCATGCGCTGGGACTGCTTGCGCATCTCCGCCAGCATCGGCCCGGTGTCCGGGAAATCCTCCGGGTCCATCATGTCCAGGTAGCCATGCACCACCGTCAGCGGCGTGCGCAGTTCGTGCGAGACGTTGGCGACGAAGTCGCGGCGCACCTGTTCCAGGTGCAGCAGCTTGGTCACGTCGCGCGCCACCAGCAGCCAGTGGTGGTCCGAATACGGAATCAGGCGCAGGTGCAGGCGGATGCCCGGATCGACCGGCGAATTGGCATCGAGGATCGGCTCGGCGTTGCGGCCGCCGGCCAGCCAGTGCGCCAGCGGCAGCGGCTGCAGGCGCTCGACCAGCGGCGCATCCATGTCGGCAGGGTGCTGCAGGCCCAGCAGCGCGGTGGCGGCCTCGTTGAACCACTGCACGCGCTGGGTGTTGCGGTCCACCACCACCACCGCGTCGGGCAGCGCCGCGGCCGCCGCGCGGTAGCTGCGCAGCATGTCGATCAGGCGCCGCTTGCGCACCCGCATTTCCTGCTGGTTGCGGTACAGCAGGCGGTCAAGCTCGTTCCACACGCCGGTGCCGCGCGCGGTTTCCCAGCGTTGGCGCGCGGTCAGGCGCAGCAGCACCTGGCGCAGCCGCCAGTAGTGCCAGGCCAGGATCCCGAGTGCGGCCAGTGCCAGCACCAGCGCCGGATGGCCGAGCAGGGCGCCGATCAGCAGGGCCGACAACAGCAACGCGGCCAGGGTGGCCAGCGTCTTCAACCAGGCGGATCGGAATTGGCGGGGCATTGCGCTCTCGGGTGGTGCGGATGGAACCTTGGGAACCGTGACGGGTTATAGCAGGAAGCACGGGCGCCGGCCGCGGCGCCGTGCTCAGACCGAGGCCGAGAAGCGGTAGCCGGCGCCGCGCACGGTCTGCACCATGTTTTCGGCGCCGAACGGTTCCAGGGTCTTGCGCAGGCGGCGGATGTGCACGTCGATGGTGCGCTCCTCCACGTAGACGCTGCCGCCCCACACATGGTCCAGCAGCTGCGAGCGGGTGTAGACGCGCTCGGGATGGGTCATGAAGAAATGCAGCAGGCGGTACTCGGTGGGGCCGATCGAGACCGGCGCGTCGCCGGCGAACACCCGGTGCGCGGCGCCGTCGATGCGGATCGGGCCGATCGCCACGCTGCCGTCCTCGTCATCGTCGCGGGTGCGGCGCATGACCGCGCGGATGCGCGCCAGCAGTTCGCGTGCCGAGAACGGCTTGACCACGTAATCGTCCACGCCGGCCTCCAGCCCGCCGACACGGTCGTTTTCCTCGCCCCGTGCGGTGAGCATGATGATCGGCACGTCGCGGGTCAGCGCCTCCTTGCGCCAGCGGCGGGCAAGCTCCAGCCCGCTGGTGCCCGGCAGCATCCAGTCCAGCAGGATCATGTCCGGCACGCGGTCGGCGATGGCGGTCTGTGCCTCCAGCGCGTCGCCGGCGTGCACCGGCTCGTATTCCCCCTTGCGCAGCGCGAACGCGACCATGTCGCGGATCGCCGGTTCGTCATCGACGATAAGGATGCGTTTCTGCACGTCTTGCCTACCATGAAGCCCATCGGACCGGATGTGCCCAGTAGACTACGGTTTGATGACCGGTTTGTGACATTGCCGGCGGTGTCGTCCCCCGGCCTCCCGCCGGCAGCCCGTGGGGTCAGCGGCGCTGCATGTCCGGGTCGCGCATGCCCAGCCGGCGCATTTCCAGCACGGTCGGCATGATCGCCTCGATCCGAGCGTCCACCCGGGCGCGGCTCACGTAGTCCAGGCCGGGCTGCTTGAGCAGTGCCTGGAACTGCAGCAGGGCCTGCTCCGGACGCCCGTTCAGGTAGGCGGCCTCGGCATAGGCCTCGCTGGCGCGCGCGTTGTCGCCGGCCAGCTCGCAGGCGCGGGCGAAGGTGCGCTGGAACACCGGGTCGTCGCCGGCCCGGGCCAGCAGCGGGCGCAGCATGGCCTGGGCGCGCTTGCCCGCCTCCATGCCGCCCTGCTCGTTGAGCACCTGGGCGTAGGTCAGCGCCACCGGGCGGCTCTGCGGCAGCTTCTGCAGCAATGCGTCGAAGCGGCGGTTGGCGTCGGCGTGGCGGCCATTGCGCGACTCCGCCTCGCCCAGCGCCAGGTTCACCCACAGGTTGTCGGGGTGCTCGGACTGCAGCTGCTGCAACTCCTGCAGGGCCTGCTGCAGCGCGCCGGTGCCATCGCGCAGCTGGGCGATGGCCACGCCATAGCGCTGCGGATCGCTCAGGCCGTCCTTCTGGCTGCGGCGCAGGTCCTGGTACTCGCGCACCAGCTCGGACGGCGTCGGGGCGCTGAGCACGCGCAGGCGCTCGCGGGCCCAGTCGAACTGGCCGCTGGCGCCGCGCGGCAGGCCGATCGACGGCAGCGACAGCTGCAGCGAGCCGGGCAGCAGCGGGTTGCCGCTGGCCCTGGCCGGATCGGGAACCGGGTCGGCCGGGTTCACCCGCTCCTGGCGCACGCCGCCGGGCGTGGTGGTGGTCAGCAGCACCGTGTCCTTCTTGATCTGCTCGGCACGGGCCTTGGCCTCGCTGATGCGGGTGATGTTCACCGGATGGGTGCGCAGGAAGTCGGGCGTCGAGTAACCGCCCTCGTTGCCGCGCATGGCCGCCGACATCCGCTCGAAGAAGCCGGCCATCGCATCGACGTCGTAGCCGCTGCGCGCCAGCGTGCGGATGCCGAGCCGGTCGGCCTCCGATTCGTTGGAACGGGTGAAGTTGATCTGCAGCTGCTGCATCAGGCCCATGCCCGAGCTGATCGCCGCCATGGTGGCGTCGCCGGAGGAGTTGCCGCCGGCCTGCTGCGCCGCGATCACCGCCGCGAGCATGCCCAGCAGGATCGGTATCTGGTCGCGCTGCGCCTTCTCGACGCTGCGCAGCACGTGCTGCTGGGTGACGTGCGAGATTTCGTGCGACAGCACCGCCGCGACCTCGTCCTCGCGCTCGGCGGTCAGCACCAGGCCGGCATTCATGCCGATGTAGCCGCCGAGGGTGGCGAAGGCGTTGATCTGCCGGTCCTTGAGCATGAAGAAGGTGAATTTCTGCTGCGGCTGGGCGCTGTTGGAGCCGAGCCGGGTACCCATGGACTGCAGCCAGTCGTCGACCAGCGGATCGTCCACCAGGTAACCGTAGTTGCGCAGTTCGCGCAGCATCATGCCGCCATACTCGGCCTGCCGCGCCGGGGTGAGCAGTTCGCCGGCGGACGAACCGATGTCCGGCAGCTTGCTGTCCTGGGCCCGGGACAGGGGGGGGGCCAGGGCCAGGGCCAGGGTGATGGCGGTGGCGAGCAGCAGGGTTCGCAAGCGTGGGGCTCCGGTGAGGCTGGGCGGAGGATGACGGGGAAGCGGGTCGCGGGTGTGAAGCACAGGTTAACCCGCAGTGTTCCAGCGTTGGGCGGTGTGATCCGGCGCGCCGCTACCATATAGGGACACCATTCCCCGCGCGGAGTTTCCCGTGAGCAGCCAGACCCCCGAGATCACCATCTACTCCACCGCCGTGTGTCCCTACTGCGTGGCGGCCAAGAATTTCCTCAAGAGCAAGGGCCGCACCTGGAACGAGGTGCGCATCGACCTGGACCCGGCCGAGCGCGAGAAGATGATGGCGCTGACCCGCCGTACCAGCGTGCCGCAGATCTTCGTCGGCGAGGTCCATGTGGGCGGTTACGACGACATGATGGCGCTGCACCGTGCCGGCAAGCTGGAGCCGCTGTTCGCGGGGCAGGGCGCATGAGCGGCGCGGACAAGGACCGCGTGGCCGAATTCACCGAATTCCGCCAGCGCATGAACCAGCGCATCCTGGCCGAACCCAACCAGGTGGTGCGGCGCTTCTTCGCGCTGGATACGCAGACCTACCAGGCCGGCGCGCTGGACGTGAAGACCAAGGAGCTGCTGGGCCTGGTGGCCTCGCTGGTGCTGCGCTGCGACGACTGCATCAGTTACCACGTGGCCCAGTGCAAGGACGCCGGGGTCAGCCGCGAGGAGTTCTTCGAGACCTTCTCGGTGGGCCTGGTGGTCGGCGGCTCGATCGTGATCCCGCACCTGCGGCGCGCGGTGGACTTCCTGGACCAGCTGGAGTCCGGGGCCGCGGAGGCCCCGGCCGGGCACGACCACGGCTGAACCTGCGACCTTGGTCCAGTTGGGGCGGGGCGGGCGGATCAGGCATAATTGACAGTTGAAACTTTTGGATGCGCCTGATCCCGGGCAGCCGGTCGGCGCACGCTCCCCCTCCCAGTTCGGAACCCAAATCATGACGCAGACAATCACCGTCATCCGCGGCGATGGCATCGGCCCGGAAATCATGGACGCCACCCTGTTCGTGCTCGACAAGCTCGGCGCCGGGCTGTCCTACGAGTTCGCCGATGCCGGCCTGGCCGCGCTGGAAAAGCACGGTGAGCTGATTCCGGCCAGCACGCTGGAATCGATCAAGAAGAACAAGGTGGCGCTGAAGAGCCCGCTGACCACCCCGGTCGGTGGCGGCTTCAGCTCGATCAACGTGGCCCTGCGCCGCCAGTTCGACCTGTACGCCAACGTGCGTCCGGCGATCTCGTTCCCGAACACCAAGTCGCGCTACGAGAACGTCGACCTGATCACCGTGCGCGAGAACACCGAAGGCGCCTACCTGTCCGAAGGCCAGGAAGTCTCGGCTGACGGCGAGACGGCGTTCTCCGGCACCCGCATCACCCGCAAGGGTTCCGAGCGCATCGTGCGCTACGCCTTCGAGCTGGCCCGCAGCACCGGCCGCAAGAAGGTCACTGCCGTGCACAAGGCCAACATCATCAAGTCGACCTCGGGCCTGTTCCTGAACGTCGCCCGCGAAGTGGCCGCGAAGTACCCGGAAATCGAGTTCCAGGAAATGATCGTGGACAACGCCTGCATGCAGCTGGTGATGCGTCCCGAGCAGTTCGACGTGATCGTCACCACCAACCTGTTCGGCGACATCATCTCCGACCTGTGCGCCGGCCTGGTCGGCGGCCTGGGCCTGGCCCCGGGTGCCAACATCGGCGAGAGCGCGGCCATTTTCGAAGCCGTCCACGGCACCGCGCCGGACATTGCCGGCAAGGGCATCGCCAACCCGTGCGCGCTGCTGCTGGGCGCCGCGCAGATGCTGGACCACGTCGGCCAGCCGCAGAACGCCGAGCGCCTGCGCAAGGCCATCGTCGCCACCATGGAAGCCAAGGATTCGCTGACCGGCGACCTGGGCGGTACCGGTGGCACCATGGACTTCGCCCGGGCCATCGCCAGCCGCCTGTAACCGCGGCGCGGCATCGAGGAAAGCAGAAAGGGCGCCGATGGCGCCCTTTCTGGTTCCGGCTTGCGCTGGTGGCGGGCCAGGCCTGCAGCACCGCGAACAGGGTGCCGAAGGTCAGCAGCACCGCCTGCAACACGATGCCGTCGAAACGCGCCTCGTAGCGCGCCGGGATCGTGCCCGGGAACAGGCCTTCGAGCAGCGCATGGAGCGGTGCGCTGACCGGCGCCCAGCGCTTCTTGAAGACGGTGGCCATGGCCTGCACGAGGCCGCCGATCAGTCCGCCCCACGGGTACAGGCGCGCGCCGCTGGCGAGCTCGCCGGTATCGGTCAGTGCCGGGTTCCAGGCGAAGGCCGCGGTGGGCGCCGCCAGCAGCAACAGCAGGCGGTCTTGTTGACGGTACCGTTGAGGGTCATCGTCCCGGCGCCGCGCGCGACCACCGCGCCGCTGCCAGGACCGAGGAAGGTGGAGTCGGATAGGGCTGGACTGCCGCTGCGCACGTGGGGCTCGCGGGTCGGGTGCGGATGCCGGCAACATAACCAACCGCCGTCGTGATGAAATCCGCCGTTGACAGACTGCTCCACAGTTCCGACAATAGCCGACCTTTCGGGGGGAACCTCGGGAGATTCACCGCCGGGGTATAGCGCAGTCTGGTAGCGCGCCTGCTTTGGGAGCAGGATGTCGGGGGTTCGAATCCCTCTACCCCGACCATCCGATGCGACCAGCGCGTGTTGGAGTGCGACGATCCGGTCAGAGCGCCCGTAGCTCAACTGGATAGAGCACCGGCCTTCTAAGCCGGCGGTTACAGGTTCGATTCCTGTCGGGCGCGCCAATCGGCGCAAGCGGTGGGTGGTAGTTTTCAGTGGTGGCTGTAGCTCAGTTGGTTAGAGTACTGGATTGTGATTCCAGTGGTCGGGGGTTCGAATCCCCTCAGCCACCCCATTGAACAGAAAGACGCCGGAATGTGCATTCCGGGGTTGAAGGAACTGAAGGGTGCAGGTATCATTTGCCCCCTGATTTTCAGGGCCGTTAGCTCAGTTGGTAGAGCAGTTGACTCTTAATCAATTGGTCCAAGGTTCGAATCCTTGACGGCCCACCAACAAAGACAGCCACCTGGTACGCCAGGTGGCTGTTTTCCTCTAGAGTGAGGGTCCTGCGTTTTCTGCAGGAATCCGGTGTCGCAGGCAGCAGCGCGCACCCATGTTTCAGGGCTGTTAGCTCAGTTGGTAGAGCAGTTGACTCTTAATCAATAGGTCCAAGGTTCGAATCCTTGACAGCCCACCAGACAAGGGCATCCGCTACGGCGGGTGCCCTTTTCTTTGCCTGCTTCCGGGCGTGGCCGGCGCATGCCGCTGCCCTGCGCCCTGCCGTCCCGGCGGTTGGCGGGCCCCGGGGCGATCGCCTGCAGGTGCGGAAGGCGCATCCGGCAGCTTTTTTGCCCGCCGGTCTGCAACAATGCCGGCCGGACGCGAAAGTGGCGGAATTGGTAGACGCCCTGGATTTAGGTTCCAGTGCCGCAAGGCGTGGGGGTTCGAGTCCCCCCTTTCGCACCATCCGTGTGTCTGCCGGATGTTCCCCGGGCGCGCCTGTCCGGGGGCAGGCTGGAAGCGTCAGCCGGAATCGGCGAAACTACAGGGCTGCGGCGGAATCATGTCCGTCGGAAACCGTTCATCTTCCACATCGTGCCGGGGGCCAGGGCGCCACCGGTGGCAGGAGTCCACATGCAAGCTTCGATCGAATCCACCGGCAACCTGGAACGCCGCCTGACCTTCTCCCTGCCGGAGGAGCGCCTGCAGAGCCACATCAACGGCCGGCTCGGCGAGATCGCGCGCACCGTGCGCATCAAGGGCTTCCGTCCGGGCAAGGTGCCGGCCAAGGTGGTCGAGCAGCGTTTCGGCCAGCAGGTGCGCGCCGAGGCGATGGACGGCCTGCTGCGCGAGACCTTCGACGCCGCGCTGCGCCAGCATGAGCTGCGCATCGCCGGCAATCCGCGCATCGACAAGGCCGGCGAAGGCGAATTCGATTTCGTCGCCACCGTCGAACTGGTGCCGGATTTCGGCGATGTCGACGTGACCAAGCTGACCGTCGTGCGCCACAGCGCCGAAGTCACCGACGCCGACATCGACCAGATGATCGAGAACCTGCGCCAGCAGCGCCGCAGCTGGAAGGCGGTCGCGCGTGGCGCGCAGGAAGGCGACCTGGTCGCGCTGGAAACCTGGTCGCAGGCCGGTGACGAGCGGCTGCCGGCCGAAGGCGCCGAGCAGGGCACCATCATCATCGGCCAGGGCATGATGTTCGAGCAGATCGAGCAGGGCCTGGTCGGCCTGGCCAAGGGCGAAGAGAAGACGCTGGACGTCGCGTTCCCGGCCGACTGGCGCGTGCCGGCCCTGGCCGGCAAGAACGTCAAGGTCACGGTCAAGGCCACCGAGGTGTCCGAGCCGGTGGTGCCGGAGGTCGATGCGGCCTTCATCAAGAGCTTTGGCGTGAAGAACGGCGAGCTGGCGCAGTTCCGCGCCGACATCCGCGCCAACCTGGAGCGCGAGCTCAAGGGTGCGCTGATGAACCGCCTGCGCCGCGAAGTGGGCGAGCAGCTGATCGCCGCCTATGCGTCGGTCGAGCTGCCGCCGCGCCTGGTCGAGAACGAGGCCCGTGCCATGCTGGCCCAGCAGGTCGACGCGATCCGCCGCCAGGGCGGCAACCCGGGCCAGGTGCCGGCCGATGCCCACGAGGGCTTCAAGGACGCCGCCTCCAAGCGCGTGCTGGTCGGCCTGCTGGTCGGCGAAGTCGCACGCCGCAACGACCTGCGCCTGGATCCGAAGCGCCTGAACGAAACCATGCGCCTGATCGCCTCGACCTACGAAGAGCCCGAGCAGGTCATTGAGATGTACCGCAACGACCCCCAGCTGATGAGTGGCCTGCAGAACCGCGTGATGGAAGAGCAGGTCATCGACTGGATCGCCGAGCGCGCCCAGCACACCGAGCAGGTGCTGACGTTCCAGGAAGCGATCCGCCCGTAAGGCGGTCGCTCCACCCGCCCCGCGCCCTGGCGCGGGGTGATGTTTCCCCGTCAAGATTAGGTGCCCCACGTAATGGACAACCGAGCCAAAGCCCTGAACCTGGTTCCAATGGTGGTCGAACAGACCAGCCGCGGCGAGCGCGCCTATGACATCTATTCGCGCCTGCTGAAGGAGCGCCTGATTTTCCTGGTCGGCCCGATCGACGACCACATGGCGAACCTGGTGGTGGCGCAGCTGCTGTTCCTGGAAGCGGAAAACCCGGAAAAGGACATCAGCATCTACATCAACTCGCCCGGTGGCGTGGTCACCGCCGGCATGGCGATCTACGACACCATGCAGTACATCAAGCCGGACGTGAGCACCATCTGCGTCGGCCAGGCCGCCTCGATGGGCGCGCTGCTGCTGGCGGCGGGCGCGGCCGGCAAGCGCTTCGCGCTGCCCAATTCGCGGGTGATGATCCACCAGCCGCTGGGCGGCTTCCAGGGCCAGGCCACCGACATCGACATCCACGCCCGCGAGATCCTGACCCTGCGTGCGCGCCTGAACGAGGTGCTGGCCAGGCACACCGGGCAGTCGCTGGAGACCATCGCGCGCGACACCGAGCGCGACAACTTCAAGAGCGCCGCCGATGCCCAGGCCTATGGTCTGGTGGACCAGGTCCTGGAGCGGCGTCCCGACGAGTCGATCCAGCCGGCGTGACCGGCCTAAGTAGCCGAAAACACGGCGTTTTCTGCAGGGTCGGAAGTGGACTGGCGTCCATCCGGCCCTGTGCTATTCTCGAAATCGAACCCCCTGTTCACGGGGGGAGCAACTGGGTAAGCGAAGCATGAGCGAAGACCGGCAAGGTCGTTCCGGAGACAGCGGCAAGATCCTTTACTGCTCGTTCTGCGGCAAGAGTCAGCATGAAGTACGCAAGCTGATCGCGGGTCCGAGCGTGTTCATCTGCGATGAATGCGTGGAGCTGTGCAACGACATCATCCGCGAGGAACTTGAGGAAAAGGCGCAGTCGGCACGCAGTTCGCTGCCCAAGCCGCGCGAGATCCTCGAGGTCCTGGACCAGTACGTGATCGGCCAGAACCGCGCCAAGCGTACGCTGGCGGTGGCCGTGTACAACCATTACAAGCGCATCGAGAGCCGTCAGAAGAGCGACGACGTCGAGCTGTCCAAGTCCAACATCCTGCTGGTCGGCCCGACCGGCTCGGGCAAGACGCTGCTGGCCGAGACGCTGGCGCGGCTGCTCAACGTGCCGTTCACCATGGCCGATGCGACCACGCTGACCGAAGCCGGCTATGTCGGCGAGGACGTGGAGAACATCATCCAGAAGCTGCTGCAGAAGTGCGACTACGACGTCGAGAAGGCGCAGCAGGGCATCGTCTACATCGACGAAATCGACAAGATCTCGCGCAAGAGCGAGAACCCGTCGATCACCCGCGACGTGTCCGGCGAAGGCGTGCAGCAGGCCCTGCTGAAGCTGATCGAAGGCACCGTGGCCAGCGTGCCGCCGCAGGGCGGGCGCAAGCATCCGCAGCAGGAATTCCTGCAGGTGGACACCAAGAACATCCTGTTCATCTGCGGCGGTGCATTCGCCGGCCTGGACAAGGTCATCCAGCAGCGCTCCAGCGAGGCCGGCGGCATCGGTTTCGGCGCCAAGGTCAAGAGCAGCGAGCGCAAGCAGGAAGTGGGCAAGGTGCTGGCCGAGGTCGAGCCCGAGGACCTGATCAAGTTCGGCCTGATCCCGGAGTTCGTCGGCCGCCTGCCGGTGGTGGCGACCCTGGAGGAGCTGGACGAGACGGCGCTGGTCAGGATCCTGACCGAACCGAAGAACGCCATCACCAAGCAGTTCAAGAAGCTGTTCGAGATGGAGAACGTCGAGCTCGAGTTCCGCCCGGACGCGCTGTCGGCCATCGCCAAGAAGGCGCTCAAGCGCAAGACCGGCGCGCGCGGCCTGCGCACCATCGTCGAGTCGGTGCTGCTGGACACCATGTACGACCTGCCGTCGCAGGAGAACGTGAGCAAGGTGGTGGTGGACGAATCGGTCATCGAGCACAAGTCCGAGCCGTACGTGATCTACCAGACGCCACCGGCCAAGGCCGCATCCGGTGACTGAATAGGCGTGTCGGGACGTCCTGTCCACGCCAGGTGAAGCCCGGTTCAGGTGCTTCCCCGACGCCACTTGCATCACCCCGCCGATGGCCCCATAACGGGGCCATCGGCTTTTTTCATGGCCACCCCCGAATCCAAGTGGAGCCCCCCATGGCCCAGTCCCAAACCGAAGTCCTCGACCTGCCGGTCCTGCCGCTGCGCGACGTGGTGGTGTTCCCGCACATGGTCATCCCGCTGTTCGTCGGGCGCGACAAGTCCATGCAGGCGCTGGAGCGGGCGATGGAAGCGGACAAGCGCATCCTGCTGGTCGCGCAGAAGTCGGCCGAGACCGATGATCCCGCCGCCGCCGACCTGTACACCGTCGGTACCCTGGCGCAGGTGCTGCAGCTGCTGAAGCTGCCCGACGGCACCATCAAGGTGCTGGTCGAGGGCCTGGCGCGCGTGGCCGTGGACAGGATCCGCGAGCAGGACGGCGCGCTGCAGGGCGCCGGCACCGAGCTGGAATCGGACGAGTCGCGCGAGTCGCGCGAGATCGAGGCGATCGCGCGTTCGCTGATGTCGCTGTTCGAACAGTACGTCAAGACCAACCGCAAGCTGCCGCCGGAGCTGCTGCAGACCCTGAACGGCATCGAGGAGCCGTCGCGGCTGGCCGACACCATCGCCGCGCATATCGGCGTGCGCCTGGCCGACAAGCAGAAGCTGCTGGAAACGCTGCAGGTCGGCGACCGGCTGGAGATGCTGGTGGGTCTGGTCGATGGCGAGATCGACGTGCAGCAGCTGGAAAAGCGCATCCGCGGCCGGGTCAAGTCGCAGATGGAGAAGAGCCAGCGCGAGTACTACCTCAACGAGCAGATGAAGGCCATCCAGAAGGAGCTGGGCGACCTGGACGACGCGCCGGGCGAACTGGACGAGCTGGCGCGCAAGATCGCCGAGGCCGGCATGCCCAAGGCAGTCGAGGCCAAGGCCAGGAACGAACTCAACAAGCTCAAGCAGATGTCGCCGATGTCGGCCGAGGCCGCGGTCGTGCGCAACTACCTGGAGTGGCTGCTGGGCGTGCCGTGGAAGAAGCGCACCAAGGTGCGCAAGGACCTGAAGGTCGCCCAGGACACGCTCGACGCCGATCACTACGGGCTGGACAAGGTCAAGGACCGCATCCTCGAGTACCTGGCGGTGCAGTCGCGGGTGAAGCAGATGAAGGGCCCGATCCTGTGCCTGGTCGGGCCGCCGGGCGTGGGCAAGACCTCGCTGGGCCAGTCCATCGCCAAGGCCACCAACCGCAAGTTCGTGCGCATGAGCCTGGGCGGCGTGCGCGACGAGGCCGAGATCCGCGGCCACCGCCGTACCTACGTCGGCTCCATGCCCGGGCGCATCGTGCAGAACCTCAACAAGGTGGGCAGCAAGAACCCGCTGTTCGTGCTCGACGAGATCGACAAGATGTCGATGGATTTCCGTGGCGACCCGTCGTCGGCGCTGCTGGAAGTGCTCGACCCCGAGCAGAACAACGCCTTCAACGACCACTACCTGGAAGTGGACCTGGACCTGTCCGAAGTGATGTTCGTGGCGACCTCCAACTCGCTCAACATCCCCGGCCCGCTGCTGGACCGCATGGAGGTGATCCGCATCCCGGGCTACACCGAGGACGAGAAGCTCAACATCGCCACCCGCTACCTGGTGCCCAAGCAGCTCAAGGCCAATGGCCTGCAGCCGGAGGAACTGGCCATCGACGAGGACGCGATCCGCGACATCGTGCGCTACTACACGCGCGAGTCCGGCGTGCGCAACCTCGAGCGCGAAATCGCCAAGATCTGCCGCAAGGTGGTCAAGGAGATCGCGCTCGCCGGCCCGCAGCCGACCAGGAAGACGGCCCGGAAGGCCGCGAAGAAGTCCCGGGCGCTGGTGGTGGTCGACGCCGCCAACCTGGACAGGTATCTGGGCGTGCGCCGCTTCGACTTCGGCCGTGCCGAGGAGGAGAACGAGGTCGGCCTGGTCACCGGCCTGGCCTGGACCGAGGTCGGCGGCGACCTGCTGCAGATCGAATCGACGCTGATTCCGGGCAAGGGCGCGGTGACGCTGACCGGCCAGCTCGGCAACGTGATGAAGGAATCGGCGACGGCGGCGCTGTCGGTGGTGCGCGCCCGCGCGCAGGCGCTGGGCATCGACGTGGACTTCCTGCAGAAGCACGACGTGCACCTGCACGTGCCCGATGGCGCCACGCCCAAGGACGGCCCCAGTGCCGGCATCGCCATGGTCACCTCGCTGGTGTCGACGCTGACCCGGGTCCCGGTCAAGGCCGATGTCGCCATGACCGGCGAGATCACCCTGCGTGGCCGCGTCACCGCCATCGGCGGGCTGAAAGAGAAGCTGCTGGCCGCGCTGCGCGGTGGCATCCGCACGGTGATCATCCCGGAGGAGAACCGCAAGGACCTGGCCGACATCCCGGCCAACGTGACCCGCGACCTGGACATCATCCCGGTGAAGTGGATCGATGAAGTGCTGGACATCGCGCTGGAGGCGCCGCTGGCGCCGAAGAAGGTGCGCAAGAACGGCCAGCGCGTGGCGGTGCGGGGGCGGGCGAAGGCAGCTCCGGCCGCGCGCGTCAAGCACTGATGATGAACGCAAAATCCCTTGAAACCCGCGTCGTTATTGGCTTTTCGGCTTGCGTGGGTAGGGGGGCGCTGGTATAAAAGTGCGACTCACGCGCCCGCTCGATGAGCGGGCGGCGTGTTTGCAGGATCTTACGGCCGCCGCCGCCGCTGTGATGGCGACGACCAATCCAATCTATTCCGCGGATTGCCGCATAGGGAGTTATTACATAATGAACAAGACCGAATTGATCGACGGCGTTGCCGCTGCTGCTGACCTCTCCAAGGCCGAAGCCGGCCGTGCGGTCGATGCCGTCGTCGCCGAGATCACCAAGGCGCTGAAGAAGGGCGACGCCGTGACGCTGGTGGGTTTCGGTACCTTCCAGGTCCGCGAGCGTGCCGAGCGCACCGGTCGCAACCCGAAGACCGGCGACACCATCAAGATCGCCGCGTCGAAAAATCCTGCTTTCAAGGCTGGTAAAGCCCTGAAGGACGCTGTAAACTAAGCGGCTCACCGGGGGTGCTTAGCTCAGTGGTAGAGCGTCTCCCTTACAAGGAGAGGGTCGGGGGTTCGAAACCCTCAGCACCCACCACGTAAAAGCACCGTCGAGCAGTATTGAAAGTGGAGCGGTAGTTCAGCTGGTTAGAATGCTGGCCTGTCACGCCGGAGGTCGCGGGTTCGAGTCCCGTCCGCTCCGCCAGTTTCAAGAGGGCCCCTGAGCAATCGGGGGCCTTGCTTTCTCTCCACTCTTCCGGAGTGGTGCTGGAAGCGAACAATCAAGTGCGGAGCGGTAGTTCAGCTGGTTAGAATGCTGGCCTGTCACGCCGGAGGTCGCGGGTTCGAGTCCCGTCCGCTCCGCCAGTTCCACCCGCCACTGCATGCAGTGGCACCCCGGTCGCGATGTCGGCCGGTAGCAGTTGCAATATGCGGAGCGGTAGTTCAGCTGGTTAGAATGCTGGCCTGTCACGCCGGAGGTCGCGGGTTCGAGTCCCGTCCGCTCCGCCATTGATTCGAAGCCCCGGGCAGAAGCCCGGGGCTTTTTTTTCGCCATCCGCCCTGGCCCTGGCGGCTGCCATGGCAACGACGTCGTGCGTGGACGGGGGCGCACGCCCGCTCCGGTTGGGAGTCAGGCGGGAAGCGGGTTACACTGCCCGGCTCGCCAATCAGGCCTTGATTTTCCCATGCTGCAGAAACTCCGCGACAAGACCTCGGGCTGGATCGTGACCGTGATCCTGGGGCTGCTGATGATTCCGTTCCTGTTCGTGATCGACAACAGCTATCTGGGCGGTGTCGGTGCGCAGAACGTCGCCAAGGTATCCGCACCGCCGTCGTGGTGGCGCTCGGCGCCGTCGTGGTGGCCGATGTCGTTCCTGTGGAACCACCATGAGATCAGTGTCGAGGATTTCCGCACGCGCTTCGAACAGGCGCGCATGGAGGCCCGCCAGCAGCAGGGCGACAATTTCGATCCGCGCGAGTTCGAGACCACCGAGAACAAGCGGGCCGTGCTCGACCAGCTGATCGACGAGCAGGTGGTGCGGCTGGCCGCCGAAGACGCGCGGATCGTGATCGGCGACGAGGCGGTGCGCAATTACATCGCCGCGATCCCGGCATTCCAGCGCGACGGCAAGTTCGATGCCGAGCAGTACCGCCTGGTGCTGGCACAGAGCCAGCCGCCGCGCACGCCGGATATGTTCGACCAGGTGGTCCGCACCAGCCTGCAGCAGTCGATCATCCCGACCGCGCTGGCGCAGTCGGGCTTTGCCACCAAGGGCGAGAGCGAGCGCCTGCTGAAGCTGCTGGGCGAGACGCGCGACGTGGAGTTCGCCATGCTGCCGGCGCCGGAAGCCGACACCGCCGCGGTGGACGACGCGCAGATCAAGCAGTGGTACGACACCCATACCCGCGATTTCATGCAGCCGGAAAGCGTGTCCATCGAGTACGTCGAGCTGGATGCGGCGCGCATGCCTGCGGCCACGCCGGCGGACGAGGCGGCCCTGCGCCGCCGCTATGAGGAAGAGAAGGCGCGCTTCGTCAAGCCGGAGCAGCGCCTGGCCTCGCACATCCTGATCAGCGCCGGCAGCGACGCCGCCGCGCAGAAGGCCGCCGAAGCCAAGGCCGCCAAGCTGGCCGCCGACGCCAGGCAGCCGGGTGCCGACTTCGCCGCGCTGGCCAAGGCCAATTCCGACGATCCGGGCTCCAAGGCCGAAGGCGGCGACCTGGGTTGGGTCGAGCATGGCGTGATGGTGAAGCCGTTCGAGGATGCGCTGTTCGCCATGCAGCCGGGTGAGATCAGCGGCCCGGTGAAGACCGAGTTCGGTTACCACGTGCTGAAGCTGCGCGAGGTCAAGGGCGGCGAGGGGCGTCCGTTCGAAGAGGTGCGCGACCAGCTGGCGGCCGAGCAGCTGCAGGCCGATACCGAGCGCGCCTTCAACGAACTGGGTGGGCGCCTGGTGGACCTGGTCTACAAGAATCCGACCGTGCTCGATTCGGCGGCCAAGGAAGTGGGCCTGCCGGTGCAGACGCTGGGGCCGTTCACCCGCGCCACCGCCAGCGGCATCGCCGCCAACCCGGCGGTGCTGCGTGCGGCGTTCTCCGATGCGCTGAAGGAGGACGGTACGGTCAGCGACCCGATCGAACTGGGCCCGAACCACAACGTGATGATCCGGGTGACGGCGCATACGCCGGAGCAGGCCATCCCGCTGGCGCAGGCGCGCGAGCAGGTGATCGCCGCGGTGCGTGCGCACCGTACCGAGGAAGCGGCCAGGAAGGCGGCCGATGCGCTGCTGGCCAAGCTGCAGGGTGGGCAGACGCTGCAGGCGCTGGCCGAGGGCGAGAAGCTGCAGCTGTTGCCGATGCCGGGCCTGCCGCGCTCGGCACCGATGCCAACGGCCGCCGCCAATCGTGCGGTGTTCAGCGTGGCGCCGCCGACCGACGGCAAGCCGAGCTACGGCAAGGTGGAGATGGACGGCGGCCGCTATGCGGTGTTCGCGGTGACCAAGGTCACCCCGGGCGACCTGAAGGAAGTGCCGGAGCCGCAGCTGGCGATGCTGAAGCAGCAGCTGAGCCAGCTCGACGGCGCGGCGGCGGCCAAGGCCTTCGTCGACGGCCTGCGCAAGCGCTTCAAGGTGCAGGTGCAGGAATCGCAGCTCTGACCCCCGGGGGCGTGGCCGGGGCGTTGCAGTGAACGCCCCGCAGGTCCCATGAAGCAGAAAGCCCGGCATGCAGCCGGGCTTTCGCGTTTTTGCCGTCGGTGGCGTCAGCGCCGGGTCAGCGGCTTTCCTCGAAACGCAGCACCATGCCGGGCTTGAGGATCGCGTTGGCATCCAGGTTGTTGCGGGAAAGCAGGGTCTTGACCGGAATGCCGTACCGGCGCGCGATCGTCCAGGCCGATTCGCCGCTGCGGACCGTATGGCCACGTCCCGTGCCGGTGGCGCCCGCGATGGCCACGGCACTACTGGCGACATCGACGCGGGCCGGGGCGGGCAGTGCCGCCGCTGGCGTGGTGGATGCCGCGATCTGGCTTTCGCTGCCCAGGACCATGTCCGGCAGTGCCGGCGCCAGCACCCGGGTACCGGCGCGCTTGCCGGTGACGGCCGGATTGAGCCGGGCCACACGCGCCGGGTCCAGCGCATTGCGCGCCGACCAGTCGGCCAGGCTGGTACCGGCCGGCAGCGCATGTCCGCGCAGGACCGGTACCGGGCGGTCCAGGGCCGCCATCAGCTCCGGCTCCTTCTCCGCCTGTTCGAGCACGCATGCCAGGGCATGCAGCTTCTCGACATACGCATGGGTGATCGGCGACAGGCCCGGCAGCTCGGCTGGACGCGCGTTCTGCGCGTTCATGCCGCCGCGGCGCAGCGCCTGCAGGATGCGGTACTCGCCCGCGTTGTAGGCCATGACGGCCAACTGCCAGTCGCCGCCGAACATGCCGTAGAGCGTTTTCAGGTAGCGCACCGCGGCGCGGGTGGAATCGACCGCGGACAGCCGGCCGTCATAGCCGCTTTCCATCGGCACCCGGTGGTTGCGCGCGGTGGTGGCGATGAACTGCCACAGCCCGGCCGGGCCGCTGGCGTTGCGCGCGCCCGGTCGATAGCCGCTTTCCACGAAGGGAATCAACGCGAATTCGGTGGGCAGGCCGGCCGCGCGCAGCTCGTCCACCACATAACCGAACAGTGGCAGGGCGTCATCCTCGACATTGCCCAGGCGTGACGGCGCGTGCGCGAACTGCCTGCGCCAGCGCGGGCTGGTGGCGTCCGCATCGCATTGCGCCATCGCCAGGCCCTCGCGGAAGCTGGCGAATATCTGGTGGCCATTGCGGGTGAGCGGCGCCGGCAGTGCCGCCGGGTCGGCGGGCAGGGCCGCGAGCGAGGCGATGTTCTGGGTCAGGCCGGCGGTGGCCGGCAGCGACTGCGCGCCGGCGGTGACGCCGGCACCGGCGCCGAGCAGCAGCCCCAGCGCCAGGGACAGGCCGCGCCGCCTCACGCGCGGAAACCGTCTTTCCAGCGCCGTAATTCGGCGAACACTTCCACTTCGTCCAGCGGCGCGCGGCCCAGCCGCGCGGCGATGGCCTGGCGCACGGGTTCGGCATGCGTGCGCAGGAAGGGATTGCATTCCAGTTCGCTGGCCAGCAGCGAGGGAACGGTCGGGCGGGAGCGGCTGCGCATGTCCATGGCTTCCTGTTGGCGGCGATGCAATGCCGCGTTGGTGGGATCGACATGCCGCGCGAACACGGCATTGCCCAGCGTGTACTCATGCCCGCAGCAGACCTGCGTCTGCGCCGGCAGTGCCGCCAGCCGCCGTAGCGAGGCCAGCATCTGGGCGGGCGTACCTTCGAACATGCGTCCACAGCCCAGGCTGAACAACGCGTCGCCACAGAACAGATGACCGTGGCCATGGAAGGCGATGTGGCTCCGGGTGTGGCCGGGGACGGACAGCACCGAAAACGCGAAGCCGGCCGATTCTACCCGGTCGCCATCGCCCACTCTTTCACATTTCAGGTGAATCCGTTCATCTTCCGGTGCGAAGACCGCCAGGTCGGGCCAGCGTGCGCGCAGTTCCGCCACCCCGCCGACGTGGTCGTCGTGGTGGTGGGTAAGCAGCACGGCGGCCGGCCGCATGCCCTGCGTGGCCGCGTCCAGGACCGGTTGCGCCTGGCCGGGATCGACGAACACGGTGCTTCCATCCGGCGCCTGCAGCGCCCAGATGTAGTTGTCCTGGAATGCAGGCAGGGCGGTCAGTCGCATAGAATTGGACCATGCCTGCCGCCCCGTTCCCCCGTCAAGCTGCAGTCTCGGCCTGGTTTGAGAAGACTGGAGCGGCGGCGATGCGGGCCGCGGAGCAGCGCCACCTGCTCGATCAGGTCGGCGGGTTTCCCGCGCAGCCCTGGCTGTGGCTGGCTCCCTGCGCGACCTGGCTGCCCGCCGAGGCGCCCGCCGGGCGCGGGGTGCGGCTGCACCGGGCGGCCGACGGGCACGGCTGGGGCGGCGACGTGTGCTGCGCGCTGCCGCTGCCGCTGCCCTCGGAGGCGGTCAACGCGATCGTCCTGCAGCATGTCGCCGCGCTGGACCTGGAACCGCTGTTGTCCGAGTGCGCGCGGGTGCTGATGCCCGGTGGCCGGCTGTGGATGACCCTGCTCAACCGCTACAGTCCCTACCGTGCCCACTGGCAATGGCAGGGCGCGCGGCCGCCATCGGCCACGCGCTGCCAGTCGCGGCTGCAGCGCGAGGGGCTGCGGGTCCGCTCGGTGCGCCATTTCGGACCGCTGTGGCGCGATGCCGGGACTGCCGGCGGCAAGGCGTTGCCGGCATTGCGCGCGGTCCGCGTACTGGAATTCGAGAAGCGTGCGGCGGCCTTCATCGGCCCTGAAGCCGCCCGCCCCGTGGGTTGGGGCGGACCGGTGGCGACTTGACGCTTCACTCAACGGAACAACATGAAATCAATCGAGATACATACCGACGGCGCCTGCCTCGGCAACCCCGGGCCGGGCGGCTGGGCGGCGCTGCTGCGTTACAAGGCGCACGAACGCGAACTGTCCGGGGGCGAGGCCCATACCACCAACAACCGCATGGAGCTGATGGCGGCCATCGCCGGGCTGGAGGCGCTCAACGAACCGTGCACCATCATGCTGCAGACCGATTCGCAGTACGTGCGGCAGGGCATCACCGAGTGGATGCCCGGCTGGGTGCGGCGCCACTGGAAGACCGCGGGCGGCGACCCGGTGAAGAACCGCGACCTGTGGGAGCGCCTGCACGCGGCCACCCAGCGGCACCAGATCGAGTGGCGCTGGGTGAAGGGCCACAACGGCGACCCGGACAATGAACGCGTGGACCAGTTGGCCCGCGATGCCGCAATCCGCGTGCGCGATGGCGCCGCCAGCAACCGGGGTTGAGCATGCGCCAGATCGTCCTTGATACCGAAACCACCGGCCTGGAGTGGAAGAAGGGCAACCGCGTGGTCGAAATCGGCTGCGTCGAACTGCTCGAGCGCCGGCCCAGCGGCAACAACTTCCACCGTTACCTCAAGCCCGACTGCGAGTTCGAGGCCGGCGCCCAGGAGGTGACCGGCCTGAGCCTGGAATTCCTGGCGGACAAGCCGCGCTTCGAGGAGGTCGTCGACGAATTCCTGGCCTACGTCGATGGCGCCGAGCTGATCATCCACAACGCCGCGTTCGACATGGGCTTCCTCGAGAACGAGATGGCGTTGCTGGGCAGGGGCCCGCTTGCCGAGCGGGTGAGGGTGACCGATACGCTGGCGATGGCGCGCGAGCGCTTCCCCGGCCAGCGCAATTCGCTGGACGCATTGTGCAAGCGCCTGGGCGTGGACAATTCGCACCGCCACCTGCACGGCGGCCTGCTCGATGCCCAGATCCTGGCCGACGTCTACATCGCGCTGACCTCGGGGCAGGAGGAGATCGGCTTCGGCCTGCCGGAGTCCGAGATCATGGGCGCGGCGGGCGCGGTACAGGCGTTCGATGCCGCGGTCCTGCTGCCGCGTCCGCGGGTAGTGGCCACGGCTTCGGAACTGCAGGCGCACCAGGCGCGCCTTGAGCGCCTGCGCAAGAAGGCCGGCCATGCCTGGTGGGATGGCGCCAGGCCCGAGGACGTGGCCGGCGCGTAACCGACGGCGGCAACGACTGCCGCCCGTCGGACCGTGCTCAGTGGCAGCGCACCAGCAGTGCGGTGATGTTGTCCGAACCGCCGCCGTCCAGCGCGGCGGCCACCAGCGTGTCCACGCATTCCTGGGCGCTGCAGTCGGCCTGCGCCAGGGTCTGCGCCAGGTTGCGGTCGTCCACCTCCTCGGTCAGCCCGTCGCTGCACAGCAGCAGCTGCATTCCCGGGCGCAGTTCGCCGGTCATGGTGGCGACGTTGAGGTGGGCCGGATCGGTGACGCCCAGTGCCTGGGTGACGACGTTGCGGTGCGGGTGGGCGCGGGCCTGCTCGACGGTCAGCGAGCCCTGCGCGATCAGCTCCTGCACGTAACTGTGGTCCTGGCTCAACTGCGCCAGCTTGCCGTCGCGCCACAGGTAGGCGCGGCTGTCGCCGACCCAGGCCACCTCGAAGCGGTTGCCCTGCACCCGCGCGGCGACCACGGTAGTGCCCATGGGCAGGCTGTCGTTGCGCCGGCGCGAGGCGCGGATGATCTCCTCGTCGGCGATGCGGATGGCCTGCGGCAGCGCGGTGCCGCCACGTACTTCGCGCACGATGGCCTCGCGCGCCAGCGCGCTGGCGACTTCGCCGCAGGCGTGGCCGCCCATGCCGTCGGCGACCAGCCATAGTCCCAGCTCGCCGTCACCGTAATAGGTGTCCTCGTTGAGCTGGCGGCGCAGGCCGACATGGCTGAGGTGTCCGAATTCGATCATGGGCGCCCGCGGTGGGCCGTTTCCGGTGGAAAGGCGTTTCATCATCGCGTCCGTACCGGTACACGGCAAGAGCCGCGGGCGCGCCTGCCGGGCGGCAGGCCGGCGCGCGGAACCGGGCAGGGCGGGCGGGCAGGCGGCTGCGCGGTGAAAAAACCGCTTGTCCGCGCTGCCAAGGCCTCGTATCATTCGCAGCCCGGTACGCCGGGAACCACCGGGAAGGTGGCAGAGTGGTTGAATGTACCTGACTCGAAATCAGGCATACGTTAATAGCGTATCGGGGGTTCGAATCCCCCCCTTCCCGCCAGATCTGGAAACGGCCCCCGACGGGGCCGTTTTCGTTTCCGGCCCGCGGGCCGGCGCCACGCGCGGCGGTGCCGGCCGCTACACTGCTTGCCTCGTTTCCCTGGTGTCCGTCATGTCCGAAATCCTGGTGCCCGTCTCCTTCGGCGAACTGCTCGACAAGATCTCGATCCTGCAGATCAAGTCCGAGCGCATGAGCGATGCGGCCAAGCTGGCGAACGTGCGCAACGAACTGGCGGCGCTGGAGCGCACCTGGAGCGCGCATCCGGCGGCGAGCCGGGAGATCGATGGCCTGCGCGCGGAACTGAAGGCGGTCAACGAGCGGCTGTGGGACATCGAGGACGACATCCGCCTCAAGGACAAGGCGCAGGCGTTCGACGCGGGGTTCGTCGAGCTGGCGCGCAGCGTGTACTTCCAGAACGACGAGCGCGCGCGGATCAAGAAGGCGATCAACCTGGCGCTGGGGTCGGGCTACGTGGAAGAAAAGTCCTACGCGGACTACCGCGCGCGCTGAACCCGTGCGCGCCGGGCTGCGGGCCCGGCCCGGGGCCCTCAGCCGGCGTGGTCGGCCACGTAGCGCTCGAACGCGGCGATGGCGTCGTCCACGGTGACCAGGTCCATGACCCCGTCGAACTCGATCTTCGTGCCCCATTTCAATTCGGCGGCGGGCCTGCGCAGGAAGCGGCGCGCCGCGGCGTCGTAGCGATCCACGCAGTAACGGCGGTCCGAATACGGGCCGCTGCGCGCGGGGTTGCTGGCCGCATGCAGGCCCAGCACCTTGGTGCCGACCGCGTTGGCGATGTGCATGGGCCCCGAATCGGGCGTGATCAGCAGGTTGGCGCGGGCCAGCAGGGCCGGCAGCTGCTTGAGGGTGTCGCGGCCGACCAGGTCCAGTGCCGGCGCGCGCATCGCCGCCAGGATCGCGTCGGCGGTGTGCCGTTCCAGCTCGCTGCGGCCACCGCACAGCACCACCCGCCAGCCGCGGGCGGCGGCATGGTCGGCAACCGCCGCGTAGCGGTCGGCATGCCAGTTGCGGCGCGCGTGGCTGGAGCAGGGCGAGATCATCAGCACCGGGCGGCCATCGTCGTCCCATTGCGCGCGCGCCCAGTCGTGGGCCTCGGCCGGCGTGGCCAGGTCCCAGCTCACCGTGGTCTGCTTCAGTCCCAGCGGCTCGCAGAAGCTGCCGATGGCGTCGAGCACGTGGATGCCGGGGCGGTCGGGGATGCGCTCGTTGATGAACAGCCCGTGCAGGTCCTTGGAGCGCGAGCGGTCGTAGCCGATGCGGCGCCGGGCGGGGATGAAGGCCGACAGTACGTTGGCGCGGAAGGCGACCTGCATCTGCAGCAGCGCGGCGAAGCCGGTCGCGGGCAGTTCGCGCCGCAGCGCGCGCATGCCGGCCAGCCCGGACTTCTTGTCGTAGACGTGGAACACCACGCCGGGCAGCCCCTCGAGCAGGCGGTGCCCGGCCTTGTCGATCACCCAGTGCAGCTCGACGCCCGGCCGGGCCTGCTGCAGGGTGCGCACCAGCGGGACCACGTGGGTCACATCCCCGAGTGCGGACAGGCGCAGGAGGCACATTGGGGAGGACGCTGAAGGCATGGTGTTGTTAGACTCGCGGTGAATGGTCGCTTTCGACGCCACTGAAGCGCTGACGCCTTGCCGCGAAGGCCGCGGCTATGGCGCCATTCTGTTCGACCGCCAACATCTGCGGCAAGCCGAAACCAGCTTGTTTTCGCCTGCGCACTGGGGCGGCCGGGCGCGGCCGGTGGGCGAGGGCGGGCGCGGCGGGGCGTGGTTCGTGGACGCGCCGTTCGGCCATTGCGTGCTGCGCCACTACCTGCGCGGCGGGGTCGCTGCCCGGCTCAGCCGCGATCGTTACCTGTGGCAGGGCGCCCACCGTACCCGCAGCTTCGCCGAGTTCCGCCTGATGCGGAAACTGATCGCGCTGAAGCTGCCGGTGCCGCGGCCGCTGGCCGCGTTCTACATGCGCCAGGGCGCAACCTACCGCGCGGCGATCCTGATGGAACGGCTCGATGGCGTGCGTTCGCTGGCCGACCGTGCGCTGGTGGCCGGGCGTGGCGCGCCATGGGAGGAAGCCGGGCGCCTGATCGCGCGCTTCCACCGCGCGGGACTGGACCACGCCGACCTCAACGCGCACAACATCCTGTTCGACGCCGGCGGCCATGGCTGGCTGATCGACTTCGACCGCGGCGTGCTGCGCATTCCCGCCACGCGCTGGCGCGAGCGCAACCTCAAGCGCCTGTTGCGGTCGCTGCTGAAGCTGCGCGGCGAGCGCAGCCGCGAAGACGTGGAGAAGGATTTCGCGCGCCTGCGCCGCGCCTACGACCTGGCCTGGAACCGGGGCGTGTGATGGAGTGGGCACTGCGCTTCCTCGGCGTCGGCAACGCCTCGGCGGTGGAACTGGGTTCGGCGATGGCGGTGATCGAGCGCGATGGCCGGCCGTGGCTGACCATCGACTGCGGCGGCGAAGGGTTGACCGCCTACCAGGCCCGCTATGGCGCGATGCCCGATGCGCTGTTCGTCACCCATGTGCACCTGGACCACGTGGCCGGTTTCGAACGGCTGTTCGTCGATGCGTACTTCAATCCGGGACGGCGCGGGCGGGTGCGGTTGTACGTGCCTGCGCCGGTGGTGCCGCTGCTGCACCGGCGGGTCGGCGATTACCCGAACGTGCTGGCCGAAGGCGGCGCCAATTTCTGGGACGCGTTCCAGCTGGTCGTGGTCGGCGAGGCGTTCTGGCATGACGGCATGCGCCTGGAGGTGTTCCCGGTGCGCCACCATTGGCCGGAGACGGCCTGGGGCCTGCGCCTGCAGGGCGCGCTGGTCTGGACCGGCGATACCCGGCCGATCCCGGAGATGCTGGCCCGCCATGCGGACGACGGCGAACTGGTCGCCCACGACTGCGGCCTGCACGGCAACCCGTCGCATACCGGCGTGGACGACCTGGAGCGCGAGTATCCGGAGGAGCTGCAGGCGCGCATGGTGCTGTACCACTATGCCAGTGCGGCCGATGGCCAGGCGCTGCGCGCGCGCGGCCACCGCGTGGCCGATCCGGGGCAATGTGTGACGCTGGCCGAACCCACCGCGCCGCGGGCGCTGCCGTTCCAGGACTGAACCGGGTTGCCTGCCGGCATCGCCGCGCGTCGCGTGCCGATGATGAACCGCCATCAGGCGGCATGGAAATCCGGCTCCGCGCGGCATGCACGGGCTCAGGCATGCACAGGCGTGCGCAAGGACGCGCCGGGCGTCCAAAAAGGTGGTGGCCCCGCCGGCTGACCTCGGCGCCCGCGTCGATCGATACCGTTGCTGCCTTCCGGCCCTGGCGGGATTTTCGACCTAGCGTCGCGAGGGGCCGACGGGGCCACCATAGACGCGGGCCGCGCATCGCGCGGCCCGGGTTCACTGTTCCGGATCAAGACCGGACGCATGAATCTGGCGGAGAGAGGGGGATTCGAACCCCCGAAGCGCGGTTTAGACGCTTACACACTTTCCAGGCGTGCTCCTTCAACCACTCGGACACCTCTCCGTGACCTGCCGCTTCCCGAAGGCGCTGCAGGGGCGCAGATTCTATAGGGCCGGCGCTGCGGCCACAAGTCGAATGTGCGCGTCGATGCGATGGGGCATCCGCGCGGTGGCCGGCCGCGCCGCCGCCTCTGCCCGCAGCCGCCCCGGCGGCGCGCGCCGCTGCCGGGGGCCGGGGACTGGCCACGCTCGATGGCCGGCGCCGGCGCCGGCGGCCGCGCGGTCCTGGCCGGTCCGTGCAGAGGTGATGGATGGCGGCGCGTCGCAGGCCATGGCCCGGGGCATGGGCCGCCCATCCAGGGGCTGCCGCCACCTCCCTGCCCGGGGCGGGCCGGCGGGGCAGGGGCATGGCACAATGTGGGTTCAGATGAAGACGGTTGCCTGATGTCCTATCTCGTCCTCGCCCGCAAGTGGCGCCCGAAGCGTTTCGCCGAGCTGGTGGGCCAGGAACACGTGGTCCGCGCGCTGAGCAATGCGCTGGACAGCGGCCGCGTCCACCATGCCTTCCTGTTCACCGGTACCCGCGGTGTCGGCAAGACCACCATCGCCCGCATCTTCGCCAAGTCGCTGAACTGCGAGCATGGCACCAGCGCCGACCCCTGCGGCCAGTGCCCGGCCTGCCTGGACATCGACGCCGGGCGCTACATCGACCTGCTGGAGATCGACGCCGCGTCCAACACCGGCGTGGACGACGTGCGCGAGGTGATCGAGAACGCGCAGTACATGCCGTCGCGCGGCAAGTACAAGGTCTACCTGATCGACGAAGTGCACATGCTGTCCAAGGCGGCGTTCAACGCGCTGCTGAAGACGCTGGAGGAACCGCCGGAGCACGTGAAGTTCCTGCTGGCCACCACCGATCCGCAGAAGCTGCCGGTCACCGTGCTGTCGCGCTGCCTGCAGTTCAACCTCAAGCGGCTGGACGAGGAGCAGATCCGCGGGCAGATGACGCGGATCCTCGGCGCCGAGCAGATCGAGTTCGAGGACGGGGCGATCACGCAGCTGGCACGCGGCGCCGACGGTTCGCTGCGCGATGGCCTGTCGCTGCTGGACCAGGCCATCGCCTATGCCGGCGGCGCGCTGCGCGACGACGTGGTGCGGGCCATGCTCGGCACCGTCGACCGTACCCAGGTGACGGCGATGCTCGACGCGCTGGCGGCGGGCGATGGCGCGCGCCTGCTGCAGGTCGTGGCCACCCTGGCCGATTTCTCGCCGGACTGGAGTGGCGTGCTCGACGCGCTGGCCGAGGCCCTGCACCGCATCCAGGTGCAGCAGCTGGTGCCGGGCGCGGCGGCGCCTGGCGACGGTGTCGACGCGCTGGCGTTCGCCTCGCGCCTGCGTCCGGAAGTGGTGCAGCTGTGGTACCAGATGGCGCTGGGCGGCCGTCGCGACCTGCATCTGGCGCCCAGCCCGCGCGCCGGTTTCGAGATGACCGTGCTGCGCATGCTGGCGTTCCGCCCGGCGGGTGGGGTGCCGGCGGTACCGGAAGGCGAAGGTCCTGGGACGGGCGCGGTGTCGTCGTCGGCTGGCGGTTCCGCTCCTGCCGTGAGCGCGGCTGCCGTCGCTGCACCGGCGCAGCCGGTGGCGACTGCGCCGGTAGCCGAACCCGTTTCCGCCGACGCACCCCCGAAGCGGGAAGATGTCGTGCCGCTGGCGCCGCGCGCGCCGCAGGCCGATGCGACGTCGCTTTCCCCGGCGCCGGCAGCAGAGCCCGTGCAGGCGCGCGAGGACGACGACCTGCCGCCATGGATGGAGGAGACCGCTGCCGCGCAGGCGCACCACGAGGTGGCCGACGCCATGCCGCCGGCACCCCGCCAGGCGCCGTCATCGCCGTTCCGCGCCGAAGGCATCGCCATCACACCGCCGCCGCCAGCCACGACCGCGGCCGGCGCGGCGCCACGCGCGCTGGAGAACGCCGAACAGTGGCTGGACCTGGTCGCCGCCAGCGGCCTGTCCGGGCCCTCGCGCGAGCTGGCCGCCAACGCCGCTTTCGTCGGTTACCGCAACGGCGTGCTGCGGCTGGCGCTGCTGCCGGGTTTCGAATACCTGCAGTCCGAGCGCTCGCTGGGCGCGCTGGCGCAGACCCTGGCGCAGGCGCTGGGCAGTGCGCCGAAGATCGTGATCGAGACCGGTAACGCGCAGGCCGAAACCCTGCACGAGCGCGCCGACCGCCAGCGCGGCGAGCGACAGAATGCGGCCGAAGCCGTTTTCATGGCCGACCCCCAGGTGCAGCACCTGCTTGCGCAGGGTGCCCGGGTCGTGCCCGATTCCATCCGTCCCTTTGAAGAGTAGGAAACCATGCGCGGCAACATCGCCCAACTGATGCAACAGGCCCAGAAGATGCAGGAGAACCTGCAGAAGGCCCAGGAAGAACTGGCCAAGCTGGAAGTCACCGGCAGCGCGGGTGGCGGCATGGTCAGCGTGACGCTCACCGGCACCAAGGAGTGCCGCAAGGTGCGCATCGACCCGTCGGTGCTGTCCGACCAGGAAATGGTCGAGGACCTGATCGCCGCGGCGTTCAATGACGCCTCCAACAAGATCGATGCCGAATCGCAGGCCCGCATGGGCTCGGCCACCGCCGGCATGAAGCTGCCGCCGGGCATGAAAATGCCGTTCTGATCGCGGTGCGCCGGCCCTGCCCGGCTGCCCGTGACCCCACGTCGCGAAGCCCATGGGCTTCGCGCGTTTGTTTCGACCATGAGCCCGATGCGATGAGCCTGCCGCTGCTGGAACAACTGATCGAGGCCTTCCGGGTGCTGCCCGGCGTCGGCCAGAAGAGTGCCCAGCGCATGGCCTACCACGTGCTCGAGCGCGCGCGCGACGGCGGCCTGCGGTTGTCGCAGGTGCTGGCCGAGGCGATCGAGCGGATCGGGCACTGCGCGCAGTGCCGCGATTTCAGCGAAACCGAGGTGTGTCCGCTGTGCGCCAGCGCCAGCCGCGAGCGGGAGATGCTGTGCGTGGTGGAGTCGCCGGCCGACCGCCTGGCCATCGAGCACGCCACCAGCTACCGCGGCCTGTACTACGTGCTGCAGGGCCGGCTGTCGCCGCTGGACGGCATCGGCCCGCGCGAGCTGGGGCTGGACCAGCTGGAAGCGCGGCTGGCGCAGGGCGAGGTGGTCGAACTGATCATCGCCACCAATTCCACCGTCGAGGGCGAAGCCACCGCGCATTACCTGGCGCAGCTGGCGCGCCGCCACAAGGTGCGGCCGAGCCGGCTGGCGCAGGGCCTGCCGCTGGGCGGCGAGCTGGAATACGTGGACCGCGGCACGCTCTCGCACGCCTTCGGCAGCCGCAGCGAAATCAGCGAATAGGCCACGGCGGGACGGTAAGCTGTAGGCCGTTCAACGCCAGTGAGCCGTCGCATGACCGATACCATTTTCGGCAAGATCATCCGCCGCGAGATTCCCGCCAGCATCGTCTACGAAGATGACGACGTGCTGGGCTTCAAGGACATCGCCCCGCAGGCGCCGGTGCATGTGCTGTTCATTCCCAAGCACGAGGTCATCCCCACCCTGGACGACCTGCAGCCGGCGCAGGCGCACCTGATCGGCAAGCTGGCGATGGCCGCCGCCGCATACGCGCGCCGCGAGGGGTTCGCGCAGGACGGCTACCGCATCGTGATGAACTGCCGCGAGAACGCCGGGCAGACGGTATTCCATATCCACCTGCACCTGCTGGCCGGCGCGCCGCTGGGGCATTTCGGCGCGCCATGAGCCGGCATCCGCGGAGCCCGGCGATGCGGGCCGGGTCAGGTCGCCTCCGCAGCCGCATCGGCCTGTTGCTGCTGGGGCTGCCATCGGTGGCGTTCGCGCAGGCGCTGCCGGATGCATTGGCGGCGGGTGCGGTCTTCCAGCGCATGCAGCAGTTGTGCGTGGCCGATGACGGCAAGGCCTGGGGGGTGAGCCTGTGCGGGCCGGTGCTGCTGGTCGATCCGGCCAGCCGCCAGTTCGTTGCCAGCATGGACGGGGCCGATAGCGCCCTGGAACGCGACGGCCCGGTGTTCCGCGGCCGCCTGCCCGACAGCGTGCCGGTCGCCAATACCGCCGTGGGCTGGAACGGGCGCACCTGGACCATGTTGATGCTGCCGCTGCCGGAAGACCCGGTGGCCCGCTCGATCCTGCTCATGCACGAGGCCTGGCACCGCATCCAGGCGGGGATCGGGCTGGCGGCGACCCACGCCGACCAGGACCAGCTGGAGACCGGGCAGGGACGCACGGCGTTGCGGCTGGAGCTGCGTGCCCTGGCGGCGGCGATGGAGGCAACCAGCGCGGAGCAGCGGCGACAGGCCAGTGCCGACGCGATGACCTTCCGCGCCTGGCGGCAGGCGCGGTTCCCGGAGGCGGCTGCCGCCGAGGATGCGATGGAGCGGCATGAAGGCATCGCCGAGTACACCGGCCGCATCCTCGCGCAGGACGACGCGCTGGAGGCACGGCTCGCCGCGCACCTGCGCCGCGGCGACGCGGTGACGGCCTATGCCCGCTCCTTCGCCTACTACACCGGGCCGGCCTACGGTGTCCTGCTGGACCGCGCCGCACCGGGCTGGCGCAGCGGCTGGAACCGGAAGGACGGCCTGCCGCAGCTGCTTGCGGCCGCGCTGGGCATGCAGGCCGATGCCGGCGATGCCGGCGATGCCGCCTTCCAGCGTGCGGGCGCACGTCATGGCCTGGCCGAGGTGGAGGTCGGGGAGGATGCCCGCGCGCGGCACCAGGCCGGCGTGGTGGCTGCCCTGCGCACGCGGCTGGTCGACGGCCCGGTGCTGGTCGTACCGGTCAACGGCGCCAGTTTCAGTTTCGATCCGAATCGGGTGACGCCGTTGCCGCCGCAGGGCTCGGTGTACGGCGTGATCCGTGCCGCTGCCGCCTGGGGCGTGCTGGAGGTGCGCGGCGATGGGCTGTTGTCCACCGACTGGAAGCGGCTGTCGGTGGCCCATGCCGGGGCGCGGCAGACGGCCGCAGGCTGGGAGGGCGATGGCTGGGTCCTGAGCCTGGCGCCGGGCTGGATGCTGCAGCCCGGTGCCCGCCAGGGCGACTGGACGCTCCGCAGGCAGGAATGAGTCCTGCGGCCGCAACGGAAAACGCCGCCCGAAGGCGGCGTTTCCGGTGTGTCGCGGGCGCAGGGCTTACCACCAGCCGCTGCGCCACCCCCAGCCCCAGCCGGGGCCCCAGGCCGGTCCCCACGGACCGTACGGGTAGGCCGGCACCACTTCGACTTCGCGCTGCACCGGCCACAGGTACACCACGTCGGCGGCGATCTTCGGCAGCGGGTAGTCGTATTCGCCGATCTTGGTGGTCTGGTAGCCGTCGATGCGGCCGATGAAGGTCACGTCGCGGCCGGGCTCGAACACCGCCGGGTCGTAGAAGCCGGCGCGGCAGGCGAGGAAGCGGCCGTCGCTGGCGTCGGCGGAGGTGGTGCTCGGGCGGCCGTTGCCGTTGAGCGGGCGCGCGATCATCTGGAAGCAGGTCTCGCCCTGGCCGGGAATGGTCTCGATGATGCGGCCCCCCCAGCGTACCGGCGTGCCGGTCTGCTTCTGCGCGACGCTGTCACGCGGGGACACCGTGCTGAACTGTCCCTGCAGCGGCTTGGGGGCGGTGGCACAGGCGGCCAGCGTCAGGCTGGCGGCGAGGGCAAGGAGGATGCGGGTCTTCATGTTCGTGCTCCGGTGGGTGCTCCGGGTTGAGGACGGTGCCTGTGCAGGTCACGCAATAATGAAGCGAGGTCCGACGAGGCGCCAGCGTAGCGCGCATCGCTGAAACGCTGGCTGAGCAGTACCAGCCCGCTGCCGGGCCGGAGGGCGTCCACGCGCGCGGCCCAGTCGCCGGCGGTTTCGTGCGCCTGCCGGCCGAGGCCGAGGCCGGCGTAGCGGCGGTCGAGCCGGCGCCAGGCGCGCAGCAGCGGATCACGCTCGCGCTCGCCACGCGCCAGCAGCCAGGCCATGGCGATGACGGCGACGAGTGCGAAGGCGGCCAGCAGCCCGACCAGTTGCGCCGGTTCCAGGCGCTCGATGCCGAACGGACTGAGCAGTCGTTGCTGGCGGCGTGCATCGAAGGACAGGACCAGGCCGTTCCAGTTGCGGCGCAACCAGTCGCCGGCCTGCGCGAGCTGCAGCCAGCGCGCGCCCATGTCCAGTCCGCCCCCGGCGGTGTCGCCCCGTGCCAGGCGGTCTTCGAGGGTGTCGCGGATCCGTTCCGGGGCGACCGCCGCGGTCGGGTCGACGCGGGTCCAGCCGCGTTGCGGCAGCCACACCTCGGCCCAGGCGTGGGCGTCCATCCGCCGTACCAGCCAATAGTCGCCGTAGCGGTTGCGGGTGCCGCCGGCGTAGCCGGTGACGACCCGCGCGGGAATGCCGGCGCCGCGCATCAGCACCACGAAGGCGGAGCTGAAGTGCTCGCAGAAACCGGCCTTCCAGTCGAACAGGAACTCGTCGGCGCCGTGCCGGCCCGGCAGCGGCGTGCTCAGGGTGTAGCTGAAATCGCGGCTGATCCATTGCATCGCGCGGCGGACGATGGCCGCGTCGTCATTGCCGGCATCCCGGCGCCACTGCCGGGCCAGCGCCAGCGTGCGCGGATTGAAGCCGCGCGGTAGTTGCAGCGCGGCTTCGCGCAGGTCCGGCGGCAGCGCCGGCTGGAAGCGTGCCGGTGGCGCGGAACGGAGCCGCCAGCGGGTCAGCGTGGCCAGCGGGCGCGCGCTGACCAGCGTGTAGTCGGCATCCAGCCCGGTTTGGTCCGGTGCGGCCAGCGGCAGGTCCAGCGCCACCAGTTCGCGCCGCTCGGTGGCTTCGTACTCGATCTGGTAGTCCCACTGCGCCGGGCCGGCGGTCATCGCGGGCGGCGGGCGGCGGCGCTGGCTTTCCAGCCGTGTCCAGATGCGCCCGTCGAAGCGGGTGAGCACCGGGCCGCGCCAGTAGCGCTGTTCGGGCGGCGGCGCGGCACCGGCGAACTGCGCACGCAGCGCGGGGCTGTCGTCGGCCATCAGGTCCAGCCACTGCCCCGGCGCCATCGTGTCCGACAGCCCGGGCTTGCCGATCGCGCGCTCGGGGATGCCCCACAGCGGTGTCGGCAACCGCGGCAGCAGCCAGAAGGCGGACAGCGCCAGCGGCAGCGCGACCGCAAGCAGCCGGCCGACGGTGCGCAGCTGCAGCGCGGCCGTTTGTGGCGCGGCGCCGGTCTCGGTATCGGCCAGGTGCTGCAGGCCGAGCAGGGCGCAGGCGACCGCGGCCAGCGACAACAGCAGGGTGCCGGGCCCCTGGTCGAGCAGGAAGGCGGCGAACGGCGCGAACAGCGCGAAGCCAAGCAGGCTGCGCGCATCACGCAGGGTGCGCAGCTCGCTGGACTTGATCGCCAGCATCGCCGCCAGCAATGCGCAGCCGGTGTCGCGCCCTGGCGACGCGCCCATCTGCCAGTAGATCGCGACCAGCATGGTGGCGACCAGCAGCAGGCGCAGCGGCAGCGGTACCGGGCGCCGCCAGGCCAGCAGCGCCACCAGCAGCGCGGTGGTGGCGAATACCGCGGCCAGCATGCCGGGCAGCTGCAGCAGCAGCGGCAGCAGGGCCAGGGCGGTGGTCAGCAGCGCCCAGTTGCGCGCGGTCGGAGTCAATGGCGGAAGACGGGCGCGGTCGCTCATGGCGCACATCCCTGTGCGCCACCCTCCGGGCGGCTTTGCCGTGAAAAACGGCTGTCCTGCCGTTTTTTCATGGCGCATGTCCCTGTGCGCCACCCTTCGGGCAGCTTCGCCGTGAAAGACGGCTGTCCTGTCGTTTTTTCATGGTGCATGTCCCCGTGCGCCAACCCGCGGGCGGCTTTGCCGCGAGAAACGGCTGTCCGGTCGTATTTTCATGGTGCGGGCATCAGCGCCAGCGCCCGCAGGCAGTGGTGGCGGTGGACGTCGCCGCTGGCCGGCCCCAGCGGCGGCTGGCCTGGCAACAGCAGGCGGTAGCGGCGGCCTTCGCGCTCGGCCTCGTCCACCCAGCGCGCCAGGCGGGCGATGCGGCGTTCGTAGGGCAGCGGGCCCAGCGCATGCCAGTCCAGCAGCAGTTCGGTGCCGGCCGGACGCTCGTACTCGCGCACCAGCAGCGTGTCGCGGCGGGCGGAGTGCTTCCAGGCGATGCTGCGGCGGGGATCGCCCTGGCGATACGGGCGCAACTGCTGCAGCTCGTCGCCGAGCGGGTGCTGGCGGGTGCGGGTCGAGGCGCTGCCGGTGTCCGGCAGCGGCGCGGCAGGGTGTTCCGGAGCGGGGTAGACCAGCACCGGCGGTGCCGGCCAGACCCAGCTCCAGGCGCGCACCAGTCCCAGCGGCTGGGTCGTGGCTACCTGGATCCGCTGCAGTTCCAGCCAGCCGCGGCGGGTGGTGGGCAGGCACAGGTCGACTTCCGTGCGGTCGCTGCCGGCAAGGTCGGTGCAGGCAACGGCGGCGCCACTGGATACCCGCAGCCCGCGGCGCGGGCGGCGGTCGTCGCGGGCCAGCGCCAGGCGCAGCCGCAGCGGCTGCCCGGCCGCCACCGGCTCGGCCGACACTGCGTCCACGCGCAGCCCGGCCAGTTGCAGGTGCGCCTGCAGGGCGCTGGCCAGCGCCGTGGCCGCGAGCAGCAGGGCCAGCAGCAATGCCGGATTGTTGTTGTAGTTCAGCGCGCCCAGCAGCATCACCGCCAGCAGCGTGGCCAGGAACAGGCCGAAGCCGGTGGGCAGCACATAGATGCGGTGGCGGTCGAGCGTGACCGGCAGCGGCTCGGGCCGGCGCGGGCGCGCGAGCCGCTGCAGCACCTGCAGGCGGGCATGCAGCCAGGCACGCATCTCAGTCGACCTGCACGCCGTGCAGGATGGTGCCGGCCAGGGCCGTGCCCGAGGACGCTTCCGCCTCGGCGACGAGCCGGTGCCCGGCCACGGCCACGAACAGCGCCTGCACGTCATCGGGCAGTACGTGCTCCCTGCCGGCCAGCAGCGCGTGCGCCCGGGCCGCGCGCAGCAGGGCGATGCCGGCGCGCGGGGACAGCCCCACCCGGACCCCGGGCTGCTGGCGGCTGCGCGCCAGCAGGCGCTGCACGTAGTCGACCAGCGCGTCGCTGGCGTGGACCTGCTCGACCGCCACGCGCAGGTCGCGGATGTCCTGTTCGGCAAGGCTCGGCAGCGTCTGCGCGATCATCTCGCGGCGGCTGGCGCCGGCCAGCAGTGCGCGCTCGGCCCCGGCATCGGGGTAGCCCAGGGTGAGCCGCAGCAGGAAGCGATCCAGCTGCGAGTCCGGCAGCGGGAAGGTGCCGGACATGTCCACCGGGTTCTGCGTGGCAATCACGAAAAACGGGTCGGGCAGCGCATGCGTGGTGCCGTCGATGGTCACCTGCTGCTCTGCCATGGCCTCCAGCAGCGCGCTCTGCGTGCGCGGTGGCGCGCGGTTGATCTCGTCGGCCAGCAGCACGTTGCTGAACACCGGCCCCGGATGGAAACGGAAGCCGCGGCTCTCCGCCTCGTAGATGGAAACGCCCAGCACGTCGGCGGGCAGCAGGTCGGAGGTGAACTGCACGCGCTGGAACTGCAGCCCGAGCGTGGACGCCATGGCGTGGGCAAGGGTGGTCTTGCCCAGCCCGGGCAGGTCCTCGATCAGCAGATGGCCGCCGGACAGCAGCGCCACGAACGCCAGCCTGACCTCGGCGGTCTTGCCGAGCACCAGGGCGTTGACCTGCTCCTGCGCCTGCTGCAGGGCCTTGAAGGCGACATCGGTTAGCATTCTTGGTGACGGCATCGGAGCCATGGTCGTCTCGGATCAGGGGTCGAAGGGAGTTTAAGCGCCAATGCAGGTGGGTCAGCGTGCGCGCAATGCGTTCGTCGTACTTTGGGTGACGGTCACGGTGCTGAAGGCGATCGTGGCGGCGCGCCTGCCATTGTTCGTCGACGAGGCGTTCTACTGGCAGGAGGGCCGGCACCTGGCGGCCGCCTACTCGGATCTGCCCGGGCTGACGGCCTGGATGACCCGCCTTGGCGGCGAGCTGGCCGGCCACCACGTGTTCGGCATACGCCTGCCGTTCCTGGTGATGGGGGCGCTGCTGCCGTGGATGGTGGTGCGGATATCCACGCGCTGGTTCGGCGCGCGGGCGGGCTGGCAGGCCGGCTCGCTGACGCTGTTGATGCCGCTCTCGGCGACGCTGGGCATCCTCGCGGTACCGGACGTGCCCATGGCTTTCGCCGCCCTGCTGTGCCTGGCTGCCGGCGCCCGGCTGCTGCGCCAGGTCGACGCCGGCAGCGCGCTGATGCTGGCGTCGGGGCTGGTGCTGGGGGCGTTGAGCCACTACCGCTTCATCGGCGTGATCGCGGTCGGCTTCGCCGCCCTCCTGCTGCTGCCGGAGGGCCGGCGCACGCTGCGCGACGCGCGGGTATGGATGGCGCTCACGGTCGGCATCGTCGCCTGGTTGCCGTTGCTGTCCTGGAACATGGACAACCAGGACGCGGGCCTGAAGTTCCAACTGGTCGAGCGTCATCCCTGGGCGTTCCAGGCCGGCGGACTGTGGTTCCTGGTGATCCAGCCGCTGCTGGTGACGCCGTTGCTGTGCGTCGCGATATGGCAGGCGTGCGTGGCCGGCATCCGCCCGCTGCCTGCCAGCCCGCATCGCGTGCAATGGCGCTACTTCGCGCTCCTGGGCGGCGTGTCCACGCTCTCCATCTTCCTGCTCGGCTTCTTCACCGACGTCGAGCGCATCAGTTTCCACTGGCCGCTGCCGGGCTACTTCGCCCTGCTGGTGGTGGTGCCGCTGGTCCTCGGGCGCTGGCCCCGCCTCTGGCGCCGGCTCGCCTGGGTGCTGGTGCTGCTGGGTGCCGCCTGTGCGTTCGGCTACTACCTGACGGCTGCTTCGCCGACGCTGCGCGCGCAGCTTGCCGGCAACAAGTTCTACCCGCGCAATTTCGCCGGCTGGCAACCGCTGGCCGATGCGGTGCGCGAGGAGCTCGCGGCCATGCCGGAGGGTACCCGGGTGGTGGCCGGCAGCTTCAAGGTCGGCGCCGAACTGGGGTTCCTGCGCAACGACCCATCCATCCACGTGTTGCCGCATCCGCTCAACGACAAGCATGGGCGTACCGCGCAGCTGGCGTTGTGGAAGCTGATCGGGGAGGAGCCCCGGAGCGGTCCGCGGCTGCTGGTGCTGGCGCCGGGCGACCAGCGCTACCGCGACCTGCTGGCGCGCTACCACCAGGTATGCGCCCTGGTGGGGCCGCTGCCGCCGCCGCGGGTCGTGTCCACCGACCACGGTTACCAGCGCTTCCTGCTGTTCCGGCTGCCCGCCGAAAGGCAGTCCGGTGCCTGCGTCACCCCGGCGATGGCGTGGGTCGATGCGCCGCTGCCCGACGCGCAGCTGCGCGATGCGGTGGACGTATCGGGCTGGGCCTTCAAGGACGGCGTCGGTCTGGCGGCGGTGGAGATACTGGTCGATGGCCAGGTCGCGGCACGGGCCGACTACGGGCTGGAAAACGACGTCACCGGCTTCTGGGAGATATCCACCGATCCCCATCATCCCCGCGTCGGTTTCCGCGCGCGCCTGGACGTCCGCGCGCTGTCGCCAGGCCGCCACTGGCTCGGTTTGCGCCTGCACGGCACCGATGGCAGCGTCGAGGATTGGTGGGAACAGCCATTCCAGGTCGCGCACTGACGTATCCTCCCCGGCCGCGTCCCCGCATTCCGCCTGATCGCCGCCTGGCGCCGGTACCGACATTCATGGATAGAACCCGTATTGCCGTCCTCGTGCCCTGTTACAACGAGGCGGCCACCGTCGCCAAAGTGGTCGGCGATTTCGCCAGGCATCTGCCCGGGGCGGACATCGTCGTGCTGGACAACAACTCCCGCGATGGCACCGCGGCGGCGGCGCGGGCGGCGGGAGCGCGCGTGCTGGAGGTGCCGCTGCAGGGCAAGGGCAACGTGGTGCGGCGGGGATTCGCGGACATCGATGCCGACATCTACGTGCTGGTCGATGGCGACGATACCTATGAAGCGGCGGCGGCGCCGCGGCTGGTGCAGCGGCTGCTCGACGACGGCCTGGACATGGTGGTGGGCGCGCGCCGCGACCAGCAGAAGGCGGCGTATCGCCCGGGCCACCGCCTCGGCAACGTGCTGCTGACCCGCTGCGCGGGCATGCTGTTCGGCAACAGCTTCGACGACATGTTGTCCGGCTACCGGGTGTTTTCGCGGCGCTACGTGCGTTCGTTCGCGGCCCATGCCCGTGGTTTCGAGATCGAGACCGAGCTGGCCGTGCATGCGCTGCAGTTGCGGATGCCGGTGGCCGAAATGGATACCGCCTATGGCGTGCGTCCGCACGGCTCGGAGAGCAAGCTGAGCACCTGGCGCGACGGCTGGCGGATCCTGCGCACCATCGCCAAGCTGTTCAAGAGCGAACGGCCGCTGTTGTTCTTCTCCATCGGCTGCGTCGCCAGCATCGTGCTTTCGCTGGTGTTGGCGGCGCCGCTGCTGGCGACCTACCTGGAAACGGGGCTGGTGCCGCGCTTTCCTACCGCGATCCTGTGCGTCGCGCTGACGCTGGTGGGTTTCGTGCTGCTGGCCTGCGGCCTGATCCTGGACACGGTGACCCGCGGTCGCATCGAGGCCAAGCACATGGCCTACCTGGCCGTGCCGGCATCGGCGCGGGTGGGCGGGGGCGGGCGATGAGCGCCGTGCCGGCGGGCGCCCCGGGACGGGCCGCCACCCGCGTGCGCCGCATCGTCGCGCGACTGGAACGCGGGTTCGCCTTCGACACGCCCGGCAACGTGGTCCGCGCCACCGCGATGGTCATGCTGCTCGGCGGAATGGTGTCGCTGCTGCTGGGCCAGGATGCCAACTGGGACCTGCGCAACTACCACCTCTACAACGGCTATGCGTTGCTGCATGGCCGGCTGCTGCAGGACCTGGCGCCCGCGCAGATGCAGAGCTACTTCAGCCCGTTGCTGGATGTGTTCCATTACCTGCTGATGGCGCAGCTGCCGGCGCCGCTGGCGGGTTTCGCGCTTGGCGCGCTGCATGGCCTGGTGTTCCTGCCGGTGGCCGGTGTCGCCTGGCTGGCGCTGCAGGGGCAGCCGCGGCGGACATGGCTGGCGCCGCTGCTGGCATTGGCGGGCCTGTGCACGAGCGCCTTCCTGTCCGAGTTTGGCGGCAGCATGGCCGACAACACCACGGCGCTGTTCGTGACCGCGGCCTTGTACATGGTGCTGCTGGCGCAACGGCACCAGGCCGACGGGGCGCGGCGTGCCGAGTGCCTGGCCTGGGCGGCGGCGGGCGCGCTGCTGGGCATCGCCGTGGCGCTCAAGCTGACCAATGCCATCTACGCCGTGGCGCTGGGACTGGCGGGTTTGTGCGCCGGCGGCAACGCGTGGCGGCGCCTGGCCGGCGTGGGCGTGCTGACCCTGGCGTCGCTCGTGGTGGCCGCGGCACTGGCCGGCGGGTGGTACCTGCGGGTCTGGCAGGCGTTCGGCAACCCGCTGTTCCCGCAGTTCAACGCGCTGTTCCAGGGGCCGCTGGCCGCGCCGATATCGGTGGCCGATGTCCGCTGGCTGCCGCGCGGCGCATGGGAGCACCTGACCTGGCCGCTGCAGTTCGCTGCCGCGCCGTTGCGCGTGAGCGAGATCCGGTTGCTGCAGCTGGTCTGGCCACTGCTGTACGTGGCGGCGCTGGCGCTGCTGCTGCGCCAGTGCGTGCGCAGGACGGTGGCGGTGCCCGCATTCGCACCGGCGATGCGGGTGGTCCTGGTGTTCTTCGGCATCGGTTACGTGCTCTGGCAAGGCCTGTTCAGCATCCACCGTTACCTGGTCGTGCTGGAGCTGCTGGCGCCCCTGGTGCTGTGGTTCATCTGCCAGCGCCTGCTGCCCCGCGAACGGGCGGCGAAGGTGGGCGGCTGGATCATCGGAATCGTTGCTGTGGTCTCGCTGCTGGGCTGGAACACATGGGGGCACGAGCGCTGGGCGCGGCAGGGCTTCGTGGTGGAAGCGCCGCCGATGCCGGCGCCTGCGCGCAGCGTCGTGCTGCTCGTCGGCGGCGATCCACAGGCATGGCGCCTGCCCTGGCTGCCGGGCCAGGCCCGCTATGCCGGCGTGGCGACCAATTTCCCCGAGTCTGCCGCCTACCGCGAGCACCTGGCGGCGATCATGGAGGCGCGTGAACAGCGTTTTGCGATGATTCCCGCCGCGATGGGCCCGGACGGGGGGCGCTGGGCACGCCTTAACCGCTGGGTCCGGCTATTCGGTCTTTCCCGGGGGCGTGGCTGCGATCGCCTGCACTGGCTGGCCGGGAAGGCGCGCGGGTTGCGTGCGGAGGTCGAGATGACCGACCCGGGGCATTGCCGCCTCGGGCCGCGTCGCGGGACCACGCACAAGCCCGTACAGACGTCGGAACAGCTGCGCGAGCTGGCGCGGCAGCAGCTGGCCGGCTATGGGCTGGTGCTGGACGAGGGCTCGTGCATGACGCTGGACAGCCGCATCGGCCAGGGCCGATACCCGTACCAGTGGTGCCGGGTCGGGCGGGTGCGCTGACGCGGGCGCAGGCTCAAGGCAGTACGAAGCCGGCCTCGCGCAGCAATGCCGACAGCGCGATCAGTGGCAGGCCGACCAGCGCGGTTGGGTCCTGGGTGTGGATGGCCTCGAACAGGGTGATGCCCAGCCCTTCGCATTTGAAGCTGCCGGCGCAGTCCAGCGGCAGTTCCGCGTCGACGTAGCGTTCGATCTCGTCCGCGCGCAGGGTGCGGAAGCCGACCCGGGTCAGGTCGACCGCCTGCAGGTGGCGTTCGCCGTTGCTCACGCAGACCGCGGTATGGAACAGCACCTGGCGGCCGGACATCGCGGCCAGCTGCGTACGGGCGGCTTCGCGGCTGCCGGGTTTGCCGAGCGGCGCGCCCTCCAGTTCCGCGACCTGGTCCGAACCGATGACCCATGCGCCGGGGTGCGCGGCGGCCACCGCGGCGGCTTTCGCCCGCGCGAGCCGGGTGGCCAGTTGCAGCGGCGGTTCGGCCGGCAGCGGCGTCTCGTCCACCGCGGGAGCGGTGCAGCTGAACGGGAGCCGCAGCCGCGACAGCAGTTCGGCCCGGTAGCGGGAAGTGGAGGCGAGGATCAGGGCAGGCATGCGACAATACCGGCGTGGAAGCGGCGCCGAGTCTGCGGCGCGGCTGGCGCGCTGGCAATGCCGGCACGATGGATTTGACAGCCGGCAGGCCTGTCCTTAACATTCTGCAGCTTATGTCCGCGAACGTGCCCGAATTGCTGGATGCTTGGCGGATGGTCGTAGCGCGCAGGCGCTTCGAGGGCCGGGTGCCGTTGTCCGCACTGGCACGCCTGCAGGGGCTGGTCGCCGATGCCGAAGGAGAGTGCAGTTATGCGCTGGAATTCGGTCGCGACGAGATCCTGCGGGTCGCCTATGTCGAACTGACCATCGATGCCGCGCTGCCGCTGGTCTGCCAGCGCAGCATGCAGCGTTTCCTGTTGCCGGTGCACCTGGTGCAGCGGCTGGGGCTGGTACGCGACGAGGACGAGGAACAGGCGCTTCCGCCGGATTACGAAGCGCTGCTGGTGCCGGAAGACGGCAACCTGCGGCCGCTGGACCTGGTGGAAGACGAGCTGGTGATGGCGGTGCCGGTGGTACCGGTGGCGCCGGGAAGCGAAGCGGTCGAGCGCGACTTCTCCGCGACCAGCGAGGAACTGGGCAAGGCCAATCCGTTCGCGGCATTGGCGGCGCTGAAGAAACAATAGCAGCCGGTTGTCGTCGGCGGCTGCGGCGAAAGCAAAACCAGTGCCGGATGCCTGCATCACGCGCACTGCAACGACGAAACGAACGAACCGAGTTTGGAGCAATCCCATGGCTGTGCAGAAATCCCGTGTTACCCCGTCCCGCCGCGGCCAGCGCCGTTCGCACGACTCGCTGAGCGCCAAGCAGCTGTCCACCGACCCGACCACCGGCGAAGTGCACCTGCGTCACCACATCACCGCCGATGGTTTCTACCGCGGCAAGAAGGTGATCACGACCAAGACCTCGGTCGTCGAAGAAGATTGATCCGCGTCGGGCCGCCACCGCGAGGTGGCGGCCCCCGCACCGATTTCTTCCGGGCCCGCCGCATGGCGGACCCGCGCAACAGGAACCAGCATGAGCAAGCGGATCTACTCGAGGATCGCGGGCACCGGTAGTTATTTGCCCGAGAAGGTGTTGACCAATGAGGATCTGACCAAGATCGTCGACACCAGTGACGAGTGGATCCAGTCGCGAACCGGTATCCGCGAGCGGCACGTCGCCGCCGACGGACAGACCACTGGCGACCTCGGCTACAACGCCGCGCTGCGCGCGCTGGAAGCGGCCGGCATCGAGCCGTCGCAACTGGACATGATCGTCGTGGGCACCACCACGCCGGACCTGATCTTCCCGTCCACCGCCTGCCTGATCCAGGCGCGCCTCGGCGCGGCCGGCGCGGCGGCGTTCGACGTCAATGCGGCATGTTCGGGCTTCCTGTTCGCCCTGAGCGTGGCCGACAAATTCATCCGCAGTGGCGATGCCCGGCATGTGCTGGTGATCGGCGCGGAAACCCTGACCCGCATCGTCGACTGGAACGACCGCACCACCTGCGTGCTGTTCGGCGACGGTGCCGGCGCCGTCGTGCTCAAGGCCGACGAGGAAACCGGCATCCTCAGCACCCACCTGCATGCCGATGGCAGCAAGAAGGAACTGCTGTGGCATCCGGCCGGCGTGTCGACCGGCCTGGACAAGCCCGGCAAGCTGACGATGAAGGGCAACGACGTGTTCAAGTACGCCGTCAAGGCGCTGGACTCGGTGGTTGACGAAACCCTGCAGGCCAATGGCCTGGACAAGTCCGACCTGGACTGGCTGATCCCGCACCAGGCCAACTTGCGCATCATCGAAGCCACGGCCAAGCGCCTGGAGATGTCGATGGACCAGGTGGTGGTGACCGTGGACAAGCATGGCAACACCTCGGCCGGCTCGGTGCCGCTGGCGCTGGATCACGCGATCCGTTCCGGCAAGGTCGAGCGTGGCCAGCTGCTGCTGCTGGAAGCCTTCGGCGGCGGCTTCACCTGGGGTTCGGCGCTGCTGCGCTATTGATATGCCGGATTGGCCGGGAGCACGACGCTCCCGGTGCGGCCCGACGGGCCGCTGTTTCCGGGAGGTGTCGTCATGGCTGAACCCATTCTCATCGAAGGGCAGCGCGCATGGCTCAAGCATTATGGTGAAAGCAGCCGGGCGCTGGCCCTGGGGCTGCTGAATTTCGTTGCCCGGCGTTTCCGGCTCGACGCGCTGCGTCCGCCGCCGCACCGCGGTGGCGCGCAGGCGCGCGAGGTCGAGGCGCGCCGCCTGGTCGAGCTCAAGGCGCAGGGCGTCAATGTTCCCGAGGTGATCGGGCATGGCAAGGCCGCGCTGGTGCTCGAGCACACCGGCGCCTCGCTCAATTCCTGCCTGCGCGAAGCCGACGCGGCCGCGCGCGACCGCCTGGTGGCGGCCGCCATCGATGCCATTGCCGAGGCCCACCGTGGTGGCGCCTATTTCGGCCAGCCGCTGCCGCGCAACATGACCTGGGACGGCAGCCGCGTGGGCTTCATCGATTTCGAGGAAGACCCGCTGGAGGTCATGGACCTGGAGCAGGCGCAGGCGCGCGACTGGCTGATGTTCGGCTATGGCGTTGCCCGGTACTACGAGGACCGCCCACAGGCGCTCAAGGCGATGCTGGCCCGCGCGATGGAAGTGGCGGACCGGCCGGTGGTCGAGCATGCCCACGAAGTCACCGGCCGGCTGCGGCGGCTGGCCCGTGTGCTGCGGCGCGCGGGCAGGTCCGGGCGGGCGCTGGCCCATGCCATCCTCGTCGTGCATGCGGCCACCCGCTTCGCCTGCGCCGCGCTGGTGGTGCTGTGTCTGGACTGGCTTGCCGACGGCGAGCTGGACCTGCTGGCGCTGCTCACCTGAGCCGGGCGGTGCCGGCGTGCATACGCGCCAGTACAGACGGGCGGGGGCATTCACGCTTATGATGCGCCGCCTCGATTCATGCAGCAGATGACCGCGTGACTGACTCCCGACTCGCTTTCGTATTCCCCGGCCAGGGTTCCCAGTCGCTGGGCATGCTTGCCGAACTGGCCGAACTGCACCCGCAGGTCCGCGATACCTTCGCCGAAGCCTCCGAAGGCGCCGGCGTGGATCTGTGGGCGCTGTCGCAGGGTGGCCCGGAAGAGCAGCTCAACCGTACCGAATACACCCAGCCGGCGCTGCTGGCCGCGGGCATCGCGGTGTGGCGGCTGTGGGGTGCGAACAACGGCGTCATGCCGGCCGTGCTGGCCGGGCACAGCCTGGGCGAGTACACCGCGCTGGTCGCGGCCGGCGCGCTGTCGCTGCGCGATGGCGCGCACCTGGTGCGGCTGCGCGGCCAGCTGATGCAGGAGGCCGCGCCGACAGGCGTTGGCGCCATGGCCGCGGTGCTCGGCGCCGAGGATGCGCTGGTGCAGGAAATCTGCGAACAGGCCAGCGGCAGCCAGGTGGTGGTGCCGGCCAATTTCAACTCCCCGGGCCAGATCGTGATCGGCGGCGACGCCGCGGCGGTCGACCGCGCGCTGGCGCTGCTGGCGGACAAGGGCGTGCGCAAGGCGGTCAAGCTGGCCGTGAGCGTGCCTTCGCATACGCCGCTGATGCGCGAAGCCGCCAACCGGCTGGCCGGGGCCATGGCCGGGCTGGACTGGCGCATGCCGTCGCTGCCGGTGGTGCAGAACGTCGACGCCCAGGCCCATGAGGGCGTGGACGCCATCCGCGACGCGCTGGTGCGCCAGCTGTACCTGCCGGTGCAGTGGACCGGCTGCGTGCAGGCGCTGGCCGCGCGCGGCGTGACCCGCGTGGCCGAATGCGGCCCGGGCAAGGTGCTGACCGGCCTGGTCAAGCGCATCGACAAGAGCATCGATGGCCGTTCGCTCGCCACCCCGGCCGATTTCGCCGGCGCGCTGGAAGAGTGGGCCGCCTGACCCCTACGATACGGCCGCCGGCGTCCGCGCCCGGCCCCGACCTGCAGCCGCAGCCTGCGGCGCACCAAGAGGAAACCGCATGAGCAAGCCATTGCAGGGTGAAATCGCGCTCGTCACCGGCGCCAGCCGTGGCATCGGCGCGGCCATCGCCGACGAACTGGCCGCGCAGGGCGCGACCGTCATCGGTACCGCCACCACCGAATCCGGCGCCGCCGCCATCGGCGCGCGCCTGGCCGCACAGGGCGGGCACGGCCGCGCGCTGAACGTCACCGAGCCCGGCGCGGTCGACGCGCTGATCGAGGCGGTGGGCAAGGAATTCGGCGCCATCACCATCCTGGTCAACAACGCCGGCATCACCCGCGACAACCTGCTGATGCGCATGAAGGACGAGGACTGGCAGGCGATCCTCGACACCAACCTGACCAGCGTGTACCGCACTTCCAAGGCGGTGATGCGCGGCATGATGAAGGCACGCAAGGGCCGCATCATCAACATCGCCTCGGTGATCGGCGTGACCGGCAATGCCGGCCAGGCCAACTACGCCGCGGCCAAGGCCGGCATCATCGCGTTCTCCAAGTCGCTGGCCAGGGAAATCGGCAGCCGCGGGGTGACCGTGAATGTCGTGGCACCGGGCTTCATCGACACCGACATGACCAAGGATCTGCCCGAGGACGCCAAGACCGCGATGCTCGGCCAGATCGCGCTCGGCCGCCTCGGCGAGCCGGCGGACATCGCGCGGGCGGTGGCATTCCTGGCCGGCCCGTCGGCCAGCTACATCACCGGCGAAACCCTCCACGTGAACGGCGGCATGTACATGCCGTAAGCGTGTGGCGCAGGGACCGCGCCCAAGTGGTTGATCGCCGGGGCATTTTGCCAGAATGCAAGGCTCCGGCGCTTTCCACTACACTATCCCACGGCCATCGCTTCCGATGGCGCCTTTTGAACCACTACTCCATCTGGAGCGATATCCAATGAGCACCATCGAAGAACGCGTCAAGAAAATCGTCGTCGAACAGCTTGGCGTCAAGGAAGAGGAAGTCACCAACAGCGCATCGTTCGTCGATGACCTGGGCGCTGACTCGCTGGACACCGTCGAACTGGTGATGGCGCTGGAAGAAGAGTTCGAGTGCGAGATCCCGGACGAAGAAGCCGAGAAGATCAGCACCGTGCAGGCCGCCATCGATTACATCAAGGCCCACGTCAAGGCCTGATGACCGGCGGCTGATGCGCGGCGGCGGCACGTCCGCATGCCGCGCACGGCAAGCCCATGGGGCCGCGACAGCGGCCCCATCCCATTCGGGCGCCGGCCGCGCAGCGGCCCGTCCGGTGGGCGTGGACGCCGCGCCAGCGGCGCGCCCACGCAATCTGGAATCCGGCCGTGAACGGCCATGTGCATCCGCGTCCCCCGCGTCATACCCGCATCGAGCACCGGGTCAGGAGAAACCGCAATGAAGCGTCGCGTCGTCGTTACCGGCCTGGGCATGGTCTCGCCCCTGGGCAATGATCTGGCCAGCAGCTGGCAGGGCATCATCGAAGGCCGTTCCGGCATCGGTCCGCTGACCCATATCGCCGACGCCTACCTGGAACGCTTCACCACCAAGATCGCAGGTGAGGTCAAGGATTTCGACATCACCGCCGACAACGAACAGTTCGGCAAATACCGGGTCAGCGGCAAGGATGCCAAGAAGATGGACCCGTTCATCCATTACGGCCTCGGCGCCTCGTTCATGGCCCTGCACGATTCGGGCCTGGAGATCACCGAAGCCAACGCCGAGCGGGTCGGTGCCATCGTCGGCGCCGGCATCGGCGGCCTGCTGGGCATCGAGGAACAGACCATCGAGTTCCACGAGGGCAAGAAGATCTCGCCCTTCTACGTGCCCAAGACCATCATCAACATGCTGCCGGGGCAGCTGAGCATCATCGCCGGCCTGAAGGGGCCGTCGTTCTCGGCGGTTTCGGCCTGCGCCACGTCCAATCATTCCATCGGCACCGCCATGCGCATGATCCAGTACGGCGACGCGGACGTGATGGTGGTCGGCGGCGCCGAGCGCGGCTCCTCGCCGACCGCCGTGGGCGGCTTCTGCGCGATGAAGGCCATGTCCACCCGCAACGACGACCCGACCCGCGCCTCGCGGCCGTGGGACAAGGACCGCGACGGCTTCGTGCTGGGCGACGGCGCCGGCATCCTGATCCTCGAGGAATACGAGCACGCCAAGGCGCGCGGCGCGAAGATCTACTGCGAGCTGGCCGGTTTCGGCGCCAGCTCCGACGCGTACCACATGACCGCACCGAGCGAGAACGGCGAAGGCGCCGCGCGCTGCATGGTCGCGGCGATGAAGGACGCCGGCGTCACCCCGGAGCAGGTCGGTTACCTCAACGCGCACGGCACCTCGACGCCGCTGGGCGACGTGGGCGAGACCATGGCGATGAAGACCGCCTTCGGCGACCACGCCTACCGGATGATGGTCAGCTCCACCAAGTCGATGACCGGCCACCTGCTCGGCGCCGCCGGCGGCGTGGAAGCCATCTTCTCGGTGCTGGCGCTGCGCGACAACGTGATCCCGCCGACCATCAACCTGGAGCAGCCGGGCGAAGGCTGCGACCTGGACTACGTGCCCAACGTCGCGCGCCAGGCCAGGGTCGACGTGGTGATGTCCAACGGCTTCGGCTTCGGCGGCACCAACGGCACGCTGGTGTTCAAGCGCGTCTGATCCAGCGGCTGTACCCTCTCCCCGCCGGGAGAGGGGGCGGCACGCGGGCGCAGGGGGTCATGGCCGCGTCCACCCGCACCGGCTCCGCGGTTCCCGCACCCGCCCCGCAGGGAATCTTCTCCCGTCGGCGGAAGGCACCGCCCTCCTGATCTCCGGGCCACCGATGCATCTTTTCCCCCTGCACGCCGACACCGACCTGCTGGCGCTGCATCGGCTCGCCCCGCAGCGCTACCCGCTGCTGCTCGAATCCACCGCCGCCGGCCGCCAGGGGCGCTGGGACCTGCTGCTGGTCGCCGATGGCGGCCAACTGCGGCTTGATGCCGATGGCACGGTGCGGCGCGAAGACGGTACGCCGGTCGAGGGCGGCTTCCTGGACGCGCTGGACCGCGACTGGCAGGCACTGCGCACCGCGCGCGACCCGGCCGCCGCGGGCGTTCCGTTCCGCGGTGGCTGGGCGCTGCTGCTCGATTACGAGCTGGCCGGGCAGGTCGAGCCGGTGCTGCGCCTGCCGCAGCGCAGCGACGGACTGCCCCCGGCGCTGGCCCTGCGCTGCCCGGCGGCGGTGCTGCGCGACCGCGACAGCGGGCGCTGCATGGCGCTGGCCGAGGACGGCCGCGACGCCGTGTTCGAACAGCTGCGGCAGGACCTGCGCGCGGCGCGGCAACTACCGGACCTGCCGGCCTGGCAGCCGCCGCTGGCGCTGGACGAGGACGCCGACGCGCAGTTCATCGACGGTGTCCGCCGGGTGGTCGACTACCTGCATGCCGGCGATGTGTTCCAGGTCAATCTCTCGCGCCGCTGGCAGGCGCGCTTCGCGCGGCCGCTGGCGCCGGCGGTGCTGTACGCGCGCCTGCGCCAGGCCAATCCGGCGCCATTCGCCGGGCTGTTCGATGCGGCCGGGCGCGCGGTGGTCAGTTCCTCGCCGGAGCGGCTGGTGTCGGTCGAGGGCGACGTGGTGCAGACCCGGCCGATCGCCGGCACCCGCCCGCGCTTCGACGGCGACGACGATGCCGCGCGCATCCGCGAACTGGTCGGCCACCCCAAGGAGCGCGCCGAGCACGTGATGCTGATCGACCTGGAGCGCAACGACCTGGGCCGCATCGCGGCGCCGGGCAGCGTCGAGGTGGACGAACTGATGACGGTCGAAAGCTACGCCCACGTGCACCACATCGTCAGCAACGTGCGCGCGCGGCTGCGCCCGGAGGTGACCCCGGGGCAGGTGATCGCCGCGACCTTCCCCGGCGGCACCATCACCGGCTGCCCCAAGGTGCGCTGCATGGAAATCATCGCCGAGCTGGAGCGGACCGCGCGGGGGGCCTACACCGGTGCGTTCGGCTGGCTCAACCGCGATGGCGACATGGACCTGAACATCCTGATCCGCACCGCCGAGGTGCAGGGCGATACCGTGTGTTTCCGCACCGGCGCCGGCATCGTGGTCGATTCCGACCCGTCGCGCGAACTGGACGAGACCCGCGCCAAGGCCCGCGGCCTGCTGCGCGCGCTGTAGCGCCGCGGCCGTCGCCATGGCGGTCAGCCTGCCGGGCCATCAACGCCGGCAGCCGCGCCGGGCGATTGCTTGGCGGCCGCGGCGCGGCGCGCGGTATCCTGCGCGGCAGGATCGGACTTCGAGGTAATCCATGGGGCTTGGCAAACGCGGCTGTCTGCTGACGGTGCTGATGCTGCTGCTGACGCTGGCCGGCATCGTTGTCGGCATCGGCGGCTGGTTCTACTACCGGCAGGTGCAGTTCGCCGAGGTGCGGCTCACGCCAAGCCAGGACAGCGTGGTGGTCGCCCGTGGCGACGGGCTCAATGCCGTGCTCGGCAAGCTGCGCCAGGCCGGCATCGGCGAAGGCCGCGATTACCAGTGGCAACTGCTGGCACGCCAGCTCGACGCCGCCGGCAAGCTCAAGGTGGGCGAGTACGCGCTGGATGACGCGCTCACCCCGCGCGAACTGCTGCTGCGCATGCGCCAGGGCAAGGTGCTGCAGCACCGCGTGACCATCGTCGAGGGCTGGAACATCCGCCAGCTGCGCGCCGCACTGCGGCGCGCCGAGCCGCTGCTGCACGAAACCGATGCGCTGGACGATGCCGAGCTGATGCGCCGCCTGGGTTTCCCCGACCAGCACCCGGAAGGCCGTTTCCTGCCGGAGACCTATGTCTACCAGCGCGGCGACAGCGACCTGGACGTGCTCGGGCGCGCCCATGCTGCGATGGAAAAGGAACTGGCCGCGGCCTGGGCCGCGCGCAGCGACGACCTGCCGCTGGCTTCGCCCTACGAACTGTTGATCCTGGCCTCGATCGTGGAGAAGGAAACCGGCCTGGCCGCCGAGCGGCCGCAGATCGCCGGGGTGTTCGCGCGCCGCCTGAAAATGGGCATGCGCCTGCAGACCGACCCGACCGTGATCTACGGCATCGGCAGCGCCTACGACGGCAACATCCGCAAGGTCCACCTGACCACCGACACGCCGTACAACACCTATACCCGTGGCGGCCTGCCGCCCACGCCCATCGCCATGCCCGGCAAGGATGCGCTGGCCGCGGCCGCGCGCCCGGCACCGGGCGACGCGCTGTACTTCGTGGCGGTCGGCGATGGCAGCGGTGCGCACGTGTTCTCGGCGACCTACGCCGAACACAACGCGGCCGTGGCGCGCTACCTGCGCCAACTGCGCGGCAACCGCGCGTCGGAGGCGCAGCAGTGAGCGACGTTTTCGCCCCCTGGCAGCAGCGCGCCCATGACCAGACCGTGGCGGCGCTGGATGCCGGCCGCCTCGGCCATGGCCTGCTGCTGTGCGGGCCGGCCGGCATGGGCAAGCGCGCGGTGGCGATGGCGCTGGCCCGCCACGTGCTGGATACCGGCATGGATGCGGCCGGGCGCACGCGCAACGCGCAACTGATCGCCGCCGGCACCCACCCGGACCTGCAGGTGGTGTCCTTCATCCCCAACAAGACCGGCGACAAGCTGCGTACCGAGATCGTGATCGAGCAGGTGCGCGAGATCTCGCAGAAGCTGGCGCTGACGCCGCAGTACGGTGCGGCCCAGGTGGTGATCGTCGACCCGGCCGATGCGATCAACCGTGCCGCCTGCAACGCGCTGCTCAAGACCCTGGAGGAACCCGCGCCGGGCCGCTACCTGTGGCTGGTCAGCGCCGACCCCGCGCGATTGCCGCAGACCATCCGCAGCCGTTGCCAGCGGCTGGAGTTCCGGCTGCCGCCGCGCGAGGAGGCGCTGGCCTGGCTGCAGCGCCAGGGGCATGCCGAAGGCGCCGCGCGCGAAGCGCTCGACGCCGCGCGCGGCCATCCCGGCCTGGCCGACCGCTGGCTGCAGGGCGAGGGCATGGCGCTGCGCCGGCAGGTGGCCGAGGAACTGGACAAGCTCGCCGGCGGGCGCGTCGGCGCGGTGGAGCTGGCCCAGCGCTGGAGCGGCGACGAGCATGCCGACCTGCGCCTGCGGCATGCCGCCGACCTGGCCCTGCGCCGGGCCACGGACGGCTTGACCGATCCGGGCCGATTGCACAAGCTGGCCGCCTGGTTCGATGCCGCCAACCGCACCCGCGACCTGCTGCGCACCACGGTGCGCGCCGATCTGGCGATGGTGGAGCTGCTGCTGGGCTGGGCCGCGGCCAACCCGCCGCCATCCAAAGGAAACAATCGATGAGTGCGACGAACGCGCGCCAGGGCATTCTTTCCCTGGCGGTCAAGGACAAGGCCGCGCTGTACAGCGCCTACATGCCGTTCGTGAAGAACGGTGGCGTGTTCGTGCCCACGCCCAAGCGCTATTTCGTGGGCGACGAAGTGTTCGTGCTGCTGACCCTGCCCGATTCCAGCGAGCGCCTGCCGGTGGCCGGCAAGGTGGTCTGGGTCACGCCGCTGGGCGCGCAGGGCAACCGCCAGGCCGGGATCGGCGTGCAGTTGGCCGACGGTGCCGATGGCGAGGCCATCCGCGGCCGCATCGAGACCCTGCTGGCCGGCACCGCCGGTTCGGACAAGCCGACCCACACCATGTAGGCGGCGGGGGCGCCGCCGGCTCCCCAAAGGGCGCAGGGTGCGCGCGCAGGCGGGCCCCCTGGTGGGCCCGTCGTGGTGCCGGGCCGGCCGCGCAAAAAAGTTGCATCGATCCGTTGACGTCTTCGCGATTCCCCCTATAATGAGCGGCTCGCAACACGGGCGGTTAGCTCAGCGGTAGAGCATTGCCTTCACACGGCAAGGGTCGCAGGTTCGAACCCTGCACCGCCCACCAATAAAATCAGTGTGTTAAAGCGAAAGCCGGCCTATGCCGGTTTTTTCGTAACTGCTTGGTAACAGCAGGTGCGTCCTGCACCTACAGTCGGTTAGTCCTGTGATAGTGTCAGCTGGCAACTTGGGAGCTATCCATGATAGAGCGTGAGCTTGCTGAGGCTGTGATCCAGCACTTCTGGGCTGGGCGACCTGTTCCAGTCAATCCGGAAGAAATCGCTGTAAAGGCAGGGATCGAGGTTCGGTCGATATCGCCGTTTGAACCTGGGTACGATCCCGCGATCAGCGGTGCCTATGCCAATGATGGGAAGCGTCCCGTCATTTCGTACAATCTCGGCGATACGCCCAATCGGCAGCGTTTCACTATCGCCCACGAACTGGGGCACCATTTTTTGCAGCATGGCCCGCGATTCCGCGATACGTCAGCGACCTTGGCCGGTGGGAGCTATGACCCTATTGAGGTTGCGGCGAATCGCTTCGCGGCTGAACTCTTGATGCCTGCATATGCGATGCGCGTGCTGATTGTGGATCAAGGGGTTACTTCTGTTGATGTGCTTGCGTCAGCAATGCAAGTCTCGGAGCAAGCGATGATCTATCGCTTGAAGAATCTCGGATATATCCGATAGGGAGAAAGTGCTTGTCTCAGCCGAACGATGGACCGTCTAATGCTGATTCTACCGAGAATCCTCCCCCCGCGAGCCCCGTTGTTCAAGCTCCTGATGTTTTAGCGGGGCCTAGAGCGGATGCGCAGTTGGTTGCGGCCAAGGATCAACGTCTACAGCGTTGGCTTTTCTATTCTTTTCTGACTCTCTTTAGTACGGCTTACTTCGGCTTGTTCTTGTGCGTAGTCGCACGCACGGCCTTCCATGCACTCAGATGGTCCGTGAACACAACACCGGTAGATGCTGCGATGCAGTTGGATGCTCTTGGAGTTGCTCTGTCCAAGTTTCCGCCGACGACCAGTGCCATCATGGGCGCTGTAATCGCGTCGGTAGTAGCTATTCCACTCTCGCTATGTGTGGCGATTGGAAAACTAGTTAAGAGTGAACAGGAAGCGCCGGTGAGCAACGGCAGTTCATTCACTAGCGCTTTTTTTGAGCTTGGCAAAGCTTTTGCTACGGGCTGGAAGGCGGTTAAGTCATAGACCGAGGTTGTCCCTCCATCCGTATCGGCTCTTGCCGGCTTGAGCCGTCTTTCCTCCGCTGGCAAGGTCATCTGCGACCACTTCGATGATGAACTTCGGCACCATTTCACCATTGGGGCCAGTGCCCTGTTGCTCTTGAGTGGTGACCTTCGCGGGGGTGTGATTGTTCACGATCACCTGGACGCATCCCCCTCCCGTAGCTGACACGCCCAGGCGCCCGTCCGGACCGCGACGGAGCGGCATGATCGCCTCCGGGCCGGCCTCGCCGAACACGCCGGCACCCTTGGCGAACGCGAACAGATGCGGGCTGTCGTACACCCCGCCGGAGTAGGCCGACAGGCTGGGCGAGTTGTAGGCGCCGCCCTTGGCGTTGAACTTCACCCCGCTGTTGCTCAGGGGGATGGATTCGCGCTGCACCGGTCCCACACCTCCACCGAACAATCCCGCCAAGGCACTGGCGAGCGGGCCGGTGATCCCCTGCCGCACGGCAATGCGCGCAAGGTCGGCGATGATCGAATCGGCAAGGTCCGAGACAGATGCCTTGCCGGTCTTGACGAAGCGGACGATGGCATCCTCTGCGCCCCCGAACGTGGAGGCGAACATGTCGCGCGACTGACTGGCCACGTCTGCGACCGAAGCTAGGTAATCCTCCAGCGCCGCGTTGGCGCCAACGCGCCAGTCGCCCATCAGCGCCAGCCGGCGTTGCTGGAACTCGCGCTCAGCGTCCAGCATCCGGTCGCGGCTGGCACGCAGTGCCTGTTCCTGCCGGCGCCAGGATGCCGAATCCTCGGCCACTCCACGGTCACGGATCTGCTTCAGCCCCTCCTCGTACTCCCGCTGGATGTCCAGCTGCCGGCGCAACATCTCGACGGCATCACCACCCCGCCCGTAGGTCAGAAGGTCGATGGTGTTGGCACGAAGCCGGTTCTCCTCGGAGACCCGAATCTGCGCCTGTAGCCGCTGCAGTTGCTCCGTGGCGCGCGCCTCCTTCTCCTTGGCATCCACCAGCTGGCCGGTCGCGTCCAGCTGCTTGAGCAGTTGATTGATCGCCTCCCGCCGCTCCGGCGTGGCCTTGGCGCCAAGATTGAGCAGCTCCTGTTCCACCTGGATGCGCAGGCGCTGGCTGGTCGTCAGCTTCGCCTCCGACTGCAGTTGCTCCGTGTTCAACTCGATCTGCTGCTTGATGCGCTCGGCCAGTGCTCGCGCTGGATCGGCATGGATTGCGTCCTTCTTCGGCTTCTCGGTGTACTTCGCATCCACACCCTTGATTAGGGCGTCGCGATTCTTTGCCAGACGCTCCGCCAGCTCCTTGTCGCCGATCTTCTCGGCATTGAGGATTGCAGCGCGCGCCTCGCCGTTGATGCGGGCGATCTCGGCCGCCTTCTTCTCCTCTCGAGTTCGGTACTGAGCGAGTTCCTGCGTCTGCAGGATCGCCGCATCATTCGCTTGCTGGGTAATGCGCGCAACCTCGGCGGCTTTGGCGGCGCGGATGCTCTCATCTTGGATCGCAGCCATCTGCGCGCGAATGTCCGCCGCAGCCTGCTGCCTTGCATCCGATCCCTTCGGCCCGAGATGGGCGTATGAGGCCCAATTGGAGGGGCTTTCGATCTCCAGCAACTTGGCGTGTAGCTCGTTGAACTTCGCCATGCTGGACGTATCCCGCCCGACGCCAAGCATGGCATCCCATGCTCCATCCGCCCCCAGCTTGAGCGCCCTCCATGCCTTCTCCAGCGTCCCGACGCTCTCTTCCACTTCCCTGGAGCGGCTCACCACTGTGCTGGAGAAGGCTTCCGTAGCGACGCGGGCGGCCTCCTGCCGGTTGCCTTGTTCATCAAGCGCCCGAACCTGCTCAAAGACCGCCGCCGTCAGGAAATGGTGCTCCTGATTGAGTTTCGCCAACGCTTCGACCGGCGACCTGCCAATCTCCTCGAACTTGGCAACGGTTTTGTCTACGGCGTCGCCCGTCATCCGCTCCATAGCAAGTGCGGCTTGAGCCACGGATTGCAGGCTGGCACCCGCAATGTTCCCGCTGCGCGCAGCCGCAGCCAGCGCCTCTGTCGCCCGACGCTGGGTTGTCACGCCATAGTCCATGGCCTCGGCCATCGCCAGCAGTTGGTCGCGCGTAGTGCCAGCCGCGTTACCGCTCTCCGCGAGCGCCTTGGCGAACTCGACGGACTCCTGGCTGCCCTTCAACAGGGCCATGCCGGTAAGCGCGAGGGCACCGGCCGCAATGGTCGCTGGGTTGATCATCGCGGCAAGCTGAGCGCCGAGCGCCTGGGCGGCAGGCGCGAGGCCACCGAACATGTCCTTCAACTGGCCGCCCTGCTGCAGGAGGACCGTCAGCGGTCGCTGGCCGCCCTGCAGGGAGACGATGATGTCGGTGATCTGAGCCGGCGTACCACGGAGCGCGGCGGCCTGCTGGGCGGCGCTGACGCCGTACTTGTTCAGTTCGGCGCCGGCCTTCTTCGCCGCGGCCTCGCCGGACGCCAGCTTCTTCACGATCTCGTCCAAGATCGGGCCACTGGTGCGCAATGAGGCGTTGTAGGCCAGCTGCTGCGCCTTGGTCATGCCAAGGGTATCGGCCTGCCGCACCAGCGCATCGACACGGCGCTTCTCGGCGCCGGCCAACTGCTGGTACTGCTGCTGTGCGGACGTGGACATGTCCGAAACGGCGCGCTTCGCCGCATCAATGGCGGACGTGAACTGCGATGTGTCCACGGTGATTTCGATGGCGGCCGCGCCGATGCTGGATTCGCTCATGGGGTGTTTACTCAGTCCGGGGAGGGCGGGCAGGACGGTCAGGGATGACCATTTGCTGATTAATTCGAAATCACCAAAAAATCTCTGCGTGAGAGGACAGGTGGTTTCCGGAAGGGGGAGGGGCCCAACTTTGCCCCTCCCCCCGCCTGCTACATCACGTGGTGCCTGCGAGGAAAGACCATCGCTGCCACGCTGTAGCTGCCGGTGTTCTTCGGGACACCGCCGGCTGGTCCCTGCGCCTTACTCGTCCGCGGTCACGCCATCGATGAGGGTGAAGGCCTTGGGGTAGGCGGATGCCACGTCCAGGCGGGTGTGGCAGATGAAGCCAACCTCGCCGGTCTCGGCATACAGCTCCTTCAACAGCTGGATCGAAACCGATTCGCGCATGTAGATGGTGAAGAGCTGGAAGCCACCGACGTAGATGGCCGCCGCGTTGCTGGCGGTGCCCGCCGTCTCGTTGGTCGGGATCTGGCTGGTCGTGAGGAACTTCCAGTCGCTCAGGGCCTCGGGGCGGCGCAGCGGCTGGCCGGTGGTGTCCACCAGCAGGCTCATCGTCTCGTCTTCACGCGGCGACAGAATGGCAACGTCCGGGGCCGGGGCGTTGGCCTCGGTGATGAGGCGGCGAGCGCGGACGAACGGGCGCCATTCGGTGATCGGTGCGCCATTCACCCCCATCGACAGCTTGTTGATGCCGGGGATGTTGCGCAGGCCTCGAATCTCCGGTTCCGTGCCACTGCCCATCAGGGAGGCGCGATCGATCTCCTTGGCGAATGCCTGGGCAATGGCGGTGCGCAGGGCGGCATCGAGGCCGCCGAGCGAGTCGGCCAGCAATTCGCGGGAGATTTTGAAGCGGAAGGCCAGGCTGCGCGGGGTGACCTTTACCGAGCGGAAGGCCGGTTCGCTCTCTGCCACCGCGCCGTGCTCCTGCCGCCAGGCCGGGGTCGGGATGGTGTCCACCGCGGCGATGCTGAACGAGCTGGCAGAGGTGTCCAGCACGGCGACATTGGCGCCTGCGCTCAGCACGGCAGAGGCCGGCACCAGGGCGTTGAGGATGCCCGGCATCAGCACCGTGGGCACCGTGTAGCCGCCTGCGGTGTTGGTCCCCTCGCTCAGGGCCGCCCGCACGCCTTCGCTGGTGCGCATGTTGGCAACGCCGCGGATGAAGTCCGACAAGCTCACCTGCTCGTCACTGCCGGCGTCAGGGCGCATTGCGTTCAGGCGCCTCGCAATCGTGGCCTGGTTCTGCAGGTCGGAGGCGGTGAGCAGCGTGCCGATCTGGCGGCCCTCGGTGTCGCGCAGGCGCTCGCCCTCGCTCATGGTGCCCATCGCCTGCGCGGCGGTCAGGTCCATTCGCTCCTGGTGATCCATGCCGGCGCTGACCAGGCTGATGGCGTTGTTGATGTACTCCAGCGCATCCATGACGCTCTCGGTGAGGTTTTCGTCCTTCTCCTTGGCGTGGGCCATCAAGGCATTGGAGGCGCGGCGCAGGCTGTTGCGGTACGCCAGTGCTTCAGCGCGCGGGAGCTGGTCGACCGGCTTGTCCGAAGTCGGCTCTTCGATGGTGATGCCAAGCTTGCCGAGTTCGGCCTTGGCTGACAGTGCGGCCTTTCGGTTGACGTAGCGGTCGCGCATCTGCTGGAAGTCGTGAGGCATGGAAATATCCCTTTTGGGGGTCCAGAAACGCACAAGCGCGCTCGGACCGTGTTGAAGTGGTCTCTGAGCGCGCTTTGGCGTTGCCTCTGCCGCAATTGCGGTCCGGTGTCAGGCTTGCCCGTGGGGCGGTCTGTCTTGGACACGCTCAGTTTATCGTTGGCGCCCCTTGATGGAAGGGGTTTCGTTACGCTGGTTTCAGCGCGCGGCGGATGCGGTGAGCTTTCTGCCTGCAGGCGTCAGAGCAGTACCGGCGCGGCCGCCCCGTTGTTGGGGTGGCGAGTGCGGCTCCACAGACCTCGCACCGAAATTCAAATTCTGTGGACGCGCGAAGAAATGGGGGCGCGCGTATCGGACTGGGAGGGCTTCGAAGATTTGCCATCCCCCTGGCCTGCTGCTGGCAGCACTGCCGCTGGTTGCTAGTAGCACTGCTGGTAGCAGAGCCGGGCAGTGCATGGAATCCGATTCCACCGCGAGCAGCGAACGGCTTGGAAGCGGTGAAGCAAAGCAACAGCCCAAGCGTCCGCTGCGCTCCCGCTTGGTAGATATATATAAAGGGGCACCCTGAGGGGGCCAAAAAACGGACAAAAACGCTGTTTATGGCCCCCTGAGGGGTGCAAAAGACTTTTTTCATGCCGCTTTTGGCCCCCTGAGGGTGCCACCGTGGCCCCCTGAGGGGACTACAGATTCCGTTTCTATTTGGCACCCTGAGGGGGCCACAGAATGCGTTTTCCTCCAGTCGTTTCGTGGTGGGCCTGGAAGAATTTCCAGTCCCTTGCCCGCGCAGCTGTCGATCCCATACCAGGTGAGTGCGTAGAGGTTGCAGAGCTTCCGGTTCCCGTGGCGGGTCTGCACGATGAACCCGGCGGCCTCCAGTTGCGCCAGCAGCTCGCCGAGCTTGCTGGTGGTGCATACCCCTGCCTCCTTGACCATGGCTTTCGTTGCGGACAGGTCGCCGTTGTTGCGGCCGTTGTACTGCGCTGCCAGGAACAACAGCATCTTCATGGCCGCGCCGCTGAGGGCGAAGAAGGCCGGGGACCGGATCATCGAGTGCGGCAACCGAACGAACGTGTCGCTTGTTCGGCGCCCCGTGTGCTTGGGCCTGTTCCGGTCGGGGATGCGCTTGCGGTACTCGTCTGCCATCGTCAGGGCTCCAGGGCATCACGCAAGGCCACGCCCCGTCACGATGCGATGGACCGCCCGCTGCCATTCGTCACCGGCACGCGCAGCGCGCGCCAGCACCCAGGTGGTTACCTGCTGCTCAGAGAAGCCCCCGCGGTGTGCAAGGGAGCAGTCGCCGCAGATGACGAAGGGGAGGGACGCCCACCCATACTCCCGCTCGGATCGATGGAAGGTTCCGTAGACCGGCTGGAGCGCCTTCCCACAGCAGTCGCAGGCGATGGGCTCAGGCGTAGCAGCGCGCGCCCTCATGACGTGCGCTCCGGGGCTCGCTCGATTGCGGCCAGAAGGCGCTCGAACAACGCTTCCGTGCGCGCCTGCATTGCTACCTGATCGCCCCCCGATTTCCGCTGCTGTCGGGGTGCCATCCCGGTGGAAGGGACAATTCGGGCGATGCGCGCCCTGGGGAACTGGATGATTTGAGCGCTCACCCGATCCTCCGCACGCTGCAGACGTTCTTGACCTCGGCCAGCACCACCAGCTCATCGAAGGACAGGAAGAATCCCTGGTCGCGGCTGCTCGTGGTGAAGATGTAGAAGGCGGGACGCCCGTTCTTGCCTGGCCGGATTTGCACGCGGCGCACGATCTGACGCCCACCGAGCAGGATCACATAGACGCCATCCCAGCGGCAGCGGGTGATGCCCAAGTCGACTTCCAGCACGTCGCCGATCTCGAAGGAGGGCGCGTTGAGGTTGTCCCTGACGAGGACGTAGGCGCGGCCCTCAGCTGGTGGCATCAGCACCGGCGAGGGGTAGCTTTCGATTTGGCTTTGGACCTGCACTAGTGCGTTCATGCCGGCCACCCCAGTTGCGCCTTGACGGCTTCCTGCCACTGGATGCCGAAGCGGCCAGCGCGCGCGATGATCCAGCGGATGCGCAGCGCGCGCGGTTCCCCATCCGGGTAGTCGGCCAGACACGCATAGCAGACGAAGGAGGGAAGCTCCCCGAACTCAAAGCGGGAGGTGGTGCATTGAACGTCGAAGTAGCCGACGGGCCGGTTGCAGCAATCGCAGAACTGCGGCGCGCGCCTGGTTGGCCTGCTGGTGTAGGTATTCCCTGACACGACAAGGGGGGCTTGCCCGATTGCGCCCGGGCTGGCTTGGTGTACGATGTGGTCCATGGTCAGAGCGTTCCTTGGTAGGGTTCGGTCTTGGCTTCCACGGCTCGGGCGGCTGCAACCGCTCGGGCCGTTTCTGTTTCATGCACTCGGCACATAGGTTTTCCCTCAGGCGGCCGCGCCGCTGGTTGCCGCTTTCTCCCGGGCTTCGATGAACTCGCGCAGCGCGCGGGCCGACACCATGCGGCGCTTTCCCACCTTGAAGGTCTTGATTTCGCTCTTGCTGATCGCGCGATACAGCGCGTTTCGATTCAGGCCCGTGGCGGCGAGTGCCTCGTCCACGTTGTAGCTGAGCTTTTCTTTCTGATTGGTCATAGCTGCCTTGGCTCCTACGCATTGTGTTTTGTTGTGTAGCACCGTGCTTCACAAGGCAAACGTAGCACCGTGCTTTATTGATTGCAAGCACCGTGATACATCACAATGGGCCATGGCCAGAATCGATCCCCAGGTGAACATCCGCCTTCCTGCAGACCTGAAAGCTCGTCTTGACGAGCAGGCGGCAAAGGGAGGGCGCTCCTTGACGGCGGAGATCGTCCAGCGCCTGGAGGCATCCTTTGAAACCGACGGGCAGTCGGCGCAGATGGCGCACGACTTCCGCTATGTGCTGCTTGACCTTGTGGAGCACGGGAAGGTCACGAGCGAGACCCTCAGCCGCATCAAGAAGAATGCGAACGCGCCCGCAGGCGACGATGCGAAGCCCAAGAAGGGCAAGCCCAAGCCGTAGTCCCTACAGGAATTGCACCTGAGCCAGCTTGTCGCGCGCAGCGCCCTGCACCAGATGCCCGTAGTGCTTTTCGATCATCGCCAGCGACGTGCCGGCCAGCTTCGCTACCGTCAGCAGGTCCATGCCGCCCACGATGGCATCGGTGATCCAGCAGTGCCGGAGCGTGTAGAGCGTGACGCCTGCAGGTAGCCCAGCGCGCGCCGCGGCCTCGCGGACCGGCTCGCTCCACGCATCGGCCGTCCATGCCTTCTGGCCGTCCTGGGTGAACAGGTGCGCCTTGGGCAGCTTCCCCTTCGCCAGGCGGTCGAACAGCGCCGTAGCGGCAGGGGAGAGCGGGATGGTGCGGTCATGGCCCTTGCTGCGGAACCGAACGCTCCCGGTGCGCCCGTCGTAGTCCGAGCGCAGGCATAGGGCAGGGTCGCCCGGCCGGCAGCCGGTGAGCGCCACGCATTCGATCAGGTCGCGCACGGCCTCCTGAGCAGCTTCCAGCAGCGCGCGCCGCTGCTCAACCTCCAGGTACAGCCCCCGGCGCCGGCTGGCGTCCTGCAGGGGCTTCACGGACGCCCATTCGAAGGCCACATCCGGGGATGCCTTGCGGCGCGCGACGGCGTAGTTCAGGGCGGCCACCAGCACGGTGCGCATGCGGTTAACGCTGGCCTTCGCCAAGGGCTTCGCTGTGGGTGGTCTACCACGCTTGGCAGCCAGCGGCGGGAGGTCGCCTTTCTCCACGCGGTCGCGCCAGGCCTCGATGTGGTCCTGGTGCAGATCCTTGAGCCGCACCTTGCCCAGCTTGTCGCCGTACAGGCACCGCTCAAACCGCCGCGCGGCGTCATCTGCCGCGGCCTTGCGTCCGTCCTTGGTGAGCCCTTTCACGTAGTCGCGGCAGGCGTCCGCGACGGTGAGTTCGCTCTTGGGGGTGACGACGGCCAGCGGGGCACCATGCTGGTCTGTCTCCGCAAGAACAGCGCGCGCCTTGGTGCGGGCTGCCTCGACCGTTACGCCAGGCCACTTGCCCAGCGCCCGGGTGCTGGTACGGCTCCACTGGACATTCCAGCTCTTGACCCCTGACGGCTGCACGCGCAGGTGAAGTTGCGGGACGGTGGTGTCCCAGATGCGATAGGGCGCCGGCTCCGGCTTGGCCGATTCAACCGCAGAAGGGGTGAGGCGTTTGGACTGCTTCATTGGCTCGTAACTGCACGGTAACAGCAGATTGGAGTGTGTAGCGAAATCCAACCGGACGCAATGGATACTAAAAACAATGGGTTGCGAGCGAAGCCCTTGCGGCACAAGGGCCTTTCTTGTCCTTCACACGGCAAGGGTCGCAGGTTCGAACCCTGCACCGCCCACCAAGACATTGTTGCAACGCATGAAGACCGGCCCCAGGCCGGTCTTTTGCGTTTTGCCGCCTGCGGTCTGGATCGCCCGCCGTCCGGGACGTGCCGCGGGTTGCGCGATGCGCCCGGTTGCGCTCACTGCGCGGCGTAGGGGCCGAACACCGCCTTGACCCGCATCCGCTCGTCGCCGTCATCGAGCACGAACACGCGGTAGCTGTCGCCGCCCGGGGCGGTGCGGATCACCACGTGGCCCTGGGTGCTGCGCGCCTGCCGCTCGATGCCGTAGGTGGTGCGCGCGGTGGCCTCGGATACGTGGGTGACGAAGATGTCGCGCTCGCCGGGCCACAGCGCCTTCGAGGTGAGCCGGTGCCAGGTGTTCACCGCCGGGTGGCCTTCGGCGCGCGCGGTCACCACGATCACGCGCGGGCGCAGCGCCGCCAGGAACGCGGCGCTGTTGGCATCCCAACTGCCGTGGTGGTTGGCCTTCATCGCATCGACCGGGCCGGCGGCTTCGGCCACCGGCCGTTCCACCTGTTGCCAGGCGCCGTCGCCATCGGGCAGGGCGACGCGCTCGTCGCTGAGGTCGCCGCCGCTGAAGTAATCGAACCTGCCATAACGGATGACGAAGGCATTGCTGAGGATGTTCTCGATCGGCTGCTGGTCCTTGCCCAGGGTGTGCAGCGGTGGGAACAGCTCGCGCGTGCCGTTGCCCTGGCCGGTCCAGACCTGGCCGTTGCCGTACAGGTTGCGGATCTCGAAGCCCGGGTAGTTGCCGGCCGCATGCAGCAGGGCGATCTGGTCGTTGCGGCCCGGTGCGAAGCGCTCGACCTTCAGGCCGCGGTGCCGGATCTGCCAGTCGAGGAACCGACGGTAGTTGTCGAGCGTCGCGTTGCTGATCGGCGCGGGGAAATCGTAATGCGGCCAGCCGCGGTCCAGGATCGTGGCGATCGGCACGGATTCGGCGACCTGGGTGATGCCGCTGAGCCGGTAGGCGCCGTTGGCGGCGAGCGGGGAGTCGGCAGTGATCGCGCCCATGTGGTCGCCATGGAAATGCGAGAGCAGTGCGTAGTCGATGCCGCCGTGGCCGGGCGGCATCACCCGCTGGACGTAGCGCGCGACCCATTCCCCCGGCGGGCGCGAGGCATCGGGGCGGCTCGGCAACGAGAACGGCGCAGCCTCCAGGGTCTTGCCGCTGGTGTCTTCCAGCAGGGTGGTGCCATCGGGAAGGATGAAGAACAGGGCGTCGCCGCGTCCGGTGTTGATGTGGTGGATGTCCAGTTCGCCGTCGCGCCAGGGCGGCAGCGGCTGGCCGATTTCCGGCGGCCGTGCGAAGGCGCTGGCGGCCAGCGCCGGCAAGGCGAGGAGCAGGATGCGTGTGTTCATGGGCTCGTGGGGTGTATCGCGGCCGATCGGTAGCCGCGGGAATGCCGATGTGGATGTGGAAATGCCGGCGCGGCCGTCATGCTCGGTGCAGCTTCGGCACGTGCGGTTCGACGATGAAGCTGGCCCGGGTGGAAAGCCGCCCTCCCTTGCGCTGCACCTGGTCCATCACCTTGATATCGGTGCGCCATTGCGTGGCGCTGATCTCGTGGACGTGGTAACCGCGCAGGTTGTCGATCAGCTTCAGGAACGGGTTGTCGGCCTGGCCGAAGCGGCGCACGCTCGGCGAATCGACCGCGCCGTCGCCATTGGACGAGATCGAGGTGGCGAGGAACTCGGTCGCCACCGCGGGGCCGTCGCGCTCGTCATCGCGCAGTGGCACTTCGGCCACGGCATTCATGTGCGCATCGCCGGTGGCGATGACCACGTTGCCGAGTCTGCGGTCGTGGATGCCCTGGACCAGGCGTCGCCGCGAATCCGGGAAGCCATCCCATTTGTCCTCATACGCGCCGTGCAGGCGGCCGTCGGGGTCGCGCCCCTGCAGCGGCATCACCCATACCTGCTGCGCGATGAGGTTCCAGCGGCTGCCGCCGCCCAGGCCTGCATGCAGCCAGGCTTCCTGCTCCGCGCCGAGGATGTTCGAGTCCTGGCCCTGCTCGAAGCGGCATTTGGCCAGCGCCCTGGGGTTGGGGCAGATCTGGTTGCCGCGGTGGCTGCGCGTGTCCAGCACGTGCATGCGCAGCAGGTTGCCGTAATCCAGGCGCCGGAAATAGCGGGTGCCGCCGTCCGCGCGCGGCAGCTGGGCGCGGCGCACCGGCGAGTTCTCGTACCAGGCCTGCATCGCGTGCAGCCTGCGCAGCGCGAACAGTTCCGGCGGGGTACGATCCTGGTCCCAGATGCCGTTCCAGTCGTTGTCCACTTCGTGGTCGTCGAACGAGCAGATGAAGGCGACGGCGGCGTGCGCGGCCTGCAGGTCGGCGTCGCTCTTGTACTGCGCGTAGCGGCGCCGGTAGTCGTCCAGCGTGTACAGCTCGTCGCCATGGTGCAGGCGCTCGACCGGGTTGCCGGCCGCGTCGTGGATCGCGTACCCGGCCTTGCGCGATGCCGCCTCGCTGCCTTCGTAGATGTAGTCGCCGTAGTGGAACAGGGCGTCGAGGTCGTGCTCCCCGCTGAGATGGCGGTAGGCATCGAACCAGCCATGGAAGTAGGCCTGGCAACCGGCCACGGCGATGCGCAGGCGTTCCGGGGCATCGCCGGCGCGCGGCGCGGTACGCACGGTGCCGGTCGTGCTGGCATCGCTGCCGTCGATCATGAAGCGGTACCAGTACGGCCGCGCGGGCTGCAGCCCGGCCACTTCCACGTGCACGCTGTGGCCGAGTTCGGGCCGCGCCAGGTACTCCCCGCTCTGTACGACGCGCGCGAAGTGCGCGTCCTCGGCCACCTGCCACTTCACCGGTACCGCGACCATCGGCATGCCGCCGTGCTCGTGCAGCGGCCTGGGCGCGAGCCGGGTCCAGATGACGAAGCCGTCGGGCCACGGGTCGCCCGAGGCGACGCCGAGGGTGAAGGGGTAGCCGTCGAGCTTCGGTGCGGCGTGTACGTCGCGTGCCGGGGCAAGCCCGGCGAACAGGGCCAGCGAGCTGGCACCGAGCAGGAACCTGCGGCGGCTCAGTTCGGGAAACGTGCGCATGGTCATCCTCGATATGCAGGAGGCGGCGCACCCTGCGGTGCGCGCGCCGGATGGATGTGGACGGCCTGCTCAGAAGCGGGCGCGGATGCCGATCGATGCCTTCTGGCCGCTGTAGATGTCGATCTGGCTGTGATGCCCGGCGGTGCCCGGCCAGATCTCGTCGTTCGGATACCAGGTGCCGCGGTGGCGCCTGAGCAGGTTGTTCACCGAGAAATACGCCTCCAGCCCCATGACGTTGTCGCGGGTCTTGCGGATGACGGTGTAGCTGCCCGACAGGTTGACTTCGGCATAGGGAATGAACGGCTGCGATTGGGTGATGGTCCCACCCGGCGTGGTGATGTTGCCGGTCTGGCCGCGGTCTTTCTCGTTGGAATAGACGCTGTTCAGGCTCAGCCGCACGCGGCCGTGCTTCCAGCCCACGCCGAACTGGGCGACCTGAGAGGCCACCCGCGGCAGCGGCTCGGACGGATTGGCGTACATGTACGCGCCACGCACGGTCAGGCCGCGCAGGGCGCCGGGCAGGTAGTCCATGGCATGGTTGAATTCCAGCTGCCAGGCATCGACGCTGATGGCCTGGTCGGACTGGTTGGCCGACGTGCTGAAGATCGCGTCGGCATACAGGTCGCCGGTGTAGCCGAATTCCTGGGCCGACAGGTTGCGGGCGACGATGCCGTTGCGGATGCGGTTGCGGTAGTAGTTCAGCGCGACCAGCCCGACCGGTTCCCAGTACTTCACCGCGCGCAGCGCGAAGTTGTCCGAATACTCGGGCTTCAGGTTGGTGTTCGGCGCCGTCACCACGGTCCCGTCCTCGGTCTCGGCCACCGACCACACGCCGGCGATCATGCCCACGTCGGGCCGCTGGATGGCGCGGTTGTAGCCGGCAATCAGGTCCAGGCCATTGTCGAAGGAGTACTTCAGCGAGACGCTGGGGAAAAAGTCGTCGTAGCGGCTGCGGCGTTCGATCCGGTCGCGGGTGAGGTACTGGTACTCCAGCCCGTCGATGGTGGTGGCGCGGCCGCTGGCGGGATCGACCGCATGGCCTGCGGCCGCCAGCTCCTGTGCGCTGAGCGGATCGAACTCGTAGCCGGTGTTGCGGGTCTGTTCCCAGCGCACGCCGAACTGGCCCTTCAGGTGCTGGCTGAAGTCGGCCGTGGCCATGAGGTAGGCCGAACCGATCTGCTCGTCCAGGCGGCGCGAGTTGGCGATATGGGCGTCGTACCAGTTCGCCGCGGTCAGCGTGTTGGTCCACTGCTCGGGGTTGGCCTGCATCATCTGGTACAGCCGGGTCAGGCTGGGCATGTACAGGCTGCCGCCATTCAAGGTGGTGACGGTCATGCCGCCGCGGCCGAAGGTGAACGCGTTGTCGCTGCGGATGTACTCGAGCAGTTCGGCCTTGCCCATCGGCCCGGTGTAGACCCACTTGTGCGCGGCCGAGGTGTTCTCGTAGGCGTAGCGGGTGGTGGACAGCTTCAGGCCGGTCTTCCAGGTCACCGGCACGCGGCCGATGTCCTGGTAGATGCTCAGGTCCAGGCTGCCGCCGGTGTTGCGCGCCTCTGCGGTCTTGCCGCTGCGGGTGGTGACCGTCGCCGGGCCGCTGAAGGTATAGCTCGACGGCAAGCTCCAGTCCGGGCCGCTGGTCTGGACGATGTTCCAGTCCTGCGCGTACTGGCTGCTGCGCGATGCGCTGAAGTTGCCGGTCGAGGTGACCGGGTTGAAGGTCTGCACCTGGCCCTTGCGGGTCGAGTCGTACTGGCTGTCGGAGTTGGAGTAGAACAGGTTGCCGGCCAGCCGGAACTTCTCGGTGCTCCACTCGAAGCTGGGGATCACGTTGCGGCTGTGGCCGAACTTGTAGTTGTAGGTGCTGGCCGTGCTCAGGGTGGTGGCGGTGGCGGCCGAGCGGGTGACGAAATCCAGCACCGGGTCGCCCTGCACGCCGCGCGAGCGGGCGTTGGTGGTGAACGTGGGTGCGGGCTGCGCGGCCTCGATGTCGCCGCGGCTGGCCGACGCCATCAGCGACAGGATCAACTGGTCGGTGGCCTTGAAGTCCACGCCCAGCGACGCGGCCCGGCGGTTGTACTCGCGTTCGTAGTTGGTGCCGACGATCGAAGTGACCGCGTAAGGTTCGGGGCTGGCCGCGGTGGGGAGGTAATTGCGGTTGGCGGTGGTCTGCACGTGCTCGACCAGGCTGGTGCTGTTGCTGATGCCCGCGGCCACGCCGAGGCGCCCATCGAGGAATACGTCGGCGTAGCTGGCCTTGAAGCCGGGCAGGAACTTCTGGTCGTAGCCGCCTTCGCGCGGGCCGCTGCGGTATCCGTCCCACAGCGCCGAGTGGGTGGCGCCGTTGACGTCGACGGTGATGCGCCGGCCCTTGCCGTCGAAGGCCTTGCGGGTGCGGATGTCGATGGTGCCGGCCGGGGCGTTGGCGTCCATGTCGGCGCCGCTGGTGGTGTAGACGGTGATCGAATCGACGCCGGTGAGGGCCGACTGCTCGAAGCTGAAGGTGCGCGAGGCCGCGGCGCCGTCGTTGGCATCGACGCCGGCCAGCTTGACACCGTTGATGGTCACTCCGGTGTACTGCTGCGGCAGGCCGTGCAGCGAGATGTTGCGCGGCACGTCGTCGGCGGTGACGTCGAAGTCCACGCCCGGCATGTTCTTCAGGAATTCGCCCGGGTTGCCGTCGATAATCTCGCCGTAGCTGTCGGCCGACAGCGTGTTGGTGATGTTCATCGACGCGCGCTGTTCCATGATCGCGCGTGCATCGCCTTCGCGTGCGCCCACCACCTGCAGCGTATCCAGGGTGGTGTCCGCGCCACGCCCGGCAAGCGTGCTGTAGAGCTCGATGTCCACCCGTTGGCGGCCATCGCCGTCCAGCCGCACGGTCTTCTCGGCGTCGCCGAAGCCGGCGTAGCTGACGCTGATGGTGACCTCGCCGGCCGGTACCTCGGCCAGGGCGAACTCGCCGCGCTCGCCGGAGTACACGGTGCGGCTGCCGGCGGCGGTGGCGATGCGCACCGCGGCATTGCGCAGGAAGCCACCGGTGGCCGGGTCGAACACGCTGCCGGTGATGTAGCCGGTGCCCTGCGCCGGCATGCCACCGGCGGCCTGCTTCCTGCGCAGGGTGATGATGCTGCCGTCGTCCGAGCCGATCTCGAGCCCGGTGCCCTGCAGCAGTTTGCGCAGCGCGTCGCGGGCATCCATCTCGCCACGGATGGCCGGCGTGCTGACATCCTGCAGCGAACCGGCGGGCGCCACGATCTGCACGCCGGCCTGGCTGGCGAACTCGGGAATCGCGTGCGCTGCCGGCTGCGCCGGTACGTTGAAGTTGCGTTGCTGCGCCATCGCCTGCGATGCGGAGGCCAGTGCGAATACCACGGCGCTGGCCAGTAGGAGCTTCTTCGGTTGGATCATCTCGCTGCTCTTGGTGTGGGGGTGCCCGACGGGGTCCCTCCATAGAGCTGCGGCACCGGGTGCTTCCTCCATCTGTCACGAAAAATTCATGTGCGTGGACGGCGTGCCGCGCCGGCGTGGTTCAGTGCTGCCGGCTGACGACGACCACGCCGTCGCCCTGGCTTGCATGGGCGCCGAACACCGCGGCCGCGGCGCGCGCGAATCCGACCGGGTTGCTGGCGGCGAACAGGCCGGTGATGGGTTCGCTGGCCAGCTCCGGGTCGGCGATGACGATCCGGATGTCGCTGTAGCGGGAGAAGCTGCGCGCCGCGTGCGCGAGCGACTCGCCGCGGAAGGCGATCTTGCCGTCGCGCCATGCCAGTTCCTGCTGCAGGTCGGTGGCGGACAGTGGGGTGGGCGCGACCTTGCCGCGCCCGGGCGGTATCGACAGGCGCATGTTGGCGCCGATGCGGGCGCCGCCCGCGTTGCCATCCACGGCATCGAGCCTGCCGTTCTGCACCACGATCTGCGCGGGCTGGCCGTCGAGCCGGCGCACTGCGAACGCGGCCGCGTTCGCGTCGAAGCGGCGGCCATCGACCTCCACCCGCAACGGCGTGGCATTGGCGGCGGCCTCGAAGAACACCTCGCCGCGCACCACCTGTACCCGCAGGTGGCCATCGTCCTCGTGGATGCGCACCCGGCTCTGGGTGTTGAGCGTGAGCGTCGAGCCGTCGGCCAGCGGTACCCGGCGCATTTCGCCCTTGGCGGTGGCGTAGGCGGTAGGTACCGGAACGCTGACGAACAGCAGCACCGCCAGCATCAGCGAGGCCGCTGCCGCACCGGACCAGCGCAGCAGCGTGCGCCGGCGGGCGCTGCCGTGGCGGGCACGGGGCGGCGCTTGCACGGTTGCATTGGCTGGGTCCGGCAGCCGTGTCGGCGGCAGCGCATTGGCGGCTGCGGCGGCCTTCAGCCACAGTGCCTGCGCCCGCACCAGCGCGCCGCGGCGGCGGATGTCGGCGGCCAGCCAGTGGCGCAGTCGCGCCTGGTCGGCGGCGCACAGCGGCGCCCGATCCATCCGTGCCACCCAGGCCGCGGCGGCCCGTGCGATCTCACCGCTGCTTTCGCGTCCGTCCATGGGTCGATCTCGTTTCCGTGTGCAGCGTGGAGGGGGAGGGCGTGCGGGCCAGGCTGGCGGTGATCCATTCGCCCAGCCAGCGGATGCCACGCGAGATGTGCTTTTCCACCGTGCTTTCGGACAGCCGCATGCGCCTGGCGATTTCCCGCTGCGGCAGGTCGTGCACGCGGCGCAGCACGAACGCCTCGCGGGTCTGCTCGGGCATGGCGGCGATGGCCTGCGCCAGCTGCCGCAGCTCATCGCGGTCGATGGCGCTTTCTTCCGGGGTCGCGGCGGCGTCGGCGAACTCGACGTGGCCGAAATCCTCCATCGCCTGGATCGGCACGATCCGCGCGCGGCGCAGGTTGCGTATCACCAGCGACTGCGCGACCTGGAACAGGTAGGCGCGTGGATTGAGGATGTCATCCAGCCGCGTGCGCTCGGCCAGCAGGGCGTAGCTTTCCTGGATGATGTCGTCCACGTCGAAGCCGGCGCCGTGCCGGCGCCCGAGCCAGGCACGCAGCGCCGGCTCGTGCGGCAGGATGTGGCGTACGAACCAGCGTGTCCTTCCGCTGTCGTCGAGCAGGGCGTCCGTTGCCCCCGTCTCTTCAATTGAAAGCGACACGCGATCTTCCCCGGCACCGGCCCCCCGGCACGCAAGGGCGGGATCATGCCGCGGCCACGGTTGCAGTCCCATTACAGCCGGCCATGGCCGCGCTGCGCGGGTGCGCTTCGGGACGGCGCTGCGATGCTCGCAGGCGGTGGGCCGCCCCCGGCTGGCCGCGACCACTGCGCACGCCCGGGTGCACTGCGCACCGGCTTGCGGCCCGCGTGGCAGGCACAGGTTTCACTCGGCTTTCCGCCGCCTGCACGCTATCGTTGCGCCGCCGGAGGACGGAACAGGATGGAGCGATCGTGGCGGCGGGCGAAGGTACGGCCAGGTGGTGTGGAAGGCGGGACGGCCGTACAGGCCTGGCGGACGGTCGTGGGGGCGTGCTTGGCGACAGCTAGGGCGGTGACCCGGGGCCGGGTGCTGCGTGGATTGGGCCGGTCCGGGCTGGTGCTCGCCTGCCTGACGATGGGCGCGTGGGGTGGACTGGCGCTGTGGTTCCAGTTCCCCGGCGGTACCGTGGCCCGCGGGGTGGTCATCCTGCTCTGGGGCATTGCCGGGGTGTGGGCGCTGCGCGCGTGCTTTGCGTGCCGGCGGCGCTGGCGTTCGCTCGCGGTGTTCGCCGCGGCACTGGCGCTGCTGCTGGGCTGGTGGGCGACGATCCAGCCGCGCCAGGATCGGCAATGGGCCGATGACGTCGCCCAGCCGCTGCATGCCCGCATCGAGGGCGGGCGCCTGCTGCTGGACAACGTGCGCGATTTCCACTGGCGCGGCGAGGACGACTACGACGTGCACTGGGAGCGGCGCGAGTACGACCTGGCGCAGGTGCGTTCGGTCGACCTGATCCTGTCCTACTGGATGGGACCGGCGATCGCGCACACGCTGGTCTCCTTCGGTTTCGCCGACGGCCGGCAGGTGGTGTTCTCGCTGGAGATCCGCAAGGAGCGCGGCGAATCGTTCTCGGCGCTGGGCGGCTTCTTCCGCAGGTTCGAGGCGGTGCTGGTGGCCGCCGACGAACGCGACATCGTGCAGGTGCGCACCAGCGTGCGCGGCGAGGACGTCTATCTCTACCGGTTGCACGGCCTGGACCAGGACGGGATGCGCGCGCTGCTGCGCGACTACGTCGCGCAGGCGCAGGCGCTGGAGCGGGCGCCTGCGTTCTACAACACGCTGACCAGCAACTGCACCACCATCGTGTACGAACTGATGCGCCGGGTCGTGCCGACGCTGCCGCTGGACTACCGGCTGCTGCTTTCCGGCTACCTGGCCGAGTACGCCGACGATGTCGGTGGGCTGGTTCCGGGGGTGCCCTATGCCACGCTGCGCGCGCGCGGCCGCATCACCCAGCGTGCCCGCGAGGCGGGCGACGTGGCCGATTTTTCCCGCCGGATCCGCCAAGGCGTGCCCGGCATTGCCGAGGAACATGTTCCATGACGCATGGGCTGCAGGCGCGCATGCGCCACTGGCTGGCTCCGGTGTTCGCCGCGGCGCTGCTGCTGTCCAGCGGCTGCGCGATGGTGAAGGTCAAGCAGGTCACGCCGGCCGATTACGCGATGCTCAAGCGCGAGGACATCCTCAGCAGCGGACGCCTGAGCGCGCTGTCGCAGGAGTCGCTGAGCGTGATCGGGCTGACCGCCGCGCAGTGCGCCAGGGACCTGCCCGCCTGCCGGCAGACCGTTGCCACCACCGACGGGCTGCAGGCCGAGCAGCGCCTGTCCACGCTGGCCGAACTGTGGATGCAGCAGGCGCTCGCGCTGACGCCGCGGGCCCGGGTGGGCGAAGCGAATCCGCTGTCCGATGCCGCGCTCGATGCCTGGCTGGAAACCGCGCGTTATGCCTATGCCTACCTGTTCTTCAGCGGGCGTACGCCGGCCGAGCGCGCCCTGGAGGACCGGCTCACGCAGGTGCGCGACTACTACAACTACGCCGCCGAGCAGACCGCGGCCGTGGTGTTCCAGCACACCCGCGCCCGCGTGCTGGAGGGCGCCGACTACCGCAGTCCGGTACAGGTGGACCGCTGGACGATCCGCTCAGATTTCGACCGGCTGCAGCTCGATGGCGTTCCGCGGCAGCTGGTGGCGGCGGCCTCGGTGAGCTTTGCCGGCCTGCGCAGCACCTATCGCCGCGATGGGTTCGGCGCCGAGCTGGTGGTGGTGATGGAGGCGCCGCCGCTGGCAGTTCCGGTGGACGGCGCCGGCCCGGTCGCGGCGCCGGTGTTCAGCGAGATGCCGGCGATCAACGCCACCGCGCTGCTGCGCTTTGGCGGCGGCACCCTGGACGAGGTGCTGGCCACGCGTGAGATCCGCCTGGAGGCATGGTCGCCGGACACCACCACCAGCCTCCGGCTGGAAGGCCAGGAGGTGCCGCTGGCGGCCAACTTCACCGCCGCCTACGGCCTGTGGATGGCGCAGTCGGGGTTCGCCACCGAGTCGCTGCGCACCCTGTTCGGCCGCGGCGAGGGCATCCGCGAGCCGCATATCTACCTGATGCAGCCGTACGACCCGGACCGGCGCATCATCTTCATGCTGCACGGCCTGGCCAGCAGCCCGGAGGCCTGGGTCAACCTCGCCAACGAGATCATGGGCGATCCGGAAATGCGGCGGCACTACCAGATCTGGTCGGTGTACTACCCGACCAACGCGCCGATCGCGCTGAACCGCTACACCGTCAGCAACGCGTTCAACCGGACCCTGGACCACTTCGACCCGGGGCGCACCGCGGCGGCGACGCGCGACATGGTGTTCATCGGCCACAGCATGGGCGGGGTGATCGCGCGGCTGATGCTCAGCGAATCGGGCGACACCCTGTGGAACGGCGCGGTGGAGCGCTTCAACCTGCGCGGCGAGCGCCTGCGCCGGGTCGAGGCCCGGCTCGGCCCGCTGGCGCGCTTCTCACCGCAGCCCGCTGTCGGGCGGGCGATCTTCATCGCCTCGCCGCATCGCGGCACCGATATCGCCGGCAACCGGCTGGGGCGCCTGATCGGCAAGCTGGTGCGGCTGCCGCTGACCATCCTGGGCAAGTTCGAGGACGTGTTCCTGGCCATGCAGGACGTCGAGCCGTCCGCGGACACGTCCAAGCCGCCGCGCATCGGCAACAGCATCGACAACCTCAAGGCGACCGATCCGTTCATCAGCGCCTCGTCCGCGCTGCCGATGGCGCCGGGGCTGAAGTACCACTCGGTCATTGCCCGGCGCAAGGCGGACATGCCGCTGGAGGCGTCCGATGACGGCCTGGTGCCGTACTGGAGCGCGCACCTGGACGGGGCGTTGTCGGAGAAGGTGATCCTGTCCGGGCACAGCGTGCAGGAAACCCCCGAGGCGGTGCTCGAGGTGCGCCGCATCCTGCGCCAGGACCTGCGCATGCACGGCGGCGGCGCCGACCACCGCTGAGCGGGTCCGCGCCGGTGGGCGGTGGCCGTCGGCGATAGCGGGCCGGGCGGTCCGCGGTGATGCGCGGCGGCGGTGCCGCCGGCGGGCGGCCGGTGTCAGCCGGCGCCGGCCAGCTCCCGCCCGCGCCGCGCCGCCGCGGCCACCGCGTCGCCCACCAGGGCGTGGAAACCGCCGCCGGCCAGGGTTTCCAGCGCGGCCTGGGTGGTGCCGTTGGGCGAGGTGACGGCCTGGCGCAGGGCGCCGGGACTCTGGCCGCCCTCGGCGAGCATGCGCGCCGCGCCGAGGATGGTCTGCACCACCATCTGCCGCGCGGCGTCATCGGCCAGCCCCTGTGCGCGGGCGGCGTCCTCCATCGCCTCGGCGAGGGCGAAGACGTAGGCCGGACCGCTGCCGGAAACGGCGGTGACCGCGTCCATCAGGGTTTCGCGTTCGATCCAGCGGATCTGCCCGGCACCGGCGAGGATGGCCTGGGCGAGCTGGCGCTCGGCGTTGCCGACCTCGGCGCCGGCGTACAGCCCGGTCATGCCGGCGCCCAGCAGCGCGGGCGTATTGGGCATGGCGCGGACCAGCACCGCGGCGTCCCCCAGCCAGTCGCGCAGGGCGGCAAGGGTGACGCCGGCGGCGATCGACACGACCAGGGTGCCGGCGCGCAGCCGTGGCGCCAGTTCGGTGCAGACCGCGGCCATCACCTGCGGCTTGACCGCCAGCACCACCACCTGCGCGTCCAGCGCCGCCGAGGCGACGGCGGCGGCGGTACGCACCCCGTGCTCGTGCTGCAGCGCCTGGCGCAGGGCGTCCTGGGGTTCCACGACCTCGATCGCGGCGGCCGGCATGCCGGCCCGGGCCACCCCCGCGATCAGGCTGCGGGCCATGTTGCCGCCGCCGACGAAGGTGATGCCGGCGGGAAGGGGGGACGTCGGGTGATTGCCGCTCATGCAGGCCTCGTAGCGATCGGGGGGCGTGTCCCGGGCATCGGCCGCAAGGCGCCGCCCGGCCGGACAGTGTAGCCAGCCCCGCGGCCGGGGGGCGCCCGGCGGCCGCCGCGGCCGCGTCCGGGCACGGTCCGCGGCGGGGAAGGCCGGTCCGCTCCGGGCCGGCGCGGCAGCCGCTGTGACGCGTTGCCTGCAATCGGCAGCGGTGGATCGACCTCTTACGCCGGAGGGCTATACTGCGCGGCAGGGGAAACACCTTCCAGCCATCCGCAACCTCGGGGAAACACAGCGTATGGACATCGCTGAACTTCTGGCGTTCTCGGTCAAGAACAAGGCCTCGGACCTGCACCTGTCCGCCGGCCTGCCGCCGATGATCCGCGTCGACGGCGACGTGCGCCGCATCAACATCCCGGCGCTGGACCACAAGCAGGTCCATGCCCTGGTGTACGACATCATGTCGGACAAGCAGCGCCGCGATTACGAGGAATTCCTCGAGGTCGACTTCTCCTTCGAGATTCCCTCGCTGGCGCGCTTCCGTGTCAACGCGTTCAACCAGAACCGCGGTGCCGGCGCGGTGTTCCGCACCATTCCCTCGGAAGTCCTGACCCTGGAGGACCTGGCGTGCCCGCCGGTGTTCCGCCAGCTGATCGAGCAGCCGCAGGGGCTGATCCTGGTCACCGGCCCGACCGGCTCGGGCAAGTCGACCACGCTGGCGGCGATGGTCGACCACATCAACAAGAACGAATACGGCCACATCCTCACCGTCGAGGATCCGATCGAATTCGTGCACACCCCGCAGAAGTGCCTGATCAACCAGCGCGAAGTGCACCGCGACACCCACGGCTTCAACGAGGCGCTGCGCTCGGCGCTGCGCGAGGACCCGGACTACATCCTGGTGGGCGAACTGCGTGACCTGGAAACCATCCGCCTGGCGCTGACCGCCGCGGAGACCGGCCACCTGGTGTTCGGCACCCTGCATACCAGTTCGGCGGCCAAGACCATCGACCGCATCATCGACGTGTTCCCGGCCGGCGAGAAGCCGATGGTGCGCTCGATGCTGTCCGAATCGCTGCGCGCGGTGATCTCGCAGGCGCTGCTGAAGAAGGTCGGCGGCGGCCGCATCGCCTCGCACGAGATCATGGTGGCCACGCCTGCGATCCGCAACCTGATCCGCGAGGACAAGGTCGCGCAGATGTATTCGGCCATCCAGACCGGCCAGCAGGCGGGCATGCAGACCCTGGACCAGAACCTGCAGGACCTGGTCAAGCGCAGCCTGATCACCCGCAACCAGGCCCGCGAGTACGCCAAGGACCGGCGCCTGTTCGAATAAGGCGGGGTGACGACGCGGCACGCCGCGTCGCCGTTGCGCCGTTGCGTCGTGGAAGGCGTACAGTCGGTACCGGCAACGCCGTCGGCCCCGGGGGAGGGGGGCGGCGCCGGCCTGCAGATCAAGGTTCCACAGGAGCCCGTTATGAGCACCATCGATTTCACTTCGTTCCTCAAGCTGATGGCGCACCAGAAGGCGTCGGACCTGTTCATCACCGCCGGCATGCCGCCGTCGATGAAGGTGCATGGCAGGATCAGCCCGATCACGCAGACGCCGCTGACCCCGCAGCAGAGCCGCGACATGGTGCTCAACGTGATGACGCCGGCGCAGCGCGAGGAGTTCGAGAAGACCCACGAGTGCAACTTCGCCATCGGCCTGTCCGGCGTGGGCCGCTTCCGCGTGAGCTGTTTCTACCAGCGCAACCAGGTGGGCATGGTGCTGCGCCGGATCGAGACGCGGATCCCGACGGTGGAGGAGCTGAACCTGCCGCCGGTGATCAAGACGCTGGCGATGACCAAGCGCGGCATCATCCTGTTCGTCGGCGCCACCGGCACCGGCAAGTCGACCTCGCTGGCGGCGATGATCGGCTACCGCAACCAGAATTCGACCGGGCACATCATCACCATCGAGGACCCGATCGAGTTCGTGCACAAGCACGAGGGCTGCATCATCACCCAGCGCGAAGTCGGCATCGATACCGACAGCTGGGACGCGGCGCTGAAGAACACCCTGCGCCAGGCGCCGGACGTGATCATGATCGGCGAGGTCCGCACCCGCGAGGGCATGGACCACGCCATTGCCTTCGCCGAGACCGGCCACCTGGTGCTGGCGACGCTGCATGCCAACAACGCCAACCAGGCGATGGACCGCATCATCAACTTCTTCCCGGAAGACCGCCGCAGCCAGCTGCTGATGGACCTCTCGCTCAACCTCAAGGGCGTGGTGGCGCAGCAGCTGGTGCCGACGCCCGATGGCAAGGGGCGCCGGGTGGCGATGGAGATCCTGCTGGGCACGCCGCTGGTGCAGGACTACATCCGCGACGGCGAGATCCACAAGCTCAAGGAAGTGATGAAGGAATCGGTGCAGCTGGGCATGAAGACCTTCGACCAGAGCCTGTTCGAGCTGTACCAGGCCGGCGAGATCAGCTACGACGACGCGCTGCGCCATGCCGATTCCCAGAACGAGGTGCGCCTGCGCATCAAGCTCTCGCAGGGCGGCGATGCCAAGACCCTTTCGCAGGGGCTCGATGGCGTGGAGATCTCCGGCACGCGCTGAGCCGGCGCCCGGCCGATGGCCCTGCCGGTGGACGGGCAGGGCGGCGGGTGCCGCCGTACAGTGCGGGCCTGCCCTGGCTTTCCGCTGCCCGATTGTCGTGGAGACGGCCATGCATGGCGCGCCCGCTCGGGGCGCGCGTGCGCAGATGATCATTGGTGGATGCCCATGGGCGGTGCGGCGTGCGCGTTGTCGCGGCGCGGCGTGCACCTGGCGGCAGGTGGCGCCCGGGCCGGCCATCGCCACGGGTCATCCGCCGCTTCGCCCGCTTTGCGCCGATGGGGATGCCGCGTAGTTTGCCCCCCTTGGAAGACGACAAACGGCAGGCGACACGTGGCCGTTGTAATTTCGTGAAATCCACGTGAAAATGTGACCCATGTAGGAATTGGAATGCGGGCGACCGCTCAATTCCGAGAAGGGGGCTTCTGTCTTGCATGTAACGCGTTGCTGCCGAACGGCGGCGACGGCGGGTGTGCGCGCGGGTGGGTATTTCGACCTTTCCCGGCAACGGATGGCGGCACGGGCGGGTAGTGCTTTGAAGATGGGGGCTTGATGGTTCCAGTGCTTGAAGATGCTGCCCGGGCCGCGTTCGCGCGCCTGCCGGGTACGCCTTTGCCGCGCCCGGCGCACCTGTTGCGCCTGTTGGGCGCATTGCTGCTCCTGCTGCCATGCGTCGCAGCGGCCGGGCCGGCTGCCAAGGGCGCTTCGCCTGCCACCGGGTCGAGCCTGCCGGCGCGCAAGCCGGGACTGTGGGAGGTGACCCTGGCCGCGCATGCGGCGCAGGGGCCGGGGAGCGCGATGCAGCCCGAGGTGACGGTGCGCCAATGCACCAGCACCGCCGTGGAGTCGGTCATGCTGCTGGCGCTGCTGCCGGCGCAGGAAAACTGCAGCCGCACGCAGGTCACCCGGCGCACCGGGCAGGGGGGCGGCCATGAGATCGCCACGACCTGCAGCACCCATCAAAGCCCCGTCCAGGGACGCATGGAACTGTGGGGCGACCTGCAGTCGGTCTATGGCGGCACCTTCAGCGTCAGGTTTCCGCAGGCCCCGCAGAACAACGTCGGCCCGGTGCGGTTCCAGGGGCGTTGGCTGGGGCGCTGCGGTGCCGGGCAGCGCGCCGGCGACATGCTCCTGCCCAATGGCATCACGGTGAACGTTGCCGACGATGCCGCGCGCGTCCAGGGCCATGCCCATTGAATGACATCACCTGCCCCGGCCCCGCGTCCCGCGGGCACCGCGAGCCGCGGCCACCGGGTGGCCGCTCTTCCAATCCACATGCCGCATTCGAATCACGGGTACCGCCCATGAAGGCTTCAGCTCATCCCCCCGTCAACACCGCACCTTCCATGCGCGAGGGGCTGCAATGCCGGCGCGCCGGCCTCATGGGCTGGCGGCCGCGCATCGGCGCGGCACTGGCGGCGCTGGGCCTGTTCTCCCTGCTGGCGGTGGCGCCCGCGGCGCAGGCGCAGATCAAGAACGGCGGTTTCGAGGCCCAGAGCTTTTCCGACTGGACGCTGCGCGACTACAACCGCCCGAGCGTCCTGGCCACGGATGCGCCGACCACCACCGCGCAACTGGGGCTGGTGGCCACCGGGACGACGACGACCGGCGGCAACGGCAGCGGTTACCGCGCGCAGATCCTCACCTCGCCCGGCACCGCGGCCAACACCAATGGCATCCTGCAGTTCCCGTTCTCGGGAACCGCATCGGCCCTGGTCGGTGGCAACGACGGGCAGGCGAGGAAGGCGACCTCGATCGAGCAGGAGGCCACGATGACGCTGGCCGACGTCGATCCCGTCGATGGCAAGGTGCATATCCGCTTCGCGATGGCGCCGGTGCTCTACGACGCCGGGCACAGCGCGGTGGAACAGCCGTTCTTCTTCGTGGAAGTGGTCAACAAGACCAAGGGCAACACCCAGCTCTTCCAGACGTTCAACTTCGCCGGACAGGCCGGCATCCCGTGGACCCGGGTCGGCAGCTACCGCTCCACCAACTGGCAGGGCTTCGACATCGCCCCCGGCAATGGCCGGCTGGACCCCGGTGACGTGGTGGTGCTGAAGGTGTTCGTCTCCAACTGCCAGCCAGGCGCCGCCGATCACACCGCGCAGGTCTACATGGACGTGTTCGGCTCGAAGATGCCCGGCCTGAGCGTGGCCGCGTCGGGGCCGTCCACCACCAAGCCCGGCGAACAGGTCACCTATACCTACAACTACGTCAACAACAGTGGCGTCTACGCGCTGGGCTCGATGGTGCGCCTGGCCGCGCCGGTCACGGCGGACGGCAAGTACCTGGCGTTCGTCCCCGGCAGCTACCCGAACACCTGCACCGGCATCCACGATGGCATCCCGCCGCGTGCGGACTACATCGATTGTCCGGTGGGCGACCTGGTGAACGGCGCCGGCGGCAGCTTCCCGGTCACCTTCACCGTACCGGCCGACGCCGCGACCTCGGGCAGCGGTGCGGTCATCAACAATGGCGACTACGACGTCCGCGCCAACACCGTGAGCCCGTTCATCGGGCCGCTGGTGAAGACCCGCATCGCCGCCGGCGCGGCGGTCCTGGTGGACCTGGGCATCGCGATCGGCAACGGCAACGTGCCGTCCTACCTCGCCGGCGGAGCCGTCACGTACGAAGTGACGGTGACCAACCACGGCCCGGTCGACGTCACCGGTGCGCTCATCCGTCAGACCACGTTGAGCGGCGTGACCAATGCCGCCGCAGCCAGCTGGACCTGCAGCGCGCCGGGCACGGCCAGCTGCGGCGCGGCCAGCGGAACCGGGGCGCTGGATACCACCGGCAATCTGCCGGTGGGCCAGACCCTGGTCTATACGATCACCACGTTGAACGCAGCGGCTGCCGGCACGCCGGTCGTCACCGTGGTCACGGTGGCGCCCCCGGCGGGCATGACGGACAGCGTGGCGGCGAACGATTCGGCCGGCATGAGCACCCCGGTCAGTACCGCCCAGTACACCTTGACCGTCAACACCCTCGGCGCGGGTTCCGGGCGGGTGGATGCCGTGCCTGCCGCGGCGGCCTGCCCCTCGGCTCCTGTCCCGGCGGCGGCCTGCAGCCAGCAGCAGCTGGGCCAGAACGAAGACGCTTACCTGACGGCGGTCGCCGGTGCCGGGAGCATCTTCAAGCGATGGGATCCCGCCGGGGACTGCACGGCGGTCAATGGCAGCGAGTGCCACGTGAACATGGGGTCGGCCAACAGGAACGTCACCGCGGTCTTCGCGCGTGCCTGGGTGGTGTCGCCCACCGTCATCGGCGGCACCTGGACCGGCGAGCCCTCGGTGGAGGAAGGCTCGACCGGCACCTTCACGGTCACGCCCAACGTGGCCGGCAGCGTCCCGACCGTCGTTTCAGATACCTGCGCGGTGACGCAGAGTGGCCCGGTCGGTGGCAAGTACACCTATACGACGGGGCCGGTATCGGCCGACTGCGCATTCCGCATCGAGTTCCCCAGCCCGGTGCTGGCGGTCAGCAAGAGCGCCTCCGTGGCGAGCGCGCCGGTGGGCACCTCGTTCGACTATGTCATCGAGGTGAGCAATACCGGTGCGCTGGCCACCACCGCGCCGGTGCAGGTGAGCGATTCGATTCCGACGGGACTGACGATCGTGGCGGCATCGCTGCCCAGCGGTTGCACGCAGAACCAGCAGGTCGTGTCCTGCACGATCGCCTCGCTGGCGCCCGCCGATACGGTGACCCGCACCATCCGGGTCACCGCCACGGCGGCAGCCACCGGCAGTACCAGCAATACCGCGACCGTGAGCGGCGGCGGTGACACCGCCTGCCCGGTGGCGACCCCCTGCCGCAGCAATACGGTGATCGTGACGGTCGGCGGCCGGCCCTCCCTGGCCGTCACCAAGAGCGCCTCGGCGGCGACGGTGGTGGTTGGCGCGGCATTCAACTACACCCTCGTCGTGACCAACTCCGGCACCGGGCCGACCACCGCCGCCACGACGGTGACCGACATGGTCCCGGCGGGCCTGGCGATCGGCAGCCTGCCGTCCGGCTGCGCGCTCGATCCGGCCGGCAGCCAGACCGTGGTCTGCACGATCGTCGCCGGCCTGTCCAACGTGGCGCCCGGCAACACCGCGACCTACGTGATCCCGGTGACGCCGATGGCCGCGGCCGCGGCCGCGGGCAGCGTGAGCAACACGGCCAGCGTGAGCGGCGGCGGCGATCCGGATTGCACCGCCGGATGCGCCAGCAACGCGGTGACGACCACGATCACCGCACCGGCGCTGGCCATCGCCAAGAGCGCCTCGGTGGCGACGGCGGTGGTCGGCGTGGCGTTCGACTACACCCTCACCGTGAGCAACACCGGCACGGCGGACACGACGGCCGTCGCCACGGTCGTCGATGACGTGCCGGCCGGCCTGACCATCAACACCGCCCCGGGCTGCGGTATCGCCGGCCAGACCGTGACCTGCACGGTCGCGGCGGGGCTGACGACCGCCACCCCGGTGGGCTTCACCATCAACGTCACGCCGACGGCGGCCGCGGCCAGCAGCGTGCAGAACACCGCGCGCGTCAGTGGGGGAGGCGATCCGGTCTGCACCGCGCTGGCGGCGTGCAGCAGCAATATCACGACGACCACGGTCACCGCGCCGGCACTGGCGATCGCCAAGAGCGGTCCGGCCAGCGCGATCGTGGGCGTCCCGTTCGACTACGTCATCACCGTGAGCAACACCGGGACGGCGGACGCGATCGCCGATACGACGGTCGTCGACGAGGTGCCCGCGGGCCTGCTGATCAACACCGCCGCCGGCTGCGCCATCAGCGGCCAGACGGTGACCTGTACCGTGCCCCGGGCCAGCCTCGCGATCAATGCGATGGCGACGATCACCATCAACGTGTCGCCGATCATCCATGGCAGCAATGCGGTGAACACCGCGCGGGTGGCAGGCGGCGGCGACCCGGCATGCCCGGTGGCCACGCCCTGCGCCAGCGCTGCGGTCACCACCGCGCTGATCGCGCAGGACCCGGTGCTGGAACTGGTCAAGAGCGCGGGCGTGCCGACCGGCTACGGTGCCGGCGAAATCGTGGCCTATACCTTCGTGTTGACCAATGCCGGCAACGTGGCGCTGACCGGCGTCACGTTGAACGATCCGCTGCTCGGCGGCGCGGTGCCCTGCCCGGGCAGCACGCTGGCCGTGGGCGCGTCGATGACCTGCGGCCCGCGCCTGTACCTGCTGACCCAGGCGGACGTGGATGCCGGGGTATTGGTCAATACCGCCACTGCCCGTGGCCTGCCGCCTGCGCCCGCCCCCGGCGTGGCACCGACGGCAGTGACTGGCAGCAGCAGCACCCGCACCCCCATCACCCACGCGCTGGACCAGGAGCTGAGCAAGGCCGTGACCGCGGACAGCACCGGCGGCGACGCGGCCGTGGGCGACGTCCTGACCTATACGGTGACGCTCACCAACAGGAGCAATGCGACGCTGGCCAATGTGGAGCTCAGCGATGCCCTGATCACGCCACGCAGCATCGTCTGCGCCAGCGTGGCCCCGGGCGCGGTGTGCCAGCTGGTGGGTACCTACACGGTCACCCAGGCCGACGCCGACGCCGGCCTGGTCCGCAACACCGCGCGTGCCAGCGGCCCGCTGTGCCCGGCCGGCACCGCCGATCCGCGCTGCACCACGACCCTGAGCACGCCGGTGGTATCCATCCGCGCCAATGACGATGGCGCCACGACCAAGGCCGGCATGCCGGTGACCACCCCGGTGCTGGACAACGACACCCACGTCGGCGGCTCGATCGATCCGGCCAGCGTGGCGCTGACGGCGACCTCGCCGGACGGCACCCTCAGCATCGATCCGGCGACGGGCACGATCACCTTCGTTCCCGCGCCCGGTTTCGCTGGTACCACCACCTATTCCTACCGGGTGTGCCTGGCCGCGCCCAACGCGACGGCGTGCGACACCGCCACGGTGACGGTGGTGGTGGCGCTGCGGGTGATCGTCGCGGTGGATGACGTGCCGCCGGCAATCGATGGCAGCACCGGCGCGCCCTCGCTGGGCAATGTCTACGGCAACGACACGCTCGACGGGGCACCGGTCGACCCGACGAAGATCACCGGCACCGTGACCACGCCGGCCACCCCGGTCAAGGGCGGCCCGGTACCGGTGCTGGATCCGGCCACGGGCGAGGTGAGCGTGCCAGCGGGAACGCCGGCGGGCACGTACACCATCGGCTACCGCATCTGCGAGGTGCTGCATCCGGGCAACTGCGCCGACGCGAGCGTGACGGTGACGGTCACCGCGCCTGCGTTCGAGCCGGTGGGCGAAGGCACCGAACCGCTGTCCGGCGATGGCGGCGGCACGACCCCCAGCGTGCTGGAAAAGCACACGCTCGGCGGGCGTCCGATCCGCCCCGGCGAGGTCACCCTGGTGCCCGGCGTGCCGTCGCACCCGGGCCTGAAGATGAACCCGGACGGCACCATCAGCATCGGTACCGCGATCCCGACCGGCACGTACACCTACCCGTACACGATCTGCGAGGTGTTGAACCCGGGCAACTGCGTCACCGCCACGGTGACCGTGATCGTCGCCGGCCAGGTGCAGCTGCGGGTGACCAAGGTTGCCGGCATGCGCGAGGTGCGCCTGGGCGACCTGGTGCGTTACACGCTGACCGTCGAGAACAGCGGCACCGTCGGCCTGGTGGGAGGGAGCGTCATCGACACCCCGCCGGCGGGCTTCAGCTATGTGGAAGGTTCGCTGCTGGTCGAGGATGGCGACAATGCCGCCACCGTGGCCGGCCAGCGCCCGCTGCGCTTCGACGGGCTGGACGTGCGCGCCGGCGGCAAGGCGCGGCTGGTGTACCTGATGCGGGTGGGGGCGGGCGTGCGCGCCGGGACCCTGGTCAACCAGGCGCAGGCGCGCTCGCTGGAGGGCGAACCGCTGTCCAACGTGGCCACCGCCGAGGTGACCCTGGTAGGCGATCCGCTGCTGGACGACAGCCTGGTGTTCGGCACGGTGTTCAACGACCGCGATGGCGATGGCTGGCAGGACAGTGCCGCGCTGACCGGCGTCACCGTGCAGGGCGGATTCGCGCCGGGTGCGTACGTGGCCCACTCCACCACGGTGGATCGTGGCGACGGCATGCAGTCGCAGGCCGACGCCAGCGCGCCGCTGCTGCATGGCATCGTCGTGGGCGCGATCGGCGGACGCCAGTCCGAAGCCGATCCCGCCGATGCGCGCCAGGTGGTGGTCCGCCAGCGCCTGCGGGCACTGGATTTCAGCGACGACTTCGTGCTGACCAGCGACCAGGGCGTGAGCGTGCGCATGGACCGCGCCGGCGTCACCACGGTCCATCGGGACGGTGAGGCGGCCAAGGGCATGAACGCGGCGGCACCGACCGTCGAGCGGCGCATCGCCCGCGGTGCGGACGATTACGTGGTCGATTACGTGATCGGCAATGCCGGCATCGACGAGCGCGGCATCCCCGGTGTGCGCATCGCGTCGGTGGAAGGGCTGCTGGTCGAAACCGACCAGTACGGTCGCTATCACCTGGCCGGCATTCCCGGCGGCGCGTGGGAGCGCGGTCGCAACTTCATCCTGAAGGTCGATCCGTCCACCCTGCCGACCGGTGCGGCGTTCACCACCGACAATCCGCTGCTGCGCCGGGTCACCCCGGGCATGCCGGTCCGCTTCGACTGGGGCGTGAAGCTGCCGGAACGCGCGGTCGAGGGCGGCGCGCGCCAGGTGGAGATGGAAATGGGCGAAGTGTTCTTCGCGCCCGGCAGCGCCCAGGTACAGCCGCGCTACCGGCAGGCGGTGGAAGCCATGGCCGCGAAGGTGCGCGAGCACCCGGGCGTGGAGGTGGTGATCCAGGCCGAGGCCAGCAACGAAGCGCTGGCATTCGAACGCGCGGCGGCGGTCAAGGCCGCCCTGCTGGCGCAGCTCGACGAGGCCACGGCCAGAACCTTGAGCGTGGTCGCCCGGGCGAAGGTGGGTGACACCGCGCCGCTGGTGGCCGGCATCGATGGCCAGGGCGTGCTGCTCGGCACGGTGCTGTTCGATACCGGCAAATCCGCCATCCGGCCGGGCTTCGAAGCGTTGCTGGACACGGTGGCTGCCGCGCTGGAGCGGCTGGGCAGCGGCCGCGTCTCCATTGTCGGCCACGCCGATGTGCGCGGCTCCGACGCCTACAACACGGCCCTGGGCCTGGCGCGTGCCGAGGCGGTGTCCGATGCATTGGGCAAACGCCTGGGCGCCGAAGCGCGAAGCAGGCTACGGGTGGACATCGCGGACGTTCCGGCGGTGCCGGTTGGCGTGCGCAAGTAAGGGGCCGGTCATGGACAAGCGTATGAAGATGAAGGTACTGGACTACACCCTGCTGTGCCTGCTGGCCGGCGCGACCACCCCGTTGGCCACGGCCGCGGCGAAGCCGGACGGCGGCGTGCCCGCCGGGTCCGCCGAGCCGGCCGAGCCCGCCCCGGGCGGCGCGCCGGAACAGCCGCCTGCGGCGCTGGACTGCGGCGCGGACGCCTGCAGCGGCGACGACGGCCTGCTGTTCCAGCTGCGCACGCGCAGCCACGCCGCCCCGGTGACCCGGGGCACCCATGCGGGTTCGTCCTCCGACGCCCTGCAGCCCGATCGCCGTGTCGAGGTATCGGTCGAACCGCAGGGCCGGGCGGTGGCGATGGGCAAGTACTCCATCGACCTGCCCGGTGGCGGGGTGGTCTGGGCGACCGAGGACCCGACCCTGGGCGCTCCGGAACTGTCGGTATCGGCGCCGTCGATGGTGGCTTTCGATGGCGAGCGCGTGCTCAAGCCGGTGCAGTTCTATGCGCGCGGCAACTATCCGGCCTTCATCGAACGGATGGAGGTGCGCCTGTACCGCGCCAGCGACGCCGACCTGATCGAGCCGCTGGCCACCGTGCCGCTTGACGTGGCGGCGGTCAGCCATGGCGACTGGGATGGCGCGTTGCCGGGCAAGTACCGCTTCCGCAAGGGCGATGAGCTGGTCTATGTATTGCGTGCCACCGGCGCCAATGGCCAGTTCGACGAGACCTCGCCGCGGGTGCTGCAGCTGGTGTCGCCCGAAGATGCCGAGCGTGGCGCCAGTGCGCTGCGCAACAGCACCGAGAAGCGGCTGGGCAATGCCCTGAGCGCCGAGCAGGCGCAGACCCAGAGCCTGATCGACGATGTCTTCGCCGGCAGCGGCCTGCGCCAGCAGAACATCCCGCTGTACGGTTCGCGCATCCGCATCCAGGGCCGCAACATCCCCGCGGGCATGGCGCTGAGCATCAACGGCGAAAGCTATCCGGTGGACCTGGAGCGCAAGTTCGTCGCCGAGTACCTGATGCCGGTCGGCGCGCACCGCTTCGACATCGGCGTGGGCGGCGAGGGCGGTCCGGCCCACCGCCTGGACGTGGATGTCACCGGGCGCTACTTCTTCGGCGTCGCGCTGGCCGACGTGACCATCGCGCAGAACAATGTCAGCGGTTCCAACGAGCCGTTCCGTGGCGACGCCAACTACCGGGACGATGTCATCAGCGATGGCCGCCTGGCGTTCTACGGCAAGGCCAAGCTGCGCGGCCGGTATCTGGTGACGGCGCAGGCCGATACCACCGAGCGCGACCTGGACCGGCTGTTCAACGGTTTCGGCAAGGCCGATCCGCAGGACATCTTCCGCCGCCTCGATCCGGACCTGTACTACCCGGTCTACGGCGACGATTCCAACACCCGTCGCGACGTGGACACGATGGGCCGGTTCTACCTGCGCATGGACTGGGACAAGAACCAGGCGCTGTGGGGCAACTACGCCACCGGCCTGACCGGGACCGAGTTCGGCCAGTACCAGCGCGCGCTGTATGGCGCGGCGCTCAACTGGCGCTCGAACGCCAGCAACCGCTGGGGCGACGCGGGCAGCGAACTGCGCGTGTTCGGTTCGCAGGCCGAAACCGCGCCGGGCCACAACGAATTCATTGGCACCGGCGGCAGCCTGTACTACCTGCGGCATACCGACCTGCTGCCCGGTTCGGACGTGGTGACCCTGGAGATCCGCGACCGCAGCAGCGGCCGTACCGAGAACCGGGTGGTGCTGCAGCGCGGGGCCGACTACGAGATCGACGAACTGCAGGGCCGCATCCTGCTGACCCGCCCATTGGCGCAGATCACCCGCGACAACAGCCCGACCCTGACCCGCGATGCGCCGCTGGACGGCTTCGAACAGCGCCTGCTGGTGGACTACGAGTGGGTGCCGACCGGCTTCGATGCGGATGACGTGACCGTGGGCTTCCGTGGCAAGCACTGGATCGGCGACCACGTCGGCCTTGGCGCGACCTGGGTCGACGAGAACCGGGCCGGCGAGGACTACACGCTCAAGGGCGCCGACCTCACCCTGCAGGCCGGCAAGGGCACCTACCTGAAGGCCGAGTACGCGCATACCGAATCCTTCGGCGTGCCGGCGTTCTTCTCCGACAACGGCGGCCTGAGCTTCATCCAGCAGAACGACACCGCGTTGAACCGCAAGGGCGATGCCCGCTCGCTCGAAGCCCGCGCCAACTTCAGGGAGCTGGGCTGGACCGAACAGGACTGGGCCGCCGGTGCATGGTGGCGCCAGACCGACGCCGGCTATTCCGTGTCCCGCTACGACACGGGCCTGCCGGTGACCGAGTACGGCGCCGAGATGCTGGGCCAGTTCACCCCGGACCTGGGCCTGTACACCCGTTACACCCGCGCCGAGCGCGGTGCCGACACGCTGTCCCAGGCCCAGGCCTCGCTGCAATGGCAGGCCAGCGACGCCGGGACCCTCAGTGCCGAACTGCGCCGGGTCGATCAGCAGGGCAGCTACCTCGATGCGGTCGGCACGCTGGCGGCGGTCAAGTACCTGCACCGCTTCGGCGCCACGATGGAGCTGTACGGCGTGGCCCAGCTGACCGTCGACGACGACGGCGGCAAGTACGCCGACAACGACGCCTTGACCCTCGGTGCCAAGCACCTGTTCGGCAACAACTCGTCGGTGGGCGCGGAAGTGACCGACGGCGACCGTGGCAACGCCGCCACGCTCAATGCCGAGTACCGCATCAGCCCGGAACATGCCTTCTACGGTGGCTATACCTATTCGGCCGATACCACCGAACGCGACCCGCTGTTCAATCCGGGGGGGCAGAACGGCTGGACGCTGGGGCAGCGCTGGCGGGTTTCCAGCCAGGTCAACGTGTTCAACGAAAGCCAGTTCCTGAAGGAGCGCGGCGAGGCCGGGCTGGCGCATACCTTCGGCATGGATTTCTATCCGGCGCAGGGCTGGAACACCGGCTTCACCCTGTCCAACGGCGAACTGGAGAGCACGGGCGGCGGCGTGGTCGAGCGGCGCGCAGCCAGCATTTCCGGCGGGCGCACCTCGCCCGATACCGATTGGCAGAGCAAGCTGGAATGGCGCCGCGACAGCGGTGCCGAGCGCCGCGAGCAGTGGGTCAGCACCACCCGCATGACCCATCGCATCAACGACAGCTGGCGCATCGCCGCGCGCTTCAACTACGCCGATACCGACGACCGGCTGGATCCCGCCGAGGGCGCCCGTTTCGTCGAAGGCAATTTCGGCTTCGCCTATCGTCCCTGGAACAGCACCCGCTGGGGCCTGTTCGGCCGCTACACCTACCTCTACGACCTGGCGTCGATGGGCCAGCTGGGCGGCGCGCAGTACGACCAGCGTTCGCAGATCGTCTCGTTCGAGGGCGTCTACCGCCACGACCAGCACTGGGAATTCGCCGGCAAGCTGGCCCGCCGTGAAGGCGAGGTGCGCATGGGTCGCGGGGCCGGCGTGTGGCTGGATTCGGCCACCACCTTCGGCGCCATCCAGGCGCGCTACGAACTGCGCGCGCAGTGGCATGCGCTGGGCGAATACCGCCAGCTGCAGGTCAAGGACGGGGGCACCCGGCAGGGCTTCCTGGTGGGCGTGGACCGCGACCTGAGCGGGAACTTCCGCATCGGCGCCGGTTACAACTTCACCGAGTTCAGCGACGACCTGACCGACTTCGACTACGACCACAAGGGCTGGTTCGTGAACCTGAGCGGTCGCTACTGAGCCTGCCGCCGCGCAAGCGCGGCAGGTGTGCGCCAGGCGCCCGGGCCGGGGCCTGGCGGAACGGCGCCGGCCGGCGCCGGGCGCAATCAGCCGCCAGCGCCGCCCAGCCACGGCGGCGACGCCGCGCGGATGTCGGCCATCACCGGGCAATCATCGCGGTGCGCGCCGGGCAGGTAGCCCAGGCTCATCAGGAATTCGCCGGTGATCTCGCCGCCGGTGAAGCGGAACGTCTTCTTGAACAGCTTCACCCAGTCGGCTTTGGGCCGCGGGTGGTGCGCGTCCAGCCACCGCGCGAAGCCACCATGCGAGTCGCGCAGGCCGCGGATCACCCCGGCATTGTGGATGGCGGCCAGGACCTTGAGCCGGTTGCGGATGATGCCGGCGTCACCCAGCAGGCGGGCGATGTCGGCCTCGCCGTAGGCCGCCACGACATCCACGTCGAAGCCGTGGTAGGCGCGGCGGAAACCCTCGCGCTTGCGCAGGATGGTTTCCCAGCTCAGCCCGGCCTGGTTGATCTCCAGCAGCAGGCGCTCGAACAGTTCCTGCTCCGCACGCTGCGGGAATCCGTACTCGCGGGCGTGGTAGTGGGCGTGGACAGGATGACCGGGCGCGATGTCGCAATAGGCGCTCATGGGCGGCGATGGACCCTGGGCGGGCCAGTATAGGCGTGCATGCCTGCGCCGGCGGCGCGCTGCGGGCGCCGCTGCGTGGCTGACGGTAGAATGCCGCCATGTCCACGCACTTCGACAATCTGGCCAATCACCTGCTGGTCGCCTTGCCCTCGCTGACCGATTCGGGATTCGCGCGCAGCGTCGCGCTGATCTGCCAGCACGACGACAATGGCGCCATGGGCGTAGTGGTCAACCAGCCCTCGGAATACACCCTGGGCGAAGTGCTCTCGCAGATGGAGATCGACACCGGCGACGAGCGCCTGCGCGCCGTGCCGGTGCTCAATGGCGGCCCGGTGCACACCGGGCGCGGTTTCGTCATCCACGACGATGCCCGCGACTGGGATTCCAGCCTGGCGGTGGGCCGGGGCCTGTACCTGACCACCTCGCGCGACATCCTCGAGGCCATGGCCCGTGGCGATGGCCCGCGCAATGCGCTGGTCACCCTGGGCTGCGCCGGCTGGGGGGCCGGGCAGCTGGAGCAGGAACTGGCCGAGGACAGCTGGCTGACCGTGCCGGCCGACCCGGAGGTGCTGTTCGATGCGCCGCTGGACGAGCGCTGGCAACTGGCCGCCTCGCGCATCGGCGTGGACCTGTTCCGCCTGGCCGGATACAGCGGCCATGCCTGATCCGGCGCCGCTTTCGACCGACAGCACCGTGCTGGGCTTCGACGTCGGTTCGCGCCGCATCGGCGTGGCCATCGGCAGCGCCTACGGCGTGGGCGCGCGTGCCCTGGCGGTGGTCGACGTGCGTGGCGACGGCCCCGACTGGGCCGCGCTCGACCGGCTGCAGCGCGAATGGCGCCCGCATGGCCTGATCGTCGGCGATCCGCTGACCCTGGACGGCGACGACCAGCCCAACCGCAAGCGCGCGCAGGCCTTCGCCCGGCAACTGCTGCAGCGCTACCGGCTGCCGGTGCTGCTGGTGGACGAGCGCTCCAGTTCGGTGGAGGCCGCGCGACGCTTCGCCACCGAGCGCGCCGAGGGCCGCAAGCGCCGTCGCGACGCGGCCAACCTGGACGCGGTCGCCGCCGCGGTCATCATCGAACGCTGGCTGTCCGCCCCCGGCGACGCCACTCCCGTTTCCTGACCCCCAAGACCTGCCATGACCGCCTCCCAACTCGATGCCGACGGACGCCTGCGCCACCTGCTGACCCTGGAGGGGCTGCCGCGCGAACACCTGCTGCAGCTGCTGGACCGCGCCGGGCAGATCCGCGACGCGGCGGTGGGCCGTGTCGGCAACAAGCGCGGGGTGCTGGCCGGCACCGCGGTATGCACGCTGTTCTTCGAACCGTCCACCCGCACCCGCAGTTCGTTCCAGCTGGCCGCGCAGCGGCTGGGCGCGGACGTACTGAACTTCGACGCCTCCACCTCGTCCACGCGCAAGGGCGAGACCGCCTGCGACACGCTGCGCAACCTCGAGGCGATGGGCGTGCGCGGCTTCGTGGTGCGCCATCCCGACGACGGCGCGGTGGCCGAGCTGGCCGCCGCCGCGGGCGAGGGCACTGCGCTGGTCAACGCCGGCGATGGCCGCAGCGCGCACCCGACCCAGGGCCTGCTGGACATGCTGACCCTGCGCCAGGCCAAGGGCCCGGACTTCTCGAAACTGAAGGTGCTGATCGTCGGCGACGTGAAGCACTCGCGCGTGGCGCGCACCGACCTGCATGCGCTGCGCACGCTGGGCGTGGGCGAAATCCGCGTCTGCGGCCCGCAGTCGCTGTTGCCGGACGAAGACACGCTGCGCGGCTGCGTGGTCGGCCAGGACTTCGATGCCATGCTCGAAGGCGCCGACGCGCTGATGATGCTGCGCCTGCAGCGCGAGCGCATGGAAGAAGGCCTGGTGCCGTCGCTGGAGCAGTACCACGCCGAGTACGGCCTCACCGCCACGCGCCTGCGGCGTGCCGCCAGCGACGCGGCGGTCCTGCATCCGGGCCCGATCAACCGCGGCGTGGAAGTCACCGACGAAGTGGCCGACGGCCCGCAGTCGTGGGTGCTGCGCCAGGTCGCCAACGGCGTGGCCGTGCGCATGGCGGTGCTGGAAACCCTGCTGGGCTGAGCGGCGCGTTGCGGCGCCGGCCGTTACCGGCGCTGCGCGAACAGCCACTGCCACATCGCCGGGTCGGCGTAGGTGGCGTCCCAGGCGTTGTGGTTGCCCTGCGGGTACTCGGTGTAGCGCACATCGCGCGCGTCGGCCTGCTGGAAGGCGGCATGCAGCCGGCGGTCGTCGTCCGGCCGCACCACGTCGTCGCGCGCGCCATGGAAGATCCAGACCGGGGTGTCCTTCAGGCGCAGGGCCATGGCCTGGTAGGGGTCGGCCTCCGTGGCCACGGCCTCGACCCGCAGGCCCGGCCGTTCCGCGCGCGGAGGGCGTACCGCGCCGCATACCGGCACCAGCGCGGCGAAGCGCCCCGGGTCGGCCAGGGCGATGTTCCAGCTGCCGTAGCCGCCCATCGACATGCCGGTCAGGTACTGGCGCCCGCGGTCGGCCCCGAATTCGCGGATCGCCGCATCGAGCGCGGCGACCGCCAGGCGCGCGTTGCGTCCGCTCCACTCCTCGCCCCTGGCCACCTGCGGCAGCACCGCCAGCGCGGGGAAATCCGCCGCATGGGCGCGCAGGTACGGGCCCAGCCCGGCCTCGGTCTGGCGCCTGCCGTCGTCGCCGCGTTCGCCCGAGCCGTGCAGGAACAGCACCACCGGCAGCGCACCGGGCCCACGCGCGGAGGCCGCCGGGACGAATACCTGGTAGGGCATGCGCACGCCATCGAACTCGACGCTGCGGGCGACGAACCGGCCATCGCCGCTGCCGGCAAGCGAGGCGCAGCCGCCAGCGACGGCCATCAGCACGAGCGGGGCAAGGTGATGCAGACGGGGCAAGGCCATGGGACGTTCCGTGCCGGGGATGCCGGCATCGTAGCGGCGATGGCAGGCCGGTGCCCGGTGCGCCGCATCATCCGCGGCGTGGCGCGCTGGCCAGGATGGCCAGCTGTCCGGCGGCCTCGGCATTGCCGGCCGCGGCGGCGGCCTGGACCTGTGGCAGGTCCGGGTGCAGCACCACCAGCAACGGGAACTCGCATTGCGGGCAGGCGTACTCGCTCTGCTCGTCGTGCAGTTCCAGCTCCATCTGCCGGGAGCTGCCCTGCCATTCGCAGGCGGGGCAGGTGTGGCGATGATCGCGCCATCCGGGCTGGTAGTAGTCGCTGAGGGTGGTGGTCATCGGGGATATCCGGCGTGGGGGTCACAGGGTGGCCGGCCGCAGTGCCGGACGCGTTTGCGGGGGGCGCCGCTCAGCGCAGCAGCACCAGGGTGGCCAGGCCGAGGAAGGTGAAGAACCCCATCGAGTCGGTGATGGCGGTCAGAAAGATGCCGCTGGCCAGGGCCGGGTCGAACCCCAGCCGCTTGAGCGTCATCGGGATCAGTACCCCGGCCGACGCCGCCAGCAGCAGGTTGCAGGTCAGGGCGATGAAGATCACCAGCGACAACCCGGGGTTGTGGAACCAGACCAGCACGATCAGCCCCAGCACCGCGCCCATCAGCAGGCCGTTGAGCAGGGCCACGCGCAGTTCCTTCCACAGCAGCGCCTTCACGTTGGAGGCGCCCACCTGGCCCAGCGCCAGGCCGCGCACCATCAGCGCCAGCACCTGGGTGCCGGCGTTGCCGCCGAGGCCGGCGACCATCGGCATCAGCACCGCCAGCGCCACCAGCTTGTCGATGGTGCCTTCGAACTGGCCGACCACGTTGGCGGCGACGAACGCCGTGCACAGGTTGACGAACAGCCACACCAGGCGCCGCCGCATCGCGCGCCAGACCGGGCTGAACAGGTCTTCGTCCTCGTCCAGGCCGGCCGCGCCCAGCGCCTGGTGCTCGGCCTGGGCGCGGATGATGTCCACCACGTCGTCGATGGTGATGCGCCCGATCAGGATGTTGTTGTCGTCCACCACCGGTGCCGACACCCAGTCATGGTCGGAGAACTGCCGCGCGACCTCGTCGGCGCTCTCGCCCACGTCGATGGCCGGTTGTTCGTCGTCGACCAGGCGGTTGATCGGGGTGCTGTCCTCGTGGGTGACCAGCGAGGCCAGCGACACCCGGCCCAGGTACTGGTGGCGGCGGCTGACCACGTACAGGTAGTCGGTGTGGTCGGGCAGTTCGCCGCGCAGTCGCAGGTAGCGCAGCACCACGTCGATGTTGACGTCGGCGCGCACGGTGACCACGTCGGGGTTCATCAGGCGCCCGGCGGTGTCCTCCGGGTAGGACAGCACCTGCTCCAGCCGCTCGCGGTTCTCGCGGTCCATCGACTTGAGCACTTCGTCGATGACCGTGTCGGGCAGGTCTTCGACCAGGTCGGCCAGGTCGTCGATGTCCAGGTCTTCGACCGCGGCGATGATCTCGTCCGGGTCCATGTCGGCCAGCAGGCTTTCGCGCACTTCCTCGCCGACGTGGACCAGCACCTCGCCGTCGTCTTCCTGGTCGACCAGGCCCCACACCACCTCGCGCTTGCCCGGCGGCAGCGATTCGAGCAGGTTTCCGATCTCCGCCGGCGCCAGCGTGTTGACCAGCCGCCGCACCGGCCCCAGCCGGCCACTGTCCAGCGCGTCGGAAAGCATGCGCAGCTGGCGCGCGGTCTTGTCGTGGCGTACGGCTTCGGCCATCGGGACTCCGGGAACGGGAGGGCCGCGATGCAGGATGCGGCAAGGAAGGTGTCGGGCGCGTCATTATCACGCGCCGGTGTTTCAGTGCACACCCTCTGCGTGGGTGCGTGGCGCCCGGGCGCCGGCGGCGGCACCGGCCGGGAGCGGTGTGCGGGCGCCGGCGTTCAGGGCGTGCAGGTGCCTGCGAGCCAGCGCTCGATGCCGCGGCGGTCGCGCGCCTGCAGCAGCTTGCCGGCGCGCGCGCGCAGCTCGCCATGGTTGCAGTCCCGGATCGCCCGGCGCACCTCCAGCAGCGTCGCCGGGTGCAGGCTGAATTCGGTCAGGCCCAGGGCCAGCAGCAGTGGCGTCATGCGCGGGTCGCCGGCGATCTCGCCGCACACCGACAACGGCGTGCCGTGCGTGCGTGCGGTGCCGATCACCTGCGCCAGCAGCTGCAGTACCGCCGGGTGCAGCGGCGAGTACAGGTCGCCGACCGCCTCGTTGTTGCGATCGGCCGCGAGCAGGTACTGCACCAGGTCATTGGTGCCGACCGACAGGAAATCGACCTGGTCGATGAAGGTCGGCAGGGCGATGGCCGCGGCCGGTACCTCGATCATCGCGCCGACCGGCACGTGCTCGGCCAGGACGTGGCCTTCCTCGCGCAGCGCCGCCACCTGCCGGGTCATGCGCCGCTTGAGCGCGAGGATCTCCTCGCGGGTGCTGACCATCGGCACCAGGATGCGCACCGGCCCGTAACCGGATGCGCGCAGCAGCGCGCGCAGCTGGGTGTCGGCGACTTTCGGATGCGCCAGCAGCAGGCGGATGCCGCGCAGGCCCAGCGCCGGGTTTTCCTCGCGGCCCAGCACCAGCCCGCTGCGATCGGCCTTGTCCGCGCCCAGGTCGAGGATGCGGATGGTCACCGGCCGCCCGCTCATGCCGAGCACGGCGTCGCGGTAGTGGTGGAACTGTTCCTCCTCGTCGGGCAGGCCGTTGCGCTGCAGGAACAGGAATTCGGTGCGGTACAGGCCCAGCCCGTGCGCGCCCAGGGTGTGCGCGTGGGCCACGTCCTCGCGCGATTCGGCGTTGGCCAGCAGGGTGATGTCCACCCCGTCCAGGGTGCGGCTCGGCTTGGAGCGCAGGTGGCCGAGCTCGCGCTGTTCGCGCGCCAGTTCGCGCAGGCGCTGGCGGTACTGGCGCAGGTCGTCGGCAGCCGGTTCCAGCACCACTTCGCCGCTGCCGCCGTCCAGGATCAGCACGTCGCCGTCGTTGATCCGGTGCAGCACGCCGCTGGCCCCGACCACCAGCGGCAGGTGCAGGCTGCGGGCGAGGATGGCGCTGTGCGACAGCGGGCTGCCTGCGCTGGTGACGATGCCGACCACGCCCTGCGACTGCAGCTGCGCCAGCTCCGAGGGGGCGACGTTCTCGCACACCAGGATCTCGCCCGCCAGGCCCTTCATGCCGGCCGGGCGCTTGTGCAGGAACGCGTTGATGCGGCCGATGACGTGGTCCAGGTCGTCCAGCCGACTGCGCAGGTAGTCGTCCTCCATGCCCTCGAACACCTGCGCCAGGGTGTCGCGCTGCAGGCGCAGGGCGTAGGCCGCGCTGTAGCGCTGGCTGCGGATGCGCTCGTCCAGCGCCAGCAGCAGTTCCGGGTCGTCCAGCAGCATGGCGTGCAGGTCGAGGAACTCGCCGACCTCGGCCGGTAGCGCGCCCTGCAGGCGCTGGCGCAGTTCGCGCATCTCCGCGCGGGCCGACTCGATGGCCTGGTGCAGACGCTGCAGTTCGGCGTCGACGGCGCTGGCGGGAATGCGCTTTTCGGTGACTTCCTGCGCATGCGGCAGGCGCACGCGGGCGCGGCCGAGCGCGCTGCCGCGCGATGCGCCATGGCCATGCAGGCGCAGCGCGGTCATGCCGCCACGCCTCCCGGCGTGGTGCGGGCAGGAACCGACGCCGCGTCCGCCGCCATCAGCTGTCCTCGTCGAAGCGGCGCTCGAACAGATCCACGACCGCCGCCATCGCGTCGGCCTCGTCCTCGCCCTGTACCCGCACCGTGACCGGCGTGCCCTGGCCGGCGGCCAGCAGCATCACGCCCATGATGCTCTTGGCGTTGACCTCGCGGCCCTTGGCCACCAGCGTGGCATTGGCGCGGAAGCCGGACAGCAGCTGCACCAGCTTGGCGGTCGCGCGGGCATGCAGGCCCAGGCGGTTGGATACGGTGAGTTCGCGTTCAAGCATCGTCGATGATGGCTCCATTTCGGGCGCCCGCCGCGGCGGTGGCGGGCAGTTGGTCCAGTCCCTGTTCCGGATAATTCATCACCCGCAGCAGCATCGGCAGGCTCAGCGCCGACACCCGCCGCACCGGCGTTCCCAGCCGCGCCAGCCGCGCGGCCAGGTTGCTCGGGCTGGCCCCGTACAGGTCGGTCAGCACCAGCACGCCGTCGTTACCCTCCACCCGGCGCATGGCCGCCGAGGCCAGCGGCAGCTGCGCGTCGAGATCCGCGTCGAACGGAACCTCGAAGGCCTCGGCATTGAGTGGAAGCTGGCGCAGCAGGCGGGTGGCGACTTCCAGCAGGGAAGAGCCGACGCCGGGATGGGTCACGAGAAGAATGCCGCAGGTCATTACTGAACGTTAACAGGTCGGATGCAGTCCGCGATAGCGCCTGGATCGCGCTTTGCGCGCGCCATTCAGTCCTGTTCGCGGTGGAAGGTGGCCACGTCCGGCCAGCCCTGCGCGCGCGCATGCCGGGCCAGGCGCTCGGCCAGGTATACCGAGCGGTGCTTGCCGCCGGTGCAGCCGAAGGCGACGGTCACGTAGCTGCGGGTATCGTTGCCCAGCTTGGGCAGCCAGGTATCGAGCAGGTCCTCGAGCTGGGCCGCATAGCGCACCACTTCCGGCTGCGCGTCCAGGTATTCGCGGACCTCGCGGTCGCGGCCGGTCAGCGAGCGCAGTTCCGGGTCCCAGTGCGGGTTGGGCAGCACCCGGGCATCGAACACGAAATCGGCCTCGGCCGGGACCCCGCGCTTGTAGGCGAAGGACTCGAACAGCAGCGACAGGCCGCTGCCGTGGCCGAGCGCGTATTCGGTGATCAGCTTGCGCCGCAGCTGGTGCACGTTGAGCCGGCTGGTGTCGATGACGGCGTTGGCCTCGCGGCGCAGCGGCGCGGTCAGTTCGCGCTCGCGGACGATGGCCTCGGGCAGGGACAGGCCGAGCTGGCTGAGCGGATGCCGCCGCCGGGTGTCGGCGAACCGCGCCAGCAGGGTGTCGTCGTCGGCCTCGAAGAACAGCAGGGTCGCATCGATGTCGTGGTCGCGCGCCCGCTGCCGCCAGTTGGCGAGCTGGCTCAGGTCGCTGCGGCCGCGCACGTCGATGCCCAGCGCCAGGCGCCGCGGCCGGTCGTCGGTGCGTTCGCCGAGCACGCCGCGCACGAACTCCGGCAGCAGGTCCACCGGGATGTTGTCCGAACAGTAGTAGTCCAGGTCCTCGAAGGTCTTGAGCGCCACCGACTTGCCCGAACCGGACAGGCCGCTGACGATGACCAGCAACGGGGCCGGCGTGGCGTTCATGGGATGCGTTGCTCCAGCAGGTTGCTGTGGCGGGCGATGAACATCGCCGCCGGGTCGATGCCCTTGGTGCGCAGGATGTGCAGGCGCGTGGCCGCCTCGGTCAGCACCGCCAGGTTGCGGCCGGGCATCACCGGCAGGGTGATCAGCGGCACGTCCAGGTCGAGCACGTGGCGCTTGCCGGAGTCGCCGGTGAGGCGTTCGTAGCCGTAGCTGCCGGGTTCGGTCATCGGTTTGGTCAGGTGGACGATGAGCCGAAGGTACTTGTTCTTCTTTACAGACGTGTCACCGAACATCTGGCGCACGTTGAGCACGCCCAGTCCGCGCACTTCCAGCAGGTCCTGCAGCAGTTCCGGGCAGGTGCCGTCGAGCACGTCCGGGGCGATCTGGGTGAATTCGGGGGCGTCGTCGGCCACCAGCCGGTGGCCGCGGCTGAGCAGCTCCAGCGCCAGTTCGCTCTTGCCCGAGCCGGCCTCGCCGGTGATCAGCACGCCGATGGAATAGATCTCCATGAACACGCCGTGCAGGATGATCCGCGGCGCCAGCGTGCGCGCCAGGTGGTAGGACAGGTGGTTGAGCAGTTCGTGGCCGCGCCGCGGCGACACCCACAGCGGGGTCTGCGATTCGTCGGCGGCCGCGCGCAGGTCCTCCGGGCAGCCGTGGCTCTTGGTGATGACCAGCGCAAGCGGCCGCGCCTGGATGATGCGCTCGATCACTTCCCAGCGCTGGCGCGAGTCCAGCGAGTCCAGCCAGGCCAGTTCCTCGGTGCCGAGGATCTGCACCTTGTTCGGGTAGATGGTGTTGAGGTAGCCGGCCAGCGACGGGCGCCGCGCGACGGTGTCGCCGGCGTCCAGTTCGCGGTTGCCGCCGGCCTGGCCCGCGGCCCAGCGCAGGTCCAGCTTCTCGCGCTGCTGGTCGAACAGTTCGCGGGCGGTGATGCGGGTGTTCATGAGGGACGGATCCGCTGCGGATGGTCGAGAATCTGCTTCAGAGCGCTGCCGTCGTTGGCCGCGCGCAGGGCATCGCGGACGTCGGCGTCGGAGAAGATCTCCGCCAGCTCGGACAGCAGCATCAGGTGCTGGTGGGTGTAGTGCTCGGGCACCGCCATGGCGAACACCAGGTCGACCGGTTCGGCGCCGCCGAAATCGATGGGTTGCAGCAGCCGCAGGAAGGCGCCGCGCGGGTGTTGCAGGGTGGGGGAGCGGCCATGCGGGATGGCGATGCCATGGCCGATGGCGGTACTGCCGACGTTCTCGCGGTCGCACAGGCTGCGGAAGATGCTGTCGGCACCGGCTTCGCGGCAGGCAAGCAGGCTGGCGGCGGCGCGCAGGGCGCTGTCGCGGTCGGCGGCCGCGAGTACCCGGGTACTCACGGCCGCCATCAGGTCATTCAGGGGCATGACTGCAACGGACGGTGACGGATGTCAGCCATTGTCGCGCAGTGCATGGGAGGCGTGTGGCAGATGCTTTTCCTTGTGCTTGATCACCAGCCTGTCCAGCTTGTCGGCCAGCACGTCGATCGCCGCGTACATGGTCTGGCCACCGGCCTCGGCGTGCAGGGTCTGGCCGGGGAGATTGGCGCTGGCATCGACATGGTGCTCGTTCTTCTGCAGCGACAGGGTCACCCTGACTTCACAGTGCTGGTCGAAGTGCTTGCCCAGCCGTTGCAGCTTGGTTTCCACGTACTCCTTCAGGGCGGGGGTGACTTCCACGTCTTTGCCAAACGTTTCGATACGCATCGGATGCCTCCTGTGGTTCTTTGGTTGCCAATGAACCCTGCCGCCCGCCGCGAACGTTTCAGACAAGGCGTACGCGTTCGTGGGAGGCGGAGATGTTCATGGCTTCACGATACTTCGCCACGGTGCGGCGCGCCACCGGTATTCCGCTGCTCTTGAGCATGTCGGCCAGCTTGGCGTCAGAAAGCGGCTTGCGCGGGTTCTCGGCTTCGATCAGGCGCCGGATCATCGACTGGATCGCGGTGCTGGAGGCCTCGCCGCCGCCATCGGTATCGATGCCCGAGGCGAAGAACGCGCGCAGCGGCAGGGTGCCGCGCGGCGTGCGCACGTGCTTGCGGGCGATGGTGCGGGAGATGGTGGATTCGTGCAGGTCCAGCTCGGCGGCGATCTCGCGCAGGGTCAGCGGCCGCAGCGCCTGGGCGCCGAACTCGAGGAACCCGGCCTGGTGGTGCAGCAGGCTGTTGACCACCCGCAGCAGGGTCTCGCCGCGCGCTTCCAGGCCCTTGAGCAGCCAGCGCGCCTCCTGCAGCTGGCCGCGCAGGTAACTGGCGTCGGCATCGCCGCAGCGGCGGATCAGCTGCTCGTAGCCACGGTGGATCACCACCCGCGGGCCGGCATGGCTGGCGAGGGCGGCCTTCCAGACGCCGCGCTGGCGCCAGACCACGCAGTCAGGAACGACATAGGTGTCCGGGGACACTTCGCCCAGCTGCCGGCCCGGGCGCGGGTCCAGCGTGCGCAGCAGCTGCACCGCCTGTTCGACGGCCTCGGCCGGTTGCCGCAGTTCGGCGGCGATGCCAGGGATGCCGGCCCGCGGCAGGCGCTCCAGCGGCCCCGCGGCGATCTGCCGGGCCAGGCACAGGCCCGGCGTGGCGGCGGGCAGGGCATCGAGCTGCAGCGCCAGGCATTCGCCCAGGGTACGGGCGCCGATGCCGGCCGGATCGAAACGCTGGATCCGGTGCAGCACGGTGAGGATCTCGTCCTCGCCGGCGGCGATGTCCGGGCGCAGCGTTTCGGCGATGGATGCCAGCGGTTCGCGCAGGTAGCCGTCCTCGTCCAGCGCGTCGATCAGGGCGACGCCGATGGCGCGGTCGCACGCGCTCAGGTGGGACAGGTGCAGCTGCCACAGCAGGTGGTCGGCGAGGGTATCGGCTTCGGCGACGCGTTCACTGGCGTCGCCGTCGTCGTTGTCGAACGAGCCGCCCTGGCCGCCGCTCCACTGCTCGCCTTCGCCGGGCCATTCCATGCCCTCGTCGGCGTGGCCGTCGCCGGCATCGGCCACCGCAGGGGGGGGATCCGCTTCGCCCGCCGGCTCGCCCGGCGCGGCCTCGTCGGCCCATTCCAGCAGCGGGTTGCTCTCCACCGCCTCGGACAGTTCCAGTTCCAGTTCGGCGCTGGACATCTGCAGCAGGCGGATGGCCTGGCGCAGCTGTGGCGTCATGACCAGTTGCTGTCCAAGCGATGTCTGCAGCCGTGCTTTCATCCCGGTTCCAGGCAGAAGGAGGACCGGCCTGCCGCGGCTGGATCAGAGCGTGAAGCTGTCTCCAAGGTAGACGCGGCGGACGTCGGTGTTGGACAGCAGTTCGTCCGGCGCCCCCTGCGCCAGCACGCTGCCCTCGTTGAGGATATACGCGCGGTCGCAGATTCCCAAGGTCTCGCGGACGTTGTGGTCGGTGATCAGTACGCCGATGCCGCGCTGCTTGAGATGGGTGACGATGCGCTGGATCTCGCCGACCGAGATCGGGTCGACGCCGGCGAAGGGTTCGTCGAGCAGGATCAGGCGCGGCTTGGCGGCCAGCGCGCGGGCGATCTCGCAGCGGCGGCGCTCGCCGCCGGACAGGCTGGCGCCGGCCTGGTCGGCGACATGGCTGATCTGCAGCTCGTCGAGCAAGGCCGACAGTTCGCGTTCGCGGCCATCGGCGTCCAGGTCCTCGCGCAGCTCCAGCACCAGGCGGATGTTGTCGGCCACGCTGAGCTTGCGGAACACCGACGGCTCCTGCGGCAGGTAGCCGACCCCCAGCTTGGCGCGGGCGTACATCGGCTCGCCGGTGATGTCGCGGCCGTCCAGCACGATGCGGCCGGCGTCGCTCTCGACCAGCCCCACGATCATGTAGAAGCAGGTGGTCTTGCCGGCACCGTTGGGGCCGAGCAGGCCGACCACCTCGCCGGCATCCAGCGACAGGCCGAACTCGCGCACGACCTCACGGTTCTTGTAGCGCTTGCGCAGGCCTTCGGCGACGAGCATTACTTCTTCTCTCCCGCCGCGGCCGGCGCCTTGTTCCTGGGCTGGATCACGGTGCGCACGCGGGTGCCGTCGCCACCGCTCTGCATGTCGCCGCTGCGGGTGTTGTAGACCATGCGCTGGCCGGCGTTGGAGCCGCGCTCGGAGTCGACCTTGTAGTTGCCGGTCAGCACGATCACCTCGCTGTTGACGTTGTAGTCCATGTTGTCGGCGCGGGCGTTCATCCAGGTGCCGTCGTCCATCTGCTGCTTGAGCGTGGCCTGCTTGCCGGTGAGCACGACGCGTTCGGTCTCGCCGTTCTTCTGGATCACGTCGGCGGCGTCGGCGTGGATCTCCAGCGTGCCCTGGACGATGACCACGTTGCCGCTGAAGCGGTACTTGCCGTTGCCGCCGGCCAGGTTGCCCTCGCTGTGGTCGGCGACGATGTCCATGGGCTGGTTGCGGTCCGATTCCCTGGCCGCGGCCACGCCGGGAACGAGCGCGGCGGCGAGCAGGACGGTCGGCGCGAGCTTAGCGAGCCTGGCGGGCAGCATTGGGTTCATAACGGGTCTTGACCTGGGAAAGGAGGGAATACTGCCGGGATTTCAGGTCGGCCTCGAAGCCGACGCCGGTCTGCCGCAGGCCCGGGCGGGCCATGGTGACGGGTTCGGCGGTACGGGCCAGGCTGCGTTCGGGGAACACGTCCAGCGCGGTGGTGCGGAAGGTCGTCGGCGGGGTGCCGCCGTCCTGCGGGCTGTCACCGGCGACGTTGCCGCGCAGGCGCAGCTCCTCGCCCTTGGGGCTGACCCAGCCGGTGTCGGCGCGCAGCTGCCAGTGCCGGCCCTCGGCGTCGGGCAGCAGGAACAGCGGCCGGACGATGGACGAGGTCTGGTCGGCGGCGTTGCGTTCCATGGACGGCGCGCGCAGCGTGGCTGCCTCCTTGCCGTCCTTGTCGAGGGTGACGATCTCGAAATCGCCCAGCACGTAATCGGCGCGGACCTGCGAGGCGCCCGATGGCGCCTGGGTCCCGCGGTGCCGCCATGCCGACCAGCCGCTGGCCAGCGCCGCCAGCAGCAGGCCGGTGCCGATGACCATGCGCCAGTTCATCGCGCGTACTCCGCCACGACCGCGTCGAGCCGGCCCTGCAGCGCCAGCAGCACGTCGCACAGCTCGCGCGCGGCGCCGCGGCCGCCCTCGGCGCGGGTCTGCCAGTGCACGCGCCCGGCGATCAGCGGGTGCGCGTTGGCCGGCGCCACCGCCAGCCCGACCGCGCACAGCGGGGCCAGGTCGGGCAGGTCGTCGCCCATGAACGCCACCTGCTCCAGGCCGATGCCGAAGCGCTCGCACAGCGCGCGCACGCTGGCCAGCTTGTCGCCGACCGCGATCTGGGTGTCGATGCCCAGGTCGGCGCCGCGCCGTTGCGCCGACAGGCTGTTGCGCGCGGTGATCAGCACCGGGTGGATGCCGTGCTTCTGCAGCAGCTTCAGGCCCAGGCCGTCCTGCACGAAGAACGCCTTGCTCTCGTTGCCGGCGTGGTCGTAGTACAGGCGCCCGTCGGTCAGGGTCCCGTCCACGTCGAAGCACGCCAGCCGGATGGTGGCGGCGACGGCATGCAGTTCGGCGGGAAAGTGGGCGAGGGGAGACCAAGACATGGTGCGGGCGATCCGTTGCGGCGGGGCGGGCCATCGGGCCCGGAAGCGTGATTGTGCGGGCTTTTAAACCACTTTTGCCCGCAACAGGTCATGAATGTTCAGGGCACCGACGGCGCGGCCTTCGCCGTCGACGACGATCAGGCCGTTGATCTTGTACTGCTCCAGCATGCGCGCCGCTTCCACCGCCAGCTGGTCGGCGCCGATGGTGCGCGGCGCGCGGGTCATCACCTGGGCGATGCCGGCGGTGCGCACGTCCAGGTCGGTGTCCAGGGCGCGGCGCAGGTCGCCGTCGGTGAACAGGCCGACCAGGCGGCCGCCGGCGTCGACCACGGCGGTCATGCCCAGGCGCTTGCGGCTCATCTCCATCAGCGCCTCGCTGAGGCTGGCGTCCTCGCGCACGCTGGGCAGGTCGGCGCCGCCGTGCATCACGTCGGTGATGTGCAGCAGTAGGCGCCGGCCGAGGCTGCCGGCCGGGTGCGAGCGGGCGAAGTCGTCGGCGGTGAAGCCGCGCGCGTCGAGCAGGGCCACGGCCAGGGCGTCGCCCATGGCCAGCGAGGTGGTGGTGCTGGAGGTCGGCGCCAGCGCCAGCGGGCAGGCCTCGTGGTCCACGTTCACGTCCAGGTGGATGTCGGCCGCGCTGGCCAGGCTGGACTGCGGCCGGCCGGTCATGGCGATCAGCGGGTTGCCCTGGCGCTTGAGCACCGGCAGCAGCATCAGCACCTCGTCCGACTCGCCGGAGTAGGACAGCGCCAGCACCACGTCGTCGGCGGTGATCATGCCCAGGTCGCCATGGCCGGCTTCGCCCGGGTGCACGTAGAACGCCGGGGTGCCGGTGGAGGCCAGGGTGGCGGCGATCTTGCGCGCGATGTGCCCGGATTTGCCCATGCCGGTGGCGACCACGCGGCCGCGCGAGCCTAGGATCAGCCGGCAGGCGGCGGCGAACTCGGTGCCGATGCGGCCGCCGACCCGGTCCAGTTCGGCGCGCTCGATCTCGAAGACGCGGCGACCGCTGGCGATCAGGTCGGCGTCGTGCAGCGAGTCCGGCGAAAGGGGGGAAGCAGCCATGCGGGCGCCACTCGGGGAGTAGAATGGGCGTTCATTTTATTAGGAAAGCGACTTGGACGCCGAGACCATCCAGAACCTGATCGAAGCCGGCCTGCCGGGCGCCCGCGCCCAGGTGAGCGGCGATGACGGCGTGCACTTCGAGGCCACCGTGGTCTGCGAGGCCTTTGCCGGCAAGCTGCCGCTGGCCCGCCACCGCATGGTCTATGCGACGCTGGGCGACCTGATGGGCGGTGCGATCCATGCGCTGGCCCTGAAAACCGTCACTCCCGGCGAAGCCGGCTGAGCCGGCCCCCTCCCACCTACTGGCCTCATACACATGGCGAAAATCGTGGTCACCGGCGGCAACGCGCTGAACGGTGAAGTCAATGTCTCCGGCGCCAAGAACGCCGTCCTGCCGATCCTCTGCGCGACCCTGCTGGCCGATGCGCCGGTGGAGATCACCAACGTGCCGCACCTGCACGACGTGATCACCACGGTGAAGCTGCTCGGCGAGCTGGGTGCCAAGGTCACCATCGACCAGGGCACCCTGTCGCGCGGCAGCGCGATCGTCGTCGACCCGCGCAGCGTCAACCAGCACGTGGCACCGTACGAACTGGTCAAGACCATGCGCGCCTCGATCCTGGTGCTCGGCCCGCTGCTGGCCAAGTACGGCGCGGCGGAGGTGTCGCTGCCCGGCGGCTGCGCGATCGGTTCGCGCCCGGTGGACCAGCACATCAAGGGGCTGCAGGCGCTGGGCGCGGAAATCACCGTCGAGAACGGCTTCATCAAGGCGCGCGCGGAGCGCCTGAAGGGCGGTCGCTTCACCTTCGACATGGTCAGCGTCACCGGCACCGAGAACGTGCTGATGGCCGCGGTGCTGGCCGAAGGCACCACGGTGCTGGAAAACGCGGCGATGGAGCCGGAAGTCACCGACCTGGCGCACTGCCTGATCGCGCTGGGCGCGAAGATCGAGGGGCTGGGTACCGCACGGCTGGTGATCGAGGGCGTCGAGCGCCTGGACGGCGGCCGCCATGCGGTGCTGCCGGACCGCATCGAGACCGGCACCTTCCTGGTCGCCGCGGCGATGACCGGCGGCCGCGTGGTGATGCGCAACGCCCGCCCGGACACGCTCGACGCGGTGCTGGCCAAGCTGGTCGAGGCCGGCGCGAAGATCGAGACCACCGAGGACACCATCACCCTGGACATGCAGGGCCGGCGGCCCAGGGCGGTCAACCTGACCACCGCGCCGTACCCGGCGTTCCCGACCGACATGCAGGCGCAGTTCATGGCGCTCAACTGCGTCGCCGACGGGGTGGGCGTGATCAACGAGACGATCTTCGAAAACCGTTTCATGCACGTCAACGAGCTGCTGCGCCTGGGCGCGGACATCCAGGTCGAGGGCCATACCGCGATCTGCCGCGGTGTCGAGCGGCTGAGCGGGGCGCCGGTGATGGCCACCGACCTGCGCGCGTCGGCCAGCCTGATCCTGGCCGGGCTGGTGGCCGATGGCGATACCACCATCGACCGCATCTACCACCTGGACCGCGGCTACGAGAACATCGAGGAAAAGCTCGGTGCGCTCGGCGCCCGCATCCGGCGCGTGTCATGATCCTGCGCGGCAGATTCACCCCGCGCCGCCGCGCGCTGCTGGTACTGGTGCTGCTGGCGCTGGGCTGGCTGGGCTGGGCCTGGTACGCCGGCATCGCCATCACCCGCGGCGTGGAGAAGGAGCAGATGGACTGGAACGGCGACGGCCAGGTCAGCCGCGACGAGTTCTTCCAGGCGTTCTACGCGGTGAAGGTGGCCGATACCCAGGAAGGCAACCGCCACTGCCGCAGCTTCGCCTGGCGCAGCACCGGCGAGGAGTTCCGCCGCGACTGCAGGACGGTGTTCAAGGCCGACGACGCGGCTGCCGCCAAGCCGTAACCGGCCCTCTCGCGGCGCACTGCGCCGCCCCGCGAACCTCGTGTCGGGCATCCGCCGCAGCCCGTGCCGGCCGCGCCCGGCAACCCGTGGCGCAGTGCGCGCGGGACTGTCCCGGACGCCTTGCCGACCCCGCGACCGTGCGCCGGGCCGTTGCCCGGCGCCCCTGGCTGCCTGCGCTCCCGGGGCGGTCGTGGCCGCTGGCGCGGACCTTCGCCTTTCCCATGAACGCAAAACGCCCCTTGCGGGGCGTCGTACGTGCGACCCGGCCGTGGTCGGCGCGGATTACTTGCGGTTCATCCGCGCGTTGCGCTGGCCGGTGGCGGCGGACTTCTCGCCGGCGAACGGGTTGAGCTTGCGCGCGATCCACGGGTACTTCGGCCATTCGCCCTGCAGCCATGGGTGGCCGGGCTCGTTGAGCTCGAGCACGCGGCGGGCGTCGTCGGCCAGGGTCTTGTTGCCCAGGTGGACGTAGGACTCGCCGAGCAGGGCCACCGCGTCGTTCTGGAAGGCGCTCTGCGGGTAGGTTTCCAGCAGGTAGGTGGCGCGGCCGGCGGCCGAGACCCAGGCGCCGCGGCGGGCGTAGTACAGGGCGTTGTCCATCTCGTGCTGGGCGAACACGTCGCGCAGCTCGATCATGCGCTGGCGCGCGTCGGCGGCGTAGCGGCTGTTCGGGTAGCGCTCGGTGACGATGTTGAAATCGGCGTAGGCCTGGCGCGGCGTGGACAGGTCGCGGCGGCTGGAGTCCAGCGACCACACCCGGCGCAGGAACACGGTGTCGCTGTTGCCGTTGGCCAGCCCGCGCAGGTAGTACAGGTAGGCGATGTTGCGGTGGGTCGGGTAGGTGCGGATGAAGCGGTCGATGCTGGACACCGCGTCGTCGTTCTTGCCGGCCTTGTACTGGGCATAGGCGCTTTCGATCATCGCCTGCTCGGTGTACGGGCCGTACGGGTACTGGGCGATCAGCCGCCTGAAGCTGGTTTCGGCACCGGACCAGTTGCCGCCTTCCATCAGCCTGTGGCTCTTTTCGTAGAGCGTCTCGACCGGCATGCCCTCATCGGCGTTCTTGCCCTTGGCGCCGCGATGGCAGCCGGTGGCGGCGAAGACCAGGACCAGCAGCAGGGCGGTGATGCGGACGGGAGCGGACAGCAGCGGGGAGCGTCGGATCATGGGTCGGGGCGGGACGCGGCAGGAATACGAAGGGGCGATGATAGCCTAGTGACCTGTCCTGCGACTGATTCCTGTCGCCGGGACCCCCCGAATTCCGCCGATACCCCTGCCATGTCCGACAACGCTTCCCTTCCTTCCCGCCAGGCGCGGGTGCCCGACGCCGCCGCCGGCCGCCGTTTCGACGCGGTGCTGGCCGAGCTGTTCCCCGAATTCTCCCGTTCCCGCCTGAGCGAATGGATCAAGTCCGGGGCGGCGCTGCTCGACGGCGTCCCGGCCCGTCCGCGCGATCCGGTGCGCGGCGGCGAGCTGGCGATCCTGAATGCGACGCTGGACACCGAGACCGACGCCATCCCCGAGGACATCCCGCTGTCGGTCCTGTACGAGGACGAGCATGTCTTCGTGATCGACAAGCCGGCCGGGCTGGTGGTCCACCCGGGGGCCGGCAACCCCACCGGTACCCTGGTCAACGCGCTGCTGTTCCGCGACCCGTCGCTGGCATCGGTGCCGCGCGCCGGCGTGGTCCACCGGCTGGACAAGGACACCAGCGGGGTGATGGTCGTGGCCCGCACCCTGCAGGCGCAGACCGCGCTGGTGGAGCAGTTGTCCGCGCGCGAGGTGCACCGCCAGTACCTGGCCGTGGTGAGCGGCGCGCTGGTGTCCGGCGGCACCGCCGATGCGCCGATCGACCGCCACCCGCGCGACCGCCTGCGCATGGCCGTGCGCGAGGACGGCCGCGATGCGGTCACCCATTACCGCCTGCGCGAGCGCTTCCGCGCCCATACCGCGCTGGAATGCCGGCTGGAAACCGGCCGTACCCACCAGATCCGCGTGCACATGGCGCACCTGAAGCACCCGATCATCGGCGACCCGCTCTACGGCGGCGCGCTGAAGCTGCCCAAGGGCGCCACCGACGAACTGGTTTCGCAGCTGCGCGGCTTCAAGCGCCAGGCGCTGCACGCCGAGACGCTGGAATTCACGCACCCGATCACCGGCGAGGCGATCCGCAACAGCGCGCCGGTGCCGGCCGACATGCTGGCGCTGATGAAGGCGCTGCGCGAGGACAGCATCCTGTTCGCCGAACGCGAGCGGCGCTGAACCATGGCCGCCGCGTTGCCGCTGCTGCCGGCGGCCTGGCCAGCCGCCCCGGGCGTACGCGCGTTCACCACGCTGCGCCACGGCGCGGGTGGTTCGCAGCCGCCGTTCGACAGTTTCAACCTGGGCAACCGCAGCTCGGCCGAAGGCGACGACCCGCGGCAGGTGCAGCGCAACCGCGATGAACTGCAGCGGCTGGCGGGCCTGCCCTCGGCGCCGCACTGGCTGCGCCAGGTGCACGGCACCGGCGTACTGCGCTTCGATGCGCCCGCCGTGGCGCAGGCCGCCGATGGCGAGCCGGTGGCCGATGCCGCGGTGACCGCGGTGCCCGGCGTGGTCCTGGCGATCCTCACCGCCGACTGCCTGCCGGTAGTGTTCGCCAGCCGCGCGGGCGACGAAGTGGCCGCCGCCCACGCCGGATGGCGCGGGCTGGCCGACGGCATGCTGGAGGCCACGCTGGCGGCGATGCATGCCCCGGCGTCCGATGTCATCGCCTGGCTCGGCCCCGCCGCCGGGCCGGCGCACTACGAGATCGGCGCCGACGTGCGCGATGCCTTCCTGGCGCATTCGGCCGCTGCCGAAACGGCATTCACCGGCACCCGGCCCGGCCACTGGCGGGTGGACCTGTACGCGCTGGCGCGGCAACGGCTGCAGGCCGCGGGCATGGACGCGGCGGCGATCCACGGCGGCGACCAGTGCACCATCGCCGATCCCGCGCGCTGGTTCTCGCACCGCCGCGATCGTCGCAGCGGACGCATGGCCACGCTGGTGTGGATGGCGCGGTGAACCGGCCGCTGTTCGAGCGGGTGCTGGGCACCGCGTTCGCGCAGCTGCCGCCGGTACTGCGCGCGCTGCATTCGGTGCCGCGCCGGCAGCGCTGGGGTGGCCAGGCATGCGTGCGCCGCGGCCGCCATTGGCTGGTGGCGCCCTGCGCCTGGCTGGCGCGGCTGCCGCCGGATGCGGAGGCGGTGCCGGTGACGGTCGAGTTCGTGGTCGATGGCGCCGGCGAGCGCTGGGACCGCCGGTTCGGCGACGCGCGCATGGCCTCGCGGCTGTGGGCGCGGCAGGGACGCCTGTGCGAACGCCTGGGCGCGGTGCGCTTCCGCTTCGCGCTGGAAGCCGTGGACGGTGAGATCCACTGGCGCGCCGAGCGCGCCTGGGCCTTCGGCGTCGTGCCGCTGCCCGCCCGCTGGTTCGCGCGGGTGCGCTGCCGCGAGCGCGCGGACGGCGACCGCTACGCGTTCCTGGTGGACGTGGCGATGCCGCTGGTCGGGCCGCTGATCCGCTACGAAGGCTGGCTGCTGCCGATCGAAAACCGCGGGACAGAACCGGACGTCCCCGCCTCCGGCCGCATCGACGGAGGCCGCGGCCATGGGTGAAGGGACGCCCGACTCCGACGCCGGTCCTGCGCCGGTGATCGTGTTCGATGGCGTCTGCGCGCTGTGCAGCCGCTGGGTGCGCTTCCTGCTGCGTTTCGACCGCCACGGCCGCTACCGCTTCGCGGCGATGCAGGGCGCGCACGGGCGCCGGCTGATGCGCGCCCATGGCCTCGATCCGGATGATCCGCTGTCGTTCCTGCTGGTCGAGCAGGGGCACGCGCATACCGATACCGACGCCATCGTGCGCGTGCTGGCCGGCCTCGGCGGCCCGTGGCGGCTGGCGGCACTGGCGCGGTTGCTGCCGCGCCGCCTGCGCGACCGCGGTTACCGCTGGCTGGCGCGCAACCGCTACCGCTGGTTCGGCCGCCATGGCAGCTGCTACCTGCCATCGCCGGAGCAGGTTCAGCGTTTCCTGGATTAGGCGGGGCAGGGCGGCGCCGCGGCGGCGCGGGAACGACGCCGCTTCCGGTGCATGCCCGGGTTGCCGGCGGCCGCGTCGCTCAGCCGCCCTCCAGGACCTGCAGGTAGTCGCGCCGCCAGCGGTTGATGTCGTACTCGCGCAGGTGCTCCATCATCGCCTGCCAGCGCTCGATGCGTTCACCGCGCGGCATGTTCGCCGCGGTGGCGATGGCGTCGGCGACGCCGTCCAGGTCGTGCGGGTTGACCAGCAATGCCTGCCTGAGTTCGTCGGCGGCACCGGCCAGCAGCGACAGCACCAGCACCCCGGGATCGTCCGGGTCCTGCGAGGCAACGTACTCCTTGGCCACCAGGTTCATGCCGTCGCGCAGCGGCGTCACCAGCCCCACCGCGGCTTCGCGGTAGAAGCCGGTCAGGGTGCTGTGCGCGTAGTTCTGGTTGACGTAGCGCAGCGGGGTCCAGTCGGCCTCGGCGTGGCTGCCGTTGATATGCCCGGCCAGCTGTTCCAGTTCGCTGCGCAGCGTGCGGTACTCGGCCACGCTGCCGCGCGAGACCGGCGCGATCTGCAGGAAGGTCATGCTGCCCTTCTGCTGCGGGTAGCGCGCCAGATAACGCTCGAAGCCATGGAAGCGCTCGGGCAGGCCCTTGGAATAGTCCAGGCGGTCCACGCCGATGGCCAGCTTGCGCTCCTGCAGGCTGTGCCGCAGCGCGCGCACCGGGCTGTTGCCGGTGGCCGCGCGCGCCTGCCGCGCGATGTGCGCGGTGTCGATGCTGATCGGGAACGCGGCGATGCGCACGCGGCGCCCGCCGGGCGCCTGGATGTGCGCCTCGTCGATGACGCGGCCGCCGCCGAACAGGCGCACCCACGACTGGAAGCGGTCCATGTCGCGCCGGGTCTGGAAGCCGAGCAGGTCGCAGGCATACAGCGCCGAGAACAGCGAGTGGTGTTCGGGCAAGGCCTGCACCAGGTCGGCCGAAGGCACCGGCACGTGCAGGAAGAAACCGATGCGGCAGCCGATGCCGCGCTCGCGCAGCAGCGCCGCCAGCGGGATCAGGTGGTAGTCGTGGATCCACACGATGTCGTCGTCGCGCAGCATCGGCGCGAGCCGGTCGGCGAACAGCGTGTTGACCCGCCAGTAGCCCTCGCGCTTGCTGCGGTCGTAGTCCACCAGGTCCAGGCGGAAGTGCAGCAGCGGCCACAGCGCGCGGTTGGAGAAGCCGTTGTAGTAGTTGTCCAGGTCGGCCCTGGACAGGTCCAGGGTGGCGTAGCGGATGTTGCCGTCGCTGTGTTCGTGCAGCTGCCCGCTGGGCCCGGCCACGCTGCGCCCGCTCCAGCCGAACCACAGGCCGCCGCGTTCCTTCAGCGCGGCCTGCAGCGCCACGGCAAGGCCGCCTGCGCGGTTCTCGCCGGGCAGCGCGACCCGGTTGGAAACCACCACCAGGCGGCTCACGAGGCCTCCTGCCAGCTGCGCGAAAGCCGCATCGCGGCGGTGATCAGGCCCACGTGCGAGTAGGTCTGCGGGAAGTTGCCCCATTGCTCGCCGTCGCTGAAGGCCAGGTCCTCGGACAGCAGCCCGAGGTGGTTGCGCCGCGCCAGCACGCTTTCGAACAGGGCGCGGGCCTCGTCCATGCGGCCGATCGCGGCCAGTGCGTCGATGTACCAGAACGTGCAGATGGTGAAGCTGGTTTCCGGCGCGCCGAAATCATCGGGGGCGACATAGCGGAACAGCGCGTCGCCGCGGCGCAGGCCGCGGCCGATGGCCTCCACCGTGGCGACATGGCGCGGGTCGTCCGCGTCGACGAAGCCGATATCGGCCAGCAGCAGCAGCGAGGCATCCAGGTGGGTACCGTCGAGGGTGTCGGTGAAATGGCCCAGCCGCGCGTTCCAGCCGTGCGCCAGCACCCGCCCGCGGATGTGGTCGGCGCGTTCGCGCCACAGCGCGGCGCGCTCGTGCAGTTCCAGGCGCACGGCGATCTTGGCCAGGCGGTCGCAGGCGGCCCAGCACATCGCGGCGGTATAGGTATGCACGGCGGTGCGGCCGCGGAATTCCCACAGCCCGGCGTCGGGGACGTCGTGCAGGGCATAGGCGCGTTCGCCCAGCGGTTCGAGCCGGGCGAAGGTATGCGCGTCGCCGGGATCCTTCAGGCGCTGGTCGAAGAACAACTGGGTCGAGGCCAGTACCACCGAACCGTAGACATCGTGCTGCCGCTGCAGCCAGGCCAGGTTGCCGCGCCGCACCGGGCCCATGCCGCGGTAGCCGGCCAGCGATGGCACTTCGTGCTCGTCGAGCCGTTCCTCCAGGCCGATGCCGTACAGCGGCTGCAGGCTGCCGTCGGTGGTGGCCAGGTTGAAGATGTAGCGCAGGAAGTCCTCCATCGTCCGGGTCGCGCCCAGCCGGTTGAGCGCGCGCACCACGAAGGCGGCATCGCGCAGCCAGCAATAGCGGTAATCCCAGTTGCGGGCGCTGCCCGGGGCCTCGGGAATGGAGGTGGTCATCGCCGCGATGATCGCGCCGCTGTCCTCGTACTGGCACAGCTTGAGGGTGATGGCGCTGCGGATCACCGCGTCCTGCCATTCCAGCGGGATGGACAGGTAGCGGGTCCATTCGCGCCAGTAGTCCTCGGTGCGCTGCTGCGCTTCCTGCGCGTAGCTGGCCAGCGAGCGGTCCAGCGGCTCGTCCACGCCCAGCACCAGTTCCATGGGGTGGGCGAGCACGAACGGCAGCGCCTCGCGGATGAAGCGCACCGGCACGTCGGTGGTCAGGCGCAGGGTGAAATCCGGCAGCAGCCAGCGCAGGTGGTTGCTGCCCCAGGTGCATTCGGGAACGCGTGCGCCCCAGTCGGCCAGCGGCCGCGCCAGCACGCGGATGCGCGGGTTGCCGGCCAGCGGGCGGATGCGCCGGATCAGGCTCGGCGGACGGTAGAAGCGGTCGTTGCGGCGCCAGCGCGGGGCGAAGTCGATCACTTCCACCTGGCCGCCATGGGCGTCGCGCAGCACCGTGCGCAGGATCGCGGTGTTGGTGATGTAGTGCTGCTCGCTGCCGGCGTAGTCCTCCAGCTCGATGGCGAAGTCGCCGCCGTCATGTTCGCGCGGCGACAGCAGCGCGCAGAACGCCGGATCGCCGTCGAACGCGGGCAGGCAACTCCACGCCACGCGGGCATGGCGGTCGATCAGGGCGCCGAAACTGCCATTGCCGATGACGCCCATCTCGAGGTTGGCTTGAAGCATCGCTTCCTCCATGCTGGTGGGGAGGCCAGGCCTCCCCGGGGTGCGACCGCGCATGCGACCGGTGACCCGGTGGCGCGGCATGGCATCAGGTCGCGCCCGCGCGCAGCCAGTCGTGCATCGCGGCCACGTCCGGCAGGGCGTGGCGCGCCTGGGTCGGGGAACGGTCGCCGACCAGGATCCCGTAACCGCCCAGCCGCGTCGCCGCGGCGAAGCCGTACTCGTCGGTGAGGTCGTCGCCGACGAACACCGGGTAGCGCCCGGCGAATGGCGCCGCGCCCATCAGCGCGGTAATCGCGGTGCCCTTGTCGTGGCTGGCAGACACCAGTTCGACGACGTGGTTGCCCGGTTGCAGGCGCACGCCCGGCAGCCGCGGCAGCTGTGCGCGCGCGAACGCGTCCACCGCCTGCGCGGCATCCGGGGCGTTGCGCCAGTGCAGGGCCAGGGCCTGGCCCTTGGCTTCCACGCGCACGCCGGGATGCGCATGCGCGAAGCGCATCGCCTGCACGTGCAGTTCGTGCAGCCAGTGCGCGGTCTCGGTGGCCGGTACCGCGGCTTCGGTGCCGTGCCGCAGCTGCGTCCCGTGCAGGCCGGCGGCCGGCAGCCGCAAGGGCGCGAACAACTGGTCCAGCTGTGCCAGCGGGCGGCCACTGACCAGTGCCAGGGCGCCGTCGAGGCGCTCGCCGATGCGGGCGATCCAGTCACGGACGCCCGGAGACAGGCGCACATCTTCAGGTTGCGCGGCGAACCCGACCAGCGTGCCGTCGACATCGAGGAACAATGCGCACGCCGGATCCAGCGCGGGAGGCGGGCTGATGGACGCTTTGAGCATGCGCCCACCATGCCATGCGCGGCGTGAGCAGAAAGTTATCGCAGCGCCGTGGGACAGCTGGAAACCGGGCGCTGGTCCCGGTTTCCAGCACAGGGTCAGAACGCGTAGCGCACGCGGCCGTACCAGTACGCGCCGTTGCTGCCGATCGGCGACAACACGTCATAGGGCAGGTTGCCGAAGTAGTGGATGTCCTGGTTGGAGCGGTCCGGGTAGTTGTCGGTCAGGTTCTGCCCACCGACGGCCACGCTCCACGCCGGGGTGATGCGGTATTCCACTTCCGCATCCAGCTGCCATTCCGCGCCATAGGTCTGGGTCGGAGTGAAGCCGCCACCGAAATCGAACACGCGGCGGGCGCTGCCATGGCGGCTCAGGCGGCTGCTGAGCGACCAGCGGTCGTCGGCCCAGCTCGCCGCCAGCTGTGCGCGGGTGCGCGGCGCGGCGTCGGTGAGGGTATTGCTTTCCTCCACGCCGAACAGCACGTAGCCCGGATCCAGCGCGAGCAGCTGCGGCGGCGTGGCCAGCACGTTCTTCAGCTCGGTCCTGGCGTAGCTCCAGGTGCCGGTGAGCAGCAGGTCGCCGCCGCCCAGCGTCTGCCGCCAGTTGGCGACGAACTCGGCGCCGCGGGTGCGGGTGTCGGCGGCATTGACGAAGTAGTGCGCGCTTTCCAGCCCGCTCACGCCGAAGCGCTGCTGCACGAAGTCGGTCAGTGCGTCGCCGGTGATGCTCTCCGACAGCGCGATGCGGTCGTCGATGTCGATCTGGAACAGGTCCAGCGACAGGTCCAGGTGGTTGCCGATCTGGCTGGTGAAACCGAGGCTGTAGTTGATCGACTTCTCCGGCTTCAGGTCGCGGGCGCCCAGCGCGCGCGCGATCGGGTTGTTCACCGACAGCAGCCGGCCCTGCACCAGCTGGCCGCCGGCGGTGTAGCCGGTGGAGGTGGATTCGAAACCGGTCTGGCTCAGCGACGGCGCGTGGAAGTTGTTGGAGATGGCGCCGCGCAGCGCGAACGCCGGAGCGAACGCGTAGCGTGCGCCGAGCTTGCCGGTGAGCTCGCCGCCGAAGTCCTGGTAGTGCTCGTAGCGTGCGGCGATGTCGGTGGAGAATTTCTCGCCGAAGGTCGAGGACAGGCTGGTGTAGGCACTGGCCACGTCGCGGGTGAGGTGCGCTTCGTCCTGCGGGGTCAGGCCGCCGCCGGCCTGCGAGCCGGTCGGGCGGTCGGTGTACGGGCCGGCGGCGTAGCTGGCCGGGTCGCCGGCGCCGGTCTCGTAGCGTTCGCGGCGCGCTTCCACGCCGAAGCCGAGGCTGTGGCTGTCGTCGGCGCGCACGAAGATGCGGCCTACATCGAGGTTGGCCACGGTCTGCTCGAACGCGTAATCGCCGGTCTTGAAGCGGGTGGGGCTGGCCGGGCCGAGCGAGGCGTTGAGCGAATCGCGCAGACGGTAGGTGAATTCGTTGCGGCCGTGGTCGAGGCTGGCGTCGTAGTTCCACTCGCCCCACTGGCCGCGCGCACCGGCCACCAGCTGCACGTCGAGGTTCTCGCCTTCGGAGACGGGGCGGTAGCCGTGCGGGTAGAGCTGCTTCCAGTTGGCTTCGCCGTCGGGATAGCGGAAGTAGTTGGCGCCTTCGGTATCGCGCTGGTTGTAGGTACCGAACGCATAGGCCTTGGAGGTGGCGCCGAACGGGATTTCGGTGTTGAACCAGGCGTTGAGATCCTTGCTGGCGCCGTCGCCCAGGGCGTAGTTGCGCTTGCCGGCCAGGGCCAGGTTGTCGGGGGTCTGTGCCTCCCATGGCGGGATCTGGTCGAACCCGGCGCGGTTGGTGGCTTCGCGGTTCTTCAGTTCCAGGCCGACGCGCAGGAAGCCGCCGTCATCGCCCAGCGCGGTGCCGACCTTGGCGCTGAGAAAGCCGGTCTGGCCGTCGGTCAGGGTGCGGCCGATCGGCTTGAGGTCGGTATGGTGGGCACCGAAGCTGGCTTCGATGGCGCCGCCCTCGGGAGCGTCATCGAGGATCACGTTGATCACCCCCGCCACCGCATCGGAGCCGTACAGCGCGCCGGCACCGTCGCGCAGTACTTCGATGCGCTTGATGGCGCTGACCGGGATGGCGTTGAAGTCCACCGGCGTGGTGCCCTTGCCGATCTTGCTGTCGGTGTTGACCAGCGCCGAGTTGTGGCGGCGCTTGCCGTTGACCAGCACCAGCACCTGGTCCGGCGACAGCCCGCGCAGCTGCGCCGCGCGCACGTGGTCGGCACCGCCGGAATTGGATTGCCGCGGGAAGTTGAACGACGGCAGCAGCGCCTGCAGCGCGCTGCCGAGTTCGCCGTTGACCACGCCGGCCTTGCGGATGTCCTCGGCGGTGAGCACGTCCACCGGCGAGGTGGATTCCAGTACGGTGCGGTCGCTGGCGCGGGTGCCGGTGACGATCACGGTGTCGAGCGTGGTCGCCGGGCCGGATGCCTCCTGGGCATAGGCGGGCGAGGACAATGCCAGCACGACGGCCAGGCCGAGCGGTGCCGGGGAAATACGGGCCATGGGGGGAACTCCGGGGTGACGTGGGGAAGGGAGTCCGGATGCTTTGTTACATTCATCCGGATGGAGCGATATGTTATCTTCGCGTGATGCCGCTGCCCGGTGCAAGCCCCGCGTGGCATCAGCTCATCCGTAAACGTGATATGCCGCTGCAGGGACGGGTACGCCATCCTTGCGGGGCCCTCCAGAGGTCATCCATGAAGTCATCCGCTTTCCTGTTCCCGCTGCTGCTGTGCCTGGCCGGAGTTGCCGCCGCCGCCCCTCCCGCTGAGCCGCCGGCGGCGACCGCCGCGCTGCATGGCGACGCCGCGCGCCCGGCGGAGGGCGCGCACTGGGTGCGCAGCGAGCTGTACTTCGGCGTGGGCCGGGAGGACGGCGAATCCAGCCGCGTGCAGACCGACGCGATCAGCCAGGCGCAGTGGCGCGCGTTCCTCGACGGCGAAGTGACGCCGCGCTTCCCCGACGGCCTGACCGTGTTCGATGCGTACGGCCAGTGGTTGTTCCGCGGCGCGGCCGGACCCGAGCGGCTGCGCACCAAGGTGCTGGTGGTGCTGCACGAGGACACGCCGCAGCGCCGCAACGACATCGAGGCGATCCGCCTGGCATGGAAGCAGGCCACCGGCCACCAGTCGGTGCTGTGGGCGCGCCAGGCGGTGGACGTCTCGTTCTGAGCATCGCGTGAGCCGGGCCGGGGCGTGGCATCCGTGTCCCGGCAGTGGTTTTCCTCCTTCTTTTCGCTGGTCCATCCATGGCTCCCCACTCCGCAGCCCCGCGCCCGCGCTGGTTCGTCGCCGGCGACCTCAACGGCTTTTTCGGCCTGGTGGTCGACAACCTGTCCATCCTCGGCTTCATCGCCATGGCACTGGTGGGCATCTTCCAGTTCCCGGCCGAGGTGGTGTTCGGGCGCATGTTCCCGGGTACCGCCTTCGGCGTGCTGGTGGGCAACCTGCTGTACACGCTGATGGCGCGGCGGCTGGCCGCGCGCAGCGGCCGCGACGATGTCACCGCGATGCCGCTGGGGCTGGACGCCCCGACCAGCATCGGCATGGCGCTGCTGGTACTGGGCCCGGCCTTCGCCGGCTTCCGCCAGCAGGGCATGGAACCGCACGCTGCGGCGATGGCCACCTGGCAGATGGGCATGGCGGCGCTGGTGATCATGGGCGTGCTCAAGCTGGTGCTGTCGTTCTTCGGCGAGGCGGTGACCCGCGCGCTGCCGCGGGCCGCGCTGCTGGGCTCCATCGCCGGCATCGCGCTGGTGTTGATGGGACTGCTGCCGCTGCTGGAGGCCCTGCGCTCGCCGGTGGCCGGCTTCGTCACCCTGGGCCTGCTGCTGTACGTGCTGGTCGCCAAGGGGCGCCTGCCGGTACCCGCACCGGGGGTGCTGGTGGCCTTCGTCGTCGGTACCGCGCTGTACTACGGGCTGGGACTGGCGGGGCTGGGGGCACCGGGTTTCGCCCTGCCGCAGTGGACGCCGCCGCAGGTGGTGCTGCCGCTGCCGACGCTGGGCTTCATCGACGGCCTGCCGGCGGCGCTGGACTACCTGCCGCTGCTGCTGCCGTTCGGCCTGCTGATGGTGGTCGGCGGCATCAACGTGTCCGAGAGCGCGCGCGCGGCCGGCGACGACTACCGCACGCGCGACATCCTGCTGGTCGAGGCCGTGGCCACGCTGGTGGCCGGGCTCTGCGGCGGCGTCGCCCAGACCACCCCGTATATCGGCCAGCCGGCCTACAAGCACATGGGCGCACGCAGCGGCTACACGCTGCTGACCGGCCTGTTCGTCGGCATCGGCGGCATGCTCGGGGTGATCTCGGGGCTGGTGCAGTGGCTGCCGCTGGCGGTACTGGCGCCGATCATCGTGTACGTGGCCATCGACATCACCACCCAGGCGTTCGAGGCCACGCCGAAGCGGCATGCCGCGGCGATGGTGCTCGGCTTCCTGCCCTCGGTGGCCTACCTGCTGGCGATCAAGGCCCCGGGCTGGATCGCGCCGGAGCGGCTGCTGGAGCTGACCACCACGCTGGACGGCCATGGCCTGCCGGAACTGGCGGTGATCTTCGCCCTGGGCAACGGCTTCATCATCACCGCGATGCTGTGGATCGCCATGCTGGTGGCGATGATCGAGCAGCAGCCGCGGCGCGCCTCGGCGCTGCTGCTGGTGGCCGCGCTGCTGACCCTGTTCGGCCTGATCCACTCGGTCGATCCGCGCGGCGGCGTGTACCTGCCGTGGGCACTGCAGGGGCTGCAGCGGAGCATCAGCTGGCAGTTCGCCGGCGCCTACGTGGCGCTGGCGGCGGTACTGGCCCTGCTCGGTTCGTTCCGGCCAGCAGGAGGCAAGGGCGCCCGGGCAGAGGGATAAGCCCGGTCCCGCGCTCCGGGTGATCCGGGGGCGGAGGTCGAGCGAAACACGGGGGCGGGCAGGGGGGGCTCCCGTTTCCGGCAAGGCGGCCGGGTGCGTCAGCCGGGATTGCGGGCATTGTCCATTGGCGTTGCCGGGCTGTCGCCTCGCTTCGGATGAGGGGGCGTTGCCGACAGGGGGCGCGCGATTTTCCTGTTGATTCGCAAGGTATCGGTGCGCGCGGGGCAGCCGGGGAATCCGTTTCAGCGGACAGCCGGCAGGGTGCGGTGCCTGCGCGGGGGCATGTGCCTGGAGAGCCCGTGTCCCGGGTATAATTTGAGAATGATTATCATGTTCATGATGGCCGGCGCGATCTACGGGGCGCCGGCGGCAGCGGAGATCCTCCCGATGCGGAGGCACCCGGGAGGGGCTGCCTTGAACGCGCCGCCCGGCCGGGCCGGCATGATGCGTACGAAACGCACGCTGGTCGATCATGAGCGGCGCATGCATTGGCTGGCGGCGGCAAGCACCGTGTTGCTGCACCTGGCCGTAGCGGTGGGCGTGTTGGGGGGCTGGGCACGGATGCCGGTGCCGGCGAAGGTTGCGGAGGAGGCCGTGCGGGTGCAGTTGAGCCTGCTGCCGCCCGCGGCCCCGGCGATGCCGGTGGCGCAGTTGCAGGCACCGACGCCGACCCCCGACAGCACGGCGTCGCCGCCGCGCTCCTCCGCCGCGCTGGCGCCGCCGACCTCCGAACGGGTGCTGGCCGAGGCCATGCCTGCGGCCGCGCAGTTTCCCGACATGGCTGCCGAGGCGATACCGGAGCCGTCCTCATCGCCCGCGTCGCCGGACGAAACCGCCGAACGCAGCCAGCAGGCTGCGCCGCCCGCACCCTCGCTGCCGCCGGCGCCGCGCCATGCCGGCAGAACGCAGGCGAACTGGACCGGCGAGGTGCTGGCCCGGCTGGAGCGGTTCCGCCACTATCCGCGCGCGGCACAGGTCGCGCGGCAGCAAGGAGTGGCCTACGTGCACGTGCGCATCGACCGGCAGGGGCGCGTGTTGTCGGTGGCATTGCAACGCAGCAGCGGCCATGCGTCCCTCGACGAGGAGGCATTGCAGACCTTCCATCGCGCGCAGCCGCTGCCAGCGCCACCGGCTTCGCTGCCCGACCCGGTGGAACTGGAAGTGCCGGTGGAGTTCTTCCTGCGCTGAAGCGCAGCACGCCGCGGCGCTGCCGCGGCCGCAAGCACACCTGCTCACCGGGTCGTGGCCGTTCCGGGCGGACGTGTGCGGGCATATCCGGCATCTCCTGCGCTTCACCCTGCCGTGCGGATGACAAGGGCGCCCGCGGCGTCGAAACCCGCGCCGGTCAATCGGCCGGGTCGGGCCGGATGCCGAGCACGACGCCTTGCTGCCGCCAGTGCCGCAGCAGGTCGTACCCGGTTGCCATGAATGCGGCGGGATCGGGCGCGGCGGTTTCACCGGCCAACCGGGCAAGTGCTTCGGCCGCGCTCGGCGGTCGTGGCTGGGCCAGCCATTCCAGCAGGCGGAAACTGGCCGGGCTGAGCTCGGCGAAACACACCTCGCCGGTTGGCGCACGCCACACCAGCAGCAGTGTCGGCATGGCCGGGGGCGTGTCCTCGGGCAGCCGATCCCCGCCGAGGCGATGCACCGGCCAGCGGTAGGCCAGCGCGCGCAGCCATGGCGACAACACGGGGGTGCCGGTGTGCAGGTCTCCCTCCGCGAGGTGCGCCGGCGCCGGATCGTCGGCGGTCTGCAGGGTCAGTTCGACTGCTTCGTAGTGCGCCAGTTCGACCAGCCAGGCCGGTGCTTCGGCCTGTGGGGTCTGCAGGTAGGCGACGAATTCGGCCGGGATCCGGGCGAACAGCGGGCTCTGGCAGCGGTGCCGGGCATGGAAGTGGCGTACCCGGGCTTGCCATGCGTTTTCCCCGAGCAGGGTCCGGCAGACGGGGAAGGCGGCGTCCAGCATGCGTTGCAGGTTGCCGAGGACCAGCTCGCGGTACAGCGCCAGCCGCCGCGCCTCGATGCCGGGCGGTGGCGGCGCATGGTCCGGGTCGCGGAGATGGTGGGCGAACTGCAACTGCTGCCGGCGCAACGTGTCCTGGTTCATCGCGGCCGCCCGGGCGTGGCGGCGGCCTGGATGCGGCGGATGCGCGCTACTTCGTCCAGCAGCTCGGGCAGCGGCGGAAAACCAAAGTCGCGCTCCAGCAGGGTGGGGCGTACGCCGTGGAGGTCGAAGGCCAGCGCCAGCAACCCCCAGACCGGCTCGCTCACCGCGCTGCCATGGGTGTCTACCTTCAGATCCGGCGCGACATCCAGATGCCCGGCAACGTGGTAGCCCGCGACCCGCCGGGAGGGCATGCGCGCGATGAAACCGGCGGCGTCATAGCCGTGATTGACGGCGTTGACCTGCACGTTGTTGACGTCCAGCAGCAGATCGCAGTCGGCTGCATCGAGCACCGCATTGATGAAGTCGGCCTCGTCCATGTCGCGCCAAGGGGCGGCGTAGTAGGCGATGTTCTCCACGGCGATGCGCCGCCCCAGCAGGTCCTGGGCCTGGCCGATGCGTGCGGCCACGTGGCGCACGGCCGCTTGGGTGAAGGGCAGCGGCAGCAGGTCGTACAGGTGGCCTTCGTCGGTGCAGTAGCTCAAGTGCTCGCTGTAGTGGCGTACGCGGTGGCGGTCGAGGAAGGCACGGGTGCGGGCGAGGAATTCCCGGTCCAGCGGCTCCGGCCCGCCCAGCGACAGCGACAGGCCGTGGCAGGTCAGCGGATGACGGGCGGCCAGCGCGGCCAATGCCTCGCCCGGTGGGCCACCGATGCCGACCCAGTTGTCGGGCGCGCATTCGAGGAAATCGAAGGCGCCATCGGGCGCTGCGGCCAGCTCCGCCAGCAGGTCCCGCCGCAGGCCGAGTCCGGCCGATGCGGCAGGCAGGGAGGAGGCGGGGGCCGGCATGCCGAAGGCCGTAACGTCAGCGCCCGGCGCGTGGCGATGGTGCGGCGGCAGCCGCATCCGTGGCGGGCTGTGCCTGCTGCGGCTTGGGCTTGGGCTTGGTGTTGGCAGCAGGGGCAGGAGCTGGGGCCGGGGCGGCCGCAGGAGTGGCGGGGGTAGCGGGTGCGTGGGCCCCGCATTTGCCTTCGCCGCACTTGCCTTCCTGGGCCTTCTTCGCCACGGCCGGGGCGGCCTGCGGGCTGGCGGCTGCATCCTGTGCGTAGCCGCCGGCCAGCGCCTGCACGGCGAAGGTGGAGCCGGCCAGTGCGAGGCTGCCGGTCAGGGCCGAGCGGAGGATGCGGGAGGTCGAGGTGTCGTCAGGCATGGGAGTCTCCGGGTGCGGCCGGGCCGCAAGGAATGAGGGAATTGCGAAGGCAGGCTACAGGCTTTGCAGGAATTCGGTGATGGCTTCCAGCTCGGTCTTGTGCAGGTCCAGCACTTTCAGCAGCGGGTCCGGTTGCGGAAACAACGGGTCGTCGGCCTGTTCCGGCGTCGGTTGCGGGCGCGGCATGCCGACGTTGTACATGTTGACGATACCGCGCATCTGGGTGAATCCGCCCGTATGCATCCACGGTCCGGTACTGCTTACGTTGCGCAGCGAAGGGGTGCGGAACTTGCCGCTGTCGGCGGGGTCGCCGGTGATTTCGTAGCGGCCCAGGTCCTGTTGCGGACGGCCATAGAAGTGCAGGCCGAGGTTGTGGAAGCCGTTGTTGGTCAGGGCCGGGCCGCTGTGGCAGTTCATGCAGCGCGCATGGGTGCGGAACAGGTGAAGGCCCCACAGCTGCTGGTCGCCGAGCAGGTTGCGGTTGCCTTCGAGGAAACGGTCGAAGCGGTTGTTGCGTGGCACCAGCGTGCGCTCGTAGGCGGCGATGGCCTGGCCTACTTCGCGCACGCTGATCCTGCGGCTGCCGAACACGCGGGCGAATTCGGCCGGGTAATCCTTGCTGCGGTTCAGGCGGCGCTCCAGCTCCCGGGTGGTGAAGGCCATTTCCCGGGAATCCTGGATCGGAAACGCGGCCTGTTCTTCCAGCGTGGCGGCGCGTCCGTCCCAGAACAGGGGATGCGCATACGCGGCCATCGCCACGCTCATCGCGTTGCGCTTGCCGGCCTGGCGGTCGTGGCCGAAGGACACCTTGCGGCCATCGCCCCAGCCCAACTGGCGGTCGTGGCAGCTGGCGCAGGCGATCTGCCCGGAGCGCGACAGGCGTGGATCCTCGAACAGCTTCCTGCCCAGTGCGATCTTTTCCGGGGTCCCCGGGTTGTCGGCCGGCTCGGGAGGGCGTTTCGGCAGCGGCGCCAGCTCCTGCCATTGCACGCCCTCGTCGATGTGGGGCGCGGGCCATTGCGCGACCGGCAGGGCATAGACGCGGCGCAGGCAATCGAAATCGATGCCCGGCGCGCTCGGTGCGATGCGCTGGCGGCATTGCTCCAGCGTGGGTGTGGCGTCCGGCGCATTGGCGCCGGTTTGCGCCTGGGCGACGTACAGGCTGCCCACCGAGCACAACAGCAGGGTGGCGGGCAGCAGGCGTGATGGAGAAAGGATGCGTGGCATTCGAGTCAGAACCCGGTGGCGATCATGGAGGGGCGTGCCGCCACCGGCCAGACTGGAATCATCGGCAGGCGCAGTGGCCGGCGGATACGGTCTGCAAAGGGAAACGGCACCCGCCCGGGCAGAAGGCCGGCGGCAGCCAACAACAGGCTGCCGCCGGCCAACACGTTGCGGGCATGCGTAGTGCCAATGGACACACCCGGCGGGGGCAGCAGCACGATCTGCAATGCCACCATCGCCAACGCTGCCCAGATCCGCGCGTCGGCGATGCGGGCCGGTCGGACATGCAACGCGGCAGGCGTGCTCATCATCTGCATCTCCCGGTCAGAACCTGTAACCCAGTTCCAGCCAGAAGCTGCGGCCGGCCTCGTAGTACATCGAGCTGGAGGTGGTGCCGCTGATCTTGTTGGCGCGGTTCAGGATGTTGGCGACTTCGACGCGGGCATAGGCCTGCTGCTCGCGTGGCAGCTCCAGGGTGTATTCGAAGGTGCTGTCGAAGGTGAAGGCGCGCGGGTAGTCGCGGTCGACGTAGGCGTCCAGGCTCTCGCCGTTGTAGTCGCCGCTGCCGTCCCTGACGATGTCGCGGAAGCCGGCGCGGTAGCGCAGGAAATTGCTCCACAGCAATTCGCCGTGCCCCAGCGGCAGGCGGGTCTGGGTGGACAGGCGAGCGGTCCACTTGCGCGCAAAGTCCCTGGCCGGCAGGTCGTACAGCCACACCGGCTCGCCCTTGTACAGGACCCGCTCGTCGCTGGCATCGCTCCAGCTGGTCTGGTAGTCGGTGTAGTTGCGTTTGGTGTCGGTGTAGTCGAAGGCAAACTGCAGCCTGGTATGGCTGCGGCCCCAGTCCAGCGTCTGCGCCGGGGCGGCGCTCAAGGTGTGGATGCTGCTCCGGCTGCGGCCCTTGTTGACGTACTGGTAGACGCTGGTGGAGTAGTAGCCGCTGGCGTCGCCGCTGCGCACCGATTGGCGCAGCACTTCGTCCTTGTTGTCGCGGTTGACGTATTTCAGGCTGACGTCCCAGCCCTTCCAGTGCTGGTCGAAGCCGAGGGTCCATTCGTCGGTGTGGGGGATGTCCACCTCGGAGATGCGGTTGGTCGAGGTCGCCAGGGTTCCGGTCACGCTGTCCCACGAGGTGCTGCTGCTGGTGCGCAGCTTGATCTCGGTCAGGCGTTCGCGGCCTTCGCGCAGCAGGTAGCTGAAGAAATTGCGCCCGTAGTAGCGGTTGACGCCTGCGGTCAGCACCGATTCGCGGTTGCCGAGGATGTCCCAGGACGTGGCCAGGCGCGGCGACAGCGTGGTCCGGTTCCAGATGTTGTCGTCCTCCACGCGCAGGCCGGGACGCACGCTCCAGTTGCCCATGCGGATGTCGTCCTGCACCCAGCCGGCCCATTCGCTGCCGCTGACGCTGAACCTGCCGGCGTGGTAGGTGGTCAGGCGGCGGAAGTACTGGCCCTGGCCGGCCACCAGGATGGGGGCCGCGACCGTACCGGTGGAGGCATGCACCGGAGACAGCGAGCAGCCGTCGCTGTCCACGCTGCCGTTGCTGAAGGCGCAACGGGTGGTGGCGTAGGGCTGCAGGTAGCTGAAGTGGTCGTTCAGGCGCTCGTAGTCGGCCTTGCGCTGCTGGTAGGACGCGCCGAACTGCAGCGTGTGGCGGCTGGCTCCCCAGTCGAAGGCCGCGCGGTTGGCCTCGAACCGGTAGCCGGTTTTGCGGTCGTGCTGGTCGATGTTGCCCCAGCTGCCCTCGAAGCTGCTGTTGTTCACGCCCCAGTCGTGGGCGTCGGATCTGGCCCAGGCCTTCCAGTAGTCCACCTGGCTGCGGCGCGAGCTTTCCAGGTCGCTGTAGCTGAGCGTGTTGTTGAACGACCACGCGGCGCGTTCCAGGTTGGCACGCAGGCTGAGCACGGGGCCGCCCTGCTTTATGTCGAACCAGGCGTCCCTGGCGTTCATGATGAAGTAGCGGTCGTCGGTGGGCGCATGGACCAGGTTCGCGCCCAGCGTCAGCCCTTCGCCGTTGCTCCAGTCCAGATTGAGGGTGGCGGCGGTGTTTTCGCGGGTCTGGGTCTTGCTGTTGGCATCGGTCGTGCTGGCGTTGCCTGCGCTGTAACCGCGCAGCGGGATGTCCGAACGCGTGCGGGTGAGCGTGCCGATCATGCCGATGCCGGCGGCGGTGCGGCCTTCCAGGCGCACCCCGAACTTGTACTTGTCGTAGCTGGGCTGGTAAGCGAACGTGGCCGACTGGTCCCAGGTGGTTTCCTGGCCGCGTGGAATGATGACCTCGTCCCAGGCCGAGCGCGCCATGCGCAACCAGACCTTGCCGTGGAGTGCGTCGCCGGCCTTGCGCGTCTGTGCATCGACCACGCCGCCGGTGAAGTTGCCGAAGCTGGCGGGCACGTTGCTGTCATAGACGGTCACGCTTTCCAGCATGTCGGTGTCGATGGCGATGCCCTGCGACTGGCTGGGTACGTCGTTGATGTTGTTGACGTCGGCGACGGAGGTGAAGGCGTTGGCCGGGTCGATGTCATTGTTGACGCTGACGCCGTCGAGCAGGAACGCGTTCTGGTAGAACGGCGCGCCGTTGATGCTGATGTCGGCCGGGCGGATTTCGCCGCCGTTGCGCGAGCTGCGCGCGGTTTCGCCGGACTGCACCGCCGGGTTGATGCGCAGCAGGGTGGCGAGGTCGCCGTTGCCCTTGTTGGTGTCCTGGATGTAGGCCTGGTCCAGCACGGCACCTTCCGAATAGGGGAAGGCGCGCTGCGCGCCGATGCGCAGCGGTGCCAGCGCTATCGTGCCGTTGCCGGCCGGTGCCTTTTCCAGCGTGTAGCTGCCGTCGGACAGGGCGATCAGGCGCAGGCCGGAGCCCGCCAGCAGGCGTTCCAGCCCTTCACGGTCGCCGACCGGGCCACGCAGCGCGGGCGCCTGCAGGCCCGTGGTCAGCGCCGGTTGGTAGGCCAGGGCGATGCCGCGCTGGCTGGCGAAGGCGGCCAGCGAGCGGCCGAGCGGACCGGCCGGCAGCTCGGCGTTCGTCCCGGACCGGGCAGCGGCTGCGGGAACGAAGGGTGACAGCGGGGTTGCGGCGAGGGCGGCTGCGAGCAGGCTGACGCGGAACGGGGAGGGCAGTCGGCGCATGGGGAATGTTCGGAATGAAGGGGATACGTAGTGCTTGCCACGCGAGACCGCAGAAAGTGTCAGGCGTTTTCCATTCGACGCGTTTGCCGTCGCCGGATGCGGCGCGGAAGGGCCGGGGTTCAAGCCCCGCGCGGGCCTACCGTGATCCACCAGCCGCCTGCGCCCCGGCGCACGGCGAGCGGGTAGATGGCTTCGAGCATCGCCAGGCTGCGCTCGATGTCGTCGAGCGGGAACGCGCCGGAAACGGCCAGTGCGGCCACCTCGGGGTCGCAGCGCAGGCGGCCGCTGCGGTAGCGCGCCAGTTCCCCGAGCAGCTCGCCCAGCGGCATGCGGTCGGCCGCGAGCATGCCGCCGACCCAGGCCGCCTGCGCAGGGTCGGCGTCGAGCGAAGCGCTGCAGCCATGGGCGTCGAACCAGGCCAGTTGCCCGGCATTGATCATCCGGGTTGCCACGGTGGGCAGGCCGAAGCCCAGGCGGACGGCCCCTTCCAGCACCATGACCCGGTGGCGGTCGCCGAGGGCGCGGACTTCGAAACGGGTTGCCTGCGCCTGCAGGCTGCCGAAGGCGGTGCGTACCCGGAACGGGCGCGGCGGCGAGAGCGGATCGGCGGCGGCTTCCACCAGGATCCTGCCTTCGCGCAGGCGCACGCCGCGCGCGCTGGCGTCAAAGCGCAGGTCCAGCGCGGTGGCGGTGTCCAGTTCGACCCGGCTGCCATCGGGCAGGCGCAGCCGGCGGCGCTCGCCGGTGGCGGTGCGCTGGTCGGCGCTCCAGTCGCCGCGCTGCCACAGTTGCCAGCCCAGCCAGCCGCCGGGGGCGGCGCTCGACAGCAGCGCCAGGTGCTTGATCGCATTGCGGCGCCCCGCGTTGGCCGGGCGGCCCAGCACCGGCAGGGCAATGGCAGGCGGTACCTGGCCGAACAGGTCCTGCAGGCGCTCCACCCGCGCCCAGGCGCGGGCGTTGGCGGGTGCTGCGCAGCGCCAGCGCTCGCAGGCCAGGCGGTCGGCCTCGCTGCCGGCCCCGTCATGCAGGCGCAGCATCCACTCGGCGGCCTGCTCCAGCGCGGCCTGCTCCACCGCGGCCGGTACCGGCGGGTCTTCCCGGTGCGGCGTGTCAGGGCACATGGGACAGGCAGCCGACGAGGGCGCGCTTCATGTGGCGCTTGACCGTACTCAGGGAGATGCCGAGCCGGCGGGCGATTTCGTCGTAGCCGATGCCTTCGAACTGCGCCAGCAGGAACACCTGGCGGGCATCGCCGGGCAGGCTGTCGAGCATGGCGTCGATCAGGTGCAGGGCCTCGCGGACCAGCGCCTGATGCTCGGCCGAGGGCATGCTTGGTTCGGGCAGTGCCGCCAGGCTTTCCAGATAGGCGCGCTCCAGCGATTGGCGGCGGCACCAGTTGGCCATCAGGCCCTTGGCGATGGTGGTCAGGTAGGCGCGCGGCTCCAGCACGCCCTGCAGGTCGCGCCCGGCCATCAGCCGCGCGAACGTATCCTGCGCGAGGTCGGCCGCGACTTCGCGACAGCCGAGCCGGCCGGCGAGCCAGCCGCGGAGCCATGCGTGGTGGTCACGGTAGAGCGTGACGAGGGTTTCGGATCGGGCCGCCATGAGGGTCACGGGAAGTGGGACTGGGGCGCCTGTTCACCTTCCGGCGGCGTGGCCTGATCCGTTGGTCAATAACAATTGAGAATCGTTATCAATTATGGCGGTGCTGCCGCCGCTTGACCAGCTGGGGCCGCTGACGGGTGCGGCCACCGGCCGGATTCCCGCTGCGGCAGGGGGTGCGGGAGCGGCGTTGGCGGCATGGGTGAAGCTCGCGGAGGGGCAAGGTGATTGCGCGGGATCAAAGGCGTCGCCCCCACCCGTGTCCGATACTGGAAAGACGGGATGATTGCGGCTGAATGGCTGCCGGTGGCGGGCTTGAATCACACCGCCGCAACCGCATCTGAACGAGTATCGCCGGCGGCGCCGGCCCCTGATTCGGGATGATCACCATGCGGATGGACAAGCTCACCTCCAACTTCCAGAAAGCCCTGGCCGATGCGCAGTCGCTGGCCGTGGGCCGCGACCACAACATCATCGAGCCGGTGCATGTGCTGGCCGCGCTGCTCGACCAGACCGGTGGCAGCAGCCGGCCGCTGCTGGCCCAGGCCGGGGTCAACGTGCCGCTGCTGCGCGAGCGCCTGGGCGAGGCGCTGGACGCGCTGCCCAAGGTCTCCGGCCAGGCCGGCAACCTGTCCATGGGCAACGACCTCAGCCGCCTGCTCAACGCCACCGACAAGCTGGCCCAGCAGCACAACGACCAGTTCATCGCCAGCGAGTGGTTCCTGCTGGCCGCCACCGACGACGGCGGTGCGGCCGGCATGGCGCTGCGCGCGGCCGGTGCCGACAGGAAGAAGCTGGAAGCGGCGATCGACAAGCTGCGCGGTGGCGAGACCGTGCAGAGCGAGAACGCCGAGGAGCAGCGCCAGGCGCTGGAGAAGTACACCATCGACCTGACCGCGCGCGCGGAGAGCGGCAAGCTCGACCCGGTGATCGGCCGCGACGAGGAGATCCGCCGCACCATCCAGGTGCTGCAGCGCCGGACCAAGAACAACCCGGTGCTGATCGGCGAGCCCGGCGTGGGCAAGACCGCCATCGTCGAGGGCCTGGCCCAGCGCATCGTCAACGACGAGGTGCCCGAGGGCCTGCGCGGCAAGCGCGTGCTGTCGCTGGACATGGGCGCGCTGATCGCCGGCGCCAAGTTCCGCGGCGAGTTCGAGGAGCGGCTCAAGGGCGTGCTCAACGACCTGGCCAAGAACGAGGGCCAGATCATCCTGTTCATCGACGAACTGCACACCATGGTCGGCGCCGGCAAGGCCGACGGCGCGATGGACGCGGGCAACATGCTCAAGCCGGCGCTGGCGCGCGGCGAGCTGCACTGCATCGGCGCGACCACGCTGGACGAATACCGCCAGTACATCGAGAAGGACGCCGCGCTGGAGCGCCGCTTCCAGAAGGTGTTCGTCGGCGAGCCCTCGGTGGAGGACACCATCGCCATCCTGCGCGGGCTCAAGGAAAAGTACGCCGTGCACCACGGCGTGGAGATCACCGACCCGGCCATCGTCGCCGCGGCCACGCTGTCCAACCGTTACATCACCGACCGCCAGCTGCCGGACAAGGCCATCGACCTGATGGACGAGGCCGCCTCGCGCATCCGCATGGAGATCGACTCCAAGCCCGAGGAACTGGACCGCCTCGAGCGCCGCCTGATCCAGCTCAAGATCCAGCGCGAAATGCTGAAGAAGGAGAAGGACGAGGCGTCGCAGAAGCGCCTGGCCGACCTGGAGGCGGACATCGACGGGCTGGAGCGCGAGTTCTCCGACCTCAACGAGATCTGGAAGTCGGAGAAGGCCGCGCTGCAGGGCACGACCCGGATCAAGGAACAGATCGAGCAGGCCCGGCTGGAGCTGGAGGCGGCGCAGCGCCGCCAGGATTTCGCGCGCATGAGCGAGATCCAGTACGGCCTGCTGCCCAACCTGGAAAAGCAGCTGGCGGCGGCGCAGGAAGTCGAGCGCAAGGATTTCAAGCTGGTGCAGGACCGGGTGACCGACGAGGAGATCGCCGAGGTGGTCGCGCGCTGGACCGGCATCCCGGTCAGCAAGATGCTCGAAGGCGAGCGCGACAAGCTGCTGCGCATGGAGCAGGTGCTGCACACCCGCGTAGTCGGCCAGGAAGAGGCGATCCGCGTGGTGTCCGATGCGGTGCGCCGTTCGCGTGCCGGCCTGTCCGACCCGAACCGTCCCAGCGGCTCGTTCCTGTTCCTGGGCCCCACCGGCGTGGGCAAGACCGAGCTGACCAAGGCGCTGGCCGATTTCCTGTTCGATTCGTCCGACGCGATGGTGCGCATCGACATGAGCGAGTTCATGGAGAAGCACAGCGTGGCGCGCCTGATCGGTGCGCCCCCGGGCTACGTCGGCTACGAGGAAGGCGGCTATCTCACCGAGGCGGTGCGCCGCCGCCCGTACAGCGTGATCCTGCTGGACGAGGTGGAGAAGGCGCACCCGGATGTGTTCAACATCCTGCTGCAGGTGCTCGACGACGGCCGCCTGACCGACGGCCAGGGCCGCACCGTGGACTTCCGCAACACCGTCATCGTGATGACCAGCAACCTCGGCTCGCACCAGATCCAGGAGATGAGCGGCGACGACTCGCCGGAGGCCTACATCCAGATGAAGGCGGCGGTGATGGGCGTGGTGCAGGCGCATTTCCGCCCGGAGTTCATCAACCGGCTGGACGACATCGTGGTGTTCCACCCGCTGGACAAGCAGCAGATCAAGCAGATCGCGCGGATCCAGATGCGCGGGCTGGAGAAGCGGCTGGGCGAGCGCGGGCTGAAGCTGGAGGTGGCCGATTCGGCGTTCGACCTGCTGGGCAACGTCGGCTTCGACCCGGTGTATGGCGCCCGCCCGCTCAAGCGCGCGATCCAGCAGCAGCTCGAAAACCCGCTGGCGTCGAGGATCCTCGGCGGCGAGTTCGCCAGCGGCGACACCATCCACGTCGAGGCCGCTGGCGGCCAGCTGCGTTTCGCCAAGGGCTGATCGCGCCTGGCGGACACCCCGCGTACGCGGGGTGTCCGCTCATGCCTGCGGGTTATCGGCTGATCACCACGGATCAGCGGTAACCGTTGCAACCAGCGGCCATGGCCGGCATCGGCTCGGCTATGGTCATGGGCCACACCCGCATCGAGCCTGTGATGTCCACGCCGAACTGGAAGCCCGAAACCATCGCCGTGCACGGCGGCTACCGTCCCGACCCGACCACCCGCGCGGTGGCGGTGCCGATCTACCAGACCGTGGCCTATGCCTTCGACGACACCCAGCACGGCGCCGACCTGTTCGACCTGAAGGTCCAGGGCAACATCTACACCCGCATCATGAACCCCACCACCGACGTGCTGGAGCAGCGCATCGCCGCGCTCGAAGGTGGCGTCGGCGCACTGGCACTGGCGTCCGGGCAGGCGGCCATCACCTACGCGATCCAGACCATCGCCGAGGCCGGCGACAACATCCTGGCCTCCAGCGCGCTGTATGGCGGTACCTACAACCTGTTCGCGCACACGCTGCCGCAGTTCGGCATCCAGACCCGCTTCGCCGACTACCGCGATCCGCAGGCGTTCGCGGCGCTGATCGATGCCCGCACCAAGGCGGTGTTCGTCGAGTCCATCGGCAACCCGCGCGGCAACATCACCGACATCGAGGCCATCGCCGCGATCGCGCACGCGCACGGCGTGCCGGTGATCGTCGACAACACCGTGGCCACGCCCTACCTGTTGCGCCCGTTCGACTTCGGCGCCGACATCGTGGTGCATTCGCTGACCAAGTACCTGGGCGGGCATGGCACCAGCCTGGGCGGGGCGATCGTCGATTCAGGGCGCTTCCCCTGGGCCGAACACAGCCAGCGCTTCCCGCGGCTCAATACGCCGGACGTGAGTTACCACGGGGTGGTCTACACCGAGGCGCTGGGGCCGGCAGCCTATATCGGCCGCGCACGCGTGGTGCCGCTGCGCAACACCGGCGCGGCGATCTCGCCGTTCAACGCCTTCCAGATCCTGCAGGGCATCGAGACCCTGGCGCTGCGCATGGACCGGATCAACAGCAACACGCTGGCGGTCGCGTCCTTCCTGCAGCGGCACCCGAAGGTGGCGTGGGTGAACTACGCGGCGCTGCCCGACCACCCCGAGCATGCGCTGGTGCGCAAGTACCTGCGCGGGCATGGCTCTGGGGTGCTGACCTTCGGCCTGCCCGGCGGCCGCGAGGCGGGGGCGCGCTTCCTCGACGCGCTGCAGCTGTTCACCCGGCTGGTCAACCTGGGCGATGCCAAGTCGCTGGCCACGCACCCGGCCTCCACTACCCATCGCCAGCTCGATGCGGCCGAGCTGGAAAAGGCCGGGGTGACGCTGGACACGGTGCGCCTGTCGGTCGGCATCGAACATATCGACGACCTGCTGGCCGACCTGGAGCAGGCGCTGGCGCAGGCCTGAGCGCGCGAGTTCAACCGGTCCCCGCGCTCCCCGGGCGCGGGTGGCGCGCAGGCGGCCTTACCAGGCGATGGTGAAGCGCTGGCGCAGGTGCCGCGGCTGCTCCAGCTCGTCGACCAGGGCCACGGCCAGGTCGGCCGGGCTGATGGTGCCGGGGCCGTCGGCGGCCATCAGCGGCGTGTCGCTGCCGGTGCGGTAGCGGCCGGTGCGCTCGGTCGGGCCGCCGTCGTGGAAGGCCACCGGCGGGCTGAGGAAGGTCCAGTCCAGGGTCGATTCGCCCTTCAGGTCTTCCAGCGCGTCGCGCGCGGCGCGGGCACCGTCATGGAACGCCGGCGGGAACGCCGGTGTATCCACCAGTTGCACGCCGTCGGCGGTGTACAGGCTGCCGGCGCCGCCCACCACCAGGTAACGCTTCACCCCGGCGGCGCGGGTGCCGGCGACGATCGCCCGCGAGCCCTGCATGAAGTCGTGGTAGATGTCCGGGTTGCGCCAGCCGGCGTTGTAGGCGCTGAGCACCGCGTCGTTGCCGGCCACCGCGGCCTGTACTTGTGCGGCATCGCTCACGTCGGCACGGACCACGCGCAGGCGTTCGCGCGCGGCGAGCTTCTCAGGGTGGCGGGCCAGCGCGGTGACCTCGTGGCCACGCGACAGCAGTTCTTCGAGCAGGGCGCGGCCGACGAAGCCGGTGGCACCGATCAGGGCGACTTTCATGGCGATTCCTCGTGTGGATGGCAGGCCCACAGTGTCCTCCCGGCATGGTGGCGGCGGCAGTCCCCCGGCGCCACAATCACCTTGAAGCCACGCTTCACGATGGCGCGGCGGCAGGAGGAGCGATGGAGAATCTCAGGCGCATGGCGCTGTTCGCGCAGGTGGTCCAGCACGGCTCCATGAGCGCCGCGGCGCGGGCGCTGGGCATGAGTACCTCGGCGATCAGCCAGCAGGTGCGCGCGCTCGAGCAGGAGGCCGGCGTCGCGCTGCTGCACCGTTCGACCCGGCAGCTGTCGCTGACCGACGTCGGCAGCCGCTACTACGCGGCCTGCGCGCGCCTGCTGGATGCCGCCGGCGAGGCCGCGGCCGAGCTGTCGGCGGCCCGCCACGCGCCCAGCGGCGAACTGCGCCTGTCCGCACCGCTGGGCATGGCCGACCATGTCGGGCCGGCACTGGGGGCGTGGCTGCGTGAGAACCCGCAACTGCGCCTGCACCTGCATTTCGAGGATGGCTGGACCGACCTGGTGCAGGCCCGGATCGACCTGGCGCTGCGCTTCGGCCAGTTGCCCGACAGCGACTGGATGGCGCAGCGCCTGGGGACCCTGCAACGCTGGCCCTGCGCCGCGCCGGACTGGTTGCGGCGGCATGGCCCGCCGGCCGATCCGTTGCAGGTGCCGGCCGGTGAATGGCTGGGCTTGGCGCAGGTTCCGGGGCTGGCGTGGCGGCACCGCGCCTCGGGGCAGGCGCGGCGGGTGCCGGCGCATCCGCGCCTGGTCAGCCACAACCAGCCGGCAGTGCGCCAGCTGTGCGTGTCGGGACTGGGCGTGGCGGTACTGACCTGCCTGGACGTCATGCCGCTGCTGGCCGATGGCCGGCTGGTCCGGCTGCTGCCCGAATGGGACGTTCCGGCGCTGCCGGTGTGGGCGGTGACGCCGCACCGGCAGACCCAGCCGGCCAAGGTGCGCCAGGCGATCGAGCTGCTCGGCCGCTACCTGGCGGGCATACCCGGCGTTGGCGACAGCGGGGCCTGAGCGGCCCCGGCATCGCGGCCCGCTCAGCCGGCGGCGGCGCCTGCCCGCAGCGCGCGGTACGGCGGCGTGGCCATGACCATTTCCGCCAGCGAGTGCGCCAGTTCGCGCTCGGCCAGCACCGTGCCGTCGGCACCGTGCTCGAGCAGGTGCTTGACCTCGGCATCGCTGTGCGCGCGCGCCAGCAGGGTCAGGTTGGGGTTGATCGCGCGCAGCTTGGCCAGCGCTTCGCCGGCTTCCAGCGGCTGCGGGATGGCGAGGATGGCGATGCTGGCGCGTTCGGGATGGGCTTCGGCCAGCACCAGGTCGGCGGCGGCGCTGCCGCGGATGCCGGGGATGCCGGCGGCGTGCGCGCGCTCGACATGGTCGCGGTTGTCGTCGATCACCAGCACCGGCACGCCGCGGTCGCGCAGCACCTGCGCCAGGGTGCTGCCGACCCGGCCGTAGCCGATGACGATGGCGTGGTCGTGCAGGTCCAGCGACGGCCCGGGCGGGATGTCCGGCGCTTCCGGCACCGGCAGGGTTTCCTTGTGCCGCGCCTGCCAGCGGTCGAGCAGGCCGAACACCAGCGGGTTGAGCATGATCGACACCAGCGCGCCGGCCAGCACCAGCGACTGCCCGGTAGCGGGCAGGATCTTCAGCGCCACGCCGAGCCCGGCGATGATGAAGGCGAACTCGCCGATCTGCGCCAGCGACGCGGAAATGGTCAGCGCCGTGGCCTTGGAATGGCCGAAGGCGCGCACGATGAAGAACGCCGCGGCCGACTTGCCGAACATGATGATCGCCACCGTGGCCAGCACCTGCCACGGGTGCTCGACCACGATCATCGGGTCGAACAGCATGCCCACCGAGACGAAGAACAGCACCGCGAACGCATCGCGCAGCGGCAGCGAATCGTGCGCCGCCTTGTGGCTCAGCTCCGACTCGTTGAGCATCATGCCGGCGAAGAACGCGCCCAGCGCGAACGACACCCCGAACAGCGCGGCCGCGCCGAACGCCACGCCCAGGGCGATGGCCAGCACCGCCAGGGTGAACAGTTCGCGCGAACCGGTGCCGGCGATGCGCTCCAGGATCCACGGGATCACCCGGCGCCCGACCAGCAGCATCACCGCCACGAACAGGCCCAGCTGCACGAAGGTCCAGCCGATCGACGCCAGCACGCTGCCGAGGCTGTGGCTGCGGCCCTGGGCCTCCGGGCCGAACACGCCGGCGATCACCGGCATCATCACCAGCGCCAGTACGCAGGCCAGGTCCTCGACGATCAGCCAGCCGACCGCGATCTTGCCGCGGGTGGTCTCCAGCAGGCGGCGTTCCTCCATCGCCCGCAGCAGCACCACGGTCGAGGCGGTGGCCAGCGAGAAACCGAAGATCACCCCGTGCAGCGGCGGCCAGCCCATCAGCGTGGCCACCCCCCAGCCCAGCACCGTGGCCACCGCGATCTGGCCGATGGCCCCGGGAATGGCGATGGCCTTCACCGCCATCAGGTCCTTGAGCGAGAAATGCAGGCCGACGCCGAACATCAGCAGCATCACGCCGATCTCGGCCAACTGGTTGGCCAGCGCCTGGTCGGCGACGAAGCCCGGCGTGAACGGCCCGACCACCACCCCCGCGACCAGATAGCCCACCAGCGGCGACAGCCGCAGCCGGTTGGCCAGGGCGCCAAGCACGAAGGCCAGGCCCAGGCCGATGGCGATCATGTTGATCAGGGCGGTGTCATGGTGCATCGGAACTCGCAGGGGTGGGGGATGTGACGATTCTACGGGCGCGCCCGCCGCAGACAAGGAAACACCGCACCGGATGCGGACGCGGCGCACGCAAAAAGCAATGCCCCGGTTTCCCGGGGCATTGCGCGGCACATCCGGCGCGTCAGGCGCCGCTTACCACTTGTAGCCGATGCGGCCGTAGACATAGGCACCGTTGAAACCGGCCGGCGCATAGTTGCTGTAGGGCATCTGGCCCCAGGCGTTGACGCTGGTGAACGCGGGGTTGACCTTGTCCGGGTGCGAATCGAGCACGTTGTCCGCACCCACGGTCAGCGTCCACTGCGCGCTCGGCTTGAAGCTGGCCGACACGTCCAGCACCCACTGCGGGTCGTAGCTCTGGTCGAACGCCGGGTTGGTCTGGCGCACGGTGAACCGGCCGTAGCGGGTGGCGTTCAGGCCCAGCACCCAGCGCTCCAGGGTCCAGGTGCCGCCGACGATGGCCTTGTCGCGCGGGAAGGCGTTTTCCAGGCGGCCAATCTCGTCGCGCGCCACCAGCGGCGTGGTCAGGCCCAGGCTGGTCAGCACGCCCGGCGACGGCGCCAGCCGCTTCACATCGGTCTTGTTGTAGCTGTAGCTGGCGGTCAGGTCCAGGGCGCTGGCGGCCAGCGGGATGTTGTAGCTGCCGACCACGTCCACGCCGCGGGTGCGGGTGTTGGCGGCGTTGTTGAAGTAGCGGAAGGCGGTGACGTTGTTGATCCCCAGCGAGGTCAGCAGCGCGTTGGTCGCCGGATTGGTGTTGATGGTGGACGACAGCAGGATGCGGTCGTCGATGTCGATCTGGAACGCATCGACGGTCAGGTACAGGCGCTCGACCGGCTGCAGCACCAGGCCCAGGCTGTAGGAGGTGGAGGTTTCCGCCTGCAGCGGCCTGGAACCCAGCGCCTGCGCCACGATGCTGGTCGCGGGGAAGGTGCCCGACTCGACGAACACGCCGTTGGAGTAGTTGCTGGTGATGACCTGGTAGCTCTGCTGGGCCAGCGACGGCGCGCGGAAGCCGTTGGAGACGGTGGCGCGCAGCGCCACCGTGTCGGTGAACGCATAGCGGGCCGAGAGCTTGCCCGAGGTCTTGCTGCCGAAGTCCGAGTAGTCCTCGTAGCGCACGGTGGCGCCGGTCGACAGCTTGTCGGTCAGGTCGGCCTCGAGGCCGGCATAGAGGGCGTAGTTGTGGCGGTCGGCGTGCACCGCGTTGATCGGGGTGAAGCCGCCGAAGCCCTGCGCGCCGCTGCCGAAATAGGAGTTCGGCTCGCCCGGCGACTGGTTCCACTTCTCCTGGCGGTACTCGGCGCCGAAGGACAGCGTCACCGGGTAGGCCAGGCCCCAGTCCAGCGCCTGCGAGAAATCGGCATTGACGATGTTGTGGGTGTACTCCAGCGCGCCGTCGCGGAAGCGGGTGGGGCTGTTGGCGCCCAGCGCGTAGTTCATGGTGTTGCGGGTGGCGAAGTCGATGCGGCTGTAGCCGTAGTTGTAGCTCACGTCCCAGTTGAAGCCGCCTTCGGTGCTGCCCTTCAGGCCGGCGACCAGCGAACGGTCCTTCAGGTACTGGTTGATCTCCGGCACGAAACCGTCGGGGTAGAGCAGCTTGGTCGCGGCGTTGTGGTTGCGCGAACGGTAGAACGCGAACGAGGTGATGTCGCGGTTGCTGGCGATGGCGGTGGCGTAGCCATGCAGGGTGTCGCTGAAATCGAAGCCGGCATTGGCCGACACGGCGCGGGTATCGACTTCCGGGTCGCCGACCACGAACGCCTTCACGCCCACGCCCGGGTAGTTGCCGGTGTTCGGCGTCGGGTTGCCCGGCAGGCCGTAGGCGTTGAACGGGCCGGCGCGGTTGGTGCGGTCCTGGTGCGAGAGCTGGCCGGCGAAATGCACCGTGCCGCGGCCATCGGCGAAGCTGACGCCGGTATCGCCGGAGAGCTGGTACTGCCTGCCGTCACCGGCCGAATACTGGCCCAGGTCCAGCGCCAGGCTGCCGCCCTTGCCGGCGCCCTTGAGCACGATGTTGACCACGCCGGCGATGGCGTCCGAGCCGTACTGGGCCGAGGCACCGTCGCGCAGCACTTCCACGCGTTCGATCGCGGCCACCGGGATGGTGTTCAGGTCCACGGCCGAGGAGCCGCGGCCCATGCTGCCGTTGACGTTGAGCTGGCCGGACAGGTGCCGGCGCTTGCCGTTGATCAGGATCAGCACCTGGTCCGGCGACAGCCCGCGCAGCTGCGCCGGGCGCACGCCGCTGGTGCCGTCGGTCAGCGCCGGGCGCGGGAAGTTGAGCGAGGGCAGGGCGCGCGACAGCGCGGTGGCCAGCTCGGTCGAGCCGGTGGCCTGCAGGACCTCGGGGGTGATGATGTCGATGGGCGACTGCGATTCGGCCACGGTGCGGTCGGCCACGCGGGTACCGGTGACGATCACGGTGTCGAGCGTCTGGGCGCCGGACTGGGCGAAGGCAGGGGCAACCGGGAGGCCGAGGGCGATGGCGACGGCAACGGCGAGCGTACTGGACTTGCGGTTCATCTGTTTGCAGCTCCGGTATGAATGAGCGGCACCGGCGGCGACGGGATGTCCGTCACGAGGGGGCGTACGGTGCGTCATCATGGATTAATGGAATTTTTACGCGGTGTCAAATGCCGTTTGGCCCGCCTATGTCGTTGCTGCTGAAAGCATTTCGACCGAAAAGACGTGGCACCCGGCGGGGTTCGGGGGAGGGCATCCCGGCACGAAACCGATGCGAGGGAAGCGTCAGTCAAGTATTCGTTAACGCTAGAATCGCGTCGCAGGAATGTTGCTCAGGTGTACATTCCTTTTCGTTATAACGGACCCCCTCATGATTTCCCTTCGTAATTTCGCCCTGCGCCGGGGCGAGCGCCTGCTGTTGTCCAACGTCGACCTCACCCTGCATGCCGGCTACCGCGTGGGCGTGGTCGGGCGCAACGGCGCCGGCAAGTCCAGCCTGTTCGCCGCCGTGCGCGGCGAACTGGAAGCCGACAAGGGGGATGTGTCGCTGCCGGGCAGGATCCGCATCGCCGACGTGGCCCAGGAAACCCCGGCGCTGCCCGACCGCGCCATCGATTTCGTGCTGGGCGGCGACGACGTGGTGGCCGCGGTGCTGGCCGAGGAAGCCGCCGCGACCGCGCGCGAGGACTGGGAAGCCGTCGCCGACGCGCACCAGAAGATGGCCGAACTGGGCGCCTATGACGCCGAGGCGCGGGCCGGCAAGCTGCTGCATGGCCTGGGCTTCCCGGCCGAGACCCACGGCCGCCCGGTGGCCGCGTTCTCCGGTGGCTGGCGTGCGCGCCTGAACCTGGCGCGCGCGCTGATGATGCCCAGCGACCTGCTGCTGCTCGACGAACCGACCAACCACCTCGACCTGGACGCGGTGTACTGGCTTGAACAGTGGCTGCTCAAATACCCGGGCACGCTGCTGCTGATCTCGCACGACCGCGAGTTCCTGGACAACGTCGCCACCCACACCCTGCACCTGCACGGCGGCACCGCGCGGCTGTACACCGGCGGCTATACCGACTTCGAGCGCCAGCGTGCCGAACACCTGCGCCAGCAGCAGATCGCGCACGAGAAGGAGCAGGCCGAACGCGCCCACCTGCAGAGCTTCATCGACCGCTTCAAGGCGCAGGCCAGCAAGGCCACCCAGGCGCAGAGCCGCATGAAGCGCCTGGCCAAGATGACCGGCACCGAGGCGGTGCGCGCCGAGCGCGAGTTCCGCATCGAGTTCTCCGAGCCGGCCAAGCTGCCGTTCTCGCTGATCCGCCTGAACCACGTCGAGGCCGGCTATGGCCAGGACGCGGTGATCCTGAAGGACGTCGGCTTCGGCCTGGAGGCCGGCCAGCGCGTGGGCCTGCTCGGCCCGAACGGCGCCGGCAAGACCACCCTGGTCAAGACCCTGGTGGGCGACCTGCCGCCGCTGGCCGGCGAGCGCAGCGCGCACCCGGACATGAAGATCGGGTATTTCGCCCAGCACACGGTGGAGTCGCTGCGCGAGGGCGCCACGCCGATGGACCACTTCCGCGAGATCGACCCGGACGGCGTCAACCAGAATTTCCGCGACTTCCTCGGCAAGTGGAACTTCCCCGGCGACCGCGCGTTCGAGCCGGTGGACGGCTTCTCCGGCGGCGAGCGCGCGCGCCTGGCGCTGGCGCTGATCGCCTGGCAGCAGCCCAACGTGCTGCTGCTCGACGAACCGACCAACCACCTCGATCTTGAAATGCGCGAGGCGCTGGCCGAGGCCCTGAGCGTGTTCGAGGGCGCCATCGTCATGGTGTCGCACGACCGCCACCTGATCGGCCTGGTCTGCGACACCTTCTGGCGCGTGGCCGACGGCGTGGTCGAGCCGTTCGCCGGCGACCTCGACGAGTACGCCGCGTGGCTGCGCACCCGCGCCAGCGCGCAGGGCGCGCGCAGCAAGGCCGACCGCGCCGACAAGGGCGCAAAGCCGGCCGAACCGGCGCCTGCGCCGGTGGCCGCGCAGTCGGCGCCGGCGAAGAAGCCGGTCAACCCGCACAAGCTGGAAGCAGCCGAGAAGAAGGTCGAGCAGCTGGGCGTGGCGCTGGCCGATATCGACCGCCAGCTGGCCGATCCGGCCAACTACGCCGATGCGGCAAAGATGACCCGGCTCGGCGGCGAGCGCGACGTGCTCGCGCAGCAGCTGGAGCAGGCCGAAGCGGCGTGGATGGAGCTGCTCGACTAGGGCGTGCCGCGTGGGCGCGGGCCGGCGGCTACGCCTGGCCCTGCGCCTGCAGCCACAGGCGGAAACGCCTGAGCGGCTCGCGTTCGGCGCGCGAGCGCAGCCGGGTGAGCCAGTAGCGTCCCAGCACCAGGGTCTGCGCGAAGGGCTGCAGCAGGCGGCCGTCGGCCAGGTCCTGCTCGAACATGCGCAGCGGCAGCAGCGCCACCCCGGCGCCTGCGGCGGCGGCGCTGGCCAGTGCCAGCGAGGAGTCGAACACCGGGCCGCGTGGCTCCACCCCGGCCACCCCGGCCGCCTGCAGCCAGCGCGGCCATTCGTCGTTGCGGTAGGAGCGCAGCAGCGGCACCGCGGCCAGGTCGCGGGGCTGCCGCAGGCGTCGCGCCAGCAATGGCGCGCATACCGGCGCGAACGGCGCGTCGACGATCGGCGTGCAGTCCTGGCCCTGCCAGTCGCCTTCGCCGAAGCGGATCGCCAGGTCCAGGCCCTCACCGGCCAGGTCGATGCGGTTGTTGTGGGTCTGCAGGCGCAGCTCGATATCCGGATGCGCGGCCTCGAAATCGCCCAGCCGCGGCAGCAGCCAGCCGGTGGCGAAGGTCCCGACCACGCCCACCGTCAGCACCTCGCGGAAGCGGCCGCCGGCGAAGCGGTCCAGGGCGATGGCGATACGGTCGAAGGCCTCGGTGAGTACCGGGTGCAGCGCCGCGCCTTCGTCGGTGAGCGCCACCCCGCGCGGCAGGCGATGGAACAGCGTGACCTGCAGGCGCTCTTCCAGGCTGCGGATCTGGTGGCTCAGCGCGGCCTGGCTGACGCACAGCTCCAGCGCCGCGCGGGTGAAATTGAGGTGGCGTGCGGCGGCCTCGAAGGCGCGCAGGGCGTTGAGCGGAAGCTGGGGGCGGATCATGCCTGAGCCATAACGACCGGTGATGGGTGGTCGCATTATTCCCGGTCTGGGTACGGAAATCGGGGCTTTTACCCTTGTTTATCTAATGGCTTCCGCTGGTTTTTCGCGCTGGTCGAGCGCGGTCGCCGCTTCCGATAATCGCGCTCATCCACACCCACGGAGCGCGCCAGCATGATCGACCGCCGCCAGTTTCTCGCCCTCGGCGGTGCCGCGTGTGCCGGCATTGCCGCCGTACCCCTGCTGGCCCGCGCCGTGCCCGCGCCTGCGGCCGGTTTTGCCGCACTGGAGGCCGAAAGCGGGGGGCGCCTGGGCGTGTGCCTGTGGCATCCGGCCAGCGGCGCGCGTTTCGGCCAGCGCATGGACGAACGTTTCCCGATGTGCAGCACCTTCAAGTTCCTGCTGGCGGCCGCGGTCCTGGAGCGGGCCGGGCGCGGCGCGCTGTCGCTGGACCAGCGGGTCCCGGTGCGGGCGGCGGACCTGCTCGCCCATTCGCCGGTGAGCGCGCGCCATGTCGGCAAGGACCTGGGCGTGCGCGACCTGTGCCGGGCGACCCTGACCACCAGCGACAACGCCGCGGCCAACCTGCTGCTGCCGCTGGTCGGCGGGCCGGCCGGGCTCACCGCCTTCCTGCGCGCGCAGGGCGATGCGGTCACCCTGGCGGCGCGCTACGAGCCGGACGCCAACCGCTTCGCGGCGGACGATCCGCGCGACACCACCAGCCCGGCGGCGATGGCCGGCAACCTGCAGCGCTTCGTGCTTGGCGATGCGCTGGCGCTGGCCGCGCGCCGGCAACTGGCCGACTGGCTGATCGACAACGAGACCGGCGACGCGCGGCTGCGCGCGGGGCTGCCGCCGGGCTGGCGGGTGGGCGACAAGACCGGCAGCAACGGCCGCGACACCAGCAACGACATCGCCGTGCTGTGGCCGCGGCGCGGCGGTACGCCGTGGGTGCTGGCTGCTTTCCTGCAGGGGTCCACGCTGGACGACGCGGGCCGCGATGGCATCCTGCGCCGGGTCGGCGAACGGGCGGCCGCGCACCTGGGCTGAGCCGCGGCGGTGCGTCGGCGGCAGCGGCACGTGTACCCTGTGCGCCAGTTGGGGAAAGGAAACCGGGCGCATGAGCCGCGAGCTGGTCTACCTGTTGTTGATCTTCGCGCTGCTGGTGATTCCGCGCGCACTGCAGCGCTTCTGCGTACCGGCGCCGCTGACCTGCCTGGTGTTCGGCATCGGCGTGATGCTGTGGCTGGGCGATGGCGCGCACGACCCGGTGGTGGGGCTGCTGGCCACGCTGGGCATTTCCTCGTTGTTCCTGTTCGCCGGCCTCGAGGTGGACCTGAAGGACCTGCGGCGCGGCATGTGGCCATTGCTGGTGCACCTGCTGATCCGCAGCCTGACCCTGGCCGGCGTGGCCTGGCTGGGGTGGCGCTACGGCGGCCTGCAGTGGCAGGCGGCGGGCCTGCTGGCGCTGGCGCTGCTGACCCCGTCGACCGGCTTCATCATGGATTCGCTCGCGCGCCTGGGTCTGGACGAGGCGGAACGGTTCTGGGTGAGCAGCAAGGCCATCGCCGGCGAACTGCTGGCGCTGGCGGCGCTGTTCGTGGTGCTGCAGGCCGGCGATCCCGCGCACATGGCGTTGTCCAGCCTGGTGCTGCTGGCGATGATGGTGGGCCTGCCGCTGCTGTTCGTCGGCCTCGGCCGCTGGGTGGCGCCGCATGCGCCGGGCTCGGAGTTCTCGCTGCTGGTGATGGTCGGCCTGCTCGCGGCCTACATCACCTATTCGCTGGGCGTGTACTACCTGGTGGGCGCCTTCATCGCCGGGCTGGTCGCGCGCCTGCTGCAGCAGCGCATGCCGCTGCTGGCCTCGCACGAGAACCTGCACGCGCTGCGCCTGTTCGCCTCGTTCTTCGTTCCGTTCTATTTCTTCAACGCCGGCACCAAGGTGCCCGGCGACGCGCTCAGCTTCGAGGCGCTGGGGCTGGGCGTGGTGATCACCCTGGTGGTGCTGCCGCTGCGCATCGCGGTGGTCTGGCTGCAGCGGCGGGTGCTGTTCGGCGAGAGTTTCATGTCCAGCCTGCGGGTGTCGCTGGCGCTGTCGCCGACCCTGATCTTCACCCTGGTGCTGGCCGGCATCATGCGCGAACGCTTCGACGCCCCGGCGGTGCTGTACGGCGCGCTGCTGCTGTATGCGGCGTTGAACACGCTGCTGCCGTCGCTGGTGCTGCGCGCGCCGCTGAGCGTGGATCCGCTGGGCAAGGACGCCGCGCACGACGTGGCGGTGGCCGAGCCGGCGCCGGTGCCGCCACGCAGCGCCGAACCGGCGGTGATCGATGCCGCCCGGCCGCCTTCCGGCTAGGCCGCGCGCTGCGGCTATGATCCGCTCCCGGGAGCCGCCGCACCATGGGCGGCATGTCGACCGGGGCGGGTGAGTGGATAGCGACAACTGGCAGCGCGTGCGTGAACTTTTCGATGCGGTCTGCGACCTGCATCCCTCGCAGTGGCGGACCGAACTGGCGCGCATAAGCGCCGACCCGGCGGTGGTCGCCGAAACCCTGGAACTGCTGCAGGCGCAGACCGTGGACCTGTCCCGCGCACAGTCGCCGCTGCGCGGCCTGCGTGCGGCCGGCGCGCAGGTCGAGCAGGGCGAAGGCGAGCGGCTGGGGCCGTGGCGGTTGTGCGAGCGCCTGGCCAGCGGCGGCATGGGCGTGGTGTTCCGCGCCGAGCGCGCCGACGGCCTGTACGCGCAGGAGGTGGCGGTCAAGGTCCTGCATGCCGCGCCCGACCCGCGCATCGCCGAGCGCCTGGCCGCGGAGCGGCGCATCCTCGCCGGGCTGCACCACCCCAACATCGCGCGCCTGTACGACGGCGGCACCACGCCCGGTGGCCAGCCCTATCTGGTGATGGAGTACGTCCGCGGCCAGGCGCTGGACGTCCATTGCCGGCAACGTCGCCTCGACCTGCGCCAGCGGCTGGCGCTGTTCCTGAAGGTGTGCGCGGCGGTGCAGGCCGCGCATGCGCGGCTGGTGCTGCACTGCGACCTCAAGCCGGCCAACATCCTGGTGCGTGCCGACGGCGAGCCGGTACTGCTGGACTTCGGCATCGCGCGGCTGATCGAGAACGACGGCAGCCCGGGCCGCCAGCCGTTCTTCACCCCCGGCTATGCGGCGCCCGAGCTGTGCGCGGGCGAACCCGAGGGCATGGCCAGCGACGTCTACAGCCTGGGCATCGTGCTGGCCGGGCTGCTGGCCGCGCAGGATGCCGCGCGCGGCCCGGCGGCGGGGCAGGCGCCATTGCCGCCGAGCCGCCTGGCCGATGCGCGCTGCGCCTGGCGCGGCGCGTTGCGCGGCGACCTGGACGCGATCGCCATGCGCGCGGTGGCCGCCGCGGCGCCGGCGCGCTACGCCTCGGTCGAGGCGCTCGCGGCCGATGTCCGCCGCTACCTCGAGCACCGGCCGGTGCTGGCCCGCGGCGGCGGTGGGTTCTACCGCGGCGGGCGCTGGCTGCGGCGCAACAGGAAGGGCGCCGCGGCGCTGGCCGGTGTCCTGCTGCTGGTGGCCGCTTTCGTCTGCTGGCTGGCCGAGGCCCGCGCCGAGGCCGAGCGCCAGGCGCAGGTCGCCGAACAGGTGAGCGCGTTCCTGGTGTCGATGTTCGAAGCCGCCGACCCGCGCGAAAAGGGCGCGCGTGCCGGCGACGACATCAGCGCACGCGAGGTGCTCGACCGCGCCGCGGCGCGGGTGGACGCCGAACTGGAGGCATCGCCCGAGGTGCAGGCCCGGCTCAAGGGCGTGATCGGGCTGGCCTACCGCAACATGGGCGACCTGAAGCGCGCCAACCCGATGATGCGCGCCTCTGCCGAGGCGCTGGCCGCGCGCGGTGGCGCGCGCAACATCGACGAGGCCGCACGCCAGTTCAACCTGCTGGCCGGCAGCCATGCCAACAACCGCGACGGCCGCGAGGGCGAGGCGCTGGCGCGGCGCGCCCTGGCCCTGCTCGGGCAGCAGCCGGCGGACAGCTTCCGGGTCGCCCAGTCCTACAACTCGCTGGGGCTGTCGCTGCTGTCCGAGCAGCGCTACGGCGAAGCGGAGGCGGCCTTCAGGCAGGCATTGCAGCGGCATGAACTGGCGCGCCGCGAGCAGTTCATCGGCGTGACCCTGGACAACCTCGGCATGATGTACCGGCGCAAGGGCGAACTGGCCGCGGCGGCGGCGATGTTCGAGCGTTCGACGCCGATCTTCCTGCGCATGTTCGGGCCGACGTCGTTCGACTACTGGTCCAGCCACAGCGAGCGCAGCCTGGTGCTGCTCGACCAGGGGCGGCTGGACGAGGCCATCGCCGCGTTCGAGGCCAATCTGGTGCGCGCGCCGCGCATCTTCGGCGAGCGCAGCGTGTACTACGTCAGCGAAAACAACCGCCTGGCCGGTGCGCTGATCCGCAGGGGCGACTACCTGCGCGCCGACGGGCATGTGCGTACCGCGCTGCGGCTGTCGGCCGAGGTGATGGGCAAGGACAGTTTCAACTACTCGGCGATGCTGGAAACGGCGGCGCAGCTGGCCGAGGCCCGTGACGACCCGGCAGCCGCCGAGGCGGCGTGGCGCGAGGCGCTGGCGGTACGCCGCGCGGCGATCGGCGACGGGCACCCGGACACGCTCGACCTGGAATTGCAGCTGGGGTTGTTGCTGGCCCGCCACGGCCACGCCGAAGGCGATGCGCTGGTGCGGCATGCGCATGCGGCGTGGTTGCCGCGGATCCCCGCCGGCAGCGCCAATGGCCTGCGCGTGCGCCAGGGCTGGGCGGAATGGCTGCTGTTGAAGGACCGCCGCGACGACGCCCGGGCGGCGCTGGCGTCGATGGCCGCCGAGGCCGCGGCGGCCAGTCCGGAGACCGCACTGCGCCAGCAGGTGCTGCAGGCCATGGCGCTGCAGCGCGAAGGCGATGCGGCGGCCGTCGCTGCATGGCGCGAGGTGGTGGCCGCGAGTGCGCGCCTGTCCGGTGCCGATTCGGCGCGGACGGCGCGCTGGCGGCTGGCCCTGGCCGGGGCGCTGGCCAGGGCCGGCGGGCGTGGCGAGCAGGAAGCGGCGCGGGCGGCGCCGGTGCTGCGCGCGCAACTGGCCGCCAGCAGCCCGCTGCTGCGCGAGCTGCCGCCGCCGCGGTGACGGGCCGGCGCGGCTTGCCGCCACCGGATGCAGCGGTTAGGGTCGGGGCATGAAGCGCTCTTTCCTCGCAGGTCTCCTGCCGCTGTTGCTCGCTCCTTCGGTGTCCATCGCGGCACCGGCGCCCTCCGCCGCCGATACCGGCGCTGCCGGGTTCCTGGCGGCCCTGGCCCAGCATTGCGGGCAGGCCTTCGCCGGCCGCGTGGTGACCAACCAACCGGCGAGCGCCACGCCCGATCCCTTCGAAGGCCAGGCGCTGGTGATGCACGTGCGCGGGTGCGATGCGCCGGCGCAGGAGCTGCGCGTGCCGTTCCATGTCGGCGAGGACCGTTCGCGGACCTGGGTGCTGACCCGCGTCGGCGATCGCCTGCGGCTCAAGCACGATCACCGGCATGCCGATGGCAGCCCGGACAAGGTCACCCTCTATGGCGGCGATACCCGTGAGGCGGGTACCGCGCTGCGGCAGGCGTTCCCGGTGGACGCCGAGTCCGTGGCGATGTTCGAGCGCGAGGGCCTGGCCGGGTCGGTGCGCAACACCTGGGCGATGGAAGTCGAGCCGGGGCGGCGCTTCCTGTACGAGCTGTCGCGACCGGACGGGCGCCTGTTCCAGGTCGAGTTCGACCTCACCCGCCCGGTGGACGCACCGCCGCCGCCGTGGGGCGCCGACGCCGCCACCACGGAAAAGGGCGCCTGACCGGCGCCCTTCGGTTCCAGCCCGACAGCGGCCCTCAGCGTGCGCCGAAGCGCGCGCGGCAGCCGCCGTTCACCCATACGCTGTTGCCGTTGTAGCCCCAGTTGCGGCCTTCCACGCACTGGGTCCGGGACAACTGCTGGATCAGTACCGGGCGGCCCTGGCGGCGTTCCCAGGCGCAGGAGCGCATGCGGTTGTCGTCGCTGCTGCATTCGATGCTGTAGTTGGAGCCGCCCCAGTTGCCATTGCCACCGCCGCCCCAGCCGCCTCCGCGGCCTTCGGCGAACTCGGCGCGGCAGCCGTCGCTGACCCAGACCGCGCCGTTGCTGCTGCCCCAGCTGCGGCCTTCGATGCATTGCGACTTGGACAGCTGCCGCACCAGCGTGGCGCGGCGCCAGTCGGTGCGGCACACGCGCTGGCGGTTGTCGTTGCTCTCGCAGCGGATGGTGTCGCCGTTGCCGGCATTGCCACCGCCCCAGCCTCCGCCCCAGTTGCCGCCGCGGCCTTCGGCGAACTCGGCGCGGCAGCCATTGTCGACCCACACGCTGCCGTTGCCGCTGCCCCAGTTGCGGCCTTCCACGCACTGGGTGTTGGACAGCTGGCGCACCAGCACCGCGCCGCGCCAGCCGGTGTTGCACACGCGCTGGCGATTGTCGTTGCTCTCGCAGCGGATGGTGTCGCCGTTGCCGCCCCAGTTGCCGTTGCCGCCGCCGTTGCTCCAGCCGCCGCGGCCCGGGCCGAAGTCGGCGCGGCAGCCGTTGCCGACCCACACCGTGCCGTCGCGGCTGCCCCAGTTCTGTCCCTCGATGCAGCGGGTGCTGGACAGCTGGCGGACGATGATGGCGTCGCGCCAGCCGGTATTGCAGACCTGCTGGCGGTTGTTGATGCTCTCGCAGCGCACCGCCGCCACGGTGCCGGGGCCGTTGCCATAGGGTGACTGCGCGGCGGCGCTGGTGGCGAGCAGGGCGCCGGGCAGGAGGGCGGTGAGTCCGGCGAGCAGAAGCGGGCGGTTCATGGCGGCGTCCCTGTTCAGGTTTGGATGGGCGAACTATAGGAAGAGTCTGGCTTAAGCGGGCGTGACTGCGCCGCGGATTTGCTCCGCTCGCCTGCCGGCCGCAAAATAGCCGGCTCGCCGGCACCCTCCCGTGCCGGTATTCCCCTGCGGAGCTTTCCATGCGTACCCACTTCTGCGGCCTGGTCGACGAGACCCTGATCGGCCAAACCGTGACCCTTGCCGGCTGGACCGACGTTGCCCGCAACCAGGGCGGCGTCTGCTTCATCGATCTGCGCGATCATGAAGGCATCGTGCAAGTAACGGTGGAGATCGACAACGCCGAGGTGTTCGCGGTGGCCGCGTCGCTGGGCTATGAGGACGTGCTCCAGGTCGAAGGCGTGGTGCGTGCCCGCCACGCGGTCAACGACAAGATGCGCACCGGCAGGGTGGAAGTGATCGCCAGCCGCATCACCGTGCTCAACAAGGCCGCGCCGCTGCCGTTCCACGCCCACGAGAACCCGGGCGAGGACACCCGCCTGAAGTACCGTTACCTGGACCTGCGCCGTCCGGAGATGCAGCGCATGCAGCGCACCCGCATCAAGCTGGTGCAGGCGCTGCGCCGCCACTTGGATGCGCGCGGCTTCCAGGACATCGAGACCCCGATCCTGACCAAGGCCACCCCGGAAGGCGCGCGCGACTTCCTGGTGCCGGCGCGCATGCACCCGGGCGAGTTCTACGCGCTGCCGCAGAGCCCGCAGCTGTTCAAGCAGATCCTGATGGTGGCCGGCTTCGACCGCTACTACCAGATCGCGCGCTGCTTCCGCGACGAGGCCCTGCGGGCCGACCGCCAGCTCGAGTTCACCCAGCTGGACATGGAGTTCGCCTTCGTGCGCGAGCGCGACGTGCAGGACTTCGTCGAGGACATGATCCGTTCGATCTTCAAGGAAGTGGTCGACGTCGAACTCGACGCGCAGTTCCCGCGCATGACCTGGGCCGAAGCCATGCGCCGCTACGGCTCGGACAAGCCGGACCTGCGCATCGGCCTGGAGCTGGTGGACGTCGCCGCGCTGGTCAAGGACAGCGGGTTCGCCGTGTTCACCGGCCCGGCCAGTGATCCCGATGGCCGCGTGGCCGCGCTGCGCATCCCCGGTGGCGCGTCGCTGAGCCGCAAGCAGATCGACGAGTACGCCGCCCATGCCGCCAAGTACGGCGCCAAGGGGTTGGCCTACATCAAGATCGCCGACAACGGCGAGGTCAGCTCGCCGATCCAGAAGTTCTTCAGCGAAGCGGCGTTCGCCGCCCTGGTCGCCCACGTCGGCGCCGGCAACGGCGACATCGTGTTCTTCGGCGCCGGCGGCTACAACAAGGTCTCCGACTTCATGGGCGCGCTGCGGCTGAAGGCCGGCAGGGACTTCGGCCTGGTCACTGAAGGCTGGCGCCCGCTGTGGGTCACCGACTTCCCGATGTTCGAGTGGGACGACGAGGAGCAGCGCTACGTGGCCCTGCATCACCCCTTCACCGCGCCGGCGGTGGACGACGTGGCCGACCTGCGCGCCAACGCCCGGACCGCGGTGTCGCGCGGCTACGACATGGTGCTCAACGGCAACGAGATCGGCGGCGGTTCGATCCGCATCCACCGCCCGGAGATGCAGAGCGCGGTGTTCGAACTGCTCGGCATCGATGCCGAAGAGGCGCGCGCCAAGTTCGGCTTCCTGCTGGACGCGCTGAACTACGGCGCGCCGCCGCACGGCGGCATCGCCTTCGGCATCGACCGCATCGCCGCGCTGATGGCCGGCACCGAATCGATCCGCGACGTGATCCCGTTCCCGAAGACCACCGGTGCGCAGTGCCTGATGACCGACGCGCCGTCGCCGATCGCCGACGCGCAGCTGGCCGAAGTGCACGTGCAGGTGCGTCCGCAGCCGGCCAAGGGCTGAGCGGCCGATGGCCGGCGTCATCCGTCGCGCATCGCCCGACGACGCCGGCGTGCTGTGCGCGCTGGCCGAGCGTACCTTCGTGGAGACGTTCGGCCACCTGTACCCGCCGCAGGACCTGGCCGATTACCTGGCTACCGCCTATCCGCCGGAGCTGCAGCGCAGCCAGTTGCAGTCGGGCGACTACGCCGCCTGGCTGCTGGAGGTCGGCGGCGAGCCGGTCGGCTTCGCCTTCGCCGGTCCCTGCGGGCTTCCGCATGCCGACGCCCGCCCAAGCGATGGTGAGTTGAAGCGCCTGTACGTGCTGCGCGGCCACCAGGGCGGTGGCTGGGGCGGCGCGCTGTTCGCGCAGGCCGAGCAATGGCTGCTGGAAGGCGGGCCGCGCACGCTGTGGATCGGCGTCTGGTCGGAGAACGTCGGCGCCCAGCGCTTCTATGCCCGCCACGGTTTCGACACGGTCGGCGAATACGCGTTTCCGGTCGGGCGCACGCGCGACCGCGAGTTCATCCTGCGCCGCCCCGCGCGCGGCGCCTGACGGGCGCCGCCGCACGCCATGCCATGGGCGCGGGCGTGTCCGCTCAGCGCGCCTTGCCGAGCACGTGCGAGCCGTTGGCGGTGTGGTGCTCGGGGATGCCGTAGACCTCGCCCAGCGCCTGGATGAAGCCGTCCACGTCCTCGCCGCGGAACACGCCGCTGACGCGGTAGGACGCCAGCCCCGGATCGGCCAGCAGCACCGGCTTGAAGCTGTAGCGGCCGAACTCGGCCACCGCTTCCGGCAGTGGCGTGTCGTTGAACACCAGCCGCCCGGACAGCCAGCCCGGTGCCGAGCCGGCCGCCACCGCCGCATCCGTCACCTGCATGCGCTGCGCGGCCATGCGCGCGCGCTGTCCGGGGACCAGCACGCCCAGGCGTGCGGCGGGCCGCGCGGCGTCGTTGCCTCCACGCAGCTCCACGCTGCCCTCGTACAAGGTCACGTCGGCGGCCTCGCCGAGCTGCGAGACCTCGAACTGGGTGCCCAGCGCGCGCACGCTGCCGGCGGCGGTCTGGACCACGAACGGGCGTTCGCTGTCGCGTGCCACGCGGAAGAACGCGCGGCCACCGTCCAGCCGCACCGAACGACCGCGCGGGTCGTAGCGCACCTGCACCCGCGTGTCCGCGTCCAGGTCCACGCGGGTACCGTCCTCGAGCTGCAGCGAACGGCGCTCGCCGATGGCGGTGCGGTAGGTGCTCTCGACCGCCCGTGGCGGCAGCAGCACCAGCGCCATGCCGCCGGCGCAGGCCAGCACCACCGCGGCCGCCGCGGCGCCCATCCAGCGTCGCCGGCGCGGCGCACGCCGCGCCGCCACGCGCGGGCGCGGCACCCGCGCCGCAAGTTCGGGCGCGCTGGCGAACTCGCCCAGCGACGACCACAGCGCCTCGATGCGGCCATAGGCGGTGCGGTGCACCGGATCGGCATGCAGCCATTGCTGCCAGGCCTGGCGGTCGCGCTCGCTGGCGTCGTCGGCGCGCAGGCGGACGAACCAGGCGGTCGCCTGCTGCTCCACGGGGTTGCCGCCGTCGTGGGCGGGAGTGTCCGGTCTGCTCATGTTTCCGCCAGTCGCGACTGCAGGTGCAGCAGTGCGCGCATCATGTGTTTTTCCACCGCGCTCACGCTCACCTGGAGCTGCAGCGCGATGGCGGCATAGGTCATGCCTTCGTAGCGCTGCAGCAGGAATACCTCCCGGCAGCGTGGTGGGAGTTCGTCCAATGCCGCCAGCAACTGCTGCAGCCGCTCCCTGCCCGCGTAGACGTGATAGCCGGCCGGTTCCTCACTGGGCAGTTCATGCACGCTGGCATCGAGCGGCTCGTGCTGTCCGGCGTGGTGGCTGCGGTCGCGGCGGAAACGGTCGCGCAGCAGGTTGGAAGCGATGCGCAGCACGTAGGCCTCGGCGTTGTCCACGCGTGTCGGCGAGCGCGCCAGGCGGATGAGCGCCTCCTGCGCCAGGTCCTCGGCATCGGCGTCGTGCTGCAGATGGCGGCGGAAGTAACGCAGCAGCATGGGACGGAAGTGGCGGACGTGGTCCGGCTCCCATCGCATGGCCAGGACCTGGTCTGCGGTGAACGGCATCGCGAAGGAATCCAAGGCGGATGACCCGCCGACGGTAAGCGCTGGCGTGGCACCCGCGCAACCGTGCGGCGGTGGGGTGAGGGATGTGCGTCGCGCTGCGTCTGCGAAGAGGGGAGCCTGCCACAGGCCGCCATCCGACATCGCTTAGGGGAACCAGATGAGAAACACCACACGGGCGTCGAACCGTCCCGGCCGCACCGTCGTCGCCAGCGCGCTGGCCACGGCGCTGGGCCTCTCGCTGCTGGGCATGGCGCCGGCGTCCTTCGCCCAGCCGGCGGCCACCCACCAGTTCGCCGTCGCCAGCCAGCCGCTGGGCGAAGCGCTCAACCGCCTGGCCGAGACCGCGGGCGTGCAGATCATGGTGCCGCCGGACCTGGTCCGCGGCCACACCGCGCCGGCGCTTGCCGGGCAGTACACCGTGCAGCAGGCGCTGGACCGGCTGCTGGCCGGCACCGGGCTGGTCCATCGCAGCACCCGCGGTGGCGTGATCACCATCGCGCGCGCGGCTGCGCCCGCACCGTCGTCGCGGCCGTCGCCGCCGACCGCGGCCGCCCAGCCCGCCGAAACCCAGGAGCTGTCGACCGTGCAGGTCACCGGTTCGCGCATCAAGCGCGCCGAGGTGGAGGGGCCGTCGCCGGTGATGGTGATCTCGGCCCAGCAGATCGAGAACGAAGGCCATGCCACCGTGTTCGAGGCGCTGGAGTCGCTGGTCATGGCCGGTGGTGCGGTGGAGACGGAATTGTCAGGGGGCTTTTCCGCCAATGCGCATCCGCTCAACCTGCGCGGCCTCGGACCGGGACGCTCGCTGCTGCTGATCGACGGCCGCCGCGCGGCGGATTATCCGTTTCCCTACGGTGGCCGCAGCAACTTCCAGAACTTCGGCAACATCCCCTCCGGCGCGGTCGAGCGCATCGAGGTGCTGGCCGGCGGCGCGTCGGCCATCTACGGCGCCGATGCCGTGTCCGGCGTGGTCAATGTGGTGCTCAAGCGCAACTACGAGGGCGACGTCTTCAAGCTGCGTGGCGGCACCAGCACGATGGGCGGGCGCGACCGCGCCGACCTGCAGTGGACCGGTGGCCGCCGCGGCGACGACTGGAGCGTGACCTACGCATTGCAGTACTACGAACAGGAACTGCTCTATGGCTTCCAGCGCAGCGACTGGGACCGGCGACGGAATCCGGCGGCGGACCCGCGCATCGGCGCCGAGCCCTCCGCCATGCTGCGCATCCGCCGCGGCGGCACCAGCAGCAGCAATCCGCTGATCGCGCTGCCGGAAGGCACCTGCCAGAAGTGGGGCGGTGAGTTCATCGACTGGACCTACCGTCGCATCAGCGGCGGCAACGTGCAGACCCTGGGCGATGCCTGTGGCAGCTGGAACGACGAGCGCTACGTGCACCTGAGCAAGGGCAAGGAGGAGGCCGCCGCCTATGTGTTCGGCACCTACGACTTCAACGACGCGCTGCAGGCCTGGGCGTCGCTGCAGGTGTGGGATTCAAAGGCCGAATCGCTGGGCGGCTTCGAGAGCATCACCGGCCCGCATACCGATGGCGTGGGACGCCGCGGCGACTTCTACGACCCGCAGTTCGGCGCGGTGATCGCCCCGACCCGCTATCTGTCGCCGGTGGACCTGGGCGGCGTGGCGGAGATGAACCAGCACTACAAGGAGCGCTCGGTGGACCTGGCCGTGGGCCTGCGCGGGCGCCTGGCCGAGCGCTTCGACTGGGATGCGACCCTGAGCCGCGCCGAATACGACTTCGAGCGCACCCGCCGGCGCATGGTCGGCAACCTGGTCAACGATTTCTTCTTCGGCCCCCAGCTGGGCAGCACGTCCAAGGGCGTGCCGATCCACCAGCTGAACCTCGATCGCTGGCTGCGGCCGCTGACGCCGCAGGAGTACGCCTCGATCTCCACCCTGGCCCGTTACGAGGCCGAGTCGTGGGTGACCACCGGCAGCTTCGTGCTCACCGGTGACCTGTTCGAGCTGCCGGCCGGGCCGCTGGGAATGGCGGTGGTGATGGAAGCCAGCCGCCAGGGCTACGCGCTGGACAGCGACCCGCGGGTGCAGCCGGGTGTGGTGCAGCTGTACAACCTGACCGGTACCAACGGCGGCGGCGAGCGCGACCGTTACGCAGCCGGCATCGAGTTCAGCATTCCCATCGTGGATACGCTGAGGGCGAGCCTGGCCGGCCGCTTCGACAAGTACGACGACGTGACCGACGTCAATGACGCCAAGACCTGGAATGCCGGCCTGGAATGGCGCCCGTTCGAATCGCTGCTGGCGCGCGCCAGCTACGCCACCAGCTTCAAGGCGCCGGACATGCACTGGGTGTTCAGCGAGGGCAGCGGCAGCTACGGCACCAGCGTCGACCCGTGGCGCTGCATCGACGGCGGCGCCAACCCGGGGTGTTCGGGCTACAGCTATTCGATGTTCTCGGTCACCCGTGGCGATCCGGCACTGGAAGAGGAGACCGGCAAATCGTGGAGCGCCGGCGTGGTGTGGGACATCGCCGACGGGCTGGCGGTCAATGTCGACTACTGGAACATCGAGCTCAACGGCGCGCTCGAGCGCATGGCCAATGCCGAGATCCTGGAGGGCGAGGCCGGCTGCCGCACCGGCCTGAAGCTCAACGGCCAGCCGTTCGAGTTCGCCGCCGGTTCGGGCTACTGCCAGCTGGTCACCAGCCTGGTCACGCGTACCCCCGAGGAGGGCCAGGGCATCGGCCGCGTCACCGAGATCCGTTCGCTGCCGATCAACCAGTCGTACCGTCGCGTGGCCGGCATCGACGCCGGGCTCAACTGGCGGCTGCAGACGGCGCGGCTGGGGCGCTACAACCTGCGCCTGAACTGGTCGCACACGCTGGCCTCCGAACGCCAGGTGCAGGCCACCGACGCGGTGCAGAAGGACTGGCGCGACGACCCGGACAACCTGGATTTCCGCAGCCGCATCACCACCGGCGTGGACTGGCGGCTGGGCGACTGGTCGGCCGGCGTGTTCGGCACCCGCTACGGCAGCCTGCCCAAGTACGGCGGCGTCGGCCGCACCGGCGTGCACTTCCTGTGGAATGCCAACCTCGGCCGGCAGATCACCGACAAGGCGGCGTTGAAGCTGTACGTCAACAACGTGTTCAACAGCCTGCACCCGCACGACGAGACCAACAGCAGCTTCCCGTACTTCTACGACGTCTACAGCCCGGTGGGCCGGGAAGTGGCCGTGCAGTTCGAGTACCGCCTGCACTGAGGCGGCGAGGTGTGCGGAACACCCCGCGCCGGGGTGTTCCGCGCGCGGGGGCGTGGATGCCGGGTGATGACGTCCGCCATCCCGATGCGGGACACTGGCGCCATGAACACCGTGTCTGCAGACAAGCCCCGCGTGATCGTGCTGCACGGCATCTGGAACGCGCGGGCATGGGTCGGGCCGCTGGCATGGCGCCTGCGCGCGCGGGGTTTCCAGGTCGGCGTGTTCGGTTATCCCAGCGTGTTCGGCGGGCCCGACGTGGCGGTACCGTCGCTGATCGGGCGGTTGCGCGGGCAGGGCCCGGTCTCGCTGGTCGGGCACAGCCTGGGCGGGCTGGTCGCGCTGGAGGCGCTGCGCCAGGCACCGGACCTGGACGTGCCGCGGGTGGTCTGCCTGGGCTCGCCGCTGTGCGGCAGCGAAACCGCGCGGGCGCTGGCCGGGCACGGCTGGGCGGCGGCGCTGGGACGCAGCGGCGGCCTGTTGCAGCACGGCCTGCCGGCCTGGCGCGGGCGGGCGCAGGTCGGGCTGGTGGCCGGCAGCGTGCCGCATGGCCTGGGGGCGCTGATGGGCGCGCTGCATGGCGATTCCGACGGTACCGTGGCGCTGGCCGAAACCCGCCTGCCGGGCCTGGCCGACCACTGCGTGGTGCCGGCGAGCCACAGCGGGCTGGTGCTGTCGCCCGAGGTGGCGGCCCTGGTCGCGGCGTTCCTGCGCGACGGACGCTTCGGCGCGGCTGCCGCGCAGCGGGCGGCCTGACGGGGCGGGGTGCGGGGATCGGGTAGAATCCGCCCCTTGTTCCCTACAGATGTACGGTAGATCCCCATGGGTAGAGGTCCTTCCATCGAAGCCCGCAAGAACGCGTCGGACGCGAAGCGTGGCAAGATTTTCACCAAGATCATCCGCGAGATCGGCGTGGCCGCCCGCGGCGGTGGAGGCGACCCCAACAACAACCCGCGGCTGCGCGTGGCCATGGACAAGGGCCTGGCCGCGAACATGTCCAAGGACGTGATCGAGCGCGCCATCAAGAAGGCTACCGGCGAGCTGGAAGGCGTCGAGTACGAGGAAGTGCGCTATGAAGGCTACGCCCCGGGCGGCGTGGCGGTGATCGTCGACTGCCTCACCGACAACCGCGTGCGGACGGTGGCCGACGTGCGCCATGCCTTTTCCAAGTGCGGCGGCAACATGGGCACCGAAGGCTCGGTGGCCTTCATGTTCAAGCGGCTGGGCGTGCTGACGTACGCCCCGGGCGCGGACGAGGCCTCCTCGTTTGAAAGCCTGATCACCGAGGCGGCCATCGAGGCCGGTGCCGACGACATCGTCGTGTACCCGGACGACGGCTCGATCGACGTGGTCACCGCGCCGGAGAACTTCCCGTCGGTGAAGGACGCGATGGAGGCGGCCGGGCTGGCGCCGGACCACGCCGAGATCACCTTCCGCGCCGACAACGACATCGCCGTCGCCGGCGACACCGCGCTGCAGGTAAAGAAGCTGCTGGACATGCTCGAGGACCTGGACGACGTGCAGGACGTGTATTCCAACGTCGACCAGGCCGGGCTGGAGCAGGCCTGACGGCGCGCCTGCGTCCCGTCACGTGAGACGGCGGCCGGCGATGATGGCCGCCGTTTCCTTCCGGCCGCCATGGCAATGACCCGCATCCTCGGCATCGACCCCGGCTCGCAGCGCACCGGCATCGGCATCATCGAGATCGATGCCGCCGGGCGTGCCCGCCATGTCCACCACCAGCCGCTGGTGCTGCTGGGCGCGGCGGATTTCGCCCAGCGCCTGAAGCGGCTGGTGCATGGGGTGCACGCGCTGATCGACGAGTACCGGCCGCAGGAAGTGGCCATCGAGAAGGTGTTCATGGCCAAGAACCCAGATTCGGCGCTCAAGCTCGGCCAGGCGCGCGGCGCGGCGCTGTGCGCGGTGGTGCTGCGCGACCTGCCGGTCAGCGAGTACGCTGCCACCGAGATCAAGCTGGCGGTAGTGGGCCGCGGCGGTGCCGAGAAACAGCAGGTGCAGCACATGGTGGGGTTGATGCTGGGCCTGCAGGGCAGGTTGCAGGCCGACGCCGCCGATGCGCTGGCCGTGGCCATCACCCATGCGCACGTGCGCGCCACGGCCGGACGGCTGGGCGTGGACGTGCGTTCTGCCTGGAGTCGCAAATGACGGTTTTTGTTGGCCACGCCTGTGCATGCCGCGGGCTCCGGCCCGGGGTCCCCGGTTCGCGGAGGGCGTTCCCGTGATCGGTCGCCTGCGTGGCATCCTGGCCCACAAGGCCCCGCCGTGGCTGGTGATCGACGTGGGCGGCGTCGGCTATGAGCTGGAGGCGCCGATGAGCACCTTCTACGACCTGCCCGACATCGGCCGCGAGGTGGTGCTGTTCACCCACTATGCGCAGAAGGAAGACAGCGTGTCGCTGTACGGCTTCCTGCGCGAGGGCGAGCGGCGCCTGTTCCGCGACGTGCAGAAGGTCACCGGCATCGGCGCGAAGATCGCGCTGGCGGTGTTGTCGGGCGCCAGCGTGGACGAGTTCGGCCGCCTGATCCAGGCCGGTGACATCACCGCGCTGACCCGTATCCCGGGCATCGGCAAGAAGACCGCCGAGCGCATGATCGTGGAGCTGCGCGACAAGGCGGCCGACTTTGCCGGTGGCGGCGCGCCGCTGGCCGGGCCGCTGGCCGCCGACCCGGTGTCCGAGGCGACGGTGGCCCTGCAGCAGCTGGGCTACAAGCCGGCCGAGGCGGCGAAGATGGCGCGCGATGCGGCGACCGATGGCGACGACGTCGCCATGGTGATCCGCAGGGCGCTGCAATCGGCGCTGCGCTGACCTGATACCCCCCCTTCATTCCGGGCGACCGAAACCATGTCCCACGCTGCTTCCCCGCCTGCAACCCCGGGCCACCACGGCAAGCCCGGCGCCGCCGCCGGCCTGGCGCTGATCGTCGGCGCCATCGGCGTGGTGTTCGGCGACATCGGCACCAGCCCGCTGTACACGCTCAAGGAGGCGTTCTCGCCGCATTACGGGCTCACCAGCGACCACGACACGGTGCTGGGCGTGCTGTCGCTGGCGTTCTGGGCGCTGATCATGGTGGTCACGCTCAAGTACGTGACCATCATCATGCGCGCCGACAACGATGGCGAGGGCGGCATCATGGCGCTGATGGCGCTGGCCCAGCGCACCCTGCGCAACGGCTCGCGCTCGGCCTACGTGGTCGGCATCCTCGGCATCTTCGGCGCCTCGCTGTTCTTCGGCGACGGCGTGATCACCCCGGCGATCTCGGTGCTGGGCGCGGTCGAGGGCCTGGAGGTCGCCGCGCCCGGGCTCGGCCGGTTCGTGGTGCCGATCACCCTGGTGGTGCTCGCCATCCTGTTCGCCGCCCAGCGTTTCGGCACCGAGAAGGTGGGCAAGGTGTTCGGGCCGGTGATGCTGACCTGGTTCCTGGCGCTGGCGGCGGTCGGCATCTGGAACGTGATCGCCGCGCCCGAGGTGCTCAAGGCCTTCAATCCATGGTGGGCGGTGCGCTTCTTCCTGGAGCACGGCTGGCACGGCGTGTTCATCCTCGGCGCGGTGGTGCTGGCGGTGACCGGCGGCGAGGCGCTGTACGCGGACATGGGCCACTTCGGCGCGCCGCCGATCCGCCACGCCTGGTACTTCTTCGTGCTGCCGTGCCTGATGCTGAACTACCTGGGGCAGGGCGCGCTGGTGCTGCAGCGGCCCGACGCGGTGGCCAACCCGTTCTTCGAGGCGGTGCCGGACTGGGGGCTGTACCCGATGATCATCCTGGCGACCATGGCCGCGGTGATCGCCAGCCAGTCGGTGATCACCGGCGCGTTCTCGGTCGCGCGCCAGGCCATGCAGCTGGGCTACATCCCGCGCATGCGCATCCTGCATACCTCGCACGACACCATCGGCCAGATCTACATCCCCGGCATCAACTGGGGGCTGGCGCTGATGGTGTTCGGGCTGGTGCTGGCGTTCCGCAGCTCCAGCAACCTGGCCGTGGCCTATGGCATCTCGGTATCGGGAACGATGCTGATCGACACCCTGCTGCTGGCGCTGGTGGCGCGCACGCTGTGGCCGCGTGCCCGCCACGGCATCGTCGCGCTGTGCGCGGTGTTCTTCGTCATCGACCTGGGCTTCGTCGTCGCCAACGGCGCCAAGCTGATGCAGGGCGCCTGGTTCCCGGTGGTGCTGGGCATCGCGCTGTTCACGATGATGCGCACCTGGCGCCGCGGCCGCGAGCTGCTGCGCGACGAAGTGCGCAAGGACGGCATCCGCATCGACACCTTCCTGCCCGGACTGATGCTGGCGCCGCCGGTACGGGTGCCGGGCACGGCGGTGTTCCTGACCGCCGACCCGACGGTGGTGCCGCACGCGCTGATGCACAACCTCAAGCACAACAAGGTGCTGCACGAGCGCAACGTGTTCCTGCACGTGGAAACCCTGCCGGTGCCGTACGCGGCGGCGGGCCAGCGGCTGAAGATCGAGCCGGTCGGCGACGAGTTCTACCGCATCCACGTCCGCTTCGGCTTCATGGAGACGCCGGACGTGCCGTTGGCGCTGATGCGCTCGTGCGACCACGGCGGGGTCTACTTCGATCCGATGGACACCACCTTCTTCGCCAGCCGCGAGACCATCGTCGCCACCGCCAACCGCGGCATGCCGGTCTGGCGCGACAAGCTGTTCGCCTTCATGCACCGCAATGCCGCCCCGGCCAGCAACTTCTTCCGCATCCCCGGCAACCGGCTGGTGGAACTGGGCGCGCAGGTGGAGATCTGATGGGGTCGCGGGCTGCGGCCAGGGCCCGGAAAATACGGGCAGTCCTGGCCGCTTGTGCCTACAATCGCCGCTGATGAACATGCCCGAACGCTTGTCCGCCTTTTCCCGGCCTCCGGCCTCCGGCCCCTGGTCCCCATGACCGACAACCGCATCATTGCCGCCGGCGCCACCCGCGAGGACGACGCCGCCGATGCCAGCATCCGCCCGCGCCGCCTGGCCGACTACCTCGGCCAGGCGCCGGTGCGCGAACAGCTGGACATCTACATCCAGGCGGCCAAGTCGCGCAGCGAGGCGCTGGACCACGTGCTGATCTTCGGCCCCCCCGGGCTGGGCAAGACCACGCTCAGCCACGTGATCGCCAACGAGCTGGGGGTGGGCCTGCGGGTGACCTCCGGGCCGGTGATCGAGAAGGGCGGCGACCTGGCCGCGCTGCTGACCAACCTGCAGCCGTACGACGTGCTGTTCGTGGACGAGATCCACCGCCTGTCGCCGGTGGTCGAGGAAGTGCTGTACCCGGCGATGGAGGACTTCCAGATCGACATCATGATCGGCGAGGGCCCTGCCGCGCGCTCGATCAAGCTCGACCTGCCGCCGTTCACCCTGATCGGCGCCACCACCCGTGCCGGCCTGCTGACCGCGCCACTGCGCGACCGCTTCGGCATCGTGCAGCGGCTGGAGTTCTATTCGGCCGATGAACTGACCCGCATCGTGCGCCGCTCGGCGACGATCCTCGGCATCGACTGCAGCGCCGAAGGCGCCGGCGAGATCGCGCGCCGCTCGCGCGGCACCCCGCGCATCGCCAACCGCCTGCTGCGGCGCGTGCGCGACTATGCCCAGGTCAGGGCCGGTGGCCATATCGACCAGGCCGTGGCGCAGGCGGCGATGCAGATGCTCAAGGTCGACCCGGAAGGTTTCGACGAGCTGGACCGGCGCCTGCTGCGGACCCTCGTGGAGTACTTCGACGGCGGCCCGGTCGGCATCGAATCGCTGGCCGCGGCGCTGTCCGAGGAGCGTGGCACGCTCGAGGACGTGGTCGAGCCCTACCTGATCCAGCAGGGCTTCCTGGTGCGCACCGCGCGCGGCCGCATGGCCACCCACAAGGCGTACCGGCACATGGGCCTGAAGCCGCGGGCGGCACCGGCCGATCTGTTCGTGGAGCAGCCGGACCATGAGTGAGCTCCGGTTCAGTTGGCCGACACGCATCTACTGGGAAGATACCGACGCCGGCGGCGTGGTCTACCACGCACGCTACGTGGCCTTCATGGAACGCGCGCGCACCGAGTGGATGCGGGCGATGGGCTATGGCCAGGAAGCCATGCGCAGCGGCGACGGGCAGGTGTTCGTGGTCCGCGCGATGACGCTGGATTTCCTCCGGCCGGCGCGGCTGGACGACGCGCTGCTGACCACGGTGGAACTGCTGCAGTGCCGCCGTGCCAGCCTGGTGATCCGCCAGGCGGTGCTGCGCGGCGAGCAGCCGCTGGTGACCGCGCAGGTACGGTTGGCCGCGGTCGGTGCCCGCGACTTCCGCCCGCAGGCCATGGACGACACGCTGTACGCCACGCTCAAACAATTCGAAACCCAACACGCGCAAGACTGAGGAACATCGGATGATCGCTTTGCTTCTGGCCCTGCAGGCCACCGTGACCGAGGCGCTGCCGGCGGACGTCAGCGCCGCCGCGGCGCAGACCGTGGCCGGCGCCAGCCATGGCGGCATCAACTACCTGGACCTGATGCTCAAGGCCAGTATCCCGGTCAAGCTGATCGTGCTGCTGCTGCTGGCCGGCTCGTTCATCAGCTGGGTGATCATTTTCCGCAAGGCGCGCGTGTTCAAGGCCGCCGACCGTGCCGCCGACGACTTCGAGAACCGTTTCTGGTCCGGCGCCGACCTCGCCAAGCTGTATGCCTCTGCCGCCGACCGCAACCGCTCGGTGGACGGGCTGGAGGCGATCTTCGAATCCGGCTTCCGCGAGTACAGTCGCCTGAACGGCCGCCGCGGGCTGGACAGCCGCACCCAGCTGGAAGGCACCCAGCGCGCCATGCGCACGACCTTCGCCCGCGAGGTCGACGGCCTGGAGCGGAACCTGGAACTGCTGGCCAACATCGGCTCCAACGCCCCGTACGTGGGCCTGGTCGGTACCGTGTTCGGCATCATGGTGACCATGCACGACATGATCAGCAGCGGCGAGCAGGCCGGCATCGCCTCGGTCGCGCCGGGCATTTCCGAGGCGCTGTTCGCCACCGCCATCGGCCTGTTCGTGGCGATCCCGGCGACATGGGCCTACAACCGCTTCACCACCCGCGTGGAACGGCTGTCGGTGCGCTACGAGACCTTCGCCGAGGAGTTCAGCTCGATCCTGCAGCGCCAGTCCGGCGCCGACGAATGATGCGCGCCACGCGCACGAGCCCGTACAGGAACCGCCCATGATTTCCGGCATTTCCCGGCGCAAGCGCCGCAAGCTCAAATCAGAGATCAACGTCGTGCCGTACATCGACGTGATGCTGGTGCTGCTGATCATCTTCATGGTGACCGCGCCGCTGTTGACGCTCAGCTTCGAGGTCGACCTGCCCACATCCCACGCCAAGGCGCTGGAGGGCAAGCAGGACCCGGTCATCGTCTCGGTGCTGGCCGATGGCCAGTTGAGCCTGAAGCTGCCCGATGCCAAGAACCCCGAACGCATCGACGCGTCCACGCTGCAGGCGCAGCTGGGCGCGATGGCCGCGCAGGACAAGGGCCTGCGGGTGATCGTGGCCGCCGACCGCGCGGTGGCCTATGAAAAGGTCGTGGCGGCGATGGACGTGATCAAGGCCGCGAAGATCGAGAAGGTGGGCCTGGCGACCGATGCACGCTGACGCTCTGCCGCCGCCGCGCGACCCCAGCAACGAATGGGGCATGCCCGTCGTACTGGCGTTGCTGGTGCACGTGCTGGTCGCGCTGGTGTTCATCATCGCCTGGGTGTGGTCGCCGTCGCGCAGCACCGAGGCTGCCGCGGGCGACCCGGTGGTGGAGGCGAGCCTGCAGCTGTCGGCGGCCGAAGCCGCCGCCGCACGCAGTGCGCTGCGTGCCTCGGAAAAACTGCCGCCGTTGCCCGAGCCGGTAGCGGACGTGCAGCCCGAGCCGGTTCCGGAAGACACCCTGCCGCCGCCGCAGCCGATTCCCGAGCCGCGGCCGCAGGACGCGCCCACGCCGCAGCAGCACAATGCCCAGGAGCGCATCGCCCAGCCGGATACGGTCGACCAGGAGCGGGTCAGCGCGCTGGCCATCTCCGAGGAAAAGGCCAGGCAGGAGCAGGAAGCCAAGCGCCGCCAGGAGCAGATCGACCTGACCGAACGCAAGCGGGTGGAAGAGGCCGAGCAGAAGCTGCGGCTGGCAAAACAGCAGGAAGAGGCCGACCGCCAGAAGAAACTGGCCGACGAGCAGCGCAAGGCCAACGAGGCCAAGGCCGAGCAGGAGCGCCAGCAGAAGATCGCCGAGATCCGCCGCAAGCGCGAGCAGGCCGAGCGCGAGCTCAAGCTGGCCGAGCAGCGCCAGCGCCAGGTGGCCGATGCCCGCGCGCGCGCGCAGGCCGCCGCGTCCAGCGCCTCGCCGGCCAGCGGCACGCCGCAGGCGTCGCCGGGGCAGGGTGGCACCAGCAACGACCTGACCGCAAAGTACGCCGCCGCGATCCAGCAGGCGGTACTCAACCAGTGGGTGCGCCCGGACACGATCCCGCGCGGCCAGCGCTGCCGGCTGACCATCCGCCAGCTGCACGGCGGCGAGGTGGTCGACGTGCAGTTCGCCGCCGGCTGCCCCTACGATGACGCCGGCCGGCGTTCGGTCGAGGCCGCGGTGCTGCGCGCCCAGCCGCTGCCGTACCGGGGTTTCGAGTCGGTGTTCCAGCGCACGCTGAACTTCACATTCGAGGCGCAGGACCGCTGAATCGCGGCGGCTTCACGCCATTCCCGGCACCCTTGGCCGCGCGCTGCAACGGGCTTTTCGCGTGCATTGCAGCGGCCGGGGCTGGATTTCACGGGATTTTCGTTCACGATTGCGAAAATGTTCATCCGCCTGCTGCTATCCCTTACCCCCTGTTCATCCGATCGTTGAGCACCCCATGAAGAAACCGCTTCGCTGGCTGGCCGCCCTGACCGTTCTGCTGTTGCCCCTGGTGGCGATGGCGCAGCAACGGGGGCTGGAGATCGACATCATCGGTGGCAACGCGTCGGCCCTGCCGATCACCGTGGTGCCCATGCCCTACCAGGGCAGCGCCGGTGCGCCGGCCACCGACGTCGCCGCGGTGGTGCGCTCGGACCTGGACCGTTCCGGCCAGTTCCGGACCCTGCCCGAGGCGCAGATCGTGCAGCGCCCGACCCGCGGTAGCGAGGTGCAGTACCCGGCCTGGCGCGCGCTCAAGCAGGACTACCTGGTCGTCGGCCGCGTGCTCGACGCCGGTGCCGGCGCCTACCGCGTCGAGTACGAGCTGTTCGACGTGGCCAAGGGTGAGCGCATGCTCGGCCTGGCGATGACCGCCCGCTCCAACGCGATGCGCGATGTCGCCCACCAGATGGCCGATGCCATCTACGAGAAGATCACCGGCGTGCGCGGCGCGTTCTGGACCCGCATCGCCTACGTCACCGCCAGCGGCCGCGGCGACGCGATGCGCTATGCGTTGATGGTGGCCGATGCCGACGGCTACAACCCGCAGACCATCGTGCGTTCCGCCGAGCCGCTGCTGTCGCCGTCGTGGAGCCCGGACGGCAACCGCCTGGCCTATGTCAGCTTCGAGCGCGGCAATTCGGCGATCTACGTCCAGAACATCTCCACCGGTTCGCGCGACCTGGTCGCCAGCTTCCGCGGCATCAACAGCGCCCCGGCATTCTCGCCGGACGGCCGCCGCCTGGCGCTGACCCTGTCGCGCAGCGGCAATCCGGAGATCTACGTGATGGACCTGGGCAGCAAGCAGCTGACCCAGCTGACCAACCACTTCGCCATCGATACCGAGCCGACCTGGAGCGCCGACGGCAACACCATCTATTTCACCTCCGACCGTGGCGGCCGCCCGCAGATCTACCAGGTGCCGGCCTCCGGCGGCAGCGCCAGCCGCGTGACCTTCCAGGGCAACTACAACGCCAAGGTGACCGTCTCCTATGACGGCAAGAAGCTGGCCATGGCGCAGGGCAGCGGCAACAGCTACCGGATCGCGCTGATGGATAGCAGCCTGGGTTCGCCGCGCTGGAGCACGCTGTCGCCGGGTTCGCTGGACGAATCGCCCAGCTTCGCCCCCAATGCGAGCATGGTGTTGTATGCCGCCCGCGAGGGTGGTCGTGGAGTGCTGTATGCCGTTTCGGCCGACGCGCGGGTCCGCCAGCGCCTGGTCCTGGCAGACGGTGATGTGCGCGAGCCCGCGTGGGGCCCGTACCGCACCGCGCGTTGATAAAATGTTAATATCCGATCCGCATTAAACCCCATCATTGGCTCAGGAGCCTCTAGGTATCGCCATGAACAAGTCCACTCGCGTTCTGCTTGTTTCGCTTCTGTCGGTTGCCGCGCTGGCCGGCTGCTCGAAGAAGGTGAAGGAACAGCCGGCCCAGCCGGCGGTCGACACCACCCCGACCACTCCGTCGACTGGTCCGTCGACCTCCGGCCTGTACGGCCCGGGCGACCTGGACACCGACGCCTGCCTGCGCCAGCGCGTGGTCTACTTCGACTTCGACAAGGAAGAAGTGAAGTCCGAGTTCCAGGCCATCATGGCCTGCCATGCCAAGTACCTGCGTGACCGTCCGTCCTCGCGCATCACCCTGCAGGGCCACACCGACGAGCGCGGCAGCCGCGCCTACAACCAGGCCCTGGGCGAGCGTCGTGGCAATGCCGTGAACTCGGCCCTGCAGGCCAACGGTGGTTCGGCTTCGCAGCTGACCGTCGTGTCCTACGGCGAAGAGCGTCCGGTCTGCACCGAGTCGACCGAGTCCTGCTGGTCGCAGAACCGTCGCGTCGAAATCGTCTACACCGCGCAGTAATCGATGCGTACCGGCATCAAGGCGATGATGCTCGTGGTTGCGGCAGCCCTCGTGGCTGCCGCACCCGCTCATGCCCAGCGGCAGAGCCTGGCCGACCGCGTCGGCGCACTCGAGCAGCAGGTCCAGAACAACCAGGCCAACACCGACATGCTCAACCAGCTGCAGCAACTGCGCAGCGGGATGCAGGCGCTGCAGGCAACGGTCGAGCAGCTCCAGCACGAGAATGAACAGCTCAAACAGCGCAGCCGGGACCAGTACCTGGACCTGGACGGGCGCCTGAACCGCCTGGAAGGCGGCGCGGAACCGGCACCAGCGCCGGCCGTGCCGGCCCCTTCGGCGGCCAGCCCGGCGGCGGCGGAAAAGCCGCCCACCGTGCGTGGCGATGCCGGCGCGGTTGCCGCGGCCGGCGACGAGCGCAGCGCCTACAACGTGGCCTTCGATGCGCTCAAGGCCGGCAAGTACGACGAATCGGCGCGTCTTTTCCAGGGGTTCCTGGAGCAGTATCCCAGCGGTGTCTACGCCCCCAACGCACTGTACTGGCTGGGCGAGAGCTATTACGCCACCCGCAATTTCCAGCTGGCCGAGGCACAGTTCCGTGACCTGGTCGCGCGCTATCCGACCCACGACAAGGCCGCTGGCGGCCTGTTGAAGCTGGGCCTGTCCCAGTTCGGCCAGGGCGATGCGGCCAAGGCCGAGCAGACGCTGGCGCAGGTCGTGAGCCGCTTCCCGGGCAGCGATGCCGCGCGGACCGCGCAGGACCGCCTGCAGTCGATCCGGCTCGGCCAACAGATCCGCTGAGTCCGGGCGGCAGTGTTTCCAGGGAGCCGGGCCATGCCCGGCTGCCGTCGTTTACGGCATGGCCGATGCCGTCCGCCCCTCCAGAAGTTCCCGCCATGACCGCCGTTTCCCTTTCCAGCGCCGCCGCCACGCCCAGCGAGATCGTGCAGTCGCCGCTGCCGCGGCTGAAGATCACCGAGATCTTCCTGTCCCTGCAGGGCGAGGCCGACACCGCCGGCTGGCCGACCGTGTTCGTGCGCCTGACCGGTTGCCCGCTGCGCTGCAGCTACTGCGACACCGAGTACGCCTTCCATGGCGGGCAGTGGCGCGATATCGACGACATCGTCGCCGAGGTGCTCGGCCATGGCGTGCGCCACGTCTGCGTGACCGGCGGCGAGCCGTTGGCGCAGAAGCGCTGCCTGGTGCTGCTGCGCGCGCTGTGCGACGCGGGGCTGGAGGTCTCGCTGGAGACGTCCGGCGCGCTGGACATCGGCGGCGTCGATCCGCGCGTGTCGCGCGTGGTCGACCTGAAGACCCCCGGCTCCGGCGAACTGGCCCGCAACCGGCTGGACAACCTGCCGCTGCTGACCGCGCGCGACCAGCTCAAGTTCGTGCTGTGCGACCGCGCCGACTACGACTGGGCCAGGGACATGGTGGCCGCGCAGCGCCTGCACGAGCGCTGCATGGTGCTGTTCTCGCCGTGCAAGGACCGGCTCGATGCGCGGGTCCTGGCCGACTGGATCGTCGCCGACCGCCTGCCGGTGCGCTTCCAGATGCAGTTGCACAAGCTGCTCTGGAACGACGAGCCGGGCAGGTGACCACGGGTACCGCGGTGCCCCTTCCATACCGGCGCGGGACAGCGTGCTGGCGTTCCTCCCCCAACCGGAATATCACTCCATGAAGAAGGCAGTCGTGCTTCTTTCCGGCGGCATGGATTCGGCCGCCGTCGTCGCCATGGCCCAGGAACAGGGCTTCACCGTGCACGCGCTCAGCGTGCGCTATGGCCAGCGCCATACCTCCGAGCTGGATGCCGCCGCCCGGGTGGCGCAGGCGCTGGGCGTGGCCGCGCACAAGGTGGTGGATGTCGACCTGCGCAGCATCGGCGGCTCGGCGCTGACCGACGACATCGACGTGCCCGACGCAGGTGGCGATGGCATCCCGGTCACCTACGTGCCGGCGCGCAACACCATCATGCTCTCGCTCGCGCTGGGCTGGGCCGAGGTGCTGGGCGCCAATGACATCTTCTGCGGCGTCAACGCGGTGGATTATTCCGGCTACCCGGATTGCCGCCCCGCGTTCGTCGCCGCCTTCCAGGCGCTGGCCAACCTGGCGACCAAGGCCGGCGTGGAAGGCGCGGGCATCCGCGTCCATGCGCCGCTGCAGTACCTGAGCAAGGCGCAGATCGCCAGCGAAGGTGCGCGGCTGGGGGTGGATTTCGGGCTGACCGTGTCGTGTTACCGCGCCGACGCGCAGGGGCGTGCCTGCGGCCATTGCGATGCCTGCCGCCTGCGTGCCGATGGGTTCGCCGCCGCCGGCCTGCCCGACCCGACCCACTACGCCTGAGCGAGGCCGCACCGCGACACGGGTGCCGGATGGCGGGCCGCCCGCGATGCCGTTGTGGCCGATTCGCCGGGTAGAACGCGCGCCGTTCCGAATTCTGTTTTCAGGCATCTTGCGCTAGAATGCCCACCCCGGCGCCATGCCGGGTCTTTGTTTGGGCCGTTAGCTCAGTCGGTAGAGCAGAAGACTTTTAATCTTTTGGTCGAAGGTTCGAATCCTTCACGGCCCACCATGATCAGGCAGAGGTCCCGCACCTCCGGGGCCTGTGTTTTCTTGCAAGGGGCGGTGCACGGTTTCTGTGAACTGCGGCAGCTCGCAGCGGCACGGGCCGGCCCTACCATGGAGTTCGTCAGGTTTCACGGCAGCATTGGGGGACGCTTGGGTACCCAGATCACGCAACTCCTGCATCGCTGGCAGGGAGGCGACGCGCAGGCGCGGGAGCAGTTGTTCGAAGCCCTGTATTCGGACCTGATGCTGGTCGCCCGCAACCGCCTGTTCAACGATACCGGCGGCACCCTGCAGCCGGCGGCGCTGGTCAACGAATCGCTGCTGCGCCTGCTGGGTTCGGAAGTGGATTTCAAGGACCGCGCCCATTTCATCGCGGTGGCGGCGCTGAAGATGCGCTCGGTCCTGGTGGACCACCTGCGCGCGCGGGCCGCGGACAAGCGCGGCGGCAACCTCGTCCAGTTGACCCTGTCCCACGCCAGCGACGTTCCCGACGACGACGGCGATGCCTACGACGTGATGGCGCTGCACCAAGCACTGAGCCAGCTGGCCGAACTCGAGCCGCGCGCGGCGAGCATGGTCGAGCTGACCTATTTCGGCGGCATGAGCCGCGATGAGATCGCCATGGTGATGGGGGTTTCGGCACCCACCGTGGACCGCGACCTGCGTTTCGCCAGGGCCTGGCTCAACCGACAGCTGGCCTGATGGCGAACGCGGAGGAGGCGGCGCGTTGGCGCCAGACCCGCGATCTGTTCGATGCCGTCTGCGACCTGCCACGCACGCAGTGGCGGCAGCAGGTGCAGGAGTACTGTGGCGACCCGGCGCTGGCCGAGGAAGTGCTGCAGCTGCTGCATGCACAGACCCAGGGGCTGAGCCGGATCAGCAGCCGGCTGGACACCGCGCTGGCGCGCGCGCTCACCCCGGAACTGGCGGTGGGCCAGCGGCTGGGGCCGTGGCGGCTGACCGCGCGCATCGCCGGCGGCGGCATGGGCACCGTGTTCAAGGCCGAGCGCGACGACGGCGTCTACCGCCGCACGGTGGCGATCAAGTTGCTGCATGGCATGCCGGGCGCGGGCGAGGTGGAGCGGCTGCAGGCCGAACGGCAGGTGCTGGCCGGGCTCAACCTGCCCGACGTGGCCCAGCTCTACGATGGCGGCACCACGCCCGATGGCTATCCGTACCTGGTGATGGAGTACGTCGAGGGCCTGCCACTGGACCGCCATTGCGCCAGCCATGCGCTGGGCCTGGCGGCGCGGTTGCGGCTGTTCCTGGACATCTGCGCGATCGTGCGCTCGGCGCATGAGCGCCTGGTGCTGCACTGCGACCTCAAGCCGGGCAATGTGCTGGTCCGCCCCGATGGCAGGCCGGTGCTGCTCGATTTCGGCCTGGCGCGCCTGCTCAACGATGCGCGCGAGCGTGGCGATGCGGGCTACTGCACGCCCGGCTATGCCAGCCCGGAGCTGGTGAACGGCGGGCCGGTGGGCGTGGCCAGCGATGTGTACAGCCTCGGCGTGCTGCTGGTGGAACTGCTGTCCACGTGCCGCTGCGTACGTACGCTGCAGGACAACGAGGCCCCGGTGGTCCTGCCTTCGGCCAACGCGCCGCAGGGCCTGCGCTGGCGCAGGGCGCTGCGCGGCGACCTCGATGCCATCGCCGCCCGGGCGTGCGCCCGCGACGTCGCCGCCCGCTACCGTTCGGTGGAGACGCTGATGGCCGACGTGACGCGCTATCTGGAGCGGCGGCCGGTGGCCGCGCGGCAGTCCGGGCGCCTGTACCGGCTGGTGCGCGGCGTGCAACGCAATGGACGTGGCCTGGCGGTCGCGGCGGGCGCGCTGTCGCTTGCGGTGATCTTCGTGGCCGGCCTGGTGCAGGCGCGCCGGCAGGCCGAGGAGGAGGCCGCCATCGCCCACCAGGTCGGCGATTTCATGGTCGGCGTGTTCGAGACCGCCGATCCGTTCCTGCGTACCGAGCGTGGACAGCAGGAGCTGTCCTCGCGGCAGCTGCTGGACAAGGCGGCGCTGCGCGTCTCCCAGGACCTGGCCGATGCGCCGGCACAGTTGGCCCGGATGCGCGCGGTGCTGGGGACGGCGTACCGCAATTCCGGCGTGCCGCGCCAGGCCGACGCACTGCTGCAGCAGGCTTACGACGGTTTCATGGACGCGCGGGTGAATCGTCCGGCGGATGCGGCGGCGGTGCTGGTGGAGCTGTCGCTGCAGAAGACCCAGGGCGGCAACGGTGCGCTGGGCCAGGCGTTGGCCGAGCGCGGCCTCGCGCTGCTGCCGGCGACCGCGGCCACGCCCACCCGGGCGCGGCTGCACGGCGCGCGCGGGCTGGCGCTGGTGAACCAGCAGCAGTTCGACCGCGGCGAGGCCGCCTTTGACACGGCGATGGGCCTGTACGCGAAACTGCCGCACTACAGCGTGGCCAGCGAGAAGCTGGCGCTGTCCTACAACAAGGGACTGATGTACCTGCGCTGGGGGCGGCTGGCGTCGGCTGAGCGCGAACTGCGCCACGTGCTGGGCGGGAGCCAGGGCCGCGGCACCAGCATGGCCCTGGCCGCGGAAATGCGCCTGGCGCAGATCCTGCGCGAGCAGGGACGTTTCGCGCAGGCATTGCCGCTGCTGCAGGCCGGCCTGCGCCATGCCGAGGAACTGTACGGGCCGGAGAGCAGCTTCGTGCTGATGCAGCACGACGGGCTTGCCGACCTGTACCGCGACTGGGGCGATTACGCCGCTGCCGAACAGCAGTACCAGCAGCGCCTGCGCCTGAGCGGGATCATCGACGGCACCGGGTCGGTGGAATACTCGATGGGGCTGTTCAACTATGGCGAACTGCAGGAGCTGCGCGGCGACCTCGCCCAGGCCGAACGGCTCTACCGGCAGGCCTGGGCGATCCGCCGCGAGCGGCTCGGCGGGCAATCGCCCACCAGCCTGCGCGCCGAGTCCGGGCTGGGCGCATTGTTGATGCGCCAGGCGCGCATGGACGAGGCGGGCACGCTGCTGGTGCATGCCGACGCCGGCCTGGACGCGGTGCTGCCGGCGGACGCGCCCGGACGCATCGAGGCGCGGCTGAACCGCATCGACTGGCACATCCTGCGCGGCGATACCGCGCAGGCGCAGGTGTTGCTGCGGCAACTGGGCGGGCAGGTGCCGGCGCGCCTGCAGCTGCGCCTGCTGCGCGCCCGCGCGGACCTGGCCGAACGCCGCGGCGAAGGCGCGGCAACGCTGGCGCTGCGCCGTACCGCGCTGGAATACGCGCGTTCGCTGCACGGCAACGACCGGGTCGAAACCGCGACCTGCCACCTCGACCTGGCCGAAACGCTGCTGCGGTTGGGCCATCGCCAGCCGGCGCTGGACGCCCTGCGGCAGGCGGCGCCTGCGCTCGAGAGCCGCCTGCTCGCGGGTGCGCCCGCGCGGCGCAGGCTCGATGGCCTGCGGCTGCTGGCCCGCGGCGGGCAGGGGTGAGCGCGGCCTAGCCCTGCTCGCGCACGATCTCCACCAGCCGCTGCCCGTAGCGCGACAGCTTGCTGCCGCCGATGCCGCCGACCCGGCCCAGCGCATCGAGGCTGGTCGGACGCTGTTCGGCGATGTTGCGCAGGGTGCTGTCGTGGAAGATGACGAACGCCGGCACGTTCTGTTCGCGTGCCAGTTCGGCGCGCAGGTCGCGCAGCGCGTTGAACAGCGCCAGGTCCTGCGGCTGCACCGCCACGCCGGTGCGCGGCGTGCTGCTGCGGTCGCGCTCGCCGCGGGTGGCAGGCGGTTCGCGGCGCATCATCACCTGGCGGCGGCCCTTGAGCACGTCGCGGCTGGCGTCGGTCAGGCGCAGGCCGCCATGCGCTTCGGGGTCCACTTGCAGCAGGCTGGCGGCGACCAGTTGCCGGAACACGCCGCGCCAGTTGCGTGAGTCCAGCTCCTTGCCGATGCCGAAGGTGCTGAGCGTGTCGTGCCCCAGCTGGCGGATGCGTTCGCTGTCGCTGCCGCGCAGGATGTCGATCAGGTGGCCGACGCCGAAGCGCTGGCCGCTGCGGTAGACGCAGCTCAGGGCCTTCTGCGCGGGGATGGTGGCGTCCCAGGCGGCCGGCGGGGTCAGGCAGTTGTCGCAGTTGCCGCAGGGCCGCGGATAGGTCTCGCCGAAGCCGGCCAGCAGCACCTGGCGGCGGCACTGCATCGACTCGCAATAGCCGAGCAGGTGGTCGAGCTTGGCGCGTTCCAGGTGCTTGCGCTCCTCGCCGGCTTCGCCCTGCTCGATCATCTGCTTGAGCAGCACCACGTCGCCCAGCCCGTAGCACAGCCATGCTTCGGCCGGCTCGCCGTCGCGGCCGGCGCGGCCGGTTTCCTGGTAGTAGCCTTCCATCGACTTGGGCAGGTCGGTATGCGCGACGAAGCGCACGTCCGGTTTGTCGATGCCCATGCCGAAAGCGATGGTGGCGCACATCACCACGCCGTCCTCGCGCAGGAAGCGGCGCTGGTTGGCCGCGCGCACCTCGGCCGGCAGGCCGGCGTGGTAGGGCAGGGCGTCCAGGCCTTCGCCGCGCAGCATGTCGGCGGTCTCCTCGACCTTGCGCCGCGACATGCAGTAGACGATGCCGGCCTCGCCGCGGTGGCCGCGCAGGAAATCCAGCAGCTGGCGCCGGGCGTTGTCCTTCTGCACCACCATGTAGCGGATGTTGGGCCGGTCGAAGGAACTGATGAAGTGCTCGGCCTGCGCCAGGTCCAGGCGCTCGGCGATCTCGCGCTGGGTGGGCGGATCGGCGGTGGCGGTCAGGGCGATGCGCGGCACCTGCGGCCAGCGCTCGTGCAGCACCGTCAGCTGCCGGTATTCGGGGCGGAAATCGTGACCCCACTGCGATACGCAGTGGGCCTCGTCGATCGCGAACAGGGCGATGCGGCTGCGCTCGAGCAGCGACAGGAAGCGCCCGGTCAGCAGGCGCTCGGGCGCGACGTAGAGCAGGTCCAGGCTGCCGTCCAGCAGCTCGCGCTCGACCCGGCCGGCGGTCTCGGCGTCCAGCGTGGAATTGAGGAACTCGGCACGTACGCCGACCTGGCGCAATGCCTCGACCTGGTCCTGCATCAGCGCGATCAGCGGTGAGACGACAATGCCGCAGCCCTCGCGCAGCAGGGCCGGCACCTGGTAGCACAGCGACTTGCCGCCGCCGGTGGGCATCAGTACCAGCGCGTCGTTGCCGGCGGTGACGTGTTCGACGATGGCCTGCTGGTTGCCGCGGAAGGCGTCGTAGCCGAAGACGCGCTTCAGCAGTTCGTGGGCGGGGGAAGACATGCCGCCTAGGATAACTGCCCGGTCAAGCCCGGCCGCCCGCTCGCACCCCGTGTCCGCGTCGGGAAAACCGGGGCATGTTCATGTTCGGCGCAGGGCACGAGGCGGCGCGCCTGCACGCGTTACCGCACCGGACCGGAACATCGGCCATCCGGCGCACCCGCCGGCCCATCCGGACAAGCGCCCGCTTCACGAAAGCGGGCGCGCCGACGGCGGGGGGATCTGGCAGGCGGATGAAGCAGGGTCCAGGGGTGCGCCGCGCGCAACCCTGGAAAACCGCAGGGCGAACGCCCGAAGGTCTACTGCGACCACTCACATGATCCCTCTGGAGAACAGCCCCCTTGAGTAAAGGGGGCGCGCCGGAGGCGGGGGGATCTGGCAGGCGGATGAAGCAGGGTCCAGGGGTGCGCCGTGCGCAACCCTGGAAAACCGCAGGGCGAACGCCCGAAGGTTTACTGCAGCAGCGAGCGCAGCATCCAGGCGTACTTTTCGTGGGTCTGCAGGCGCTGGGTCAGCAGGTCCTCGCTGGGAGCGTCGCCCGCCTTCCCGGCCTGTTCCAGGACCCTGCGCGCGGTCCGGCACACCGCTTCATTGCCCTGTACCAGCTGCCGCACCATCTCGCGCCAGTCGGCGCTGTCGGTCAGCCCCGGTTCCTCGGCGATGGAGGTCAGCGCGACGAACTCGCGGTACGAGCCGGGGGCGTTGAAGCCCAGTGCGCGGATGCGTTCGGCGATCTCGTCCAGCGCGGTCCATTGTTCGGTGTACTGCGCCTCGAACATGGTGTGCAGGGAATTGAACATCGACCCGGTGACGTTCCAGTGGAAGTTGTGGGTCTTCAGATACAGCGTGTAGGCGTCGGCGAGGAAGTGCGACAGACCGTCGGCGACCTTCTTGCGATCGGCGTCCTTGATCCCGATATCGATGCCCGGCGCCGACGGCGCGGAGGCGGCCAGCTTCTTCTTGCCGGCTTCGGGTTTGCTGCTGTTCTTGGCCTTGGCCATGACGCTTTACTCCTTGTCGGGTTGAATGGCTTCACAATAGCGCCATCGGGACCATACCGGTATTTCAAGTTTTCTCGTTGAACGATTGATGAGCGCTATCGAAAAGGACACTGCCGCGCGCCTGCGCGAAGCCCGCACGGCCATCGACGGGGCGATGAGCCGCGACCGCGGGCGACTGCTCGGGCTGTGGTCGCGCTGGCAGGGCCGGCCGGCCGATGCCGCCGCCGAAGCGGCGTTCCGCGGCCTGCTGGAACAGTCCCGGGGCCAGCGCCGGCGGCGTGCGGCGCAGCCGGTCGCGATCAGCATGGACGACGCGCTGCCGATCGCGCGTGAAGCCGAGCGGATCACCGCGCTGATCCGCGACCACCAGGTGGTGGTGATCGCCGGCGAGACCGGTTCGGGCAAGACCACCCAGCTGCCCAAGCTGTGCCTGGCCGCCGGGCGCGGCGAGGCCGGCATGATCGGCTGCACCCAGCCGCGGCGCATCGCCGCGCGCGCGGTGGCCACCCGCGTGGCCGAGGAACTGGGCAGCGAACTGGGCACGGTGGTCGGCTACCAGGTGCGCTTCACCGACAAGGTCGGCGAGGACAGCCGCATCAAGTTCATGACCGACGGCATCCTGCTGGCCGAGATCGCGTCCGACCGCTGGCTGTCGCGTTACGACACGCTGATCATCGACGAGGCGCACGAACGCAGCCTCAACATCGATTTCCTGCTCGGCTATCTCAAGCAGCTGCTGCGCCGGCGCCCGGACCTGAAGCTGGTGGTGACCTCGGCGACCATCGACACCGAGCGCTTCTCGCGTCATTTCGACGATGCGCCGGTGGTCAGCGTCGAGGGCCGCACCTACCCGGTGGAAGTGCGCTACCGGCCGCTGGACGAGGCGCGGCCGGCGCCGGTCGCAGAGGGCAGGGGCGGTGGACGCGGGCGCGGCGACGATGCCGACTCGGACCCGGTGTCGGTCAATGACGCCATCGTCGCCGCGGTCGACGAGATCACCCGCCTGGATCCGCGCGGCGACGTGCTGGTGTTCCTGCCCGGCGAGCGCGAGATCCGCGACGCGCACCAGGCGCTGGAACGGCGCAAGTACCGCGAGACCGAGGTGCTGCCGCTGTACGCGCGGCTCTCGGCCAAGGACCAGGACCGGGTGTTCAACCCGGGGCCGAAGCGGCGCCTGGTGCTGACCACCAACGTCGCCGAGACCTCGCTGACGGTGCCGCGCATCCGGTACGTGGTCGATCCGGGCTACGCCCGGGTCAAGCGCTACAGCCCGCGGCAGAAGCTGGACCGGCTGCACATCGAACCGGTGTCGCAGGCCAGCGCCAACCAGCGCAAGGGCCGCTGCGGGCGTATCGCCGAGGGCGTGTGCTACCGCCTGTACGCCGAGGCTGATTTCCAGGCGCGCCCGGAATTCACCGATCCGGAGATCCGCCGTTCCTCGCTGGCCGGGGTGATCCTGCGCATGCTGCAGCTGGGCCTCGGGCGGATCGAGGATTTCCCGTTCCTGGAGCCGCCGGACGAACGCGCGGTCGCCGACGGCTGGCAGCAGCTGGCCGAGCTGGGCGCGATCGACGGCGAGCGCAAGCTCACCGCCATCGGCCGGCAGATGGCGCGGTTGCCGGTGGACGTGAAGCTGGCGCGCATGCTGGTGGCCGCGCAGAAGGCCGGCTGTCTGCACGAGATGCTGGTGATCGCCTCCTTCCTGGGCATCCAGGACCCGCGCGAACGGCCGCCGGAAGCGCGCGAGGCCGCCGACAACGCGCATGCGGCCTTCGCCGACCCGCGTTCGGAATTCCTCGGCATCCTGCGCCTGTGGGAAGGCTACCGGGCCGCGCACGAAGACCTGACCCAATCCAAACTGCGCGACTGGTGCGGCCGGCATTTCCTCGGCTTCCTGCGCATGCGCGAATGGCGCGAACTGCACCGCCAGCTGCGCCTGCTGTGCGAGGAGCTGGGCTGGGACAGCAGCAGCGATGGCGCCTTCGGCACGGCGCTGCTTGCCGCGCCGGCCGCGCTGCCGGCAGGCGGCGATGGCGAAGCCAGGCGCAAGGCCACGCGCGGCGAACTGCACAAGGCGGCGCGGCTGGCACGCGAAGGCGCGAAGCCGGCGCAATCGGTGACCGGGCCGGATGTCCCGGGGTCCGGCGCAGCCGCCCGGCCAGGCAAGGCAAAAACCGACTCCGCCCCCGGTTCCGCCGCGGTACCGGAGAAGGTGCGGGTGGCGGCCTACCAGGCGCTGCACCGGGCGATCCTCGCCGGGCTGCCGACGCAGATCGGCCACCGTACCGAGAAGGGCGACTTCCAGGCGCCGCGCCAGCGCCGCTTCCACCTGTTCCCGGGCTCGGCGCTGGCCAGGCGGCCGCCGCCGTGGGTGCTGAGCGCGACCCTGCTCGATACCCAGCGCGTATGGGGCCTGACCAATGCCGCCATCGAGCCGGACTGGGCGATCGCCGAGCTGCCGCACCTGCTGGCGCGCAAGCATTTCGACCCGCACTGGTCGCGTGCCCAGGGCCAGGTGCTGGCGGCCGAGCAGATCAGCCTGTTCGGGCTGGTGCTGGCGCCGCGCAAGCCGGTGCATTACGGCCGCATCAACCCGGGCGAAGCGCACGACATCTTCGTGCGGCAGGCGCTGGTCACCGGTGAGATCAACACCCGTGCCGGCTTCGTCGCCGACAACCTCAAGGTGCTGGAGCAGGCGCGCGAGGAGGAAGCCAAGCTGCGCCGCGCCGGCATCGTCGCCGACGAGGACTGGCAGGCGCGCTGGTACCTGGGCCGCATTCCGGCCGATATCCATTCGGCCAGTGGGCTGGATGCCTGGTGGAAGGCGTTGCCGCCCGGGCAGCAGCGCACGCTGCGCTGGTCGCTGACCGACCTGCTGCCGGGCGAAGGCAGCGAGCAGGAGCGGTATCCGAAATATTTCGCGCTGGGCGATGCGCGGCTGGCGATGCATTACCGCTTCGAGCCCGGCGCGGCGGACGACGGCGTCACCCTCGACGTGCCGCTGCACCTGCTCAACGCGCTGGACCCGGCGCGGCTGTCATGGCTGGCGCCGGGCTTCGTCGCCGACAAGGCCGCGGCACTGATCCGCAGCCTGCCCAAGGCGATGCGCCGCAACTACGTGCCGGCACCGGACTTCGCCCGCGCCTTCTTCGAGGCATGGCCGCAGCCCTCGGCCGACGACATCCGCGGTGAACTTGCGCGGTTCCTGTCGAAAGCCACCGGCGCGGCGGTGGCCGCCACCGATTTCGACGAGGCGGCGCTGGAGCCGCACCTGCGCATGAACCTGCGCCTGGCCGATGCCGAGGGCCGGCTGCTGGCGATGTCGCGCGATCTCGATGCGCTGCGCGCACGCTTCGGCGAGCGCGCCGGGCAGGCGTTCGCGGCGCGTGCCGGCAAGGCGCTGGCTGCCGAGGGGCTGCGCGAATTCCCGGCCGGCGCCATTCCCGGGCAGGTGCCCGGCGAAGCCGGCGTGCCGGCGTATCCGGCGCTGGTCGATACCGGCGAGACGGCGGCGCTGCGCATCTTCGCCGACCGCAACGCGGCGCTGCTGGCGCATCCGGGCGGGGTGCGGCGCCTGCTGGAAATCGCCCTGGCCGACAAGGTCAAGCAGGCCCGCAAGCAGTTGCCGGTATCGCCCAAGACCGGGTTGCTGTATGCGGCCATCGAATCGCAGGAAAGGCTGCGCGGCGACCTGGTCGATGCGGCCATGAACGCGGTGCTGGCCGATGGCCTGGGCGAGATCCGCTCGGCGGAGGCTTTCGAGCTGCGCCGTGCCGATGCCGGCAAGCGCCTGTTCGGCGAAGCGATGGAGCGGCTGCGCCTGGCCGAGACCATCCTCGGCCTGGTGGGCGAGCTCAAGCCGCTGCTGGAAGCGCCGTTGATGGGCTGGGCGCGCGGCAACCTCGACGACATGGAACGGCAGCTGGCGTCGCTGGTCCACGCCGGCTTCCTGCGACAGACCCCCGCCGACGCGCTGGCGCAGTTCCCGCGCTACCTGAAGGCGATGATCCTGCGCAGCGAACGCGCCAAGCGCGACCCGCCGCGCGACCAGGCGCGCATGCTTGAGCTCAAGCCCTTCGTCGATGCGCTGGAGGAGGCGCGGCTGCAGGGTCAGGCCGCGCACCCGCAATGGTCGGCGCTGCGCTGGGACATCGAGGAACTGCGGGTATCGCTGTTCGCGCAGGAACTGGGCTTCCGCTCCGGCATCTCGCCGAAGAAGCTGGCGCAGCGGGTCGCTTCACTGCGTGGTTGACCCCCTCGGCCGGGCCCGCCCGGCGGCGGGCCGCATCGGCCTCTACGGTGTCGCCGCGCGGTGCTGCTCGACGCAGCGCCTGCGTGCGGCGTTGACCTGATCGTGGGCATAGGCATGCTCGCGGCCGATGGCGCGGCGCAGGTTGTCCATGCGCGCCTCCAGCGCCTGGGTGCGCTTGGCGTCGGACGCGTTGTCGAGCTGCTCGCCGAGCATCGCCATCTGCTGCTGGTAGGTCGCCACGCGGTCGTTGGAGGGCCCATAGATCGATGCGGTCGCGTTGGCGATGCACGCGCGCTCGGCGCTGCGATCCAGTTCCGCCGGTGCCGGCGGCGGCGGGCTGCCGCTCTCGCGCAGCGGCGACGGTTCCGGCTCGCCGGCTTCCATGGGCGGCGCCGGCGGTGGCGCTGCCGGCAGGCGCTCGCTGCGCAGCTTCATGGGCTGCGCGTTGGCGTCGCAGGGGTGCTCGGAATAGGCGGTTTCCCCGGACTTTCCCTTGCATTTGTAGACCTGGGCCGATGCTCCTGCCGGCAGCAGGAACAGCAGCATGAGCAACAGCAGGGCAGGCATGGCAGGCATGGCAGGCATGGCGGACCGGGGCAGGGTGCGGGCGCCGCGGTTCGCGGCGCCAGGGGGCGCCCGCCAGGGCGGGCGCATGGATGGACGCAGGTTACTTGGTGCGGCGTACCTTGGCGCGGGTATTGAGCCCGTCGACCTGCAGGTACCACACCCCCATCAGCCCGGGGCTGATCTGTACCCCCGGCGCCTGCTTGCGGATGCCGGAGGCGCGGGCGTCGTCGGTCTGTTCCCATACCTGGCCGTTGTCCAGGGTGTACTGCCGGCCCTTGCCGAAACCGTTGAATTCGCCGACCAGCGTGGCCTTGATCGGCTCGCTGGAGCCGAAATCGAAGAAGCCGCGGTTCTTCACGATCACTTCCTGTCGGCCTTCCTCGCGCGCCTGTTCCAGCGCGGTGGCGGTGGCATTGCGCACCTTGCCCTGCAGCCAGGCGTTGAGCGTGGCCAGCTCGTCGGGCGAGAGCTTGTCCAGGCCGGCGGCCTTGAACTCGGCGGTGGACATCTGCTGCTGCAGGTCGCCTTCGACGACGCGTTGCGCCTGGGCGGCGAAGGCCGGCGCGAGCAGCAGGGTGGCGGTGAGCAGGAGGGAAAGGCGCGACGGCTGCATGGGCGATTGTTCCCGTGGATGGTTGGGCGCTAGTGTAGGGGCATCCGCCCGCCATCAACCGCTGTGAACCGTTCTTCCCTCTCCGGCCTGGATGCCCTGCTGCAACGCCCGTCCTGTGGCGCCCTTTCCGATCCGCTGCGGGAGGCGCTGCTGGCTGCCTGGCGGCAACCCGGGACCGACACCCAGCCGCGGCTGCCGTGGCCGGTACTGGCCGACACGCTCGATGCGCTGGCCCTGCTGTCCGCCGACGAGGCGGTGATCGCCGCCGCGCTGCTGTTCGATCTGCCCGGCCTGCGCGCACGCCTGGTGGAACTGCCGCTGGGCAACGCCGCGGCCGCGGTGCGCGGGTTGCTCGACGGGCAGGACGCCGCCGACCAGGTGTGGGCGCTGCACGCCGGGCGCGAGGCCGGGCGCAACAGCGAAGGCCTGCGCCGGCTGCTGCTGTCCATCGTCCACGACCTGCGCGTGGTGCCGGTGCTGCTGGCGCGGCAACTGGCCTGCATGCGCGCGGCCGACCGCAGCCCCGAGGAACAGCGCCGCGCGCTGGCGCAGCTGACCCGCGACATCCACGCGCCGCTGGCCAACCGGCTGGGCATCTGGCAGTTGAAGTGGGAGCTGGAGGACCTGGCGTTCCGCTTCCTGGAACCGGATACCTACCGCCACATCGCACGCGAAGTGGACGAAACCCGGCTGGCGCGCGAGCGCTACGTCGAAGCGGTCAAGCGGCGCCTGTCGGCGGCACTGGGCGAGCACGGCATCCGCGCCGAGGTCAGCGGCCGGCCCAAGCACATCTACAGCATCTGGCGGAAGATGCAGAAGAAGAAGCTGGCCTTCGAGCAGCTCTACGACCTGCGCGCGGTGCGGGTGATGGTGGACGACGTGGCCGCCTGCTATGCCGCGCTGGGCGTGGTGCACGCGCTGTGGACGCCGATCCCCAGCGAATTCGACGACTATATCGCCCGGCCCAAGGCCAACGACTACCGCTCGCTGCATACCGCGGTGATCGGCCCGGAAGGGCGCACCGTGGAGGTGCAGATCCGCACCCACGAGATGCACGCGCAGGCCGAACTGGGCGTGGCCGCGCACTGGAAGTACAAGGAGGGCGGCAAGGGCGCGGAGAAGGCCTTCGACCGCAAGATCACCTGGATGCGGCAGTTGCTGGAGCAGGCGCAGGACGCGGCCAATCCCGAGGACCTGGCCGGTGCGCTGGATGCCGAGCTGATCGAGGACCGGGTCTACGCGCTCAGTCCCAAGGGCGAGGTGATGGACCTGCCGGCCGGCGCCACGCCGCTGGATTTCGCTTACCACGTCCATACCATGGTCGGGCACCGTTGCCGCGGCGCCAAGGTCAACGGCCGCATCGTGCCGCTGACCTACCGCCTGCGCAGCGGCGACCGGGTCGAGATCATGACCGCCCGCGACGCCGACCCGCGCCGCGACTGGCTGCTGCCGGCCAACGGCTTCCTCGCCAGCAGCCGTTCGCGCGAGAAGGTCCGTACCTGGTTCCACAAGCTCGACCGCGCGCGCAACGTGCAGGCCGGGCGCGAACTGCTGGACCGCGAGCTCAAGCGGCTGGGCCTGCAGCAGGCCGACCTGATGCTGGCGGCCAGGCGCTTCCATGCCGACAGCGTCGATGACCTGTACATCCAGGTCGCGCTTGGCGACACCGGGCCCAGCCAGGTCAGCCGCGCGTTGCTGGAAGCGGAGAAGGAGAAGCACCAGCCGGCCGTGGCCGCGCCGCCGCTGCCGCGGCCGACCGCGCGCCGCGAGGGCATCGGCCGTTCCGATTTCACCGTGCAGGGCGTGGGCAACCTGCTGGTGCAGCTGGCGCGCTGCTGCCAGCCGGTGGCCGGCGAGCCGATCACCGGCTACCTCACCCGTACCCGCGGCGTCACCGTGCACCGCGCCGATTGCCCGGCGCTGGCGCGGCTGTCGGCCGCGCACCCTGAGCGCGTGCTGCCGGTGGAGTGGGGCCGCGCCGGCGCGGGCTACGAGGTGGACGTGATGGTCCGCGCCATGGACCGGCGCTGGTTGCTGAAGGACATCACCAACCTGATCGCGCAGGAGGACGCCTACGTGCTCAACATCAACAGCGACCCGCTGCGCGACAGCGGCCGCATGCAGCTGCGGTTGCGGCTGAAGGTGAGCGACTACGGCCAGTTGTCCACGCTGCTGGGCAAGCTCGACGCCTTGCCCGGGGTGGACGAAGCGCGGCGCATGGGGTGAGGCCGGCGTCGCCGGCGAGATCATGGCGGGCTGCTAGGCTGGCCGCATGCACAAGGCCCATTCTCGCCTGCCCAGATGGCTGTCGTTGCCCGTCGGCCGCGTGCACCTGTACGCGCGCTGGTGGGTGGCGCGTGGCTGGGACAGCCCGCGCGCCTGGCGTTCGATCGTCATCGGACTGGTGCTGCTGGCGCTGTTGCTGACCGCGTTCCGGCAGCCGCTGGCGAACCTGCTGTGGCCGGAAACCAAGATCCAGCGCCTGCTCGACGATGGCCATCGCGCGCTGCGCCAGGGCCACCTGTCCGCGGCCGATGGCAGTGGCGCGCGCGAGCTGTTCGAGGCGGCGGCGGCACTGGATCCGGATCGCAGCGACGCGCGCGACGCATTGGCCGACACCGGCCGCGCGGCGCTGGAGCAGGCGCGGCGGCAGCTGGCCGCCGGCGACGTGCCGGCCACGCGCGCGGCGCTGGAACTGGCGCGGCAGCTGCAGGTGCCCCAGGCGGAGCTCGACGCCATCGCCTCGGGCCTGCACCGCCAGGCGCGGGAGCCGGAGCGCGTCGAGGACCTGCTGCGGCGCGCCGAGGCGGCGCAGGCGCAGGGGCGGCTGGACGCGGGCGCCGACAGCGCGCTGCCGTTGTACCAGCGGGTGCTGGCGGTGCGGCCGGACCACCTGCAGGCACTGCAGGGGCGCGACGATGCCCTGTCCGACCTGCTGGCCGCGGCGGTGGCCGCGGCGCAGCGCGACCAGACCCAGGTGGCGGCCGCCCTGTTGCACCGGGTGCAAGGCTACGACCCCGGGCACGCAGAATTGCCCGCGGCCCGCGCCGCGCTGAATGCCGCGCTGGACCGGCGCCGGGCACAGGCCGCGCGTGACCTGGCGCGCGGGCGCCTGCGCCAGGCCGCGGACGGCTATGCCAAGGTGCTCGCGGCGGGCGACGACCCGGTGGCACGCCAGGGGCTGCGGCAGGTGGCGCGGGCCTGGGCCGGTGAAGCCGCACGCCTGGCCGGCGACTTTCATTTCGAACAGGCGCGGCAGGCCCTGGAGCAGGCCCGCGCGCTGGCGCCGGGCGGCCCCGAGGTGGCCGCCGCCGAACAGGCGCTGCAACGTGCGCAGGGCGCACGCCGGGCACTGGAAACGCGGCTGCCGGCTGCCGAGCGCGAGCGCCAGGTACGGGTGCTGCTGGCGCAGATGGAGAGCGCGGCGTCACAGGGGCAATGGCTGTTGCCGCCCGGTGCCAGCGCCTATGACCGTTTCAAGGCCGCACAGGCGCTGGCGCCCGGCGATGCGCGGGTGAAGCAGGCTGGCGCCCGCATCCTGCCCGCCGCGCGCGACTGCCTGGACCGGCATCTGCAGGGCAACCGCCTGCAGGCGGCGCGCACCTGCCTGGATGCGTGGCAGGCGCTGGCGCCGGGCGATCCGCTGTTGCCGGCAGCGCGGCGGCGGCTGGCGCAGCGCTGGCTGGCGGTCGGCAGCGAACGGCTCGGCGCCGGCGATGTGGCGTTCGCCAGCCGCGCGCTGGAACAGGCACGCGCGCTGGATCCGGCGATCCCGGAGCTGCCGGCTTTCGCCGAACGCCTGGGTAACGCCAGGCGCTAGGTGTGATCTCTCAGTAGGTTGTTCATCCGGGGCATCGCTGGAAGATGGGGGTTACGACACCAACCCAGCCCCCAGGAGCCCCGGATGAACCTGCATAAACATGCCCGTTTGACGCCTCGCGGTCGAGCCCTGCTTGTGGAGCGCATCCTCGTGCAGGGCCTGCGCATCGAAGAGGCCGCCCACGCGGCCGGCGTGAGCGTGCGCACGGCCTACAAGTGGCTCAAGCGATACCGGGAGGAAGGCCCTGCGGGTCTGGTTGACCGCAGCTCCCGGCCGCAGACCTGCCCCCATGCCACGCCGCCGGCCATCGTGGCGCAGGTGCTGGAGCAGCGTCGCTCGCGCCGGACCTATCGCCAGATCGCCCAGCGACTGCCCGTGGCGCCCAGCACCATCGCCCGGTTGCTGCGCCGTGCCGGGCTGCATCGCCTGGCCGAACTGGAACCGGCGCTGCCGGAGAACCGCTACGAGTACGCCCGGCCCGGCCAACTGCTGCATCTGGACATCAAGAAGCTGGGGCGAATCGGTTCCCCGGGCCACCGTGTGACCGGCGACCGCTCGCACCGGCACCGGGGCATCGGCTGGGAATACGTCCACCTGGCCATCGACGACCACTCGCGCGTGGCCTTTGCCTCCATCGCGCCGGACGAGCGCGGAACCAGTGCCTGCAAGGCCCTGATCCGCACGGTGCGTTACTACCGCAGCCTAGGCGTGCGCTTCGAGCGGGTGTTGACCGACAACGGCACGTGCTACAGGTCGCGCCGCTTCCAGCGCCTGGTCCGTCGCCTCGGCCTGCGCCACCTGCGCACGCGCCCCTACACCCCGCGCACCAACGGCAAGGCCGAGCGCCTGGTACAGACCAGCCTGCGCGAGTGGGCCTATGCCCGCGCCTACGACAACTCCGTGCAGCGGGCCGGCGCCCTCCATGACTGGCTGCACCACTACAACTGGCACCGGCTCCACGCCAGCCTAGGCTACAAGCCGCCCATCTCCCGAATCCCGCTGAACAACGTACTGGGTTTACACAGCTAGGACAGGAACACCCGCGCCACCACCTCGCGTGCGGCATCCATCGAGAAGTGGCGGGCGATGTTGTCCAGGCCGTTGCCCGACAGTCGCCGCCACAGGGCTTCATCGTCATGCAGCCGTACCACCGCGTCGGCGAACGCCCTGGCGTCGTCGGCGACCAGCACATCCTCGCCGTCGTGCAGGTGCATGCCCTCGGCGGCGCAGTGCGTGGCCACCACCGGCTGGCCATGGGCCATGCTCAGGTTGATCTTGCCCTTCACCCCGGCGCCGAAGCGCAGCGGTGCCACCGCGACGCGGCCGCCCGCCATCCACGGCACCACGTCGGGCACGTAGCCATGCACCTGCACGCCCGGCTGCGTGGCCGCCAGCGCCCGCAGGCTGTCGGGCACGTCGGCGCCGATGCAGTGGAAGCGGATCCCCGGCAGGCGTTGCCGGATCAACGGGAATACCTCGCCGATGAACCACTGCATCGCATCCAGGTTCGGCGGGTGGTTGAAGCCGCCGACGAACACCAGCCCCTGCCGCTGTGCCCAGTCCAGCCCCCGGCCGGCGACTTCATGCAGGTTGGACAGCAGTTCCACCCGCACCGAAGGCGCGTCGACGGCCAACTGCTGTTTCTCGGCGGCGCTGACCAGCAGGGTGACATCGGTCGCGGCCATCACCGCCAGCTCGCTGGCACGGGTGCGCTCGGCGCCGCGCGCCAGGCGCGGGTCGCCGCTGAGCTCGGCACCGCGGCGTTCGCGCAGGTAGTGCAGGTCCACCGTGTCGAACACGGTGCGCGCCTGCGGCGCGTGGCGCCGCAGCAGCGGCAGGCACTCGGTGGCGACGTGGTGGCGCACCAGCATCGCCACCTGGAAGCGCGGGCCATGCGTGCGCAGCCAGGAGCCCACGCCCTGCAGCCACGGCGCGTGCCACACCTCCACGCCCAGTACCTGCAGGGCCTGGGTGGCGGCGCCGCCGTGTTCGCCGCGGGTGGGCAGGAACACCACGTGCGCGCCGCCGGCCAGCAGCATGCGGATCAGGTTGAACTGGCGCAGCGAGGCCGAATCGCGGTCCGGGCGCGGCACCGACTCGTCGATGATCAACACCTGGCGCTGGCCGCGGTGCACGAGCGCGGGGCCGGGCACGCTGCCGGCCGGCAGCTGCCGCGCCAGCGCAGCGCGCCATGCGTCGGCGAACACCTGCTGGTTGCGGACCTGCCAGGCCTTGATCCCGCTGCCGGTGTCGGTGCCGTTGCTGGTGCCTTCGTCGTGCACGACGCGGCTGGCCGGCTGCACCAGCACGCGGCGGCCGGCGGCGCGCACCTTGAACGCCAGGTCGGTGTCCTCGTAGTAGGCCGGCGCATAGCGCGCGTCCAACCCGCCGAGCTGCTCGAACAGCGCGCGCGGAATGGCCAGGGCCGCGCCGGAGCAGTAGTCGGCGTCGCGCAGGCTGGCGTAGCGCGGGTCCTCGGCCGATTCGAAACGGCCGTAACTCCAGCAGCTGCCGTCGTCGAACACGATACCGCCCGACTCCTGCAGGCGGCCGTCCGGGTACAGCAGCTGCGCGCCGACCAGCCCGGCCTCCGGGACTTGGGCGAAGGTGTCGAGCAGGGCGTCCAGCCAGCCCGGCTGTGGCACGGTGTCGTTGTTCAGCAGCACCACGTACTGCCCGCGGGCCAGCCGCAGGCCATCGTTGCAGGCGGCGATGAAGCCGCCGTTGTGCGCGCGGCGGTGATGGCGCAGGCCGTCGATCGCCGCCATCCAGGCCGCGGTATCGTCGCTGCTGCCATCGTCGATCACCAGGATCTCGCAGGCCGCGGCGGGCGGGTGCGCGGCCAGGGCGCGCAGGCATGCCAGGGTATGCGCCGCATGGTTGTAGACCGGGATCACGATGCTGGCGACCGGTTGCGCGCTGGCGGGCACGGCGAACGGCGCGAAGGCGGCAGCGGCAGGTGCGTACAGCGGCTCGCGCCGTGGCGGCGGCGGCCGCCGCAGGCGCACGCCGACGCGCTGCAGGGTGGCGCGCCAGCCGCGGGTACGCAGGCTGGCCAGGCCGCGGCGGATCAGGCCGACGATGCGGGCGAGGTGGTAGCGCGCATCGGCCGGGGACATCGACATTCGGTTGCAACTCCAGCTTAAGCAGGTGGGGGCCGGCAGCGGTGCGGTGGCGCGAGGCTGCGTTAGACTCGCCTGAACCTACATTCTCGCATCCCCGTGCCGCGACGCTACGATACCGACGAACTGGACGACGATACCGACGCGCCGGGCACGCCCTGGCGCAACCGGCTGATCACCTGGGGCCTGGCGGGCGTCGCCCTCGGCCTGGGGTTCCTGATCCCGTACACGCTGTACCTGAACTCGCAGGTGACCCAGCGCTTCGGCGAGCTGCGCTGGCAGATCCCGACCCGCGTCTATGCCCGGCCGCTGGTGCTGGCGCCGGGTGGGGCGATGAATGCCGGTACGCTCAAGACCGAGCTGGCGGCGTCGGCCTATCGCGACGACGGCATCGGCCAGAGCCCGGGTACCTACCGGCTGCAGGATGGCCGCTTCACCATTTCCAGCCGCGGCTACGTCGACGTGGACGGGCGCGTGGCGCCGCGCCGGATCGAGGTGGTGGTTTCCGGCGGCCAGGTCGCCTCGCTGCGCGACGCCACCGAGCGCAAGGCGCTCAAGGCCGCGCGCCTGGACCCGGCGCGCATCGCCACGCTGTACGGGCAGAAGCAGGAGGAGCGGCGGCTGGTGCGCATCGGCGATGCGCCGGAGCTGTTGGTCACCGGCCTGCAGGCGGTGGAGGACAGGGATTTCAAAAGCCACCACGGCATCGACCTGAGCGGCATCGTGCGCGCGGTCTGGGTGACGGTGCGCTCCGGCGGCAAGGTGCGCCAGGGCGCCAGTACGCTGACCCAGCAGCTGGCGCGCAGCGGCCTGCTCGGGATCGGCAAGGAACAGACCCTCACCCGCAAGTTCAACGAGGTGCTGTACGCGCTGATCATGGAGGCGCGCTACGACAAGCCGGTGATCCTGGAGGCCTACCTCAACCAAGTCTACCTGGGGCAGCGCGGCAGCCAGGCGATCCATGGCGTGGCGTCGGGTGCCGAATTCTGGTTCGGGCGCGACCTCAATGCGCTGACCACCGAGCAGGTGGCGCTGCTGATCGGGCTGGTGAAGGGGCCGTCCTATTACGACCCGCGGCGCAACCCCGAGCGCGCGCTGGACCGGCGCAACTTCGTGCTCGGCAAGCTGCACGAAAGCGGGTTGATCGACACGGCCGAATACCAGCGCGCGCTGAAGGCACCGCTGGGCGTGCCGAAGGTGCCGGGGCTGGTGGCGGCCAACCGCTTCCCGGCCTACATCGACCTGGTCCGCCGCCAGCTCGGCCATGACTACCCGGAAAGCACCCTGCAGGGGGCGGGCCTCAACGTCCTCACCGGCATGTCGCCCTCGGCCCAGGCCTATGCCGAAGGCGCGGTGGCGCATACCGTCAAGTCGCTGGAGAGCAAGCGCCGCCCCGAGCTGCAGGCCGGGCTGGTGCTGACCGACGTGCACAACGGCGACGTGCTGGCGGTGGTCGGCAGCCGCGACGTCGCCGAACCGGGCTTCAACCGCGCCATCGACGCGCAGCGGCCGGTCGGTTCGCTGCTCAAGCCGTTCGTGTACCTGCTGGCGCTGGCACAGCCGGACCGCTGGTCGCTGGCGACCTGGGTCGAGGACACCCCGGTCACCGTACAGCTCAGCCGCGGGCGCAACTGGACCCCGGGCAACGCCGACAACCGCAGCCACGGCACGGTGCGCCTGATCGACGCGCTGGCCCGCTCCTACAACCAGGCCACGGTGCGGGTCGGCATGCAGGTCGGGCCCGAGCGCATCACCCAGCTGATCCATGTGCTGGCCGGGCTCAAGGCCGAGGCCAACCCGGCGGTGATCCTGGGCTCCACCGACCAGAGCCCCTACGGCATGGCGCAGCTGTACCAGTTCCTGGCGTCGGGCGGCGAGATCCAGCCGCTGCATGCCGTGCGCGGGGTGGTCGATGCCCAGGGCACGCTGCTCAAGCGCTACGACAAGACCCCGGCGCCGGCGCAGGAAGGCGACTCCATCGCCGCCAACCTGATCAGCGTGGCGCTGCAGCAGGTGGTGTCCAGCGGTACCGCGTCGGGGCTCAATGCCGACGGCCTGGGCCGGCTGCAGCCGGCCGGCAAGACCGGTACCACCAACGACGGCCGCGACAGCTGGTATGCCGGCTACACCGGCGACCACCTGGCGGTGGTGTGGATGGGCAACGACCAGAACGAGCAGGCCGGCCTGTTCGGCGCCACCGGCGCGATGCGGGTGTGGTCGGGCATCTTCCGCAACCTGCCGAGCCGGCCGCTGCGGGTGAACAGCAAGGGCCTGGACTGGCAGTACGTGGCCGCCGAGGGCAACAACAGCACCGACGAAGGCTGCCCGGGCGCACGCCGGCTGCCGTTCGTGGCCGGCTTCGCCCCGGCCTACGCGCCCTGTACGCCGCAGGCGGTGCCGGAAGAGGAGACCCAGGAAAGCGGCGGCTGGCGCAGCTGGTTCGGGCTGGACCGCAAGGAGCCGGCGGCGGCGTCAAGCACGCCTTCAGACGCACCTGCGCGATAATGGCGGCATGAACCACACGCTCCCGATCCATCGCGCACTGGCCGTCCTGGCCGTTTCCCTGGCCCTGGCCGCCTGCACCAGCACGCCGCCGCCGCCGCCACCGCCGGTCGATACGACCACGCCCGCCCAGCGCATGGCCGCGGTGCAGGCCGCTGCCGGTGCCGACGACAAGGAAGTGACGGTGCAGCCGCTGCGCGACCCGCAGGTGGACGACCTGCGCCAGATCGCCGGCGAACGCCGCGAGGTCGGCGACCTGGCCGGCGCCGCCGATGCGCTGGAGCAGGCGTTGCTGCTGGTCGAGGACGACCCGGCGATCCTGCAGGAACGCGCCGAGATCGCGCTGCTGCAGGGCGACTGGGGCCGCGCCGAGACGCTGGCGCGCAAGGCGGTGGCGCTCGGCTCGCGGACCGGGCCGCTGTGCCGGCGCCACTGGGCCACTATCGAGCAGACCCATCTGGCGCGGGTGGAGAAGGAAAACGCCACCTCGGCGCATGCGCAGATCGAAGGCTGCACGGTGCCGGGAATCAAGCGTTATTGACGGCGGGGCCGCCCCGGCCCCGATGCGCGCACGCCGATGTCGCTAGCCACCGCCAGCCGTGAAGCCCTCAGCGCCGACGGCGCGCTCGCCCGGCAACTGGACGCCTTCACCCCGCGTGCGGCGCAGCTGCGGCTGGCCGAGGCCATCGCCGACGCCTTCCAGCAGCGCGACGTGCTGCTGGCCGAGGCCGGCACCGGTACCGGCAAGACCTTCGCCTACCTGGTGCCGGCGCTGCTGTCCGGGCTGAAGACCATCGTCAGCACCGGTACCCGCGCGCTGCAGGACCAGCTCTACCACCGCGACCTGCCGCGGGTGCGCGCCGCGCTCGGGATCGGCCTCCGCAGCGCACTGCTCAAGGGCCGCGCCAACTACCTGTGCCGCTACCGGCTGGACCAGGCGCGCGGCGAACCGCGCTTCGCCTCGCCCGAGCAGGCCGCGCAGTTCCAGCGCATCGTCGCCTGGGCCGGGCGCACCCACTTTGGCGATGTCGCCGAGCTCGACGGGCTGGCCGACGACTCGCCGCTGCTGCCGATGGTCACCTCCACCGTCGACAACTGCCTGGGCAGCGACTGCCCGTTCTGGAGCGAGTGCTTCGTGGTGCAGGCGCGGCAACGCGCGCAGGACGCCGACCTGGTGGTGGTCAACCACCACCTGCTGCTGGCCGACCTGGCGCTCAAGCAGGAAGGCTTCGGCGAAATCCTGCCGGGCGCACAGGCATTCGTGATCGACGAGGCGCACCAGTTGCCGGAACTGGCGGCCGGCTTCTTCGGCGAGGGATTCGGCATGCGCCCGTGGCAGGAACTGGCACGCGACTGCCTGGCCGAGTGCCGCGGCGTGGCCGGTGCGCAGCCGGTGCTGCAGCAGCCGGTGGCGACGCTGGAAATGGCATTGCGGCAACTGCGCGCGGCGATGGAACCGTTGCCGCCGCGCGGTACCCGGTGGCGCGCGCTGGCGGTGCCCGACGTAGCGGAAGGCTTCGACGTGCTGGCCGCGGCGCTGGCCCAGCTGCGCGACGCGCTGGCTGTGCTGCGCGAGGCGTCGCCGGGTCTGGACGCGTGCCACGCACGCGCGCTCGAAGGCGCCGCGCGGCTGGCGCGCTGGCTGGGCGAGGATGCGCCGCTGCCCGATTTCGAAAGCGATGACGCCGACGTGGCCGCCGCCGGCAACGACGTGCTCTGGTACGAGCTGACGCCGCGCGGTTTCCGCTGCCAGCGCACGCCGCTGGACGTGTCCGGGCCGCTGCGCGAACACCGCCAGCGCTCGCACGCTGCCTGGGTGTTCACCTCGGCCACGCTGACCGTCGATGGCGACTTCGACCACCTGGCCGCGCGCCTGGGGCTGGATGATCCGCACACCCTGGTCCAGCCCAGCCCGTTCGACTGGCCGGTGCAGGCGCTGTGCTACCTGCCGCAGCAGCTGCCAGACCCGGCCGCGCGCGGCTTCGGCGCCGCGTTGATCGCCACCCTGCGCCCGGTGCTGGACGCCTCGCAGGGCCGTGCATTCCTGCTGTTCGCCTCGCACCGTGCGCTGCGCGAGGCCGCCGACGCGCTGCGCGGCGGGCCGTGGCCGCTGTTCGTGCAGGGCGAGGCACCACGCGCCAGCCTGCTGCAGCGCTTCCGCGAGTCGGGCAACGGCGTGCTGCTGGGCTCGGCCAGTTTCCGCGAAGGCGTGGACGTGGCCGGCGACGCGCTGAGCGTGGTGGTGATCGACAAGCTGCCCTTCGCCGCGCCGGACGACCCGGTGTACGAGGCGCGGCTGGACGCGATCCGCCGCGCCGGCGGCAACCCGTTCCGCGACGAACAGCTGCCGCAGGCGGTGATCGCGCTCAAGCAGGGCGTGGGCCGCTTGATCCGCAGCGAGAGCGACCGCGGCGTGCTGGTGCTGTGCGACCCGCGCCTGCTCAGCCGTGGCTACGGGCGCGTGTTCCTGGATTCGCTGCCGCCGTTCCGCCGCACCCGCGAACTGGCCGATGTGCAGGCGTTCTTTGCGCGACAATGGCAGCCCGATGCCGACGCGCCGGGCATGGAAACCGCCATGCCGTCCCCTCCCGATCCCGATGTGACCCCATGAAGCTGCTCGCCCTGGAAACCGCCACCGAAGCCTGTTCCGTCGCCCTGCATGTGGACGGGCAGGTGCTGGAACGCTTCGAGATCGCGCCGCGCCGGCATGCGGAACTGACCCTGCCGTGGGCGGAACAGCTGCTGGCCGAAGCCGGCATCGCCCGCGCGCAGCTGGACGCCATCGCCCTGGGCCGCGGCCCGGGCGCGTTCACCGGCGTGCGCCTGGCCATCGCCATCGCCCAGGGCATCGCCCTGGCGCTGGACCGGCCGCTGCTGCCGGTGTCCACGTTGCAGGTGCTGGCGATGCAGGCGCCCGGCGACGCCAGCCACGTGCTGGCCAGCATCGATGCGCGCATGGGCGAGGTCTACGCCGCGCGCTGCGTGCGCCGCGACGATGGCCTGTGGGACGAACAGGGCGCGGAAGTGGTGATTGCCCCGGATGCGCTGCAGCTGCCCGACGATGGCAGCCGCTGGGCCGGTGTCGGCACCGGTTTCGCCGCCGCCGAGGGGCTGCTGACCACGCGCCTGCAGGCCCGCCTGGCGTCGGTCGATGCGCAGGCGCTGCCGCGCGCATCGGACGTGCTGAAGATCGCCGTGCCGGCCTTCGCCTGCGGCGAGGGCATCGCCCCGGAGCGTGTGCAGCCGGCCTACCTGCGCGACAACGTCGCGCTCACGCTGGTCGAACAGCAGGCGCTGCGCGCTTCGCGCTGAGGGCGCCGGCGCGGACGGTGCCCGCCGTGACCGCGTTCCCGTCACGGCGGCCGGCCTGGCGCCGTGGCTGCTGGCCCTGGATCATCTGCGCTCGCCATCGAGCAGCGCATTGAGCTGCATGACGCGTGCGTCGGTGTAACGGGTGCCCTGCGCCGTCGCCGCCGGCCGGTAGCTGGCCAGTGCCTGCCGCACGCTGCCGTCGGCCACCCGCTGTGCGAGCGTGGCGCCGCCCTGGACGATCATCGCGCTGTGCACGCGCGGGCCGTTGGCATTGGCCAGCGCGGCGAACGTGGCCGGCAGGTTGCCGACATAGGTCAGGCTGTTGCCGACGAACAGCACGCGTTGCGGGGCTGCCGCCTGCATGGCACCCGCAGGTACCTGCATGCCGGCGACGAGCAGGGATAACAGCAGCATCCATCGACGCATGGGGACGATCCGTCCTGGGTGTGCCGGTTCGACCGGACTACCAGTCGATGGTTCCGCGGATCACCGTCTGCACCTGTCCACCGGACCACACGTCGCCGTGTTCGTCGACACGCAGTTCCAGCAGCGCGTCGTGGCCGACCTCGCGGCCCTGGCTGGCGCTGTAGCGGCCGCCGCGGCCGGGCAGCGCGCCGCGTTCGTCCAGCCACGCGGCGAGCACCGCATTGGCGGCGCCGGAGGCGGCGTCCTCGAAGCGACGGCCGTTGCCGACGAAGGCACGCACCGCCAGGTCGTGCGGCTGGCCATGGCTGCGGGCGTAGGCGAACACGCCCATCGCGCCCGTGGCTTCGGCCAGGGTGGCGATGGCGTCCCAGTCCGGGGCCAGGGCACGTAGCGTGGCCTCGTCGGCCAGCTCCACCAGCCACCAGCGGCGGCCGCCGTCCATCAGCACCGGCGGCAGCGTGCCCAGCGCCCAGCCGGCGATGGCCGGGCGCAGCCGCGCATCGGCGGCATCCACGACGTCCATCACCGACGCGCGCGGGGTGCGGATGGCGATGCGGCGGACGCCGTCGATCGTGTCCACCCGCAGCGGCAGCTGGCCGGCGATGCCGTCCTGCACCAGCAGGCCGTCGACCGGCGTGGCCAGGCCGCACTCCAGTACCGCGTGGGCGCTGCCGACGCTGGGGTGGCCGGCGAACGGCACTTCCTTCTGCGGCGCGAACATGCGGATGCGGTAGCTGCTGCCCGGCGTGGTGGGCGGGAACACGAAGGTGGTCTCGGGCAGGCGGGTCCAGCGGGCGATGGCCTGCATGGCATCGTCGTCCAGGCCGTCGGCGTCGAGCACCACGGCCAGCGGGTTGCCGGTGCCGGGGCGCGGGGCGAAGACGTCCAGTTGCAGGAAGCGGCGGGTGGTCATGCGGTGTTTCCGTGGTGAAGGGGGTTACCAGTCGAGGCGGCCGTCTATGACCGGCTGCACTTCGCCGCCGATCCAGACATGGCCCTCGGCGTCCAGCTGCACGTGCACCTCGCCGTTGCGGCCGCGCTCGCGACCCTGGCTGGCGCGGTACTGCTGCCCCGGCCCGAGCCGGCCCTGCGCCAGCAGGTGCGCGGCGACCAGCGCGTTAGCGCTGCCGGTCACCGGGTCCTCGTCGATACCGACGCCGGGGGCGAAGGCGCGCACCACGTACTGGTAGCCGACATCCGGCCGCGCCGCGGCGGCGAACACGGCGAGCTTGCCGTTGCCGGGCAGGGCGGCGATGGCCGCCAGTTCCGGCCGGTAGCGGCGCAGCGCGGCTTCGTCGCCGGCCTCCAGCAGCCACCAGTCCGGGCCGTTGTTCCACAGTGCCGGTGCCGCGCCCGGATGCGCCAGCGCGGCCAGCCCGGGCGGCAATGGCGGCGCGGCCAGGTCACGCTGCTGCGCGCGCGGGCTGCGCACGTGCAGCAGGCGGAAACGGCCGCCGCCCTGCACGCGCACCGGCAGCAGGCCGGCGGCACACTGCTGGAGCAGACCGCCCTGGTCGTCGGGGGTGGCCAGGCCGTACTCCACCGCCGCCCAGGCCGCGCCGACGCTGGGGTGGCCGGCGAAGGGCAGTTCCATCTTCGGGGTGAAGATGCGGATACGGTAGTCGGCGCCGGCTTCCGGTGGCAGGAAGAACACCGTCTCGGACAGGTTCAGCCAGGCGGCGATGGCCTGCATGGCGGCATCGTCCAGGCCGTCGGCATCGAGCACGACGCCCAGCGGGTTGCCGGCGCCCGGGCGCGCGGCGAAGACATCCAGTTGCAGATAGCGGCGTGCGTTCATGGTTACGGCCGGGACGGGGGCCGGCCAGCATAGGGCGGTCGCGCCCGCATCGCGAGCGCCCGGCCGGTCGCGGCATGCCGTCCGTACACGCCGGGACCGGCGTCGATGCGATGCCGCTGCCCACAACCGTCGGCGGCGCGGGGCGGGGCATGGCTATAGAATCGACGGTTCCGCCCGCCTGTCGGGTCTTTCCCCACCGTGAACCCCCACGCCAATGTCCTCTTCCCCCCTCGTCGATCGCTGGATCGTCCTCAAGTTCGGTGGCACCTCGGTGTCGCGTCGTCATCGTTGGAACACGATCGGGGAACTGGCGAAAAAACGTGCGGACGAGACCGGTGGCCGCGTGCTGGTGGTGGTGTCCGCGCTGTCGGGCGTGACCAATGAGCTGACCGCGATCGCCGATGGCGCCGCCGACAGCCGCGAGCGGGTGGCCGCGCTGGTTGCGCGCCACAACGCATTTCTGGCCGAGCTGGAACTGGGCGAGGAGGTGCTGGCCGCACGCCTGGCGGCACTGCAGGCGCTGCTCGACGACCCGCGCGCGGCGCAGCGCCCGCTGGACTGGCAGGCCGAGGTGCTGGGCCAGGGCGAACTGCTGTCCTCCACCATCGGCGCGGCCTACCTGCATGGCAATGGCCTGGATTTCGGCTGGATGGACGCCCGGCAGTGGCTGCACGCGCAGCCGCCGGCGCCGAACCAGAGCGCCTGGTCGCAGCGGCTGTCGGTGAACTGCCAGTGGCAGGGCGACGCCGGTTTCCGGCAGCGCTTCGCGGCCCAGTCCCCGCGCATGCTGATCACCCAGGGCTTCATCGCCCGCCACGGCGACGGCGGCACGGCGATCCTCGGCCGCGGCGGCTCGGACACCTCGGCCGCGTACTTCGGCGCGCTGCTGGGCGCCAGCCGGGTGGAGATCTGGACCGACGTGCCGGGCATGTTCAGCGCCAACCCGAAGGACGTGCCCGATGCGCGCCTGCTGACCCGGCTGGACTATTACGAAGCCCAGGAAATCGCCACCACCGGCGCCAAGGTGCTGCACCCGCGCTCGATCAAGCCGTGCCGCGACGCCGGCGTGCCGATGGCGATCCTCGATACCGAGCGTCCGCACATGCCCGGTACCAGCATCGACGGCAGCGCCGAGCCGGTCCCGGGAGTCAAGGCGATCAGCCGCCGCAACGGCATCGTGCTGGTGTCGATGGAAGGCATCGGCATGTGGCAGCAGGTCGGCTTCCTCGCCGACGTGTTCGACCTGTTCCGCAGGCACGGCCTGTCGGTGGACCTGATCGGCTCGGCCGAGACCAACGTCACCGTGTCGCTGGATCCGTCCGAGAACCTGGTCAGTACCGACGTGCTGGCGGCGTTGTCGGCCGACCTGTCGCAGATCTGCAAGGTCAAGGTGATCGTGCCGTGCGCGGCGATCACCCTGGTCGGCCGCGGCATGCGCTCGCTGCTGTACAAGCTCTCGGACGTGTGGGCCACGTTCGGCAAGGAGCGCGTGCACATGATCTCGCAGTCGTCCAACGACCTGAACCTGACCTTCGTGATCGACGAGGCCGACGCCGACGGCCTGCTGCCGATCCTGCACGACGAGCTGATCGACAGCGGCGCCATGCCGGTCTACGAGGAGCAGGTGTTCGGCCCGCGCTGGCGCGAGATCAGCGGCAGCGTGCGCCCGCGCCCGACGCCGTGGTGGCGCGCGCCGCAGTCGCGCGTGCAACTGCTGGAACTGGCCGCGCAGGGCACACCGCGCTACGTCTACCACCTGCCGACGGTACGCGCGCGCGCGCGCCAGCTGCAGGCGGTGGCGGCGCTGGACCGGCGCTACTACGCGATCAAGGCCAACCCGCATCCGGCCATCCTGCGCGCGCTGGCCGCGGAAGGCTTCGGCCTGGAGTGCGTCTCGCTGGGCGAGGTCGAGCACGTGTTCGAGGCGCTGCCGGAACTGGCGCCGTCGCGGGTGCTGTTCACCCCCAGCTTCGCCCCGATCGGCGAGTACGCCGCGGCGCTGGCGCGGGGCGTCAACGTCACCGTCGACAACGTCGAGCTGCTGCGGCGCTGGCCCGGGGTGTTCCGCGACCGCGTGCTGTGGCTGCGCATCGACCTGGGCCATGGCGATGGCCACCACCGCAAGGTCAACACCGGCGGCAAGGAAGCCAAGTTCGGCCTGTCGGCGCAGCGGGTGGACGAATTCATGGACGTGGCGCGCGGCATCGGCGTGCGCGTGACCGGCATCCACGCGCACCTGGGCAGCGGCGTTGAGAGCAGCGGCCACTGGAAGCAGGTGGTCGACGAACTGGCCGGTTTCGCGCGCCGCATCGGCAGCGTGGAGATCCTGGACATCGGCGGCGGCCTGCCGGTGCCGTACAGCGACGACGACGAGCCGTTCGACCTGGATGCCTGGGCCGCCGGCCTGGCCGAGGTCAAGGCGGTGCACCCGGCGTTCCAGCTGGCGGTCGAGCCGGGGCGCTTCCTGGTCGCCGAGGCCGGCGTGCTGCTGGCCCATGCCACCCAGGTGGTTGAGAAGGACGGCGTGCGCCGTGTCGGCCTGGACGCGGGCATGAACGCGCTGCTGCGCCCGGCGCTGTACGACGCCTGGCACGACATCGCCAACCTGTCGCGGCTGGACGACGCGCGCGATCTCGATTTCAGCGTGGTCGGCCCGATCTGCGAATCCAGCGACGTGTTCGCGCAGCGGGTCAAGCTGCCGTCCACCACCGCCCCCGACGACGTCATGCTGATCGCCGACGCCGGCGCCTACGGCTTCAGCATGGCCAGCCGCTACAACCACCGCGCGCTGCCGCACGAGGACATCATCGACGATGCGCGTTGACCGGCATGCCCCGCATTTCCTTTCGTTCCGCCGTACCGGGCTTGCGCCCCACGCGGCACCCCGCTTGATTCCGGATACGCCATGACAGCTTTCGACAAAGACCAGGTTACCCGCTTCCGTTTCGTCCGCTGCGACTTCGCCGCGGACACCGGCGTGGCGCAACTGGTTTACGCCTTCGACGACGGCCCGGAGATGACCGAAACCGTCACCGTGCCGGGCGCGCCGTTCCAGCTGGACGGCGCGCGTGCGGCGGCGGTGCAACGCGCGTTGCGCCTGCTGCACCTGATCGCCGGCGTGAGCTACTACAAGGCGGCGGTGCCGGCGCAGGTGGCCATCGACGGCTACGCCATCGACGCCGCAACCGCGGCGCTGGTGGAAACGGTCTATCTCAACGGCCTGGGCGAGTTCGCCTACCGCAACGGCCTGAACCTGCGCGGCCGGTTCCGGCTGCCGGTGGAGGCGCAGGCCGAACCGGCGGCGCAGCCGCTGGGCCTGCGCGAACACGCGCTGGTCGCCATCGGCGGCGGCAAGGATTCGCTGGTCAGCATCGAGGCGCTGCGCCATGCCGGCGTCGCCGCGACCGTCACCTGGATCGGCGGTTCGCAGCTGATCCGCGCCTGTGCCGAGCGTACCGGCCTGCCGATGCTCAACATCGGCCGCACGCTGGCGCCGGAGCTGTTCGAACTCAACCGCCAGGGTGCGTGGAACGGGCATATCCCGGTGACCGCGGTGAACTCGGCGATCATGGTGCTGGCGGCGCTGGCGCAGGGCGTGGACCAGGTGGTGTTCTCCAACGAACGCTCGGCCAGCTACGGCAGCCAGATCGCCGGCACCGGCGAGGTCAACCACCAGTGGTCCAAGGGCTGGGCGTTCGAGAAGGCGTTCGGCGAGCACGTGCAGCGGCACGTCGCCGCCGACCTGCACTACTACTCGCTGCTGCGGCCGCTGTCGGAGCTGGCGGTGGCGCGGCAGTTCGCCCGGACCGACTACTACGACGCGCATTTCTCCAGCTGCAACCGCAATTTCCACATCCTCGGCGAGCGTCCGGTGAACCGCTGGTGCGGGGTCTGCCCGAAGTGCCACTTCGTGTTCCTGGCGTTGGCCCCGTTCATGCCCAAGACCCGGCTGGTACGCATCTTCGGCCGCAACCTGCTCGACGACGGCGAGCAGGCCGGCGGCTTCGACGCGCTGCTGGAGTTCCAGGACCACAAACCGTTCGAGTGCGTGGGCGAGGGCCGGGAGTCGCGGGCGGCGATGGCAACGCTGGCGGCGCGCCCGGAATGGAAGGAGGACGTGCTGGTCAAGCGCTTCGCCAGTGTGATCCAGCCCACCCTGGCGGCCGACGAGCTGAAGCTCGAGCCGCTGCTGGTCATCGACGGCGAGCACCGCATCCCGGCCGCCCTGTGGGAGCGCCTGCGTGCGGATTTCGCAGCTTGAGGGCAAGCGCGTGGCGCTGTGGGGGTGGGGCCGCGAGGGCCGCGCCGCCTTCCACGCGCTGCGCGAACGCCTGCCCGGCCTGCCACTGACGCTGTTCTGCCCGCAGGCCGAAGCCGCCGCCGCGCACGCTGAAAGCGCGGGCGCGCTGCGGGTGGAAAGTGCGGTCACCGGCGAGGCCCTGGCGCGCTTCGACGTGGTGGTGAAGTCGCCCGGCATCAGCCCCTACACGCCCGAGGCGCTGCAGGCGCAGGCACAGGGCACGCAGTTCATCGGTGGCACCTCGCTGTGGTTCAGCGAGCACGCCCGCGCCGACGGCCGCCTGCCGGACACGGTGTGCGTGACCGGCACCAAGGGCAAGAGCACCACCACATCGCTGCTGGCGCACCTGCTGCGCGCGGCCGGGCACCGTACCGGGCTGGCCGGGAACATCGGCCTGCCGCTGCTGGAGGTGCTCGACCCGCAGCCGGCGCCGGAGTACTGGGCGGTGGAACTGTCCAGCTACCAGACCGGCGAGGTCGCGCGCAGCGGCGCGCGCCCGGACGTGGCCGTCGTGCTGAACATTTTTCCCGAACACCTGGACTGGCACGGCAGCGAGCAGCGCTACATCGACGACAAGCTGGCGCTGGTGACCGCCGGCCACCCGCGGGTGGCGGTGCTCAACGCCGCCGACGCGCACCTGCGCGCGCTGCAGCTGCCGCACAGCCAGGTGGTGTGGTTCAACCAGCCCGCCGGCTGGCACATGGTCGGCGAGGTGGTGCACCGCGGCGCGCAGCCGGTATTCGATACCTCCGACACGCCGCTGCCGGGGCGCCACAACCGCGGCAACCTGTGCGCGGTACTGGCGGCGCTGGAAGCACTGGGGCTGGACGCGGTGGCGCTGGCGCCGGCGGTGCGCAGCTTCCGCCCGTTGCCCAACCGCCTGCAGCTGCTGGGCGAGCGCGACGGCGTGCGCTGGGTCAACGACTCGATCAGCACCACGCCGCATGCGTCGCTGGCCGCGCTGGACTGCTTTGCCGGGCAGCGCATCGCGCTGCTGGTCGGCGGCCACGACCGCGGCGTGGACTGGCACGATTTCGCCGCGCACATGCGCGACAACGCGCCGCTGGAGATCGTCACCATGGGCGCCAACGGGCCGCGCATCCATGCTCTGCTGCAGCCGCTGGCCGATGCCGGCCGGTTCGGCCTGCATGCGGCCGGCGACCTGCCGCACGCGGTCGAACAGGCGCGCGCCGCGCTGGGCGGGCAGGGCGGGGTGGTGCTGCTGTCGCCGGGCGCGCCCAGCTTCGGCGCCTACCGCGACTACGTGGCGCGTGGCCGCCACTTCGCCGAACTGGCCGGCTTCGACCCGGACAGCATCAGCGCGATCCCGGGACTGGGCGTGGCCTGAGGCCCGGGGCCGCCGCGCATCCGCCGGGCGACGCAGGCCGCGGGGTGCCCGGCGTGGTGCCGGTGCGGCCCCTTTCACGCCCGCCGGGCATAGACTCGGAGCGGTGACCCAACCGGAGTACTCCCATGCGAACCATGCGCAAGTGGCAGGTGGCGTTGCTGGTGGCGTGCGCGTCGGCGGCAATGCCGGCGCTGGCCAAGCTGCAGCAGCGGCCGGTGGAATGGCAGCTGGACGGCACCCGCTACAGCGGCGTGCTGGTCTTCGATGACGAGGGCGACGCGCGTCGTCCGGGCGTGGTGATGGTGCCGAACTGGCGCGGGGTGAACGCTTCGGCGATCGACAAGGCCGGGCGTATCGCCGGCGACGACTACGTGGTGCTGGTGGCCGACGTGTACGGCAGTGCGGTGCGGCCGAAGGACGATGCCGAAGCCGCCGCGGCCTCCAGGCCGCTGCGCGAGAACCGCGCCGTGCTGCGCGCGCGCGCCCGCGCCGCGCTGGACGCGCTGAAGGCGCAGGCCGGCAAGGCGCCGCTGGATGCCTCGCGCATCGCCGCGGTCGGCTTCTGTTTTGGCGGCAGCACCGTGCTGGAAATGGTGCGCGCGGGCATGCCGCTGGCCGGCGTGGTGAGCCTGCACGGCGGCCTGTCCACGCCCAGCCCGGCCGCCGCGGGCAGCGCCAAGGTGCCGATGCTGGTACTCAACGGTGCCGCCGACCGCGGGGTGACGGCCGAGGACATCGCCGCCTTCGGCAAGGAAATGGATGGCGCCGGTGCCGACTGGCAGTTCGTCAATTTCAGCGGCGCGGTGCATTGCTTCGCCGAATCCGACGCCAACAGCCCGCCGGGCTGCCTGTACGACCCGCGTGCGGCCAGGCGTGCGTGGAAGATGATGGACGATTTCCTGGAGGAGCGGCTGCACCGCTGAGCCGGCGCCCGTTCCGGCCGCGGCGGTCCAGGGCGCGGCCGGCGACCCGGCCGCGCGGGGCTCAGTGGCTGCGTTCGACCGCGTAGCGGGCCAGGCCGCGCAGGGCGGCGACGGCATCGCTCTCGGGCAGGCCGTCCAGCGCGCGTTCGGCGGCGTCGGCGTACTCGACCGCGCGCTGGCGGCTGTATTCCAGCCCGCCGGTCGCGCGGATCGCGGCCAGAACCTCGGGCATCGCGGCGGCATCGCCGTCCTGCACGATCCCGCGCAGGCGTTCGCGCACGGCCGCGTCCGCATGCGCCATGGCGTGGATCAGCGGCAGCGTGGCCTTGCCTTCGGCCAGGTCGTCGCCCAGGTTCTTGCCCAGTTCCTCGGCATTGGCCGAATAGTCCAGCACGTCGTCGGCGATCTGGAACGCGTAGCCCAGCGCCATGCCGTAGTCGTACAACCGCTGCTGCACGGCCTCGCCGGCGCCGCTGGCCAGCGCGCCCAGGCGGGTGCCGGCGGCGAACAGCACCGCGGTCTTGCGCTCGATCACGCGCAGGTAGGCCGCTTCGTCGGTATCCGGGTTGTGGACGTGCAGCAGTTGCAGCACTTCGCCCTCGGCGATGCGGTTGGTGGTGTCGGCCAGGATCCGCATGACCGGCATGCGGTCCAGCTCGACCATCAGCTGGAAGCTGCGCGAGTACAGGAAGTCGCCGACCAGCACGCTGGGCGCGTTGCCCCACAGCGCGTTGGCGGTGCTGCGCCCGCGGCGCAGGTCCGACTCGTCCACCACGTCGTCGTGCAGCAGGGTGGAGGTATGGATGAACTCGATGATCGCCGCCAGCTGGTGGTGCTCGGGTCCGGCGCCGCCGGCGGCATGGCCGGCCAGCATCACCAGCATCGGCCGCAGGCGCTTGCCGCCGGCGGAAATGATGTGGTCGGCGATCTGGTTGATCAGCACGACATCGGACGACAGGCGGTTGCGGATCAGGGCATCGACGGCGGCCATGTCCGGGGCGGCGAGGGTCTGGATGGCGGGCAGGCCCAGCGCGGGGCGGAGGTCTTCGGCGATGCTCATGCGATGGCGTCGGGGGGCGTTGGGCAATTATAGGCGGTGCCGCCGGTGACCGGGCGCCGCCGCCGGCACGCCCGTGAATACGTATGCACTGCGCGCCATGGCTCCGGTGCCGCCGCTAAGCTGGCGTGGTTCATCCATGCCCGGCCGCGGGCACGCACAAGCCCGGAGGGGCGCTCGATGTCGAACACTCCCTGGTGGCGGGGCGCCGTCATCTACCAGATCTATCCGCGCAGCTTCCTGGACACCAATGGCGATGGCGTCGGCGACCTGCCGGGCATCATCGAGCGGCTGGGCTACATCGCCTCGCTGGGCGTGGATGCGATCTGGGTGTCACCGTTCTTCCGCTCGCCGATGGCCGACTTCGGTTACGACATCGCCGACCAGCGCGACGTCGACCCGCTGTTCGGCACCCTGGACGACTTCGACCGGCTGCTGGCCAGGGCGCATGCGCTGGGCCTGAAGGTGATGATCGACCAGGTGTTCAGCCACACCTCCGACCAGCACGCCTGGTTCCGCGAAAGCCGGCAGAGCCGCGACAACCCCCGGGCCGACTGGTACGTGTGGGCCGACGCGCGCGAGGATGGCACCCCGCCCAACAACTGGCTGTCGATCTTCGGTGGCGTGGCCTGGAAGTGGGAGCCGCGCCGGCGCCAGTACTACCTGCACAATTTCCTGTCGTCGCAGCCGGACCTGAACTTCCACAACCCGGCGGTGCAGCAGGCCACGCTGGACTACGTGAAGTTCTGGCTGGACCGCGGGGTCGATGGTTTCCGCCTGGATTCGATCAATTTCTGCTTCCACGACGCGCAGCTGCGCGACAACCCGGCCAAGCCGGAAAGCGAGCGCGTGGGGCGCGGCTTCAGCCCGGACAACCCGTATGCGTTCCAGTACCACTACTACAACAACACCCGGCCGGAGAACGTGGGCTTCCTCGAGCGCCTGCGCGCGTTGCTGGACCAGTATCCGGGTGCGGTGACGCTGGGCGAGATCTCCTCCGAGGATTCGCTGGCGACCACCGCCGAGTACACCGCGCCGGGCCGCCTGCACATGGGCTACAGCTTCGAACTGCTGGTGGACGACTACAGCACCGGCTACATCCGCGCCACGGTGGAGAAGCTGGAAGCGACGATGCGCGACGGCTGGCCGTGCTGGGCGGTGTCCAACCACGACGTGCAGCGTGCGGTGACCCGCTGGGGCGGGCGCCCGGCCGACCCGGCGATGGCCAGGATGCTGGCCGTGCTGGTGTGCTCGCTGCGCGGCTCGGTCTGCATCTACCAGGGCGAGGAACTGGGCCTGGGCGAGGCCGACGTGCCGTTCGAGGCGCTGCGCGATCCCTACGGCATCACCTTCTGGCCCAACTTCAAGGGCCGCGATGGCTGCCGCACGCCGATGCCATGGAACGGCGAGGCGCTGGCCGGCTTCAGCAGCGCCAGGCCGTGGCTGCCGATCCCGGCCGAACACCGCGCGCTGTCGGTGCAGGCGCAGGAGGCCGCAGCCGATTCGGTGCTCAACGCCTTCCGCGCGTTCCTGGCCTGGCGCCATGCCCGCCCGGCATTGACCGGCGGCGCGATCCGCTTCCTCGACAGCGCCGAGCCGGTACTGATGTTCGAGCGCGAATCGCAGGGCGAAACCCTGCTGCTCGCGTTCAACCTGTCGGCCGCGCCGGTGCGGCATCCGCTGCCCGGCGGCCACTGGCAGGCGCTGGACATGCCCGGCCCGGTCGCGGGCCGGTGCGAAGACGGCGAACTGGCATTGCCGGCCCACGCGGTGTACTGCGCACGGCGCGGCTGAGCGTTCCAGTCCACGATGCAGCCAGGCAGGGCGGAGAGCGATCTCCGCCCTTTCCGCATCCGCCGGCCCCATGCCCATGGGCGATGCCCGGGTGACGGAGCGCCACGACGGTTGATGCCGCGGGTCGACGCAGGGCATGGGCGATGCCGGCATGCACCGCCCGGCGTGGTGCGCCGGCCCCCGTTCGTGTCCCGCATCCGCCGTCATCCGGGGCGCGCGTGACGATGGCTGCCGCCCGCCATCCCGGCATGACAGGCGTGGTTGCTGCCGCGTCCCGGGCAACGCCGCCATGCAGATCGGCAAGCCACGCCGTACTGCGCGACGCGCAAAAAAAAAACCCGCTGCCAGGGCAGCGGGTCCGGAATGCGGGAACCGGAGAGGGATCAGAACTTGTAGTTCACGCCGATCTGGTAGCTGCGGCCCCACTCAACGGTCTCCAGCGGGCGGTCCTTGCTGCCGGCATAGGTTTCGTACCTGGAATTGGTCAGGTTGCTGGCCTGCAGGTACAGGCTCAACCCGCTGAACATCGTGTCACTGCCGAAGCTGTAGCCGAGCTGCGCATCGAGCACGTTCTCGCCCTTGACGTAGCGCAGGGTGCGGTTGCCGTTGAAATTGCCGATCTCGCCGATGAAGTCCGAGCGCTTGCGCTGGTTCAGGCGTACTTCGAAGCCGTCGTTTTCGTAGTAGGCGGTGAAGTTGTACACGCGCCTGGACAGGCCCGGCAGCATGATCGGGGCGCTGCCGACGCTGGAGATGGTGCCCGGATCCGGCGGGATGGTGATGCTGCTGTCGTTGAAGCTGGCGCTGGCGACCACGCCGAAGCCGCGCAGGGCGTCGGCGAACAGGTCCAGTGGCAGCGAGGCAGTCAGCTCCGCGCCGCGCAGGCTGCCGCCGCTGCCGTTGAATGGCGCGGTGTAGTAGCCGGTCTTGTCCACCACGATGCCCGGCGGCAGGGTGACGCCGTTGGCCTGCAGCCATGCATCCACCTGCTGGGTGAAGTCGTAGCCGTCGCGCTTTTCGGTGTAGATGTAGGTCTTCAGGTCCTTGTAGAACACCGCGGCGGCCACATAGGCCTTGTTGCCGAAGTACTTCTCCCAGGACAGGTCGACCGCGTCGGCCAGCCACGGGTCCAGCCGCGGGTTGCCGCCGCTGGCACCGGGCTTGCCGGTGTTGGTGTCCACGCCGAATTCCATCGACGCGCGCATTTCGTCCACCCGCGGGCGCGCCACCTGGCGGGCCAGGGCGAAGCGCACGGTGTTCTCGGCCGGCAGTTCGAACGCCAGGTTCATGCTCGGCAGGAGCTTGAAGTACTTGCTGCCCTCGTTGATCGGGATCACCCGGCTGCCGACCGGCTGCGAGCCGTCCCAGTAGTTGGAGTGCGAGGACTGGTCCACGCGCTGGCCCTGCAGGCCGATGTTGCCGCGCACCGGGATCGAGCCGATCTCGGTGCTGATGTTGGCGCGCAGGAACAGCGTGGCGATCTCCTCGTCCACCGTCCACTGCTTGGGAATCAGGTAGCTTTCGGTGGTGGTCGGCCTGAACACCATGTACCTGGCGACGGCCGCCGGAACGTTCCAGGCCGGGATGCGGCCGGCGCCGGCGAAGCCCAGGTCGACCGGTGCGTACTGCAGGTCGGAGGCGATGGCGGTGATGCCCTGCGCGCCGAGGTTGATGTTGCCCTCGGCCTGGGTCTTGTCCTTGCTGCGGTCGGCGTAGTTGGCGCCCACGTCGATATCGCTGAACCAGCCCAGGGCTTCCGGCGCCGGGAAGTTGAGCGCCAGCTTGAAGCCCTTCAGCTCGTCGTCCACGTGCGGGGTCTTGCCGTAGCCCGACCCGTAGATGGTGTTGGTCAGGAACAGCTTGCCGGGGTTGGAGTAGTCCAGGCCCGGGGTGAACCGCGGGAAGTTGCCGCCGGCGAAGTCCAGGCGCACCGAATCCAGTTGCGGGGCGGGCAGCAGCTGCAGGTTGTTTTCCAGGTTGGTCTCGTCGCGCACGGCCTTGGACCAGCTGACGTCGGCCACCAGGCGCACCTCGCCGAAGGCGAACTCGTTGTTCCAGCCGAAGGCCTTGATGCTGTCCTCGCGGTGGTTGTACATGCCGCGCACCAGCGGATAGACGTTGTGCGCGACGCCGCTGGCGAAGCTGCCGTTGCGGGTCACCACGTCGGTCAGGTACAGCGGGTCGTAGCCACCGTTGTAACCGCCCAGGTGGATTTCCAGCTGGTTGGCGGTGTCGTATTCCTTGGCCTTGGTATAGAACGCGTCGAGCGTGCTGGTCCAGGCATTGTTCGGGCGGAACTGCACGGTGGCCATGACCCCGTCGCGCTTGGCGTTGCCGGTACGGCGCAGCGCCTTGATGCCGTCGGAGTAGAACGTGCCGGCGGCCACGCCAGGGCGCCAGTCGTTGCCGCCCAGCGCCTGCCATGGCTCGTACAGGCCGACCTGGTTCTCCTGCTTGGGCATGTCCGAGTGCGAGTAGCCGATGGCCAGGCCGAGGGTGTCGTCGGCGAACTTGTCCACGAAGCTGACGTTGAAGCGGTTGCCGTACGGGTCGACGCCGGCGGCTTCGCCCAGCGAGTTCTTCTGGTAACGACCGCTGACGGCGATCACCCGGCCGCCATAGCTGAGCGGACGCACCGTCTGCATGTCCAGCGTGCCGGACAGGCCCTGGCCGACCAGGCCGGCGTCGGGGGTCTTGTACACGGTCACGCCGCTGATCAGCTCGGACGGGTACTGGTCGAATTCCACGCTGCGGTTGTCGCCGGTGCTGACCATCTCGCGGCCGTTGAGCAGGGTGGTGGCGAAGTCGGGCGACAACCCGCGCACGCTGATCACCTGGGCGCGACCGGCCACGCGCTGGGCGGCCAGGCCGGGCAGGCGCGCGATCGATTCGGCGATGCTCACGTCCGGCAGCTTGCCGATGTCCTCGGCCGAGACCGCCTCGACGATCGAGGTGGCGTCGCGCTTGACCGAGATCGCGCTCTCGATGCCGCGGCGGATGCCGGTGACGGTGACGGTGTCCAGGTCGACGGCGTCGGCCTTCTTCTGGCCCTCGTCGCCCGTGCTCTGCGCGTATGCGCCACTGGCCTGCAGCGCCAGCGCCGATGCGAGCGCCGCGCTCAACAGGTTGCGCTTGGTGTTCAACATTCTCCCCTCTCCCAGGTGATGTCGTTGGATTGTTCTGTGCGTGCGCCCGGATTGGATCCAGGGCTCTGGTCGCCGATGCGATGCGGTCTGGTTGCGACTGTCATGCATGGTAATCAGCAGGCAACGGCGTGGAATCGGCCTGCATACGTATTCAATGCGCCGGCAAGCGGCACGCCCGCCGGGTTTCCGCATGACAACGATGGCAACGGCGCCTCGCGGGCGCCGTCCATGGCAATCGCCGGCTCGCCGCCACCCGGCGGATCATTCCAGCGGCACGAAACGGATCGCCGCGCCACCGCCGCGCGCGAGCTTCAGCGTGATGCGGTCGCCGCTGTCGACCTGGCGGATTTCGCGCACGAAGGCGAACGGGCGTTGCTGCCAGTCCGCACCGTCGCCATCGCGGTAGATCTCGGCGCGATAGCGTCGGCCCGGCTCCAGGAAGGCCAATGGCGTGTCCAGTTCGCGCGGGTGGTCGTCGCCGACGCTGCCCAGGAACCACTCGCCGCCGCCGCGCGCCTTGCGTGCGATGGTCGCGAACTGCCCGACCTCGCCATCCAGCACGCGGCTCTGCTCCCAATCCACCGCGACATCCCGGATGAAGCGGAAGGCCTCGGGATGCTGCGCGTAGTGCTCGGGCAGGTCGGCCACCATCTGGATCGGGCTGTACAGCACCACGTAAAGCGCCAGCTGTTTGGCCAGGGTGCTGCGCAGCGGCAGCCCGTTGCGGCCCTTCAGGCTGACGATGCCGGGGGTGAAGTCCATCGGCCCGGCCAGCATGCGCGTGAACACCAGCGTGGCTTCGTGTTCCGGCGGGTTCGGCGGCGCGCCCCACGCGTTGTATTCCATGCCGCGCGCACCCTCGCGCGAGACCCAGTTGGGATAGGTGCGACGCAGGCCGGTGTCCTTGATCGGTTCGTGCGCGTTGACCGCGATGTGCCGCTGCGCCGCCTGCTGGACCACGCGCAGGTGGTGGTTGCTCATCCACTGGCCCTCGTGCCACTCGCGCACCACCGGGCCGTCGGCGTCGTCCTGGCGCTGGATATCGCCGGCGTCGCAGACATAGCCGGTCTTGACCACGTCCACGCCGTTGCGCGCGTACAGGTCGAGCGCGGCCGGCAGCTGCCGCTCGTAGTGGCTGACCGCGCAGGCGGTCTCGTGGTGGCCGACCAGGTGCACGCCCTTGCCGGCGGCATACCGCGCCAGTGCCGGCAGGTCGAAGTCAGCGGTGGCGCGGGTGAAGTCGAAGCCCCAGCCGTTGGCGAACCAGTTGCCGTCCCAGCCCGGGTTCCAGCCTTCCACCAGCACGCCGCGGAAGCCGTTGGCGGCGGCGAAGTCGATGTAGCGCCGGGTGTTGGCGGTGGTGGCGCCGTGCCGGGGGCCGGTCGCCCAGGTCTCGGTTTCCAGGTGCAGCGACCACCACACGCCGACGTACTTGGCCGGCCTGAACCAGCTCACGTCGCCGATGGAGTTGGGCTCGTTGAGGTTGAGGACCAGGCTGGATTCGGCCAGGTCGCCGGCGCGCTCGCCGATCTGGATCGTGCGCCACGGCGTGGCGAACGGCAGCGTGCGCACCACCGCGGCGTCGCCGCTGCCGGGCGTGAGCGCGGCACGCAGCACGTCGCCGTCACCGCGTGCCAGGTTCATGCCGGCGTAGTCCACCAGCGCGGCCTCGTGCAGGGAGATGTGCAGGCCGCTGTCGTCGCGCAGGGTGAGCGGGGTCTGCGCGGTGCCGATCTCGCGCAACGGAGTGTGACGGTACAGGTACTCCTCACGGTTCCACTCGAACGCCGGGATCCACCAGGCGGTGGCCGGGCGGGCGAGCGCGAATTCGGTCAGCTCGGCGCGGATCCGCGCCTCGCTCATCCCGGCCTGTTCCGGGAACTCGTAGCGCAGGCCGACGCCGTCGTCGTAGACCCGCAACACCACGTCGAAGCGACGCCCGGGATGGGCGGCGTCCACGGGTTTTTCGGCGAAACGGGCGCGCAGCTCGTTGTAGTGGTTGCGGGTCAGGCGGCGCTCGCCCCAGGGCTGCTCCCAGGTTTCGTCGAAGCTGCGGCGCGATTGCCCGACCAGTTCGAGGTTGCGTTCCAGGCGCCCGTCGCCGAGCAGGAAGCCCAGCCGCGAGGGCGCGATCACCGCCTGGCCGCGGCGCTCCACGCGGTAGGCGATGCGGCCTTCGTGCTGCGCTTCGAGGGTGACCGCGAGCACCTCGCCGGGCGAGGCGACGCGCGCCAGATCGGCCGCCTGCGCGGCGGGCATGCCGGCCAGCAGCAGGGCCAGGGCGGGCACGATGCGCGACAGGCGGGAGGATGGGCGTGGCAGGGCCATGGCGGGTATCGACTCCGGAGTGCGGGAACGGCAGGCAGGTGCCGCCACTATTCCAGTTGGTGCACAGCGTCATCGCCGGTACCTGCATTGAATACGTATGCACCGGCGGTGCGCATCCCACGGGCGGCCTCTACCATGGCCCGGGCGCCGTGGCGGCGTACATCGCATCCGTGATTCCCGGAGGGGGAAGCGCTTGATGAAAAGCAAACCGCAGCTGTCGTTCTGGCAGATATGGAACATGTGTTTCGGGTTCCTGGGCATCCAGTTCGGCTTTGCGCTGCAGAACGCCAATGCCAGCCGCATCTTCGAAACGCTGGGCGCGTCGATGGACGCGGTGCCGGGGTTGTGGATCGCCGCGCCGCTGACCGGGCTGCTGGTGCAGCCGGTGGTCGGTTACCTGTCCGACCGCACCTGGACACGCTGGGGGCGGCGCCGGCCGTTCTTCATGCTCGGCGCGGTACTGACCACGCTGGCGCTGCTGGTGATGCCCAACTCGCCGACGCTGTGGATCGCCGCCGGCACGCTGTGGGTGCTGGATGCCTCGATCAACGTGTCGATGGAGCCGTTCCGCGCCTTCGTCGGCGACCAGCTGGCGCCGCGCCAGCGTCCGGCCGGCTATGCGATGCAGAGCTTCTTCATCGGCGTCGGCGCCATCGTCGCCAGCCTGCTGCCGTTCCTGCTGGCGCGCTGGGGCGTGGCCAACACCGCCGCGCCGGGCGAGGTGCCGGACACGGTGCGCTACGCGTTCTATTTCGGCGCGGTGGTGCTGCTGGCGGCGATCGCCTGGACGGTGTTCAGTACCCGCGAGTACACGCCGGCGGAGCTGGCGGCGTTCGACGATGCCGAGCCGGCCGGCGCACACCGCAGCGCCGCGGCCGGTGGCGCGCCGTCGTGGGCGCAGGCCGCGGCCTGGCTGCTGCTCGGCACCGCGCTGGCGATGCTGATCGCCTGGCGCCAGGGCGACAGAATGCTGTACGTGCTGGCCGGGCTGTGCGCAGCCTACGGCGTGTTGCTGGCGCTGGCGCGGCTGCTGCCGGGCACGCACATGCTGGCGGCCATCGTCGGCGACCTGCGTGCGATGCCTGCCACCATGCGGCGCCTGGCGTGGGTGCAGTTCTTCTCGTGGTTCGCGCTGTTCGCGATGTGGATCTACACCACCGCGGCGGTGGCCGGCACCCATTTCGGCTCCACCGATCCGCAATCGGCCGCCTACAACGAAGGCGCCAACTGGGTCGGCGTGCTGTTCGGTGCCTACAACGGCTTCGCCGCGCTGGCGGCGCTGGCCATTCCGCCCATGGTGCGCGTCCTCGGCCTGCGCGGGAGCCACCTGCTCAACCTGTGGCTGGGCGGCGTCGGGCTGTTCTCGCTGATGTTCATCAGCGACCCGAAGTGGCTGCTGCTGTCGATGGTCGGGGTCGGCTTCGCCTGGGCCTCGATCCTGTCGCTGCCGTACGCGCTGCTGTCCGACAGCGTGCCGGCGGCGAAGATGGGCGTGTACATGGGCATCTTCAATTTCTTCATCGTGATCCCGCAGCTGGTGGCCGCCAGCGCGCTCGGTTTCGCCCTGCGCGCGTGGCTGGGCGGCGTGCCGATGCACGTGCTGGTGCTGGGCGGCTGCAGCCTGTTCGTGGCCGGCCTGTGCGTGCTGCGGGTTCCGTCGCGTCCGGAGGTGGTGTGATGCATGCGTGTCTGTCGATGGCCCGGCTTGCCGCGGCCCTTTCCCTCGTGCTGCTGGCCGGTGCCGCGGCAGCCGCCTCGCGCCCGGACTATGTCGGCACCACCGAGCCGTTCGCCAGCGACGCGGTGTACTTCGTGGTCACCGACCGCTTCGTCAATGGCGACCCGGCCAACGACCACCGCGACCAGGGTGGCGCGCACCCGACCTTCGACATCCCGGTGCATTGCGCGGACGGCATCGACGGCAACATCGGCTACCTGGGCGGCGATTTCCGTGGCGTGCTCGACAATGCGCAGTACATCCGCAACCTCGGCTTCGGCGCGGTGTGGATCACGCCAATCGTCGACAACCCCGACCAGGCGTTCACCGGCAGCCGCCCGGTCACCTGCAGCAGCAGCCTGACCGACCGCGGAAAGACCGGCTACCACGGTTACTGGGGCATCGATTTCTACCGGCTGGACGAACACCTGCCCAGCGCGGACCTGGATTTTTCCGGGCTCACCCGCGGCCTGCACGATGCCGGCCTGAAGGTGGTGCTGGACATCGTCGGCAACCACGGCTCGCCGGCATGGACGATGCCGGTGCGGCAGCCGCAGTTCGGCCAGTTGTTCGACGCGCGGGGCCGGCTGGTGGCCGACCACCAGAACCTGCCGCCGCAGCAGCTGGACCCGCGGCACAACCCGCTGCATGCCTTCTACAACACCATCGGCCCGGTCGATGGCGAAAAGGGGTCGATCTTCGACGGCAACCTGGCCGAGCTGTCCGATTTCAACCAGGACAACCCGGCGGTGATGGACTACCTGGTCGGTGCCTACCTGCAGTGGACGGCACAGGGCGTGGACGCGCTGCGCATCGACACCATCGGCTGGCTGCCGCATCCGTGGTGGCATGCCTTCGTCCAGCGCATCCGCACCGCGCACCCGGGCATGTTCATGTTCGGCGAGGCCTTCGACTACGACGCCGCGCGCATCGCCGAGCACACCTGGCCGGCCAATGCCAACGTCAGCGTGCTCGATTTCCCGCTGCGCGGTGCGCTGTCGGCGGTGTTCGGCAGGGAAGGGAAGGGCTACGAGGCGCTGGCCGGACCGCTGCATCTGGAAGGCGGCCCGTATGCCAACCCATACGCGCTGATGACGTTCTACGACAACCATGACATGGCGCGGCTGGACGCCAGCGACACCGGCTTCATCGATGCGCACAACTGGCTGTTCACCGCACGCGGCATCCCGGTGCTCTACTACGGTTCGGAAACCGGCTTCATGCGCGGCCGCGCCGAACACGCCGGCAACCGCGCCTACTTCGGCCAGGAACGCATCGCCACGGCGCCACGCAGCCCGATATTCGCCCCGCTGCAGCGCATCGCACGCCTGCGCGAGGCCACGCCGGCACTGCAGCGCGGCCTGCAGGTCAACGAACGCCTGCAGGGCGACCAGGCCGTGTTCTACCGCGTGCTGCAGCATGGCCGGACCGCGCAGACCGCACTGGTGCTGCTCAACAAGGGCGACACCGCGCAGGCCTTCGAAGTGCGCCGCTACCTGCAGGCCGGCACCTGGCGCGATGCGCTCGATGGCGGCACCCAGGTGGTGCGCGATGTGCTGAAGGCGACGCTGCCGGCACATGGGGTCAAGGTGTTCGTGCTCGACGCCGGGGTGCGGCAGCCGGCGCTGCAGGCACGGCTGGACGCGGCGATGGCCGACCAGGCCGCGCGCGACGCACGCCTGGCCCGCTGACACGCGGTGCCGGCGCCGGTATTGGCGCCGGCAGGGGCCGGCAGGGGGCGCTGCGACGGTACAATCCCGGCCCCGCCCGATGCCTGCCGCCATGGACACGCCTGCCCCGCAGAACCCGCTCGAAACGCTGCTCAAGGCGGCCATGGAGGGCACGCTGCCGATCAAGGCCTTCATGCAGGGCTTCGTCGCCTCGGAAGTGGTGCTGCTCACCGGCAGCCGGGTCACCCCAGACGGCAGCGGCTTCGATCCGCTGCTGTTCGACAAGCAGGGCGTGCTGCACGTGGCGGTGTTCACCGACATGGCGCGGGTCGGCATCCATACCCAGCAGGCGCCGCACACGCTGCGCTGGCTGATGCTGGACGTGCTGCGCCGGGTGCCGGGCGGCTACGGCGTGGTGGTGAACCCGGGCACGTCGCTGGGCTTCGAGATAGCGCCTTCGGGCGTGGGCGAGCTGCTCAGGGACTTCGGCTGAGATCCGGGCCGGCTGCCTAGGCAATGCCCGGGTGGCCCGGCCACGATCAGGTCACCGACGCGCCTGCGACGACTCGCGCAGGGCCAGCTTCACCGCGATGCTCTGGCTGTCCACCGGCTCGCCCGCGATCAGCGCCAGCAGCTTCTCCACCAGCAGGTGCCCGGCCAGTTTCGTGTCCTGCTGCACCGTGGTCAGCGCCGGCGACACCGACGCCGCCAGCGGGATGTCGTCGAAGCCGGTGACCGCCACGTCCCGCGGAATGTGCAGGCCGTGCTCGCGCAGCGCGCGCAATGCGCCGATGGCGATCAGGTCGCTGGCCGCGCAGACCGCATCGAAACGCTGCCCACCGGCCAGCAGGGCGGCGCAGGCGGCGTGGCCGGATTCTTCGGTGGTGATGGCGTCGTGCTGCAGCGCCGGCTCCGGCTCCAGGCCGCGCGCGCGCAGCGCCTGCGCGTGGCCGCGGTAGCGTTCCTGGAATTCCGGGTAATGGCTGGAGGCATGGCCGAGGAAGGCGATCCGGCGCCGGCCCTGGTCGAGCAGGTGCGCGGTGATGTCGAAACCGCCCTGGAAGTTGTCGCTGCCCACCGACACCCCGGGCTGGCCGGGCAGGGCCGCGCCCCAGCGCACGAAATGCGTGCCCTGTTCGACCAGCCGCTGCAGCCGCTCGACCGATTGGTGGTAGTCGCCGTAGCCGAGCAGGATGATGCCGTCGGCCTTGTTGCTGTCCTCGAAATCGGCGTGCCAGTCGCTGGACAGCTGCTGGAACGACACCAGCAGGTCCTGCCCCCTCAACGCGCAGGCGCGGGTGATCGAGCCCAGCATCGAGTGGAAGAACGGGTTGATTAGCGAGTCGTCCGGGGTCGGATCCTCGAAGAACAGCAGCGCCAGCGTGCCGGACTGCTGGCAGCGCAGGCTGGAAGCGTTTTTGTCGACCTTGTAGTTGAGCTGGCGGGCGATCTCCAGGATGCGCCGGCGGGTGTCGGCGTTGACCATCGGGCTGCCACGCAGGGCGCGCGACACCGTCGGTTGCGAAACGCCGGCCATGTGCGCGATATCCAGTGACGTGGCTTTGCCCTTGATGACCATCATGACCGGCAAGGTGAAGGTGCCGGCCATCATGCCATGTGCCGGCGGCGGCCGCGCCCGCCGCGCCGGATCAGCGCAGCGCCGTGGCGCCGGTCCGCCGGCAGACCTCGGCCAGCGCGTCCTGCAGCAGGCGCGTGCGCTCGAAGTCGTGCAGGTCCGGGTCGTGTTGCAGCACGTGCGCCTCGTGCCACTCGAACGCGCCGGCGCCGTGCTGGTTCCAGGCCTGCTGCAGTTGCCGGTGCGGGTGGTTGCCCATGCGCAGGGTGAACCACAGCCGGTTGCCGATGGTGGACAGATCCGGGGCCGGCCCGGCCCAGCGCTCGCCGCTGGTGGTGCAGCGCACGTGGTAGATGCCGCTGCGGATCGCGCGGCGTTTGTAGTCGGCGATCTGCTGCCGGCGCTGGAGCTTGTCCATGGGATGCGGGTCCTGAAGGAGTGGATGATATTGCCCGGGTAAAAATACGATGGCAATATTACCCGGGTCAAATATGGAGCCGATGCATGAACGATCCCCTGAAGGCCCCCCATGCCCTGTTCGAAGGCCGTCGGCTGCTGGTCCGCGGTGAGCTGCGCGACGTGGTGCGTGAGGCTGTCGCGCGCGCGGGCACCGGCGCGGACGGGCGCCCGCTGCTGCTGCTGGACGACCGCAGCGGGCAGAGCGTGGACCTGGACCTGCGCGGCGACGTCGCGCAGGTGCTGGAACGGCTGCGGGCGCGCTTCCCGCCGGCCGATGCCGCCGGAGTGCCCGCCACGCGGGAGCGCGGGCGCCCGCGGCTGGGCGTGGTGGCGCGCGAAGTCACTCTGTTGCCGCGCCACTGGGAATGGCTGGCGGCGCAGCCCGGCGGGGCCTCTGCGGCCCTGCGCCGGCTGGTGGAGCAGGCGCGCCGGGCGGACGACGGGGCCGGCGACCTGCGCCAGCGCCGCGAGGCGCAGTACCAGGCGATGCTGGCGCTGGCCGGGGACCTGCCGGGCTTCGAGGAGGCCAGCCGCGCGCTGTTCGCGGGTGACACCGCCGCCCTTGCCATGCACTTCCGGCAATGGCCCGGCGATGTAGGCAACTACCTCGCCAGCCTGTCGGCAAACGACGCCGGCTGAGGCGGCAGGGTGGGCGGGAACGGGATGGGTTGTTACCATCCCATGTCCCGTTCCCTCCCGGCGCCTGCACCGGGACCCACGGATGCCGGCTGCAGCCGGCACATATCCCGGCACACAACGCAAAGAGCGAATCCCATGGCCCGCGGCATCAACAAAGTCATCCTGGTCGGCAACCTCGGCAACGACCCGGACGTGAAGTACACCCAGAGCGGCATGGCCGTGACCCGCATCAGCCTGGCCACCACCAGCGTGCGCAAGGACCGCGACGGCAACAACCAGGAACGCACCGAATGGCACCGCGTGGTGTTCTTCGGCAAGCTCGGCGAGATCGCCGGCGAGTACCTGCGCAAGGGTTCGCAGGTCTACGTCGAGGGCGAGATCCGCTACGACAAGTTCACCGGCCAGGACGGCGTGGAGAAGTACACCACCGACATCGTCGCCAACGAGATGCAGATGCTCGGCGGCCGTGGCGAGGGTGGCGGTGGTGGTGGGGGCGGTTACGGCGGCGGCGAACGCCCGCAGCGCCAGTCGGCCCCGCGCCCGCAGGGCGGTGGCTATGGCAACCAGGACCAGGGCGGCGGCGGTTACGGCCAGCGCCCGCAGCGCCAGGCGCCCGCCCAGCAGCCGGCCCCGCCGCCGATGGACGACTTCGCCGACGACGACATTCCGTTCTGACCCAGGCGCTAGATCGCCTGCTCGTTCTCGAGAAAAGCCCTCGTTGCCGGGGGCTTTTCCTTTTTTCATACGCCCTGCGCTGCGCGCTGCGGCGCGGCGCGATATGCAGACGGTACGGTCGGCGCGCCGCCGGAACGCGGCGTCATTCCGTCATTCCGTCATTCCGTCACCGCAGCCGCCCGCGAGATGCGTCGCGCTTCCTCCGCGCCCTTGCGCTCGCTGTAGCGGTCCACCAGATGCTCGCCGTGGCCGCGCACCAGCAGGGTGAACTTCACCAGCTCTTCCATGACGTCCACCACGCGGTCGTAGTAGGGCGAGGGCTTCATGCGGCCGTCGTCGTCGAACTCCTGCCAGGCCTTGGCCACCGATGACTGGTTGGGGATGGTGAGCATGCGCATCCAGCGCCCCAGCACGCGCAGCGTGTTGACCACGTTGAACGACTGCGAGCCGCCGCTGACCTGCATCACCGCGAGGGTCTTGCCCTGGGTCGGCCGCACGCTGCCGTCTTCCAGTGGCAGCCAGTCGATCTGGTTCTTGAACACGCCGGTGATCGTGCCATGGCGTTCGGGCGACACCCAGACGTGGCCCTCGGACCACTGCGACCACTCGCGCAGTTGCCGCACCCTGGGGTGCTGCTTGTCCACGCTGTCGAGCATGGGCAGGTCGTGCGGATCGAACACCCGGGTCTCGGCGCCGAGATACCGCAGGATGCGTTCGGCTTCCAGGGCCAGCTTGCGGCTGTACGACTGCGGCCGCAGCGAGCCGTACAGGATGAGGATGCGCGGGCGCCGTGCCTCGCCGTGGCCGTCGGCCAGCGGTTGCGCGGGCGGCGGCAGCAGGCGCGTGTCCAGGTGCGCGGGAAGGTCGAAGGGGGATTGTCCGGATTCATTCATTCCATTATTCTAGAAAAATGGAAACAAAAGATGCAATCGCCGCGCTCACCGCCCTGGGCCACGGCACCCGGCTGGCGGCCTTCCGCCTGCTGGTCGAGGCCGGCCCTGCGGGCCGCATGGCCGGGGATATCGGCCAGGCGCTGGACGTCCCCGGCGCGACGCTGTCCTTCCATCTGAAGGAACTGGTGCATGCCGGCCTGGTGGAGAGCGAGAGCCAGGGCCGCTACGTCTGTTATCGCGCCAACTTCCAGGCAATGAATGGCCTGATCCAGTACCTCACCCACAACTGCTGCGCCGGTTCGGGCAATGCCGAATGCGCACCGGTGACCGATCCTGCCTGTGGCTGCTGACCGGGCGGCCGTTCTCCTGCAGCGCACCGCCTTCCTCCACATGACGTCCTCGCCATGACCCATAACGTCCTCTTCCTGTGCACCGGCAACAGCGCCCGCAGCGTCCTGGCCGAAGCCACGCTGCGCGTCTGGGCCGGCAACCGATTCAAGGTGTTCAGCGCCGGCAGCCAGCCCACCGGCACCGTGAATCCGTTCGCCTTGACCCAACTGCAGGCCGAGGGCATTTCCACCGCCGGGCTGCGGAGCAAGTCCTGGGACGAGTTCACCACGCCGGGGGCGCCGCGCATGGACCTGGTGGTGACGGTGTGCGATTCGGCAGCAGCCGAAACCTGCCCGGTGGTGTTCGGGGATTTCCTGCGCACCCATTGGGGGCTGCCTGACCCGGCGGCGGCCGCTGGCAGCGACGACGACAAGCGTGCGGCGTTCAGGCAGGCCCATCGTGTCATCCAGGCCCGGCTGATGGCCTTCCTGGCGCTTCCTTCGTCGGTCTGGGAGGACCGTGCGCAGCTCAAGGCCGCCCTGGACAAGATTGGCTTTGTCGAGGCCGAGGACGAAGCCGGTGAGTGACGCTGCACCACGCATGGGGTTCTTCGAGCGCTACCTGACCCTGTGGGTGGCATTGTGCATCGTGGCCGGCACGCTGCTGGGCCATCGCTGGCCATCGGCGTTCGCGCACCTGGGCAGCATCGAGTGGGCGCAGGTGAACCTGCCCGTGGCCGCGCTCATCTGGGTGATGATCGTGCCCATGCTGATGAAGATCGACTTCGGCGCGCTGCGCCAGGTCGGCCGGCACTGGCGCGGCATCGGCACCACGTTGTTCATCAACTGGGCGGTGAAGCCGTTCTCGATGGCCCTGCTGGGGTGGTTCTTCCTGCGCCACGTCTTCAGCCCCTGGCTGCCGGCCGACCAGGTGGACTCCTACATCGCCGGGCTGATCCTGCTGGCGGCCGCGCCGTGCACCGCGATGGTGTTCGTGTGGAGCAACCTGTGCCGCGGCGACGCGGCGTTCACCCTCAGCCAGGTGGCCTTGAACGACGCCATCATGGTGGTGGCGTTCGCGCCGCTGGTCGCGCTGCTGCTCGGCATTTCCTCGATCACGGTGCCGTGGGCGACGCTGGCCATCTCCGTGGGGCTGTACATCGTGGTGCCGGTGATCATCGCCACCGGCCTGCGCGCCTGGGTGATGCGCAACGGCGGGCAACGGCGGCTCGACGGCTGGCTGGCCCGGCTCGGCCCGCTGTCGCTGGCAGCGCTGCTGCTGATGCTGGTGCTGCTGTTCGGGTTCCAGGGCCGGCAGATCCTGGCCCAGCCGCTGGTGATCGCGATGCTGGCCGTGCCCATCCTCATCCAGGTCTATTTCAACTCGGGGCTGGCCTATCTGCTCAACCGCCGCCTGGGCGTGGCCCACTGCGTGGCCGGCCCCTCGGCGCTGATCGGCGCCAGCAACTTCTTCGAGCTGGCGGTGGCCACCGCGGTAAGCGTTTTCGGCGTCCATTCGGGGGCGGCACTGGCCACGGTGGTCGGCGTGCTGATCGAAGTGCCGGTGATGCTGTCCGTGGTCCACATCGTCAATCGCTCGCGCGGCTGGTACGAGCATCGCCGCACGCACTGACGCGCGGCGGCAGGCGCGGCGCCCTGCCAGGCAAGAATCAGGATTTTTCCCGATGCGCCGGCGTCGTTCCGGCGCCAGCATCGCACCGGTGCGGCCGGCGAACCCGGCCCTGCCTGCCATGCGTGACCGCAGGCGGGAGGCTTCCTGTACCGTGCCGCCATGTCCCCGTGTCCTGCTGGAGCCGTCGAATGATCAAGCGCTGGTCCCCCCTGCTGTTCGCCCTGGTCGCCGCCGGCGCCGCATCGGCCACGCCCGCCGCCGAACAGCGGCCACGTGCGCGCGAGGCCGGCGTGGTCATCGGTACGCTGGCGACCGGGCCGCACAATGCGATCACCGACGTGGCCGGGGTCGGCGTCGGCCACGCCACCCTGCGCGAGGGCACGCGCCTGCATACCGGGGTCACCGCGATCCTGCCGCATCCCGGCAACCTGTACCGGCAGCGGGTGCCGGCGGCGATCGTGGTCGGCAACGGCTACGGCAAGCTGGCCGGCATCACCCAGGTGCAGGAACTGGGCGAGCTGGAAACGCCGATCCTGCTGACCGGCACGCTGAGCACCTGGAAGGTCGCCGACGCGACGGCGGACTGGCTGTTGCGGCAGCCGGGCATGGAGCAGGTGCGCTCGATCAACCCGGTGGTGGGCGAGACCAACGATGGTTACCTCAGCGACATCCGTGCGCGGCCGCTGACCCCGGCGCTGGTGGAGCGCGCGCTGACCACGCCGTCGCATGCCACGGTCGAGGAAGGCGATGTCGGCGCCGGTGCCGGTACGGTCGCCTTCGGCTGGAAGGGCGGCATCGGTACCAGTTCGCGGCAGCTGCCTGCCGGCGATGGCGGCTACACGGTGGGCGTGCTGGTGCAGAGCAATTTCGGCGGCGAGCTGACCATCGCCGGCGTGCCGGTGTGGAAGGTGTTGCCGGACCCCGCCGCGTATGCGCGCAGCCTGGCGGTGCCGCCGCCGAGCACCGGCGACGGCAGCATCATGCTGGTGGTGGCCACCGATGCGCCGCTGGATGCGGCGCAGCTGCAGCGCCTGGCGAAACGGGCGCTGGTCGGGTTGGCGCGCACCGGTTCGGTGATGTCCAACGGCTCGGGCGACTACGTCATCGCCTTCTCCACCGCGAAGGAGAACCTGCGCGATCCGGACCGGGCGCTGCAGCCGGCGCGCAGCCTGGCCGGCGAAGCCATGTCGCCGCTGTTCCAGGCCGCTGCCGAAGCGACCGAGGAAGCCATCGTCAACTCGCTGTTCCGCGCCCACACCGTGCACGGACACCGCGGCACCGCGGCGGCGCTGCCGCTGGCACCGGTGCTGGAGGCGGTGCGACGCGCGCAGCTGGCGGCGCCGGCGCCACGCTGACCCGCCGCTGCGGCCGCCTGCGCGCCGGAGTGGGCGCGCGGCCGCGATGATTCAGTTGAGCAGCCGCGCCAGCTGCGTGCGGTTGCTGACGTTCAACTTGCGGAAGATCGAGCTGATCTGCGATTCGATGGTCTTGCGCGAGCGGCACAGGCGTTCGGCGATGGCGTCGTTGCGCAGCCCCGAGGCGACCAGCCCGGCCACCTTGCGCTCGCTTGGCGACAGGCACTTGAGCAGGGGCAGGGCGCGCGCGGCGGCGGCCTCGGCGACGTCGTCGGTGTCCCTGTCCGGGGCCAGGACAAGCAGGTGCTGGGCATGGCGGAATGAATTGCCGGGCGCCGAGCTGATCTCCACGCGCAGGGTCTGCGCCGGGCGCTGCGGATGGGCCAGGATGAAGCTGGCGCGTTGGCCGGGCGCCGCGGCGGTGCCTGCGGCCCCCTCCATCCAGCGGCGCAGCGGCGCCTCGATCGCGCGCGGCAGGTAGCCGTCGCGTTCCGTATCGGCGCTCCAGCGCCGGCAGATGCGCTTGGCTTCGCGCGACATGTACGACGGCGCCAGGTTGCCATCCACCAGCAGTGCGGCCAGCGGCAGTTCGTACAGCAGGTCTTCCACGGCCTTGTGCCGCAACCGGTCGGATTCGAGCATGCGCACGCGCTGCAGGCTGGCATCCAGCAACGGATACAGCTCGGCCAGGAACGCCAGTTCGGCATCGGACAGCTCGGTGTGGGCGGTGAGGATGCGGATGCTCAGTACCGCTTCCAGCCGGGTGCCGTCCCAGAATGCCAGGTGGATGAACTCGCGCCAGGCCGGCGCCGGGTTCTGCGCCTTGAGCCGTTCGGGCGCAAGCGCGTCCTGCGATGCGATCTGCGAGAACGTGTACCAGCGGATCCGCGGATTGGCGTCCAGGTAGGGCGCGGCCACTTCCAGGCTGGTGACCAGGCGGGCCCCGTCGTCGCCGGCCGTGGCCAGGTGGTGCCGGCCCTGCAGCGGCTGGTAGCCGTCGATATCGAACAGCAGGCTGCACGAATGGCACGGCAGTGCCGCGTTGATCAGCGCCGCGCAGGCCTGCCACAGCGACGCCATGTCCAGCGCCTTCACCAGCGCCGCGCGCGCGGACGCCAGGCCATCGGCGCGCGCGCAGGGTGGGGCATCGAGCATCAGCATGGCGTCTCCGGGAAGGTGCGGACGGCGTGGCGGCGGCCTCGCCCGCAGGCTGGCGGCGAATGGCATCGTGGCTATGTAGCAGCGGCCCGTGGTGCTGGCAAGCGGCGCGCATCGCGCGCTGGCGGCGGCGGTGCCCGGCCGGGAATATGCGGGTTTTTCCCGATTCGGCGCGACACCCGGTATGGTCGAATGGCGACGATCAGTTCCGGCCCGGGAAAAAGGTGGCAAGCATGCGACATACGAACGAGCGGCAGCAGGTACCCGTGGAGGCCCGGCCATGAGCGCGACGCCGGCCAGGGTGGTCCTGCACATGCCTTACCTGTTGTTCCTGGGCGAGGAAACCAATCCGCTCAAGGCCAAGACCGCCTTCGGCCTGCGCGACTGGAGCGCGCAGGACTGCATCGGCCAGACGCGACTGCCTGGCGGCACCATCGACCTTGGCCTGGCGGAACTGGACCCGGCTGCCGCGGCCGCCGCCGGCGCGCGCTCGCTGGTGATCGGCGTCACCCCGGTCGGCGGGCGCATTCCCGCGCACTGGAGCCCGCTGTTGATCGCCGCGGTGGAGGCGGGCCTGGACATCGTCAGCGGCCTGCACACGCCGCTGGAATCGGTGCCCGGCCTGGCGCAGGCGGCACTGCGTTCGGGCGTGCGCCTGGTGGACGTGCGCCGGCCCCCGGACAACCTGCCGCGCGCCACCGGCAAGCGGCGCAGCGGCAAGCGCGTGGCCATGGTCGGTACCGACTGCGCGCTGGGCAAGAAGTACACCGCGCTGGCGCTGGCCCGGGCGATGCGTGGGCAGGGCGTGGATGCCGATTTCCGTGCGACCGGGCAGACCGGCATCATGATCGCCGGCGCCGGCATCGCGGTGGATGCGGTGATCGCCGATTTCATCGCCGGCGCGGCCGAGTGCATTTCGCCCGACGCCGCGCCCGACCACTGGGACCTGATCGAAGGCCAGGGCTCGCTGTTCCATCCGGCCTATGCCGGCGTGACCCTGGGCCTGCTGCACGGTTCGCAGGCCGACGGCCTGGTGCTGTGCCACGACCCGCTGCGCACGCACCTGGTCAGCTGGCCGGATTACCCGGTGCCGGGGCTGGCGGTGGCACGCGACCTGTACCTGCAGGCCGCGCGCCTGACCAATCCCGGCGCGCGCCTGGTCGGGGTGAGCCTGAATACCTCGGCGATGGACGACGCTGCCGCGCAGGAGGCCCTGGAGCGTGCCGAGCGCGAGCTGGGCGTGCCGGCTTTCGACCCGATGCGCAGCCCCCTGGACCGGGCGCTGGCCTCGATCATGGGCTGAGGCCGTGGCCATGCGCACGCTGCATGCCAGGCCGCATGCCTGGAAACTGAGGGAGCCGTTCGCCATCGCCCGCGGCGTGCGCAGCGAGGCGCGCGTGGTCATCGTCGAACTGCACGAGGACGGCCGGGTCGGCCGTGGCGAGGCCGGTGGCGTCGGCTACCACGGCGAAACCCCGGAAAGCATGCTCGCGCAGATCGAGCAGGTGCGCCCGGCGCTGGAACGGGGCTGCGACCGCCACGAACTGCTGCGGTTGCTGCCGGCCGGCGGTGCCCGGCATGCGCTGGATGCGGCGCTGTGGGACCTGGAGGCAAAGCAAAGCGGGGTGCCGGCATGGACCCGCGCCGGCATTGCCGACTGGCGGCCGGTCGACAGCGCAGTGACCATCGGCATCCGCGACATCGCCGCCTACGAGGCTACCGCGCGCGCGCATGCCGGTTACCCCTGGCTCAAGATCAAGGTGGGCAAGGGCTCGCCGCTGGAGGCGGTGGCCGCGGTGCGTCGCGGCGCGCCACGGGCGCGGCTGATCGTCGACGCCAACCAGTCGTGGAGCGTGGAGGAGCTGCGGGCCTACGTGCCGGCCCTGCAGCCGTTCGCGGTGGACCTGCTGGAGCAGCCGGTGGCGGTGGCGCATGGCCACGGGCTGCGCGGCTATGACGGTGCGATCCCGGTCTGCGCCGACGAGGCGCTGTCCACGCGCGAGGACCTTGCCGGCCTGGTCGGGTGCTATCAGTTCGTCAACATCAAGCTGGACAAGACCGGTGGCCTGACCGCCGCGCTGGAACTGGCCGCGGCGGCGCGCGCGGCGGGCTTCCGGCTGATGGTGGGATGCATGCTGGGCGGATCGGTATCGGTCGCGCCGGGCATGGTGCTCGCACAGCTGTGCGAAGTCTGCGACCTGGATGGTCCCTGGCTGCAGGCCGAGGACTGGCCGGGCGGCATTGTCTACCAGCATGGGCGCATGTCGATGCCTGCGCCTGCCGTGTGGGGTTGAACGACGCCTGATCGCCACGCACGGGCCGGTCGCGGCGTACGCCTGCAACCGGCCCGGTGCCTGCGGTCAATCCTGCGCGCTGGACCAGTCGACGGCCGGGTAGCTCCCCGGGCCCATGAACGCGCGCAGTACCTGCTTGTAGGCCGCGGGCCCGTTCTCGCTGTTGGTGAACAGCACCAGGCTTTCGCCGCTGGCCGGGTCGAGCATGAAGAAGGCCTTGAAGCCGGGGTTGTCGCCCCAGTGCCAGGCCAGGCGCCGGCCATCGGCGTCCTGCAGTCCCACGCCCAGGCCCCAGGCGATAAACGCATCGGCCGGGCCCGGCGACGCCGGATCGTCGGCATCGCTGGCCGGTGTGAACAGCAACGCGTGCGTGGCCGGCTTCAGTCCTTCGCCCCGATACAGCGCTTTTTGGATGAAGTTGTCGTAGTCATGCGCATTGCTGACCAGGGTCCATGCGGTGTTCTCCCAGCCGAACACCCGCTCCGCTGCGGGCGTGCCGTCCTTGCCGTGCCCGGTGGCGTTGCGCGCGCGCATCGCCGGGTCGGTGAGGTAACTGCTGCTGGGCATGTCGAACCGCGAGAACACCTCGCGCGAGGCCAGCGCATTCCAGCTGCTGCCGGTGATGTGCTCGAGCGTGCGCTGCAGCAGGTAGAAGCCTTCGCCGGAGTAGGCGTAGTGCTCGCCGGGCGCGAACCGGCTCTCCAACGGCGTGCCATCGATGGCCGGGTTCGACGGTGATATCTGCCAGTTGGGCAGGCCGCTGGTGTGGGCCAGCACCATGCGCGTGGTGATCCGCCGTGCCAGCGGGTTGTCCCTGGTCCTGGGCGATTGCCAGTAGTCCCACAGCGGCGTATCGAGATCGAGCTTTCCGGCGTCGACCAGGCGCAGCGTGATGTAGGCGGCCACGACCTTGGACAGCGAGGCGGCCTGGAACACGGTGTCGTCGCCGACCGTGGCCGCCGCGCGGGCGTTGAGCACGCCATGGCAGTACGCCTCGGAGATTCCATCGCGGGTGTGGATCAGCTGCGCGCCGGGAATGCCATGCGCGCGCATCGCCGCGTCGAACGCCTCGCGCCTGGCCTGAGCCTGCGTGCTGGCAGATACCGCAGCCGCATCGCAACCGTGCCGGTCGCCGGCGCCGGGCGCGGCGCGCAGCGGCGGCGCGGTTCCGGTGGAAAACAGTGCGAGTGCGAGAACGGCCATGCGTGGTGCCTGGATCTTCATCTTTTCCCCGGTCTGTTCGAGAAGGTGGTGGAGTGCATCGTGTGCATCGCGTGCGGCGATGTCCGCGGATGCCGCGATCTGCAGGGCGAAGCGCAGAAGCGCATCGGGAGCCCGCGCGCTGCTGCGACATGCGCGGGCCGCGGCAACGATACCGCATCCGCGAGCGCATCCAGGCACTGCGCGACGTCTTTTTCCAGGCGCTTTCGTCGTTGCCCCGAATCGGGTGGGACAGCTTCCATCGAAGCGGCCGCGGCATGCGAACAATCGGGGTTTCTCCCGATGCGTGGCAGGCGATGTCGCGCCTAGGATCGCTGGCATGTTCCGGGGAAGCGTGCCCGCAGGGCCGCCATGCGACCGGAACGCATCCGGGTCCGGTACTGCCTCCCGGCGCTGCCTGTCGCAGCGCCGTGATCCGCTGCCGTGCCCGGACCGCAGGCAACACCGTCCATCGCGACAGATCGCCATCGCCGCAGTGCCTTCCAGCCGAACCATGCCGAGCAACGGGGAGACGAACCATGATGTCCATTGGCCCGCAACAACCGCAGCACCGCCGCCTGTCAATGGCGGTCCTCATGGCCCTGGCGCTGCCGGCCGTGGCATCGGCCGAAGGTGCCGCACAAGCGCAGCAGGCGGCGCCGGCAGCGGCCGGCGACCCGGCCGATGGCGGCGATGCCGCGCGTACGCTGGACAAGGTCGAGGTCACCGGTTCGCGCATCAAGCGCGCCGCGGTCGAAGGCCCGTCGCCGGTGGTGGTGATCACCAGTGAGGACATCCGCAAGCAGGGCTACAGCACCGTGGCCGAAACGCTGCAGACGCTGACCCAGTTCAACGGTGATGTCGTCGGTGGCGAGTTCAACGCCAGCGCTTCGCAACCGGATGCCGCGTTCCTCAACCTGCGCGGACTGGGCGTGGGCTATCAGCTGATCCTGCTCAACGGCAAGCGCATGACCGAGTACGCGGCCAGTTCCGGCGCGGCCTCCACCGGCGTCAGCGTCGGCAGCATTCCGGCGGTGGTGGTGGAACGCATCGAGGTGCTCAACGGCGGTGCCTCGGCGATCTACGGTTCCGATGCGGTGGCCGGCGTGGTCAACATCGTCACCCGTGACAACTGGGAGGGCGATCACCTGCGCGTGCGCGGCGGCGCCACCACCCGTGGCGGCGGCGATACCGCCCAGTTCCAGTTCAGCGGCGGCAAGGCCTGGGACCGTGGCAGCATCACCTACGCGTTCGAGCAGCTCAACCGCGAGCCGATCTTCTCCTGGCAGCGCGGCAACATCATCCGCACCGGCATGAACGCCCCGGGCAACGCCGGAACCAGCCGCCCGACCTTCGGGCTGGATACCGCGCTGATGGATGCCGGCTACAACGACTACTACTGGCTGGGCCAGGATGGCCGCCTGCTGTACGCCGGCGATGTCGATCCGGCGACGGCCACTGCGGCGCTGGAGCACACCTGCCGCAGCCTGGGGCGCAATTACTTCCCGATGTACGGCTCGGCCAGTGCTGCACGGCCCTATGCCTGCGGCAACGCCAACTACTACGACGGCGACACCCTGGCCAACAAGTACGACAAGACCTCGGCCTACGTTTCGGGCAACTTCCGCTTCAGCGACGCGCTGCAGGGCTATGGCCAGGTGCTGGTGCAGCGCTCGCGCAGCGAGGCCGCGCACCGCACCAGCATGTACCTGTACAACGCGGGCAGCGCGTACGACGTGGACATCGGCCAGTTCGAATACTGGCGCGCGCTCGACCCCAACGACATCGGCGGCGCGCCGATGCGGCTGTGGGACGAGACCACCCTGAGCGCCAATGCCGGGGTGCGCGGAACCATCGGCGCGCGTTTCGACTGGGATGCCAGCCTCAGCCTGTCGCGCGACGAGATGAAGAGCAGCTGGAAGCAGCTGATCACCGACCGCGTGCACCGCTACCTGTTCGGCGAGGCGGTAGGCCAGGTCGACGGCGCGCCGTTGTACCGCATCGATCCGTCGGTGCTGTTCGGGCCGATCACCCCGCAGCAGTATGCGTCGATGGTGGATACCATCCGCAACCGCAACCTGTCGCAGACCGCGCAGGCGCAGTTCGTCCTCGGCGGCACGCTGTTCGCGCTGCCGGCCGGCGACGTGGAGATGGCGTCGGTGTTCGAGGCATCGCACTCCAGGTACGAACTGCGCCCGGATCGTCGCAGCCTGGGCACGTATGCGGGCGCCGACAAGACCTTCAACCATACCGGCGTATCCGGCGGCGGGCCGCGCGACCGTTACGGTGCCGGCGTCGAGTTCCGCATCCCGCTGCTGCAGCGCCTGGTGGCCAATGTCGCCGGGCGCTGGGACAAATACGACGACATCTCCGACGTCGGCGACGCGATCACCTGGCAGGCCAGCCTGGAATGGCGGCCGTTCGACAACCTGCTGGTGCGCGCAAGCAGGCAGACCAGCTTCATGGCGCCGAACATCATGTGGTTGTATGGCGAACCGGTGACCGGTTACGACGACTACATCACCAACTACTACCTGTGCCGCCTCGACGGCCTGGACCTGACCACCACGGCCGGGCTGGCGCAGTGCGGTGCCGACCACCACGAGAGCGCCTGGTACGTGGAAGGCGGAAACAACAGCCGCCTGCACGAGGAGACCGCCACGTCCAATGGACTGGGCATCGTCTGGGACGTCAGCGAACGGCTGTCGCTGAGCGCCGATTACTGGGAGATCGACCTCAAGGGCAAGAGCCAGTACCTGGACACCGCCACGCTGATGAGCGAGAACGCCAGCTGCCTGCTCGGGCGGCGCGTCGATGGCACGCCGGTCGATCCGAACTCCGGAGCGTGCGCGGTCTACCTGGCCTATGTGCAGCGCGATGCGGCGGGCAAAGTCACCGAGTACTTCCTGGACGCGATCAACCAGGCCGGCGTGCGCACCCGCGGCGTGGACGCGAGCCTGAAGTACGCCTGGAGCGGCGGCGCGCTTGGCGATTTCAGCCTGAATGCCGGGTACAGCCGCACCCTCGGCTACGACGTGCAGGTCGCCGCCGGTGATCCGTGGCAGGACTACATGGGCTGCTCCTACTCGGCGACCTACAGCTGCGGTAACCAGCCGCTGGCGTTCCGCTCGCGCAGCAACTGGACGCTGGGCTGGAACCGCGGCGACTGGTCGGCGAGCCTGTATGGCTACCGCAACGGCGCGCGGGTCAACTACCAGGCCAGCGCGCAGCTGCCGTCGTACGTGCAGTGGAACGCCAGCCTGTCGAAGAAGATCACCGGCAACATGCGCCTGGGCGTGGACGTGACCAACCTGTTCGACCGCTACGGGCCGAAGGACGCGAGCATGACCTGGTATCCGTTCTACCAGAACATCTATGGCATCCAGGGCCGCGCGGTGTACGTGAACCTGGACATCGATTTCTGATCCGCGCGGCGGCCGGACGGCCGCCGCGGATGTGCTGCCGCGACGTGCGGCAGCACATGTCCCTGCTCCTGGCCCTGCCATGCGAACGCCGCGCCCGCGCGGGAACCGATACCGCCGGGTCGCGTGCATCCCATCCCGTCGCATGGCTAGAATCGGCCACTAAGGATGGCACCGACAGGGAGGAACGGGATGAAGGCAGGCAAATGGGGGCTGTTGCTGGCCCTTTCGATGGCATCACTGCCGGCGGTCGCGGCGGTGGACCTCGGGCAGTTCGTCCGCAAGGATGAGTTCAACGAGATCAAGATCTCGCCCTCCGGGGAGTACTACGCGGCCACCGTGCCGCTGGAGAACGGTACCGCGCTGACGCTGTTCCGGCGTGCCGACCTCAAGGGAGTCGGCGGGTTCAGGCCGCGGCGCGACGCGCATGTGAATGGCTTCGAGTGGGTCAGCGACGACCGCGTGCTCATCAGCATCGCCGAGAAGTTCGGCATGCTCGACCAGCCCCAGCCGACCGGCGAGATCTACACGCTCGACGCCCTTGGCGGTCGGCCCGATCTGCTGGTCGGATTCCGGGTGCAGGGCAACGGTGCCGGTACCCGCATCCAGCCGAAGAAGGTCGAGGACGTGGCCGCGTTCCTGATCGACGGGCTGCCCGGGGACGATCGCAATGCGGTGGTAGCGGTATGGCCGCTGATGGGGGACGAGCCGTTCACCCGCGCCGAGCGGCTGGACGTGCAGAGTGGCCGCCGGACCACGCTGGCGCGGGCGCCGGTGCGACGCGCGAGCTTCGTCACCGACAGTGGCGGTGAGGTGCGCCTGGCATACGGCGCCGACGTGGACAATGCCAGCAAGCTGTATTACCGCGAGGCCGCCGGCACGGAGTGGCGCCTGGTCAACGACCAGAACGCGAGCAAGCGGATCGAGGTTCCCCTCGGGTTCTCGGCGGACAACCGGCTCGCCTACCTGCAGGTGCGGGGCACCGACGCCGGCACCGACCGCATCGTCGCCTGGGATCCGGCCAGCGACACGCGCACCACCGTGCTGCATCACCCGGTTGCCGACCCGCTGTCGATCATCCATCGCCATGGCACGTCGATCCCGGTTGGCGCGCAGGTGATGGATGGCCGGCACCGCAACCTGTTCTTCGACGATGCCTCGCCGGAGGCACGCCAGTACCGGAGCCTGGAGGCGGCGTTCCCGGACCAGTCCGTGCGCATCACCTCCAGTACCCGCGATGGCGCGCTGCTGCTGGTCCGGGTGTGGTCCGGCAGCAGCCCCGGCGATTTCTATCTGTTCGATACCGCGCAGAAGAAGGTGGCCCATGTGGTCAGCAGCGGCAGCTGGATCGACCCGGACAAGGCGGCCACCGTCGAGCCCTTCACTTTCAAGGCCCGCGACGGGCTCGCCATCCACGGGTACCTGACCCGGCCGCGCGGCGCCTCGGGCGCGCGGCCGATGGTGCTGGTGCCGCACGGCGGCCCGTTCGGCATCTTCGACGGGTGGCAGTACGACCGCGATGCGCAGATGCTGGCGGCGGCCGGCTATACCGTCATGCAGGTCAACTATCGCGGTTCCGGCAATTACGGCTGGGCATTCCAGACCGCCGGTGCGCGGCAGTGGGGCGGCGCCATGCAGGACGACCTGACCGACGCTACGCGCTGGGCGGTCGAACAGGGCCATGCCGATGCGTCGAGGATCTGCATCTACGGGGCCAGCTACGGCGGGTATGCGGCATTGATGGGGGTGGCGAAGGAGCCCTCGCTGTACCGCTGCGCCGCCGGGTACGTCGGCGTCTACGACCTGCCGATGATGCAGCGCCAGGATGGCCGCAAGCGCCGCAGCCTGGGCAACTGGTCCAGGGACTGGGTGGGCGAGGACATGGCCGCGCTGGCGGCGGCTTCGCCCAACCGGTTGGCCGAGCGGATCAGGGTCCCGGTGTTCCTGGCGGCGGGCGGCGAGGACGAGATCGCCCCGGTCGAACACACCCGGATGATGGAAGCGGCGCTGAAGAAGGCCGGGGTGCCGGTCGAATCGCTGTACTACGACACCGAAGGCCACGGCTTCTACACCGAGCCGCACCAGCGCGAGTACTACACCCGGCTGCTGGCGTTCCTGTCGCGGCACCTGGGGGGCGACACCGCGAAGTGAGCGCGGCATGCGCCTGCGTGGAAACGACAACGGCGCCGGAAGGCGCCGTTGTCGTTTCCGCCGGGCAGGCTCAGCGCACCCCGTGCATCATCCGCTTCAGCAGCGGCGAGGCGAGCAGGGCGAGCACGGCGCAGCCCAGGCCGATCCACATCAGCAGCCAGAACAGGTGTTCGTAGCGGGCCGCGGCCTCGGCGATGTCCATCACCCCGCCTTCGGGCACGTCGATGGCGGCGAGCTTGCCGAACAGCGCGGCCAGGGTTTCGGAAAAGGCGGTGGCCAGGAACCACGTGCCCATCATCAGGCTGACCACGCGCGGGGCGGCCAGCTGGGTGACGGCCGACAGTCCCACCGGCGACAGGCACATCTCGCCGATCTCCAGGACCAGGTAAGCCAGTACCAGCCACCACACGCTGGCCATCTGCCCGGTGGCGCCGACATGCTGCGCGGCCAGTGCCAGCGGCACGAACGACAGCGCGCCGAACAGCAGCCCGAACGAGGACTTCACCGGCTTGGAGGGATCCAGCCCGCGCCGGTCCAGCCATGCCCACAGCGCGGCGAACAGCGGTGCGAGCAGCACCAGGAACAGCGCGCCGAGGTAGGTCAGCGACCCGGCGGTCTGCGGCAGTACCAGGCAATCGCGCACCAGCATCACCAGCATCGCCGCGACGATGACGGCGAACAGCAGGCGCGGCGCGCCCGAACCCGGGGTGCGTTCGGACAGGCGCGCGGCGACCACGAAACCCAGCGGGGCCAGCAGCAGCGAGGCGATCGACCACGGCAGCGGGGTACCGTCGCGGATCACCAGCGACGGCACCAGGTCCTTGGTCAGCAGGCGGTCGGTGAAAGTGACCCACGAGCCGTAGGTCTGCTCGTACAGGGTGAAGAACACCAGCGCCATGAAGATCAGCACCATCAGCGCGATCATCTGCTGGCGCTGCACCGGGGTGCAGCGGGTGCCGGTGAACCAGGCGAACCACAGCAGCACGCCGCCCAGCACCACGATCATCAGCATCAGCGCCAGGCTGATCTCGCCGCCGAGGGCGAAGGCGCCGTTGGCCGCGGCCCACAGCAGCGCCGCCACCGGCACCACCCCGGCGACGGCGACGGCGTAGATCAGCCACTCGCGCGGCAACCCGGCGATGCGCTGGCGCAGCGCGGCCGGCTGCGGCGGCTCGGCGTGCCCCTGCAGGTACTTCTGTCCCCACAGGAACATTCCCAGGCCGACCAGCATGCCGATGCCGGCGGCACCGAAGCCGTACTTCCAGCCATAGACCTCGCCGAGGAAGCCGCAGACCAGCGAGGCGAACAGCGCGCCGAGGTTGATGCCGGCGTAGAACAGCGAGAAGCCCGAGTCGCGGCGCGGGTCAGCGCTTCCATCGGCACGGTCGGGATAGAGCTTGCCGACGATGGTGGAGATGTTGGGCTTGAGGAAGCCCACGCCCATCACGATCAGCGCCAGCGACAGGTAGGTCGCGCCCAACGCGGTGTCGTCGCGCACCACCTCGCCGCCGACGCGGTGCGCGGCGTGGCCCTCGAAGGCCATGCCCAGGTGGCCGAGCACCAGCAGGATGCCGCCGAACACCACCGCCTTGCGCATGCCCAGCCAGCGGTCGGCGAGCAGGCCGCCGAACACCGGCACGCAGTACACCAGCCCGCCGTAGGCGCCGAGCAGGTCCAGCCCGGCCTTGTCGCCGAACAGGTGGTACTTGGTCAGGTACAGCAGCAGCAGCGCCTTCATCCCGTAGAAGGAGAAGCGCTCCCACATTTCGGTAAAGAAGCAGATGTAGACCCCCTTGGGGTGGCCGAGGAAGTCGCTGGACGGGGAGGCGGGGGTTGCGTGCATCGGGGCGCCGGCTGCGGAGTCGGCGGCAAGTATAGGAGCCGGGCGGGAGACGGGCCCGGCGGCGCCCGCCCGGCGCATGCGCTGGCCCTGCCGGCGGACGCGGCGCGGATGCGGGTATCGCCGTGGCCCTGTGGCGGGGCGCGACGGGCCGCATGGCATGGGGCGCATGCTGCGGTACGGCTGGACTTGCCGTTAAGCGGACGTTAGCGTGGCAGCGTTTTTTGCCAGCCGGAAACTTCCATGAACAATGCTGCACCCCCGCAGCTCACCTTCCGCGCGGTGGTCCTGGCCATCGTGCTGGCGGTGGTGCTGTCCGCCGCCAACGCCTACCTGGGCCTGTTCGCGGGCCTGACCGTGGCCACGGCCATTCCCGCCGCGGTCGTCTCGATGGGCGTGCTGCGCCTGCTCGGCGGCGGCACCATCCTCGAGAACAACATCGTCCAGACCGGCGCGTCCGCCGGTTCGTCGATCGCCGCGGGCGTGATCTTCACCATCCCGGCGCTGATCCTGATGGGCTACTGGCCCGACTTCAAATACTGGTGGGTGCTGGGCATCGCCGGTCTCGGCGGCCTGCTCGGCGTGCTGTTCTCGGTGCCGCTGCGGCGCTCGATGATCGTCGAAGAGCCGCTGCCGTTCCCGGAAGGCAAGGCCGCGGCCGAAGTGCTCAAGGCCGGCGAGAACCCCGGGCCGGGGCTGAAGATCCTCGGCCTGTCGGCCGCCATCGGCGGCGTGGTCAAGCTGGCCGCGGCCAATGGCCTGAAGGTCATTCCCGACAGTTGGGCGGTCGCCGGCTATTTCGCCAACAACAAGGTGATCGGCTACCTCGGCACCGGGCTGTCGCCGGCGCTGCTGGGCGTGGGCTACATCGTCGGCCTGAACGTCGGCATCGTGGTGCTGTCCGGCGCGATCCTGTCCTGGCACATCGCCATCCCGCTGTACCACGCGCTGTTCCTGGGCAGCGATCCGCAACTGGCCGCCGGCATCGCCGGCGCGCCGGCGGCCGATGCGGCGTTCGCCATCTGGTCGTCCAAGATCCGCTTCCTCGGCGTCGGTGCGATGCTGGTGGGCGGGGTGTGGACGCTGTTCTCGCTGCGCAAGTCGCTGCTGGCCGGGATCAAGAGCGGCTTCGCCGCCGCGCGCAAGAGCGCCGGCGCCACGCCGCTGGCCGAGACCGAGCGCGACCTGCCGATGAAGTGGATGCTGGTGGCGCTGGTGCTGTTCGTGCTGCCGCTGCTGGCGCTGTACCAGGCCATCGTCGGCCAGTGGCTGGTCAGCGTGCCGATGACGATCATCATGATCGTGGCCGGCTTCCTGTTCGTTTCGGTGTCCGGCTACCTGGCCGGCCTGGTCGGCTCGTCCAACAACCCGGTCTCGGGCATCACCATCGCCACCATCCTGTTCGCCTCGGTGGTGCTGCTGATGCTGCTGGGCGACGACGGCAAGGTGCAGGTCGGCGGCGCGCCGCTGGGCGCGGTGGCGGCGATCATGATCGGCGCGGTCGTGTGCTGTGCGGCCGCGGTCGGCGGCGACAACCTGCAGGATCTCAAGACCGGCTACCTGGTCGGTGCCACGCCGTGGAAGCAGCAGCTGATGCTGGGCATCGGCGCGTTCTCCTGCGCGCTGATCATGGCGCCGGTGCTGAACCTGCTGCAGGAGGCCTATGGCATCGGCTCCAAGACCCTGCCGGCGCCGCAGGCCAACCTGATGGCGTCGGTCGCCAAGGGCCTGTTCGGCGGCGACCTGCCCTGGACCATGATCATCATCGGCGGCGGCATCGGCGCGGTGGTGATCGCCATCGACGGCTGGCTGAAGAAGACCGGCAAGCGCTTCCGCGTGCCGGTGCTGGCGGCGGCCATCGGCATCTACCTGCCGCTGGAGCTGATGGTGCCGATCTTCCTCGGCGGCCTGCTGGCCCACCTGGTCGCGCGCTTCCACAAGGTGCGCGCCGACGACGAAGAGGCGCTGGACCGCGTGCATCGCCCCGGGGTGCTGTTCTCTGCCGGCCTGATCACCGGCGAGGCGCTGATGGGCATCGCCATCGCGCTGCCGATCGTCATCACCCAGAACCCGGACGTGCTGGCGCTGCCGCTCAGCCTGGGCGCCGCGGCGCAGTGGGTGGGGCTGGCAGTGCTGTTCCTGGTCGGCTGGCTGCTGTACCGGGTCGGCCGCAAGGGCGAGCAGGCGTCGCCGGCCAAGGGTTGATGCCCGCGCCATGATCCACCGCGCAAGGCCCCGCTCCGGCGGGGCCTTGTCGTTGCGGGAGGCCGGGCATGACTTCAAGCCTTTGCGCGCGGCGCCCGGCCGCGCCTACCATCCATGGTTTGCCTGCCTTGTTCCGGGAGAATCCCATGAAGCTCCGTCACGCCCTGCTGCCGTTGTGCCTGCTTGCCGCGCTGCCCTCGCTGGCCAGCGCACGCGGCTTCGAAGTCCGCGACATGGTGAAGCTGGACCGCGTGTCCGCGCCGCTGCTCACCGCCGATGGCGCGCAGGTGATCTTCGCCAAGCGCGTGGTCGACGGCGACCTGAAGGCCAGCAGCAGCCTGTGGATCCGCGACCTGCGCACCCGCGACCTGGCACCGCCGAAGCGGCTCTCGCCGGACGGCTGGAACGTCAATTCGGCCGCACTGTCGGCCGATGGCCGCACCGTGTACTTCCTCAGCGCCAAGAACGGCAGCCAGCAGCTCTACGCGATGCCGGTGGCCGGCGGCGCGCCGCGCCAGCTGACCGATTTCGCGCTGGACGTGGACAGCTACCGGGTCTCGCCGCAGGGCGACCGCGTGCTGTTCAGCGCCGGCGCGTTCCAGGACTGCGGTTCGGACCTGGCCTGCACCGCCACCCGGCTGAAGGAGCGGGAAAAATCCAGGAGCAGCGGCGTGGTGTTCGACAGCATGTTCGTGCGCCACTGGGATACCTGGGCCGACGGCCGCCGCAACACCCTGTTCGTGGCGCCGCTGCCGGCCGCCGGCGCCGCCGCCGGCAAGAGCGCCACGGCGATCAGCGCCGGCCTGGCCGGCGACGCACCGTCCAAGCCGTTCGGCGGCAACGAGGATTTCGTGTGGTCGCCGGATGGAACGTCGGTGGTCGCCAGCATCCGCGTGCAGGGCCCGCAGGAGCCGTGGTCGACCAACTTCGACCTGTACCGGCTCGATGCCGCCGGCAAGGCCGCGCCGGTCAACCTGACCGCCGCCAACCCGGCATGGGATGCCGGCCCGGTGTTCAGTGCCGACGGCAAGACCCTGTACTACCGCGCGATGAAGCGCCCGGGCTTCGAGGCCGACCGCTTCGGCCTGATGGCGCTGGACCTGGCCAGCGGCACGCTGCGCGAGATCGCCCCGCAGTGGGACCGCTCGGCCGACGGCATCACCCTGTCGGCCGATGGCAGCACGATCTACACCACCGCGCAGGACATGGGCGAGCACCCGCTGTTCGCGGTCAAGGTCGCCGATGGCGCGGTCGCCAAGGTGGCGGGCGAGGGCAGCGTCTCCGCCTTCGACCTCGCCGGCGACACGCTGGCCTTCACCCGCAACTCGCTCAAGAGCGGCGACCAGGTGTTCACCACCGGCACCGCGGCCGGTACCCCGCAGCGCGCGATCACCCCGAGCGCCGGCGAGATGCTGCCCGGGGTCGATTTCGGCGGCTTCGAGCAGTTCTCGTTCAAGGGCTGGAACGACGAGACCGTGCACGGCTACGTGGTCAAGCCGCACGACTACCAGGAAGGCCGGAAGTACCCGGTCGCGTTCCTGATCCACGGTGGCCCGCAGGGCAGCTTCGGCAACGGCTGGAGCTACCGCTGGAATCCGCAGACCTATGCCGGGCAGGGCTATGCGGTGGTGATGATCGATTTCCATGGCTCCACCGGCTACGGCCAGGCCTTCACCGATGCGATCAGCCAGCACTGGGGCGACCGCCCGCTGGAAGACCTGCAGAAGGGCTGGGCCGCGGCGCAGCACAAGTACGGCTTCCTCGACGGCGACAAGGCCTGTGCGCTGGGCGCCAGCTACGGCGGCTTCATGGTCAACTGGATCGCCGGCAACTGGAACGAGCCGTGGAAGTGCCTGGTCAACCACGACGGCGTGTTCGACCAGCGTGCGATGGGCTATGCCACCGAGGAACTGTGGTTCACCGAGTGGGAGCAGGGCGGTACCCCGTATGACGTCCCGCAGAACTACGAGAAGTTCAACCCGGTCAACCACGTCGCCAACTGGAGCAAGCCGATGCTGGTGGTGCAGGGCCAGCTGGACTACCGCATCCCGGTGGAGCAGGGCCTGGCCACGTTCACCGCGCTGCAGCGCAAGGGCATCGAATCCAGGTTCCTGTACTTCCCGGACGAGAACCACTGGGTGCTCAAGCCGCACAACAGCGTGCAGTGGCATGACACGGTCAATGCCTGGCTGAAGCAGCACATCGGCCGGTAACGCAGGCAAGGGCATGCCGCCGGCATGCCCGCCCACGGCCGGGCGGCGGCAGCGGGATGCTGTCCGCGCCGGGCCTTCGCCCCTTCCGCCGCATGCGGCGGAAGGGGGCGACCAGGACGGTTGCGATCCACGGGTCCCTCCCCGCAGGCAGCGGGGAACGGCGGCCCGACATGGCCGCGCGCGCCCAGGCCCTTCATCCGTGATCCGGGGGAAGACACGGGAACCGCGGTTCCCGACACTCACGCATCGAGGGGAGAGACGATGACGGCAGCCGCATCCGGCGCACTCATCAGCAACGACATCATCGTGTTCGGCCTGATCGCCGCCACGCTGGGCGCCATTTTCTGGACGTCGTCCAGCAGCAACCGGCTGCTGAAGAAGTTCTACGGCTTCGTGCCGGCGCTGCTGCTGTGCTACTTCATTCCCGGCATCTACAACACCTTCGGCCTGATCGACGGCGAGACCACGCGGCTCTACAACCCGATCGCGCGCGACGTGTTCCTGCCGGCGGCGCTGGTGCTGCTGACCCTGTCCATCGACCTGAAGGGCATCCTCGGGCTGGGCTGGAAGATGCTGGCCATGTACGTGGCGGCGGTGCTGAGCATCATGCTCGGCGCGCTGGTGGCGTTCTGGCTGATGGGCATCATCCATCCCGACACGGTGGCCGGCAGTACCTGGGGCGGCATGGCCGCGCTGGCCGGCAGCTGGATCGGCGGCGGCGCCAACATGCTGGCGATGAAGGAGATCTTCGAGGTCGACGCGACCACCTTCGGCCAGTTCGCGGTGGTGGACGTCGGCGTCGGCTACGTGTGGATGGCGGTGCTGATCTTCTTCGCCTCGCGGGCCCCGGCGCTGGACCGGCACAGCGGTGCGGACACCACCGCCCTGGACGACCTGCGCGACCGCGTCGCCAGCTACCAGGCGCGGCATGCGCGCATCCCGGCGCTGGGCGACCTGATGGTGATGGCCGGCGTGGCGTTCGGCGCGGTGGCGATCTCGCACGCGGTGGCCGGGCCGCTGTCGGCCTGGTTCGCCGCCCATGTCGGCTGGGCGGCCTCGGTGAGCCTGGACAAGCCGTTCGTCTGGGTGGTGCTGCTGGCGACGCTCATCGGGCTGGGCCTGAGTTTCACCCGCGCGCGCGAGCTCGAAGGCGTCGGCGCCTCCAAGTGGGGCTCGATGTTCCTGTACTTCCTGATCGCCTGCATCGGCATGCAGATGGACCTGCTGGCGCTGCTGGAGAAGCCGTGGCTGTTCGCCCTGGGCGTGTTGTGGATCGGCGTGCACATCGTGCTGCTGTGGCTGGCCGGCAAGCTGCTGCGGGTGCCGTTCTTCTATTTCGCCATCGCCTCGCAGAGCAACATCGGTGGCCCGGCCTCGGCGCCGGTGCTGGCCTCGGCGTTCCATCCGGCGCTGGCCCCGGTGGGCGTGCTGCTCGGCACCCTGGGCTACGCGGTGGGTACCGGCGCGGCCTACGTGGTCGGCATCTCCCTGCGCGCGATGGCGGGAGCGGGCTGAACGCTCCGGCCGGTTTGCCGCCACCGCCCGGTGGCGGCAAATCGGCATCGTCCCGCCGCCGGGTCCAACGGCATTGCCGGCATGCTAGGCTTCGCTCCCCCACGCCACGTCATCAACGTGGCGTTTTTGTTTCCCTTCGATCGACAGGAACTGGCCATATGCCGACCGAAAGCACTCCCGCCCTCATCAGCAACGACATCGTCGGCCTCGGGCTGATCGCCGCGACCCTGGCACTGATCTTCTGGCTGGCCAGTGGGCCGACCCCGTTCTGGAGGAAGGTCTTCACCTGGGTGCCGGCCCTGCTGCTGTGCTACTTCATACCGGCGATCTACAACACCACCGGCCTTATCGACGGCCATGGCACCAAGCTCTACAACCCGATCGCCCGCGACGTGCTGCTGCCGGCGGCGCTGGTGCTGCTGACCCTGTCGATCGACCTGAAGGGCATCGCCCGGCTCGGCCCGAAGCTGCTGGTGATGTTCGTCACCGGCACCGTGGGCATCATGCTCGGCGCGCTGGTCTCGTTCCAGGCGATGAAGCTGATCCATCCGGCCACCGTGGCCGGGGATACCTGGGCCGGCATGGCGGCGCTGGCCGGCAGCTGGATCGGCGGCGGCGCCAACATGGCCGCGATGCGCGAAACCTTCAATGTCGATGCCACCACCTTCGGCCAGTTCGCGGTGGTGGACGTGGTCTGCGCCAGCATCCTGCTGATGCCGGCACTGATCTGGCTGGCCGGGCGCGCGCAGGCCATCGATGCGCGCAACGGCGCCGATACCTCGGCCATCGACGACATGAAGCGGCGGATCGCCGATTACCAGGCGCGCAGCGCGCGCATTCCCACCCTGACCGACCTGATGATCATCGTCGGCGTCGGCCTGGGCGTGGTCGGCGCCGCCCACGCGCTGGCCGCGCCGCTGGCGGCGTGGTGCGCGGCGAACATCAGCTTCGCCAGGCAGGCCTCGCTGGACAACCAGTTCGTGTGGGTGGTGATGCTGTCCACGTTCGCCGGACTGGCGCTGAGCTTCACCCGCGCGCGCGAACTGGAAGCGGTCGGCGCCTCCCGGGTCGGCACCCTGTTCCTGTACTTCCTGATCGCCTGCATCGGCATGCAGATGGACCTGCTGTCGCTGCTCGAGCGCCCGTGGCTGTTCCTGCTGGGCGCGATCTGGATGGGCACCCACGTGCTGCTGCTGTACGTGGTCGGCCGCCTGCTCAAGGCGCCGATGTTCTTCCTGGCCATCGGCTCGCAGGGCAACGTCGGCGCGGCGGCGTCGGCACCGGTGGTGGCGGCGGCGTTCCATCCCAGCCTGGCGCCGGTAGGCGTGCTGCTGGGCACGGTCGGCTACGCCACCGGCACGGTGCTGGCCTACATCACCGGCCTGATGCTCAAGTGGATGGCCGGCGCCTGACGGCCCCGCACGGCGCCCGGCCGCGCCACCGCGCCGGGCATGAAGAAGGCCGCCTCACGGCGGCCTTCTGTCTTCCTGCCCCGGAACCCGGGCTTCAGCAGCAGCGGAAGCCCTTGCCGCCGCCGAAGCGCGCTTCCTGGCGTTCCCGGAAGAAGGTCTTGTAGTCCATGACCTCGCGCTCGGGGTGCTTTTCGCGCATGTGCCGCACGTAGTTGTCGTAGTCCGGCACGCCGCAGCACAGGCGCGCGGTCTGCACCAGGCGCCGCCAGGTACGGCGGAACGCCTGGTGCTGGCCGGCCGGGACCAGCGCGGTACCCATTACAGGTCCACCTCGTGCGGCTTGAGCGCCACGTACGGGGTTTCATGGTCGGTACGCACCGGCGAACGGCGCGCGGCGGCGACGGTCCTGATCGAATACACCAGCACCGCGAACACCACGAACAGGAACAGCGCGGTGAGGCCGGCATTGATGTAGTTGTTGACCATCACCTGGTGCATCTGCCCGAAGTCCTTGGATGGCGGCAGCAGGTTGCCGGCGGCGATGGCGTCACGGTACTTGTGCGCCTGCGCCATGAAGCCCACCGCCGGCTCGGCGGAGAAGATCTTGATGAAGCCGGCCGCGGTGGTGCACACCAGCAGCCAGGCCGCCGGCAGCAGCGGCACCCAGGCGTACTTTTCCTTCTTGGCCTTGAACAGCACCACCGCGCACAGCATCAGCGCGACACCGGCCAGCATCTGGTTGGCGATGCCGAACAGCGGCCACAGCATGTTGATGCCGCCCAGCGGATCGGTCACGCCCTGGTACAGGAAGTAGCCCCACAGCGCGACGCAGCCGCCGGTGGCGATGAAGCTGGCCACCCACGAGTCGGTGCGGCGCAGCGCCGGAACGAAATTGCCGAGCAGATCCTGCAGCATGAAGCGGCCCGAGCGGGTGCCGGCGTCCACGGCGGTGAGGATGAACAGCGCCTCGAACAGGATGGCGAAGTGGTACCAGAACGCCATCATGCCGTCGCCCGGCAGCACCGCATGCAGGATCTGGGCGATGCCCACCGCCAGCGTCGGCGCGCCGCCGGCGCGCGAGAGGATGGTGTTCTCGCCGATGTCGGCGGCGGTGGCGGTCAACTGTTCGGGCGAAATGGTGAAGCCCCAGCTGCTGACCACCTGCGCGGCGTTGGCCACATCGGTGCCGATCACCGCTGCCGGGCTGTTCATGGCGAAGTAGATGCCCGGCTCGATGATCGAGGCCGCGACCATCGCCATGATCGCCACGAACGATTCCATCAGCATGCCGCCGTAGCCGATGTAGGCGGCGTGGCCTTCGTTGGCCAGCAGCTTGGGCGTAGTGCCGGAGGAAATCAGTGCATGGAAGCCCGATACCGCACCGCAGGCGATGGTGATGAACAGGAACGGGAACATGCCGCCCTTCCACACCGGGCCGCTGCCGTCGGTGAACTGGGTCAGCGCCGGCATCTTCAGTTCCGGCATCACGATCAGGATGCCGATCGCCAGGCCGACGATGGTGCCGATCTTGAGGAAGGTGGACAGGTAGTCGCGCGGTGCCAGCAGCAGCCATACCGGCAACACCGCGGCGACGAAGCCGTAGCCGATCAGCATCCAGGTGATCTGCACGCCGGTGAAGGTGAACATCGGCCCCAGCACCGGGTCGGCGGCGACCTTGCCGCCGTACCAGATCGCCGCCAGCAGCAGGACCAGGCCGACGATGGAGATCTCGCCGATCTTGCCCGGGCGGATGTAGCGCATGTACAGGCCCATCAGGATGGCGATGGGCATCGTGGCCATGACCGTGAACATGCCCCAGGGGCTGTCGGCCAGCGCCTTGACCACGATCATCGCCAGCACCGCGAGGATGATGATCATGATCATGAACACGCCAAACAGGGCGATGGTGCCGGGTACCGGCCCCATTTCCTCGCGCACCAGGTCGCCGAGCGAGCGGCCGTTGCGGCGGCTGGAGATGAACAGGATCATGAAATCCTGCACCGCGCCGGCCAGCACCACGCCGGCGATCAGCCACAGCGTGCCCGGCAGGTAGCCCATCTGCGCGGCGAGCACCGGGCCCACCAGCGGGCCGGCGCCGGCGATCGCGGCGAAGTGGTGGCCGAACAGCACGTGCTTGTTGGTCGGTACGTAGTCCAGGCCGTCGTTGTGGATCACCGCCGGGGTGGCGCGGGTCGGGTCCACGCCCAGCACCTTGTTGGCGATGAACAGCCCGTAGTAGCGGAACGCGACCAGGTACAGCGAGACCGCCGCGGCCACGATCCACAGTGCGTTGATGTGTTCGCCGCGGCGCAGCGCCACGACACCCAGGCAGAACGCGCCGATCAGGGACAGCAACGCCCAGCCGGCCTTGGAGAAACCTTTCATCGAGTCACCTCGCGGGAAGACCGTTGCAAGAGTCCTCCCGCCGCGGCCGGGGGTCAACGCTCCGGCGGCCCGCCGGCGTGCGACTTTGGTCTTAGGCGGCGCGGCCGCCCGGACGCGATGGCCCGGCAACACGCCACCGACACCGGCTCTGGAACAATCGGTTGCGGTGATGGCGATTGGCGCGGCCAGGCGCGGCGCCCATTGTCGGGAGATTCCAAGGGAGGCTTGACCATGAGCGACCAGAACCTCGCGCGGGTGCTGCGCAGCATCCGCGGCATGCCCACGTCCGACGGTGCCGGCGTGCGCCTGACCCGGGTGATCGGGACCCCGGCGCTGCCCGATCTCGACCCGTTCCTGATGCTCGACGAATTCGGCACCGACCGCCCCGAGGACTATATCGCCGGCTTCCCCGAGCACCCGCACCGCGGCTTCGAGACCGTGACCTACATGCTCGACGGGCGCATGCGGCATCGCGACAACCACGGCAACGAAGGCCTGCTCACGCCCGGCAGCGTGCAGTGGATGACCGCCGGCCGCGGCCTGGTGCATTCGGAGATGCCCGAACAGGAGTCCGGGCGCATGCGCGGGTTCCAGCTATGGGTGAACCTGCCCGCGCGCGACAAGATGACCGAGCCGAAGTACCAGGAATTCGCCCCGGAACGCATTCCGCAGGTGATGCCGGCCGATGGGGTCGGTGTCCGGGTCATTGCCGGGCAGGTGGGCGATGTCCGGGGCCCGATCGTGCAGCCGGCCACCGATCCGCTGTACCTGGACGTGGAGCTGGCGCCGGGCCGTGACTGGGCCTATGACCTGCCGGACGGGCACAACGCCTTCGCCTACGTGTTCGAGGGTGCGTTGACCCTGGGCGGCGGCGAGGCCGCGCGCGAAGTGGCGCGGCATGAGCTGGCGGTGCTCGGCGGTGGCCGCCTGCTGCGCCTGCAGGCCGGCGCGCAGGGCGCACGGCTGATCGTGGTGGCCGGGCGCCCGCTGCGCGAACCGGTGGCGCGCCACGGGCCGTTCGTGATGAATACCCGCGAGCAGCTGATGCAGGCCTTCATCGACTACCAGGAAGGCCGCTTCTGAGGGCCGTGCGCGCCGCAGTGGGCTCCGGCGCGCCGCCTGCCAGGGCGCCTTACTTGCCCGCGAAGTTGGCGGTCGCGTCGCCGAGCGTGCCGGTCAACTGCTGCAGGCTGGCCAGCTCGGCGACGTCGCCGGCATCGATCCAGATCTGCGCGTAGCGGTTGCGGCTGAGCTTGACCGCGGTGATGCGCCGCGTTTCCAGGCCGGGCATGTCGCGTCCGCCCATGTCCAGCTTGTACCAGTACAGTTCCTCGCCGGCGAAGCTGCCCTTCTCGGCACGCAGCGCGCGCACCAGGCTCAGCCCCGGGTCGCGCGCGGTCAGCATCACGTTCAACACGGTACGGCCATCGCCGGTGGTGGCCTTGCAGACGATGAAATCGCTCTGGACCTGCTCCTGCCACTGCAGGCCGCTGCCGGACGGCAGCATCGGGCACTGCCCGGCCTGTTGCGCGGATGCGCCGGCGCTGCCGGCCAGCAGCAGCGCGCAAGCAACGATACGGACGTGTTTGAGCATGCGTTTTCCCCCGGACGCCGGCCACCGCGGGCGCGACGGCAGTGTTGTCTGTCTGGAACCGAATACACCTGCGGGCGGTGTTGCCCCTGCCCGATGCGCGCGTCCCCGTTGCGCGCCAGCTGTGTTTCCACGGTATTACAAAAACACCGGCCGTCGCAAACCGGGCGGTGGCCGGAACAGCGACGGCCCCGCGTGGGGGCCGTCGCCGGTGCGTGCCGCAGGCCGCTTCAACGCGCGTCGCTGCCCACCCACTTGTAGGCCAGGCCGCCGATCAGCGCGCCGAGCAGCGGCGCCACCCAGAACAGCCACAGCTGGCCCATCGCGCCGGGCCCGGCGAACAGCGCCACGGCGGTGGAGCGCGCCGGGTTCACCGAGGTGTTGGTGACCGGGATGCTGATCAGGTGGATCAGGGTCAGCGCCAGGCCGATCGCGATCGGCGCGAAGCCCGCCGGTGCCTTGCCATGGGTGGCGCCCATGATCACCACCAGGAACATCGCGGTCATCACCACTTCGCACAGGAACGCGGCGGCCACGCCGTAGCCGCCCGGCGACAAGGCGCCGTAGCCGTTGCTGGCGAACGCGCCGGCCTGGCTGCCGTCAATGGCGAACCCGGCCTGGCCCTGCGCGATCTGCAGCAGGATGAAGGCGGCGAGGATGCCGCCCAGCACCTGGGCCACGACGTAGGGCACCAGGTCCTTGCCGGCGAAGCGGCCGCCGGCCCACAGGCCGAGGCTGACCGCCGGATTGAAGTGGGCGCCGGAGACGTGCCCGAACGCATACGCGCCGGTCAGCACGGTCAGGCCGAACGCCAGCGCCACGCCATGGAAACCGATTCCCAGTGGATTGCCGTCACCGCCGAACTTGGCCGCCAGCACCGCGCTGCCGCAACCGCCCAGCACCAGCCAGAAGGTGCCGAGGAACTCGGCCGCCAGTCGTTTCCCCATGCTCATCGTGTGCTCCCCCGCAATGACCCGGAATGGGCACCGGGAACATACCCAAGAACCGGGACCGCGGCGTATTCAAAGCGTTAACCCGGCCCTCAGCCCGGCAGCGGGATGAACTCCTTGTCGTCGCCGGGAATGGTGCCGAAGCGGCCCTGGCGCCAGTCGTCCTTGGCCTGTTCGATGCGTTCCTTCGAGCTGGAGACGAAGTTCCACCACAGGTGGCGCGGGCCATCGAGCGGTTCGCCACCCATCAGCATCGCCTTGAGCGGGGTCATGGCGCGCAGGCGCGCGCGGGCCCCCGGCCCGGGGATCACCAGGTGCTGGACCGGGATGTCGACGCCATCGAGCTGGGCCTGGCCCTCCAGTACGTAGAGCGCGCGTTCGGCATGCGAGGCATCCAGGTCGATCTCGGCGCCCGGTTCCAGGTCGATGGCGACATTGAGGGTGTCGGCGAATACCCGCACCGGCGATTCCTCGCCGTAGGCGCGGCCGGCGATCACCCGCAGCCAGGCGCCATCGCGGCGCTGCTGCGGCAACTGCGCGGCGGAGAAATGGTAGAACGCCGGCGCGGTCTCCTCGTGCGTGCGCGGCAGCGCCACCCAGGTCTGCATGCCGTGCAGCGGGTGCGCGTGGCCGCGTTCGTCCAACGGGGTGCGCTCGGAATGGGCGATGCCGCGGCCGGCGGTCATCCAGTTGACGTCGCCGGGTTCGATCACCTGCTCCGAGCCGAGCGTGTCGCGGTGGCCGATCCGCCCGGACCACAGGAAGGTGACCGTCGCCAGGCCGATGTGCGGATGCGGGCGCACGTCGATGCCCTGGCCGGGCGTGAACACGGCCGGACCCATGTGGTCGACGAACACGAACGGCCCGACGCTGCGCGCCTGCAGGGTGGGCACGGCGCGGCGTACCTGGAAACCGCCGAGGTCATGGACGCGGGGACTGATGATCGTGGTCATGCACGGGCTCCATTGCGGGTACCGGCAGGATGGCATGCGCCGCGCGGGTTTTCTGCGGCGCGGCCATGACGGACTGTTGCCGCGGTGGATCAGGCGCCGCCGTCGCGGCGCGAGGCGAGGCGGTCGGCCAGGCGCGTGGGTTCGGGCAGCCGGTAGCGGGTGAGGCAGGCCAGCACCAGTGGCAGGCTGGCCTCGACCGAGACGTGGTGGCCCGGGGAGATGAACAGCGGGTTGCAGCGCGGCTTGCTGCGCAGCACCCAGCCGACCTGGCGGCCCTTGTGCAGCAGCGGTGCGTGGTCGCCACGCTCCGGACCGGGTTCGGTGTAGTCGCCGACCAGCCGGCTTTTGCCCACGCCGATGCTGGGCAGGCCGGTCAGTACCCCGAGGTGCGCGGCGATGCCCAGCCCGCGCGGATGGGCGATGCCATGGCCGTCGACCAGTACCAGCTGCGGTGGCTCGCGCAGTTGCCGCAGGGCCAGCAGCACTGCCGGCAGCTCGCGGAAGCTGAGCAGGCCGGGGATGTAAGGCAGGGCGGTGGGCAGTCGCGCCAGGGTCGATTCGAGCGGCTGCAGGCTGATGCCATCGACCCGGACCGCCACCGAGCGGGTGGTGCGGCCTTCGTCCTCGAAGCCGCTGTCCACCCCGGCCACGCGCGCCGGCAGCGTCGACAGGCGGTCGTCCAGCTGCACCCGCGCGGCCAGTTCGACCTGCTGGCGGCGCAGCTCGGCCAGGGCGGCGGGAGCGATGTCGGCGGGAGGCGGGAAGCGCATGGTCCAAGCCTGCCACACCACCGTGGGCGCGCAGTGCAGGGCGCGCGGAGCGATGCGGCTACAATCGGCGGGTTGCTTCCCCCGACCGGAGACTTTCGCAGTGACCCGCAAACTCGTGCTGTTGCGCCATGGCCAGAGCCAGTGGAACCTCGACAACCGTTTCACCGGCTGGGTGGACGTGGACCTGACCGAGCAGGGCCGCCGCGAAGCCGCCGCCGCCGGCCGCCTGATGAAGGAGGAAGGGCTGCAGTTCGACGTCGCCCATACCTCGGTGCTCAAGCGCGCCATCCACACCCTGCAGGGTGCGCTGGCCGAGCTGGGCCAGGACTGGCTGCCGGTGAACAAGTCCTGGCGCCTCAACGAGCGCCACTACGGCGGCCTGCAGGGCCTGGACAAGGCCGAGACCGCCGCCAGGCATGGCGAGGAGCAGGTCAAGGTGTGGCGCCGTTCCTACGACATCCCGCCGCCGCCGATGGACCTGGAGGATCCGGGCCACCCGATCCACGACCGCCGTTATGCCGGCCTGGACCGCAACGCGCTGCCGGGCACCGAATCGCTGGCCACCACCCTGGAGCGGGTGCTGCCGTACTGGCACGACGCCATCGCCCCGCAGCTGAAGGACGGCAGGACCGTGCTGGTCACCGCCCACGGCAACTCGCTGCGCGCGCTGTACAAGTACCTCAACAATGTCAGCCGCGAGGACATCCTCGAGCTCAACATTCCCACCGGCATCCCGCTGCTGTTCGAACTGAACGATGACCTGACCGTGCAGTCGTTCCGTTACCTGGGCGACCCTGAAGCGGCGAAGAAGGCGGCCGAGGCCGTGGCCAACCAGGGCAAGGCGAAGTAAAGCCGGCCTGCTGGGCGCAGCGGGACACCCGGCTCCGGCCGGGTGTTTCGTTTGTGGCCAGGGGACAGGGCGGCGTCAGCGGTCGCAGCTGGCCGGCGCGGCCTTGCAGGCTTCGTCGATCCGGTTGTCGCGCTGGGCCGCGTTCTTGCCGAGGACGTAGCCGGCGACCCCTTGGAACATGATCACCGCCAGCACGATGCTTACGATCCACAGGGTGATCTTGCTGCGGTCCGCCGCGCCGATGCCGGAAGTGGGCACCGGTGGAGCGGCCTGGAAACCGGCCAGTTGCGTTGGTTCGATACCCAGCGCGGCCGCCACCGCCATCCGCGATTCATGCGCGGCCCTGCCTTCGGCTTCCAGCCGCTGCACGGTGCGCGGGCTGAGCCCGGCCACGGCGGCCAGGTGCTCCTGCGACCAGCCGCGCGCCTCGCGCAATGATCGGATCCGGTTGGCGTCGATCTTCATCGGTTCCTCGTCCACTGTGACTGCCCGGCGATGGTAAGGGAGCCGGCACGCTGCCGCGACGCGCCGCGTTGGACCACGACAGCGCTACGCCAGATTCACGACAGGCCTTGCCGATCAAGGTCTTGCGGGGCCATCGGCCGGGCGTCGCGCCGGTGTCCGCCAGCCGGGCTATGCTTCGGCCAAGGCCAAGGCCAAGGCCAAGGCCAAGGCCAAGGTCACGACGCAGCCGGCTTTTCCATCCAACGCACGGGGGAGCGCATGAACACGTCCACGGAACGGCGCCATTTCTGGCGCGCACCCTTCCATTCACCGGCCTGGCTGGTGCGCGCCGATGGCAGCATCCATGCCGGGCAGGTGCATGATGTGTCGCTCAAGGGCGCGTTGTTCGAGGTCGATGCCGGTGGCGACTGCAGGCTGGACGAACCCTGTCAGTTGCAGGTCGAGCTGTCGCAGGACACGCCAATCCGCATGCAGGCCACCGTGGTGCACGTGGAAGGGCGCGCCATCGGGCTGCGCTGCGACGAGATCGACCTGGACAGCATCACCGCGTTGCGTCGCCTGATCGAACTCAATGCCGCCGATCCGGCGCTGCTGGAGCGCGAACTGGGCGCGCTGGTGCGGTACGGCTGAGCCGCGCCGCCCCCGGGGCCGCGCGATGTGCGGGTTGCCGGTTGCGAAGGGGCCCCGAGGTACTCACCGCGTCGGCTCGCCGGATCATGACGGCAGGGGGCGTGGCGCTGCGCTACGCTGCACCGGCCCGGCACCATCGCGCGTGCGCGTTGCACCGCCGGCAGGCCTTTCCCGACGAGGACCCGCGCGATGACCGGCAAGAACACGATCTGCCTGTGGTACGACGGTACCGCCCTGGAGGCGGCCACGTTCTATGCGGCGACTTTTCCCGACAGCCGCGTGGGGGCCGTGCATCGTGCGCCCGGCGACTATCCCGCCGGACGCCAGGGCGATGTGCTGACGGTCGAGTTCACGGTGCTCGGCATTCCGTGCCTGGGCCTGAACGGCGGCCCTGCGTTCCGTCACAGCGAGGCGTTCTCGTTCCAGGTCGCCACCGATGACCAGGCCGAGACCGACCGCCTGTGGGATGCGATCGTCGGCAACGGCGGCGAGGAAAGCGCCTGTGGCTGGTGCCGCGACAAGTGGGGACTGTCGTGGCAGATCACGCCGCGCGCGCTGACCGCGGCGATCAGCGATCCCGACCCGGCCGCGGCCAGGCGCGCGTTCGAGGCGATGATGGGCATGCGCAGGATCGACATCGCCGCGATCGAGGCCGCGCGTCGCGGTTGAGCCGCGCACCGGCGTGCTGCGGGCGCCGTGGCATGACCTTCGGCCTATCCGCGGCACGACGCCATCGCCTACGCTCGTGGATTGGCCGCGCGCAGGCGCGGCGTTCCCTGCAAGGCCGGAGATCCGCATGACCCTTTCCAAGCTCGTCCCGTTGTCCCTGACCGTCGCCATCGCCGCCTCGCTGGCCGCCTGCGGCGGCAAGGGCGAAGCTACGGCGCCCGCCGCCGACACGCCCGCCAAGCCGGCATTCGACCTGTCGCAGATCAAGACGCCGTCGGTGTCGTTCAACGTCGCCGACCTGGATCCGGCGGTTGCCGCGTGCAGCGATCTCAATGGCTTCGTCAACGGCAAGTGGCTCCGGGCCAATCCGGTGCCGGGCGACCAGGTGACCTGGGGCAGCTTCGAGATCCTGCGCGAGCGCTCGCTGGAAGTGCAGCACGCGCTGGTGCAGCAGGCCGCGGCGGCCAACGCCAAGGCCGGCAGCGTGCAGGCGCAGATCGGCGACATCTGGAAGACCGGTTCGGACGAAGCCGCCATCGAAGCGGCCGGCATCGCGCCGCTGCAGCCGGAACTGGACAAGATCGCCGCGCTCGGCGACGGTGCCGCCATCGCCGGCTACCTGCGCGACGCCTATGCGCGCGGCCAGGGCTTCCTGTTCTCGCTGTATGCCAGCCCGGACTTCAAGGATTCGGCCAACGTCATCGCCTACGTCGGCCAGGGCGGCCTGGGCCTGCCGGAAAAGGGCTACTACTTCGACGAATCGCAGGCCAGGATCCGCGAGGCCTATGTCGCCTACATCGAACAGATGCTGGCGCTGTCCGGCGTCGATGCCGCGCAGGCGAAGGAGCAGGCCAAGGCGGTGATGGCGCTGGAAACCCGCCTGGCCAAGGCCTCGCTGTCGCGCATCGAACTGCGCGACCCGGCCAAGCGCTACAACCCGGTCAGCGCCGCCGACGCCGACAGGCAGACCCCGAACTTCAGCTGGACCGCGTTGTTCGACACCCTGAAGGTGCCGGCCAAGGACAAGTTCTCGCTGGCGCAGCCGGGCTTCTTCGCCGAGGTCGACATGATGCTGGCCGAGGTGCCGGCCACGACCTGGCAGGCCTACCTGCGCTTCCACACCGTGGACAACGCGGCACCGTACCTGAGCAGTGCCTTCGAGCAGGCCAACTTCGATTTCTTCAGCAAGACCCTGCGTGGCCAGCAGGAAATGCAGCCGCGCTGGAAGCGCGTGCTGGAGTCGGTGAACGGCGCGATGGGCGAGGCGCTCGGCCAGCTGTACGTGGACGCGGTGTTCCCGGCTGAGTCGAAGGTGGCCATGCAGCATCTGGTGGAGAACCTGTCGGCGGCGCTGAAGACGCGCCTGGAAGGCCTGCCGTGGATGGGCGAGGAGACCAAGAAGAAGGCGCTGGAGAAGTGGGCCAGCTTCACCCCGAAGATCGGCTACCCGGACAAGTGGCGCGACTGGTCGGGCCTGGCCACCCATGGCGACAGCTACCTGGGCAACATGCAGGCCGCGCGCGCCTTCAATTACCGCTACATGCTCGACAAGATCGGCAAGCCGGTGGACAAGACCGAATGGGGCATGACCCCGCAGACGGTCAACGCCTACTACAACGCGACCAAGAACGAGATCGTGTTCCCGGCCGCGATCCTGCAGCCGCCGTTCTTCGACGCCAAGGCCGACCCGGCACTGAACTACGGCGGCATCGGCGCGGTGATCGGACACGAGATGATGCACGGCTACGACGACTCGGGCAGCCAGTTCGCCGCCAACGGCAACTTCGACAACTGGTGGACCGACGCCGACCGCAGCGCCTTCAACGGCCGCACCGACCAGCTGGTCGCGCAGTTCGACGGCTATGAGGCGCTGCCGGGCGTGAACGTCAAGGGCAAGCTGACCCTGGGCGAGAACATCGGCGACCTCGGTGGCCTGACCGTGGCGTACGACGCGCTGCAGATGGCGCTCAAGGAAGACCCGTCGAAGAACGTGGCCGTCGACGGCTACAGCCAGGACCAGCGCTTCTTCATGAACTGGGCCACGGTGTGGCGCCGCAACTTCACCGAGGGCGAACTGCGCGTGCGCCTGAACACCGACCCGCACGCACCGGCTAACTTCCGCGCCAACGGCGCGCCGTCGAACATGCCGTCCTTCGCCACGGCGTTCCAGTGCAAGGCGGGCGATGCGATGGTGCGTGGCGACGACAAGCGCGTGGTCATCTGGTAAACCGCCGGTAGTCCGGCTGGCAACCGACGCAGGGCCCGGCGCATGCCGGGCCTTTGCGTTCAGGCGCCTGGTGCCGTGTACGCCCGCGTGGCGGGCCCGCTGCGGCAATGGCGGTGTCCTGCCGACGGTGGCCGAAGCGCCGGCCTGCAGCCGTGCTGGCGTCCGTCGAGGGCGATTCAGTCCGCCCGGCGAAGCGGCGCCGCCGCGCGATGCCGTTCGCGCAGGTACAGGAACAGCGGCAGGGCCAGCGACGGACCGACCGCCAGGCATGAAAGCGGCAGCCACAGCCGCGGCATCGCCAGCCTGCGTCCCTCGGCGACCACGAACGCGGCCACGGCGATGCCCGAGACCAGCACGTCCGACCAGGCGAATGCCGCGATGTGGGCCGAGGTGGCCTGCTGCACCAGCAGCGGCAGGTCGAGGCCGTGCGTGGACAGCCACGGAACGAACTGCGACAGCGGCAGGACCGTACCGGCGATGCAGAGAAGGAGGTAGATGAACTTCACGATGTCTCCTGACGTGGGGAATGCGCCACGCCGCTGGACGCTGCCGGCATGGATGGGGAGTGGGACGGCGTGCCCGCCGGTGCACGACGCCGGTAGCGCGGGCGTTGCCGGCCGGTGCGGGGGGCGACGCGCCGGCGCCCGTCCGCGGAACGCCGGAAACCCGCGGTGGAGAGCCAGGTTCCACCCTCGCCGGGCAGTCCGGCGATCAGCGCCATCCCGGTGTCCCCGCGGAGCACGACCGCCGTCATCGGGCCGTCGCTCTCCCGGCAGGCGAAGTGGCGGGGCGCGATGCGCAGGACAAGGTCGTCCGCGTCCGGCGCGCTGGCGCCTGGGCGTGCGGCCCAATGCCCGGTGATGCGCTCCGGTACGGCCACCCTGCCATCGCCCGCCAGAACCGGCAGCGGCAGCAGCCACGGGGTCGACCCCAGCACGTTCTTCATTGCTCTCCCTGGCAGTCCGGCGGCCCGGTTGCGACCCGCCGCGGTCGGTCACCGCCGCCGCAGCGCATATTGTGCGGCATGCAGCCGGCCACCGGGACCGCGGCGATACGACGCTGCGACGCTGCCCCGGAGATGCAGGCGGCGGGCGGCCGTGGTATTGATCGACCACGCCACGGGATGGCGGATCATCGATCAACGGGAGGCACGCATGGTGCCGGAAGCAGGCGGGGCGCACGCCCCGCTGCAGTGGACAATCGCCGCGCTGGCGTTCGCCGCGCACCTGCTGGTCGCGGCGCGTGCGCTGACCCGCGCCAACCGCACCCCGGCCTCGCGCGCGGCCTGGGTGGCGGTGGTGATGCTGGCGCCGGGGGTGGGAATGCTCGCGTACCTGCTGCTGGGCGAGACCAGCATCGGCCGTGCGCGGTTCCGCCGGGTGGAACAGGTGCTGCGGCGGATGACGGCGGTCGCGGCCATGGCGCCGCCGGCCGCACCGGTCACGGTGGTGGACGGCGCGGTGCCGCTGCTGGAACTGGCGCGCACCATCAACGGCCTGCCGGCGGTGGGCGGCAACCGGGTGGAGCTGCTGGGCGAGGAGGGCAGCCCGGCCGATGCGCCCGAGCGCGATTGCCGCCGCGCGCTGGATGCGCTGGTCGCCGATATCGAACAGGCCCGCGAGAGCGTGCACATCGCCGTCTACATCTGGCTCGACGACGGCGCCGGCGGCCGCCTGGCCGACGCGGTGGCCGACGCCGCACGGCGCGGCGTGGCGTGCCGGGTGATGGTCGACGCGCTGGGGTCGCGCGCCTTCATCGACGGGCCGCGCTGGAAACAACTGGCCCGGGCCGGGGTCAGGCAGCTCAAGACGCTGGACGACATCCACCGCCTGCAGCACGTGGTGTTCAGCCGCATGGACCTGCGCGACCACCGCAAGATCGTGGTCATCGACAACCGCATCGGCTACTGCGGCAGCCAGAACCTTGCCGATCCCGAGTTCAGGGTGAAGCCGGCGCAGGCGCCGTGGATCGACCTGCTGCTGCGCTGCCAGGGGCCGGTGGTGGCGCAGATCCAGTTCCTGTTCCTCAGCGGCTGGATCCCCGAGACCGGCGAAGCCGGGCTGGACGGCTATGCCGCCGCGGCGGCGCCAGAGTGGCATGACGACGGCTGCGTGGCCATGGCCTTCGAGACCGGCCCGGTCGCGCGCCACAACGTCATGGCCGACATGTACGTGGCCTGCATCTACGCGGCGCGGCGCGAGCTGGTGATCACCACGCCGTACTTCGTGCCCGACGAATCGATCCTGCGCGCGATCTGCGCGGCACCGCGGCGCGGCGTGCGCACCACGCTGGTGCTGCCGCGGCGCAACGACTCGTGGCTGGTCGGGCAGGCCAGCCGCAGCACCTATGGCGACCTGCTGCGCAGCGGGGTCGAGGTCCACGAGTATCCGCTCGGCCTGCTGCACGCCAAATCCCTGACCGTCGACGGGCAGGTCGCGCTGGTCGGGTCGGCCAACATCGACCGGCGCAGCCTGGAGCTGAATTTCGAGAACAGCCTGCTGGTCGCCGACCCGCGGGTGACGGCGGCGATCCGGCGGCGCCAGGACCGGTACCTGTCGGTGTCCGTGCCGGTGACCGTGCAGCAGGTGCAGGGCTGGTCGTTCGCCACGCGGCTGGTGCAGAACGCGGTGGCGATGATGTCGCCGGTGCTGTGAGCGTGCCGGCCCGCGGGATCAGCTGGCCGGTCGCCCGCGCGCCCGCGCGCGCAGCAGGCCGCGGAACTCGCCGAGCAGGCGCGCATCGACCAGCCGGTTCTTCTCGCGGTTGAGGATGGCCAGGGCGTCGTCGGTGTGCAGCGGGCCGCGGTAGGGGCGGCGCGAGGTCAGCGCGTCGTAGCCGTCGGCGATGGTCAGGATGCGCGCTTCCAGCGGGATTTCCTCGCCCTGCAGGCCGTGCGGGTAGCCGCTGCCGTCCCAGGCTTCATGATGGTGCAGGATCAGCCGCGCCACGGCGGCGGCGTCGTCGCGGCCGGTGGCCGCGAACAGGCGCGCGCCGCGCTCGGGATGGGTGCGCATCTTCTCCATCCGCGGCTCGTCCAGGCGGCCGGGGTGCAGCAGCACGTCGTCGCGGATGCCGATCTTGCCCACGTCGTGGAAACGCGCCGCCAACGCCAGCTGCTCGAGTTGCGCGCCGGACAGGCCGCAGCGCTCGCCGAGGCCGTGCGCGAGCAGCGAAACCCGGTCGCAATGCTGGTCGGTGTAGCTGTCGCGCTCGTCCAGCGCGGCGGCCAGCACGGAGATGCCGCAGCTTTCGTTTTCAGGGGGGATGGACAGGCCCGGGGCCGAGAAGGTCGAAGACATGGAGCGCCGCACCGTAGTGGCAAAACGGCCTGGCCGGGAGGAGGGCGGCTATTGTCCTCGCCGCCCCCGTTCCTGGCAAACCTCTCATCCGCTCACCCCGGGCGCAGGGTGGCCAGCAGCGCCCGGGCGGCGTTGAAGCGGTCCGCGCCTTCCGGCAACGGGTGGCGGATGCGCAGCTTGTCCGGGCCGTCCATCTGGTAGAGCCTGGGCTGCTTCTGGATCAACTGGATCACCGCCATCGGGTCGATGTCGGGCTTGGCCTCGAACACGATGCGGCCGCCGTTCTCGCCCAGTTCCAGTTTGCGGATGCCCAGCGCATTGGCCTGCAGCTTGAGCTCGGCGATGGCGAACAGGTGCTTGACCGGATCCGGCAGCAGGCCGAAGCGGTCGATCATCTCCACCTGCAGTTCGCGCAGGGCGGCGCTGTCGCGCGCGCTGGAAATGCGCTTGTACAGGGTCAGGCGCGTATGCACGTCGGGCAGGTAATCCTCCGGGATCAGCGCCGGCACGTGCAGCTCGACCTCGGCGCCGCGCACTTCCTCGCCGGCGTCCAGGTCGGGCAGCTTGCCGGACCTGATCGAGCGCACCGCCCGCTCCAGCAGCTCGGTGTAGAGGCTGAAGCCGACTTCGGCCATCTGCCCGCTCTGGTCCTCGCCGAGCAGTTCGCCGGCACCACGGATCTCCAGGTCGTGGGTGGCCAGGGTGAAGCCGGCGCCGAGTTCGTCCATCGAGGCGATGGCATCCAGCCGCTTCTGCGCATCGGGGGTGATCGAGCGCTTGTCCGGCACCACCAGATACGCATAGGCGCGGTGGTGCGAGCGGCCGACGCGGCCGCGCAGCTGGTGCAGCTGGGCCAGGCCGAAGCGGTCGGCGCGGTTGATGATGATGGTGTTGGCGTTGGGGATGTCGATGCCCGACTCGATGATGGTGCTGGCCAGCAGCACGTTGAAGCGCTGCTTCTGGAAATCCAGCATCACCTTTTCCAGCTCGCGCTCGGGCATCTGGCCATGGGCCATGCCGATGCGCGCTTCGGGCACCAGTTCGGACAGCTCGCGCTGCATCCGGCCCATGCTTTCCACGTCGTTGTGCAGGAAATACAGCTGGCCGCCGCGCGCGAGCTCGCGCTGGAACGCCTCGCGCAGCTGCGCGTTGTCCCACTGGGTGACGAAGGTCTGCACCGCCAGCCGGTTAGGCGGCGGGGTGGCGATGATCGACAGGTCGCGCAGCCCGGCCATGGCCATGTTCAGCGTGCGCGGGATCGGCGTGGCGGTGAGCGTGAGCAGGTGCACGTTGGCGCGCATGGCCTTGAGCGCTTCCTTCTGGCGCACGCCGAAGCGCTGTTCCTCGTCGACGATGACCAGGCCCAGGTCCTTGAACTTCACGTCCGGCTGCAGCAGGCGGTGGGTACCGACGATCACGTCGATGCTGCCGTCGGCCACCTTGTCCAGCTCGGCCTTGATCTCCTTGGCGGACTTGAAGCGCGACAGCACTTCGACCTTGAGCGGGTAGTCGGCGAAGCGGTCGCGGAAGTTGCGGTAATGCTGCTCGGCCAGCAGCGTGGTGGGCACCAGCACCGCCACCTGCTTGCCGCCGCTGGCGGCGGCGAAGGCGGCGCGCACCGCCACCTCGGTCTTGCCGAAGCCGACGTCGCCGCAGACCACGCGGTCCATCGGCTGCGACGACTGCAGGTCGCGCAGGGTGGCTTCGATCGCGGCCAGCTGGTCCGGCGTTTCCTCGAACGGGAAGCCGGCGGCGAACGGTTCGTACATGGCGCGGTCGATGTCCAGCGCCAGCCCGGCGCGGGCCTGGCGCCGGGCCTGGATTTCCAGCAGTTCGGCGGCGACGTCGCGCACCTTCTCGGCGGCCTTGCGCTTGGCCTTGGCCCACTGCTCGCCGCCGAGCGAGTGCAGCGGCGCGGTTTCCGGCGAGGCGCCGGAGTAGCGGCTGATCAGGTGCAGCTGCGCGACCGGCACGTACAGGCGGTCGCCCTTGGCGTACTCGATCTCCAGGAACTCGCCGGGCATGCCGCCGACGTCCATCGCGATCAGCCCGCGGTAGCGGCCGACGCCGTGGTCCTCGTGGACGATGGGCGCGCCTTCGGTCAGCTCGCCGAGGTCGCGGATGATCGCCTCCGGCTCGCGCCCGGCGCGGCGGCTGCGGCGCGGCTGGCCGGCGCGCTCGGGGAACAGCTGGCGCTCGGTGAGCACCGCCAGCGGCGGCTCGGCCAGGGCGAAGCCGTCGTCCAGCGGCGCCACGGTGATGGCGAAGCGCGGTGCGTCGGCGGCCAGGAACGCCGGCAGCCCGGGCACCACCGGCGGCCGCAGGTCGGCGGCCTGCAGCACTTCCAGCAGCGCCTCGCGGCGGCCCGGCGAATCGGCGGCAATCAGCACCCGGCCGGGGTAATGGTCGAGGAAGGACTTCAGCGCCTGCCCGGCCGGCGCGTCCTTGGCCGCGACCGGCAACGGCGGCAGCGGCTGGTCGCCCAGCGCCTGCGCCTCGGCGATGCGCGGGTGCCCGGCCGGCCACACGTCCACCCGCGGCAGCCGGTTGAACTGCTCGCGCAGGCTGTCCGGCGTCTGGTAGATCTCCTCCGGCGGCAGCAGCGGCCGTTCGATGTCGTGGCGGCGCTGTTCGTAGCGGCTGCCGGTCTGTGCCCAGAACGCATCGGCGGCTTCGCCCACGCCGGGCGCGACCACGCTCAGGAAGCCGGCCGGCAGGTAGTCGAACAGGGTCGCGGTGCGTTCGAAGAACAGCGGCAGGAAATACTCGATGCCCGAGGGCAGCACCCCGGCCTTGAGGTCCTGGTAGAGCGGGCTGCGGCGCGTGTCCACGTCGAAGCGCTCGCGCAGCGTGGCCAGTACCTTCGCCAGGCTGGCCTCGTCCATCGGCACTTCGCGGCCGGGCAGCATCTTCACCGCCGCGACCTTGTCCAGCGAGCGCTGCGATTCGGGGTCGAATTCGCGGATGGAGTCGATGTCCTCGTCCAGCAGCTCGATGCGCAGCGGCGCGTCGGCGCCCATCGGGTAGACATCGAGCAGGCCACCGCGCACGGCGAAATCGCCCGGGTCCATCACCTGCGGCACGTTGCGGTAGCCGGCGCTTTCCAGGCGGCGCTTCTCCGCGTCCATGTCCAGGCGCTGGCCGACCTGCAGGTCGAAGCTGCCGCCGACGATGTAACTCAGTGGCGCCAGCCGTTGCAGCAGGGTCTGTACCGGCACCACCACGATGCCGTGGGCGAGCCCGGGCAGGCGGTGCAGCGCGGCCAGGCGCTGGGAAATGATGTCCGGGTGCGGACTGAACTGGTCGTAGGGCAGGGTTTCCCAGTCCGGGAACGGCACCACCGGCAGCGTTGCGTCGTCGCCCAGCAGGGTCTGCAGGTCGGCGACCGCCTGGTGCGCGCCGTGGTTGTCGCGGGTGACCAGCAGCAACGGCCCGGCATGGGCCTGCGCGGCGCGGGCCACGTACCAGGCCAGCGCGCTGGTCGATGCGGGGGCGCGCCACCAGGCGCGGAGCTGGCCCGTGCGGGGCAGCGGCGGAACGGGGTAGGAGGCGTGATGCGGCATGAGACCGCCGATTTTACCGCAGTGCCGGGGCCCGGCCGTCAGGCCCGGACGTCATCGTCACCGCCGATGCCGCCAACCGGCGCATCGCCCGGTGCGGGGCATGGGCCGGCGGGCGCCAGGCGGCGCGGGCACGGGGCCGGCCGACCGGGGCAGCCCACCGGCGGCCGGGCGTCGCGCTGGCATGCCGTCAGCTGGCCAGCTCCAGCACCATGCGCACCAGGCCCGGGGTGCCGGACGGGTGCGGCACCTGCTTGAAACCCAGCGAGGCGGCCAGTTGCAGCATCGGTTCGTTGTCCTGGGCGATGTCGCCGTACATGCGGTCCAGGTACTTGCCGCGCGCCCATTTGACCAGCTTGCGCATCAGTTGCCGGCCCAGGCCCTGGCCGGCAAGGAAGCGGCTGACGAGGATGGCGTACTCGGCGTCGCGGGTGCCGGGGATGATCGAGGCACGCGCCACCGCGCCGACCACGGCTTCGCCCGGCGGCAGCGGCTCGGCCGCGACCAGCGAGATCTCGGTCTTGGGATTGGGATGGGTCAGGCGCTGGGCGGTTTCGTCCGACAACACGTCGACGGCCTGCAGGAAGCGGTCGCGGACTTCTTCCGGTCCGAACAGTGCGAATGCGCCCTGCAGCGGGGCGCCGTCCTCGGGGCGGATGGGGCGGATGAGCAGTTCCCGGCCACTGGGCGCCTTGAAGTTTTCATGCCACGGGGGCATGCGGTTGCGGGTAGCCATGACTTCGGTTCCTCGAGAGTCCGCCGATTCTTGCACCTGTGGCGTGAGGTTCTGTGAACGTGATTCAACCGTGGGAACGCGGCGCTGTCCAGCGCACGCGTGCTGCGCGGGCCCTGCCGGGCAGGGTCCGTCGTGGCGTGGAGCGCGGTGCCGGGCGCTGCGATCGTGGGGCTCAATCCCCGTTTTTGATCCACTCCAGCCGTGTCGATGCGCCGGTTTCGCCCAGTTCGCGCTGCAGCACCGGCAAGGCCGGCGCCAGCACCTGGTCGAACTGCCAGGGCGGATTGAGCAGCAGCATGCCGCTGCCGTTCAGGCGCAGCGGCGAATCGTCCGGGCGCACCATCAGTTCGGCCACCAGCGCCGATTTCGCCGGCAGCGCGGCGGCCTTGCGGAAGAAGGGCAGCAGGCTGCGGCGCTGCTTGATCGGGTACCACACCGCGCATTGGGCCTGCGGCATGCGCGTCAGGATCTCGCGCAGGGTGGCGATGATCTGCGGGTACTCGGCGTCCTGCACCTCGTAGGGCGGATCGACCAGCACCAGGGCGCGGCCGATCTTCGCGGCGCCGGCTTTGGGCGGCAGCAGGGCGCGGATGCTGTCGTAGCCGTTGGCGGCCAGCACCTGCACGCGGCGGTCGCGGGCGAACAGTTCCTTCAGCGCCGCGGCCTCTTCCGGCTGCAGTTCGCAGGCGGCCAGCCGGTCCTGCTCGCGCATGGCCTGGGCGGCCAGCAGCGGCGAGCCCGGGTAGGCGATCAGCCCGCCCACCGGATTGTTGGCCTGGATCGCGCGCAGGTAGCGCTCGACCACGTCCGGCAGGGTCGGCGAGGCCATCAGCTGCAGGATGCCTTCGTCGGCCTCGGCGGTCTTGCGGCTTTCCTCGGCCGACAGCAGGTAGCGGCCGCGGCCGGCATGGGTGTCGAGCACGAAGAACGGCGCGTCCTTGCGCTTGAGCGCATCGATCAGCGCGAGCAGGACGATGTGCTTGAGCACGTCGGCGTGGTTGCCGGCATGGAAGGCGTGGCGGTAGTTCATCGGTGCAGTGTACGGGTGCCGCCCGGGGGCGGCTATGCTGGCAGCATGTCCGAACAGCCCGCCCGGGTACTCGTCGTCGAAGACGAGGCCGCCATCGCCGATACCGTCCTGTATGCGCTGCGCAGCGAGGGCCATGCCGCCGAGCACTGCGCGCTGGGGCGGCTGGCGCTGGACCGGGTGCGCGCCGGGGGCATCGACGTGGTGGTGCTGGACGTGGGCCTGCCCGACCTGGGCGGCTTCGAGGTATGCCGCCAGCTGCGTACCTTCAGCCAGGTGCCGGTGATCTTCCTCACCGCGCGCAACGACGAATTCGACCGGGTGCTGGGCCTGGAGCTGGGCGCGGACGACTACGTCGGCAAGCCGTTTTCGCCGCGCGAACTGGTGGCGCGGGTGCGCGCACGGCTGCGGCGCCCGGCGCAGGCGCTGCCGGCCGAAGCCGGCTGGGTGCTGCAGGGCGCGTTCGCGATCGACCGCGAGGGCCGGCGGGTGCGCTACCGCGAGGCGCTGCTGGACCTGACCCGCTACGAGTACGCGCTGCTGGCGGCGCTGCTGCAGCGGCCGGGGGCGATCCTCAGCCGCGCGCAGCTGATGGAGCGCGGCTGGGACCATGCCAGCGACAGCGCCGACCGTACGGTGGATACGCACGTCAAGACATTGCGCGCCAAGCTGCGCGCGGCCGGGGCGGAGGATGACCCGATCCGTACGCATAGGGGCGTGGGGTATGCGCTGGATGTCTGACATCGCCGTGAGCCTGGCGCAGGCGATGCGACCGCCTTTGAGGCCCATCTCCCTGCGGGGCGGGAAGGCATGGCTGGCGCGCCGCTGGCGCGCGTGCCTTGAAGTACCTGCGCCGCTGGCATGGGGTGGGGCAGTGAGCGGAAGTCGGGTTGAGCGGCGGTGGCGTCGGGATGAAGCAAGAGCTTTCGCTCCCGCTTCGCGTGAGCGGGTTGCTTTTCCTTGCCCGTGCAAAGAAAAAGTAACCCAAAGAAAGCACGCCCTGCCTCCGCGCCCGACGCGCTGCGCGCACCGGGTCCACTCCGGCGCCGGGATTTTTCGAAGAGACATGCATGTCTCGTCGAAAAACGACGTGCTCGCCCGCTTCGCGATCGAGTCCGGGGCAGGCGCCGCCAGGCGCCTGCCCGTCCGGCGGGGCGAAGCAGTGCTTCGCCTTTTCCCGCCGAACCCGTGCACGTCGCCCTTCGGGTCTTTTCCGTCGGCTCCGTCGCCTCCGTCGCTACGGAAGGAAACCCGGAAGACCAAAGGCCAAAGCAAGGGCGAAGTCACGAGCTGCAGCAGGTTTGACCCTGTGGGGTGGGCGTGCGCCTCGGCCTGAAACTCTTCCTCGGTTTCTTCCTGATCGTCGGCATCGCCGCGTTCTTCGTGATGCGGGTGTTCGTCGACGAGGTCAAGCCGGGCGTGCGCCAGGCGATGGAGTCCACCCTGGTCGACTCGGCCAACGTGCTGGCGGTGATGGCCGCGCCGGACCTGAAGGCCGGGCGCATCGCCGACGGCCGCTTCGCCGCGCACATGGCGACCGCGCAGCGGCGCGACCCGCGGGCGATGGTGTGGCGCTTTCCCAAGCGCAGCATCGATTACCGGGTCACGGTGACCGATGCCCGCGGCATCGTCGTCTACGATTCGCGCGGGCAGGACGTGGGTCGCGACAACTCGCGCTGGAACGATGTCTACCGCACCCTGCGCGGCCAGTACGGCGCGCGTTCCAGCCCGGGCGCGCCGGGCGATGCGGACAGCACCGTCATGCACGTGGCCGCGCCGGTCTACGATCCGGATGACGGCCGCACCCTGATCGGGGTGCTGACCCTGGCCCAGCCCAACGACAGCATCGATCCGTTCATCACCGCCAGCCAGCGCGCCATCGTCGCGCGCGGTGCGTGGCTGATCGGCTCGGCGGCATTGATCGGCCTGCTGATGACCTGGTGGCTGGCGCGCGGCATCGGCAGCCTGAGCCGCTATGCGAAGGCGGTCAGCGCCGGCGAGCCGGTGCCGCCGCCGAAACCGCGCGGCGACGAGATCGGCGACCTCGGCCAGGCCCTGGAGACCATGCGCCGCAAGCTCGAAGGCAAGGCCTATGTCGAGCAGTACGTGCAGTCGCTCACCCACGAGATGAAGAGCCCGCTGGCGGCGATCCGCGGTGCCGCCGAATTGCTGCAGGAGCCGCTGCCCGAAGCCGACCGGCAGCGTTTCGCGGCCAACATCGCGCAGCAGGAACGGCGCCTGACCGAAACCATCGACCAGCTGCTGCGGCTGGCCGAGGTGGAGCAGCATGGCTGGCTGCAGCGGCGCACCGTGGTGGACCTGTCGATGCTGTGCCGGCAGCTCGCCGAGGACGCGGCGCCGCGCCTGCAGGCGGCGCACCTGTCGCTGCACTGCGAACTGCCCGGGCACGCCAACGTGCAGGGCGATGCGTTCCTGCTGCGGCAGGCGCTGGACAACCTGCTGGACAACGCCATCGCGTTCTCGCCGGCGGGCGGGCGGATCGGGCTGCGGCTGGAGGCCGGGCAGGGCGGCTGGGAGGTGGTGCTGTCCGACCAGGGGCCAGGGGTGCCGGATTACGCGCTGGAGCGGGTGTTCGAGCGCTTCTATTCGCTGGCCCGTCCCGGCAGCGGCCAGCGCAGTTCCGGGCTGGGCCTGCCGTTCGTGGCCGAGGTCGCGCGCCTGCACGGCGGCCACGCGCGCCTGCGCAACGGCCCGGCTGGCGGTGCGCAGGCCACGCTGTGGCTGCCATCCGCCTAGGCGGTCACGCGCCGGCCGCGCTCAATCGGCCAGCGCCGGATGGTCGGCGCGCGGCCGGTCCAGGTGGTAGCCCTGCACCATGTCAACGCCCATCGCGCGCAGCATCTGCAGCGTCGCCTCGTCCTCGACGAACTCGGCCACGGTCAGCTTGCCCATGCCGTGCGCCACTTCGATGATGGCGCGCACGAACACCTGGTTGTCGCGCTCGCTGGGCAGGTCGCGGATGAACATGCCATCGATCTTGAGCACGTCGGCCTGCAGGTTCTTGAGGTAGGCGAACGAGGAGAAGCCGGTGCCGAAGTCGTCCAGGCAGATCGGGCAGCCGGTGTCGCGCAGCGCGGCGATGAAGCGCGCCGCGTCGCCCATGTCCGAGACCGCCGAGGTTTCGGTCAGTTCCACCAGCAGGCGCCGCGGGGCGACGTGCTGCTGGCGCAGCTGGCCGCCGATCCATGCCGGCAGCTCGGGGTCGTCGAACGAGCGCCCGGAAATGTTGACGGCGATGGCCGGCAGGTTGGGGTGAGTGGCCAGCAGGCTGATGCTGCGGCCGATCACCCAGCGGTCGATCTCCAGGATCTTGCCGCTCTTTTCGGCAGGTTCGACGAACTGCGCCGGCATGATCAGCTGGCCGGGGTTGGCCTCGTCCTCCATCCGGATCAGCGCCTCCAGGTGCGCCAGGCGGCCGTCGGCGGCATGGTGCACGCCCTGGAAATGCAGGCGCAGCAGGTCGTTCTCCAGCGCGTGCGCGATGCGGTCGTTCCAGGCCAGCCGGGTCGCCATCTCGCGCGAGCTGTCGCGGTCCGGGCGATACACGTTCCAGCGGTTCTTGCCGGTGTGCTTGGCCTGGTACATCGCCGCGTCGGCGTGGGCCACCAGGTCCTCGGCGTTGTCGGCATGGGCCGGGAAGTGGGCGATGCCCAGGCTGGTGGTCAGGCGCACGGTGTGTTCGTGCAGGCACAGCGGCGTCTGCGAGATCCGCAGCACGATGCGTTCGGCCAGGTGCTGGGCGTCATCCAGGCTCGCATGCGGCATCAGCACGGCGAACTCGTCGCCGCCGAGCCGGAACAGGGTCTCGCCGCTGCGCACCAGGGTGCGGATCTCGACCGCCATGCGGTTGAGCACCGAGTCGCCGGCGCGATGGCCGAAGGTGTCGTTGATGTACTTGAATTCGTCCAGGTCGAAGAACAGCAGCGCGGCCTGGCTGGGAATGCGTTCGGCGGCGTGGAAGAAGCGCGCCAGCTCGTCCTCGAAGCGGCGCCGGTTGTACAGGCTGGTCAACGGGTCGTGCTGGGCCAGCCGCACCAGTTGCTCGGCGGTCTGGCGCTCGTGGGTGACGTCTTCCTGTACCCACAGCCGGCCGATGAAGTGTTCCTGCGCGTCGCGCACCGGGTAGGCGTCGTGCATGACGATACGACCGTCGTGCAGGCGGATTTCCAGCCGCTTGTGCAGTTCGGGCGAGGCCGTGGCCTCGTCCATGTGCCGGCGGAACTCCTGTGGGTCGATCATCAGCCGCTGCGACGCTTCCAGCCACTGCCCGGTGGTGTTGCCGACCACGCTGGTGCCCTCCGGGAAATCCCACATGGCCAGGAAGGCGGCATTGCAGTAGGTGGCGCGGTTCTCGTGGCCGACGAACAGGATGCCCAGGTTCATCGCGCCGAGCAGGGCCAGCAGGCGCGCGCGCTCCTCCTCCAGCCGGGTCATGAACTGGCGGCGCTCGTCGATCTCGGTCTGCAGCGCCTGCGCGTGCGCGAACTGCAGGGCGCGCTGCTGCACCAGTTCCTCGACCATGTCGTCGAACGCATCGGCCAGGTGCCCCAGCTCGTCGTTGCCCTGCATCGCGATCGGCCGGGGTTCGCGGCCCTGGCTCAACTCGTCCACCGCCTGGGTCAGGCGCGTGAGCGGTACCGCGAACAGCAGGCCGACCCGCCGGCGCAGCAGCCACATCGCCGGCAGCAGGCCGAGGATGCCGAAGCTGGACACCGCCAGCAGGCCCCACATCAGCACCCGGTCCACCCGTGCCTGCGGCAGCAGGAACACCTGGTACCAGCCCGGGCCGTGGATCTTCGACCATGCCACCCAGTGGCTGCCATCCGGCGAGCGGCCCACGCCGTGGTCGCCGCGGCCATAGGCGATCATCCCGTGCACCTGGGCCAGCAGCGGATCGTCGAGCGCGGACAGCTCCAGTTGCCCGTCGGCGGCGGCGATGCGCCGGCTGAACTGCGGGTGCGCGATCAGCGCACCGTCGGCGGCCATGACCAGCTGCACCCCGGCGCTGTCGTTCTCGGTGGTCCGGTCGATCAGGCTCTGCACCAGGACGTCGTGGCCGAGCGTGCCGACCCATCGTCCCTGCCAGTCCAGCGGCTTGATCACCGACACCATCCAGGTGTTGGCCTGCCGGTCCAGGTAGACCGGTGTCCAGAACACCTTGCGCTGCGGGTTGCGCCGCGGGTCCGAGCCGCGCATGGTCGGGTAGCCGGCGTTGGTGGCGCTGGCATCGGCGGCGCTGCCCCAGTCCATGCCGTGCGCGTAGACCATCAGGCCGTCTTCGACGAAGTCCATGTAGACCGAGAAGAACGGCGGCACCAGCGCTGGGCCCTGTTCGCGCAGCAGGTCGTAGGCGACCACCGCGCGCAGGCGCGCCGAGGCGTCCAGTCCGTGCGGCGGCTGGTGCAGGTACAGGGTGGGCGCGCGCTCGGGATCCACCCGTCCGGGCTGCAGCCGCCACAGGCCGTCGGGACTGCGCGCGAACAGCGTGTCGAAGCGTTCCAGCGCGGCCTGCCGGTCGGCATGGTCAAGCCGCCACAGCAGCTCGCGCTGCAGCCGCTGCACGCTCTGTTCGGCCTGCAGGAACTGGCCCTCGCTGGCGCGGGCGCGCAGGTCGACGCTGCGCTGCGCCACCATCGGCACCACCCGGTCGGTGATCACCCGCATGGCCAGGTAGCCGAATGCGCAGAGCAGCAGGAGGAGGGCGAGGAACAGACCCCATATGCTCAGGGACAGCCGGTGGATCAGCGAAGTGCGCGACCTGGCATGCAGCACGTGGGGTTCCTTCGGGGGAATGGCGGCGCAGCCAGAGGGTGCCGGGCAGCGGGGGGCAGCGCGGATTCATACTATGCCGCGGGCGGTGTCCGCAACCGGCCGCGCGCCGTGATCCGCGGCCGCCGCCGCGGGGCGCTTCACGCCCACTTCAAATTCGCCACAAACCCCGCCCATCCACTGCCGCCACGCTGTCCCCGTTTCCACACGAGGACGGGTCATGACTTCCCTGAAACTGCTGTTGCGCTTCGCCGTGGTCGGCGGGCTGGTGTTGCTGCTGCTGGTTCCGCTGCTGTTGATCCGCGGCACCATCGGCGAGCGCGAGCGCTACCGTGACCAGGCCATCGAACGGGTCGCGCAGAGCCGCGCCGGCGCGCAGTCGCTGATCGGCCCGGTGCGGGTACTGCCGTGGACCCAGCAGCGCGAGGTCGAGGTGGTCGAGGCAGGCGTGCGCAAGAGCGAGCTGCGGACCGAGCACGGCTATGACCTGCAGATGCCGCGGCAGTTGCGGATACAGGGCGAGCTGCGCCCGGACGAGCGCCGGGTGGGCCTGTTCCGGGTCCCGGTGTACAGCTGGCACGCGCGGGTGCAGGCCGAGTTCGCCGATGCCGCCCATGCCGCGGTGCCGGGCCGCGTCTACGGCCAGCCCTACCTGGCGCTGGGCATCGCCGACGTGCGCGGCCTGGTGGGGACGCCGAACCTGCGCGTGGACGGCCGTGCGCTGCCGCTGCACGCCGGTTCGCTGGCGCTGGAGGGCGCGTCCAAGGGGCTGCACGCCATGCTGTCGCCGTTGGACCACCCGCAGCAGGGCACCCTGGCCGAGGGGCGCAGGGTGGAGCTGGAGTTCGTGCTCGACGGCACCCGCTCGCTGTCGGTGGTGCCGGTGGGCGACGACACCCGCGTGTCGCTGGCCTCGACCTGGCCGCATCCGCTGTTCGGCGGCAGCTTCGCGCCCAACGAGCGCCACATCGACGATGCCGGGTTCAAGGCCGAATGGGCGGTGTCCTCGCTGGCCTCGGCCGCACAGGAACAGCTGCGCCGCGAGCTGCGCAGCGATGGCGGCGCGGTCGAGGCGCTGGAGGTGGCGCTGGTCGACCCGGTCGACGTGTACACGCAGGTCGACCGCGCCAGCAAGTACGGCATCCTGTTCGTGCTGCTGACCTTCGTCGGCTTCGCGCTGTTCGAGCTGATCAGGCGGCTGAGGATCCATCCGCTGCAGTACCTGCTGGTCGGGCTGGCGCTGGCGATCTTCTTCCTGCTGTTGCTGAGCCTGTCCGAACACATTGCCTTCTGGCAGGCCTACCTGGTGTCGGCGGTGGCGTGCATCGGCCTGCAGGGTTTCTACCTCAGCGGGGTATTGCGCAGCTGGAGGCACGGGCTGGGCTTTGCCACCCTGCTGACCCTGCTGTACGGGGTCCTGTACCTGCTGCTGGCGTCGGAGAACAACGCGCTGCTGATGGGTTCGCTGCTGCTGTTCGGGATCCTCGCGGCGATCATGTGGCTGACCCGCAAGGTGGACTGGTACGACCTCGGCGGCGGCCTGCGGTGAACCCGGTGCGGCTGAGTACACGGTTGCTCCGGCGGCTGCGGCAGGGGCTGCCGCCGGGGCTGGCGGCAGCGGTGCTGCGGGTGGAGCAGGGCGCTGGCTGGTCCGCTTCGCCGCTGGCGGCACTGGGACTGGGTACGGCCCCGCGCCACGGCTGCCTGCGCCTGCAACTGGACGCAACGCTGGCCGAACGGATCCGCCAGCGCGGCGCCGAAGGCCTGCCCGCGCTGGACGGCGCGGGCCGCTGGCAGGCGCTGGGTGGTCGTGGCCTGCGCTTCAGGGCGGTGCTGCGGGAGCGCCAGGTGGTGGTGTGCGATGCCGTGCACCAGCGGCTGTGGCTGTTGTGGCGCGAACCGGGAACGGCCCGGTGCGCACGCGGTTACTGAAACTGGCACGGGGGCGTGATGCGTTTCCAGCATGGACCGGCACTGCCCGCGACCGTCGCGCTGCCGCTGCTGGCCGGCGCGGCGGTCGCCATCGAAGCGGGCTGCAGGCGGGGCCCGGCCGGCGGCGCGGTGTTGTCGGTGTTGACCGCGATGGTGCTTGCGTTGGCCGTCGTCGTGCCGCTGGCATCCCGGTGCTCGGCAGCATGGGATGTCACCCTGGCGATGCCACGGCTGCTCGCGCCGGAAGAGTGACGGAGCCTGCGGCGCACGACCGTGCCGTGCACTACCGTCTACCGGTCCGACGGGGATGGCGGCGCCTCGGTCGGCTGCGGTTGAGGCGCCGCTGCGCGGGAAACGCGCGGCGCTAGAATTCCGCCATGGACGCCTCTCCCGCCATCGCCGCCCTGCGCGGCACCGACCTGCTGCCGGTACTGGACGACGTGGCGCGCCTGCGCATCCGGGTATTCAACGACTGGCCGTATCTGTACCAGGGCAGCCTGGACTACGAGCGCGACTACCTGGCCGCCTATGCGGCCACGCCGGATGCGGTGTGCGTGGTGGCGCGGGCCGGCGATGAGGTGGTGGGCGCCTCCACCGGCCTGCCGCTGCTCGATGACGGCCCGGCGTTCCGCGCGCCGTTCGAGGCGGCCGGCATCGATCCGGCGCAGGTGTTCTATTTCGGCGAATCGGTGCTGCTGCCGGCCTGGCGCGGGCGTGGCATCGGCCATGCCTTCTTCGACGCCCGCGAGGCGCATGCGCGCGCGCTCGGGCGCTTCGCGATGACCGCGTTCTGCGCGGTGGACCGCGACCACGACGACCCGCGCCGGCCCGCCGGCCACCGCGACAACGACGGGTTCTGGCGCAGGCGCGGCTATGCGCGGCAGCCGGGCATGACCCTGCACCTGCGCTGGGACGAGGTCGGTCGCGGCGAGCTGTCGCACGCCCTCACCCTCTGGACCCGCGCATTGGAGCCTGCCGCATGAAGATCGCCGTTGCCCGCTACCGGATCGGTGCCCCGGCTGATTTCGACGCCTTCGCCGGGCGCCAGCGCCAGGAACTGGGGGCCGCGGCCGCGGCCGGCGCGCGCATCGCGGTGCTGCCCGAATACCTGTCGCTGGAACTGGCGGCCACCTTCGACGCGGGCATCCAGCGCGACCTGGCGGCGTCGCTGGCGGCGATCCAGCGCTACCGGCAACCGTGGCTGCAGCTGTTCGCCGGCCTCGCCCGCGAGCTGGACATGCACGTGGTCGCCGGCACGTTCCTGCTCGACACCGGCCACGGCCGCTACCGCAACCGCTGCGACTGGCTGACCCCGCAGGGTACGCACCTGTGGCAGGACAAGCTGCAGCTGACCGGCTTCGAGCAGGCCAGCGGAGTGATCGAGGCCGGCGACGCGCTCAAGGTGTTCGAGATCGACGGCATCCGTGCCGGCGTGGCGGTCTGCTACGACAGCGAGTTCCCGCTGCCGGTGCGTGCCCAGTACGAAGCCGGCGCGCGCCTGCTGGTGGTGCCCAGCTGCACCGACACCGAAGCCGGCGCCAACCGCGTGCGCGTGGGCTGCCTGGCGCGGGCGCTGGAGAACCGCATGTTCGTCGCGCAGGCGGTGACCGCCGGCATGGCCGGCTGGAGCCCGGCGCTGGACGTCAATACCGGGGAGGCGACGGTGTATGCGCCGATGGACCGCGGCTTCCCCGACGACGGCATGCTGGCGCGGACCGCTGATGGCCAGCCCTGGGCGCTGGCAGAACTGGATTTCGCCGCCTTCGAGGCCAGCCGCGCGCACGCGCAGGTGGCCAACGACCGCGACTGGCCGGGGCAGTGGCGGCCATCGCTGCAACGCGCCGTGGTATCGCCGGGCTGAGCCCGCGCCGGTGGTGCGCAGGCCCGCGGCCCATGCGCGACCATGACCATTGGCCGGCTCGGCCGCTCCCGGCGCTGGCTAGACTCGGGCCTTTGTCGTGATCGGCCGCGGGCCGGGGGAAATGATGATCAAGCGGTGCTTGCTGGTACTGGGCATGGGGCTGGCGTTCGCCGGTGGCGCGGGCGCGACCGAGCAGGTGGACCTGGACATGGTGGGCAAGATCCGCCAGGAAGCGTTCCACCGCTCGCAGGTGATGGACACCTTTTCCTACCTCACCGAGAGCATCGGCCCGCGCCTGACCAATTCGCCGGCCATGACCCGGGCCAACGCCTGGACCCGGCAGAAGTTCGGCGAATGGGGACTGACCAGCGCGCATGACGAGGCGTTCGACGACTTCGGCCGCGGCTGGGAGTTCGAATCGGCCAGCGTGGAGATGCTGGAGCCACGCCTGACCCAGCTGTATGCGCTGCCCAAGGCGTGGACGCCGGGCACCCACGGCACGGTCGAAGGCGAGGTGGTCAAGGTCGACATCAAGAAGCTGGCCGACCTGGAAAAGTACAAGGGCAAGCTGCGCGGCAAGATCCTGCTGCTGGGCGACGCGCGCGAGTACAAGCGCGGCATCGAAGCCGACTCGCACCGGCATGACGCCACCTCGCTGGAGGGGCTGCAGGAGTTCACCATTCCCAAATCCGCGGACAAGGACCGTGCCAAGCGGGTCAAGGAGTACGCCGAGCGCCAGGAACTGGTGCGCGCCACCAATGCCTTCCTTGCCGAAGAGGGCGCGCTGGCCTCGATCAGCATCAGCGGCTGGGACAACGGCATCATCCGTGTCGGCGGCGGCGGTTCGCGCAAGGCCGGCGAGCCGGTGGGCATCCCCGAACTGGCGATGATCGCCGAGCACTACAACCAGCTGGCGCGCGCGCTCGAGCGCAAGCAGCCGGTGAAGCTGCGGATCAACGTCGATGCGCGTTTCACCGACGACGCCGACCAGCCGGGCCACAACACCATCGCCGAGATCCGCGGCAGCGGCAAGGCCGACGAGATCGTGATGCTCGGCGCGCACATGGATTCCTGGCACACCGGCACCGGCGCGGCCGACAACGCCGCCGGCGTGGCGGTGATGATGGAAGCCATGCGCATCCTCAAGGCGGTGGGCGCCAAGCCCCGGCGCACCATCCGCGTGGCGCTGTGGAGCGGCGAGGAGCAGGGCCTGATCGGTTCGCAGGCGTATGTGGCAAAGCACTTCGCGCACTATCCCGAGCCGACCGATCCGGCGCAGAAGGCGCTGCCGGCCTCGCTGCGCGCGCCGACCGGCCCGCTGCAGAAGCTGCGCGACTACGAGAAGTTCTCGGTGTACTTCAACATGGACAACGGCTCGGGCCGCTTCCGCGGCATCTACGCCCAGGAGAACATCGCCGCGATGCCGATCTTCGAGGCCTGGCTGAAGCCGTTCAACGACGTCGGCGCCGCCACCGTGGCCAGCCGCAACACCGGCAGCACCGACCACATCAGCTTCGACCGGGTCGGCCTGCCGGGCTTCCAGTTCATCCAGGACCGGCTGGACTACTTCAGCAATGTCCACCACAGCAACCTGGACACCTGGGACCACGCCGAGGCCGAAGACCTGAAGCAGGCCGCGGCGATCGTCGCCGCGTTCGCCTACAACGCCGCCATGCGCGAAGAGAAGATGCCGCGCAAGCCGCTGCTGGAAGACTGACCCCACGCACCGCTGCCGGAAACGACAAGGGGCCGCATCGCGGCCCCTTCGTCCTGTTGGCGGTCCTTCGCCGCCGCGGCGCGCGGCTCAGCTCGACGCGGCGCGCACGGCCTCGGGCAGTGGCGCGCTGCGGCCGGTCTGGGTGTCCATCCACACCACCACCACGTTGCCGTCGGAGTACAGCTTGCCCGGGTCCTTCTGGTCGACGATGCGGTGGCCGATGGTCACGCTGCTGGTGCCCAGGCGCTCGACGAACAGCTCGACCACGATGTCGTCGGGCCACACGATCGGCAGCCGGTAGTTGATGTTGGTGTTGGCCACCACCGGGGCGATGCGGTCGTTCATCGACACGCCTTCCACGCCCAGCATCCAGCGCACGCGCGCCTCCTCCAGGTAGGACACGTACTTGGCGTTGTTGACGTGGCCCATCGAGTCCATGTCGCGCCAGCGCACGCTGATCGGTACGCGGGCCAGCTGCTTGTGTTCGGTGCTCATCACGAAACCTTCCTGTTGCGGGGGGCGGCGGCCTTATTCGCGGTCGCTTTCTTTGCGGGCTTTTCCTTGCGCGGCGGCCGCGCGTCGGGCTTGTTGGCCACGGCCGCGGGCTGCTCCGGGCGCGCACTGGTGGAGGGCAGCAGCCTGGCCAGGAACTGGCCGGTGTACGACTGCGGGCAGGCCGCCACGTCTTCCGGCGTGCCGGTGACCAGGACGGTGCCGCCGCGGTGGCCGCCCTCGGGGCCGAGGTCGACGATCCAGTCGGCGGTCTTGATCACGTCCAGGTTGTGCTCGATCACCACCACGGTGTTGCCCTCGTCGCGCAGCTTGTGCAGCACGCCGAGCAGGGCTTCGATGTCGTGGAAGTGCAGGCCGGTGGTCGGCTCGTCGAGGATGTACAGGGTGCGCCCGGTATCGCGCCGCGACAGTTCCTTGGACAGCTTCACGCGCTGCGCCTCGCCGCCGGACAGCGTGGTCGCGCTCTGGCCCAGCTTGATGTAGCTCAGGCCCACGTCGACCAGGGTTTCCAGCTTGCGGGCGATGGCCGGCACCGGCTCGAACAGCTTCAGCGCATCCTCGACGGTCATTTCCAGCACGTCGTTGATGTTGTAGCCCTTGTACAGGATCTCCAGCGTCTCGCGGTTGTAGCGCTTGCCGTGGCAGACGTCGCAGGGCACGTACACGTCCGGCAGGAAGTGCATCTCCACCTTGATCAGGCCGTCGCCCTGGCAGGCCTCGCAGCGACCGCCGCGCACGTTGAAGCTGAAGCGGCCGGGCGAATAGCCGCGCGCGCGCGCTTCCGGCACCTGTGCGTACAGCTCGCGCAGCGGGGTGAACAGTCCGGTATAGGTGGCCGGGTTGGAGCGCGGGGTGCGGCCGATCGGCGACTGGTCGATGTCCACCACCTTGTCGAACAGGTCCAGGCCCTCGACCTCGCGGTACGGTGCGACCGGGTGCGAGGAACCGTTGATCTCGTTGGCCGCCAGCGAGAACAGGGTGTCGTTGATCAGCGTGGACTTGCCCGAGCCGGACACGCCGGTGATGCAGGTCAGCAACCCGGCCGGGATGTCCAGGTCCACGCCCTTGAGGTTGTTGCCGCTGGCGCCGCGCAGATGCAGCGTCATCTTCGGGTTCGGCGAGTGGCGCCGCGTCGGGATCTCGATGCTGCGCTTGCCCGACAGGTACTGCCCGGTCAGCGAGCGCGGTGCCGAGAGGATGTCCTCCAGCCGGCCTTCGCCGACCACCTCGCCGCCGTGCACGCCGGCGCCGGGGCCGATGTCCACCACGTGGTCGGCCAGGCGGATCGCATCCTCGTCATGCTCGACCACGATCACCGTGTTGCCGAGGTCGCGCAGGCGGGTGAGGGTGCCGAGCAGGCGCTCGTTGTCGCGCTGGTGCAGGCCGATGGACGGCTCGTCGAGCACGTACATCACCCCGACCAGGCCGGCGCCGATCTGCGAGGCCAGGCGGATGCGCTGCGCCTCGCCGCCGGACAGCGTGTCGGCCTTGCGCTCCAGGGTGAGGTAGTCCAGGCCCACGTCGACCAGGAAGCCGAGCCGTTCGCTGATTTCCTTGACGATCTTGGCGGCGATCTCGCCGCGCCAGCCCGGCAGGCTGAGTTCGCCGAAGAAGCGCTTGGCCTCGTCGATCGGCAATACCGCCAGCTCCGGCAGCGGGCGGTCGGCGACGAACACGTTGCGCGCCGCCTTGTTCAGGCGCGCGCCGCCGCACTCGGGGCAGGGCCGTTCGCTGATGAATTTGGCCAGTTCCTCGCGCACCGCCGGCGATTCGGTCTCGCGGTAGCGGCGCTCCAGGTTGGGGATGATGCCCTCGAAACGGTGCTTGCGCTGGCTGCGGCCGCCGTTCTCGGTGAAGTAGGTGAAGGTGATCTGGTCTTCGCCGCTGCCGTACAGCACGGCCTGGCGCACGTCCGCGGGCAGCGATTGCCACGGCGCGTCGACATCGAACCTGTAGTGCTTGGCCAGCGAGGCGATCAGCTGGAAATAGTAGGCGTTGCGGCGGTCCCAGCCACGCACCGCGCCGGCGGCCAGCGACAGCTCCGGGTGCACCACCACGCGCGCGGGGTCGAAGAACTCGGCCATGCCCAGGCCGTCGCAGCCCGGGCAGGCGCCGACCGGCGAGTTGAACGAGAACAGGCGCGGCTCCAGCTCCGGCAGCGCGTAGTCGCAGACCGGGCAGGAGTACTTGGACGAGAACAGCTGCGGCGCCGCCTGCGCGTCGTCCAGCGACTGCACGGTGGCCATGCCGTCGCCCAGCTTGAGCGCGGTCTCGAAGCTCTCGGCCAGGCGCTGCTTGAGGTCCTCGCGCGGGCGGAAGCGGTCGATCACCGCCTCGATGGTGTGCTTCTGGCGCAGCGCCAGCGGCGGTACCGCGTCGATTTCGTGCAGTTCGCCGTCCACGCGCACGCGCACGAAGCCCTGCGCGCGCAGCTGGTCGAACACCTGCACGTGCTCGCCCTTGCGCTCGCGGATCACCGGCGCCAGCAGCATGTAGCGCTGTTCCGGGTCCAGCGCCAGCACCTGGTCGACCATCTGGCTGACGGTCTGCGCTTCCAGCGGGTAGCCGTGGTCGGGGCAGCGCGGGCTGCCGACGCGGGCGTAGAGCAGGCGCAGGTAGTCGTAGATCTCGGTGATGGTGCCCACGGTCGAGCGCGGGTTGTGGCTGGTGGACTTCTGCTCGATCGAGATCGCCGGCGACAGGCCCTCGATGTGGTCCAGGTCCGGCTTCTCCATCACGCTCAGGAACTGCCGCGCGTAGGCCGACAGCGACTCGACGTAGCGGCGCTGGCCCTCGGCGTAGATGGTGTCGAACGCCAGCGAGGACTTGCCCGAGCCGGACAGGCCGGTGATCACGATCAGCTTGTCGCGGGGCAGGTCGAGGTCGATGTTCTTGAGGTTGTGCGTCCGCGCGCCGCGGATGCGGATGAAATCCATCGCCATGGGAGGTCCGTTCTTGGCCGCGCACGTCGGGTACCGGGCGCGGAGGGGGCAGGGGATGCAGCTGACGGCAGTCGATCAGCCTAGCGAGCTTGGGATTTGGGGGCAATTGCCGGAATTGCCAGCGCCCATGCCCGCGCCCGGGCCCGGCGCAGGCCATTGTTCAGGCACGGTTTTCCGCCCCGGGGGCGACTTGACCCGGGCGGCCGGGTGTCGGTAAAATCCCGCTTCTGTCCGCCCTCGATGGTGGGCAGCTCCTGAGAATAACTACAGAAGAGACATCCCATGTATGCAGTCCTGGTAACCGGCGGTAAGCAGTACCGCGTCGCGCAGGGTGAGACCCTCCGCGTTGAGAAGCTCGAAGCCGAAGCCGGCAGCGAGATCAAGTTCGACACCGTCCTGATGCTCGGCGATGCCGATGGCATCAAGATCGGCGATGCCCTGAAGGGCGCTTCGGTGACCGCCAAGGTCGTGGCCCACGGCCGCGCCGACAAGGTGAAGATCATCAAGTTCCGCCGGCGCAAGCACCACATGAAGCGCCAGGGTCACCGCCAGTACTACACCGAAATCGAAATCACCGGCATCGCCGGCTAATCCAAGGAGAATCCGTCATGGCACATAAAAAGGGCGTAGGCTCCTCGCGCAACGGCCGCGACTCCAACCCGAAGTACCTGGGCGTCAAGATCTTCGGTGGCCAGGCCATCGAAGCCGGCAACATCATCGTGCGTCAGCGCGGCACCCAGTTCCATCCGGGCGCCGGCGTCGGCCTGGGTCGTGACCACACGCTGTTCGCGCTGGTCGACGGCAAGGTCGAGTTCGCGGTGAAGGGCCCGAAGAAGCGCCGCACCGTCAGCGTCGTCGCGGAAGTCTGATCTCCCGCACGCACGGGTGCCCGGGCCACGGCGTGGGCGCCGCCGACGAAAGCCCCGCTTCGGCGGGGCTTCTCGTTTCCAGATGATCCGCGGGCCGCGTGTGGGCAGGAGGCAGGGAAGGGTGATCCGTTACCGGGCTGTGGCCCTGCTGTGCGGCCTGCTGGCCTGCGCGGGATGCGCGGCCGATATTCCCAGCGACCGTGACACCCTGGTCGTTGCCGGGCCGCTGGCCTCGTTGCAGGCTGAAACCCTGGCCCTTCCGCCGGGCTCGCCGCAGCTGCAGGCCCTGTTGGTCGATCCGCAGGGCTGGCAGCCGGTGCCTGGCGCCGAAGGCGTCGAGCGCAGCAGTGCCCGTGGCGATTTCGATGCCGGGGGCTGGCTGCGCACGATGGTCTTCAGCTGGGACGGGAGTCGCGGCTGGGAAGTCCACATGGCCTATGGCGAGGGCGAGCGCCCGCCGCCGGCCACGGTACGGATCTGGCTGCGGGCGCCGCAAGGCAGTGGGCAGCCGGACTGGCCGATGGGCGAGGGCACGGTCCGCTATGCTGGCGCCACGCGTACCCTGAGCTACAAAGGACGCCGTCCGGGCATCGAGGGTCGCGAAGATTTTGAAAGAAGCCTGACCCTTGGCGCGTCCAACCGGGTCGAGCTGGAAGAATCAACCAGCGTCGCGCCCGATGGCGCCCCCGTCCGCAAGCGCCGCCAGGTCCTGGCGCGCGATGCGCAGGGGCATCCACTGGACGACGCGGAACTGCTGGAAGGCGCGGAATACCGCGTCTCCAATCACTATTTCCTGCCCGACGGGCGGGGCAACCCCCGCCGCATCGTGCGCCTGTACCGCGCCGCCGGCGCGGCGCAGGACGCGCCGGTGCTGCGGGCCGAAGTAATTCTGAGAACCTTGCGATACCAAGATGAAACTCGTTGATGAAGCCGAAATCTCTGTAATCGCCGGCAATGGCGGCAATGGCTGCGTCGGTTTCCGCCGCGAGAAGTTCATTCCGCTCGGCGGTCCCGACGGTGGCGACGGCGGCGACGGCGGCAGCGTCTGGCTGCGCGCCGATGAAAACCTGAACACCCTGGTCGACTTCCGCCACGAGCGCATCTTCAAGGCGCAGCGCGGCGAGAACGGCATGGGCCGCCAGGCCTACGGCAAGGGTGGCGAAGACCTGGTCATCACCGTGCCGGTCGGCACCGTGGTCATCAACGTCGACACCGACGAGGTGATCGGCGACATGACCCGCCATGGCGACCGCCTGCTGGTGGCCAAGGGCGGCAAGGGCGGCCTGGGCAACATGCACTTCAAGAGCTCCACCAACCGCGCGCCGCGCCAGGCGCTGCCGGGCGAGGAAGGCGAGCAGCGCCTGCTCAAGCTGGAGCTGAAGCTGCTGGCCGATGTCGGCCTGCTGGGCTTCCCGAATGCAGGCAAGAGCACCCTGATCCGGGCGGTCTCGGCGGCGACGCCGAAGGTGGCCGACTACCCGTTCACCACGCTGTACCCGAACCTGGGCGTGGTCAAGGTGGAGAACTACCGCAGCTTCGTGATCGCCGACATCCCCGGCCTGATCGAAGGTGCGGCCGATGGCGCCGGCCTGGGCGCGCAGTTCCTGCGCCACCTGCAGCGCACCCGGTTGCTGCTGCACCTGGTCGACATCTCGCCGATGGAGGGGGGCGTGGAAGGCGTCTCCCCGGTCGAGCAGGTGCGTGCGATCGAGCGCGAACTGGGCAAGCACGACCCGGAGCTGCTGGAGAAGCCGCGCTGGCTGGTGCTGAACAAGGCCGACCTGATGTTCGAGGACGAGGCGCGGGCCGCGGCCGAACAGGTGGTCAAGGAGCTGGGCTGGACCGGTCCGTGGTACCTGGTCTCGGCGCTGGGCCGCGAGGGTACCTGGCCGATCATGAAGGACATCATGGCCTTCTTCGACCAGCAGAAGCTGCTCGAGGCCGAGGCGCGCGAGGCGCAGGGCTGAGGCGGCCACCGCTCCGGCACACAGGAAAACCCGGCCACGGCCGGGTTTTTCATTGCTGCCGGCGCCGCGGCGTTCGTTCCTCCGCGGTGGTTTCTGCGGTGCCGCTGCTTCCCGGAAGCGGTCCCCGCGCGGCGGCGGCCATTCCTGCCGCTGCCTGGTGGAGCCGGGCAACAGAAGCCCGCCGGGAGTGGCTTTGACATTCCTGGCCGGGAAGGCCCCGGACGGTGGTCGTCGCCGGATGGCGGGCACGAGCAAGCCGCCGGGAGCGGTTTCCGGCATCGCCTCTCGATGGTCCGAAGGGTGGCCAGCCTGGAGGGCGGGCACAAAAAACCCGGCCGCGGCCGGGTTTTTCGCATCGGGGGCCAGGCGGCTCCCGGTGATCGCGCCGATCAGGCGGCCTTGAGGGCCTTGATGCGGGCGGTCAGGCGGCTCTTGTGACGGGCGGCCTTGTTCTTGTGGATCAGGCCACGGGCGCTGAAACGGTCGAGAATCGGCTGGGCGACAGCAAAGGCAGCCTCGGCGCCGGCGGCGTCATTGGCATCCAGAGCCTTGATCACCTTCTTGACGGCGGTGCGCAGCATCGAACGCTGAGCCGTGTTACGCGCGTTGCGCACAACGGTCTGCTTGGCGCGCTTCTTGGCGGACTTGATATTGGCCACGGTGGTGGTTTCCTGAAAATCGGTATGGTGGGAACAGCAAGCACGCAAGTATGATGGTTGGCCGAATGAACGTCAAGTCAAGTTGTCAAGGGGGCCGTGGGTGAGTTCACCGCGCATGTTGCGGGGGCTGCTGTCGTTCAGCAGCATGACGATGATCTCGCGGGTGCTGGGACTCGTCCGCGACCAGGCGATTTCCATCACCTTCGGCGCCAATGCCACCACGGATGCGTTCTGGGTGGCGTTCCGCGTGCCCAACTTCCTGCGCCGGCTGTTCGCCGAGGGCTCGTTCGCCACCGCTTTCGTGCCGGTGTTCACCGAAGTGAAGGAGACCCGCCCGCACGCCGACCTGCGCGAGCTCATGGCGCGGGTGTCCGGCACCCTGGGCGGGGTCCTGCTGGTGCTGACCGCGCTGGGCCTGATCTTCACCCCGCAGATCGCCTGGCTGTTCGCCGACGCCGATGCCGCCGACCCGGTCAAGTATGGCCTGCTGGTGGACCTGCTGCGGCTGACCTTCCCGTTCCTGCTGTTCGTGTCGCTGACCGCGCTGGCCGGCGGGGCGCTGAACAGCTTCCAGAAGTTCGCGATGCCGGCGCTGACCCCGGTGATCCTCAACCTGTGCATGATCGCCGGCGCGCTGTGGCTGGCGCCGCGGCTGGAGGTGCCGATCCTGGCGCTGGGCTGGGCGGTGCTGGCGGCCGGCGTGCTGCAGTTGCTGTTCCAGTTGCCGTCGCTGAAGGGCATCGACCTGCTGACCCTGCCGCGCTGGGGCTGGAACCATCCCGACGTGCGCAGGGTGCTGACCCTGATGGTGCCGACCCTGTTCGGCTCCTCGGTGGCGCAGATCAACCTGATGCTGGACACGGTGATCGCGGCCCGGCTCAGCGACGGCTCGCAGTCCTGGCTGTCGCTGGCAGACCGTTTCCTGGAGCTGCCGCTGGGGGTGTTCGGCGTGGCGCTGGGCACGGTGATCCTGCCGGCGCTGGCCCGGCACCACGTCAAGACGGATGGCGAGGGCTTCTCCAACGCGCTGGACTGGGGCCTGCGCATGACCCTGCTGATCGCGGTGCCGGCCATGCTCGGCCTGCTGCTGCTGGCCCAGCCGCTGATCGCCACCCTGTTCCAGTACCGCGAATTCACCGACTTCGACACCCGCATGACCGCGCTGTCGGTCTACGGGCTGAGCTTCGGCCTGCCGGCGTTCGCGCTGCTGAAGGTGGTGCTGCCGGCGTTCTATTCGCGCCAGGACACCAAGACCCCGGTACGCGCCGGCGTGGCCGCGCTGGTGGCCAACATGGTGTTCAACTTCATCCTGCTGGCGGTGCTGTACCAGGTGATGGTGCCCGAAGCGCTGAAGGCGCAGGGCGTGATGGCGGCGCTGGCGGCGCAGCCGGGCCTGCACCTGGCGCTGGGCATCGCCAGTGCGCTGTCCAGCTACCTGAACCTGGCGCTGCTCTGGTACTGGCTGGGCAGGACCGGGGTTTACCGGCGGCGCCCGGGGTGGGGCGGTTACGTGCTGCGGCTGGTGCTGGCCTGCATGGCCATGAGCGCGGTGCTGCTGGCGCTGCTGCACTGGCTGCCGGGCTTCGGCGGCATGGACAAGTGGCAGCGCATCGGCGGCCTGGCGCTGCTGGTCGGCGGCGGTGGCCTGACCTACCTGCTGGCGATGCTCGCCATGGGCTTCCGCCCGCGCGACCTGCGCGGGCAGTGAGGCGGCCGTGCCCGCGCCGCCGCTATACTTCCCGGCTACACATGGCAAAGCGCCGGCCCGCAAGGGCCGGTTCCGGGTTTGAATGAGCAGGCTGTTTAGAGACGTCGAAGGCGGGGTGTTGTTCCCGCGGGGAAGCGTGGTCTGCATTGGTGCCTTCGATGGCCTGCACAAGGGTCACCGGGCGCTGGTGCGCCACGCGGCCGAGCGCGCGCGCGCGCTCGGCGTGCCGGCGGTGGCGCTGGCCTTCGAGCCGCTGCCGCGCGAGTTCTTCGCCCGCGACACCCCGCCGCCGCGGCTGATGCTGGCCCGCGACAAGGTGGCCACGCTGCGCGGGCTGGGCATCGACAGCGTCGGCCTGCTGCGCTTCGACGCGAAGATGGCGGCCATCACCGCCGAGGATTTCGTGCGCGACATGCTGGTGCGCCGGCTGGGCGCGCGCGAGGTATGGATCGGTCCCAGGTTCCACTTCGGCCACCGCCGCGGTGGCGACCTGGCGCTGCTGCAGGCCATGGGCGCCGAGCTGGGCTTCGTTGCCGGCGAGATCGCGCCGGTGCACCTGAACGGCGAGCGCATTTCCAGTACCCGCATCCGCGAGCTGCTGGTGGCCGGCGAATTCGAGCATGCCGCCGACCTGCTGGGCCGTCCGTATGCGATCGGTGGCCGGGTGGTGCGCGGGCAGCAGCTCGGGCGCACCCTGGGCTTCCCGACCGCCAACTTGCGTTTCCCGCGGACGCCCGCACTTTCAGGGATCTACGCCACCTGGGTGCACGGCGTGTCCGGCGATTCCGGGCGCGGCGGGCCGTGGCCGTCGGTGTCCAGCTTCGGCACGCGCCCGACCGTGCAGGGCGTGGAGCCGTTGCTGGAAGCCCACCTGTTCGATTTCCAGGGCGACCTGTACGGCCGCCACATCGAGGTCGAATTCGTCGCCAAACTGCGTGACGAAGAGAAGTTCAACGATCTGCCGGCGTTGACCGCGCAGATGCACCGCGATGCCGAACAGGCGCGCACCCTCCTCAACGAACATGCGAGTCCCTCGCAACAGCCCGCACATCCCTGTGCGGACTCTTCAATAACAGCCGCGCAAGGGTAAGTACCCGTGACCCAAGACTACAAAGCTACCCTCCACCTGCCGGCAACGGAATTCCCGATGCGCGGCGACCTGCCCAAGCGCGAGCCGGGCATCCTGGCGCGCTGGGAAGAGCAGGGCATCTACGCGCAGCTTCGCGAGAACGCCCAGGGGCGGCCGCTGTTCGTGCTGCACGACGGCCCGCCGTACGCCAACGGCCAGATCCACCTGGGCCATGCGGTCAACAAGATCCTCAAGGACATCATCGTCAAGTCGCGCTACCTGGACGGCTACGACGCGCCCTACGTGCCGGGCTGGGACTGCCATGGCCTGCCGATCGAGATCGCGGTCGAGAAGAAGTGGGGCAAGGTCGGTACCAAGCTCGATGCCGAGCAGTTCCGCCAGAAGTGCCGCGAGTACGCCGAGGAGCAGATCAACCTGCAGCGCGCCGATTTCAAGCGCCTGGGCGTGATCGGCGACTGGGACAACCCGTACAAGACGCTGAGCTTCGACTTCGAGGCCAACGAGATCCGCGCGCTGGCCAAGATCGTCGCCAACGGGCACCTGGTGCGCGGCGCCAAGCCGGTGCACTGGTGCTTCGACTGCGGCTCGGCGCTGGCCGAGGCCGAGATCGAATACCAGGACAAGACCTCGCCGGCGATCGACGTGGCCTACGCCGCACGCGATTCCAGGGCATTGGCGGCCCGCTTCGGGGTCGAGCTGCCGGCCGGCGTGGAAGTGGCGGTGCCGATCTGGACCACCACCCCGTGGACCCTGCCGGCCTCGCTGGCGGTGTCGCTGGGCGCGGACATCGAGTACGCGCTGGTCGAAGGCCCGGCCCGTGACGGCCGGCCGCGCTGGCTGGTCCTGGCCGCGGCGCTGGCCGAGCGGTCGCTGGCCCGCTATGGCGTGGCCGGGATGGTCGTGCACGGCCATGCCAAAGGCGCAGCGCTGGAGAACCAACTGCTGGCGCACCCGTTCTACGCCGACCGCGACATCCCGCTGCTCAACGGCGAGCACGTGTCCGACGCCGACGGCACCGGCGCGGTGCATACCGCGCCCGGCCACGGCCAGGAGGATTTCGCGGTCAGCCAGCAGTACGGGGTGATGGATGCGTACACCGCCGGCCAGATCAACCCGGTCGACGGCCGCGGCGTCTACCTGCCGTCCACGCCGCCGGCCGGCGACGTGGCGCTGGCCGGCATGCACCTGTGGAAGGCGCAGCCGCTGATCGTCGACGTGCTGCGCGGCAATGGCGCGCTGCTGGCGTTCGCCGAGATCCAGCACAGCTACCCGCACTGCTGGCGTCACAAGACGCCGGTGGTGTTCCGCGCCACCCCGCAGTGGTTCATCTCGATGGACAAGGCCGGGCTGCGCGCCGATGCGATGGCCGCCATCGACAACGTCGGCTGGTTCCCGGCCTGGGGCAAGGCGCGCATCGCCAGCATGGTCGATGGCCGCCCGGACTGGTGCATCAGCCGCCAGCGCACCTGGGGCGTGCCGATCGCGCTGTTCACCCACCGCGAAACCGGACTGCCGCACCCGCGCACCGTCGAACTGATGCAGCAGGTGGCCGATCGCGTGCAGGAAGGCGGCATCGACGTGTGGTATTCGCTGGACCCGGCCGAGCTGCTCGGCGACGAGGCCGCGCAGTACGAAAAGGTCACCGACATCCTCGATGTCTGGTTCGACTCGGGCGTCACCCACGAGGGCGTGCTGCTGGCGCGCGGCTTCGGCAAGCCGGCCGACCTGTACCTGGAAGGCTCGGACCAGCATCGCGGCTGGTTCCAGTCCTCGCTGCTGACCGGCGTGGCCATCGACCGGCATGCCCCGTACCGCCAGTGCCTGACCCACGGCTTCACCGTGGACGAGCACGGCCGCAAGATGTCCAAGTCGCTGGGCAACGGCATCGAGCCGCAGGAAATCATGCGCACCCTGGGCGCGGACATCCTGCGCCTGTGGATCGCCTCGGCCGACTACAGCAACGAGATGTCGCTGTCGCAGGAAATCCTCAAGCGCAATGCCGACGCCTACCGGCGCCTGCGCAACACCGCGCGCTTCCTGCTGGGCAACCTCGACGGCTTCGATCCGTCCCTGCACCTGCGCCCGCTGGAGGACATGGTGGCGCTGGACCGCTGGATCGTGCACCGCGCGTTCGAGCTGCAGGAGAAGATCAAGGCCGCCTATGCCAGCTACAACATGGCCGAGATCGTGCAGCTGCTGCTGAACTTCTGCAGCGTCGACCTGGGCTCGCTGTACCTGGACGTGACCAAGGACCGCCTGTACACGATGCCGGCCGATTCGCGCGGCCGCCGTTCGGCGCAGAGCGCGATGTACCGCATCGCCGAGGCGTTCGTGCGCTGGGTCGCGCCGATCCTGACCTTCACCGCCGACGAACTGTGGGGCTACCTGCCGGGCGAGCATGCCGGCAACGTGCTGTTCACCACCTGGTACGACGGCCTGGCGCCGCTGCCGGCCGACGCGCAGCTGTCGGCTGCCGACTTCGAGCAGTTGCTGGCGCTGCGCGAGCAGGTGGCCAAGGTGCTGGAGCCGATGCGCGCCAATGGCGCCATCGGTGCCGCGCTGGAGGCCGAGATCACCGTGGCCGCCAGCCAGGAACAGGCGGTGCGCTGGCAGCCGCTGGCCGATGAACTGCGTTTCCTGTTCATCAGCGGCGACGTGAGCGTGCGCCCGGCGACCACCGACGAGGTGTTCGTCAGCGCCCAGCCGACCGAGAAGGCCAAGTGCGTGCGCTGCTGGCACCATCGCGGCGACGTCGGCGGCGATCCCGCGCACCCGGAGCTGTGCGGCCGCTGCGTCGGCAACATCGACGGCGCCGGCGAAGACCGCCGCTGGTTCTGACCCGCGCGTTACCCGGAACGGATGGGCGCGATGGCGCACCTCCGTTCCATGGCACTCCACTACAGGCGCATTACATGCAAGCAAAGGCTGTCAAACCCAACGCATTGATCTGGCTGCTGGTGTCGGTGGCGGTCATCGGCCTGGACCAGTGGAGCAAGGCCTGGGTGCTGGCTAGCCTGCCCGAGTTCACGCCGGTGCCGGTGATCGACGGCTTCTGGAACTGGTACCGCACCTACAACACCGGCGCGGCGTTCAGCTTCCTCAGCGACGCCGGCGGTTGGCAGCTGTGGTTCTTCACCGCGCTGGCGGTGGGCATCAGCGGTTTGATGGCGTTCTGGCTGTCGCGCACCGCACGCGGCAACTGGCGCGCGGCGCTGCCGTACGCGCTGGTGATCGGCGGCGCCATCGGCAACGTCATCGACCGCCAGGTCCACGGCCACGTGGTGGACTTCATCCAGTGGTACGTCGGCGACCACTACTGGCCGTCGTTCAACATCGCCGATTCGGCGATCGTGGCCGGCGCCATCGGCATCGCCCTGTCCGGGCTGTTCGAGGGGCGCAGGCGCGGGCCCGGGAAGGCGGGATGACGCGGCACGGTTTCGGTCCCGTTCCCCTTATTTCCCGCCGTCGCCATTAGAATCGCCGCATGGACGTATTGCTTGCCAACCCCCGCGGCTTCTGTGCCGGCGTCGACCGCGCCATCGAGATCGTCAAGCGCGCGATCGAGACGCTGGGCGCCCCCATCTACGTGCGCCACGAAGTCGTGCACAACCGCTTCGTGGTCGACGACCTGAAGCAGCGCGGCGCGATCTTCGTCGAGGAGCTGCACGAGGTGCCGGACGGCAACACGGTGATCTTCAGCGCCCACGGCGTGTCGCAGGCGGTGCGCGACGAGGCCGGGCGGCGCGGGCTCAAGGTGTTCGACGCGACCTGCCCGCTGGTGACCAAGGTGCATTTCGAGGTCGCGCGCCATTGCCGCGCGGGTCGCGACGTGGTGCTGATCGGCCACGAGGGCCACCCCGAGGTCGAGGGCACGATGGGGCAGTGGCGCAGTGAAGAGGGCGCCGGTGCCATCTACCTGGTCGAGGACGAGGACGATGTCGCCGCGCTGCGCGTCGGCCAGCCCGAGAACCTGGCCTACACCACCCAGACCACGCTGTCGGTGGACGACACCCGCAGCGTGATCGCCGCGCTGCGGGCCAAGTTCCCCGCCATCCAGGGGCCGAAGAACGACGACATCTGCTACGCCACGCAGAACCGCCAGGACGCGGTGCGCGAACTGGCGCAGCAGTGCGACCTGGTGCTGGTGGTCGGTTCGCCGAACAGTTCCAACTCCAACCGCCTGGCCGAACTGGCCCGCCGCGAGGGCGTGGAGTCGTACCTGATCGACGGCGCGCACGAGATCAACCCGCAGTGGGTGGCCGGCAAGCAGCGCGTCGGCCTGACCGCCGGCGCATCGGCGCCGCAGGTGCTGGTCGACGGTGTGATCGAGCGCCTGCGCGAACTCGGCGCCGGCGGCATCACCGAACTGGCCGGCGAGCCGGAGTCGATGGTGTTCGCGCTGCCCAAGGAGCTGCGCCTGCGCCTGGTCGATTGACCACGGGGGCGGCGAACCTCTAGAATCCGCGGCTCCGCCGGAATAGCTCAGTTGGTAGAGCGGCGCATTCGTAATGCGTAGGTCGTAGGTTCGATTCCTATTTCCGGCACCAGCATCGAACAAAGGCCAGGCGTCCGCGCCTGGCCTTTTGTTTTGCCGCGCAGGCAGCGCCGGGGTCAGTGGAACTGCAGGGTCAGCTGGAAATAGCGCCCCAGCGGATCGTCCAGGCCGGCGGACAGGCCGCCGTTGCCGGGCAGGTAGTTCACCGGCTGGGTGTCAAGCAGGTTGAGGACGTCCAGCGCCGCGGTCATGCGCGCGCCGATGCGGCGGTCCAGGTGCAGGTTCCAGCGCAGTTGCGCTGGATTGCTGCACTGGTCATTGCCGCGCTGCGCCGCGGGGCAGCTGCCGGCGGCCGGCCAGGCCCGGGTGCTGGCGGCATAGCGTGCATGCAGCGCACTGCCCCAGCGCGCACCCTGCCAGTGCAGCGAGGCATTGGCCGCGGTGCCGGGCGTGGCGTGGCCGCGCAGGTCGATCCAGCGGCCGCCGGCGCGCTCGCGGCGGCGCAGCGTCTGCTGGTGGACCGCGTCCAGCGACAGGCGCCACTGGCCGGCGGCGGAGGTGCGCAGGTAGTCGCCGTGCAGCACCCAGTTGCGCGACACGGTGCGCCCGATGTTGTCGAAATACAGGCGCAGCGACTGCAACCGGCCGCGTTCGTCGAGCAGCCAGGTATCCGCGTTCCAGCCGGCATCGGCCGGGCGCAGGGCCAGGATCTCGTTGCGCAGTTCGACGCGGTTGTGGGTGAGCGACAGGCTGAGTGCGGGCGTTGGGCTCCAGATGGCGCCCAGGCTCTGGTTGCGCGAGGTTTCGGCCCGCACGCCGGTGTTCTCCACCACCTGTACGTCCACCAGGCAGGCGTTGCCAGCGGGGTGCGCGCAGGCCGGCAGCGCGGGCGACCACGCTATGGCTTCGGCGCCAAAGTAGCCTGGCGGGCGGCGCCGTTCGAACAGGCTCGGCGCGCGGTAGCCACGGCCGCTGGAGAGCAGCAGCGACCAGGCTGGCGAGGGATTCCAGCGCAGGCCGGCGCGGGGCGAGAACGATAGTTCGCCGGCATCGTGGTCCAGGCGGCCGGCCAGGTCCAGGCGCAGCGGTTCGGCCAGCGGCAGGCCCAGTTCGACATAGCCGGCATTGCTCTGGCTGGAAAGCCGGCGCCGGTCGGTGGGCAGGCCCAGCGCCAGTTCGCCGTCCTCGAGCAGCCGGTCCGGGCGCGAGGTCCAGGTTTCGTGGCGCAGGTCGATGCCGGTGGCCAGTTGCGCGGTACCGCCTGCAAGCGTGCCCAGGGCGTGGCGCATGCCCCACCACCCCAGCCACTGGTCGGTGCGGCCGCGGTTGCGGCTGCGCGGGAACAACTGCTCGCCCAGGGCCGGGTCCAGCGGTGTGAATCCCGGGATGTAGCCGTTCGCCACGGCATCGAACAGCCGCGCGCTACGCACCGCGCCCTCGGTCGACAGCGTGGTTTCGCTGCGTTGCCGGCTCAGCCCCGCTTCCCAGCCGGCGTCGCCGCGGTCGCGGCCGATGCCGGCTGCAAGGTCCAGTTCGAGGCTGCGGATCGCCGGGCGCACGCTGCCGCCTTCCTGGAACACATGGTTGATCAGGCTGCCATCGGCCAGGCGCAGGGCCGCCGCCGTCGGCCCCAGTTCGTAGCGCTGGCGGGCAAGGCTGGCGCGCAGTTCGGCATGGGCGTGCAGGCCGTTGCCCGCGTCGTGCCGCCAATGGCCGTAGGCGGCGGCGGAGGAGGAGGCTGGCTGCAGCGAGCGCGGGCGCGAACTGTCGTACCAGCAGCCGCTGTCCTCGCGCATGCCCGACGGGCACAGGTAGGCCGGCAGGTAGTACCCGTCGCGGGTCAGCAGGCCGATCGGATAGCGTTGCCGTTCGCGGTGCCAGGCGCGGCGGTCGCCGGCGACGTGGTCGGTCTGCTGCAGGTCGATGCCGAGGAACCAGTCGTCGCCTGCACCGCCATTGCCGGTGGCGGCCTGCATCCGGTACTGGGCGCCGTCGCCCTGGTTGCTGGTGCCGGTCTGCAGCATGGCTTCGGGGCCGTCGGCGTGGTCGCGCAGCACGATGTTGACCACGCCGGCCATGGCATCGGCGCCGTAGATGGCCGAGGCGCCGCCACGGACCAGTTCGATGCGTTCGACGAAGCTCAGCGGCAGCCCGCCCAGGTCGGTGAGGGCGCCCTGCTGCAGCGACACCATGGGGTAGCGCGGCAGGCGCCGGCCGTTGACCAGGAACAGGGTGGCGCGCGGGCCCATGCCGTCCAGGCTGGTGGCCGCGGCGGCGCCACCGGGCAGGTAGGGCGAATCGCCGTCGCGCGCGGCATCCACCGGCGGCCGCCCGTTCATGCCGGGCAGGTGGCGCAGCAGGTCGAACAGCGAGCCGTAGCCGCTGCGGCGTATGTCCTCGCGCTCGATCACCTCCACCTGCATCGTGGCCTGCAGCGACGTGCGCGGCAGGCGGCTGCCGGTGACATGCAGCGGCGCCAGTTCGACGTCCGGTGCGGTCACCGCTGGCGCGGCCGCGGCCGCAGGCGCAGCGGTGGGTCCGGGGGCGGGGCGGGGCGGTGTCTGCTGGCGGCGCACGGTGAATATTCCCCCGGGCGAGCGCGCCAGCCTGACCGGCAGCCCCTGCAGCAGCCGTTCCAGTGCGGCCGCGGGCGGCAGCGTGCCGTTGACGCCGGCGCTGTCCAGCCCGGCCAGTTCGCGGGCGTCGAACAACAACGGGGTGTCGCCCTGCCGCGACCATTCGCGCAGGGCCTGTACCAGCGGGCCGCGCGCGACCTGGTAGTCCACCGCCTTGCCTGACGGCGCGGCCATGGCCGGCGACGTCGCCAGCAATGCCAGGCACAGCAGGGTCGGGCGCAGGCGGTCGATCAGCATGCCCATCGCGGTGCTCAGCGCACGCCGCGCAGCTCGAGCGTACCGTCGGCGCGCGCGCGTGCGGTGACCGACCAGCCCAGTTCCAGCGCGGACAGCAGCGCAGCCTGGTCGCCGGCGGCGAACGTGCCGCTCACGGCCAGCGGCGCCAGCGCCGGATCGCCGATGGCCAGCGGCGTGGCGGTGTAGCGGTTCATCCTGGCGATCACCACCGGCAACGGCGTGGCGTCGAACAGCAGCCGTCCCTGTGGCCAGGCCTCGGCCTGCGGCTGCGGAAGCGGGTGGGCCGGCTCGATGCGGCCCGACGGCAGCACCTGCAGTTGTTGTCCCGGCTGCAGGGCGGCGTGCATGCCCTGCGTGCCGCGGCTGTCGATTTCCAGGGCGCCGTCGAGCAGGGCGATGTCGATGCGCCCGTCATCCAGCAGTTCGACCTGGAAGGTGGTGCCGATATCGCGCAGCACGCTGTTGCCTGCCTGCACCCGCATCGCCCGCGGCGACGGCGCCACCTGCAGTTGCATCCGGCCCTGCTGCAGTTCGATGCCGCGCCGGCGCCAGCCGAACCGCGCGGTCAGGGTGGTGCGGGCGTCGAGTACCACGACGCTGCCGTCCTCGAGCAGTTGGCGTTGGGGCGCGAAGCCGCTGTTGACGTAGGTATGCGGGGTGGGGTTGCCATCGGTGGCCAGTACCCAGCCGGTTCCCACCGCCAGGCACAGCGCGGCGGCCGCGGCCATCCCGAACAGGGGCCGCCGGTACAGGGGCCGCCGGACCACGTGGCGGGCGCCGGCGCGCAGCCAGGGGTCATCGCGCAGCGTCGCGGCGCACGCGTGCAGCCGTTCGGCCTCGGCCCAGGCGCGCACCCGCGCCGGGTCGGCGGCCAGCCATTCCTCGAAGGCCGCGCGTTCGGCGCGGGTGCAGTCGGCGGCGTCCAGCCGTGCCACCCAGGCTGCGGCGCGGGCGAACAGCGCGTCGCGGGGCGGTGTATCGCGCCCGGTCATTCGTCCCCGCCCATGCCGAACGCGTCGGCCCCCAGTTCCCGGCGCAGCCCCTGCAGCGCACGCGCGACGTGCTTTTCCACGGTCTTGGCGGTGATGCCGCGGTGGCGGGCGATCTGGCTGTAGCTCATGCCGGTGATGCGGTTGAGCAGGTAGACCTCGCGGCAGCGCTCGGGCAGTTTCAGCAGCGCCTGGCGCAGGGCGTTGAGCATCTGTCCCGATTCGGCCTGGCGCAGCGGCCCGGGCGTGGAGAACGGCGCTTCGCTCGGCAGGTCCTGTTCGGCCAGTGGCAGGTGCGGCGCGGCGTGTGGCGAGCGGCCGCGGTCGGCCAGGCGGTTGCGCGCGATCCGGTACAGCAGCAGTTTCAGTTCCGCGTGCGGATGCTCGCGGTAGCGGATCAGCCGCTCCATGCAGTCCTGCACGATGTCCTCGGCGTCCTCCTCACTGGCGCCGCGCGCGCGCAGGAAGACGCGCAGCGGCTCGCGCTGCGTGCGCAGGAACAGCGAGAAGCCATCGCCGGCAGGGGCGCGCGTGACGCCATCGACCGGGGCACGGGAAGCGGACAGTCGGAGTATCCGGAAGCGAAGTGTGCCGGAGAGTGTACGCAGCACGGCGCCGGCGGGAAGCATCCGGGGGCATTCCGGGTGCGTTGGTGAACGTGTTCAGGATTGAAGGGCGGTGGGACTGGGGGTGATCGGCGCTCCCTCGCGTTCTGCTGTGGTCCCGCAGGCGCGGGATGAGCGGGATGCCGCTGCAACCATGGAGAGAGAAGTGCGAATGAAACGATCGGTATTGAGTATGGCGCTGTCCGGACTGCTGGCCACCGCCGCCTTCGGCGTGGCCGGAGACGCGAACGCGATGACGGTCCACGTCAACGGTGACCGCATCTTCCTGAGCGGCGATGTCACCCTGGCCGACATCGTGGCGCTGCCGGCGATGCTGGCCAAGGCCGAGGCCGAAGGGCGGCCGTTCCGCGAGGTGGTGCTGCGCACGTCCAACGGCGGCGCGCTGATCAGCGGCGAATGGCTGCAGGCGGTGATCCGTACCGCCGGGCTGAACACCATCGTTTCCGGCCGCTGCATCTCCTCCTGCTCGATCATGCAGTCCGGTGGCGTCGAGCGTTACATGGCCGGTGACCTGCCGACCGAAGTCGACTCGGTGCAGATCCACGCCGCCAGCTCCGGCGGCCGCGTGACCTACGGGCCGTCGCCGCGCATGTTCGGCATCTACGCCGGCAACTACGGCGGCGGCATGGACGAGGAACTGCTGTACAAGGCGCTGTTCCAGGTGACCCAGCCCAACGGACTGCTGGTGTTCGCCGACCCGGCGCGCACCAACGGCGACTCGGTCAGCTTCGATCCGGACGGTACCGGCCGCGCGGAGGAGACCTTCCCGGGCCAGGACATGTTCAACAACAACATCATGACCTCGGCCGACTACAACAACCCGGGCGACACCCTGCGGGTGACGTCCAACGTGACCGGCGACATCAATCCCGGCTACCTGCGTACCGGCAGGCTGCTGCAGGCGCTGGTGGACGACGATTTCGCGCGCTGGACCGATGCCGACTACGGCACCACCTACATCAACCTGGCCGTCACCCTCTACAACCTGGCGCAGAACGGCCCCAACGGCATCGGCCAGTTCTCGCTCCAGGATTACCTGAGCGACCCGGGGATCCAGGCGCTGCTGGGCTCCAAGCTGCGCCTGGACCAGCTCGACGCCTCGGCGCTGGCCGACTCGGCCGGCGTGATCAGCATCGGCAACGGTGCGGTATGGCGGACCGCGGCCACCACCGGCGCCGACCTGATGCGCGTGGACAGCGGCGCCATCGTGCTGGAAGGCGGCGCCCTGCGCACCACCGAGCTGCGCGTGCAGCGTGACGGCGCGCTGGTCGGGCATGGCGACATCGGCTCGGCGACCATCGATTCGGATGCCATGCTCGGCATCACCGGCCCGTCGTGGCGCGAGGACGGCTTCAGCCGCGTGGTCATCAACGGCCTGCTGATGCCGCGCGGCGGCGATCTCACCACCCACGGCTACGTCAACATCCAGCCGGGTTCGCTGGTGGCCTTCGACGTGACCGAGGCCGGTGGCGCGGCGGCTGGCCGCCTGCGCGTGGGCGGGTTCTTCGACGGCGGCATGAACGAAGGCGCGCTGGTCGTGGCGCCGGGCGCGCAGCTGGCACTGAACGTGGCCGAGGGCTTCTATGGCGCGGACTACACCCGCGAGCTGATCGACGGCCCGATCTACATGGCCGGTCCCTACAAGGGCTTCCAGCAGGTCGCGCGCCTGGGCGATGACGCCTACAGCGCCAGCATCGTCGACGGCGAGGTGTTCCGCCCGCGCGCCAACTCGCTGCTCAGCTTCAACGTGCACCAGAGCGCCGATGGCCTGTGGCTGACCGCCAACACCGGCTTCGAGCAGACCGGGCTGTTCGCCAACACGCAGTCCGGCGATGGCCTGGGCCGCGCGCTGGCGGCGGCCGCCAACAGCGGTCGCGCCGGCATGAAGCCGCTGCTGGGCGCGCTGCAGTTCTCCGACCGCGACGTGATCCGGCAGCAGGCCGGTGCGCTGCGCGGCGACGCGCACGCCACCCTGCAGCTGGCCGACGCGGCGCTGGTCGACAGCATCGGCAACGTCATCCAGCACCACCAGTTCGACATGCGCAGCAACGGTGGCGATGCCGATGGCCTGGCCGCGCGTGCGGCGCAGGCGGCGTCGGCGCAGCCGGGCATGGGCAGCAGCAGCCTGTTCAGCCAGCTGGCCATGCACCTGGTCGAGCCGGCCGCCAATGGCGAAGGCGAGGGCGGCATGCAGGGCGGCGACAGCCGTCGTGGCGTCGGTATCTGGGGCCGCGGCTTCAGCACCCAGGGCCGGATCAAGGCGCAGGGCGATGTTGCCGGGATGAAGCAGAACATCGGTGGCATCGTGATCGGCGCCGACACCCGCGTGGCCGACGACAAGGTGGCGCTGGGCGTGAGCGTGGCCGCGGCCGACATGTCGGCCAAGGGCCGCGACGGCTCGGATTTCCACGGCGACGTCCGTGCCCTGGACATCGGCGGCTACCTGGATGCGGCCTATGCCAAGGGCTACGTGGCCGCGTCGGTGCGCTACACCGACCTGAGCCACGACACCCGCCGCGGCATTGCCGGCATCGAGGGCCTGGACGCCCCGCTGCGCGCCAAGTACGACAGCGACGCGCTGTCGGCACGCCTGGAGCACGGCCTGTCGTTCACCACCGCCGGCGGCACCGTGGTGCAGCCGCTGCTGCCGGTGGTCGACTACACCCGCCTGTCCAACGCCCGCTTCAACGAAGGCCAGGCCGTCGGCGCGCTGACCGGTCGCAGCGGCAGCCTGGAGAGCGTGCGCGTCGGCGCCGGCCTGCAGCTGTTCAAGAGCTTCCACGGCAGCAACGGCGAGCGCATCACCCCGCACGCGCGGGTGCTGTGGCAGCAGGAGCTGGGCGATTCGCAGGCCCGCTTCACCTCGGCCTTCGCCGCGGCGCCGGACCTGACCTTCGGTGCGGCCAGCCAGGCCGTGGGCGAGCAGCTGCTGTCGTGGAACCTGGGCGTCAGCAGCCGTGCCAGCGAGCGCCTGTCGGTGATGTTCGACTATGTCGGCGAGCGCCGTGACGGCCAGACCGTGAACGGGGTCATGCTGGGCGTCGGTTACCGCTTCTGATGCACCAAGTCCTCCCGGTGGCCGGCGCCGGCCACCGGGAGGCGGCATGAACGCACGCCCTGTGCGCGGGTGCGACAACATGTCGCATGCTGAATCGGGCTCCAGCTGCGCTGGATCATTGTCAATGCCTTTCTAAAGTGATGGGCGAAGCCTAGAATTGCCGCGCTGAATCCGGCAGTCCCGTATACGTTTTCCCCGGCGGTTCATCACCGGGTGGTCGTTTCGCGCAAGCGTGCAAGGGAGTGCCGGACCAGGCCCCCCCTCGCAATTGGATCGACCGATGATTCCGTTGAAATCACTTGGACGCAGCCTGCGTCCGGGCATGCTGCTTGTCCTGTCCGCGCTGCTGGCGGGCTGCGACGCGGCCATCCTCAACCCCAAAGGCCAGATCGGCCAGGACGAGAAGACCCTGCTGATCACCGCCACGGTGCTGATGCTGCTGGTCGTCGTCCCCGTGATCGTGATGACCCTGGCGTTCGCGTGGAAGTACCGCGCCTCCAACACCAAGGCCCGCTACGAGCCCAAGTGGTCGCATTCCACCGCCATCGAAGTGGTGGTGTGGTCGATCCCGTGCATGATCGTGCTGGTGCTGGCGGTGCTGACCTGGCGTTCCTCGCACGCGCTGGACCCGTACCGGCCGATCGAATCCGAGCACGCCCCGGTGGTGGTCGAGGCGATCTCGATGGACTGGAAGTGGCTGTTCGTCTACCCGGAAGAGAAGGTGGCCGTGGTCAACGAGCTGACCTTCCCGGTCGATGCGCCGCTGAACCTGAAGATCACCTCCGACACGGTGATGAGCGCGTTCTTCATCCCGAGCCTGGGCAGCATGGTCTATTCGATGGCGGGCATGCAGACCAAGCTGCACCTGATCGCCAACGAGGCCGGCGCGTTCGAGGGCATGGCCTCGCACTACAGTGGCTCGGGCTTCAACAAGATGCATTTCACCGCGCACGCGGTGAGCGACGAGCAGTACCGCGCCTGGCTGGACAAGGTCCGCGCCAGCGACAGGCTGCTGGACAAGGCCGCGTTCACCGAACTGGGCGCCGAGAAGAACCACGACTGGTATCCGGTGACCTATTACGGCCGCACCGAAGCCGGCCTGTTCGACTGGATCCTGGCCCGCCACATGGGCGAGAACCACCACTTCGGCATGAAGAAGCACGACCACGCGGCCGTGCCGCAGGACGCCGCCGCGCACGCGGGCCATGAGGGCCATGAGGGCCACGACGCGGGCGACAGCCGGCCGCACGCCGCCGATGACGCCGGACACAACGCTGACGAGCACGCCGCCCACGCCGGGCACGGCGCCTCGGGAGAATGACAATGCTGGGCAAACTGACTATCGAAGCGGTCCCGTACCACGAGCCGATCATCATGATCACGCTCGGCGCGGCCGGGCTGATCGGCCTGCTGGTGCTGGGCCTGATCACCCGCGCCAGGCTGTGGGGCTACCTGTGGAACGAGTGGTTCACCTCGGTGGACCACAAGAAGATCGGCGCGATGTACCTGATCGTCGCCTTCATCATGATGCTGCGCGGCTTCGCCGACGCGGTCATGATGCGCCTGCAGCAGGCCGTCGCCGCCGGTGGCGCCGAGGGCTACCTGCCACCGCATCACTACGACCAGATCTTCACCGCCCACGGCGTGATCATGATCTTCTTCGTGGCGATGCCGCTGATCACCGGCCTGATGAACCTGGTCGTGCCGCTGCAGATCGGCGCGCGCGACGTCGCCTTCCCGTTCCTGAACTCGCTCAGCTTCTGGCTGTTCGTGGCCGGTGCGGGCCTGGTGATGATCTCGCTGGGCGTGGGTGAATTCGCGCAGACCGGCTGGCTGGCGTTCCCGCCCCTGTCGGGCAAGGAATACAGTCCCGGCGTCGGCGTGGATTACTACATCTGGGGCCTGCAGGTCTCCGGCCTGGGTACCACCCTGAGCGGCATCAACTTCTTCATCACCATCCTCAAGATGCGCACCCCGGGCATGAAGCTGATGCACATGCCGGTGTTCAGCTGGACCGCGCTGGTGACCAACGTGCTGATCATCGCCGCGTTCCCGGTGCTGACCGTCACCCTGGTGCTGCTGACCCTGGACCGCTACCTGGGCATGCACTTCTTCACCAATGACGGCGGCGGCAACGCCATGCTGTACATCAACCTGATCTGGATCTGGGGCCATCCGGAGGTCTACATCCTGGTGCTGCCGGCGTTCGGCGTGTTCTCCGAGGTCATCGCCACCTTCTCGCGCAAGACCCTGTTCGGCTACAAGGGCATGGTGTACGCCACCGCCTGCATCGGCGTGCTGTCGTTCATCGTGTGGCTGCACCACTTCTTCACCATGGGTTCGGGCGCCAACGTCAATGCCTTCTTCGGCATCACGACGATGATCATCTCGATCCCGACCGGCGTGAAGATCTTCAACTGGCTGTTCACGATGTACCGCGGCCGCGTGCACTTCACCTCGCCGGTGCTGTGGACCATCGGCTTCATGGTCACCTTCGTCATCGGCGGCATGACCGGCGTGATGCTGGCGATCCCGGCCATCGACTTCGTGCTGCACAACTCGCTGTTCCTGATCGCCCACTTCCACAACGTGATCATCGGCGGCGTGGTGTTCGGTATGTTCGCCGGCATCACCTACTGGTTCCCGAAGATGTTCGGCTTCAAGCTGGACGAGACCTGGGGCAAGCGCGCGTTCTGGTGCTGGTTCATCGGCTTCTACGTGGCCTTCATGCCGCTGTACGTGCTGGGCTTCATGGGCGTCACCCGCCGCCTGCAGAGCTATCCGAACGCCGACTACCAGCCGTACTTCGTGGTCGCCGCGATCGGTGCGTTCATCATCGGCGCCGGCATCCTGTGCCAGGTGATCCAGATCATCGTGTCCATCCGCGACCGCAAGAAGAACGTGGACCTGACCGGCGACCCGTGGGATGCGCGTACGCTGGAGTGGGAAACCGCTTCGCCGGTGCAGTTCTACAACTTCGCCGTGCTGCCCAAGGGCGAGGAACTGGACGATTTCTGGGAGCGCAAGCAGCGTGGCGAAGCCTGGCCGAAGCCGGCCCGCTACAGCGATATCCACATGCCGCGCAACACCGGTACCGGCGTGGTGATCGGCGCCTTCAGCCTGGTGTTCGGCTTCGCGATGATCTGGCACATCTGGTGGCTGGCCATCGTCGGCCTGGTCGGCATGATCGGCACCTTCATCTACCGCACGTTCGACAATGACGTGGATTACTGGGTGCCGGCCGCCGAAGTGGAACGCATCGAAAACGAACATCGCCGCCACCTGGAAGCGCAGGGGCTGGTGAAGACCGAGGTGAAGGCATGAGCACGACCGCCCACACGCTGAACCATGGCCACGCCGCGCACGCGGCGGACCATGGCCACGACCACGAGCACCACCACGACACCGGCGAGAAGACCATCTTCGGTTTCTGGGTGTACCTGATGAGCGACCTGCTCATCTTCGCCTCGCTGTTCGTCACCTACGTGGTGCTGGCCGGCGGTACCAACGGCGGCCCGGGCGCCAAGGAGCTGTTCGACCTCAAGTTCGTGGCCGGCGAGACCGCGCTGCTGCTGATCTCGTCGCTGACCTTCGGCCTGGGCATGATCGCCATGCACCAGAAGAAGGTCGGCCTGATGTTCACCTGGCTGGTCATCACCTGGCTGCTGGGCGCCGGCTTCATGGCCATGGAGATCTGGGAGTTCAACCACCTGGTGCACCAGGGCTACGGCCCGGACCACAGCGCCTTCCTGTCGGCGTTCTTCGCCCTGGTCGGTACCCACGGCCTGCACGTCAGCGCCGGCCTGCTGTGGCTGCTGGTGATGTTCATCCAGCTCAAGCGCAATGGCCTGACCCAGACCAACAAGACCCGCATGGCGTGCCTGAGCCTGTTCTGGCACTTCCTGGACCTGGTCTGGATCGGCGTGTTCTCTGTCGTCTACCTGTCGGGAGCCCTCTGATGTCCGCACATGACAACCACGCCCACGGTGCCGGCGGCGAGAGCCACGGCAGCGTCAAGTCCTACCTGATCGGCTTCGTGCTGGCGGCCATCCTGACCATCATCCCGTTCTGGGTGGTGATGAGCGGCGGCCTGTCCTCGACCTTCGCCACGGCGATGGTGATCCTGGTCTCCGGCCTGCTGCAGCTGCTGGTCCACCTGGTGTTCTTCCTGCACCTGGACCGCTCCTCGGCCGCGCGCTGGAACGTCAATGCCGGCCTGTTCACCGTGGTGGTGATCGGCATCATCGTCGCCGGCACGCTGTGGGTCATGTGGAACATGAACTACCACATGATGCACTGACGCCGTACGACGCCGCGATCGAAAGCCAGGCCGCCCCCCGGGGCGGCCTTTTCGTTGCGCGTGCGTCGCAGGCGCCGGGCCGGCGCGTGTCCGGGCGGCGCCGGCCGGGTGCGAGACTGCGCTCAGCCGGCCCGCTGCAGGAAGGTTTCCGCATCCATCGGCCGGCCGAGGTGGTAGCCCTGCAGCAGGTCGCAGCCGAGTTGGTCGAGGAATGCGCGCTGGGCCTCGCTCTCCACGCCTTCGGCCACGACCTGCAACTGCAGCGAGCGGCCGAGCGCGACGATCGAGGAGACAATGGCCGCGTCCTCCGGGTTGTGCTCCAGGTCGCGCACGAACGCGCGGTCGATCTTCAGTTCCGAGGCCGGCATGCGTTTGAGGTACAGCAGGCTGGAATAACCGGTTCCGAAATCGTCGATGGCGATCTTCACCCCCATCGCGGTCAGCGTGTTGAGCCGTTGCAGGCTGTCCTCGACATCCTTCATCGCCGTGGTCTCGGTGACCTCCAGGGTCAGGTGGGCGGGGTCCAGCGCATGCCGCCGGAGTGTCTCGCGCACCGTTTCCACCAGCGCCGGCGAGGCGAACTGCAGCGGCGACAGGTTCACCGCCATCGACCAGCCGGGGTGGCCGGCATCATGCCAGGCGCGCAGCTGGGCGCAGGCGCGGTCCAGCACCCAGTCGCCGATGGCCAGGATCAGGCCGCTGCGCTCGGCGATGGGGATGAACGTATCCGGGCCCAGCAGGCCCAGTTCCGGGTGCTGCCAGCGCAGCAGCGCCTCGGCGCCGATCACCGGCTTGCCGCTGGCCGGGAACTTGGGCTGGTAGTGCAGCAGCAGTTCGTCGCGCGCGATCGCCCGGCGCAGGTCCTGCAGCAGGCGCAGGCGGCGGCTGGTGCTGGCCTGCATCGCCGGGGTGAAGAACGTGTAGCCGTCGCGGCCCGACTGCTTGGTGTGGTGCATCGCCGTGTCGGCGTGCGCCATCAGTTCGCGCTCGCTGGTGGCATCGTCCGGGTACAGCGCGATGCCCAGGCTGGCGCTGAGCTGCAGTTCGGCGCCGTCGATCAGCAGCGGCTCGGCCACCGCCGCGGTGATGCGCTCGGCGACCACCACCGCATCGTCGGTCGATTCCACCCCGAGTACCGCGACGAACTCGTCGCCGCCGAGGCGGGCGAGGGTGTCCTGCGGCTGCAGCAGTCCGCGCACCCGCTCGGCCACGCGCGCCAGCAGGCGGTCGCCGAACTGGTGGCCGTAGGCGTCGTTGACCAGCTTGAAGCCATCCAGGTCGCAGAACAGCACCGCGACCGAGGTGCCGTGGCGTTGCGCGTTCTCCATCGCCTGTTCGATCCGGTCCTGCAGCAGCATGCGGTTGGGCAGGCGGGTAAGCGGGTCGTGCAGCGCCGCTTCCACCAGTTCCTGGTTGGCGCGCGCCAGCGAGTCGGCCAGGCGGCCGGTGCGGTGGTGCAGGCGCCGGTCGAACAGCGAGGCGACCAGGGTGATGCCGATGATGGCCACGGTGGCCACGATCACCAGCACCGCCAGCCAACGGGTTTCCAGCCCGCCATCGACCGCGGCCGCGCAGATGCTGCCGGGCGCGAAGGTCGCGGCGGCCATGCCGGTGTAGTGCATGCCGACGATCGCCAGGCCCATCACCAGCGAGGCGGCCACGCGCAACGGCCACGTATGGCGGCTCTCGCGGCGCAGCCGCAGCGCGATCCACAGCGCCGCGCCGGACGCGCCGATGGCGACCAGGATCGAGGCGGCGAACCACAGCGGGTCGTAGTCGATGCCCGGCTGCATGCGCATCGCCGCCATGCCCAGGTAGTGCATGGCGGCGATGCCGCTGCCCATCAGCACCGCGCCGGCCGCCAGCCGCGGCAACGGCAGGTGCGGCCGCGACGCCAGCCACATGGCATGGGCCGATGCGCCGATCGAAGCGGCCATCGAGTACAGGGTGATGGCCAGGTCGTAGCCGACCGGGATCGGCAGGTGGAAGGCCAGCATGGCGATGAAGTGCATCGACCAGATGCCCAGGCCCATCGCCAGGGCGCCGCCGGCCATCCAGCCATACAGGCTGCGCCCGCGTGCCGTGGCCAGGCGTCCGGCCATGTCCAGGGCGGTGTACGAGGCGAGGATGGCGACCAGCAGGGAAAAGACGACCAGGGTCGGATTGTAGGTGCCAACCATGCGGGGAGCGTCCGGCGGTTCGTCGAAGCAAGAGTGCACCAGACAGCGGCGCGTGGGTGTGCTTCTTTAGTCGGGAGGGTCGCATCGGCTGCGACGGCTGGCGGGTATCCTGTGCCGGCCCCCAGCGAAGGAATCCCGATGGCGAAGAACCGCACCGCCTATGTCTGCAGCGAATGCGGCGCCGAGTACAGCAAATGGCAGGGCCAGTGCGGCGAATGCGGCGCCTGGAACGTCCTGGCCGAGGTGGTGCTGGAAAGCGCGGCCGCGGTCAAGGCGCCGGCCGCGCGCCGTGGTGGCTGGGCCGGCAAGCTTGAGCCGCCGAAGATCACCGCGCTCAAGGACGTGCAGCAGAGCGAGCATGCGCGGGTGTCCACCGGCATCGGCGAATTCGACCGGGTGCTCGGCGGCGGCCTGGTCGAAGGCGCGGTGGTGCTGGTCGGCGGCGACCCCGGCATCGGCAAGTCGACCCTGCTGCTGCAGGCGCTGGCGAGGATGGCTGGCAGCCTGCCGGTGCTGTACGTGACCGGCGAGGAATCCCTGGCGCAGGTGGCCGGGCGCGCGGTGCGCCTGGACCTGCCGCTGGACGGGCTGGATGCGCTGGCCGAGACCGGCGTCGAACTGATCCTGCAGCACGCCGCCGCGGCGCGCCCCAGGCTGATCGTCGCCGACTCGGTGCAGACGCTGTGGACCGAAACGCTGACCGCCGCGCCGGGTTCGGTCAGCCAGGTGCGCGAGAGCGCGGCGCGGCTGGTGCGCTTTGCCAAGGAGACCGGCACCGCGGTGTTCCTGGTCGGCCACGTCACCAAGGAGGGCGGCATCGCCGGCCCGCGCGTGCTCGAGCACATGGTCGACGCGGTGCTGTACTTCGAGGGCGAGAGCGGCAGCCGCTTCCGGGTGCTGCGCGCGTTCAAGAACCGCTTCGGCGCGGTCAACGAACTGGGCGTGTTCGCGATGGGCGAGAAAGGGCTGAAGGAAGTGCCCAACCCCTCGGCCATCTTCCTGTCCGGCGGCAGCACGCGCCAGCCCGGCAGCTGCGTGATGGTCACCCGCGAGGGCACCCGGCCGCTGCTGGTGGAGGTGCAGGCGCTGGTCGATTCCTCGCCGCTGTCCAACCCGCGCCGGGTCGCGGTGGGACTGGAGCAGAACCGCCTGGCGATGCTGCTGGCGGTGCTGCACCGCCATGGCGGGGTGATGGTCGGCGACCAGGACGTGTTCATCAACGTGGTCGGCGGCATCCGCGTGCAGGAGACCGCGGTCGACCTGCCGGTGCTGCTGGCGGTGCTGTCGTCGCTGCGCGACCAGCCGTTGGCGGAGAAGACCATCGCCTTCGGCGAGGTCGGGCTGTCCGGCGAGATCCGCCCGGTACCCAATGGCGAGGAGCGCCTGCGCGAGGCGGCCACCCATGGTTTCAAGCGCGCCATCGTACCCCGCGCCAACGCGCCCAAGGCCGGTTCGGTCAAGGGCATGGAGGTGATCGCGGTCGAGCGGCTGGCCGAAGCGATCGAGGCGGCCTGAGTGGCGCGCGCAGGATCGGCGATGCGCCGCCGGGGGAGCGCATCGATGCGCATGGCCCGGGCCGTGGTCGGGATCGGGGTGCTGGGGCTGCTGTCGGCGCCGGCGGCGCTGGCCGCACCCGCTTGCGCGGCGCCGCTGGCGGTGGCACGGGCATTGTTCGAGGCCGGGACGTCCGCGCGCTTCCTCGACACGCCCGATGCCCTGCTGGCCCCGGGGTTCGCGCGGGTGATCGCGGCCGAGCGTGATTGCCAGCAGCGCGAGCAGGGCATCTGCCGGCTTGACCATGACCCCTGGCTGGACGGCCAGGATGGCGAGGTGGATGCCGAACCCGGCTACCGGTGGCGGGCGCAGTCGCCGGCAGCCGGCACGGTGGAAGTGCGCTTCCCGGTATGGGGCGAGCCGCACCTGACGCGGTTGGCGATGCGCCGCCAGGCCGATGGCTGCTGGCGGCTGGAGGACCTGGTCACCCACCGCGGGCAATCCATGCGCGCGCTGCTGGCGCGGCCGTTTCCCTGAGGCCGCCGGGGCGGCATCGGCGCCAGGGTCAGCGTGGGTGACCGAACACCAGTTCGATCACGAACTGGCTGCCGAAGAAGGCCAGCAGCAGCAGCACCATCGCGCTCAGCGTCCAGTGCACGGCCTTCACCCCGCGCCAGCCATGCCGGCGGCGGCCGATCATCAGCGTGCCGAACACCAGCCAGGACAGCACGCTGAGCACGGTCTTGTGCACCAGCTTCTGCGCCAGCAGGTCGTCCACGAACAGCACCCCGGTGACCAGGGTCAGGGTCAGCAGGCAGAAGCCGACGGTGATGGTGCGGAACAGCAGCGCCTCCAGGTCGGTCAGCGGCGGCAGTGCGCGCAGCCACGGGCGGAAGTCGCGCCGGCGCAGCGCCCGTTCCTGCAGCCACAGCATGATCGCCAGCAGTGCGGCGATGCTCAGCGTCGCGTAGGCCAGCAGCGCCAGCCAGGCATGGGTGGCCAGCCGCCAGCCCAGCGCCCTGCTCGGTTCGTGGCCGTAGCCGTGGTAGGCCAGCAGCAGCAGCGCGGCCATCGGGAACACCAGCACGCCCAGCGCCGCCATGCGCCCGCGCGCGCCGACCACGGTGGTGAGCGCGGCCATGCCCAGTGCCACCAGCGACAGCGCGGCGAAGAAATGCATGTCCGGCCCTCCACTGGTGCGCATCGCCACCAGCAGGTGGTAGCTGCCGTGCAGCACCACCGCCGCGGCCGCCGGCCACAGCCAGGTGCGCGACCCGGCGGCACGTTCGGCCGCCAGGCCATGGACGAGCAGTCCGGTGGACAGCAGGTACAGCGCGGTCGCGATGAGAACGATTGTCATCGGCACAGTTTCGCATACGCGCCCGCCGCTGGCGATGCGCGCCGCGACGGGGCGGCGGCAGGCGCCGGTGGCCGCTATAATTTGGCCTCTTTGCCAACGTTCCCGCAGGTTGCACCGCATGTTCGAGTCCCTGACCCAGCGCCTTTCCGGCACCATCGAGCGCCTGCGCGGCCGTGGCCGCCTGACCGAGGAGAACATCCGCGAGGCGACCCGCGAGGTGCGCATCGCGCTGCTGGAGGCCGATGTCGCGCTGCCGGTGGTGCAGGCGCTGATCGAGAAGATCAAGGTGCGCGCGGTCGGCCAGGAGGTGCTCAAGTCGCTGACCCCGGGCCAGGCGCTGATCAAGGTCGTGCGCGACGAGCTCACCGCGGTGATGGGCTCGCAGGCCGCCGACCTGAACCTCAACGTGCCGGCGCCGGCGATCATCCTGATGGCGGGCCTGCAGGGCGCGGGCAAGACCACCACGGTCGGCAAGCTCGCCAAGCACCTGAAGGAAAAGCGCAAGAAGAAGGTGATGGTGGTGTCGGCGGACGTGTACCGCCCGGCCGCGATCGAGCAGCTGAAGACGCTGGCCGAGCAGGTCGGCGTGCTGTTCTTCCCGTCGTCGGCCGAGCAGAAGCCGGTGGACATCGTGCGCGCCGCCATCGACGACGCCCGCAGGTCGTTCGTCGACGTGCTGCTGGTCGATACCGCCGGCCGCCTGGCCATCGACGAAGCGATGATGGCCGAGATCAAGGCCCTGCACGCGGCGGTCAACCCGGCCGAAACCCTGTTCGTGGTCGATTCGATGACCGGCCAGGACGCGGCCAACACCGCCAAGGCGTTCGGCGAGGCGCTGCCGTTGACCGGCGTGGTGCTGACCAAGACCGACGGCGACGCCCGCGGCGGCGCCGCGCTGAGCGTGCGCTACATCACCGGCAAGCCGATCAAGTTCACCGGTACCGGCGAGAAGGTCGACGGCCTGGACGTGTTCCATCCCGAGCGCGTGGCCAGCCGCATCCTGGACATGGGCGACGTGTTGTCGCTGGTCGAGCAGGTCGAGCAGCAGGTCGACAAGGACAAGGCGCAGAAGCTGGCCGAGAAGGTCGCCAAGGGCAAGAAATTCGACCTCAACGACATGCGCGACCAGCTCGAGCAGATGCAGAACATGGGCGGCATCGGCGGCTTGATGGACAAGCTGCCGGGCCTGGGGCAGATCCCCGAGCACCTCAAGCAGCAGGTGCAGCAGAGCAGGGAAGTGCCGCGCATGATCGCCATCATCAATTCGATGACCAAGAAGGAACGCCGCAACCCGGGCCTGCTCAACGGCTCGCGCCGGGCGCGGATCGCACGCGGCTCCGGCACCCAGCCGGCCGACGTCAACAAGCTGATGAAGCAGTACATGCAGATGGAAAAGATGATGGGCAAGCTGTCCGGCGGCGGCATGAAGGGCATGCTGCGCAACATGAAGGGCATGTTCGGCGCGATGGGCGGCAAGGGCGGCCTGCCGTTCCGCTGAGCCCGGCAGCGCGCGCCGCCATTGGCGCAGGCGCAAAGGCTCGGCGATGATGGCGGCTCCCGATTGGAGTGCGGCATGACCCCGGACATCCGCCAACGCGTGGACCGCTTCTGCCAGCGCTTCGGGGTCGGGCTGCCGGTCCTGCTGGCACCGATGGCCGGCGCCTGCCCGGTGGCCCTGTCCGCGGCCGTCGCCAGCGCCGGCGGCATGGGCGCGATGGGCGCGGTGCTGTCCACGCCGGCGCAGATCGGGCAATGGATGGACGACTTCCGCCGGCAGTCGCACGGACCGGCCCAGGTCAATGTCTGGGTGCCGGATCCGCCGCCGGTCCGCGACGCAGCGGCCGAAGCGGCGACCCGCGCGTTCCTGCAACGCTGGGGGCCGGCGGTGCCGGCCAGTGCCGGCGATGCCGCACCGGCCGATTTCGATGCGCAGTTCGACGCCCTGGTCGCGGCACGGCCGGCGGTGGCCTCGACCATCATGGGCGTGTTCTCCGCGGCGCAGGTCTCGCGCCTGAAGGCCGCCGGCATCGCCTGGTTCGCCTGTGCCACCACGCTGGACGAGGCCTTGCAGGCGCAGGCGGCCGGGGCCGACGCGGTGGTCGCGCAGGGCATGGAGGCCGGTGGTCATCGCGGTGCGTTCGTGGACGCGCGCGCCGAGGCGCAGGCGAGTGGCCTGTTCGCACTGCTGCCGCGCCTGGCCGACCGCCTCGAGGTGCCGGTGGTCGCGGCCGGTGGCATCGGCGATGGCCGTGGCGTGGCCGCCGCGCTGCTGCTCGGTGCCAGCGCGGTGCAGGTGGGCACGGCGTTCCTGGCCACCGACGAATCCACCATCGCCGAGGCCTGGAAGCAGGCGCTGCCCGCGGTGGAACCGGAACATACCCGCGCCACCCGGGTTTTCAGCGGCCGCCTCGGCCGTGCGCTCGACACCGCCTATGTATGCGCCGCGGAAGCGGCCGATGCGCCACGCCCGCAGCCGTACCCGGTGCAGCGCGGCCTCACTGCCGGCATGCGCCGGCAGGCGCAGGCCGACGACCGGCTGGAGGCGATGCAGGCCTGGGCCGGGCAGTCGGCGTGGATGGCGCGGCGCGGCCCCGCCGCCGGCGTGGTGCGGGCGATGTGGCAGCAGGCGCAGGCGCTGCTGTGAACGCGGTGTCCTGCAACGGCGAACCGGTCGATGCCGGGCTGCTCGACGCGGCGCTGGTCAATTACGGGCACTTCACCTCGCTGCAGGTGCGCGCGGGCGCGGTCCAGGGCTGGGCGCTGCACCTGCGGCGGCTGCAGCAGGGCACGCGCGAACTGTTCGATGCCGAACTGGACGAAGCGCGCCTGCTCGACTGGCTGCGGCAGGCGCTCGTGGCGCGGGGCATGCAGGATGCCTCGCTGCGCATCACCGTGTTCTCGCGCGCCTTCGACTTCCGCCAGCCGCTGCGGGCGGTGCCGGTGGACGTACTGGTAAGCGTGGCCGCGCCGGCGATGGTGCCTGGCCAGGCCCGGGCGGTGCTGCCGGTGCGCTACCAGCGCGAGCTGCCGCAGCTCAAGCATGCCGGCACCCTGCCGCTGTTCCAGCAGCGGCGCCTGGCGATGCGCCGGGGCTTCGACGACGCCCTGTTCGTCGATGCGGCCGGGCGGATCAGCGAGGGCAGTACCTGGAACATCGCCCTGCTCGCCGGCACGGAGGTGGTATGGCCGCGTGCCGAAGCGCTGCGCGGCACCGCCGAACAACTGCTCATCGCCGGCCTGGAGCAACTCGGGCAGGCGCAGGCGTGGCGGGAGGTGCCGCTGGACGCCTTGGGCGGCTTCCGCGCGGCGGTGGCCTGCAACGCCACCGGGCTGTGGCCGTTGGCGCGGATCGGCGACTGCCGGTTCGCGGATTCGGAGGCGCTGCTGCGGCAACTGCGGCACGCCCTGGCGCAGACGCCCTGGCGGCCGCTGTGAACCGGCCTGTTCAGGCAGGGCCGGGGGCGGGCTTGGAATGGGCCGGGGGCGCGGCTATAATCGCCGGCTTACCGCGCCATCCTGGCGACTGGGCTACAAAGGAAAAACCACCATGGTCAAGATTCGACTGACCCGCGGCGGCGCCAAGAAGCGTCCGTTCTACCACATCATCGTCACCGACGTGCGCAGCGCCCGCGACGGCCGCAACATCGAGCGCGTCGGCTACTACAACCCGGTCGCCCAGGGCGCCGAGCAGCGCGTGGTGCTGGACATCGCCGCGGTCGACAAGTGGGTCGCCAACGGCGCCCAGCTGACCGACAAGGTTCGCAACCTGTACAAGGAAGCGACCAAGGCCCAGGCCGCAGCGGCCTGATCCTGGCGGGCCGCGCGCGAGCGCGGCCCGACTGCTTTATGAAGAAAGATTCCGAGCGCCGGATCCTGCTGGGCAGGGTGACCGGCGCTTTTGGTGTGCGCGGCGAGCTCAAGCTCGAGTCCTGGACCGAGCCGCGGCTGGCCATTTTCAACTATCAGCCCTGGATCCTGCGCAGCCCCTCGGGGCAGGAGTCGCAGATCACCGGCGTGCGCGGCCGCGAGGCCGGCAAGACGCTGGTGGCGACCTTCCCCGGGGTGGACGACCGCAACATGGTCGAGGCCATGCGCGGTACCGAGATCCATATCCCGCGCAGCGCGCTGCCGCCGCCCAGGCCGGACGAGTACTACTGGGTCGACCTGGAGGGCCTGGACGTGCAGACCGTGGACGGCGTCAAGCTGGGCCGCGCCTCGCACCTGTTCAACACCGGCGCCAACGACGTGCTGGTAGTGCGCGGCGACCGCGAGCGCATGGTGCCGTTCGTGATGGACGATTTCGTCAAGTCGGTCGATTTCGACGCCAACCTGATCGTGGTCGACTGGGATCCGGAGTTCTGACCCCGGTGCGCATCGACGTCATCACCCTGTTTCCCGAGTTCATCGCGCAGTCCGCCGCGCTGGGCGTGGTCGGCCGCGCGCAGGAGCGCGGCCTGCTCGACCTGCATGGCTGGAATCCGCGCGACCATGCCGAGGGCAACTACCGCCGCGTGGACGACCGCCCGTTCGGCGGCGGCCCGGGCATGGTGATGCTGATCGAACCGCTGCGTGCGGCGCTGGCCGCCGCGCGCGCTGCCGACCCGACCCCGGCGCCGGTGATCTACCTGAGCCCGCAGGGGCAGCCGCTGACCCAGGCCAAGGTGCGCGAACTGGCGGCACTGCCGCGGATGATCCTGCTGTGCGGCCGCTACGAAGGCGTGGACGAGCGCTTCCTGGCCGCCGAGGTGGACCAGGAGATCTCCCTCGGCGACTACGTGCTGTCCGGCGGCGAACTGGGCGCGGCGGTGATCGTCGATGCGGTGACCCGGTTGCAGGAGGGTGCGCTGAACGACGCCGAATCGGCGGTTCAGGACAGTTTCGAGGGCGACGGCCTGCTCGATTGCCCGCACTACAGCCAGCCGGCCAGCCATGCGCTGGGCGACGTGCCGGAGGTGCTGCGTTCGGGCAACCATGCCGCCATCGCCCGCTGGCGCCGGCAGCAGTCGCTGCTGCGCACGGCGCTGCGCCGTCCCGACCTGCTGGACGAAGCCCGCCTGGGCAAGGCCGACCGCAGGCTGCTGGACGAGGCCCGGCAGGCCCTGGCCGCCGGAGGGGATGCCCCTACTGGCGCCGGGGACGGCGCATAGGCTAGAATTGCGGATTCCCGTGGCCCCAGGGCCATGCGGACCGCCAGAACAACAATCGTGCAGCGCAATCCGGCGACTGCATCAGCCCAAGTTGTCGACACGACACGTCCACCCGAATACATCGGTGCAATCATGAGCAAGCTGAACAAATCCATCGTCGCGGACTTCGAATCCGCCCAGATCACCCGCGAACTGCCGAAGTTCAGCCAGGGCGACACCGTTGTCGTCAACGTCAAGGTCAAGGAAGGCAACCGCGAGCGCGTGCAGGCCTACGAAGGCGTCGTGATCGGCACCAAGAACGCCGGCCTGAACTCCTCGTTCACCGTGCGCAAGATCTCGCACGGCTACGGCGTCGAGCGCGTGTTCCAGACCCACAGCGCGCTGATCGACTCGGTCGAAGTCAAGCGCCGCGGCAAGGTCCGCGCCGGCAAGCTGTACTACCTGCGTGGCCTGGAAGGCAAGGCTGCCCGCATCAAGGAAGACCTGGCCGCCGCTGCGCAGGCCAAGGCTGCCCGCCAGGCCGCCAAGTCCGCCGAGTAATCCCGCCGCGGGCTTCGCGCCCGTCGCCGCGCAACGGCCGCCTTCGGGCGGCCGTTTGCGTTTGCGTGCCCGCGAAGTGCTGCCGTGAGCGGACTGGCCCGCAGCCGCCACTGCCTGCAGCCGGACGGTATCCGGCCGTCGCGGATGGGAGCCGGCGCCGGGCCAGGCGCTGGAGGAGGAAGGGCGCGTAAGTCCGCCGGGCGATGCCCGGGGGGGCGTGGGGCCCGGTTACGCTGCCGGTTCGGCGACGACCACGTCGATGCCGCGGCGCTGCAGGCCTTCGCGCGTGGCCTCGTCGATGCCGGCGTCGGTGATCACCACGTGGATCTGGTCCAGGTAGGCGATGCGGTGCAGGCTGACGCGGCCGAACTTGGAGGCGTCGGTCAGCACCACGATGCGCCGCGCGCGTTCGACCATGCGGTGGTTCAGGCGCGCCTCGGCCTCGTCGTGGGTGGTCAGGCCGAACTGCAGGTCCAGGCCATCGACCCCCAGGAACAGGGTGTCGAAGCTGTAGGGATTGAGGCTGGCCTCGGCCTGGCTGCCCTGCAGCGACAGCGACTGCTTGCGCAGCTGGCCGCCGGTGAGCAGGACGTTGACGCCGGCGGCGTTGGCCAGCTCCCAGGCGATGTTCAGGCCGTTGGTCATCACCGTCACGTCGCGGTGCCCGCGCAGGTGGCGGGCCAGGGTCATGGTGGTCGAGCCGGAGTCGATGATGATGTTGTCGCCGGGCTGCACCAGCTGCGCCGCGCGCGCGCCGATGGACTCCTTGAGCGGCAGGTTCAGCGCATCCTTTTCGTGGATGTCCTGCTCCTGCGGCGGCGTGCGCACCAGGGTGGCGCCGCCGTGGGTGCGCGTGGCCAGGCCCTGCTCCTCGAAATGGCCCAGGTCGGTGCGGATGGTCACCGCCGACACGCCGTAGCGGCCGACCAGATCGGCGACCTGCACCGAGCCCTGCTCGAGCAGCTGCTGCAGGATCTGCTGGCGGCGGGAACGGGTGTTGCGCATGGCCATTTCGTACTTTCTCCGGGAAAGGTCGAGCTTAGCCGTTCGCAAGGTTTGGCGGGGCGGAACTTGCGTTGTGCCTGCGCGGGCCGGCGGTATTGGCCGCGCAGGCGCGCGCATATTCGTCCAGGCACAGGCCGATGCGGTGCCGCACCAGGGCGCCGGGGGTATTGGCCAGCGTGCCTTCGCGTACCGCGCGGAACTGTTCGGGCAGGTATTGGCTGAGCAGCGCCAGCGGCGGCGCGTGCCGTTCCAGGTTGGCGAACAGCGTGCGCACCGCATCCAGCAGCGCCGGTTCGCCCCAGTAGTAGCGGCAGCGGTCGCTGAAGGCGAATGCGCGCAGCCGCCGCAGCGTGTCCGCGTCGCCGTGGTAGTGCGCCTGCCAATGCCGGGGTTGTGCGGTCATCACCTCGTCCACTACCTGCGGCAGGCGCGAGCATTGCGCGGCCGGCAGCAGCTCGGCTTCGATCGCGGCCAGCGCGAACAACGCCTCGCGGTAGGCGAAAGTCGCGGCGGGGCCGACCTTGAGGATGGCGAAGTGGTCGCGCACCAGTGCGTGCAGGCCGCTCTCGCGCTGGTAGTCGGTGGAGTGCGCCTCGAACACGATGCGCGGCTGCCGTTCCAGGAAATCGGCCAGCTCGGCGGCGGCCGCGGCATCGTAGTCGTGCACGCTGCTGTGGTCGAAATCCACGCCCGGCTGCACCACCATCGCGATCACCCGCTGCCAGGCGTCGCGCAGCGCCGGGGTGTCGAAGGCCTGGCGGTGGATCTCCAGGGTCTGTGCCGCCGCGGCCGGCGTGGTCACCGCCAGCCCGGCTGCCAGCGACGCTTCGCCGCCTGGAACCGGTACTTCGGTACCGATCACGTAGACCGGCGGCGGCAGGCCGTGGCTGGCGGCGGTGCGTTCGGCGATGGCCGCCAGTTCGGCCGAGCGCGCGGCGACGATGGCGTCGGGCAACGGCACCGGGTCGTCGGCGCAGGACATGCTGCAGTCCAGGTGGATCTTGTGGAAACCGGCGGCGACATAGGCCTCGATCAGCACCCGTGCGTGCGCCATCGCTTCGGCCGCGGGCTGCTTCTGCCACGCATTGGGCCCGAGATGGTCGCCGCCCAGGATCAGCCGCCCGCGCGGGAAGCCTTCTTCGTCGGCCAGCGCCTGCACGTAATCGCGGTACTGCGGCGGGGTCATGCCGGTGTAGCCGCCGAACTGGTCGACCTGGTTGGAGGTGGCTTCGATCAGCAGCACCGTGCCGCGACGGGCCGCCACCTGCAGCGCCGCGCGCAGCACCTGTTCATGGCTGCAGCAGACGCTGTACAGGCCGACGTTGTGGCCGGCGCGGTGGTCGGCGAGCAGGGACTGCAGCGGGGACATGGGCGTACTCACGGGGTCAGGAAAAAGTGGGCTGGCAGGCGAGCAGGGCGGCACCGCGTGCGCCGCCGGCATCGCCGAAGCGGGGTGGCACGATCGGCGGCACCTGCACGCCGGCGAACAGGTGCGCGGCGATCGCCGACGGCAGCTGCTGGTACAGCGGCGCGTACTGCGACAGGCCGCCGCCGAGCACGATCACGTGCGGGTCCAGCGCCAGCACCAGCGCGGCCAGGCTGTGGCCGAGCAGGTCGCGGTGGATGTCCAGTGCCTGCCGCGCGCGGGCATCGCCGGCCTCGGCCAGGGCGATCACGTCGCTGGCGTTGCCGGCGCTGCCGCCCAGATGGCGTTCGATCATCGCCACGCCGCTGCCGGAGACATAGCGCTCCACGCAGCCGCGCAGCCCGCAGCCGCACTCGAGCAGCGGCAGCCCGTGGCGCTGCAGCAGGTCGGCCGGCACGCTCCAGTGGCCCCATTCGCCGGCCAGGCCGTTGAAGCCGCCGATCAGCCGGCCCTGCACGCAGTAGCCGCCGCCGGCACCGGTGCCGAGGATCGCGCCGAACATGCTGGGGTAGCCGTCGGCGGCACCGCCATGGGCCTCGGACAGGGCGAAGCACTGCAGGTCGTTGCCGAAGCGCAGGGGCCGCTGCAGGCGTGCCTGCAGGTCCCGGGCCACGCACTGGCCGGTGAGCGCCGGCACGTTGGCGCTGAGCTGGCGGCCGCTGCGCCGGTCGCGCACGCCGGGCAGGGCGATGCCGGTGGCATGCGCGCCCGCGCCCAGTGCCGCATCGGCATCGGCGACCAGGCGTTCGACCGCCTGCAGGAAGCCCGGGTAGTCGCCCTGCGGGGTGGCGATGCGCTTGCGCCAGACCACCTGCAACGCCGCATCGCAGGCCACCAGCTCGGTCTTGGTGCCACCGATGTCGATGCCGTAGCAGGTGTCGGCGGTGGACTCAGCCATGGTGGATGGTGACGCCCTTGACCACGCGGTTGACGGTACCGTCGGGGAACGGATTATCCGGCGTCAACCCCAGCGAGGCCGAGCGCCGCAGCGCATAGAGCTGCGCGAACGGCAGCCACGCCGGCGCCAGCCAGGCATCGGCCAGCGGCGGCACCTGCAGGGTGAAATCATCACCGGCGCCGATATCCGAATGCGGGCCGACCGACAGCACTTTGCCGGCCACGCCATCACCCCGCAGTTCTTCCAGCAGGTCCTGTTCGTAGCGGCGCGCCAGCGGTTGCACGCTGCGCAGCATCACCACCAGGGTGCGCGGGTCGAGGGTGGATTTGGGGCCATGGCGGAAGCCCAGCGGGGTGTTGGCCATCGCCAGCACGCGGCCGGCGGTCAGTTCCAGCACCTTCAGCGCGGCTTCGCGCGCCAGCGCCTCCAGCGGGCCGCTGGCCAGGTAGATGACCCGCTCGAACGGCTGCGTCGCGAGTGCGGCCACCGGCGCGTCCCAGCGTTGCAGTCCTTGTCGCGCCAGCGCGGCGAGGTCGTGGATGCGCTGGCCGCGCGCGCTCCACGGCGCGCGTTCGAACACCGCCAGCGCCGCCAGCAGCATGCAGCTCAGGCTGCTGGTCATGGCGAAGGCGCGGTCGCAGCTGGCCGGCGGCATCAGCAGCGTGCAGGTATCGGCGCGGCCGGCGCCACGGCGCGCCAGTTCGCCATCGGCGTTGCAGGTGATGTCGAGGAAGCGGGCGTCGTCCACGTCGGCGCGCACGCGCTCGACCGCGGCCACGCTTTCCGGGCTGGAGCCGCTGCGGCCGAAGGACACCAGCAGGGTCGGGCGCTCGCGCTGCAGATACAGCGACGGGTGGGTCAGCAGGCTGGTGGTATGCACCGCGCGCACGTCCGCCGGCCACTGCGCATTGAGGTGGTCGGCGACCATCTCGGCGATGAAGCCGGAACTGCCGGCACCGGTGAACAGCACGCGTTGCGCCGGATCGGACAGGCGCTGGCCAAGGAAGGCCTGCAGGCGCGGCTGGTCGCGTTCCAGGGCGGCGGCCAGGGCGTCCCACAAGGCCGGTTGCTGGGCGATTTCGGCAGCGGTATCGGCTCCGCCCAGGCGCTGCCAGGCAGACGGGTCGGTAAGCAGGGTGGCGTCCATTCTTGGTTCCTGTTGGGCCAGCGCACGATCTGCTTTTTCTTTCGAAATGTCAAACATCGAAAGAAAAAAGAAAGAAATCTTTCGGCGAGATGGAATGCCGGACCTGAATCGGCGAACGAAAGGTTTCCGCGCACGGCCTTTCGTTGGCGCATCCCGCGTGGAACGGGGCGATAAGGAAAGTGGTGCTTTGCACAAGCTTTCGTTTCATCCAAAAATCCTTATCTTTTGCTTTCATTTTGTTGACATCTTTCGAATTGCTGCCCTAGAGTCGGCGCAACGCCATCGGATGCCCACCTGGGCCTGGGGAGCAAGGTGCACAACCGCGTACGACGTCTGCCACTGCCGGTGGCGCTGCTTTCCGTGCTGCTGCTGCCGGCGCTGCCGGCGCATGCCGAGCCGGTGGGCAACCTGCGCTCGGTCAGTGCCGGCGATGGCCGCGACGGCGTGCGCGGCTGGGATCTGCTCACCGACACCGGCGCGCGCATCCGCATCGAGCTGCCGGCCGCCGACATCGTCCGCGTACAGGCCGGGCGCAAGGGCAGGCTGAGCGGGGCCGGCGACAAGGCCGCGCCGATCGTGCTGCCGCAGCCCCGGGCCAACGTACAGGCGCAGCTGGAGCAGGACGTGCAGGAGATCCGCGTGCGTACCGATGCCCTGGTGCTGCACGTGCAGCGCCAGCCCCTGCGCCTGCGCCTGGAGCGGCTGGACGGCGACCAGCCGGTGGCGCTGTGGCAGGAACTGCAGCCGCTGGACCTGGACACCGCACAAAGCGTGCAGGTGTTGTCTTCACAGGCCGACGAGGCATTCTTCGGCGGCGGCCAGCAGAACGGCCGCTTCCAGTTCAAGGGCCGCGAGCTGGAGATTTCCTATTCCGGCGGCTGGGAGGAGGGCGACCGCCCGAGCCCGGCGCCGATGCTGCTCAGCTCGCGCGGCTGGGGCATGCTGCGCAACACCTGGAGCGATGGCAGCTACGACCTGCGCCAGCCCGACCAGGCCACGCTGCTGCACCGCGAAGACCGCTTCGATGCCTACTACTTCGTCGGCGCGGACCTGCCGCGGCTGATCGAGCGCTACACCCGCCTGACCGGGCGCCCGAACCTGGTCGCGCGCTGGGCGCTGTCCTATGGCGATGCCGATTGCTACAACGACGGCGACAACGCCAAGAAGCCTGGCAGCGTGCCCGAAGGCTGGAGCGACGGCCCCACCGGCACCACGCCGGACGTGGTGGAGAGCGTCGCCGCGCAGTACCGCGCCCACGACATGCCCGGCGGCTGGATCCTACCCAACGACGGCTATGGTTGCGGCTACCGGCAGTTGCCCGAAACCGTGCAGCGGTTGGCCAAGTACGGCTTCAGGACCGGCCTGTGGACCGAGAACGGCGTGGACAAGATCGCCTGGGAAGTCGGCAAGGCCGGCAGTCGCGTGCAGAAGCTGGACGTGGCCTGGACCGGCCCCGGCTACCAGTTCGCGATGGACGCCAACCGCCAGGCGTTCGACGGCATCGTCGACAATTCCGATGCGCGCCCGTTCCTGTGGACGGTGATGGGCTGGGCCGGCATCCAGCGCTATGCGGTGGCCTGGACCGGCGACCAGAGCAGCAGTTGGGACTACATCCGCTGGCACGTGCCGACCCTGGTCGGTTCGGGCCTGTCCGGCATGGCCTACGCCAGCGGCGACGTCGATGCGATCTTCGGCGGCAGCGCCGAGACCTTCACCCGCGACCTGCAGTGGAAGGCCTTCACCCCGGTGCTGATGGGCATGAGTGGCTGGTCGTCGGGGGCGCGCAAGCACCCGTGGTGGTTCGACGAGCCCTACCGCGGCATCAACCGCGATTACCTGAAATTGAAGATGCGCCTGACCCCGTACATGTACGGGCTGGTGCACGAGGCCGCGCAGACCGGCGCGCCGCCGGTGCGCGGGCTGATGTGGGACAACCCGCGCGACCCGCATGCGCGCGACGAGACCTACAAGTACCAGTTCATGCTCGGCCGCGAGCTGCTGGTGGCGCCGGTGTACCGCAGCCAGGCCGCCAGCCGCGGCTGGCGCCGCGACATCCACCTGCCGGCCGGCGGCTGGTTCGACTACTGGGACGGCCGCCGCGTGCAGGCCGGCGCCGAAGGCCGCCGCCTCGACCGCCAGGTGGACCTGGCGACGCTGCCGGTGTTCGTGCGTGCCGGCGCGATCGTGCCGATGTATCCGTCCATGCTGTTCGACGGCGAGAAGCCGCTGGATGAAGTCACCTTCGACCTGTACCCGCAGGGCGACTCCAGCTACACGCTGTACGAGGACGATGGCACTACACGCCGCTACCAGCAGGGCGAATCCAGCACCCAGCGCATCCAGGTGCAGGCGCCGGCGCAGGGCAGCGGCCCGGTGCAGGTGCGCATCGACGCGGTGCAGGGGCAGTACCGCGGACAGCTGGCGCAGCGCCGCTACGGCCTGCGCGTGCTCAACCGGCAGGCCCCGGCCGCGGTGCGGCTGGACGACCGCGCGCTGCCGATGCTGGCCGGCACGGCCGCCTTCGACGCGGCCGAAGAGGGCTGGTACTTCGATGCCGGCGAACGCCGCGGCACCCTGCACGTGCGCACCGCCAGCGTGGACATCCGCCAGCCGCTGCAGTTGCGGCTGGATTTCCCGCTGGCCGCGGCCACGGCCGACGACGCCTTCCCGGCGGCCCCGGAACAGGGCCGCGTGCTGCCGCCGGACAGCCTGCTGGTGGTCAACCGCCCGGCCGAGGAAACGGGCTACCCGCTGGAGAACGCCTTCGACGACGATCCGGCCACCTGGTTCCGCACCGTGCGCAACCAGGCCATCCGCACCGGCGCCCACGAATGGGTGATCGGCTTCGGCGAGCGGCGCATGATCGATGGCGTCGAACTGGCACCGCGCAACGACCCGCACTGGAAGCACGGCCAGGTGCGCGACTACGAGATCTACCTGGCCGACAGCAACGGCGAGTGGGGCGAGCCGGTCGCGCGCGGCCGCCTGCCGCTGAAGCAAGGCCTGCAGCGCATCGATTTCCCGGCCCATGCCGGCCGCCTGCTGCGCTTCCGCGTGCTCGGCGTGCAGAACCCGGACGGCGACGGCGACGGCGCCGCGGGCAGCGACCCGATGGTCAGCGCCGCGCAGGCCACTGCCGCGCGCGCCATCGACGCGCTGCGGCCGCGCGACGTCGGGCCGATCGCGCTGTCCACCTTCCACATCCTCGAACAACAGCTACCGGAGCGGCCGGCACGGCAGCAATACCTCTCCCGGCTGCCGCTGCCGGCCGCGCTGGCCGGGCAGGTGCAGGCCGACCGCGCGCTGCATGGCGATGCCGGCATGCGCATGAACGGCCTGCTGTTCCGCAGCGGCCTGGGCGTGGGCGCGGACAGCCGCGTCGACCTGGCGCTCAGGGGCCGCTGGCGACTGCTGCGTGCCGATCTCGGCATCGACGATGCCTGCCGCGCCGCCGGCGGCATGCAGTTCCAGGTCTGGGGCGATGGCCGTCTGCTGTACGACAGCGGCCTGGTGAAGGCCCCGGGCGTGGTCAAGCCGGAACTGGACATCCGCGGCCTGTCCTCGCTGAGCCTGCGCACGCTGGGTGCGCAGGGCAGCCAACCCACCCAGGTCTGTGGCAACTGGGCCAATGCCGTGCTGATCGGCGAGGAGGGCGACTCCGCCGAACTCGTCGCCCCATGACCCCCGCGTAACACCGCTGCTCCCCCAACACACCGACCACGGCCGTCGCGGCCGTGGAACGGGATCGCCATGCCCGCCATCCGCTGTTCCGTGCGTCACCGCCAGGAGAGAACCCCGATGTTGCCAGCCCGCCGCAATCCCACCCGTTGCCTGTTCACGCCGCTGTCGCTGGCCGTGGCCAGCGCCCTGATCGCCATCGCCGCGCCGGCCCTCGCGCAGGATGCCGGCAAGGACAAGGACAAGGAAAAGACCACCGAACTGGCCCGCGTCGAGGTCACCGGTTCCAACATCCGCCGCACCGACGTGGAAACCGCCTCGCCGGTACAGGTGATCAGCAAGCAGGACATCCAGAACATGGGCGCCCGCACCCTGCTGCAGGTGCTGGACAACCTGCCGGCCGCGCGCCCGGCCCAGGTCGATTCCAAATCGCTGTTCACCGGCTCCGACGGCGCCTCCCAGGCCAACCTGCGCGGCCTCGGCCCGCAGGGCACGCTGGTGCTGCTCAATGGCCGCCGGCTGTCGTACTACGGCGCGCCGTCGGGCTTCCAGACCCAGTTCGTCAACATCGACGCCATCCCCGCCGCCGCGATCGAACGCATGGAAGTGCTGACCGACGGCGCCTCCGCGGTGTACGGCACCGATGCGGTGGCCGGCGTCATCAACGTCATCACCAAGCGCAGCTACCAGGGGCTCGAGGTCAGCGGCACCTGGGACACCGCGCCGCGCTTCGATTCCTACGGCGAGAAGCAGGCCAGCATCACCGGCGGCTTCGGCGACCTGTCCAGCGACCGCTACAACGTCTATGCCAGCGTCAACCTGTACGAGCGCAACGGCATCCCCGACAGCGAGTGGTACGACAAGAACCCGGCCCAGTTCTACGTCAACAATCCCGACTACATCAAGAACCTGCGCCTGGACACGGGCAGCGCGCCGGGGGTGTTCAACCCGGGCTATTACTTCGCCTTCGATCCGGTGACCAAGGCGCGCGTGGACGAGGCCGCGCCGGGCTGCAAGAACGTGCTGCAGGTGAGCAGCGGCACGCGCTGCATCTGGCAGACGTGGATGAACCGCCAGATCAACGGCGGCGCCGATTCCCGCCGCGTGACCGCCTATGTCAACGGCCATTTCCAGGTGAGCGACGCCACCGAGGCGTTCGCCGAGGTCACCTACACCGACATCGACCTGCGCGCCAACGGCGGCACGCCGCGCGCCTACGGCACCACCACCGGCAACCCGCAGAGCTGGTTCTCGCGCAATACCGGCAACACGGTCAACCAGTTCCTGTATCCGTTCCTCGGCCCGAACAACGAGTACAACCACGCCAGCCCGGAGCTGAAGGCGCTGATGGGCGGCGTGGTCGGCCTGGGCTACCTGCTGCAGGACGTGGGCGGCAACCACTTCGGCCAGCGCAACACCGACAAGAGCTACCGCGCGGTGGCCGGGCTGCGCGGCAGCATCGGCGACTGGAACTGGGAAACCGCCTTCGCCACGGCCGGTTCGCATTCGGTCACCTACCAGACCACCAACGTCAACCTGCGCGGCTTCGAGAAGGCCTTCGGCCCGTACACCATCGACCCGGGCACCGGCCGGGTGATCATTTCCGACCATCCGGCGTACAAGTTCGGCGAGCTCAGCGAAGCCAACGCCGCGCTGATCCGCGAGGCGTTCCCGACCTTCGACATCCAGTCGTGGACGCGCCTGCATACCCTGGACGGCAAGATCGAAGGCCCGCTGTTCGACCTGCCGGCCGGCGAAGTGCGCGCCGCCTTCGGCTTCAACGCCACCCGCGAGACCTTCTATACCCCCGGCAACCCGGATGCCGCCAACGGCCTGATCACCCAGCAGGGCGGCTCGTGGTTCGACGGCAAGCGCAACACCTACGCGCTGTTCTCCGAGGCCGTGGCGCCGATCACCGACAAGCTGGAACTGGACGCCGCGCTGCGCCTGGACAAGTACCCGGGCTTCAGCGCCAACCTGGCGCCGAAGATCGGCCTGAAGTACCAGGCGCTGCCGCAGCTGATGCTGCGCGGCACCTATTCGGAGGGCTTCCGCGCCCCCAGCCTGGCCGAATCCGGCACCGGTGGCGTGTACGCGCAGATCGGCGGCTACCGCGACGAGACCCGCTGCGCGGAGACCAACGCCATCGCCGGCCTGCTGCGGCAGTCGGCCCGCGGCGTCGACAAGGACCTGGGCAACAGCCTGTGGAACAGCGACTGCAGCCGCAACGTGGCGCGCATGACCCAGCCCAACCCCGACCTGAAGCCGGAGAAGGCCAGGATCGCGACGCTGGGCTTCGTGCTCGAGCCGACCGACTGGCTGTCGCTGTCGGCCGATTACTGGTTCGTGTACCGCCGCAACGAGATCGTCGCGCCGGACTACAGCAAGCCCGAGGAGATCAGCGCGCAGACCCGCTTCCCGATCACCGAGACCGACCTGGGCAACCTGGCCGCGCTGGCCCGCATGTGCGCCGACCCGGCCAGCGGCGTGACCTGTCCGACCACCCTGCCGGGCTACAGCACCGGCAACGTGGCCAGCGTCATCGGCCAGTACAAGAACCGTGGCCGCACCCTGATCGACGGCCTGGACGTGGACGCCCGCGGCCGCTTCGACCTGGGCGAGTGGGGCAGGCTGAACGTCGGCGTGGCCGCGACCATCGCCAACCGCAACATGTACAACTCCGACGACGCCGACGGCTGGTACTACGGCAACTTCGTCGGTTACTACAACAACCCGCGGCTGCGCGCCACGTTCAACACCAACTGGACCTACGGCAACTGGGACACCGGCTTCTACATCAACTATGTCGGCGGCACCAAGTGGGCGTACGACCGCATCGATGCGGAAGACAACAATGCCCAAACCTGCACCGGCAGCTATGTCGACGTGTCGCCGGGCCAGTGCTCGGGCGCGCCGGCCTGGTGGACGGCCAACCTGAGCGTGAACTGGCGGCCGGTCGAGAAGCTGAGCGTGGGCGTGACGGTGAAGAACCTGTTCAACCGCCTGCCGTTCTACGATCCGAACGACTGGATGAACTTCGCCGGCTACACCAACAACTTCGGCCGCATCTACAGCGTGACCGCCACCTACCGGTTCTGATGCCGCACCGTTGCGTGCTCCCCTGCGTGCATGGCATGAAGGGGAGCACGCCTGCTTCGCCCGCGCGGGGCGTGCCATGGCGGCTGCCCCGGGCGTGATTCCAAGCCAAAGAGGACATGCAATGAAACGCAGGGAATTCATCCTGGCCGGCGCTGCGCTGGCCGCCACCAGTCTGTTGCCGGAGACCCCGGCCTGGGCGCGCGGACGCAAGCTGCGGCTGGGCATGATCGGCACCGGCATGCGCGGCCAGGTGCTGCTCAAGGAGCTGCTGCGCCGCGACGACGTGGACATGGTGGCGCTGTGCGACATCGAGCCGGTCATGCTCGGCCGCGCCACCGCCATGGCGGCCAAGGCCGGCAAGCCGGCCCCCAGGACCTACGGCGCCGATGGCGATGCCAACGCCTGGAAGCGCCTGCTGGAGCAGCGCGGGCTGGACGGCGTGATCATCGCCACGCCGTGGGAGCTGCATGCGCCGATGGCGATCGCGGCGATGCAGGCCAAGGTCGCGGTCGGCTGCGAGGTGGTGGCCGGCATCACCCTGCAGGACCACTGGGACGTGCTCAACACCCAGTTGCAGACCGGTACGCCGTACATGCTGCTGGAAAACGTGTGCTACCGCCGCGACGTGATGGCGGCGCTGCAGATGGTGCGCGCGGGCCTGTTCGGCGAGCTGGTGCACCTGCAGGGCGGCTACCAGCACGACCTGCGTGGGGTGAAGTTCAACGACGGCAATCCCGACCACCCCTACGGCAGCGGCGTCGAATTCGGGCCCAAGGGCTGGTCCGAGGCGCGCTGGCGCACCGAACACTCGGTCACCCGCAACGGCGAGCTGTACCCGAGCCACGGCATCGGCCCCTGCGCGATGTACACCGGCATCAACCGCGGCAACCGCTTCACCCACATCAACGCCTTCGCCAGCAAGGCACGTGGCCTGCACGAATACACCGTGGCCAAGAGCGGCGGCACCACGCATCCGAGCACCCGGGTGCAGTTCAAGCTGGGCGACATCGTCACCACCACCCTGGCCTGCGCCAACGGCGAGACCATCCTGCTGCAGCACGACACCTCGCTGCCGCGCCCGTACTCGCTGGGCTTCCGCGTGCAGGGCACCCAGGGCCTGTGGATGGACCTCAACCACGGCATCCACATCGAGGGCCGCAGTCCGCCGCACGAATGGGAGGACTTCAAGGCCTACCAGGACCAGTACGAGCATCCGCTGTGGAAGCAATACGCCGACACCGCCGCCGGTGCCGGCCACGGCGGCATGGACTGGTTCGTGATCCACGCTTTCGTCGAGGCGCTGAAGGCGCGCGCGCCGATGCCGATCGACATCTTCGACGCGGTGACCTGGAGCGCGATCACGCCGCTGTCCGAGCAGTCCATCGGCAACGGTTTCCAGACCCTGGAATTCCCGGATTTCACCGGCGGCCTGTGGCAGCAGCGCAAGCCGATCTTCGCGTTCGACGAGCGTTACTGACCGCTGCGGGAGCGCACCGCGGTGCGCTCCCATGCCGGACCCTCAGGACCTGCCGGGCTGCGCATCGACATCGGCCCCGGCCTCGGCCTCGGCCTCGGCCACCGGCGACGGCGGGCAGGCCGGCACTTCGGCCGGCGTCGCCAGCTCCCCGGCATGCGCCGGCGGCGACATCATCCTGGCCCTGCGCCAGCCGCCCCAGCGGTAGTACGCCAGCGACAGCAGCATCGACACCAGCGAGCTGACCGGGAAGCTCCACCAGATCGCGTCCGCGCCCCAGTACGGTTGCAGCCACTCGGCGAACGGCACGCGCACGCCCCACAGCGCAGCGGCCAGGATCAGCAGCGGCGCGATCACCGCGCCGGTGGAACGCACCACGCCGGAAATCACGAAGCTCACGCCGAAGAACAGGAACGACCACACCGCGATGTGGTTCAGGTGGCGCGCCACCGCCAGCGCCTGGCTGCCGTCGGGCAGGAACAGCGCCAGCGAGTGCCGGTCCAGCAGGATCAGCGGCAGGATCAGCACCCCGGTAAGCAGGAAGTTGAACAGCACGCCCTTGCGCGCGGTGCCGCGCACCCGGCTCCAGTGGCCCGCGCCCACGTTCTGCGCGGCCATCGACGAGCATGCCGCGCCGATCGCCATCGCCGGCATCTGCACGTAGGTCCACAGCTGCAGCGAGGCGCCATAGGCCGCGGCGGTATCGGTGCCGTAGTCGTTGACCATGGTCATCAGCATGATCATCGACAGCGAGATCAGCACCATCTGCAGGCCCATCGGCACGCCCTTGACCACCAGCGCCCGCAGGATCGCCAGGTCGATGCGGAACAGCGCCATGTCCTTGCGCCCGAGCCACAGCACGTGGCCGCGCTGGCGCATGCAGGCCAGCAGGCCGAGCAGCGACAGCGACTGCGCCAGCAGCGTGGCCCAGGCCGCGCCGGCGATGCCCAGCTGCGGGAACGGGCCGATGCCGAAGATCAGCAGTGGGTTGAGCACGATGTCCAGCGCCACCGACAACAGCAGGAAGCGGAACGGCGTGCGCGAATCGCCGGCACCGCGCAGCGCCGCGCCGAGGAAGGCGAAGGCGTACAGCGTGGGCGTGGCCAGGAAGATGATGCGCAGGTAGGTCTCGGCCAGCGGCAGCGAAACGGCCGGCGTGCCCATCGCCGCCAGCAGCGGGTGCGCCATGAACCAGCCGGCGATGGCGATCAGCACCGAGATGCCGATGAAAAAGGTGGCGCTGGTACCCATCACCCGTCGCGCCTGGGCCACGTCGCGCGCGCCCATGGCCTGGCCGATCAGGATGGTGGCGGCCATGCCGATGCCGAACACCGAGCCGATCAGGAAGAACATGATGTTGTTGGCGTTGGCCGTGGCGGTCAGCGCCGCCTCGCCGAGGAACTTGCCGACCCAGATCGCGTTGACCGAGCCGTTGAGCGACTGGGCGATGTTGCCGGCCAGGATGGGCAGGGCGAACAGCAGCAGGTTGCGCCCGATCGGGCCTTCGGTCAGCGAGCGGGAGGCAGGGGCGGGGGCGGTCATGGGCAGAGGTCGGCGACTGAATGCGGACACTAGCATTGCCGGTGTGACGGTGGCCGCAGGTGTCGCTACGATGGTGCCGGGATGTCCCCGGAGGAGGAACGGGAATGCTGAAACAGCTGTGTGGCGTGGTCGCGGTGCTGGCCTTGTCGGCCTGTGCCAACTCCGAGCGCCTGATGGACGCCAGCGTGCGTCCGTCCGACCATGCCGACTGCCTGGTAGGCCGCGAACGCGGCGAGCCGGTGGGCAAGGGCGCTTCGCCGTCGATGCGCAGCCGGCGCTGCAACCCCGACGACAGCCTGAACTGGACCATCGGCACGTCGCGCAAGGATGCGATGGAAGTGGACTTCAAGAAAAAGCATGACTGAAACGCAACACGGGCCGGCGGCGATCCGCCTGGATGTCTGGCTGTGGGCCGCGCGCTTCTTCAGGACCCGCAGCCTGGCCAAGCATGCGGTGGAGACCGGCAAGGTCGAGATCGGCGGGCAGCGCCCCAAATCCTCGCGCGCGGTCCGCATCGGCGATGCGCTGCGCGTGCAGCGCGGCGAGGAGATCTTCGAGATCGGCGTGCGCGGCCTCAGCGACACGCGCGGGCCGGCCGGGGTGGCGCAGGCGCTGTACGAGGAGACCGAGGCCTCGCGCAAGGCGCGCGAGGAACAACGACTGCAGCGCGCCGCCGCGCGTGACGGCTACCTGCCGCCCGAACACAAGCCGGACAAGCGCGCGCGGCGGCTGATCCGCGCGCTGGGCGACATCGACGCGCTGTAGGCGCGGCTGCACGGCGCAGGCCCGCAGGGGGGGGCGCCGGTGTGGCACCGCCAGCGACGCTGCGGACAGCGCCTGCCCGTCGGAACAGCGCTGGCTCAGCGCTTGCCGCTGCCCAGCAGGCCGCTGCCGAGCCGGATCAGGTCGGACACGCCGAGCTGGCCATCGCCGTCCTGGTCGAGCAGGCTGCCGAGCAGGCCGCCGGCGACACCGCCCTGCTGCACCACATGCTGCTTTTCCTGGCCGAGCATCCGGCCCAGGCCGCCGGCATCGACCTGCGCCTGGTCGCCCGCGGACATGCGCTGGGCCAGGTAGGCCATCACCACCGGTGCGAGGATCCTGAGCAGTTGCCCGGCACGCTCGCTGCCCAGGCCGGTGGCCTGGGCCAGGCCGGCCTCGGCACGGCCCTGGCTGCCGCCGAAGATGTGGCCGAGGATGCCGGCACCGTTGGTGGCCGGGCTGCTGCCGCCGCCAAGTACCGCGCCAAGCACGCCGCCGATGTCCAGGCCGCTGTGGTTGTCCTGCAGCGCGCCGAGCAGGGCTTCGGCGCCCTGCGGCCGGGCGGCGTTGTTGCCCAGTGCGCCCATCAGCAGCGGCAGCGCGGCGCCGATCGCGCCTGCGGCCTGCTGGCTGTCCAGCCCCAGCTGCTGGGAAACCTGCTGCAGCGGCGCGCCCTGCAACTGGGCAAGAAGATCGTCGGTGAGGCTCATCGGGCGGGTCCTGGCGGTGAGTGTGCACGGGCATGGTAGCGCCGCCGGGGGCGGGCATGTGCGGCCATGCCGGGGCGGGCCTGGCCGGATGGACGCGGCCGGGTACCGGGCGCCCGCTGAGCGCCAGTCGGTCGAGGGCGGCGGTTGCGTGCGGCCCCGCCCGCAGGCGGGGCCGGGGGCGCTTACAGCACGATGTCTTCCGCGCCCGGCGTGGCCTTGGGGAACCCGGCTTCCGGCCGTGCCGGCACGAACGGGTCCGACGGGCCGCTTTCCGCCAGCTTCTGCAACGCCGCCGCGACACCGGCGCCATAGGCCGGGTCGGCCTTGCTGCAGTTGTCCACGTGGCGCTGCTTGATGAAGTCCGGCGCATCGCCCAGCGCGCGTGCGGTGTTGTCGAACAGGCGCTGCTGCTGCGCCGGATCGTAGCTGCGGAACAGCGCGCCGGGCTGGCTGAAGTAGTCGCTGTCGTCCTCGCGGAAATTCCAGAAATCGGCATCGCCGCGGATGCGCAGCGGCGGCTCGCGGTACTGCGGCTGCTCCTGCCACTGGCCGTAGCTGTTGGGCTCGTAATGCGGCAGCCCGCCGTAGTTGCCGTCCACGCGCATGGCACCGTCGCGGTGGTTGCTGTGCACCGGGCAGCGCGCCGCGTTCACCGGGATCTGGTGGTGGTTGACGCCCAGCCGGTAGCGCTGCGCATCGGAATAGGCGAACAGTCGCGCCTGCAGCATCTTGTCCGGCGACGGACCGATGCCCGGCACCAGGTTGCTCGGCGCGAACGCCGACTGCTCGACGTCCTGGTACCAGTTCTCCGGGTTGCGGTTGAGCTCGAACTCGCCCACTTCGATCAACGGGTAGTCGCTCTTCGGCCACACCTTGGTCAGGTCGAACGGATGGAACCGGTAGGTCTCGGCATCGAGCTCGGGCATGACCTGCACGAACAGCTTCCACTTCGGGAAATCGCCGCGTTCGATCGCCTGGAACAGGTCGCGGCCGTGGCTTTCGCGGTCCTTGCCGGCGAGCACCTCGGCCTGGGCGTCGGTCAGCGCCTCGATGCCCTGCTGGCTGTGGAAGTGGAACTTTACCCAGAAGCGCTCGCCGCCGGCGTTGGTGAAGCTGTAGGTGTGCGAACCGAAGCCGTGCATGTGGCGGAACGTGCGCGGGATGCCGCGGTCGCTCATCACCACGGTGACCTGCATCAGCGCCTCCGGCAGCAGGGTCCAGAAATCCCAGTTGTTGCGCGCGCTGCGCAGGTTGGTATGCGGGTCGCGCTTGACCGCCTTGTTGAGGTCGGCGAACTTGCGCGGGTCGCGCAGGAAGAACACCGGCGTGTTGTTGCCCACCAGGTCCCAGTTGCCTTCCTCGGTGTAGAACTTCAGCGCGAAGCCGCGGATGTCGCGCTCGGCATCGGCCGCGCCGCGTTCGCCGGCCACGGTGGTGAAGCGGGCGAACATTTCCGTCTTCTTGCCGACCTCGGAGAACATCCTGGCGCGGGTGTAGCGGGTGATGTCGTGGGTGACGGTGAAGGTGCCGAACGCGCCGGAACCCTTGGCGTGCATGCGCCGTTCCGGGATCACCTCGCGGTTGAGGTTGGCCAGCTTCTCCAGCAGCCACACGTCTTCCATCAGCAGCGGCCCGCGCGGTCCGGCGGTGCGGCTGTTCTGGTTGTCCACCACCGGCGCACCGAAGGCGGTGGTCATCGGCGTGACCGGGGCGTCGCCGTGCTTCTGCGCGGGGGTGGTACGGGTATCGCGCTGCGACTGCGCGGCCTGCGCCGGCGTGGGCGCGACATGGTACGGGCAGGTGGGTTTGCTGTCGTTGCTGCTCATGGCGGGCTCCTGGCTGGCATCTGGAAACATCGTGCAATGACGATAGCTACGGGCGGGTGAAATGGAAAATCGAATGATCCGCTCGGAGCCATAGGTTCCATCTATGGTGTGACGCGCCGGTTGCGCCGGCCGCCAGGGGTCAGTCGCGGTCGGGCGCGCCCAGCGGGAACAGGGGCCGGTAGGGCCGTGCCTCGGCGACGGCGCGGGCGAACGAAGGGCGGGCGAGCAGGCGCGCCCGGTACTCGCACAGCACGCGATGGTGCGCGGCGATGCGGTGTGTCCAATCGGCGTAGAACAGCGCCGGTGCGGCGGCGCAGTCGGCCAGGCTGAAGGCTGCGCCGGCCGCCCACTGCCTGCCGGCCAACTGGTCCTCGAGCCAGCCGTAGGCCAGCTCCAGCCGCTCCACCGCGCTGGCCAGCGCATCGCCAGCCTTGCCGTCGTCGCCGCTCAGCGCGCCGCCGACCGCATGCTGCACCGGGCTCATCACGTGCAGGTCGAAGAAGCGGTCGAGGAAACGCACCTCCAGCGCGGCCTCCGGATCGGCCGGCAGCAGCCGCACCGGGCCGGCGTGCCGCTGCTGCAGGTACTCGATGATGATGCTGCTCTCCACCACGCTGCGCCCGTCGTCCACCAGCAGCGGGAACCTGCGCAGCGGCCAGCGCCGCAGCCATTCGGCCGCATTGCGCGGCGTGTCCGGGCCCAGCATGCGGAACTGGAACGGCGTGGCGTTCTCGTACAGGGCGATGAGCACCTTCTGGGTGTACGAGGAGAACGGATGGCCATAGAGCTGCAGGGACATGGGAGCCTCCGCGGCGGATGCCGGCGATGGCAATGTGGGTGGAATGCCGGCGCCGCGCAAGGGCCATGGGCGGCCATGCCGATGCCCGGGGACGGCCGCCATCTGCCAGACTGCGCATCGCCCCCGAACCGTCCTGGACCGCCCCGCATGAGCGAACGCGCCACCCGCCTGCTGCACCTGCTGGACGAACTGCGGCGGCGCAACCCGGTGCGCGGTGCGCAACTGGCCGAACAGCTGGGGGTGAGCCTGCGCACGCTGTACCGCGATATCGACGCGCTGCGCGGGCAGGGCGCGGACATCGGCGGCGACCCGGGCGTCGGCTACCAGCTGCGTGGTGGCTTCCTGCTGCCGCAGATGATGTTCTCGGCCGAGGAGCTGGAAGCGATCGTGCTCGGCGTGCGCTGGGTGGCCTCGCACGCCGATCCGGACCTGGCCGCCGCCGCCGGCGCGGCGCTGGACCGGGTGACCGGGGTACTGCCGGAGAACCTGCGGCTGCAGGTGGAGACCAGCGGCCTGTACGCGCCGCAGTGGCACCCGACCGTGCCGGAGCCCTGGTTGCCGGCGCTGCGCCGCGCGATCCGCGCCGGGCATGCGGTGCGCATCCATTACCGCGATGCCGAGGACCGCGCCAGCGAGCGGGTGATCTGGCCGTTCGCGATGGCCTTCCTGGCCGAGGTCCGGCTGCTGGCGGCCTGGTGCGAGATGCGCGGCGATTTCCGCCATTTCCGTGCCGACCGCGTGCTGGCCCTGCACGATACCGGCCAGTGCTACCCCGAGCAGCGGCACCGGCTGCTCAAGCGCTGGGGCGAGCAGCAGCGGCAGCGCCGGGCATCGTCTGCTGACTGCTGACAGCCGCTGTCAGCAGCCCCCGCGCACACTGCCGGCTCCCGCCACAGGAGCCCGCCATGCACACGTTGGTTTTCTACACCCACCCGTTCTCCCGCGGCCGCGTCGCGCGCTGGATGCTGGAAGAGACCGGCCTGCCCTACGAGGAGGTCATCCTCGATTACGGCACCACGATGAAGGCGCCGGCGTACCTGGCGATCAACCCGATGGGCAAGGTGCCGGAGCTGCGCCACGGCGACAGCGTGGTGACCGAGAACGCGGCCATCTGCCTGCACCTGGCCGAACAGGTTCCGGACCAGCACCTGCTGCCGCCGCCGGGTTCACCCGCACGTGGCGAATGCTACCGCTGGGTGCTGTTCGCCGCCGGTCCGCTGGAGTCGTTCATCAGCGCGCGCCGGCATGGCGCGCTGGCGCCGGCGAGGGAGGCGGGCTACGGCAACGAGGCCGACCTGATGCGCACCCTGGAAGGCGCGCTGGCAGGCCGGCGGTATCTGGTGGGTGACCGGTTCAGCGTCGCCGATCTGTACATGGCGGCGGTGCTTGGCTACTACATGCGTATCGGCGAGCTGGAATCGCGGCCGGTGTTCGAGGCGTATGCGGCGGCGCACCTGCAGCGGCCGGCGGCACTGCGGGCCAACGCGCGGGACGATGCGCTGGTGGCGGCGCGGGCGGAGAGTGCCTGAGCGAGGCACGCTGCCCACCGTTGCCGTTGCCGTTGCCGTGCTTGTGAAGTTGCTCCGCTTTTGACTTCCGGATCCCCTTCCGCAGCGACGGAGCCGACGGACAAGACCCCGCAGGGGCGACGTGCAGGGACGCATGTCGTTTTTCGACACGACAGGGGCGAACCGGAAATAGGCGAAGCACTGCTTCGCCCCGGTGAGCGGGCTGGCGCCGTGAGGCGACTGCCCCGGCCCCAGCTGCATCGCAGCTGGGTCGTGTCGAAAAATCCCGGAGGCGGAGTGGACCCAGCCCGCGTAGCGGGTTGGGCGCGTAGGCAGGGGATCCGGAAGTCAAAAGCCATCGGGCAACTGCAGAATCACGGGCAACCGCAACCGCAACCGCAACCGCAACTGCAACCGCAACTGCAACTGCAACTGCAACTGCAACTGCAATTGCACGGGCGTGCAGCCAGCGGGCGTGCGCTCACAGCAGCGACTTCATCCGGTACAGCGCTTCCAACGCCTGCTTCGGCGTCAGCTCGTCCGGGTCGATCGCCTGCAGTGCCTCCAGTGCCGCCGAGGACACCGGCGCGAACAGGCCGAACTGCTGCGGCGCATCCAGGGCCTGTGGCGCCATCTGCGCGGCGTGGGTCTCGCCGCCGCGTTGTTCCAGCTCGGCCAGGCGCCGCCGCGCCTGCGCCACGGTGGCACGGGGCAGGCCGGCCAGCGCGGCCACCTGCAGGCCGAAGCTGCGGTTGGCTGGGCCGTCCTTGACCGCGTGCATGAACACCAGCGTTTCACCGTGTTCCACTGCGTCCAGGTGCACGTTGGCGATACCACTGGGGCCGCCTTCGTGGGTTTCATCGGCCAGCGCGGTCAGTTCGAAGTAGTGCGTGGCGAACAGGGTGTAGCAGCGGTTGACGTGGGCAAGGTGGCGCGCGACCGCGTCGGCCAGGGCCAGGCCGTCGTAGGTGGAGGTGCCGCGGCCGATCTCGTCCATCAGCACCAGCGAGTGCGCGGTGGCGTGGTGCAGGATGTAGCTGGTCTCGGCCATTTCGACCATGAAGGTCGACTGGCCCTTGGCCAGGTCGTCGCCGGCACCGATGCGGGTGAGGATGCGGTCGATCGGGCCGATCACCGCGCGGCTGGCCGGCACGAAGCTGCCGATGTGGGCCAGCAGCACGATCAGTGCGTTCTGCCGCATGTAGGTCGATTTGCCGCCCATGTTCGGGCCGGTGATGACCAGCATGCGCCGCTGTGGGTGCAGGTCCAGGTCGTTGGGCTCGAACGGCGCCTCGCGCACCGCTTCCACCACCGGGTGGCGGCCGCGCTCGATCTTCAGGCACGGCGCGGTGTCCAGTTCCGGCCGCGCCCAGTCCAGCGCCTGCGCGCGTTCGGCGAAGCAGGCCAGTACGTCCAGCTCGCTCAGCGCGGCGGCGCAGCGCCTGAGCGGTTCCAGGCGCTCGCCGATGGTATCCAGCAGGCCTTCGTACAGCAGCTTCTCGCGCGACAGCGAGCGCTCGCGCGCCGACAACACCTTGTCCTCGAAGTTCTTGAGTTCCTCGGTGATGTAGCGCTCGGCGTTGGTCAGCGTCTGGCGCCGGGTGTAGTGCACCGGCGCCCTGTCGGCCTGGCCCTTGCTGATCTCGATGTAGTAGCCGTGCACCCGGTTGTAGCCGACCTTCAGGGTGGCGATGCCACTGCTCTCGCGCTCGCGCGCCTCCAGGTCGATCAGGAACTGGTCGGCATGGGTGGACAGCCGCCGCAGCTCGTCCAGCTCGGCATCGAAGCCCTCGGCGATCACCCCGCCGTCGGACAGCTTGAGCGGCGGTTGCGTGGCGATGGCGCCGGCCAGCAGGTGCGCGCTGTCGTCGTGCGAGCCGAGCTCGGCACGCAGCTGCTGCAGGCGTGGCGAATCCAGCGCCTCCAGCTGCGCGGCGATCGCCGGCAGCATGCCCAGGCCGTCGCGCAGGGTGGAAAAATCGCGCGGGCGCGCCGAGCGCAGCGCCATGCGGGTGAGGATGCGCTCGATGTCGCCGAGTGCGCGGAACGACTCGCGCAGGTCGGCATCGGCGCCGCGGTCGATCAGCGTCGCCACCGCGTGGTGGCGCTGCTGCAGCACCTCGCGCAGTCGCAGCGGGCGGTGCAGCCAGCGTCGCAGCAGGCGCCCGCCCATCGGCGTCACCGTGCTGTCGAGCACGCCCAGCAGGGTGTTGCGGGTGTCGCCGTCCACGCGCGTGTCCAGCTCCAGGTGGCGGCGGGTGGCGGCATTCATCGCGATCGCCTCGCCGGCGGTTTCCACCGCGATCGAGGTCAGGTGCGGCAGCCGCTGCTTCTGGGTTTCCTCGACATAGCCGAGCAGCGCGCCGGCGGCGGCGGTGGCGCGCGGCTTGTCGTCGATGCCGAAGCCGGAAAGGTCGTGCAGCTTGAAGAAGGCCAGCAGCTGGCGGCGGCCGCTGTCGGCATCGAACAGCCATGGCGCGCGGCGGCGCACGCCGCTGCGCTGGCGCAGGAATTCCGGCCAGTTCTCTTCGTCCGGTACCAGCAGCTCGGCCGGTTCCAGCCGTGCCAGCTCGGCTTCCAGCGCGTCCTCGGTCTCGACCTCGTTGACCATGAAGCGGCCGCCGGCCAGGTCGGCCCAGGCCAGGCCGTAGCCCTGCTTGCTGCGCGAGAGCGCCATCAGCAGGGTGTCGCGGCGTTCGTCCAGCAGGGCTTCGTCGGTGACCGTGCCGGGGGTGACGATGCGCACCACCTTGCGTTCGACCAGGCCCTTGGCCAGCGCCGGGTCGCCGATCTGCTCGCAGATCGCCACCGACTCGCCCAGCGCCACCAGCCGCGCCAGGTAGCCCTCGTAGGCATGCACCGGCACCCCCGCCATCGGGATCGGCGCGCCGCCTGAGCTGCCGCGCTGGGTCAGGGTGATGTCCAGCAGCCGCGCGGCCTTGCGCGCGTCGTCATAGAACAGCTCGTAGAAATCGCCCATCCGGAAGAACAGCAGCAGGTCCGGGTAATCGGCCTTGGCTGCGAAGAACTGCTTCATCAACGGGGTGTGTTCGGGCTTCTTTTCGGTCACGTGCATTCCACTTCGGCAGCCGGGCAGGGCTGCCATCAGGCGGCCATTGTAGTGGCTGGGCATGGCGGGGACGGAGTGGGCGTGGCGGGCGGCACCGCCGGTGTCGATCCGGTGTGCCGTGGCCGCGCCGGTGCGGCCGGGAAGGCGGACGCCGCGCGATGCCGTGCGTGGCGTTGCACCGGCCGGCCGCACATGCTGCGAAGACGCTCAGGTCCAGGCCGGGTCGGAGGTGAAGTCGATGGTCAGCCAGAAACGGCCCGAACGCGCATCCAGGCGGTTGGCGATGGTGTCGCGCAGGCGGTCGACATCGCCGATGCTGCCCAACCGCGCATCGGGCCGGGTGAGCACGTGGATCTCGATGAACTGCATCCGGCCGATCTTGGCGACATGGCGGGTGAAGCCCTCGAAGCCGTGTTCGGCGACGAACTGCCGCATGACCTCGCGTACCTGCCGGTCCAGGTCGTCCGTAGGGAACCTGCGGTACCCCGCACGCGGTTGCCGGCTTCCGCAGAGGAGCGATGGCGGCGCCGGCAGGCGCGCGCCGGGTCAGTCGCCGGCGTCGAGGGTCCCTTCGGCCAGTGCGACCCGGGAGCCGTCGAGCAGGCCGCGGCTGAGTTTCCCGTTCTCGATGAACAGCAGTTCGCCGTTCTCGCCCTTCTTGATGCTGCTGTCGATGGCGATGACGCGACCGCCGTGGAAGGTGCTCACGTGCGGCATCGAGGTATGGCCGACGACGATGCGCGCCAGGCCCAGCTGGTCGAGCAGGTTCTGCACGCCGGCGGTATCCAGGCGCCCGTCGAAGTAGCCGCGGTACCAGATCGGGCTGGTCTTGCCGTCGTACAGCGGCGCGGTGGCCGGATCGGCCTTGACCTCGGCCTTGGGGCGGCCGAGCGATGCCTGGTAGGCGGCATTGGTGGCGGCCGGGTCCAGCGCCAGCTGCAGCGCCTCGGGCGAGATGCCGCCGTGCAGGAACAGCGTGTCGCCGACGCGCAGCAGCACCGGGCGGGTGCGCAGCCACTGCCCGATCACCGAATCGGCGCCATACAGCTGCGGATAGCTGCGACCGAGCAGCTGCGCGCTGCGCAGGTACTTGGGATTGACGTAGCGCAGGTCGTCGTACAGCACCATGGTCTCGTGGTTGCCGAGCACGAAGTGCACCGCGCCGCCGGCCGCCGCGGCCTGCTGCTGCAGGCCGTACAGCAGCCAGAACACCTCGGTGACCTGCGGGCCGCGGTCGAACACGTCGCCGGCGATCACCAGGGTATCGCGGCCCAGGGTCCAGCGGTCCTGTTCGTCGATGACGCCGTTGGCGCGCAGCAGTTTCACCAGCAGGCCGTACTGGCCGTGGATATCGGACACCGCGACGATGCGCGCGGCCGGCGGCAGTACCGCCGTGGCCACCGGCAGCGGCGGCGCCACGGCGACCGGGTGCGGATAGCCGCAGCGCGCCGCGACCGTCGCCTGCGTGTCGTCCCAGGCCTGCTCCTGGACCGCGTCATCGCAGATCCAGCGGGCGCGCAGGTGGCCGTCCTCCCGGAACACGTAAGGACCGTCGGCATCGACATGCGCGGGTTCGGCGACCGGCGTGGCGGCCAGCACGGAGGTGCTGGCGAACAGCACGAAGCAGGCCAGGAGCATGCGGCGGAACGACGGACGGCAAGTCGGCATCGGGCTTTCCTGTGGCGGTGGCGGTCCGATCATGCCACGTGCCCAGCATGCGATGGCCGGTGCCGGCTCAGCTGCGCTGCAACGCGATCCGTCCCGGCGCCTCGGGCAGCGAGCCATCGGCCAGCACCACGCGGTTGCGGCCACGCTTCTTGGCCTGGTACATCGCCGCGTCGGCGCGGGCCATGACCCGCTCGTAGTCCGGATGGCCGTCATGCACGGCCACGCCGATGCTGGTGGTGATGCCCAGCCCGCCGCCGTTGGCCAGCGCCACCGGCGATTCGGCCACGCGCCGGCACAGGCTGTTGGCGATCACCAGGGCCTGCGGCTCGTCCACCGCCACCAGGACCACCACGAACTCCTCGCCGCCGTAGCGGAATACATAGTCGCTGCCGCGGGTGAACTGGCCGAGGATGGTGGCCACGTGCTGCAGGCCGCGGTCGCCCACTTCGTGGCCGTGTTCGTCGTTGATCGTCTTGAAATGGTCCAGGTCCAGCAGGAGCACCGCGAAGCTGCTTTGCGATTTGGCCGCCAGTTCGATTTCGCGGCGCAGCACGGTCGGCAGGAAACGCCGGTTGAGCAGGTTGGTCAGCGTGTCGCAACCGGCGTCGAGTTCGCCGATGCGTTCGAACAGCATGCCCAGCAGGCTGCGGACCTGGCTGACGCGGCCGCGGATGTCCTGCAGCTGGGTGGCGCGCACGCGCGCATCGTTCTCGCCGCGCAGGGTCTGCTGCAGGGTGTTGTCGATCTCGCCGATGAGTTCGCAGATCTGCCGGGTTTCGGCGCTCTCGCCGAAGCTGGGCACGCCCTTGTGGGTGAACCACAGCCCGAATTCCGAGCCTGCCAGCGGCGGGAAGCCGGCGGTGTCGCACTGGCTCGCCAGGGCATAGAGCAGGGTGTTTTCCCAGTCCAGCAGCAACGCGCGCTGGCGCTCGCGCTCGGTGCCCACGTTCTGCACCAGCGAGAACAGGCGATAGGCGGCATCGGTACGCGAAGAGCGTTCGCGCGCGTTGGAATAGGCCAGGGTCATGCCTTCCAGCGCGATGTCGAACGAGGCGGTGAGGCTGGCCACGGCTGCGTGCGCGACCTGGCCGTGGCCCGCCAACGCGGCGATGGACTGGAACAGGCGCTGCTTGAGCACGCGGGTGCCGCGGGTCACCAGGTCCACGGGGATGCCGACGCGGGCGTGGACGTCGCCGATCACGCGCTGCGCGGCGATCAGCCCCTCGACGTCGTCCGGAGTAGCGCGCAGCAGGCCGTTCACCCAGCGTTGCATCGCCGGCTGCAGGCGCGTGCGCACCTGCTCGTGCGACAGCAGGCGCGAGGCGCGCGGGTCGCCCAGCATCACCTGGTAGAAATGCACCGCCATCGCCGCCGCATCCGTTTCCGCCAGCGCCGACAGCACCTGCGTGGCTTCGGGACCGGCCTCGACCAGGTTCCTGCGCCAGTCGGCGGCAAGGCTGTTGTCGTCGTGGTCGGCGCGGGCAGAGGGGGTGTTGGGCATGGTGATGGTGGGGACGTGGCGGGGCGAAGAGACATTATCGGCCGTAGCCGCTACTGTTTGAGGGCTTATCTGCAACGGTCCATGCCAACGTGTCATCCAGCGTTTTTCCCCCTGTTTTTCCGCCGGCGCGTCCGCAGCGGCGGCACATGATCCGGTCCATCCCCGTTCAGGTTTGCCTGCCGCGTGGCGTTGCGCCATGTCCGTGATCAGCGCCGGGCCGTTTCCGTTGATGGCGGTGCTGGGTCTGGTCGCGGCCCTGATCGCCTGGTTGTTCGCGCGCGGGATGGCCAGTGCTGCCGATGGCGCACGCCGCCGCGCCGGCGCGGTGGTGCTCGACGCGTTCCTGCTCGGGGTGCTGGGTGCGCGCGTGGCGCACGTGCTGTGGCACGCGGCGGACTACCTGCCGCAGCCGCTGTCGATCATCCGCCTGGGCGACGGCGGGTATTCGGTCTGGGCCGGCGTGGCCGTGGCGTCGGCCTACGCGCTGTGGCGGACCCGGCGCCAGGCTCCGCGCAGACCGGTATTGCTCGGGTTGGCCGCGGGCGCCGCGTTCTGGCTGGTCGGCAGCCTGGCGCTGTTCGCGGTGCAGCGCTCGACCATCGTCCTGCCCGACATCGTGTTGAGCGACATGCAGGGCAGCGCGGTGCCGCTGTCCGCCCACGCTGGAAAGCCGCTGGTGGTGAACCTGTGGGCGAGCTGGTGCGGCCCGTGCCGGCGCGAGATGCCCACCCTGGCGCGTGCGCAGGCGGAGCACCCGCAGGTGGCCTTCGTGTTCGCCAACCAGGGCGAGGACGCCAGCGAGGTTGCCGGCTACCTGCGCGCTGAAATGCTGGCGCCGGGGAACATCCTGCTGGATCCGGAGTCGGAGCTGATGCGCCTGACCGGTGCGCGCGCGCTGCCGACCACGCTGTTCTTCGACGCCGACGGCCGGTTGCGCCGCGCGCACATGGGCGAGCTGTCGCGGGCCACGCTGGAAATGCGCCTGCGCGAGCTGCAATGACTTCCCGATTCCTCCTGCGAGATATGCGATGACCCGTTCCCGTCCCCTCCTGCTGTTGCTTTCGGCCTCGATGCTGGCGCCGGCCGCCTGCGCCCGCGATGGCGGCGCCGCGCCGCCGGCTTCCGCACCGGCCGCCAGCACCACCGCCGCCGAGCCGGAGGTGGTCAAGACCCTGCGCGGGCAGGGCGTGGAGTTCATGGGCACGTTCGACACGCCGGTGGGATTGACCGGCTACGCCGGCGTCGCCGGGCAGCGTCCGCTGGCGGTGTACGTGTCCAGCGACGGGCAGCATGCGATCGTCGGCACCCTGGTCAATGCCAAGGGCGAAGACGTCGGTGCGGCCAAGCTCAAGGAGCTGGTGTCCGGGCCGATGGGCGCCAAACTGTGGCAGCGGGTCGAGGCCAGCCACTGGGTGGCCGATGGCAAGGCCGACGCGCCGCGCATCGTGTATGCCTTCAGCGACCCCAACTGCCCGTACTGCAATCGTTTCTGGGAAGCCGCGCGGCCGTGGGTGGAGTCGGGCAAGGTGCAGATCCGGCAGATCCTGGTGGGGGTGATCCGCGAGGACAGCGCCAACAAGGCCGCGGCGATCCTCGGTGCGGCGTCGCCGGAGCAGGCGCTGCAGCAGAACGAGCGCGATTTTTCCCGCGGCGGCATCAAGGGCCTGGCCAAGGTGCCGGCCGAGATCGAGGCCAAGCTGCGCGATAACGAACTGGCGATGCTGGAGCTCGGGTTCCAGGGCACGCCGGGCATCGTGTTCAAGGATGCCGACGGCAGCGTGCAGACACGTTCGGGCCTGCCGCAGGGCGACGACCTGCAGGCGGTGCTGGGGCCGCGTTGATCGCGGCACTCGCGCTCAGAGCGGGGTGGCGGCCGGCGGCGATGTAATAGTCTCCGCCGCACCGGGCTGACTAAGCTGGCGGCGTCCTGCACGGAGCCCGCCATGAGCCACGACCACAACCACGTCCCCAGCGAGATACGCCACGAAAAGCCCCTGTGGTGGGCGCTGGCGCTGACCTCGTCCTACCTGGTGGTGGAGGTGGTCGGCGCGTTCATGACCAACAGCCTGGCGCTGTTGTCCGATGCCGCGCACATGGTCACCGACGCACTGGCGCTGGTGATCGCGCTGACCGCGGTGCGGCTCAGCCGGCGCCCGGCCGATGCGCGCCGCACCTATGGCTATGCGCGGCTGGAAGCGCTGGGCGCGCTGGCCAACGGCGGCCTGCTGTTCGCGGTCGGCCTGTACATCCTGTGGGAGGCCGTGGGCCGCTTCCGCGAGCCACAGGCCGTCGCTTCCACCGGCATGCTGTGGGTGGCCTGCTTCGGCCTGCTGGTGAACCTGATCGCCATGCGCCTGCTCAGTGCCGGAAGCGGCGAGAGCCTGAACGTCAAGGGCGCCTACCTGGAAGTGTGGAGCGACATGCTGGGCTCGGTGGCGGTGATCCTCGCCGCGCTGGTCATCCGCTTCACCGGCTGGACCCTGGTCGATCCGATCCTCGCCGTGCTGATCGGCCTGTGGGTGCTGCCACGCACCTGGGTGCTGCTGCGCGACGCGCTGAACGTGCTGCTCGAAGGCGTGCCCAAGGGCATCGCGCTGGCCGACGTGGAGCAGGCGCTGCGCGGCCATGCCGGCGTCACCGGCATCCATGACCTGCATGTCTGGGCGCTGGGTTCGAGCACGCCGGCATTGACCGCGCACGTGGTGACGACGGCCACCGGCCAGGACGCGGACACGCTGCGGCGCGCGCTGGCTGCCATGCTGCACGAGCGCTTCGGCATCGACCACGTGACCCTGCAGGTGGAGGCCGACCATTGCGGCGATGCCTGCGCGGTGCACGCGCGGCAGGGCGCGCACGACGATGGCGGGCACGACGGCCACGATCACAGCCATTGAGCGGCATTGCCGGCAGGCTGCGGAGGTGTCGTATCCTGGCGACAGGACACCGGGCAGCGGCGGCCGTGCATGGGAACCGCGCAGGAAATCGTCGATTCGCGCCTGGTGCTGCGTTCGATCTGTGCCGCGCTGGCGCTGATGGGCGTGGCGGCGATGGCGTATCGGTTGCATCAGGTTGCCATTGGCCACATACCATTCGACTACTGGCTGCCGGTGTCCCTGCCCGGCGCACTGTATGCCGCATGCCTGTTCGGCCATGTCGCGCTGAAGGGCCGGCTGCCGTCGTTCATGGCCACGGCCGGCAGTTCGGCGGGGGATTGATCAGCGGGATTGCAGCGGTTGGCAGCCCAGCGCGCTGAGCACGCCATGCAGGGCCGGCACCTGCATCAGCCAAGGGGCGGCGATGGTCAGCAGGCCGGCGGCGAGGATGAAGCCGGCCAGCGCCACGCGCAGGCCCGGGCGTTGCAGCCCGCGGCCCATGCGCGCGCCGGACCAGGTCAGTGGCACCATCACCGGCAGGGTGGCCAGGCCGAACACCGCCATCACCAGCGCGCCACCGAGTGCGTTGGCCTGCAGCCAGGCCACGCTCAGCAGGCTCAGGCTCAGGCCGCAGGGCATCCAGCCCCACAGCGCACCCAGCGCCAGGCGGCGCCACGCACGGTCCGCCGGCAGCAGGTGCCGGTGCAGGGGCCGCAGCCATTGCCACAGCTGCTGGCCGGGGCGGGCCAGCAGATCCAGGCGGCCGCCGCGGCCGAGCAGGCGCAGTGCCAGCAGGACCAGGGCCAGGCCGGCGGCGACGCGCACGCCCAGCGCCAGGGTGTCGCTGCGCGCCAGCCGCAGGATGCCGCCGCCCAGTCCGCCGGCCAGCGCGCCGGCCACGGTGTAGCCGGTGACGCGGCCGAGATTGGCCTGCCAGGCGACGCCCAGGGCGCGGCCCGGGGCCATCGCCGGGAAGCCGGTGGCGATGCCGCCGCACATCACCGCGCAGTGCAGCCCGCCGAGCAGGCCGGCGACGAAGGCGGCGGTCAGGACCGGGATGTCCAGCGGCAACACGTTCAGTCGCGGCCGCCCGGGTCGGCGGCGCGGGCGTGGGTGTCGCCGGCCGGCGGCGCGGGTCGGTCGTTGTCCTCGAGGATGTCCAGCGCCGGGGTGTCGAGATCATCGAACTGGCCGCGCTTGACCGCCCAGACGAAGGCGGCCACGGCCAGCCCCAGCAGGATCAGGCTGATCGGGATCAGCATCAGCAGGATGGCCATCAGGGTGCCTCCATGGGGGTCTTGAGCCGCGCCAGGCGCAGGGCGTTGAGGGTCACGATCAGCGACGACAGTGCCATGCCCAGCGCTGCCAGCCACGGCGTGACCCAGCCGGCCGCGGCCAAAGGCAGCGCCAGCAGGTTGTAGCCGGTGGCCCAGGCCAGATTCTGGCGGATGATGCGCTGGGTGGCACGTGCCAGCGTGATCGCGGCCGGAATCCGGCGCAGGCCGCCGCCGGTGGTGACCAGGTCGGCGGCGCGGTGCGCCAGCGAGGCGCCTTCGCCCATGGCGATGGAAACATCGGCGCCCGCCAGCACCGGTGCGTCGTTGAGGCCGTCGCCGACCATCGCCACCACCCGGCCTCCGGCCTGCAGGCGCCGCACCAGCGCCAGCTTGTCTTCCGGAGACTGCCGTGCGTGCGCATCGTCCAGCCCCAGTGTCGCGGCCATGCGCCGCACCGCGGCCTCGCCGTCGCCGCTGGCCAGGTGCACGCGCAGGCCCTGCGCGCGCAGCGCGGCCAGCGCCTGCGCGGCGTCGTCGCGGGCGCGCTCTTCCAGCACGAAGCGGGCGGCGGCGCGCTGGCCGTCGCCCAGCCACAGGGCGCCATCATCCTGGCGCGCGGCGGCGAAGTCGGCCCGGCCCAGGCGCCAGTGGCGGCCATCGACCACCCCCTGCACGCCGCGCCCGGGAACCGCCTCGACCCGTGCCGCGCCGAGGGCGGCAGCGTCACCGCGGGTGAAGGCGGCGGCCAGCGGATGGCCGCTGTCGCGCTCCAGGGCCGCGGCGATATCCAGCGCGCCGGCCGTATCCAGCGCGGGGTCCAGCACCTGGGTGGCGGCCAGCACCGGGCGGCCGTCGCTGAGCGTGCCGGTCTTGTCGAACACGATGTCGGTGGCGCGCGCCAGCGTGTCCATCGCGTCCGCGCGCACCGCCAGCAGGCCGATGCGGGCCAGCGCGCCGTGCGCGGTGGCCAGTGCCGCCGGCACCGACAGCGACAGCGCGCAGGGGCAGCTGATCACCAGCAGGGCGAGGGTGACCTCCAGCGCGCGTTCGGGCTGGTAGTGCCACCAGCCGGCGAACACGACCAGCGCCACCGGCAGCAGCGCCAGCACGAAGCGGCTGCCGATGCGGTCGGCCAGGCGGGCCAGCGCCGGCCGGTGCGCCTGGGCCTGTTCGACCAGCCGCGCCAGCTGCGACAGGCGCGTGGAGGTGCCGGTGAGGGTGACGCGCAGCCGCGCCGGGCGTTCACGGCAGACGGTGCCGGCATAGACCGGCTCGCCGGGCTGCTTGCGTACCGGGGCCGATTCGCCGGTCAGCAGCGCCTCCTCGAACCAGGCCTCGTCGCCGCCGTCGCCGAGCAGCACGCCATCGGCCGGTACCGCTTCGCCGGCCGCCACGCAGGCCACGTCGCCGACGCTCAGCGCCGCCAGCGGCACCGCTTCGCGCTGGCCGTCGGCCCGTTCGCGGGTGGCGAAGGCCGGGCGTGCGCGCGCCAGCGCGTCGACCTGGGCGCTGGCCACCGAGCGCGCGCGCTGTTCGAGCATGCGCGCGGCCAGCAGCAGGAACACGAACATCACCGCCGCGTCGTACCACACATGCGGCCCGCCACGGATGGTCTCCACCAGGCTGGCCAGGTAGGCGAGCAGGGTGGAACTGGCGATCAGCACGTCCATGCCCAGGCGGCGCTCGCGCAGTTCGCGCAACGCCCCCGACAGGAATGGCCAGCCGGAGTAGAACACCACCGGCGTGCACAGCAGGAACGTCAGCCAGCGGAAAAAATCGCGCGTGGGCACCGGCATGGTGCTGTTGAAATCCAGGTACAGGGCTTCGGCCAGCATCATCGCCTGCAGCATGCCCAGGCCGGCGATGCCCAGCCGCAGCAGCCAGCGCCGGCGTTCGCCGGTGCGCTGCCGTTCGGCGGCCTCGCTGCCGGCCAGGTACGGGCGGTAGCCGAGCATCGCCAGCCGCTGCAGCGGTGCCGACAGCGCGGTGCGCGCCGGGTCCCAGGCGATGCGGATGCGGCCGGTGACGGCATTGGCGCCGCAGTCGATCACGCCCGGTTCGCGCGCCAGCGCGCGATCGATCAGCCAGGCGCAGGCGGCGCAGCGCATGCCGTCGGTCAGCAGGGTGATCTCGCGGCCGCCATCGATCGCACGGCTGTGCTCGGCCTGCACGTCGGCGCGGTCCCAGACCGCCAGGTCGGGCAGCGCTTCGCCCACGCGCGCGGCATTGGCGCTGCGCAGCCGGTAATACCCGTCCAGGTCGGCGCTGGCGATCCACTCGGCGGCGGCGGCGCAGCCATGGCAGCAGAACGCATGCGTGCTGCCGCCCAGCGCCGCCATGTGGGGCTGGGCCGGCAGTGCTTCGCCGCAGTGGTGGCAGGTGCCGGTGGCCGCCATGACGGCGGGCGACCGCGCCGGATCGGCGATCACGTCCGGGCTCAGTGGTCCCCGCCCAGCGAGGGAGAGAGGCGGGCGGCATGCTGCTGCTTCGGCAGCCGGCCGTGCAGGCGCCAGCGACCGTCAGCGTCGCGCAGCTGCACGACCCAGTCGTGCTCGCCGTCCACCGCCTGCTGGACACGCCAGCCCGGACCCTGCGGCAGCAGTTCCAGGCGCAGGTCGTCGGACTGGCGGGTGGGGTGTTCCAGCACCAGCTGCAGCGCGGTGCCGCCGCCGAACTTGCCGGTGGCCGGCAGGACTTCGACCACGCCGTCCTCAACGCGCAGCACCGCGCTCAGGCCCAGCTTGGCGGCCGCTTCGTCCGGCCCCAGGTCGGTGGTCTGGATCTGCGACACGCGCTGCACCGGGTCGGACACCACGTCGGCGCCGCCGGAGCGCACGGCGACGATCACCAGCCCGACGCCGGCCACGATCGACAGCAGCGGCAGGCCGACAACCAGCCAGAACACGGGGACCCGCCAGGGGGATTTGGAACGTTCGTTCATTGCACCGGCCCAAAGAAACTGCTTTCGACGACGCGCTTTTCGCCGCCACCCTCGCGCTCGACCACGAAGCGCAGCGCACGGCGGCCGCTGACCTGGCCATCGGCGACCACGTTCAGGGCCACCGGCAGCACCTGCTCGGGACCGGCCTGGACCTCGGTCTGGCCCTGCAGGCGCAGGCCGGCGTCGGCAGGCTCCAGGGTGATGCGGTAGCGCCGGGTCTCCTGGCTCTTGTTGATCAGCTTGAGCGTGTAGTCGTTGGCGATGCTGCCGTCGGCGGACTGCCGGTACAGCGCGTTGCGGTCGCGCAGCACTTCGGCGATGAGCTCGCTGCGGTGGCCCACGCCCCACACCCAGGCGCCGCACAGCCCCAGCAGGAGCAGGCCGTAGACGAAGATGCGCGGGCGCAGCACGCGGGTCGGCTTGCCGTCGATGGCGTTCTGCGTGGAGTAGCGGATCAGGCCATGCGGGTAGCCCACCTTGTCCATGACTTCATCGCAGGCGTCGATGCAGGCGCCGCAGGCGATGCACTCGTACTGCAGGCCGTTGCGGATGTCGATGCCGGTCGGGCACACCTGCACGCAGATGGTGCAGTCGATGCAGTCGCCCAGTTCCTCGGGGGCGAACTTGGGCAACGGCGCGACCTCGGCCAGGTCGCCGTCCCAGGTGATCGTGCCCTTGGCGTGCGCGGCCTGGGTGGCGGCGGACGGATGGCGCCCGGCGCGGAATACGTAGTCATAGGCGACCGACGGGATCAGCAGGCCGCGCGCGCGCTCCAGCACGCTGGTCAGGCCGCGCTTGCGCGGGCCACGCGGTTCGCCGCGCATCGGGTCGTAGGCGATCAACAGCGTGTTGCGGTCGAACATCGCGCTCTGGAAGCGCGCATACGGGCACATGTACTTGCATACCTGCTCGCGCAGGACGCCGGCGTTGCCCCAGGTGGCCAGCGCGTAGAACAGCACCCAGAAGGTCTCCCAGCCGCCCCACTCGAACGGCAGCAGGCGCGCGCCCAGGTCCTTGATCGGGGTGAAGAAGCCGACGAAGGTGAACCCGGTCCACAGCGCGAACAGCAGCCACAGCAGGTGCTTGCTGCCCTTGCGCAGCACCTTCTCGCGGTTCCACGGGCCGGCATCGAGCTTCATGCGCCGCGGGCGGTCGCCCTCGGTCCAGCGCTCCATCCACAGGAAGGTTTCGGTCCACACCGTCTGCGGGCAGGCATAGCCGCACCACAGGCGCCCGGACAGCGCGGTGGAGAAGAACAGCGTCATCGCCGCGATGATCAGCAGCAGCGCCAGGAACAGGAAGTCCTGGGGCCAGAACACCAGCCCGAAGATGTAGAACTTGCGCGCGGGCAGGTCGAACAGCACGGCCTGGCGGCCGTCCCACGACAGCCACGGGAACAGGTAGTACATGCCCAGCAGCCACACCACCGCGGCCACCCGCAGGCGGTTGAAGCGTCCCGAGACGTCGCGCGGATAGACCTTGCGCTCGCTGACATAGAACGAATTGCCCTGTTCGTCCACGACATCCAGCGGAATGCGCTTGCTCATGGCATGCGTCCGGTAGCGGCCGCCGTGGGCGGCGAGGGAGGAAGCGGGAACGGGCGGTTGACGGTCATGGCGTATGCGGGGCGTGTTGCTGCGCGGGAGCGATCAGTATCGGTTTGAAACGAAGGCAAGGAAGCGACGGATTGTCGCAGCCGCCGCTCAGCGGTCCGGCGGCAGGGCGCGGTTGAAGCGGCTGGCGGGGCGCAGCAGGATCCAGGTGAACAGGCTGGACGAGGCGGTGGCCAGCCAGAACATGGCGAAGCCCAGCGTATAGCCGAGCTCGCGTGAAATCTGCAGGTCGGGGAAGGTCATGTCGCGCAGCGTCAGCGGGTCGACGAAGGCGAAGAACACCATCGTCGCCACGCCCGCGGCGAAAAAGCTGGGCCAGGCGATGGCCCCCACGCGCTGGGCCAGCGGACGTGGGGGGTGGTCGAAGCGTGGCTCGCTGAAGTCGGTCACTTTGCGCTCGTGCTGGCCTTGGTGTCCGCCTGATTATGCGACAACGACCAGACATAGGCAGCGACCAGGCGGACGCGGGTCTCGCCGAGCAGTTCGCGGTGCGCCGGCATGCTGCCGTGGCGGCCTTCGGTGATCGTCTTGTACAGGCTTTCGCGGCTGTTGCCGTAGAGCCAGTAGTTGTCGGTCAGGTCCGGCGCGCCGATGTCCTGGTTGCCCTTGCCGTCGACCCCATGGCAGGCCACGCAGACGCCCTCGTAGAGCTTCTTGCCGCGGGCGGCCATGTAGTTGTTCTGCAGGGTTTCCGGGGCCGACAGGGTACGCACGTAGGCGATGGTGTAGTCGATCGCCTCAGGGCCGCCCATGCCGGTGAGCACGGTGCCCCACTCGGGCATGACGCCTTCGCGGCCGTCCAGCACCGTCTCCAGGATGCGCTCGGGCGAGCCGCCCCAGTGCCAGATGTCGTCGGTCAGGTTGGGGTAGCCGACGGCACCCTGGCCCGAGGAGCCGTGGCAGGTGGCGCAGGTGTTGCCGAAGATCGAGCGGCCCAGCGCCAGCGCCTTGGGATCCTGGGCCAGCTGGTCGATCGGCTTGCCGGCGTACGGCTTGAAGGTCTGCTCGAGCTTGGCGTCCTCGACGGCCTTCTCCTTGGCATGCTCGCCCTTGGAGGTCCAGCCGCTGTAGCCGGGGATGTTGCCCAGCCCGCCGTACCAGAACAGGTAGCCGATGCTGAAGAAGATGGTCAGGTAGAACAGGTTGATCCACCAGCGCGGCAACGGCTTGTTGTACTCGGTGATGTCACCGTCCCAGGTGTGCAGCGTGTCGTCGGGCTTCGGGTCGCCCGGCCGGCGGCGTGCGGTCCACCACAGCAGCCACACGCAGCCCAGGATGTTCAGCGCAACCAGGGCGATGACGTACCACGTCCATCCCATGCTCATCATCCGCGCTCTCCCCCGTTGCCGTATTGCACGTTGTCATCTTCCAGCGGCAGGCGTGCCGCATCCTCGAACTCACGCTTGCGCTTCGGGCTCCAGGCCCAGATCCAGCCGCCGATGAACAGCACCAGCAGCAGCGCGGTCACGATGCCGGAGATCATTGCTGGCCTCCCCGCGGCGCATGCCGGCCCAGTCCCTGCAGGTAGGCGACGACCGCGTCCAGCTCGGTCTTGCCCTTGACGTCCTCTGCGGCGCTGGCGATCTGCTCGTCGCTGTAGGGGTCGCCCAGGGCCTTGAGCGCGCTCATGTGCCGGGTCACGGTGGCGCCGTCGACCTGGTTCTTCTCCAGCCATGGGAAGCTGGGCATGTTCGACTCGGGCACCACGTCGCGCGGATTGATCAGGTGCACGCGGTGCCAGGCATCGGAATAACGGCCGCCGACACGCGCCAGGTCCGGGCCGGTGCGCTTGCTGCCCCACTGGAAGGGACGGTCGTAGACCGATTCGCCCGCCAGCGAGTAGTGGCCGTAGCGCTCGGTCTCGAAGCGCAGGGTGCGCACCATCTGCGAATGGCAGTTGTAGCAGCCTTCGCGGACGTAGACGTCACGGCCGGCCAGTTCCAGCGCCGGGTAGGGCTCGACGCCCTCCAGTGGCTTGATCGCCTCGGCCTGGAACATCAGCGGCACGATCTCGGCCAGGCCGCCGAACGACACGGCGACCGCGATCAGCACCGCCATCAGGCCGACGTTCTTCTCGACTTTCTCGTGGGGATTCTTGTTCTCGCTCATGGGGTTCCTTCCTCCTCAGGCACGCACTTCGGAGGCGTCGACGGGCAGCAGCGGCTGCGGTTCGATCGCGGGGGCGGTACGCCAGGTACGCCAGACGTTCCAGGCCATCAGGCACATGCCGCTCAGCACGACCAGGCCGCCGCCGAGGCGGATCAGGTAGTACGGATAGGTGAACTTCAGCGATTCGACGAAGGTGTAGGTCAGGGTGCCGTCGTCGTTGGTCGCGCGCCACATCAGGCCCTGCATCACGCCGGCGATCCACATCGAGGCGATGTAGAGCACCACGCCGATGGTGTGCAGCCAGAAGTGCGTGTCGATGGCCTTGACCGAATACATCTGCTCGCGGCCCAGCAGCTTGGGCATCAGCGCGTAGATCGAGCCGATCGAGATCATCGCCACCCAGCCCAGCGCGCCGGCGTGGACGTGGCCCACGGTCCAGTCGGTGTAGTGGGAGAGCGAATTGACCGTCTTGATCGACATCATCGGGCCTTCGAAGGTCGCGATCATGTAGAACGACACCGCCACGATCAGGAACTTCAGGATCGGGTCGGTGCGCAGCTTGTGCCACACGCCGGACAGGGTCAGCACGCCGTTGATCGCGCCACCCCACGACGGGGCCAGCAGGATCAGCGAGAACACCATGCCCAGGGACTGCGCCCAGTCGGGCAGGGCGGTGTACTGCAGGTGGTGCGGGCCGGCCCACATGTAGACCGCGATCAGCGCCCAGAAGTGCACGATCGACAGCCGGTAGGAGTACACCGGGCGGCCGGCCTGCTTGGGCACGAAGTAGTACATCATTCCCAGGAAGCCGGCGGTCAGGAAGAAGCCCACCGCGTTATGGCCGTACCACCACTGCACCATCGCATCCACCGCGCCGCTGTAGACCGAGTAGGACTTGGTCGGACCGGCCGGGATGGAGATGTTGTTGACGATGTGCAGCAGCGCGATGGCGATGATGAAGCTGGCGTAGAACCAGTTCGCCACGTAGATGTGCTTGACCCGGCGCTTGGCGATGGTGCCGATGAACAGCACCGCGTAGGCCACCCACACCGCGGCGATCAGGATGTCGATCGGCCATTCCAGCTCGGCGTATTCCTTGCCCTGGGTGTAACCCAGCGGCAGGGTGATGGCCGCGGCCACGATCACCAGCTGCCAGCCCCAGAACACGAAGGCCGCCAGCTTGTCCGATATCAGCCGGACGTGGCAGGTGCGCTGCACCACGTGCAGGCTGGTCGCTATCAGTGCGCAGCCGCCGAAGGCGAAGATCACCGCATTGGTATGCAGTGGTCGCAGCCGCCCGTAGCTGAGCCACGGTATGCCTTCGCCGAGCGTCGGCCAGTAAAGCTGGGCGGCGATGATCACGCCTACCAGCATGCCCACGATGCCCCAGACCACGGTCATCACCGCGAACTGGCGCACCACCTTGTCGTTATACGTCCCCTGCACGCTTTGCATGCGGCCTGATCCTCGGTCTGAACGGGGGAAATCATCCCCCGTGTGGAGCACTCCGGGCATTGACTTGAATCAATGCGTGTCCCGGGCGGGTTGCAGCCATCCAGGGGTGAGCCGTGGATGCCATGCTGAACAGTATATGACGGAGGCCCGGGCGACAGGGTCGCCCGGGCCTCCGTATGCGTTGCGAGGGGAATCAGCGGGTTACGACCAGCTTGCCCTTCATCATGGCCGAATGGCCCGGGAACGAGCAGTAGAAGCTGTAGTCGCCGCCGGCGGTGAGCTTGTTGCCCGGGAAGCGGACCTGGGTCTTCTGCCCGCCGCCGATCAGGGTGGTGTGGGCGATCACCCGCGCGTCCTTGGCCGGCACGTAGTTGTTGGCGACGCCGGCACGGATCGCGTCACGGTTGACGCCGGCCATGTCGGCGGTGGTGGAGACCACCACGTTGTGGCCCATGGCGGTGGCCGGGAGCTTGCCGGTGTGGGTCAGCTCGATGGTGACGGTGGCGCAGCTGGCCGAAACGGTGGCTTCCTTGAGATCGAACTGCATCGCATCGTTGCCCTTGAGCGAAACGGTGCAGTTGCCGGCAGCCTGGGCCGCGCCCGCAGCGCCGACGAGGGCCAGGGCGAGGAGAAGACGGCGCGAGGTTTTCATGGGTGTTGCTCCTGTGGGATAGGCAATGGACGCGGCGCGTGGCCTGCTCGTCACGGTCTGGCGCGACACTGCGCCAGACGACGCGCATAGAGTCGTTCCAGGCGGGCTTGATCGCCTTGATCTGGGTCAATCAATCCAGCGCTGGCGCATGCCGGCGCGCCATGCGTTCATCCGCCATCCACCGCTGCGCGCGCGGCCGCTGCCGCCGCAACGGCGGCAGGGTCGATGGATGGATGCGGCAGCGAACTCCCGGGGCCGCCGCGCCGCCCCGGGGGGCCTTCCTGCCGGCCCGGCCGGTCAGGCAATGGGCGCGCGCAGGACCGGCATGTCCCAGCCCGGACGCGGCGCGAAACGGTCGCCGTGGCGTGCCTGCAGGGTCCGGAGTTTTTCCACCAGGGCATCGGCGCCGGTGGCGCGGACGTGCTGGATCGGGCCGCCGCGGAACGGCGCGAAGCCGGTGCCGAAGATCACCCCGGCATCGAGCAGGTCGGCATCGGCCACCACGCCGTCGTGCAGGCAGGCCACCGCCTCGTTGAGCAGCGGCAGGATCAGGCGGTCCTCCAGGTCCGACGGCGCCTGGTAGTCCCTGGCCACTTCCGGCTTCACCGCGCGGCCGTTTTCCCACTTGTAGATGCCCTGGCCGTCCTTCTTGCCGCGCTTGCCCGGCTCCACGGCGGCCAGCGCGGCCGGGATCTGCAGGCCCAGGAACGGCGCCAGCTCCGTGCCGACGCTGGCGGCCACGTCCAGGCCGACGGTGTCGAGCAGTTCGATCGGGCCCATCGGCATGCCGAACTTCACCGCGGCGCGGTCGATCACCGGGCCGGGGATACCCTCGGCATAGGCGGTGGCCGCCTCCAGCATGTACGGGAACAGCACGCGGTTGACCAGGAACCCGGGGGTGCCGGCCACCGGCACCGGGAACTTGCCCAGCGCCTTGCAGAACGCGGCCAGCCGCTGTTCGGTCTCCGGCGCCATGCGGTCGTGGTGGATGATCTCCACCAACGGCATCTGCGCCACCGGGTTGAAATAGTGCAGGCCGGCGAACCGGGCCGGCTGCGCGATGTGTTCGCGCAGCTCGTCCAGCGGGATCGAGGAGGTGTTGGTGGTCAGCAGCGCGTCGGCCTTCAGCCGCGGCTCCAGCGCCTGGTACAGCTCGCGCTTGGCTTCCGGGTTCTCGATGATCGCCTCGATCACCAGATCGGCGCTGGCCACGCCGTCACCGGCCAGGTCGGGCTTCAGCCGTGCCGCCACTTCCGGGCGCCTGGCCGGGTCCTTCACCTTTTTCTCGAACAGGGCCTGGGCGCGGGCCATGGCCGGGTCGATGAAGCGCTGTTCGCGGTCCTGCAGGGTCACGTCGAACCCCTTGTAGGCCGCCCACGCGGCGATGTCGCCGCCCATCACCCCGGCACCGACCACATGCACATGGCGGATGTCCGGCGCCTTGCCGCCCAGGGCCTTGAGCCGCTCGGTCAGGAAGAAGATGCGGATCAGGTTGCGCGCGGTCGGGCCGCCGGCGAGCTTGACCACCGCGCGGCGCTCGGCGTCCAGGCGTGCCTGGATACCGCTGCCGCCGCTGCGCTCCCAGGTCGAGATCAGTGCGTACGGCGCCGGGTAATGCTCCTTCTTCGCCTTGCGCGCGACCTGCCTGGCCATCTGCGGCGCCAGGATCCGGCGTGCCAGCCAGGTGTTGGTGGCCCAGGCGGTGGCACGCTGCTTGAACGGCCGGGTCACGCCCGACTGCAGCAGCGATATCGCCGCGTCGACCAGGACCGCCGGTGCGGCGACCTTGTCGACCAGGCCGATGCCGCGCGCGGCCGAGGCCGACAGGGTGCGCCCGGTCAGCATCATGTCCATCGCCGCCGGGGCGCCGACCAGGCGCGGCAGGCGCGCGCTGCCGCCCCAGCCCGGGAAGATGCCCAGTTGGGTCTCGGGCAGGCCGATGCGGGTGGACGGATCGCTGGACGCCACGCGGTAGCGGCAGGCCAGGGCCAGTTCGGTGCCGCCGCCCAGGCAATGGCCGTGGATCGCGGCGACGGTGGGGCAGGGCAGCTCGGCCAGCTTCTGGTAGGTGGACTGGCCGCGGCGGATGGCGTCGTTGACGGTGCCGCGGCGGTCGAACTCCTGGAACTCCTTGAGGTCGGCGCCGGCGATGAAGCCGGCGGCCTTGGCCGAACGGACCACCACGCCCTTGGGCGGGTCGATCGCCAGCCGTTCGACGATGTCGCCCAGCTCCAGCAGCACGTCCTGGGACATCGCGTTGACCGGACTGTCGCGGCGGTCCAGGGCGAGCACGACGAAGCCGTCGTCGCGGATCTCGGCCTGCCAGTGAGTGAAGCGGAGCCCATCGAAACCTGAAAGCATGGGACGTTCCATCCGGTTGTGTATGGAGAAGACCGCTATGATCCAGAGGTTGTTTCCCCGGCGTCAAATCCCAATGCTTGGGATGCAGGGGCGTTCGCGCCGGCCGGTCGTCGCCGACAGGCTATCCGAACGCAGGTTGCAGGGCGTGTACATGCCCGTCGCGCGCTTCGTCGTGGCGCGGGGGCGGTGGCCGCCATGCCCGGGTGCCGCGCGCGCCGGCCATGGGCGCTGCGGCCGCAATGTAAACATGCTCTGAAGGACGGTGCGGCGCTCCGGGGACCGGACGCTGAACTTTTTCCGCCACAGGCGGTCTCATTGCCCGACGTCGGTTGGGCTGACAGGAGTGCGGCCCTTTATGGCCGAGGTTGAAATACCGCAGGAGCTGGATCTGGAGCTGGTCCGGCGCGTGCAGCGCGGCGAAAGCGCGGCGTTCGATGTCCTGGTGCGCAAGTACCAGCACCGCATCGTCGCGCTGATCGGGCGCTACATCGCCGACTGGAGTGAATGTCAGGACGTGGCCCAGGACACTTTCGTCCGCGCCTACCGCGCGATCGGGAATTTCCGTGGCGACGCCCAGTTCTATACCTGGTTGCATCGAATCGCAGTGAATACCGCCAAGAATTACCTTGCCGCGCACAACCGGCGCCCGCCGACCGACGACGTCGATATCGGCGACGCCGAGCAGTTCGACGCCGGCGCGCGCCTGCGCGACACCGACACGCCCGAACGCGAACTGATGCGGCAGGAACTGGAACAGACCGTGATGAAGGCGGTCGACGCGCTTCCCGAGGAGCTGCGTTCGGCCATCACGTTGCGAGAGGTGGAAGGCATGAGCTACGAGGAAATCGCACACAGGATGGGCTGCCCGATCGGCACCGTGCGTTCGCGGATATTCCGTGCCCGCGAGGCCATCGACGTGCAGTTGCGTCCGCTGCTGGATACCGCCAGCGCCACCCGTGAAAGGAGCCGCGCATGAATGCTTCCGGCCGCGTCGATGCGGCGGCGGGCAATACCGCCGACAAGTTCGAACTTCATTACCGGCAGCAGTTGTCGGCGCTGGTCGACGGCGAGCTGCCCACCGACGAGGCGCGTTTCCTGCTGCGTCGGCTCGAGCACGACGGCGAGTTGTCCGGCTGCCAGGAGCGCTGGCAGCTGCTGGGCGACGTCCTGCGCGGCCAGGCCTGCGCCCCGGCACCGGCCGGCTTCGACCTCAGGATCCACGCGGCGATCGCCGCCGAGGCGGGACGGGTATCCCCGGCATCCGAACGGCAGGCGCGTCGCGGTGGCTGGCGGCGCTGGGGCGGGGGCGCCGCGCTGGCGGCCTCGGTCGCGGCCGTGGCCCTGTTCATGGCGCGCGGGCAGCTGCCCGGGCCGGCCGTGCCGGAGACCGTGATCGCCACCGCCGCCCAGGTTCCGGCGACCCCGGTGGTGGCCGATGCCGCTCCGGCCGTGGACGCCGGCACCGAGGCCGGGCTGGCCGCCGCGGCGCCGGCCGTGGCCGCCGTGGCGCTGCGGCGTGCGGATGCATCGGTGCGGCGTGGCAGCGCCACCCGTACCCAGCAGGCGGCGCGCAGCGTGGCCGCGCGCCAGGCCGAGCCGGCGCGCGCAGTGGCCGCGCAGGCACCGCTGCCGGCGCTCCGCCGCGATCCGTTCGCCGACCCAGGCGGCGTGCTGCAGGCGCGTCCATGGCCGCGCTCGAGCCTGTCGCCGGCGCTGTCGGGCACCGCCTTGAATGCCAGTGCGCCGACGGAAGGCGGGGCGACCTTCTACCCGTTCGAGCCGCGGCTGCCATCCCAGAGTGGGCAGCCGGCGCCGGACACGCAACCGGCGCGGCCCTGAGCCGGTGCTTCTTCCCACACCGGCGGCCATGCGCGGCCGGTGCGGTTTCCCGGGATTTCCCCGTCTGGCGCTCGATGCCGGGCGGAGCGTGTTTCTTCACTTTCCAATCGGAGGCTCGAGTCTGATGACCCACCGTATCCATACGCGGCTGTTCGGCCTGCTGGCAATGACCCTGCCGCTGGTCGCCTGTGCCCAGAGCAATGCCCCCACCGCCCCCGCCGAGCAGGCGGTCGCCGCGCGCCCGGCGGCGCCGGCCCCGCAGCTGGTCAGCGGCCTGCCCGATTTCACCCAACTGGTGGACCGGGTCGGGCCCGGCGTGGTGAACGTGGAGACCGTGATCGGCCCGCGGCGCGGTCCGCGCATGGCGGGCGGCGCGCGGCCGGACATGGACCAGTTGCCGGACTTCTTCCGGCGCTTCTTCGGCCCGGACTTCCAGATGCCCCGCGAGGCGCCGGAAGACGGCCCGCGCGGCCGCGGCATGGGCTCGGGCTTCATCATTTCCGCCGACGGCTACGTGCTGACCAATCACCACGTGATCGACGGCGCCGAGACGGTCAAGGTCAAGCTCAGCGACCGCCGCGAGTTCGACGCCAAGGTCGTCGGCAGCGACGAGCAGTACGACGTGGCGCTGCTGAAGATCGACGCCAAGGGCCTGCCGACCGTGCGCGTGGGCGATTCCAATACGCTCAAGCCCGGCCAGTGGGTGGTGGCGATCGGCTCGCCGTTCGGCCTGGACCATTCGGTCACCGCCGGCATCGTCAGCGCCACCGGCCGCAGCAACCCCTACGCCGAGCAGCGCTACGTGCCGTTCATCCAGACCGACGTGGCGATCAACCAGGGCAATTCCGGTGGCCCGCTGCTCAATACCCGCGGCGAGGTGGTCGGCATCAATTCGCAGATCTTCTCGGCGTCCGGCGGCTACATGGGCATCAGCTTCGCCATCCCGATCGACCTGGCGATGAGTGCGGTGGAGCAGATCAAGAAGACCGGCAAGGTCAGCCGTGGCCAGCTGGGCGTGGTGGTCGAGCCACTCGACTCGCTCAAGGCCCAGGGGCTCGGCATGCCGGACAGCCGCGGCGCGCTGGTCAACCAGATGGTCGAGGACAGCCCGGCCCGCAAGGCGGGCCTGGAAGTCGGCGACGTCATCCGCTCGGTCAACGGCACCGAGATCGCCGCCTCCAGCGACCTGCCGCCGCTGATCGGCGCGATGCCGCCGGGCAGCAAGGTGCGGCTGGGCATCCTGCGCGACGGCAAGCCGCGCGAGATCAGCGTGACCCTGACCGAACTGGCCGAGGACGCGGCACGCCCGGCCAATGCCCCGGCCGCGGCCGGCGGCGACAAGCCGCAGGCCGGCGCCAATGCTCTGCTGGGGCTGGAGGTGGCCGACCTGACGGCCGCCGAGCGCCGGCAACTGGGGCTGGACGCCGGCGAGGGCGTGCGCATCACCGCGGTGAACAGCCAGGCGGCGCGCGAGGCGCGGCTGTCGCCGGGCATGGTGGTGCTGCAGGTCGGCCGTACCCCGGTCGGCAGCGTGGCCGCGCTCAACCGCGAGCTGGCCGGCTACAGGAAGGGCGACGTGGTGATGCTGCTGGTGCGGGCGGGCGGCAACAGCGCCTTCGTCGCGGTCCGGGCCGGCGGCTGAACCCGGCCTTCATCAAGCTGTACGCAGGGGCCGCCTCCGGGCGGCTCCTGCCGTCCGGGCCGGCGGTCTGTGCGGGCTGGCCGCCTGGCGTGCGATAATGGCGCGTTATCCTGACGACGCGACGCGCCGCCGCCACCTTATGTCTGCCGATTCGATGCGGAACATCCGCAATTTCTCCATCATCGCCCACGTCGACCATGGCAAGTCCACCCTGGCCGACCGCATCATCCAGATCTGTGGCGGCCTGACCGCGCGCGAGATGGAAGCGCAGGTCCTGGACAACAACCCGATCGAGCGCGAGCGTGGCATCACCATCAAGGCGCAGTCGGTGTCGTTGCCGTACACCGCGCGCAATGGCGAAACCTACTACCTGAACTTCATCGACACCCCCGGCCACGTCGACTTCTCCTATGAAGTCAGCCGTTCGCTGGCCGCCTGCGAGGGCGCGCTGCTGGTGGTGGACGCGGCGCAGGGCGTGGAAGCCCAGTCCGTGGCCAACTGCTACACCGCGGTCGAAATGGGCCTGGAAGTGGTGCCGGTGCTGAACAAGATCGACCTGCCGACCGCCGATACCGAGCGTGCCAAGGCCGAGATCGAGGCGGTGATCGGCATCGACGCCACCGACGCGGTGCCGGTGTCGGCCAAGACCGGCCTGAACGTGGAGGAGGTGCTGGAGGCCATCGTGCACCGCATCCCGCCGCCGGCCCCGCGCGATACCGACAAGCTGCAGGCGCTGATCATCGACTCCTGGTTCGACAATTACCTGGGCGTGGTCTCGCTGGTGCGGGTGATGCAGGGCGAGGTCAAGACCGGCGACAAGCTGCTGGTCATGTCCACCGGCCGCAACCACCAGGTCGACGCGGTGGGCGTGTTCACCCCCAAGCGCAAGGTCACCGGCAAGCTGTCGGCGGGCGAGGTGGGCTGGATCACCGCGTCGATCAAGGACGTGCACGGCGCGCCGGTCGGCGACACCCTGACCCTGGCCGCCGACCCGGCGCCGGCGCCGCTGCCCGGTTTCCAGGAAATGCAGCCGCGCGTGTTCGCCGGCCTGTTCCCGGTCGACGCCGAGGACTACCCGGACCTGCGCGAGGCGCTGGACAAGCTGCGCCTGAACGACGCCGCGCTGCGTTTCGAGCCGGAAAGCTCCGAGGCGATGGGCTTCGGCTTCCGCTGCGGCTTCCTCGGCATGCTGCACATGGAGATCGTGCAGGAGCGCCTGGAGCGCGAGTACGACCTGGACCTGATCAGCACCGCGCCGACCGTGGTCTACGAGGTGCTCAAGAGCGACGGCTCCATCGTGATGATGGACAACCCCGCCAAGCTGCCGCCGGTCAACCAGGTCGAGGAGATCCGCGAGCCGATCATCCGTGCCAACGTGCTCACGCCCGAGGAGTACATCGGCAACATCATCAAGCTGTGCGAGGAAAAGCGCGGCAGCCAGATCGGCATCAATTACCTGGGCAGCCAGGTGCAGATCAGCTACGAGCTGCCGATGGCCGAGGTGGTGCTGGACTTCTTCGACAAGCTCAAGTCGGTCAGCCGCGGCTACGCGTCGCTGGACTACCACTTCGTGCGTTTCGAGGCCGGTCCGTTCGTGCGCGTGGACGTGCTGATCAACGGCGACAAGGTCGACGCGCTGTCGCTGATCGTGCACCGCAGCCACGCCGACCGCCGCGGCCGCGAGCTGTGCGAGAAGATGAAGGACCTGATCCCGCGGCAGATGTTCGACGTCGCCATCCAGGCCGCCGTCGGCTCGCAGATCATCGCCCGCACCACGGTCAAGGCGATGCGCAAGAACGTGCTGGCCAAGTGCTATGGTGGCGATATTTCGCGCAAGAAGAAGCTTCTTGAGAAGCAGAAGGAAGGCAAGAAGCGCATGAAGCAGGTCGGCCGCGTGGAGATCCCGCAGGAAGCCTTCCTGGCGGTGCTGCAGATGGACAACAAGTGACCGGCGCCTGCCGCCGGGTCCCGTGCATAGCGAAGGATGACGAATGAAATGGTTTGAAATCGCCCTGGTGGTGCTGACCCTGGGTTCGGGCCTGGTCCTGCTGCTGGACAAGTTGTTCCTGGCCAAGCGCCGCGCGACCAAGGGCGGGCTGCTGGACAGCGAGGAGCCGGCGCTCGTCGATTACTCGCGCGCGTTCTTCCCGGTGCTGGCGGTGGTGCTGGTGCTGCGCAGCTTCATCGCCGAGCCGTACAAGATCCCGTCCAGCTCGATGATGCCCAATCTGCTGATCGGCGATTTCATCCTGGTCAACAAGTTCGCCTATGGCATCCGCCTGCCGATCACCAACACCAAGGTGATCCCGACCGGCGAGCCCCGGCGCGGCGACGTGGTGGTATTCCAGTTCCCGGGCCATCCGGACATGCCCGGCGACCCGCAGCGCGGCGAGAACTTCATCAAGCGCGTCATCGGCCTGCCGGGCGACCGCATCGGCTTCCACGGCGACACCCTGTCGATCAATGGCCAGCCGCTGGCCTACGAGGTCAAGGGCGAGTACGTGGGCAAGGGCCGCGGCGCCGAAATGAACGGCGCCACCCTGCTCAGCGAGGCATTGCCGGGCCGCACGCATACCGTGCTGGAGTACCTGGGCCGCGCCAACCCGGCCGGCCAGGGCGACTGGCAGGTGCCGCAGGGCCAGTACCTGGTCATGGGCGACAACCGCGACAACAGCGACGACGGCCGTTTCTGGGGCTTCCTGCCGGAGCAGAACCTGCGCGGCAAGGCGTTCCTGATCTGGCTCAACTGCAGTGGCTGGTTCTGCAAGGACGGCTTCGAGCCGTCGCGGATCGGTTCCGGCATCCAGTAACCTAGGCGCAACCCGGGGGAGAACGCTATGAATCGCAAGCAAGGCGGCATGACGCTGACGTCGTTCCTGATGGTGCTGGCCGTGGTCGGTTTCGCCCTGTACGTCGGCATGAAGCTGTTCCCGATGTACCAGGAGTTCTACGCGGTCAAGACCTCGATGAAGGCCCTGGCCAGGGAACCGGGCACGTCCGATCCGGCCAAGGCGCAGGAACTGTTCTTCAAGCGCATGGACATGAACTACTCGGACAGCGTCAAGCGCGACAACATCAAGTTCGACCGCATCGATGGCGGCGTCCGCATGAACGTGAGCTATGAAGTGCGCCGCTCGCTGGTCGGCAACCTCGACATCGTCGGCCATTTCGAGAACTCCCAGGACCTGACCTCGCACGGTGAGTAGGACGGTGACGCGGGGTGACCGCATCGGCCACCCGTTCCGGGATCCGGGTCTGCTGCAGCAGGCCCTGACCCATCGCAGCGCGGGCGCGCCGCACAACGAGCGCCTGGAATTCCTGGGCGACAGCATCGTCAACCTGATCGTGGCCGAGGCCCTGTTCGCCCGCTGGCCCAAGGCCGACGAAGGCGCCTTGACCCGGGCGCGGGCGGCGCTGGTGTGCGAAGGCGCGCTGGCGGCCATGGCCCGTACCCTGGAACTGGGCCAGCGCCTGACCCTGGGGCCCGGCGAGATGAAGTCCGGCGGCCACCGCCGCGACTCGATCCTGGCCGATGCCTTCGAGGCGGTGGTGGCGGCGATCTACCTGGACGCCGGTTTCGAGGCCTGCCGCGCGCGGGTGCTGCCCTGGTTCGACGCGCCGATGGCCGCGGTGCCGGTCGGCAAACCCGAAAAAGACCCCAAGACCCGCCTGCAGGAATGGCTGCAGGCGCGGCAGAAACCGCTGCCGGTGTATGAACTGGTATCGGAAACCGGCGATGATCATGCCCGGCATTTCCGGGTACGCTGCCGCCTGACCGACCCGGACGTGACCACCGAGGGCGAAGGCAGCTCCCGGCGGCTGGCCGAACAACAGGCGGCTGCGGCCGCGATAGAGCAACTGGATTCCAAGTGAACGACACCTCCTCCCACCGCTGTGGCAGCGTCGCCGTCATCGGCCGCCCCAATGTCGGCAAATCGACCCTGACCAACGCCCTGGTGGGCGCCAAGGTCAGCATCGTCTCCAACCGGCCGCAGACCACGCGCCACCGCCTGCTGGGCATCGCCACCTTCCCCGAGGGGCAGCTGGTGCTGGTCGATACCCCCGGGCTGCACCGCCAGCAGAAGCGGGCGATGAACCGGGTGATGAACCGCGCCGCGCGCAGCTCCCTGGAAGGCGTGGACGCCGGCCTGCTGGTGATCGAGGCCGGGCGCTGGGACGAAGAGGACACGCTGGCCTTCAACGTGCTGCGCGACGCCGGCATCCCGGTGCTGCTGGTGGTCAACAAGGTCGACCGCCTGAAGGACAAGGGCGGGCTGCTGCCGTTCCTGCAGGAGATCACCGAAGGCCGCGATTTCGCCGGCGTACACCCGATCTCGGCGCAGAAGCGCAGCGGCCTGGAAGCGCTGGTGCGCGACGTGCTCAAGCTGCTGCCCGAGGCCCCGCCGATGTTCGGCGAGGACGAGATCACCGACCGCAGCCAGCGTTTCCTGGCCGGCGAACTGGTGCGCGAGCAGCTGATGCGCCAGCTGGGCGAGGAGCTGCCGTATGCGACCACGGTGGAGATCGAGCGCTTTGCCGAGGACGGCAACCTGCTGCGCATCGGTGCGGTGATCTGGGTCGAGCGCGAGGGCCAGAAGGCCATCGTGATCGGCAAGGGCGGCACGCGCCTGAAGGAAATCGGCGCCAAGGCCCGCCTGCAGATGGAGCGGTTGTTCGGCGCCAAGGTGTTCCTGGAAACCTGGGTGCGCGTGCGCGAAGGCTGGTCGGACGACGAAGCCGCGCTCAGGGCCTTCGGGTACGGCGAGTAACCGGCAGGCGGGCGTGCCGGGCGGACCGTCCGCCCGCGCCCGCAGCGAGCGCCAATGCGGATCGACGACGAACCCGCCTATGTGCTGCATGCGCGCCCCTGGCGCGAGACCAGCCTGCTGGTCGAGGCGCTGACGCTCGCGCACGGCCGCATCGGCCTGCTGGCGCGCGGCGTGCAGGGGCCGAAAAAGCAGCTCCTGCGCGCGGCCCTGCAGCCGCTGCAGTCGATCCGCCTGGATGCGGTGATGACCGGCGAACTGGCGCAGCTGCGCCGTGCCGAGAGCCAGGACGCGGCGCCGCGCCTGCATGGACAGGCGATGCTGGCCGCCTTCTACGTCAACGAACTGGTGCTGCGGCTGGCGCCGCGCCACGATCCCTTGCCCGAACTGCATCATGCCTATGGCCAGGTCCGCGGCCAGTTGGCCGATGCGGCCGGGCTGGCGTGGACCCTGCGGCGCTTCGAGCGCGACCTGCTCGATGCGCTGGGCTTCGGTTTCGACTGGACCAGCAGCGCGGACGGGCAGCCCATCGACCCGGCGGCCCGTTACCGGCTGGACCCGCAGGAGGGGCCACTGCGCCTGCTCAGCGAGCGCAGCGCCGCCGAGCGCCGCGGCCTGGCCACCGGTGCGGCGCTGCTGGCGCTGGCGGCCGACCAGGCGCCGGCGGCGGCCGACCTGGCCAGCCTGCGGCCGCAGATGCGCGCGGTACTGCTGCACCATCTGGGTGGGCGCGGGCTCAAATCCTGGGAAATGCTGGGTGAACTCAAAGGCGGGAGCTAGTTCCCGCCGCGGCGGCCTGCGGGCTCAATGCAGCAGGGCGCTCACCGCCGCATCGAACTGGCGCCGCGCCATGTCCGACTCCGGGGCCTGGTGCAGCTGCCGTACCGCGCGGCCGAGGCGCGAGGCGCCGACGAAGCCGCAGCTGGCCTGCAGCCGGTGCAGTTGCCTGCGCAGGGCGCCGTCGTCGTGCTGGCGCAGCGCCACCGAAACGGCGTCGCGGGCGACCGGCAGCTCGGACAGGAACAGTTCGCGCAGCGCCACGACATGGGCCTGCTGGCCATTGAGCGCGCTCAGCGCAGCGCTCTCGTCCCAGTCCGGCGCGGGGGCGTCCTCGCTGGCCGGGGCATGGCCGGCAGCGGCCTGGCCGAGGCAGTCGCGGACCGCGGCGAGCAGCTCGGCGCGGGGCATCGGTTTGACCAGCACCCGCTCGAAACCGGCCGCGTGCAGCGACTGCCGGACGCCCGCGCCATTGTCGGCCGTGTGCGCCAGCGCCGGGACCTGCGGGTACAGCGCGCGCAGGCGCTGCAACAGTGCCTGGCCGCTGCCATCGGGGAGATGGACGTCCATCAGCCACAGGTCGTAGTGGGTGGCGCTGCCCATCTGCAAGGCCTGCGCGACCGAACCGGCGACATCGACCGTGGCCGGCAGCGCTTCCAGTGCGGCCCTGAAAAAGCCCTGGCTGGTCGCGTCGTCCTCGACCAGCAGCAGGCGCGGTGGATCCCCCTGGGCGTGCGTATTCATCTGCTGCCTCCATGTCAGCCGTGCCGGGCATGATTGGCGATGTGGCGCGGCCACGCAAGCGGCGGAAGTCAGGCCGATGTGCATCTGCGACAATGACGCCCCGCAACCCGCAGCTTTCCGCCACGTGGCCCGATCCAGATCCCGCATAGACAAGACCCCGTTCCAGACCGACATCCTCGACCTCAGCCATGACGGCCGCGGCGTCGCCCGCCGTGAAGGCGAGGGCGGCAAGGTGACCTTCGTGGCCGGTGCGTTGCCTGGCGAGACGGTGATGGCCGAGCAGACCGGCAAGAGCCGCCACTTCGACGAGGCGCGCACCGTGGAGGTGCTCACCGCCTCGCCGCACCGGGTGCAGCCGCGTTGCCCGCATTTCGGCGTCTGCGCCGGTTGCGTGCTGCAGCACCTGGACGAGGGCCAGCAGATCGTGGCCAAGCAGCAGGTGCTGATGGACAACCTGACCCGCATCGGCCATGTCAGCCCCGGCACGGTGCTGCCGCCGCTGGTGGGCGACAACTGGGGCTACCGGCGCAAGGGCCGTTTCTCGGTGCGCCGGGTCGAAAAGAAGGACAAGACGCTGGTCGGCTTCCGCGAGCAGGACCCGCGCTTCGTCGCCGACCTGTCGCAGTGCCTGACCGTGATCCCCGAGATCGGTACCCGGGTGGCGGCGCTGTCGGCCTTCATCGAGGGCCTGGACGGCAAGCGCGACATCCCGCAGATCGAATTCATCGGCGGCGATGCCGCCATCGCCCTGACCGTGCGCCACCTGCAGCCGCTGTCCGACGCGGACCGGCAGGCCTGGCAGGCGTTCGGCCAGCAGCATGGCTTTGCCATCTACCTGCAGCCGGGCGGACTGGAGTCGGTGCATTCGTTGTGGCCGGCCGAAGGCGTGCCGCTGTCGTTCGCGCTGCCGCAGTGGGGCGTGGAGCTGGCATTCCGCCCGCTCGACTTCATCCAGGTCAATGCCAAGCTCAACCAGCAGATGATCGCGCATGCGCTGGCGCTGCTGGACGCGCAGCCGGACGAGCGCGTGCTCGACCTGTTCTGCGGTCTGGGCAACTTCACCCTGCCGCTGGCGCGTACCGTGCGCGAGGTGGTGGGCGTGGAGGGCGAGGCCGGGCTGGTGGCGCGGGCGAAGGAAAACGCGCAGCGCAACGGGCTGGACAACGCGCAGTTCTTCGCCGCCGACCTCACCCAGGACCAGCGCGGCGCGCCGTGGATGCGGCAGGGCTTCGACAAGCTGCTGCTCGACCCGCCGCGCTCGGGCGCGATCGACGTGCTGCAGCAGCTGCCGCTCAAACAGTTCAAGCGCATCGTCTACGTCAGCTGCCACCCCGGTTCGCTGGCGCGCGACGCCGGCTACCTGGTCAATGAACAGGGCTTCACCCTGGTGTCGGCCGGTGCGATGGACATGTTCCCGCACACCGCGCACGTGGAAAGCATCGCGGTGTTCGAGAAAAAATGAAATCCGCGCACAGGGATGTGCGCTGCTTTTGCGAGGGATTCGCATAAATGAAATCCGCGCACAGGGATGTGCGCAGCTCCTGCGAGGGACTCGCATAAGAGAAATCCGCGCACAGGGAAGTGCGCTGTTCCTGCGAGGGATCCGCGCCAGTCGAATACGCGCATATGGACGTGCGTTGATTCCGTGAGGGATCCACACCTACGAGGTTCCGGATGGGCATCGAGATCGAGCGCAAGTTCCTGGTCACCGACGACGGCTGGCGCACTGCCGCGCACGCCGTCATCCCGATGGCGCAGGGCTACATCAATGACATGGCGGCGATGGACAGCGGCGCGCAGAAGGCCTCGGTGCGGGTGCGCATCCAGGGCGACGCGGCGTACCTGAACATCAAGTCGCGCGAGCTTGGCCATACCCGCCAGGAGTTCGACTACCCGATTCCGGTGGACGAGGCGCGCGCGCTGCTGGCGCTGTGCGTCGGCGGCCTGATCGACAAGCGCCGCCACCTGGTCAGGCATGGCGGGCTGCTGTGGGAGGTGGACGAGTTCCTCGGCGACAACGCCGGGCTGGTGGTGGCCGAAGTGGAGCTGCAGCATGCCGGACAGCCCTTCGACAAACCCGGCTGGGCCGGCACCGAAGTGACCGACCAGTCCCGTTACTACAACCTCGCGCTGGCCTCGCATCCCTATACCCGATGGGATGCGGACGAGCGCGCCTGAACCCCCATCGAAACGAAGGAATCCCCATGCGCATCGACATCTGGTCCGACGTGGTCTGCCCCTGGTGCTGGATCGGCAAGCACCGTTTCCAGCGCGCGCTGGAACTGATGGGCGACAAGGCCCCGCAGGTGGAGGTGCGCTGGCACCCGTTCCTGCTCGATCCGGACGCCGACACCACCCCGGTGCCGCTGCGCGAGGCCTACGCGGCCAAGTTCGGCGGCGCAGAGCGCACCGCGCAGATGCTGGCGCAGACCCAGTCCACCGCCCGCGCCGAAGGCCTGCCGATGGATTTCGACCGCGGCCAGGTCCGGGTGACCACGCTGCCGGCGCACCGCCTGCTGTGGCTGGCCGGGCGCGAGGGGGTACAGGAAGCGGTCGGCGAAGCGCTGTTCCGCGCCCATTTCGAGCAGGGCCGCAACCTGGCCGACCCGGAGGTGCTGGCCGCGGCCGCCGCCGCTGGCGGCATTGCGGCCGCGCGCGTCGAGGCCCTGCTGGCCTCGGACGAGGGGCTGGCCGAGGTCCGCGCCGGGCTGGGACAGGCGCAGGCGCTGGGCATCCAGTCGGTGCCGACCTTCGTCATCAACGGCCGCTACGCGGTGCAGGGCGCGCAGCCGCCGGAGGTGTTCGCGCAGGTGCTGGAGAAGGTCGCCGCCGAGCTGGCGCCGGCGCCGGTCGCCGGGAACGATGAACCGGCCTGCGGCGCGGACGGCTGCAGCGTCTGACGTGGCGGGCGCCATCTGCGACAATGCCGGGCTTGGCCGTATGGGAATCCGCACATGCTTCTGATCGGCGTCGCCGGCACCACACTGACCGCACAGGAACGCGACTGGCTGCAGCATGACGCCGTGGCCGGCGTGGTGCTGTTCAAGCGCAATTTCGCTTCGCGCGACCAGGTGGTCGAGCTGACCGCTGCGATCCGTGCCGCCACCGCGCGTCCGCTGCTGGTGGCGGTGGACCAGGAAGGCGGCCGCGTGCAGCGCTTCCACGCCGGCTTCACCGAACTGCCGCCGCTGGACGGCTTCGGCCGGCTGCACGCCACCGACCCGGACGCCGCGCTGGCGCTGGCCGAGCAGCATGCCTGGCTGATGGCCAGCGAAATCCGCGCCACCGGGCTGGACCTGAGCTTCGCCCCGGTGGTGGACCTGGGGCGCGGCAACCTGGCCATCGGCAGCCGCGCCTTCGCCGAGGACCCGCAGGTCGTGGCGGCGCTGGCGCAGGCCTATGTGCGCGGCATGCACGCGGCCGGCATGGCCGCCACGCTCAAGCACTTCCCGGGCCACGGCACGGTGCGCGAGGACACCCACCACGACACCGCCATCGACCCGCGCCCGCTGCACGAGCTGGAAGCGCAGGATCTGCTACCGTTCCGCGCCGGCATCCAGGCCGGGGCCGATGCGGTGATGATGGCCCACGTCGTCTACCCGCAGGTGGCGCCGGAACCGGCCGGCTATTCGCCGCGCTGGATCAACCAGATCCTGCGCGGGCAGATGGGCTTCCGCGGCGTGGTGTTTTCCGACGACATCGGCATGGCGGCGTCGTCCGCCGCCGGTGGCGTCAAGGCCCGGGTCGATGCCCACCTGGATGCCGGCTGCGACGTGGTGCTGGTCTGCCACCCGGAGCTGGTCGAAGAATCGCTGCAGGCCGTGACCGGCCGCAGCCTCAACACCGCCGCGCTGCTGGGCCTGATCGCCCACGGTGCCATGGGCTGGGGCGGCCTGCTGGCCGACGCCCGCCACGGCGATACCCGAACCCGTCTGCTCGAAACTCTTGGAAGAACCGCCTGATGTCCAAACTCACTCTCGAACAAGCCGTGGCCCAGGCCGACCTGCTGGTCGATCGCCCCGCCATCGACAAGGCCATCGCCGGCATCGCCGACGCCATCGCGCGCGACTACAAGGGCGAGGTCCCGGTGTTCCTGTCGATCATGAACGGCGCGCTGCCGTTTGCCGGCCAGCTGGCGCTGGAACTGGGCGCGCGCGGCCAGGACGCGCAGTTCGACTACATGCAGGCCTCGCGCTACCACGGCGAGAGTGGCGGCGAGCTGGTCTGGAAGCACCGCCCGGTGTCCTCGCTGTTCGGCCGCCGCGTGCTGCTGGTGGACGACATCCTCGACGAGGGCTTCACCCTGCAGGGCGTGCGCGACTGGTGCCTTGAGCAGGGTGCCACCGACGTCCGCATCGCGGTACTGACGGTCAAGAAGCACGACCGCTGCCTGGACGGCGTCAAGGCCGACTACGCGGGCATCGAACTGCCGGACCGCTTCGTGTTCGGCTTCGGCATGGACGTGAGCGAATCGCTGCGTTCGCTGCCGGCGATCTATGCGATGAAGCAGTAACAGGGCCAGGCGTCGGCCGGCACGCGCGATCGCCTCGCGCTGCCGCCCACGGTCCGCGCCGCGAACCGTGGGCCGCGTCTCCGGCCTGCCACGCATCCCTGACCCAAGGGGCCGGGCCCCGGTCATCTTCCGGGGCGCACGACGCTGGCGGGTGCCGGCCGTCGGCCGCTACGATGACCCGGCCGCGCCCCGCGTCGCTTTCGACTGCGAACAGAACACCAGGAAACAATGATGGACGATATCGCACTGGCCGTGATCGGCGGCACCGGTGTCTACAAGCTTGCCGCGCTGGACGACGTCCAGACCCATGAGGTCCAGACCCGCTACGGGGCGCCGTCCGGCCCGGTGCGCATCGGCCGGCTGGATGGCCGCCGGGTGGCGTTCCTGGCGCGCCATGGCGAAGGGCATTCGATCCCTCCGCACAAGGTCAATTACCGCGCCAACCTGGCCGCGCTGAAGCAGCTGGGTGCCACCCGCGTGCTCGCGCTGAACACCGTCGGCGGCATCGGCGACGACTTCGGCCCGCGCGTCCTGGCCTGCCCGGACCAGCTGATCGACTACACCTGGGGGCGGATCTCGACGCTGTGCGAGGAGGAGGGCAGCGAGGTGCTGCACGTGGATTTCGGCCACCCGTACACGCCATCGCTGCGCGCCCAGGTGCTGGCCGCGGCGCGCGCGCGCGGCGTCGCGGTGCATGACGGCGGCTGCTATGGCGCCACCCAGGGGCCGCGCCTGGAGACGATCGCCGAAATCGCGCGGATGCGCCGCGACGGCTGCGATCTGGTTGGCATGACCGGCATGCCCGAGGCCGGGCTGGCGCGCGAGCTGGGGCTGGATTACGCCTGCCTGGCCATCGTCGCCAACTGGGCGGCGGGCTGCGGCGACGCGGCCGAGATCACCATGGACGAAGTGCTGGCCAATGTCGCCGCGGCGTCGGCGGGGCTGCCGGCCCTGGTGGGGGAACTGGCCCGGGGGTGATTGTCATCCCGGCCCAAGCTTTGCATACTCAGCGAGTGCGCTTCATTCAGCGTGCATCAATCCATTCATCGAACAAGGTCTCGCATCACCATGCCGAACGGTACCGTCAAGTGGTTCAACGACGCCAAGGGATTTGGCTTCATCTCACCGGAGGACGGCAGCGCCGATGTCTTCGCGCACTTCTCCGCGATCAATTCCAAGGGTTTCCGCAGCCTGCAGGAAGGACAGCGCGTCAGCTATGACGTGACCCAGGGCCCGAAGGGTGCCCAGGCTTCCAATATCACGCCGGTCGAGTGATCCACTCGGCTGTGCCGGAAAAACCCCGCCGAGGCGGGGTTTTTTTTTAGGCCGCCGGACCCGGGAAACGCAATGAACAGGTCATTGGATATCGCCATCGTCGGTTACGGCACGGCTGGCCAGTCGCTGGCCGTGCTGCTGTCGCGCGACGGCCACCGCGTGCAGGTATTCGAGCGCGCGCCGCGGCCCGGGCCGGTAGGCGCGGGCTTCCTGCTGCAGCCCAGCGGCTTGCAGGTGCTGTGGCGGATGGGCCTGCTGCCGCAGGTGCTGGCCCATGGCGCGGTGGTGCGCCGCCTGTACGGCGAGACGCCCTGCGGCCGCGCGGTGATGGACATGCGCTACGCCGGGCTGGATGCGCGCCTGCACGGGGTCGGCATGCAGCGCGGGGCGCTGTTCTCGCTGCTGGACGCGGCCTGGGAGCGAGGCGACGCACTGCACGTGGACCGCTGCATCGGCGCCATCGACGACGGCCTGCGCCGGGTGCGCGACCAGCACGGGCAGTGGCACGGCCCATTCGACCTGGTGGTCGCCACCGACGGCGCCGCGTCGGCGCTGCGCGCGCAGGTGCGCGGCACCCGGCTGGACCGCCCGTACCCGTGGGGGGCGCTGTGGTGCCTGCTGCCCGCGGGCGACTGGCCGTTCGCCGACGAACTGCGCCAGCGCTACGTGGCGGCGCGGCGGATGATCGGCCTGCTGCCGGTGGGCACGCGCCCCGGCGATGCGGTGCCGCGGCTGAGCTTTTTCTGGAGCCTGCCATGCGATGGGTTCGGTGCCTGGGAGCGGGCCGGGCTCGAACCCTGGCTCGACGAGATCGGTCAGCTGTGGCCGGAGGCGCGGCAGCGCCTGCAGGACATCGCCCAGCCGTCGCACCTGGCGCGGGCCAGCTACCGCGATGCGGTGATGGACCGCTGGTACCGCGGCCGCCTGGTACTGGCCGGCGACGCCGCGCATTCGATGAGCCCACAACTCGGGCAGGGCGTGAACATGGCCCTGCTCGATGCCCTGGCCCTGCGCGATGCGTTGCGTGGCCAGGCCGATGTCGATGCGGCGTTGGCGCGCTACCAGGCCGCGCGCCAGGCGCACGTGCGCCTGTACCAGTTCTGGAGCCGCTGGCTGACCCCGCTGTTCCAGTCCGACCGCGACTGGATCGCGCATGCGCGCGACCTCCTGTTCAGGCCGCTGGGACGCATGCCGGGCGGGCGCGGGCACATGCTGCGCGTGCTCAGCGGCACCCAGCAGGGCGTGTTCGGCACGCTGCCGCTGGCGCCGGAGTTCGTGCGCGCGCTTGCCGGCGGCGACTGAGCCGGGGCCGCCGCACGCAGCCCCGTCGCCGCCGGCGCGGGCGGCGTGCGGCAGAATGGCGGCATCCTCGCGTGCGCAGGGGCTGGCCATGAACACCGATGCAGCGCCGTTCGAAACCCACGTGGTATTCAACCAGCCGCCGCCGTTCCCCGAGGGCAACCTGTGGCGCGACGACCGCGTGCTGCGCGAAGCGGTCGCGCGCGAAGGCGGCGAGGCGTTCGCCACGCTGCTGGATGGCTATGGCGCGCTGGCCGGCGGCGAACTGTACCGGCTCGGTTTCGATGCCAACCGGTACAGGCCCTCGCTGCGCACCCACGATGCGCAGGGCCAGCGCGTCGATACCGTGGATTTCCATCCCGCCTGGCATCGCCTGATGGAACTGGCCAAGGCGCAGGGCGTGGCCGGGCTGCCGTGGCGGCAGCCACAGCCCGGTGCGCACGTCGCGCGTGCCGCGTTGAGTTTCCTGCACCACCAGGCGGAAGCCGGCAGCAGTTGCCCGCTGACCATGACCCACGCCGCGGTGCCGGTGCTGCGCCGCGAGCCGGCGCTGGCCGAATGGGCGGCCAAGGCTGCCGCGCCGCACTACGACCCGCGCGACGTACCCATCGCCGGGAAGGCCGGCATCACCGTGGGCATGGGCATGACCGAGAAGCAAGGCGGCTCGGACGTGCGCAGCAACCGCACCTGCGCGACCCCGCTGGTGGGCGAGGGCGAGTACGCCCTGGTCGGGCACAAGTGGTTCCTTTCCGCGCCCATGTCCGACGGCTGGCTGGTACTGGCGCAGGCGCCCGGCGGACTGAGCTGCTTCCTGATGCCGCGGCGGCTGCCCGACGGCGCGCGCAACGCCTTCCGGCTGATGCGGCTGAAGGACAAGCTCGGCGACTGGGCCAACGCCTCCAGCGAGGTCGAGTTCTGCGGCGCGTGGGCAAGGCGCATCGGCGCCGAAGGGCGTGGCGTGGCGACCATCATCGAGATGGTGATGCTGACGCGGCTGGACTGCATGCTCGGCGCGGCGGCGGAAATGCGCATGGCGCTGGCCCAGGCACTGCACCATGCACGGCACCGCCGCGCCTTCGGCCGGCGCCTGGTCGAGCAGCCGCTGATGGCCAACGTGCTGGCCGACCTGGCGTTGGAGTCGGAGGCATCCACCGCGTTGGCGATGCGTGTCGCGCGTGCGGTGGATGCGGCCGCACGCGACCCGGCGGAAGCGGCGTTCGCACGCGTGGCCACGGCGCTGGGCAAGTTCTGGATATGCCGGCGGGCGCCGGGCTTCGTCAACGAAGCGCAGGAGTGCCTGGGCGGCGCCGGCTACATCGAGGAGTCGCTGCTGCCGCGGCTTTACCGGCAGGCGCCGCTCAATTCGATCTGGGAAGGCAGCGGCAACGTGCAGTGCCTGGATGTGCTGCGCGCGCTGGCGCGCGAACCGCAGTCGCGGCAGGTACTGCTGCACGAACTGGAGCAGGCGCGGGGACATGATGCCGGCTACGACGCCGCGCTCGATGCGTTGCCGCCGATAGGCGAGGGCGCGGTGCTGGTCGAAGCCGCAGCGCGGCGCATTGCCGCCTCGCTGGCGATCCTGCTGCAGGCGGCCACGCTGCTGCGCGCCGGCAGCCCGGCGGCGGGCGCGTTCGTCGCCGCGCGGCTGGCGGCGCCCATGCCCCCGGCCTACGGCATGCTGGATGCGTCCGTGGCGTTCAGCGACATCCTGGAACGGGCGGCGCCCTCGAGCTGAGCGCCGTCGCCACGGTCATCGGCGACGGCGCGGCTGCGCGGGATCCGCACAGGGCTGTATTGCCGCCGTGGAAGGAATGGCGCAACCGCCCGTCCGGGAGGGCTGCGCCGCTGGATCAGTGCTTGGCGTCATCCGCCTTCTGGCGGGCCTTCTCGGCGGCGTCGTGGGCGTGGTCGGCCACCTTCTGCGCGGCATCCGCAGTCGCGGCGCTGGCATTGGCGGCGGCCTCCTTGGCCGCTACGGAGGCATCATCCGCCGCGGCAGTGGTCGCATCGGCCGCGCGGTCCAGTGCCTGCTCGGACCTGGCGGCCGCCTCGCGGGTGGCGTCGGCGGCACGGTCGGCGGCATTGCGGGCGGCGTCGGCGGCCGATTCGCCGGCGTTGCGCGCGGCTTCGGCGGCGTGGTCGGCCGCGGCCTCGGCATCGCGCTTGGCCTGTTCGGCATTGGGGTCGTTGCAGGCGGACAGGGCCAGCATCAGGCTGCCGGCCAGCAGCGGGACAAACAGCTTCATCGCGTTCTCCTGGGTTGGGGGACGACGCGCGCAGCGTAGGGGGAGGCGGATTCAGATTGCGTCAACGCCACCGTGGCGATGCCGGTGGCAGCGGCCACCCGGTGCCGTGCCGGGTCGGGCGCCCGGCAGGCCGGCGGTCGGCCCGCCTGCGCCGCGTGCCGGCAGTGGAACAGGGTTCGATGAGACAAAAAAAAGCCGCTGGCGAACCAGCGGCTTTTCCGACTTGCGTCGAAGCAGAAGTTATTACTTCTTGGCTTCTTCAGCAGCGTCCTTGGCCTTGTCGGCCACGCCTTCGGCAGCCTTGGCGGTGTCGGCAGCGGCGCCGGCAGCAGCTTCGGTGGTGGCGCCGGCAGCGGCGGCAGCGGCGTCACCAGCGGCGTCAGCAGCGGTGGCGGCGGTGTCGGCAGCAGCCTGGGCGGCGTCGGCGGTTTCGGCGCCGGCGGCAGCAGCCTGGTCAGCGGCGGCCTGGGCGTCGGTGGCGGCTTCGTTGGCCGAAGCAGCGGCGTCCTGGGCAGCTTCCTGCTTCGAGCAGGCGGCCAGGGCCAGGCCCAGGGCCATCGCGATCAGCAGCTTGTTGATGCTCATTGTGTGAATCCTCGTCGTTAGATTAGGCAACGCGCCATTGCGCGCCTTAAACATGATGACAAGCCCATTTGGACTGTCAAGCGACCGCGCATTCATTTTTGTAAAAAAGGCATTAAGTCCAATTAAATCAATTCGATGGCGATGGCCGTTGCTTCGCCACCGCCGATGCAGAGAGAGGCGATGCCACGCTTGAGGCCACGGCTGCGCAACGCGTTGACCAGCGTGACCACCAGGCGCGCGCCCGAGGCGCCGATCGGATGGCCCAGCGCGCAGGCGCCGCCGTTGACGTTGAGCTTGTCATGCGCGATGCCCAGCTCGCGGATCGGCGCCATCGCCACCACCGCGAAGGCTTCGTTGATCTCGAACAGATCCACGTCGCCGACCTGCCAGCCGGCCTTGTCCAGCACCTGCCTGACCGCGCCGATCGGCGCGGTGGTGAACCACTCCGGCTCCTGCGCGAAGGTGGCGTGAGCGACGATCCGGGCCAATGGCTGCACGCCGCGGCGCGCGGCTTCGCCGGCGTCCATAAGCACCACGGCGGCGGCGCCGTCGGAGATGCTGGAGGAGCTGGCGGCGGTGACGCTGCCGTCTTTCTTGAAGGCCGGCCTCAGGGTCGGGATCTTGGCGATGTCGGACTTGCCCGGCTGCTCGTCCTGGTCGACTTCGACCTCGCCCTTGCGGGTGGCGACCTTGACCGGAACGATCTCATCCTTGAACGCACCCGCGGCCTGCGCGGCCTGCGCGCGCCTGACCGACTCGATGGCGTAGACGTCCTGCTCTTCGCGGGTGAAGCCGAACCTGGCGACGGTGCCTTCGGCGAACACGCCCATGGCCTGGCCGTCGTAGGGGTTGGTCAGGCCGTCCCAGGCCATGTGGTCCACCGCCTGGAAGTTGCCGTAGCGGTTGCCGGTGCGCGAGTTGGGGATCATGTGCGGCGCGTTGGACATGGACTCCATGCCGCCGGCGACGACGATGCTGGCCGAACCGGCCTTGATCAGGTCGTGGCCCAGCATGATCGCTTTCATGCCCGAGCCGCACACCTTGTTGAGCGTGGTGCAGCCGGTGCTGGCGGGCAGGCCGGCGGCGAGCGACGCCTGGCGCGCCGGTGCCTGGCCCAGGTTGGCCGGCAGTACGCAGCCCATGATCACTTCGGACACATCGGCGGCGGCGACGCCGGACTGTTCCATGGCCGCACGGATCGCCGTGGCGCCGAGGGTCGGGGTGGGGACGCCGTTGAACTGGCCGAGGAAGGAGCCGATGGCGGTGCGCTTTGCGGCGGCGATGACGATGTCGGACATGTGCGGTCTCGGTTGTATCCTGCAACGATTATCGAAAGCCGCCGGCGGGGTGCCCATTGGACCAACGGCACATCCCGGCAGACAGCGGTTTGTCGTTGCAGTATAGAAGGTGAGCCACCGCATGGCCGGCAGGTGGCACTACCCGAAGGGATTCCGGTGTCCGGCCAGTCATGGGGGAGAGGGGATGCGCAGCACGTTCAGGGGCCACAACGCACTGGCCGCTTCGATGGCATTGGCGCTGGCCGCATGCGGTGGCGGTGGTGGCAGCAAATCGACTCCGCCGCCCAATCCGCCACCGACCTCGCCGCCGCCGACCACGACCACGCCGCAGCCGGCAATGGACGCGCATCTGGCGCTGACCAACGCCAGGGCCGCGCAGGCGGCCGGCTTCACCGGTGCCGGCATCCGCATCGGCGTGGTCGATTCGGGCGTGATGCGCAACCATCCCACGCTGGCCGGGCGGGTGGTGGCCAATTTCAGCTACGTGGATCCGCGCCGCAACAACCTGGCGGTGGACGACGTGGTCGGCCATGGCACCACGGTGGCGCAGCTGGCCGCCGGAGCCGCCGCCGGGCAATGGCCCGGTGGCATCGCGCCGGGCGCGCAGATCGTCTCGGCGCGCATCATCAACGACGAGCGGCCCAAGGACGACGGTTCCGGGCAGGGCAACGAGGTCACCGGTGGCCTGGGCATGGGCGGCGTGCATGACGACCTGATCCGGGCCGGCGTGCGCATCATGAACAACTCCTGGGGCGGGCTGTATTGGACGCGGCCGACGGTGACGGCGCAGATCGCCACCGAGTACCGCCCGTTCATCGTCGGCAACGACGGGCTGGTGGTGTTCGCCACCGGCAACGAATCGCGCGCCAATCCCAGCGACATGGCCGCGCTGCCGAGCCAGCCGGGGGAGAACGGTTCGCGCCCGGCGGCCGATCTGGAGCGCGGCTGGCTGGCGGTGGCGGCGCTGGATACCGCCAATCCGGGCCGCCTGGCCGATTACTCCAACGCCTGCGGCGTGGCCAGGAACTACTGCCTGGTGGCGCCGGGCACGTCCGCCTTCGTCGGCCCCAATGCCACGGCGTCGAACCTGTCCTACTACTACGGCAGTGGCACCTCCTACGCCGCGCCGCTGGTATCGGGCGCGGCGGCACTGGTGTGGCAGGCGTTCCCGTATTTCGACAACAACCTGGTGCGGCAGACCCTGCTGGGCACCGCCACCGACCTGGGCGATCCCGGCCCGGATGCGGTGTTCGGCTACGGCCTGCTCAACGTCGGCAAGGCGGTGAAAGGCCCGGCCCGGTTCGACTGGGGCGATGTGACGGTGGACGTCAACCAGTTGGGGCTGGGGTCGGTCTGGAGCAACGACATCAGCGGCACCGGCGGGCTGATAAAGCGCGGCCCCGGTGCGCTGACATTGACCGGTACCAACACCTACTCCGGTCAGACGCGGATCGAGCTGGGCATGCTTGCCCTGCGCGATGGCGCATCGATTCGTTCCGATGTCACCATCGGCGGTCCCGCGAGCCCCTATACCCCCAGTCTGTACTTCATGGAGGGCAACAACCGGGTGGTTGGCAACGTCGACAGCGCTGGCAACCTGTACGTGATGAATGGCAACAGCAGTGCCACGATCCAGGGCAACTACGTACAGCAGAGCACCGCGCGGATGATCATCGCGCTGGGCATCGACGCGCTGCACGTGACCGGCTCGGCGACGCTGCAGGGGGGCAGGGTGCTCGTCAACGGGATAGTGCCTGGCTACGTGCCGCAGGACGGCACGCGGCAGGATCTCATCCGCGCCGATGGCGGCCTCAGCGGACAGTTCGACATGGCCCCGGCCGCCACCCAGAATGCCGGTTTGGCGCTGCTGCAGGCCGACTATGGCTATGACAGCCACAACGCCTGGCTGGACCTGCAGCAGGTCAGTGTGACCGCAGCCGCGCGGGTGGCGGGCGCGGATGCCACGGCGATGGCGGCGGCGCAGCGGGTGGAGCAGGCGTTCGAACTACTCGATGGCGACGTGAACCTGCGGTCAGGTGCGTTTGCGGCCGGTGCCGGCGCCCTGCAGCGTGGCGGCGGCGGCTTCGACGGACTGGGCGCGAGCCTGCGCAGCCTCACCGGCGAAGCACATGCGCTGGCGCTGGCGATGACCTTCGACAGCATCGACATGAACCGGCGGGCATTGTCCGCGCAGTTCGGCGAGGGCGGCAGCCGCGCCGACGGGGCCTGGTCGCGTTCGCTGGGCGGTGGCGGGCAGGGCGGCTACGCCGGTGGCGACTACCGCCTGGGTGGCTGGATGCTGGGCCGCGAGACCGGCATGGGCGATGCCCGGGTGGGCTTCGCGTTCGGGCAGATGCAGGCGCAACTGGCCGGCGGCGAGGCCAGCGACCGCGGCCGCGACCGCCAGACCCAGGCCCGGTTCTATGCCGGGCGCCAGTGGGGACAGGCGTATGCGCTCGGGCAGCTCGGCTTTGGTGGCTACCAGCGCGAACTGGACCGTGGCCTGCTGCTGGGGGGTGAACGTGCCGGGGTGATGGCGCGTTACGACGGCCGCTTCCTGTCCGGCAGTGCCGAGGCCGGTTACCGCTTCGACCTGGGGCCAGGCGCGTTCACCCCGTACCTGGGCGCCGACTACGCCCGCATCGACAGCGACGCGTTCCAGGAGCAGGGCGGCTACGGGTTCGGGCTGAGCGCCGGCGGCTGGCATTCCAGCCAGGTGCGGGCCATGGCGGGCATGCGCGGCAGCTACCGCTGGCGCGGGCTGGAGCTGAACGGCTATGCCGAGTGGCAGCAGGCGCTGTCCGCCGGCGCCGGGCCGCTGCAGGCACGCTTCACCGGTATCGATGCCTGGGCGCCGCTGTATGGCCTGCAGCCCGCGCGCGCCGCCGGGTTGTTCGGCGTGTCGCTCGATGCCTGGGTCGCGCGCGATGCGCAGCTGTCGCTGGGCTACGACCAGCGCCTGGGCGGACGCGGCGACAACCGGCAGCTGTCGCTGCGGTTCATGCGCGGGTTCTGAGCCGCCGGCAGCGGGCATGCAAAAGGCGGGCGACCGGGTCGCCCGCCTTTTTTCTGCCGGCCGGGTGCCGTGTCTACTCGCCGCGCAGGCGGCTCATGCGTGGTGCGGCGCGGCCCAGCGGCATCTTCAGCTTGCCGATGGCCTCGATGCGGGTCTCGGCGATGCGGTCGGCCGCGCGCTGCGGCGAGACACCATCGCGCTCGGACTGGTCGAAGATGCGCCCGAGGTTGTGGTAGATGCTGCGGATCAGGCGCATGGCGCGTTCGCGGTTGTAGCCGTCGATCTCCAGCGACACGTTCATCACGCCGCCGGCGTTGACCGCGTAATCCGGGGCCCACAGCACCCCGCGCCGGTGCAGTTCGTCGCCCACCGCATGGCTGGCGAGCTGGTTGTTGGCGGTACCGCAGATGACCTTGGCCTTGAGCCGGTCCAGCTCCTCCATGCCGATGGCGCCTTCCATCGCGCAGGGCGCGAACACGTCCGCGGCGACGTCGTAGATGGCATCGGGCTTGATCGCCTCGCAGCCGTACTCGGTGACCGCGCGCTGCACCAGCACCGGGTCCAGGTCGGTCACGTAGAGCTTGGCGCCGCGTTCGCGCAGCAGCTTCACCAGTTCCATGCCGATGTGGCCAAGGCCCTGCACGGCGATGCTGACCTTGCCCACTTCCTCGTGGCCGAACTTGCGGTTGATCGAGGCCATCAGCGCCTGCAGCGCACCGTAGGCGGTGAACGGGGCCGGGTCGCCGGAGCCGCCATGGACCTGGTGCACGCCGGTGACATAGCCGGTCTCCAGGTAGATCTGCTCCATGTCGTTGACGTCGCTGCCGACGTCTTCGGCGGTGATGTAGCGCCCGCCCAGCGCCTCGACCTGGCGGCCGAAGGCGCGGAACAGCACCTCGCTCTTGTCGGTGCGCGGGTCGCCGATGATGACCGCCTTGCCGCCGCCGACGTTCAGCCCGGCCAGCGCGTTCTTGTAGGTCATGGTGCGGCTCAGCCGCAGCACGTCGCGCAGGGCGTCGTCGCTGTTGGCGTAGGGGCGCATGCGCACGCCGCCCAGGGCAGGGCCCAGGGTGGTGTTGTGGATGGCGATGATCGCTTTCAGGCCGGCATCGCGGTTGTGGCAGAACACGACCTGTTCGTGGCCGGAAGTGGCGAGGGTTTCGAAAAGCATGGAAGCTCCGATGGGCGTTACTGCGACAACGTCCGTGATCCTGCAGACAACTGGTGGGCCAGAAAACAAAAATGCGACTTCGTCGTTGCGGTGACGGGTCGCGGGGCGCCATTCTAAAGCATTCGGCGGCCAGCGCATGTTCAGGCTGCCGGGGGGCCGAGGGGCGGGTGCCTCCGGGGGGCAGGGGCGGCGTGACGGTCGGGTCACGCTGCGCTGCAACCTGACCTGCGCGGCGCGCGGCTCTATCATCGGTTTCAACAGAAACCGAGATGTCGCACGGCCCATGAGCACGCCCGCCCCCCACCTCCCGCAGACGCAGACGGAAACCAGCCCGCTGCGTTTCGTCACCGCCGCCAGCCTGTTCGACGGCCATGACGCGGCCATCAACATCATGCGCCGGCTGATCCAGGCGCAGGGCGCGGAGGTGATCCACCTGGGCCACAACCGCTCGGTGGAGGACGTGGTGCGCGCGGCGCTGCAGGAAGACGCCGACGCCATCGCGCTGTCGTCCTACCAGGGCGGCCATGTCGAGTACTTCAAGTACATGGTGGACATGCTGCGCGAACGCGGCGCCGGCCACATCCGCGTGTTCGGCGGCGGCGGCGGCACCATCACCCCGGAAGAGATCCGCGAACTGCAGGCCTACGGGGTCGAGCGCATCTACCACCCCAACGACGGCATGAAGATGGGGCTGGTGGAGATGATCGAGGACGTGGTCCGGCGCGCCGGCGATGCCCGCGACGCGGCACCGGCGGTGGACGACGGCGGCGTGCCCGGCATCGGCGACGAGATCGCCATCGGCCGCATGCTGTCGCGGCTGGAGGACGGCGCCTTCGGCGAAGCGGAACTGGCGCACCTGCGCCGGCAATGGCAGCTGGCCGGCGCCAGGACCCCGGTCATCGGCATCACCGGTACCGGCGGCGCCGGCAAGTCCAGCGTCACCGACGAACTGCTCAACCGCTTCCTGGCCAGCTTCCCGCAGATGCGCATCGCGGTGGTCTCGGTCGACCCGACCCGCCGCCGCACCGGTGGCGCGCTGCTGGGCGACCGCATCCGCATGAATTCGCTGCGCAGCCCCCGCGTGTACATGCGCTCGATGGCCACCCGCCGCCAGCACGCGGCGATCAATACCGTGCTGCGCGACTGCATCGGCTTCCTCAAGTCGCTGGCCTACGACCTGGTGATCGTCGAGACCGCCGGTATCGGCCAGAGCGACTCGGAGATCGTCGACCTGGTCGATTTCCCGATGTACGTGATGACCAGCGACTTCGGCGCGCCGAGCCAGCTGGAAAAGATCGACATGCTCGACTACGCCGAGCTGGTGGTGCTCAACAAGTTCGACAAGCGCGGCGCCGAGGACGCGCTGCGCGACGTGCGCAAGCAGTGGAAGCGCAACCGCGTGGCGTTCGCGATGAAGGACGAGGACGTGCCGGTGTACCCGACCATCGCCTCGCAGTTCAACGACCCGGGCATCAGCTGGATGTTCGCCAACCTGTGCCGGCTGCTGCGCGACACGCGCGGAGCGGGCAACGCGGAGGCGGGAGCGCAGGGTGGCTGCGACTGGATGCCGGCCATCGACACCACGCTGAAGGAGCCGCGCGCGACCGTGCTGATTCCCGGCAGCCGCGTGCGCTACCTGGCCGAGATCGCCGAGCAGGGCCGCGCCATCAATGCCCGCATCGAATCGCAGGCCGAGGTGGCCGAGCGCGCCCAGGGGTGCTGGCAGGCGCTGAAGGAACTGGACGATGCCGCGCTGCCGGCGGCACTGGACCTGTACCCGGCCGATGCCCTCACCGACGCGGCCGCCGACACCAGCCTGCGCACCCTGCGCCAGCGCTACAACGACGCGGTGCAGTCGCTGGATTCGGAGGCCCTGCGCCTGCTGCGCGAGTGGCCGGCGCGGTTGAAGTCGATCACCGACGAGGTCAACGAGTACCAGGTGCGCGGCAGGACCATCCGCGTCGAGAACTACCGCGAGTCGCTCAGCCACCAGCAGGTCCCGAAGATCGCCGCGCCCACCTACCGCAGCTGGGGCGAACTGCTGGTGTTCCTGCAGAAGGAGAACCTGCCCGGTTCCTACCCGTACACCGGCGGCGTGTACCCGTACCGCCGCAGCGGCGAGGACCCGATCCGCATGTTCGCCGGCGAGGGCACCCCCGAGCGCACCAACCGCCGCTTCCACTACCTGAGCGTCGGCCAGCCGGCCGCGCGCCTGTCCACCGCCTTCGACAGCGTCACCCTGTACGGCGAGGATCCGGCGCCGCGCCCGGACATCTACGGCAAGATCGGCAACTCCGGGGTCAACATCCCCACGCTGGACGACATGAAGAAGCTGTACTCGGGCTTCGACCTGTGCGCGCCGACCACCTCGGTGTCGATGACCATCAACGGCCCGGCACCGATGATCCTGGCGATGTTCATGAACACCGCCATCGACCAGCAGGTGGAGAAGTACCTGAAGGCCGACCCGGCGCGCTGGGCCGAGGCCGGGAAGAAGATCGCGGCGATGTTCGAAGGCCGTACCCGGCCGCAGTACCACGGCGAGCTGCCGCCGACCAACAGCGGCCTCGGCCTGGGCCTGCTCGGCGTCACCGGCGACCAGCTGGTGGATGCCGACACCTACGCGCGGATCAAGGCCGAGACGCTGTCCACCGTGCGCGGCACCGTGCAGGCCGACATCCTCAAGGAAGACCAGGCGCAGAACACCTGCATCTTCTCCACCGAGTTCGCGCTGCGCATGATGGGCGACATCCAGCAGTATTTCGTCGACCACGGCGTGCGCAACTTCTACTCGGTGTCGATCTCCGGCTACCACATCGCCGAGGCCGGCGCGAACCCGATCAGCCAGCTGGCCTTCACCCTGTCCAACGGCTTCACCATCGTCGAGTACTACCTGGCGCGCGGGATGAGGATCGACGACTTCGCGCCCAACCTGTCGTTCTTCTTCTCCAACGGCATGGACCCGGAATACACCGTCATCGGCCGCGTCGCCCGCCGCATCTGGGCGCGCGCGATGCGCGAGCGCTACGGCGCCAACGAGCGCAGCCAGATGATGAAGTACCACATCCAGACCTCGGGCCGCTCGCTGCACGCGCAGGAAATCCAGTTCAACGACATCCGCACCACGCTGCAGGCGCTGTACGCGCTGTTCGACAACTGCAACAGCCTGCACACCAATGCCTACGACGAGGCCATCACCACGCCCACCGAGGAAAGCGTGCGCCGTGCGGTGGCGATCCAGATGATCATCAACAAGGAGCTGGGGCTGAACTTCTGCGAGAACCCGTGGCAGGGCAGCTTCATCGTCGACAAGCTCACCGACATCGTCGAGGAGGCCGTGTACAAGGAATTCGAGGCGATCAGCGAGCGCGGCGGCGTGCTTGGCGCGATGGACACCATGTACCAGCGCGGCAAGATCCAGGAAGAGAGCCTGTACTACGAGCACAAGAAGCACGACGGCAGCCTGCCGCTGGTCGGGGTCAACATGTTCCTGCCCAAGGAGCATGCCGGCGAAGTGGCGACCGAGATCGAGCTGATCCGCTCCACCGAGGAGGAGAAGGGGCAGCAGATCGAGAACGTGCGCACCTGGCAGCGCAACCGCAATGTGCTGGCCCCGGCCGGCGAGACCTCGCACAGCCACGAAGTGGTCGGCAGCGCCTGCAACGACGACGGCGTCCACGACGGCCACGGCCTGGCCTACCTGCAAAACACCGCGCGCGAGCGCCGCAATGTGTTCGCGGCGTTGATCGAGGCGGTCAAGACCCACAGCCTTGGCCAGATCAGCCACGCGCTGTACGACGTGGGCGGGGAGTACCGGCGGAACATGTGATTGGCCGCGACGGCAGGGCCCGGAGTGGGCCTTGCCGCGTTGCCGGGCGCACCCGCTGGCGCCGGCTGGCGGTCTTGGGTGGGCCGGATCGTCCGACCGCGATCATGCGCGTCCGCCCGCATGAACGCCCGCGCGGGCCCGCCGCTGGACGGGGCGATGGCGCTCGGTGACCATAGCCCCGTATGTCCGCCCTCCCCACGCCCTCCGCGAGCCTGCTGCAGCTGCTGCCCGAAGCGGTGGTGCAGACGGATGCGTTATGGGCGATCACCTACCTCAACCCGGCCTGGCACGCGCTTACCGGGCATCCGCTGGACGCGGCGCTGGGGCGGTCGCTGCTGGAATTCGTGCATCCCGACGACGTGGGCACCCTGCGCTCGGGCATGCCGGTGTTCCGGCTGCGCTTTGCCGCGGGCGATTACCGCTGGGTGCGGCTGCAGCTGCATCCGGAGACCGACGAGGCCGAGCGGGTGATCAGCCGCCAGGGCGTGCTGATCGAGATCACCGAGGTCACCGAGCAGGTGCTGGTGGAGGTCCGCCAGCGTTTCCTGCGCCTGCTCGAAACCATCGACGGCGTGGTCTGGGAGGCCGAGCGCGGGGTGGGCAATACCTTCCTCAGCCCGCAGGTGGAGCGGCTGTTCGGCTACACCGTGGAGGAATGGCGCGCCGATCCGGGGTTCTGGCGCGCGCATGTGCACCCGGACGACCTGGCCGAGGCGCTGGTCATCGACGAAGCCGCGTACAACGCCACGCAGAGCTATGCCTACGAGATGAGCTACCGGCTGATCGCCAAGTGCGGCAAGGTGGTGTGGGTGCGCGACCTGTGCCGGGCGGTGGTCGAGCCGGGCCGGCCGAACCGCATGATCGGGTTGATGATCGACGTGACCCGCGAGAAGCACACCGAGCTGGAACTGCTGCGCTCGGACAACCGCTATGCGCTGGCCACCCTCGGCTCCAATGACGGCATCTGGGACTGGGACCTGCGTACCGATGTCATGCACGTATCCGAGCGCTTCCGCCAGATCGTGGGGATGGGCGACAGCGACCCGGTGCATCACGGCGGCTGGCACTTCCTGCAGCAGCTCATCGACCCCGACGACCGCGCCCGCGTGCAGCTGGCCTACCGCCGGCACCTGTCCGGGAACAGCCCGAATTTCTCGGTGGATTTCCGGGCGTTCCACGGCTCGGGGCGCCTGGTGTGGGTGAACTGGCGCGGCGTGGCCCAGTTCGACGACGGCGTTGCCGTGCGCATGGCCGGCTCGCTGAGCGACCTGGCCGAACGCGGCAGCTCCTATGACGCGCTCACCAACCTGCCGGGCCGGCCGTTGTTCCGGGCCCGCCTGGCACACGCCATCGCCCTGCACCGCAACGAATCCGGGGACGGCGCGGACATGCCGGCGCGTGGCGGGACCACGATGTTCGCGGTGCTGCTGCTGGACCTCAACCGGTTCAAGGCGGTCAATGACAGCCTGGGCCATCATGTCGGCGACCAGTTGCTGCAGCAGGTGGCGCGTCGCCTCGAATCGTGCGTGCGCAACGTCGACCTGGTCGCGCGCATGAGCGGCGACGAGTTCAACCTGCTGCTCGAATCCATCGACCCCGGCGAGGCGGCCGAGCGTGCCCGGCAGATCGCCGCGGCGCTCGAAGTGCCGTACATGATCGGCCCGCATACGGTGAGCAGCAGCGCCAGCATCGGCCTGGTCAGCAGCCAGTCCGGCCTGAAGACGATCGACGACTACCTGCGCGCGGCCGATGCGGCCATGTACCGCGCCAAGAGCCGGTCGCTGGGCGTGTGCGTGGCCTCATGACCCGCCTGCCTCGGCCGGCGTTGCCGTGAGCAGTGCCTTGCAAGGCGTTTCTCCGGTGCCGGGAGACTGACCGCCCGGCAGGCATGCGTGGTGCGTCCGTGGCAGGGCATGACAGTTCGTGCGGCACCCATGCCGCGCGGTTATGGGTGCGCCCCGGCAAGCGCTGCACGAAACACGCCGGGTGCCTTGTGCCATGCGCTTTTCCAGTGTGCGGAGGCCGGTGTGCATGAAGCCGGCGCCGCACTGTCGGGCAGCCGGGCCCGTTGCTACCCTCGGCCGGACTTTCTGCAGACAGGCGGTGGCATGGACAGGCGGCGATTCCTCGGCGGTACGGCATTGGCGGGAGCCCTGTTGCCCCTGATGGGCACGGGCAGCGCGCTGGCGGCGCAACGCGGCGCGCGGTTGCTGCCGCTGCCGCTGGAGAAAGGCGATACGGTGGGGCTGGTCAGCCCGTCGGCGGCCAGCAGCGACCAGCTCAGCCTGCAGCTGGCGCGCGAGGCGATGCAGGCGCTGGGCTTCAAGGTCAGGACCGGCGCCCACTATGGCGCGCGCTACGGCCACCTGGCGGGCACCGATGCCGAGCGCGCCGGCGACCTGAACGCCATGTTCGCCGACCGCCAGGTCAAGGCCATCGTCTGCGTGCGCGGCGGTTCCGGCGCGGCGCGGCTGCTGCCGCTGCTGGACTACGCCGCCATCCGTGCCAACCCCAAGGTGCTGCTTGGCTACTCGGACATCACCGCGCTGCATTGCGCGATCCAGGCGAAGACGGGGCTGGTGACCTTCCACGGACCGATCGGCTCGGGCAGCTGGAACCGGTTCAACGTGGACCAGTTCGAGCGCCTGTTCTTCAAGCGCGAACTGATGGAGTACCGCAACAGCGTCGATACCGACGACGAACTGGTGCCGCGCAAGAACCGCACCAGCACCATCACCGGCGGCACCGCGCGCGGCGAGCTGGTGGGCGGCAACCTGACGGTACTGACCGCGCTGGCCGGTTCGCCGTACCTGCCCGATTTCAACGGCAAGATCCTGTTCCTGGAGGACGTGGACGAAGCGCCGTACCGCATCGACCGCATGCTCAGCACGTTGAAGCTGATGGGCGCGCTGGACAGGATCGCCGGCTTCATCTTCGGCGAATGCACCGGCTGCACGCCCGGCGACGGCTACGGCTCGCTGACCCTGGACCAGTTGTTCGCCGACTACATCGCGCCGTTGAAGATCCCGGCCTTCCGCGGGGCGATGATCGGCCACATCCGCGAACAGTTCATCGTGCCGGTCGGCGGCCGCGTGGAAATGGATGCCGATGCCGGTACCTTCCGCTTGCTGGAACCGGTGTTCGCCGGCAGCTGACGGTTCGCGGCGCCGGGGGCTCCCCCTGCCGGCGCGGCGATGCCGCCGCCTATACTGGCGCGGCCGCCGGCCGGCGGTATCGGCATGCCACAGGGAGAAACCGCCATGTCCATCGTCTGGCTGATGCGCCCGTTGTCGTTGTTGTGGGCGCTGTCGTTCGCCGTACCGGTATTCGCGCAGGCCGCACCGGATGAGGGCGAACTGCTGTTCCGCGGGGTCCGGGTGCTGGATACCGTGCGTGGCACGCTGGGGGCGCCCACCGACGTGCTGGTGCGCGGCAACCATATCGCCGCGATCGGCGCGGCGGCGACGCCGACGGCCGCGGCCACGGTGATCGAGGGCCGTGGCCGCACGCTGATGCCGGGGCTGATCGACGCGCACTGGCACAGTACCTTCACCGCACTGTCGCAGGCGGACATGGAGGCCCTGGCCGCCACGCCGGACCAGCTCGCCGCGCGGGTGGCGGCCGAATCCGAGCGCACCCTGCTGCGCGGCTTCACCAGCGTGCGCGATGTCGGCGGGCCGATCTTCGAACTCAAGGCGGCGATCGATGCCGGCCGCGTCCGCGGCCCGCGCATCTGGCCGTCCGGCGCCACCATCAGCCAGACCGCCGGGCATGGCGACATGCGCCTGCCGCACGAACGCTCGCGGCGCTTCTTCGGCAAGCCGGCGCTGGCCGAGGAAATGGGCGCGACCTTCATCGCCGACGGGCGCGACGAGGTACTCACCGCGGTGCGCGAGAACCTGCGCATGGGGGCCAGCCAGATCAAGCTGATGGCCGGCGGCGGCACGTCCTCGGCCTACGACCCGGTGGACGTCACCCAGTACACGCTCGACGAGATGCGCGCCGCGGTGGAGGCCGCCGAGGACTGGGGCACCTACGTCACCGTGCATGCCTATACGGTGCGTGCGGTGCGTCGCGCCATCGAGGCCGGCGTGAAGAGCATCGAACACGGGCAGATGCTGGACGAGGACACGCTGAAGCTGATGGCCCGCCGTGGCGTCTGGCTGTCCAGCCAGACCCTGCGCGCGAGCACGGAGAACATGGACCCGCTGCGCCGCGAGAAGCGCAAGCCGGTGATCGACGGACAGGCGCGCATGTGGGCCATGGCCAAGCGTGCCGGGGTGCGCATGGCGTGGGGCACCGACTTCCTGTTCGAGCCGGCGCTCAATGTCGAGCAGAACGCCTTCATCCTCGGCCTGCGGGAGTGGTTCACGCCGGCGGAGGTCCTGCGCATGGTCACCCACGACAACGCCGAACTGCTGGCGCTGTCCGGCCTGCGCAGCCCCTATCGCGGGCGCCTGGGGGTGGTCGAGGAGGGGGCGCTGGCGGACCTGCTGCTGGTCGAGGGCAACCCGCTGGACGACCTGCAGGTGATCGCCGACCCGGCGCGCAACTTCGCGGTGATCGTCAAGGACGGGCGCATCGTCAAGGGTGCCGACTGATCACGGCGGGCAGGGCGGGCAGGGTGCCCGCCCGTGGGGGCGCCGTTGCGGCGCCGGCAGGCTGCCGCTGCTCCACTGCCGGCAGGCGAGGGCGCGATGAAACGGTTGTTCAAGCTCGACATTCTTTTGCCCTGGGTGGCGCTGGCGGTGCTGGCCGGCTGTGCGCACCGGGTGCCAACGGCGGTCGTGGAGGCGACGCCGGTGGCGCACATCGTGCCCTTGCCAGGCGCGATGGAGACCCGTCCGGGCGCGCTGCGGATTGCCGCGGCGGTGGCGGTGGAAGACGCGGGCACCGCACCCATGGCCCGGCGTGCGCTGGACGAACTGCTGGCGACGCTGGACATCGCCAACGCGGACACGGGCACGCCGCTGCGCCTGCAACGGGTCGACGATGCCGCGCTGGGCGAGGAGGGCTACCGGCTGGTGGTGGACGATGCGATCCACCTGAGCGCGCGTACCGATGCCGGGTTGCTGCACGCGGTGCAGAGCCTGCGCCAGCTGCTGCCGGCCGGCGCCGGCCCGGCGTACCGGGTGCCACGGCTGGCGATCACCGACGTGCCGGCCTACCGCTGGCGCGGGCTCTCGCTGGACGTGGCGCGCAGCTTCCTGCCGGTCGATTACCTGGAAAGGCACATCGACCGCATGGCGCTGTTCAAATTGAACCGGCTGCACCTGCACCTGACCGACGACCAGGGCTGGCGGATCGAGATCAAGCGGCATCCCCGGCTGGTGGAAATCGGCGGTGCCAGCGCGGTGCAGGGTGGGCGCGCCGGTTACTACACCCAGGCGCAGTTGAAGCACCTGGTGGCCTACGCGCAGGCGCGCGGCGTCACCCTGGTGCCGGAGATCGACATGCCCGGGCACGTGCAGGCGGCGCTGGCCTCGTACAACGCGCTGGCCTGCGATGACGTGGCCAACCGCGGCACCTACTCGGGCGTGGAGGTGGGCTTCAGCGTGTTGTGCCTGGACAAGCCCGACGTCGTGTACCCCTTCGTCCGCGATGTGCTGGAGGAGGTGGTGGCGATCTTCCCGTCCGCCGAGATCCATATCGGCGGCGACGAGATCAGGCACCCGCTGTACGCCGGGTTCGTCGCACGCACCGCGGCGATGGTGGAGGCGATGGGGCGAAGGCCCATCGTCTGGGAGGAGGGCTCGGTGGCCGACCTGCAGCCCGGCGCGCTGCTGCAGTTGTGGAACGACGGCTATGCCATCGATGCGGCGGTCGCCAGGGGGCACCCGCTGATCCTGTCGCCGTGTTCGTATCTGTACATCGATCATGGCAACCATGCGGGCCAGCCCGGCGCCGACTGGTGCCGCGCCGAAGGCGTGCCGCTGGCCCGGGTGTATGCCTTCGACCCGACCCCGTACAGGACGGCGGTGGGCGTGGAAGCGGCCCTGTGGAGCGAATTCGTGCATACCGACGCTGCCGCCGACGAGCGCCTGTGGCCGCGCCTGGCGGCGGTGGCCGAGGTGGCATGGAGTCCCGCGCCGCGGCGCGGCTATGCAGGCTTCGTGCGGCGCCTGGGGGCGCTGCGGCCGCACCTGGACGCACTGGGCATCCGCTACTACCGCGAGCCGGATCTGGGATGGAGCGGCATGGCGGAGGCGCGCTGAGGCCGGTCCCGTGGTACCGCGGCGCGTGCGGGCCACGCTCGGTTAGCATGGCGGTCTGTCCACGAATGAGGTCCGGGCCATGCATCGCCTGCTGGTGGTCGACGACGACAGTGACATCCGCGGATTGCTGGCCGAACAGCTCGGCCGCACCGGTTATGCGGTGAGCACCGCCGCCGACGGCGTCGAGATGCGCCATGCGCTGGCGCGCGAACCCATCGACCTGATCGTGCTCGACCTCAACCTGCCACACGAGGACGGGCTGGCGTTGTGCCGCGAACTGCGCACGCGCTCCACCACCCCGGTGATCATGCTCACCGCCCGTGCCGAGCCGATCGACCGCGTGCTCGGGCTGGAGATGGGCGCCGACGATTACCTGGCCAAGCCGTTCGAGCCGCGCGAACTGCTGGCCCGCATCCGCAGCGTGCTGCGCCGGACCGAGGCGCTGCCGGCCAACCTGGAGCCGCTGGCGATGCGCCGGGCGACGTTCGCCGACTGGGTGTTCGACCTGGAGCGGCGCCACCTGGTGGATCCGGCCGGGCGCGTGGTGATGCTGTCCGGCGCCGAGTTCCGCCTGCTGCGGGTATTCGTCGGGCATGCCAACAAGGTGCTCTCGCGCGATCAGCTGGCCGCGCTGTGCGGCGGCCGCAGCTATGAGACCCAGGACCGCGCCATGGACCTGCAGGTCAGCCGCCTGCGGCAGAAACTCGGTGCTGCCGGCGGCCTGATCAAGACCGTGCGCAACGAAGGCTATGTGTTCGCTGGCGTGGTGACCCTGGCATGATGCGCCGGCTGCGGCGATTCCTGGCCTCGATGGCCGGGCGGCTGTTCGTGATCCTGCTGGCCGGCATGCTGGCCGCGGCGATCGGCGCCACCCTGCTGGCCGATGCGCACCGCCGCCAGGAGTTCGAGCAGCAGAACCTGATGCGCATGGCGGACCGCCTGCAGGGCTTCGTGGCCCTGCTTGAAAGCAGTCCTGAGCTGCGCGCACGCCTGCTGGAAACCGGCGGCGCCAGCGTGCATCAGGCGCGGGGCGAGGTCCACGCCGGCGAAGAGGACGTGGCGTTGATGGCTGTCCTGGACGACCGCGAGGGGCCGGTGGCCAATGCGCGGGTATACGTCACCGGCTTCCGCGCCTGCCTGCCGCCGCTGCCGGAGCTGCTGCAGCAGCGCGCGCGGCTTTCCCGGCATCTGCGCAACCGTTATCCGGCGGTGGTGCCGCCGCGCTGCCGCCTGGTGGAGCTGACCCTGGGCGATGGCACCCCGCTGCGACTGACATTGCAGTACCCGGCGACGGCGCGTATCAGCCTCTTCGCCTTCGATCCGCTGTTCCTGTCGCTGCTGTCGCTGGCCATCGCCGTGCTTGCCTACGTGGTGGCGCGCATCGCCAGTTCGCCGCTGCAGCGGCTGGCGGACGCGGCGACCGAACTGGGCCAGGACCTGCAGCGCGACCCGCTGCCGGTGGCCGGGCCGCAGGAGGTAAGGCGCGCGGCCGAAGCCTTCAATGCCATGCAGCAGCGCCTGCAGCGGCATATCGGCGAGCGCACGCAGATGCTCGCGGCCATCACCCATGACCTGCAGACGCCGCTCACCCGGTTGCGGCTGCGGCTGGAGAACGTGGCCGACGAAGCGCTGCGCGAGCGCCTGATCGCCGATCTGGCGGCGATGCAGGCCTTGGTGCGCGAGGGCCTGGAACTGGCGCGCAGCGCCGAAAGTGCCGAGCAGCGGGTGGTGCTGGACCTGGACTCGCTGCTGCAGAGCGTGGCCGGGGATGCGGCCGACGCCGGGCACCCGGTCCAGTTCGAGCAGGGCTGCGGCGCGGTGCTGCCACTGCGCCCGCTGGCCATGCACCGGTTGTTCTCCAACCTGGTGGACAACGCCGTCAAGTACGGGCACTCGGCGCATATCCGCGCCCAGGCACGGGACGGCCAGGTCGAGGTGCGCATCCGCGACCACGGGCCGGGGTTGGCGGAGGACGAGCTGGAGGCGGTGTTCACGCCGTTCCTGCGCCTGGAGACCTCGCGCTCGCGCGATACCGGCGGCGCCGGCCTGGGCCTGACCATCGCCCGCACGCTGGCCGAGAAGAACGGCGCCACCCTGGTCCTGCGCAACCATCCCGATGGCGGGCTGGAAGCGGTAGTCACCTGGCCGGCGCCCGCCGCGGACGCCGGGCGCCGCGGCTGAGCGGCAATGCCCCTGCCGGCGTCGCTGGCCGGTTCCAGCGCCGGGGGCTGCACGGGGCGGGCAATCCCCCCTACCATGTGCCCACTCTCCCCCTGCCAGTGCACATGACGTTGCCGCAGCCGTCCGACCGCATCGACCGCCCGGCCCCATCGTTGGATCGACGCCGCAGATCGTGCCGCCACGGCGCTGGCCGCGGCCGCTGGATCCACCCCCTCGTGCTGCTGTGGCTGTGCCTGCTGGCTGCGACCGGGGTCGTGGCCGCGGCCGACCAGACGCCGCCGCTGCGCGATTACGCCGTGGACATGTGGACCTCGCGCAACGGGCTGCCGCACAACTCGCTGCGCGGCATCGCGCAGACCCCGGAAGGCCACCTGTGGTTCGCCACCTGGGAAGGGGTGGCGCGCTACAACGGGCTCGATTTCGACCTCTATGACCGCAGCACCCGGCCCGGCCTGCTCGACAACGGCATAGGCGCGCTGTACGTGGACCACGATGGTGCGCTGTGGGTGACCGACTCGCGCGGCAACGTCCTGCGGCGCACGCTCGACGGGCGCTGGCGGCAATGGCCGCAGCAGCCGCCGGCGCCGAAGGTGCTGATCCAGGCGATGCAGAAGGACAGCAAGGGCCGGCTGTGGCTGCTCTACGAGGGCCGCGGGCTGGGCTACCTGGCGCCCGACGGACACCTGGTCTACGAGCCGCCACCACCGGGCGCGCAGGTGAACATGACCCTGTCCAACTGGCTGGCCGTCGATGACAGGGACCGGGTCTGGGTCGGCACGATGGATGGCCTGAAGCTGCGCGGCGACGATGGCGTGCTGCGCGACGCGCCGGCCGCCCTGGACCTGCCGCCGGGCCCGGCCTGGCCCTATCGCGCGCCGGACGGCGCGGTGTGGATCGTGACCGATGGCGCGCTGTACCGGATGCACTCCGGCGGCGCGCGGCGGGTGCACGTGCTGCCCGGGGTTTCCCACACCACCGCGATGCTGCAGGACCACCATGGCGATCTGTGGCTGGGCACCGAGAACCAGGGGCTGTTCCGTATCGGCAGCCATGGCGTGGAGCGCCTGCCGGACAGCCGGCAGATGCAGAACGGGCGCATCACCAGCCTGATGGAGGATGCCGAGGGCAGCATCTGGGTGGGCGGCAACGGCGGCCTGTACCGGCTGCGCGAGACCCTGTTCACCAGCTATACCACCCGCGATGGCCTGAGCGGTGACTACGTGCGCGCGGTGATCGAGGACGACCAGCGGCGCCTGTGGATCGGCGGTGCCGCCGGCCTGGACCGGATGGAGCACGATGGCCGCATCGTACCGGTGCCGCTGCGCAACAGCGTCGGCAAGGCGCCGTCGGTGTTGAGCGTGATCCAGAGCCGCGACGGCGCGATGTGGGTCGGTACCTTCGGCGACGGCATCTACCGCATCGACCGCGATGGCCGCAGCCGCCATTACGGCACGGCCAACGGCCTGGCGGCGGGCAACGTGCGGGTGATGGCTGCCGACCGCAATGGCGATGGCATCTGGGCCGGTACCCAGCGCGGGGTGGTGCGCCTGACCGCCGAGGGCGTGCAGGTGCCGGTGGCTGCCGGGTTGCCGGGGGGGCTGGTGACCGCGCTGCGCGACACCGACGACGGCCTGTGGATCGGCACCATCGAAGGCATCCGCGTGCTGCGCGGAACCACCGTGCAGCGGCTGGACGTGGACGGACTGGGCGGTGGCCGCAGCATTTTCGGTTTCACCCCGGTGGGCGACGCAATGTGGGCCACGTCCGACCGCGGCCTGTACCGCTACCGCGACGGGCGCCTGGCGCGGGTGGGGCTGGAGCAGGGCATGCCGGTGGATACCGTGTTCGAAATGGTGCCCGACCGCCTGGGCAACGTCTGGATCAGCAGCAACCGCGGCATCCTGCGCACGACCCAGGCAGCATTGGACGCAGTGGCCGACGTGCGCAGCCCGCGCATCGAAGTCGAGCGTTACAACGAGATCGACGGCATGTACAACGCCCAGGCCAACGGCAGCACCGGGCCGTCGGCGGTGCTGCGCGGCGACGGGACCTACTGGGTCGCCACCGCCGGTGGCCTGAGCATGGTCGACCCGCTGCGGCTGCAGCGGTTCCGCGAGCGGTTGCCGCCACCGGTGGTGGTGGAAAGCGTGCAGCTCGATGGCGTGCCGCTGCATTGGCAGGCGAACGGCGTCGCCGCGATCCCCGGCGGGCGCCGGCTGACCGTGGGCTACGTCGGCCTGAGCTACCTGATGTCCGACCGGATCCGCTACCGCACCCGGCTGGAAGGGCTGGACCGCGACTGGATCGAGCGCGGCAACCAGCGCAGCGTCGAGTTCGTGGGGCTGCCGCCCGGCGACTACACCCTGCACGTGTCGGCGATGCATCCGGGCGGGCGCTGGAGCGAAAGCGAGGCGGCCTGGAAGTTCACCGTCGAGCCGCTGCTGTGGCAGCGTCACAGCGTGCAGGCGGCGGCCGGCGTCGCGCTGCTGCTGGCGCTGGTGGCGTTGTACCGGTACCTGATCCACCGCTACAAGACCAGCAACATGCGCCTGGCGCGCCAGGTCGCCGAGCGCACCGCCGACCTGCAGCTGCAGGCCGAGCGCCTGCTGGCGGCCAACCAGGAAAAGACCGCGCTGGCCGAGCGCCTGCGCCAGCAGGCCGTGGCGTTCGAGCGCCAGGCCCACGAGGACCCGTTGACCGGCCTGCCGAACCGCCGCGCCTTCGACGAGGCGCTGGCGCGCGACTTCGCCCGCTCCCAGCGCAGCGGCCACCCGCTGAGCCTGCTGGTGCTGGACATCGACCACTTCAAGACCGTCAACGACAGCTGGTCGCACAGCGTGGGCGACCAGGTGCTGTGCGAGGTGGCGGGGTTGCTGGCGGCCAGTTGCCGCGATTCCGACCTGCCGGCGCGATTGGGCGGCGAGGAGTTCGCGCTGCTGCTCAACGACACCGCGCTGGACGAGGCGCAACGGGTGTGCACGCGCCTGCAGGGGCTGTTCCATGCGCAGCGCAACTGGGCCGGCATCGACAACCTGCGGGTGACCTTCAGTGCCGGGCTGGTGCAGCTCGCCGCCGATGACCGCACGCCGTTGCTGTTGTTCCAGCGCGCGGACAAGGCCCTGTACCAGGCCAAGAGCGACGGCCGCGACCGGATCTGCCTGGGGTGACAGAGGTGCCGGCCGCTCCCGCCTGCCGCGTGCGGGCGCCTACGGGCGCGGCCAGCCGTTGACGATCTGGCAGAACAGGCGCGCGGTCTGTTCGGTGTCGTACACCGCGCTGTGCGCCTGGTTGGCGTCCCACTCGAATCCGGCGGCCTGCAGCGCCCGCGCCAGCACGGTCTGGCCGTAGGCCACGCCGGCCAGGGTCACCGTGTCGAACACGCTGAACGGATGGAACGGGTTGCGCTTGTGGCCGCTGCGGGCGACCGCGGCATTGAGGAAGTTCAGGTCGAAATGGGCGTTGTGGCCGACCAGGATCGCGCGCTGGCAGTTGTGCTTCTTCAGCGCCGCGCGCACCGGTGCGAACACGTGCTCCAGTGCCTCGCGCTCGGGCTTTGCCAGCCGGAACGGGTGGTCCAGCACGATGCCGGTGACCTCCAGCGACTTGGGGTCGATGTCGGTGCCTTCGGCCGGCACCACGTGCGCGCAGCTGGTCTGGCCGGGCAGCAGCAGGCCGTTCTCGTCCATCTCCAGGGGGATGGCGGCGATTTCCAGCAGCGCGTGCCGGTTCCAGTCGAAGCCGCCGGTCTCCACGTCCACCACCACCGGCAGGAAGCCGCGGAAGCGTTGCGCCATCGGCGTGAAAACAGGAGCGGTGGCCGAAGGGTCAGCGGTTTGGTTCATCGCGATAGGGTAGCAGAGGCCCGTGCCGGCCCCGCTCCCGGGCGTGCGCGGGAGCGGCGCCGGCGGCAGGTTTGTTACCCTGTGCCGCTTGTTTTTCGATGGCGGCCCAGGCCCGCACTGCGCGAGATATTCCCCCATGAAATGGTTTCGCATCGTCCCGATCCTGCTGCTGATCGCGCTCAACACCCTGCTGCACTGCCTGCCGCTGTTCGCGGTGGCGCTGTTCAAGGCGCTGCTGCCGCTGGCGGTGGTGCGCCGCGCCTGCAATCCGCTGCTGACCGGGCTGGCCGAGAGCTGGATCGGGGTCAACAGCGCGATGATGGAGGCGTTCACCCGTACCCGCTTCCAGGTGGACGCCCCGGCCACGCTGGAGCGCGACGGCCACTACCTGGTGCTGGCCAATCACCAGAGCTGGGTGGACATCCTGGTGCTGCAGAAGGTGTTCAACCGGCGCATCCCGCTGCTGCGTTTCTTCCTCAAGCGCTCGCTGTTCTGGGTGCCGGTGCTGGGGCTGGCGTGGTGGGCGCTGGATTTCCCGTTCATGGGCCGCTACAGCCGCAAGCAGATCGCCCGCAACCCGGAGCTGGGCCGGCGCGACATGGAAGCGACGCGGCGTGCCTGCGCGCGGTTCCGCGACATCCCGGTGGCGGTGATGAACTTCGTCGAAGGCACCCGCTTCACCCGCGCCAAGCACGACGGCCAGGGCTCGCCGTTCCGGCACCTGCTCAAGCCCAAGTCCGGTGGCGTGGCCTTCGTGCTGGATGCGATGGGGCAGGGCCTGCATGCGCTGCTGGACGTGACCATCGTCTACCCCGGGGGCATCCCGTCGATGCTGGACCTGATGGCCAACCGCGTGCCCGAGGTGAAGGTGCTGGTGCGGGAGCGGCCGATCCCGGCCGAGCTGGTCGCCGGCGATTACCAGGGCGACCGTGCCTTCCGCGCGCGCTTCCAGCAGTGGATGAACGGCATGTGGCAGCAGAAGGACGAGGACATCGCCCGGCTGCTCGCCGATACCGGCAGATGACGCAGGCGGGCCCGGGTGCGGCATCGCTGCCGTGCCCGGCGGTGTAGAGTGCGCGCCTGTCCGTCACATCCAGGAGCCGCCATGACCACCGCCTTCTATCCCATCGGAACCCCCGGCCAGGCCTGGGGCGCGGCGGAAAAGGCGCAATGGCTGGCCCGGCAGCGCGTGCAGCGCAGCTATGCCGACGACGTGCTGGCCCGGATCGACGCCCTGCGCGACCGCTTCGAGGTGGGCGGTTACGGGGAACTGGACTATCCCTCCGGTCGTTACCCGTTGCTGGCCATACGCAGCCGTGGCTGGGACGACGCCCTGCCGGTCGCGCTGGTGACCGGCGGCGTGCACGGCTACGAAACCAGCGGCGTGCTGGGGGCGCTGAAGTTCGTCGAGCGGCACGCGGCCGACTACGCCGGCCGCTGCAACCTGCTGGTCGCGCCCTGCGTGAGCCCGTGGGGCTACGAGCGGATCCAGCGCTGGAACGCGCTGGCGCTGGATCCGAACCGCAACTTCATCGCCGCCAGCCCGGCCCCGGAATCGGCAGCGCTGATGGCGCTGGTGCAGCCGTTGGCGGGGCGCTTCCTGATGCACGTCGACCTGCACGAGACCACCGACAGCGACGAGAGCGAGTTCCGCCCGGCGCTGGCCGCGCGCGACGGCAAACCGTTCGAACCGGACAGCGTCCCCGACGGCTTCTACCTGTGCGCCGATTCGCTCAACCCGCAGCCGGCGTTCCAGCAGGCGGTGATCGCGGCGGTGGCCAAGGTCACCCACATCGCGCCGCCGGATGCGCAGGGCCGGATCATCGGCTCGCCGGTGGTGGCGCATGGCGTCATCGAATACCCGCTCAAGGCGCTGGGCCTGTGCGCGAGCATCACCGGCGCGCGCCATACCACCACCACCGAGGTCTACCCGGACAGCCCGCGCGCCACGCCCGAGGAGTGCGACGACGCCCAGGTGGCCGCGGTCGCCGGCGCCCTGGCCTACGCGCTGGCGCACCGCTGAGCGGTCCCGTGCGTACACTGCCGGGCTCCAGCACAGCGGGGCGGCAGGAGGGCATGCACGGGTTTCTGACGGGAATGGCGATGGCCCTGCTGGCCTGCGCCGGCGCGCAGGCGGCACAGGCGCCGGCCTATGACCGGCCGGGCATCGGTTTCTCGGCCAGCACGGTGGGCAAGGGTGTGCTCGCCTGGGAGCAGGGCCTGCCCGATGGCAGCCGCGACCGCAGCGGCGGGGTGACCACCACCGCATGGACGGCCGACACGCTGCTGCGGCTTGGCCTGGCCCCAACCGTGGAGCTGCAGCTGGGCGCGGACACCTGGAGCGGCCAGCGCATCCGCGGCGCCGGCCTGCGCGAGCGTGCCGAAGGCGGCGGCGATGGCAGCGTCGCGCTGAAGTGGGCGCCGGCGCTGGCCAGCGACACGCTGACGGTCGCCTTCAGGCTCGGCACCACGCTGCCCTGGGGACGCGCCCCGCTGGGCGGCGATGGCCACGTCCGCGACGCGGGTGTGACTGTGGCCTGGGCGCTGCCGGCCGACACCAGCCTGGCGCTGTACGCCGACCGGCAATGGGGCGCGGAAGGGAGCGGCTGGCTGTTCTCGCCCAGCTACGGGTTCCCGCTGGGCGAGGACGTGGCGGCCTATGTCGAAGCCGGCTACGGCGAAGACGCCCAGCACATGCGCGCCGCCGGCGCCGGGCTGGCCTGGATGGCGACGCCGTGGCTGCAGCTCGACGTCTCGTTCCTGCGCGGGCTGGACGCAGAGACCGCCGACTGGCAGGGCGGCGTCGGGCTGGCGCTGTACTTCGACTGACGCGGTCCCGGGCGGTGCGCACCGGCGCGCTCAGCGGCGCCTGCGGATCAGGGTCGAGGAGGCCTGCAGAATGGCGCGGGTCAGCAGCGCCATCGAGGCGACCTCGCCCTTCCAGTGCTGCCAGTACAGCGGGATGTCCTCCCAGGCGCGCGCCTTGACGTAGACCAGGCGCCCGCTGTCCAGGTGGCGGCGCACCAGCGGCAGCGGGTTCATGGTCCAGCCCAGGCCGCCGAGATTGGCGTGGACGAAGGCGCGGGTGGAGGGGATCCACCAGGTCGGCGCCTGCAGCGGCTGCTGCGAGCCGGTCAGGCGCTGGGCATAGCGCGCCTGCAGGTCGTCCTTGCGGTTGAACACCAGCACCGGGGCCTGCGCCAGGGCCTGCGCGGTGACGCCCCGGGCGAAGTGGCGCGCATGGAACTCGGGGGTACAGGTGGCGGCGTAGCGCATGCTGCCCAGCGCGTGGATCTGGCAGCCCTGCACCGGCTCGGACAGGGTGGTGACCGCGCCCAGCACCGCACCCTGGCGCAACAGCGCCGCGGTGTGGTCCTGGTCCTCGGTATGCAGGTCCAGCGTGGTGCTGCCGAGCCGGGCGAAGGCCAGCGCGGCTTCGGGGAACCAGGTTTCCATGCTGTCGTGGTTCACCGCCACCGGGATGCTGGCGCGCGGCAGGTCGGCGTCGGACAGGCCGATCCGCTCGAACGCGTCGCGCTCCAGCAGCGCGGTCTGCTCGGCCAGGCGCACCAGCACCTGGCCCTCGGCGGTGGCCTCGGTGGGGGTGGTGCGCCGGACCAGCAGCTTGCCGACGCGTTCCTCCAGCGCCTTGATCCGCTGCGATACCGCCGAGGCGGTGACGTTCAGTGCCAGCGCGGCGCGTTCGAAGCTGCCTTCGCGGATCACCGCGGCCAGGGCGCGGAGTTGGGCATGGTCGATGCGCATGATTAAGTCTGGCTAATGAGGGTTTAAGAAGTTTAGCTCCACTTCTCGATGTTGCACTGCGACAATTGCCGCCATCGACGCACCCCCGGTGCCGTCCCCCCTCTTTGCAGACAGGCAGTTCCCCCATGTTTTCCGTCGTAACCGCCCAGGCCACCAGCGCCGCCTGGCTCAGCGGTGCCGGTACCGGCATCGGTCTTTTCGCCGTGGTCGGCGCGCAGAGCGCGTTCATCCTGCGCCAGGGCATCCTGCGCCAGCACGTGATCCCGGTGATCGCCACCTGCTTCGCCATCGACGCGGCCTTCATCTTCGCCAGCGTAGCCGGGCTGCGCACGCTCACCGACCAGCTGCCGTGGCTGACGACGGTGCTGTTGTGGGGCGGCGTCGCCTTCCTGGTCTGGTATGCGCTGCAGTCGGCGCGGCGGGCCGTGGCCGGCGGTGGCGGCATGCAGCTGGATGACAGCGCCGAATCCTCGCGCCGCGCGGCGATGATGGCCGCGGCCGGATTCTCGGTGATCAACCCGCACTTCTGGCTGGACATGGTGGTGATCGGTTCGATCGCCGACAACTTCGGCCACGCGCGCATGGCGTTCGCCGCCGGCGTGGTCACCGCCAGCGCGTTGTGGCTGACCGCGCAGGGTCTGGGCGCGCGCCTGCTGACGCCGCTGTTCCACAAGCCCGGCACCTGGCGGGTGCTGGACGGCACCATCGCGGTGATCCTGAGCGTGCTGGCGCTGACCCTGGCGCTGCGCGGCGTCGGTTGATGGCCCGGGCGCTGCGCAGGCGCCTCCGCGCGGGCGCCCATCCGGTACCGGCGCGCGCATCCCGTGGTGGCGGCCGCGCATGAGCCAGCCGCGGCCCGCGCTGTGGACACGGGGCTTCGTGTTGGCGTGCATCGCCAACTTCCTGATGGGCATGTCGTTCTACGTGCTGATGCCGACGCTGCCGTTCCATCTCGTGGAGCAGCTGCGGATCGGCGAGGCCACGGTGGGGCTGGTGTTGTCCAGCTACGTGATCGCGGCGCTGCTGGTGCGGCCGTTTTCCGGTTTCATCGTCGATCGCTTCAACGCCAAGCACGCCTACCTGGTGGCGCTGGCGGCCTACGTGCTGTTCACCTCCGGCTACCTGCTGGCGCACACCGTGCTGGTGTTCGTGCTGGTGCGGCTGGGCATCGGCGTGACCTTCGCGGTGATGAGCACCGCGGCCAACACCCAGGCCATCGACATCATCCCCTCGGCGCGCCGCGGCGAGGGCATCGGCCTGTTCGGGCTGATGAGCAGCCTGGCGATGGCGCTGGGCCCGATGGCCGGGCTGTGGCTGATGGACCACCATCCGTTCCAGGTGATCTTCGAGGCGGCGGTGGCCGCCGGCATCGCCGGCCTGCTGGTGGCGTCGCGGGTGCATGCGCCGCGCAAGCGGCGCGACGGCGCCGCCACGGTGTTGTCGCTGGATCGTTTCCTGCTGGTGCGCGGCATCCCGCTGGCGTTGAACCTGGCCGTGATCGGCCTGGGCTACGGCATGCTGCTGGCCTTCGCCGCGCTCCACGGCAAACAGCTGGGCGCCGGCAATACCGGCATCTTCTTCACCCTGATGGCGGTGGGCATGATGGTCTCGCGCGCCTTTTCCGGGCGCCTGATCGATGGCGGCCGGGTGGTGCTGGCGACCAACGGCGGCAGCCTGGCGATCGTCGCCGGGCTGGGATTGATGGCGTACGCGGCTGCGCCGGCGACGTATTACCTGTCCGGACTGCTGGCCGGCTTCGGTTTCGGGGTGGTGTACCCGGCCTACCAGACGATGATGGTCAATCTCGGCGGCCACGCCCGCCGCGGCACTGCGGTGGCCACGTATTTCTGCGCGCTGGACGTGGGCATCGGCGCCGGCATGGTGCTGGCTGGCCTGGTCGCCGCGCGCTTCGGGCTGGGCGCGGCGTTCGCCAGCGGTGCCGGGCTGGCGCTGGTCGCCGGCCTGGTCTATGCGCTGCGGTTGTCCGCGCGCTTCGTGCGCGCGCCGCTGCCGCAGGCCGCTGTCGCCGGCGGCGCACGGGCGGGCGCAAACGACTGACGACCGGCGGCTTGGTCGCCGCCGGCCTGTGGCAGAATCAATCCGCATGCGGCGGCCGTGGATGGCCGCGCCATTACCCCGGGGGAAGCAATGAAGAAGTACCTGCCCGTCATCGCCATGCTGTGCCTGCTGTCGGCCTGCAGCCAGGGGATCAAGGGCGTCTATGCCGATGCGATGGGCGTCACCCGGTACAGCTTCACGCCCGGCGGCACGGTCACCATCGAGGCGATGGGCATCTCGCAGGAAACCACCTACGTGCGCGAGGGCGATACCTTGAAGGTGGCGTTGCCGCAGAAGGGCGCGTCGCTGAATTTCACCATCAACGAAGACGGTTCGCTGGGCGGTCCGCTCGGTATCCGTCTGGAAAAAGCCGACAGGTAACGGGGCGCTGCATGCGGCCTTCAGCTCCTGCCCGACCGGGATGCCAGCAGTGGAGCCGGTGATCGTCTCGGCGCTGCTGGCCGCGCTGCTGGCCGGCGCGGGTGCGGCGTGGTGGTTCGGCCGGCGGCGCGCGGACGCGGCCTGGAGTTTCGTCCCCGAGGCCGCCGATGCCGACCACGCTGCAGCGCCGGCAATGGACCCGGCGCTGCTGCCGCGGATGCGCCAGCGCTTCCTGCGTGCCGCGCTCGGCATCGAAGACGACGCGGCGGAGCTGCCCGATGCGGCCGGGCACCGCCAGATCGGCGATACGGTGATGGCGGTGCTGGAGCGCGCGGACCTGTCGCAACGCTACATCCCGCGGCGTCCACACCTGCTGCCGCAGCTGATCCAGAGCGTCAACGACAGCACCGCCTCGGCGCGTTCCATCGGCCGCATCATCGGCAGCGACCCGCTGCTGACGGTCAACCTGCTGCGCATCGCCAACAGCGCGCTGTACCGCTTCCAGCAGCAGGAAGTGCGCAGCATCGAGCGCGCGGTGACCGTGGTCGGCAACGAAGGCATCCGCCAGATCATCTCCGCGGCGCTGGTGCAGCCGGTGATGAACCCTCCCGACGGCGATGGCGGCCGCTTCTCGCAGCGGGTATGGGATTACACCCTGCGCATGTCGCTGGCCGCGGCCGACCATGCCCGCAGCGTGGAGCGCGAGGACGGTTTCTCCGCGCAGCTGGCCGGCCTGCTGCGCGGGCTGGCGATGGTGATGGTGCTGCGCGCCACCGCCGACGCCTATTCGCACCGGCAGACGCTGGCGCCTTCGCCGGCGCTGCTGCTGTCCCTGCTGGAACGGTGCACCCCGCTGCTGGCGGCGCGGATCGCGCGCGCATGGCAGCTTTCCGCCGATGTCGCCGCGGCGCTGGAGGCTGGCGGGCAGGGCGCGCCGTCGACGCCATTGGCGCGTTCGCTGGAGGTCGGCGAACTGGCCGCGGCGTTGTCGATGCTGTGCCGGGACGGATTGCTGGAGGAAGCGCAGGCACTGGACACGTTGTCCGCCTGCGTTCCCGGTCATGTCGGTGGCTGGCTGTGGAAGCGGGTCAGCCCGGACGCGCCGGGCGAGGGCTGAGCCGCGCATCGTGGCGCGGTGCGATCACAATTGTGATTCCAGCGGCAGCCAGCTGATCACGCGGGCGGTGGCGCGCTGCAGCCAGGTGGTATCCGGTTCGACGACGTACCCGGTTGGCGGCGTCCGCACGTGGTCCAGCCAGCGCAGGTTCCCGGCGCTGTCCAGATAGAGGTAGTAGCTCAGGTCGGGGCCGGACAGGCGCAGGTACTCCTCGCGCAGTTGCGCGGCCAGCACCGGATCGTCGAACAGCACGCCCATTTCGGTGTTCAGGTACGCCGAGCGCGGGTCGAGGTTGAAGGATCCGACGAAGCCGCGCCGGTCGTCGACGACGATGGCTTTGGTGTGCAGGCTGGCGCCGCTGCTGCCGAAGGCCGAACTGCGGCCGCCGCTGCCGCGCGCCTTGAGTTCGTACAGCTGGGCGCCACCGCGCAGCAGCGGCAGCCGGTAGTGCATGTAGCCACTGTGCACCGCGGCCACGTCGTTGGCCGCCAGCGAGTTGGTGACGATGCCCACGTGCACGCCGTTGGCCACCTGCTGCAGCAGCTCGCGGGTGCCGGTGTCGCCGGGGACGAAGTACGGCGAGATCAGCAGGGTCTTGTGCCGCGCCTGGCCCAGCTCCGCGCCCAGGCGCGTCACCAGCCAGTCGCTGCGGTCGTTGTCGCGGTGCTTGAGCGGTGGGTCGGAATGGACCTGGATGCGGTCGCTCCAGTGCAGCGCCAGGCGCCCGCCGACATAGGTGCCGGTGAGCCGCTCGCGCAGCCGTTGCAGGTAGGGGAGCGCCTCGGCCCGGCGTGTATCCAGCTCGGTGCGGGAGACCAACTGGTCGAGCTGGCGCGCCGACGGCGGGGCGAGGGCGGCGATGGGCACGGCGGCGCGGCTGTTCCAGAAGGCGTCGAAGATGGCGCTGGCCTCGCCGGCGGCCGGGCCGGCCAGCAGCAGGTCCAGGTCGCGGAAATTGACGTCCGGGCGCGCGTCGAAGTACTCGGCGCCGATGTTGCGGCCGCCGACGATGGCGACGCGGCCGTCGGCGATCCAGGCCTTGTTGTGCATGCGGTGGTTGATGCTGAAGACCCGCTGCACCATCTCCAGCAGGCGCCACAGGCCCTCGCGGTTGCGGAACGGGTTGTACAGGCGCACTTCGATGCGCGGGTGGGCGTCGAGCGCCAGCAGCTGCGCATCCATCCCCTTTGCGTTCATGTCGTCCAGCAGCAGCCGCACGCGCACCCCGCGCTGGGCCGCCGCGTACACGTCGTTCACCAGCAGGTGGCCGACCATGTCGTCGTGCCACATGTAGTACTGCAGGTCGAGGCTGCGGCCGGCCTGGCGGGTGACCACCGAGCGCGCGGCGAAGGCTTCCAGGCCGTCGACCAGGTAGGCCGCGCCGCTTTGCCCCGGGTGCGCGGCGAGCTGCGCTTCGAGCGCACGGTCCAGCGGGGTCTGCCCGGCCCGCGGCGGCAGTGCGGTGGAGGGCTCGCCGACCGCGCGCGGGGTGAGCCAGTCGCCCAGCAGCAGGCCACTGGCGACCAGCAGCAGGAGCGCGGCGAGGATGCGGGTGCACAGGCGCAGCAGGCGCCTGCCGCGGGACGGGGAAGGTTCCATGCGTGCATCCTAGCGGGGTCCGGGTGATGCCGCCGGGTCGGTCATGACGTTCCGGGGGTGTGGGCGGCGGCCGGTCTGGGGGAGAATCGCGGTTTGTCCTGCCCGAGCCCACCGATGCACAACCGTTCCAGCTCCTTCCGTGCCCCCAGCCTGGTGGTCCAGATCATCATCGGCCTGCTCGCCGGCATCGCGCTGGCGCTGGCCTGGCCGCAGGGCGCGCACGCGGCCGGCCTGCTCGGCACGGTGTTCGTATCGGCATTGAAGGCGGTGGCCCCGGTGCTGGTGCTGGTCCTGGTGACCGCCTCCATCGCCAACCACCAGCAGGGGCAGAAAACCCACATCCGCACCATCCTGCTGCTGTACGTGGCCGGCACCCTGGCCGCGGCGCTGGTGGGCGTGCTGGCCAGTTACCTGTTCCCCAGCACGCTGCTGCTCAAGGCGCCCACCGACGCCGGGCTGAGCGCGCCGGGCGGCATCGGCGAGGTGCTGCGCACGCTGCTGATGCAGGTTGTCGACAACCCGGTCAACGCGCTGGCCCATGCCAACTACATCGGCCTGCTGGCCTGGGCCATCGGACTGGGGCTGGCGCTGCGCCACGCCGGCGCCGGCACGCGCGCGATGGTCGGCGACCTGTCCGCGGCGATCACCTGGATCGTGCGCATGGTGATCCGGCTGGCGCCGCTGGGCGTGTTCGGCATCGTCGCCTCGCTGCTGGCCGAGTCCGGGCTGGGCGCGCTGGCGAACTACCTGCACGTGCTGTGCGTGCTGGTCGGCGCGATGCTGTTCATGGCCTTCGTCGGCAACCCGCTGATCGTGGCGCTGACCACCCGCCGCAACCCGTACCCGCTGGTGCTGCGCTGCCTGCGCGAAAGCGGCATCACCGCGTTCTTCACCCGTTCCTCGGCGGCCAACATCCCGGTCAACCTGGAGCTGTGCCGCAAGCTGGGCCTGCACGAGGAAACCTACTCGGTGGCGATCCCGCTGGGCGCGACCATCAACATGGCCGGCGCGGCGATCACCATCTCGGTGCTGACGCTGGCGGCGGTCAACACGCTCGGCATCGCCGTGGACCTGCCCACCGCGCTGCTGCTGAGCGTGGTGGCGGCGATCGGCGCCTGCGGTGCGTCCGGCGTGCCCGGCGGCTCGCTGCTGCTGATCCCGCTGGCCTGCGGCCTGTTCGGTATTTCCAACGACGTGGCGATGCAGGTGGTGGCGGTGGGCTTCATCGTCGGCGTGGTGCAGGACTCTGCCGAAACCGCGCTCAACTCCTCCACCGACGTGGTGTTCGTGGCCGCCGCCGAACAGGCGCGCGGGCGCGGCTGAGGATGGCCCCGCGCCTGACGCCCGCGGTCCGCATCGGCCTGTCCATCGCCCTGGCCACCGGGCTGTATGGCGTGTCCTTCGGGGCGCTGGCGGTGGCCTCGGGCTTCAGCGTCGGCCAGACCGCGGCACTGAGCCTGCTGATGTTCACCGGCGGCTCGCAGTTCGCCTTCATCGGCGTGATCGGTGCCGGTGGCAGCGGCATGGCCGCATTCGGCGCGGCCACCCTGCTGGGCATCCGCAACGCGGTCTACGGTGCGCAGATCAACCGCATGCTGCGGCCGCGCGGCTGGCTGCGCCCGCTGTCGGCGCAGCTGACCATCGACGAATCGGCGGCCACCGCCGCCGGCCAGGACGCGCCGGCCGAGCAGCGCCGCGGATTCTGGGTGGCCGGGGTGGGCGTGTACCTGTTGTGGAACCTGTTCACCCTGCTCGGGGCATTGCTGGGCGATGCGCTGGGCGACCCGCGCCGCTGGGGACTGGACGGCGCCGCGGTGGCGGCCTTCCTCGGCCTGCTGTGGCCGCGGCTGCGTGCGCGCGAACCGTTGGCCATCGCCGTGACGTGTGCGCTGGTGACGGTGCTGGCGCTGCCCTGGGCGCCGCCGGGCGTGCCGATTCTGCTGGCGGCCGCGGTCGCCGCGCTGTGGGGTTGGTTCGGGTGCGGGCCGGCCGATGAAGGGCTGGAGCCGGACGTGACCCCCGGCCACGACCCGGCGGGCACCCGATGAGCCTGTGGAGCTGGGTGCTGCTGGCCAGCGCGGTGGCCTGGGCGGTCAAGTTCTGCGGCTACCTGGTGCCGGTGCGCTGGATGGAATCGGCGCGCATGACCCGCGTGGCCGGTGCGCTGACCATCGGCCTGCTGGCGTCGCTGACCGCGATGAACGCGGTGTCCGCGGGGCAGGGCGTGGTACTGGACGCACGCCTGGGGGCGCTGGCGGCAGCCGCACTGGCCCTGCTGCTGCGGCTGCCGTTCCTGGGCGTGGTGCTGGCCGGTGCGCTGGCGGCGGCGGTGCTGCGGCTGCTGGCGTAGCTGCCGGGCGCCGTTGCCGGCGGCGGCGTGGCTCAGAAGCGCTGGGCGGAGGCGAGATAACGCCACTGGCCGTCCGGCATCCTGTTCAGGCCGATGCGGCCGATCCGCAGCCGGCGTACCTGGGTGGCGCGCAGCCCGACCGCGGCGCACATGTGCCGCAGCTGGCCCGGCCGCACGTCCTTGATCGCGAAACGCAGGCGCTGTTCGCTCTGCCAGCTGACCTTGCAGGGCGGCAGCGTGCGCCCCTGGTACTCCAGGCCGTGGGTCAGCCTCGGCAGCGCCCAGGGGCTGCCTTCGCCGTCCACGTCCACCATGTATTCCTGTTCCAGCGATGCCCCGGTCTCGAGCAGGTGGCGGCGCACGCGCCAGTCCTGGGTAAGCACCACCAGTCCGCAGGCGTCGTCGTCCAGCGGCATCGGCGTTTCCAGGCGCAGGAAGTGGCGGTGCAGCAGGCGGATGCCGGAGGCGTCGTCGGCGAAACGGGCCTCCTCGCGCAGCAGCGCGGACAGGTCCGCGGCGCTGCAGCCGGCCGGCTTGTTCAGCAGCAGCGTCGCCGGCTCGGCCGGTTCGCTGGCGGCACCGGCGGCGAGGGTGACGGTCTGCCCGGCCACCATCGCCTGCGGTGCTTCCACCACCACCCCGTCGACGCTGACCCAGCCGCCCTCGATGTAGTGCCGGGCCTGGGCGCGGGAGCAGTTCAGCTGCGCGGCGAGGCGCTTGTCGAGGCGGATCGGGGTGGTCATCGGGGGCGGGCAGGTGCGGCGGGCGGCGAGTGTAGCGCCTGCCGGGGAACCTCGTGCTCCAGTGCGGTCAGGTACAGGCGCAGGTCGAACTCCAGCTGGTGGTAGTCCGGCTCCATGTGCAGGCACAGCTGGTAGAAGGCCTTGTTGTGCTCGGCCTCCTTCAGGTGCGCCAGTTCGTGCACCACGATCATGCGCAGGAACGGCGCCGGGGTATCGCGGAACACGCTGGCGATGCGGATCTCGCGGCTGGCCCTGAGCTTGCCGCCATGGTTGCGCGACACGGCCATGTGCAGGCCCAGGGCGTGCTTGAGCACCTGCAGCTTGCCGTCGTACAGCACCTTGCCCAGCGGCACCGACTGGCGCAGGTGGCGTTCCTTCAGCGCCTGCACGTAGTCGTAGAGCTGGCGGTCGCTGCGCACCGCGTGCGGCTGCGGGTAGCGGCGGCGCACGGCCTCGCCCAGGGCACCCTGCGCCAGCAGCTCGCGGGCGCGCTGCTGCGGGTGTTCGGGGTAGCCGGCGAGGTAGTTTAGGGGCTGCATCGGCGGGCGCGGGCGGGTGTGGGCCGGTATCATGCCGCATCGTTCCGATCACGTAGTGCGAAACATGGCAAAGGCGAACCCCCTGCAGGAGCAGCTGCTCAAGGCCGGCCTGGTGAAGAAATCCCAGGTCGCGCAGGTCGCGCGCGAGCAGAACAAGGCGCGGCACGCCAAGGGCGCGCCTGCCGGCCCCAGTGAAAGCCAGCTGGAAGCCGAGCGCGCGCGCGCGGAAAAGGCCGAGCGCGACCGCGTACTGGCCGCCGAGCGCAACATCCAGCGCCGTGCCGAGGAACTGCGGGCGCAGGCGCGGCAGATCATCGCCGACCGCCGGGTGCCGCGCCGCGGCGAACTGGAGTACCGCTTCAGCGACGGCGCGGCGATCCGCACCCTGCTGGTGGACGAGGCGCTGCGCCGGCAACTGGCCGCCGGCACGCTGGTGATCGTGCGCCACGGCGAGGGGTTCGAGCTGGTGCCACGGCTGGCCGCGGAGAAAGTGCGCGAGCGCGATGCCGGCCTGATCGTGCTCGACCACGGCCAGGCCGGGGAAGCGCCGGCGTCCAGCGGCAATGCCGAAGACGACGCCTATTACGCGCAGTTCGTGGTGCCCGACGACCTGGTGTGGTGATGCCGCCGCGGTGCATTGGCCCGGCGTACAGGCGATTGCGCTAGGCTGGAACCGGGTCACTTGGGAGCAGCCAGCCATGGCCACCGGTTGGGCGGGAGACACCGCCGTTCAGGATCAGATCGACGCCACGGTCGAGGACGCGATCAAGCGCGCCCGCAGCCGCCTGCCCAGCGGGCCCGGGCTGGAGCGCTGCGAGGAATGCGATGCGCCGATTCCCGAGGCGCGGCGCAAGGCCATTCCCGGCGTGCGCCTGTGCGTGGCCTGCCAGCAGGCGCTGGACGTGGAGGAATCGGCGCACAGCGGCTACAACCGCCGCGGCAGCAAGGACAGCCAGCTGCGCTGAGGAGCGGGCCGGTAGCGGCCGCGCAGGGGCGCCCGTGCGTACGGCCTGATGCATTGCCGCCGGTGGGGCCTGCAGCGGCGATTGCCCGTTACCGCACCCGCCGCTGCATCGGCACGAAACGCACGCCGCTGGCCGTCTGCGCCGGGCCGCTGCCGATGAAGCCGAACCGGGTGTACACCGGAACCGCGATTTCGGACGAATTGACCGTGTAGGCGCGGTCGCCGTGGAGCCGCAGCGCGTGTTCCCAGAGCTGGCGCGCGATGCCGCGCCGGCGGGCATCGTCGCGGACGAACAGGTGCTGGACATGGCTGCCATCGCGCAGCGCGATCATGCCGCACAACCGGTTGTCCTGCTCGGCCACGTAGTGCGCGAACTGCGGGGAAAGCAACCGCTGCGCAAAGCTCTCCGCGGTGAATGTGGCCAGCAGCGGGTGGGTGCCGGGCGCAGTGCCGGGCCCGGCATCGAGCAGGTGCCGCGCCAGCGGCGTCACCAGGCCGCAGAGCGCGGCCGCATCGCCCGCGTGTCCGCCGCGTACCGTGATCCGAGCTGGCATCGTCCCGTCCCTCGTCGTGCAGGGCCCGAGCATAGCGGTTGCGCCGGATCAGCGCGGTGCGTCGACGGTGCGGAAGCTGGCGGCCCAGCGCCGCATCGCGAACAGCCACCACAGCCAGCCGGCACTGGCGAGCAGCCCGCCCACCAGGCCGATGTGCTGCATGCCCAGGTGCAGGCCGACCTGGCTGCCGATCAGCGCGCCGGCGCCGATGCCGATGTTGAAGATGCCCGAGAACAGCGCCATCGCCACGTCGGTGGCGTCGGCCGCCAGCCGCAATACCTTGGATTGCATCGACAGCGCGAAGCAGATCATCGCCACGCCCCACACCGAGGCCAGCGCGTACAGCATCCAGGCGCCGCCGGTGGCCAGGCGCAGGCCCAGCAGGCACAGCGCCAGGGTGCCGATGGCGGCGAGCAGGAAGCCGCGCGGCCAGCGCATGCCCAGCCGCGAGAACAGCACGCTGCCGAAGAAACCCATGCCGCCGAACAGCAGCAGCACCCAGGTGGTCACGTGCGCATCGAAGCCACCGACCTGCTGCACGAACGGCTCGATGTAGCTGTAGCCGGTGAACTGTGCCGCCACCACCACCATCACCAGCAGGTACAGCGCCAGCAATGCCGGACGCCGCAGCAGCAGCGGCAGGCTGCGCGCCGAGCCGCTGTTCTGGCTGGGCAGCGGCGGCAGCAGCCGTGCCAGCACCCCCATCGCCAGCAGGGCGACGCCGCCGATGGCCAGGAAGGTGACGCGCCAGCCCAGCAGTTCGCCGACCACGCGGCCCAGCGGAATGCCCAGCACCATCGCCACCGAGGTGCCGGTGGCCAGCAGGCCGAGCGCCTGCGGGCGCTTGTCCGCCGGCGCGATGCGCACCGCCAGCGAGGCGGTGATCGCCCAGAACACCGCGTGCGCCAGGGCGATGCCGATGCGGCTGAGCATCAGCACGCCGAAGTTCCAGGCCAGCGCCGACAGCAGGTGGCTGGCGACGAACAGCGTGAATACGCCCAGCAGCAGGCGGCGGCGGTCGATGTCGCGGGTGAGCAGCATGCCCGGCAACGAGGTCAATGCGACCACCCAGGCATAGGCGGTGAGCATCAGCCCGACGTGTTCGATGGGCATGCCGAAACTGCCGCCGATGTCGCTCAGCAGCCCGACCGGCACGAATTCACTGGTGTTGAATACGAACGCGGCGATGGCCAGCGCGACCACCCCCAGCCAGCGCTGGCGGTCGCTGCGGACGGCGGGAACGGGCGAAGCGGTGTCCGCCGCGGGGGCGGGACACGAGGGCGTGGGAGAGCGGGGCATTGCGGAGGGGAGAGCCGATGGGGGACGGCCCCTTGGCGGTGCCGCGGTGGGATTTTCGCACGCACCGGCCACGCACGCGCGGAACGCTGTGGTACGCCCTGGGCGACGGCGACGGTGCCGCGCTCGTCGCCGGCAGGGGTCAGCCGTCGCCCTGGATCACGTGCGCCTGGGCGGCGGTGGCCGGCCAGCGGCGCAGCCCGCGCTGGAAGAACAGGCTGTTGGGGATCTGCATCAGCGTGCCTTCGGCCGGGCCGCCGATTTCCTGCAGCGTGGTGTAGATCAGGTTGATGTCGATCACCTGGCCCTTCAGCCCGGGCTTTTCGCCGTTCTCCAGCAGTTCGATGCGGTCGCCGAGGCGGAACGGCCGGGTGGTGAAGATCAGCAGCGCGCAGAAGATGTTGGACAGCACGCTCCAGGCGGCGAAGAACGCCACCGCGCCGACCGCGGCGAAACCGGTGAACGCGGTCCACAGGATGGTCGGCGATACCCCGAGCTGGTCGAGGATGGCCACCAGCGCGGCGCTGCCGATCACGAAGTTGGACAGCCGCCGGGCCGCGGTTTCCACCTGCGGCGGCAGCGTGTAGTGCATGCCCAGGCGCGCCAGCAGGCGCCGGGTGAGCAGGCGCAGCAGCCATGCCACCAGCAGGATCAGGATGACGACCAGCGCGGTGTCGAGCAGGTTGATCCATCCGTGCATCCATTCGGGCAGGTAGTTTTTCATCGGTCTGTCTCCTTGCGGCGCCGTGCCCGGTCGCGGGCACCTGCGTTGCAACGTTCGGGTAAGCGGTGCGTGGTCATGCCGCCGGTACTGCCGCGCCATGGCCCGGGCATGGGCCGGCGCGGGGCCGCCGTACGTACCGCGCACGCCGGGCGCCAGCGGCCGCGGTGGGCTCGCCGACGGGGCGCGGCGCCGGCGTCGGTGCGGGCAGCGGTGGACAGGGACATGGTTGGCAGGCGGGGGGCGAAGCGGGATTGTCGGCCAGCCGGCGCGGCCTTGTCAGCCCATGCCGGCGTGGCCGCCGCGCCGCCCCGGCGAAAAGATCGCAGGCGGCTTTAAACCTTTCCGCTGGCCGCCGCATCCAACGGATATGCTCGACGCCACCGTGACCGCCACCGCCCCTTTTCCGCAGGCTGCCGACGACGCCGCGCTGGCGCGTGCCGCCGCCGCTGGCGACAGCCATGCCTACGAGCGCATCTACCGCCGCCACGCCCCACGCCTGTACGCGCTGCTGTGGCGACTGTGCGGTGGCAGCGCGGCGCGCGCCGAGGACGCGCTGCAGGAGACCTTCATCCAGGCCTGGCGCAAGTTGCCGCAGTTCCGTTTCGAGAGCGCGCTGGGCACCTGGCTGCACCGCATGGCGGTGAACACGGCGCTGATGGAGCTGCGCGCCAGTGCCGCGTTCGAGGCGCTGGACATCGGCGAGGGCGGCATGCACGTGCTGGCGCAGATGCCGGCGTCCAGCCGCTGCCAGGCCACCGGGCTGGACCTGGAGCGCGCGCTGGAGACCCTGCCGCCGCGCGCCCGTGCGGTGCTGGTACTGCACGACATCGAGGGCTGGAAACACCACGAGATCGCCGAGGAACTGCAGATGGCCGTCGGCAGTTCCAAGGCACAGCTGCATCGCGCGCGCGGATTGTTGCGCGCGCGTCTGGGAGAAACACCATGAACGAACACGATTCCGACCACGACCACGACCACGACCACGACGACCTGGCCGCGCGCTTGCGCCAGCTTCCTTCCGAGCGGGTGCCGCCGGCCGCGGCCTGGCAGCGCATCGCCACGCAGCTGCACGAGGCGCCGCGCGAGCGGCCCTCCATCGCCACGCCGCCCCGGCGCCGCCGGCGCTGGCCGTCCGTCGCCGCGGCCGCGGCGGTTGCCGCGCTGGCGCTGCTCGGTGCCGGCCGCTGGTGGGCCGTGCAGCCACCGCAGGCGCAGGCCACGCAGATTTCGCCGCTGGAGGCGCAGGCCGATGCCCTGGCCGCCAGCTACCGCCAGGCGCTGGCGGCGATTCCGCAGGACAGCGTGCCCGCCGAACTCGCCCCGGCGCTGCGCGAACTCGATGCCAGTGCAGGCAGCATCCGCTCGGCGATCGCGCAGAGCCCCGATGCCGGCTTCCTGCTCGGCCAACTGCGGCGCACCTACGCGCTGCGCCTGGAACTTACCCGGCAGGGCCTGGATGCCGCCGGTCTTCCCACCTGAAGGAGAATCCCCATGAATGTTTCCCTGCGACACCTGCTCGCTGCCGTCGCGCTGCTGGCCCCCTTGGCCCCGGCCCTGGCGCAGACGCCGGTCAATGAACGCCACGCGCTGTCCAGCGGCGGGCGGGTGGAGATCAGCAACATCGCCGGCTCGGTGAGCGTGCGCGGCTGGGACCGCAACGAGGTGCAGCTGACCGGTACCCTCGGCGAAGGCCAGCGGCTGGAGGTACAGAACAGCGCCAACCGGGTGCAGCTGAAGGTGGTGTACCCGCGCAACAGTCGTGGCAGCCGCGGTGCGGTGCTGGAACTGCGGGTTCCGCGCGGCAGCGAACTGCAGGCCGGCACCGTCAGCGCGGCGCTGGACGTGGCCGATGTCGACCTGCGGCGCCTGCAGGCCAACACCGTCAGTGGCGGCATCACCGCGCGCGGGCAGGCCGGGCAGACCAGCCTCAATACCGTCAGCGGCACGATCCGCTCGCAACTGCGTACCCCGCGGTTGGAACTGCGCACGGTCAGCGGCGCGATCAATGCCGCCGGCAGCAGCGGCGGCGAGGTGGCGGCCAACTCGGTATCCGGGTCGGTCGACCTGGACCTGTCGGCGGTGCAGCGGCTCGACGTGGAAACCGTCTCCGGCGGCCTCGGCGTGCGCAGCGCCGGGCTGCAGCCGGGCGGGCGCATCAGCCTGCAGACGGTCAGCGCACCGATCTCGCTGGCGCTCCCGGCGCGCACCTCCGCGCAGCTGAAGGTCAGCAGTTTCAGCGGCTCCATCCGCTCGGACGTAGGCCAGGTCGAACGCCCGCGCTACGGGCCGGGCAGCAGCCTGGACGCGCGCATCGGCGGCGGCGATGGCGATATTTCCATCACCTCGCATTCGGGCAATGTGCGGGTGGACCTCGGCGCGCGCTGAGCGTCCCCGGCGCGTCCGCCCCGGTGCGCCGGGGCGGGCGGCTACAATAGCGGGCTCGCAACGTCATCGTCTGGAGTCGCCATGCCCGTTTCTTCCTGCCCGCAGTGCTCGTCGCAGAACGTCTACCCCGACGGCGCGCTGTGGATCTGCGCCGATTGCGGCCACGAATGGACCCCGGGCGAGGCCGGCGAATCGGCGCTGGTGGTGCGCGACAGCAACGGCAACGTGCTGGTTGCCGGCGACACGGTCACCGTCATCAAGGACCTGAAGGTCAAGGGGTCGTCGATCCCGCTCAAACAGGGCACGGTGATCCGCAACATCCGCCTGGTCGAGGACGATGCCGAACACATCGAAGGCAACTCGGACAAGATCAAGGGCCTGGTGCTCAAGACCTGCTTCCTGCGCAAGGCCTGAACCCCGGCGTGGCGGGCGCCGGGCGCGTCAATGCCCGGCGTGGCGGGCGCTGAGCCTGCGCAGCGTATCCAGCTTGGCCTGGTAGATCGCGCGCTGGCTGTCGCTGCCGCCGAGCGCGCGGGCCCGTTCCAGTTCGCGCAGTGCGCGGCGGTTGTCGCCGCTGAGCGAGTAGGCCCGCGCCAGGCCGAAGTGGAACTGGTGGGCGCTGGCGTACAGCCGCACCGCATGCCGGTAGTAGTGGATGGCGGCGGGATAGTCGGCGCGTCGCTCGGCGTCCACGCCCTGCATGAACTGGTAGAACGGGTCATGCTGGTACTCGCGCCGCAGCCGCGCGTCCAGCCGCGCCGCGCGCTGCGTGTCGCCGATGCGCAGGTACAGCGCGCTGGCATTGGACAGCGCGGAGGGCAGGTCCGGGGCGATGGCCAGGGCCTTGTCGAATGCGGCAAGCGCTGCCGTGGTATCGCCCAGGCGGGTCTCCAGAACGCCCAGGTTGTTCCATGCCGGTGCGAAGCGTCCCTCCTGCTCCAGCGCCATGCGGAAATGCGCGCGGGCCGCCGCGGCCTGGCCGGCAGCCAGCAACTCGGCGCCGCGGTTGTTGTAGAAATGGGCCAGCGCGCGCCGATCGGAAACCGGGCGCGGCCCACGGCGGTCGTACAGCACGTTCTGGTCCAGATCCAGGGTGGCGCTGCGGCCGTTGACGCGCAGTCCGACATTGACGTGCCCGGCGTTGTAGACCACGCCCTGTTCCTGGTACCAGGTGACGACCCGCCCGACTTCCTGGACTTCGGCGTCGATGCCCGCTTCGCGCGCCAGGGCGACGAACAGCAGGGTGAACGACAGGCAGTTGGCGCGGCGCTGGGACCAGGCTTCGGCGACGGTCAGGGTCGCGGCGGTGTCGTACCGCAGTGCCGGATCCAGGCTGGCGTTCGCATCCGCAGCGCGTGGCTGGAAAACCAGCTCGACCAGCCGATGCAGGCGCTGCTCCGGGGAGAGGGAGGGGGTGATGACCTCTTCGCGTACCCGCTGTTTCAGCGCGGGGGGAATCGCCATGATCTGTTCGGGCGTCGGTGGCGTGACCGGCGCTTCCGGTGGGGCGAGGGTGATGGCGGCGAGCAGGGCAAAGGCGTTCCAAGCGATCATGGCGACCACCGGTGAGGTGCTGCGGCGCTGCCAGTGTATGCCTGTCCGGGGGCGCCGGCACGGCCGCCGCGCAATCCACAGGCGGTGTGGACCGGCCGCTGGCAAAGGTGTGGATAAGTCGCCGCACCCCTTGCACCAGCGGCGTTGCGCGGGGCTGGTCATATTTTCGCCATGCGTACCGCGGGCGCCGGCAACGGGCGGCCCGGCGTACCGCAGGGTCTGCTAGTATCCGCGCCCCAGACGAGGCCGGCCGCCGCACGCCGGCGTGCTCCCGCCGGCCGGCGTTTCCATTCGACCATGACGAAGTTCATTCCCTCCGCCGAGGCGCAACTGTCGCTGGGTCTCGGCAGCGACATTCCCACCGAGCGCCTGTTCTTCGCGGTGATGCCCGATCCGGCCACGGCCTGGCGTATCGCCGAACTGGCCGAGGGACTGCGTGCCGAACATGGCCTGGACGGGCGTCCGCTGGCGCGCGAACGCCTGCATGTCACCCTGCATCACCTGGGCGATTACGCCGGCCTGCCACCGAGCCTGCTGGCGAAGGTGCAGCAGGCCGCGGCGCGGGTGCGCATGCCGGAATTCGAAGTGTGTTTCGATGAAGTCGGCAGCTTCGCCGGCGGCCGCCAGCATCCGTTCGTGCTGCGCAGCGAGCATGGCGCCGACCTGCTGCAGGGCCTGCACCAGGAGCTCGCGCGCTGTCTGCAGGCCATCGGCAGCCGCCCGGATCCGGGGTTCACGCCGCACCTGACCCTGCTCTACGACAAGCGACGCCTGCCGGTACAGCCGGTGCAGCCGATGCGCTGGCTGGTGCGCGAGTTCGTGCTGATCCGCAGCTACCTGGGTCAGACCCGCTACCAGATGGAAGGGCGCTGGAGCCTGGGCTGACCCGCACCGCCGGGCGGACCGGCTGCGCAGCGATCAAGCCGGCCGCGACCGACGTCGCTGCCACCGCGGCCGATGCCTAGAATGGCGCATGGACCTGATCCCGATGCCCCTGCCGGCAGACCAGTTGGCCGAGATCGAAGCGGCGCACGCGCAGCCGCCGCGCGCGTACCACAATTTCGGCCATGTGCAGGCGCTTCTGCAGCACCACCGCGACGTCGCCGCCGGCCCGGGATGGCGGCAGCCGCGCGAGGTGGCGCTTGCGATGCTGTACCACGACGCGGTGTACGAGGCCGGGCGCGGCGACAACGAAGCGCGCTCGGCGGTGATGGCGCGGGCGGCGATCGCACGCTGGCTGCCCGATGTCGGCGTGGATGCGGAGCGGGTGGCGGCATTGATCGAGCTCACCGCGCGCCACGGTCGCCTGCGCGGCGATGAACTGGACGCGGACGCGGCGCTGTTCCTGGATGCCGACATGGCCATCCTCGGCGCGCCCGCGGCGGTGTTCGACGCCTACGACCGTGGCATCGCCGAGGAGTATCGCGGCAAGGTGCCGGGCTTGCTGTTCCGGCTCAACCGCCGGCAGTTCCTGAAAGGGGTGCTGGCGCAGCCGCGCATCTTCTTCAGCGATTTCTTCCATGAACGGTATGACGCGCAGGCGCGGGCGAATCTGCGGCGGTTGACGGGCTGAGGCCTGCTTTGGCTTTGGCTGTTGCTCTTTTAGCTTTTGACTTTCCGGGTCCCCTTCCGTAGCGACGCAGCCGGTGGGAATAACCCGAAGGGCGACCTGCAGGGATGTGGCGTAGAAGAATCCCGCCGGCGGAGTGGATCCGGCGCGCGTAGCGCGTCGGCAGTGGCGTGTTGACCAGCCATTCGGCTGTTGAAAAGCGCCTCTTTGGGCCACGTTTCTTTGCACGAGCAAAGAAAGGTGGTTCGCTCCTCGAAGGGGAGCGAAAGCCTTTGATCCTGCTTTTGTCGGCCTCGATTCCTTGAGGTTCAGAAGCAAGAGGAGGTGCAGGAGGAGAACCTGCTAGCCAAAAACGGACAAGGCCATGGGAAAGGCTTGAAAGCAGAGCTTTCACCCCTGCTTCGCAGGAGCGAGTTACTTCTCTTTGCTCGTGCAAAGAGAAGTAACCAAGAGAAAGCACGCCCCTGCCTACGCGCCCACGGCACTGCGTGCCGCGGGTCCACTCCGCCAGCGGGATTTTTCTACGCGACATCCCTGTCGCGTAGAAAAACGGCGTGCATCCCTGCACGCCGCCCTTTGGGTTTTTCCCGCCGGCTGCGTCGCTGCGGAAGGGGACCCGGAAGGAAAAAGCCAAGAGCCAAGAGCCAAGAGCCAAGAGCAGAGCAAAATCACGGCAACAGCAACAGCAACAGCAACAGCAACAGCAACAGCAACAGCATGTTGAGGTTGAGGCTGCCTGGCGGCCCCATGGCCTAGAATTGCTCCATCCTGTTTTAACGACGGCCACACCGGCCGAAGCGATGAACCCGATTCCCACCCCCGACCCGGACCCGCGGCCCATGCCGCCGGAGGAGCCGGGCCCCAACGAATGCTGTGGCAGTGGGTGCCCGCTGTGCGTGCTGGACCTGTACGCCGACGAGCTGGCGCGCTACCGGCAGGCACTGGCGGCATGGAAACTGCGCCATCCGGACGCGGGCGACTGACGCCGCGTTTTCCACGCTATGCCCGCCTGGGCTGGCGTAGGCTTGGCATCTCCCCGGTCAAGGAAGCTCTCATGGCACATGCGTCGCTGGCTCTGGTGGTGGTGATGGCGTCGAGCCTGCTGGCCGCGCCGGCGCTGGCGGTGGAGCCGGTCAGTCACGGTCGGTTCGAACAGGTGCCGGTGCTGCTGCCCGACGGCCCGGTGCAGCGGGTGGTGGTGTGGTTCGCGGGGCAGGGCGACGCCCCGCGCCGGCAGGCGCGGCTGCAGGCGCTGCGCCGCGACGGTGCGATGGTGGTGGACGTCGATACCCGTCACCTGGCCGGGGTATTGGCCAAGGAGGGCGGCAGCTGCGGCTTCTCCGCCGGCGACGTGGAGAACTTCTCGCGCTATGTGCAGGCCTACCTGCGCGTGCCGACCTACCACCTGCCGATCCTTGGCGGCGATGGCGCCGGGGCGGCGTTGGCCTATGCGGTGTCGGCGCAGTCCGGCCCGGACGTGTTCGCCGGTCTGCTCACCGAGGACTTCTGCCCGCGCCTGGACGATGCGCGGATGATCTGCGGCGACGGTATCCACGGCGGCACGCTGCTGCCGGTGGCGCTGGGCTTCCCGTGGCTGGATGCCGCGCCGGGGCGTGCCCCGCGCTGTCCGGCGGGCGAGGTCGAGGCCTTCGCGCGGGCGGTGACGCTGGCGCGGCGCTTCCAGCGCACTGCCGCCGGCAGCGCGCTGCCGGGCGAGGTCGCCGCGGCGCGGGTACTGGGCGCGCAGCGCGGGGTGAGCCTGCCGCCGGTGCCGCACGAGCTGGACGGCCTGCCGCTGGTGGAAGTGCCGGCTGCCGGCAATGGCGACACCTTCGCGGTGTTCGTTTCCGGCGATGGCGGCTGGGCCGGGCTGGACAAGGAGGTCGCCGGCGCGCTGGCCCAGGCCGGCATCCCGGTGGTGGGCGTGGATTCGCTGCGCTATTTCTGGAGTGCGCGCACGCCGGCCGGTTTCGCCGCCGACCTGGACCGCATCGCCCGCCACTACGCGCGGCAGTGGCAGCGCCCGAAGCTGGTGCTGCTCGGCTTCTCGCAGGGTGCCGACGTGCTGCCGGCGGCGATCAACCGGTTGTCGGCCGATACCGCCTCGATGCTGGCGATGACCGCGTTGCTGTCGGTGGGCACGCACGCCGACTACGAGTTCCACGTCAGCAACTGGCTGGGCGGCGATGGCGACGGCTTGCCGATCGCCCCGGAGATGCGCCGGCTGCCGGCGGCGCGCACGGTCTGCGTGTACGGCCAGGACGACGACGATGCGCTGTGCCCGCGGTTGCCGGCCGGTTCGGCGCAGGTCGTGCGCATGCCCGGCGACCATCATTTCCAGGGCGACTATGCCGGGCTGGCGCGGGTGATCCTGCAGCGGCTGCGCGGGCTCAGTTCGACTGCCGGCGCGGATCCAGCGAAATGAGCCGGGTCACGTCCAGCAGCGCGGCGGGCAGGTGCATGCCGCCCGGCGCGGCGAGGTAGCGCGGGCGCCACTCCGGCGCGAACTTGGACTTGAAACGGCGCAGGCCGCCAAAACCGTAGAAGCGCTCGCCGTGCCGCGCGACCAGGTTGGCGAAGCGGTTCCAGCGCCCGGCCAGGCGGTGTTCGGCCAGCCCCGTCAGCGGTGCCATGCCCAGCGAGAAGCGGGTATGGCCGTTGGCCGCGCCCCACAGGAACAGTTCGATGAACAGGAAGTCCATGGTGCCCTTGGGGGCATCGGCGCAGTGCCGCATCAGGTCCACCGACAATTCCTGCGCGAGGGGTGCCTGCCACAGGTTGGCGAACGCCACGATCCGGCCCCCGGCTTCGACCAGGGCCATCGGGAAGCGGCACAGGTAGGCAGGATCGAAGCTGCCCAGCGAGAAGCCCTTCTCGTCGCCGGCCTTCTCCTCCAGCCAGGCGTCGGAGATCGCCTCCAGCGCCGGCAGCAGCGGCGCGACATCCTCGGCTGGCACCACGCGGAAGCCGAGGCCGCTGCGCCTGCCCTTGTTCCAGGCCTGGCGCAGCTCCGCGCGCGCGCTGCCTTCCAGGCTGAAGCCGTCCAGCGACACCATCGCCTCCTCGCCGAGCTTGACCAGGGTCAGGCCCAGGTCGAGATAGGTCTGCCAGTGCTGGTCGCCGGTCTGGTAGAACACCGGGCGCAGACCGAGGCGGTCGGCCTCCTCGCGGAACTTCCAGATCAACGTGCGCGCCGTGTCCGGCGGGCCGACCGGGTCGCCCATCGATACCAGCGAACCGCCGTAGCGCTGCATCATCACGAAGCCGTTGCCGTCTTCGCTGCGCAGGATCGCCTTGTCGCCGGTCATTGCCAGGCAGGCCTGGGTGTCGTGTGCGCGTGCCAGCAGCGGCCGCAGCTGTTCGAGCAGCGCGGCATCGGGAAGCGGCAACGGCGCGCGCGTGCTGTGCAGCAGCCGCGCCAGCCCGAACACGATCACCACGATGCTGACCAGCAGCAGCGCGCGCAGCGCGCGCGGGGCATTGCCGGAGGTGGCGAACTGCCACCACAGCTCGTTCTGGTACTCGACATGGCTGTAGACGAAGAACAGCAGCCACACCGTGGCCACCAGCACCAGCGCCACGTTGCGCAGCCAGGGCCAGGACCACGCCTCGTCGAGCAGCGCGCCCTGCCGGTAGAACTCGCGCCGCGCCGCCCACAGCGCCGCCGCCACCAGCGGCAGGGTCAGCGCCACCAGCGCATGGCCACCGCGCAGCCAGGCCGGGATCGGCAGCACCACGCTCAGCGCCAGCGCGATCAGCCATGCCGCATGGCTGCGCCGCTGCAGGCCCTGGCCGATCAGCAACAGCAGCACGCCGCCCAGGCTGCCCAGCAGGTGCGAGGTCTCCACGATCGGCAGCGGCGCATGCAGCGCGCGATGCCGCGGCGCCGGCAGGGTGCCGTCGATCACCAGCAGCGCGCCGACCGCGAACACCGCCAGCGCGATGACCTGCGGCAGCCACGGGCGCAGAACGTTCCAGGCGGTGCTGGCGCCGCTGCGCAGCGGCCGGCGGATGGCGGCCAGCCCAGCCAGCAGGGTGGAGAGGAACAGCGGCACCAGGTAATAGGTGACGCGGTAGGCCACCGCCGCGGCGAGGATGGCCGCCGGCGCCACCTGCGGCAGCAGTTTGAGCAGGCTCCATTCGAACACCCCCAGTCCGGCCGGCACCGTGGAGACCAGCCCGGCCACCACCGCCACCAGGTACAGCCCGACGAAGCCGATGTAGCCCACGCCATCCTGCGCCGGCAGCAGCACGTAGAACGCGGCCGACGCCAGCCCCAGCTCCACCAGGCTCAGCGCGGTGACTTCCAGCACCGTGCGCCGGTCCGGTATCCACACCCGGTGCCGGCGCCAGCCGATGCTGCGGCCGCCGGCGCCGACCAGCAGCCACATCGCACCGAAGCCCAGCAGCAGGGCGATGCCCAGCATGCGCACCCAGGGCGCGGCCAGCGGCAGCGCCAACGCCGCCGCACCTGGCTCCAGCCATAGCGCCAGGCCCAGCAGGACCCAGGCACCGAACACGAAACCCAGCGTGCTCATCAGCACCACCTGGCCGATCTCGGCCAGTCCGAGCCCGGCGTTGCCATAGCTGCGCACGCGGATCGCGCCGCCGGTGAGCGCGGCGAAGCCCAGCGTCTGTCCGGCGGCATGGGCGAGGAAGGCGGTGATCGCCACCCGGCCCGCCGGCAGGCGCCGGTTGGCGCGGCGCAGCCCGATCGCGTCGAACCCGATCAGGCAGCCATAACTGGCCATGCCCAGCAGCAGCGCCAGCGCCAGCTGCGACCATGACAGTGCATGCATGGCGGTGCGGATCTGGCGGTAGCCGTGTTCGCTGAACTCGCCGGCCAGTGCGTGCAGGGCCATGCCCATGATCGCCAGGGTGATGGCGACGGCGGCGAACCGGCGCCAGCCGGCGGTTGCGGGAGCGGGGGAGACGGCAGGGTCGGCCATGCGGGGCGGGGGAACAGGGCGCCATGCAGGCGCGGGAATGCAGAGACTATCGGCATGGCGTGACGATGCTGGCAAGCGGGCGCGCGGCCTTCAGCCGGCGGACGGGTGGGGCACGCGGCTAAGCTGGCGCCCTGCCCATTCGCAAGGAACCTGCCCTGGCCGTTTCCCGCCACCGCCCGTGTCGTGAGCGTGCGCACCGGGCCGCCCCGCCGGTGCTGGCCGCGCTGCTGCTGTTCGCCGCTACCGCCGCCTGGCTGCAGTTCGCGCGCACCGACCTGGACTGGACGCGCGCCACGCTCAGCCAGTACCTGCACGGCCCGCACGGGTTGTGGCTGCGCAGCGCCTACTGCGTGCTGGCAGCGGCGATCGTGGCGCTGGCCATCGCGCTGTACGCGCAGGCGCATGGCGCAGCACGGCGCGGCCTGCCGCTGGCCCTGTTCTGCGCCGCCGGCATCGGCCTGGCCACGGTGGCCGTGGGCGACAGCTGGCTGCCGCAGCGCGCACCGGCGCTGGCGCCGCTGGTGCATGCGCTGGCTGCGCAGACCGCATTCCTCTGCGTCACCACCGCGATGCTGCTGCAGGCCTGGTGCTTCGGCCGCGACCGCCGATGGCGCGGCGTCCACCGGCTTGCGTGGTGGTGGGCGTGGCTGGCGTTCGCCGGCCTGTGGCTGCACGTGCTGTGGCGCGACACGCCGCGCGGGCTGGGACAGAAGGCGGTGATCGCGCTGGTGGTCGGATGGCTGGCGCTGGCCGCCCTGCAGTTGTGGCGGCAACCGCGACGTCACCGCTGAAACCATCGGTTGCGGGCACAATGGGCCTACATCCACCCACGGGAAAACCCATGATCGAGCGTTTCGATACCGGTCCGCGCATGTCGGAAATGACCATCTACCACGGCGTGGCGTACCTGGCCGGGCAGGTGCCCGAAGACACCAGCGCCGACATCGTCGGCCAGACCGAGCAGGTGCTGCAGGCCATCGACGACCTGCTGCGGCTGGCACCGACCGACAAGCGCCACATCCTGCGCGCGGAGATCTTCCTGGCCGACATGGCCGATTTCGCGGGCATGAACCAGGCCTGGGACAAGTGGGTGCCGGAAGGCGCGACGCCGGCGCGCGCCACGGTGCAGGCCAAGCTCGCCAACCCGGCGTGGAAGATCGAGATCGTGGTCACCGCGGCCGTGCCGTAAGCGCGGCGGGTGCCGTTCCCGGGTCGTCGATCCGGGAACGGGGCAGCGCCCATCGCCTGGCATCGCCGCGCATGCGTCGCTGCCGTCAGCCCAGCGCGCCCCGCCGTCCGGCGAGCGCCAGCGTCCACGCCAGCGGCCCCCCCCCCCCCGCGTGGCCGGCATGGATGGAGCGCGAGGGCCAGCACCCGTCCGGCAGCGATCCGCGCGCCGAGCCAGATTGGCCCCAGCACCCAGCCCTGCGCGCATACGCACAGGCCGGCGCCCACGGCCGGCATCGCCCAGCCGACGCCACAGCCGCCTGCGCGCCGGGCTCGCGGCAGCCTTGCCGTATAGGTCCTGCTGGTGTTTTTCCATCGCCAGCGACAGCGTGGCGAATGCCGGGAACGACAGGCCGAGGGCCTGGACCATCATGCGCTGGCCTCTGCGCCGGCGTTGTGTCGCCGGCGTTTCCTTCCCGCCGCGCTGGGCGGTGGTTGCCCGTGCCGCATGCGCCAGGCGCAGCAGGTCGGCGATGGCCGGCAGCGCGGGCCATGGGCACGGAAGCAGGCGTGGGGACTGCTTCGGGGGTTCCGGGTGGCCCGCCAGGAGGCGGGGGATCGCCCACGGCAGCGCGCCACGCCCTGCGTTGACCGCGTGCGGCACGTCGGCTCTCGCGACGTCGGCCCGCATGCACGCCACGATGCACCGGGCGCCGTATCGCATCGGCTTGACTCGGGGGTATACGGGACGGACGGCGAGGGATGCGATGCATCGCACCGCGCAGGGCGCACTGCCTGCTTATCAACGGCCGCCATTTTCAATTGAGCGGGCAGGAGATCGCGCGATGCGGGGCGTGCCCGGCGCATCGCGGCGCCGGCCGGGATCAGAAGCGCAGCCAGACGGTCAGCGCATGCAGCAGCAGGCCGATCAGGCCGCCGACCAGGGTGCCGTTGAAGCGGATGTACTGCAGGTCGCGACCCACGCTGAGTTCCAGCTGCTCGACCAGCTTGCGCTCGTCCCAGGCCTTGAGCGTCTGCGCGATATGCGTGGTCACGCCGCTGCGCAGGCGCGTGGTGAGCCGTTCGGCACCGGCCAGCATGTGCTGGTTGAGCGCATCGCGCAGCGCCGGGTCGCGGCCGATGGTGGCACCGAGCTTGCCGAGGTTGCGTTCCAGGTGCGCGGCCAGCACCGACTCCTCGCGCGACAGGTCGTCGCGCAACTGCTGGTGGATGCGCTGCCACAGGCCCTGCACGTAGTCCTGCACGGCCGGGTGGTCGATCACCTGCTGCTTGAGCGCGTCCACCCGCGCGGCCAGTGCGGGATCGTCGCGCAGCCGCTGCAGGTAGCCGCCCAGCCAGCGTGCGTAGTCCTGGCGCAGCGGATGCCCGGGTTCGGACAGGATCGCCTGCAGTTCGTCCAGCCCGGCGCGGGCCATGCGCTCGGCGAGCGAATCGCCGATCTCGTCGATCGGTTTGACCCAGTCCACGGTGCTGGCCAGCTTCGGCCATTCCTTGCGGATGTAGCGCACGATCAGCGCCGAGGCGCGCTGGCGCACGGTGTCGCTGTCGAGCCAGCCGGCGATACGGGTCAGGCCCTCGTCCAGCACCCGCTGGTGGCGGTCGTCGGCGGTCAGCAGGCCGAGCAGATCGCCGGCGGTGGCCGCGGCGTTCCATTGCCGCAGCTGTTCGACCACGAAGCCCTGGATGGCCCGGCGCACGGCCGATTCATCCAGCAGGTCCAGCGCCTGCAGTGCCCAGCCGCGTGCCATGCCGGACAGCATCCGCGCCTGCTGCGGCTGCGCCAGCCAGTGGCCCAGGCGCGTGGCCGGGTCGAAGACCTTCAGCTTGGCCAGCAACGCCTCCGGCTCGAGGAAGTGGTCGCGCACGAACAGCGCCAGGCTGTCGGCGATGCGCGCCTTGCTGCGCGGGATGATGGCGGTATGCGGGATGGGCAGGTTCAACGGGCGGCGGAACAGCGCCACCACCGCGAACCAGTCGGCCAATGCGCCGACCATGGCCGCCTCGCAGAACGCGCCGACCCATGCCCAGGCGCCGTGCCCGCCATTGAGGTGGCTGAGGACGAAGCCGGCCAGCATCGCCAGCAGCATCGCCAGCGCGTACAGCTTGAGCCGGCGCAGCTGGGCGCGGCGCGGATCGGCCGGCGCCACGCTCAATCCTTGTCGCCCGCGCTGCGGCGGAAGCAGTGCGGTCCGGCCGGATGCGCCCATTGCCCGGCCTGCGGCAGGCGCCAGCGCGCGCGGCGCTGGCCGCTGTCGGTGGCGAAGTCCGCGCACAGTTCGTAGTGGCTGTCGTCGATGCGGCGGTAGCGGTAATCCGCGCCGCCGGCCGGATCGCGCCGCGGCAGGTTGACGCCCGGCTGCGCGGCCAGCGCGTCCATGTCGGGCGGCAGCGCGTCGTGCTCGCCGCGCCATACGGCAATGGCCGACTCCAGGGCCTGCAGGTCGCCGATGCGGGCTTCGTCCAGCCGCAGCTGCCGCTGCTGCATCGGCGAGTCCATGGTCCATACGCCGGCAGCGACCGCCAGCACCGTGGCGACGCCGGTCGCCCACAGCACGCCGCGACCGGAGCCGGCGTGGCCGCCGTCGGCGACTTCCTCGCGGCGCAGGTCCCGCAGGTAGTGGCCGAACACGGTGCCGGCGATCGCCGCCACCACCGCGACCTTGAGCACGAAGCGCAGGCTCAGTTCGCCGCCGAGCAGGTTGAACACCAGCGTGGTCAGGTCGCCGATGAGCACGCTGGCGGCGACGAACAGGGTCAGGTAGGTCAGCCAGCGGCGGACCGGCGACAGGCGCTTGATCGGATTGCGCGCCACGTCGTGGGCAAGGTGGCGGGCAAGGAAGGCGAACACCGGGAACGCGATGACCAGCGCCGAGATCGACCAGCGGATCGAACCGGTCAGCCGCGCCACCCGCCACTGCGCGTCGGCCGGGTCGGGCAGGGCGTGCTCGAGCAGGGCGAACACCAGGCTGCCCAGGTTCCAGGCGAAGAAGTACAGGGTGCTGAACAGCACCAGGTAGAGGAAGGCTTCGCGCGCCGACAGCGAGGCGCGCGGGCGCGGCACCGGCAGCGCGAAACCCACTTCGGCCCAGCCCTCCAGCACGCCGCGTATCTGCTCGGCGCTCCAGCCGGCGGCCAGCAGGGCCTGGCGCACCTGCTCGCGGTCGTGGCCGCGCATCAGCGCGTCGCGGACGAACTGCTCCAGTTCAGGGGATGCCGAGGCCATGGCCGACTCCTGTGGGGACAGGCGCATGGTGACCGCGTCGCCGGCCGTCTTGCAATTCCACGGCGGGCCGCCGGCGCCCTGGCGGAAGCGCGCCGGGTGTCACCGCGCGCGCGCTCAGGCCTCGGTGGCTTCCGCCGTGGCGGTGCTGGCCAGGCGCGCGCGCAGCGCTTCCAGCTCCATGCGCAAGGCCTGGTTTTCCGCGGTCAGCGAGGCCACGCGCTGGCGCAGGGCGTCCACTTCGGCCGCGTCGCCGTCGGCCTGCGCGGGCATGGCCGGCGGCGTCTGCGCGGTATCCGGCTCGGCCGCCGCCCTGGGCTTGCGACGCGATTCGCGCACGCGCCGGGCGGCTTCTTTCAGCTGGTCCTTGCCGCCCTGGGCGGCCGCGCGCTGTTCCGCTTCCGGCAGGCTGGCGACCACCGCCGCGGCGCTGAGCGAGATCTCGCCGGCCTTGACCGCTTCGATCACCTCCTGCGCGGCCTGCGCGCTGATCTTCTCGATCAGCGTCACCTGGCTGGCACTGAGCTTGGCTTCGCGGGCGATTTCGGCCTTAGACAGTTTCGGCGCCGGCTCCCATGGCGGCAGGTCGGCATCGGCCGGACCGTCGGCGGCCGCCAGCGGCGCCTCGCCCTCGCTCTCCCGGCGCAGCTGTTCCTGCTCGGCGCGGTGCCGGGCCTCGACGATCGCGCGCTTGCGCAGGGCCAGCACGCCGCGCTGGAAGTCGGACACGCTGCGCCGGCCCAGGTGCTGCTCGATCATCCACAGGTGCACGTCCTGCATCGACTGGAAGCGTGTGTTCTGCACCGTCTGGAACGGGATGCCGTGCTTGCGGCAGATGCCGTAGCGGTTGTGGCCGTCGACCAGCACGTCGCCCCACAGCACCAGCGCGTCGCGGCACCCCTCGGCCAGCAGGCTGCGCTCCAGCGCGTCGTGCTCGTCCGGGGTCAGCGGATCGATGTAGGCCTTGAGTTCTTCGTTGACGATGATGTCCATGCGCATGCCGGTGAAACGAGGGGGGCGGCATTGTAAGTGAGGCCGGGGACGGCACGGCCGCGGTGCTTGCCGGCCTGCGGGAAGTCGATCATGCTCGCCTGCCGCGACTGCACGAGGCGGTCATGCTCCTCATCGCCGATATCGCGACCGCCGTGGTCGCGCTGATCCATGCCTGGATCCTCGTCCTGGAGATGTTCCTGTGGACGAGGCCGGCAGGGCGCAGGGCCTTTGGCCTGACCCGGGAGTTCGCCGAGCAGACCCGGGTGCTGGCGGCGAACCAGGGGCTCTACAACGGCTTCCTGGCCGCCGGCCTGGTCTACGCCCTGCTGTTGGGCCCGGCCGGATACCCCGTGCGGATGTTCTTCCTGGCCTGCGTGCTCGTGGCCGGCCTCTACGGCGCCGCTACCGCCAGCCGCAGGATCCTGTTCGTGCAGGCGCTGCCGGCCGCCATCGCGCTGGCGCTGGTCCTGGCGGCCCGCTAGCCGGCGCCGGGGCAGGGCGCCCGCTTTTCCCCGCACAGCCACCTTGACGACCTGATGATTCCCCTGTTCCTGAAATCGCTGCTGGGCGCCCTGGCGGTACTGCTGATCGCGCTGCTGGCCAGGTCGAAGAGTTTCTTCATCGCCGGCCTGGTGCCGCTGTTTCCCACTTTCGCGCTGATCGCCCACTACATCGTCGGCAGCCAGCGCTCCGGCGCCGACCTGCAGAAAACCGCGCTGTTCGGGCTGTGGTCGCTGTTCCCCTATGCCGGCTACCTGGTGGCGGTGTATTTCGGCAGCGTGCGCTGGCCGCTGGCGGTGACCCTGGGCGTGGCCACGGCGGTCTGGGTGCTCATGGCGCTGGCGATGATCGTGCTGTGGGCACGGCTGCATCCCGCCGCCGCGGGAGCCTGAGCGCGCCGGTTTACTGCCGGTTGAAACCATTGCGGGCGTGGAAGGCGGCGGGCGCCGCTTCGCGATTAGAATCCGGGTTCCCCCGAACGCCTTCCGGATACCGCGATGACATCCTCCCACGTCCTCCTCCGCGGCAGCATCGTCGCGCTCGTCACGCCCATGCACGAAGACGGCAGCGTGGACTATGCGGCGCTGCGCAGGCTGGTGGACTGGCACGTGGCCGAGGGCACGGACTGCATCGGCGTGGTCGGTACCACCGGCGAGTCGCCCACCGTGGACGTGGAAGAGCATTGCGAGATCATCCGCGTGGCGGTGGAACAGGCCGCCGGACGGGTGCCGGTGATGGCCGGATGCGGCGGCAATTCCACCGCCGAGGCCATCGCCCTGGCGCGGTACGCGCGGGAAGTGGGCGCCGACAGCCAGCTGCAGGTGGTGCCGTACTACAACAAGCCCGGCCAGGAAGGGCAGTACCGCCATTTCCGTGCCATCGCCGAGGCCACCGGCGACCTGCCGATCGTGCTCTACAACGTGCCCGGGCGCAGCGTGGCCGACCTGCAGCACGACACCGTGCTGCGGCTGGCGCAGGTGCCGGGCGTGGTCGGGATCAAGGAAGCCACCGGCAACCTGGAACGCGCGCAATGGCTGATCCGCGAGGTGCCGGACGGGTTCGCGGTGTACTCGGGCGACGACGCCACCGCGGTGGCGCTGATGTTCTGCGGTGGCCACGGCAACGTGAGCGTCACCGCCAACGTGGCGCCGCGGCTGATGCGCGCGCTGTGCCTGGCGGCGATGGCCGGCCAGGTGCAGGCGGCCATGGCGATCCAGCAGCGGCTGCTGCCGCTGCACAGGCAGCTGTTCGTCGAAGCCAATCCGATCCCGGTGAAGTGGGCGATGCAGCGCCTGGGCCTGTGTGGCGGCACCCTGCGCCTGCCGATGACCGAACTGGAGCCGGGCAACCAGCCCAAAGTGGAAGCGGCGCTGCGCGAGGCCTGCCTGCTGGGCTGAGCGCGGCCCGGGCCGCACGGGCCGGCCCGGACCGGGTCATCGCCGGCGCTCATGCCGCCGGCACCGCGACGGCGCTCAGTCCTTTTCCAGCGCGATCACTTCGCCCGTCGTCGGGTCCAGCCGGACCTTCACTTTCTCGCCCGCGGCGGTGGTGCCCTTGGCCTTCCACAGGCCGTCGTCGAGCTTGACGTCATGCACGCCGCTGTAGCCGGCGGCGGACAGCTGGGCGCGGATATCGGCCTCGCCCAGCGCCGACACCGGCTTGTCCGGGTACACGTTGCCGGTGCGCGGGTCCAGGCGCACGTCCACGCGCTTGCCGTTGGCACTGGTGGCATCGGCCTTCCACATGCCGTCCTTGAACTCCAGGTCCTCGACCTTGGTATAGCCCTGCGCCTCCAACTGCGCGCGCACCTGCGGCGCGGTGAGCGCGTCCTGGGCCTGGGCGGCGCCGGTGCCGGCCAGGCCCAGCGCGGCGGCGAAGAGGGCGGTATGCAGCGGTCGATTGTTCATGGGGTGCTCCTGTCGTATCGGCGCTTGGATGTGCGCATGACCGAACCTAGCGGAGCCATCGTGTACGCGGCCGTGAACCGGCGCCGTGGCGCGCGTCGCCGCTGCGCCGCGGTTAACCGACGTGGAGGGCGCGGCAAAACGAAGTTTGCTTTCCGTTCGGCGGCTGTGGCCAGGGCGTCAACGCGCCCGCCTCCAGGCAGGCATGGGAGTCGGGATGCCGGCATGGGACCGCGACGGCCAGCGGGGCGTCGCCCTGCAGCCCGGGGGCAGGCGGCACGCCGCGGCTGGACGATGGTGTCGTCCGCAACCGGCCGGCGGGCGGCGCCTGGCGCGTGGCAGACTGCGCGGGTATCCCCCGGCCATGGCGCCCATGCCCTCCATCGCGACTTCCGCCAACTCCCCACGCCGTGTGCTCGCCGCCAGCCTGGTCGGCACCACCATCGAGTTCTTCGACTTCTACATCTACGCCACCGCGGCGGTACTGGTGTTCCCGAAGCTGTTCTTTCCCGAGGCCAGCCCCAATGCGGCGCTGCTGCAGTCGCTGGCGACGTTCGCGGTGGCGTTCATCGCGCGGCCGGTCGGTTCGGCGCTGTTCGGGCACTACGGCGACCGCATCGGGCGCAAGGCCACGCTGGTGGCGGCGCTGCTGACGATGGGCCTGTCGACGGTCGCCATCGGCCTGTTGCCCACTTATGCCGGTATCGGCCTGCTGGCCCCGGCGCTGCTGGCGCTGTGCCGGTTCGGCCAGGGCCTGGGCCTGGGCGGCGAATGGGGCGGGGCGGTGTTGCTGGCCACCGAGAACGCGCCGCCGGGCAAGCGCGCCTGGTACGGCATGTTCCCGCAACTGGGCGCGCCGCTGGGCTTCCTGATGTCGGCCGGGATCTTCCTGCTGCTGGGCCGGCTGATGGACGATGCCGCGTTCCTGGCCTGGGGCTGGCGCGTGCCGTTCCTGGCCAGCGCGCTGCTGGTGATCGTCGGCCTGTGGGTGCGCCTGAACATCCACGAGACCCCGGATTTCCGCCGCGCGGTCGCGCATGGGCAGCGGGTGCGCCTGCCGATGCGCGAGGTGATCGCCGGCCATGGCTTCGCGCTGGTGGCCGGGACTCTGGCGGCGTTCGCGACCTTCGTGCTGTTCTACCTGATGACGGTGTTCACCCTCGGCTATGGCACGTCGGTGCTGGGCTACGGCCGCGAGCAGTTCCTGCTGCTGCAGATGGTCGGCATCCTGTTCTTCGCCGCCGGCATCCCGCTCGCGGCGCTGCACGGCGACCGCCACGGCACGATCCCCACGATGCTGTGGGCGACGCTGGCGATCTTCGTGTTCGGCCTGCTGTTCAAGCCGCTGTTCCAGGCCGCGCACCCGTGGCAGGTGCTGGGGTTCCTGTCGCTGGGCCTGTTCCTGATGGGCCTGACCTACGGCCCCTGCGGCACCATGCTGGCCAGCCTCTATCCGGTGCAGGTGCGGTACACCGGCGCGTCGCTGTCGTTCAACCTGGCCGGCATCCTCGGCGCCGCGCCGGCGCCGTATGCGGCCACCTGGCTGGCGGGCAGGTTCGGGGTCGGTGCGGTCGGCGGTTACCTGTGCGCCACCGCGCTGGCCACCGCGCTGGCGTTGTGGGCGATCCAGCGCCGCGCCGCGGCGCGGCGCTGATCCGTCCCGCGCGTGGCGGGCAAGGGGGGCCGCCATCCTTGGCGGCCATCGGCCGTCGATGGCCGGGTGCCGGGCATCGTTCCCGGCGGTTCCATGGTGCAAGGCCTGCCGCCATGCGCCGCGCGGCGCCGGCGGGCTCCCGGTGCGCTCAGCGGAACAGGCGCTTGAGGGTGCGCCCGAGCCAGCCGCCTTCCTCGTGTTCGCGGGCGAACTTGTTGAGGTGGCGCTTGACGTGCTCGGCGTAGGCCTTGTCGTCGCCGCGGATGTGGTTGAACAGCCAGCGCGAGAGCATGTTGCGCAGGTCGTCGGTGATGTCCTCGCCGGACTCGAAGCGCATGCGGTACTCGGAGACGCGCTTGATGAAGACCTCGTGCACGCGCTTGTGCGCGGCGCAGAACGGGTAGCCCGCCTCCTCCATGAGCTCTTCCTCGAAGGCGAAGTGCGACAGCGTGTAGTCGATCAGCTCGTCGATCACCTCGCCCACGGCGACCCGCTCCATGCTCTTCTGGGTCACATGCAGGTGGTTGAGCATCTCCACGATGCGCATGTGCTGGTGGTCGATGACCTCCACGCCCGTGTTGAGATCGTCCTGCCAGACCAAAAGTGCCACCGCCGCTTCTCCAAGTAGATGCTGTCGGGCGCACTCTAGGCAGGGCGGCGGCGCGGCGCGTTGATCTGGATCAAAGCCCGCCGGCGGTCAGTTCAGGGTCACGCCGTGGACGCGGTTGCGGCCGCCGGCCTTGGCCAGGTAGAGCTGGCGGTCGGCCTCGGCGATCAGCGCATGCAGGGTGCAGTTGCGCGCCGGCATGCGGCATACGCCGATGCTGACGGTCATGCGCAGCGTGCTGCCACCCAGGCTCAGTTCCAGGGCGGCCACGGCCGCGCGCAACTGCTCGAAGTGGCGGGTGCAGGCGTCCTCGTCCGGGGCGGTGACCAGCAGGCAGAATTCCTCGCCGCCAAAGCGGGCGCTGAGGTCCTGCGGCCGGGTGTGGGCGTGCAGGACCCCGGCCACGGCGCGCAGCGCCTGGTCCCCGGCCTCGTGGCCGAGGCTGTCGTTGATGTGCTTGAAATGGTCGATGTCGACCATGGCCACCGCGACGCTGCCGGCCTCGGCGCTATGCCGCTCGAGCTGGCGCTGGCTGCGCTCCAGGAAGCTGCGGCGGTTGGGCAGGCCGGTGAGGAAGTCGCGGGTGGCCAGGTCCTGCAGCGTGCCGATCAGCTCCAGCTGGTCGACGTTCTGCGAGACCCGGCAGAAGAATTCCTCGCGCGAGAATGGCTTGCGCAGGAAGTCGTTGGCGCCGTTCTTGAGGAAGCGCGGGATCAGCGAGGGGTCGGAGTTGCCGGAGATGCCGATCACCGCCACCCGGTCGCGCGCGCGCAGGGCGCGCAGGCGCCGGGTCAGTTCGACGCCATCCATCCCCGGCATTTCCTGGTCGACGATGGCCAGGCGGATCGCCGGGTCGGCTTCCAGCGCCTGCAGCGCGGCCTGGCCGTCGCCGGCCTCGGCGACCCGGTAGCCGTACATGGCCAGCAGCGAGGCGGCATAGCCGCGCGCCGAGGGCGAGTCGTCCACCACCAGCGCCGAGATGCGGCGGTTGCGTTCCAGCCGCTGCACCAGCCACACCAGGTAGTCCAGGCTGCCGGGCGTGTTCTTCAGTACGTAGTCGATGATGTCCTGCTGCAGCACGCGCCGGCGCAGGTCCTCGTCGTAGACGCTGCTGACCACGATGGTCGGCAGCCCGCGTTCGACGAAATAGGCCACCACGCCGTCGCGGTCGCCGTCGGAAAGCACCAGCCCGGTCAGCACCAGGAACCAGTCGTCCTCGGCGTCGAGCAGGGCGCCGGCCTCGGCCAGCGAGGAGGCCACGCTGACCGGCAGCTCCAGGCGCTGCTCGATGGCCTCGCGCAGCATCGTGGTGAACGTACGCGAGTTCTCGACCAGCAGGATGCGCTGGGGCAGGGGAGTGATCGGTCGGCTGTCGAAGCCGGCCGGCGGCGACACTGTCATGGGTGGGGGGGATCCGGTGGCGGGTCGTCGCATCCAGTTAGCGGCCGCGGCGCGGCGGACTTTAACCCGGCCCCGGCGACGCCGCGATGACAGGCCCGCGGTGCATTGGCCGGGCAGACAGGGCATGATGCCGCCGTCTCTGCTGATGCCGTCTGCCCCATGCGGTTGTTGCTTGTCGAGGATTCCACCGCCCTGCGCGAGAGCCTGGCCCTTGCCCTGGCCGCGGAGGGCCATGCGGTGGACGCAGCCGCCGACGGCACCCAGGCACTGGGGTTCCTGGCGCACTACGACTATGACCTGATGGTGCTGGACCTGGCCCTGCCGGGCGTCGACGGGCTCGGGGTGCTCGACGGGTTGCGCGCGCAGCGGCGCGCCACGCGCGTGCTGGTGCTGTCCGCGCGCGACCAGGTCAGCGACCGGGTCGAGGCGCTCAACCGCGGCGCCGACGACTACCTGGTCAAGCCCTTCGCCTTCGACGAGCTGCTGGCGCGACTGAAGGCGCTGGCGCGGCGCCGCTTCGACGATGCCTCGCCGCGGCTGGTCGCCGGCGCGCTGGGCGTGGATACCGCCACCTGCCTGGCGACCGGCCCGGGCGGGGCGATCGCGTTGTCGCCCAAGGAATACGCGCTGCTGGAACTGCTGCTGCGCGAGCGTGGACGCGTGCATACCCGCACCGCGCTGTTCGAGCGGCTGTATGCCGGCAGCAGCACCGCCTCGGACAAGGTGATCGAGGTACTGGTCAGCACCCTGCGGGCCAAGCTCGCGCGTGCCGGCGTCGATGGCCTGATCGAGACCCGCCGCGGGTTCGGCTATGTGGTCGTCTGAGCGGCGCTGGCTGAGGTCGATCCGGCGGCGCCTGATCGTGGCGCTGGTCGGGGGGCTGGGCAGCCTGCTGGTGGTGCTGTTCCTGCTGCTGGACCAGATGCTCGACCACCACCTGTACGCGCGGCTGGACGCACAGCTGCTCGACCGCGCGCGCGCGGTCGGCGCGCTGCTCGCCAGCGGCACCCCGGTGGATGCGCTGATGCCGGAGTTCCGCGAGCATGGGCACACCGATTTCTACACCATCTGGGACACGACCGGCGCGGTGCTGGCGCGCTCGTCCTCCAGCGGCACGCAGGCGCTGGCACGCCCCCCGCGGATGCCGGCCGCCGAGCCGCTGTACTACGACCTGGTGCTTCCCGACGGCCACCGTGGCCGCGCGGTGGCGCAGCAGGCGGCCCCGGGCCCGGCCGGCGACCCGCGCGCGGCGCTGCTCACCGTCGCCATCGAACGCACCGATGTCGACGTGCTGGAGCGGCGCATCCACCTGTCGTTGCTGCTGGTCAGCCTGCTGGCGGCGCTGGGCGCGGCGGCGCTGGCGATCGTGGTGGTCAACCGTGGCCTGCGGCCGCTGCTGCGGCTGGGCGGCCGGGTGGGGTCGCTGTCGCCGGAAACCGCGCAGGTGCCGCTGCTCGACGCGACGCTGCCGTCCGAGCTGGCGCCGCTGGCCGCGGCCCTGGACAGCGCGTTCGGCCGCCTCTACGACGCGCTGGAACGCGAACGCCGGTTCGCGCGCGACGTCGCCCACGAACTGCGCACGCCGCTGGCCGAGATCCGCACCAGCGCCGAGCTGGCGCTGCGCGGCGGCGACCCCGGCCGCGCGGCGGCGGCGCTGGCGATATCGCTGGCGGCGGTGGAGCGCATGCAGCGCAGCGTCGATGGCCTGCTGGCCCTGTCGCGCTACGAATCGGGGCAGGCCGAACCGCAACCCGAGCCGCTCGACCTGCGCGCGCTGCTCGAGCAGCAGCGGCAGGTGCTGGCACGCGCCACTTCCGCCGGTGCGCACATCCAGCTCGAAGGCGCGGCGGAGTGGTGGACGTCGAGCGATGCCGCCCTGCTCGAGCGCATCGTCGCCAACCTGCTGCAGAACGCGGTCGAGTACGCGCCGGCCGGCAGCCGCATCCTCGCCGGGGTGAGGATGGCGGCGGAGGGCGCCTGGCTCGAGGTCCGCAATCCCGCGCCCGACCTGCATGACAGCGACTTGCCGCGACTGGGCGAACGTTTCTGGCGCAAGCGCCCGGAACGGGCGCCCGATACCCACGGCGGGCTCGGCCTGGCCCTGGCACGGACCCTGGCGCGGGTGCTGGCGCTGCAACTGCACTTCCGGCTCGACGCCGGCGACCTCGTCGCCCGCCTGGGCCCGTTCCCGGCGCTGCCCGAAGCCTGAGGCCGCGGGGCCGACGCCGGCGTTCCGTCTTCCCGGGCCGGCAGCATCCGGTCACGGGCCATGGCCGGCTGCGGGCACCCGGTACCGCCGCAGACAGCGCCGCGGCGGCGTCGCGGTGCGCGCGCGGCCCCGCCATCGCCGCCGTTGCGGAGACGCAAACGCAACTGCTTCGCACTCGAGCGCCTTAAGCGTTTCCAAAGCCGCGCCGCGCAGACTCCCGGCACCCCCGCACCCCACGTCGAGGTTGTTCGATGTCCTGCCGTACCCGTTTCCTTCCGGCGCTGCCGTTCGGCCTGGCGCTGCTGCTGGCCAGTTGCACCGCGGTGGCTGCCGCCGCACCTGCGGCGATCCGCATGCCGGCCGAGCAGGCGCGCGCACTGGGCGTGCGCAACGCGGCGGCGGTCGCAGCCACCGGCATTCCGCTCGAACACCTGCCGGCGACGGTGGAACCGGCGCTGGAACGCAGCGCGGTGGTGACCGCGCCCTACGCCGGTACGGTGACCCGGGTGCTGGCGGTCGAAGGCAGCCAGGTCGCCGCCGGTGCGCCGCTGGCGCGGGTGCAAAGCCGCGAACGGATGATGCTCGAGGCCGATGCCGGGCGCGCGGCCAGCGAAGCACGCCTGGCGGCGCGGCAGGCGCGGCGCGATGCCGACCTGCTGGCCGAGGGCATCGTGCCGGCCGCGCGTGCCGAGAGCAGCCGCGCGCTGCGGGAGCAGACCGGGGCCACGCAGGCGCAGTTCGCACGGGCGCTGGCGCTGGCGCCGGCGGCCAGGGGCGGGCTGCCGGGCGAATACGAACTGCGCGCACCGCTGGCCGGGCGCGTGCTCGAACGCAAGGTGGCGCCGGGGCAGGCGCTGGAGGCGATGGCCGCCGCGTTCGTGGTGGCCGATACCTCGCAGCTGGACGTGGCCATCCGCGCGCCGGCGGCAGCACGCATGCGCCTGGCGGCCGGGCAGGTGGCGCGCATCGACGGCACCGATGCGCGCGGCCGGATCACCGCCGTGGGCAGTGCGGTCGATGGCGCCAGCCAGACCGTGCCGGTGCGCGCACGCTTCGAGGCCAGCAGCGTGCTCGTGCCGGGCCAGCCGGTGGCGGTGACACTGGAACTGCCGGCACCGCAGGGGGCGCTGGCGCTGCCGCGCGGCGCGTTGGCACGGGTGGGACGCGACAGCGTGGTGTTCGCCGCCACGACTGGCGGCTACCGGGTGGTGACCGTCGAGGTGCTGGGCGAATCGGCGACCCAGGTGGTGGTGCGCGGGCCGCTCGCGGCCGGCACGGCGGTGGCGGTGGCCGGTACCAGCGCATTGAAGGCGCTGCTGGCGGCCGGGGAGTAAGCCGATGCTCGGACGCCTGGTCGAATTCTCCCTGACCCAGCGGGTGCTGGTGCTGGTGGCCGCCGCGGGGCTGGCGCTGGCCGGCGCGCTGGCGTTCCTGAAACTGCCGGTGGATGCCTACCCGGACATCGCGCCGACCCAGGTCAAGCTGATCCTGAAGGCGCCGGGGATGACCCCGGAGGAAGTGGAGAGCCGCGTCGTCGCGCCGCTGGAGCTGGAGCTGCTCGGCCTGCCCAACGGCACGATGCTGCGCTCCACCGCCAAGTACGCCATCGCCGACATCACCCTGGACTTCGCCGAAGGCACCGACATCTACTGGGCGCGGCAGCAGGTTGCCGAGCGCTTCGGCAACGTCGCGCTGCCGGACGGCGTCGGCGGCGGGCTGGCGCCGATCGCCACGCCGCTGTCCGATCTTTTCATGTTCACCATCGAGGGCGGCGACCTGGAGCTGGCCGAGCGCCGCGCGCTGCTGGACTGGGTGATCCGCCCGGCGCTGCGCACCATCCCCGGCGTGGCCGACGTGAACGCGCTCGGCGGCGAGGTGAGCAGCTACGTGGTCGTGCCCGACCGCGCCGCGCTGTCGGCCGCCGGCCTGCATTTCCGCGACCTGGCCGACGCGCTGGAGCGCAACAACCGCAACGATGGCTCCGGCCGCCTCGGCGACGGCGAGGAAGCGCTGGTGGTCCGCGCCGAGGGCGCGGTGCGCGGGCTGGAGGATCTGCGCCGGATCGTATTGAAGGTGCAGGACGGCATCACCCTGCGGGTCGGCGACGTGGCCCAGGTGCGCATGGCCGGGATGACCCGCTATGGCGCGGTCACCCGCGACGGCCAGGGCGAGGCGGTGCAGGGCATCGTGGTCGGCCTGCGCGGTGCCGATGCCGGCGCGGTGGTCAGCGCGGTGCGCGCGCGCCTGGCCGAGCTGGCGCCGCAACTGCCGGCCGGGGTGCGGGTGGAGCCGTTCTATGACCGCAGCGCGCTGATCGACCGCGCGGTCGGCACCGTCACCAAGGCCCTGCTCGAGGCCACCGTACTGGTGGTGGTGCTGCTGCTGCTGTTCCTGGGCGAGCTGCGCGCGGCGCTGGTGGTGGCGCTGACCTTGCCGTTCGCGGCGCTGCTCACGTTCCTGATGATGCGCGCGTTCGGCATGAGCGCGAACCTGATGAGCCTGGGCGGGCTGGCGATCGCCATCGGCATGCTGGTCGATGCGGCGGTGGTGGTGGTGGAGAACACCGTCAGCCGGCTCGACCCCGGTGCGTCCGGCGCGGGCCTGCCGCGCCTGCACCGGGTGTTCGCCGCGGTGCGCGAAGTGGCCGCGCCGGTGGCATCGGGCATCCTCATCATCTGCCTGGTGTTCCTGCCGCTGCTGACGCTGGAAGGGCTGGAGGGCAAGCTGTTCGGCCCGGTGGCGCTGACCATCGTGTTCGCGCTGGCCGGCTCGCTGCTGCTGTCGCTGACGGTGATCCCGGTGCTGGCCTCGCTGCTGCTGCGCGAACGCGCCCACAGCGAGCCGTGGCTGATGCGCAAGCTCGATGCCCTGTACATGCCGCTGCTCGACGGTGCGCTGGCGCGGCCGCGCCGCGTGGCGATCGGTGCCGGCGCGGCGCTGCTGCTGGGCGTGGCGGCGTGGTTCGGCGTCGGCAAGACCTTCCTGCCGACCATGGACGAGGGCGACCTGCTGGTGCAGCTGGCCAAGCTGCCGTCGATCGGCATCGAAAGCAGCGTCGAACAGGACCTGGCGGTGGAACGGGCGCTGAAGGCACGGGTGCCGGAGATCCTGCACGTGATCGCGCGGGTGGGGTCGGATGAACTCGGCCTGGACCCGATGGGCCTGAACGAGAGCGACGTGTTCCTGGAGCTCAAGCCCAAGGCGCAGTGGCGCAAGCCGGACAAGGAATGGCTGGCCGACCAGATCCGCACCGTGCTGGAGGATTTCCCGGGCGTCGGCTATGGCTTCACCCAGCCGATCGAGATGCGGGTCAGCGAGATGCTCACCGGCAGCCGTGGCGACGTCGCGGTCAAGGTGTTCGGGCCGGAGCTGGCCACCGTCAATCAGCTCGGCACGCGCATCGCGCAGGTGCTGCAGGACGTGGCCGGCGCGCAGGACGTGCTGGCGCAGACCGCCGAGGGCGTGGAATACCTGCGCCTGCAGATCGATGCCCAGGCCGCCGGCCGCGCCGGCCTGGCCGTGGCCGACGTGCAGGACGAACTGCGCGCGCAGATCGAAGGCCTGCCGGCCGGCACCGTGATCGCACCGGACCGTCGCATCCCGGTGCTGGTGCGCGGCGATGCCGGCGTGCAACAGGACCCGGCGCGCTTCGAGCGGCTGCTGCTGGCGCGCGGCGATGGCGCCGGCGAGGTGCCGTTGTCGGCGCTGGCGCAGATCGAGCGCAGCACCGGCCCGGTGGCGGTGCGCCGCGAGAACGGCTCGCGCTTCGCTCTGGTGCAGGCCAATGTCGACGGCCGCGACCTGGTCGGCTTCGTCGAGGAGGCGCGTACCCGGGTCGCCGGCGAGGTGCCGTTGCCCGAAGGCTACCGCATCGTCTGGGGCGGCCAGTTCGAGAACCAGCAGCGGGCCGCCGCGCGCCTGGGCATGGTCGTGCCGGTGGCCATCGGCCTGATCTTCCTGGTCCTGTTCTCCACCTTCGGTTCGATGCGGCAGGCGCTACTGGTGCTGGGCAACGTGCCGTTCGCGATGGTCGGTGGCGTGCTCGCGCTGTGGCTGACCGGGCAATACCTGTCGGTGCCGGCCTCGATCGGCTTCATCGCCCTGCTCGGCATCGCGGTGCTCAACGGCCTGGTGCTGGTCGAGCATTTCAACCAGTTGTCCGCCACCGGCATGGCCATGGCGACGGTGGTGCGCGAAGGCGCGCGGCGGCGCCTGCGCCCGGTGCTGATGACCGCCAGCATCACCGGCCTGGGGCTGGTGCCGCTGCTGTTCGCCAGCGGCCCCGGCTCGGAGATCCAGCGCCCGCTGGCGATCGTGGTGATCGGCGGGCTGGTCAGTTCGACCGCACTGACGCTGTTGCTGCTGCCGGTCCTGTTCCGCCGCTTCGGAGCCCGTTGATGGAACTGCGTCGCCTGAACCTGGTTTTCTCTCCCGTACTGGAGGACGCGGTGATCGCCGCGCTGCTCGACATGCCCGACCTGCCCGGTTTCACCACGCTGCATGGCGAAGGCCATGGCAGCAGCTTCGACAAGGCCAGCAGCCGCGAGCGCGTGCGCGGCCGCGTCGCCCGCGACATGGCCTGGCTGGTGCTGCCGGCCGAGCGCGTGGACGACGTGCTGGACGGACTGCGCCAGCGCCTGCCCGGCGCCGACATCCGCTGGTGGAGCGAGATCGTCGAACGCTTCGGGAGGCTGGCATGAGACGCCTGCGCTCGACCCTGGCGCTGGCCGCGTGCCTGGCCCTGCCCGGCGTGGCACCGGCCGCCACCGATGCCGGCTACCTGCCGCCGGAGACGCTGGTCCTGCAGGCCATCGCCGCGCATCCGCAGGTGCAGGCCGCCGCGGCCGGCGCCCGCCGTGCCGAGGCCGAGGCGCGCGGGCTGGCGGCCGGTGCGCACGAGCCGACCCTGAGCCTGATGTCGCAGCAGCGGCGCGTGCACGGCGGCCTGGACTACCGCGAGTACGAAGCGCAGCTCACCCGTGGCGTGCGGCTGCCGGGCAAAGCGCGGCTGGATCGCGAGCTCGGGCGGCTGGGCCGCGAGGTCGCCGGCCTGCAGCTGGCCGATGCCGAGCACCAGGCCGCGCGCCTGCTGCTGGCGCAGTGGATGGAGTGGCTGCGGGCCGAGGGCGGGGTGGCCCAGGCACAGGCGCAGCTGGAGCTGGTGCAGCGCGACCGCGACGCCATCGCCCGCCGCGTCACCGCCGGCGATGCCGCCCGGCGCGACCTCGACAGCGCGCAGGCCGCGTTGTCGCAGGCCCATGCACAGACGACCGCGGCGGCGGCACGCTGCGAGGCCGCGCGCATCGCCCTGCGCACCACGTTTCCCTCGATCCCGCTGCCCGCGCGCGCGCCGGCGTTGCCGGAACCGGTCGCCGACGACGCGGACGCGCAACGGCACATCGACCATATCGTCAGCCGCAGCCACGAGATCGGCGCCGCCGAGCGCGAGGCCGAACGGCTGGACCGTGCGGCCCTGCGCGCCCGCGCCGAGCGCCGGCCGGATCCCAGTGTGGGCCTGCGCTGGCTGGACGAGCGCGGTGGCGAGGAACGCTCGCTCGGGGTGGTGGTCAGCATTCCGTTCGGCGGCGCGGCGCGTTCGGCCACTGCCGACGCGCAACGCGCCAGTGCCGAGGCCGGCAGTGCCATGGCCGAGAGCATGCGGCGCATGATCCAGCGCGAGGCCGAGCAGACCGTGCGCCACGCCGATGCTGCCTGGCGGTTGTGGCGCGACAGCCGCCAGGCGCTGGAGGCAGTGCGTGCCAGCACCACCAAGGTCCGTCGCGCCTATGCGCTGGGCGAGGCCGGGATCGCCGAGCTGATCGCCGCGCAGCGCCAGGAACAGGAAAGCGCGCTGGCCGAATCCGAGGCCCGTGCCAATGCGCTGGAGGCGGCCCTGCTCATCCGCGTCGACGCGCACGAGCTGTGGCACGACGCCGGGGACAACGACGCCTGAGCGCGGCGCCGGGCACCGGACACGGCCCGGCCGCTCACCACAGCAGGTCGCGCAGCTTGTACCAGGACATCGCCGCCACCAGCAGCGGGCGGCGCAGCGCGGTGCCGCCGGGAAAGCGCTGGTGCGCGATCCGTTCGAACACGTCCAGCCGCTGCGCCTGTCCGGCGATGGCCTCGGCGATGACATCGCCGGCCAGGCCGGTGCTGGCCACGCCGTGGCCGGAGAAGCCCTGCGCGAAGTAGATGTTGGGAGTGAGCCGGCCCCAGTGCGGGGCGCGGTTGCGGGTGATGTCGATGTAGCCGCCCCAGACGTATTCCAGTTCCACGTCGGCCAGCTGCGGGAACACCGTGCGCATGCGCCGGGTCATCGCCCCGCGCAGGCCCGGCGGCGGCAGCGCCGAATAGCTGGCCTGGCCACCGAAAAGCAGCCGGTGGTCGCGGCTGAGGCGGAAATAGTCCAGCGCCCAGTTCACGTCGGCCACGGCCATGTCGTTGCCGATCAGTGCGCGCGCGCGTTCGGCGCCGAGCGGTGCGGTCGCGCCGATATAGGTGCCGACCGGCATCATCCGGGTTTCCAGTTCCGGGGCGATGCCCTGCAGCCAGGCATTGCCGGCCAGCACCACGAAATCGGCCTCGACCTTGCCCTGCGCGGTATGCAGCAGCGGGCGCGCGCCACGCTCCAGGCGCTGCACCGGCGAATGCTCGTGCACGGTGGCACCGGCCGCCTCGGCCGCGCGCGCCAGCCCCTGCGCATACGCCAACGGGTGCAGGTGGCCGCTGCCCGGGTCGTACAGCGCGCCGCGGTAGCGGTCGCTGGCCAGTACCTGGCGCAACTGCGCGCGGTCCCACCACTGCAGCGGGTAGTCGTAGCGCCGCGCCAGGGCTTCCATGTCCGCGCGCAGCGCCCGTTCCTGGCGGCGGCGGATCGGCACGCTGGCATGGCCATCGCGCCAGTCGCAGTCGATGCCGTGCCGCGCGATGCGTTGCCTGAGCCGGCGCAGGCCCTCGCGCGAGAATTCGAACAGCAGCCGCGCATCGTCGTCGCCGAGCAGCGATTCCAGCGTATGCAGGTCGCAGCCATAGCCGACCAGTGCCTGCCCGCCATTGCGGCCGGAGGCGCCCCAGCCGACGCGCTCGGCCTCCAGTACGGTCACCCGGTAGCCCTTTTCGGCCAGGGCCAGGGCGGCGGTCAGTCCGGTATAGCCGGCGCCCAGTACCGCCACGTCGGCGCGCGCGTGGCCGCGCAGCGGCGCGCGCGGCGCCAGCGGCGGCAGGCTGGCCGCGTACCAGCTGGGCGGATAGTCGGGCCGGGCGGCGGCGTCGGGCATCAGGCGCATCGAAGCGGGCGGGCAGTGCAGTCTACGTGTCCCGGCAGCGCCGGGCACGGCGGCATGCGGTTGCCTAAACGCCGGCGCAGCAGTAGCGTGCCAGCAGGCCTGTCCACCGGGGCAGGGCATACAGACCGGTGGCGGGCGCCTGTCATGCCACCGAAGCCGAACCGTCATGAGCTCCCGTCCCCGTTCCCGCCCCCGCAAGCCCGCCGTCGTGCAGGAAGACAGCACCCTGCTGCGCTGGCTCAAGCAGCGCAACATCACCGAGGTCGAATGCCTGGTGCCGGACATCACCGGCAACGCGCGCGGCAAGATCATCCCGGCGGACAAGTTCTCGCACGACTACGGCACGCGCCTGCCCGAGGGCATCTTCGCCACCACCGTCACCGGCGACTCGCCCGACGACTACTACGAACTGGTGGCGCCGGCCGATTCGGACATGGTGCTGCGCCCGGACCCGGACACGGTGCGCATGGTGCCGTGGGCGACCGACCCGACCGCGCAGGTCATCCATGACTGCTACACCCGCAATGGGCAGCCGCACGAACTGGCGCCGCGCAACGTGCTGCGGCGGGTGCTGGCCGCCTACGAGGAACTGGGGCTGAAGCCGATCGTCGCGCCGGAGGTGGAGTTCTTCCTGGTGCAGAAGAACACCGACCCGGACTTCCCGCTGCTGCCGCCGGCCGGCCGTTCCGGGCGCCCGGAGACCGCGCGCCAGTCGTATTCGATCGACGCGGTCAACGAGTTCGACCCGATCCTCGACCTGATGTACGACTACTGCGACGCGATGCAGCTGGACGTGGACACGCTGATCCACGAATCCGGCGCGGCGCAGCTGGAGGTGAACTTCACCCACGCCGATGCCATGGCGCTGGCCGACCAGGTGTTCCTGTTCAAGCGCACCATGCGCGAGGCGGCGCTGCGCCACGGGGTGTACGCCACCTTCCTGGCCAAGCCGATGGAGAACGAGCCGGGCAGCGCGATGCACATCCACCAGAGCCTGCTGCGCATCCGCGACGGCGCCAACGTGTTCGCCGGCGAAGGCGAAGGCGAGTACAGCGCGCTGTTCATGCAGTACCTGGGCGGATTGCAGAAGTACGTGCCGATGGCGATGGCGTTCTTCGCCCCGAACGTGAATTCCTACCGCCGGCTGGTGTTCGGCGAGGTGTCGCCGAGCAACGTGGAGTGGGGCTTCGACAACCGCACCTGCGGCCTGCGCGTGCCGATCGACAGCCTGGAGAACAGCCGCGTGGAAAGCCGTTTCGCCGGCTCCGACGCCAACCCCTACCTGGCGATGGCCGCGACCCTGGCCTGCGGCCTGCTCGGCATCCGCGAGAAGCTCACCCCGACCGCGCCGGTGGCCGGCAACGCCAAGGCGCCCGGTTACGCGCTGCCGCGCTCGCTGGGCGAGGCGCTGGACGGGCTGGAAGGCTGCGAGCCGCTGCAGGAACTGCTCGGCCGCCGCTTCTGCCGGGCCTATGTCTCGGTCAAGCGCAAGGAGTACGAGACCTTTTTCCGGGTCATCAGTTCCTGGGAGCGCGAGTTCCTGCTGCTCAACGTGTGAACGCCCGCCCGGTGCGCGTTCCGGCCGCCGCGGCCGCGTGAAGGCGGGGCGGGCGGCGTCGCTCCGGCCGGTGCTTCGTGGGACAATGGCACGTCCCGCCGGTTCAGCCGGCCCCCTCCCGGATCACACTGGAGAACCCATGAATCTGCGCATCCTGACCGCTGGCGTCGCCCTGTCCCTGCTTGCCGCCTGTGGTGGCAAGGAGCAGGGCGCCCAGACCGCCGACGCCGGCGGCGAGGCCAAGGTCCTCAACGTCTACAACTACTCGGATTACATCGCCGAGGACACCATCCCGAACTTCGAGAAGGCGACCGGCATCAAGGTCACCTACGACGTGTTCGACAGCGATGAGATGGTCGAGACCAAGCTGCTGACCGGCGACAGCGGCTATGACATCGTGGTGCCGACGCTGAACTTCTTCGGCCGCCAGATCCAGGCCGGCGTGTTCCTGCCGCTGGACAAGAGCAAGATCCCGAACCTGGCCAACCTCGACCCGGAGGTGATGGCGCGCATCGCCGGCCAGGACCCGGAGAACAAGTACGGCGTGCCGTACATGATGGGCACCACCGGCATCGGCTACAACGTGGCCAAGCTCAAGGAGCGCTTCGGCGGCAGCACCGACATCGCCGGCAGCTGGGACCTGGTGTTCAAGCCGGAGAACATCGCCAGGATGAAGGACTGCGGGGTCACCCTCCTCGACACCCCGGCGGACATGATCCCGATCGCGCTGCACTACCTGGGCCAGGACCCGCACAGCACCGATCCGGCCACCATCCAGAAGGCCGCGGACCTGCTCAAGAGCATCCGCCCGTACGTGCAGAACTTCCACTCCAGCCAGTACGTCGGTTCGCTGGCCAATGGCAGCACCTGCCTGGTGGTGGGCTGGTCGGGCGACATCATCCAGGCCCGCGACCGCGCCGAGGAGGCCGGCAACGGCGTGGAAGTGGCCTATTCGATCCCGAAGGAAGGCGCGCCGCAGTGGTTCGACATGCTGGCCATCCCGAAGGATGCCAAGCACCCGGAGAACGCCTATGCGTTCATCAACTACCTGCTCGAGCCGCAGGTGGCCGCCAACAACACCAACGTCACCCACTACGCCAACCCGGTGAAGTCGGCCACGCCGCTGGTGGACGCGGCGATCCGCGAGGACCGCACCATCTATCCGCCGCAGGACGTGGCGGCGAAGATGTTCACCTACGCGATCAACCCGCCGGAAGTGGACAAGCTCTATACCCGGCTCTGGACCGAGATCAAGACCGGGCGCTGAGCCACGCGTTCGCAGGACTCCCCGGGGCCGCTGGGCGACCCCGGGGCCATGGCCCCCTTTCTGCGCGTCGCCCGTGCCTCTGGCCGGCCCCCTTGGACTCCAGGGGGCTGCGCCCGCGCCGGGCATGGCTGCCGCGCGCCTCCGGCCCGGGGGCCGTCGAACAGGACGTTCTTTCGTGAAAAAGCGTGGTGTCCCCGGCAAAACGCCGGCACTACACTACGCGCGCCCGTCCGTCCCGCCCGTTCCCGGAACCCTTCATGCCCGTTGATGCCAAGCCCGACATCCGGCCCGAGGCCATCGCCCTGAACAGCGAGCCCGGCTACCTGTCCATCCGCGACCTGCGCAAGGAGTTCGATGGCTTCGTCGCCGTCGACGACGTCAACCTGGACGTGCGCAAGGGCGAGATCTTCGCGCTGCTGGGCGGCTCGGGCAGCGGCAAGTCCACGCTGCTGCGCTGCCTGGCCGGCTTCGAGACCCCGACCCGCGGCCGGATCCTGCTCGACGGCCAGGAAATCAATGCGCTGCCGCCCTACGAGCGGCCGATCAACATGATGTTCCAGTCCTACGCGCTGTTCCCGCACATGACCGTGGAGCAGAACATCGCCTTCGGCCTGAAGCAGGACGGCATGGCCCGCGACGCCATCGCCCGCCGCGTCGGCGAGATGCTGGAACTGGTGCAGTTGCAGAAGCTGGGCAAGCGCAAGCCGCACCAGCTCTCCGGCGGCCAGCAGCAGCGCGTGGCGCTGGCGCGCTCGCTGGCCAAGAGCCCCAAGCTGCTGTTGCTGGACGAGCCGATGGGCGCGCTGGACAAGAAGCTGCGCTCGAAGATGCAGCTGGAACTGGTCAACATCATCGAGCAGCTCGGCGTGACCTGCGTGATGGTCACCCACGACCAGGAAGAGGCCATGACCATGGCCACCCGCATCGCGGTGATGGACCAGGGCTGGATCCAGCAGATCGGCAAGCCGGACGACATCTACGAGCAGCCGGCCAACCGCTTCGTCGCCGGCTTCATCGGCTCGGTGAACCTGTTCGAGGGCGTGATCGACGAGGACCTGCCCGAGTACGTCACAGTGCGCACCGCCGACTTCCCGGCACCGATCTACGTCGGCCACGGCATCACCGGCTATGAAGGGCAGCCGGTGGCGTTCGCGCTGCGCCCGGAAAAGGTGCACATCGCCAAGGACGAGCCCGCCGGCGACACCAACAAGGCGTTCGGGGTGGTCGAGGACATCGCCTACTTCGGCAGCCACTCGGTCTACCACGTGCGCCTGCCCAGCGGCGCCAAGATCCTGTCCAACTTCGCCAACATGAAGCGCTGGGACAGCGACGGCATCACCTGGAACGACGAGGTCTGGGTGAGCTGGGACGACAACGACGGCGTGGTGCTGACCTCATGAGCGCGCGCGGGCCGAACCCTGGCGGTTGGCGGCGCTGGCTGCCGGGCACCCGCGCCGGCGTGATCGGCGTGCCCTACCTGTGGCTGCTGCTGTTCTTCGCGATCCCGTTCCTGATCGTGCTGAAGATCTCGTTCGCGAAGATGGCGGTGGCGATGCCGCCGTACACGTCCATCGTGGCGTACGTGGACAACGCCTTCACCGTCAACCTCAACCTGGGCAATTACACCCAGCTGTTCGCCGACAGCCAGTACGTGGTCGCCTACCTCAGCTCGATCCGGATCGCGGTGATCGCCACCGTGCTCACCCTGCTGATCGGCTACCCGATGGCCTACGTGATCTCGCGCATGTCGCCATCGGCGCGCAACATCGCGATGATGCTGGTGGTGCTGCCGTCGTGGACCTCGTTCCTGATCCGCGTCTACGCCTGGATCGGCATCCTCGACAGCAACGGCCTGGTCAACCGCACGCTGCTGGGGATGGGCCTGATCGACCAGCCGCTGCAGATCCTGTACACGCCGCTGGCGGCCTATATCGGCATCGTCTACTGCTACCTGCCGTTCATGGTGCTGCCGCTGTACGCCAACCTGGTCAAGCTCGACCATCGCCTGCTGGAGGCGGCCTACGACCTCGGCGCCAGGCCGTGGCAGGCGTTCGTGCGCATCACCCTGCCGCTGTCGCGCAGCGGCATCGTCGCCGGCTGCATGCTGGTGATGATCCCGGCGGTGGGCGAGTTCGTCATCCCGGAAATGCTGGGCGGGCCGGATACGCTGATGATCGGCCGCGTGCTGTGGGGCGAATTCTTCAACAACCGCGACTGGCCGCTGGCCTCGGCGGTGGCGATCGTGATGCTGATCCTGCTGCTGGTCCCGATCATCATCTTCAACCGGTCCCAGCAGCGCGCGCTGGAAGGGAAGCTGGCATGAGCATGGTCCGCGGCCAACGCTGGCTGGGCTGGGGCGTGCTGCTGCTCGGCTACGCCTTCCTGTACCTGCCGATCCTGCTGCTGATGCTGTATTCGTTCAACGCCTCGCGGCTGGCGACGGTGTGGGCGGGCTTTTCCACGCAGTGGTACGGCGAGCTGTTCCGTGACCGGCAGCTGCTGGACGCGGCCTGGGTCAGCGTCAAGGTCGCGTTCTGGACCGCGAGCGCGTCGATGGTGCTCGGCACCATGGCGGCAATGGCGATGACCCGCTTCCGGCGCTTCCCCGGCAAGACCGTGTTCGGCGCGCTGGTGACCGCGCCGCTGGTGATGCCGGAGGTGATCATCGGCCTGTCGATCCTGCTGATGCTGGTGTCGATGGGCGGCCTGTTCGGGCTGCCGTCCAAGGGCGTGGTGGCGATCTGGATCGCGCACGTCACCTTCACCCTGTCCTTCGTGACCGTGGTGGTGTCCTCGCGCCTGCAGGAGCTGGACCGCTCGCTGGAGGAGGCGGCCATGGACCTGGGCGCCAACCGGCTCAAGGTGTTCTTCCTGATCACCCTGCCGATCATCGCCCCGGCGCTGCTGTCCGGCTGGCTGCTGGCCTTCACCCTGTCGCTGGACGACGTGGTGATCGCCAGCTTCGTGGCCGGGCCCAGCTCGACCACGCTGCCGATGAAGATCTTCGCCTCGGTGCGCATGGGCGTGAGTCCCAAGATCAACGCGCTGGCCACGCTGCTGGTGCTGGCGGTATCGACCGTGGCGGTCCTCGGCTGGTGGATCTCCGCCCGCGCCGACAGGCGGCGCCAGCGCGACATGCAGCTGGCGCTGCAGGACAACGGTTGATCCGGCCGCAGGCCGGACGCGGCCGGCGCCTGGCCTGCTGACGCGGGCGCAACGCCGGCGGCGCTACCATGGGCGCATCCGTTTCATGCAGGTGCAGCGCCATGGCTTCCTACCCGACCCTGAACCCCTTCGACGGCCGTGACCTGCGCACGGTCGAGCTGATGAGCGCCGTGGCCGTCGAGCAGCGGCTGGCCGCCGCGCAGGCTGCATTCCCGGCGTGGTCGGGCCTGCCGCTGGAGCAGCGCGGCGTGCTGCTGCGCCAGGTGGCCGCGGCGCTGCGCACGCGCCGCGACGAGATCCAGCGCACGATGACCCGGGAGATGGGCAAGCTGCGCGGCGAGGCGCTGGCCGAGATCGAGAAGAGCGCGGCGGCCTGCGAGTACTACGCCGACCATGCCGCCGGTTACCTCAGCCCGCAGCCGATCCCGACCGAGGCGCAGCGCAGCTACGTGGTCTACCAGCCGATCGGCTGCGTGCTGGCGGTGATGCCGTGGAATTTCCCGGTATGGCAGGTGTTCCGTTTCCTCGCACCGTCGCTGATGGCCGGCAACGTGGCGCTGCTCAAGCACGCCAGCAACGTGCCCGGCTGCGCCGACCTGATCGCCGCGGTGCTGGCCGATGCCGGCATGCCGGCCGGGGTGTTCGCGGTGCTGCACATCGACAACGAACAGGCGGCCGGGGTGCTGCGCGACCGCCGGGTCAAGGCGGTCACCCTGACCGGCAGCGAGCGCGCCGGCCGCGCCATCGCCGCCAACGCCGGCGACCAGCTGAAGAAGTGCGTGATGGAGCTGGGCGGCAGCGACGCCTTCGTGGTGCTGGACGACGCCGACCTGGACGCGACGGTGGCCGCGGCGGTGAAATCGCGCTTCGACAACGCCGGGCAGACCTGCATCGCGGCCAAGCGCTTCGTGCTGGTCGATGCCATCGCCGACGCCTTCGTGCAGCGCTTCGTCGCAGCGGCCAAGGCGCGGGTGTACGGCGATCCGCAGGACCCGTCCACCACGCTGGCGCCGCTGGCGCGCGCCGACCTGCGCGACGGCCTGCACCGGCAGGTGCGGCAGAGCATCGACCAGGGCGCCAGGGCGTTGCTGGGCTGCGAGCCGCTGGCCGGCACGCATGCGGGCTACCCGGCGTCGATCCTCGACCACGTCGCGCCGGGCATGCCGGCCTACGAGGAGGAACTGTTCGGCCCGGTGGCGGCGATCGTGCGGGTGAAGGACGAGGCCGAGGCGGTACGGGTGGCCAACGACACCCCGTTCGGGCTCGGCGGCAGCGTGTGGACCGGCGACGCCGCGCGCGGCGAGCGGGTCGCCGCGCAGCTGCAGTGCGGCGCGGCGTTCGTCAATTCCGTGGTCAAGAGCGATGCGCGGCTGCCGTTCGGCGGCACCAAGCGCTCGGGCTTCGGCCGCGAACTGGCCGAGCACGGCATCCGTGAATTCACCAACATCAAGACCGTCTACGTGGCCTGAGCCGGTGCCGGCACGCGCGGTGCGTCAGCCGAACGGGTGATCGATCGACGGACTCTGCGGGGTCAGCAGTTCGGCGCCGTCGGCGGTGATGTGCAGGATGTCCTCCAGGCGCACGCCGAACCTGCCGGGGATGTAGATCCCGGGTTCGTCGCTGAAGGTCATGCCCGGTTCGAGCAGGCGGGTGTTGCCGCGGACCAGGTAATCCCACTCGTGCATGTCCATGCCGATGCCGTGGCCGAGGCGGTGGCTGAAGTAGGTGTAGTCCGGGCCGTAGCCGGCATCGACGATGACCTTGCGCGCGGCGGCGTCCAGCGCCTCCATGGCCACGCCGGGGCGCGCCGCCCGCAGCGCGCGGGTCTGCGCGTCGAGCACGATGTCGAAGACCCGGCGGATATCGTCGCCGGCCTGGCCCAGCACCACGGTGCGGGTGATGTCGCTGGTGTAGCCGTCGGCCCTGCAGCCGCCGTCGAAGATGACCGGCATGCCCTCGGTGAGCCGTTGCGGCGCCTCCGAGCCGTGTGGCGAGGCGGTGTATGGACCGATGTTGACGTCGGCGCTGCCGCGCAGGCCGGTGCGGGCATAGGCCATGGCGACCAGCCCGGCGATGTCGTCCTCGCTCATGCCCGGCACCAGCGCCTTCCACACCGCTTCGTACACCGCCAGCGTGGTCTGGTTGGCCAGGCGCAGCAGCGCCAGTTCCGCCGGGCTCTTGATGCGCCGGCAGCCGGCGGTGACCGGCCAGGCATCGACGAAGGTGGCCTGGGGCAGGGCGCCCATGATGCCCTGGCTGCGGAAGAACGGCACGGTCTCCTCGATGCCGATCGTGCCGTTGCCGGCGCCGACGCCGCGCAGCACCTGCGCGACCAGCGCATACGGATCCTCGTCTTCCTGCCAGCCGCGCACATCGTTGCCCAGCCGGATCTGTTCCAGCGTGCGACCGCGTTCGAACTCGGGGGTGACATAGACCGGCTCGCCCGAGCGCGGCAGGATCACCCCGGTCAGGCGCTCGCTGTTCCACCAGTGCATGCCGGTGAAGTAGGTCAACGAGGTGCCCGCGCCGATGAACACCGCATCGATCCGGTGCCGCTCCATCAGCTGCTGCGCGCGTGCCAGGCGCTGCGCGCGTTCGCCGGCGCTGATCGGCACCACCCGCTGCGCGACCGGTTGCAGCGCGCGGATCGACGCGGGCAGCGCCGGCGCATCGCCGCGGCCCTCGGCAGCCAGCGCGCTGCCCGGCTGGCCCAGCACCGGCAGCGCCATGGCGCCGGCGGCCAGCGAGCCGCGCAGGAAATGCCGGCGGCGGTGATCGAAGAGGGCATCGTTGCGCATGGCGTTCCCCGCAGGGCAGTGATGTGGGTCGGAGTGGCCGCGGGCGGTGCGGGCCTACAGCCAGCCGGAACGCTTGAACAGCCGGTACAGCACCGCGCAGACCGCGCCGACGATCAGCACCAGCAGCGGGTAGGCGAAGCGTCCGGCCAGCTCCGGCATGTGGGTGAAGTTCATGCCGTACCAGCTGGTGATCAGGGTCGGTGCGGCCAGCAGCGCCGCCCATGCGCCGAGCTGCTTGACCGTCTCGCCCTGCGCCAGGGTGACCAGCGACAGGTTCACGCTCAGCGCGGTGCCGAGCATCTCGCGCAGGGTGTCGATGGCGTCGTTGACCCGCGCGGCATGGTCCTGCACGTCGCGCAGGTACAGCCGCGCGTCGTCGTTGAGCAACTGCACCGGGTTGCGCTGCAGCTGCGCCAGCGCGTCCTGCAGCGGGGTGACCGCCAGCCGCATCTTGTTGAGTTCGCGCTTGAGGTCGTACAGGCGGATGACGGTGCGGCGCCGGTAGTTCTCGGCGAAGATGTCTTTCTCCAGCGAATCCAGCGTATCGCCGAAGCTGTCGGTGATCGGCAGGTAGTTGTCCACCACCGCGTCGAGCACCGCATACAGGCAGAACGACGGCCCCTGGGCCACCAGGTCGTGTTCGCGTTCCAGCCGCGCGCGTACCGGCGCGTACGACAGCGAGGCGCCGTGGCGCACCGTCACCAGATAGCGCGGGCCGAGGAAGGCATGGGTCTCGCCATAGCGGATGCGCTCCTCGACCACCTGCGCGGTGTGCACCACCACGAACAGCGAGTCGCCGTAGGTCTCCACCTTGGGCCGCTGGTGCGCCTTGCGCGTGTCCTCGATGGCCAGGTCATGCAGCCCGAACTCGGCCTGGACCTTGTCCAGCACGGCGTCGTCGGGTTCGTACAGGCCGACCCAGACAAAGCCCCGGCTGCTGGCTTCGAGCACGTCGCTGATCGAATCCAGCGACAGATTGCGCAGCGTGCCGTCCTCGCCATACCAGGTGCAGTTGATGACGCAGGGCGGGTTGGCCGGCGCCACCGCGGGAAAAATACCGGGGTCCATGGACCGCATCGTGCCTCAGCCCGGCGCAGGCGCCAAGCCGCGGCGGCCCAGCACCAGTGCCAGCGCCAGGTGGACCGGCAGCAGCAGCACGATCCACTGCATGTTGAACTGGGCCTGCAGCGACAGCCAATGCAGCGGCAGCGACAGCGCGGCGATGGCGGCCAGCGTCCACAGCAGCCAGCCGAACGCACGGCCCGGCAGGCGCCCGCGCAGCAGTTGCCAGGCGCCCGGCAGCAGGGCCAGCGCCAGCGGATTGAGCAGCAGCAGGTTGCGATTGGCCCAGGCGGCGCGGTGTTCGCTGGCGCCCCACAGGTAGGCCAGCAGCACGCCGGCCACGCCGCAGAACAGCCAGAACGGCAGCGCGATGCCGCCGAGCATGCGCCGGTGGCGGCGCGCGGCGAAGACCAGCCCGGCCAGGACCAGGCCGGTCAGCAGCCAGGGCCACCAGGTGCGGTCATGCTCGCCCGGCTCGGCGGCCAGCCGTTGCGGCAGCAGTTCCTGTTCGGCCTGCACCAGCGGGCGTCCCTCGCTGTTGCGGGCCTCGCGCAGGCCGTCGGCCAGCCGCATCGGCACGAACGCCTCCTGCCAGCGCGACAGCGGCTGGTCGGCCCACGGGCCCAGGCCGAGGTCGAAGCCCAGCCACATCCACGGTGACGGCGAGGCCAGCCGCACCGCTTCGCTGCGGTAGGTGTTGCCGCGCGAACGCCCGGCCAGCTGCGACTGCAGGCCGCCGCCCATGGCGCGGTCGAGCGCGTCGCGCACCATCGTCGAGCAGTTGGCGGTGAAGTAGTCGTAGCGGTAGCGTGCATTCTCCGGCCGCGAGCGCTCGGCCAGGTCGTCGGCCAGCGCCTGCGCCTGCCGTGGCGGCAGGTCCAGCCACTGGATGGATGCGCCGCGCCCGGCGTCGCGGTACTGCGCAAGATCCTCGTCCAGCGGCAGCGCGACCAGGTAGTACATCATCCGCCCGCGCACGAAGTTGCCGATGAAGTCGGGCTCGGACGGGTCGAAGAAGCCGAAATTGTAGGAAACGGCGGGGCCGCCGCCGGGCTCGGCCACCACCAGCGCGTCGTGGCCGAAACGTTCGAAGAACACCTCGCCGGGCTGCATCGTCACCACGCCGATGCGCGGCGCGCCGGTTACGGCATCGGCGGCGGGTGTGGCCGCGGCCGATGCCACGCCGGCCACCAGCAGGTACAGCAGCGCGCACGCCAGCAGGCGTGCGAGCGGCAGGGCACGGCGCAGCGGCCGGGAGCGGCGCGGGGCGGTCAAGCGTCGTCCTGCGGGTCGGGCGGCAGCACGGTGACGTGGAAGGCCTGCACCCGCCGCGCATTGGCGCGCGCCACCCGGAACACGAAACGGTCCAGGGTGAGTTCGTCGCCGATCTCGGGCAGGTGGCCGATGGCCTCGGTGACCAGTCCGCCGATGGTGTCGTAGTCGTCGTCGGAGAACCCGGCGCCGAAGCGTTCGTTGAAGTCCTCGATCGCGGTCAGCGCGTCGACCACGTAGCGGCCGTCGGCCTGGATGGCGATCTGCGCGGTGTGGTCCTCGGCTTCGTCGTGCTCGTCGTCGATCTGGCCGACGATCTGCTCCAGCACGTCCTCGATGGTGACCAGCCCGGCGACGCCGCCGTACTCGTCCACCACGATCGCCATGTGGTTGCGCGAGAGCCGGAACTCCTTGAGCAGCACGTTGAGCTTCTTGGACTCGGGGATCAGCACCGCCGGGCGCAGCAGTTCGCGGATGGTGGCGTGGCTGTTGTCTGCGACCACGCCGCGCAGCAGGTCCTTGGCCAGCAGGATGCCGAGCACGTCGTCCTTGTTCTCGCCGTGCACGGGGAAGCGCGAATGGCCGGATTCGACCACCTGCTTCATCAGTTCCAGGAACGGCTGCTCGACTGGAAGGGACACCATCTGCGAGCGCGGGATCATCACGTCGCCGACGGTCAGCTCGGCCACCGAGATGGCGCCCTCCATCATGCGCAGGGTATCGGCGGCGATCAGGCCGTCCTGTTCGGCCGTCTGCAGCACGGCCACCAGTTCGTCGCGGGTATGGGGTTCGCCGGAGAAGGCCGCGCTGAGGCGTTCAAGCCAGCCGCGTTTCTTTTCGCCCAGCTCCGGGGGGGTACTACTGTCGTCTTCGGACATCTCTTCGTTCAGGGCACCCGGCGGACCGGGCGGTACGGAAAGTCTAGCAGGATGTCCGCGGGCGCCTGCTCAGCCCGGCGGCGTGTCCGCCGTGGCGCCCGCGGCGGGGGCCGGCACCTCGTTCTCGGCCGGCAGGTCCAGGCTGTAGGTGCAGCCGGCCAGGGTCTTGCCGGGGTGGGATTTGACGTTGGACACGCTCAGGATCACCGACTCGATCAGCGCCTCGCCGGTCCTGGCATCGTTGACGTCGCGGCTGACCAGCTCGCGGCCGGCCATGAACTTGCCGTCGGCGTCATAGCCGGTTTCCAGTTCCAGCGCCTTGGCCAGCGGCCGCGGATCGGCCAGGTCGAGGATCGCCATGATGCTGGAGCCGGCCATGGCGATATGGTCGGACGTATGGCCGAACACGGTCACCGGCGTGTTCAGCATGTACTCGTTCATGAACAGGTTGCCCTGCGGCAGCGGCCGCCAGCCCAGGGCCACCGCCTTGAGCGGATCGGCGGCGATCGGGGCCAGCGCGACGAACTCGCTCACGCTCTGGCGGCACTCGATCAGGGCGGGCAGGTCGATGGCCGGGTCGGCGAGTGCGGTGGCAGGCAGCGCGGCGGCGAGCAGCAGCGGTATCGGGCGGATCGTGGGCACGAGGGGCGGGGCGGTTGCAGGGACGCCCACGTTATCAGTGCGCGCTCATCCGCCGCCACAGCCAGTCGCCACCCCATCCCAGCAGGCGCAGCAGCAGGATCAGCGGAACGGCCAGCAGTGTGCACAGCAACAGCAGCGTTGCCGCCGCGCCGATCGCCTGCAGGGCCATTGCCGTGTTGATATGCAGGGTGAATGCCGCCTGGGCCGCATCGAACCGCGGAGCCAGGGCGAAGTACGCCGCCGCCAGCGCGAATGCCAGGCCAAGCATCAGGGGCGATGCACGGAAGAACGGCAGCGCCGCGACCGGACGCCCGGCGAACAGGCGGGCGATCGCGCGCCAGCCCATCGGCGCCGTCAACAGCGCCAGCCCTGCCACCCCCAGCGCCCACGTCGCGGGAAACGTGCGCGTGCCGAAGAGCGGCGCCATCAGCGACAGGCAACAGGTGGCCGCGAACGACACCAGGAACACCACGCCGGACACCATGCGTACGACGCGCCCGATGCGATAGCGTGTAGTGGACGGAACCGGGGCCGGGGTGTGGTCGTTCATCCTGAATGACTCCATGGCGATGGCTGACGCGATTGAATGATGGATCGCCGCCGGTTTCAACCCGGGGGCGGCGGTCAGCGCTCGCCGGCGTAGGGGTCGGCGATGCCCAGTTCGGCGAGGATCTCGCGCTCGAGCTGTTCCATTGCCTCGGCTTCCTTGTCGTCCTCGTGGTCCCAGCCGAGCAGGTGCAGTACGCCGTGCACGGTCAGGTGCGCGTAGTGCGCGTTGAGTGCCTTGCGCTGCTCGCCGGCTTCGCGCGCGACCACCGGCGCGCAGATCACCAGGTCGCCGAGCAGCGGGAACTTGACGCCCTTGGGCAGTCCTTCGGGAATCTCGGCCGGGAAGCTGAGCACGTTGGTGGCGTAATCCTTGCCGCGGTAATGGCGGTTCAGCGAGCGGCCTTCGCGGGCATCGACCAGGCGGATCGCCAGGTCGGCCTCGCGGATGCGTCCCTCCAGCGCCGCGGCGACCCAGCGCCGGAAACTCACCGCGGCCGGCAGCCCGGCGCGGGGCAGGGCGTAGCTGACGGCGACATCGAGACGGACGGGGCCCTTGGTCATGGCAGGTTCCAGCGATCAGGCAGTGCGGAGATGCACAGTATCGCGCGCAAGCCGTTTCACTGCGACTTCCACGCGTCCGCGTCGAAGGCGATTTCCACGATCTCGGCGGTGGTGCGCGGGTCGGCGATGCCGGCTTCTTCGGCGGACGCATGGCGGTTGTCGCCCAGCAGCAGGGTGATCTGGCGGACCGGTTGCGCCGCCCACGCTTCCGGCGTCATGTCGTTGGATACATGAAGGGTGCGGCCTGCGCAGCCGCCGGCATTGGCCACCTGCAGGGCCGGGACCCGCATGCGCGCGGCCTCGTCGGCCAGCACCTCGAATCCATCCGGCGCAATACGCGCCTGCGCGGCCGGGGCGCGCAGCTTGAAGCAGCAGGGCTGCGTGCAGGACAGAGAGCCGTTGGAATACGGCGGCCAGTCCTGTGGCGGCAGGCGTATGCCCAGGTGCAGCTTGTGCCCGGACGGTTGCCCGACCTTGGCCTTGGCCGCGAGCACCGCCGCGTCGATGGCGGTGGCGGGCGGCGCGTCGCCCGTCTCCGGTCATGCCACCTCCCGCGCGGATCGGTGCCGGGCGTGCCGGCCCTTACCCGGCCGCGGGGTTGACCCGCTGCAGGTCGCGGCGGTCGTAGGCGCTGACGATCCGCGCCACCAGCGGGTGGCGGACCACGTCGCGCGATTCGAAGAACGTGAAGCTCACGCCCTCGACGTCGCGCAGCACCTCGATGGCGTCGCGCAGCCCGGATTTGACGTGCTTGGGCAGGTCGGTCTGGGTGAGGTCGCCGGTGACCACCGCGGTCGAGCCGAAGCCCAGCCGGGTCAGGAACATCTTCATCTGCTCGATGGTGGTGTTCTGGGCTTCGTCCAGGATCACGAAGGCGTCGTTGAGCGTGCGCCCGCGCATGTACGCCAGCGGCGCGATCTCGATGACGTTCTTCTCCAGCAGCTTGGCGACCTTCTCCACGCCCAGCATTTCGTACAGCGCGTCGTACAGCGGGCGCAGATACGGGTCGACCTTCTGGGTGAGGTCGCCGGGCAGGAAGCCCAGCTTCTCGCCGGCCTCCACCGCCGGGCGCACCAGGATCAGCCGCTGCACGCGCGATTCGTTCAGTGCTTCCACCGCCATGGCCACCGCCAGGAAGGTCTTGCCGGTGCCGGCCGGGCCGATGCCGAAGTTGATGTCGTGGGTGGCGATCTGGTGCAGGTAGCGCGACTGGTTCTGGCCGCGGCCGCGCACGGTGCCGCGCTTGACCTTGATCGCCACCTCCTGCGCATCGTAGGCACGCTCGGCCACCTGCTCGACGTTGGCGCGACTCAGCAGCAGGTGGATGGCGTGGCTGTCCAGGGGGGCGCCGGCGGCTTCGTCGTACAGCGCCTTGAGCAGGCGCTCGGCCTCGCCGACAGCCTTGCCCGGCCCGCTGACCCGGAACACATTGCCGCGGTTGGCGATCTGCACGCCCAGGCGCAGTTCGACCTGGCGCAGGTTCTCGTCGAAGGGGCCGGCAAGGTTGGCCAGCCGCTCGTTGTCGGCCGGGTCGAGGGTGAAGTCGTGATGGATGGTCGCAGTCATGGATGCAGAAATGGTGCCGATGCGCCCGGTATCAATGCCGCTGCGCCGATGCCGCATTGTCTCACTTCCGCTTCGCGCGGGTGCCGGGCCGGGCTGGTCATACGCGACCGGGCCATCGCCCTGTGCGGGTCGCAACGGATCATCATTGAAATTTAATTATTCATTGAATTAAATGGAATCATGAAACGTGCCCACCCCAATCCAGCCGCGGACCCCGCCGGTGCCGCCCTGCCGCAGCCTGCCGCGGCGCAGCCGGCGCCGGTTGCGCGCAAGCCGCGCAAGCCGCGCAAGCGCGCACCGGGACGGCGGCCCGGCGCCGATGCCGTCGACCTGCGCGAACGGCTGCTGGACGCGGCGTTGGCCTGCTTCGTCGCCCACGGCATCAACGCCACTTCGCTGCGCGACATCGCCCGTCGCGCCGGAGTGACGCCGGCGCTGGTCCACTACTACTTCGGCGACAAGCTGCAACTGCGGCAGGCGGTCGTGGCCGAGCGGCTGTTGCCGGTCATGGCCACGGTCCATGCCGGCGTGGCCGAGGCGGGCGACGACGTGGCGGCGACGGTGGGCGGCTTCGTCACCGGCATCACCCGCGCGGTGGTGGCCAATCCGTGGCTGCCGACATTGTGGGTACGGGAAATCCTCTGCGAAGGCGGTGCCCTGCGCGGGATGATGATCGAGCAGGCCGGGCCGCTGCTGCCGCGCCTGCTGGTGGAGCGGTTGAGCGCCGCGCAACTGGCCGGGCGACTCGCCCCGGCGCTGGATCCGCGGCTGATGGTGGTGTCGATGGTCGGGCTGACGATGTTCCCGCTGGCCAGTGCGCCGATCTGGCAGCAGGTGTTCGGTGCCGGGGAACTGGGCGCCGATGCGGTACAGCGGCACGCATTGGCGGTGTTGACGCAGGTTCTGGAGCCGGGACATGAATGACCGGGGCATCCCCGTGGCAATGTTGTTGGCGTTGGCGTTGGCGTTGGCGTTGGCCGGTTGCTCGCGGCAGGCGCCGCAGGCGCTGGGCACGCTGGAATGGGACCGGGTAACGGTGCCGGCGCCGGTGTCCGAGCGCATCGTGCGCCTGGACGTGCGCGAGGGCCAGCAGGTCGCTGCCGGTGCGTCGCTGATGCAGCTGGAACCGGCGCAGACCCGGTCGCAGCTGGACGCGTTGCAGGCGCGGGTGGAGCAAAGCGACGCCGCATTGCTGGAACTGCGCCACGGCCCGCGCGTCGAGGACATCGACCAGGCCCGCGCGGCGCTGGCCGCGGCGCAGGCGCAGGCGCGGGAAGCGCAGGCGTACCACGCGCGGCTGCAGCCGCTGGGCCGGCGCCAGCTGGTGGCGCCGGCGGAGCTGGACCGCGCGCTTGCCGCCGCGCGCAGCGCTCAGGCACAGGTGCGGCTGGCCGCGGCGGTACTGGATGAACGGTTGCGCGGCAGCCGCAGTGAACAGCTGTTGCAGGGCGAGGCCGCGCTGGCGGCGGCCCGGGCCACGGCCACGGCGCAATCGGTGCTGCTGGACAAACTGACGCTGGTGGCGCCGCGTGCCGGCCGCGTCGACAGCCTTCCCTACAAGCTCGGCGACCAGCCCGGGGCGGGGGCGCCGCTGGTGGTGCTGCTGGTGGGCGAGGCGCCGTATGCGCGCGTCTACCTGCCGCAGGCGCTGCGCAACCGCCTGGCAGTGGGTGACCGCCTGCGGGTGCAGATACAGCCGGCGGGGCAGGTGTTCGACGGGCGCGTGCGCATGATCCGCAGCGATCCGGTATTCACTCCCTACTTTGCATTGACCGGGCAGGATGCCGAGCGCCTGAGTTACCTGGCTGAAATCAGCCTGGGCAAGGAGGCCGCTGCGCTGCCGGTGGGCGCGCCGGTGCAGGTGCTGGCCGATGCCGCGGCGGGGACGCGGTGATGGAGGAGGCGGGCGTCGCGATCCGTGCGCGCGGCCTGGTGCGGCGCTTCGGCGCGCTGCTGGCGGTGGACGGCATCGACCTGGACGTGCCGCGCCGGCAGGTATACGGCTTCCTCGGCCCGAACGGCTCGGGCAAGTCCACCACCATCCGCATGCTGTGCGGCCTGCTCACGCCCAGCGCGGGCCGGATCGAGGTGCTGGGCCTGCGCATTCCCGAGCAGGCCGAGGCGCTGCGCAGCCGCATTGGTTACATGACGCAGAAGTTCTCGCTGTTCGACGACCTGAGCGTGCGCGAGAACCTGGAGTTCCTGGCGGCCGTGCACGACCTGCCCAGGGCGCAGGCGCGGCGGCGCATCGACACGCTGGTCGAGCAATACCATTTCCAGGACCGGCAGAAGCAGCTGGCCGGCACCATGAGCGGCGGCCAGAAGCAACGCTTGGCTTTGGCGGCGGCGGTGATCCACCAGCCGGAACTGCTGTTCCTCGACGAGCCCACCAGTGCGGTGGACCCGGAGTCGCGCCGCGATTTCTGGGAAAAGCTGTTCGAGCTGGCCGATGCCGGCACCACGCTGCTGGTCTCCACCCACTACATGGACGAGGCCGAGCGCTGCCATCGCATCGCCATCCTCGACCACGGCGCGCTGGTGGCCGACGGTACCCCGGCCGAACTCACCGCCGGGCTGGCCGGGCGCACCCTGGTGGTCGATGCCGACCAGCCGCGGCAGGCGGCACGGGCACTGTCGGCCTGCGCGGGCGTGGCCAGCGTGGCGCAGATCGGCAACCGCCTGCGCGTGCTGCTGGACAAGGACGCAGGCCAGGCGCCGCTGGCGCAGGCGCTGGAGACGGCGGGCATCGCCGCGCGCCTGCTGCCGCAGCCCGCCAGCCTGGAGGACGTGTTCGTCGCCGCGACCCGGCAGCGCCCGGTGGCCGGCAGGGGCGACGCATGAAGCTGCGCCGTCTGCTGGGGGTGATGACCAAGGAGCTGCGGCAGATGCGGCGCGACCGCATCACCCTGGCGATGATCATCGGCATCCCGGTGATGCAGCTGCTGCTGTTCGGCTACGCGATCAACACCAACCTGCGCGACCTGTCCGCCGGCTTCGCCGACCAGGCGCGGACCTCGGCCTCGCGGATGCTGGCGCGCGACATCGTGGCCAGCGGCGTGGTCTCGCCGGTGCTGGAGGCGGCGACGCCGCAGCAACTGCTCGATGCCATGCGCCGCGGCGAGATCAGCATCGGCATCGTCATCCCGCCGGACTACGAGCGCCGCCGCGCCGAAGGCCGCGAGGCGCTGCAGATCCTGGTCGACGGCAGCGACAACGCGGTCCAGAGCGCGGCGGCGCAGCTGGCGCGCATGCCGCTGGAGGGCATGGCTTTCGACCCGCTGGCGCCGGGTGCGATCGGCGTGGTCAGCTTCTACAACCCGCAGCGCAGTTCCGCGACCAACATCGTGCCGGGTCTGGTGGGGGTGATCCTGACCATGACCATGGTGCTGTTCACCGCGGTGGCGATCGTGCGCGAACGCGAGCGCGGCAACATGGAACTGTTGATCGCCACGCCGCTGACCAGTGCCGAGCTGATGGTCGGCAAGGTCGTTCCCTACGTGGCGGTCGGCCTGCTGCAGACCGGCATGGTGCTGGCACTGGGCGCATGGTTCTTCCACGTGCCGATGGCGGGCAGCCTGTGGCACGTGTTCATCGCCGCCAGCCTGCTGATCGTCGCCAACCTGGCGCTGGGCCTGTTGATCTCGACCCGCGCGCAGTCGCAGTTCCAGGCGATGCAGATGACCTTCTTCCTGTTCCTGCCGTCGATCCTGCTGTCCGGCTTCATGTTCCCGTTCTCGGGCATGCCGCGCTCGGTGCAGTGGCTGGCGGAGCTGCTGCCGCTGACCCACTTCCTGCGCCTGATCCGCGGCATGATGCTGCGCGGCGCGAGCCTGTGGGAGCTATGGCCCGACGCGCTGGCGCTGCTGGTCTTCAGCGCGGTGATGATGGCCGGCGCGATCCTGCGCTTCCGCAAGCGGCTGGACTGAGCGGATCGTCGGATCCGGTCCGTCGGTGGGATCATCAACGGCTACAGCCCGGGCCGCTGCGTTCCATGGTCGGCTCGAACGTCAGCCCGACGCGCTCGTCGTCGGTTTCGCGATAGACGATGGCGGCGCACCTGTTGCCCTCTGTCTCGAAGTCCTGGTAGTAGCCTGCGTCCTTCTCGGGTTGCAGGCTGACGCCTGCCGAACAGTAGTAGTTCATGTACCCGTCGCTGCTGGCGAAGTTGGCGCCGATGCTGATGCGCTCCCCGGCGGGTATCCTGGCGCGGCCGTCTTTGCCTCGCGGAAGGATCTGCGCGGGACCGTTGGCACAGATCCATGTCGTCACGCCGGGCGGCACCCGCAACGATGCCGAAGGCATCCCCGCGGGCATCCGGTAGGTGCTCATGCAGGCCGTGCTGGAAAGCATGATCGCCACCGGAAGCAGGAAGTGGGCGGAACGCATCACGAAGCCCCCCCTTGTTTCGGCGCCGGTTTCACCAGCGGGCCGAGGCGAGTGACTATTTCCGTTGCGGAGAGCGCGTCGGTTTCCGCATCCGCCAGCACCAGGATGTATGCGTAGGTCGCCGGCTTCCCCCCCAACGAATTGACGATTCGCTCGGTGCTGCGCCTGTCGCTGATCGCGTCGGGCAGGCTGGTGTAGAAGACGAAATGGCTGCCCCCCTCACGCTGTGTGACTTCCGCGCAGCGATAGAGCAGGTAGGTGGCGACCTTGTCGGGCGTGATGAAGCCATTTCCCGCGAAGCCGACCTTGATAAGGCGGCCGGGACCGGGCTGGTCCCAATAACCACCCGTCAGTCCGAGAACGGGATTGCTGGCACTGTGATAGCCGGTTGCGCAGGCGGACAGCAGCATCGCCATCGCCGCGGCGCCCAGAAGGTGGCGTTTCATGGTTGGTTTTCCTGTGTGATCGAGCGCGTGTCGCATCGCGACCCGGATGCCTCCCCAGGCATTCGCGCCGGCCGGAGTATGGCGGGCTGGTGACCGTCCGCTCAAGTGGGGGCGTGCCATGCCAGCCTTGGTCGCGGGGGCGATGGGGGGAGAAGGGGCGCGGTGATTGGCGTGGCGCGGATGCCGTGTGCGCCATGATCCCGGACCCGGCGATGTCTCCCATCCCGACTGGCGACAGATCCCGGCCGGCATCGACGGGTGGGACGTGCCATGGTTCCGGCCGTTCCCGCTGGCGGGGTGCCGTGCCGGTGCCCGCACCCGCACCCGCACCCCTCTGGCGGAGGGGGCTGTTCGAAGCTGGGGCCAGGCGCGGACGTGCGTGTCCGGCAATATCCCCCGGGGTCTGGCATGCATGTGCGCTTCGCTGCGAATGTGGCGATGCGGAGCCCGGGCGCCACGGCATCAGCAGCATCCAGCTGCACATGGGCGGGGATGGCGGGAAGTCCTGCCACGTGATCCCGGGCGATCCGTGTGACGGCGTGCCCCTGCACGCCGCCGGCCGGGGGGGGGGCTCTGCGTCAGTCGGCGGTGACGATGCGCCCGCGCAGCGAATTGGTCAGCGCCTCGGTGATGACCACGTCGACGAACTGGCCGATCAGCCGCTTCGGGCCCGGGAAGTTCACCGGGCGCATGTTCTCGGTCTTGCCGGTCAGCTCGTTGTCGTCCTTGCGCGAGGTGCCTTCGACCAGCACGGTCTGCACGCTGCCGACCATGCTCCTGGAAATGTCGGCGGCATATGCGTTGATGTGCGCCTGCAGGCGCGACAGGCGCGCGTGCTTCTCGGCCTCGGAGGTGGTGTCCTCCAGGTCGGCGGCCGGCGTGCCGGGGCGGCGCGAGTAGATGAAGGAAAAACTCTGGTCGAAGCCCACGTCCTCGATCAGCTTCATGGTCTTCTCGAAATCGGCCTCGGTCTCGCCGGGAAAGCCGACGATGAAGTCCGAGCTGATCGAGATGTCCGGGCGCACCGCGCGCAGCTTGCGGATCTTGGCCTTGAACTCGAGTGCGGTGTAGCCGCGCTTCATCGCGCTGAGCACGCGGTCGCTGCCGGCCTGGACGGGCAGGTGCAGGTAGTTGGCCAGCTTGGGCACGTCGCGATAGGCGTCCACCAGCGAATCGCTGAACTCCAGCGGGTGCGAGGTGGTGAAACGGATGCGGCCGATGCCGTCGATCTCGGCGATGGTGCGGATCAGCAGCCCCAGGTCCGCCAGTTCCCCGTCGCCATACGGGCCGCGGTAGGCGTTGACGTTCTGCCCGAGCAGGTTGATCTCGCGCACGCCCTGCGCGGCCAGCTGCGCGCATTCGACCACCACGTCCTCGAACGGGCGGCTGACCTCGGTGCCGCGGGTGTAGGGCACCACGCAGAACGAGCAGTACTTGGAACAGCCTTCCATGATCGACACGAATGCCGACGGGCCTTCGGCGCGCGGCTCGGGCAGGCGGTCGAACTTTTCGATCTCGGGGAAGCTGATGTCCACCTGCGGCCGGTTCTGCTCGCGGCGGGCACGGATCAGTTCCGGCAGCCGGTGCAGGGTCTGCGGGCCGAACACCAGGTCCACGTAGGGCGCGCGCTTGACGATGGCCTCGCCCTCCTGCGACGCCACGCAGCCGCCGACGCCGATGATGACGTCGCGGCCGCCGGCCTTGAGCTCCTTCCAGCGGCCGAGCTGGCTGAACACCTTCTCCTGCGCCTTCTCGCGGATGGAGCAGGTGTTGACCAGCACCACGTCCGCTTCCTCGGGGTTGTCGGTCAGCTCCAGGCCCTCGGCTTCGGCCAGCACGTCGGCCATCTTGGCCGAGTCGTACTCGTTCATCTGGCAGCCGTGGGTCTTGATATAGAGCTTGCCGCGCGCCGGCGAGCCGGCAGCGGCGTCGCGCCCGCGCCCGGGCAGGGGGATCAGTTCAGGGGTATTCATTTCGACGGAAGGCATGGCGGAAACCGCCACGTTCGGCAGGGGGGAGGCTGGCGTCCCGGGCATGGCGCTTATTCCAGACGGGTGGGCGGGCAGGCGGCGCTGGCGCCGCGGCGGGGGGCGATTGTACCGGGGTTGCCGCCGGGGGGGCGTACCGGCCGCGGCCGGCAGTTGGCATTCCTGCCGGGAAACTGGGACACTTCCGCCCGCAATGAAGACCGGACTGGGGATCGCTGGGGTATTGATCGCCGCGCTGACGGCTGTGCCGGCCAGTGCCGGTACCCTGTACAAGTGTCTCGGTGCCGACGGCGTCTCCAATTACGTCAGCAAGCGCATTCATGGCGCCAGCTGCAGCGTGGTCGGCAGCTACCGGCCGTCGTCCGCCGCGCCGCGCCCGAGCGAGCGGCGGCCGACCACCGCGATTGCCGCCACCGCCCCGGCTCCTGCCCCGGTTCCCGCCCCGGCGCCGCCGGCGACGGCGACGGCAGCCAGTACCGCGCCGCCGCGTTCCACCCCCGGCGCCAGCCGTGCGCAACGGGTGGTCAGCGGGCAGGTCTACACCTACATGAAGGACGGCGTGCGCCACTACACCAGCGCCAGGCCGGCGCAGGTCGCCAGCGTGGGCGAAGTGCGCACCATCCGCTACAGCTACATCGAGCGCTGCTACGCCTGCGGCGCCAACCCGGGGGTCAACTTCGGCACGATCCGGCTCAACACCCAGGCCTACCGCTCCGAGATCGCCGCCGCGGCGCGCGAGTTCGGGGTCGAGGAGGCCGTGGTGCGCGCGGTGATCCATGCCGAGTCGGCATTCAATCCCACCGCCCTGAGCCGCGCCGGCGCGCAGGGGCTGATGCAGCTGATGCCGGCCACCGCGCGTCGTTTCGGCGTGAGCGACGCCTACGACGCCAGCCAGAACATCCGCGGCGGCGTGCAGTACCTGTCGTGGCTGCTGCGCCGCTTCAATGGCGACCTGACGCTGGCCGCGGCCGGCTACAACGCCGGCGAGGGTGCGGTCGACCGGCATGGCGGGGTGCCGCCCTACAACGAAACCCGGTACTACGTGAAGCGCGTGGCGCAGTTGGCCGACCGCTACCGTGGCGAGCTGGGCTCGCGCCAATGATTGCTTTTGCGCTTAATTCCAGGAGCACGTGACAAAAGTCATGCACTCGTGTTTCATCGCGTTGTGCGGCCGCTGAACGTTCAGCTAAACTCGGGGGAGATTCGATTCTGAGCGGTCCGGTTCCACCGGTCGCAGGCAGCCGCAAGCCACCTAATCAATATCGGAGGGCCGGATGGCCAACGATGGGGTAAACGATCCAGTAAATGCCGGACGCCGGCGCTTCCTGACAGCGACCACCGCCGTGGTCGGCGCAGTCGGGGCAGGTTTCGCAGCAGTTCCTTTCATCAAGTCATGGAATCCCAGTGCCAAGGCCCAGCTGGCCGGCGCACCGGTGAATGCCGACATCAGCGCGTTGCAGGAGGGGCAGCGCCTGGTCCTGGAGTGGCGAGGCCAGCCGATCTGGATCGTCAAGCGTTCCAAGGCGGTGCTCGACGCGCTGCCGACGCTCGACGGCCGCCTGCGCGACCCCAAGTCCGAGAACGTCGACCAGCAGCCGGACTACGTGCGCAAGGCCAATCCGGAGCTGCGCTCGATCAAGCCCGAAATCTCGGTGCTGGTCGGCCTGTGCACCCATCTGGGCTGCTCGCCGGAGATGGCTGCCGAGATCAAGCCCGAGCCGTATGACCCGGAATGGAAGGGCGGCTATTTCTGTCCCTGCCACAAGTCGCGCTTCGACATGGCCGGGCGCGTGTTCCAGGGCGTGCCGGCACCGACCAACCTGGTCGTGCCACCACATCACTACGCCGACGACAACACCATCGTCATCGGCGTCGATCCCAAGGGGGCGGCGTAATCATGGCTGACAACATCCTCGTTCGCGCCGCCAACGGCGTGATGGGCTGGGTCAACGACCGCGCCCCGGCGCTGATGCCGATGTACCGGAAGCACATGTCCGAGTACTACGCGCCGAAGAACTTCAACATCTGGTACATCTTCGGCGTGCTGTCGATGGTGGTGCTGGTCAACCAGATCGTCACCGGCATCTTCCTCACCATGCATTACAAGACCAGCGCGGCGGAAGCCTTCGCCTCGGTCGAGTACATCATGCGCGACGTGGAGTGGGGCTGGCTGATCCGCTACATGCACAGTACCGGCGCCTCGCTGTTCTTCATCGTCGTGTACCTGCACATGTTCCGCGGCCTGATGTACGGCTCCTACAAGAAGCCGCGCGAGCTGGTGTGGATCCTGGGCATGCTGATCTACCTGGCGCTGATGGCCGAAGCCTTCATGGGCTACGTGCTGCCGTGGGGCCAGATGTCGTTCTGGGGCGCGAAGGTCATCATCTCGCTGTTCGGCGCCATCCCGGTGATCGGCAACGGCCTGACCGAGTGGATCATGGGCGACTACCTGCCGTCCGACGCCACCTTGAACCGCTTCTTCGCCCTGCACGTGATCGCGGTGCCGCTGGTGCTGCTGCTGCTGGTGGTGCTGCACCTGGGCGCGCTGCACGAGGTGGGCTCCAACAATCCCGACGGCGTGGAGATCAAGAAGGGGCCGAAGGGCAACCGCTGGTCGCCGACCGCCCCGGCCGACGGCGTGCCGTTCCACCCGTACTACACGGTGAAGGACACCTTCTACGTGTTCGCGATGATGATCATCGCCGCCTTCATCATCTTCTTCGCCCCGGCGTTCGGCGGCTGGTTCCTCGAACACGACAACTTCACCGAGGCCAACAGCCTGGTGACCCCGGCGCACATCAAGCCGGTGTGGTACTACACGCCTTACTACGCGATGCTGCGGGTGATCCCGCACAAGCTCAGCGGCGTGCTGGTGATGTTCGGCGCCATCGCGATCCTGTTCCTGGTGCCGTGGCTGGACCGCGCCAAGGTCAAGTCCTACCGCTACCGCGGCCTGCTGTCCAAGCTGCTGCTGTTCGGCTTCGCGATCAGCTTCGTGTGGCTGGGCAAGATCGGCGCGGGCCCGGGTACCGACCCGGTGGAGACCATCATCGGCCGCTTCCTGACCGCGTATTACTTCCTCTTCTTCCTGACCATGCCAGTGTGGACCAAGCTGGACAAGACCAAGCCGGTGCCGGAGCGGGTGACGACGCATGACTAAGAAATGGATTGCCTTGCTGGCAACGGCCGCTGCCGCGCTCCTGTTCTCGGCCACCACCTTCGCCGCTACCGAAGGAGCGCTGCAGCAGGCCGGCAACGACCTGTCCGACCAGGCATCGCTGCAGCGCGGTGCCCAGGCCTACATGAACTACTGCTCGGGCTGCCATTCGCTGAAGTACCTGCGCTACTCGCGCATGGCGTCGGACCTCGGCCTGACCGAGCAGCAGGTGATGGACAACCTGAACTTCACCGGCGCCAAGTTCGGTGAGCAGATCCATGTCGCCATGACCAAGGAGCAGGGCGAAAAGTGGTTCGGCAAGATGCCGCCGGACCTGAGCCTGATCGCGCGCGTGCGCCAGAGCGACTGGGTCTACACCTACCTCAAGTCGTTCTACCTGGACGAGTCGCGGCCGCTGGGCTGGAACAACAAGCTGTTCCCGAACGCCTCCATGCCCAATCCGCTGTGGGAGCTGCAGGGCCTGCAGCACGCCGAGTTCGGCGAGCCCGACGTCGCCGGCGAGCGGCATCCGGAGCGGCTGGTGGTCACCAGCCCGGGCCGGGTGACGCCGCAGGAATACGACCAGACCGTCCGCGACATCACCAACTTCCTTGAGTATGCCGGCGAGCCGGCCGCGCTCAAGCGCCAGAGCCTGGGCGTGTGGGTGGTGCTGTTCCTGGCGCTGCTCGCCTTCCTGGCGTACCTGCTCAAGAACGAGTACTGGACGGACGTGCATTGACGTGAGGGTGGGTCGCCGGGCCGCCGGGGGAAGATGCCCGGCACTTGGCATCGGCACCGGCTGACTGCACACTCAGGGAAGGTGGCGGACCGCGGGCGCTGGGCCCGCGGCGCCGTAAGGCTGGCGGATTCCGGCCCTTGGAGAGCCCTTGATGGCGGCGAGTGTGCGCATGCGAAATATCCTGACGTTGTTCTCGGCCAACGACGATGTCCTGTGCCACCGGGTGCGGCTGGTGCTGGCGGCGAAGGGTGTCACCTACGATCTGGTGCCGGTCGATCCGCAGAATCCGCCGGAAGACCTCATCGACCTCAATCCCTACCACTCGGTGCCGACCCTGGTCGAGCGCGAGCTGGTGCTGTATGCGGCCTCCGTGGTCAGCGAATACCTGGACGAGCGCTACCCGCATCCGCCGCTGATGCCGGTGGACCCCCTGTCGCGGGCGCGCCTGCGCCTGGCGATGCTGCGCATCGAGCACGACTGGGTGCCGCAGGTGCAGGCGATCCAGCTGGGCAACAAGTCCCAGGCCGAGGCGGCCCGCAAGCGCCTGAAGGAACTGGTGGCGCAGTCGGTGCCGCTGTTCAAGGCGTCCAAGTTCTTCCTCAATCCGGAAATGAGCCTGGCCGACTGCGCGATGGCGCCGATCATCTGGCGGCTTGATGCGCTGGGCATCCCGCTGCCCAAGGATGGCAAGGCGATCGAGGATTACGGCAACCGCATCTTCCGCAACCCGGGTTTCATCCGCAGTCTCACCGAGCAGGAAAAGAAGCTGCGCGACCTTCCGGTCTGACGCATCTGCTGTATGCAGACTTATCGATCACCGCCCGCTGGCGGTGATGGCGCTCGATGCCGCGTACACTTGCCACATGAGTGAAGAATCTTTCCGCATGAGCAGCCATCGTCCCTACCTGTTGAGGGCGCTGGTGGAGTGGATCAACGACAACGGCATGACCCCGCACATCATGGTCGATGCCGGCGTGCCGGGCGTACAGGTGCCGGCCAGCGCGGTCAAGGACGAGCGGGTCGTGCTGAACATCGCCGAGCGCGCGGTGATGCGGTTGCACATCGACAACGATGCGGTGAGTTTCACCGCACGTTTCTCGGGCGTCAGCTTCCCGGTGAACGTGCCGATCGCCGCGGTGCTGGCGGTGTATGCGCGCGAAACCGGGCAGGGCATGGCATTGCCCGACGACATCCCGGGTACCGATGGTCCGGAGCCGCACGACGACGATACGCCGCCGCCCACGCCGCCCACGCCGCCGGATCCGCCGCAACCCTCGGGCAAGCGCCCGTTCCTGCGGGTCGTGAAATAGGCAACACCGCCGCCGCGAGGCGGCGGTTTCGTTTACGGGCGTGCCGACCGCGGCGCGCGGGGCGCCGCTCAGATGTCTTCCGCTTCCTCGGTGCGCGGCTGCAGCATGCTGACCCGCGCCGTGGCCGGTCCGACGAAAGACACCAGCTGCCTGCCGCGCAGCACCATGCGCCCGCTGTGGCGCTCGACGCCGTCGTAGGAATAATCGAAGCGGAAGCTGCGCTCGAAGCCCAGCCAGCCGCTGGGCAGCCGGCACAGCCGCAGCCCGGTCGCGTGCACGCTCTGGTCCAGCCACTGCACGTCCGCGGCCTGGCAGGCATTGCGGCCCAGTTCGGTGGCGCGCTCGGCCGCGGCCCGGGACGCATCCCAGAAGGCATAGCCGATGGCACCGACGATCATCAGAATCAACAAGGTAGGCATGGCGCCACTTTAGGCGGGCGCGCGCAAAAGCGGAACCACGCCGGCGCGGTGGCGGATGCGTACGCATCGGCAGCGAAGCGGCCCGGGGTCGGGCGTCCTGGCGTGCCGCTTACCGCGGTATCTCCGGCGTGCCCGGTGGCGGCTGCGCCGGCGCCGCCTCGACCAGCTTCAGCAGCGCGGCCCAGTCCTGCCGGTTGAAGTCGCATTCCTCTTCGCGGCCCGGCGAGCAGGCCGGTTCCAGTGCTGCCGGCGCCGCATCGGACTGCGGCGGCACGACCAGGCGGCCGGTGCGGTCCAGTGGCAGCTTGCGCATGGCCACCGTGTTGGCGACGTTGCCGCCGATCAGGTACAGGGTCTGGTCGCCGCCGGCATTGGCGGCCACGACCACTTCGCAATGCGACTTCCAGCGGTCGGCGCCGCCACTGTCCAGGGCCTGGGCCAGGCCGCTGTAACTGAGTGGCCTGCTACGCTCGCGCAGGAAGCACAGCAGGTCGCCGGGTGCCGGCTTTTCCAGTGCCGGGTCGGTGAGCCGGTACGGCCCGCCGGCGCCCACGGTGCGGCGGGCGGCTCGGATGTAGTCGATATGCCGTGGCGAACGGGCGAAGCCCGGTACCGCGGCGCGCGCCATGACCCAGGACACGAAGGCGGCCGACCACGGGTTGTCGACCAGGAAGGCGCGGCAGTCGTTGTCGGTCGTGCGTTCGCCGGGCGTGGCCATGCAGCTGCGGGCGCCAGGCAGGGCGGCCATCGGCGACAGCGTGCCGCTCTCGCGCCAGTAGCCGGCCACCCGCTGCCAGGCGATCAGGCCATCATCGGCCAGGCTGCTGCTCTCGGCCTCGGTGACGGCGAGGCTGGCGATGCGGCCATCGCGGTCGATGAAGGGCCGATACCAGAGGCGGTGTTCGCCGCACGCGGCGCGGATGATGGCCTTGGCGGTCTCGCCCACTCCATAGCGCGGGGGGATGTCGCAGACCTCCGCGGCCATGGCCGGCAAGGCCGGCAGCGACAGCGCACAGCAGAGCAGGAAGCGATGGACCACGGCAGGTTCCCTTCGGGCGTGCATGCGAGCCTCGCAGAGCCGGCCGTGGCCGTGTCGTGAAATCAGCGGGGCGGCGGACCCAGCTTCAGCGACAGGTCGATCGCCTGCACGTGCTTGGTCAGCCCGCCGATGGAAATGCAGTCCACCCCGTCCTCGGCGATCGCGCGCAGCCCGTCCAGGCCGACGCTGCCGGAGACTTCCAGCGGAATGCGCCTGCCGTGCGCCTGGCAGGCGGCGATGCGGACCGCGTCGCGACGCATCGCCGGGGTGAAGTCGTCGATCAGGATGCGGTCGCAGCCGGCGGCCAGGGCTTCTTCCAGCTGCGCCAGGTCCTCGACCTCGACCACCAGCGGCAGCGCGGGCTGGCACGTGCGCGCGGCGCGTACCGCCGCGCTCAGCGAGCCGGCGGCGCGGATGTGGTTTTCCTTGAGCATGACCATGTCGTACAGGCCGAGGCGGTGGTTCTCGCCGCCGCCGCAGCGCACCGCGTACTTCTGCGCCAGGCGCAGGCCGGGCAGGGTCTTGCGGGTATCGAGGATGCGCGCCCCGGTACCGGCCACGGCCGCGACGTACCGCGCGGTGGTGGTGGCGGTGGCCGACAGCGTCTGCATGAAGTTCAGCGAGGTGCGCTCGGCGCTGACCAGGGCGCGGCTGCGGCCCTGCAGGGTGGCCAGTACGGTACCGGCGGCGACGTGCTCGCCCTCCCGCACCCGCCAGTCGATCCTGACCTGCGGGTCGAGCGCGCGGTGGGTGGCGTCGAACCAGGGGCGGCCGGCGACCACCGCGTCCTGCTTGCACAGCAGATAGGCGCTGTCGGCGGTGTCGGGCAGCAGCGCGGCGGTGACATCGCCGCTGCCGATGTCCTCGGCCAGGGCGCGGGCGACGTCGGCCTCGATCTGCTCCCGGGGCGGGGCGGCCGGTGGCTGCGGCACCATCACTTGCCCGGGAAGCCGTCGATCTGCGCGGTGACGATGGCCTCCTCGGCCAGCAGCACCGGAATGCCGTCCTCGACCCGGAACACCTGCTTGCGGTCGCGGGTGACCAGCGCCTCGCGCAGCGGTTCGGCCTGCGCGCTGCCGTCGGCACGGGCGACGCCACCGGCGGCGATGGCGCGGTTCAGCGCTTCCAGCCCGGCGCTGTCCAGCAGGGCCAGCGGTTGGCGGGTATCAGGCGAGACGAGCAGGTCGAGCAGTTTGCGGTCCATCGGGTCGTGGTCTTGCGTGGAAGACGGCTAGAATACGTCTTTGCAGCAGGTGACGGCCAATGACCCCCAATTCCTCCGCGCCGCTCGTCGGCATCGTGATGGGTTCCCGTTCCGACTGGGAGACCATGCAGCACGCGGCCCAGAAGCTCGACGCGCTGGGCGTGCCCCATGAAGTGAAGGTGGTTTCCGCACACCGCACGCCGGACGTGCTGTTCTCCTATGCCGAACAGGCCGGCCCGCGCGGGCTGCGCGCGATCATCGCCGGCGCCGGCGGCGCCGCCCACCTGCCGGGCATGATCGCCGCCAAGACCGCGGTGCCGGTGCTGGGCGTGCCGGTGCAGTCCAAGGCGCTGAATGGCATGGATTCGCTGCTGTCGATCGTGCAGATGCCGGCGGGAATACCGGTGGCGACCTTCGCCATCGGGAATGCCGGCGCGTCGAATGCGGCGCTGTTCGCGGCGGCGATGCTGGCGCCGGCGCACCCTGCCATCGGCCAGGCGCTGGAGGCGTTCCGCGCGCGCCAGACCGCCGATGTGATGGCTGCCGACGACCCGCGCCAATGACCACGGTCGGCATCCTCGGTGGCGGGCAGCTGGCCCGCATGATGGTATTGGCCGGCGCCCCGCTGGGCCTGCGCTTCGTGGTGTTCGATCCCGCGGCCGACGCCTGCGCGGGGCAACTGGCGCCGCTGCAGGTGGGCGCGTTCGACGATACCGCCGCGCTGGCCGAATTCGCCGCGCGGGTGGACGTGGTCACCTTCGATTTCGAGAACGTGCCGGCCACCAGCGCACGCTGGCTGGCCGAGCGCAGGCCGGTATTTCCCAACCCGGCCGCGCTGGCGGTGGCGCAGGACCGGCTCAGCGAGAAGACGCTGTTCCAGGAGCTGGGCATCCCGCTGCCGCCGTTCGCCGATATCCGCAGCCGCGACGAACTGGCGGCGAAGGCGGCCGAGTTCGGCATGCCCTGCATCCTGAAGACGCGCCGGCTTGGATACGACGGCAAGGGCCAGTTCCGCATCCGCGGCGAGGCCGACATCGACGCTGCCTGGCAGGCGCTGGGCGCCCAGGTCGACGCCACCGGTCTGATCCTGGAAGGCTTCGTCGCCTTCGACCGCGAGGTCAGCGTGGTGGCCGTGCGTGGCCGCGATGGCGAGTTCCGCGCCTGGCCGCTGACCGGCAACTGGCATGTCGATGGCGTGCTGTCGGCGAGCCTGGCGCCGGTGCCGGCGACCGTGGCGCAGCACGAGGCCGCCATCGGTTACGCGCGCCGCGTGGCCGAGCGGCTCGATTACGTGGGCGTGTTCGCGCTGGAGCTGTTCTGCCGCGGCGACGAGCTGCTGGCCAACGAAATGGCCCCGCGCGTACACAACTCCGGTCACTGGACCAGCGACGGCGCCGAAACCTCGCAGTTCGAGAACCATCTGCGCGCGGTGCTGGGCCTGCCACTGGGCGATACCCGCGTGCTCGGGCACGCCTGCATGCTCAACTGGCTCGGCCAGATGCCCGATGCGCGTGCGGTGCTCGCCGAGCCCGCGGGCCACTGGCATGACTACGGCAAGCAGCCGCGCGAGGGCCGCAAGGTGGGCCATGCCAATCTGCGCGACGACGATGCCGCGGCATTGGCCGACGCGCTGGAGCGGGTGGGGCAGGCGCTCGCCCGTCAGACGCAGGTGGAACCGGTGGTGCGCGCACTGCGCGGCCGCTGATCGCGCCAGCCCCGGGAAGGGGCGGCGCAGCGATGCGTTCCCGTGCGCACCGGCACGACGGGCGTGGTGGTAGCGTGGCGGCTCCTTCCATCGGAGTTGCCGCCATGCTGGACTGGAACGAATACCGCCGCGAACTGAAGGGGCGTATCGGTGAGCTGGGCAGGCTTTCGCCCGATACGCTCAAGGGTTACATGACGCTGAGCGGTGCCGGCGCGCAGACCGCGCGCCTGGACGCCAGGACCCGCGAGCTGATCGCGCTGGCGGTAGCGGTGACGACCCGCTGCGACGGCTGCATCACCACCCATGTCGACGCGGCGCTGAAGCAGGGGGCGAGTCGCGAGGAGATCGCCGAGGCACTGGGCGTGGCGGTCGCGCTCAATGCCGGTGCGGCGCTGGTGTTCTCGGCGCGGGTGCTGGATGCGGTGGACGCCCACGGCTGAGCCCGCGGCAAGGGCCATGGCGGCCGGGACCAGGGTGGCACCGCGCGTGCGCCAGCCGGGAGGGGCCGCGCTTGCCGGCCCGGTCCGCGTCCTCAGCGCAGCCGGGCGCCGACGAAATCCCAGTTCACCAGTTTCCAGAACGCCTGCAGGTAGCGCCCGCGGTCGTCCTGGAAGTCGGTGTAATAGGCGTGTTCCCACAGGTCGCAGGCCAGCAGCGGCGTGCTGTCGCCGGTCAGCGGCGTGTTGGCGTTGCGGGTGGTGACGATGGCCAGGCGGCCGTCCGGGTGCTGCACCAGCCACGCCCAGCCCGAGCCGGACAGGGCCAGGGCGGCCCGGTTGAACTCCTCGCGCAGCTTCTGGGTGTCGCCGAACTGGCGCGCGATGCGGTCGGCCAGCGCGCCGTGCGGCTCGCCACCGGCCCGTGGGTGCAGGCACTGCCAGTAGAAAGCGTGGTTCCAGGCCTGCGCGGCGGCTTCGAACAGGCCGCCCTGGCTGGCACGGACGATCTCCTCCAGCGCCAGGTCCTCCAGTTCGGTGCCGGCAATGCGGGCGTTGAGCGCATCGACATCGGCACGCTGGTGGTGGCCGTGGTGCAGGTCCAGTGTCGCCGCCGTGAGATGCGGCTGCAGGGCGTCGCGGGGATAGGGCAGGTCGGGCAGTTCGACGGGCATGGTCCGTTTCTTTTCGGTCTGGGGCGCCGGGAGCCGGCTGGCTCGGCTTACAATCGGCAGCCACGGAGGAAGAGTCTATCCGACCGGACGGACCGTTCTTTCGCAGCAGCTGGGAGATTGCAATGGCGGTGATGGAGCAAATCCAGGCGGAGGTGGAGCAGCATCCCCTCGTCCTGTTCATGAAGGGGACGCCGCAGTATCCGATGTGCGGCTTCTCCAGCCGGGCCGTGCAGGCGCTGCTGGCGGCGGGAGCGGTCAACCTGCGCACCGTCAACGTGCTCGAGTTGCCCGAAGTGCGCGCCAACCTGCCGCGCTATTCCAACTGGCCGACGTTTCCGCAGTTCTTCATGCATGGCGAACTGATCGGCGGCTGCGACATCATCCTGGAACTGCTGGAGTCCGGCGAACTCAAGCGCATCGTCGCCGAGGCGGGTCAGGCGTGAGCGCGCAATCGATCGACGCCGGCAACGCGCCGGCCCCCGGTTCCCGCCTGGACGGGCGCGTCGTGCTGGTCGCCGGCGCCGCCGGCGGCCTCGGTGCGGCGGCGTCGCGGGCCTGCGCCGCCGCCGGCGCCACCGTGGTGCTGCTGGGGCGCAAGGTCGCCAAGCTCAACCGGGTCTACGACAGTGCCGCGCAGCTCGGTCCCGAGCCGCTGCTGTATCCGCTGGACATGGAGGGCGCCTCGCCGGACGACTACGCCGAGCTGGCCACGCGGCTGGAGTCGGAGGTCGGCCGGCTCGATGGCCTGCTGCACTGTGCGGCCGATTTCGCCGGGCTCACGCCTTTCGTGCTCGGGGATCCGGCGGCATTCGCCCGCGCCATCCACGTCAATCTCACCGCCCGCGCCTGGCTCACCCAGGCCTGCCTGCCGCTGCTGCGCCAGCGCGGGGATGCGGCGGTGGTGTTCGCCCTGGACGACCCGCAGCGGGTCGGCCAGGCTTACTGGGGCGGCTATGGCGTGGCCCAGTATGGCCTGCGTGGCCTGCTCGATACCCTGCACCACGAACTGCGCAACAGTCCGGTGCGGGTCAGCGGGTTGCAGCCGCGGCCGATGCGCACGCCGCTGCGGGCGCGCGCATTCACCCACGAAACCGACTATGAGCCGGTCGATCCCGCGGTCTGCGCCGATGCCTGCGTGCAGTTGCTGGCCGCCGATGGCGCGGCCTGGCGCGGCAAGGTGCTGGAACTGCGCGGGTGACGATCCTCTCCGCCGCGCTGCTGCTGTTCCTGATCCTGGATCCGCTGGGCAACATCCCGGTGTTCCTCAGCCTGCTCAAGCCGCTGGCGCCCCGCCGCCAGCGCGTGGTCCTGGTGCGCGAGCTGCTGATCGCGCTGGCGGTGCTGATGGCCTTCCTGTGGGGCGGCAAGTACGCGCTGGAGCTGATGCACCTGCGCCAGGAGTCGGTATCGATTGCCGGCGGCATCGTGCTGTTCCTGATCGGCATCCGCATGATCTTCCCGCGGCCGGAAGGGCTGATGGGCGCGGTGCCCGATGGCGAGCCGTTCATCGTGCCGATGGCGATTCCGCTGGTGGCCGGTCCATCGGGCATGGCGGCGGTCATGCTGATGGGCAGCAACGAGCCCGACCGGCTGGGGGAGTGGAGCCTGGCGCTGCTGCTGGCCTGGGGGGCCACGGCGGCGATCCTGATGTCGGCCACGCTGCTCTACAAGCTGCTCGGGGCGAGGGCGCTGACCGCGCTGGAGCGCCTGATGGGCATGCTGCTGGTCGCGATTTCCGTGCAAATGTTGCTTGATGGTGTCGCTGTCTACCTGGCGTCGATTCCGTAAGTCGTTGATTCGCCAGTACGGCCTTTGCTGCAGTGCAAGATGGCTGTCTTGCTGCGGTCATATTTGATGCTTACCGTGTTAACCTTATCTTAACCGTTGCGCATGTAACCGCCGCGGAAGGTACCCCCAGATTCAAGCCGATCAGGCGCCCGGTGGCCCCGGGGCTGATGGATCGCGTTTTTTCCCAATCGCCAACTCGTATCGAGGCTACCCATAATGAACCACCCTCGCATCCGGATGTCCAAGCTTGCCCTTGGTCTCGTTGCCGCTCTCGCGGCCGCGCCGGCTTTCGCACAGAGCACCTCCGCCGGCGTCGGCGGCCTGGTCACCAACAACGGCGGTACGCCGGTGGCCGGTGCCGAAGTCACCATCACCCACGTCGAGTCGGGCACGGTCAGCCGCGCCACGACCGATACGTCGGGTCGTTACAACGCGCGCGGCCTGCGCGTGGGTGGTCCGTACACCATCACCGTGACCAAGCCGGGTGAGGGCACCAAGACGGAAGAGGGCGTGTATCTCAACCTGAACCAGGTGAACACCGTCAATGCGGCGCTGGCCGGTGACGTGACGACCCTGCAGGGCGTGGAAGTGGTGGCCGCGATGGTCGGTTCCGACCTGTTCAGCGCCAACAAGATGGGCACCGGCTCGAACGTGACCCGCGAACAGATGGATGCGCTGCCGTCGGCCAGCCGCAACATCCAGGACTACATCCGCCTGGATCCGCGCATCTCGCAGGTCAGCAAGGCTGACGGCGCGATCTCGGCCGGTGGCCAGAACACCCGCTACAACGCCATCCGCATCGACGGTATCGGCGCCGGCGACCCGTTCGGCCTGGAGTCCAACAACCTGCCGACCGAGCGTCAGCCGGTGTCGATGGACGCCATCCAGGAAATCAACATCGACCTGGCCAACTACGACACCACCATCTACGGTGGCACCGGCGCGGTGATCAACGCCGTGACCAAGTCGGGCACCAACGAATTCCACGGCACGGTCTACGGTTCGTACCGCAACAAGGACGACATGGTCCGCCGCCGCCTCGATACCGACAAGGGCGACTTCAACGGCTTCAACGACGAAAAGACCTACGGCATGACCTTCGGCGGCCCGATCGTCAAGGACAAGCTGTTCTTCTTCGCCAACTACGAGAAGTACGAGCGTTCGGCCCCGGGCGTGGCGCTGGGCGATACCCCGTACGGCAAGGGCAGCATCAACGACGCCGACATCAAGACCGTGCAGGACTTCATGACCGGCAAGGGCTACGACGTCGGCAGCCTGTCGGCGCCGGACAGCAAGACCGAGATCGAGGAATACGCGGTCAAGCTGGACTGGAACATCAACGAGAACCACCGTGCCGCGCTGCGCTACAACAAGATGGAGCAGAACGTCATGCGCTTCCCGGGCATGGCCTCGGGCACCGTCTCGCTGAGCAGCTACTGGTATGCGCAGCCGAAGACCTATGAAACCTGGATGGGCGAGCTGTTCTCCGACTGGAGCGACAACTTCTCCACTGAGTTCAAGGTCTCGTACAAGGACTACAACGCCACCCGCGTGCCGACCGTGAACCTGCCGCAGATCCGCATCAACGGCTTCGGTTCCAACAACTCGGCGCTGCTGCTGGGCACCGAGCAGAACACCCACGTCAACATCGTCGAGTCGAAGGAGCTGAGCGCCTTCGGTTCGGCGAACTGGTACATCGGCGACCACACCGTCAAGTTCGGCTTCGACTACTCGAAGAACGAGCTGATGAACTTCTACGGCCGCAACCTCAACGGCGTGTACGAATTCAACAGCCTGACCGACTTCCTGGCCGGCAAGGTCAATCGTTACCAGCTGCGTGCGCCGCGCCCGAACGGCGGCAGCCTCAGCGACATCCCGGCGAGCTTCACCCTGAAGAACACCGGCCTGTTCGTGCAGGACACCTGGGCGATCAACTACAACCTGAACCTGATGTACGGCGTGCGCGTCGACCTGCCGGACTTCAGCAACCAGAAGCTGTACAACCCGCGCATCGAGCAGCTGTACGGCTACAACAACACCGTGCTGCCTGACAGCAGCCTGGTGCAGCCGCGCGTCGGCTTCAACTACACCTTCGACTCGGATCGCCCGACCCAGCTGCGCGGCGGCGTGGGCCTGTTCGGCGGTGCGGCGCCGAACGTGTGGCTGGCGGGTGCCTACCAGAACACCGGCCTGAACTATGTCGAGTACGACCTGCGCGGCAACCAGGCCCCGGCGTTCAACCCGGCGCTGCCGCCGTCGACCGCCGGCCTGACCCCGGGCTCGGGTCGCATGAACGTGGACATCATCGAGCCGGGCACCCGCATGCCGTCGGTGTGGAAGGCCAACCTGGCGTTCGATCACGAACTGCCGTGGTACGGCATCACCGCGTCGGCCGAGCTGCTGGTCACCAAGGTCAAGGACGCGCTGTACTTCGAGCGCCTGGACGTCATGACCCCGACCGCCTACGGCCAGGACGGGCGTGCGATCTACTGGAACGCCGCCGGCCTCGACCCGAGCAATTCGCGCATGAGCGGCAGCAACAACTTCGGCATTACCGATGGCACCAAGGGCGCCCTGACCCGCGCCAACCGTCCGTCGGACATCGGCGACGTGATGCTGCTGCGCAATACCGACAAGGGCGGCAGCTCGCAGGCGACGTTCGCCCTGAGCAAGCCGATGACCGAGAACTGGGGCTGGTCGCTGGGTTATACCTACACCGCCGCCAAGGAAGTCAGCTCGCTGACCAGCTCGCAGAACACCTCGAACTGGAACAACACGCTGATCTTCAATTCCAACGAGAACGTGGACTACAACTCGCGGTACGCCATCAAGGACCGCCTGACCGCGACGCTGGAGTGGAAGCACGCCTTCTTTGGTGACTATGCGACCCGTGCCGGCCTGTTCTACGAAGGCCGCACCGGCCGTCCGTACAGCTACATCTTCTACAACGACGTGAACGGCGACGGTGCCACCACCAACGACCTGTTCTACGTGCCGAAGGGTTATGGCGACGTACTGTTCGGCAAGGTCGTGAACAACAAGTTCGAGCAGGACGCGGCCATGGAGAAGGCGTTCTTCGACTGGCTGGAGAACACCCCGGAACTGGCCGGCTACAAGGGCCAGGTGGTACCGGCCAACTCGCACCGCGCCAAGTGGGTCAACAGCTTCGACGTGCGCCTGAGCCAGGAGCTGCCGGGCCTGTTCAAGGGCCACAAGACCGAGCTGTCGCTGGACATCATGAACGTGGGCAATCTGCTCAACAAGAAGTGGGGCCTGATCGACGACTACGGCTTCTACTCGACCCGTCGCGTGGCCAACTACGGCGGTATCGATCCGGCGACCGGCAAGTACGTGTACTCGTTCACCGGCACCACCGACAACTCGTCGATCCAGGAAAACAACAACGACAAGGGCAACACCGCGGTGTCGCGCTGGTCGATGATGCTGAGCCTGAAGTACAAGTTCTGATGCCCTGACGGATCAGTGCTGCACACGGAAACGGCCGGGGCAACCCGGCCGTTTTCCTTTTCATGGGGGCAGCGCTACATTCGACCAACTGTGAAGACGGAACCGAGGATGGAAATGACGACGAAAGAGGCGGTGGCGCGGGCGCTGCCGGTGCAGGACGCGCGGATCTACCCGCGCGGCGGTCTGGACGTGTTGTCGCGGGCGGAGGTCGCGCGCCTGCGCGATGCATCCAGCGGCGGCATGCACGAGCTGCTGCGGCGCTGCGCGCTGGCTGTGCTCACCAGCGGCAGCGCATCGGACGACCCGCGCGCGGCGCGCGACCTGTACCCCGATTTCGACATCCAGGTGGCGCAGCAGGACCGCGGGGTCCGCATCGACCTCACCAATGCGCCGGCGATGGCGTTCGTCGACGGCGAGATCATCCGCGGCATCGCCGAGCTGCTGTTCTCGGTGGTGCGCGACCTGGCGTACATGGCCATCGAGCTGGGGCCCGAGTATGCCTCGGACCTGGAGACATCCGAGGGCATCACCAACGCGGTGTTCGGCGTGCTGCGCAACGCCCGCATCCTGCAGCCGAGCGAGCCGAACCTGGTCGTGTGCTGGGGGGGGCACTCGATTTCCCGGGACGAATACCTGTACACCAAGCAGGTCGGCTACGAGCTGGGGCTGCGTGGCCTGGACATCTGCACCGGCTGCGGCCCGGGTGCGATGAAGGGGCCGATGAAGGGCGCGACGATCGCCCATGCCAAGCAGCGCAGGGCCAATACCCGCTATATCGGCATCACCGAGCCGGGCATCATCGCCGCCGAGTCGCCGAACCCGATCGTCAACCACCTGGTGATCATGCCGGACATCGAGAAACGCCTGGAGGCGTTCGTGCGCATGGGCCACGGCATCATCGTGTTCCCGGGCGGCGTCGGCACCGCCGAGGAAATCCTCTACCTGCTGGGCATCCTGCTGCGCGAGGAGAACAAGGCGCTGCCGTTCCCGCTGATCCTCAGCGGCCCGACCATCGCCGCGCCGTACTTCGAGCAGATCGACCGGTTCATACGCATGACGCTGGGCGAGGAGGCGGCCAGCCGCTACGAGATCATCGTCGGCGACCCGGTCGCGGTGTCGCGGCGCATGACCCAGGGCATCAAGCGGGTGCGCGAGTACCGGCTGGCGCACAAGGATTCGTTCTTCTTCAACTGGTCGGTGGAGATTCCGCACGAGTACCAGCAGCCGTTCGTACCGACGCATGAGGCGATGGCCGCGCTGGACCTGCACCACGGCCGTCCGGCACCGGAGCTGGCGGCGGACCTGCGGCGCGCGTTCTCGGGCATCGTCGCGGGCAACGTCAAGGAAGACAGCATGCAGCGGATCGAGCGCTTCGGGCCGTTCAGGATCCACGGCGACCCGGACATGATGCAGGCGCTGGATGCGCTGCTGCGAGCCTTCGTCGAACAGCGGCGCATGAAGATTTCCGGCGAGTATCACCCCTGCTACCAGGTCGTGACCTGACCTGACCTGCCGCGCCAGCACGGTGGCGCGTGCCCGGTGCCGTCCGGCGCGCGGCATCGGGTTTCGTCCGCGGGCGCCGCTGCGCCGCCGTGCTCAGGCCGCTGGCACCCTCAGCGAGGCCAGGTAGCGCCCATCGGCTACCTGCGTATGGACATCGCCGCCCATCATCTGCACCCGCGCGCGCAAGGCCTGCAGGCCCACGCTGTGGCCACGGTGGATGCTGCTGGCCATGGACGCGGGCAGGTCGTTGCTGACCGTGATCCGGACCCCGCCGTCCTCCGCGACGATGGCGACCTGCAGCCTGCATGGCCCGGTGGAGGGTTCCACGCCATGGTGGATGGCGTTCTCCAGCAGCGGCTGGATCGACAGGATCGGCACCTCCTGGGCCGGCAGCGTGTCCGGCAGCGCCCATTCCACCTGCATCCGCGCGCCGAAGCGCAGGTGCTCGATGTCGATATAGCGACGCGCAAGCTCCACTTCCTCGCGCAGCGGAACCTGTCGCGAGTCGGTCAGTGCCGCGCGGAACAGGTCGGCCAGGTCCAGCAGCAACTGCTCGGCCTTCTGCGGCTGCTGATGCACGAGCGCGGCCCCGGTGTTGAGCGTATTGAACAGGAAGTGCGGGTGGATGCGTGCCTGCAGGGCATCCAGCTCCGCCTGTTTGGCGCGCAGCGCCAGTTGCCTGGCGCGCCAGTGGTTCTGGAACGCGAGCAGTACCAGCAGGCCGGCGACCAGCGCCAGCGCCATCGCACGCAGTACGAACAGGGGGCCTTCATGGTCGCCCGGCACGTGGCGGAAGCTCATCAGCCTCCATGACGCCAGGGCCATCAGCACGGTGGTGACCAGCAACAGGCCCAGGCTGGCCCATGCCAGCGGTTGAGGCTTCAGCCGGCCAAGGACCGGGCGAAGCAGGTGGACAAGGGCCAGGGTGCCCAGCGTTGCCCACTGGATGCCCAGCGATGCCAGCCCGAACAGCACCAGCCGGTCTTCCACTGGTGCGGGAGACAGGGCAAGCAGCGCGGCCAGCGCCTCACCGGCGAGGACCACCGCGATCAGGGTCGCCGGGCTGAGCAGGATGTCGATCGGGCGATGGGGATGCGGATGCGGCACGGCGCCAACCTGGGCAGGGAACCGGGATCATAGCCACCGCGGGCGACCGCTGGTTCCCGGGATCGGCCCGCTCGTCGCAATTGTATGGAAATGGCCCGCTCGGCACGGGTAACGTCGGGCTGGAAAATCATGGGGAGTGTCATGTCGCGACGGGATGCTGGAACTCCGCGGCCATCGGCAGAGGCGGGGTTTACCTTGATTGAACTGATGGTGGCGCTGGCCGTGCTGGCGATCATCGCCGCGATCGCCGTGCCTGCCATGCAGGGGTTGATCGCCGCCAACCGCCTCAGCGGCGCATCCACGGAGCTGGTCACCGCCTTGCAGGTGGCACGTTCGGAGGCCATCCGCCGCAACGCGCCGGTTACGGTCTGCGGCAGCGACGATGGCGCGAGTTGTGCCAACACGACCGACTGGAGCCGCTGGATCGTGACCGGGCGTGACAACGCCACTGGCAGCACCGAGGTGATCCGCGATTCGGCCGTGTCGGGCAACATGCAGGTCGCCGGGCCGGCGGCGGGTATCCGTTTCCGTTCGACGGGCCTGCTCGATGCGCAGACCAGCATGACGGTCTGCCTGCCTGTAAGTACCGTGGGCGACAACCAGCGCGTCGTGACCATGATGGTTGGCGGCGGGGTTTCCACCAGCAAGCACAATGGAGGTGGAGCATGTCCATGAACCGCACCGCGACAGCTCTGGTCCATGTTCCCCGCCGCTCGTCTGTGCGGCGTCTGGCCCGTAACCAGCGGGGCGTCAGCATGCTGGAAGTCATGATTTCGGTGCTGATTCTGGGGGTCGGCCTGCTCGGCATCGCCGCGATGCAGGCACTGGCCCTGCGCGGTGGGCAGGGCTCGCTGGAAAGCAGCCAGGCGGTCATGCAGACGACGTCCATCGTCGAGGCGATGCGCGCCAACCGGCTCAATGCCGGCAATTATGCGATGGCCATGACCTGTACCGCGGGTTCGGGCGGCAGCCTGGCGCAGAACGATCTGGCTGCCTGGGTCAATGCACTCAAGAGCACGATGGGCACGGCGGGCGACACCAGTACCTGTGGCCGGATCGAGGCGCTGGGCAACAGTCGTTTCCGGATCACGGTGCAGTGGGACGACCAGCGTGCCGGCGGCAGCAGCGCCCGGCAGGTGGCCACCGAGGTGCGCATATGAATGGCTTTGCTTATCGTGCAGGTCCCCGTCGCTCGGGCGGCTTCAGCCTGATCGAGCTGATGATCGCGCTGGTGCTGGGGTTGCTGGTACTGGGTGCGGCGTTCGTCGTGTTCCAGTCCAACCAGAACTCGTTTCGTGCCAACGAAGGGCTGAACCGTATCCAGGAAAGTGCGCGGGTCGCATTCGAGGTGATGTCGCAGGACATCCGCTCGGCCGGTGGGTCCGCGTGCTCCACGGCCTCGGTCGTGGAAACCACCGGTGCCCAGTCTGATGCGTTCCGTGACAACCCGATCACCGGCAATGCCAGCCAGTTGACGGTGGTTTCCGGGGAAGACGCGGCCTACCGGGTCACGGCGTCGACCGCCACTTCGATCACCCTGGATTCGGCGCAGGTGTCGAACGCCACGGACAAGTTCAAGGTGGGCGACTGGCTGCTGCTGTGCAACGCGCGCAAGAGCTTCGTGGTGCAGGCCACCAGCGTAAGCAGCAGTGCCATCGGATTCGGGGCGCTGCCGGGCGGTTACAACCCCGGCGCCGACCAGCATGCGCCGCCGTCCTCCGTGGTGGTGGGGCGGTTGCGCAGCGCGCGCTGGTATGTCGCCGCCAACGGTCGTGGCGGCAATTCGCTCTATGTCTCGCGCTTTGGCGGAGCGGGCGAGGAGGTCACCGACGGTGTCCAGTCGATCGCCTTCTCCTATCTGCAGCAGGGAGGCACGAGCTATACGGCTACCCCTGCTGACTGGTCCAGCGTCATCAGCGTGCGTGCCAACATGGTGCTCACCGGGCGGGATGTGGATGGCAAGGCGTTGACCCGCAATTCGTCCAATGTCTTCAGTCTCCGGAGTCGTACGCTATGAGCCTTTCCGTCGGCACCGGCGGTCCCCGCCCGGCGACAAGCCGGGCACAGCGCGGCATCACCCTGCTGGTGGTGTTGGTATTGCTGCTGATACTTTCGGTACTGGGTATCGCGATTCTCCGCAGTTCGGCCATGCAGGAGCGCATGAGCGCCAACATGCGCGACCGCAGCCTGGCCTTCCAGGGCGCCGAAACCGCCCTGCGTTATGCGCAGGACGTGGTATTGGCCGGGAATTCGGCCTGGGAAGCGGGAACCATCCCGGCGGCTGCCGATTGCACCAGCACAAGTGTCTGTCCGACCGGGTCGGCTGCGGTCTGGGCGAACCTGCCAGCAGGCACTTATGACACGCGGTTGGGGGCGGCGCCCCAGTATTGGATCGAGTACCTGGGCGTCGGGCCCGGTTACAAGGGCAACTGCGACAGCCTGCCGCCTTCGCCGGACTGCGAGAGCCCGCTTTTCCGCATCACCGCACGCAGCCGGTCCGCAGGCCGGGCGGATGTCGTGCTGCAGGCCAATGTGGCCAGTCGTACCCCATCACCGGGACAATGATCATGAAGCGCAAGCATTCCAAGCACGGGACATCCCAGTCGACCGGGCGCCAGTGGTGGGCCGGTCCTGCCGCGTTCCTGGTCAGCATGCTGGCCTTGCCAGTCAACGCGGGCATCGTGATCCCCGACGATCCGCTGACCACGGCGGCGCGCGTCGCCCCCAACATCCTGTTCATCCTGGATGACTCGGGGTCGATGGCCTGGCGCAACATGAACAACCAGGATGTCACCCAGATCACCGGCCCTGGCTCGTTCAGCAGCCGGCCCGATGCCAACGGTGTGTCCACGGGTACCGGCGTCACCAGCGAGACCGTGGACAACTCCATGTTGTACATGCAGAGCTATGCGACCAACACGCTGTATTACAACCCGGCGGTGACCTACAAGCCATGGATGGATGCCGATGGCAATCGGCTGACGGGCGGCATGAACTATACGGGGGTCTACAGCAGTGGCCTCGTGGTGACGCACTCCGGCGCCGGGACCAATGGTGGTTCGAAGGATCTGTCGGCCAACATCCAGACGTTCTACGTGCCGCAGAACACCGCCAATACCAGCGCGTCCTATCTCTCCAGCGTGTCCAATTACTACCGCTACCAGATCCTGCCCGGCAACGGGGGAATCCTGCGCGGCGTCTACGGCACGGTGGTGACCACCGCCAAGCAGACGGTGCAGGTGGGGGGCAGCAATACGGCCACCGGCACCCTGTCCAACAATACAGCCGTCGACAACCGGCTGGCCTCCGTATCTGCCGGCGCGGTGCTCGAGATCACCATCGACAACACCAGCTCCAACAATTCCCGGACCATCAATTACTGGGTGTACGACCCCTCCGGCAATACCGTCTGCTCCGGCGTTTCCACGCGCAACAGCTCCGGGTTCTGCCAGGTGCCTGCGACCGTCGCTGGCCAGTACACGGTCAGGGTGCAGCGCACCACCAACAACAGCACCGGGTACCAGATTTCCGCGCAGCGCTACACCACCAACAGTTGTGACGGACAGGGCAGTGGCTATGGCTGGATCGACTGCACCGCGGCACTGCCTGCACCGCGTACGGGTTCCACCAATACGGTGGCGGACGAGAAGGCCAACTTCGCCACGTGGTATTCCTACCACCGCACGCGCACCAAGGCGGCCAAGGCCGGTGCCGCCGAGGCGTTCAGTCCGTTGAACAGCAAGGTGCGTGTCGGGTTCCGCACCATCTGGGGGCGCAATACGTTCGACATCCCGGTCGCCGACGGCAACGACGGACGCTTCGTCAACAACGTGGCCGATCCCTCGGTGGCCGGCAGCACCAACACCACGTCGCGCTCGACCTGGTACAACCGGCTGTTCGCCGCCGGGGCCAGCAATGGCACGCCGCTGCAGCAGGCGCTGGACGATGCCGGCAGTTATTTCAGCCGTTCGGATTCGAGCGGCCCATACGGCCCGGAATCGGGCAGCGACCAGCTGTCCTGCCGCCAGAATTTCTCGATCCTGACCACCGACGGCTACTGGAATACCTCGACGGTCAACAGCGGCAACGCCGACGGCACCGATGGCAGTGCCATCAAGGGTGCCAAGAACAAGACCTATACGTATACGGCAGCGGCGCCCTACAGCGACAGCTATTCCAGGACGCTGGCCGACGTGGCGATGAAGTACTGGAAGACGGATCTCCGTACCGAAGACTACATGGGGAATTCGACCAAGCCGGACAACAACAATGTGCCGACGACGGACGCCGACCCGGCGTTCTGGCAGCACATGGTCACGTTCGGCATCTCGATCGGCCTGAAGACCACCATGGGCTGGTCGAGCGTCGACAGCGTGCCGGCCAACCCGGCCTGGCCCGACCCGGATACCGCCAACCCGGGTACGGACAATGCGCGGCGCATCGACGATCTGCTGCACGCCGCGGTCAATGGCCATGGCCAGTTCGTGGCCGCGTCCAGTCCTTCCGAGTTCACCGCAGGCCTGGGCAAGGCGCTTGCGGCAATCGCGCAGCGCACCGGATCGTTCTCCAACGTGGCCACCAACTCCGCGTCGCTCAATGCCGGTTCCAAGGTGTTCAGCGCCAGCTACGTATCCGGCACCTGGACCGGCACGGTGAAGGGCCAGACGGTAACCCGCGATGGCGTGGGCAGTGGCTGGACGTCCAGCATTCCCCCGCTGGCGACCCGCAAGGTGTTCACCTATGGTGCGACCTTCCCCACGACGTCCCAGCAGGCGGCCCTGGCGCGCGTCGGCGGGCCGGCGGACTACGCGGTATCGGGCGCGGACAACGCCGCATACATCAAGGGTGACAGCAGCAACGAAGAGCGTAATGGCGGTCTGCTGCGCAACCGGCCCAACACCGTGCTGGGAGACATCGTTGGTTCCTCTCCTTTCTACGTGAAGGAGACGGATACCCTGTACGTCGGCGCCAACGACGGCATGCTGCATGCCTTCAACGGCACTACCGGCCAGGAACTGTTCGCCTACGTGCCCAACATCATCAATTTCACCCAGCTCGCCACGCTGAGCCGGGGCGACTATTCGCACAAGTTCTTCGTCGATGGTCCGGTGGTCGTGACCAACCGCGCGTTGACGCCCAACAAGAACATTCTGGTGGGCAGCCTGGGCAGGGGCGGCAAGGGCCTGTATGCGTTGAACGTGACCGCACCGGCATCGGCCACCGCCAGTGGCGTTTCGCTGTGGGAGAGTTCGGAAACCACCGCTGGCAACATGGGGCAGGTGCTGGGCCGGCCCATCCTGGCCAATGTGCAGGGGACGAGCAATGCCGCCGTCGTTTTCGGCAACGGCGTCAACAGCAGTCACGACAGGGCGGTGCTCGTCGTGCTGAATGCCGAGACCGGTGCCGTCATCCGCGAGATCGACACCGGCGCGGGTTCATCCTCCGCCCCCAACGGCCTTTCCGCGCCGACCGGCGTCTACGGTCCCGATGGCAAGACCCTGGCCTATGTGTATGCCGGGGACATGCTTGGCAACGTCTGGAAGTTCGACCTGACCAATGCCTCGGCGGCCGCATGGACCGCCACCCGGCTGTTCACTGCCCAGGACGCGGCCGGCAAGGCGCAGCCGATCAGTGCTGGCGTCACCGTGGCGACTCACCCGTGGAACAACAAGCGCTGGGTGTTCTTCGGTACCGGCCGTTACCTCACGACGGAAGATGCCGATTCCAGCAACGTCAACGTGCAGAGCATGTATGGCTTCATCGATTCGGGAACGGCGGTCAGCCGTTCCGAGCTGACCCAGCGCACCGTCCAGGTGACGTCGGGCACCTCGAGCGGGTATCCGGTGCGGGCCTTCCAGGGCAAGACCAGCCTGCCTGCCGGATCCAAGGGCTGGTATATCGACCTGCCGGAGGCAGGTGAGCGGATCGTACAGGATGCGCAGGTGGTTTCCAGCTTCCTGCTCACCGCCAGCATGATACCGACCGGCAATGCCTGTGATGCGGATGGCCGCGGCTACATCAATGCGCTGGATGCGTTTACCGGGACGAGTGCGGGCAGCTCGTACTTCGATCTTGACAAGAATTCCTCGACCAACGATACGGTCAACAACCTCCCGGTCGGCTCGGTGGACGCGGGGGTGGGCATGCCCACATTGCCAAACCTGATGCGCGGCGTCATGTTGGTCGCGGGCAGCAATGGCGAAATCGTGGCCGTGCCGACGATTCCGCCCCGTTGGGAACGGGTTTCCTGGCGCGATCTGAAGGGAGATTGAGAAAATGAAGAGTGGACGACGCACTCGCGAATCAGGCTTCAGCCTGATCGAGCTGATGGTGGTGCTGGCGATACTGGCGATAGTGGCCAGCATCGCACTGCCCAGCTACAACGATCACATGCGCAAAGCGCGCCGGGCCGCCGGCGCGGCATGTGTGGCGGCGGTGGCGCAGAGGCTCGAGCGTGTGTACACGACCGACCTGAGTTATGCGGCCGCACCGAACATCGCCACGTTGACCGCTTCATGCGACAGTGATGCGTTGAGTTATTACAGTCTGAACAGGCAGGTCCAGGCACGGACATACACGGTCTCCGCTGCGCCGCAGGGGAAGCAGTCGGGTGATTCGTGCGGAACGTTGAGCATCAACCAGCTGGGCGTGAAATCCCCGAGCAGCCCTGGCTGCTGGTAATCCGGCAGCACGACACGAGGGACGTGAGCCGACAGGGAGGTCGGCCAGACAAATAAAAAAAGCCTGCGATCGCTCGCAGGCTTTTTTATCTGGCGCCCGAAGTTGGACTCGAACCAACGACCCCCTGATTAACAGTCAAGTGCTCTAACCGGCTGAGCTATTCGGGCGGGGAGGCGCATTCTACGCAGCGACGCCGGGGCGTGCAAGTCCCCGCCCGGGCGCCGCGGGCGCAGGCGAGAGCGAGAGCGAGAGCGTTCTAGCGTGGGCATGCCGTCGGCGTCCTGGGGCGGGCAGTGCGTGCGCGGCCCGCGTTGTTGACGATCACCCGTGCCAACAGGCGCCCCTTGGGGTTGCAGAGCGAGATGGTCAGGTTGCTGCCGGCGCTGCGGCCATCGGGCAGGTAGCGGACCTGTCGTCGTCCGGCGGAACTGACGACCCGGATGTGGCGCGACGCCGGGGGGATGTCCTGCCGCACGATGTCGCCCGCCGTGTCGGGGCGGCGGTTGCCATCGCGGTCGAGGAACAGCAGCCAGCCATCGCTCCAGTCGCTCGAGCGTGCGCAGGTGGCGCCATCCGTGGAGGGGCAGAGCGCGGCGATGCTGCGCCTGCTGACCGCGGTGAGGCGGGCCAGGGCGAGGTTGTTGAGCAGCGCGTAGGTCGCGGCGCGGGTGCGTTGCCGTTCGATCAGGCCATCCATGGACGGCAGGGCGATGATGGCGAGGGTCGCCAGGATGAAGGCGCCGACCAGCATTTCCACCAGGCTCATGCCGCGTGGGCGCGGTGAGAGGGGAGGTGATGCAAGGGGTGTCCAGGTCATGTCGGGCTCTCCCGCGGAGCGGCGCGCAGCGCGCCTGCAGCCAGACTGGGCCGATGCGATGGTGGCGGGAATCGGCCGCAGGGGGCGGCCCGGCATGGGGAATGTCCTCAGCCGGCCGTCATCCGTGCGGTGGCTATACTTGCCGGTCCATACCGCCGGCCCCACCATGTCCGACCGTTTCCAGCTCGTATCGCCCTATTCGCCGGCAGGCGACCAGCCGGCCGCGATCGCCAGGCTCGTCGCCAACTTCGAGGCGGGCATCGCCAAGCAGACCCTGCTGGGCGTGACCGGCTCGGGCAAGACCTACACCATCGCCAACGTGGTGCAGCAGGTCCAGCGGCCGACCCTGGTGATGGCGCCGAACAAGACGCTGGCGGCGCAGTTGTATGGCGAGTTCAAGTCGTTCTTCCCGCACAACGCGGTCGAGTACTTCGTCAGTTATTACGATTACTACCAGCCCGAGGCCTATGTGCCGGCCTCGGACACCTTCATCGAGAAGGACAGCTCGATCAACGAGCATATCGAGCAGATGCGGCTCGCCGCGACCAAGACCCTGCTGTCGCGGCCCGATGCCCTGGTGGTGGCGACGGTCTCGGCGATCTACGGCCTCGGCGCGCCCGAGGACTACCTGTCGCTGCGGCTGATCCTGTCCAAGGGCGAGCGCATCGACCAGCGCGACCTGATCAACCATCTGACCCAGTTGCAGTACACCCGCAACGAGTACGAACTGCAGCGCGGCACCTTCCGCGTGCGCGGCGAGGTCATCGACGTGTTCCCCGCCGAATCGGACAGCGAGGCGGTGCGCATCGAGCTGTTCGATGGCGAAGTCGAGCAGCTGGGCATGTTCGACCCGCTCACCGGCGAGAGCCTGCGCAGGATGCAGCGCTACACGATCTACCCCAAGACCCACTACGCCACCACCCGCGAACGGGTGCTGGCGGCGATCGAGACCATCAAGGTCGAGCTCAAGGAGCGCCTGGAGCAGCTGTACGCGCAGAACAAGCTGGTCGAGGCGCAGCGCCTGGCCCAGCGTACCCAGTTCGACCTGGAGATGATGGCCGAGGTCGGCTACTGCAGTGGCATCGAGAATTACTCGCGGCACCTGACCGGCAAGGCCGCCGGCGAGCCGCCGCCGACCCTGTTCGACTACCTGCCGCCGGATGCGTTGCTGGTGATCGACGAATCGCACGTGACCATCCCGCAGATCGGCGCGATGTACAAGGGCGACCGCTCGCGCAAGGAGACGCTGGTGGAGTTCGGCTTCCGCCTGCCATCGGCGCTGGACAACCGCCCGCTGCGTTTCGAGGAATGGGAGGCGCGCTCGCCGCGCAGCATCTACGTATCGGCCACCCCCGGGCCCTATGAGCTGCGCGAGTCGGGCGACGAGATCACCGAGCTGGTGGTGCGCCCGACCGGGCTGGTCGACCCGCAGGTCGAGATCCGGCCGGTGGCCACCCAGGTCGACGACCTGATGTCCGAGTGCCATGCGCGCATCAGCATGGGCGACCGCGTGCTGGTCACCACCCTGACCAAGCGCATGGCCGAGAACCTCACCGAGTACCTCGGCGAGCATGGCATTCGCGTGCGCTACCTGCATTCGGACGTGGATACGGTCGAGCGCGTGGAGATCATCCGCGACCTGCGCCTGGGCAAGTTCGACGTTCTGGTCGGCATCAACCTGCTGCGCGAAGGCCTGGACATGCCGGAAGTCTCGCTGGTGGCGATCCTGGACGCGGACAAGGAGGGCTTCCTGCGTTCGACCGGCTCGCTGATCCAGACCATCGGCCGCGCCGCCCGCAACCTGCGCGGCAAGGCGATCCTCTATGCCGACAGGATCACCCGCTCGATGCAGGCGGCCATCGACGAGACCGACCGCCGCCGCCAGAAGCAGGTGGAGCACAACGAGGCGCACGGCATCGTGCCCAAGTCGGTGGCGCGGCCGATCATCGACATCCTCGAGGGTGCGCACGAGGAGGGATCGGCCAAATCCGGCGCCAAGGGCAAGGGGCGGCGGGTGGCAGAGCCCGAGGCCGACTATCTGTCGCTGGAGCCGGCCAGGCTGGCGGCCCGCATCAAGGAGCTGGAACAGCGGATGTACCAGCATGCGCGCGACCTGGAGTTCGAGGACGCGGCGCGGGTGCGCGACCAGATCCGCCGCATGAAGGAAGCAAGCCTGGGCTGACTCGCGCGGCTTGCCGGTGCCTTGCCCGCGGGTGGGGCGGGGCGCATGAAGGGCGATGTGAAAATTTTTCCGGAAACCTGTTGCTCTTGCCGGATCGCTGGCATAAGATACGCGCCCTCGCAGCAAGCAATTTGTTGCGGCGAAAAGGGCGGTTAGCTCAGCGGTAGAGCACTACCTTGACATGGTAGGGGTCACAGGTTCGAACCCTGTACCGCCCACCACTCCGGTGAGGAGTGGATCAATGACCCGGCAGATGCCGGGTTTTTTGTGGCCGTCGATCCGGGCCGCGCGACCCGCCGGAATGTGTCGTCCAGGCCTGCTTTCCCAGGTTTCCCGCGGCCCGTCGCGCTGGCGCGCGGTGCGGTTGCCGGCCGGGCGGGCAAGGCCGGCGCACGCGCGATGGAGGCGGAATGGCCGCGATTGGTTTACCATCGTGCCCGACCTCTTTCCGGAAAAGGTGGCCCGCGGAAACGCCGGCCGAGCGTGCGACATGAGCACTACCCACTCCTGACGCCAGATTCCGCCACGGCCCTGCAGCAGGCGCCTTCGTGGCGCTTTTTTATTGCCCCGATTTTCCGCAGGCGCATTCCCGCATCGCGTGTTCCGCGATCCGCCGCGACCGGCGGGCCATCCCCCAGGTGAAGCCATGATCAACATCACTCTCCCCGACGGCAGCGTCCGTCAGTTCGAAAACCCGGTCAGCGTCATGGACGTGGCCCAGTCCATCGGCGCCGGCCTGGCCAAGGCCACCATCGCCGGCGCGGTCGACGGCGTGCTGGTCGATGCCGGCGACGTCATCGACCACGACGCCACGCTGCGCATCATCACCGCCAAGGACGAGGAGGGCGTGGAGATCATCCGCCACTCGTGCGCCCACCTGGTCGGCCATGCGGTCAAGCAGTTGTACCCGGACGTGAAGATGGTGATCGGCCCGGTCATCGCCGAGGGCTTCTACTACGACATCTACTCCGAGCGCCCGTTCACGCCGGATGACATGGCCGCGATCGAGAAGCGCATGGGCGAGCTCATCGCGCAGGACTACGACGTCATCAAGAAGATGACGCCGCGCGCCGAGGTGGTCGAGATCTTCAGGGCCCGCGGCGAGGACTACAAGCTGCGCCTGATCGAGGACATGTCCGATGACATCCAGGCCATGGGCATGTACTACCACCAGGAATACGTGGACATGTGCCGTGGCCCGCACGTGCCGAATACCCGTTTCCTCAAGGCCTTCAAGCTGACCCGTATTTCCGGCGCCTATTGGCGCGGCGATGCCAAGAACGAGCAGCTGCAGCGCATCTACGGCACCGCATGGGCCGACAAGAAGCAGCTCGAGGCCTACATCAAGCGCATCGAGGAAGCCGAGATGCGCGACCACCGCCGCATCGGCAAGCAGCAGGAGCTGTTCCACCTGCAGGAAGAGGCGCCGGGCCTGGTGTTCTGGCACCCGAAGGGCTGGGCGCTGTGGCAGGTGGTCGAGCAGTACGTGCGCCGCGTCTATCGCAGCAGCGGCTACGGCGAGGTGCGCTGCCCGCAGATCCTGGACGTGAGCCTGTGGAAGAAGTCCGGCCACTGGGACAACTACCAGGACAACATGTTCTTCACCGAGTCGGAGAAGCGCACCTACGCGGTCAAGCCGATGAACTGCCCGGGCCACATCCAGGTGTTCAACCAGGGCCTGCACAGCTACCGCGACCTGCCGATCCGCTATGGCGAGTTCGGCGCCTGCCACCGCAACGAGCCGTCCGGCGCGCTGCACGGCATCCTGCGCGTGCGCGGTTTCACCCAGGACGACGGCCACGTGTTCTGCACCGAGGAGCAGGTGGAGTCCGAGGTCCGCGCGTTCCACGCCCAGGCGCTGAAGGTCTATGCCGATTTCGGCTTCGAGGACATCCAGATCAAGATCGCGCTGCGCCCGGAATCGCGCCTGGGTGACGACGCCACCTGGGACAAGGCCGAAGACGCCCTGCGTTCGGCGCTGTCCAGCTGTGGCGTGGAATGGCAGGAACTGCCGGGCGAGGGCGCCTTCTATGGCCCGAAGATCGAGTATCACCTGAAGGATGCCATCGGCCGGACCTGGCAGCTGGGCACCATGCAGGTGGACTTCATGATGCCGGGCCGCCTCGGCGCCGAGTACGTCGACGAAAACAGCCAGAAACGGCACCCGGTGATGCTGCACCGGGCCATCGTGGGCTCGATGGAGCGCTTCATCGGCATCCTCATCGAGCACCATGCCGGCGCGTTCCCCACCTGGCTGGCGCCGGTACAGGTGGTGGTGGCCAATATCACCGATGCCCAGGCTGAATACGTTCAGCAGGTTCGCAAAACCCTTGCGGAGCAAGGGTTCCGGGTCACCGCCGATTTGCGGAACGAGAAGATCGGCTATAAGATTCGCGAGCATACGCTGCAGCGTGTGCCGTATCTGCTGGTCATCGGCGACCGCGAGAAGGAGAACGGCGCGGTGGCGGTACGCACCCGTTCGGGTGAGGATCTGGGCAGCATGTCGCTCCAGGCCTTCATCGAACGCCTGCAGGCGGAACACAGGCAGTAAGCATCCAGCCCCGGTCCCCGCGGACGCTCCGCCGGGGCCGGTTCGATTCCATCCGGAGATTGCAATATCAGTACCCCTGACAACAAGCAGAATCGTCGCAATCATGAAATCCGCGTGCCGCGCGTGCGCGTGATCGGCAGCGACGGTGAAATGATCGGCGTGTTGACGCGCGACGAAGCGCTGTCGATGGCCGAGGATGAGGGCCTGGACCTGGTCGAGATCCAGCCGCAGGCCGATCCGCCGGTCTGCAAGATCATGGACTTCGGCAAGTTCAAGTTCGAACAGCAGAAGAAGGCCAACGAGGCCAAGAAGAAGAGCCGTCAGGTCGAGATCAAGGAAGTCAAGTTCCGTCCGGTCACGGACGAGGGCGACTACCAGATCAAGCTGCGCAAGATGCGTGGTTTCCTCGAAGAGGGTGACAAGGTCAAGGTCAACATCCGCTTCCGTGGCCGTGAGATGAGCCACCAGGAGCTGGGTCGCGAGATGGCCGGTCGCATCGAGGCGGACCTGGGCGAGGACATCGTGATCGAATCGCGCCCGCGCCTGGAAGGCCGGCAGATGGTCATGATGATCGCACCGAAGAAGAAGTAACGGCGCCGCGGCCCGGGCCGCAGCCGTACCCGCGGACGGGGAGGGGCCTGGCGCCGGCTTCCCGTCCCGTATTCATGTGCCTGGCCCCGCTGCCGCCTGCGTTTGCAAGTGCGCCGGGGCCCGGGCATAATGGGCGGCCCGGTTCGCCGGGTTTGCTGTTTGCAACATCCAACAGGACCTGCCTGCCTCCATCGGGAGTGCGGGCTTCAAGCAGGCAAGGGCAAGGATGGAAAGCGTGGCGCGAGCCACCGCCCGGCCAGTAAAAAGAGACCATCAAGGACATAGCAATGCCCAAGATCAAGACCAACCGGGCGGCGGCCAAGCGTTTCCGCAAGACCGCTTCCGGCAAGTACAAGGCTGGCCACGCCAACCGTAGCCACATCCTCACCAAGAAGGCGACCAAGCGGAAGCGTAACCTGCGTCAGACGAACCACGTCCGCGCAGAAGACGCAGGCCGTCTGGACCGCATGCTGCCCTACCTCTGAGGAACTGAACCATGGCACGAGTTAAGCGTGGTGTGCAGGCGCGCCGCCGCCACAAGAAGATCATCAGCCAGGCGAAGGGCTACTACAATGCCCGCCGCAAGGTTTTCCGCGTCGCCAAGCAGGCGGTCATCAAGGCGCAGCAGTACGCCTATATCGGCCGCAAGCAGAAGAAGCGCAATTTCCGTTCGCTGTGGATCACCCGCATCAATGCGGCTGCCCGCATCAACGGCATGAGCTACAGCCGTTTCATGAACGGCCTGCTCAAGGCTGGCATCACCCTGGACCGCAAGGTGCTGGCGGACATCGCCGTGCACGACGCGGCGGGTTTTGCCGCGCTGGCCGAGAAGGCCAAGAGCGCGCTGGCGGCATAAGTCCTTCTCCTGCCGGCGCGGTTCACCCGCGACGGTGGTGAATGAGACAATGCATGGGGAAGGGCGCAAGTCCTTCCCCATTTCTTTTTCCAGCTTGGCCGTTCCCTCCTCCCTCGGGAGGAGGCGCCCCGAGGGGGCGGATGAGGGCGCGCCGCAGGAGCCCGCGGCAGTAGCGGGGTTGAACGCGTCGCCACGCACCGGATTGGAAAACAATCAGTGCATCGGCGTCCGCGCAATCCGACTACGCTAGGATTCGCTCGTGCCCTCACCCCGATCTTCTTCCGCCGGAAGGGGACTGGGAGCTCCGGGATATCGCCCGGCGCGGAACGTGTGAGGCGACCCATCCGAGATCCGTCGATCCATGAGTGACATCCAATCCCTGACCGCCCAGGCGCTGGCCGACGTGGCCGCGGCGCAGAATCCGGAAACGCTGGAAAACCTGCGCGTGGCCCTGCTGGGCAAGAGCGGCAGCATCACCGCGCAGCTCAAGCAGCTGGGCGCATTGCCGGCCGACGAACGCAAGGCGGCGGGCGAGGCCATCAACCGTGCGCGCGACGCGGTGTCCGCGGCGCTGGGCGAGCGCAAGGCGCTGCTGGAGAACGCGGCCCTGGACGCGCGCCTGGCATCCGAGCGCATCGATGTCACCTTGCCGGGGCGCGATGGCGGGCGCGGCGGCCTGCACCCGGTCACGCGCACCCTGGAGCGCATCACCGAGATCTTCGGCCGGCTCGGCTACGAACTCTCCGAAGGCCCGGAGATCGAGGACGACTGGCACAACTTCGAGGCGCTGAACTTCCCGCCGCACCACCCGGCGCGCGCCATGCACGACACCTTCTACTTCGGCGATGGTCGCCTGCTGCGCACGCATACCTCCGGGGTGCAGGTGCGCTACATGGGCGACCACCGCCCGCCGCTGCGCATGATCGCCGCCGGCAAGGTCTACCGCAGCGACAGCGACCAGACCCACTCGCCGATGTTCCACCAGGTCGAGGGCCTGCTGGTGGACGAGCACTCTACCTTCGCCGATCTCAAGGGCACGCTGAGCGAGTTCGTGCGCGCCTTCTTCGAGCGCGATTTCGAGATGCGCTTCCGCCCGAGCTATTTCCCGTTCGTGGAGCCGGGTGCGGAGGTGGACATCGCCTGGCAGCAGCCCGACGGCAGCACCCGCTGGCTGGAGGTGCTGGGCTGCGGCATGGTGCACCCGAACGTGCTGCGCAACTGCGGCATCGATCCGGAGCGCTACACCGGCTTCGCCTTCGGGCTGGGCGTGGAGCGCTTCGCGATGCTGCGCTATGGCGTGAACGACCTGCGCGCGTTCTTCGACAACGACGTGCGTTTCCTGCGCCAGTTCGCCTGAGGCGCGGCAGCAGGTTCCCACAGGCATACACGGCGGGCGATGGCCCGCACAACGGATCGAGCAACGATGAAATTCTCCGAAAACTGGCTGCGCAGCCATGTCCCCACCGACGCCTCGCGCGACGCGCTGAGCGCGGTGCTGACCGCCATCGGCCTGGAGGTCGAGGACGTGACGGCGTTGGGCCAGGGCCTGGACCACGTGGTGGTGGCGCGCATCGTCGAGGCCGTGCGCCATCCCGAGGCCGACCGCCTGCAGGTGTGCAAGGTCGATGCGGGCCGCGGCGAACTGCTGCAGATCGTCTGCGGTGCACCGAACGCGCGCCCGGGCCTGGTGGCGCCGCTGGCCCTGGTCGGCGCGCAGATCGGCGAGCTCAAGATCAAGCCGGCCAGGCTGCGTGGCGTGGAATCCAACGGCATGCTGTGCTCGGCCAGGGAACTGGGCCTGGACAGCGACGCCTCCGGCCTGCTGGAGCTGCCGGATGACGCGCCGGTGGGCGCGGCGCTGGTCGAGTACCTTGGCCTGCCCGACGCCAGCATCGAGATCAAGCTCACCCCGAACCGCGCCGACTGCTTCAGCGTGCGCGGCATCGCCTTCGACGTCGCCGCCGCCACCCGCAGCCAGGTCAAGCCGTTCGCCGCCGATGCGGTGCCGGCGCAGGGCGCGCGCGAGCTGGCCATCACGCTGCAGGCCGGCGCCGAGGCGCCGCGCTACCTGGGCCGCGTGATCGAAGGCGTCGATGCGCGTGCGGCCACGCCTTCGTGGATGGCCGAGCGCCTGCGCCGCAGTGGCGTGCGCCCGGTGTCGCTGCTGGTGGACATCACCCAGTACGTGATGCTGGAGCTGGGCCAGCCGATGCATGCCTACGACCTGGACACGCTCAAGGGCGGTATCGGTGTGCGCCGCTCGCGCGCCGGCGAAACCCTGAAGCTGCTCGATGGCCGTGATGCGACCCTGGACGACAGCTTCCTGGTGATCACCGATGCCGACCGCCCGGTCGGCCTGGCCGGGATGATGGGGGGCTTCGATACCCGGGTCACCGACGCCACCAGCAACGTGTTCCTCGAGGCGGCGCATTTCGCGCCGGCCGCGATCATGGGCCGCGGCCGCAAGCTGGGCCTGCACACCGATGCCGGCCACCGTTTCGAGCGTGGCGTCGATCCGCAGTTGCCGCGCACCGCGATCGAATACGCCACCCGCCTGGTGCTGGACCTGGCCGGCGGCGTGCCGGCGCCGGTCACCGAGGCCGTGCGCGAGGCGGACCTGCCCGTGGCGGCCACGATCCTGCTGCGCCGCGCACGCATCGCGCGCGTGCTCGGCATCGCCATCGACGATGCCGAAGTCGAGCGCATCCTGCGCGCGCTGGGCATGGAGGTGGCGCCGGCGGCCGAAGGCTGGAATGTCACCGCGCCGAGCCGGCGCTTCGATATCGCCATCGAAGAGGACCTGATCGAGGAGCTCGCGCGCATCCACGGCTACGAGCAGATCCCGACCACGCTGCCCGCGGGTGCGGCACGCATCGCCATGCCCAGCGAAACCCGCCTGGACGAGCTGAGCGTGCGCCGCCAGCTGGTGGCGCGCGACATGCTGGAAACCATCAACTACGCCTTCGTCGATGCGCAGCTGCTGGACGGCTGGTCGCTGCTGGACGATCGCGTGGCGCTGGCCAATCCGCTGTCGGCGGAGCTGGCGGTGATGCGGCCGATGCTGCTGCCGGGCCTGGTGGCCACGCTGGGCCGCAATGTCGCGCGCCAGGCCGGCCGCGTACGCCTGTTCGAGCTGGGGCGCGTGTTCGCGCAGCAGGCTGGCGAAGCCGGGCAGGCGCCGCGTGAAACCGTGCGCGTCGCCGCGGCGGTCTGTGGCGATGCCGCGGCGCTGCAATGGGGCGAGAAGGCGCGCAAGGTCGATTTCCATGATCTCAAGGGCGACCTGCAGTCGCTGGCCGCCGCCGCCGGGGCGCAGCTGGAGTTCCGTGTCGCGCAGCACCCGTTCGCGCACCCGGCGCGGTCGGCCGACGTCTGGCGCGACGGCCAGCGCATCGGCTGGATCGGCCAGTTGCACCCGCGCCTGGCCGCGGCGATGGAGATCGACGTGGAAGTGCTGGCGTTCGAGCTGGACCTGGAGCCGCTGGCCGCGCGTGCGCTGCCACGCGCCGGCGAGCTGTCGCGGTTCCCGGCGGTACGCCGCGACCTGGCCGTGGTGGCAGCCGAGGCGGTCGAGTGGGCGGCGCTGTCGGCGACCATACGCCAGGCCGCGGGTAGCCTGCTGCGCGAGGTCGTGCTGTTCGACCGCTACGTCGGCCAGGGCGTCGAACCCGGATTCAAGAGTCTGGCTATGGGCTTGATTTTGCAGGACACCTCGCGCACTCTGACGGACCGCGACGTGGACGCCGTGGTCGCCTCCGTGGTGGCCGCCGTCGAGCATGAACACGGCGCCAGGATCCGGGGTTGAAGCGCAGGTAACAGGGAACAGGCATGGCATTGACCAAGGCGGAGATGGCCGACCGGTTGTTCGACGAGGTCGGCTTGAACAAGCGCGAGGCCAAGGAGTTCGTCGATGCGTTCTTCGACGTGCTGCGCGATGCATTGGAACAGGGACGTCAGGTGAAGCTGTCCGGCTTCGGCAATTTCGACCTGCGGCGCAAGAACCAGCGCCCGGGCCGCAATCCCAAGACCGGGGAGGAGATTCCGATTTCCGCCCGCACGGTGGTCACCTTCCGTCCGGGCCAGAAGCTCAAGGAGCGGGTGGAGGCATATGCTGGATCCGGGCAGTAACCGCGAACTTCCGCCGATTCCGGCCAAGCGTTACTTCACCATCGGTGAGGTCAGCGAGCTGTGCGACGTCAAGCCGCACGTACTGCGTTACTGGGAAACCGAGTTTCCCAGCCTGGAGCCAGCCAAGCGCCGCGGCAACCGCCGCTACTACCAGCGCCACGACGTGCTGATGGTGCGGCAGATCCGTGGCCTGCTGTACGAACAGGGCTACACCATCGGCGGTGCCCGCCTGCGTCTTGAAGGCGAGGGCGCGCGGCAGGAGTCGGCGCTGAGCAACCAGATCATCAGGCAGGTGCGCATGGAGCTGGAGGAAGTGCTGCAGTTGCTGCGGCGTTGACCGCTTCCACGGCAATACGCGTATAATCGCCGGCTCGCCACCACGGTGGCGGCATGCAGTAACGATCGGGGCGTAGCGCAGCCTGGTAGCGCATCTGCCTGGGGGGCAGAGGGTCGTCGGTTCGAATCCGGCCGTCCCGACCAATTACTGTTTGCTGATCAACGGCTTGCACTTCATGGTGCAGGCCGTTTTTCGTTGCGCCGTGCGCGATGCCACTGCTGAGGGCGGGCGTCGTCAGCAAACCCCCGCCACCTTAACGCGCAGGGGCGTGGAACCGGCTAGATTCGCGCCTTTCCCGGATGTCAGGAACGGACATGCGCGTTGCCCGATGGAGTGTGCTGGTGGGGTTGTGGTTGTTTTCGCTCTCGCCGCTGCATGCGGCGGCGCCACCCGCCGAGCCCGGGAGCGCGCCGGACCCGGCGCCGATCCGCGATCTGGAAACCCTGGTGGTGCATGGCGTGCAGCCCGGCCCGGGGTTGTGGAAGGTCAGCAAGGACGACCACGTGCTGTGGATCCTGGGGACGGCGTCGCCGCTGCCCGATCGTATCCAGTGGCAGTCGGGCGAGGTGGAAGCGATCGTCGCGCGCTCGCAGCAGGTACTGCTGCCGCCGTCCTTGTCGTTCAATGCCGACGTCGGCTTCTTCGGCATGCTGGCATTGGCGCCGGCTGCGTGGAAAGCGATGCGCAACGAGGATGGCGCGAAGCTGGAGGATGTGCTGCCACCCGCGCTGTATGCGCGCTGGCAGGCGCAGAAGCGCCGCTACCTGGGGCGCGACGGTGGGGTCGAGCGCAAGCGACCGATGATCGCCGCCAGCGAGCTGTACGCGGCGGCGATCAAGTCGGCCGGGCTGGGGCAGAAGCCGGTGGTCTGGCCGGTGGTGCAGAAGGCGGCCAAGGCCGCCGGCATCAAGCCGACCTCGACGACGCTGAAGTTCGAGATCGACGACCCGAAGGCGGCGATCCGCGAGTTCCGTGCCGGCGGCTTCGATGACGTGGCCTGCTTCGAGCACAAGCTGGCGTCGGTCGAGCGCGACCTGCCGCGGCTGGTGGAGCGTGCCAATGCCTGGGCGGTCGGTGACGTCGAGGCATTGCGCCAATTGCGCCTGGAAGACGCCGACGGGGCCTGCCTGCGTGCCGTTGCCGATTCCGGCTTTGCGCGCAACCGCGGCTATGGCGACCTGCGCGAGCGCGGCTACCGGCACTGGATGACGATCGCCGAGGAGGCGCTGGGCCGGAACCGCGAGACGTTCGCGATGTTGCCGGTCGACGGCCTGCTGGCTGCCGATGGCTATCTGGCCCGGCTGCAGGCGCGTGGCTATGCGGTGGAAGCGCCCTGAACCGGCGCGGCGTCAGCTGGCCGCCAGCAGCCCTGTGATCGCCAGGGCCAGGAACAGCACGGTCAGCGCGCCGAACAGCAGCGGCCGGGCGCGGAAGCTGGCGGCGGGCCGCTGCTCGATGCGGGCGATGCTGGTGCGCAGGATGAGCCCGGCAGGGAAGCCGTTGCGGGCCATGGTGTCGTCGCAGGCATCCGTGCAGGCATTGCATTCGATGCACGAGTCGTTGCGGCCGTTGCGGATGTCCAGGCCGATCGGGCAGGCGCGGACGCAGGCGTCGCAATCGGTGCAGTCGCCAAGATGGGCGTCACTGAAGGTCGGGCGCGGGCCGGCGCTGGCCGGATGCGCGGCACGGAACACATAGTCGCGCGCGGTCACCGGATCCAGCAGGCCGCGCGCGCGCTGCATCACGCTGCCGCCGCCGGCCGCGCGCGCGCCGCGCGGCTCGCCGCGCCGCGCGTCATAGTGGATGGACGGGGTGAAGGCGTCGGTCAGCCATGGCTGCACACGGCCGTACGGGCACAGGTAGGTGCAGACCTGCTCGTGCAGGAACAGCACGTTGGCCCAGGTGGCCAGGGCATAGAAGGCGATCCAGAATACTTTCCAGCCCCCGAGTTCGAAGGCGGGCAAGCCACCGACCAGGCCGCCGATCGGCGAGAAGTAACCCACGAAGGTGATGCCGGTCCACAGCGATACCGCGGCCCACAGCGCATGCCGCAGTACCGGCTCGGTGCGCCCGCCCGCCCGGCCGTTGAGCGTGGTGACGCGCCGCACTGCGCGGTGCAGGCGGGTCAGCACGGTCTGCGGGCAGGCATAGGCGCACCACAGCCGGCCGTACAGGCTGGTGACCAGGCACAGTGCGGCCAGTCCTGCCAGCGCCAGCCACAGCAGCGGCACGATCGCATCGGTGCGCAGGCCAAGGCCGAAGAAGTGGATGCGGCGGGCCTCGATGTCGAACAGCAGCAATGGCGCGTCGTGCCAGCGCAGCCATGGCATGCCGTAGAACAGGCCCAGCATCAGCGCCAGCACGAGCCATTGCACGACATGGCGCCGTTGCATGGGTGCCCGGTGCGCGGGTGCGGCCGGGTGCGCGGTCGCGGAATAGCCGGGGCGCTGGATGCTGCTCATTCCAGCGGCGGCTCTTCGTCGCCACCGGGCGCGCGCAGCAGCAGGGCGGTCACGCTGCAGGCGCAGAACGTGCCCAGCCACGCCAGGAAGAAGCCGGCGGTATAGCCGAGGCCGCGGCTGATCGCGTGTTGCGGGAAGCCGATGCGCTGCAGGTCCAGCGGGTCGAAGAAGGCGAAGAACAGCACCGACGCGACCACCGCGACGAAGAAGCTCGGCCACAGCACCGCGCCCAGCTTCTGTACCGGGGAGGGGGGCGCGGGGGACGAGGTGTCGGGGTCGATCATGGTGACATCGGACGCGGGGCCTGGCGGGCGTACAATCGGTGCTTGCCGCTTCGCCGAAGCGGCGGTGAAGGCAAGGGCGGACTTGCCTTCAGCCTAGGCAGCCCCGGGCCGGGCAGCCTTGATCTGGATCAAGCCATGCCCGGAAGCCGTTCAGCACAATGGCCGCCAGGCGAGGAGCTTTGCAGCGATGAACGATGAACGCCTGCCGCAGCCGGCGGCGGACCTGTGCAGCGAGGAGGAGATCGACCGTCTGGTGCGGCGCTTCTATGGGCGCGTGCGCGCGGACGAACTGCTGGGGCCGGTATTCGAGGCGCATGTCGACGACTGGGAGGCGCACATGCGGCACCTGGTCGATTTCTGGTCGGCGCTGCTGCGCGGCACCCGCCGGTTCCAGGGCGCGCCGATGCAGAAGCACATGGTGATCGACGAACTGCGCGAGGAGCTGTTCGAGCGCTGGCTGCAGCTGTTCCGGCAGACCACGGCCGAACTGGGCAACGTGCCGGTGCAGCGGCTGGCCGATGATGCCGCCGAGCGCATCGCCGGCAATTTCTGGCGCCGGTTCCAGATGTCGCGCTGGCCCACGCTGCCGGTGCTGGGCCCCTAGGGCCGGCCACGGTCCGGGCCGGGGCATGCCGCGGCTCCATTGATCTGGCTCAAGGCGGCCGTGCACGGCATCGGGCAGTCTGCGCGCATGGACACTCCCCTTGCATTTCCCGATCCCCTGGGCTGGACCTTCGATCCGGATATCCTGCGCCGCCATGACCGGCCGGGACCGCGCTACACGTCCTACCCCACCGCGCCGCATTTCCACGATGGCTACGGCGCCGGGCAGTTCCGCGAGGCCATCGCGCGCAGCAATGCATCGGCGCGGCCACTGTCGCTGTACGTGCACGTGCCGTACTGCACCAGTCCCTGCTTCTACTGCGGCTGCAACCGGGTCATCAGCCGCGACCGTGACAAGGGGGCGCCGTACGTGGACCGCGTACTTGCCGAAGCGGACCGGGTGGCGCCGCTGTTCGCACCCGGGCGCGAGGTCACCCAGCTGCACTTCGGCGGCGGCACGCCCAACTTCCTAGAGCCGGAACAGTTGTCGCGCCTGGTCGAGGGACTGCGCCAGCGTTTCTGCTTCAGCGGCGATACCGGCCGCGATTTCTCCATCGAACTGGACCCGCGCTCGGTCAGTCCGGACGATATCGCCGTGCTGGCGCAGCTGGGCTTCAACCGCGCCAGCCTCGGTGTGCAGGATTTCGACCCTGCGGTGCAGCAGGCGATCAACCGCGTGCAGGGCGTGGACGAGACGCTGGCGATCATCGACGCCTGCCGCCGCCATGGCCTGCGCTCGGTCAATGTCGACCTGATCTACGGCCTGCCCAGGCAGACCCTGGAAGGCTTCGCACGCACGCTGGAAACCGTGCTGGCGGTGCGTCCGGACCGGCTTGCGATCTACGGCTACGCGCACATGCCGCACCTGTTCAAGGCGCAGCGGCAGATCGTCGATGCGGAGCTGCCTGATGCCGAACGCAAGCTGGCGCTGCTCGGGCTGGCGGTGGAGCGGCTGTCGGCGGCGGGGTACCAGTACATCGGCATGGATCATTTCGCGTTGCCGGAAGAAGACCTGTCGCGTGCGCAGCGCGCCGGCAGCCTGCACCGCAACTTCATGGGCTACACCACCCATGCCGACAGCGACCTGCTGGGGCTGGGCGTAAGCGCCATCAGCCGGATCGACAACAGCTACAGCCAGAACCCGCGCGACCTGAAGGACTGGGAGGCGCGGATCGACGCCGGCGGCCTGCCGGTATGGCGCGGGCTGGAGCTGGATGCCGACGACGTGCTGCGCGCCGAGCTGATCCAGCAGCTGATGTGCCACGGCCGCGTGGACGGCCACGCCCTGGCGGCGCGCCACGGCATCGATTTCGAGCAGTACTTCGCCGTCGAACTGGCGGCGCTGCAGCGCCTGGCCGACGACGGGCTGGCCCGGTACCGCGACGGCGTCGTCGCCGCGACCCGGCAGGGGCGGCCGCTGCTGCGCCTGATCGCCATGTGCTTCGACCGTTACCTGCAGGCGCCGCAGCAGCCGGCGCGCTACTCACGGGCGATCTGAACGCCGCCGCGGCGCGTGGCTGGCGTGCGACGGCCACGCCCGCCACGGGATCGGCCCCGGAACCCCTGCCGCGATGGCGGGGCGCGCCCGCGCGGCATCGTCGGATTCACAAGCGCGCGCCGATCAGGCAGGCTATCGCGATGCCCGGATGGCGAAACTGGTAGACGCATCGGACTTAAAATCCGCCGGGGGCAACCCCATGCCGGTTCGATTCCGGCTCCGGGCACCAGCATGCAACCTCGAGGGATGGGATGAGCGCCGACATTTCCGCAGCCAGTGCGCCGCGCATCGCCGTCGTCGGCCTGGGCTATGTGGGCCTGCCGCTGGCGGTCGAGTTCGGGCGGACGCTGGACACGCTCGGCTACGACATCGATGCCACGCGCGTGGCCGAGCTGCGCCAGGGCCACGACCGCACGCTGGAGCTGGAGGCCGCCGAACTGGCGGCGGCCACCTGCCTGCGCTATTGCGCCGACGTGGCGGAACTGGCCCGGTGCAACGTGTTCGTCGTCACCGTGCCCACGCCGATCGATGCCTGGGAGCAGCCTGACCTGGAGCCTTTGCGCGCGGCCAGCCAGCTGATCGCCGGGGTGCTCAAGCGCGGTGACCTGGTGATCTACGAATCCACCGTCTATCCCGGCACCACCGAGGAAGTCTGCGTGCCGCTGCTGGAGCAGGGCTCGGGCCTGCGCTTCAACCAGGATTTCTGGTGCGGCTACAGCCCGGAGCGGATCAATCCGGGCGACCGCCAGCGGCGCCTGCCGGACATCCGCAAGATCACTTCCGGATCCACGCCGGAAGCGGCCGAAGTGGTGGACGCGTTGTACCGCCGCATCATCGCCGCCGGTACCTGGCGCGCGCCGTCGCTGCGCGTGGCCGAAGCGGCCAAGGTGGTGGAGAACATCCAGCGCGACGTCAACATCGCCCTGGTCAACGAACTGGCGCTGATCTTCGACCGCCTCGGCATCGATACCCTGGACGTGCTCGAGGCGGCCGGCACCAAGTGGAATTTCCTGCCGTTCCGCCCGGGCATGGTCGGCGGCCACTGCATCGGCGTGGACCCGTACTACCTGCTGCACAAGTCCGAGAGCGTGGGCTACCACCCCGACCTGATCCACACCGCGCGCCAGGTCAACAACCGGGTGGTCGCGCACGTGGTGGCGCGGGTGGACGCACTGCTGGCCGGCAAGGGCAAGCCGCTGCGCGGTGCCCGGGTGCTGGTGCTGGGCGTGACCTTCAAGGAAGACTGCCCGGACCTGCGCAACAGCCGTGCGCTGGACCTGGCGCGCCTGCTGTCCGGGCAGGGCGCGCAGGTGGATGCCTTCGATCCATGGGCGGATGCGGCCGAGGCCGAGCGCGAATCGGGCATGCGGCTGGTCGATGCGCCCGCGCAGGGGCACTACGACGCGGTGGTGCTGGCGGTCGCGCACCGCCAGTTCCGCGAGCTCGACGCCGCGCGCATACGCGCGCTGGGCGTGCCGGACATGGTGGTCTACGACGTCAAATCGGTGTGGCCGCGGCACGCGGTGGACGACCGGTTGTAGAATCCGCCATCCCCGGTCACGAGGACGGCAATGCATCGTTATCTGGTCTATGTACTGGCACTGGTCCTGTTGCCGGTATCGCTGGCGCTGGCGGTGCGCTGGCCCGCCTGGTACTGGGGCGTCGGCCTGTTCGCCGCGATGGCGCTGATCGGTACCTGGGACATGCTGCAGCGGCGCAGCGTGCTGCGGCGCAATTATCCGGTGCTGGCGCACTTCCGCTACGGCTTCGAATCCATCGGCCCTGAAATCCGCCAGTACTTCGTGCAGAGCGACCTGGAGGACGTGCCGTTCTCGCGCCAGCAGCGCCAGCTGGTCTACCAGCGTGCGCGCAACGTGATGGACGTGGTGCCGTTCGGCACGCTGCGCAGTACCTACGCGGTGGACTACGAGTGGATCAACCATTCGATGGCGCCGACCAGCATCCCGCACCACGATTTCCGCGTGGTCATCGGCGCCGGCTGCGCACGGCCCTATTCGGCCAGTGTGTTCAACATTTCGGCGATGAGCTTCGGTTCGCTGTCGGCCAACGCCATCCGCGCGCTGAACAAGGGCGCGAAGATGGGCGGCTTCTACCATGACACCGGCGAAGGCTCGATTTCGCCCTACCACCGCGAGAACGGCGGCGACCTGGTGTGGGAGATCGGTTCGGGCTACTTCGGTTGCCGTGACGAGCAGGGGCGTTTCAGCGAGGAGCGCTTCGTCGAGAACGCCAACCACGACCAGGTCAAGATGATCGAGATCAAGCTGTCGCAGGGCGCCAAGCCCGGCCATGGCGGGGTGTTGCCCGCGGCCAAGGTCAGCGCGGAGATTTCGGTCACCCGTGGGGTGCCGATGGGCGTGGACTGCGTGTCGCCGTCGCGCCACTCGGCGTTCTCCACGCCGGTGGAACTGCTGCAGTTCGTCGCGCGCCTGCGCGAGCTGTCCGGCGGCAAGCCAACCGGCTTCAAGCTGGCCATCGGCCATCCGTGGGAATGGTTCGGTATCGCCAAGGCCATGCACGAGACCGGGCTGCTGCCCGACTTCATCGTGGTCGATGGCGCCGAGGGCGGCACCGGCGCATCGCCGGCCGAGTTCATCGACCACGTCGGCGTGCCGATGAACGAAGCCCTGATCCTGGTGCACAACACGCTGGTGGGGCTGAACCTGCGCGAGCGGATCCGCATCGGCGCCGCCGGCAAGGTGACCAGCGCCTTCGACATCGCGCGGACCATCGCGCTGGGGGCGGACTGGTGCAACGCCGGGCGTGGCTTCATGTTCGCGCTGGGCTGCATCCAGTCATTGAGCTGCCACAACGACAAGTGCCCGACCGGCATCGCTACCCAGGACCCCAGCCGCTGGCGCCACCTCGACCCGACCGACAAGGCCGAGCGGGTACGCAATTTCCATGAGAACACCCTGCGCGCGCTGCGCGACCTGCTGGGCGCGGCCGGCCTGAACGATCCGTCGGAACTGGGCCCGGAGCACATCCTGCGGCGGGTGTCGCCGATCGAGATCCGCTCGATGGCGACGTTGTACCGCTACCTGGCGCCGGGCGAACTGCTCGACCGGGTGCCGGGCCACGCGGTGTTCCGCGAGTACTGGGCGGACGCGCGCAGCGATTCGTTCCAGCCGCCGGCACGCATCGCGGCGCTGCGTGGTACCAAGCTGCACTGAAGCCGGAGCCATCCCGGGGCGGCGGGAGGGCGTGGCAGGCCGGACGCCTGTTGGAAGTACGGCACCCCGCCGTGGCGGCACGGCCGCCACGGTGCGCTCAGCGCAGCCAGTCGACCACGCCCTCGGCCGCGCGCAGCGCGCTGGCATAGCAGGCGGTGAGCAGGTAGCCCCCGGTCGGCGCTTCCCAATCCAGCATCTCGCCCGCGCAGAACACGCCGGGCAGGGCCTGCAGCATCAACTCCGCATTCATCGCCTCCAGGCGCACGCCGCCGGCGGTGCTGATGGTCTCGGCCATCGGTCGCGGCCGCAGCAGGCGCAGCGGCAGGCGCTTGAGCGTGCGCGCCACGGCATCGGGGTCGTGGCCGGCATCCTTGCCCAGCCGTTCGAACACCAGCGCGGCCTTGACCGCGTCGATGCCCGCAGCGCGCCGCAGGTGCTCGCCGAAGCTGCGTCCCTTGCGCGGGCGCGACAGGTCGGCACGCAGGCGTGCCGCGTCGCGGCCGGGCACCAGGTCCAGTTCCAGCAGCGCATGGCCGTCGCGATTGATGGTTTCGCGCAGGTCGGCGGCGATGGCGTAGGCCAGGCTGCCTTCGATGCCGTACTCGCTGGCCACGCATTCGCCCTGCAGCTGCTGCGGCCGGCCATGCAGGTCGCGCCAGTGCGCGACGACCGGCTTCAGCGGGCTGCCGGCATGGCGCTGGCGGAAATGCCCGCTCCAGTCGAGGTCGAAGCCGCAGTTGGCCGGCTGCAGCGGCGCGATGTCCACGCCGCGCGCGTGCAGCGCCTGCACCCAGGCGCCGTCCGAGCCGAGCTCAGGCCAGCTGCCGCCGCCCAGCGCCAGTAGGGTGGCGTCGGCGGTCACGGCGATTTCGCCCTCGCTGCGCTGCATGCGCAGCGAGCCGTCGTCGTTCCAGCCCAGCCAGCGATGCTGGACGTGGAAGCGCACGCCCTGTTCCTTCAGTCGCCGCACCCAGCCACGCAGCAGCGGCGCGGCCTTGCGGTCCAGCGGGAACACCCGACCGGAACTGCCGACATAGGTGTCCACGCCCAGGCCGCGCGCCCAGTCGCGCAGGGCATCGGCGTCGAAGCCATCCAGCCAGCCGGCGACTTCGGCCTCGCGTTCGCGGTAGCGCTGGTCGAATTGCGGGCGTGGTTCGGAATGGGTGAGGTTGAGCCCGCCCTTGCCGGCGATCAGGAACTTGCGCCCGGGCGAGCCCTTGGCCTCGTACAGGTCGACCGACAGGCCGCACGCGCGCAGGCGCTCGGCGGCGAACAGCCCGGCCGGGCCGCCGCCGACCACCGCCACGCGCGTGCCGGCGCGCCCGGGTTCAGCGGGGCTGGACATCGAGCAGTTCGACGTCGAATACCAGCGAGGAACCCGGCGCGATGGGGCCGGCGCGGCGGTTGCCGTAGCCGTAGTCGGCCGGGATCATCAACGTGCGCTTGCCACCGACCTTCATCCCGGCCACGCCTTCGTCCCAGCCGCGGATGACCTGCTTCTCGCCGAGATCGAAGGTGAACGGCTCGCCACGATCGAGCGAGCTGTCGAACTTCTCGCCATGCCTGTCGGCGCGGCGCTCGTCGTAGATCCAGCCGGTGTAGTGCACGGTGACCCGGGTGCCGGGTACCGCTTCGGTGCCGCTGCCCGGTACCGTGTCGATGCGCTCGAAGGCGGCGATGCTGCCCCCCGGGGGCGGACCGGGCGGGGTGCAGCCGGCGGCAAGCAGGGACAACAGCAACGGCACGAACAGGCGACGCATGATGGGCTCCAGGTTGAAGGCGGCCGCGCGGGATGCGGGGCAGGCCAGGGGAAGGGCGGCGAGCCGCCCCCCGCGCACGCGCAGGCGCGTACCGCATGGGGGAGTCACGGCCACGGCGCGCAAGGGTAGCGCATCGCCAGCGGGTATCATGGCGCGATGGCGAAACTGCTGCTCAATCTGCGTAATGTCGGTGAAGACGAAAGCCGCGAGGTCTGCGAACTGCTCGACCGTCACGGCATCGCCTGGTACCGCACCGAGCCCAGCCCCTGGGGCATTTCCAGTGGCGGCCTGTGGCTGTGTGATCGCCAGGACCATGCGCGCGCGCGGGCCCTGATGGATGGCTACCAGGCCGAGCGCGGGCAGCGCGTGCGCGCCGAACGCGAGGCCGCGCTGCGCGACGGCACCGCCGAGACGTTCGGCGCGCTGCTGCTGCGGCGGCCGCTGTACGTGATCGCGGTGCTGCTGGGCATGCTGGCCGCGGCGGCGCTGGTGCTGCTGCCGTTCATGCTGCTGCGTGGCTGAAGCCTGCGCGCGCCGTAAAATATGCCCATGATCGTCAACACCGCCGCTTACCACTTCGTCCCCGTCGCCGATGCCGACGCGCTGGCCACCCGTCTGCTGGAGCGGGCGCAGGCGCACGCGCTGCGCGGCACCGTGCTGGTGGCGGACGAGGGTATCAACCTGTTCCTGGCCGGCAGCCGCGACGGCATCGATGGTTTCTACGCCGAACTGAAGGCCGATGCGCGCTTTGCCGCCATGCGCGTCAAGTACAGCTACAGCCGCATGCAGCCGTTCGCCCGGCTCAAGGCCAAGGTGAAGCAGGAGATCATCAGCTTCCGCCGCGACGACGGCCAGCCGCTGGACTACCCGCGCGCGCCCTCGGTGGAGCCGGCCACGCTGGCGCGCTGGTTGCGGCAGGGCCATGACGACGATGGCAGGCGCGTGGTGATGCTGGACACCCGCAACGCGCAGGAGTTCGCCCATGGCACCTTCGCTGGCGCCCTGACCCTGCCCATCGCCCGCTTCACCGACCTGCCGGCGGCACTGGAGCCGCACCGCGCCGCGCTGGCCGACGCCACCGTGGTGAGTTTCTGCACCGGCGGCATCCGCTGCGAGAAGGCCGCGCTGTGGATGCGCAACGACGGCATGGACAACGTGCTGCAGCTGGAGGGCGGCATCCTCGGTTACTTCGAGGAGGTCGGCGGCGAGGGCTACGATGGCCGCTGCTTCGTATTCGACGAGCGCGTGGCCCTGGACCCGCAGTTGCAGCCGCTGGTGGACGACGCGGCGGCCTGAGCCCCCCGCAGCAGGGATGCTGGAAAACAGTGTTCGGCCGCCGGGGCCACGCACGGGGATGGGAAACCGCGCCGCGCGCCCCATGTCCTGCCCATCCCCTGCCGGAAGCCGCCGCATGATTCCCCTTTCCGTCCTCGACCTGGCCCCCGTCTGCGAAGGCGCGACGCCCGGCCAGGCATTCGCCGACATGCTCGATCTCGCGCGCCATGCCGAGCGCTGGGGCTACCGCCGCTACTGGCTGGCCGAGCACCACAACATGCCGGGCATCGCCAGCGCGGCTACCTCGGTGCTGATCGGCCATGTCGCCGGCGGTACCTCGCGCATCCGTGTCGGCGCCGGCGGCATCATGCTGCCCAACCACTCGCCGCTGCAGGTGGCCGAGCAGTTCGGCACGCTGGCGTCGCTGTATCCGGGACGCATCGACCTGGGACTGGGCCGCGCGCCGGGTACCGACCACGCCACCGCCCGCGCGCTGCGCCGCTACTTCGACAGCGCCGACCAGTTCCCGCAGGACGTGAGCGAGCTGCTGCGCTACTTCGAACCGGTGCAGCCGGGCCAGGCGGTGCGGGCGGTGCCGGGCGCCGGCATCGAGGTGCCGGTGTGGCTGCTGGGCTCCAGCCTGTTCAGCGCACGTCTCTCGGCGGCGATGGGCCTGCCGTTCGCGTTCGCCTCGCATTTCGCCCCGGACGCGATGGACGAGGCCCTGGCGCTCTACCGCCGCGATTTCAGGCCGTCGGCACGGTTGCGCACGCCGTGGGCGATCCTGGCGCTGAACGTGGTGGCCAGCGAGTCGGAGGCGCAGTCGCGACGCCTGTTCACCACCCAGCAGCAGGCCTTCGTCAACCTGCGGCGTGGCCGCCCGGGGCGGATTCCGCCGCCGGTCGACGACATCGAGGCGTTCTGGGAACCGCACGAGAAGGCCGGGGTGGAGCGGGTGCTGGCCTGCACCGTGCTGGGCGACCCGGAGCAGGTGGGCGAGGGGCTGGCGGCCTTTGCCGCGCGCCACCGGCCGGACGAAATGATGCTCACCGCCAACATCTTCGACCATGCCGCGCGGCTGCGCTCGTTCGAACTGGCGATGCAGGCCTGGCAGGCACGGCACTGAGCCCTGCGCCCTGCGCCCGGAGCGTGGCGGCGCCGGCACGCAGGGCCGGCCGTGGCGATCGCGGGCAGCGGGGGCGGCCGCCTGATGGCCGCGGCTCAGCTGGTCCAGTGCTGGAACAGGTCGATGCTGTGGCTGACCAGCTGCCCGGAGCCGAGCCCGAAGAACAGGCCGGCGGCGAGCGCCGCGATCCAGTTGAACAGCATCAGCGCGCCATCGCGCTCGATCAACGCCAGCGCGAACAGCAGCAGCTGGAAGCCGAACAGATAGTTGGTCAGCGGAATCGGCAGCGACAGCAGGACCCCGGTCATGACCAGCAGCAGCCCCGTGAACACCCTCGCCGGCAGTGGCCATACCAGGGCCGACAGGCGCGGCTTGAGCATCCGGTCCAGGCGCCGCAGCGGCCGGTCGATCCGGCCGAGGAAGCGGTGCATGGTGCCGCGCCTGGGCCCGCGGCGGGCGATGAACCCCGGTACCCAGGGCCGCGACAGGCCGGCCATCATCTGCAGGCCGATCAGCAGCACCAGCGGGCCGCTGACCGCGCCACCGATGCCGGGCACGGGAATGAATGCCGGCAGGATGGCGATGAACAGGAATACGCCGAACGCGCTTTCCTGGAGCCCCTGCAGGATCCTGCCCAGCGGCTGCTGTTCCTCCGGGTCGCCGTGCTCGAACATCGACAGCAGGGTGCGGATGCCCTCGTTGCGGTAGGCGCCCGGCGCCGGGCCGCAGCCGCCTTCCGGCCCGCCGTCCTGCGGCTCAGCCGGTGGTGTCATCTTCGTCTTCTTCCGGCAGCCGGCGCAGCAGCAGCTTGTCGATGCGGGCGCCGTCCAGGTCGACGATCTCGATGCGCCAGCCCGCCCAGTCGAAGTACTCGCTGGCGTGCGGGATGCGGCCGAAGAAGTGCATGCACATGCCGGCCAGCGTGTAGTAGTCGCCTTCCTCGGCATCGGGCAGCTCGACCCCGCCCATCAGTTCGCGCAGGTCGTCCACCGGCAGCGAGCCGTCCACCAGCAGCGAACCGTCCTCGCGGGTGACCACCAGCGCGTCCTCGTCGGTGTTCTCCGGCGCCTGCAGGCGGCCGACCACCGCGCCCATCAGGTCGCTGATGGTCACCAGGCCCTGGATCTCGCCGTACTCGTCCACCACCAGCGCCATCGACTGGTGTTCCTCGCGGAAGATCTCCAGCAGCTTCATCGCATGGGTGGACTCGGAGACATACAGCGTCTCGCGCAGGTTCTCGAACAGCGCATGGGTGTCGCCCTGCAGGCGGCGCGTGACCAGCGACTTGACCTCGAGGATGCCTGCGATGTCCTGGTCGTTGCCGCGGTACACCGGGTAACGCGAGAACGCATGCTCGTGCATGGTCTCCAGGTTCTTCTCGAGGTCGGCGTTGGTATCCAGCCAGGCGATGCGGTTGCGCGGGGTCATCAGGCTGTCGGCGGTGCGGTCGCCCAGGCGCATGACCCGGTTCATCATGTCGCGCTCGTGGATGTCGATCACCCCGGCCTCGTGGCTTTCGGCCACCAGCATGCGGATTTCCTCTTCGGTCACCGATGCCGAGTCGGTGTTGCCCAGCCCCAGCAGGCGCAGCACCAGCCGGGTGGTCCGCGACAGCAGCCACACGAACGGGAAAGCCAGCGTGGCCAGCCAGCCCATCGGCACTGCGACCAGCCCGGCGATGTCCTCCGAACGGGTCAGTGCCAGCCGCTTGGGCACCAGTTCGCCGAAGATCAGCGTGACGAAGGTGATCAGGGTCACCGCCAGCGCCTTGCCGACCGCGCCGGCATAGGCGAAGCCCGGCATCAGGCCCTGGATCCAGGCGGCGATGGCTTCGCCCAGCGCTTCACCGCCGAGGAAGCCGGTCAGCACGCCGATCACGGTGATGCCGATCTGCACGGTGGACAGGAAGTTCTCGGGCTTCTCGGCCAGTGCCAGGGCGCGCTCGGCGCGCTTGCTGGTGGCGGACATCTGCTTGAGCCGGCTCTTGCGCGAGGTCATGACCGACATCTCGGACATGGCGAAGAAGCCGTTGAGCAGGATCAGGGCGAAAACGATGAGGATCAGTTCAAACACGGGTCGCTCCCCGGGTTGTTGGCAGGGAGGGAGGGTGCTTGCGGTGGCGGCAGGGGCTCAGGGGCGTGCCCGGGCGCTGCGGCGGGGGGTAAGGGTCGTCGTCCATAGGGTGCGCCCGCGGAGGGCGCCGGCGCATCTTAGCAAACCGGCATGCGGTAGCGGCAACCGCCTGTTCATTTTCGCGGGCGGGAATGGGCCGGGAATACCCGAGAAGTCATCCAGCCGTCATAATTCGCCCCGGTGCCGTCCCTTCCGCGACGGCGGACAGGCATTTCCAATGTTTTCATTGCAGACCATTTTCGGCTCCGGCAAGCAGTTCTACACCTATCTCGACGAGGCCGCCCAGGCCGCCGCCGACAGCGCCAAGGCGCTGCACGCGATGATGCGCGAAGCCGACCGCGAGCCCGCCCTGGATGCATTCAAGCTGGCGCGCCTGCGCGAGCGCGCGGCCTCGGACAAGATCAGCCAGGCGCTGGTCGACAGCTTCATGACCCCGATCGAGCGCGAGGACATCGAGGCGCTGGGCTCGGCGCTGTACAAGATTCCCAAGCAGATCGAGAAGTTCGCCGACCGCTATGCGCTGGCCACCCAGCACCTTGCGCACATCGACTTCGCCCCGCGCGCGGCGATGCTGGAGCAGGCCGCCGGCGTGGTGGTGGACATGGTCAAGGACCTGCGCCACATGAACATCGACCGCATGACGGCGATGAACGAGAAGCTGCGCGCGCTGGAGAACGAGGCCGACCGGCTGATGCTCGAGCTGTACCGGGAAATCTATTCCGGGCGCCTGGACAACCTGCAGATGTTCCTGCTCAAGGAATTCTTCGAAATCCTGGAAAAAGCCATCGACCGCTGCCGCGAGGCGGGGGTGGTGGTCTACCAGATCGTGTTGAAGAACTCGTGATTGCCATGATGCGGATCCCGTGCATTTCCGGCTTCGGAAGCGGGGGCATCGGCTGTGCCGATGCCCGCGAGCCGCGCTTCGACGTCCCCCGTCCCGCCGCGGCACGGCAGGACTGCTCCCTTGACCCAAGGGGGCAGCTGCGATGCTGACCCTTGTCCTCGTAGTGATCCTGGCGGCGCTCGTCTTCGAGTTCATCAACGGCTTCCACGACACCGCCAACTCCATCGCCACCGTGGTGGCGACCAAGGTGCTCTCGCCCGGCTGGGCGGTGATGCTGGCCGCGGGCATGAACCTGATCGGCGCGCTGACCGGCACCGCGGTGGCGCTGACCATCGCCAACGGCCTGCTCAACACTAGCGTGGTCGAGGTCACCCCGCAGGTGATCCTGTGCGCGCTGCTCGGCGGCATCGTCTGGAACCTGATCACCTGGTGGAAAGGGCTGCCGTCCTCGTCCTCGCACGCGCTGATCGGCGGCCTGTGCGGTGCCGGCCTGGCCGCCGCGCACAACAACTGGGACGCGCTGATCTGGTCGCAGAACCTCGGCAACTGGGCGCAGAACAAGGGCCTGCTGTGGAAGGTGTTCGTGCCGATGATCACCTCGCCGATCGCCGGCTTCCTGCTCGGCATCGTGGTGATGTGCCTGCTGTGGGCGATCATCGCCGGCATGGCGCGGGCCGGTGGCGTGCTGCGCCGGCTGGCCCGCCCGCGCTGGGTCAACGCGTTCTTCGGCAAGGCACAGATCGTCTCGGCCGCCTACATGGGCTTCGCCCACGGCCACAACGATGCGCAGAAGACCATGGGCATCATTGCCATGACCCTGATCGGCGCGGAGGCCACCGGCGCCCTGAACGACCTGCCGTCGTGGCTGGCGTTCATGCACCCGGACGCGCATGCCGGTGACGGCATCGCCATGTGGATCGTGCTGACCTGCGCGGTGGTGATGGCCGCCGGTACCGCTTCGGGCGGCTGGAAGATCATCAAGACCCTGGGCCACAAGATGGTCAAGCTGCACCCGATCCACGGCTTCGCCGCGGAGACCAGCTCGGCCACCATCCTGACCCTGGCCGCGCACTTCGGCATGCCGGTCTCGACCACCCACAGCATCTCCACCGCGATCATGGGCGTCGGCTTCGCCAAGAACCCGAAGTCGCTGCGCATCGGCGTGATCGAGCGCATCATCTGGGCCTGGATCCTGACCATCCCGGCGGCCGGTGGCTGCGCCTACCTGATCCTGAAACTGTTCGAGCTGGCCGGCTGGAACTGAGCGGTCGACGCGACCGCCGGCGTGCCGGCCGACGCATGCGCAAAGGCCCGCCTTCCCGGCGGGCCTTTGGTTTGTGCGCCAGCGGCGGCTTCAGTTGCGCTGGTACATGGCGCGTACGTCGCGGCGGAACGCGGCCTGGCTGTCGGCGCGGCTGTAGAACATGTGCCCGCCCGGATAGCTGCGCACCTGCACCCGTTGCAGGTCGCTGCCCATGGCCGGCATCTGGTCCACGGTCAGGATCGAGCCCATGAACGGGCACGACAGGTCGTTCCAGCCATGCACGATCAGCACCTGCAGGCGCGGGTCGATGGCCACGGCCTGGCGCAGCTGGGTGACCGCGCCGGCGCGCAGGTCGCCATTGCGGTCCCATTGGCGGTTCACCTCGTAGCTCAGTGCGTTGTAGCGGGCGTCGACCTTCCAGCCGACCACGCGGGTGACGAAGTCCACCATGGCGGTGGTGGTCGGGGCGATGATGCTGTCCAGCAACGGGTCGTTGGCCCGCTGCTCGGGGTCGGTGGGGAACGGGTCGAAGGCGGTGACGTTGGAGTCGTAGCGGCTGCCCAGCGTGCCCTTGTCGCGGAACACCTCGCGCAGGTAGGCCTGGGTTTCCAGGCGGCCGCCGGCGCGGCGCACGAATGCCGGGTCCAGGCCGGTCAGCTCGGTGACCCGGCGCAGCATCGCCTCGGTCGCCTGCGGGTCTGAGCGCCCCTTCATCAGCGCGGTGGCGTAGTCGCCGCGGGTGTACTCGACCACCTCGCGCATCGCCGCATCGGTGAGCCGGCCCTGGCGCTCCAGGTGCGCGGCGGCGATCGAGGGCAGGGTCTGGATCCAGGCCATCGGCGAGACGTCGCTGTTGTCCTCCAGGGTCGGGCTCAGGTACGGCGAGACCAGCACCAGGCCGTTCATCGCCACGCCCAGCCGGGTCTGCAGGTAATGGGTGATGCGCGGGCCGCGGTAGCCGCCGTAGCTCTCGCCGGCCAGGTACTTGCGCGAGGTCATGCGCTGGTTTTTGAGCAGCCAGTCGTAGACCGCCCGCGACAGGTACTCGATGTCGGCGGTGGGATTGAAGAAGCGTTTCTTCGCCTCCTCGTCGGGAATGCGCGAACGGCTGAAGCCGGTGCCGATCGGGTCGATGAACACCAGGTCGGTGAAGTCCAGCCAGGTGCCGGGGTTGTCGCGCAGCGTGGCCGGCGCCGAGGCGCTGTCGCCCTCGCTGCCGAAGGCCACCACCTTCGGGCCCACCGCGCCGAGGTTCAGGTACACCGACGAGGCGCCGGGGCCGCCATTGAGCGCGAAGGTGACCGGGCGGTCCTTGCCGGGCATGGTGTAGGCGGTGAACACCACATCGCCGATGGCCTTGCCCTGCGCATCGCGCACCGGCAGCGAGCCGACGGTGGCGGTGTAGTCCAGGGTGCGGCCTTCCAGGCGCATGCTCTGGCGGACCGAGGCATCGGCCGGCAGCGCCGCGGGAGCGGCCGCAGCGGCCTTGTCTTCACCGGCGTCGGCGGCGGGTCTGGCCGGGGCGGGCGCGGCGAACAGCAGGCCGGCGCCGAGCGCGGCCACGTACAGCAGGTGTTTCATGCGGATGACCACAGGATCGGGGAGCGGACGATCCTAGGCCCGTGACGGGAGTGGCAAATGTGCCCAAAGCCATGCAGGGCCGGCCCAAGGGTGCAATCCCGGGCGCGAGGCGGGGCCGGGGCGGGCGATCTCCAGCGCTGGGCCGGGCATGACGGCGGCCGCGTCAGGGCGCCTGCGCCGTCGCCACGACAGCCGCCACCCGGGCGGGGATCAGACTTCCAGCGAGGCCAGGTCGCCCTTGCTCTCGAGCCACCCCTTCCGGTCGCTGGCCCGCTTCTTGGCCAGCAGCATGTCCATCAGCGAGTGGGTCTGCTCGTCGTCGTCCACGGTCAACTGCACCAGGCGACGGGTATCGGGGTGGATGGTGGATTCGCGCAGCTGCTGCGGGTTCATCTCGCCCAGGCCCTTGAAGCGGGTGACGCTGACCTGGCCGCGGATCTTCTCGCGCTCGACCTTTTCCAGCAGCGAGCGCTTCTCTTCCTCGTCCAGCGCGTAGAACACCTGCTTGCCCACGTCCACGCGGAACAGCGGCGGCATCGCCACGAACACGTGGCCGGCGGCGACCAGTGCCGGGAAGTGCTTCAGGAACAGCGCAGCCAGCAGGGTGGCGATGTGCAGGCCGTCGGAGTCGGCGTCGGCCAGGATGACCACCTTGCCGTAGCGCAGGCCCGACAGGTCGTCCTTGCCCGGGTCGCAGCCGATGGCCACGGCCAGGTTGTGCACTTCCTCCGAGGCCAGCACGCTGCCCGAGGCCACTTCCCAGGTGTTGAGGATCTTGCCGCGCAGCGGCAGGATCGCCTGGAAATCCTTGTCGCGGGCCTGTTTGGCACTGCCGCCGGCCGAGTCGCCTTCCACCAGGAACAGCTCGGTGCGCGACAGGTCCTGGCTGATGCAGTCGGCCAGCTTGCCGGGCAGGGCGGGGCCCTGGGTGACCTTCTTGCGGACGACCAGTTTCTCGGTCTTCAGGCGCGCGCTGGCGCGCTCGATGGCGATCTGCGCGATCTTCTCGCCGACTTCCACGTTCTGGTTCAGGGCCAGGCTGAAGGCATCGTGGGCGGCGCCCTCGACGAAACCGGCGGCCTGGCGCGAGGACAGGCGTTCCTTGGTCTGGCCGCTGAACTGCGGGTCGGTCATCTTCAGCGAGAGCACGAACGACACCCGGTCCCATACGTCTTCCGGCGCCAGCTTGACGCCGCGCGGCAGCAGGTTGCGGAAATCGCAGAACTCGCGCAGCGCCTCGGTCAGGCCGGTGCGCAGGCCGTTGACATGGGTGCCGTGCTGGGCGGTGGGAATCAGGTTGACGTAGCTTTCCTGCACCAGTTCGCCTTCCGGCAGCCAGGCCACGGCCCAGTCCACCGCCTCGGTCTCCTTCTTCAGGACGCCCACGAACAGGTCGGCCGGCAGCATTTCGCGTTCGCCCAGCTCGGTCTTCAGGTAATCGCGCAGGCCGTCCTCGTAATACCAGGTCTCGGTCTCGCCGGTCGCCTCGTCGGTCAGCCGGACGGTCAGGCCCGGGCACAGCACCGCCTTGGCGCGCAGCAGGTGGCGCAGCGCGCGCACGTTGAACTTGGGGGTGTCGAAATACTTCGGGTCCGGCCAGAAGCGCAACCGGGTGCCGGTGTTCCTGCGGCCGACGGAGCCGACCACTTCCAGCGGGCTGGCGCGGTCGCCGTCGCGGAAGCTGATGCGGTGCTCGCTGCCTTCGCGCTTGATGTGGATCTCCACCAGCGTGGACAGCGCGTTGACCACGGAAACGCCCACGCCGTGCAGGCCGCCGGAGAAGGTGTAGTTGCGGTTGCTGAACTTGCCGCCGGCGTGCAGCCGGGTCAGGATCAGCTCGACGCCGGGGATCTTCTCCTCCGGGTGGATGTCCACCGGCATGCCGCGGCCGTCGTCGCTGACCTCGCAGCTGCCGTCCTTGAACAGCACGACCTCGACCGTTTTCGCGTGCCCGGCCAGCGCCTCGTCCACCGAGTTGTCGATGACTTCCTGCGCCAGATGGTTCGGGCGCGCGGTGTCGGTGTACATGCCTGGGCGGCGTTTGACCGGGTCCAGACCGGAGAGGACTTCGATGTCGGCGGCGTTGTAGCGGGCGTTCATGTATCTCGATAAGGCGCTGATGCGACGGGCAAGTTTGCGGTCTGCCGGGGAAATTTGCACGCCGGTGTTCAGTGCCGGGAGGGGCGGGCAGGGGTATCCTGTGGGCGCTGGAAAGTGCGCAGCCGGCGCCCCATGTGCCGGCGAGAACTCCGGAGGATGACTATGAAATCGTCGAAATTGCTGGTTCTGGCCGTGGCCGCCGCCGCCGTCGTGGCGGTGCCGCTGGTAATGGCACAGAGCGCGGACAAGGCCAGGACGGGCGAGGCCGCCCAGAATGCCGCCGCCGACAAGGCGCAGAGCGAGGCCGAGCAGAAGGCCAAGCGCCGCGCCGCCGCCGCCGCCCAGGAAAAGGCCAGGGGCGAGCAGCCGGCCCCGCGCGAAGAGGAAGAAGAGGAAGCCCGCAAGCGTCGCTGATGCGGGTTTCCCGGTGTACGTGGACGCCCCGGCGCAGGCCGGGGCGTCTTTTTTTGTTACGGCCCCGTGGCGGCCGGGCCGCAGGGCCGGCGCGCCGCGGGCAGGATTTTCCGAGGTCGCCGCATCCGGTGCTTGGGTGTTCGCGCGACAACCTTTAAACTAGGGCTTTCCGGGAGGCAAGTGAGCCATGACCCCCCTTATTTTCGTTACCGGCGGTGTGGTGTCCTCGCTTGGCAAGGGCATTGCCGCCGCGTCGCTGGCCTCCATCCTCGAGGCGCGTGGCCTGAAGGTCACGATGATGAAGCTGGATCCGTACATCAACGTCGATCCGGGCACCATGAGTCCCTTCCAGCACGGCGAGGTCTACGTCACCGATGACGGTGCCGAGACCGACCTGGACCTGGGCCACTACGAGCGCTTCGTCCACACCCGGCTGAGCCGCAAGAACTCGGTGACCACCGGGCGCATCTACGAGAACGTGATCCGCAAGGAGCGCCGTGGCGACTACCTCGGCGCGACCGTGCAGGTGATCCCGCACATCACCGACGAGATCCGCCGCTGCATCGACGAGGCCACCGAGGGCTACGACGTGGCGCTGGTGGAAATCGGCGGCACCGTCGGTGACATCGAGTCGCTGCCGTTCCTGGAGGCGATCCGCCAGGTGCGCACCGAGCGCGGCCCGGAGAAGGCGCTGTTCATGCACCTGACGCTGGTGCCGTACATCGGCGCCGCCGGCGAGCTGAAGACCAAGCCGACCCAGCATTCGGTCAAGGAACTGCGTTCGATCGGCATCCAGCCCGACGTGCTGCTGTGCCGCTCCGAGCAGGCCATTCCTGATTCGGAGCGGCGCAAGATATCGCTGTTCACCAACGTCTCCGAACGCGCGGTGATCAGCGTGCCGGACGTGGACGTGCTGTACCGCGTACCGATGGGCCTGCATGCGCAGGGCCTGGACGAAATCGTGGTCAACCAGCTCAAGCTCGCCGACAAGGCCGGTCCGGCCGACCTGTCCGAGTGGGAGGCGGTGCTGGATGCGGCCCTGCACCCGCTGGACGAGGTGACCATCGCCGTGGTCGGCAAGTACGTGGACCACCAGGACGCCTACAAGTCGGTCGGCGAGGCGCTCAAGCACGGCGGCCTGCGCCAGCGCACCCGGGTCAACCTCAAGTGGCTGGAAGCGCAGGACCTGGAAGAAGGCGGCATGGCCGCGCTCGAGGGCGTGGACGGCATCCTGGTGCCCGGCGGCTTCGGCGACCGCGGCTTCGAGGGCAAGGTGCTGACTTCCAGATATGCCCGCGAGCACAAGCTGCCGTACTTCGGCATCTGCTACGGCATGCAGGCGGCGGTGGTCGACTATGCCCGCCACGTGGCCGGGCTGGAAGGCGCCAACAGCACCGAGAACGATCGCCAGACGCCGAACCCGGTGATCGGCCTGATCACCGAGTGGCGCACCGCCAGCGGCGAGGTCGAGAAGCGCGACGAGAAGTCCGACCTGGGCGGCACCATGCGCCTGGGCCTGCAGGAGCAGCGGCTGAAGCCGGGCACGCTGGCGCGCGAGCTGTACGGCAAGGACGTGGTGGCCGAGCGCCATCGCCACCGCTACGAGTTCAACAACCGCTACCGCACCCAGCTGGAGGACGCCGGGCTGGTGATTTCCGGCAAGTCGATGGACGACACCCTGGTGGAAGTGGTGGAGCTGCCGCGCGACGTGCATCCGTGGTTCCTGGCCTGCCAGGCGCACCCGGAGTTCCTGTCCACGCCGCGCGGAGGGCACCCGCTGTTCATTGGTTTCATCCGCGCCGCGCGCGAGAAGAAGGCCGGCGGCAAGCTGTTGAAGGAAGCGCGGGCCTGACGCTCGTTTCCGCCTTCTCCCGCGGGGGAAGGCGCGCCGTAGCGGCGGACGGGAGGCCGGCGAAGGCCTGGGTTCCCGGTTCCGCAAGGGCCTGGCCCCGGCCCCTCATCCAACCCCTTTCCCGCCGGGAGAGGGGCTTCAAACACGAGGTAGTTGAATGAAGCTCTGCGGATTCGAAGTCGGCCTGGACCAACCGCTGTTCCTGATCGCCGGCCCGTGCGTGATCGAGTCGATGCAGCTGCAGCTCGATACCGCCGGCAAGCTCAAGGAAATCACCGGCAAGCTGGGGATGAACTTCATCTTCAAGTCCAGCTTCGACAAGGCCAACCGCACCTCCGGCACCAGCTTCCGCGGCCCGGGGCTGGAAGAGGGCCTGAAGGTGCTGGCCGAAGTGAAGAAGCAGATCGGCGTGCCGGTACTGACCGACGTGCACGAATACACGCCGATGGACGAGGTGGCCTCGGTCGTCGACGTGCTGCAGACCCCGGCGTTCCTGGTGCGCCAGACCGACTTCATCAAGAAGGTGTGCAGTGCCGGGCGGCCGGTGAACATCAAGAAGGGCCAGTTCCTGTCGCCGTGGGACATGAAGCCGGTCGTTGAGAAGGCGCGCTCCACCGGCAACCACGACATCATGGTCTGCGAGCGCGGCGCCAGCTTCGGCTACAACAACCTGGTCAGCGACATGCGCTCGTTGAGCGTGATGCGCGACACCGGCTGCCCGGTGGTGTTCGATGCCACCCATTCGGTGCAGTTGCCGGGCGGGCAGGGCAGCAGTTCCGGCGGCCAGCGCGAGTTCGTGCCGGTGCTGGCGCGCGCGGCGGTGGCGGTGGGCGTGGCCGGCCTGTTCGCCGAGACCCATCCCGATCCGTCCAAGGCGCTGTCCGACGGCCCCAATGCGTGGCCGCTGGACAAGATGGAAGCGCTGCTGGAAACGCTGCTGGCGCTGGATTCGATCACCAAGAAGAACGGGTTCCTGGAGAGCGCGCTCTGATGGCCGATAGCGGCGAGTCCGCGCAGGAGCGACCCGCGTGAAACGGGCCGCTCTTGCCGTTGCCGGCGTGCTTGTGGCGATGGCGGGCAATGCCGGCGCATGTGCCACCGACCCGCCGATGACCACGCCCGCGCCTGCCGACGCCGCGCGCGCCGCAGACATCGTCGCCGTCATCCACGTGGATCATGTCGCGCGCCTGACCGCCAGGGAACGGGCTGAGACGGATCGCATGTTTACCACGGCCGATGGCGGGTTCTTCGTGCCGCCCGCGCCTTCCGTGCGCTTCACCGTGAACCGCCTGCTGAAGGGAGAGGTTCCGGTCGATGCGCTGATCCGCAACGGCCCCACCAGCTGCGAGGTCGCGCTGCAGCAAGGTGGGGACTATGTTTTGTTTGCGATGAAACCACAGGCGCGGGGCGACCGGATCGTGCCGATGAATGGTACCTTTCGCCTGGACAAGACCCCCAGCGCCGCCGCCCAGCTGGCCGCCGTGGAATCCTCACTTACCCATCCCGACCCCAATCAACCATGACCAACATCGCAAAGATCCACGCCCGTGAAATCCTCGACAGCCGTGGCAACCCCACGCTGGAAGCCGAAGTCACCCTGGCCGACGGCTCGTTTGGTCGCGCCGCCGTGCCCTCGGGCGCATCGACCGGCACCAAGGAAGCGGTGGAGCTGCGCGATGGCGACAAGACCCGCTACCTGGGCAAGGGCGTGCGCGACGCGGTGGCCAACGTCAACGGCCCGATCGCCGCGGCGCTGAAGGATTTCGATGCGCAGGACCAGACCGGGCTCGACCGCCGCCTGATCGACCTGGACGGCACCGAGAACAAGGGCCGCCTGGGCGCCAACGCGCTGCTGGGCGTTTCCATGGCCGCCGCGCACGCCGCCGCCGCTTCGAACAAGCAGGCGCTGTGGCAGTACCTGGCCGGCAGGACCGGCGCCACGCCGTCGCTGCCGGTGCCGATGATGAACATCATCAACGGCGGCGCGCACGCCGACAACAACGTCGATTTCCAGGAATTCATGGTGCTGCCGGTCGGCTTCGGCTCGTTCGGCGAATCGCTGCGCGCCGGCACCGAGATCTTCCATGCGCTCAAGTCGGTGCTCAAGGGCCACGGCCTGAGCACGGCGGTGGGCGACGAAGGCGGCTTCGCGCCGGACTTCCGCAGCAACGTCGAGGCGCTGGACACCATCCTGGAGGCCATCGGCAAGGCCGGCTACACCGCCGGCGAGGACATCCTGCTGGGCCTGGACGTGGCCTCCAGCGAGTTCTACGAGAACGGCAAGTACAACCTGGTCGGCGAGAACAAGCGCCTGACCTCCGAGCAGTTCGTCGATTTCCTGGCCGACTGGACCACGCAGTACCCGATCATCACCATCGAGGACGGCCTGGCCGAGAACGACTGGGCCGGCTGGAAGCTGCTGACCCAGCGCATCGGCGGCAAGGTGCAGCTGGTCGGCGACGACCTGTTCGTCACCAACCCGAAGATCTTCGCCGAAGGCATCGAGTCGGGCACCGCCAACGCCATCCTGATCAAGGTCAACCAGATCGGCACCCTGAGCGAGACCCTGGAAGCGATCGCCATGGCCGACAAGGCGCATTACGCGGCGATCGTCTCGCACCGCTCCGGCGAAACCGAGGACACCACCATCGCCGACATCGCCGTGGCCACCACCGCCACCCAGATCAAGACCGGCTCGCTGTGCCGCAGCGACCGCGTGGCCAAGTACAACCAGCTGCTGCGCATCGAGGAAGCCCTCGGTGGCAACGCGCGCTACGCCGGGCGTGACGCGTTCGTCTCGCTCAAGCGCTGACGCCGATGCGTGACTGGCGCTGGCTGCTGCTGGTGCTCGCGGTACTGCTGGCGCTGCTGCAGTACCGCTTCTGGTTCGGGCCGGGCAATTCGGGCGAGGTGATGATGCTCGAGGCCCAGGTGAGCAACCAGAAGCGGGACAACGAAGGCCTGCAGCAGCGCAACGACGCGCTCGCCGCCGAGGTCAAGGATCTCAAGGAAGGCGAGGCCGCCATCGAGGAGCGCGCGCGCAGCGAACTGGGCATGATCAAGCCCGGCGAGAAGTTCTACCGCGTGGTCGAGGACGCGCCGGCCGCGCGGCCGGGTGTGGCCCAGCCCGGCACGCACGATGCCGCGACGCAGGAGGTCGTGCCATGACCACCCAGGTCTGGGCCGTGGTGCCCGCCGCCGGCCGCGGCACCCGCTTCGGCGGGCCGGTGCCCAAGCAATACCTGCTGGCTGCGGGCGAACCGTTGCTGGCGCATGCGCTGGAGGCGCTGCTGTCGCACCCGGGCGTGGCCGGGGTGATGGTGGCCATCGCGGAGAACGATGCCGACTGGCCGGGCTGGAATGACTTCGCCGGCAAGCCGGTACTGACCTGCACCGGCGGCGACAGCCGCGCCGCCTCGGTGCTGGCCGGTTTGCAGGCATTGCCGGAAAGCGTGCGCGCCGACGATTTCGTGCTGGTGCACGACGCCGCGCGCCCGAACCTGCCGGCCGCCGACCTGGGCCGGCTGCTGGAGGTGGGGCGTGCCGACCCGGTCGGCGCCATCCTCGCCGCGCCGGTACGCGACACCCTCAAGCGCGCCGGCGACGACGGCGGCATCGACCGCACCGAGCCGCGCGAGCGGCTGTGGCGCGCACTCACGCCGCAGCTGTTCCGGCGCCACCAGTTGACCCGTGCCCTGCTGGAAGCGACCGGCGCCGGTGTCGAGGTGACCGACGAGGCCATGGCCATGGAGCGCCAGGGCGCGCGGCCGTTGCTGGTCGAAGGCGACGAGTGCAACTTCAAGGTCACCACGCCGGCCGACCTGGCCCGCTTCGAGTTCGAGCTGTCGCGGCGTGGCTGAATCCCGTCCGGCGAATCCCGTGCCGGGCCCGAAACGACAATCTGATCCGACGCCATGAATCCTCCTGCCTTTCCTCCCATCCGCATCGGCCAGGGCTACGACGTGCACGCCTTCGGCGAAGGCGACCACGTCATGCTCGGCGGCGTGCGCGTGCCGCACCGTTGCGGGGTGCTCGCGCACAGCGACGGCGACGTGATCCTGCACGCCCTGTGCGACGCGATGCTGGGGGCGCTGGCGCTGGGCGACATCGGCCAGCATTTCCCGCCCAGCGACGACCGCTGGAAGGGCGCGGACAGCAGCGATTTCGTGCGCCACTGCAACGGCCTGCTGCGCGAGCGCGGGTGGCAGGTGGGCAACACCGACATCACCGTGATCTGCGAGCGGCCCAAGGTCGGCCCGCACGCGCCTGCGATGCGCGAAACGCTGGCGCAGCTGCTGGGCGTTGCGCTGGACCGGGTCAGCATCAAGGCCACCACCAGCGAGAGACTGGGCTTCACCGGTCGCGAGGAAGGCATCGCCGCGCAGGCGGTGGTGCTGCTGCTTCCCGCATAATTCCCATTCCGCAGGCGTGTCATCGGTCGCGACCGGGCGCTGCCCGGCGCTCCGCCGGCAGCATCGCCTCCCCCCGCACGGCGTGCCCGGCGGGCCCGCCGTCACCGGCGCGGCCGCTGCAGGCGAGCCGGGCCATTGTTCAGGACCGACATGATGGATCTTCCCCTTGCCTATGGCGCCCCGGTGTTGAGCGCGTCGATGCGCAACGTGCCGGAGGACTTCCAGGTCGACGAACTGCCCGCCTTCGAGGCGAGCGGCGAGGGCGAGCACCTGCTGCTGGACATCCGCAAGCGCGGCGCCAACACCGTGGCCGTGGCCAGGCAGCTGGCGCAGTGGGCCGGCGTGCCGGAAATGGGGGTCAGCTATGCCGGGCAGAAGGACCGGCACGCGGTGACCACGCAGCGTTTCAGCGTGCACCTGCCCAAGCGGATTGCGCCGGACCTGGCGCTGCTGGAATCGGACGAGGTGCATGTCCTGGCCTCCACCTGGCACAACCGCAAGCTGCAGCGCGGTGCGCTGGCCGGCAACCGCTTCACGCTGGTGCTGCGCGGCGTGCAGGGCGAGCGGGCGGCGATCGAGGCGCGGCTGCAGGCCATCGCCACGCGCGGCCTGCCCAACTGGTTCGGCGAGCAGCGCTTCGGTCGCGACGGTGGCAACGTGCCGGCGGCGCTGGCGATGTTCGGCGGCCGCAGGGTGCGCAAGGACCAGCGCTCCATGCTGCTGTCGGCGGCGCGCTCGGCGTTGTTCAACCGGGTGCTCGCCGCGCGGGTGGAGCAGGGCAACTGGGACGGTGCGCTGGAGGGCGAGGTGTGGGTGCTCGACGGCAGCCGTTCGGTGTTCGGTCCCGAACCGATGAGCGAGGTGCTGGCCGAACGCCTGGCGCGGTTCGACATCCACCCCAGCGGGCCGTTGTGGGGCGCGGGCGAACTGCGCGCTGCCGGCGCGGCGCTGGCACTGGAACAGGCGGCGCTGGCCGATGAGCAGGCGCTGGCGCTGCGTGCCGGACTGGAGCAGGCCGGCCTCAAGCAGGAGCGCCGCGCGCTGCGGCTGCGCCCGGCGTTGATGCGGCATGCCTGGCTGCAGGACGACGTACTGGAGCTCGCCTTCGCGTTGCCGCCGGGGTGCTACGCCACCGCGGTGCTGCATGAACTGGGGCCCGTGGCCGACGCCAGCCGCGCCGCGGCGCCGGCGGCGGCGGAGTAAGCCCGCGGCTGTCTTCGCGGTGCGCAGGCGGGCTGCACCCGCCTGGCCGCGCTCAGCGTCGCGCCAGCAGCACCAGCACCGCGCCGGTACCGCCCTGCGCCGGCGGCGCGGAGTGGAACGCGAGCACGTCGTTGCGCTGGCGCAGCAGGCGGTCCACCAGGTTCTTGAGTACCGGCGCGCCGCCATCGGACTGCAGGCCCTTGCCGTGGATGATGCGCACGCAGCCGTGGTCGTGCGCGTGCGCCTCCAGCAGGAACTCGCGCAGCAGCTGCTCGGCCTGGGCGACGCCGGCGCCATGCAGGTCCAGTTCGTCCTGCACCGAGTACTGGCCGCGCTTGAGCCGCTGGAACATGCGTGCGGGCAGGGTGTCGCGGCGGTAGCTGGCCACGTCGCCGGCTTCCAGCGGCGTGCTGGAATGCAGCAGCCGGGCGAACTCGCCAAGCGCCTGGGCCTCGTCCTGTTCGGCCATGCGCGCGCGCGGCCTGGGCCGCGGGCGGGTGATGGCGGGCACCTCCACCTTGCGCAGCGGCGTTACCTCGCCGATGGCCGAGCGGAACAGGGCGCCGTCGTCTTCGTCTTCTGGGTGCGACATGCGCATAGCGTAACGGCTGCGGCAATGGGGAGGGCGTCACGGGAAGGCGGTGGGCGCATTCCGGTATCATGCCGGATCGGGCCATGCCGGCCGGCGTGCAGCACGCCGCCGGGATGGCGGTGGACGGCGCGGCTGCACTGGCGCCGTCATGGATTCAGCGATTCAGGTCTTCAATGCGCGTACTTGTAAGCAACGACGACGGCGTGGACGCCCCCGGCATCAAGATGCTCGCCGAGGAGCTGCGCAATGCCGGCCACGAGGTCACCGTGGTGGCGCCGGACCGCGACCGTTCCGGTGCCAGCAATTCCCTCACCCTGGACCAGCCGGTGCGGCTGCGCCGGATCGACCACTACACCTGCGCGGTAAGCGGAACGCCCACCGACTGCGTGCACCTGGCGCTGACCGGCATGCTGGAGCACGAGCCGGACATCGTGGTCTCGGGCATCAACAATGCCGCCAACCTCGGCGACGACGTGATCTATTCCGGCACCGTGTCCGCGGCGATGGAGGGGCGCTTCCTCGGCCTGCCGTCGGTGGCGGTGTCGCTGGTCACCCAGCGCCATGAGGCACGGAATTTCCTCAGCGCGGCGCGTGCGGCCATCGAGATCGTGGCGCGGCTGAAGGCCGACCCGTTGCCCGCCGACACCATCCTCAACGTCAACGTGCCGGACCTGCCATGGGAGCAGATCCGCGGGTTCGAGGTCACCCGGCTGGGCAACCGCCACCGCGCCGAGGCCTGCATCCCGGCCACCGACCCGCGCGGCAATACCGTGTACTGGATCGGTCCGGCCGGTTCCGAGCAGGATGCCGGCCCCGGTACCGATTTCCACGCGGTGCGTACCGGGCATATCTCGATCACCCCGATCCAGGTCGACCTCACCCGCTACGAGGCGCTGGAAAAGGTGGCCAGCTGGGTGGGCGGGTTGTCCGCCACGCTGGGGCCGCGGGCATGACCCCGCGGCTGCGTCTTTCCCCGGAAGCAGTCGGCAGCGGCATGACCTCGCAGCGGGTGCGCGACCGCCTGGTCGATCGCTTGCGCGAGGTGGGCATCGGCGACGAGCGCGTGCTCAACGCGGTGCGGGTGGTGCCGCGGCACCTGTTCATCGACGAGGCGCTGGCCTCGCGCGCCTATGAGGACACCGCGCTGCCGATCGGCCATGGCCAGACCATCTCCCAGCCGTGGGTGGTGGCGCGCATGACCGAGGCGGTGCTGCAGGTGGCGCCCAGGACGGTGCTGGAAGTGGGCACCGGCTCGGGCTACCAGGCGGCGATCCTGGCCGCGGTCGGCCTGGAGGTGTTCACCGTCGAGCGGATCGGCGACCTGCTGCGGCAGGCCCGCAAGCGCCTGCGGCAGCTGGGGATGAACGTACGCAGCAAACACGACGACGGGCGCATCGGCTGGCACGAGCATGGCCCCTACGACGCCATCGTCGTCACCGCCGCGGCACCGGCGCTGGTGGATGCACTGATCGAACAGCTGGCCGTTGGTGGCCGCCTGGTGGCGCCGGTCGGCGGCCCCGGCGGGCAGGTGCTGCTGCAACTTACCCGGCAGGCCGACGGCATCGTGCAGGAGGAACTGGCGCCGGTCAGTTTCGTGCCGTTGCTGTCGGGCATGCTGGACTGACACACGGGAACCTCGCGACGATGAAGATATTCGGGCCGCTGTACGACCGCGCGCTGTACTGGGCCAGCCACAAGCGTGCGCCCACCTACCTGACGGTGCTGAGCTTCATCGAGGCCATCATTTTCCCGGTGATGCCGGAAGTGATGTTGATGCCGATGTGCGTGGCGCAGCCGCGCAAGGGCTGGCGCTTCGCCACCCTGAGCCTGGCCGGTTCGATGGTCGGCGCGATGGTCGGCTATGCGCTGGGCCACTATGCGTTCGAGGCGATAAAGCCGCTGTTCGCCGCGCTGGGCATGCTGTCGGGCATCGAGGCGGGCATCGCCACGCTGCAGGCGAAGATGGTCGAATCGCCGTGGGCGGTGTTCACCTTCCTGGTGCTGGGTGGCTTCATGCCCATTCCGATGAAGGTGTTCACCTGGGCTTCCGGTATCGTCGGCGTGCCGCTGCCACAGTACGTGCTGAGCATGCTGGTCGGGCGCGGGAAGCGCGTGTACGTGCTGGCGGCGGTGATCCGCTTCGGCGGTGCGCGTGCGGCCGATGCGCTGCGACGCTGGATCGAACCGCTGGGCTGGATCGCGACCGCGCTGGTCGTCGGCCTGGTGGGCTGGCTGGTATGGAGGGCGAAATTCGCATGAATGCAGAGGTAGGGATCAAGGGCGCTTCCAGGGCGGTCGCCGGCATGGCGGCGCTGCTGTTGGTGGCGATGACGGCCGGTTGCGGCACCGCCACGGTGGTCAAGCCTTCCGGCGGTAGTTCGTCCAGGGCCGCGGCCGCGCCGCGCACGTCGGTGCCCAAGCCGGGGCAGACCGCGGTGGTGCGCCGGGGCGACACGCTGTACGCGCTGGCCCGCATCCACAACATCACCCCCGGCGACCTGGCGGCGTGGAATGGCCTGTCCAACCCGAACGCGATCTATCCGGGGCAGACGCTGCGCCTGTATCCGGGGGGCACGGGCGCGTCGCGCCCGGCCACGGGCAGCAGCGGGTCGGCCGCGCGGCCATCGGCACCGCCGCCCGTGGCGACGCCGGCGCCGGCCAACAGCGGCATCGGCTGGCGCTGGCCGGCCGACGGCGCGCTGGTCGGCCGCTTCGTCGCCGGCGAGACCACCAAGCAGGGCATCGACATCGCCGGCAGCAGCGGGCAGGCGGTGCGCGCGGCTGGCCCGGGGGTGGTGGTCTATTCCGGTGCCGGCCTGGTCGGCTACGGCGAACTGATCATCATCAAGCACAACGAACAGTGGCTGTCGGCCTACGGCCACAACCGCAAGCGCCTGGTCAACGAGGGGCAGAACGTCAAGGCCGGCGACCAGATCGCGGAAATGGGCCGCACCGGCACCTCGCGCGACATGCTGCACTTCGAGATCCGCTACAACGGCAAGCCGGTGGATCCGCTGCAATACCTGCCGCAGAGGTAAGCCATGGCGTCCGGGCCGCAGGCGGGCGGCCCGCCTGCCGAGCCCTGGCGGGATGGAATGCGGGTCGCGGCCGGACCGTCGGGTATCCGCCTGACTGACGGGCGTGCCGCACCGGAGGCCGTGGCGTGACAGCGACGGGGCATGCATGCGCGCCCGTCATCGACCAAGGAGCAACAGCATGGACAGACCCCGTTACTGGTTCGCCGCCAAGGAGCTGGGGTGGGGCTGGGGCTGGCCGCTTGCGTGGCAGGGATGGCTCGCCTACGCCAGCGCGGCCGCGCTGCTGGTTGCCAGCTTCGTGGTCTTCCCGCCGGCGGCCGCTCCGCTCCGCTTCGTCGCCTGCAATGCGGGCGTGGTCGTGGCGCTGCTGCTGGCGTGCTGGCTCAAGGGCGAGCCCCTGCGCTGACCCGGAGCCAGGGCGTTGGACACGGGTGAGGGCGCGCTGCCGCCGGTCGTGCCCGCCGCAGCCTCCGGCTGTCGACGGTGCAGCGTCAGCTGCCCGGGACGTCCAGGATGAAGGCTGCGACCACGCGGCGGTTTTCGCCGGCCAGCACGTTGAAGGTGCGCGCCGCCGACGCGTTGTTCATCACTTCGATGCCGATGCCACGGGTCAGGCAGGCGGCCATGACTTCCACCGGCGGAAACACCTGGCGCTCGCCCGTGCCGAGGATGAACACCGCCGGGTTCTGTTCCAGTGCCGGCGCCAGGTCGGCCACGCTGAGCTGGCCGGCCGCGACCACTGCCCAGTCTTCGATCAACTGGTTGGGGGCGAGGATGAAGCTGCGCGCCAGCGTCCGGTCGTTGACCCGGGCCTGATGGCCGTCGGCCGAGCGCAGGGCATAGATGTAGTCGGGCAGTTCGCGGCTCAGTTGCATCGTTCGCTTCTCGGCGGATCAGCCGCGGGGCAGCACGATCTGGCGCTTTTCCCGGGCCGGGCGGTACAGAACGGCGACATGGCCGATGCGCTGGACCAGCGCGCCACCGCTGGCCTGGACCAGCTCGGCGACCATCGCCTCGCGCGCCTCGCGGTCCTCGGCGGCGATCTTCACCTTGATCAGTTCATGGCGTTCCAGCACCTCGTCCAGTTCCGCCAGGAAGGCGGGGGTGACCCCCTTGCCGCCGATCTGCAGCAGTGCTTTCAGATCGTGGGCCATGCCGCGCAGGAATCGGTTCTGGGCCGGGGTGAGGACGATGGACATGCAGTGATTACGGGTTATCAAGGGGGTTCAGGGTATCATGACCACCCCTACAGGCCGCATTCCGATGTCCCGCAGCAAGAGCAGTCAACGCTGGTTGAAGGAGCATTTTTCCGACCCCTTCGTGAAGAAGGCGCAGGCCGAGGGCATGCGCTCGCGCGCCGCCTACAAACTGGAGGAGCTGCTCCAGCGCGACCGGCTGCTGAAGCCGAACATGGTGGTGGTCGACCTCGGCGCAGCGCCGGGCGGTTGGTCGCAGCAGGTGCGGAGACAGCTGGGCGACAGTGGCCGGGTGCTGGCGCTGGACATCCTGGAGATGCCGCCGCTGGCCGGCGTGGAGTTCCTTCATGGTGACTTCAGGGAAGAAACGGTCCTATCCCAGTTCGAGGCCATGCTCGGCGGCCAGCCGGTAGACCTTGTCCTGTCGGATATGGCCCCCAATAAGAGTGGCATGGACGCGGTGGACCAGCCGCGGATGATGCACCTGGCGGAGCTGGCGATGGATTTCGCCGATCACCATCTCAAGCCGGGTGGGGCGTTCCTGATCAAGCTGTTCCAGGGCGTCGGCTTTGACGACTACGTGCGGGAAATGCGCCGCCGTTACGACAAGGTCGTGATCCGCAAGCCGGAAGCCTCGCGCAAGCGCTCGCCCGAGGTCTATGCGCTCGGGCAGGGCAAGCGCACGCAGATCAAGTAAGCTCGACACCATACGAATCGCGACAGAAATTAGAGGAACACCGGAGCCGATGAGGATGAACGACCTGACCAAGAACCTCCTGCTATGGGTGGTTGTCGCCGTCGTGCTGATGGTGGTGTTCCAGAGCTTCGCCCCGCGCGGCGGCACGCCGGCGGTCGGCGACGCCAGCAACTACACCCAGTTCCTGCAGGAAGTGGACGCGGGCCGGATCAAGTCGGTGGAGTTCACCGACGACACCACCCTGACCACCAACGCCATCCGCTTCAAGCGCAGCGACGGCAGCGAGGGTTCGCTGTACGCGCCGCGCGACGAGAAGCTGATCGACCAGCTCTACACCAAGAAGGTCGACATCGTGCGCATGAAGCCGGCCACCGGGCCGAGCTTCTGGTCGATCCTGCTGCAGTTCCTGCCGGTGCTGCTGCTGATCGGCTTCTGGATCTTCATGATGCGGCAGATGCAGGGCGGTGGCGGCGGCGCCAAGGGCGCGATGTCCTTCGGCAAGTCGCGCGCCAAGCTGCAGGGCGAGGACCAGATCAAGGTGACCTTCGCCGACGTGGCCGGTTGCGACGAGGCCAAGGAGGAGGTCGGCGAACTGGTCGATTTCCTGCGCGACCCGTCCAAGTTCACCAAGCTCGGCGGCAAGATCCCGCGCGGCGTGCTGATGGTCGGCCCGCCCGGCACCGGCAAGACCCTGCTGGCGCGCGCCATCGCCGGCGAGGCCAAGGTGCCGTTCTTCAGCATCTCCGGCTCGGACTTCGTCGAGATGTTCGTCGGCGTCGGCGCCAGCCGCGTGCGCGACATGTTCGAGCAGGCCAAGAAGCACGCACCGTGCATCATCTTCATCGACGAGATCGATGCGGTCGGCCGCCACCGCGGTTCCGGCATGGGCGGTGGCCACGACGAGCGCGAGCAGACCCTGAACCAGATGCTGGTCGAGATGGACGGCTTCGAGGGCGGTGAGGGCGTGATCGTGATCGCCGCCACCAACCGGCCGGACGTGCTCGACAAGGCGCTGCTGCGCCCGGGCCGCTTCGACCGCCAGGTCATGGTCGGCCTGCCCGACATCAAGGGCCGCGAGCAGATCCTGCGCGTGCACCTGCGCAAGGTGCCGGCCGCCGACGACGTCAGGCCGGAAGTGCTGGCGCGCGGCACCCCGGGCTTCTCCGGCGCCGACCTGGCCAACCTGGTCAACGAGGGCGCCCTGTTCGCCGCGCGCCGCGGCAAGCAGGAAGTGAGCATGCAGGACTTCGAGGACGCCAAGGACAAGATCTACATGGGTCCGGAGCGCCGCAGCATGGTCATGCGCGAGGACGAGCGCCGCAACACGGCCTACCACGAGTCGGGCCACGCGGTGGTCGCCATGTCGCTGCCCAAGGCCGACCCGGTGCACAAGGTCACCATCATGCCGCGCGGCTGGGCGCTGGGCGTGACCTGGCAGCTGCCCGAGCACGACCACATCAGCAAGTACAAGGACCGCATGCTGGAAGAGCTGGCGATCCTGTTCGGTGGCCGCATCGCCGAGGAGATCTTCGTCGGCGAGATGTCCACCGGCGCCTCCAACGACTTTGAGCGCGCCACCAAGCTGGCCCGCGGCATGGTCACCAAGTACGGCATGTCCGACGTGCTGGGCACCATGGTCTATGCCGACGAGGAAGCCGGCTACGGCATGCACAGCAAGACCATTTCCGAGGCCACCCAGCAGAAGGTGGACGCGGAGATCCGCCGCATCCTCGACGAGCAGTACAACGTGGCGCGCCGCATCCTGGAAGAAAAGCGCGACATCGTCGAAGCGATGACCGCCGCGCTGCTGGACTGGGAAACCATCGACGCCGAGCAGGTCAAGGCGATCATGGAAGGCCGCAAGCCCTCGCCGCCGGCCGGCTGGGTCGACAAGGGCAAGAGCGACCCGTCCGACGGCGACAAGGGCGGCGACGAACGCCCGGTGGCACCGATCACCGACCCGGCCGGCCAGCACTGAGCCAGCTGCGTCGCCATGCACGCACGACGGGCCGGGTTTTCCCCGGCCCGTTGCTTTTATGCCCGGCCTGGTGCGCTCATGTCCGTGGCACCTCCGGCCGCGGCGCCGCGACCGCCGATGCGCCCGGCCGCGTCTGCCCATCACCATGACGGCAGGCTTTTCCCCCCGTCCTCGGCTACCCTTCGCAGCATGAACGAACCTTCTCCCAGCACTTCCACCCACATCCCCGAGATGGTGATCGCCACCGTGGCCGGCGTCGCCTTCGGGGTGAAGACCGGCCACTACCTGACGGGCATTTTCATCGGCATCGTGCTGGGCGTGGCGCTCAGCGTGCTGGGCACCGTGGTGCGTGCCAGGAGCCGGCGCTGATGTTCGATACCTCGCCGGTCGTGGATTGCGCCGGCCGGCCGTTGCGGCTGGACCGCCCGCGGGTGATGGGCATCGTCAACGTCACCCCGGATTCGTTCTCCGACGGCGGGCGGCATTTCAGTACCGATGCGGCCATCGCCCATGCGCTGGCGCTGGTCGAACAGGGCGCGGACATTCTCGACATCGGCGGCGAGTCGACCCGGCCCGGTGCCGGGCAGGTATCGGCGCAGCAGGAAATCGAGCGCGTGGCGCCGGTGATCGAGGCGCTGGCGGCGCGGGTGCCGGTGCCGCTCAGCGTGGATACCTTCAAGCCGGAGGTGATGCGCGCCGCAGTGGCGGCCGGTGCCGGCATGGTCAATGACGTGCAGGCGCTGCGCCAGCCCGGCGCGCTGGAGGTCGTGGCCGGTTCCGGCGCGGCCGTGGTGCTGATGCATGCGGTCGGTGGCCCGCATGACGCCGGCGTGGCCTGGGACAGCGACGATGTCGCCGGCGACGTGCAGCGTTTCCTCGCCGAGCGCCTGTTCGCCGCGGAAATGGCCGGCATCGCCCGCAACCGGCTGGTGGTCGATCCCGGGTACGGCTTCAACAAGGACACCGCGCAGAATTTCGCACTGCTGGCCGCGCAGGAAAAACTGCTGGCGCTGGGCGTGCCGGTGCTGGCGGGGCTGTCGCGCAAGCGCTGCATCGGCGAGGTCACCGGCCGCACCGTTGCCGCCGAGCGCGTGGCCGGCTCGGTCGCCGCGCACCTGCTGGCGGTGCAGCGCGGCGCCGGCATCGTGCGCGTGCACGACGTCGCCGCCACGGTCGATGCGTTGAAGGTGCTGGCCGCGCTCGACGCGGTACCGGCGCCCCGTGCCGACCGCGTGGCGCCGCCGCGCTGGCCGGACGAGGACTGATGGCGGCCGACACGCGGCCGCTGGCGATCGCGCTGATGGGCCCCACCGCGTCGGGCAAGACCGCCGCGGCGATCGAACTGGCCCGGCGCCACGGCGGCGAGATCGTCAGCGTCGACTCGGCGCTGGTGTACCGCGGCCTGGAGATCGGCGCGGCCAAGCCCGACCTGGCCGAACGCGCCGGCATTGCGCATCACCTGCTGGACCTGCGCGACCCCTGGCAGAGCTATTCGGCCGCCGAGTTCGCGGTCGACGCCGCCGCGGCGGTGCGCGACATCGTCGCGCGTGGCCGGCTGCCGATCCTCGCCGGCGGTACCGGGTTGTATTTCCGGGCGCTGCTGCAGGGGTTGTCGCCGATGCCGGAAGCCGCCCCGGCCCTCCGCGCGGAGATCGCGGCCGAAGCCGAAGTGGCGGGCTGGCCGGCGTTGCATGCGCAGCTGGCCCGGGTCGATCCGGCCGCGGCCCGGCGCATCCATGCCACCGACCCGCAGCGCATCCAGCGCGCGCTGGAGGTGTACCGGCTAACCGGCAAGCCGATCAGCCATTGGCAGGCGCTGCCCGGCGTCGCCCGGCTGCCGGCGCGCGTGCTCAAGCTGGTGCTGGCGCCGGCCGACCGCGCGGTGCTGCATGCCCGCATCGAACGCCGCTTCGACCTGATGCTGGAAGCCGGCTTTCTCGACGAGGTGCGACGCCTGCGCGCGCTGCCGTCGATGGCCGGGGTGCCGGCGCCGCTCGACCTGCCGGCGATCCGCGCGGTGGGTTATCGCCAGGCCTGGCAGTTCCTGGACGGGTGCGACAGCGCCGCGGGTTTCCGCGACAAGGCGATCTTCGCCACCCGCCAGTTGGCCAAGCGCCAACTGACCTGGCTGCGCGGCGAGCTGGACGCGCGCTGGTTCGATCCGGCCACCGATGCCGGCCGCCTGCAGGACGCGGTTTCCCTGTTCCTGGGGCGATGAAGCGCGCCGGGCGGTGTAACATCCCCGTTCCGGGCAGGCAGGGGAAGCCGCATGGCCCGGGTCGATAAGAACAATAAAGAGGAGTTGAAGATGTCCAAGGGGCAATCTTTGCAGGACCCGTTCCTGAACGCACTGCGCCGCGAGCGCGTGCCGGTTTCGGTGTACCTGGTCAATGGCATCAAGCTGCAGGGCACGATCGAGTCGTTCGACCAGTTCGTGGTGCTGCTGCGCAATACGGTCAGCCAGATGGTCTACAAGCACGCCATTTCCACCGTGGTGCCGGCGCGCAACGTGCGCGTGGGGCCGGGCGGCGGCTACGTGCAATCGGCCGACAGCAATCAGGCAGGCGATGACGACAACGAATAAGCAGGACGTGGCGCGTGTTTGACCGCTCCAAACGAGGCGAACACGCGCTGTTGATCCAGCCGCACTCGGGGCGGCTGGAAGAGGATGTGCTGGAAGAGTTCACCGACCTGGCCCGCTCGGCCGGCGCCAGCATCGCGGCCACCGTGACCGCGCGCATCGACCGCCCCAATCCCTCCACCCTGATCGGCAGCGGCAAGCTGGACGAGGTCAAGGCCATGGCCGACGCCACCGGCGCCGACCTGGTGCTGGTCAACCATGCCCTGACCCCGGTGCAGGAACGCAACCTGGAGCGGTTCCTGGAGCGGCGCGTGATCGACCGCACCGGGCTGATCCTGGACATCTTCGCCCAGCGTGCGCACAGCCACGAAGGCAAGCTGCAGGTGGAGCTGGCGCAGCTGCGCCACCTGGCCACGCGCCTGGTACGCGGCTGGACCCACCTGGAGCGCCAGCGCGGCGGTTCCATCGGCCTGCGCGGCCCCGGCGAAACCCAGCTGGAAACCGACCGCCGCCTGCTGCAGAAGCGGGTGGAGCAGTTGCAGAAGCGGCTGGAAAAGGTCGAGGTACAGCGCACCCAGATGCGCCGCGCGCGCGTGCGCAGCGAGATGCCGCGGGTGGCCCTGGTGGGCTATACCAACGCCGGCAAGTCGACCCTGTTCAATGCCCTGACCGGTGCCGGCGCCTATGCCGCCGACCAGCTGTTCGCCACCCTCGACCCGACCGTGCGCCGCATCGCGCTGCCCGGCGGCAACGCCATGCTGGCCGACACCGTGGGGTTCGTCCGCGACCTGCCGCACGAGCTGGTGGCGGCGTTCCGCTCGACCCTGAGCGAGGCGCGCGAGGCCGATTTCCTGCTGCATCTGGTCGATGCCGCCGATCCGCTGCGCGAGGAACGCATCGCCCAGGTCGACGAAGTGCTGGAGGCGGTGGGCGCGGGTGAGCTTCCGCAACTGCTGGTGTTCAACAAGATCGACCGCATCGAAGGTGCCGAGGTGCGCCACGACGCGCAGGACGGCGTGCCGGACGAGGCGCGCCGCGAGCGGGTGTGGATCTCCGCGCGCGACGGCCGCGGTCTGGACCTGCTGCAGTCGGTGCTGGGCAAGCGCCTGGGGCTGCAGCACGTCACCGGCCGCGTGCGCCTGCCGCCCAGCGCCGGCCGGCTGCGCTCGCGCCTGCACCAGCTGGAGGTCATCCGCAGCGAACAGGCCGACGAGGAAGGCTGGCTGATCGAGGTGGACATTCCCATCGCCGAGGCCGAGAAGCTGGCTGCCGGTGCCGATGGCCAGGTGATCCGTGCGCTGCTGCCGGAGCGCGAGCCGGAGTGGTGAGCGGTAACGCGGACATCAAACCCGGCGTGTAGGCCGGGGCCGTCGGCACTGGTTACGGTCGCCAGGCAGTTGGGCGCTGGCGTCGAATCCGGTGGATCCAGAAACTGATGGGGGCGATGACGTGGCGGCGATGGTCGGATGGTCGCGTCAGTGGCGTGGCATCCGGTGTGCGCGGCCATGAGGGACACGCCTCAAGGCCGGCATGGGGTCAGGTCAATCGCGCCAGTGCCTGTCCCATCCGTACGGGGCTTTCGGCCTTCAGCGCCGGATCGAACTGCGCCACCCCCGGCGGCAGCAGCACGATTACGGTGGAGCCGTAGTTGAAGCGGGCCATCTCCGCGAACCGCTCCAGCGTAATCCCCTTGCCGCGCCAGTCCTTGCGGGTGATGCGGTCGCCGTAGGCGGGGATTTCCTCGCCGCTCCAGACCGTTTCCACGCCGCTGACCAGCAGCGCGCCGACCATCACCTGCACCATCGGGCCGAAGTCGGTGTCGAAGTGGCACACCAGCCGCTCGTTGCGGGCGAACAGGCGCGGCACGTGGGCCACCGCGGCCGGGCCGACGCTGAACAGGCGCCCGGGCACGTGCACGGTTTCGCGCAGGGTGCCGCTCCAGGGCATGTGCACGCGGTGGTAGTTGCGTGGCGACAGGTACACGGTGGCGAACAGGCCGTTGGCGAAGGGTTCGGCAGCGGCGGCGTCGCCGAGCAGCTCGGCGGCGGTGAACGACTGGCCCTTGGCCTGGAAGATGCGACCGTCCTCGATCGGGCCGAGCTGGCTGATGCGCCCGTCGGCCGGCATCAGCAGCGTACGCGGGTCGGCATCGGCCACGCGCGCGCCGGGGGCCAGTGCGCGGGTGAAGAAGGCATTGAAGCTGGGGTAGCTGCGTGGATCCGGGTTGGCCGCCTCGGCCAGGTTGACCTCGAACTTGCGCGTCACCGTATCGATCAGCCAGCGCGACACGCGCGGGCTGCGCGAATAGGCCAGCGAGCGCGCCATCGACGACAACAGGCGATGGGGCAGGGCATGGGTGAGCGTGGTCAACAGACTCATGGTGCGGTGGTTCCGGTGAGCTTGGTCAGGTCGCTGGCGATCAGCTTCGGGTCGAACGGCGGGCGCATCAGCCCGGCCAGCCGGCCCTCGGGATCGAGCACCGCGATGCTGGCCGAGTGGTCCATGCTGTAGTCGTTCGGGTTGGTCTTGTAGTTCTTTCCCGGCGCCTTCTGGAACACCAGGCCCAGCGGCGTGGCGAAGCGCTCCAGCGACGGCACGTCGGCGGTCGCGGCAAGGGTGTCCTTGTGGAAGGCGTGGGCGTATTCGCCCAGCCGCGCCGGCGTATCGCGCTCGGGATCGACCGACACGAACACCACCCGCGGGCGCAGGCTTTCGGGGATGCGCTCCCACTGCTTCTGCGCCAGGGCCAGTTCGGACAGGGTGGTCGGGCACACGTCCGGGCAGGAGGTGAAGCCCAGGAACACCAGCGTCCAGTGCCCGCGCAGCTCGCCGGGAATCAGGCGGGTGCCGTCGGACTGGCTGAGGCTGAAATCGGGCAGCGGCCGCGGCGTGGGGTAGAAAATGATCGAACCGGCCTGGTGGCCGCCGTTGCCGGCCGGGCCGAATACCTTCTGCGCCAGCAACAGGCCCAGCCCTGCCGCCAGCGCGATGGCCAGGACGATGCCGGTATTGCGGTTGAACATGGACCGTTTCTCCGTAGGGGTGGTGGCGGCTCCGCCAGGGCGGGGCGCGGGTCTGCGGGGGCGGTGGCAGTGCGCGCTGGCGGCCGCTTGCCGGGGCGTTGCGGGCCGATGCCGGGACATCGCCGCAGTTTCGGCTGCAACCGGGCGCTCAATATACCGGGTGCACGCCTATAATCGCAGACCACCCTTGTCCCCCGTATTGCCATGACAGCCCAGGCGGCCGCCGAACTCCACACGATCATCGACCTGATCCGCTACGGCGCCAGCCGTTTCAATGCCGCGGGCCTGACCTTCGGACACAGTTACGACAATGCGCTGGACGAAGCCACCAGCCTGGTGCTGCATACCCTGCACCTGCCGCCGGACCTGGGCCCGGCCTATGGCCAGGCGCGGCTGCTGGCAGAGGAAAAGCAGCAGGTGCTGGCGCTGTTCGAGCGCCGCATCGCCGAGCGCGTGCCAGCCGCCTACCTGACCGGCGAGGCCTGGTTCGCCGGCCTGAGCTTCAAGAGCGACGCGCGCGCGCTGGTGCCGCGTTCGCCGATCGCCGAACTCATCCTCAACGGCTTCGAACCGTGGCTGGCCGGGCGTGACGTCACCCGCGCGCTGGACCTGTGCACCGGTTCGGGCTGCATCGCCATCGCCATGGGCCATTACTACCCGAACTGGCAGGTGGACGGCAGCGACATCAACGAAGCCGCGCTGTCGCTGGCGGCCGAGAACAAGGAGCGCCTGCTCGCGCACAACGTCGAGCTGGTCCGCAGCGACCTGTTCGCCGGCCTGCAGGGCCGCGTCTACGACCTGATCGTCACCAACCCGCCGTACGTCACCAACGACGAGACCGACGCGCTGCCGCGCGAATACGCGCACGAACCGGAACTGGCGCTGCGCGCCGGCGACGACGGCCTGGACCTGGTGCTGAAGATCCTGCGCGACGCGCCGGACCACCTGAGCGAGGATGGCCTGCTGATCTGCGAAGTGGGGGATTCCGAGCAGCACCTGGTCAAGCTGCTGCCGGAAGTGTTCATGTCCTGGATCGAGTTCAAGGTCGGGCAGATGGGCATCTTCGCGGTCGAGGCCGCCGAGCTGCGCGCGCACCACGCGCGCATCGCCGAGCTGGCGGCGCAGCGATGAGCTCCAACGCCTTCGGCAAGCTGCTGACGGTCACCACCTTCGGCGAGTCGCACGGGCCGGCGATCGGCTGCGTGATCGATGGGTGCCCGCCGGGGCTGGAGATCGCGCCGGAGGAGTTCGCCCATGACCTGCAGCGGCGCGCCACCGGCAAGAGCCGGCACACCTCGGCGCGGCGCGAGGCCGACGACGTGGAAATCCTGTCCGGGGTGTACGAAGGCCGCACCACCGGCACCCCGATCGCGTTGCTGATCCGCAACACCGACCAGCGCAGCAAGGACTACAGCGACATCGCCGCGCAGTTCCGCCCGGGCCACGCCGACTACAGCTACTGGCAGAAGTACGGCATCCGCGACCCGCGCGGCGGCGGCCGCTCCTCGGCGCGCGAGACCACCATGCGGGTGGCCGCCGGGGTGATCGCCAAGAAGTGGCTGCTGCAGCGCCACGGCGTGACCGTGCGCGGCCACCTGTCGCAGCTGGGCGCGATCACCCCGCGTGGATTCGACTGGAGCGCGGTCGAGGACAACCCGTTCTTCTGGCCCGACGCCGCGCAGGTGCCGGAGCTGGAGGCGTACATGGACGCGCTGCGCAAGTCCGGCGATTCGGTCGGCGCGCGGGTGAACGTGGTCGCCGACGGCGTGCCGCCGGGCTGGGGCGAGCCGATCTACGGCAAGCTCGACGGCGAGATCGCCGCGGCGCTGATGAGCATCAACGCGGTCAAGGGTGTGGAGATCGGCGACGGTTTCGCCAGCGCCGCGCAGAAGGGCACCGAACACCGTGACCTGATCACGCCGGACGGCTTCCAGTCCAACCATGCCGGCGGCATCCTCGGTGGCATCGCCACCGGCCAGCAGATCGTCGCCTCGATGGTGCTCAAGCCGACCTCCAGCCTGCGCCTGCCGGGCGCCACGGTGGACGTGCACGGCAATGCGGTCGACGTGGTCACCACCGGCCGCCACGACCCGTGCGTCGGCATCCGCGCCACCCCCATCGCCGAAGCGATGCTGGCGCTGGTACTGATGGACCAGGCGCTGCGCCACCGGGCGCAGTGCGGCGACGTGGGCACGATGGCGCCGCGCATCCCCGGCAGCCTCGATGGCTGAGCGGCGGCCCCGCGTCTGGGTGGCGCAGCCGCTGTTCGACGATACCGTCGCGCAGCTGGCCGCGTACTGCGACGTGGTGGCCACGCCGGTCGTCAGCGCGCACGACAGCGCCGCGCTGGCGGCGCACCTTGCGGGGGTCGATGGCGCCCTGGTCACGCTCAACGAGCGCATCGGCGCGGACGAGATCGCCGGTGCCCGGTCGCTGAGGGTCGTCGCCAACGTCGGCGTCGGCTACAACAACCTCGACATCCCGGCGCTGAGCGCGGCGGGCATCGTCGCCACCAACACCCCGGACGTGCTCACCGAGACCACCGCCGACCTCGGTTTCGCGCTGCTGATGGCCGCGGCGCGGCGCATCGTCGAGTCCGACCGCTGGCTGCGCGAGGGCCACTGGGGGCAATGGTCGTTCACCACCATGCTCGGCGCCGACCTGCATGGCAGCACCCTGGGCATCCTGGGCATGGGCCGCATCGGCCAGGCCATCGCCCGCCGTGGCCATCATGGCTTCGGCATGACGGTGCTGTACCACAACCGCTCGCGGCTGCCGGCGGAGGTGGAGCAGGCGGTCGGCGCGCGCTACGCGGGGTTCGATGAACTGCTGGGCAGCGTCGATCACCTGCTGCTGGCGCTGCCGTACACCGCGTCGAACCACCATGTCATCGATGCCGTCGCGCTGGCGAAGATGAAACCCGGCGCCACCCTGGTGAACATCGCCCGCGGCGGCCTGGTCGACGAGCTCGCGCTGGCCGACGCGCTGGCCCATGGTCGCCTGGCCGGGGCCGCACTGGATGTCTACGAGAACGAGCCGCAGGTGCGCCCGGAACTGCGGGCCCTGCGCAACATCGTGCTGACCCCGCATGTCGGCAGTGCGTCGCTGGCCACGCGCCGGGCGATGGTGCAGCTGGCGGTGGACAACCTGCTGGCGGGCCTGGGCATCGGCCCGGATGCCGGCCGCCCGGCCAATGTGCTCAACGCCGGCGTGCTGGCCGATGGCGGCACCGGCCTGGGCGACGCCGGCCGCAAGATCGACATCAACAAACGATAGGGAGCCTCCGTGGCTGTCGCCGGAGGTTCCCCGAACCTGGCTCGACGCGTGTCCCCCCATCTCTTTCCTTCGAGTACGCCCCATGAGCAATGAAGTCCGTCGTTTCCACGTAGCCGTCGTCGGCGCCACCGGCGCGGTCGGCCAGACCATGCTGTCGATCCTCGCCGAGCGCGAGTTCCCGGTGGGCAAGCTGAGCCTGCTGGCGTCCGAGCGCTCGGCCGGCCAGCAGGTCGAGTTCAACGGCGAAAAGGTCACCATCCAGGACCTGGCCACGTTCGATCCCGCCGGCGTCGAGATCGCCCTGTTCTCCGCCGGTGGCGGCATTTCCAGGGAGTACGCGCCGAAGTTCGCCGCCGCCGGCGCGGTCGTCATCGACAATTCGTCCTCGTTCCGTTACGACGACGACGTGCCGCTGGTGGTGTCCGAGGTCAACCCGGAGGCGGCCCGCAACCGCCCGCGCGGCATCATCGCCAACCCCAACTGCTCGACCATGCAGTTGATGCCGGTACTGGCCCCGATCCACCGCGAGTACGGCATCGAGCGCATCAACGTGGCCACCTATCAGTCCGTGTCCGGCGCTGGCCAGACCGGCATGGAGGAGCTGGGCAAGCAGACCGCGCAGCTGCTCGGGTTCCAGGAGATCGAGCCGGCCAAGTTCCCGGTGCAGATCGCCTTCAACCTGATCCCGCATATCGACGAGTTCCTGGACAACGGCTTCACCAAGGAAGAAATGAAGCTGGTCTGGGAGACCCGCAAGATCCTCGGCGACGACAGCATCCAGGTGAACCCCACGGCGGTGCGGGTGCCGGTGTTCTATGGCCACTCCGAGGCGGTGAACATCGAAACCCGCAAGAAGATCAGCGTCGAGCAGGCGCGCGAACTGCTGGCCGCCGCGCCCGGCGTGAAGGTGGTCGACGAGCGCAGGGCCGGTGGTTACCCGACCCCGGTCACCCATGCCTCGGGCACCGACCCGGTCTACGTGGGCCGTATCCGCGAGGATCTTTCGCATCCGCGTGGGCTGAACATGTGGGTGGTGGCCGACAACATCCGCAAGGGTGCCGCGCTCAATGCGGTGCAGCTGGCCGAGCTGGTCGCCAGCGGCGGCTGAGGCCATCCTGGCGGCGGGAGCAGACTGGACGCCGGCGCGATGCCGGCGTCCGCGTTTCCGGTGCGGTATTCGGAACCCGGCTCTGCCGGTATATTTGCCGGCATGAAACCAAGGGGCAGGGGAGCGATGCGCTCGATACAAGGCGTACTGGTGCTCGCGCTGGGGCTGTACAGCAGCGCCGCGCTTGCCCTCGGCCTGGGCAATATCCGCGTCCTGTCCAAGCCGGGGCAGCCGCTGGTGGCCGAGATCCCGGTGATCTCCAGCGACCCGGGCGAGCTGGAGCGCGCCACGGTGGGGCTGGCGTCGGCGGCGACGTTCGAGCGCGTCGGCCTGTCGCGCCCGGAGGGACTGGTCGGCGAGCTGCAGTTCCAGTTCGCCCAGGATGCGAAGGGGCGCGCCGTGGTCCGGGTGACCAGCGCGACACCGGTACAGGTGCCGGCGCTGAGCTTCCTGATCGAGGTCGACTGGGGGCAGGGGCGGCTGGTGCGCGAATACTCCGCGCTGGTCGCCGCGCCCGAGACCGCCACCGCGGTGGCCGAGCCGGTGATCGAGGCGCCGGCGGCGGCCCCGTCCAACCTGATCGTGCGCGAGCCGGCACCAGCACCAGTGCCAGCACCAACGCCAACGCCAACGCCAAAACCCGCGCCGGCCAAAGCCACGGCCACGGCCCCGGTCGCCGCTCCCGCGCCGGTGCCTGCCGCCCCCCGTCCGGCGGCTGCGGCGCTGGCCGCCGGCACGCTGGCGCCGGTGCAGAGCGGCCAGACCCTGTCGGGGATCGCCCGCGACCTGGCCCGCGACAATGGGGTTTCCCTGGACCAGGCGATGGTGGCGCTGTTGCGCGCCAATCCCGAGGCCTTCATCCGCGGCAACGTCAATCTGCTCCGCCAGGGCGCGGTGCTGCGCGTGCCCGGAAGTGGCGAGCTGGAACGCATCGACAGCGCCGCGGCACGCGTGCTGGTACGCGAGCATGTCGCGCAGTGGCGCCAGGCGCGCGCGCCGATTCCGCAGCCGGCGGTGGCCGGCGCGGCGACCGCCACCGCCAGGCCGGTGACGGCACCGGCGGCGGCAAACGATGCGCGGCTGGAAATCGCGCCGGCGGTGGCCGGCGCGCAACAGGCGGCAGGAACGACGACCGGGCTCGAGGCCGGTGGCGAGGGTGACATGGCGGCGAACGAACAACTGCGGCAGGCCAGGGAAGACCTCGCCACGCGCGATGCGGAACTGCAGGAGCTGCGCGAGCGCGTGGCCGAGCTGGAAAAGCTGCAGGCGCAGCAGCAGTCGCTGATCGAAATGAAGGACGGCAACCTGGCCGCGGCGCAGCAGCGCCTGGCCGAGGTCGCGAAGAAGGAGCCTGCAGGTACCGCGCCGTGGGCCTGGCTGGGCGTGCTGCTGCTGGTGGTGGCCGCGGCGGGCTGGTGGCTGTCGCGCCGGCGCCGGCCGTCGCCGCTTCCGTCGTCGCCGGCCGTGGGCACCGCTGCCGGCGTGGAGCTGTCCGCGCTGGCCGCGGCGATGCCGGCGGTGGAGGCGGAAACCGCTGCCCGGGATGTGCCTGGCCAGCAGGGACATGCGCCTGTCGGCGACGAACCCGAGGTCGAGGTCGAGGTCGAGGCGGAGGCTGCGCCGTTCTGGTCGAGGCCGTCCGCCGGTGCCCCCGCATCGCGTCCGGCGCGACAGGAACCGGTGCTGTCGCCCGAAACGGCACCGGTGCCGGCCGATGACGACGCGCCAGCGGAGCCGGCCGCACAGGAGACGGACGCCTGGCCGGCCGCCGACATGGCCAGCCTGGCACCGCTCAATCCGGCTCCGGCCGGCCGCGAGCGGCTCGAACTGGCGATCGCCTATCTGGACCTGGGCGATGCGGAAACCGCGCGCACGCTGCTGAACGAGGTGGCGGCAGGTGAAGATGCGCAGGCGCGCGCCGAAGCGATGGAACTACTGGGGCGACTGCGATGAGCGGACAACAGGCGGCGGTGAAGCATGAGCGGCGGATCGATTACGTGGAGTTCGCCTCGCGCGATCCCGCGGCGAGCCGGCGCTTCTTCGAAGAGGTGTTCGGCTGGAGTTTCGAGGATTACGGCCCGGACTACACCGCGTTCGACGACGGCGGCCTGCAGGGCGGGTTTTTCCGCGGCGAGCCGGCGACCAGTGCGGCCGGTGCACCGCTGGTGGTGCTGCATGCTACCCGGCTGGCGCCATTGCAGGCTGCGGTACTGGCGCATGGCGGGCTGCTGAGCAAGCCCGAATTCACCTTCCCCGGTGGCCGCCGTTTCCAGTTCATCGAGCCCGGCGGCAACGAGCTGGCGGTATGGTCCCAGCGCGACGCGGATTGAACAGGCACCCGCCGGGGGATTCCTGCCCCGGTCGCGGCCGGCGACATGAGAGGTTTGACGATGCGCTATGCGCTGGGCGTGGAATACGACGGCAGCGATTTCAAGGGCTGGCAACAGTTGGGTGAGAACGGCTGTGCCAGCGTGCAGGCCACCTTGCAGGAGGCCCTGTCCTCGGTGGCCGATGCCCCGGTGAGCGTGGTCTGCGCCGGGCGCACCGATGCCGGCGTGCATGGCGAATGCCAGGTGGTGCATTTCGACAGCGACGTTGTGCGCGAGCCGCGCGGCTGGGTGCTGGGTACGACCACGCGCCTGCCGCCGTCGGTGTGCGTGCGCTGGTGCGTGCCGGTGGCCGACGATTTCCATGCGCGCTTTTCGGCGCGGGCGCGGCGCTACCGCTATCGCCTGCTCAACCGCCAGGTGCGGCCGGCGCTGTACCGGCAGACGCTGAGCTGGGAACGTCGTCCGCTGGATGCCGGTGCGATGCACCGCGCGGCGCAGGCATTGCTGGGCGAGAACGACTTCAGTTCGTTCCGCAGCGTGCAGTGCCAGGCGCTGCATGCCCGCCGCGAACTGCAGGCGATCTCGGTCGCGCGCCACGGCGAGGTGGTCGAGGTGCAGGTGCAGGCCAACGCCTTCCTGCACCACATGGTGCGCAACATCGTCGGCTCGCTGTTGCTGGTCGGCGCCGGCGAAAAACCCGAGGCGTGGATCGGGCAGCTGCTGGCGCTGCGCGACCGCACGCAGGCCGGGCCGACCGCGCCGCCGCAGGGGCTGGTATTCGTCGGTCCGCTGTATCCTGACCAGTGGCAACTGCCGGCCGAGGTGACGCTATGACCCGCATGCTGTTCCGCACCCGCATCAAGTTCTGCGGCATGACCCGCGCCGGCGACATCCGCCTGGCCAGCGAGCTGGGCGTGGACGCCATCGGCTTCGTGTTCGCCCGCGGCAGTACGCGCCGGGTGGCGCCGGCCGAAGCCCGCGCCATGCGCCAGGCGATCTCGCCGATGGTCGACGTGGTCGCGCTGTTCCGCGACAACAGCCGCGAAGAGGTGCGCGAGGTGATGCGCACGGTGCGGCCGAGCCTGCTGCAGTTCCACGGCGACGAGGACGACACCTTCTGCCGCGCCTTCAACATGCCGTACCTGAAGGCGGTGGCGATGGGCGGGGCCGAAGCGGTCACCGCGCGCGGCCTGCAGCAGACCCACCCGCATGCGGCCGGCTTCCTGCTGGACAGCCACGCGCCGGGCGGCAGCGGCGGCAGCGGCGTGGCCTTCGACTGGTCGCAGGTGCCGGCCGGCCTGCACCGGCCGTTCCTGCTCGCCGGCGGCATCCGCCCGGACACCGTGTTCGATGCGATCACCCGGGTGCAGCCGTGGGGCGTGGATGTCTCCAGCGGCATCGAGTCGGCACCGGGCATCAAGGATGGCGAGCGGATGCGCCGCTTCGTCGAGGAAGTGCGCCGCGCCGACATGCACGAGGTGTCCGCGTAGGCATCCGCCGCGGCGGCGGGGCTGCTATGCGGCCAACTGCCGCCGCAGCCAGTCCGCCAGCGCCTCGATCCGCGGATGCCGGTCGCCGCCGGCGGTACACAGCGCCCATTGCCCTTCGGTGTCGACGAACCCCCACGGCGCGACCAGGCGGCCGTTGACCAGGTCATCGGCCACCAGTGGCTCGGGGGCGATGGCGATGCCGAGTCCGGCGACCGCCGCTTCGAGCAGGTAGTACAGGTGTTCGAAGCCAGTGCCCTGGCGCAGCGCCGCCGGGTCCAGGTCGTTGAGCGTGGCCCAGGTGGGCCAGGCCTGGGGGCGCGAACGGGTGTGCAGCAGCGCGTGCTCGAACAGCGCCTCCGGCGGCTGGTGCACGAGCCGCTGCGCGCCATGCATGGACGGGCTGAACACCGGGCCGATGCGCTCGCTGCCCAGGCCGTGCACGGTCCAGCCGGCCGGCCACGGCGCCTGGCCGAGCAGCAGGGCGGCATCGAGCCCGGCCAGTCGTGGCGCGAAATCGCCATCCTGCGCGGCCAGGTGCAGGGTCAGGCCCGGCAGGTCCTGTTGCAGTTGCTGCAGGCGCGGGATCATCCAGCGCGCCAGCACGCTGCCCGGGCAGCCGAGCACGAAGGCATCGTTGCGTTTGCCCCGGCGCAGGGCGGCCACGCAGTCGCGCAGCTGCGAGAACGCCCCCGAGGCCGCTTCCTGCAGGCGCCTGCCGGCGGCGGTGGGGCGGATGCCGCGGCCGTCGCGTTCGATCAGGGGGACTCCCAGTTCCTCCTCCAGGGCCCGCACCTGGCGGCTGACCGCGCCATGGGTCACGTGCAGCTCCGCAGCGGCAAGGCTGACACTGCGCAGGCGGGCGGCGGCCTCGAAGGCACGCAGGGCGTTGAGCGAGGGCAGGGCGTGATCGTCTTTCATGGCGCACGTCCTTGTGCGCCACCCTGCGGGCGGCTCCGCCGTGAACAACGGCTGTCCTGCCGTTCTTTCATGGCGCACACCTGACCGTCATGGATGGCGGGAATGCGGGTTTTGCAGGAGCAAAAGCCGGCCTCGCGCCACCCTGCGGGCGGCTCCGCCGTGGACAGCCTCTGTCCTGTCGTTCTTTCATGTGAGTTTTTCTAACACAAAAGGGCGCATATATCGATTTTCACCGACGCGCGCGTGCGCTACGGTGCAGGCCTGTCCTGCCCCGCGTGATGCCATGACCGCCGCACCGATCCCCGATTTCCATGCTTTCCCCGACGCCCACGGGCATTTCGGCCGCTATGGCGGCAGCTTCGTCGCCGAGACCCTGGTCGGGCCGCTGCAGGAACTGGCTGCCGCCTACGACCAGGCGCGGGTCGATCCGGCGTTCATCGCCGCCTATGACAAGGACCTGAAGCACTACGTCGGCCGGCCCAGCCCGATCTACCACGCCGAACGCCTGAGCCGCGACGTCGGCGGCGCGCAGATCCTGCTCAAGCGCGAGGATCTCAACCACACCGGCGCGCACAAGGTGAACAACACCATCGGCCAGGCGCTGCTGGCCGCGCGTATGGGCAAGACCCGCATCATCGCCGAAACCGGTGCCGGCCAGCATGGCGTGGCCAGCGCCACCGTGGCCGCGCGCCTGGGCCTGGAGTGCGTGGTCTACATGGGCGCTACCGACATCGAGCGGCAGAAGATCAACGTCTACCGGATGAAGCTGCTGGGCGCCACGGTGGTGCCGGTGAGCAGCGGCTCGGCCACCCTCAAGGACGCGCTCAACGAGGCGATGCGCGACTGGGTGACCAACGTGCGCGACACCTTCTACATCATCGGCACCGTCGCCGGCCCGGACCCGTATCCACGCATGGTGCGCGACTTCAACGCCATCGTCGGGCGCGAGGCGCGCGCGCAGATGCTGGAGGACTACGGCCGCCTGCCCGATGCGATCACCGCCTGCGTCGGCGGCGGTTCCAACGCGATCGGCCTGTTCCATGCTTTCCTCAACGACCGCGAGGTGAAGATCTACGGCGCCGAAGCGGCCGGCGACGGCATCGCCAGCGGGCGCCATGCGGCCTCCATCTCGGCCGGTCGCCCCGGCGTGCTGCATGGCAACCGCACGTATGTCCTGTGCGACGACGACGGCCAGATCACCGAGACCCACTCCATCTCCGCCGGCCTGGATTACCCGGGCGTCGGCCCGGAACATGCCTTCCTGGCCGACAGCGGCCGCGCGCACTACGTCGGCATCACCGACGAGGAGGCACTGGCGGCATTCCATCGCCTGACCCGTACCGAGGGCATCCTGCCGGCACTGGAATCCAGCCACGCGGTGGCGCAGGCGATCAAGCTGGCGCGCGAGCTGCCCCGGGATGCGCTGGTGCTGTGCAACCTGTCCGGTCGCGGCGACAAGGACGTGCATACCATTGCCGCGCGCGAAGGGCTGTCGCTGTGAGTGCCTGCAGCCGCCCGCGTTGCGCTCACCGTGCGTCCGCCACGTGCTGCGCGGAAAGCCCGCGCATCGCCTGTACGCCGCGCCTGATCCGATCCGCCACGGCCGGCAGGCAGGTCCTGCACGCGTCGACCTTGCGCGGCATCGCGCTGGCCTGCATCACGCTGGCGCTGGCGGCGTGCACGCCGGAGCAGCCCGCGGCCACGCCGGCACCGGTTGCCGCGCCGACTCCGACCCCGACCCCGACGCCGCCCGCCGCTCCCGCACCCGCAGCCGCGACGGAAGCGGGGGATGCCGCGGCACAGCTGGGCGCCGTCGGCGACCTGCGGATCGGCGCCGCGTTCGGCAAGGCGCCGGGCGATGCGGCCTTCGTAGCGGCCGGCATGCGCGAGGCGATGGAGGGCGACTGCGAGTACTACGACCGCGGCACGCTGCCGCAGGGCATGTCGATGATGGTGATCGCCGACCACATCGCGCGTTTCGACGTGGATGGCGAAGGCGACCCGGGGGTACGCGTGGACACGCGGCCGGCCACCGCGCCCGTCGCGCCGTTCGGGCTGTGGGTGGGCATGGACGTGGCCGAGGCCCGGAAGCGCCTGCCGGCCGGCGTGGTGGTCAGCCCGCATGCCTATGTATCGCCCAACGGCGACTACCTGACCTGGACCGACGCGCAGGCCAAGCTGGCCTTGCGCCTGGAAACCCTCGACGGCGTGGTGACCTCGATCTACTGGGGCCGGCCGGATGCGGTGGAACTGATTGAAGGATGTGCCTGAGATGACCGTGAACCGTATCGACGAATGCTTCGCCCGCCTGCGCGCCTCCGGGCGCAAGGCGCTGATCCCGTTCATCACCGCCGGCGATCCGGCGCTGGACGCCACCGTGCCGGTGATGCACGCGCTGGTCGCCGCCGGTGCCGACGTGATCGAGCTGGGCGTGCCGTTTTCCGATCCGATGGCCGACGGCCCGACGATCCAGCGCAGTTCCGAGCGCGCGCTGGCGCGGGGCGCCGGCCGCCGCTACGTGCTGGACAGCGTTGCCCGGTTCCGTGCACGCGATGCGCTCACCCCGGTGGTGCTGATGGGCTATCTCAACCCGGTGGAGATCCGCGGTGCCGCCCGGTTTGCCGCCGAGGCGGTGGAGGCCGGGGTCGACGGCGTGCTGCTGGTCGACCTGCCGCCGGAAGAGGCCGGCGAGATCCGCGCCGCGTTCAGCGCCGCCGGGCTGGCCCTGATCCTGCTGGCCTCGCCGACCAGCAGCCAGGCGCGCCTCGATGGCCTGTGCGACGCCGCGCAGGGCTACCTGTACTACGTCAGTTTCGCCGGGGTCACCGGCGCTTCGGAGCGGTTGGACAGTGCCGCCGCCGGGGCGCGCCTGCGCCTGCTGCGCAGCCGCTCGAAGGTGCCGGTGGTGGCGGGGTTCGGGATCAAGGACGCCGCCAGCGCGGCGGCGATGGCGGCCGATGCCGATGGCGTGGTGGTGGGCAGCGCGCTGGTCGCGGCGATGGCCGCGGCCGACGCCGTGGAAGCGGCGGTGCACAGCGCTGGCGCTTTCCTTGCGCCGCTGCGGCAGGCGCTGGACGCCTGAGTGGCGGAACCGCCGCGCGCCGGTGCCGGGCATGGATAATGCGGACCGGCCCGGTTCCCCTGGATGGCGCTTGAACGGTTCAATGATGCAGGCCGGGGGCCGCAACCCCGGCATCGACGCGTTGCGTGGTGTCTCGATCGTGATGGTGGTGCTGCACCACCTGGCGCTGCGCATCCCGCTGCGCGATACCGCGCTGGGCGACGTGCTGCCGCGGCGCCTGCTCAACGCGCTGAGCTACAACGGCTACGAGGCGGTCTTCGTGTTCTTCGTCGTGTCCGGCTTCCTGATCGCCTCGCATTCGCTGCGGCGCTGGGGCGCGCTGTCGTCCATCGACCTGCGCGCCTTCTACGTGCGCCGGGCCGCGCGCATCCTGCCATGCCTGTTGCTGCTGCTTGCGGTGTTGAGCGCGCTGCACCTGGCCGGCGTGCCGTTCTACGTGATCGACGGCGAAGGCCAGTCGCTGGGCGGCGCGCTGTTCTCGGCACTGGGCCTGCACCTGAACTGGTACGAGGGCCGCACCGGCTGGTTGCCCGGCGGCTGGGACGTGCTGTGGTCGCTGTCGATCGAGGAAGTGTTCTACCTGGGGTTCCCGCTGCTGTGCCTGCTGCTGCGCCGGCGCACGCCGCTGCTCGTACTGCTGGCGCTGGCGGCGCTGTCGTTGCCGTTCACCCGCGCCGCCCTGGCGGGCAACGAGATATGGCAGGAGAAGGCCTATCTGCCGGGAATGGCGGCCATCGCCACCGGCGTGCTGGCCGCGTTGCTGGTCGAGCGCTGGCCGGCGCCGCCGCGGACCGCGCGGCTGCTGCGCGGGGCGGGCGTGCTGGGCCTGTTGGCGGTGCCGCTCTATGGGCGCGAGCTGTGGGCGTCGCTCGGCAACGGCTACATGCTGGTGCTGACCGGGTCGGCGGCGATGCTGATCGCCGGCCTTCAGCCTGTGCGCGGCGCAGGCGCGCCGATGCGCGGACTGGGCTGGCTGCGTGCTTTCGGCCGGCTGAGCTACGAGATCTACCTGACCCACATGTTCGTCGTGTTCGGGCTGGTGGCGCTATACCGGCACGGTGGCAGCGATATCCGTTCCGGGTTCTGGTGGTACCTGCCGTTGCTGGGCCTGTGCTGGGCGCTCGGGGCGCTGCTGGCGCGGTTCTATTCCGACCCCTGCGACCGTGCGGTGCGGCGGCGCTGGCTGGGCGAGCACGACGCGCCGGCCAGCGGCCTGCCGGACGTGGTGCCGGCGCCCCTGGATGGCGCTCGCCCCTAGTGCCGCGCCGACCTGTCCGCGGCAGGCGCCCGGCCCGTGCTTGACCCGCGGGACGGCCCGGGAGGGAGGCCGATCGGGCGGGGCGGGGGGTGTCATCGCGTTTCCGGGCGATGCTGCGGGCCCGGCTCTGTACGCTACCGTCGGTTTGCCGCCGCGCGCTAGACTGTCGGCCCTGTCGCGGCCCCCGGGCCGCCTAGAACGGAACCGTCATCACGCATGAGCTGGCTCAGCAAATTGATGCCTTCGGGCATCCGCACCGACAACACGCCCAACCGGAAACGCAGCGTCCCCGAGGGGCTTTGGGAAAAGTGCAGCAGTTGCGGTGCCGCCCTGTACCGGCCGGAGCTGGAGGAGAACCTGGAGGTCTGCCCCAAGTGCGGCCACCACATGGCGATCCGCGCCCGGGCCCGCCTGGCGTCGCTGTTCGATGCCGACAGCACCACCGAGATCGCCGCGCGCCTGGGGCCGACCGACCTGCTCAAGTTCAAGGACCAGAAGAAGTACGCCGAGCGCATCAAGGCCTCGCAGAAGAACACCGGCGAGTACGACGCGCTGGTGGCGATGCGTGGCACCGTGAAGGGGCATCCGCTGGTCGCGGCCTCGTTCGACTTCGCCTTCATGGGCGGCTCGATGGGCTCGGTGGTCGGCGAGCGCTTCGCGCTGGCGGCCGAGACCGCGCTGGAAATCGGCGCGCCCTTCGTGTGCTTCTCCGCCAGCGGCGGCGCGCGCATGCAGGAAGGCCTGTTCTCGCTGATGCAGATGGCCAAGACCTCGGCTGCGCTGGGCAAGCTGCGCGACGCCGGCCTGCCGTACATCTCGGTGCTGACCCATCCCACCACCGGTGGCGTGTCCGCTTCGTTCGCGATGCTGGGCGACATCAACATCGCCGAGCCGCAGGCGCTGATCGGCTTCGCCGGCCCGCGGGTGATCGAGCAGACCGTGCGCGAGAAGCTGCCCGAAGGCTTCCAGCGTGCAGAGTTCCTGCTCGAGCACGGCGCCATCGACCAGATCTGCGACCGCCGCGAGATGCGCCAGCGCCTGGCCGAGCTGCTGGCGATGCTGATGCGCCGGGAGCGCCCGGCCGACGACGTGGCCGCCGCCTGATGGTGGCCCGCAGGTATTTCGGCACCGACGGCATCCGCGGCCGGGTCGGTGAAGGCGCGATTTCCGCCGATTTCGTGCTGCGCCTGGGCAATGCCTACGGCCAGGCACTGGTGCGCGCGACCCAGGCGCGCGGCAGCGGCCGCAAGCCGCTGGTGGTGATCGGCAAGGACACCCGCATCTCCAACTACATGTTCGAGGCTGCGCTGGAGGCCGGGCTGGTGGCGGCCGGGGTGCACGTGCAGCTGATGGGGCCGATGCCGACGCCGGCAGTGGCGCACCTGACCCGCTCGCTGCGCGCCGATGGCGGCATCGTCATCTCCGCCTCGCACAACCCGCACCACGACAACGGCATCAAGTTCTTCTCCGCGCAGGGCGAGAAGCTCGACGACGCGACCGAACTGTCGATCGAGGCCGCGCTCGAGCAGCCGTTCGCGACCGTGGCCTCCGAGCAGCTGGGCAAGGCGGTGCGCACGCGCGATGCGATCGGCCGCTATGTCGAGGCCTGCAAGAATTCAGTGCCGCGCGACTTCGATCTGCAGGGCATGCGCATCGTGGTCGATTGCGCCAATGGCGCGACCTACCAGGTGGCACCGCTGGTGCTGCGCGAACTGGGTGCCAGCGTCGAGGCGATGGGCGTCGAGCCCAATGGCGTGAACATCAATGACGGCGTCGGCTCGATGTACCCGCAGGCGCTGGCCGACCGGGTGCGCGCCAGCGGGGCCCACCTGGGCATTGCCTTCGACGGCGACGGCGACCGCCTGCTGTTCGTGGACAGCGACGGCGTGGTGCACGATGGCGACGACCTGCTGTACCTGCTGGCGATGGACTGGAAGGCCAGTGGCCGCCTGCACGGGCCGGTGGTGGGCACGCTGATGACCAACTACGGGTTCGAGCAGGCGCTGGCGCAGGCCGGCATCGGCTTCCTGCGCGCCGACGTCGGCGACCGTTACGTACACAAGGCGCTGCTGGAACACCACGGCGTGCTCGGCGGCGAAGCGTCGGGCCACCTGCTGTGCCTGGACCGTGCCACTACCGGCGACGGCATCATCAGCGCGCTGCAGGTACTGGAGGTGCTCAGGCGCCGCGGCATCACCCTGCAGGACGCGCTGGCCGGGCTCAGCCGGGTGCCGCAGCAGACCATCAACGTCCGGGTCGGGCAGGGCATGTCCGCCAAGGACATCGTCTGCTCATCCGGGGTGGCCACGGCGCTGGCCGGCGCGCAGGTCGCGATCGTCGGGCGCGGGCGCGCCTTCCTGCGTCCGTCCGGCACCGAGCCGGTGGTGCGGGTGACGGTGGAGGCCGACGACGCCGGGTTGATGCAGGCCACGCTCGAGCGCCTGGCCGACGCGGTCAAGGCCGCCGCCGCATGACGAAACGCCCCGGATCCCGGGGCGTTTCGCTTTGTATTCCCGCCATCCTTGAAGGCTGCCTGGCGTGCCGGCGGCATGCGCAGCCCCGCGGCGGTGCCCGGCGCCCGGCGCCTGTCACGGCCCGGCGACCATGCCCCGGCGGTGCGCCTTGAACCGGTTGAACAGCGGCGCGATCACCGGGTTGTAGCTGCTGGCGATGCGCTTGCGCAGCCACTTCGCGGGGCGGTTGCGGATCGCGAAACGGTAGATGTGCTCCGGATCGCCGCCCACCAGGTTGCGGCCGAACGGATGGGTGGTGTGCAGGTAGCGGAAGCCGAGTTCGCGCGCGATCCGCACGTAGTCCTCGTCGAAATCGCCATAGGGCCAGCACAGGGTGTCGGAGGCTTCGCCCAGCTCGCCGAGCAGCTGCTCGCGCGCCCGCACCAGGTCGTTGCGGATGCCGGCGCATTTCTCCTCGCGGCTGACCGGCCTGCGCAGCCAGCGGGTATGCGTATGGGTATGGCAGTGCATTTCGAAGGTGCCGGCGGCGATGGCCGCGCGCGCCTCGCTCCAGCGCATCATCACCTCGTCGGCGCGGTCCAGGCGGAAGATCGCATCCTCGCAGCCGCGGTGGTCCGGCGTGGGCGGCAATGCCGCGCCCTGCTGGCCGGCGTGCGGCCGTACCTCGCCCTGGCCCATCCAGCCGGTGACCAGGAACACCACCGCGCGCATGCCGTACTTCTGCAGGATGGGGTGGGCGTAGACCCAGTTGTCCAGGTAGCCGTCGTCGAAGGTGATCAGGATCGATTTGCGTGGTACCGGCACGCCGGCGAGGAAGCCGGCGTACTCCTGCATCGTCAGCGCGGTCCAGCCATCGGCGGCCAGCCAGGCGATCTGGCTTTCAAAGTTCTCCGGGGAGACCGTGATCATGCCCGGCGACGGGCTGACGTGGTGGTGCATCAGCACCGGTACCGACTTGGCGTGGGCCATGTCCCAATTCCTCGAGCCACTGGTGGTAGAGATGTTCGGTGGCTTCGCAATGCCCCGCCGCCGTGAAGCGGTGTTCGCTGCGGATCCAGTCCAGACCGGTGCGGCCCATCGCCTGGCGGAGTTCGCCGCACGCTGCCAGCGTGCGCAGGGCGGCAGTCAGCGCGGCCCGGTCCGCGGGCGCGACGAGGATAGCATTGGCCTGTTCGGCCACCATTTCCGGAATGCCGCCCACGCGCGTGGCGATGATCGGCACGCCGGCCTGGGCGGCCTCCAGGAACACCGTTCCGGCGGCCTCCTTGTGGCTGGGCAGGGCGAACACGTCGAACCCTGCCATCAGCCGCGCGGCGTCGGCGCGATAGCCGGGCAGGTGGACCTGGCGCTCGATCCCGTACTGCGCGCTCGCCGCTTTCAGCCGCGACATGACCGGCTCGCCGTCGCCGACGATCAGCAGGTGCAGTTTCGGGTTCTCCCGGCACAACGGCGCGATCGCCTCGAGCAGGTCGAGGTGGCCCTTGGGCTCGCGCAGCACGGCCACGCAGCCGACGACGACGTCGTCGGCGGCGAAGCCCAGGTCGCCGCGTATTTCGGCGCGTAGCTGCTGCAGTTCCGGCCAGGTGCGCGCGGCCGGTTCCTCGCCGTTGTCCAGCGGCGACTGCGCCATCGGCGGGACCACGCCGATCCGCCCCGGGGCGATGCCCCGTTCCTGCAGCAGGCGCATCACGAACCGGCTGACGGTGATCACCCGGTGCGGCAGCCAGGTGTAGGTGAGCAGCGAGTGCACCGGACTCATCAGGTGGCGCGAGCGCACCACCAGCGGGGCGCCGGCCAGGCGCGCGCCGGCGGCGGCGATCAGCGCGTCGCGGCGGCTGGTGACGTTGACCACGTCATAGCGGTGCGCGCGTACCAGGTGGCGTACCGCGGGAATGCCCCGCACCAGCCGGCCCAGCCCGCCCATCTCCAGCGTGTGGACGACGAAGCCGTGGTCGCGTGCCGCCTCGGCCAGGCGGGCGCCGGGCTGGCACAGCAGGGACATGTCGTGCCCGCGTGCGCGCATGGCCAGCAGGTGGCGGAGCAGGTAGATCTCCTGCCCACCCATGCCGCGGGCGGCTTCGGTGTGCAGGATCTTCAGCGGTCGGTCCGTCAGCGGGGCGGGTTGCATGCGGGGGCACGTGGTGGGGAGGGACCGGGGCAGGGCGCCGGTCCGGCGCCCCCGCGGGCATCCGGATTGTATCCTTTTGTATCAATGTGTCAGCGACCGGCCGCAAAGGCGATCTGTCACAATGTTCAGACGGGCGACAGGGTGCTGCCGGCCCGGATATCCACGACAAGCCAGGAACCGCTGTGAGCAAGATCCCAACCCTCGACATCACCCGCTTCGACAGCGACCGCGAGGCCTTCGTGGCCGAGCTGGGCGCGGCCTATCGCCAGTGGGGGTTCGCGGGCATCCGCAACCACGGCATCCCGCAGGCCGACATCGACGCGGCCTATGATGCCTTCAAGGCCTTCTTCGCCCTGCCCGAGGAGGTCAAGCGCAAGTACCACGTGGCCGGTGGCGGTGGCGCCCGCGGCTACACCCCGTTCGGCGTGGAGACCGCCAAGGGCTCCAAGCACTTCGACCTGAAGGAGTTCTGGCACATCGGCCGGGAAATCGCGGATGACTCGAAGTACCGCGAGGTGATGCCGCCGAACCTGTGGCCGAGCGAAGTGCCCGGGTTCCGCGAGCGCGGCTATGGCCTGTACCAGGCGCTGGACAACCTGGGATCGCGGGTGCTGTCGGCGCTGGCCCTGCACATCGGGCTGCCGCAGGATTTCTTTGCCGACAAGACCAACAACGGCAACTCGATCCTGCGCCCGATCCACTACCCGCCGATCACCACCGACGACATTCCCAACGTGCGCGCCGGCGCGCATGGCGACATCAATTTCATCACCCTGCTGGTCGGCGCCAGCGCCGCGGGGCTGGAAGTACAGTCGCACGATGGCGAGTGGGTGCCGTTCACGTCCGATGCGGACACCATCGTGGTCAACATCGGCGACATGCTGCAGCGCCTGACCAACCATGTGTACCCGTCGACCATCCATCGCGTGGTCAACCCCCCGGGCGAGCTGGCCCGCCAGCCGCGCTACTCGGTGCCGTTCTTCCTGCATCCGAACCCGGACTTCCTGATCGACGTGCTGCCGTCGTGCATCACCCCGGACAACCCGAGCCGGTATCCGGAGCCGATCACCGCCCACGGCTTCCTCGAGGAACGCCTGCGCGAGATCAAGCTGAAGTAAGCAACGAAGGCCGCCGCGAGGCGGCCTTCGCCGTCATGGCCGCCGGCGTGACGGATGCGTCGATGCTGTCCCGCGTTGTCTGTCGATTGTCCTGTGGCTGTCCGTAGTGGGCTATCCTTCGCCCACTTTTCACTGGGAGTCGTTCCTGAATGCGCCGCACGATCGTCGCCGGTAACTGGAAGCTGCATGGCAGCCGTCAATTCGCCACCGAACTGGTGGGGCAGGTGGCCGCCGGCCTGCCGCTGCAGGGGGTCGAGCTGGTGATCCTGCCGCCGCTGCCCTACCTGGGCGACCTGGTCGAGGACTTCGAGGGCACCGCGCTGGCCTTCGGCTCGCAGGACGTCAGCAGCAACGAGAAGGGGGCCTACACCGGCGAGGTCTCGGCCGCCATGCTGGTGGACGTGGGGGCGAGGTACGGCCTGGTCGGCCATTCCGAGCGCCGCCAGTACCACCACGAAAGCAGCGAGCTGGTGGCCCGCAAGTTCGTGGCCGCGGTGCATGCCGGCCTGGTCCCGGTCTTGTGCGTCGGTGAGACGCTGGAGCAGCGCGAGGCCGGGCAGACCGAACAGGTCATCGCCGCGCAGCTGGCACCGGTGCTGGAGCTGGCCGGGGTCGATGCCTTCGCCGGGGCGGTGGTGGCGTATGAGCCGGTCTGGGCCATCGGCACCGGCCGCACGGCCAGTCCGGAGCAGGCGCAGGCCGTGCATGCCTTCATCCGTGGCGAAGTCGCCGGGCGCGATGCTAGAATCGCCGATTCGTTGCCGATCCTGTATGGCGGCAGCGTCAAGCCCGACAATGCTGCAGAGCTGTTTTCACAGCCTGACGTCGATGGCGGGCTGGTAGGCGGCGCTTCGCTGGTGGCGGCAGATTTCCTGGCCATCGCGAGGGCGGCAGCCGGTCGCTAACGGTGGAATTGTCCGGGACGGATTTCAAATGCTGATGTTGATCCTCAATGTGGTCTATGTGCTGGTGGCGGTCGCGATGATCGCGCTGATCCTGATGCAGCGCGGCTCCGGCGCGGCGGCGGGCTCGGGCTTCGGTGCCGGCGCTTCGGGTACGGTGTTCGGCGCCCGTGGCGCCTCCAACTTCCTGTCCAAGTCCACCAAGTGGCTGGCCGTGGTGTTCTTCGGCATCAGCCTGTTCATGGCCTGGTACGCGAGCCATGGCGCGCGCCCGACCGAGCAGGGGCTGGGCGTGATGTCCCAGGCGCAGGCCCCGGCCCCGGCCGCCCCGGCGGGCGAGCTGCAGTCCGTTCCGCAGGCCGCGGCCGCGGGCGAAGTGCCGCAGGCGGCGCCTGCGGCAAATAATCCGGCGCAGAGCGAAGAAAAGCCCGCCGAGGGCTCGCATAAAGACTGAAGACGGTTACAATACGCGCCGCACTGCAGAGCCGGTGCGCTGACGTAAGTAAGCCCAGGTGGCGGAATTGGTAGACGCACTACCTTGAGGTGGTAGCGACGCAAGTCGTAGGGGTTCGAGTCCCCTCTTGGGCACCATGAGTTTGTTATACGGGTATGCGGGATGCGGCAGCTCCCGCCGAGGCAAGTCCCGTCAATCCCCATGCGCGGGCGCCTGCAGGTGTCCGGGCAGAGGCAAGAGAGAATCGCTGTGCTGGCCGAATATTTGCCGTCCCTGCTGTTTCTGATCGTCGCCACCGGCATCGGCGTCGCCCTGATGCTGATCGGTCGTTTCCTTGGCCCCCGCAGCCCCGACGAACAGAAACTGTCGCCGTACGAGTGCGGCTTCGAGGCGTTCGAGAACGCGCGCATGAAGTTCGACGTGCGCTATTACCTCATCGCCATCCAGTTCATCGTCTTTGACCTGGAAATCATCTTCATCGTGCCCTGGACCCAGGTGTTCATGGAGCTGGGCGCCCGCTCGCTCGTCACCATGGGCCTGTTCGTGGGCATGCTGTTCCTCGGCTTTATCTACGTGTGGAAGAAGGGAGCGCTGGAATGGGAGTGATTCAGACTCTCGATGGCCTGATGAACAACCCCATCCCGGAAGGGCGGGTTGACGACATCCTGCGGCCCGAAGGCGACAATCCGCTGCTCGAGAAGGGCTACGTCACCACCAGCGTCGACGCCCTGCTGAACTGGGCGCGCACCGGCTCGATGTGGCCGATGACCTTCGGCCTGGCCTGCTGCGCGGTGGAAATGATGCACGCCGGCGCCTCGCGCCTGGACCTGGACCGCTACGGCGTGGTGTTCCGCCCGTCGCCGCGCCAGTCCGACGTGATGATCGTCGCCGGCACCCTGGTCAACAAGATGGCACCGGCGCTGCGCAAGGTCTACGACCAGATGCCCGACCCCAAGTGGGTCATCTCGATGGGCAGCTGCGCCAACGGTGGCGGCTATTACCACTATTCGTACGCGGTGGTGCGCGGCTGCGACCGCGTGGTGCCGGTGGACGTGTACGTCCCGGGCTGCCCGCCGACCGCCGAGGCGCTGGTGTACGGCATCCTGCAGCTGCAGAAGAAGATCTGGCGCACCCAGACCATCGCCCGCTGATTCCCTTTCAAGTCAAGAGCACGCCAGCCCCCATGGCCCAGCAAGCACCTTCACTCATCGACCGACTTCGCGCGCGTTTCGCCGGTGCGCAGGTCTCCGTGGTCGAACCGCGCGGCGAAGTGACGCTGGAGGTTCCGTCGGCCGACTGGCATGCCGTCGCCGTCGCACTGCGCGACGAGTTCGGCTTCGAGCACGCCACCGACCTGTGCGGTGTCGATTACCTCGGCTACGGCAGCGACGAGTGGGACACCTCCGACGTTTCCTCGCAGGGCTTCAGCCGTGGCGTGGAAGGCAAGGGCGTCGGCCGCTTCGCCTGGGGCGAGTTCCCCAGTCATGAAACCGCCGATGGCGCGCAGCCCGACGCGCTGCCCAGGCAGCGTTTCGCGGTCGTCGTGCAGCTGCGTTCCTACCAGCACAACCAGCTGCTGCGCATGCGCTGCTTCGCCCCGAGCGAGTCGCTGCCGGTGGTGGCATCGCTGACCAGCGTCTGGCCGGGCCTGAACTGGTTCGAGCGCGAGGCGTTCGACCTGTACGGCGTGATCTTCGAAGGCCACCCGGACCTGCGCCGCATCCTGACCGACTACGGTTTCGTCGGCCATCCGTTCCGCAAGGATTTCCCGCTGATCGGCAACGTCGAAGTGCGTTACGACGAAGAAAAGAAGCGCGTGGTCTACGAGCCGGTGACTTCGGTCGAGCCGCGCGTGGGCGTGCCGCGCGTGATCCGCGACGACGCCCGCTTCGAGACCGCCGAAGGCGAGCGCGCGCAGAGGGAGGCAAGCAAGTGAGCGAGTTCCACCAGGCCACCGGGGCCTTCGCCAGCAATCCCGCCGAAGCCCGGCAGGAGATCCGCAACTACACCATGAACTTCGGCCCGCAGCATCCGGCCGCGCATGGCGTGCTGCGCCTGATCCTGGAGATGGACGGCGAGACCATCATGCGCGCCGACCCGCACGTGGGCCTGCTGCATCGCGCCACCGAGAAGCTGGCCGAGTCCAAGCCGTTCAACCAGTCGATCGGCTACATGGATCGCCTGGACTACTGCTCGATGATGTGCAACGAGCACGCCTACGTCCGCGCCATCGAGACCCTGGCGGGCATCGAGGTGCCGGAGCGCGCGCAGTACATCCGCACGATGTTCGACGAGATCACCCGCATCCTCAACCACCTGATGTGGCTGGGTTCGAACGGGCTCGACCTCGGCGCGATGGCGGTGATGCTGTATGCGTTCCGCGAGCGCGAGGAGCTGATGGACTGCTACGAGGCGGTCTCCGGCGCGCGCATGCATGCGGCCTATTACCGTCCGGGCGGCGTCTACCGCGACCTGCCGGACACGATGCCGAAGTACAAGGAATCGCGCTGGCACAAGGGCAATGCGCTCAAGCGCCTGAACGCGGCCCGCGAGGGCTCGCTGCTGGACTTCCTGGAGAACTTCACCAGCGAGTTCCCCAAGCGCGTCGACGAGTACGAGACCCTGCTCACCGACAACCGCATCTGGAAGCAGCGTACCGTCGGCATCGGCGTGGTCACCCCGGAGCACGCCCTGGCGTGGGGCATGACCGGCACCATGCTGCGCGGCTCGGGCATCGCCTGGGACCTGCGCAAGAAGCAGCCGTACGCCAAGTACGACGCGGTCGACTTCGACATCCCGCTGGGCACCAATGGCGACTGCTACGACCGTTACCTGGTCCGCGTCGCCGAAATGCGCCAGTCCAACCGCATCATCCAGCAGTGCGTGCGCTGGCTGAAGGCCAACCCCGGCCCGGTCATGGTCCGCAACTTCAAGGTCGCCCCTCCGTCGCGTGCGGAGATGAAGGACGACATGGAAGCGCTGATCCACCACTTCAAGCTGTTCAGCGAAGGCTACTGCGTGCCGGCCGGCGAGACCTACGTCGCGGTCGAGGCGCCGAAGGGCGAATTCGGCTGCTACCTGGTCTCGGACGGCGCCAACAAGCCGTTCCGCGTGCACCTGCGTGCGCCGGGCTTCGCCCACCTGTCCTCGATCGATTCGATCGTGCGCGGCCACATGCTGGCCGACGTGGTGGCGATGATCGGCACGTACGACCTCGTGTTCGGCGAGGTTGACCGGTAATGCCGGGCATGCGTACAACGCCCGGTGCCAGCGCGGCCATGCTGCTGCAGGCACCGGTTTCCCAGGATCTGCTATTGGTTGAGGTCGGCCGATGAAGGCGACAGGTAATTTCGAGGCGGCGCGCGACGTCGACCCGATGGTGGTGTTGAGCGACAAGACCCGTGCTCACATCGATCACTGGCTGACGAAGTTCCCGCCGGAACGCAAGCGCTCGGCGGTGCTGCAGGGCCTGCATGCCGCGCAGGAGCAGAACCAGGGCTGGCTGAGCGACGAGCTGATCGCCGCGGTGGCCAAGTACCTGGACCTGCCGTTCGTGTGGGCCTACGAGGTCGCCAGCTTCTACTCGATGTTCGAGACCGAGAAGGTCGGCCGCAACAACGTCGCCATCTGCACCAACATCAGCTGCTGGCTCAATGGCGCCGAGGACATCGTGCGCCATTGCGAGAAGAAGCTGGGCATCAAGCACGGCGAATCGACCCCGGACGGCCGCGTCTACCTCAAGCGCGAGGAAGAATGCCTGGCCGGCTGCGCGGGCGCGCCGATGATGGTCATCAACGGTCACTACCATGAGCGCCTGACGCTGGACCAGGTCGACGCGCTGCTGGACGGGCTGGAGTAAGGCATGGCACACCACGAATCCAGGGGCCCGGTCGGTCCGGCGCCGCTTCCGCACAACGTGGTCTACACCACGCTGCACTACGACACCCCGTGGTCGTACGAGAACTACCTCAAGACCGGTGGCTACGCCGCGCTGCGCAAGATCCTCGAGGAGAAGATCGCGCCGGCCGACGTGATCGAGATGGTCAAGCAGTCCGGCCTGCGCGGCCGCGGCGGCGCGGGCTTCCCGACCGGCCTGAAGTGGTCGTTCATGCCCAAGGACGCGCCGCAGAAGTACATCCTGTGCAACTCGGACGAGTCCGAGCCGGGTACCTGCAAGGACCGCGACATCCTGCGCTACAACCCGCATTCGGTGGTGGAGGGCATGGCCATCGCCTGCTACGCCACCGGCTCGACCGTGGGCTACAACTACCTGCGCGGCGAGTTTCACCACGAGCCGTTCGAGCACTTCGAACAGGCCCTGGCCGATGCCTACAAGCATGGCTGGCTGGGCAAGAACGTGCTGGGCAGCGGCGTGGACATCGATATCTACGGGGCGCTGGGCGCCGGTGCCTACATCTGCGGCGAAGAGACCGCGCTGATGGAGTCGCTGGAAGGCAAGAAGGGCCAGCCGCGCTACAAGCCGCCGTTCCCGGCCAATTTCGGCCTGTACGGCAAGCCGTCGACGATCAACAACACCGAAACCTACGGCTCGGTGCCGGCGATCATCCGCAACGGCCCGGAGTGGTTCAAGGGCCTGAGCAAGACCGCCAACGGCGGCCCGAAGTGCTTCTCGGTCTCCGGCTGCGTGCAGAAGGGCGGCAACTTCGAGGTGCCGCTGGGCACCACCTTCGACGAACTGCTGGAAATGGCCGGCGGCCTGCGGCCGGGCCGCAAGCTGAAGGCGGCGATCCCGGGCGGCGTGTCGATGCCGGTGCTGACCGCCGAGCAGCTCAAGGGGCTGCCGATGGACTACGACACCATCCGCGCGCTGGGCTCGGGCCTGGGCTCCGGGGCCATCGTGGTGCTGGACGACAGCGTGTGCTGCGTCAAGTTCGCGTGCCGCATCAGCCAGTTCTTCCACAAGGAATCCTGCGGCCAGTGCACCCCGTGCCGCGAGGGCACCGGCTGGATGCACCGCGTGCTGGAGCGCATCGTCGCCGGCAAGGCCACGATGGAAGACCTGCACCAGCTGCGCACCGTCGCCGGTCAGATCGAAGGCCACACCATCTGCGCCTTCGGCGAAGCGGCGGCCTGGCCGATCCAGGGGTTCCTGCGCCAGTTCTGGGACGAATTCGAGTACTACATCGTCAACGGTCATTCGATGGTTGACGGCAAGAAGGTGGAGGCTGCTGCCGCATGAGCGCGCAACCTGTAAATCCGAGCGGAAACCCGAGCGAGGCACCCGTGGTGCCGGAAGGACACGTCACCATCGAGATCGATGGGCAGACGCTGTTCGCGCCCAAGGGGTCGATGATCATCCAGGCCGCCGACAAGGCCGGCATTTCGATCCCGCGCTTCTGCTACCACGAGAAGCTGCCGATCGCGGCCAACTGCCGCATGTGCCTGGTCGACGTCGAGAAGTCGCCCAAGCCGTCGCCGGCGTGCGCCACGCCGGTCATGGACGGCATGAAGATCCAGACCCGCAACGAGAAGGCGCTGAAGTACCAGCGCTCGGTCATGGAGTTCCTGCTGATCAACCACCCGCTGGACTGCCCGATCTGCGACCAGGGCGGCGAGTGCGAGCTGCAGGACGTGTCGCTGGGCTACGGCCGTTCGGTCAGCCGCTTCAACGAGCGCAAGCGCGTGGTGGCCGACGAGGACATGGGGCCGCTGGTCGCCACCGAGATGACTCGCTGCATCCAGTGCACCCGCTGCGTGCGCTTCACCGCCGAGATCGCCGGCACCTACGAGCTGGGCGGCATGTACCGCGGCGAGAACCTGCAGATCGGCACCTACGACGGCAAGCCGCTGACCACCGAGCTGTCCGGCAACGTGATCGACGTGTGCCCGGTCGGCGCGCTGACCAACAAGGTGTTCCAGTTCAAGGCGCGCCCGTGGGAGCTCACCGCGCGTGAATCGCTCGGCTACCACGACGCGATGGGCTCGAACCTGTTCCTGCACGTGCGCCGCGGCGAAGTGCTGCGCGCGGTGCCGCGCGACAACGAACTGGTCAACGAGTGCTGGCTGTCCGACCGCGACCGTTATTCGCACCAGGGCCTGTATGCCGCCGACCGCGCGGTCAAGCCGCTGCAGAAGGTCAACGGCGAGTGGAAGGAAGTGAGCTGGGCCGAAGGCCTGGCCGCCGCCCGCGAGATCCTGGACGGCAGCCGCGGCGACGACCTCGGCGTGCTGGTGCACCCGTCCACCTCCAACGAGGAGGGCGCGCTGCTGGCCCGCCTGGCCACCGGCCTGGGCAGCGGCAACATCGACCACCGCATCGACAACCGCGATTTCTCGGACGCGGCGACGGCCGAAGTGTTCGCGGCCCCGCTGGCCGAGATCGAAGCGGCCGACCGCATCGTGCTGCTGGGCAGCAACGTCCGCCACGAGCTGCCGCTGCTGCACGCCCGCCTGCGCAAGGCGCAGACCAAGAACGGCGCGCGGATCTTCGCGGTCAACCCGGTCGATTTCGACTTCGCGTTCAGCCTGGCCGGCAAGCAGATCGTCGCCCCGTCCCGGTTCGCCGAAGCCCTGGCCAGCGCCGAGCTGCGTTCGGCGGTGCAGGGCGGTGGCAACACCGTGCTGATCGTCGGTGGCATCGCCGAGAACCATCCGCAGGCCGCCGCGATCCGCGCCGCCGCGCGCGATTTCGCCGCCGCCACCGGCGCCAGGCTGTGCCGCATCCCGCAGGGCGCCAATGCCGTCGGCCTGTCCCGCGCCGGCGTGTTGCCGGCCGGCAAGGACGTCGCCACGATGCTGGCGCAGCCGCGCAAGGCCTACGTGCTGTACGGCATCGAGCCGGGCCTGGACTTCGCCGACAGCGCCGCCGCGCGCAAGGCGCTGGCCGGCGCCAGGGTAGTGGCGTTCAGCCAGTTCGCCTGCGCCTCGACCCGCGACGTGGCCGACGTGATCCTGCCGATCGGCGCGCTGCCGGAAATCGACGCGACCCTGACCAACCTCGACGGCCGCGAGCAGCAGGCCCGCGCCGGCGGCAAGCTGCCGGGCGAGGCCCGCGAGGGCTGGCGCGTGCTGCGCGCCCTGGGCGGCGACCTGCAGCTGGCCGGTTTCGGCTTCACCGACCTGGCAGGCCTGCGTGCCGGCCTGCAGCCGGTGCAGGTCGAGGTGGCCGCCTCGGCGCAGCCGCAGGCGGCGGGCGAGGGCCTGGAAGTGGCTTCGACCACCGCGATCTACCGCACCGATGCGGTGGTCCGCCGTGCCGAGGCGCTGCAGGCGCATCCGCTGAACAACGCGCCGCGCATCGTGCTCAACGCCGATGACGCCGCGCGCCTGCAGCTGGTGGAAGGGCAGATGGCCAAGGTCGGCACCGATGCCGGCAAGGCGACCCTGCCGGTCGTGGTCGACGCGCGCGTCGCCGCCGGTACGGTCTGGATTGAATCGGGCCACGGCGCCACCGCGCCGCTGGGCGCCGCTCGGGTAACGGTGGTGGCTGCATGAACGAGTTGCTGTTGAACGCGGTCGATCCGCTGCACCAGTGGTTGCTGGCGCTGGGCGACATCGGCATCGTGCTGTGGACGGTGCTGAAGATCCTGGTCATCGCCATGCCGATCATCATATCGGTGGCGTTCTACGTGCTGTGGGAGCGCAAGCTGATCGGCTGGATGCACGTGCGCCACGGGCCGATGTACGTCGGCCTCGGCGGCCTGCTGCAGGCCTTCGCCGACGTCACCAAGCTGCTGTTCAAGGAAATCGTGCGCCCGGCCAACGCGCACAAGGCGATGTACGTGCTGGCGCCGCTGATCGTGCTGGCACCGTCGTTCGCGGCCTGGTCGGTGGTCCCGTTCGACTACAAGCTGGTGCTGTCCAACGCCAACGTCGGCCTGCTGTACCTGCTGGCGATGACCTCGCTGGGCATCTACGGCGTGATCCTGGCCGGCTGGGCGTCGAACTCCAAGTACGCCTTCCTCGGCGCGATGCGTTCGGCCGCGCAGATGGTCAGCTACGAGATCGCGATGGGCTTCGCGCTGGTCGGCGTGATGATCGCCGCCGGCAGCCTCAACCTGAGCGAGATCGTGCTGGCGCAGCAGGGCAGTTCCGGCCTGTTCGACTGGTTCCTGCTGCCGCTGCTGCCGCTGTTCGTCGTGTACTGGGTGTCCGGCGTGGCCGAGACCAACCGCGCTCCGTTCGACGTGGTCGAAGGCGAGTCCGAAATCGTCGCCGGCCACATGGTCGAGTACTCCGGCGGTGCGTTCGCGCTGTTCTTCCTGGCCGAGTACGCCAACATGATCCTGATCAGCTTCCTGATCTCGATCTTCTTCATGGGCGGCTGGCTGAGCCCGATCCAGGGCTGGGTCACGGCGGACGTGTCGCCCTGGGTCAACTGGATCTGGAACGGCGGTTGGCCGTGGCTGCTGGCCAAGGTGTTCTTCTTCGCCAGTTCCTACATCTGGTTCCGTGCCACGTTCCCGCGCTTCCGCTACGACCAGATCATGCGTCTGGGCTGGAAGGTATTCATCCCGCTGACCATCGCGTGGATCGCGGTGACCGCACTGCTCGTGTTCTACGGCGTGATCCAGAGAGGCGTTTGATTCATGAAAAAGATCACCCACTATTTCAAGAGCCTGCTGCTGCTGGAGCTCGTCTCCGGCATGTGGCTGACGCTGAAGTACGCGTTCAAGCCCAAGTACACCGTGCTGTACCCGATGGAGAAGTTCCCGCAGTCGCCGCGTTTCCGCGGCCTGCACGCGCTGCGCCGTTATCCGAACGGCGAGGAACGCTGCATCGCCTGCAAGCTGTGCGAGGCGGTATGCCCGGCGCTGGCCATCACCATCGACTCGGCCAAGCGCGAGGACGGCACCCGCCGCACCACGCGCTACGAGATCGACCTGTTCAAGTGCATCTTCTGCGGTTTCTGCGAGGAGAGCTGCCCGGTGGACTCGATCGTGGAAACCCATATCCTGGAGTACCACTTCGAGAACCGTGGCGAGAACATCGTCACCAAGCCGCAGCTGCTGGCCATCGGTGATCGGCTGGAAGCCGAGATCGCCGAGCGCCGCGCCGCCGACGCCGCCTTCCGTTGAGGACCGAAAGATGGATTGGGTAAATATCGCTTTCTGGTTCTTCTCGATCGTGGCGGGGCTCTCGGCCCTGTCGGTGATCAGCGTGCGCAACCCGGTGTATGCCGTGCTGTGCCTGATCCTGACCTTCTTCTCCATCGCCTGCGTCTGGCTGCTGGTCGGCGCCGAGTTCCTGGGTGTCACCCTGGTGCTGGTGTACGTGGGCGCGGTGATGGTGCTGTTCCTGTTCGTGGTGATGATGCTGGACGTCGAGACCGACAGCCTGCGCGAAGGCTGGGTGCGCTACCTGCCGGTCGGGCTGGTGGTCGCGGTGGTGATGCTGCTGCAGATGCTGACCCTGATCGGCATCAAGGCCCGCATGGCCGCGCCGTTCCCGGCGGACAATGCCGCTGCGGTCGCCGCCGACAGCTCCAACATCACCTGGCTGGCGCGCAGCCTGTTCACCGAATACCTGCTGCCGTTCGAGTTCGCCGCGGTGATCCTGACCGTGGCGGTGATCGCCGCGGTGATGCTGACCCTGCGCCGCCGCACCGGCGTGAAGTCGCAGAACCCGTCGGAGCAGACCCGCGTCCGCGCCAGCGACCGCCTGCGCATCGTGAAGATGGCGGCCGAGAAGCCGGTGCCGCTGACCGACACCACGCACAACGAAGGCGGCGAGGAGGCCAAGCCATGATTTCCCTGGGCCACATGCTCGCGCTGGGCGCGGTGATGTTCTGCATCTCCGTCGCCGGCATCTTCCTCAACCGCAAGAACATCATCGTGCTGCTGATGTCGATCGAGTTGATGCTGCTGTCGGTGAACATCAATTTCGTCGCCTTCTCGCGGCAGCTCGGCGATACCGCCGGCCAGCTGTTCGTGTTCTTCATCCTGACCGTGGCCGCGGCGGAAGCCGCCATCGGCCTCGCGATCCTGGTGACCCTGTTCCGTACCCGCCACACCATCAACGTTGGCGAAGTCGATTCGTTGAAGGGCTGACCCACAGATGGAAATCACTCTCTCCAAGAGTCTGTTGATCGCAGTGGTGCTGGCACCGCTGCTCGGCAGCATCATCGCCGGCCTGTTCGGTCGCCAGGTCGGGCGCAAGGGTGCCCAGTACGCCACCATCCTCGGCGTCGCGGTCAGCTGCGCGCTGTCGATGCACACCCTCTATCAGTTGCTGTGGGGCGGGGCGCAGCCGTTCAACCAGAACATCTACACCTTCTTCGAAGTCGGCCAGTACGCCGCGCACGTCGGTTTCATGGTCGACCGCCTGACCGCGATGATGATGGTGGTGGTGACGTTCGTGTCGCTGCTGGTGCACGTCTACTCGATCGGCTACATGGCCGATGACGACGGCTACCAGCGCTTCTTCAGCTACATCTCGCTGTTCACCTTCTCGATGCTCACCCTGGTGATGAGCAACAACTTCCTGCAGCTGTTCTTCGGCTGGGAAGCGGTGGGCCTGGTGTCGTACCTGCTGATCGGCTTCTACTTCAAGAAGCCCAGCGCGATCTTCGCCAACATGAAGGCGTTCCTGGTCAACCGCGTGGGCGACTTCGGCTTCCTGCTGGGCATCGCCGCCGTGCTGTGGGTGTTCGGTACCCTGGACTACGCGACGGTGTTCGCCAACGCGCCGCTGCTGAACGACCCCAACGCGCTGGTCCAGGTGTGGTCGGGCTCGATCAACCTGTTCGGCCATCCGCTGCAGGTGCTGAGCGAGCCGGTGATCTGGTCGATCGCCACCCTGATCTGCATCTGCCTGTTCATCGGTGCGATGGGCAAGTCGGCGCAGGTGCCGCTGCACGTGTGGCTGCCTGATTCGATGGAAGGTCCGACCCCGATCTCGGCGCTGATCCACGCCGCGACCATGGTCACCGCCGGCATCTTCATGGTGACCCGCATGTCGCCGCTGTTCGAGCTGTCGCAGACCGCGCTGAACTTCGTGCTGTTCATCGGTGCCACCACGGCCTTCTTCACCGGCCTGATCGGCATCGTGCAGAACGACATCAAGCGCGTGGTCGCCTACTCGACGCTGTCGCAGCTGGGCTACATGACCGTGGCCCTGGGCGTGTCGGCCTACTCGGGTGCGGTGTTCCACCTGATGACCCACGCCTTCTTCAAGGCGCTGCTGTTCCTGGGCGCCGGCTCGGTCATCATCGGCATGCACCACGAGCAGAACATGATGAAGATGGGCGGCCTGCGCAAGTACATGCCGATCACCCACATCACCATGTGGATCGGCACCCTGGCGCTGGTCGGCACCCCGTTCTTCGCCGGCTTCTATTCGAAGGACACCATCATCGAGGCCGCCGCGCTGCATGCCCATGCCGCCAACAGCGGCTGGGTGGCGACCTACGGCTACTGGGCGGTGCTGGGCGGCGTGATCGTCACCAGCTTCTACAGCTTCCGCCTGCTGTTCCTGACCTTCTTCGGCAAGGAACGCTTCCGCGACGCGCACGATGACCACGGCCACGACGCCCACCACCATGACGACCATCATGGCCATGGCGCGCACGAGCCGCACGAGTCGCCGTGGGTGGTGACCCTGCCGCTGATCCTGCTGGCCATCCCGTCGATCCTGATCGGTTTCTTCACCATCGGCCCGATGCTGTTCGGCACCGGCTGGGACGGCCATGCCGCGGCAACCGGCGTGCCGGGCCAGACCCTGTCGTTCTTCACCGGCATCGTCGACTTCTACGATCCGGCCCGCGACACCATCGCCGCCGTCGGCAGGGAGTTCTGGCACGGCTCGGTGGCCTACGCAGTGCACGGCATGATGATGCCGGCGTTCTGGCTGACCGTCGCCGGCTTCATCCTGGCCTGGGTGTTCTACATCTGGAAGCCCGAGCTGGCAGGCAAGTCCCGCAAGGCCCTGGCGCCGGTCGTATCGGTGCTGGAGAACAAGTACGGTTTCGACAAGCTGTGGATCGATGGTTTCGCCGGTGGCAGCGTCAAGCTTGGCAAGGCCGCCCGTGCCGTGGACAGCAACGTTGTGGATGGGGTGGTGAACGGTGCGGCCCGCGTGGTCGAGCTTGCCGCCAACCTGCTGCGCCGCACCCAATCCGGTTTCCTCTACCACTACGCCTTCGTGATGATCATCGGCCTGATCGCCCTGCTGGGCCTGCTGATGCATTTCTCGCGTTGACCTGTACGGAATAAGAAGACGTGTCGAACTGGCCCCTACTCAGTATCCTCATCTGGCTGCCGATCCTCGGCGGTGCGTTGATTCTTGCCGTGCGCAACGCCCAGGCTGCCCGTTGGGCATCCCTGGCGGTGGCACTGCTCACCTTCCTGTTGAGCCTCGGCCTGCTCAGCGGCTATGACCGCGCCGCGGCCGACGTGATGCAGTTCGTCGAGCAGCATCCGTGGATCCCCGCCTACGGCATCGGCTACAACCTGGCGGTGGATGGCATCGCCATCGCGCTGGTGCTGCTGACCACCCTGGTGGGCGTGCTGGCGCTGATCGGCGCCTGGGGCGTGGTCGACAAGCGCGTGAACCAGTACGTGGCCGCCTTCCTGATCCTGGAAGGCGTGACGGTGGGCATCTTCGCCGCCACCGACGCGATGCTGTTCTACGTGTTCTTCGAAGCCATGCTGATCCCGATGTTCCTGATCATCGGTGTCTGGGGCGGCCCGCGCCGCATCTATGCCGCGCTGAAGTTCTTCCTGTACACCTTCCTCGGCTCGGTGCTGATGCTGGTGGCGCTGATCTACCTGTACATCAAGGGCGGCAGCTTCCAGCTGGCCGACCTGTACCAGCTGCAGCTGTCGGCCAGGGAGCAGACCTGGGTGTTCTTCGCGTTCCTGGTCGCCTTCGCGGTCAAGGTGCCGATGTTCCCGGTGCATACCTGGCTGCCGGACGCCCACGTGGAAGCGCCGACCGCCGGCTCGGTGATCCTGGCCGCGATCGCGCTGAAGATCGGTGGCTACGGCTTCCTGCGCTTCAACCTGCCGATCGTGCCCGATGCCAGCCACGAGTGGGCCTGGCTGGTGATCGCGCTGTCGCTGGTGGCGGTGATCTACGTCGGCCTGGTGGCGCTGGTGCAGGACGACATGAAGAAGCTGGTGGCCTATTCGTCGATCGCGCACATGGGCTTCGTGACCCTGGGTACGTTCACCGCGCTGTGGCTGGTGCGCGAGGCGGGCAACGCCGACGCCGCCCGCCTGGGCCTGCAGGGCGCGATGGTGCAGATGGTCTCGCACGGCTTCGTGTCCGGCGCGATGTTCTCCTGCATCGGCGTGCTCTACGACCGGCTGCATACCCGCCGCATCGCCGACTACGGCGGCGTGGCCAACGTGATGCCCTGGTTCGCCGCGTTCGCGCTGCTGTTCTTCATGGCCAATTCGGGCCTGCCGGGCACCAGCGGGTTCGTGGGCGAGTTCATGGTGGTGCTGGCCAGCTTCCAGTGGGAGCCGCTGGTGGCGCTGGGCGCGGCCACCACGCTGATCATCGGCGCGGCGTATTCGCTGTGGCTGTACAAGCGCGTGTTCTTCGGCGAGGTGGGCAACGCCCATGTGGCCGAGATGAAGGACATCAACGGGCGCGAATGGCTGGTGCTGGGCGTGTTCGCCATCGGTACGCTGGCACTGGGCCTGTACCCGCGGCCGCTGACCGAACTGATGGAGCCCTCCATCGCCAAGCTGGCGATGCAGATCGCATCGAGCAAGCTGCTGTAAGCGGCCCCGTCGAGAGTATTGATTCCAGGATTTGATGATGACAACGCCGACGCTACTGCCGTTGACCGCCGCCGACCTCCCGCCGTTGCTGCCAGAACTGGTGGTGATCGGCGGTGCCTTCGCCCTGCTGATCCTCGATCTGTTCATCAGCAACCGCCACAAGGTCTGGACCCACTTCCTGTCGGTCGCGATCCTTGCCGTTGCTTTCGCCATGCTGCTTGGCGGCGTGGGCGGGCAGGGCGAGGTGTTCCATGGCATGTTCATCCGCGACAACGCCGCCGACGTCATGAAGACGGTGGTGGTGCTGGTCAGCGGCCTGACCCTGATCTATGGGTGGAGCTACCTGCGCGAGCGCAATCTGTACCAGGGCGAGATCGCGGTGCTGGTCCTGTTCGCCACCGCGGGCATGATGCTGCTGGTCTCCGCCGGCAGCCTGCTGATGGTCTACCTGGGGCTGGAACTGCTGGCGCTGTGCTCGTATGCGCTGGTTGCCAGCAACCGCGACAACAAGCTGGCCGCCGAAGCGGGCATGAAGTACATCGTGCTCGGCTCGCTGGCCTCGGGCCTGCTGCTGTACGGCATGTCGCTGGTCTACGGCGCCACCGGTTCGCTGCACCTTGACGTGATCCACGCCGCCGCCGCGCATTCGGACGAGCGCGTGCTGCTGCTGACCGGCGCGGTGTTCATGGTCGCCGGCGTCGCCTTCAAGCTCGGCGCCGCACCGTTCCACATGTGGCTGCCGGACGTCTACCAGGGCGCGCCGGCGCCGATCGCGCTGTTCATCAGCTCGGCGCCGAAGCTGGCTGCGTTCGGCATGGCCTACCGCCTGCTCGAAGCCGGTGTCGGCCCGCTGTCGGCCGAGCTGCAGTACGTGCTCGCCGGCCTTGCCGCGCTGTCGCTGGTGGTGGGCAACCTGATGGCCATCGCCCAGGTCAACCTCAAGCGCATGCTGGCCTATTCGACCGTCTCGCACATCGGCTTCCTGCTGATGGGCGTGGCCGGCGGCGGCGCCGCCGGGTACTCCTCGGCGATGTTCTACGCCGTGGCCTACGCGATCATGTCCACCGCCGCTTTCGGCGTGATCGTCGCGCTGTCGCGCTCCGGCTTCGAGGCCGAGAGCATCGACGACTTCAAGGGCCTGAACGCACGCAATCCGTGGATGGCCGGGCTCATGCTGTGCGCCATGTTCTCGCTGGCCGGCATCCCGCCGTTCCTGGGCTTCTGGGCCAAGCTGGCGGTACTGGGCGCCGCGGTCAACGGCGGCCTGCTGTGGCTGGTGATCCTGGGCGTGATGAGTGCGGTGGTGGGCTGCTTCTACTACCTGCGCGTGGTCAAGGTCATGTACTTCGACGAGCCGGTGGGCGAACCGCTGCCGCGCAACAATGACCGTCTCCTGGGCATCGTGCTGGGCGTGAACTGCGTGGCGCTGCTGGTGCTGCCGGTTGCCCTGGGGCCGCTGCTGGCCTGGATGCGCAACGCATTTGCTCATTTGTCATAAAAAGCGATACAAAACGGCGCGATTCATGTAATATGCGCGCACTGAGTTGATGGCGGTGCCGGCAAGCCGGTATCGCCAGACCATCCAGGGATGGTCAGCCGGAACGTGGAACGTTCCGGGTTTCAGCGGAATCCCCGGATTTCCTGAAACAATGAAGTAAAAAAGACTTGCGGTAACGGTCCAATTACTTCATAATTCCGCTTCTGCTGCGGGGTGGAGCAGTCTGGCAGCTCGTCGGGCTCATAACCCGAAGGTCGCAGGTTCAAATCCTGCCCCCGCTACCAGTTCCGGCCTTCTTCAACATCTGTTGTCGAAGGCTGAATCTGGGCTCGCAGGAACGATTGCTTCCGTTCCTGCAACCGGAATCCAGTCACCGGATTCATACCGGACAAAGGGCCCAGTCGGGCCCTTTGTTGTTTCCGCAAAACGAAAAGTCCGGCCGGTTTTTCCCGTTTCCCCATTACCAAATCAAGGCAGGCTGTGAGCGACAAGGCTACTGAAATCGCGAATCTGCTGGGCCCCACCGTGCAGGCGTTGGGCCTGGATCTGCTGGGCGCCGAGTATCTGCCGGCGCCGGGCGGCGCCACGCTGCGTTTGTACATCGACGTGCCGCTGGCCGAGCAGCCCGAGCGCGTGGTCAACATCGACGACTGCGAGCGGGTGAGCCGCGAGGTCTCCGCGCAGCTGGATGTCGAGGATCCGATCAGCGGCAACTACACGCTGGAAGTGTCCTCCCCGGGCGTGGACCGGCCGCTGTTCACGCTGGAGCAGTTCGAGCGCCACCTGGGCGAGTCCGCCAAGGTCGGCCTGAAGCTGCCGCAGGAGAACCGACGCCGCCTGCAGGGCGAGATCGCCGCGGTGGACGCCGATGCCGGCACCGTGACCTTCGTGGTCGATGGCAAGCCGTTCGTGGCGGCCTTCGACAACATCGACAAGGCGCGCATCATTCCGGACTGGGCCGCGCTTGGCCTGGCTCCGACCAAACCGACCGGTCCGGCCCCCAGGCAGGGGAGCGCGGCCAGGAACAAATCCAATAACGAAACCGCGGCCCGAAAGCCGCGCGCGGAGTAAGCCGATGAGCAAGGAACTTCTGCTGGTAGTCGACGCGGTCGCCAATGAGAAAGGCGTGCCGCGCGAAGTGATCTTCGATGCGATCGAGGCGGCGCTCGCCTCCGCGGCCAAGAAGCGCTATGTGGACCAGGACGTGCTCGCGCGCGTTTCGATCGACCACAAGGACGGCAGCTACGAGACTTTCCGTCGCTGGGAAGTCGTGGCCGACGACGTGGTGATGGAATCGCCGGACCGCCAGATCCGCCTGATGGACGCGATCGACGAGGCCGATGGCGTCGAGGTCGGCGACTACATCGAGGAACAGATCGAGAACCCGGATTTTGGTCGCATCGCCGCGCAGGCCGCCAAGCAGGTGATCGTGCAGCGCGTGCGCGAAGCCGAGCGCCAGCAGGTCGTGGACGCGTGGAAGGATCGCGTCGGCGAGCTGGTGACCGGCGTGGTCAAGCGCGCCGAGCGCGGCAACATCTACGTCGACCTGGGCGGCAACGCCGAGGCCTTCATCCCGAAGGACAAGGGCATTCCGCGCGACGTGCTGCGCGCCGGCGACCGCGTGCGCGGCTACCTGGCCGAAGTGCGTTCGGAGCCGCGTGGCCCGCAGCTGTTCATCAGCCGCGCCGCGCCCGAGTTCATGATCGAGCTGTTCAAGCTGGAAGTGCCGGAAGTCGGCCAGGGCCTGGTCGAGATCAAGGCCTGCGCCCGCGATCCGGGCGACCGCGCCAAGATCGCGGTCATCGCCCACGACAGCCGCACCGATCCGATCGGCGCCTGCATCGGCATGCGCGGTTCGCGCGTGCAGGCCGTCAGCAACGAGCTCAACGGCGAGCGCGTGGACATCGTGCTGTGGAACGAGAACCCGGCCAACTTCGTCATCAACGCGATGGCGCCGGCCGAAGTGCAGTCCATCATCGTCGATGAGGAAAAGCACTCGATGGACCTGGCCGTGGCCGAAGAGCGCCTGGCCCAGGCCATCGGCAAGGGCGGCCAGAACGTGCGCCTGGCCAGCCGCCTGACCGGCTGGCAGCTCAACGTGATGACCCAGGACCAGGTCACCGCCAAGTCGGAAGCCGAGCAGACCGTCGCCCGCCAGCTGTTCATGGACAAGCTGGAAGTGGACGAGGAAATCGCCGGCATCCTGGTCAGCGAGGGTTTCAGTACCGTCGAGGAAATCGCCTACGTGCCGATCGGCGAGCTGCTGGCCGTGGAGGGCTTCGACGAGGACATCGTCGAGGAACTGCGCGCCCGTGCCCGCGACGCGCTGCTCAACGAGGCGCTTGCCGTGGAGGAGGGCGCCGAGGAAGGCGTGCCGACCGCCGACCTGCTGGCGCTGCCGGGCATGGACGAGGCCACGGCCTACGCGCTGGCCGGAAACGGCGTGCGCACCAGCGAGGACCTGTCGGACCTGGCGGCCGACGAAGTCCTGGAGTTCGGCATCGAGGGCATGGACCTGGAGCGCGCCGCGGCGCTGGTCCTGGCAGCCCGCGCCGAGGAGATCGCCCGTCTGGAGCGCGGCGAATGAGCCAGCGATGAACAGGGCCCTGAGCCGCTCAGGGCGTAGACTCCGCGCTGCCTTCGTCCGTATCGAGGGGGCGCCAACAAGATCATAGGATCCGAATGTCGCAGCAAACCACCATCCGCAAGCTCGCCCAACTGGTCAACACGCCGGTGGAGAAACTGCTGGAACAGCTGGCCAAGGCCGGCATGAAGTTCAGCGGTCCCGACCAGGTCGTGACCAGTGCCGAGAAAGTGAAGCTGCTCGGTTTCCTTCGCCGTTCCCACGGCAAGGACGAGCAGGTCGCCGACGAGGCTGACGCCGCGCCGAAGAAGATCACCCTGAGCCGCCGCACGCAGCAGGAAGTGACGGTCAACGCCGGCCGCAGCAAGACCACGGTCAACGTCGAGGTGCGCCAGAAGCGCACCTACGTCAAGCCGGCCGCCGGTGCGCCGATGGATGCGGATGCCGAGCGCGCCGAGATCCTGCGCAAGCTCGAGGAGTCGCGCCAGCGCAACCTCGACGAGCAGCGCATGCTGGCCGAGAAGGACCGCGCGCGCGACGAGGAAATCGCCAGGCAGAAGGCGGCCGAGGAGGCCGAGCGGCTGCGTGCCGAGGCCGAGCGCAAGGCTGCCGAGGAGGCCGCGCAGGCCCCCAAGGCGCCGGCCCGCGCCGCCGAGGACGAGGACGAGGAGCCGGTGGTGAAGAACGTGCGCCATGCGCCGTCGCCGAGCCGTCCGCACGCCGTGCGCGACGATCGTGCCGCGCATGCCAAGCCGGGCAGCAAGTCGCGCGGCCCGCAGTCGTCCGACGACAACGGCGGCAACCGCTTCGGCGGCCAGCTGCACCTGTCGCCGTCCGACCGCGCCCGCCGCGGCGGCAACAACAGCAATTCCCGTGGCCGTCCGGGCGCACGCGCGCCGCAGGGCCGTCGTGGCGCCGAGCAGTCGCGCGGCGGTGGCGGCAGCCACGGCTTCGAACGTCCGACCGCACCGGTGGTGCGCGAGGTCGCCATCGGCGACACCATCACCGTGGCCGATCTGGCGCAGAAGCTGGCGCTGAAGGGCGGCGAAGTGGTCAAGGCGCTGTTCAAGATGGGCGTCATGGCGACCATCACCCAGTCCATCGATCACGACACCGCGGCGCTGGTGACCGAAGAGCTCGGCCACAAGGTCGTGCGTGCCGGCAACAATGATGCAGAGGACGCGCTGCTGGCCATCACCGATGCCGACCAGGGCGACGCCGTGCCGCGTCCGCCGGTGGTCACCATCATGGGCCACGTCGACCACGGCAAGACCTCGCTGCTGGACTACATCCGCCGCACCAAGGTCGCCAACGGCGAAGCCGGCGGCATCACCCAGCACATCGGCGCGTACCACGTGGAAACGCCCAAGGGCGTGATCAGCTTCCTCGATACCCCCGGCCACGCCGCGTTCACCTCGATGCGTGCCCGTGGCGCGCAGCTGACCGACGTGGTGGTGGTGGTGGTGGCGGCCGATGACGGCGTCATGCCGCAGACCCGCGAAGCCATCCAGCACGCCCGTGCGGCCAATGCGCCGATCGTGGTGGCGATCAACAAGATCGACAAGTCGTCGGCCGATCCGATGCGGGTCAAGAACGAGCTGCTCGCCGAGCAGGTCGTGGCCGAGGATTTCGGCGGCGACACGCAGATGGTCGAGATCTCGGCCAAGACCGGCCAGGGCATCGACGACCTGCTGGATGCGATCTCGCTGCAGGCCGAAGTGCTGGAGCTGAAGGCGGTGGCCGAAGGCCGCGCCAGCGGCGTGGTCATCGAATCCTCGCTGGACAAGGGCCGCGGCCCGGTCGCGACGGTGCTGGTGCAGCAGGGTCAGCTCAAGAAGGGCGACTACCTGGTGTGCGGCATCCAGTACGGCCGCGTGCGTGCGCTGTTCGACGAAACCGGCCGCCAGGTGGCCGAGGCCGGCCCGTCGATCCCGGTGCAGGTGCTGGGCCTGTCCGGCGTGCCGGATGCCGGCGACGACTTCGTGGTCGTCGACGACGAGCGCCTGGCCAAGGATGTGGCGCAGCAGCGCGAGACCAAGCGCCGCGAGTCGCGCCTGGTCGCCAGTGCCGGCAGCCGCATGGAAGACATCATGGCGCAGATGGGCAAGGGCGAAGGCCAGCAGGTGCTGAACCTGCTGATCAAGGCTGACGTCCAGGGCTCGGTGCAGGCGCTGAGCCAGTCGCTGGTGGGCCTGTCCAACGACGAGATCCGGATCAACGTGATCCACTCCGGCGTGGGCGGCATCACCGAATCCGACGCCAACTCGGCAGTGGCCTCCAAGGCCACGGTCATCGGCTTCAACGTGCGTGCGGACGCTTCTGCCCGTCGCATCATCGAATCCAACGGCGTCGACCTGCGCTACTTCTCGATCATCTATGACGTGATCGACCAGGTGAAGCAGGTGGCTTCGGGCCTGCTGGGCGTGGAGATCCGCGAAGAGATCATCGGTATCGCCGAGGTCCGCGACGTTTTCCGCAGCTCCAAGTTCGGCGCGGTCGCCGGCTGCATGGTGGTCGAGGGCGTGGTCAAGCGGAACAAGCCGATCCGCGTGCTGCGCGACAGCGTGGTGGTGTTCGAGGGCGAACTGGAATCGCTGCGCCGCTTCAAGGAGAACGTGGACGAGGTCCGCAACGGTACCGAGTGCGGTATCGGCGTGAAGGCCTACAACGACGTCAAGGCAGGCGACCAGATCGAGTGCTTCGAGCGCATCGAAGTGCCGCGCACCCTGTAACGACGCAGTACCGGCCGGCCCGCGCGACGCGGGCCGGCCGCGTTTCCCCCGCAACAACCAGACGAGCGAGATTCCGTGCCCAAGACTTTCCACCGTACCGACCGAGTTTCCGCGCAGATCCGCCGTGATCTGGGCACGCTGGTGCATGCCGCCGTGCGCGAGCACGGGCTGCCGTCGGTCAGTGTTTCGGACGTGGAGGTCACCCGCGACATGGCCCATGCCAAGGTGTTCGTCACCGCGTTGATGCCCGAGCGTTCGCTCGAGGCGGTCAAGGGCCTGCGCGAGCTGGCCGGCGAGCTGCGCATGGGCCTGGCCCGGGCGATGAAGCTGCGCCACGTGCCGGAACTGCACTTCCACTACGATGATTCGGTGGACCGCGGCGAGCGCATCGACAACCTGCTGCGCGACCTGCCGGATGTGCAGTCGGCGCAGTCTGGCGCTGGCGACGAGGAAGGCGAGAAAGCCTGAGCGTTCGGGCGTGTGTCTTCTCCCGGCGGGAAATGTTCCCCGGAGGGTGGGCGCGAGCGCGGCGGGCGGGGTCGAACCCCGCGGGGCTTCCCGGCCGGGGTAGCGCGAGGCGAAAGCGGCTGATTCCACTCCCCGGCCAGGGGCGGGCTGTTTTTCTTTGCCCGTGCAAGGAAAAGTAATCCAGAGCGGCGCTTCGCAATTGCCGATGGCTGGCAGACACGCCCTGCCAGCGTGCCCGACACGCTGCGCGCCACGGGTCCACTCCGTTGATGGGAGTTTCCGCCGAGACGTCCGTGTCTCTTCGAAAACCGGCGCCATCCCTGCGTGCCGGCCCGCGGCTTTCCCCGCTGGCTCAGTCGCCGCGGAAGGAAGCCCTAAGATCAAAGGCCGAAAGGCAACTGCAACCGCAGCAACAAGGCAGAGCAAGGCATCCCAATGCGCCCCCGTATCCAATTCCGCCGCCTGGACGGCATCGTCCTGCTCGACAAGCCCGCCGGCATGAGCTCCAACACCGCGCTGCAGGTGGCACGGCGGCTGTTCCGTGCGGAGAAGGGCGGGCATACGGGCAGTCTCGACCCGCTGGCCACCGGGCTGCTGCCGTTGTGCTTCGGCGAGGCGACCAAGATCGCCGGCCTGCTGCTGGGCTCGGCCAAGGCCTATGACGCGGAGATCGCGCTGGGCACGACCACCGACACCGACGATGCCGACGGCACGGTGTTGCGGCAGCGTCCGGTGCCGGCCATTGACGCGCAGGCGCTGCGCCAGGCACTGGAGCCGCTGACCGGGCACATCCGCCAGCGCGCCCCGATCTACTCGGCGCTGAAGCAGGGCGGCGAGCCGCTGTACGTGAAGGCGCGCCGCGGCGACGCCATCGAGGCACCGGAGCGGGACGTCCACGTGCAGGCGATCGAGATCCTGGAACAGCAACCTGAATGGCTGCGGCTGCGCGTCACCTGCGGCTCGGGCACCTATATCCGCAGCATCGCCCGCGACCTGGGCGAAGCGCTGGGCTGCGGCGCCCACATCACCGCACTGCGCCGGTTGTGGGTGGAGCCGTTCCTGGCGCCGCGGATGATCGGCCTGGACGCGCTGCGCGGGCTGGCCGAAGCCGGGGACGACGCGGCCCTGCTGCAATGGCTGCTGCCGCTGGAGGCGGGATTGAGCCATTTCGGCCGGGTCGAACTGGATGCCCCGCGCGCGCAGCGCTTCTGCATGGGCCAGCGCCTGCGCGATCCGGCGTGGCCGGGCGGGCTGGTGGCGGTATTCGCCGATGACGGCAAGGCCCTGGGACTGGGGCAGGTGGACGCGGCCGGCATGCTGGCGCCGCAGCGCCGTTTCAATCTCTGACCGGGCGGCCCCGGCGGGGTCGGATACAGGTTGCGCCTTGTGGCCGCAGGTGCGGATCGTTACAATTCTGCGGCCCTTTGCCGGGCACCGGTCCGCCGTCGGCGGGCCGACTTCCTTAAACGGCGAGCTGCGCGGTGCGTCAACAGCACGTTCCTGCCGGCCACGCATCCAGAGAAAACATCATGTCGATCGACACCCAGAAAGTTATTGAAGACAACAAGCGCGGCGCCAACGACACCGGTTCGCCGGAAGTCCAGGTGGCCCTGCTGACCGCCCGCATCGAGCAGCTGACCGAGCACTTCAAGCAGCACAAGAAGGATCACCACAGCCGCCGCGGCCTGCTGCAACTGGTCAACCGCCGCCGCAGCCTGCTCGACTACCTGAAGAAGAAGGACGTCGAGCGCTACAAGGGCCTGATCGAAAAGCTTGGCCTGCGTCGCTAAGCAACAATCCCCCCGCGGCGCAGCGATGCGCCGCGGTTTTGTTTTTGCAGTTCAGTAGCATTTCCAGGGCCGGAACAACCGGCCGCCCGCCGGTGACAAGGGTCGCCGACGGTCCATTCGCAGACAGCATCCCCAAGGACACCCTCCGTGGCAAAAATCACCAAAACCTTCCAGTACGGCAAGCACACCGTCACGCTTGAGACCGGCGAGATCGCCCGCCAGGCCAGCGGCGCCGTCATCGTCAAGATGGACGACACCGTGCTGCTGGTCACTGCCGTCGCCGCCAAGAGCGCGCGCGAAGGCCAGGACTTCTTTCCGCTGACCGTTGATTACCAGGAAAAGTTCTACGCCGGTGGCCGCATCCCGGGTGGCTTCTTCAAGCGCGAAGGCCGCGCCACGGAGAAGGAAACGCTGATCTCGCGCCTGATCGACCGTCCGATCCGTCCGCTGTTCCCGGAAGACTACAAGAACGAAGTGCAGATCATCGCCACGGTGATGTCGCTGAACCCGGAAGTGGACGGCGACATCCCGGCCCTGATCGGTGCTTCGGCGGCGCTGGCGCTGGCCGGCACTCCGTTCAAGGGCCCGATCGGCGCCGCCAAGGTCGGCTACAAGAACGGCGAGTACATCCTCAACCCGACCGTGTCGGAGCTGAAGGAATCGCAGCTGGAGCTGGTCGTGGCCGGTACCGCCAATGCCGTGCTGATGGTCGAGTCCGAGGCCGCGCTGCTGTCCGAGGACGTGATGCTGGGCGCCGTGACCTTCGGTCACCGCGAGATGCAGAAGGTCATCAACGCGATCAACGAGCTGACCGTCGAAGCCGGCACCAAGCCGAGCGACTGGGTCGCCCCGGCCAAGAACGAAGCGCTGATCTCGGCGCTGAAGGAAGCCATCGGCAGCAAGCTGGCCGAAGCCTTCCAGGTGCGCGACAAGCTGCAGCGCCGCGACGCCATCGCCGCGATCAAGAAGGACGTGACCGAGCAGCTGGCCGGCCGCGTCGCCGCCGAGGGCTGGAACCCGGCCGAGCTGTCCAAGGAGTTCGGCGAACTCGAATACCGCACCATGCGTGATTCGGTGCTGGACACCAAGGTCCGCATCGACGGCCGCGCCCTGGACACCGTGCGTCCGATCAGCGTGAAGGCCGGCGTGCTGCCGCGCACCCATGGTTCGTCGCTGTTCACCCGCGGCGAGACCCAGGCGATCGTGGTCACCACCCTGGGCACCGCCCGCGACGGCCAGATCATCGATGCCGTCTCCGGCGAGTACAAGGAAAACTTCCTGTTCCATTACAACTTCCCGCCGTACTCGGTGGGCGAGTGCGGCCGTTTCGGCGCGCCGAAGCGTCGCGAGATCGGCCACGGCCGCCTCGCCAAGCGCGGCGTGCTGGCGGTGATGCCGACCATCGAGGAATTCCCGTACACCATCCGCGTGGTGTCGGAAATCACCGAGTCCAACGGCTCCTCGTCGATGGCCTCGGTGTGCGGCTCCTCGCTGGCGCTGATGGATGCCGGCGTGCCGGTCAAGGCACCGGTGGCGGGCATCGCCATGGGCCTGGTGAAGGAAGACGACCGTTTCGTCGTGCTGAGCGACATCCTGGGTGACGAAGACCACCTGGGCGACATGGACTTCAAGGTCGCCGGTACCTCCGAAGGCGTGTCCGCGCTGCAGATGGACATCAAGATCGAAGGCATCACCGAAGAGATCATGAAGCAGGCGCTGGAGCAGGCCAAGGCCGGCCGTCTGCACATCCTCGGCGAGATGGCCAAGGCGCTGACCGCGCCGCGCGAAGAGCTGAGCGATTACGCGCCGCGCCTGCTGACCATCAAGATCCACCCGGACAAGATCCGCGAAGTGATCGGCAAGGGCGGTTCGGTGATCCAGGCGATCACCAAGGAAACCGGCACCCAGATCGACATCCAGGACGACGGCACCATCACCATCGCCTCGGTGAACAACGCCGCCGCGCAGGAAGCCAAGCGCCGCATCGAGCAGATCACCTCCGACGTCGAGCCGGGCCGCATCTACGAAGGCAAGGTCGCCAAGATCATGGACTTCGGCGCGTTCGTCACCATCCTGCCGGGCAAGGACGGCCTGGTGCATGTCTCGCAGATCTCCAGCGAGCGCGTCGAGAAGGTCGGCGACAAGCTGAAGGAAGGCGACGTGGTCAAGGTCAAGGTGCTGGAAGTGGACAAGCAGGGCCGCATCCGCCTGTCGATGAAGGCTGTCGAGGAAGGCGAGGGCACCCCGGCCGAATAAGCCCGGGTACCTGTGCTGCATCCGGAAAGCGGGCCTTTGGCCCGCTTTTCTTTTGCGCGATCGCCGGCGCTGGCATTCCCCTGCACCGGCCGCCGCGGCGTGGCTGGAAGGGGGCGGGCTGGCCATCGGCGCGGCATTTCCCGCGCCGCGGGTGCGTGACCTGCCTACAGCGATGCCGCCGGCGCCCGGGCAGCATGGAGGCGGGTTGGCGGAAAGGAGCGGTCGATGCGGGAACGACCCGGCTTCGGCCTGGCCACGATGTGGCGATGGACCGGCGGGCCGGTGGCGTGCCCGCTGCTGGGCAAGGCCACCGCGGCCTGCTTCCTGGCCGGCATCGGCATGGTGCTGTGGATGCCGGCGCTGCCGTTTCCCTGGTTGCGCTGGGCCGCGCTGCTGGCCGGGCTGGCGCTCTGGGTGGGCAGCCGTGTGCCCTGGAGTGGTGCGTTGCTGGCCGGTGCCGGCTGGGCCGCGCTGCATGCCGGCTGGGCGCTGCAGGCGCAGTTGCCACCGGCGCTGGAGCGCGGCGTGGTTGCCATCGCCGGCACCGTGGTGTCGCTGCCCGAGGTGGAGCCCCGGCGGACACGTTTCCGCTTCCGGGTCGACGACGATGCCGCCCAGCCTGACGCGGTGCGCGGGCGGCGGCTGCAACTGGCCTGGTACGACGATTTCGGCAGCGTGCGGCCCGGGCCGCGGCTGGCCCTGCGTGCCGGCTCGCGCTGGCGGTTCCAGGTGCGGGTGCGCGCCCCGCGTGGGCTCGCCAACCCCGGGGGCGTCGATGCCGGGCGCAACGCGCTGGCGCGACGGATCGTCGCCAGCGGACGGGTGCTGAGGCGCGGTGCGCGGCAACTGGCGCCCCCGGCCGGAATCGATGCCTGGCGCGAACGCATCGCCGGGCGGATCGACGTGGCCATCGGTACTCCCGCCTCGCGCTATGTGCGGGCCCTTGCGGTCGGCGATACCCGGGCGCTGGACGATGGCGACTGGCACATGCTCCGTGCCACCGGCCTGACCCACCTGATCGCGATTTCCGGCTTTCACGTCGGCATGGTCGCGGGCTTCATCGCCCTGGCCGCGTCTGCGGTGTGGTGGCTGTTGCCATGGCTGGGACGGTGCTGCCCCCGCTCCCATGCCGCGGCCGTCGCTGCTGTGGCCGGGGCCGCGGGCTATGCGGCGGTGGCCGGTTTCGCCCTGCCAACGGTGCGCACGGTGCTGATGGTGGCGGTGATCGCGCTGGTCAGGCTGGGGCGTCGCCCGGCCAGCGTGACCGGTGCGCTGGCGCTGGCCGCCCTGCTGGTGCTGGGTGCGGACCCGCTGGCGATGCTGACGGCCGGGTTCTGGTTGAGCTTCGCCGGCGTGGCATGGCTGGCCGGGTGCCTCCCCGAACGCCTGCACTGGCTGCGTGGCTTCCTGTCCGCCCAGGCGGTGGCCACCGTGGGGCTGCTGCCGCTCACCGCGGTGCTGTTCGACCAGGCATCGCTCGCCGGGCCGCTGGCGAATCTGCTGGCGATCCCGTGGTGGAGCCTGGTGGTGGTGCCACTGGCCCTGCTTGGAACAGGACTGGAGGCGGTGGTGCCGGGTGCCGGCAACTGGCCGTGGCGGGCGTCGGCCGGGTGCTTCGAGCTGAGCTGGTCAGCGCTGTCGTGGCTGGGAGGCAGCCGCTTCGCGTTGTGGTGGCTGCCCGAGGCCGCCGGCATGGCGCTGCCCCTCGCCCTGGCCGGCGCGGTGTGGCTGCTGCTCCCGCGCGCGGTCCCGGGCAAGGCACTGGCGCTGCTGCTGTGGTTGCCATTGCTGTGGCCGGTACGCGAGCTTCCACGGCATGGCGAGGTGGAACTGGTGCTGCTTGACGTGGGGCAGGGGCTGTCGGTGCTGGTACGCACCCGCGACCACCGCCTGCTCTATGACGCCGGGCCGGCGGTGCGCGATGGCTTCGATGCCGGCGAGCGGGTGGTGGTGCCGGCGCTGCGTGCGCTGGGGGTGAACCGGCTCGATGCCATGGTGGTCAGCCATGGCGACAACGACCATGCCGGTGGCGCTGGGGCCGTGCGCAGGGCGGTGCCGGTCATGGACTGGCATGCCCCCCCGGGCATGCGCCCGGCGCTGGCGGCCCGCCACTGCGGCAAGGGTCTGCGCTGGCAGTGGGACGGCGTGCAGTTCGAGTACCTGCATCCGCACGCCGGCTTTCCCTACCTGGGCAACGAATCCAGCTGCGTGCTCAGGATCGGATCGGTACATGGCGCGGTGCTGCTGGTGGGCGACATCGGCGAGGTCATCGAGAACGCACTGGTGCGGCGGCAGCGGCCGTCGCTGCGGGCCGAGGTGGTGGTGGCCCCTCACCATGGCAGTGCCGGTTCCTCGCTGCCGGGATTCGTGTCGGCCACGCAGGCACGCCTGGTGCTGGTGTCGGCCGGCCATGGCAACCGTTTTGGTCATCCCCGGCCGGAGGTGGTCGAGCGCTGGCGCGGGGCGGGAGCCGAGGTTCTGGCGACGCCCGCCAGTGGCGCAGTCAGGGTCTGGCTGGGGGCGCAGGGCCTGCAGTTGCGCGAGCGCCGGCAATGGCGGCGTCGCCTGTGGGATGCTGCTGGGCGGGCGCGGGCGGCTGTTATCCTATCGGAGGATGAAAACACGGCCGTCGTGCCGGAGGGTTGAAACGTGTGGGAACTGGTCAAGGCCGGCGGTTGGCCGATGGTGCCGCTGCTGCTGTTGGGCGTACTGGCTTTGGCGATTGTCCTGGAGCGCTTCTGGAGCCTGCGGCGTAACGAGGTGCTGCCGCCGGGGCTGGGGCAGGAGGTCCGCAACTGGGCGGCGCGCGGCAAGCTGGATGCTTCCCACATCGAATCGCTGCGCGCGAACTCGCCGCTCGGCGCGCTGCTGGCCGCGGCGCTGGAAGCCCGCAATCGTCCGCGCGACCAGATCCGCGAGCGCATCGAGGACACCGGTCGCCACCTGGTGCACCGGATGGGGCGCTATCTCAACGCGCTGGGCACCATCGCCTCGGCCGGCCCGCTGCTCGGCCTGCTGGGCACGGTGATCGGCATGATCCAGATGTTCCTGGGCATCCTCGACCATGGCGTGGGCGACGTGAACCAGCTGGCCGGCGGCATCGGCAAGGCGCTGGTGTGCACCGCCACCGGCATGATCGTGGCGATCCCGGCGCTGATGTTCCACCGCTATTTCCGCGCGCGCGTCGATGGTTACGTGATCGAGATGGAGCACGAGGCCGGCGCGCTGCTGGATACCCTCGACGGCCGCCCGGCGGTGATGGCCGCCGCCAAGCCGGCCCCGCAGGCAGCGGCAGTGGCCAAGGCCTGACCCCGCATGCGCATCCGCAACGACCGGGCCCAGGAAGAGCCGCATATCGATCTGGTGCCGCTGATCGATGTGATCCTGGTGCTGATCATCTTCTTCGTGGTCACCACCACCTTCGACGCGCGCTCCACCCTGCAGGTGCAGCTGCCCACCGCAAGCGACCAGCGCAATGCCGAGCCGCCGCGCTCGCTCAGCGTGCTGGTCAACGCCGATGGCCGCTATTTCATCAACGACCGCGAGGTGCTGCGCACCGACGTGGAATCGGTGAAGCGGACCATCGTCCAGGTCGCCGGCGATGACCGCGGGCAGACCGTGCTGCTGCGCGCCGACGCACGCACGCCGTACCAGGCCGTGGTGACCGTGCAGGATGCGCTGGGGCAGCTCGGCTTCCGCCGCATCGCCATCGCGACCGCGCCGGAGGTGCAGCGATGAGCCCGAACGAGACGCCCTGGCAGACCTACCGGCGCCTGCTGGTTTTCGCACAGCCCTATCGCGGGCTGCTGATGATGGCCGCGCTGGGCATGCTGATCGAAGCGGCCGCCGGTGGCGGCTTCCTGATGCTCATGAGTCCGATCACCAACAACCTGGTGAATCCCAAGGACATCAACTGGTGGATGCCGCTGGCCATCATCGGCCTGTTCCTGCTGCGCGGCGTCGCTGGATACCTGACCGACATCGGCATGGGCAAGGCCGCGCGCAGCATCGCCCGCGACCTGCGCGTGCGCGTGCTGGGCAAGTACCTGCGCCTGCCCGGGTTGCAGTTCGACAACGAGCCTGTGCCGTCGATGCTGGTGCGGCTGGGCTCGGACAGCGACCAGGTGGCGCAGGCCGCGGTCGATGCGATGAAGGTGGTCCTGCAGCAGTCCCTGCAGGTGCTGGTCTCGCTGGCGGCGATGCTGTGGTACAGCTGGCAGGTGACGCTGGCGATCTTCGTGCTGGCGCCGCCGCTGGCATGGGTGATGAACAAGGTGGCCAAGCGCTACCGGCGCATCAGCCACCGCATCCAGGAGAGCGGGGCGGAGCTGCTGCAGGCCGCGGACCAGACCCTGTCCAGCCACCAGGAAGTGAAGATCTACGGTGCGCAGCGCAGCGAGCTGGACCGCTACGGCGCGCTGGCCGATACCAACCTGAAGCTGGCGATGAAGGTGGAAGCCACGCGCAGCATCTCCTCGGCCATGGTGCAGCTGATCGGTGCGGTGGGCCTGGCGGCGCTGTTGTTGATCGCCGGGCACGAGGCCGCCGCCGGGCGCCTGTCGGTGGGCGACTTCGTCTCGATGATGCTGGCGATGATGACGATCATCCCCGCGCTCAAACAGCTGACCAACGTGCAGAACATGACCCAGCGCGGGATCGCCTCGGCGCAGCGCCTGTTCGTGGTGCTCGATGCCGCGGACGAGCCGGACACCGGCACGCGGGGCCTGCAGCGGGCCGAAGGGCTGCTGGAGTTCCGCGACGTCACCGCGCGCTACCCGGGGCAGGCGCGGCCGGCGATGGAGGGCGTCAGTTTCGTCGCGCGCCCGGGCACGGTGACCGCGATCGTCGGGCGTTCGGGCAGCGGCAAGTCCACCCTGATCAAGCTGATTCCGCGCTTCTACGAACCCGAGTCCGGGCAGATCCTGCTCGACGGCCACCCGGTACAGGAGTACCGCCTGGCCGACCTGCGCCGGCAGATCGCGCTGGTCGGCCAGCAGGTGGTGCTGTTCGATGGCAGCATCGCCCAGAACATCGCCTACGGCGAACTGCAGGACAGCAATGCCGAGCGGCTGCAGCAGGCCATCGTCGGTGCCAACGCGCGCGAGTTCGTCGAGCAGCTGCCGCAGGGCGTGGATGCCCAGGTCGGAGCCAAGGGCGGGCGCCTGTCCGGCGGCCAGCGCCAGCGCCTGGCGATCGCCCGCGCCATGCTCAAGGATGCGCCGATCCTGATCCTGGACGAAGCCACCGCGGCGCTGGACAACGAGTCCGAACGGCTGGTGCAGGATGCCCTGCAGCGGCTGATGCCCGACCGCACCACGCTGGTGATCGCGCACCGCCTGTCCACCATCGAACACGCCGACCAGGTGCTGGTGATGGACCAGGGGCGGATCGTCGAACGCGGTACCCACCAGGAGCTGTTGGCGCTGGGTGGGCTATACGAGCACCTCTACCGGATGCAGTTCCGGGAAAGGCAGGTCTGATGGCCGGCAAGGGAACGCAGACGCCGCCATGGTGGTATGACGGCGCCCCGGTGCCGTGGACGGCGCGCCTGCTGGCGCCGCTGTACGGCGCCGTCGCCGGCCTGCGCCGCGGGCTCTATCGCCGCGGCTGGCTGCGCAGCCGGCAGGTACCGGTGCCGGTGATCGTGGTCGGCAACATCACCGCCGGCGGCACCGGCAAGACGCCGTTGACCATCGCGCTGGTGGAGCGCCTGCGCGAGGCCGGCTGGAAGCCGGGCGTGGCCAGTCGCGGCTACGGCCGCGACGAGGCCGGCACCGCCCGCTGGGTCACTCCGGACCTGGCGCCCGGCCTGGGGGGCGACGAGCCGGTGCTGATCGCCTGGAAGACCGGCGTGCCGGTACGCGTGGACCGCGACCGCGTCGCCGCGGCCAGGGCACTGCTCGCGGCTGGCTGCGACGTGGTGGTCTGCGACGACGGCCTGCAGCATTACCGGCTGGCGCGCGACATCGAGATCGAAGTGGTCGACGCGCAACGGCGCTACGGCAACGGCCTGCTGATGCCGGCCGGCCCCCTGCGCGAGCCGGCGGCGCGGGCGCGCGACTGCGATTTCCGGGTGGTCAACCTGGGCCAGGCCAGCGATGCCGGGCAGGTGCCGCCGGGGTCGGGGTTCGGCGAATGGACGATGCGCCTGCGCATCGACAGCGCCCGCCCGCTGCGGGGGGGGCGCGAACGCCCGCTGCATGGATTTTCCGGGCAACGGGTGCACGCCGTTGCCGGCATCGCGCACCCGCAGCGCTTCTTCCAGATGCTGCGTGCGCGGGGCATCGGCGTGGTCCCGCATGCGTTCGCCGACCACCATCGCTACCAGGCATCGGACCTGTCCTTCGGCAGCGAGCTGCCGGTGTTGATGACCGAGAAGGACGCGGTGAAGTGCAGGGCGTTCGCCACCGACTGGCACTACGCGGTGCCGTTGCAGGCCGAGTTGCCCGCGGCATTCTGGGTCGCGCTGCTGGACCGGCTGGGCAAACTGGCGCGGGCGTGATCCCCGCGCCGCGGGCGTGCCGGCCGGCGGCGCGTGGGCGGCTGCCGCGGGCCCGGCGTGCTGGGCAAATGCGAACCCGGTCGAAACCTGGCCATGCGGCCGTGCGTCGCGATGGTCCCAGCCTTTATCCTCACCGCGGATTTCCTTCCCCGCGCGGCCATGCGGCCATCGCGCGGGGAGGGGCCGTCAAGTGCTGCCCGCAGTGGGCAAGGAGTACAGATGAACGTGGTTCCCGAGTTCGTGGTGGCGATCCCGGCGCGATACGCGTCCACCCGCCTGCCGGGCAAGCCGCTGGCCTTGCTGGCCGGGCAGCCGATGGTGGTGCACGTGGCGCGGCGCGCCCTGGCGGCCGGCGCGCGCGAGGTGTGGGTGGCGACCGATGACCGGCGGATCGCCGATGCGCTCGACGGCCTGGACGGCATACGCGTGGCGATGACCCGCGATGACCATGCCTCGGGCACGGACCGGCTGGCCGAATGCGCGCGCCACGCCGGCTGGGATGCGCAGGCCATCGTGGTCAACCTGCAGGGCGACGAGCCGTTCGCGCCGGCGGCGGGCATCCGCGCCGTGGCCGCGACGCTGGCGGCCAGCGGTGCGCCGATGGCGACCCTGGCCACCCCGGTGGAGGACGCCGCGACCCTGTTCGATCCCAATGTGGTCAAGCTGGTGCGGAACGCCCAGGGCGACGCGCTGTACTTCAGCCGCGCGCCGATCCCCTGGCACCGCGATGCCTTCGCCCGTTCCACGGCGCAGCTGCCGCAGGCGCAATGGCTGCGCCATATCGGCATCTACGGCTACCGCGCCGGTTTCCTGCAGCAGTTCGCGGCGATGGCGCCGGGCACGCTGGAGCAGATCGAATCGCTGGAGCAGCTGCGCGTGCTGGAGGCCGGCTTCCGCATCGCCGTTGCGCTGTCGCCCGAGCCGTTCCCGCCGGGCATCGATACCCCGGAAGATCTCGCGCGCGCGGCCGCGCTGCTGGAGACCGTGCGTTGAAGCTGCTGGTGGTGTGCCTGGGCAACATCTGCCGTTCGCCGATGGGCGAGGGCGCCCTGCGCGCGCGGATCGAGCGCTCGCCGCTGGCCGGGCGGGTGGAAGTGGACTCGGCCGGCACCGCCGGCTGGCACCGTGGCAAGGCGCCGGACCCACGGGCGGTGGCCTGCGCCCGGCGCCACGGCGTGGATATTTCCGGGCTGCGTGCGCGCCAGCTGCAGTCCGACGACTTCCTGCGGTTCGACCACATCCTGTGCGCGGACCCGGACAACCTGGACGCGGCCCTGGCGCTGGCGCCCCCGCAGGCGCGCGGCAAGGCCGCGTTGCTGCTGCCCTGGGCCGGCATCACCCACGCCCGCGCGGTGCCGGACCCCTATTACGGCGGCGATGCGGATTTCGAGCACAGCTGGGCGCTGCTGGAGGCGGCGGCCGAGGCGGTGGTCAGGCGCCTGTCGGCCGGGCCCGACTCCGGCATAATCGGCCCATGAACGCTCAGCCTGCGATGGATCTTCCCAAGTCCGGCATCTGGCTCAATGCGGTGCCGTCCACGTTGCAGGACCATGCCGGCCGTCCGCTGGTGCTGGCCTTCGTCAATGCCGCCTCGGCCTGGTGCGTGCAACGGCTGCTCGAGGTGCTGCAGTGGCAGGCGCGCAACCCGGGGCGCCTGCAGTTGCTGGTGGTGCAGGTGCCGCGCTTCGATTTCGAGCGTGAACCGCAACCGGCGCTGAAGCTGCTGCGCCGGCACGGCGTCACCGCGCCGATCCTGCTGGACGCGCAATGGGAGGCATGGCGCCGTTTCGGCATCGAGGCATGGCCGACCCTGCTGCTGCTCGATGCCCAGGGCCAGGAGCGCGAGCGCCTGGTGGGCGCGGCAGGCGACCTGGAGCGCAGCCTCGCTGCCCTGTGCGAAGGACTGGCGCAGCCACGCGACGAGGACCTGCGCCCGGTTGCGGAAACCAACGTGGAACCGCGCCTGCCGCTGCGCTTCCCCGCAGGCCTGGCGGCCAGCGCCGACCGGCTGTATGTCGCCGATACCGGCCATCACCGCATCCTCGAATGCACCCACGGCGGTCGCGTGCTGCGCCAGTTCGGCGTCGGCAGTGCGGACCTGGTCAACGGGCCGGCGGCCGATTGTGCATTCAACCGGCCGCATGGGCTGGCGCTCGAGCGCGAGATGCTCTACGTCGCGGACACCGGCAACCACGCCGTGCGTCGCATCCACCTGCCGAGCGGTCAGGTCGACACCCTGTGCGGTACCGGGCGCGCCGGCGATCCGGTGGCCGGCGTGCTCTCGCAGCCCTGGGACAGCCCGCTGAACCACCCGCTGGACATCGCCATCGCCGACAACCAGCTGCACATCGCCATGGCCGGCGACAACCATGTCTGGAGTTATGACCTGGGCATCCGCTCGCTGCGCTGGCGCGCGGGCGCGGGCCCGGTGGAAGTGCGCGACGGCGGTGGCCACCTGGCGGCATTCGCCCAGCCCTGCAGCGTGGTGGCGGTGCAGCAGGTGCTGTACGTCTGCGACGCGCTCGGTTCGGCGATCCGTTCGGTGCAACTGCGTGGCGACGTGGTGCAGACGCTGGTGGGGCAGGGGCCGTGGGAGTTCGGCAATGCCGACGGCTCGCGCGCCCGCGCGCACCTGCAGTATCCGCAGGCCATCGCGATGGGCAGCGAGTCGCCGCTGCTGTGGATCGCCGACGCCGGCAACGGGTGCCTGCGCATGCTGCGCCTGGGCGGTGGCGACCTGACCACGGTCAACCTGCCGCGGCGCCTGCACGGCCCGGCCGCGCTGGCGGTGGCCGCGGGCGCGGTATGGATCGCCGAGACCGATGCCCATGCGATCCTGCGTTTCGACCCGGTCAGCGGCGAACTGGGCCACGTGCCGATCGAGGAATGAGCGGCACGGCGACAAGCGGGTTCGACGGCAAGGCGTATGCGGCGGCGCTGAGCACGGCGCCGGGCGTCTACCGCATGTACGCGGCCGACGACACCCTGTTGTACGTCGGCAAGGCCGGCGCGCTGCGCAAGCGCGTGGGCAGCTACTTCAACGGCTCGCCGAAGAGCCGGCGCATCATGATGATGCTCTCGCAGGTGGCGCGGATGGACGTGACCGTCACCCGCACCGAGGCCGAGGCGCTGCTGCTGGAGAACCAGCTGATCAAATCGCTGGCGCCGCGCTACAACGTCTCCCTGCGCGACGACAAGACCTATCCGCAGGTGCTGCTCACCCGCGAGCAATGGCCGCGCATCGCGCTGCATCGCGGCCCGCGCTCGGTGCCCGGACGCTACTACGGCCCGTATCCGGGCGTGGGCGCCGTGCGCGAGACCCTGAACCTGATGCACAAGCTGTTCAAGCTGCGCAGCTGCGAGGACAGCGTTTTCCGCAACCGCTCGCGGCCTTGCCTGCAGTATCAGATCGGCCGCTGCAGCGCGCCCTGCGTGGAACTCGTGGCGCAGGCCGAGTACGACGAATCGGTGCGGCGCGCGGCGTTGTTCCTCGAAGGCCGCAGCGACCAGCTGGCCGACGAACTGATGCAGGCGATGCAGCAGGCCAGCGACGCCCTGGAGTTCGAGCGCGCCGCGCGCCTGCGCGACCTGGTCGCGTCGCTGCGCAGCATGCAGAACCGGCAGTACGTGGATGGCCGCGCCGCCGACCTGGACGTGCTGGCCTGCGCCATGCAGGGCGCAAGCGCCTGCGTGCTGCTGCTGGCCTTCCGCGATGGCCGCAACCTCGGCACGCGCGCCTTCTTCCCGCGTACCAACGGCGAGGACAGCGCCGAGGAAGTGCTGGCCGCGTTCGTGTCGCAGTACTACGCCGAGCATGCGCCGCCGCCGGAAGTGCTGCTGGACCGCGAGATTCCCGATGCCGAGATGATCGAAGCGGCGCTGGCCACGGCTGCCGAGCGCAAGGTCGTGCTGAAATGGAACGTGCGCGGCGAGCGTGCCGGTTACATCGAACTCGCCAGCCGCAACGCGCAGATCAGCCTGGCCGGCGAACTGGACAGCCGCGGCGCGCAGCATGCGCGCAGCGAGGCGGTGCGGCAGATGCTGGGCTTGGCCGAACCGGTCCGGCGCGTGGAGTGTTTCGATATCAGCCACACCATGGGCGAGGCCACGGTGGCGTCCTGCGTGGTGTTCGACGCGGCCGGCCCGGTGCGCGCGCAGTACCGGCGCTACAACATCAGCGGCATCGAGCCCGGCGACGATTATGCGGCGATGCGCCAGGCCATCGACCGCAGGTTCCGGCGCGCGCTGGAGATGGAGCAGATGCCGGCGCCAGATGCCGACGCCGGCGACGGCAGGCGACCCCGCGCCACGCCGCGCAGCGGCGACCTGCCGGCATTGCCGGACGTGCTGCTGATCGATGGCGGCGCCGGGCAGCTCGCGCAGGCGCAGGCCGCGCTGGCCGACCTTGGCGTCGAGGGCGTGCTGCTGGTGGGGGTCGCCAAGGGCGTCGAGCGCCGCGCCGGCCACGAGGCGCTGGTGTTGCCCGATGGGCGCGAGATCCGCCCGGGCGCGGCGTCGCCGGCGCTGCAGTTCATCCAGCAGGTGCGTGACGAAGCGCACCGTTTCGCGATCACCGGGCACCGTGGACGCCGGCAGAAGGCGCGCATGACCAGCCGGCTGGAGGATATCCCCGGCATCGGCCCGCGGCGCCGTGCCAGCCTGCTCAAGCATTTCGGTGGGCTGGCCGGCCTGAAAGCGGCCGGTGAGGCCGAGATCGCGCGCGTGGAAGGCATCAATGCCGCCCTTGCAACGCGCATCTACGCTAACCTTCACGGACTGTCGATCCCGGATCCGGCAGCGGAGTAAAGCTGTAATGACCCTGACCGTACCCACCTGGCTGACGTTGCTGCGGATCGTGATGATCCCGGTGCTGGTGCTGGTGTTCTACCTCCCGTACACGTGGACGAACTTCGCCTCCGCCGCGGTGTTCGGGCTGGCGGCGATCACCGACTGGCTCGATGGCTGGGTCGCGCGCCGTTACCAGATGCACTCGGCGTTCGGCGCCTTCCTCGATCCGGTGGCGGACAAGCTGATGGTCGCGGTGGCGCTGTTCCTGATCGTGCAGGGCCATCCGACCGCATGGATGGCGTTCTGGGCCGCGGTGATCGTCGGCCGCGAGATCGCGGTGTCCGCGTTGCGCGAATGGATGGCCGAGATCGGCCAGCGCGCCAAGGTGCGCGTGGCGATGATCGGCAAGATCAAGACCACCGCGCAGATGATCGCGCTGCTGTGCCTGCTGTACTCGGTATCGCCCAACACGCCGGTGACCGACATCTGGATGGGCGGGCCGATATTCCACATCGGCGACTGGATGCTGGCGATCGCCGCGTTGCTGACGCTGGTGTCGGCGGTGCAGTACCTGCGCGCCGCCTGGCCGAGCCTGCGCGAGGACGAAATCGCCGCGCGCTCGCAGGCAAAAAAAAGATGAAACAGGGCTGTTGACAGGTGGGCGATTGCATGTAGAATTTCGCCTCCCAAGCGGGAATAGCTCAGTTGGTAGAGCGCAACCTTGCCAAGGTTGAGGTCGCGAGTTCGAGTCTCGTTTCCCGCTCCAGTTCGATGAAGTTTCCGGGTTTTCAGCGGAGCGTCATCAAGGGATTCACCTCGTGTATATCGAGCAGTCAAGCGACTGCATGCGGGATGCACAGGGAAGCCAAGAGCTTCCCGGGAGCGTGAAGAAAGTTGTTAAAAAGGCTGGCGCAACACCTACGAAGTCTGTAGAATGCACGGCTCCCAAGCGGGAATAGCTCAGTTGGTAGAGCGCAACCTTGCCAAGGTTGAGGTCGCGAGTTCGAGTCTCGTTTCCCGCTCCAGATTACGAAAAGGCCCCGCGAGCGGGGTTTTTTCATATCGGGAGGAAGTTTTTCCTCCTGTATAATCAGATTATTCTGGCCTGGTAGCAGAGTGGTTATGCAGCGGATTGCAAATCCGCGTACGCCGGTTCGATTCCGACCCAGGCCTCCAGATTTGATATTCGACCCCTGAGAAATCAGGGGTTTTTCTTTGCCCGTCGTTCGCCGGGGCAGGGCAGGGCAGCGGAGCGACTCGACAAGCCCGGAAACAGCGAAACCGGGGCCAGAGTCGAATTCTCCTCCCGGGTGCCTGCCGACTCGGGGCGTACGTGGAGAATTCGAATCTGCCCCGGTTTTCGGATTCAGGAACCGCGCCGGTGGTGCCGGCGCGGTCGTATGGCTCAGGGCCGGGTGGTGGCCGCGTTGGCGGCTGCGGCGGCGGCCGCACAGCGCGGTGCCGGGCCACGGCAACGCTGGCGCGTATCGCCGGTCATGTCCGTTTTGAACACATCGCCATCCTCGGCGTACATCGACGCGCCGGCAGCCGGCTGCCCGTAACGCACCTGCAGGCCGATGCTGGTGCTGCGCATCGCGTTGCGGCCCTGCTCGCGGCCCAGCAGCAGCGAGAACAGCCAGCCGCTGTCCAGTTGCAGGTCCATGCCCGCGCCCAGTGCCAGGGTGTCGTCGTTGTAGCTGCGCATGGCCAGCAGGTAGTCGGCATCACGCGGGCGCTGCAGGTAGTTCACCGCCACGTCGCCGCGGTTCTCCAGCGCGCCGCGGTACTCGATGCGCCAGTGCGGGCGCCAGCTCAGCCGCTCGCGCTGGAACATCATGCTGCCTTCCAGCCCCAATGCCAGCGCGCTGTTGTCCACCTGCTGCCGGCCATAGCCCAGCCCATAGGCGCCCAGCCCGTTCTCGCGGTAACCGTCCAGCGTCGCCCGGTGCCCGTCGTAGCGGCCATAGCCGGTCAGGCTCAGCCCCGACGCGCTGCGGTGTTCGTAGCCGAAGGTCAGCGCCCCGAACCACTGGTCGCCACTGCGCGTGGCCTGGGCGCTGGCGTTGGCCAGTTCACTCCAGCGGGTCAGGTCGAAGTCCAGCCGGCCGTTGGCCAGCAGGCCGTCCACGAACAGGTGCTCGCCCAGCCGCCACAGGCCGTAGACCGCAAGCGAGCGCTGGTCGGCGTCGACCTTGGACGGGCTGTCGTCGAAGTCCGTACCCTGCCGGCCCCAGCTGCCTGCCAGGCCCAGCAGCACGTGCTCGCCCACCGCGCGGTCCGCGCCCAGGGTCAGGCCGCCGGTGTTGAAGTCGAAGCCACCGCCGGCGCGGCCGTTGCGGCCGGTCGTGCCGAAGGTCGCGGTACCGGCCAGCCACAGGCCCCAGCCCTGCGGCAGCGCCGGCAGGGCCGCTTCGGCCACGCGCCCGACCGGCATCGACAGCCCCGGCACGCCCGCGCTGCCGGCGTAGGCCAGGGCGAGGTTGACGTTGTTGGCGTTGCGGCCCGAGCGCACCTGCCGCAGGCGGTTGCGGATGTTATCGCCCTGTACCTGGGCAAAGCGCACGCTGGCGTCGACCTGGGCCTGCAGGCTGCCGCTGACCTGCGCATCCAGCGTCGGGTCCGGGCGCGCGTTGACCATCAGCGTGATCGTTATCACGCCGGTGAGGTAGTGGCTGGTCGCCGTCTGGGTGGCGGTCAGCGTGGTCGTGCCTTCGCCCACCAGGGTCACGGTACGGCCGTTGAGCGTGGCCACGGCGGGGTTGCTGCTGGTGAAGGTGAATGCGCCGGGGCTGTTGCTCCGCGGGAGCGGCAGCTCGAAATCGGCCTGGCCATACATCTTCTGCAGGTCGCCGATCCAGCCCAGGTCCGGGGCGGCCACCAGTTCGGTGGCGCTGTCCGCCTCGCCTTCGCCGGCCAGGTTGTAGGCGGCCACGGTGAACACGTAGTCCACCCCGTCGGCCAGCCCCTGCACCAGGATCGGCGAACCGCTGCCGCTGGCGCTGATCACGCCCGCGGTGGCGGCCGCGCGCAGGCCCGCCGTGCGCAGGGCGGTGCCCTGCGGGGTGGCGGTCACCCGGTACCCCTGGATGGCCGCACCACCGGTAAACGCCGGGGGGGTGAACGCCACGCTCACCTGTCCGGGGCCGACGGGCGTCAGCGTCTGGATCTGCGGCACGCCCGGCGGCACCGGGTCGATCCGGAACGTACGCGTGGCCGAAGCCGCGCGATGGGTGGCATCGCCGGCCTGGGTGACCACCACGGTGCAGTTGCCGGCCTGCACGAAGGCCAGCTGGCCGTCGGTCGTGACCGTGCACACGTCCTGGGTCTGCGAGGCGAAGGTCACCGGCAGCCCGGAGTCGGCGCGTGCGGACAGCATCGGCACCTGGTCGAAGCGCTGCGTGCCCACGTCCTCGAAGATCACCGTCTGCAGCACCTGCGGCACCACCGGTGCCGAGGGCGCCGACGGTGCGCTGTTGCCGGCCGCGGCCGAGGCGGTGACGGTGAAGGTGTAGCTCACCCCGTCGGTGAGTCCGCGCACCGTGATCGGCGAGCCGCTGCCGCTGGCGGTGATGCCGCCGGGCTGTGCGGTGACCGTGTAGGTCACCGGCTGGCCGGTGGCCGCCGACGGCGTGAACGCCACTTCCACCTCGCCCGAGCCGAGCACGGTCACCTCGCCCAGCACCGGCGCCTGCGGCACCAGCGCGGTCACGCTGAACGACTGCGTCAGCGACGCTGCCAGGTGGCTGGCATCGCCGTCCTGGTGCACCGTCACCGTGCAGGTGCCGGCGCTGGCAAAGCCCAGCACCCCCGCGGCCGTGACCGTGCACACCGCCGGGGTGGACGACGCGAAGCGCAGCGGCAGGCCGGAGTCGACCGAGGCCACCAGCGTCGGCGTGGTGCCGAACGCCTGCGCCCCGGGGTTGGCGAAGGTGATCACCTGGGTCACCGCCGTGGTCACTTCGTTGGAGGCCGCCGACGCCGGGCCGGTGCCCGCGCTGTTGGTGGCGTTCACCGTGAAGGTGTAGCGGGTGCCGGTGTCCAGGCCGTTGATCGTGATCGGCGAAGCGGTGCCCACGAACGGCGCGCCCGGGACCGTCGGACTCGGTGTCACCGCATAGCCGGTGATCGCGGTGCCGCCATTGGACGCCGGTGCGCTGAAGGCCACCGATACGCGCCCCGGACCGGTCACCGTGGCGGTGCCGATGGTCGGCGCGCCCGGGGCCACCGCGTTGACGGTGAACGAACGGCTGACCTGGGTCGCGGCCAGATAGCTGCCGTTGCCGGCCTGGTCGGCATTGATGGTGCAGGTGCCGGCGCTGATGAAGGTCAGTGCGCCGCCGCTGGTGATCGTGCACACCGCGGTCGTGGACGAACTGAAGGTCGGGATCAGGCCCGAATCGGAGGTCGCGGTGAGTGTCGGCGTGGTGCCGAAATTCTGCGAACCCGGATTGTTGAAGGTGATGGTCTGGACCGCTGCCGGGGTGATGCTGTTGGAGGCGCTCGACGCGGGACCCGTGCCGGCGATGTTTTCGGCGCTGACGGTGAACGTATACGGCTGGCCGTTGGTCAGGCCGGTCACCACGATCGGCGAGCCGGCACCGTTGATCGGCGCCACGTCCGCCGGGCTCACGGTGACGGTGTAGCCGAGGATGCTGCTGCCGCCGGTGTTGCCCGGTGCGGCGAAGGCGACGCTGGCCTGGGTGTCGCCAGCAACGGCCGTGATCGAGGTCGGTGCACCGGGCACCACCGCATTGACGGTGAACGACTGGCTGACCTGGGATGCGGCCAGGTAGCTCGAATCGCCAGCCTGGTCGGCCAGGATGGTGCAGGTGCCGGCGGTGACGAAGGTCAGCGCGCCGCCGCTGGTGATCGTGCACACCCCGGTCGTGGACGAACTGAAGGTCGGGGTCAGGCCCGAATCGGAGGTCGCGGTGAGTGTCGGCGTGGTGCCGAAATTCTGCGCCCCTGGATTGGCGAACGTGATGGTCTGCGGTGCGGCCGGGGTGATCGCGTTGGAGGCAGCCGACGCCGCGCCGGTAAGCATCGCGCCATTGGTCGCGGTGACGGTGAAGCTGTAGCTCACCCCGTTGGTCAGGCCGGTGACGATGATCGGCGAGCCCGAACCGGTACCGGTATTGCCGCCGGGGTTGGCGGTCACCGTATAGCTGTTGATGCTGCTGCCGCCGTTACTGCCCGGCGCGGTGAAGCTGACCGAGGCCTGCTGGTTGCCGGCGGTGGCCGAGCCGATGGTCGGCGCATCGGGGGCGACAGCGTTGACGGTGAAGCTGCGGGTCACCGTGGGGGCGGCGTTGGTGGATGCGTTGCCGGCCTGGTCGGTATCGATGGTGCAGGTGCCGGCGCTGACGAAGGTCAGCGCGCCCGCGGAGGTGATGGTACACACGCTGGTGGTGGACGAGCTGAAGCTCACCGCCAGCCCGGAGTCGGAGGTGGCCCCCAGGGTCGGCGTGGTGCCGAAGTTGTAGTTGCCCGGCTGGGTGAAGGTGATGACCTGGTCGGCCTTGGGGGTGACGCTGTTGGAGGCCCCCGAGGCGGAGCTGGTGCCGATCCCGTTGGTTGCCGTCACCGTGAAGGTATAGGCCGTGCCGTTGCTCAACGAACCGACCGTGATGGTGCATGCCGCCGGGCCGGGGCAACTGCCGGTGGCGCCGCCGGGGTTGGCAGTGGCGGTGTAGATCGAGATGGGCGAGCCGCCATTGCTGGACGGCGCGGTGAAGGTCACCGTGGCCTGGCCGTCGCCGGCCGTGGCCGCACCGATGGTGGGTACCGATGGGGCTGTCGGGATGGCGACGGTGTGGGTGCTGCCGCTGCTGTAGGACGCGATGCTGTTGCCGGCGTTGTCGATGACGTTGGTCGAGCCGTTGAGGTTGATCTTGAGCGTGCCGGTGCCGCTGATCGAGGCGATGGTGACGTCGACCGCGCTGCCGCTGGACGCCGACACGCTGGCGATGCTGCCGGTCGCGCCGCCGGTGCCCACTAGGGTGAAGTCGTCGGTGGAGATGTTGTTCACCGGCTCGCTGAAGGTCACCGTGAAGGCGATCGAGGTGTCGGTGCTGGCGGGTGAACCGCTGACCACGATGCTGCTGACACTGGGCGCCACGCCGTCGATGACGATGTTCTTGTTCGCGCCCAGCGAATTGGCCGCGCCCGGTACGGGCAGGGTCAGGGTGGCAGCGTTGCCGGCCGTGTCCCTGATGGTGCCGCCGTTGAGCGACAGCGAATTGGTTGCCACGTAGTCCAGGTCGGCACTGGTGTTGCCGGAAACCACCGTGTAGCTGAAGGTCAGCGTGCTGGTGCCGCTGCCGCTTGCGTAGTTGATGGTGCGGTCGGTCGCGCCGGTTTCCAGGGTCAGCTGCGGTATGCCGGTGACTGTCACCGTCTTGCTGAAATCGACCTGCACCGAAAGCACGTCGCCGATCTTGTAGGTCCCGTTGGCGTTGCTGGCCGTGACCGAACTGACCGTGGGCGCCACGCCGTCGATGATGATGTTCTTGTTCGCGCCCAGCGAATTGGCCGCGCCAGGCGCTGGCAGCGTCAGCACCGCGGCGTTGCCGGACAGGTCCTTGATGGTGCCGCTGTTGAGGGCCAGCGCGCTGGTGGCCACGTAGTCCAGGTCGGCGCTGGTGTCGCCGGCCTGCACGGTGTAGTTGAAGGTCAGCGTGCTGGTGCCGCTGCCGCTGGCGTAGTTGACGGTGCGGTCGGTCGCGCCGGTTTCCAGGGTCAGCTGCGGCGTACCGGTGACGAACACGTTCTCGCTGAAATTGACCTGCACGGAAATGACGTCGCCCGCCTTGTAGGTACCGTTGGCCGTGCTGGAGTTGATGCTGGAGACGGTGGGCGGCGTGGTGTCGGGCAGCCGTACGTTGCTCACATTGAGGTTGTCGATGGCGAAGAAGTAGGCCGGCACCGGGCCCGTCACGGTGATGCGGAATTCATCGATGCCGGCGAATGCCGCAACGCCCGATGTGTCCACCGTGTTCAAGGGCCAGTTGCCGTTGAAGCCCTCGATGGAGAACGTCTGGCTGGCGCCGGGTACCGGCATGCCATTGAGGTAGCCGGTCACGACAAATACGACGGTGTCGCTGGCGTTGTTGGATGTCGCCGAGTACTGGAAACCGCCGAGGTCGAAGACGCTGTTGTCGTTGGAGGCGACCCGGAACGAGTTCAGCGGTTCGCCGTCGTATATCGCGTCGCTGTAGTAGATGCCATCGCCGGTGTTGTAGAACAGGTCACCCGCCGCGATATGGATCTGGGCGGGCGTGTTCGTATACACGCTCACGTCCCACCCCGAGCTGACGATGTTGTCGACACGCGGGCCGGCCATGCCGGGTCCCGTTGCCAGCGGTATATCGTTGCCACCGGAGCCGAAGGTCGTGGTTCCGTTGGCCGGGGTGGCGGCCACGGCCAGCGGGCTGGCCAGCAATCCGACCAGAAGCGCCACGGCCGGCGCGGCTTTCCCCAGCAGGGCAGCCCCCCGCCGCAGCCATGCCCGCGGGCGGGTGGCTGGAGTGACATCGTGGATGATGGTCGACATGCGTTTCCCCTGGACAGCATAGGCAAAGGGGCGGACCCCCCGATGGCGGCCCGCCCACGTGAATGAACCCTTCAATATCCCCTACCGTAGAAAGCGGCCGGATCCGATCACGCCCCTGGCGGGCCCTGTCGCAACGTCGGTGTCCTACGCGCCCGCTCGCGCAGGCGCGGTGAATCTAGCAGTCCTGGGCGGGCTGCGGGAAGTGGAATCGGCGCCGGGTAGCGGGCATGGTCCCGGGCAAGGGGCCGGCATGGCCGGGGGCGTGCCGCGGGCGGCTCCGCTGGCAGACGACGGTGGCCCGGGGCAGGGGCGGGGAGGGCTTTCCGGCGCACGCCCGGCCCACCATGAAGACCTGGTACGCCGGGCGTGACGCCTCCGCTGCGACTGCACCGGTGCCGGCAGCGGCAGTGCCGCGGATACAGGTAATCGCGAATGGATGCCGCCACGCCGGTGGGAACGGCACCGCGCCGGTGGTCACCTGCGCACCTGCCGACCACCGGGGCTGACGGGCAAGGGGACGGGCGCGCCAGGTCGGCGCGCCCGTACGATCACGGCACGAACAGGTAGTAGTCGTGCGCGGCGCGTGCCAGCTGGGCAATGGCGGCATCGCGCGCTTCACTGGAGGCGCGCGAGCGGATGAATACCGTTGCCACCACGTGGCCGCGACCGTTGGGCAGTTCGATCACGCCGACGTCGTTGATCACGTCGCCGACGGTGCCGGTCTTGTGCGCCACCGGCGTGCCGCTGGGCAGCATGCCGCGCAGCCGCGCGCTGCCGGTGCGGGTGTCGAGCATGATCTGCTGCAGCACGCCGGTCGAGGCCGGCGACAGGATCTCGCCCTTCCATGTGCGCTGCAGCAGCTGCGCCATGGCGCGGGCGCTGCTGGTATCGCGCGGATCGGCGTTCCAGGCGTCCATGTTGGTGCGCCGCTGCTCCTGGCTGCGCTCGCTGCGCGACAGCTCGCCGTAGGCGGCCGGCCCCAGCGGACGCGCGTGAGAGGCGGCATCACCGTAATAGTTGGCCAGCAGCTCCCAGATGTAGCGGTCCACGCGCAGGCCATCGACGCCCAGCGCGCGCATGCGCTGCTGCACCGCTTCGGGGCCGCCGCCGGTGCGCACCAGGATGTCGGTGGCGTTGTTGTCGCTGACCGTGATCATCATGTGCAGCAGGTCGCGGATGGTGATGGCCGAGCCGGCGCTGAGGTGGGTGTCCATCGGCCCGCCCATGTCGGGGTAGATGTCCTCCGGCCCCAGCAGCACCTGCTGCTGCAGGCCCAGCTTGCCTTCGTCGACCAGCTTGAGGATGTGCACCGCCACCGGCACCTTCATGGTGCTGGCCATCGGCAGCGGCTGGTCGGCGTTGAGGTAGACCGCGCGGCCGCTTTCCAGGTGCACCAGCGCTGCGCCGACGTCGCCCGGCAGCTGCGCCGCAAGGCGCTCGGCCTCGGCCTGCAGCGCGGCCGTCTGCGCTGGCGCCGGCCGCGCCAGGACCGGTGCCGGCGTGGCCCACAGGCTGCCCAGCAGCAGGGCCGAGGCCAGCAGGGACGCCTGCAGGCGCGGGTGCGGGGAACGACGGACGTGGACGGTCATGGAAGATCCTCTGGCAACGGAATGGATGTGAAAGCGCGACCGGCATGGTAACGGCATGGTGGAGCCGCGCGGCACCCCCGGACGCAGCGAAGGCCGCCCGTCGGCGGGCGGCCTTCAATGCGTTTCCTGTGAGCCCGTGATCGGGGGAGGGCGGCGGCCTGGCCGCCGTCGCTGCCGGTGCTGGCGTGTGCCTGCCGTGCAGGGGCCCGGGGCTGCGTGCCGGCGCCCTGCCGTTGCCGCCGGGTCGAGCGCCGCGACGGACATGCCGGGCAGCGCCTGTCCGGAAGCGCCGAAACGGGGTGGCCGATGCGTGCCCGGCGCGGGCACGCCGCCGCCTGTCAGCCGGCCACGCTCATCGCCGTGGCCGGGGTGCGCGCGTCCGGCCAGCGCCGGAGGATGGCGTCGCGGATGCCGGCCGCATCGATGCCGGCTTCGGCCAGCAGGTCCTCGCGGCTGGCATGGTGCTGGAAGCTGTCCGGCAGGCCCAGGTGCAGCACCGGCATGACGATGGCTTCGGCGTTGAGCAGCTCGGATACGCCCGAGCCGGCACCGCCGGCGACCACGTTGTCCTCGACCGTGACGAACCCCTCGTGGGTGCGGGCCAGTTCGAGCAGCAGGGCACGGTCCAGCGGCTTGATGAAACGCATGTTCACCACGGTCAGGCCGAGTTCGCGGCCGACCTGCTCGGCGGCCGCAACGGTCGAGCCGAACGCGAGGATGGCCAGGCGCTGGCCCTGCGCGCGCAGCTGCGCCTTGCCGACCGGCAGGGTGGACAGGTCCACGCCGGGCGCGACCCCCGGGCCGGTGCCACGCGGGTAGCGCACCGCCGCCGGGCCGGTGTACTGCAGGCCGGTGCTGAGCATCTGCCGGCATTCGGCTTCGTCGGCCGGGGCCATCACCAGCATGTTCGGCACGCAGCGCAGGAAGCTCAGGTCGAGGTTGCCGGCATGGGTGGCGCCGTCCGGGCCGACCACGCCGGCGCGGTCGATGGCGAACAGCACGTCCAGGTCCTGGATGGCGACGTCGTGCACGAGCTGGTCGTAGGCGCGCTGCAGGAAGGTGGAATAGATCGCCACCACCGGCTTGGCGCCCTGGGTGGCCATGCCCGCGGCCAGGGTCACCGCGTGCTGCTCGGCGATGGCCACGTCGAAATAGCGCTGCGGGTACTCGCGGCTGAAACGCACCAGGCCCGAGCCCTCGCGCATCGCCGGGGTGATGCCCATCAGCTGCGGTTCGGCGGCGGCGGCATCGCACAGCCAGTCGCCGAACACGTCGGTGTAGGTCGGCTTCTTCGGCGCGCTCTTGGCCGGCAGGCCCTTGCTCGGGTCGAACGGGCCGACGGCGTGGTAGCCGATCTGGTCGCCTTCGGCCGGCTCGTAGCCCTTGCCCTTGGTGGTCATGATGTGCAGCAGGTGCGGCCCCTTCTTGCCCCTGAGGGTCTTGAGCGTGGACAGCAGCAGCGGCAGGTCGTGGCCGTCGATCGGGCCGGTGTAGTGGAAGCCCATCTGCTCGAACGCCGTGGAGGGCACGAACATGCCCTTCCACTGCTCCTCCCAGCGCTTGACGAAGCGCGCCGGCGGGCTGTGGCGCTTGTCGCCGAGGATCTTCTTGCCGCCCTCGCGCAACGCATTGAGGGTGCGGCTGGCGGTGGCGCGGCCGAGCATCTTGGTCAGCCCGCCCACCGCCTCGGAGATGGACATGTTGTTGTCGTTGAGGATGACCAGCACGTTCGGCTCCTCGTCCATGCCGCCGGCGTGCGCCAGCGCCTCGAACGCCATGCCGGCGGTCATCGCGCCGTCGCCGATCACCGCCACCATCCGGCGCTCGTCGCCCTGGCGCTGGCGGGCGATGGCCATGCCGAGCGCGGCGGAAATCGAGGTCGAGGAATGGCCGACGCCGAACGTGTCGTACTCGCTTTCCTCGCGCTTGGGGAACGGCGCCACGCCATCCTTCTGCTTGACCGTGTGGATGGTGTCGCGGCGGCCGGTGAGGATCTTGTGCGGGTAGGTCTGGTGGCCCACGTCCCACACCAGCTGGTCGACCGGGGTGTCGTAGAGGTAGTGCAGGGCGACGGTGAGTTCGATCACGCCCAGCCCGGCGGCGAAGTGGCCGCCGCTGCGGCCCACGGATTCGATCAGGTAATCGCGCAGCTCGCCGGCGACCGCGGTCAGTTCGGTTTCATCGAACGCGCGCAGGTCGTGCGGGGTCTGGATGCGCGACAGGCGCGGATAGCGGACGGAGTCGATCATTTTCTTCGCGTTTCAGCCGGACCGGTATTTTCGCCCCCATTCCGGGGTGGGGCAAGCAAACCGCCGGTGGCGCCGGCCGCCGATGGGGACTTCCGGGGCGTGGATGCGGGCGTGGTTCAGCTTGTGCCGGGGGCGTTCTGGCGGCGTGCGCGCTTTTCCGCGCCCGGGCATCCGTGCCGGCGGCTCACCGCTGCCGCGCGACGGCGCGCGGGCCGGCGGTTGCGCTGGCAGCGGGCGGCGATGCCGGCATGGCGGCCGGCGGGTCGGGCCGGGTGAATGGAGGCGTGCCGCGCGGACCGGACAGGGGACGGCCGCTGTTGCGCGGGGTCAGGCGCTGCGTCGCAACGCCTTCTTCGGCAACTGCGCCTTCAGGAACGCCATCTGGTCGGCCAGGATGTTGCGGTTGGACAGGATCAGGTGCTCGATCCAGCTCGGCCGGTACGGGACCGCCAGCAGCGGCATGTTGGCCTGCTGCGGGGTGCGGTTGCTCTTGCGCGAATTGCACTGGAAGCAGGCGCTGACCACGTTTTCCCAGATGTCGCGGCCGCCCTTGGACAGCGGCATCACGTGGTCGCGGGTCAGGTGCGGGCGGCTGAACTGCTGGCCGCAGTACAGGCACAACTGGGCGTCGCGGGCGAACAGCGCGGTATTGGTGAGGTTGGGGGTCGGGTCGATGGCGCGCGAGCGGGCATGGCCGCGCGAGGCGATGATCGGGTGCAGGTCCAGGCCGCTGCGCAGGCCGCTGGCGCGGTTGATGGCGCCATGCACGTGCAGGCAGGGATCGCCCAGGGTCCATGCCACCGCGCCGCGGGCATAGAGGCAGGAGGCCTCCTGCCAGTTGATCCAGTCGAGCACGCGGCCATGTGCATCCAGCGACAGCAGTCGCACGGAACCGAGGCGGTGCAGGGAGGGCGGGAGCGAAAACTCCACGTCCGGAGCGGATGCGGCGACTCCGGTATCGATCAGACCACGCGGTGTAGTGTCTGTCTCCATCGGGAAAACAGCTTATACACGAAGCGTGACAGTTTGTGTAAACCCGGCCGCCATCGTCGATGGCGGCCGGGCCGGGCTCACTCGCCGAAGCGCGCGGCGTCCATGGCCATCAGCGGCTCGGCGCCGCTTTCCATGCTGGCGGCATGGGCCAGGGTGCGCGGCAGGATGCGTGCGTAGTAGAAGCGCGCGGTTTCCAGCTTGGCCTGCCTGAAGGCCTGCGGGTGGGTGGATTCCTGCGCCGCGGCCACTGCGCGCGCCCACCAGTAGGCCAGGGCGACGTAGCCGCTGTAGAACAGATAGTCCCAGCTGGCCGCGCCCAGTTCTTCCGGGTTGGCGGCCGCGCGCTGCAGGACGGCGCTGGTCAGCTGGCCCCATTCGCGCGCCCTGGCGCCGAGCACCGGCAGGAATTCGGCGACGGCGGCGTTGCCGGCATTGGCGGCGATGAACGCCTCGATCTCGGCCAGGAACAGCTTCAGCCCCGCCCCCTGCGACATGGCGGTCTTGCGGCCGATCAGGTCCAGCGCCTGGATGCCGGTGGTGCCTTCGTACAGGGTGGTGATGCGGGCGTCGCGGGCCAGCTGCTCCATGCCGTGTTCGGCGATATAGCCGTGGCCGCCGAAGCACTGCTGCGCGTTGTAGGTGGATTCGATGCTCCATTCGGTCAGGCACGCCTTGACGATGGGCGTGAGGAAGCTGACCAGGGTCTCGGCATCGGCGCGCACCTGCGCGTCACCGGCGCTCTGCGCGGCGTCGAGCTGGGTGTAGGCGTGCGCGGCGAGCAGCCGGCCGCCCTCGGTCAGCGCCTTGATCGACAGCAGCATGCGGCGTACGTCGGGCTGGGCGATGATCGGATCGGCCGGCTTGTCGGCCAGCTGCGGCCCCTTGGGCGCGCGCGACTGCAGGCGCTCGCGGGCATAGGCCAGGGCGCCCTGGTAGGCGCGCTCGGACTGCGCCAGGCCCTGGATGCCGACGCCGAGGCGGGCGGAGTTCATCATCACGAACATCGCCTGCAGGCCCTTGTGCGGCTGGCCGACGAGGTAGCCCTGGGCGCCGTCGAAGTTCATCACGCAGGTGGACGAGCCGTGGATGCCCATCTTGTGTTCCAGCGCGCCGCAGCGCAGGGCATTGCGCTCGCCCATCGTACCGTCGCGGCCGACCTTGTACTTGGGGGTGACGAACAGCGAGATGCCCTTCGGCCCGGGCGGGGCGTCGGGCAGCTTGGCCAGCACCAGGTGGACGATGTTCTCGCTCAGGTCGTGCTCGCCGGCGGTGATGAAGATCTTGGTGCCGGTGATGGCGTAGCTGCCATCGGCGTTGGGCTCGGCGCGGGTCTTGAGCAGGCCCAGGTCGGTGCCGGCATGCGGCTCGGTCAGGCACATGGTGCCGGTCCAGGTGCCGGCCACCAGCGGCTTGAGGAAGGCTTCCTTCTGCCAGTCCTCGCCATAGTGCCTGAGCGCTTCGACCGCGCCGTGCGACAGCATCGGGAACAGGCTCCAGGCCAGGTTGGCCGACGACACCATCTCGCTCAGCGCCATGCCCAGCGTCTCCGGCATGCCCTGGCCGCCGAACTCCGGCGCGGCGGTCAGGCCGGTCCAGCCGCCTTCGACGAACTGCGCATAGGCCTCGCGGAAGCCCGGGGTGGTGGTGACCTCGCCGGTCGCCTTGTCCAGCGTGCAGCCATGCTGGTCGCCTGCCGCGTTCAGCGGTGCCAGCACGCTGGCGCTGAAGCGGCCGGCTTCCTCGAGCACGGCGTCGATGACGTCCGCGCTGGCGTCGGCGTGGCCCATCGCGGCAAACAGCGACTCGGCCTTGAGCACGTCGTGCAGGGCGAAACGGAGGTCGGTAACGGGTGCCTTGTAATTGCTCATCGGTGCGATCTCTGCTGAAACGGAAAGGGGAGGCGGATCAGCGCAGCACGCCAGGCAGGCCCGGCGCCTGGTTCAGGGTGTTGCGCGCTTTCACCTCGAAGCTGCGCTGCTTCTTTTCTTCGGGCGTGGCCTTGACCGTGCCTTCCAGTTCGTAGAACAGCGAGCGGCCGCCGGCCAGGGCGTCGGCCACGACGATGCGGGCCGGCGAGGCCGGCTGCAGGCGGACCTTGATCACGTCGGCCGATTCGGGGCCGATGGACAGCCCCGGGGCGGCGTTCAGGGTACCGGCGTCCTCGTCGCCGACCTTGATCCGCAGGGACACGTCGTCGAAGCGCATCGGCATCGAACTGTAGTTGCGCAGGCGCAGCTCCACGTCCCAGCTGCCGTCGTTGGCGACGGTGAGCTGCTGGATGCCGGCGGCGGGCTCGGAAACCCGCTTCACCATGCCGCCGCCGCACGCGGCGAGGGCGAGGCTGAGAACTGCGGTCAGGACGTACTGTGGGCGAAAACGCATACTGCTCGGTCCTCGGGATCCGGAGGGGTTGACCAAAGGATACTACGCCGTATGGCGGGCAGGGCCGGGGGGCGATGGTGCGGCCGATGGCGGAACTTCCGCGCAGGCTCATCTAGGCATGTGAGGAGACCGACAGCGTCGCCGCATTCGCATATACCGGAGAGGGGTTGATCAATGCGTTCATTCAAGTTGTTGCCGCTGGCAAGCGCGATCCGTGGCGGCCTTGCCGCCGCCGCGCTGTGCGTGGCCATGCCGGCGCTCGCCGCACCGCCGCAGTTCGATATCGAAGGGGGCCGCATCGAGGAGGTGCTGCCTGAATTCGCCCGCCAGGCAGGCCTGCAGATCATCGCGCCGGCCGCCATGGGCGACGAGGGGCGGATCGAGGTCGGGCAGCTGAAGGGGCAGATGGACCCGCGGCAGGCGTTGAACCGCCTGCTCAGCGGTACCGGGCTGGCCGTCGCCTCGGACGACGGCCGTACCATCACCCTGCGCGCCGCCACGCCGATGCTGGCCTCGCTGGGCGGGCTGGGCGGGCTGGCCGTGGCGCAGGCCGCCGAGCCCGAGCCGGTGGCCGCGGCGCCGCAGGAGACGCCGGCCAGCGGGCCGGTCAACACGCTGGACCAGATCACCGTGGTCGGCAGCCAGATCAAGGGCAGCAAGTCGGCGGCGATCCTGCCGGTGGCGACCCTGCAGGCCGAGCAGATCGAGGCCACCGGCGCGGTTTCCGGCGACGACCTGTACCGCTCCATCCCGCAGATGGGCAATGTGTCCTTCAGCGGCACCAATGGCGGCAACAGCTCCAACTACGCGCGCGGCGACATCGCCTCCGTCAACCTGCGCGGGCTGGGCGTGGGCAACACGCTGCTGCTGATCAACGGCCGCCGCACCGTGGTGCACCCGACCAGCCAGGCCGACGGCAACCTGGTGCCGGTGCTGACCTACAACGCCAATACCGTGCCGGTGGCCAACCTGCGCCGGGTCGAGGTGCTGCTCGATGGCGCTGCCGCGATCTACGGCACCGACGCGGTGGCCGGCGTGGTCAACAACGTGCTGCGCGACGACATGGACGGCGGCACCCTGAGCGTGCAGAAGGGCGTGGGCGAGGGCACCCACCTGAGCGACGTGTCGGTCAACGGCATGTGGGGCAGGAACTCCCGGGACCTGCGCTCCAACGTCACCATCGCCTTCAACTACTACAACACCACCGGCCTGAACTCGCTGGACCAGGACTGGACCCGCAGCGGCAACCGCATCGACGACTTCGCCGGTACCCCGTACGCAGGCCTGGCCGGGGTGGACAACCGCAATACCAACAGCCCGTGGGGCAACTTCACCGCCAACGGTGCGCGCGTGTCGCAGAACGGCAAGTGGCTGACCACCGCCGCCGGCGCGTTCCACGTCAAGCCGACCAGCAACGGCAACTGCGGCGCGACCCTCGGCGACGGCCTGTGCATGCAGTCCGGCAGCAAGGCCACCTCGGGTGCCGACGCCAACCTGCGCGACAACCACCAGTCGCTGTACCCGGTGTCGATCGCGCCCGACGTACGCCGCATCAACGTGTTCGCCACCGGCAAGCACGATTTCGAGAACGGCATCTCGCTGTTCAGCGAGGCCGGCCTGTACGACTCGCGCGCCTACAGCCTGCAGAACGGCGTGAACACCATTTCCTCGCTGCCGATGACGGTGGCGGCCAGCAATTACTGGAACCCGTTCGGCGCGGTGTACCTGCCCGACGGCACGCTCAACCCGAACCGCCTGCAGGGCCTGAACATCGGCCCCAATGGCCTGCCGGTGACGATCACCAGCTATCGCTTCGAGCGCCCGACCCGGATCGAGGTCAAGAACACCCAGGTGCGCGCACTGGCCGGCCTGCGCGGCTACCACTTCGGTTTCGACTGGGAAAGCGCGGCGCTGTACTCCAAGGCCAAGGTCGAGGATACCCAGGACGCGGTGAGCATGACCCTGTTCCAGCAGGCGCTGGCCGATTCGACGTCGGCGGCCTACAACCCGTTCTGCGGCGGCTGCAACGACTGGAGCAAGCTGGACCGGTTCTTCTACAAGGCCAGGCGCCAGAGCGAGACCGAGTTGTACCTGTGGGACGTCAAGGCATCGCGTCCGGACCTGTTCCGCACCTGGGCCGGCGATGTCGGCATGGCGACCGGCGTGGAAGTGCGCCATGAGACCCAGCGCGACGACCGCGATGCCCACGTCGACGGTTCGCTGACCTTCACCGATGCGATCACCGGCATCCAGTACCCGAGCGACATGTACGGCGTCAGCCCGACCCCGGATACCTATGGTTCGCGTACCGTCGCCGGCGTGTTCGCCGAGTTCTCGGTACCGCTGGTCTCGCCGGGGATGGACATCCCGCTGGTGCGCTCGCTGGACCTGCAGGTGGCCGGCCGCGCCGAGCGCTACAACGACTTCGGCAGCGTGGCCAAGCCGAAGCTGGCGCTGGGCTGGCAGATCATCGACGGCCTGACCGTGCGCTCGTCCTGGGCCAAGGGCTTCCGCGCGCCGAACCTGGAGCAGGTCAACGCCACCATGGTCAGCCGTTCCAACAGCCGCACCGACTGGGTCCAGTGCCTGGCCGACGTGCGCAGCGGCGCGCAGGCTTCGATGGCGGCCTGCAAGGGCTACACCGCCTCGACCACCGCGCGCCGTTCGGGCAACCCGGACCTGAAGCCGGAAACCTCGACCAACACCAGCGCCGGCATCGTGTTCCAGCCGCAGTTCATCCCCGAGAACTTCGGCCGCTTCACCTTCGCGGTGGATTACTACAAGTACGCGCAGGAAGGCATCATCGGCCTGTTCGGCGAGGGCAACGCGCTGATCCTGGACTACGTACTGCGCCAGCAGGGCAGCAGCAACGCCGACGTGGTGCGCGCCGACCCCACCGCCGACGACATCGCGCGCTACGCCGGTACCGGCCTGGAGGCCGCGGGCAAGGTGCTCTACGTCAAGGACCAGTACGTCAACCTCGAGCCGCAGACCGTGCGCGGCGTGGACTACAGCTTCAGCTGGGCCTCGCCGGAAACCCGCGCCGGGCGTTTCGACGTGTCGCTCAACGGCACCCGCCTGATCGAGTTCTACCGCCAGCGCTCGCCGGCACTGCAGGCACTGGAAGACGCCAAGGGCAGCGGCCTGGTCGATCCGTCGATCCGGGTCACCGGCGGCGGCAACCTGATCGGCAACGGCGGCAACCCGCAGTGGAAGTGGTCCGGCACGCTCACCTGGCGCTACCAGCAGGTGTCGGTCGGCGCCAGCGCGCGCTACAGCAGCTCGTTCGTCGAAAACGGCCTGGTGCTGGCCGACGGCACGCCGTGGACGGTGAAGTCGCAGACCCTGGCCAACGCCTTCGTCAAGTACGACCTCAAGGGCGATGGCTGGGTGGACGGGCTGTCGCTGAAGGTGGGCGCCAACAACCTGGCCAACAAGCGGCCGCCGGTGTCCAGCGACGCGTTCGGCTATTCCTCGGCGGTGTACCAGGCCTATCCGCGGTACTGGTACGTCAATGTGACCAAGGCGTTCTGATGACCCCGGTCGTTGTCCGTGAAAACGCCCGGCACGTGCCGGGCACCACGGGGGTGCCGCGATGAGCGCGGCACTTGCGGCGGAGCGTTCGTTGTGGCTCGCCGAGCACGTGCTGCCGTGCGAGCCGGCGCTGCGCGACTGGCTGCAGCGGCGCCTGCCGGTGCGCCAGGACGTGGATGACGTGATCCAGGAGACCTACGCCATCCTGGCGGCGATGGCGGACGTATCGCACGTGCGCCAGCCGCGCGCCTACGTGTATTCGGTGGCGCAGTCGGTGGTGCTGCAGCAGCTGCGGCGCGCGCAGGTGGTGTCGATCGAGGCCGTGGCCGAGATCGAGCGGGTGGCCATCGGCGGCGAGGAGGCGTGTCCGGAACGGACCGCGTCCTCGCGGCAGGAGCTGGCGCGGATCGGCGCATTGATCGACAGCCTGCCGGACAAGTGCCGGCAGGCTTTCGTCCTGCGCCGGGTCGAAGGCTACTCGCAGCGCGAGATCGCCCAGCGGATGCAGATCAGCGAGAACACCGTGGAGAAACACATCTGCAAGGGAATCCGGGTATTGATGGATTCGATGAAGCGCGACGGGAAGGACGCGGAAGAGGGCAGGGAACGGCTCGCAGCAGGAGGAACACGCCATGCGCGCACACGATGAACGCAGCATCGACGATATCGCCGCGGCCTGGGTCGCGCGCGAGGACCGGGCGCCGCTGCCCGCCGGGGACGCGGTGGCGCGCGATGCCTGGCTGCAGGCCGATGTGCGCCACTTCGGTGCCTATGCGCGGGCCCACGCCGTGCTGGCGCGCACCGCGCGTGCGCGTGCGCTGTCCAATGGCACGGCCGCGCTCGCCGCGGATCCTGCGCCGCCGCGCTTCCGGCGTTCGCGGCGGGTGCTGCGCTGGGCGGCCGGCATGGCCGCGGTGCTGAGCCTGCTGGCGATCGGCGTGCACCGCCAGCACGACGACGCCGAGTACTACGCCACGCGCCGGGGCGAGATCCTGCGGGTGCCGCTGGAGGATGGCTCGGCGATCACCCTGGATTCCGACTCGCAGGTGCGCGTGCACTACACCGGAGCGCGGCGCAGCATCACCCTGCTGCAGGGCGAAGCGCTGTTCGACGTGGCCAAGAATCCCGGCCGCCCGTTCGTGGTGCGCGCGCAGGAGACCGACGTCACCGCGGTGGGTACCAGTTTCGCGGTCAGCCTCAACGAGCGCCGCAGCGGCGGTGTCGAGGTGCTGGTGCGCGAAGGCGTGGTGGACGTGGCCGATACCCAGGGCGCGGTGGCGCCGGCGCGGCTGCTGGCCAACTACCGCGCGCTGGCCAACCGCAGCCACGGCATCCGCATCGAGGCCGTGCCCGCCGAGGACCTGGAACAGCAGCTGGCCTGGCGCGAGGGCATGTTGTCCTTCAATGGCGACACGCTGTCGGTGGCGGCCGCGCAGTTCCTGCGCTACAGCGATACCCGCATCGTCATCGACGACCCGGTGGTCGGCAGCCGCCGCATCGTCGGCCTGTACTCGGCCAGCGACCCGCTGGGCTTCGCCCGCAGCGTCGCCCTGAGCCTGGGGCTGGTGGTCGAGCAGCAGGGCAAGGTCGTGCGCCTGCGCACCCCGGAGAGCGCGCCGCACGCGGCGCATTCCATGCAATGACTCTGGATTGAACCCATGAACATGAATCCCCGCCGCACCCGCGCGCTCGCCTTGCTCACCGCGCTCCTGCTGTCCACCGGGCAGGCCAGCGTGGCCGCCACTTCCGCCGACAGCGCGCTGCTGATCCGCGGTGCCATGGTGTTCGACGGCACCGGTCGCCCGGCGTATCCGGGCAGCGTGCTGGTACGGGACGGCCGCATCGCGGCCATCGCCGGCGCCGGGCAGGCGCTGGCCGCGCCGAAGGGCGCGCGCGTGGTCGACGCCCACGGCCAGGCGCTGCTGCCGGGGCTGTTCGACCTGCACACGCACTGGACGCCCAATGCGCGCCCGGCCGAGCTGCCGCAGATCGCCAACCTGTACATGGCCGCCGGCGTCACCACGGTCAGCGATTTCCACGAGCCGCCGGAAGCGTATGCGCCGCGCCGCGCGTGGCTGGCCGACATCGCCGCACCGGACGTGAAGTTCGCCGCGCGTATGAGCACGCCGCTCGGCCACGGTGCCGACTGGGGCGACGAGAACACCACCCGCTGGGTGAATTCGCCGGAGGCCGCGCGCGCCGGCGTGCGTGCCGTGGCCGCCTACAAGCCGGACTTCATCAAGGCCTTCACCGACGGCTGGCGCTATTCCAACGCCGCCGACAACAGCAGCATGGACGAGGAGACCCTGGCCGCGCTGGTGGACGAGGCGCACAGGCACGGGCTGAAGGTGTTCTCGCACACGGTGATGGTCAAGCGTGGCAAGGTCGCCGCGCGCGCCGGCGTGGACGTGATCGCGCACAGCGTGCAGGACATGCCGGTGGACGGCGAACTGGTGCAGCTGATGCGCGAGCATGGCACCGCCTATGCGCCGTCGCTGGCGGTGTACCTGCCCGCGCGCGTGGATGGCAGCGGCGCCGCGGGCACCCGCCCGGAGGTGCTGCGGCAACGCGAGCGCAACTTCGCCGATGCCCTGCGCAACGTGAAGGCCCTGCACGATGCCGGCGTCCCGGTGGTGGTCGGCACCGACGCCGGCATGACCGGCACGCCGCACGGCGCATCGACCCTGCGCGAGCTGGAGCTGCTGGTCGACGCGGGGCTGACCCCGGCCGAAGCGCTGGTCGCCGGCACCGCCAACAGCGCCCGCGCGCTGGGCGTGGACGACCGCGGCACCCTCGAGGTCGGCAAGCGTGCCGACCTGCTGCTGGTGAAGGGACGGCCATGGGAGCGCATCGCCGACATCCGCAACACCCAGCGGGTCTACGTCGCCGGCCGCCAGGTGCACGGCCAGGGCACGGTACTGCCGGCCGGCAACCGCGCGCTGTCGCTGCCGGCACAGCCGGTGGCGCCGCTGGTCGACGACTTCGAGCGCGCCGACGGGCGCACCGCGCTGGATACGCTGCGCATCGACGAGGCCGATGGCGGCAACGACCGCACGGTGCAGGTCAGCGAAACCGTCGCCCGCGAGACCGGCGGCAAGGCGCTGTCGGTCCAGGCCCGGCTGTCCACCAAGCCCACGGCCTATGCCGCGGCGATCCTGCCGCTGAGCCGCGGCTCGGTCGCCCCGGCGGACCTGCGCGCGTACCGCGGCATCCGCTTCGACGTGCGCGGCGGCGCGCCGGCGCTGCGGCTGGAGGCCAGGGCGCTGGGCGACCGCCGTTTCATCGCCCCGGTCGATGCCGCGCCGCAATGGCGCACCGTCGAAATCCCGTTCTCCGCGCTGCAGGGCCAACCGCCCTATCGCGGCAAGGGGCCGGTAGCCGAATGGAAAGGCGACGACGTGCAGCAACTGGTGTTCTCCGCCGGCGGCGAGGCCGGCGGCAAGGTGTGGTTCGAGATCGACAACGTGGGCTTCTACTGAGGGTGCGGGCGATGGGCGCGAGGCGGGCGTGGTTCCGTATCCGGCTGGGCGCCGGGTTGTTGGCCTGCGGCACCGGGGTGGCCTGGGCCGCCGGGCCCGACGTGCTGCAGGTGCTGGACGCCTATGCGCCGCGCCAGGCGCAGGTGGCGCAGGCATTGTGGCGGCAACCCGAACTTGGCTATCTGGAGGAGCGCTCCTCGCGCCTGTTGCAGCAGGAGCTGCGCGAGGCGGGCTTCCGCATCGAGACCGGGGTGGCTGGCATGCCGACCGCGTTCGTCGCGTCCTCCGGCACGCGTGGCAGCGGTCCGGTGATCGCGCTGCTGGCCGAGATGGACGCGCTGCCGGGCATGGCGCAGGCGGCCGAGCCGGTGCGCTTGCCGATCGATGGGCAGGATGCCGGCCAGGCCTGCGGCCACAACCTGTTCGGCGCCGCGTCGGTCGGTGCCGCGCGTGCCGTCGCGCAGTGGCTCCAGGCCACCGGCACGCCGGGTGAGGTGCGCCTGTACGGTACGCCGGCCGAGGAGGGCGGTTCGGGCAAGGTCTACCTGGCCCGGGCCGGGCTGTTCGACGACGTGGACGTGGTGCTGCATTGGCACCCGGCCGCGGAGAACTCGGCGGCGCAGGGCACCAGCCTGGCCAACATCAGCGGCAAGTTCCGTTTCCACGGCCTCGCCGCGCACGCGGCCATCGCGCCGGAGCGTGGCCGTTCCGCGCTCGATGCGGTCGAGGCGTTCAACCACATGGCCAACCTGATGCGCGAACACGTGCCCGACGGGACCCGCATCCACTACGTGATCAGCAACGGCGGCAGCGCGCCGAACGTGGTGCCGGATTTCGCCGAGGCCTATTACTACGTGCGCCATGTCGATCCGGCGGTGGTGCGCGAGGTGTTCGCGCGCCTGCGCAGGGCCGCCGACGGCGCGGCGCTGGGCACCGGCACCACGGTCGAGTTCGAGCAGACCGGCGGGGTGTTCTCGCTGTTGCCCAACGACACCCTGGGGCAGGTGATGCAGGTGGCGCTGGAGCAGGTCGGCGGCGTGCGCTACGACGCGCGGGAGCAGGCCTTCGCGCAGACGCTGCAGCAGAGCCTGGAACGGCGCCCGCCACTGGACGCGGCGATGCAGCTGCAGCCGTACCGCGCGGACGTGGCCGGCAGCGCGTCGACCGATGTCGGCGACGTCAGCTGGAACGTGCCGACCGCCGGCCTGGGTACCGCCACCTGGGTGCCGGGCACGCCGGCGCACAGTTGGCAGGCGGTGGCCGCATCGGGTGCCTCGGTGGGCGCCAAGGGCGCGCTCAACGCGGCCAAGGCACTGGCCTTGGCGGCGGTGCGCTTGTTCCAGTCGCCGGATATCGTCGGCAAGGCCAGGGACGAGTTCGGCCAGCGGCGCGGCGCGGACTTCCGCTACGTGCCGCTGCTGCAGCGCGACGCGCCGCCGCTGGATTACCGGCGCAGGCCTTCGGCGCAATGAACGCGACCGCTCAATCGACCGCTGCCATCACCTTCAGCGGCGCCAGGTCGTAGCCCATGTCGGTGGCCTGGCGCTTGAGCCGCTCGAGCAGGGCGTCGTCCATCGACGGCGTGCGCGACAGGATCCACAGGTATCTGCGCCCCGGCTCGCCGACCATCGCCCACTGGTAGTCCGGATCCAGCGCGATCACCCAGTAGTCGGCCCACGCCCAGGGCAGCCAGGACAGCCAGTCCGGCGCGAAGCGGACCTGCAGGCGCCCCGGGTGGCCGCTGACCGGGCGCGCGACGCCCTCGGCTTCGATCATGTCGCCATCGGTGGTGCGGCAGCGGTTGAGCACGCTGATGCGGCCATCGGCCCGCAGCCGGTAGCTGGCGGTGATGTCGGCCACGCATTTCTTCTGGAACGACACCGGCAGGTGGGCGATCTCGTGCCACTGGCCGGCATAGCGGTCCAGCTCGAAGCGCCTGACCGATTCGACCGGCGCCGCCGCCTGTGCGGCGGAGGCGAGCAGCAACGACAGGGGCAGGAACAGGAGCAGGCGATGGTGCATGGTCTGTGGCCTCCATGATCGGGATGCAGGCTAAGCAAAGCCGGGTGCGGGGAAGTAAAGTTTTTGTTGGTGCGCAGCCCTGCGCGGCATCGCCGCGCACCGTCCGCCATCGCCTGCGGCGATCCGCACGTGCCGCGATCGGCGCGCGGCCGCAGGCTGATCGCAGGTGGCAGAAAAAAACTTGCGGATAACGCTTGCCGAAACTGGAAGACCTCCGTATCATGCGCGTCCTCGCCGACGGGAACGTCGCGAAGACAAAGTGGCCGGGTAGCTCAGTTGGTAGAGCAGGGGATTGAAAATCCCCGTGTCGGGGGTTCGATTCCCTCCCCGGCCACCACGAATACAAAAGGCCTGCAGTAGTGCAGGCCTTTTTTTCTGCACGCATGGCCGCCGGTTGTGCGAAGGTGCCGGCATGCGGCGCCGGAACCTCCGCCCGCAGGGGCTGGTCCGGTCGGTCGTGCATCCCGGCGCGGGAGGGCAACGACGGCGATGGACCTGCGCAAGCTGATACTGGCACTGGCCCTGCTGGGTGCTTTCATTCCGTTCGCCAAGACGCTGCACGCCAGCTACCAGGTGCAACGGCAGCAGCTGCTGGACAGCACCCTGGAAAGCAACCTGGCGTATGCGACCAAGCTGGCCAAGAGCACCGACGATTTCGTGCAGTCGGCGCAGTTGCAGCTGGACTACACCGCCCAGCTCCTGGTCGGGCAGATGGACGATCCGGCCAAGCTCGACAAGGAAGCCGCCCGCCTGCGGCTGACCAGCAAGAGCTTCAATTCCATCGTCATCTTCGACGATGCCGGCAAGGTGCTGGCGACCTCGCCGGAAACGCTGCAGCTGCAGGGCAAGGTACTCGCCAGTGCCGCGGTCAGGGAGTCGATCCGCTCGCGCCAGCCGCTGATCAGCCGGCCCTACCTGTCGGCGGCCGGTAATTTCATCGTGCTCATGGTCAGCCCGATCCGCGACCCGCGCGGCGGGTTCCTCGGCGCGATCGGCGGTGCCATCCACCTGCAGAAGGAAAACATCCTTGACCGGCTGCTTGGCCAGCACTTCTACCACGATGGTTCCTACCTGTACGTGGTCGACAGCGAGCGGCGGATCATCTACCACCCCGACCTGAGCCGCATCGGCAAGGTGGTGGCCGGCAACCAGGCGGTCGACGACGTGACCCGTGGCGGCAGCGGCACGGCCTCCATCGTCAACAGCAAGGGCAAGGTCATGTTGGCCGGGTACGCCCCGGTCGCGGCCACCGGCTGGGGCGTGATCGCGCAACGTCCGCGCGATGTCACCCTGGCGCCGCTGACCTCGCTGATGCGCACGGTGTTCGTCAAGACGCTGCCGCTGGCCCTGGTCACCGTGCTGCTGCTGTGGTGGTGCGCGCGCATCATCGCCCACCCGCTGCGGATGCTGGCCTACGGTGCGCGCAACATGGACCAGCCGGGCACATCGCAGCGCATCCGCTCGGTGCGCTCCTGGTACTTCGAATCGCGCGAACTGAAGAAGGCGATGCTGCTCGGCATCAGCCTGTTCCAGAAGAGCATCAGCAAGCTGCGCGAGGACGTGAACACCGATCCATTGACCGGGCTGGGCAACCGCCGCCATCTGCAGGCGCGGGTGCAGGAGCTGCAGGAGCGGGCCACGCCGTTCGCGGTGGTGTCGCTGGACATCGACCATTTCAAGCGGGTCAACGATACCTGGGGCCACGACGTCGGCGACCTGGTGCTCAAGCAGCTGGCCATGCACATGCAGGACATCTCGCGGGTGGACGACGCGCCCTGCCGGGTGGGCGGCGAGGAGTTCGTGCTGCTGTTGCCCGGCGCTTCGGTGGCCAGCGCCGCGCAGGTCGCCGAACGCCTGCGCCTGCAGATCGAGCGCGCCAACATGGCACCGGTCGACCGGGTGACGGTTTCGCTGGGCGTGTCCGCCTGGCCGGAAAGCAGCCAGGATATCGCCACCGTGTTCAAGACCGCCGATGAGATGCTCTACGTGGCCAAGCGCGGCGGACGCAACCGGGTGGAGATCTACACGCCGCCGGCCTGAACGGCTCGGCATGCGCGCATCCGGCGTGGCGCCGGGCAAGAAAAAAACCCCGGGGGATACCCGGGGTTTTCCGTTTGGTGGAGCCAGGGAGGATCGAACTCCCGACCTCGTCATTGCGAACGACGCGCTCTCCCAGCTGAGCTATGGCCCCGTACTTCCTTGGTGAATGCAGTGCGCTGGGTGGGGGCGGGACCCCGTCAGCCGTGTGACTGCCTCACATCGCCAGCGAATTCTAACGCGATGCCGGCGCCGTCGCCAAGAGGGGCTGCAGCAGCGCCTGCAACTGGTCGCGGCGCCAGCCGCCGAGCGCGGCCGGCCAGCCGCCGCCCTCCAGCAGCGCTTCCAGGTGCCGGCGCGAGGCCAGCAGGCCGTCGGGCAGGCCGAGGTCGGCGCTACGCCGGGCCACCGCGTCCTGCAGGCGCTTGAGCGCGGCCTTGTTGCCATCGGTGGCGGCCAGCGCCTGCGGTGCCTGGTCCTCGTCGGCCAGCGGTGTCTGCAGCGCCTGCCATACGGCCTGGGCCAGCTTGCGCGGTGCCTTCGGGAAACGTTCGAACAGCCGCAGCAGCGCGTCGTAGTCGGCCGGCGGCGTGCGTGCCAGCAGTGTGGCCAGTTCGTTGTCCAGGACCCAGCTGCGCGGCCGGTCGCTGTGCCGGGCCTGCTGGTCGCGCCAGCGCAACAGGCGCAGCAGGCGGCGCTGCGCGTCCGGTTCGAGGAACTGCGCCGCGCGCATCGACAGGTGCGGCCAGCGCTCTCCCTCATCGTTCTCGACCGACGCCAGCAGGCGCTGCGCGTCGTCCTGCAGCCAGTCGCGGCGGCCGAGTTCGCGCAGGCGCGCGTCGATCGCGTCGTGCAGCGCGAACAGGTACTCCACGTCGTCGGCGGCATACTCGAGCTGCGCATCGGACAGCGGCCGGCGCATCCAGTCCGAACGGGTCTCGCCCTTGGGCAGGACCACGCCGGTGACCTGCGCGACCAGCTTCTGGTAGCCCATGCCGCCGCCGATGCCGGCCAGCGCGGCGCCGATCTGGGTGTCGAACAGCGGCCGTGGCAGGACGCCGCAGGCGCACTTGAACGCGACCAGGTCCTCGCTGGCGCTGTGCATGATCTTGAGGATCGACGCATCCTCCAGCCATGGGCGCAGGGCATCGGCCATGCCCGGTACCAGCGGGTCGATCAGCAGGATCTCGTCCCCCACGGCCATCTGCACCAGCGCCAGTTGCGGCCAGTAGGTGCGTTCGCGGATGAACTCGGTATCCAGGCCGATGCGGTCGGGACGCTGGCGGTAGCGTTCTTCCAGTTCCGCCGGGTGTTTGATCCAGTGAGCCACGTCTATTCCATCAACTGCAGGGTTTGCCCAGGCAGGCGAGAATAGCCTAACGTCGCAGCGCACCCGAGCGCGCAGAGCCTGTATGGGAGGAAGTTTGCGTACAACCGGCCCGTTGGCCTGCCTGGCCCTGTCCGTCGCGCTGGCATGCGCCGCCTGCAGGCAGGAGCCGCCTGCGGCCAGCGCGCCGCAGCCGATCGTGGCCGAGCCGGTGGCGCCGGTCGCGGCGCAGGAACCGCAGGTGGTCGCCGCACCCGACCCGGCCGCGGTGCCGCTGCCGGCCTGGACGCCGCCGCCGGTCGCGCTGCAGCCGGAACAGATACGCGACGCGTTGAAGCGGGCGGGCGTGGCGCTGGCCGAAGACCGCCTGTACCCGGCGGCGGACGACGCGATCCCGCTGTACCTGGCGGTGCTGGACCTGCAGCCGCAGCAGCGCGAGGCCCGGCGCGGCCTGGAAAAGGCCCGCGCGCGCCTGCTGGCCTCGGTCCGCGCCCTGCTGCAACAACCGGAAGAACAGCGCAAGGCGCTGGCCGAAGCGGCCACCCAGGCCGCGGTACTCGTGTACTTGGCGCCGGAGGGCAGGGCAGAGCTGGAGCTGCAGCAGCGCGTACAGGCGGCGCGGCGCCTGCTGGCGCTGAACCGCTCGGGCGAGGAGGCGCTGCGCAGCGGCAGCCTGGCCCTGGCCGCCGGCGCATTCGCCCAGGTGCTGGAGCTGGAGCCGGGCAACAGCCGCGCCCGGCAGGGCCTGGCCGCGGTCGAGAGCGGCCTGATCCGGCAGGCGGAGGACGCCGCGGCGCATGCCGATTTCAACGCGGCGCTGGAGTGGCTGCAGCGCGCCTCGCGCATCCGCGAGGACGCGCCGACGGTAGCCGATGCGCGGGTGCGGATCGAGGCGATGCGCATGGCGCAGCTCGCCGCCCTGCGCGACGGCGGCCTGCGCGATCTCACCTCGCCCAAGGGGCTCAAGGCGGCGCGCGAGAAGCTGGAGCAGGCGCTGCGCATCGCCGCGCCCGGCGACGCGGCGGTGGCGGTGCTGCGGCAGCGCATCGACCTGGTCGCCCATTACGGCAGCTTCCGCCCCGGCCAGGTGTTCAGCGACGCGCTGCAGGACGGCGGGCGCGGCCCGCAGATGATCGTGGTGCCGCATGGCGGCTTCCAGATGGGCGCCGGCTACGCCGAGCCGGGCGCCAGCGACGCCGAGCGCCCGCAGCACTATGTGCGCTTCGACCGCGGTTTCGCGATCTCCATCACCGAAGTGACGGTGGCCGAGTTCGGCCGCTTCGTGGCGGCGACCAATGCGCGGCCGCGCGCGACCCGGCGCGGGCATTCGATCGTCTACGACGAGCGCAGCGGCAATTTCGTACGCCGCAACGGCGCCGACTGGCAGGCCGGCTACAACGGCGCCAAGGCGCCGCCGGACAACCCGGTCATGCATGTCAGCGTGCGCGACGCCGAAGCCTACGCGGCCTGGCTGTCGGCGCAGACCGGCCGCCATTACCGGCTGCCGAGCGAGGCGGAGTTCGAGTATGCGCTGCGCGCCGGCACCACCGGCCGCTATCCCTGGGGCGATGCCGGGGTGCCGCCGGAAGGCAGCGGCAACTTCACCGGCAGCCTCGATGTCTCGCCCAGCGGCCGCCACTGGAAGAACGCGTTCCTCGGGTACGGCGACGGTTACTGGGGCGCGGCACCGGCGGCCAGCTTCCGCGCCAACGCCTGGGGCCTGCACGACATGGCCGGCAACCTCAGCGAGTGGGTGGCCGACTGCTGGCATGCCAGCTACCGGCGCGCGCCGCCCGATGGCGCGGCCTGGTACAACCCGGGGTGCCGGCAGCGCGTGGTCCGCGGCGGCAACTGGGCCAACGCGCCGGAGCAGACCCGTGCCGCCTGGCGGCTGTCGCAGGACTCGGACGTGACCAGCGCGCGCATCGGCTTCCGGCTGGTGCGCGGCATCTGAGGCGGCGCGCTACCATCGTCCGGTCCAACCGTTCCCGGCGGAGTCCACCATGCGACAAGATCCTCTCGGCAACCCGCCTGGCAACCGGCGCCGCGGTCTCGGCGGCGGCCTGCGCTGGCTCATCCTGATCGGCTTCGCGGTCTACGGCGGCTGCTACTACTTCGGCAACCGCGCCGTGGACCCGTATACCGGCGAGAAGGTGCTGATCGACAAGACGCTCGATGCCGAGGGCGAGAAGGCGCTGGGTCTGCAGGCCTACCAGCAGATCATGGCGCAGGAGCGGCCGGTCGATCCCGATGCCCAGGTGGCGCGGCAGATCCGCGCGATCGCCCAGCGCCTGATCGCCAAGGTCGACGTGGTGGAGACCGCCCTGGCCACCGAGCACGGCCAGCCGCCCAACCATTTCTCGCGCACCTTCGACTGGGAGGTGAACGTGCTGCAGTCCGACCAGGCCAACGCGTTCTGCCTGCCGGGCGGAAAGATGGCCGTCTACACCGGACTGGTGCCGGTGGCGCGCAATGCCGACGCGATGGCGGTGGTGATGGGGCATGAAATCGCCCACGCGCTGCTGCGCCATGGCGCGCAGCGCATGGCCCAGCAGAAGCTGACCGAGATCGGGCAGATGGCCGGTGCCGCCGGCGGCATGGACGCGCAGCAGCAACAGATGCTGATGTCGGCCTTCGGCTACGGCTACCTGCTGCCGTATGCGCGCAGCCACGAAACCCAGGCCGACGAAGTCGGGCTGATGCTGGCCGCCGCGGCCTGCTTCAACCCGGAGGAGGCGGTGCCGCTGTGGGAGCGCATGGGGGCGGCCAGTGGCGGCCAGGCGCCGCCGGAGTTCGCTTCGACCCATCCCAATCCCGGCACCCGTATCCAGAACCTGCAGGCATTGATGCCCAAGGCGATGGAGTACCGGCAGCGGTTCTGCGAGACCGCACAGGCACACTGAGCGGCGGTAGCGGCCGCTGTTCCCGGCCGGCGAGGCCGGGTGCGTTGCGTGGGCCTCGTGGCGAATCAGGCCCGGTGGCGAAGCGGGCCCGCCCTCGGCACGCCTGGCGGCAGGGCGATGGGGGGCCGTTGCTAGGAGGCGTCGCTGGTCGCGATGACCTGCACGTCCAGCACGCCATCGCCCACTCGCGCCTGCAGCGCGTCGCCGGCCCGGACCTGCGCGGTCGAACGCACCAGCGCGCCATCGGCGCTGCGGGTGACGATCGCATAGCCGCGCGCGACCGTGGCCAGCGGGCTCACCGCTTCCAGCGAACGGGCGATGCCGCGCAGGTGCAGGGCGTCGCGCTGCAACTGGCGCGCCATGGCCGCCTGCGCGCGCGGCGCCAGTGCGTCCAGGCGCCGGCGCAGCAGCGCCAGCCGCTGCGCCGGCTGCACCGCGCGCAGTACCGAATGGCCATGCGCCAGGCGCGCGCGGCGCTGTTCCAGTTGCCGCTGCCACGCGCTGTGCAGGCGCGCGTACGCCGCCTCCTGGCGTTGCCGCAACAGCGCCAGCCGCGCCTGCGGGCCCTGCGCCTGCAGCCGCAGCGCGGCACGGTCGGCGCGCTGCATCGCCTGGCCCAGTGCGTGCGCCTGCAACTGCGCCAGCCGCCGCTGCAGGCCGTGCAGGCGCGCGTCGAGATCGCGCCGGTCCGGCACCAGCAGCTCGGCGGCCACCGACGGCGTGGGTGCACGCAGGTCGGCGGCGAAATCTGACAGGCTGAAATCGGTCTCGTGGCCGACCGCGGAGACGACCGGCGTGGCGCTTGCGGCGATGGCCCGCGCCAGTTGTTCGTCGTTGAACGCCCACAGGTCTTCCAGCGAGCCACCACCGCGGGTCAGCAGGATCGCGTCGTAGCGGCCGCTGGCATCGGCGCGGCGCAGCAGTGCGGTGATCTGCGCGGCCGCGGCGTCGCCCTGCACCAGGGTCGGCAGCAGTTCCACCTCGAGCAGCGGGAAGCGCCGCGCCAGCACGCTGAGCACGTCGCGCACCGCCGCGCCGCTGGGCGAGGTGATCACCGCCAGCCGGCGTACATGGGCCGGCAGCGGTCGTTTGCGCGCCGGGTCGAACAGGCCTTCGGCCTGCAGCTGCGCCCTGAGCGCCTCGAAGGCGCGGCGCAGCGCGCCTTCGCCGGCCTCCTCCATGTGGTCCAGCACCAACTGGTACTCGCCGCGCGCCTCGTACAGGGTCAGGCGGCCGCGCGCCAGCACGCGCACGCCTTCGCGCGGGACGAACTTCAGCCACTGGCTCTTGGGCCTGAACATCGCCGCGCGCACCTGCGCGCGCGCGTCCTTCAGGGTGAAGTACAGGTGCCCCGACGCAGGGCGGCTGACATTGCCGAGTTCGCCTTCCACCCACACCAGCGGGAACGCGCCCTCGAGCAGGTCGCGGGCGAGGGTGTTGAGCTGGCTGGGGCTGAGGACGTTGTCCATGGTCGGCGCGGGGGAACGGGACGCTATTGTTCCCGCGCGCGGGCGCCAAAGCCAATGCCCGGGCTGCCGCTCACGCCGCCGCTATCGGGAATCGTGCGGCGGGTCGTGGCGTTGCAGCGCCCAGGCCACGTGCTCGCGCACCAGCCCGGATGGATGGTCGAGGCGGCTGAGCAGCGCCTGCCGTGCCGCAGCCGAGGGGGCCGCGTTGCCCAGTGCCACGGCGATGTTGCGCAGCCAGCGCTCGTGGCCGCTACGGCGGATCGGGCTGCCTTCGGTACGGCGCAGGAACTCGTCCTCGTCCCACGCGAACAGCTCCGGCAGGGTGGCCGTGTCCAGGTCGTTGCGGGCGCGGAAATCCGGCTCGTCGGTGCGCCGCGCGAACTTGTTCCAGGGACACACCAGCTGGCAGTCGTCGCAGCCGTAGATGCGGTTGCCCATCAGCGGGCGCATTTCCAGCGGGATGGCGCCGTCGTGCTCGATGGTCAGGTAGGAAATGCAACGGCGCGCATCGAGCCGGTGCGGGGCGATGATCGCCGCGGTCGGGCAGATGTCGATGCAGCGCGTGCAGCTGCCGCAGTGCGCGCTGGCCGGCGCATCCACCGGCAGCGGCAGGTCGACGTAGATCTCGCCGAGGAAGAACCACGAGCCGCCGTCCTTGTCGATCAGGCAGGTGTGCTTGCCGATCCAGCCCAGGCCGGCGTTGCGCGCCAGCGCGCGTTCCAGCACCGGCGCCGAATCGACGAACACGCGGTGCCCGAACGGCCCGATCTCGGCGGCGACGCGCTCGGCCAGTTTCTGCAGGCGGTTGCGCATGAGCTTGTGGTAATCGCGCCCCAGCGCATAACGCGCGACGTAGGCGCGTTCGGCGTCGTCCAGCGTGGCCCAGGCCCCGGCATCGTCCTTGTGGCCGTAGTCCAGCCCCACCGAGATCACCCGCACCGTGCCCGGCAGCAGTTCCTGCGGCCGCGCGCGCATCGCGCCATGCCGGGCCATCCATTCCATGGTCCCGTACAGGCCCTTGCCCAGCCAGTCGGCCAGGTGCGCCTCGTCCTCGCGCAGTTCGATGCCGCTGATGCCGCAGCGCTGGAAGCCGGACTCGCGCGCGAGCTGGCGGATGCGCAGCGACAGCTGCGCCATGTCGGCGGTGGCAACGGCTCCTGGCATGGCGCAAGTATAGAATCGTGGGCATGAGCCAGCCTGACGGATTGTTCGATACCGCTGCCGCGCGCCGCATCGACGCGCAGGCCACCGCCACGCTGGGCGGTGATGGTTACCTGCTGATGCAGCGCGCCGGGCAGGCCGCCTGGCAGTGCGCGCTGCAGTACTGGCCGCAGGCGCGGCGCGTCGTCGTGGCCTGCGGCCCGGGCAACAACGGCGGCGACGGCTATGTGCTGGCGCGGCTGGCGCGCCAGTCCGGGCGCGCGGTGTGCGTGCTGCACCTGCCCGGGCACGCGCCGCGCACGCCACTGGCGCAGCGTGCCTGTACCGACTACCTGGCCATCGGCGGCCAGGTCGAGCTTGCTCCCGATTGCCTGCACGAGGCCGACCTGGTCGTCGATGCGCTGTTCGGGATCGGCCTGGACCGCGCGCCCGATGCGGAGGCGGCGCAGTTGATCGCCGCGGTCAACGCCGCGGCCGCGCCGGTGCTGGCGCTGGACGTGCCCAGCGGCGTCGACGCCGACAGCGGCGCGGTGCCGGGTGCGGCGATCCATGCCGCGCGCGTGCTGCAGTTCATCGTGCCGCACCGCGGCCTGCACACCGGCGCCGCACTGGAGCACGCCGGGCAGCGGCTGCTGGCCACGCTGGATGTCCCCGCGCAGGCATTCGACGGCATCGCGCCGGCCGCATCGCGCTGGAGCGAGGCGCTGCTGCCGGCGCAGTTGCCGCCGCGGCGCATCGATACCCACAAGGGTGAGTCCGGCCATGTCCTGTGCCTGGGTGGCAACCATGGCAGCGGCGGTGCGCTGATGCTGTGCGCGGAGGCCGCGCTGCGCAGCGGTGCGGGCCTGGCCAGCGCGGCCACCCGCCCGGCGCACGTGGCGCCATTGCTGGCGCGCTGCCCCGAGGCGATGGCGCATGCGGTGGAGGATGCCTTCGACCTGGCGCCGCTGCTGGCGCGCGCCGGCGTCGTCGCGCTGGGGCCCGGGCTCGGCCAGGACGACTGGGCGCGACGGCTGTGGGCGGCAGCGCTGGACGGCGGCAGGCCGCTGGTGGTGGATGCCGACGCGCTGAACCTCCTGGCGCAGCAGCCGCAGCCGCTCGCCGCGGCGGTGCTGACGCCGCATCCGGGCGAAGCGGCACGCCTGCTCGGCGTCGATGCCGCGGCCATCCAGCGCGACCGTTTCGCCGCCGCCCAGGCATTGGTGGAGCGTTTTTCGGCGGTGGTCGTGCTCAAGGGCGCCGGCACCGTGGTCGCCGCGCCGGGGCAGCGGCCGCGGGTGATCGCGGCGGGCAATCCGGGCATGGCGGTGGGCGGCATGGGCGACCTGCTGACCGGGGTGATCGCCGCCTTGCTGGCACAGCGACTGTCGCCCTTCGATGCAGCCAGTACCGGCGCGCTGCTGCATGGCCTGGCGGGCGATGCGGCGGCCGCGGACGGGCAGCGCGGAATGCTGCCGCGCGACCTGCTGCCGCACCTGCGCGCGCGCGCCAATCCATAATGACGGCCATGATCGAACTGTTCCTTGCCGATGCCGCGGCTACCGACCAGCTGGGAGCGGCCTTGGCCGCGACCCGGCCGGCGCGCGCGGTGGTCCACCTGCACGGCGACCTGGGTGCCGGCAAATCGACCCTGGCGCGCGCCCTGTTGCGGGCGCTGGGCGTGCAGGGGGCGATCCGCAGCCCCACCTACACCTTGGTCGAGCGCTACCCGTTGCCGGGCGGCGAAGCGTGGCATCTGGACCTGTACCGGATCGGCGATGCCGGCGAGCTGGATTTCCTGGGCCTGGACGAGGCGGACGCCGACCTGTGGCTGGTCGAGTGGCCGGAGCGGGGCGGCAGCGCCCTGCCGCCGCTGGACCTGCGGGTGGCGCTGGACATGCAGGGCCAGGGCCGCCGGGCGCGGCTGCAGGCCAGCTCGGCGGCCGGGCAGGCATGGCTGTCGCGGCTGGAGCAATCGGGCCACTTGCAGGGGTTTCCTGCTGCCTGACGGAAGGAAAGTGTGGCAGGTTGCGGATTATTAAGGGAAAAGGTGTTGCAATTCCGCAATTCCGGTGATTGAATCCGCCCATGCCCAAGGGAAGCCGCCTGATCGCCTTGTCTGCCTGTGTCGCCGGACTCTGTCTGACCGGCGCTTCTGCGTGGGCGGGCGAGATCCGCAGTGTCGCCGTGCAGGCCGGGAGCACCGGCACCCGTGCCGAGATCCAGCTGGCCGGCGGCGGCAGCTACAAGACCCTGTCGCTGGCCGGGCCCAACCGGCTGGTCGTGGATTTCCCGGATTCGACCGCCGTGCGCGGGCTCAAGCTGCCTGCCGCCGCGGGGGTGGTCACCGCGGTGCGCACCGGCATGCCGGCGCCCGGCACGTTCCGGGTGGTGTTCGACCTGGCCGAGTCGGTGGCGGCGTTCAAGCCGCAACTGCAGGGGCAGGGCGCCGAATCGCGGCTGCTGATCGAGTGGCCCGGCGAAGCCAAAGTCGCCAGCGTGCAACCGACGCCCGCTGCCGTGCCTGTGGCGGCCGGCCCGACGCCACAGCCCGGCAGTGCCGAGGCGCGTCGCGAGGCGGCCCGTGCCACGGCGGCACTGACCGCGGCGGTGGTCCAGCAGGCGTCTGCCGCGCCTGCCCCGGCTCCCGTCACCAGTACGCCTGCCCCCACCACGACGGCGGTGGCTGCCACGAACACGCCTTCGCCGGCCGCCATCCTCAATGGACAGGCGACCGTGCCGGCCGTGGTCGCCTCCGTGCCTGCACCGACCCCGGTACCCGCGCCTGCGCCGGTGCCGGCCGATGAACAGCCGGCGCCGCGTCCGGTCATGCCCAGCGATGCCTCGCGCATCCGCATGCAGGCCGGGATGCGCACCCTGGTGGTGGCGATCGATCCCGGCCACGGCGGCCAGGACCCGGGTGCGATCGGCCCGACCGGCAAGCGCGAGAAGGACGTCACCCTGGCGGTGGCGCGCGAACTGGCGCGGCAGGTCAACGCCACCCCCGGCCTGCGCGCCTACCTGACCCGCGACACCGACGTGTTCATCCCGCTGCCGCAGCGCGCCCAGCGTGCGCGTGCGGCCAAGGCCGACATTTTCATCTCGATCCATGCCGATGCCGCCGAGAACCGCGCCGCGACCGGCTCGTCGGTGTACGTGCTCTCCACCAAGGGCGCGTCCTCGCAGCGTGCGCGCTGGCTGGCGGACAAGGAGAACGCGGCCGACCTGATCGGTGGCGTCAGCCTGCAGCGGACCGAGGGCACCCTGGCCAACGTACTGCTGGACCTGGCCCAGAGCGGCAACATGAAGGCTTCCGAAGATGCCGCCAGCCACGTGCTGGGTGGGCTGAAGCGGATCGGCAACAACCACAAGCCGAACCTGGAGCGGGCGAACTTCGCGGTGCTGCGCACCTCGGACATGCCGGCAATGCTGGTGGAAACCGCCTTCATCTCCAATCCGGACGAGGAACGCCGCCTCACCGATCCGGCCTACCAGCGCCGCGTCGCCGGTGCCGTGCTCGATGGCGTGCACACCTATTTCAGCAGGCAGCCGCCGCCGGGCACGTTGTTCGCCGCGCGCGCGCAGGCCGAGATGGAAGCCGCTGCCGGTACCGTGGCCGGCGGCAGCAAGTAAGCGCGACGCGCGCCAGCGCCGCGCGTCCTGTCCAGGCGCGCGGCGGCAATCATCCGGATCGTGCCCGTCATCGGCCGGCATCCGCGCGGTGCCCGCGGGGCATGCCTGTCGCTGGCGGTGTGAGGGATGGTTGGCTGCTACGCCCGGCGGCAGACGGCTATCATCTGCCAATGCGTGATAGCGACTTCATCCCCCTGCTGCTCCCCGCCGGTCTGCTGGAATGCGCGGCATGAGCACCATCCGTCCGTTGCCCGAGATCCTGATCAACCAGATTGCCGCCGGCGAGGTGGTCGAACGCCCTGCGTCGGTGGTCAAGGAACTGGTCGAGAACGCGCTCGATGCCGGCGCCACCCGTGTCGACATCGACCTCGAAGAGGGCGGCGTGCGCCTGATCCGCATCCGCGACAATGGCGGTGGCATCGCCGCCGCGCAGTTGCCGCTGGCGGTGTCGCGCCATGCCACCAGCAAGATCGCCTCGCTCGACGACCTGGAGTCGGTCGCCACTCTCGGCTTCCGTGGCGAGGCGCTGCCGTCGATCGCCTCGGTCAGCCGTTTCACCCTGGCCTCGCGGCAGCCGCAGGACGAGCACGGCGCGGCGCTGCAGATCGAGGGCGGCAAGATCGGCGAGGTGACCCCGCGCGCGCATGCCCCGGGCACCACCGTGGAAGTGCGCGAGCTGTTCTACAACGTGCCGGCGCGGCGCAAGTTCCTGCGCGCCGAGCGCACCGAACTGGGGCACATCGAGGAATGGCTGCGCTCGCTGGCGCTGGCGCGTCCGGACGTGGAGCTGCGGGTATCGCACAACGGCAAGCCGTCGCGCCGCTACAAGCCCGGCGACCTGTACTCGGATGCGCGCCTGGGCGAAACCCTGGGCGAGGATTTCGCGCGGCAATCGCTGCGCGTTGACCACAGCGCGGCCGGCCTGCGCCTGCATGGCTGGATCGCGCAGCCGCAGTATTCGCGCGCCAGCGCCGACCAGCAGTACCTGTACGTCAATGGCCGTTCGGTACGCGACCGCAGCGTGGCGCACGCGGTGAAGATGGCCTATGGCGACGTGCTCTACCACGGCCGCCAGCCGGCCTACGTGCTGTTCCTGGAACTGGACCCGGCGCGGGTGGACGTCAACGTGCATCCGGCCAAGCACGAGGTGCGTTTCCGCGATGCGCGGCTGATCCATGACTTCGTCTATCGCACGCTCAAGGATGCGCTGGCCGAGACCCGCGCGGGCCTGGAGCCTGCGGCCGGCCTGCCGGGTGCGGCCGCCGCACCGTCCCTGTCCGCGGGCGCGCAGGCCGGTGCCTACCTGTCGCGGCCGCCGGGCAGCGCCGGTGGTGGTGGCTGGGCACCGCGGCAGTCGCCGCTGGGGCTGCAGGTGTCCGAGGCGCCGGCGGCCTATGCCGCGCTGTATGCGCCGCCGGCCGACGCCGCGACACCGGCCGCGCTTGCCGGCGGCAGCCCGGGCCTGCCGGCGACGACCGCCGACAGCGGCGTGCCACCGCTGGGCTATGCCATCGCGCAGCTGCACGGCATCTACATCCTGGCCGAGAATGCCGAAGGCCTGATCGTGGTGGACATGCATGCCGCACACGAGCGCATCGGCTACGAGCGCCTCAAGACCGCGCACGATGGCATCGGCCTGCATGCGCAGCCGCTGCTGGTGCCGATCACCCTGGCGGTGGGCGAACGCGATGCCGACACCGCCGAGCGCGAGGCGGCGACGCTGGCCGAACTCGGCTTCGAGGTGACCCGCTCCGGCCCCGGTTCGCTGCACGTGCGCAGCATTCCTGCGCTGCTGGCCAATGCCGAACCGGAGGGGCTGCTGCGCGACGTGCTCACCGACCTGCGCGAACACGGCCAGAGCCGGCGCGTGGCCAGCGCACGCGATGAACTGCTTTCGACCATGGCCTGCCATGGCGCGGTGCGCGCCAACCGGCGGCTGACGGTTCCGGAAATGAATGCCCTGCTGCGCGACATGGAAGCCACCGAGCGCTCCGGGCAATGCAACCACGGCCGCCCGACCTGGGCGCGCTTTTCGCTGGCGGAGATCGACCGCTGGTTCCTGCGGGGGCGTTGACGATGAAACGATGGGCAGGCATGGCGCTGCTGCTGGCGGCGATGGCGACGGCCGGTTGCGGTGGCGGCGACCGGCCGGCACCGGCTCCCGACGCGCCGCGCTTCGATCCGGCGTTCCTGATGAACAACGACATCTGGCGCGAACAGCGCCAGGCCGAATTGCTGCAGCCCGATGGCTGGACCAGCCTGATCGGCCTGCACTGGCTGGAACTGAAGGCCCACTACATCGGCAGCGGCAGCACCAGCGGCATCCGCCTGGCGATGGGCCCGCCGCGGCTGGGCATGGTGGTGAACGAGGCGGGGCGCTACTGGTTCACGCCCGAGCGGGGCGTCGCGGTGCAGGTCGACGGCAAGCCGGTGAACGGCCGCATCCCGTTCCATGCCGATGACGAGCCCAACCCTACGTTGATCAGCTTCGATGGGGGCAAGGGCACGTTGAGCCTGATCCATCGTGGTCCGCGCCACGCGCTGCGGGTGCGGCACGCCGATGCCCCGGCACGCACCCATTTCGGCCACCTGGAGTATTGGCCGGCCGATGCGTCCTGGCGCATCACCGCGCGTTTCGTGCCGCACGACGCCGGCAAGACCCTGCCGGTGGTCGATATCACCGGCCTGACCACCGAACAGGCCAACGCCGGCACCATCGAATTCGAGCGCGATGGCCGCATCTGGCGGCTGGAAGCCCTGGGCGAGCCGGGCCGGCCGCTGTTCGTGATCTTCGCCGACCGCACCAGCGGCCACGGCAGCTATGCCGCCGGCCGCTATATCGACCTGGAGACGCCCGACGGCAAGAGCCAGGTGGTGATCGATTTCAACCGCGCCTACAACCCGCCATGTGCGTTCACCCCGTTCGCCACCTGCCCGTTGCCGCCGCCGGAGAACCGGCTGGACCTGCCGGTCGAAGCCGGCGAGAAAACCTACGTCAAACCCGCACAGGAAGACGCGACATGAAATGGATGCTTCGCGCCGCGGCGCTGCTGCTGGGGTCGGTGATGCTGCTGGGCACGCCGGCGCCGTTGCTGGCGCGGCAGGCGCCAGCGGCCGCTACCCCGGCCAAGGCGCCGCCGGTGCCGCTGCTGTGGAAGGCGAGCGGTCCCAAGGGCGCCGAGCTCTACCTGCTGGGGTCGTTCCACCTGCTCAGGGCGGATGATTACCCGCTGTCGGCGGACGTGGATGCGGCCTTCGACGCCTCGGGGCAACTGCTGTTCGAGCTGGCGCCGGAGGAAATGAACTCGCCCGCGCTGGCCACGCAGATGGCGCAGGCCGCACTGCGCCGCGATGGCCGCCTGCTCAAGGACGAACTGGATGCGGATACCTGGCGGCGACTGCAGGACTATGCCGCCGCCAACGGGCTGCCTATAGATCGCCTGGCCGGGCTCAAGCCCTGGTTCGTCGGGCTGACCATCAGCCTGGGACAGATGGCGCGGCAGGGGCTGGACGCCCAGGCCGGGCTGGACCGGCACCTGATGGCGCGCGCCGCCGCCACCGGCAAGCCGGCGCAGGGGCTGGAGAGCGCGGCGGCGCAGATCGCGATGCTCGATGGCATGAGCGGCGACGAGCAAAGGCAACTGCTGCGCGAGGCGCTGGAGCAGGTGGACAAGGGCGACGAACAGAGCCGGCGCCTGCACGACGCCTGGCGGCGCGGCGACGACGTGACCCTGTGGCGCGACATGGCCGCGCAGATGAAGCGCGATTACCCGGCGCTGTACCGGCGCATCAACACCGAGCGCAACGATGCCTGGCTGGTGCCGTTGCAGGAGCGCCTGCAGGCCGGGCAGGGCACGACCCTGGTGGTGGTCGGCGCGCTGCACCTGCTCGGCAGCGACGGCGTGGTCGAGAAGCTGCGCGCGCGTGGCTACAGGGTCGAGCGGATCTGTTCGGCCTGCACCTCGCCAGCGCACCCCGCGCGGCGTGCTCCGGCGGCAACGGCGCCAGCGGCCCGCAGCCGCAACTGAAGCGTGCGGTGCCAGGCCGGGGCTGCGGCCGCGGCCACATAAATGCGAAGGCCGACGCTTGCGTCGGCCTTCATGCTTTCAGCGGTTGCCGCGGGTCTTGCCGGCCGGTGGTGGCGCCGGCGGCGGCTCGGGCGTCTTGCCGCCGGCAGCCGGCGGGCGGCCGAAGCCTGCGCCCATGCTGCGCTGGAATTCCTGCCACAGCTCCAGGTTGCGCTCGGTGAGCTGGTTCATCATCGCCCACGGCGTCTGCCCGAGCAGGTTGCCCATCTGCTGGCGGAACTGCTGCTGCTGGTCCAGGAACACCTGCATGCTGCGCTCCAGGTAGTTGCCCATGAAGCCCTGCAGCGAATCGCCGTAGAAGCGGATCAACTGGCTCAACAGCTGGGTGGACAGCATCGGTTCGCCGTCCTGCTCCTTGTCGGCGATGATCTGCAGCAGCACCGAGCGGGTCAGGTCCTCGCCGCTCTTGGCATCGCGGACCTCGAAGTCCTCGCCATCCAGGATCAGCTGGCGGACGTCCTCGATGGTGATGTAGCTGGAGATCTCGGTGTCGTAGAGCCGCCGGTTGGGATACTTCTTGATGATGCGGGTCGCAGCCATTAAGCAGTCACTCTTCCTTCACGGTAGGGGCGCAGCATGGCGCAGTGCAGCAGGCCTTGCAACCGCCATAAGTACAGGGGGGGATGCCCCGGGGAGGGTGTCCGCGGCGGCGTGCAGCATCGATGCCATGCTGCGCAGCATGGGTCGCCCGACGGGCCGCGGCGGGCGATGCCGGGGCTTACCAGCCCATGTGGTGGCCGCCGTTGATGTCCAGGTTGGAACCGGTGATCCAGGCGGCCTCCTCGGCGACCAGGAAGGCCACCGCGTAGGCGATCTCCTCCGGTTTGCCGAGGCGCCCGGTGGGGATGTCGGCGATGATCTTGGCGCGCACTTCCTCGGGTACCGCCATCACCATGTCGGTTGCCACGTAGCCGGGCGAAATGGTGTTGACGGTGATGCCGAAGCCGGCGTTCTCGCGCGCCAGGGAGATGGTGAAACCGTGCATGCCGGCCTTGGCGGCGGCGTAGTTGGCCTGGCCGTACTGGCCCTTGAGGCCGTTGATCGAGCTGATCTGGATCACCCGGCCCCAGCCGCGCCGACGCATGCCCTCGATGACCGGGCGGGTGACGTTGAACACCGAATTGAGATTGGTGTTGATCACCTCGTGCCACTGTTCCGGGCTCATGCGGTGGAACGTGGTGTCGCGGGTGATGCCGGCATTGTTGACCAGGATCTCCACCGGGCCCACCGCCGATTCCACCGCCTGCACCAGTTGCTGTCCGCCTTCCGGAGTGGACACGTCGCCCGGGAACAGCGCGATGTCGTAGCCCCGGGCGCGCATCTGCTGATGCCAGAGGTTGGCCTTTTCGGCATTGCGGAAATTGGTGGCGACACGATGGCCCTGGTCGGCCAGGCGCTGGCAGATCGCGGTACCGATACCGCCGGTGCCGCCGGTGACCAGTGCAATACGGGATGTCGTCATGGGGTGCGCTCCAGGCGCAGGCGCTGGGGAACCTTGGATTCTATGTGAACCGGGCGCCCTCACGGCAACGGCTGCGCGGCGGGGATGGCGGCGCGGCGCAGCCGGCCCGGCTGGAAGGCGGCCGCGGCGCGCTGCAGCAGCGCCGGCAGCGCGTCGATGCCCTCCAGTTCGGCGGCTTCCTGGCCGAGCGCGGCCCACAGCCAGCGCAGTGTCGGCAAGGGATCGGCGGCGTCCACCGGCCGTGCCGCCAGCGACTTGGAGAGCTTTGCGCCCTGCGCGTCGAGCAGCAGCGGCAGGTGCAGGTAGCGCGGTTGCGGCAGCCCCAGCGCGCGCTGCAGCAGGATCTGCCGCGGCGTGGAATCGAGCAGGTCGGCGCCGCGCACCACGTCGCTGATGCCCTGCGCGGCATCGTCCACCACCACCGCCAGCTGGTAGGCCCAGCAGCCGTCGGCGCGCAGCAGCACCACGTCGCCGACCGCGCGGTCCACCCACTGCCCGAAGTGGCCCTGCAGGCCATCGTCGAAGGCGACATGAGTGTCGTCGGCCACGCGCAGGCGGATCGCCGGGTGCGGCCGCTGGCGACCGCCGACGCAGTGGCGGTGGATGCCGTGCTGGCCGGCCAGGTCGGTGCGGCTGCAATGGCAGGCGAAGGCCTTGCCGTCGGCCAGCAGGCGTTCGAGGGCGGCGCGGTAGAGGCCATGGCGGCGGCTCTGGTACTGCACCGGTTCATCCGGCTGCAGGCCGAACGCGGCCAGCGTTGCCAGCTGCGACGCGGCGGCACCCGCCACTTCGCGCGGCGGGTCCACGTCCTCGATGCGCACCAGCCACTGGCCGCCGGCATGCCGGGCCAGCAGCCAGCTGCCGAAGGCGGCCAGCATCGACCCCAGGTGCAGGGGGCCGGTGGGCGAGGGGGCGAAGCGGCCGCGGTAGGGGGAGGAGGACATCGAAGCTGAATCGTCGGTCAGAATCGCGCTTGAATTCAACCTGTCCGCACCGCAGATTTAGCGTGTTCATCCAACCCTTACCGGACCTTTCCGCATGTTTACCCGTATCGGCCTGTTCCTGTTGACCAACCTTGCCGTGCTGATCCTGGCGGGCATCGTGATGTCGGTGCTGGGCGTCAACCCTTCACAGATGAGCGGCCTGCTGGTCATGGCCGCGATCTTCGGCTTCGGCGGCTCCATCATTTCCCTGCTGCTGTCCAAGTTCATGGCCAAGCGCGGCACCGGCGCGGTGGTGATCACCGAGCCGCGCAACCCGACCGAGCGCTGGCTGCTGGACACCGTGGCGCGCCAGGCCAAGGCGGCCGGCATCGGCATGCCGGAAGTGGCGGTGTACGACGGCCCCGAGATCAATGCCTTCGCCACCGGCGCCAACCGCAACAACGCGCTGGTGGCGGTGTCCACCGGCCTGCTGCACAACATGAGCGAGGAAGAGGCCGAGGCGGTGCTGGGCCATGAGATCTCGCACGTCGCCAACGGCGACATGATCACCATGGCGCTGCTGCAGGGCGTGCTCAACACCTTCGTGATCGTGCTGGCGCGCGTGGTCGGCGGCATCATCGACAGCGCGCTGTCGGGCAACCGCGACAGCGGCCGTGGCTTTGCCTACTACATCATCGTGTTCGTGCTGGAGATGGTGTTCGGCCTGTTCGCGACGATGATCGCGATGTGGTTTTCGCGTCGCCGCGAGTTCCGCGCCGACGCCGGTGGCGCCAGCCTGGCCGGCCGTCAGAAGATGATCGCCGCGCTGGAGCGGTTGAAGCTCAACCACGGGCAGAGCACGCTGCCGACGCAGATCGCGGCGTTCGGCATCGCCGGGTCGACGGCGAAGAAGCTGTTCCTGAGCCATCCGCCGCTGGAGGAGCGCATCGCCGCGCTGCGTTCTTCGACGGTGGCGTAACCGGTTCGACAACCCGCGGTACCCCAAGGACGCCCGGCAGATGCCGGGCGTTTTTCATTGGAGCAGCGTTTCCGCTCTCGCTCTCGCTCTCGCTCTCGCTCTTGCTTGTGCCTTGGCTCCTGCGCTTTTGACTATGCATCCCCTTCCGCAGCGACGGAGCCGACGGGAATAACCCGAAGGGCGGCGTGCAGGGACGCACGCCGTTTTTCTACGCGACAGGGATGTCGCGTAGAAAAATCCCGGCGGCGGAGTGGACCCGACGCGCGCAGCGCGTCGGGCGCGTAGGCAGGGCGTGCTTTCTTTGGGCCACGTTTCTTTGCACGAGCAAAGAAAGGTGGCTCGCGCCCCGAAGGAGAGCGAAAGCCTTTGATCCTGTTCCCGCCCTTGCTCTGGCTTTCCCTGGACGTCTGTACCAACGCGATAGTCAAAGGGCCAAGCCAGAGGCCAAGCATGAAAGCGGAAGATTGAAAGCAGAGCTTTCGCCCCTGCTTCGCAGGAGCGAGTTACTTCTCTTTGTTCGTGCAAAGAGAAGTAACCAAGAGAAACACGCCCCTGCCTCCGCGCCCAGCCCGCGCGGCGGGCTGGGTCCACTCCGCCGGCGGGATTTTTCGACGAGACATCCATGTCTCGTCGAAAAACGACGCGCGTCCCTGCACGCCGCCCTTCGGGTTATTCCCGTCGGCTCCGTCGCTGCGGAAGGGGAGCCGGAAGTCAAAAGCAACAGCAACAGCAACAGCCAAAGCCAAGGCCAAGGCCAAGGCCAAGGCCAAGGCCAAGGCCTTCATCTGGTGACATTGAATGGGGGAGCAGCCGCGGGCCGCCGGTTCGCGGCTCCCGCAACGGACGTCATGCCAGAAACAGAAACGGCGCCCTCGCGGGCGCCGTCCGGGATCGCGGGAAAGGCCGGATCAGAACTTCGGATCGAACTCGGCGGCGTGGCCGGTATTGACGATCACCTTCTGCAGCGCCTCGCACACCTTCAGGTTGCCGGCCACCACCTGCTGGGTCTCCGGTCCCTTGTCGTCCATGCGCGCCAGGGTGGCGCCGCGGTAATTGCAGACCTTGCCGCCGGCCTCGCGCACCAGCAGCACGCCGGCGGCGATGTCCCATGCCTTCACCCCGGCCTCGAAGTAGGCATCGGCGCGGCCGCAGGCCACGTAGGCCAGGTCCAGCGCCGCCGAACCGGTACGGCGGATGTCCTCGGCCTGCACCAGCAGGGTATCCACGGTCTTGAGCTGGCTGCCGGCACGGGCGCGCTCGCGCGGGGCGAAGCCGGTGTGGATCATCGTGCCTTCCAGGTCCTTGCGCTCGGCCACGCGGATGCGGCGGTCGTTGAGCACCGCGCCGGCGCCCTTGGAGGCGGTGAACAGTTCATTGCGCAGCGGGTCGAAGATCACCGCGTCGGTGGGTTCGCCATTCTCGACCAGGGCGATCGACACGCAGTAGTGCGGGAAGCCGCGCAGGTAGTTGCTGGTGCCGTCCAGGGGGTCGATGACCCACATCTGCCGGCCATTGCCCTGCAGGCCGCCTTCCTCGCCGTAGATGCCGTAGTCCGGGTAGGCGCGCTTGAGTTCCTTGACGATCACCTTCTCGGCGTCGCCATCGACTTCGCTGGCGTAGTCCATCCGGCCCTTCTGCACCACGTTCAGCGCTTCGAGCTTGTTGATGTTGCGCAACAGGACGTTGCCGGCGAGGCGTGCGGCCTTGACCATGACGGTGACGGCGGGTTTCTGCATGGCGAAGGGCTCCCGTGAAGGCGAATGGGTCGGACTGGCGGAGGAAAAGAGCGGTCCCGGCGCACGGGCCGGCCGCGCAGTTTACCATCTGCGGCTGTCCCGCTCCTGACTTTTTTCGCCATGTCCGCTTCCACCCGCATCCGTTTCGTCCTCGTCGGCACCCAGCATCCCGGCAACATCGGCGCGGCGGCGCGGGCGATGAAGACCATGGGGCTGTCGAGGCTGGTGCTGGTGGCCCCGGAGCAGCCGCTGGACGAGGTCGCCTTCCGCCGTTCGGCGGGCGCCGAGGACGTGCTGGGCGATGCCCCGGTGTTCGCCACCCTGGCCGAGGCGGTGGCCGATTGCCGGCTGGTACTGGGCTGCACCGCGCGCGCGCGCCGGGTCCAGCTGGAGGAGCTGCTGCCGGAGGTGGCCGGCCAGCGCGCGGTGGCGCGGGCGGCCGAGCCGGCGGAGGTGGCCTTCGTGTTCGGCCGCGAGCGCACCGGCCTGAGCAACGACGAGCTGCAGTTGTGCCATGCCGCCGTGCACATTCCTTCGGATCCGGAGTTCAGCTCCTTGAACCTGGCCGCGGCGGTCCAGGTGCTGGCCTACGAGGTGCGCATGGCGCAGCTGGAAGGGCAGGCCGCGCCGCCGCCGGAGCCGGGGTATGGCGAGGCACCGGCCAGCCACGCGCAGCTGGAAGGGCTGTTCGGGCAGTTCGGCGACACCCTGGACCAGATCGATTTCCACAAGGGCCGCGCCCCGGAATCGGCCATGCGCAAGCTGCGCCGCCTGTTCATGAAGGCCGAGCTGTCCGAGCAGGAGGTGCGCCTGCTGCGCGGCATATTGTCCGACGCGCAGCGCATGGCCAGGCTGGCGAACGAACGGCAGAACTGAGACATCCGTCATTCGGGTTTTTTTCGGATAGTCTGTGCGGACACTCTTGGGGGAGCGCCGGTTTGCGTGTTTCAAGATGGCTCTGGGGGGCCGCGCTGGTGTTGTCCGTGGCGTTGCCCGCCGTGGCGGCGGCCGCCGAGCGTTCGGTACTGGTGCTGGGTCGCCTGAGCGACGACCCGAAGTCGCACTACGAACAACTCAAGCCGCTGCTGGACTATGTGATTCCAAGGATGCGCGACGTGGGGATCGTCGAAGGCCGCATCCTGATGGCCAAGGACATGCAGCAGATGGCCAGCTACCTGCGGCGGGGGCGGGTGGACTGGGTGACGGAGACGTCCGGTACCGCCATGGCGCTGCGCCAGCGCAGCGGCGCCGAGCCGCTGCTGCTGACCGAGCGCGGGGGCGTGGCGGCCTACCATAGTGTGTTCTTCGTCCGCCGCGACAGCCCGATCAACACCCTGGAAGAGCTGAAGGGGCGCTCGCTGGCGATGCAGAGCGTCTGGTCCACCAGCTCCTACCTGGTGCCGGTGATGGAACTGCTGGCCCATGGGGTGCGCCCGGAAATCCTGCTGACCCCGCAGGACACGCCCACCGCCGACACCGTGGGCTACGTGTTCGCGCGCTCGGAGCTGAACATCTCCACCTTCGTGCACAAGCGCGTGGTCGACGCCGGCGTGGTCAGCAGTATCGACTGGCTCGACGAGCGCCGGGTGCCGGCGGTGTTCCGGCGCGACATGCGCGTGCTCTACGAGACCGAGGACGTGCCGCGCGCGGTGGAAATGGTGCGTCCGGGCATGGATCCGGCAGTGCGCAGGCGGCTGCAGGAGGTGCTGCTGGAAGCCAGCAACGACCCGGCGGCCGGCCCGGCGCTGCGCAAGTTCTTCGGTACCTCGGCGTTCCACCGCCTGGACCCGGCCAGCCAGCGCGCGCTCGACCGGCTGCGCGCCGGCCTGGCCCGGGTGCGCATGGAGGTCGAATGAAGCGGCCGCGCTTCGGGCTGCAGGCCCGCTTCCTGTGCGTGGCCGCCGGCGCGGTGCTGGTGGTGATCGCGATCGTCGCGGTGCTGCTGGCGCGGCAGGCGGCGGCCCAGCGCGAACTGCTGCAGGCCAGCAGCAGCGTGGTCAGCCAGGTGTTCGACGACAGCGTGCGCGAACAGGGGACGTCGCTGGCGACGTCGCTGGCCGACGCGCTGGTCAACCCGCTGTACTTCTCCGACCTGGACGCGATCGGCGCGCTGGTGCGCAGTACCGCCAGCCAGAAGTCGGTCAGCTACGTGCTGGTGCACGACGCCGAGGGCCGGCTGATCCACGACGGCTCGGTCGAGGTCGCTGGCTATGGCCGGCAGATGCAGGACCCGCTGGCGCAGGGCGCGATCAACGCCGAGCAGCTGCGGATGCAGGAGTCGCCGATGGTGCTGGAGGTGGACCTTCCGCTGCGCATCGGCGAGCAGCGCATCGGCGGGCTGCGGCTGGGCATGGACCTGGCACCGGTACGCGCCCAGGAGGCCGAGGCCAAGGCCGCGCTGGAGCAGCGCATGGGGCTGGCCAACCGCCGCCAGCTGGCCTGGGTGATATTGATGATGGTGGCGCTGGTCGGGCTGGCGTGCCTGGTGGCGCTGTACGTGCAGCGCACCCTGGTGCAGCCGGTCCGCTGGCTCGGCGCGACCGCGCGCCGCATCGAGGCCGGCGACTACCAGGTCGAGCAGCAGGACACCCGTCGTGGCGACGAGATCGGCGAACTGCTGCGCACGTTCGGGCGGATGGGCCAGAGCATCGCCCGCCACGACCGCGAAGTGCGGCAGATGGCCTACACCGACTCGCTCACCGGCCTGACCAACCGCCTGGCGTTCCGCGAGGCGCTGGACCACCGCCTGCTCGGTGCCCGCGCCTCCGGCCAGGGATTGGCGCTGCTGTTCATCGACATCGATGAGTTCAAGCGGGTCAACGACACCCTCGGCCACGAGGCCGGCGACGACGCGCTGCTGCAGTTCGCCCAGCGCATCGCCGCGGCGGTGGAGCAGGATGGCGGCGACGACGCCCTGCTGGCCCGCTTCGGCGGCGACGAATTCGTGATCCTGATCGGCAACGACGCGGGCCGGGTGGAGAACATGGCCACCGCCCTGGCCAAGCGCCTGGTGGCCGACCTCGGCTCGCCGCTGCAGGTACAGGAGCGCGAGATCTTCCTGGGCAGCTCCATCGGCATCACCCTGTTCCCGGAAGATGCCACCGACGCCACCGGGCTGCTCAAGAACGGCGACATCGCCATGTACCAGGCCAAGCTGGCCGGCAAGAGCTGCTTCCGCTACTACAGCCGTGCGCTGGACCATGCGGTCGAGCGGCGCCTGCACCTCGAACAGGAACTGCGCGGCGCCTGGGAGCGCGGCGAGCTGCACCTGGTCTACCAGCCGATCTTCCGTACCCTCGACCGCATGCTGATCGGCGTCGAGGCGCTGCTGCGCTGGCAGCACCCGGTGCTGGGCGCGATCCCGCCGTCGATGTTCATCGACATCGCCGAACAGAGCGGGTTGATCCAGACCCTGGGCCCGAAGGTGCTGCATGCCGCCTGCCAGCGGGCGCGGCAGTGGCCGTGCAACGGAGCCGGGGAGGAGCTGTTCGTTTCGGTCAACGTGTCGCCGCGGCAACTGCGCAGCGGCGACCTGGCCGCGGCGGTGGAGCAGTGCCTGCATGTCTCCGGGCTGGCCGCCTCGCGCCTGCACCTGGAGCTGACCGAGACGGCGGTGATCGGCGACGAGATGCTGGCCGCCTCGCTGCTGGAGAAGCTGCATCGCACCGGGGTCAAGGTCTGGCTGGACGACTTCGGCACCGGCTTCTCCGGGCTGAGCCACCTGCGCCAGGTGCCGGTGGACGGGGTCAAGATCGACAAGAGCTTCGTCGCCGACCTGCAGCGCGACCCGGACGACCTGGCCCTGACCAGCGCGATCATCGCGATGGCCCATGCGCTGGGGATCACCGTGGTCGCCGAGGGCATCGAGCACCAGGCCCAGTTCGACCTGCTCAACGAGCGCGGGTGCGACCTGGTGCAGGGCTACTGGCTGGCGCGCCCGCTGGATTCGGACGACCTGGTGCGGCTGCTGGACGCCGCGCCGAGCCCGGCCTGAAGGCCGCCGGCGGCACGGCCGCCGGTGCGCCGCCGGGTGCCGGTCAGAGCGGGCGCTTGCCGGTGTCGCCGGCGATCTCGCGCACCAGTTTCGGCACCAGGTAGCCGGACAGGCGCGCCCGCAGCGCGGCGTGCAGTTCCAGCGCGCGCGCGTCGTCGACCTCGAAATGGGCCACGCCCTGCACCCGGTCCAGCTGGTGCAGGTAGTAGGGCAGCACGCCGGCGGCGAAGCTGCGCTCGCTCAGCGCGGCCAGTACGTCGATGTCGTCGTTGACCCCGCGCAGCAGCACCGCCTGGTTGAGCAGCTGCGCACCGGCGCCGCGCAGGCGTGCCAGCGCGGCATCGACGCTGGCGTCGAACTCGTTGGCGTGGTTGGCATGGATCACGAAGGCCAGCGGCCAGGGCAGGCCGGCCAGCCAGTGCACGAGTTCGTCGTCCACGCGTTCGGGCAGCACCACCGGCAGCCGGCTGTGGATGCGCAGGCGGCGCACGTGGGGGATCGCGGCCAGCGCCGTGGTCAGCTCCGCCAGCTTGGCGGTGGCCAGCGCCAGCGGGTCGCCGCCGGACAGGATCACCTCGTCGATCGACGGGTCGGCGGCAATGGCCGCCAGCGCCTCTTCCCAGGCGCCGCGGGCGGCGTTTTCCCCGGCATAGTCGAAATGGCGGCGGAAACAATAGCGGCAGTTGATCGCGCAGCTGCCGGTGGCCACCAGCAGGGCGCGCCCGCGGTACTTCTGGATCACGCCGGTGGCCTTCTTCGCCGCGCCGTCGCCGACCGCGTCGAAGCTGAACCCCGGAACCACCCGCATCTCGGCATCGACCGGCAGCACCTGCCGCAGCAGCGGGTCGGCCGGGTCGCCCGGACGCATGCGCGCGGCAAAGCCGCGCGGTACCCGCAGCGGGAACTGCGCCAGCGCCTGCGCCGACACGCCCAGGTCGGCGGCTTCCAGTCCCAGCCCGGCCAGCAGCTCGGCCGGGTCACGGATCGCCTGCCGCCAATGCGCCTGCCAGCGGCCGGCGGGCAGGGGGGCGGGGGATTCCTGTGGAGCGGGGGCGAGGGCTGCGGTTATCATGGGCGACCAGAAAAACAGATGCCCGCCTTCGACGGCGGGCGTTCCATTCTAATCCGGCCGCCACGCGCGCGCCGGTTTTGCCACTTATCAGGAGTTCCAGCATGGCCAGCTACGGCATGAACGACGTGAAGAACGGGATGAAAATCCTGGTCAACAACCAACCGGCTGTCATCATCGACACCGAGTACGTCAAGCCGGGCAAGGGCCAGGCGTTCACCCGGGTGAAGTACCGCCTGATCAAGGACGGCCGCACCCAGGAAATCACCATGAAGTCGACCGATTCGCTGGATGCCGCGGACGTCGTCGACACCGACATGAACTACATGTACAGCGATGGCGAGTACTGGCACTTCATGGACCCGGAGACCTTCGAGCAGGTGCAGGCGACCAAGGCCGGCATGGGCGGCGCCGAGAAGTGGCTCAAGGGCGAGGAGTCCTGCGTGGTGACCCTGTGGAACGGCGAGCCGATCGCCGTGCAGCCGCCGAACTTCGTCGAACTGAAGATCACCGAGACCGACCCGGGCGTGCGCGGCGATACCTCCGGCGGCGGCGGCAAGCCGGCCACCCTGGAAACCGGTGCGGTGGTACGCGTGCCGCTGTTCGTCGGCCAGGACGAGGTGATCCGCGTCGATACCCGCTCCGGCGAATACTCCGCGCGCGTCAAGTAAGCCCATGCGCGAACCCGCCGGCGTCGAGCAGGCTGTCGAGGAACCGGTCCGCGAGGACCGGTTTCCGCATGAGCGGGTGGTGAACTTCTGCGACGCGGTGTTCGCCATCGTCATCACCCTGCTGGCCATCGAGCTGCGCCTGCCGGGCAGCGAACTGATCGAACGGGTGGGCGCCGACCAGGCCTGGGGCGAGACCTCCAGCGTGCTGCTGGCGTACGTCATCAGCTTCTTCGTGACCGGGCTGTTCTGGGTCGGGCACATGCTCACCTGGAAACACGTGCGACGGGTCAACGCCAAGCTGGTGTGGCTGGCCCTGCTGCAGTTGTTCTTCGTCGTGCTGATGCCGTTCGCGACCCGCCAGGTGTCCGAGCATTTCGTGGTCTATGCGCTGGTGCTCACCGGCATTTCGCTGTTTTCCTGGCTGCTCCGGCGCACGGTGGTGGCACAGGAGGACCTGCGCGCCCGGCTCGGCGCGGCGCAGGCCCGGCTGCTGCTGGTGCGCGGGCTGATCCCGCTGCTGGTGTTCTCCTGCGCCATCCCGCTGGGCCTGTTCGTCCCGGGGAAATGGGCGGCGCTGGTGTTCGCATTGATTTTCCCGCTGTCCATGCTCGCCCGGCGGCGCATCCTCACCCGCGGCGAGTGAGTGCGCGCCACAGGCCCGGTCCCGGAAGGAAGCTCTGCAATGACAACCCCTGAAACCGCGGCGTCCCGCTGCGACCTCCTGATCGAAGCCGGCTACGTGGTGCCGGTCGAGCCGCATGCGGTGGTGCTGGAAGACCACGCGGTGGCGGTCAGTGGCGGCCGGATCGTGGCGGTGCTGCCGCGCGCCGAGGCGCGTGCGCGCTTCCAGGCCGCCGACGTGGTGTCGCGCCCGCAGGCGGCGCTGATCCCGGGGCTGGTCAACGCCCACACCCACAACCCGATGACCCTGCTGCGCGGGATCGCCGACGACCTGCCGCTGATGACCTGGCTGCGCGAGCACATCTGGCCGGTCGAGGCGGCGGTGATCGGCCCCGAGTTCGTCGCCGACGGCACCACCTTGGCGATCGCCGAGATGCTGCGTGGCGGTACCACCTGCGCCAACGAGAACTACTTCTTCGCCGACGTGCAGGCCGCCGTGTACAAGAAGCACGGCTTCCGCGCGCTGGTCGGCTCGGTGATCATCGATTTCCCCAGCGCCTGGGCCCGCAGCGACGACGAGTACTTCGCCCGCGCCGGCGAGCTGCACGACCAGTGGCGCGGCGACCCGCTGATCGGCACCGCGTTCGCCCCGCACGCGCCCTACACGGTGAACGACGCCAATTTCGAGCGGGTGCGGATGCTGTCCGACCAGCTCGACATCCCGGTGCACCTGCATACCCACGAGACCGCGCAGGAAATCAGCGACTCGATCAGGCTGCACGGCCAGCGCCCGCTGGCGCGGCTGGACCGCCTGGGCCTGGTCAACGACCGCCTGATCGCGGTGCACATGACCCAGCTCACCGACGCCGAGATCCACCTGTGCGCCGAGCGCGGCGTGCACGTGGTGCATTGCCCGGAGTCGAACCTGAAGCTGGCCTCGGGCTTCTGCCCGGCCTGCGCGCTGGTGCGCGCGGGCGTGAACCTGGCCATCGGCACCGACGGCTGCGCCAGCAACAACGACCTGGACATGTTCAGCGAGAACCGCACCGCGGCGATCCTGGCCAAGGCCGTGGCCAACGACGCCACCGCGCTGGACGCGGCCACCACGCTGCGTGCGGCGACCCTGGGCGGCGCGCGTGCGCTGGGTTTCGGTGAGAAGATCGGCTCGATCGAGGTTGGCAAGCAGGCCGACCTGGCGTGCGTGGACCTGTCGGCGCTGGAGACCCAGCCGCTGCACCATGTCCTGTCGCAGCTGGTCTACGCCGCCGGCCGCCACCAGGTCAGCGACGTGTGGATCGCCGGCCAGCCCAAGCTGGTGCAGCGCGAACTGGTCGGCATGGACGTGGCGGCGATCACCGCCAATGCCCGCCAGTGGCGCGACCGCATCCGTTCCATCCGCGCCTGAGCGCGGCGGTTTCACGAGGACCCTGAAATGACCGCAGCACCGACGTCCAACAACTTCGATCAGGCCGAACTGGACAAGTTCGCCGCGCTGGCCAACCGCTGGTGGGACGCCGACGGCCCGCAGAAGCCGCTGCACGCGCTCAACCCGGTGCGGCTGCAGTACGTGGCCGAACGCGCCGCGCTGCGCGGCGCCCGGGTGCTCGACATCGGCTGCGGCGGCGGCCTGCTCAGCGAAGCGCTGGCGAAGCAGGGCGCGCAGGTGACCGCCATCGACCTGGCGCCGGAACTGGTCAAGGTCGCGCGCCTGCACGGGCTGGAATCCGGGGTACAGGTCGATTACCGGGTGCAGGCAGCCGAGGATCTGGCCGCCGAGCAGGCCGGCACGTTCGACGTGGTGACCTGCATGGAGATGCTGGAGCACGTGCCGGACCCGGGCGCGATCATCGCCGCCTGCCAGCGCCTGCTGCGTCCCGGCGGCAAGCTGTTCCTGTCCACGATCAACCGCACTGCGGCCGCGTTCGCGGTGGCGGTGGTCGGCGCCGAGTACATCGCCCGGCTGCTGCCTAGGGGCACGCACCACTACCAGGAGTTCATCAAGCCGGCCGAGCTGGGCGCATGGCTGCGCCAGTCCGGGCTGCAGCTGCAGGACGTCAGCGGCATGGCCTACGAGCCGTGGCGCAACCGCGCGCGCCTAAGCCGGCGCACCGACATCAACTACCTGGCCTTCGCGGTCAAGCCGGACCAGGCCTGACCATGGCCGCGTTCCCGCCGGTGGTGCTGTTCGACCTGGATGGCACCCTGCTCGACACCGCGCCGGACTTCGTGGTCACCGCCAACGCCATGCGCCAGGCGCGCGGCATGCAGGCGCTGGCCGCCGAGCGCTTGCGCCCGGTGGTGTCCAAGGGCTCGCGGGCGATGCTGGCGGTGGCCTTCCCGCAGATGGCCGAAAGCGAGCGGCATGCGCTGGTGCCCGAGTTCCTGGATGTCTACCAGTCGCTGATCGGCCGCCATGCGCGGCTGTTCGATGGCATCGCCAGCATGTTGCATGCGCTGGAGCAGGCAGGCAGCCGCTGGGGCATCGTCACCAACAAACCCGAATACCTGGCGCGGCTGATCCTGCCGCAGCTGGGCTGGGAGCAGCGCTGCGCGGTACTCATCGGCGGCGACACCCTGGCCGAGCGCAAGCCGCACCCGCTGCCGCTGCAGGTGGCCGCGCAGCGGATCGGGCTGGCGCCGCAGCATTGTGTCTACGTCGGCGACGACGAGCGCGACATCCAGGCCGCATCCGCGGCCGCCATGCCGTCGGTGGCGGCGCTGTGGGGTTACCGCCCGGACAGCGACGACCCGGCGCTGTGGCAGGCCGACGCGATGGCGGCGACCCCGGCCGCGCTGCTGGAGCCGGCGGCCTGGCCGTGGCCGCGTGGCCTGCGCGCGGACCGCGCGCCGGCGGTTCAGTCGGCGCAGCGGCGGTAGTCGAACCGGATCTGCAGCGGCGTGCCGTCCGCTCCGGTCCCGGAGATGGCGGCGCGCAATCGCGTGCCGTCGCGCCGGTATTCGATGCGCTGGGGGAAATCGTGTCCGGGGTTCGCGAACATCACCCAGCCGTCGCCGCGCCCAGCGATGGCGAACACGGTCGGCGCCGCGCCGTTGGGCTGCACATGGAAACCCGCGTCGCTGCCGGCAGGCACCAGGCGCATGAATTCGAACGACTCGGTGCCGCCGCCGCGTAGCGTGCGCGACATGCCCAGCAGCGCACCGCCGGCTTCCGGCAACCAGGCCTCCTCGATCTTCCGTTCCGCGCTGCCACCGCACCATTGGCCCGCGAGCCAGTCGAATTCGCCGGCCACGGCGGTCCCGCCCGCCAATGCCATGCCCACCCCCAGCACCATTGCCGCCTTTGCCATGTTCCCGCCTCCTCGATGGATGGGGGCAGGCTAGCGGCGTCCCTGCGGCGGCGCTTGTAAAAACGCGCAGCGCGGGGTTCGATGGCGCATGGACTACATCGAGCATCCGCCGCCGCCGGGACTGCAGCGCCACGTGCGTTGCCTGTGGGTGCTGCGCGACGCTGCCCCCGATGGCGAGCCGCAGGTGATCTATCCGGATGGTTGCTGCGAACTGCTGGCCGAACTGGGCGTACCGCTGCGCTTCCACGGCGCCGACGGGCAGGTCCGCGCCGACCAGCCGTTCTGCTTCGCCGCCCAGCAGCGCGGCCCGATCCGCCTGCAGGCGACCGGTGCGGTGTTCTGCATCGGCGTGCGGTTGACGCCGGCGAGCAGCGCGCTGGTTGCCGGCGCGCGGTTGCCGGCGCTGCGCGACCACGCCCCCGACCTGTACACGCTGGACCCGGGATTCGCCGCGCGTTTCGGCGAGGCCGCGCAGGCGTGCGCCGCCTCGCAGTCGCCGGAGCCCCTGTGGCGCCTGTTGCGCGGGCAGTGCGCCGGTTTCACCCCCGATACGCTCATCGAGCGCGCGGTGGCCATGCTCGACGCGGCAGATGGCGACCTGCGCATCACCGCACTGGCGCAGCGGCTCGGCACCGGACTGCGCACCCTGCAGCCGCGCTTCCTCGCGGCGGTGGGCATGACCCCGAAGGAGTACGCCCGCGTGCGTCGCCTGCAGGCGCTGCTGCGTACGCTGGATGCCGAAGACACGGACATCGCCGATGCCGCCGCACGCCATGGCTACAGCGACCAGGCCCACGCCACGCACGACCTGCTCAGCTGGACTGGCACCACCCCGGCCCGGCTGGTGCGTGCGCTGCGCGGCGACCGGCACGGCGACGATGCGCTGCGGCTGGCGGCCGCCTTCGTGCGCGGCACCAGCGCCCGGCCCGCGGCGCGGGCGCGTGGCACGGATTGCAGGACGGCGACGCGCCGGTCCGACGGCGCCTGATCCGCCTGTGGGGGCCTGCCCGGTGGCCGCCAGCCGCGCAGGACGGCAGACGGCGGGCGGGCGGATTCTTACAATGGGCGCATGACTGGATCTGATTCGCTGGACGGTTTCCTGGACAAATGGCGCGAGCGCTGGCCCGAGTGGTCGCTGGTCGACCGTTTCGTCGCACCGGAACTGCATCGCCGCAGTGTGGCGTGGTTCGCGCTGCTGCAGGAATTCGACGACATGCTCAACATCGCCGGCGATCCGTTGCCGGCCAATGCCAAGCTCGGCTGGTGGGGCGAGGAACTGCGCAGCTGGGCCGGGCAGCGCTCGCGGCATCCGCTCGGGCGCGTGCTGGAGCCGGTGCGGGCGCCCTGGGCGCAGCTGGCCCAAGCCCTGCCGGACCTGGCCGAGGCCCGCGATGCCGTGGCCGATCCGGCGCAGGCGCGTAGCGCACTGCAACGGTTCGCCGATGCGGTGGCGGCGGTGGAGGCGGCCCTGTTCGATGCGCCGCTGCAGCCCGCCGCCGCTGATGCGGTGCTGACCCAGCTGCTGGCGCAGCGGGTGCAGGACCTGGGTGCCGCCGCGGTGCCCACCGCCGCCGGTGGCGAAGGCCCCTGGCAGCAGTTTCTGCTGGCGCGCTGGCCGGCGCGGGTCGCGGGGCCCCGGCCGCGCCGGCTGTATGCGGCGCTGGCCCGTGCCCGCCTGCAGGCCCGCATCCGTGGCGGCGACTACCAGCCCGCTCCGGCGGCGTTGCTGTGGCGTGGGTGGTGGGCGGCGCGGGGCTGATCGCCCTGGGCCTGCGGGTGCGGGCGACCGTCGACGGCAGGGGCCCTGGCCGGTGGCGGGCGGCCGCCGTGGAAGGGGGCGATCACGCCGGTGGAGCGGCGAGCGGCTCGCTTGCCCTGGTCGGATAGGTGAGCAGGTAGAGCAGCACCAGGATGCCGCCTACCGGCGCCAGGCTGATCAACTGCCACCAGGGGTTGAAGCCCGCGTCGCGCAGGCGCCGCGTGCAGGCCGCGAGCCACGGCAACAGCACCAGCAGCGAAGCCAGCTGCAGCGGCAGCGGGCCGACAGCCTCGGCAAGCAGTTGGGCCAGGGCCAGCAGCATGGCCACGGCCAGTGCGAACCACCAGAAATCCGCGCGTGGCGTGGTGCCTCTGAACTCCAGTCCACGCAGTACGCCTTCGCGCATGGCCTGCAGCGCCGGCTGGCTGGGCGCCGGCTCGCCCAGCAGCAGGCTGCCGGCCGGTACTTCGAAGACGGCGGCCAGGGCCCGCAGGGATTCGGTGGAGATCTTCGCGCCCGATTCCAGGCGCTGGATGGTCCGCAGGTTCAGGCCACTCAATGCGGCCAGTTGCTCCTGCGACCACTGGCGGGCGAGGCGCAGTTCGCGAAGTCGGGTGCCGTTGACATGCATGGGGATTCCTCGGGGCAGTGGGCTCGGGTTGCCGCCATCATCCTGCCGGATGCCCGCCAGTGGTGAGGACATGCCCCCGACATGGACCCGACACGGCCCCGGCGGCGCGGCCTCGCGGCGGCGCCCTGGGGCAGGGCGGTGGCCGTTCGCCGCCGCTCGGGCCCCTCGGGCGACGCGGGGGCGGCAGCGGATGAGGACCCGGCGGCCCACGTCCGTGCCGGGCACGGACGCGGGCGGGCTACCTGCCGCGCTCGAGTACCAGCAGCGGGTCGATGCGGGTGTCGAACCAGTTCATGCCCCAGTGCAGGTGCGGCCCGGTCGCGCGCCCGGTGGCACCGACCGCGGCGATCACCTGTCCCTGCGCGATGCGTTCGCCGACCTTCACGTCGATCCGCGACAGGTGCAGGAAGTTGGAGCTGATGCCGAACCCGTGGTCGAGCACCAGGGTGCCGCCGGTCAGGTAAAGGCCCGGGTCGGCGAAGGTGACGATGCCCGCGGCCGGCGCCTTCACCGGGGTGCCGGTCGGCGCGGCGATGTCCATGCCCGAATGGCCGGCGCCGGGTTGTCCGTTGTAGACCCGGGCATTGCCGAAGCGGCCGCTGATGCGGCCCTGGACCGGCCACAGGAAGGTCTGGGCGAAGTCGGTGCGGTTGTCGTCGCGTTGCCGCGCCTCGGTGACCCGGGCCTGTTCGCGGGCGATGCGCTCGGCGATGGCCGGCGGCGGGTTCACCGTCTTCGGCGGCACGCCGTTGACCCGTTCCAGCGGCCAGTCGCGCGCGGCCACCGCGATCACCGCGGTCTCCTCGGAACCGTCCGGGCGGCGCACCTGCACCTGCAGCGGGCCGGTCTCGTCGCGGCCGATGCCGAACACCACGCTGCCGTAGCCGCTGACCCGCAGGTCGCGGCCGGCATGGCGCACGCGGCTGCCGGCAGGCACCTTGCCGATCACCATCGCGCCCTGCGAGGCGCTGGCCGGGAACAGCACGCGGTTGTCGATCAGGTCGGCGATGCCGTCCTGCGCCAGCACGCCCTGGGCCGCAAGCAGGGGGGCGGCGGCCAGCAGCACCCCCGACAGGAGCATCGAACGCATCAGCGGGCGTAGGTCATGCGCTGGCCGGCCGGGCTGCCGACCAGCCGGCTGCCGTCCCACACCCGCTGGCCGTTGACCCAGGTCGAGGCGATGCGCGAGCGGAAGGTGGTGCCTTCGAACGGCGACCAGCCGCACTTGGACAGCACGTCCTCGCGCCTGACCGTGAACGGCACGTCCTCCACCAGCACCAGGTCGGCGAAATAGCCTTCGCGCAGGAAACCGCGTTCCTCCACGTCGAACAGCTGCGCCGGGGCGTGGGCGAACTTCTGCACCACCTGTTCGCGGGTGAGCTTGCCCTCGTGCACGCGTTCCAGCGCGGCGACCAGCGCGTACTGCACCAGCGGCAGGCCGGACGGCGCCTGCGCGTAGGGCTTCTGCTTTTCTTCCCAGGTGTGCGGGGCATGGTCGGTGGCCAGCACGTCCAATACGTCGTCGGCCAGCGCGGCGATGATCGCCTCGCGGTCGGCCACGTCCTTGATCGCCGGGTTGCACTTGATCAGGTTGCCCTTGGTGGCGTAGTCCGGGCGGGCGAAATGCAGGAAGTGCACGCAGGTCTCGGCGGTGATCTGCTTGCGGCTGCCATCGGCACGCACCAGCGGGCCCTTCTCGAACAGCGCCAGTTCGTCGGCGGTGGAGATGTGCAGCACGTGCAGGCGGGTGCCGTGCCTGCGCGCCAGCGACATCGCCAGCCGGGTCGACTTGATGCAGGCTTCGCGCGAACGGATGTCCGGGTGCATCTCCGCGGTCAGCGCATCGCCGTACTTTTCCTGGAACGCCTTCATGTTGGCGTCGATCATCGGCGTGTCTTCGCAGTGCGTGATGATCGGCGTGGGGCAGTCGCGGAAAATCGCGTCCAGCGTGTCCGGGTCGTCGACCAGCATGTTGCCGGTGGAGGCGCCCATGAACACCTTTACGCCCGGCGCCTTCTTCGGGTCGAGCATGCGGATGGCGTCCAGGTTGTCGTTGCTGGCGCCGTGGTAGAAGCCGTAGTTGGCCCAGGCACGGCCGCGCGCGAGCGCGTACTTTGCCTCCAGGATGGTCGAATCCAGGGTCGGCGGGTTGGTGTTGGGCATGTCCATGAAGCTGGTGAGGCCACCGGCCACCGCCGCCGCCGACTCGCTGGCGATGTCGCCCTTGTGGGTCAGGCCGGGCTCGCGGAAATGCACCTGGTCGTCGATCATGCCCGGCAGCAGCCAGCGGCCGGCGGCATCGACCACTTCCTCGCCGGCGCGCGGCGCCAGCCCGCTGCCTATCCGGGCGATGCGGCCGTCCTCGATGCGCAGGTCGCCGTCGAAGGTGCGGCCCTCGTTGACCATGCGGGCATTGGTGATGAGCGTGGAGGACATGTCAGTGTTTTCCTGTGCAGCGGCAAGTGGGGGAGTGCGCCTTGTCCGGGACCGGGTCGAAGCCGCCGGGATGGAGCGGATGGCAGCGGCCCAGCCGGCGCAGCGTAAGCCAGCTGCCCCGCAACGGGCCGTGCAGGCGGATCGCGTCCATCGAGTACTCGGAGCAGCTGGGGACAAAGCGGCAGCGCGGCCCCAGCAGGGGGCTGATGAAGCGCTTGTAGAAGCGCAGCAGGGCGATGAGGAGTCGGCTTATCACCCCGGGATGATAAGCCAGCTGGCATTGCCCAAGGATTTGTCGCACGATGCCAGACAGGTGGCAGGCGGACTTGGTACGCCGGTCGCCCACCGGGGTACGCCGCTCGTGCCCGGTCACGTTCCGAACCGCGCGGGAGGGTCCGGCGATGCCGCCGGGCCGCTCCGGGGCAGCTCGGGCATCCGTTCATGTCGGGGCGGTCGGCGCGGTTGCCGCTGCTGGTCGGGTAGGCTATAAAGGCCCGCTTTCCCGGGCCCCGGGGGAAACAAGGAAGAGCGTTTCGTGGCTGCTAAAAAACCTGCAAAAAAGGCCGTCAAGGTCGCCAAGAAAACCGCCAAACCTGCAGTCAAGAAGGCGGCGCCGAAGCCGGTAGTCAAGAAACCGGCCGCCAAGCCCGCCAGGCCAGCTGCGAAAAAGGCGCCTGCCAAGAAGGTGGTGGCCAAGAAGGCCCCGGCCAAGCAGGCAGCGCCCGCCAAGAAGACGGTGGCCAAGAAGGCCGCGGTCAAGAAAGCCCCAGTCAAGAAGGTGGCTGCCAGCAAGGCCCCGGTGAAGAAGGTGGCCGCCCCGGCGGCCAAGGTGGCCAAGGCCGCCAAGCCTGCCAAGCCGGTGGTCAAGAAGGCCGTCGCCAAGACCGCGGCCAAGGCGTCCACGTCCCCGGTCAGCAAACCCGTCGTCAAGTCCGTACCGAAGCCGGCTCCCAAGCCGGTGCCGGCCAAGCCTGTCCCGGCCACAGTCGCCAAGACGGTACCCGCCCCGGCCCCCGCGCCGGCGGCCAAGGCACCGGCTCCGGCAGCCAAGGCCCCGCAATCCAAGAATCCCGTGCCTGTTTCGAAATCCCCCGCAAAGACCGTCGTCAAGTCCGCCGCTCCCGCCGCCGTCCGTCCGGTCGGCAAGGTTGCCGTTGCCGTAACCGCACGCTCGGCCGCCCCGGCCCCGCGCAGCAAGCACAAAGTGGTCGAATACAAGACCGACGAGGCGACCGGTCGCCCGATCCTCCCGGCCGGCTACAAGCCCGCGGCGGACGAGGAATACATGAGCCCGCTGCAGCAGGAGTACTTCCGCCAGCGCCTGCAGGACTGGCGCGCCGACCTGGTGGAGGAATCCAAGCAGACCATCGAGAACCTGCGCGAGGAAGTACGTGACATCGGCGATGAGGCCGAACGCGCCACCCGCGAGACCGAGAATTCGCTGGAACTGCGTACCCGTGACCGTTACCGCAAGCTGATCGGCAAGATCGACAGCACGCTCAAGCGCCTGGAGTCGGGCGACTACGGCTACTGCGTGGACACCGGCGAGGAAATCGGCCTGGAGCGCCTGGAAGCGCGCCTCACCGCCGAGCGCACCATCGATGCGCAGGAACGCTGGGAACACATGCAGAAGCAGCAGGGCGATTGATTCCGATCCCCTGTGAACAAAAAGCCCCGCCTTGCGCGGGGCTTTTTGTTTGCAGCGTTCGCGCCGGCATCGCGGCTGCGGCCCGGTCGTGCGGCCGCCATCGCCCCGGGCTACTGCAGGTCGCGCAGGTTCAGGCGCCTCAGCGTCGGGTTCTTCCACGCGGTGAGGCCCGCCACGCCCAGCACCGCGCAGCCGCCGACCACCACCGCCGGCACCAGTCCCAGCAGCCGCGCCATGGTGCCCGCGTAGAACGCGCCCAGTTCATTGGACGAACTGATGAAGATGCCGTTGATCGACGACACCCGGCCACGCATCTCGTCGGGCGTGGCCAGCTGCAGGATGGTCGAGCGCACCACCACCGACACGCCGTCGAACGCGCCGTAGAACAGCAGGATCGCCGCCGACAGCCAGAAGCTGCGCGACAGGCCGAAGCCGATCACACACAGCCCGAAGCCGGCCACCGCGTACAGCAGCACGCGTCCGGCGTTGCGGTGCAGCGGGTGCCGGGCCAGCCACAGGCCCACGCATACCGATCCCAGCGCCGGTGCCGCGCGCAGGATGCCCAGGCCTTCCGGCCCGTAGTGCAGGATTTCCTGGATGAAGGCCGGCAGCATCGCCACCACGCCGCCCAGCAGCACCGAGAACATGTCCAGCGCCATCGCACCGAGCATCACCGGCGTGGACAGCACGAAACGCGCGCCCTCGGCGATGCTGGCGAAGATCGGCGCGCGGGTCTGCGGCGGTGGCGCTTCGTGCACGCGCAGCAGGGCCAGCGCGGCCATGGCCAGCGCCGCCATCGCCGCGGCCACGGCATAGGCCAGGGCCTTGCCGCCCCAGCCGACCAGGACGCCGCCCAGTGCCGGCCCGAGCACCATGCCGGCCTGGAACACCACGCTGCCGAAGCCGGCGCCGCGTGCGTACTGCCCGCGCGCCAGCACCCGCGCGAACAATGCGTTGTAGACCGGCGACAAGAAGGCGCGGACCATGCCGGTCAGGGCGATCGCCAGGTAGATCGGCCACGTGCCCTGGAACGGCAGCGCGCCCAGCGCGACCGCGCACAGGATGGCGGCGGTGGCTACCAGCCCGAGACTGGCCGCCATGCCCAGGCGGCGGCGTGGCAGGTGGTCCACCAGGTAGCCGGCGAATGGCGCCACGCAGAAATAGGGCAGCACTTCGGCCAGGCCGACCAGGCCCAGCGAGAACGGATTGCGGGTGATCTCGTAGATGTGCCAGCCCACCGTGACCGCGACGATCTGGTAGGACAGCATCGCGGTGATGCGGTAGGCCAGCAGGTGCGCGAAGCCGGGCTGGCGCAGCAGCGCGCCCACGCCGGCATCGCCGCTGCCGGCGGTCACTGCGGTTGCGACCGCGCGGTGTCGCGGATGAACGACAGCATCGCCGCCAGCCCGTTGCTGCGGGTCGGCGACAGGTGCCGGGCCAGGCCGATGGAGGCCACGTACTCCGGCTCGGTGGCCAGGATCTCGGCGGCGGGGCGGCCGGAGTAGACGCGCAGCGCCAGATAGATCAGCCCGGAAACGATGGCCGAGTCGCTGACCGCGTGGAACACGAGCCGGTCGGCATTGCCTTCCGGCACGATCCATACCATCGACTGGCAGCCGTGCAGGCGGTGCGCCTCGGTCTTCCACGCATCCGGGAAGGGCGGCAGCTTGCGGCCGAGGTCGATCAGGTACTGGTAGCGCTCGGACCAGTCGCCGAAGAAGGAGAATTCGTCGGCGATCGCGGCCTGGGCTTCGGCGGCGGTGGCTTCGAGCGGGAAGGTGGAGTCGGTCATCTTGGTTCCGTCAGGGGAGGGCCTTGCCGTCCGCGGCATGGCTGGAGCGGCGCCGGATGCGCCGGCCGGGCATTGGCTAGGCGCGCTTGCGCACCCAGCGCACGCCCTGCGGGGTGTCCTCCAGCACGATGTTCTCCGCCGCCAGCTGCTCGCGGATGGCGTCGGCACGGGCGAAGTCGCGGGCCTGCTTGGCGGCGATGCGTTCGTCGATCAGGGCCTGGATGCGGGCATCGTCGTCGCTGCCGGCGCCGCGGCCGAACCACGCCGACGGTGCCTGCTGCAACAGCCCCAGGGCCAGCCCGGCGCCGAGCAGTTCGCCCTTCAGGCGCGCCTTTTCGCCGGCGCTTCCGGCCTTGCGTGCCTCGCTGGCGATGCGCGCCACCTCGGCCAGCGCCAGCGGCGTGTTGAGGTCGTCGTCCAGTGCGGCCTCGACCGCGGGCGGGATCGCGGCGCCGGCCTCGACCTCGTCCAGGTCGCGCAGCGTGCCGTACAGCCGGTCCAGGGTGCGCACGGACTGCTCGATCAGGGCGTCCGACCAGTCCAGCGGCTGCCGGTAGTGCGCCGACAGCAGCGCGTAGCGCAGCGCTTCGGGCGGGTGCTGGCGCACCAGGTCATGCACGCGCTCGATGTTGCCCAGCGACTTGCTCATCTTGGCGCCACCGAAGTTGAGCATGCCGTTGTGCAGCCAGAAGCGGGCGAAGGTACGCCCGCCGTGGGCGCATTCGCTCTGTGCGATCTCGTTCTCATGGTGCGGGAACTGCAGGTCAACGCCGCCGGCATGGATGTCGATGGTGTCGCCCAGGTGGGCGGCGGCCATGGCCGAGCATTCGATGTGCCAGCCCGGGCGGCCGCGGCCCCAGGGCGATTCCCAGCCGGGCAGGTCGTCGCTGGATGGCTTCCACAGCACGAAATCGCCCGCGTCGCGCTTGTACGGGGCCACCTCGACGCGGGCGCCGGCCAGCATTTCGTCCGGGTCGCGCCGCGACAGCTTGCCGTAGCCGTCGAAGGTGGCGACCGCGAACAGCACGTGGCCTTCGGCGGCATAGGCGTGCCCGGCCTCGATCAGCCGCTCGATCATGGCGATGATCTGCGGGATGTGGGCGGTGGCCTCGGGCTCGATGTCCGGCGGCGCCACGCCCAGCGCGGCCATGTCGTCGCGGTAGGCGGCGGCGAAGCGGTCGGTGATGGCCGCGATCCGCACCCCCTGTTCGCGGGCCGCGGCGTTGATCTTGTCATCGACGTCGGTGATGTTGCGGGCGTAGCGCAGGCCGCCGAAGCGGCGCCGCAGCAGGCTCGCGAGCACCCCGAACACCACCGGGCCGCGGGCGTTGCCGATATGCACGTAGTTGTAGACGGTCGGGCCGCACACGTACATGGTCGGGGCGGCCGGATCCAGCGGGGCGAACGGCTCCAGCTGCCGGGTCAGGGTGTTGTACAGGTGCAGGGCCATGGGCGTGCCGTGGGAGCGAAAACAGAGCCGGCAATTCTAGCGGGCCGGGGCCGGGTGGGCACGCCCGGGCTGGGCAGCGGCGCGATGGACGGGTAATGTTCAGCCTCCATCCCTTGTCGCGCCTACACTATATCGGTGGTCATCCCTCATCCATCTCCGTTGAAGTGTCGATGAAGCGCGCTCCCGTGTCGCTGTCCATGGCCTGCCTGCTGGCCGTCTCCGCCATGCCGGCCGGGGCGCAGAACACCGACCTGCGCAACCGGGTGGTGATCGTCGAGAACGTGCGCTACGACTATGCGCAGGTGCTCAACGTCGAGCCGGTGTTCCAGACCCTGCGCGCCACCCGTACCGAGGAGCATTGCGAGCCCGTCTCCACGCTCACCCTGGCGCCGGTGGAGGTCAAGGGCGAGGAGCAGAAGGGCGGCTTCCGCCGCTTCTGGGATTCGGTCAAGGGCATCTTCAGCCACCAGGACGGCGAGGACGAGGCCGGTGCGGAGGTGCGTGCGGCGGGGGCCGGCAACAACGGCGCGCTGCTCACCCCCGAGTGCCGCATCATCGAGGTGGGGCGCGAGTTCCGCCGGCCCATCGCCTACGACGTGGATTACGTCTACAAGGGCGTCAAGTTCCGCTCGCGGTTGCCCGAAGACCCCGGCAACCGCCTCAAGCTGCGGGTGTCGATCACCCCCGAGCTGGGCGAAGGCCTGGAGCAGGGACCGGCCAACCCCTGATTGCTGCGCCGCGGCACTTGCGTGGTGCCGGGGCGCGTGCGACCATGCGCGACGATGAAGGCGAACAGCTTCCAGCACGAAACCAGCACCGCCCGGATGGCCTCCGGCATGACCTCGCGTGCCCGCCGACCGGAATCCCACATATTCGCTGGGTAAACCGGAGCCGCGTGCTGTCTGTTCGGAAAACCCAGCCCCCGGCTGGGTTTTTTCGTTTCTGTTCCACGAAAGTTTCAACTGCAATGAGCCGCGCGTCCGCGCATCCTGCCGCCGGCAACGGTGGTCCCCCGCACCAGCAAAGGATGGATCGATGTCTGTGAAGCACTTCTTGAACACCCAGGACTGGAGCCGCGCCGAGCTCGACGCGCTGTTGACCCAGGCGGCGCTGTTCAAGCGCAACAAGCTGGGCGACGACCTGAAGGGCAGGTCCATCGCGCTGGTGTTCTTCAACCCGTCCATGCGCACCCGCACCAGCTTCGAGCTGGGCGCGTTCCAGCTCGGCGGCCACGCCATCGTGCTGCAGCCGGGCAAGGACGCGTGGCCGATCGAGTTCGACCTGGGCACGGTGATGGACGGCGACACCGAGGAGCACATCGCCGAAGTGGCGAAGGTGCTGGGCCGCTACGTCGACCTCATCGGCGTGCGCGCCTTCCCGAAGTTCGTCGACTGGCAGTACGACCGCCAGGACATCGTGCTCAAGGCGTTCGCCAGGTATTCGCCGGTGCCGGTCATCAACATGGAGACCATCACCCATCCGTGCCAGGAGCTGGCGCATGCGCTGGCGCTGCAGGAGCACTTCGGCAGCAGCGACCTGCGCGGCAAGAAGTACGTGCTGACCTGGACCTACCACCCCAAGCCGCTGAACACCGCGGTGGCCAACTCGGCGCTGACCATCGCCACCCGCATGGGCATGGACGTGACCCTGCTGTGCCCGGACGAGCAGTACATCCTCGACGAGCGCTACATGGGCTGGGCCGCGCAGAACGTGGCCGAGAGCGGCGGGTCGCTGACGGTCAGCCACGACATCGAAAGCGCCTACCGCGGCGCCGACGTGGTCTACGCCAAGAGCTGGGGCGCACTGCCGTACTTCGGCAACTGGGCGCCGGAGAAGCCGATCCGCGACCAGTACAAGCACTTCATCGTCGACGAGGCCAAGATGGCGCTCACCAACAACGGCGTGTTCAGTCATTGCCTGCCGCTGCGGCGCAACGTCAAGGCCACCGACGCGGTGATGGATTCGCCGCAGTGCATCGCCATCGACGAGGCCGAGAACCGCCTGCACGTGCAGAAGGCGATCATGGCCGCACTGGTCCGCTGATCCATCCCGCCGCTTTCCCTTTTCCCGATTCAACAACGGCGGCCCGCGCGTCGCCCAACGAGATCCCCCACATGACCACTCCCAACGATTCCCGCGACATCGTCCTGGCCTTCTCCGGCGGCCTGGACACCAGCTTCTGCGTGCCCTACCTGAAGGAGCGCGGCTGGAACGTGCACACCGTGTTCGCCGACACCGGCGGCGTGGACGCCGAGGAGCGCGAGACCATCGAGAAGCGCGCCGCCGAGCTGGGCGTGGCCAGCCATGTCACCGTCGATGGCGGCCCGGCGATCTGGGAAGGCTTCGTCAAGCCGTTCGTGTGGGCCGGCGAGGGCTACCAGGGCCAGTATCCGCTGCTGGTGTCCGATCGCTACCTGATCGTCGATGCCGCCCTCAAGCGCGCCGCCGAGCTGGGCACCAATGCCATCGCCCACGGCTGCACCGGCATGGGCAACGACCAGGTGCGCTTCGACCTGGCGGTGAAGGCGCAGGGCGATTACCGCATCCTCGCCCCGATCCGCGAGATCCAGAAGGAGCACACCCAGACCCGCGCCTACGAGCAGGCGTACCTGGAGGAGCGCGGCTTCGGCGTGCGCGCCAAGCAGAAGGCCTACACCATCAACGAGAACCTGCTGGGCGTGACCATGTCCGGTGGCGAGATCGACAGGTGGGAAGCCCCGGGCGAGGGTGCGCGCGGCTGGTGCGCGCCGCGCAGCGCGTGGCCGATCGAACCGCTGACGGTGACCTTGAAGTTCGTCGAGGGCGAGGCAGTGGAACTGGACGGCAAGGCGCTGCCGGGCGAGCAGATCCTGGCAAGGCTCAACAAGCTGTTCGCCCCGTACGGCGTCGGCCGCGGCGTGTACACCGGCGACACCGTGATCGGCCTCAAGGGCCGCATCGTGTTCGAGGCGCCGGGCCTGACCGCGCTGCTGGCCGCGCACCGCGCGCTGGAGGACGCGGTGCTGACCAAGCAGCAGAACCGCTTCAAGCCGGACGTGGCGCGCAAGTGGGTGGAACTGGTCTATGAAGGCTTCTATCACGACCCGCTGAAGACCGACCTGGAAGCGTTCCTGCAGTCGTCGCAGGGCAAGGTCAACGGCGAGGTGGTGCTGGAGACCCGTGGCGCCCGCGTCGACGCGGTGGCGGTACGTTCGCCGCACCTGCTCAACGCCAAGGGGGCGACCTACGCACAGTCGGCCGACTGGGGCGTGGAAGAGGCCGAGGGTTTCATCAAGCTGTTCGGCATGAGCTCCACGCTGTACGCGCAGGTCAACCACGGTTGATGCGCGCGTCCTTCCCGCCACGGGGCGGGAAGGGCGCCTGCAGATTCCGGCCCACCCGCGCCCCCGGGTTCCGGGGCGCGAAGCAGGGCACAGCGCGGTGCGGTGCAGGGAGTGAAGCCCTGTGGCGCCGGTCCGTGCCGGTCCGGCTGTTGCGGTCAACGCCTTCGATGGGCGCCCGCAAGCGGCCGGGCGCTCCCGCCATCCCCGTTTCCCGTACGCGCCAGCCGCCTGCCACTGACAGCTCCCGACAGACCATGACCGACCTGCTCGAATCCACGCTCTCGCACCTGGAAAAGCTGGTGTCCTTCGACACCCGCAACCCGCCGCGCGCGATCACCACCGGCGGCATCTTCGATTACCTGCGCGCGAACCTGCCCGGGTTCCAGGTCGAGGTGATCGACCATGGCGCCGGCGCGGTGAGCCTGTACGCGGTGCGTGGCGCGCCGAAGTACCTGTTCAACGTGCACCTGGACACGGTGCCGGATTCGCCGCACTGGAGTGCCGATCCGCACGTGATGCGGCGCCTGGACGATCGCGTGGTCGGGCTCGGGGTATGCGACATCAAGGGCGCCGCTGCCGCGCTGGTGGCCGCCGCCAACCGCACCGACGGCGATGCGGCGTTCCTGTTTTCCTCGGACGAGGAAGCCAACGACCCACGCTGCATCGCCGCCTTCCTGGCCCGCGGCATCCCGTATGAAGCGGTGCTGGTGGCCGAGCCGACCCTGGGCGAGGCGGTGCTGGCGCACCGCGGCATCAGCTCGGTGCTGATGAGATTCAGCGGCCGCGCCGGCCATGCCTCCGGCCAGCAGGACGCGGCGGCCAGCGCGCTGCACCAGGCCATGCGCTGGGGCGGCCGCGCGCTGGACCACGTGCAGTCGCTGGCGCATGCGCGCTTCGGCGGCCTGACCGGGCTGCGCTTCAACATCGGCCGCGTCGAAGGCGGCATCAAGGCCAACATGATCGCGCCCGAGGCCGAGCTGCGTTTCGGCTTCCGCCCGCTGCCGTCGATGGACATCGACCAGCTGCTGGCGACCTTCGCCGGTTTCGCCGAGCCGGCGGCCGCGCATTTCGAGGAGACCTTCCGCGGCCCGAGCCTGCCGTCCGGCGACATCGCCCGCGCCGAGGAACGCCGCCTGGCCGCACGCGACATCGCCGAGGAACTGGGCCTGCCGATCGGCAATGCGGTCGACTTCTGGACCGAGGCCTCGCTGTTCTCGGCCGCCGGCTACACCACCATGGTCTACGGTCCCGGCGACATCGCCCAGGCCCATACCGCCGACGAGTTCGTGACGCTGGAGCAGCTGCAGCGCTACGCCGGTTCGGTTCTCACGATCCTGCAGCGCGGCGCCTGATCGCCGCGTTCCATCCCCACGACAGACGAACTGCCCACCATGCAACCCCACCGCCAGACCCGCCAGACCATCGTGCGCCTGCTTTCGAGCATGGCCAGCGCGAAGGAAATCAGCCAGTACCTCAAGCGCTTCTCGCAGCTGGACGCCAAGCGCTTCGCCGTGGTCAAGGTCGGCGGCGCGGTGCTGCGCGACGACCTGGAGGCGCTGACGTCGTCGCTGTCGTTCCTGCAGGAAGTCGGGCTGACCCCGATCGTGCTGCACGGCGCCGGCCCGCAGCTGGATGCCGAGCTGTCGGCCGCCGGCATCGAGAAGCGCACCGTCAACGGGCTGCGGGTAACCACCCCCGAAGCGCTGGCGATCGTGCGCAAGGTGTTCCAGCAGTCCAACCTGCAGCTGGTCGAGGCGCTGCAGCAGAACGGCGCCCGCGCCACCTCCATCACCGGCGGCGTGTTCGAGGCCGAGTACCTGGACCGCGACACCTACGGGCTGGTCGGTGAAGTGAAGCGGGTCAACCTGGCGCCGATCGAGGCCAGCCTGCGCGCCGGTTCGATCCCGGTCATCACCTCGCTGGGCGAGACCCCGAGCGGGCAGATCCTCAACGTCAACGCCGACTTCGCCGCCAACGAGCTGGTGCAGGAGCTGCAGCCGTACAAGATCATCTTCCTCACCGGTACCGGCGGCCTGCTCGATGCCGATGGCAGGCTGATCGATTCGATCAACCTGTCCACCGAGTACGAACACCTGATCCAGCAGCCGTGGCTGCACGGTGGCATGAAGGTCAAGATCGAACAGATCAAGGACCTGCTGGACAAGCTGCCCGAGGAATCCTCGGTATCGATCACGCGCCCGGCCGACCTGGCCAAGGAGCTGTTCACCCACAAGGGCTCGGGCACCCTGGTCCGCCGCGGCGAGAAGGTGCTCAGGGCGACGTCGTGGGAGCAGCTGGACACCGCGCGGCTGAAGGCGCTGATCGAATCCAGTTTCGGCCGCCGGCTGGTGCCGGACTATTTCGAGAAGACGAAGCTGCTGCGCGCCTACGTCAGCGAGCATTACCGCACCGCGGTGATCCTCACCGACGAGGCCGAGGGCGTGTACCTGGACAAGTTCGCGGTGCTCGACGACGCGCAGGGCGAAGGCCTGGGGCGCGCGGTGTGGAACGTGATGCTGGAGGAAACCCCGCAGCTGTTCTGGCGCTCGCGCAACGGCAACCCGGTCAATCATTTCTATTACGCCGAGTCCGACGGCTGCTACAAGCTCGACCACTGGAAGGTGTTCTGGTTCGGCGCCAGCGACTTCGACCGCATCCGCGGTTTCGTCGAGCATTGCGCCCGGCGCAAGCCCAGCCTGCAGGGATGACGCCTTGAACGCGCCCCCGGCCAACGCCCACTGGCACCGCGTGCCGCCGCTGCGCGGCACGCATGTCGCGCTCGAGCCGCTGTCCATGGCGCATGTGCCGGCGTTGCGGCAGGCGCTGGGCGAGGGCGAGCTGTCGCGCCTGTGGTACGCCAACGTGCCGGCGCCGGATGCGGTGGAGCGCTACGTGGTGGCGGCGCTGGAGGCGCAGGCGCAGGGCGGCGCGCTGCCGTTCGTGGTTGCCGACAGCGCCGGCGAGGTCGTCGGCTGCACCCGCTACTACGCGCTGGATGCCGGCGTGCCGCGGCTGAACATCGGCTACACCTGGTACCAGCGGCGGGTGCAGCGCACCGGCCTCAACACCGAAGCCAAGCTGCTGTTGCTGCGCCACGCCTTCGAGACGATGGGCTGCATCGGCGTCGGCTTCGAGACCAGCTGGTTCAACCAGGCTTCGCGCGCGGCCATCGCCCGGCTCGGCGCCAGGCAGGACGGGGTGCTGCGCAACCACCGGCGCCACGCCGACGGCACCCCGCGCGATACCGTGGTTTTTTCCATCATCGACAGCGAATGGCCGGCGGTGCGCCGCCATCTGCAGTCACTACTGGATTCGCATTCATGACCGACAGGAAATTCTCGCTGGGCATCGTCGGTGCCCGCGGCCATACCGGCGCCGAGCTGATCCGGCTGATCGCCGCGCACCCGCGGATCGAGCTGGCCTTCGTGTCCTCGCGCGAACTGGACGGGCAGCCGGTGGCCGACCACAACGCCGGCTACAGCGGTCCGCTGCGCTATGAGAGCCTCGATCCGCAGGCGGTGGCTGCCAAGGGCGCCGACGCGGTGATCCTGGCCCTGCCCAACGGCAAGGCCGGGCCCTTCGTGGCCGCGCTGGACGCCAGCCGGCCCGAGACCGTGATCGTCGACCTGTCCGCCGACTACCGCTTCGACAACGGCTGGTACTACGGCCTGCCGGAACTCACCCGCAACGATTACGCCGGGCAGAAGCGCATCAGCAACCCGGGGTGCTACGCCACCGCCATGCAGCTGGCGATCACGCCGCTGCTGTCGCAGCTGGCCGGGCCGCCGGCCTGTTTCGGCGTGTCGGGCTATTCCGGCGCCGGTACCGCGCCGTCGGACAAGAACAACACCGAGCTGCTGCGCGACAACCTGATGCCGTACGCGCTGGCCAACCACGTGCACGAGCGCGAGGTGTCCACCCGGCTCGGCGTGCCGGTGGAGTTCATGCCGCACGTCGCCCCGCACTTCCGCGGCATCACCATGACCGTCAACCTGTGGCTGCAGCAGCCGCTCACCCGCGAGCAGGTGGTGGCGCTGTACACGCAGCGCTACGCCGGCGAGGCGCTGGTGGAGGTGGTTGACGATGCGCCGTGGGTCAGCCGCATCGCCGGCCGCCATGGCGTGCAGATCGGCGGCTTCACCCTGGCCCCGGGCAACAAGCGCGTGGTGGTGGTGGCGACCCTGGACAACCTGCTCAAGGGCGCGGCGACGCAGGCACTGCAGAACCTCAACCTCGCGCTGGGCCTGCCCGAGCTGACCGCGATCCCGCATTGACCCGCCCCAAGCCCATTCCGAGAGACTTCCGATGACCAACCTGTTGTGGCAGAAACCCGGCGTCGCGGTGGACGCGAAGATCCAGGCCTTCCTCGCCGGCGACGACGTGATCCTGGACCGCGAGTTCTTCCTGCACGACATCCAGGCCAGTACCGCGCATGCCGAGGGCCTGCAGCACATCGGCATCCTGTCGGCCGGAGAGCTGGCCGCGCTCAAGCGCGAACTGGCGCTGCTGGCCGATGATTTCCGCAGCGGTGCGTTCGTGCTGGACGAGCAGTACGAGGATTGCCATTCGGCGATCGAGGCGCGCCTGACCGAGCGCCTGGGCGATGCCGGCCGCAAGATCCATACCGGCCGCAGCCGCAACGACCAGATCCTGGTCGCCACCCGCCTGTGGCTGAAGGAGAAGCTGGCACGCCTGGCCGCGCTCAGCCGCGAGGTGGCGAAGGTGGCGCTGGACCGCGCCGTCGCCGAACAGCGGCAGCCGCTGCCCGGTTACACCCATATCCAGCGCGCCGTGGTGTCCTCGGCCGGGATGTGGTGGGCCGGCTGGGCCGAGGCCTTCATCGACAACGCGGTACGCGCCGCCGATACGCGCCGGCTGATCGACTGCAATCCGCTGGGCACGGCCGCCGGCTACGGTGTCAACCTGCCGCTGGACCGCGAACACACCACGCGTGCGCTGGAGTTCGCGCGCATGCAGATCAGCCCGCTCTACGCCCAGCTCTCGCGCGGCAAGTTCGAACTGGCCGCGCTGGAGGCGCTGGGCGGGGCCACGCTGGACCTGCGCCGCATCGCCTGGGACCTGTCGCTGTTCACCACCGGCGAGTTCGCCTTCGTGGCGCTGCCGGCGCAGTACACCACCGGCAGCTCGATCATGCCCAACAAGCGCAACCCGGACGTGATCGAACTGATGCGCGCCACCCATGCCAGCGTGGCCGCCGCGCGTACCGAGATCGAGCAGCTGCTGTCGCTGCCGTCGGGCTACCACCGCGACCTGCAGGCGTCCAAGGGCGCGATCTTCCATGGCTTCGGCCGCGGCCTGTCGGCGCTGGAACTGCTGCCGGCGCTGCTGTCCAACCTGGACTGGCGCGACGACAACATCCGCGCCGCCATCGATTCGGGCATGTACGCCACCGACGTGGCGGTCGAGGCGGCGGTAGCCGGCGTACCGTTCCGCGAAGCCTACAAGGCGGCCGCCGCGGCGGCGGACACGGCCGGGCAGGGGCGCACGCCGGAAGGCAGCCTCGCCGCGCGCGTGTCGCCGGGTGCGGCGGCCGACCTGCGGCTGGACGAACTGCAGGCCCGCTGGGCCGCGCTGTAGGTCCATGCGGCGCACGCGCCGCGCGCAGGACGCCGGTTGGTTGGAAACGAAAGCATCGTCCACATCCGCCGCGCGGCAGTGCAACATGCGTGGCGGCACTTCCTGCCCTGGAGCACAACGTGAAGCTGTACCTGGTGATGGCCATGCGCAGGCCGACGTTCGACGCGAGCGTGATCGAACCGCACAAGGCTTTCCTCGATGCGCTGCGCGCGCAGGGGCGGCTGCACCTGACCGGCGGCTTCGGCGACGGCAGTGGCGGCGCCTACGTGCTGTGCAACGTCGACGACCTGGCGCAGGCACGCGCCATCGTCGCCACCGATCCGCTGGTCCTGCAGGACTGTTCGGACCTGACCGTCCACGAATGGAACACGCGTTGAGCCCATGAACGAGACCGCGCCTTCGCCCTTCGCCGAGCAGGCGCTGCCGCCGTGGCGGCGGGCGGTGCTCAAGGTCGGCAGCAGCCTGCTGGCCGCCGATGGCGGCGGCCTGACCCCGCGCTTCGCGCTGGGGCTGGCGCAGTTCGTCTCGGCCAACCTGCTGGCCGGCCGCGAGGTGGTGATCGTCTCCTCCGGCGCGGTGGCCGCCGGGCGCGCCATCGTGCCGAAGGCGGCCGAGGCCAGCGCGACGATGGCCGCGCGGCAGGCGCTTGCCGCGCTCGGCCAGGCGCAGCTGATCGCCCTGTGGCAACGTTTCTTCGAGCGCCCGGTGGCGCAGGTGCTGCTCACCCACGACGACCTGCGCAACCGCCGCCGCTACCTCAACGCGCGCGCCACGCTCAACGAGCTGCTGGCACTGGGCGCCTTGCCGGTGGTCAACGAGAACGACACCGTTTCAGTGGACGAGCTGAAGCTGGGCGACAACGACAACCTGGCGGCCATCGTCGCCGCGCTGGTCGATGCCGACGCGCTGTTCATCGCCACCGACATCGACGGGCTGTACACCGCCGATCCGCGCCGCGACCCGCAGGCACGGCCGGTCGACGAAGTGGTCGAGCTGACTGCCGCGGTGATGGCGATGGCCGGCGGCAGTGGCAGCGCGGCCGGCACCGGCGGCATGCATACCAAGCTGCAGGCCGCGGCCAAGGCCGGTGCCGCCGGCATCGATACCTTCCTGTTCAATGGACGCAGTGGCGACGTGGTGCGCGGGCTGGCGCAGGGGCGCCTGCGCGGTACCCGGCTGCACGCCGGGCGTTCGCGCATCGCCGCGCGCAAGTACTGGCTGCGGCATGCGCCGGTCGAGCCGGGGGCGATCCTGGTCGACGCGGGCGCGGCGCGGGCGCTGCGCGAGAAGGGCGCCTCGCTGCTGCCCGGTGGCGTGGTCGATGCGCTGGGCGAGTTCCGCCGCGGCGACATGATCGAGGTACGGGTGGACGGCGAGGGCGGGCAAGCCTGCGTGGCGCGCGGCATCAGCCAGTACTCGGCGGTGGACGTGCGCCGCATCGGCCGCCGCCACACCCGCGAGATCCAGGCCATCCTCGGCTATACCTATGGCGACAACGTGATCCACCGCGACGACCTGGTGCTGCTGCCGTGACCGCCCCGGCGCACGACAGCCACGACCGGTCCGCATCCCCCCGGGAGCTGTACGCATGACCGACATCAAGACCCTCGCCGAGCAGTGCCGCGACGCCTCGCAGGTGCTGGCGCGTCTTTCCAGCGATGCACGGCGCGGACTGCTGGCGTCGATGGCCGATGCGCTCGACGCCGATGCCGGCGCCATCCTGGCCGCCAACGATCGCGACCTGCAGGCCGCGCGCGACAAGGGCGTGGGCGCGGCGATGCTCGATCGCCTTGCCCTGGACCGGCAGCGCCTGGCCGGCGTGGCCAGCGCCCTGCGCGAGGTTGCCGCGCTGCCGGACCCGGTCGGCCAGGTGACCCGCGACGACACGCGGCCCAATGGCATCCGCGTGCAGAAGGTGCGCGTGCCGCTGGGGGTGATCGCGATGATCTACGAGGCGCGCCCGAACGTCACCGCCGACGCCGCGGCGCTGTGCATCAAGGCCGGCAACGGCGTGATCCTGCGTGGCGGCTCGGAGGCGATCCATTCCAATACCGCGATCGCCGCCGCGCTCAAGCGCGCCCTGCGCCAGGCTGGCATACCCGATGCCACGCTGACCCTGGTGGAGGACCTGCGCCGCGAGACCATGCTGGAACTGCTGCAGCTCAACGACATCGTCGACCTGGCGATCCCGCGCGGTGGCGAGGGCCTGATCCGCTTCGTCGCCGAGCATGCGCGGGTACCGGTGATCAAGCACTACAAGGGCGTGTGCCACCTGTACGTGGACGACAGCGCCGACCTGCAACTGGCGCTGGGACTGCTGCTGGACGGCAAGGTGTCGCGTCCTGCGGCCTGCAATTCGCTGGAGACCCTGCTGGTGCATGCCGACATCGCGCCGCGCTTCCTGCCGCTGGCGGCCGACGCGTTGCGCGCACGCGGGGTCGAGCTGCGCGGCGATGCCGCCACCCGGGCGCTGGTCGCCGGCGTGGTGCCGGCGGACGAGGCCGACTACGCCGCCGAATACCTGGACCTGATCCTGGCGGTGCGGGTGGTCGATTCGCTGGATGCGGCGATCGCCCATATCCGCCGCCATACCTCCGACCACACCGAAGTCATCGCCACCGGCGATCCGGCCCATGCCGACGCCTTCGTGCACGCGCTGCGCTCGGCGGTGGTGATGGTCAACGCCTCCTCGCGCTTCTCCGATGGTGGCGAACTGGGCCTGGGCGCGGAGATCGGCATCTCCACCACGCGCCTGCATGCCTACGGCCCGATGGGGCTGGAAGCACTTACCGTGGAGCGCTTCGTGGTGCGCGGCGAAGGCCAGGTCCGCGCGTAACCGCGCGGACCGGCGTTGGCCGCCGCGCAGTGCGCACCCGGGCGCGGCGTGCTCAAGCCCAGTGGTCTTCGAGCTGCTGTGGCTTGCAGGCGAACCATGCCGCGACCAGCAGCACCAGCGAGCACAGCATCAGGAAGGCGAACGATCCTGCCCAGCCGCCGCTGAGGCTATGCAGCCAGCCGAACAGCAGCGGGCCGAGGCTGGCCAGGCTGTAGCCCACGCCCTGCATGAAACCGGACAGTGCGGCCGAGCCGGCCGGAGTGCGGGTGCGCAGGTTGATCAGGGTCAGCCCCAGCGGGAACGTCGACGGCCCCAGGCCGGCGATCACCACCCACAGCCACGGCGCCTGCATCGGCGCCCACAGCAGGCCGGCGAAAGCGACGGCATTGAGCCCGACCACCAGCATCGCGATCGGAAACGGGTTGCGCATGCGTACCGCCAATGCCGGCACCAGCAGCGACGGCAGCAGGCCGATGGCCGAGTACAGCGCGACCATGACGCCGCCGAAGGCTTCGCTCGCGCCAGCCTCGACCATCACCTTGGGCAGCCAGGTGAACAGCGAATAGGTGCCCAGCGAGGTCATGCCGAACATCAGCGCCATGCCCCAGCCCAGCGAGGTCTTCCACACCCGCCCGGGCGCGTGCGCCACGGCGGTGTCCGCGGCGTGCCGGGGCCGCGGCGTGCGCCGGGCCAGCAGCACCCACGGCAGCAGCGCGGCCAGCGACAGCAGCGACCACATGCCCAGCGAGACGCGCCAGTCGAAACGGTCGGCCACCGGCACCGCCAGCAGCGCCGGGACCATCGTGCCGGCCTGCAGCACGGTGATGTAGAGCGTGCTCAGCGTGCCGACGCGGTCGGCGAAGTAGCGCTTGACCAGCGGCGGCACCACCACGTTGCCGATGCCCATGCCGGCCAGCGCCACCGCCGAGCCCGCCAGCAGCATGCCGACGCTGCCGGCGCTGGCGCGCAGTAGCAGGCCGGCGGTGGCGAGCAGCATGGTCAGCACCGCGGTGCGTTCCAGCCCGATCCAGCGGATCAGGCGCGGGGTCCCCAGCGCGAACACGGCGAACGCGGCGGTAGGCATCATGCCGAGCACGCCGGTCATGGTGCTGCCGAAGTCGAACAGGTGGCCGAGCCGGTCCAGCAGCGGTGTCAGCGAAGTGACCGCGCTGCGCAGGTTGGCCGAGACCAGGATGATGGCGGCGAAGGCCAGCAGGCGGCCCTTGAGCAGCGAAGCCCGTGGTGCCGTGGACGCGGAATTGGACATTGCGTGGCTCCGGCGCGGACGACGCGCGACCGCGCAGTCCGCGGAATAACGAAAGGAACCGCCGGGAGCGGTTCCTGGCATCGCCCGTCGATGGCCCGGCGGGTTCGACATGGTGGCGAAAAAACAAAAGCCGGCACAAGGCCGGCTTTTGTCGAACTGGTCGGGGAGACAGGATTCGAACCTGCGACCTCTACGTCCCGAACGTAGCGCTCTACCAGACTGAGCTACACCCCGAAGGAGCCGCCTATGATAACGGCGAGGGGCTGGCCGTGCAACTGTTTTCAGCGCCCCTCCGGGCCATCGCGCGCGGCCGCCGGCATCGGCGAGTGCAGTACGAAAAAGCCCGGCCGACGTTGCCGTCGGCCGGGCTTGCGTGTTTCGACCCTTGGTCGGGGAGACAGGATTCGAACCTGCGACCTCTACGTCCCGAACGTAGCGCTCTACCAGACTGAGCTACACCCCGCGAAGGAGGCGGAAAGATACTCCCCGGCACGCATTCTTGCAATACCGCGGGCGCGTTTTCCTATCGTTTCGCTTCGCTCCTGCGCTGCTCGCGCGCTTCGAACCACATGCCGTTGAGGATGGCGGCGGTAGAAGCCAGGCCGACGCCGAGAATCCAGGCGAAATACCACATGGGGAAACTCCTTGGTGTGTCGTTGTCAGTAGGCGTTGGGGTTTTCGTCCATTTCCTGCAGCGTGGTCTTGCCCTTGAGCACGCGGTACACCCAGATGGTGTAGGCGATGACGATGGGCAGCAGCAGCGCCGTGGCCAGCAGCATGATCCACAGGGTCAGGTGGCTGGACGAGGCGTCCCAGGCGACCAGGCTGGAGCCGGGCTGGCTGGAGGACGGCAGCAGGAACGGGAAGGCCGCGAAGCCCACGGTGAGGATGATGCCGGCGATCGATGCGCCCGATGCGATGAACGCAAGTCCACCGCGACGCCTGCGCAGCAGCACCGCCGCGGCGAGCGCGCCGAGCAGGCCGGTCGCCGGCGCGAGCAGCGTGGCCGGCATGGTGGAGTAGTTGTGCAGCCAGCCACCGGCGGCGGTGATCGCCACGCTCTTGAGCAGCGGGTTGCTGGCGCCGTCGGTCACCACCTGCGAGGTGATCGCATAGCCGGGCAGGCCCAGCGCCACCCACGCGCCGCCGGCGGCGAACAGCACGAAGCTGATCAGCGCGGCGATGCTGCCCAGGCGTGCCGAGCGCTCGGCCACCGGGCCGTCGGTCTTGAGCACCAGCATGGACGCGCCATGGGCGACCAGCATGGCCACGCTGAGCAGGCCGGCCAGCAGCGCGAACGGCGTGAGCAGGCCGAAGAAGCTGCCGGTGTAGAACACGCGCTGGCTGTCGTCGAAGTGGAACGGCACGCCGAGCAGCACGTTGCCCACGGCCACGCCCATGATCAGCGCCGGCACGAAGCCGCCGACGAACAGCGCGCGGTCCCAGTTGTCGCGCCAGGCCTGGCTCTGCAGCTTGCCACGGTACTTGAACCCGACCGGGCGCAGGATCAGCGCGAACAGGATCACGAACATCGCCAGGTAGAAGCCGGAGAAGCTGACCGCGTACAGCGGCGGCCACGCGGCGAAGATCGCGCCGCCGCCCAGGACCAGCCATACCTGGTTGCCTTCCCATACCGGGCCGACGGTGTTGATCACCAGGCGGCGTTCCTCGTCGGTCCTGGCCACGAACGGCAGCAGCGTGCCCACGCCCAGGTCGAAACCGTCCATCACCGCGAAACCGACCAGCAGCACGCCCAGCAGCAGCCACCAGATCACGCGCAGCGTGGTGTAGTCCAGAAAAATGAAATCCATGAGTGTGCTCCTGCCTCAGGCCTGGCCGGCGGCATGGTGGGAAACGGACGGCTGCGGCACGGCCAGGGCGTCGCCCGGGCCCTTGCGGATGGCCTTCAGCATCAGCTTGATCTCGATGATCATCAGCACCGTGTACAGGGCCACGAACCCGGCCAGGGTCAGCACGATCTGGTGCAGGGCCAGGCCGGACGCGGCGTAGAAGGTGGGCAGCACGCCTTCCACCGCCCACGGCTGCCGCCCGTACTCGGCGATGAACCAGCCGCACTCGATCGCGATCCACGGCGCCGGCAGCGTCCACAGCGCGATCTTCAGGAACGTGCGCTTGTCCTGGAAGTTGTGGCGGCAGGAGTAGTAGAACGCCACCGCGAAGAAGGCGATCAGGTAGAAGCCCAGGCCGGCCATCACCCGGAACGTCCAGAACAGCGGCAGTACCCGCGGCACCGTGTCCATGGCCGCCTGCGAGATCTCCTGCGGGGTGGCGTTGAGGATGTCGTCGCGGTAGCGCTTGAGCAGCAGGCCATGGCCCAGGTCCTGCCAGTGCCGGTCGAACATTTCCCGTGCTTCGAGGTCGTTCTTGTTGGCACGGATGCGCTCGAGCGCGCCGTAGGCCAGCTGGCCGCCGCGGATGCGGTGTTCGGCGCGCTCGACCAGCTCCAGGATGCCGGGGATCGGCTGGTCCAGCGAGCGGGTCGCGATCAGGCCCATCAGGTACGGGATCTTGACCGCGTAGTCGTTCTGGTGGGTCTGCTGGTTGGGGATGCCGAAGGCGGTGAAGTCCGCCGGGGCACGCTCGGTCTCCCACATGGCCTCGATCGCGGCCAGCTTCATCTTCTGGTGCTCGTTGGCGGCGTAGCCGCTCTCGTCGCCGAGCACCACCACCGATAGCGAGGACAGCAGGCCGAACGCGGCGGCCACCGCGAACGAGCGGCGGGCGACGTCGTGGTGGCGGTTGCGCAGCAGGTAGAAGGCGCTGATCGACATCACGAACACCGCGCCGGTGACATAGCCGGCCGACACCGTGTGCACGAACTTGGCCTGCGCCACCGGATTGAACAGCACCGCCACGAAGTCCACGACTTCCATGCGCATGGTTTCCGGGTTGAACACCGCGCCCACCGGGTTCTGCATCCAGCCGTTGGCGATCAGGATCCACAGCGCCGACAGGTTGGTGCCCAGCGCCATCAGCCAGGTCACGGTCAGGTGCTGGACTCTGCTCAGCCGGCCCCAGCCGAAGAAGAACAGGCCGATGAAGGTGGCTTCCAGGAAGAACGCCATCAGGCCCTCGATGGCCAGCGGCGCACCGAAGATGTCGCCGACGTAATGGCTGTAGTAGGACCAGTTCATGCCGAACTGGAACTCCATCACGATGCCGGTGCCCACGCCCATGGCGAAGTTGATGCCGAACAGCACGCCCCAGAACAGCGTCATCCGGCGCCAGACGTCCTTGCCGGTCATGACATAGACGCTTTCCATGATCGCGATCAGGAACGAGAGCCCCAGCGTGAGCGGGACGAAGAGGAAGTGGTACATCGCGGTGAGCGCGAACTGCAGCCGCGACAGTTCTACGACGGTCGGATCGATCATGGCCTGGCTACCTTGCGGATTGCGTGCATCATGGGGGAGTGAAGGGGGGAGGTGTCGTGAATTTTCAATAATGAATGGTGATCCCGCCCTTGACCTGGATCAATGCGACATGGCGTCGCAGCGGTAAACGTGCCGCGCGCATGGATGCCATCATGCGCGTCCCGGCGAATCGATCCCTCCCTGCAGGTTGCCCGTCTTGAGTGAAGTTTCCCCCCCGGCCGACGCCGTGCGCCAGCAGCGTCGCCGGCACCAGCACTGGCTGTCCGCGCTGGCCGTCACCGCCCGCGGGCAGCAGCGGATCGCGGCGCTGGCGGCCTGCCTGTCCGGCGCGCTGCTGGTGGCGCAGGCCGCTGCGATCGCCTGGCTGGTCCAGGCCGTGCTCGTCGAGCACCGCCCGCTGGCGCAGCTTGCCCCGGTATTCGGTGCGCTGGCGCTGGTCCTGCTGTCGCGCAGCGCGTTGGGCGGGTTGGCGCAGAAGGCGGCCGGCGAGGTCGCCGACGCCGCGCGGCTGGCGCTGCGCGAGCAGGTCTACCGGCGCCTGCTGGAGCGTGGGCCGCTGTGGCTGCGGCGCCAGCGCAGCGGTGAACTGGGCGAGCTGCTGCTCGCCCATGGCGACGCCATCGAGGGCTACTACGCCGGGTTCCAGCCGGTCCGCGTCGAGGTGATGGTGGTGCCGCTGCTGATCGTGGCAGCGGTGGCCTGGGTCGACTGGACGGTGGCGCTGATCCTGCTGTGCACCGGGCCGCTGGTGCCGGTGTTCATGATGCTGGTGGGCCTGGGCGCGGAAGCGGCCGGTCGCGAGCAGCTGCAGGAACTGGCGCGCATGGGCGGGCATTTCGCCGACCGCATCAAGGGCCTGGGCCTGTTGCGCCTGTACGGGCGCGGCGAGGACGAACTGGCCGGTATCGCCGCCGCCGCCGAGGGCGTGCGCATGCGCACGATGAAGGTGCTGCGCATCGCCTTCCTGTCCTCCACTGTGCTCGAGTTCTTCGCCTCGGTGAGCGTGGCGATGGTGGCCCTGTACCTGGGCCTGAGCTACCTGGGCATGCTGACGCTGCATGCCACGGTGCCGACGCTGGGCGCGGGCGTGTTCTGCCTGCTGCTGGCGCCGGAGTTCTATGCGCCGCTGCGGCGGCTGGCCACGCACTATCACGACCGTGCCAACGCGCTGGCCGCCGCCACCGAAGTCGAGCGCCTGCTCGACGGCGGCGACCCGGTGGCGGACGCCGCCGTGCCCGTGTCCCCCACGCGGGTACCGGAACCGGCGCAGGCACGGACGCCGCTGCTGGCGGCGGCGGCGCTGGTGCTGCGCCCCATCGGCGCCGGCCATGACGTGGTGACGGATTTCTCCCTGGACATCGATGCGGGACAGCGCCTGGCCCTGGTCGGGCCCAGTGGCAGCGGCAAAAGCACCGTGCTGGAGGCGCTGGCAGGCTGGTTGCCGCCGCGCGGCGGGCGCATCGTGCTGCGCGACGGCGCGCGCGTGGGCTACGCCGGGCAGCGTCCGTACCTGTTCCACGGCTCCATCGCCGACAACCTGCGCCTGGCCGATCCCGGCGCCAGCGACGCACGGCTGCGCGCGGTGGCCGAGGCCGCGCAGGTGATGCGCTTCGCCGCGCAGTTGCCGCAGGGACTGGACACGGTGATCGGCGAACGGGGGTTCGGCCTGTCCGGTGGCGAGGCCCGGCGCATCGGGCTGGCGCGGCTGCTGCTGCGCGATCCGGACCTGCTGCTGCTGGACGAGCCCACCGCGTTCCTCGATCCGCGGACCGAGGCCGACCTGCTGCAGTCGCTGGCCTGTTTCACCCGTGGCCGCGCGGTGCTGATGGCCACCCACAGCGCGACGGCGATGCAGTGGGCCGATCGCGTGGTGCGGCTGCATGAGGAGGTGCGCGCATGAGCGGCGACGATTCCCTGCGCGCGGTGTTCGCCCGGCATCGCGTACGGCTGCTGCTGGCGGTGGTCCTGCTGTTGCTGACGATGCTGGCCGGGGTCGGCCTGCTGGGGCTGTCCGGCGGCTTCCTGACCGCCGCCGCGCTGGCCGGGGCGCTGGGCGCGGGAACCACCTTCAACTTCTTCTCGCCCTCGGCGGGGATCCGCGCCCTGACCTTCGTGCGCATCGTTTCGCGCTACTTCGAGAAGCTGGTCGGCCATGACGCCACCCTCCGCATCGCCCGCGACCTGCGGGTGTGGTTCTTCCGGCGGGCGTTGCCGCTGGCGCCGGCACGCCTGGGCGGCACGCGTACCGGCGAACTGCTCGCGCGGCTGATGTCCGATATCGGCGAGGTCGATGGCCTGCTGGTGCGCGCGCTGGGGCCGCTGCTGGCGCTGGCCGGCATCGCCCTGGCCAGCATCGCCGTGGCCGCCGCCATCCATTGGCCGGCGGCGGTGGCGTTGCTGCTGCTGTCGCTGCTGGTCGGCATCGGCGTGCCGTTGCTGGCGGTGCGCCACGGCGACGCGGGCGAAGCCGAGCGCGCGCGGCATCGTACCCGGCTGCGCACGCTGGCCTACGAAGGCCTGGAAGGCGCCGCCGACCTTGCCGCGCTGGACGCGCGCGATGCCTGGCGCGCGCGCGTGGACGGCGCGGCACGCCAGCTCGCCGCCGACGACCACCGCCGCCGCGGCCGCCTGATCGCCGGCAACATGCTGCATTCGGCCTGCGCCGGACTCGGCCTGCTGGCAATGCTGTGGCTGGCGCTTTCCGCCTTCCAGGAGGGCCGGGTGACGGCGCCGCTGGCCGCCGCACTGGTGTTCCTGACCGTGGCGTTGCTGGAAGTCGCGGCCGGGTGCGGGCTGGCCTGGCAGGCGCTGCAGTCGGCACGCATATCGGCCGGGCGCCTGCAGGCCATCGTCGAGCAGCCGCCCTCGGTATCCGACCCCGCGCATCCGCGTCCGGTACCGGCGCCGCCGGCCACGCTTTCGTTCGAGCAGGTGGTGTTCGCCTGGCCCGGCGAGAGCCGGCGCGTGCTCGACGGCATCGACCTGCAGTTACGGCCCGGCGAGCGCATCGCCATCGGCGGTGACAGCGGCTGCGGCAAGACCACGCTGTCGGCCCTGCTGCTGCGGCTGTGGGACCCGCAGGCGGGGGCGGTGCGCTGGGGCGGGGTGGACCTGCGCGAGGTCGCGCAGGACGATTGGCATCGCCATGTCGCCTGGTTGCCGCAGGGCGCGCCGGTGTTCGCCGGCAGCATCGCCGACAACCTGCGCCTGGGCCAGCCGCAGGCCGACGAGGCGCGGTTGTGGGCGGTGCTCGAACAGGTAAGGCTGGGCGACTGGGCGCGCCGGCAGGGCGGGTTGTCGGCCTGGGTCGGCGAGAACGGCGCCACCATGTCCGCAGGCCAGGCGCGCCGTCTGGCGATGGCACGCGCGTTGCTGCGCGACGCCCCGCTGATGGTGCTGGACGAACCGACCGAAGGCCTGGACGTGGATACCGCCGACGCGCTGCTGGTCGACATGGCCGCGGCCCTGGGCCCGCGCAGCCTGCTGATGATCACCCACGGCCACCTGCCCGACGGGGTGGTGCACCGCCAGTACCGGTTGCAGCGGGGGCGCCTGCGGCCCGTGGACGCCGAGGCGCGGGGCTGAGGCCGGCTGGAACCGGGTGCCGGCCGCGTCCGGCACCCTCGATGCATCCCGGTCGAAGGCGGCGTTTCCCCGTGCGGGCCGTGCCGGGCGCGGCGATGCCGGGCAACCGGCGGGCGTGCACCTGACGCACGCCCGCCGCAGGCCGTGCTGCACGCGGTCATCGATAGCGGGTGCCGCTGCCTGGTGGTGAGGGGGCCGGGACGCGCCGGTCGCGTTTGTCCGCCTGTGCCGGCGCTTCCTCGCGTACGCGCAGGAAGCGGGCGAAGCGTGGCAGGCCGTTGGCGGTCAAGCCGGTGTAGCGATAGGTGACCAGGCTGCCGATCGCCGGGGGGACCACGCGCTGCGCGTCCTTGAAGCCGCTGCCGATGCGGAAGCGGACGCCATCGGCGCGCTCCACCAGCAGTGCCCCCAGCATGCCGGCGTACCGGCCCTTGCCGGGCAGGTGCGCGACTACCCGCGCGTCGGCATCGTTCCAGGGCTTGAGCTTGAGCAGGCCGGCGCTGCGGCCGGCAATGTAGCGGTTGTCCTGGTGGTGCAGCATCAGCCCTTCGCCACCGGCGGCCACGGTGGCCTCCAGCTGGCGACGCAGTGCGCGGGTGTCGGCGATGCGTTGTTGCGGGATGAGCTCCAGCGTCGGCGAGGCGGTGCGTTCGAACAGGACGCGCAGGGCTGCCAGGCGCTGGTCGAAGGTGCCGGGGTGTGCGGGCAGGTCGAAGACCATCAGGCGCAGGGTCCGCCATGCGGCCGCATCGGGTGGGTAGCGGCGCACGGTGCTGCTGGCGTGTTCGAAGCTGCCGCGCCCCGCCCACAGTTCGCCGTCCAGGGGCTGCCGCGGCCAGCCGCGGGTGAAGCCGTCCGGGGCGTCGATGCGGTGGCCGGCGCGGGTCCACAGTGCATGCCCGTCCCAGCGTGCGCGGACGCCGTCGAGCTTCTCGCTCACCCAATACCGGGAGACGTCCGGCCCGTCGCGCCATTGGCTGGCCAGCATCGGCGAAGGCGCGGCCGCGGCAGCGCTCCATGACAGCAGCAACAGGTACAGCAGCATGGTCGGCAGGCGTCGCATGTGCCCTCCAGGTGGTGGCGGAGGGACAGCATGGCGGCCGGGCAGGGGCGCCGGGATCGGGTGCAGGCGGCGTGCGGCGTGGGCCGATGCCACGCCGCACCGTCGGTCAAGGGCCGGTAAGCGTGTCGAGGAAGCCGCGTACCGCCGGGCCGAAACGGTCGTAGTCCACCAGGAAGGCGTCATGGCCCTGCGGCGAGTCCATGCCGATGAAGTGCGCGTCGGCACCGCCCGCGCGCAGGCCGTCGGCGATCTGCTGCTGCTGTTCGACCGGGAACAGGATGTCGGTGTTGGCGCCGATGGCCAGCACCCGCGGCACGTGGATCTTCGCCAGCCCGGCCATGACATCGCCGTTGCCGTACTCGGCCAGGTCGAACCAGTCCATCGCACGCCCTAGGTACAGATAGCAGTTGGGGTCGAAGCGGCGCACGAAGCGGCGTGCGTGGCCTTCCAGGTAGCTTTCCACCTGGAACTCGAGCCCGAACGGATCGTCGTCGCCCTGCTCGGAATCCAGCCGTACGCGGCCGAAACGGCCGTCCCACTCCAGTGCCGAACGATAGGTGATGACCCCCAGCTTGCGCGCCATGCGCATGCCCGATTCCGGGTAGTGGGCGTCGTCGTAGTCGCCGCCGTTCCAGGCCGGGTCAAGGCGGATGGCCTCGCGCTGCAGCGAGCGGATGGCGATGGAGAAGGGCAGGGCCTGCGCGCTGCCGGAAATGTTGATGTGGGTGCGGGCGATGCCCGGGTGCTGCAACAGCAGGGCCAGCGCGGTCATGCCGCCCATCGAGTTGCCGATCAGGCACGCCAGCTGCCGAATGCCGAGCGCGCGCACCACCCCGGCGGCCGCGTTGGCGATGTCCTCCACCGACAGTTCGGGGAACGACAGCCGGTACGGCCTGCCGGTGGCCGGATCCAGCGAGGCCGGGCCGGTGGAGCCCTTGCAGCTGCCCAGCGAGTTGACGCAGACCACGAACCAGCGGTCGGTATCGATTGGCTTGCCGGGGCCGAGCATCGGTTCCCACCAGCCGGGTGCGGGGTTGCCGGGATGGCTGGCGGCGTGGGCGTCGGGCGACAGCCCGGTGACGATCAGGATGGCATTGCCGGCGTCGGCGGCCAGCGTGCCCCAGGTTTCGTAGGCGATGCGCGCGCCGTGCAGTTGGCCGCCGCGCTTCATCGGGAACGGCGAGGCCAGTGCGTGGAAGCGGCTGCCTTCGGGGATGAACTCGGTCATCGGCCGATTCTACCGGCCATGCGCCGATACGGGGATGACCCGCGATGCCCCGGCGTCATCAGGGCATGAGCCGGGGTTACCAGGGCCGCGGGGAATGCTGCCGCTGCGACCGCCACGTGGTGGCGCCGGCTGCCGGAACGGGCGGGGCGGGCGCCGCGGTGCGCCGGTTGCCGGGGCTCAGCGGGCCTGATCGTCGCGCACGGACAACCAGCCGTGGATCAGCCCGGCCTGGAAGAACGGCACGGGGGGCTGGAAACCGCCCGCGGCGATGATCGAAGCGATCTGCTCCGGGGGCAGTATCCCGACATCCCGGGCATAGGCGGCACGCATGCGCTCCAGGGCGTCGGCCGGAACGTCGGCTGCGGCCATCAGGCTCATCCATGCGCGCAGCAGCACCTCGTAGGCGGGCGACTGCACGTCCGAGGCCAGGTCGGAGCTTGCGAGCATCGCGCCCGGTGCGAGCCGGCGCGCGATGCCCTGGAAGAACCCGGAGCGGGCTACCGGATCGAGAATGAACTGGGATACCAGGAAGCAGGTGGCCGCGTCGAAGCTGGCCGTGTCCGGGAGCGACTCCAGGTAGCCTTCATGGAAATGGCAACGCGCCGAAATACCCTCCCGTTCGGCCGCCTGGCGGCACAGGGCGAGCATCGCGCCGGACGGTTCCACCGCGGTGAACCGCCAGCCGGGATGCTGCCGCGCAAGATGCATCAGCTCCGCGCCGGTTCCGAGCCCCACGCAGAGGATGCGCGCATCCGGCGGCAGCGTGGCGAAGGCCGAATCCAGCAGCAGGTGCAGGCAATCGCGGATCGGGTGGGTCTTGGCCCACTGCGCGTCGTAGCCGGCGGCCTGTTGGTCGAACAGCAGTTTGATCTGGTCCTGGTCCACCGCATCCGCTCCGACGTGTGGGTCACGGTTGGCCGAGCGTGATCCGCAGCGGCTCACGGGCGGGCAGGGCGACCTTCACCGGTACCGACTCCACGTCGCCGTCCTGGCGCATCGCGGTGCCGCTGGCGGACAGTCGCGCGAATACCTCCACCTCGCCCAGGGCGGACAGCTTCTGAGTCGGCATCGGGCTGTCGCCGTCGTCGAGCGTGACCGTGAGCGGTCCGGCCTGCGCCGGGTGGCGTTCGACCGCGACCGGCATCGGCGGGCCACCGGGAACGCGGGCGATGACGAACAGGGTGTCCCTGCCGGCGGCGACGCGCGCCTGCAGCGACGGTGCCAGGGTGACCTGCACGGTGATGGCATGGGCGCCGGCGCTGCCGGCCGCGGGGGGAGCCGGGGCGGGCGTGGCGGGCGGCATCCCGGCGTCGGCACGGGCGGCGTCGATCTGTTCGCGCAGCGCCGCGGCGGCATTGGGTTCCAGCCGCGGCAGCAGGCTTTCCCAGGTGCGCACGGCGGCTTCGTCCTGGCCGCGCTGGCGCTGCACGATGCCGATCAGCCAGATCGCGCGCTGGTTGTCCGGCGCCACCTTGCGGGCGCGTTGCAGCCATTCCACGCCGGTGTCGTCGAACAGCATTTTCGGATGTGCGCGGGCGCGCGCCTGCGCCGCTTCGATCAACAGCTCGGGCTGGTCGGGGTCGAGCTTCAACGCGCGCTCGAACGAGGCGGCGGCATCGGCCACACGCCCGAGTTCGAGCTGCGAGCGGGCCAGCAGGACCCAGCCTTCGGTGCGCTCGGGATGCTCGTCGAGCACCGCGCGCAGCTGTTCGACCGCCTGCTCCAGGCTCTGCGGCGGCGCCTCGTCCGGCGCCTGCAGTGCCGCCGGCGTGCCGAGCCACAGGTACAGGCCCACGGTGGCGACCGCGATCGAGCCGACCAGGGTGCCCCAGATGGCGCGCTTGCCGGCGCGCAGCAGCGGCCACAGCATGGCACCGCCGGCAATGATGGCCAGCAGTGCGGCCAGCGACAGGAATACCGCCTTCACCATTCGCGTTCATCCTGGTTGGCATCCGCGGCGGCCGGGGCGGGGGCGACGCGCCCACGCCGGCTCACGTGCACGAACAGCAGCGCCGCGCCGGCCAGCAGCAGGACGCCGGGGCCCAGCCACAGCAGCAGGGTGCTGCCTTCCATGCGCGGGCGGTAGAGCACGAATTCGCCGTAGCGCTCGACCAGGAACTGCTTGATCTGCGCATCGCTGCGGCCTTCGCGCATCAGGTTGAGGACCTCGCGGCGCAGGTCGTGGGCGATCTGCGCGTTGGAGTCGGCCAGCGACTGGTTCTGGCATTGCACGCAGCGCAGTTCGGCGGCCAGCGCGTGGAAGCGCGCTTCCTCGGCACGGTCGCGGTACTGCAACGGGGCCGGGTCGCCCATCGGCTGCGCCATCGCCAGCCAGGGCAGGCACAGCGCGAGCAGCATGGCCGCCAGCCGCGTCATCGCGCGGTCTTCCCGCCGGCGCCGGCCTCGATCTTCTCCAGCGCCGGGATCAGCTGCCGGTCGAGCACGTCCTGGGTGATGGCGCCGCTGTACTTCCAGCGCACGATGCCGCTGCCGTCCACCAGGAAGGTCTCCGGCGCGGCGGCGATACCCCAGTCCAGCGCGGTGCGGCCTTCTTCGTCGGCCACCACCACCATGTAGGGATTGCCCAGCTGTTCCAGCCAGCGCAGGGCGTCGGCGCGCTCGTCCTTCCAGTTGTAGCCGATCACGCGCACGCGCTTGGTCTCGGCGAACCGGGTGAGGATCGGGTGCTCGTCGCGGCAGGTCGGGCACCAGCTGCCCCACACGTTGAGCAGGTAGGGCGCGCCGCGCAGGTCGTGGCCGCTGACCTTGACCGTGGGGTCGTGCAGCACCGGCAGCGAGAAGTCCGGCGCGGGCTTGCCGATCAGCGCCGAAGGCAGGCTGTCACGGTCGGGCCGGTCGGAACGGCTGACGCCATAGAGCATCAGGCCGACCAAGCCCAGGAAGAACAGCGCGCCGATGATCAGCGCGACCGGCGGCAGGCGATGGGGAGGATTCGGAGTGGGCGACGTGTCGGACATCAGGATTTCTCGGGCAGCCGGCGGAAGCGGCGGTCGACGGCGGTGACGAAGCCGCCCAGGGCCATCAGCAGCGCGCCCAGCCAGATCCAGCGGACGAAGGGCTTGACCTGCACGCGGACCGCCCAGGCACCATCGCCCAGCGATTCGCCGAGCGCAACATACACATCGCCGCCCAGTGCCGGATGGATGCCGGCCTCGGTCATCGGCATGCCGCCGCTGGCGTACATGCGCTTTTCCGGGTGCAGCAGGGCGACCTCGCGGTCGCCGCGGAACACGCGCACGTGGCCGCGGTCGGAGTGGTAGTTGGGGCCGTCGCTGGCGTCCACGCCCTCGAACGCCAGACGGTAGCCGCCGGCCTCGACCGCGCTGCCCGGCGTCAGCGCCACTTCATGCTGGATGCTCAGCGATTCCACCAGCAGCGCGCCGACCAGGAACACGGCGATGCCGGCATGGGCGATCAGCATGCCCCAGGTCTCGGCGTTGGGACGGCCACCGCCGCGCAGGCGCTGCCACAGCACGTACGCGGTGCCGGCGCCCACCCATGCCGCGGCGGCGATGCCGACGGCGGTCTTGAGCTTGCCCTGCGGCGCCATGAACCAGGCGACCACGCCCAGCAGCAGGGCCAGCACCGCCCATGGCGCCAGCAGGGCGAGCGGGCGCAGGCCCTGTTCGCGCTGCCAGCGGGTCAGCGGGCCGAACGGCAGCAGCAGCACCAGCGGCGCCATCAACAGCAGGAACAGCGTGCCGAAGTAGGGCGGCCCCACCGAGACCTTGCCCAGGTCCAGCGCATCGGCCAGCAGCGGGTACAGCGTGCCCAGCAGCACCATGGCGCAGGCGCAGCTGAGCAGCAGGTTGTTGGCCAGCAGCAGGCTTTCGCGCGAATTGAGCGCGTAGGCGCGGCGCGGATCGGCCGGGCCGCCCATCGCCGGGGCCCGCAGCGCGTAGAGCAGCAGCGCGCCACCGATCACCAGCGCCAGGAACACCAGGATGAACAGGCCGCGCGCCGGGTCGGCGGCGAACGAGTGCACGCTGGTCAGCACGCCCGAACGCACCAGGAAGGTGCCCAGCAGCGACAGCGCGAACGCGGTGATGGCCAGCAGCAGGGTCCAGCCGATGAACACGCCGCGCTTTTCCGTGGCGGCCTGCGAATGCAGCAGCGCCGCGCCGGCCAGCCACGGCATGAAGCTGGCGTTCTCCACCGGGTCCCAGAACCACCAGCCACCCCAGCCCAGTTCGTAGTAGGCCCACCAGCTGCCCAGCGCGATGCCCAGGGTGAGGAAGGCCCAGGCCACGTTGGTCCACGGCCGGGTCCAGCGCAGCCAGCGCACGTCGATGTGGCCATCGAGCAGGGCGGCGACGGCAAAGGCGAACGGCACCGCGAATCCGACATAGCCCAGGTAGAGCATCGGCGGGTGGATGATCAGGCCCGGGTCCTGCAGCAGCGGGTTCAGGTCGCGGCCCTCGACCGGTGCCGGCAGCAGCCGCTCGAACGGATTGGAGGTGAACAGCAGGAAGGCCAGGAAGCCCACGCTGATCAGGCCCATCACCGCCAGCACGCGCGCCATCACCGGCGGCGGCAGGCGCCGCGAGAACCCGGCCACCGCCGCGGTCCACAGCGCCAGCACCAGCGTCCACAACAGCAGCGAGCCCTCGTGCGCGCCCCATACCGCCGAATAGCGGTAGATCATCGGCAGCAGCGAATTGGAGTTCTCGGCCACGTAGCGCAGCGAGAAATCCTGGCGCACGAAGGCCGCGGTCAGCACCACGAACGCGCCCAGCACCATGACCAGCTGCAGCGCCGCGGCCGGGCGGGCGATGGCGATGAATGGGGCGATGCCGCGCTGCGCGCCGACCAGCGGCAGGACGCTCTGCAGCAGTGCCGCCAGCAGCGCGAGGATCAGCAGGACCTGTCCGATCTCGGCGAGCACTCAGCGCGACTCCGCCGGCGTGGCCGTGGCCGGGACCTGGTGCTTGTCATGGGCCACGCCCATTTTGTCGGCCAGTTCCTTGGGCATGTAGGTCTCGTCGTGCTTGGCCAGGACGTCCTCGGCCACGAACACGCCGCCGGCCATGCGCCCGGTGGCGACCACCGCCTGGCCCTCGCGGAACAGGTCCGGCAGGATCTTGTCGTAGGTCACCGGCAACCGCGCGTCGCCATCGGTCACCTCGAAGCGCGCCAGCAGCGCGCCGGGGGCGCGCTGGAACGAGCCCTTGGCGACCATGCCGCCGAGGCGGAAGCGCGCGTCGGGCGCGACCTTGCCGGCCTTCACCTCGGCCGGGGTGTACAGATAGGCGATGTTGCGCTGCAGGGCGGTGGCCACCAGCGCGGCGGCGATGCCGGCCACGGCAAGCACCAGCAGCACCAGCAGCAGGCGGCGGCGTTGCACGGGACTCATCGGCTCAGTTCCTCGTCGCCGGGCGCAGCGGCCTGGGCATTGCGGCTGGCGCGCGCCAGGCGGTTGCGTACCTCGCGCAGCTGTCGTCGCACCTGCAGGCGCGGGATGGCGAAGTCCCAGGCCAGGACCACGAAGAACACCGCATAGGCCAGGGCCACGTACTGGAAGTAGGTCATGTCAGTTTCTCCACGCGCTCGCGTACCCAGGCCTTGCCGGCCTCGCGGCGCAGGTTGTCCGCGCGGGCGCGGGCCAGCAGCGAGCCGGCGAACCAGAACTTGGTGGCCAGCACCATCAGCCACAGCGGCAGGATCATGCTGCCGTCCATGCTGGACTCGCCGAACATGCGGATGGTCTGGCCCTGGTGCAGCGAGTTCCACCACACCACCGAATAGCGGATGACCGGCAGCAGCACCACGCCGACGATGGACAGCAGCCCGGCGGCGCGGGCGGCGGCGCGGCGGTCGTCGATGGCGCCATACAGGCCCATCACCCCCAGGTACAGGAACAGCAGGATCAGCTCGGTGGTCAGGCGCGGGTCCCAGTCCCACCAGGTGCCCCACATCGGCTTGCCCCAGATGCTGCCGGTAAGCAGGGTGATCAGGGTGAAGGCGGCGCCGATCGGCGCGCAGGCCATGGCCAGGATCTCGCACAGCTTGACCCGCCAGACCAGGGCGATGGTGCTGTAGAACGCCATCAGCCCGAACACGAACAGGCTCATCCAGGCCGAGGGCACGTGGATGTAGAGGATGCGGAAGCTGTCGCCCTGCTGATAGTCGGCCGGCACCACCGCCAGCGCCTGCCACAGGCCGAAGGCGAACAGCGGCAGCGAGGCCACGTAGCACCAGGGCGACCAGCGGGCGGCGAAAGCGTCGAAATAGGCAGGGGACCCCAGCCGATGGAACCAACCTGGCAAACCTTTGAACATCCGCTCGCTCGTCGAGGAAAACGATGGCGGGGTGGACCCCTCCCACCCCGTTGCCGGGCACCGCGAAGCACGTGCGCCCGGCGGCTCGTGAAGATTAGCCGAAGACGGCGCGGTTGGCACGGCCAGCCCGCGCCGTGGCGGTCACTTCAGGGTGAGCGTGCCCTTCATCAGCGCCGCGTGGCCGGGGAAGCTGCAGAAGAAGGACAGCGGCGCGCCGGCGGCGGTGAGCTTGGCCACCGGGATGCTGAACGAGGTGCTTTCGCCGCCGCCGACCACCTTGCTGTGGGCGATCACGCGGGTGTCCCCGGCCTTGACGTAGTCGGCCGCCAGCCCGGCCTTGATGCCGTCGGTGTCGATCCCGCTCATGTCGGCGGCCTTGGCGACGACCACGTTGTGGCCCATCACGTTCTTGGCCATCTTGCCGGTGTGCTTGAGGTTGATGGTGAAGCTGGCGCAGCTTTTGGGTACGTCGATGTTGGCCATGTTGTAGCGCATGGCGTCGTTGCCCTCCAGGTTCACCGAGCAGCTGCCGGCGGCATGGGCGGCACCGGCGGCGCCGAGGGCCAGGGTGGATGCGACGATCAGTTTGCGGAACATCTTCAAAGCTCCTGTCTGCGGGGATGGGCACGCGGCTGCGGGCGAATGGCCGGCCATGCTGTCGCCGGCGTTCGGGGTTGGCAAGCGACGCAATGTCGCAGGTCCGGAGCATGCGCCGGACGCTGCATGCCCGGTCTTCACACGGCCCGGGACGCCGGGCCGGCGTGGCGGCAGGCCGGCGCCGGCGCAGCCGCCCGCGACGGCCACCGGCGGCGCCCGTATCCCACGGTCGCGGGAGCCCCCGGGACGGTCAGGAGTTGGCGATGCGGATCGCGGCCGCGGCGGTCAGCGGCGCCAGCAGCAGGCTGACCACCAGCCCGGCGCCGAGCAGCAGCAGCGCGCCGCTGGCGTCGAAGCCCTGCGCTGCCGCGGCCACCGCGCCGGCACCGAACACCAGTACCGGCACGTACAGCGGCAGCACCAGCAGCGCCAGCAGGATGCCGGAACGGCGCATGCCCACGGTGAGCGCGGCAACCACCGCGCCGAGCAGGCTCAGCAGCGGTGTGCCCAGCGCCAGCGACGCCACCAGCACCGGCAGCTGCGCGCGTGGCAGCTGCATCAGTTCGGCCAGCAGCGGACTGACCAGCACCAGTGGAAAGGCGGTGGTCAGCCAGTGCGAGAACACCCGCACCGCGACCAGCCACGGCAACGGCACCGGCGACAGCAGCCATTGCTCCAGCGAGCCGTCCTCGGCATCGCCGCGGAACAGGGTATCCAGCGACAGCAGCCCGGCCAGCAGCACCGACAGCCACAGCACCGCCGCGGCCACCCGCTGCAGCAGGTCCGGATTGCCGCCCAGCGCCAGGGCGAACAGGGCCACGACCAGCAGCGCGAACAGGATCGGCTGCGCGGCGTCGCCGCGGCGCCGCCACAGCAGCTTCAGGTCGCGCGCGAGCAGCGCCCGGGCGGCGTCGAGCAGCGAGGGCTGCGGGCCGGGCAGGCTCATGCGGCGGTCTCCACCGCAGCGGAGCCGAGGGTGAGCGTGCGGTTGCGCACCGGTGGCGCGGCGTAGGCGCCATGGGTGGTGACCAGGGCGGCGCCGCCGCTGCGCAGGTGTGCTGAAATCATGCGGTTGACCAGGTTGATGCCGTCCAGGTCGAGGTTGGCGTAGGGCTCGTCCAGCAGCCACACCGGTGCCGGCGACAGCCACAGCCGGGCCAGCGACAGGCGCTTCTTCTGGCCGGCCGACAACTGCCGCACCAGGGTGTCCTCGTAGCCGGCCAGGCCGACGATGGCCAGCGCGTTGCCGGGCATCTGCCGCACCCGGCGGCCCTGCAGGCCGCACAGCACGTGCAGGTTTTCCAGCGTGCCCAGGTCCTGCTTGAGCGCGGGCAGGTGGCCCAGGTAGGCGATGTAGCGCGAGCGGTCGCCGGCGCCGGCGGCACGGCCGTCGATCTGGATCGTGCCTTCGTCGGCGCGCAGCAGCCCGGCGAGCACGCGCAGCAGGGTGGTCTTGCCGGCGCCGTTGCCGCCCTGTATCAGCAGCGCCTCGCCGGCGTCCACGTGCAGGTCCAGGGGCCCGAACACCGGGTCGTCGTTGCGGGTGAAGCGCAGTCCGCGCGCGTCTAGCAGCGGCGGGGTGTTCAGGGTCGCAGTCATCGGATCGGGCGCTTCCGTCCTTGGGTGGGAGCGCAGGCAGGCTGGCGCATCGGGCGCGACATTATAGGCATTGCCGCCGGTGCCGCAGCGCGGGCTGGGCGGCCGTTGCCGCCGGCATTGCGTAAACTCGTCGTTTCCCTTCCCCCGACGCCGACGCATCGATGCAACCGCAGACCAAGCTGCCCAAGGTGGGCACCACCATCTTCACCGTGATGTCGCAGCTGGCCGCCGAGCACGGCGCGGTCAACCTGGGCCAGGGCTTCCCGGATTTCCCGGCGCCGCAGCGCCTGATCGACGAGACCGCCAGGGCCATGCGCGAGGGCCTGAACCAGTACGCGCCGATGACCGGCGTGGCGCCGCTGCGCCAGGCCATCGCGCAGAAGGCACTGGACTGCTACGGCGCGCAGGTCGACCCGGACACCGAGATCACGGTGACGTCCGGCGGCACCGAGGCGATCTTCAACGCCATCCATGCGGTGGTGCGGGCCGGCGACGAGGTCATCGTGCTCGACCCGGCCTACGACTGCTACGAGCCGGCCATCGACCTGGCGGGCGCACGCGCGGTGCATGTGGCGCTGGATCCGCGGACGTTCGCCGTCGACTGGGACAAGGTGCGCGCGGCGATCACGCCCAAGACGCGCATGCTGATGGTCAACACCCCGCACAACCCGTCCGGCGCGATGCTCTCGGCCACCGACATGCAGGCGCTGGCCGACGTGCTGCGCGGCACCGGCATCTACCTCATCTCCGACGAGGTCTACGAGCACATCGTCTACGACGGCGCCCGCCACGAATCGGCGCTGCGCTACCCGGAGCTGCGCGAGCGCGCCTTCGTGATCTCCAGCTTCGGCAAGACCTACCACTGCACCGGCTGGAAGATCGGCTACGCCATCGCCCCGCCGGCGCTGAGCGCCGAATTCCGCAAGGTGCACCAGTACAACACCTTCACCACCTACGGCCCGGCCCAGTATGGTTTCGCCGCGATGATCCGCGACGAACCGGCGCACCACCTGGAACTGGGCGCGTTCTACCAGGCCAAGCGCGACCGGTTCCGCGAGCAGCTGCTGACCACGCGGCTGCAGCCGCTGCCGGTGCCGGGCGGTTACTTCCAACTGGTGGACTATTCGGCCGTCAGCGACCTGCCGGACCATGAGTTCGTGAAGTGGCTGACCATCGACAAGGGCGTCACCGCGATCCCGCTGTCGCCGTTCTACGAAACCGCGCCGGCTGGGCAGCGCCTGGTGCGGCTGTGCTTCGCCAAGAACGATGCCACGCTGGACGCGGCGATCGAGCGCCTGGTGAAACTGTGACGGACGAGCCGCTCGGCAACGACTGGAAACTGATGTCGCGCTACGGGCGCGCCACCACCCCATTCCAGCATTACCCGCTCATCGCCGACGGCGTTGCCGGCGCGCTCGCGGACGGCTTCGAATGCCGTCCTGGGCCGGCGGTGAGGGCGATGAAGGGATGGGCCACGGATGCGGACGAGGCCGCGGACATGCTCCGTTTCACCAGCGACGGGATCGGCTTCGGGATGACCGGGCGGGTTGGAATCCACGAGACGCCGCCGGACCAGCCGCCGCGCGGAAATCCTTTCGGCTACGACATCTCGTTCGTGCCTTGTGACGGTGAGGGTGATACCGATGAATGACCTGCGCATTTCCCTCGTGCAGGGCGACACCCGCTGGCACGACCCGGCGGGCAATCGCGAGCATTATGGCGCGCTGCTGGCGCCGCTGGCCGGCTGCACCGACCTGGTGATCCTGCCGGAAACCTTCACCAGCGGCTTCTCCAACGACGCCATCGACAAGGCCGAGGACATGGACGGCCCGACCGTGGCCTGGATCCGCGAACAGGCGCGCGCGCTGGGTGCGGCGGTCACCGGCAGCGTGCAGTTGCGCGTCGACGGCGGGGTCTTCAACCGCCTGCTGTGGGCCACGCCCGATGGCGGGCTGCGGCACTACGACAAGCGCCACCTGTTCCGCTATGCCGGCGAGCACAAGCGCTATGCCGCCGGGCGCGAGCGCCTGTGCGTGGAGCTGAAGGGATGGCGGATCAATCCGCAGATCTGCTACGACCTGCGTTTCCCGGTGTTCTGCCGCAACCGCTTCGACGTCGAGCGCCCCGGGCAGATGGATTTCGACCTGCAGATCTTCGTCGCCAACTGGCCTTCGGCGCGCGCCCATGCCTGGCGCACGTTGGCGCGCGCGCGGGCGATCGAGAACCTGTGCTACGTGGCGGTGGTCAACCGCGTCGGCGTGGACGGCAATGGCCTGCACTACGCCGGCGACAGTGCGGTGATCGACTTCCTCGGCCAGCCGCAGGTGGAAATCCGCGAGCGCGAGCAGGTGGTGACCACCGTGGTTTCGGCGCAGGCGCTGGCCGAGCACCGCGAGCGCTTCCCGGCGATGCTGGACGCCGATGCCTTCACCCTGGGCTGATCCGGGGCGACGCTGAACGCCGGCCGGATGGCGCGGCCGGTACCTGTCTGCGGACGCGGGCGCGCTGCTAGGCTCGCCGCGTCCCCTTGCGAGTGGAGAACGAACCATGAAGATCCTGGCGGGAGCCCTGCTGCTGGCGGCTGGTGTCGTTGCGCCGTCCGCGCACGCGGCCGGCAACATCGACTGCGAACTGCGTTTCAACCTGTCCGGCTGGTCGATCTTCTACAAGACCGCCACCGGCAACGGCACCATCACCTGCGACAACGGCGCCAGCATCCCGGTGAAGATCCGTGCCAAGGGCGGCGGCCTGACGGTCGGCAAGTCCACGGTCAGCGATGGCCGCGGCAAGTTCACCGGCGCCTACAGCGTCAACGACCTGATCGGCACCTACGGTGGGGCCGAGGTCCATGCCGGCGCATCCCGTTCCAGCAACGCCCAGGTGGTGACCAAGGGCGACATCTCGCTGGCCCTGGCCGGTACCGGCCGTGGCTGGGACCTGGGCGTGGGTTTCGGCAAGTTCGTGATCGAACGGCGCTGAGCCGGCGTGCGCGTGACCGGCGTGGCGGCCTGAGCGTCCGTCCGCCGCGGACAACGCGCCCAACATCGCCCGCGGCCCGGTCACGCCGGGTGACAGCGACGGTGGCAGCGGGCGTGTAGCGCCCCTACGCGGACGCCCGGCGCTGGGCCGGGCGTTCGCAGTCATGCGCGGGCAGGCGGGCCGTGGCGGCCGGCCTGCGCATCAGCCGCCGCGCGGCCCGCGACCGCCGCCGCCGGGACGACCACCACCGCCGGGACGACCACCGCCCGGGCGGCCCGCCGGACGGCCGCTGCCGCCGGGACGGTTGCCGCCGCGCGGCGCGCCGGAAGGACGGTTGCCGGCCGGACGCGCGCCGTACGGGCTGAAGCCCGGGTTGGCGTGGTCGGACGGGAAGCTCGGGGCATTGCCCGGATGGCCGTAGGGATGCTTGCGCTGACCCTGGCCTTGACCCTGGCCCTGGCCGGCGGACTGGCCGCCGCCCTGCGGACGGCCCTGGCCACTGCCGGAGCGCCCGGCGCCGCCGGCACCCGGGCGCGGCTTGCCGTACGGGCGGCCCTGGCCTTCGCCGGCCGGGCCACGGCCGGGGCCGCGGTTGCCGGACGGACCGGCGTTGCGGTGGCCGCTGGGCCCGGTGCTCACGCCTTCGGGCACGTACCAGGTGCGGAATGCGGCGGGATTGCCTTCCGGCAGGCTGCGGTCGCCCTTGGGCTTGCGCTGCTTGAACGGCTTCTGCGACTGCTTGGCCGCCGCTTCGCCGCTGACGGTCAGGCCGCCCTTGAAGCCGCCGCCCTTGCCACCGCGGCCACGGCCGCGGTCTTCGCGCAGGGTGTCGAAGCGGCGCAGTTCGCGGCCTTCGTCGGCGGTGTTGTGGCCGTTGACGTAGGCATTGCCGCGGCCGCCTTCGCGCACGCGCACGGTGGTCTTGGCCGCCTTGCGCTGGCCGATCACCGGCTGCAGGGTCAGCGCCGACGGCGCGCCTTCTTCCAGCTTCAGCTCGGCGCGCAGCGCCTCGACCTGGGCATTGGGCAGTTCCACCGACTGCCCGCGCAGCAATTCGCGCGGCAGTTCGACCTTGCCGTAACGGGTGCGCTTGAGGCGGCTGACCTGGCAGCCCTGCGATTCCCACAGGCGGCGCACTTCGCGGTTGCGGCCTTCCTTGACCACCACCCGGAACCAGTCATGCGAGTCGGTGCCGCCGATGCGTTCGATCTCGTCGAACTTGGCCGGGCCGTCTTCCAGCGCGACGCCGCGGGCGAGGCGGTCGACGACGTTGTCCGGCACCTTTTCCTGGCCTTCCGGGGCACGCACGCGCACCACGTACTCGCGCTCGACCTCGAACGACGGGTGCATCATGGCGTTGGCCAGTTCGCCGTCGGTGGTGAGCAGCAGCAGGCCGGTGGTGTTGATGTCCAGGCGGCCGATGGCGATCCAGCGCGCGCCCTTGAGCGGCGGCAGCGACTCGAACACGGTCGGGCGGCCTTCGGGGTCCTCGCGGGTGGTCACTTCGCCTTCGGGCTTGTTGTAGACCAGTACGCGCGACGGGTCGGTCAGCGCGCTGGCGACGAAGCTGCGGCCGTCGAGGTCGATCTTGTCGCCGCTCTTGACCGACATGCCGGTCTGCGCGGTCTCGCCGTTGACCTTGACCAGGCCGTCGGCGATGCGCTGCTCCAGCGCGCGGCGCGAGCCCAGGCCGGCCTGGGCCAGGACCTTGTGCAGGCGTTCTTCCAGCCGGGGCTGCTCGACAGCGGCTTCGCGCTTGAGCGAGAGCTTGTTCAACGACGGCTTGCGGGGGGTGTCACTCATTCTGTTTGGCTCCGGCCGGCGTTTTCTTCGTCGGCCTCAGGTTCGGGATCGGCTTCGTCAACAGCCACGGTCGTCGTCGCGACGGCGTTGTTTCCGGTGTCTTCCACTTCCGCCGCGCGCTCTCCCGGCGCGGCGTCGGGTTCGCCCGTGGGGGCGGTGTCGGGTGCGGCGTCCCCGTCGTCCGGGGCTGCCGCGGTGTCGGTGTCGCCGCGGCCGGCATCATCGTCCGCTGCGGCGGCTTCGGGGGTGGCCGCGGCGGCGGCGAGCGGGGCGGCCAGCTGGCCGTCGTCGCCCAGCGGCAGCTGCGGCTCCAGTTCGCCGATGTCGCGCAGTTCGGACAGCGGCGGCAGTTCGTCCAGGCGCTTGAGGCCGAAGTAGTCCAGGAACGCGCGGGTGGTGCCGAACAACGCCGGCTTGCCGGGCACGTCGCGGTGGCCGACCACGCGGATCCATTCGCGCTCTTCCAGCGCCTGGATGATGTTGCTGCTGACCGCCACGCCACGCACCTGCTCGATCTCGCCGCGGGTGATCGGCTGGCGGTAGGCGATCAGGGCCAGCGTCTCCAGGGTGGCGCGGGTGTAGCGGGTCTTGCGTTCGGTCCACAGCCGCGAGACCCAGCCGTGCACCTCGCGGGTGATCTGGTAGCGGAAGCCGGAGGCGACCTCGACCAGCTCCACGCCGCGCCCCTGGCAGCCTTCGCGCAGCAGCTCCAGCGCACGTTCGACGCTGCCCGGCGGCGCCGGCTGCTCCTCCGGGAACAGCTCCTGCAGCTGCGCCAGGGTCAGCGGCTGGCTGGAGGCCAGCAGCGCGCCTTCGACGATGCGGTTGATCAGCGGTTGATCCATGTGTCGGGAATGTCGCTCAGGCGGGGTCGGTGGTGTCGGCGTCGTCGAATTCGCTCGAAAACTGCAGCGGCGCGTTGGTGTTGCCGGCGGCCAGCGATTTCACGTAGATCGGCGCCAGCGGCGCTTCCTGGACGATGTCCAGCAGCTGTTCCTTGGCCAGTTCCAGCAGCGCCAGGAAGGTGACCAGCACGCCGAGCTTGCCTTCCTCGGCGGTGAACAGCGTCTCGAAGCGGTAGAACTTGCCGTCCTCGAGCTGTTCCAGCACGTCCCCCATGCGCTGGCGCACGCTCAGCGCCTCGCGCTTGATGGCGTGGCCGCTGAACAGCTCGGCGCGCTTGAGCACGTCGTGCAGGGCCAGCAGCATTTCCTTCAGGTCCACCGGCGGCGGCACCTTGACCGTGGTCCGGTCCGGCACGAAGGCGTGGGCCGGGGTGGTATCGCGGTCCTGGCGGGGCAGGGCGTCGATGTCCTCGGCAGCCTGCTTGAAGCGTTCGTACTCCTGCAGCCGGCGCACCAGCTCGGCGCGCGGGTCGGCTTCCTCGCCATCCTGGCTGGGCGGGCGCGGCAGCAGCATGCGCGACTTGATCTCGGCCAGCATCGCGGCCATCACCAGGTACTCGGCCGCCAGCTCGAAGCGCAGTTCCTGCATGACGTTGATGTACTCGACGTACTGGCGGGTGATCTCGGCGACCGGGATGTCCAGGATGTCCAGGTTCTGCCGGCGGATCAGGTACAGCAGCAGGTCCAGCGGGCCTTCGAAGGCGTCGAGGATGACTTCCAGCGCATCCGGCGGGATGTACAGGTCCTGCGGGATCTGCAGGACCGGCTGCCCATGCACCACCGCCAGCGGCATTTCCTGCTGCTGCGGAATGGTGGGCGGCGCTGGCGGGTTCGCGGCGGGCGCGAGTTCTGAAGTCATCAGGGCGACATCGGGTGTTGCGAGCCTTTACGTTCCGGGTTCCCGCCCGGGACAGGGTCCAGCCTTCTGGATTGAAAGCCATGCGCGCCTGTCCGGCGTGCGTGCACATCAACAACGCGACATGCCGCGCTGTCATGCGGCAACGTCATCGCGAGGAGGTCGTCTACACAGTCCGGGACGGAATCGCGGATCGGTCGGACGGCGGTGGCCTTGCCTGCCGCCGCTCCGGGCCGTTACAGGCCGGCTGCGTGCAATGGCGTAAAGAGTAATCGCCCCGGCCGGGCGGTGTCCAGCGTCCAGGCGCTAGACTTGCCGGCCATCATTCAGCGGACAAGGAGCGGCGAGCCGTGTGGTATGTGATCGAAGGCTACGACGGGCAGGACGTACTGGCGGCGCGCCTGGCCGCGCGGGCGGCGCACCTGGCGCGGCTGCAGGCGTTGCAGGAGCAGGGGCGGCTGCTGCTGGCCGGCCCCTGTCCGGCGATCGACGCCGAGGACCCGGGCGCGGCCGGCTTCAGCGGCAGCGTGGTGATCGCCAGCTTCGACGACCTGGACGCGGCCCGCGCCTGGGCCGGCGCGGACCCCTACGTGGCGGCCGGCGTCTACCAGCGGGTCGACGTGCGGCCGTTCCGCAAGGTGTTGCCGTGAGTCGGGTCGAGCGGATCCGGGCGGCCCTGGAGGCCGCGTTCGCGCCCACCCGGCTGGAGGTGGAGGACGACAGCCACCGGCATGCCGGCCATGCCGGCGCGCGCGACGGGCGGGGGCATTTCAATGTGCTCATCGTCAGCACGGCGTTTGCCGGCAAGGCGCCGCTGGCGCGCCATCGTGCGGTGTACGCCGCACTGGGCGCGATGATGCAGACCGATATCCACGCGCTGTCGATCGAGGCGCGTACGCCGGCCGAAGCCGGCGCCTGAACCGGGGCGGGGCGGACGGGGCCATGGGCCCCGTCCGGGGACGGATCGCGGGCGCGCCGGGGCGGCCCTGTCGGGCGAGGGAATCGCCTGTAACAAATTGTTTACAAATCGACATGGAAACGCTTACAGTCGCCGCGACCCCTGTCTACGGAGGGTATGGCGGTGGCGAAGCCGGCAATCACCATCAAGGATGTTGCCCGTGAGGCGAAGGTCTCCGTCGCCACCGTGTCGCGTGCCCTCAACGGCCACGAGAACGTCGCCGAAGCGGTACGCCAGCAGGTGCTGGAAGTCGCCCGCCGGCTCCGCTACGCCCCGCACGCGGCCGCGCGCAGCCTGAGCAGCCGCAGTACGCAGACCATCGGCCTGGTGCTGCCCGACCTGCACGGCGAGTTTTTTTCCGAATTGATGCGCGGGATCGACGGTGTCGCGCGCATGCACCGCTGGCACCTGCTGGTCTCGAGCTACCACGGCGACCAGGAGCAGCAGGGCGTCGCCCTGCAGGCCATGCGTGGCCGCGTCGATGGCCTGCTGGTGATGTCGCCCTATACGGCGGACGCTGGTTTCCTGATGGACAACCTGCCGCCGGCACTGCCTACCGTGCTGATCAATACGCCGGTGGCGGATGGCCAGTACCCGGCGTTCGGCATCGATGACCATGCCGGCGCCCTGGCCATGACCCGCTACCTGCTGGAGGCCGGGCATCGCCGCATCGCCTTCATCGCCGGCCCCGACGGCAACCATGACGCCCGCGAGCGCCTGCGCGGCTTCGAGGACGCCATGGCCGCATCCGGCGCCGCCGCCGAGGGCAGGGTCCTGGCCGGCGGCTTCGACGAGGCATCCGGGTACGCGGCCGGACAGGCGCTGCTGCGCGAGCCGCGCCTGCCCGATGCGGTGTTCGCGGCGAACGACATGATGGCGCTGGGCTGCCTGTACGCCTTCAGCCAGGCGGGCGTCCGCGTGCCGCACCAGGTTGCGCTGGCGGGGTTCGACGATATCCCGCTGGCACGTTTCGTTCACCCCTCCTTGACCACGATGCAGGTCAGCATCGCCGACCTCGGCGGGCGGGCGACATCGCACCTGCTGCACCTGATCGACCGCGACGACGGATCGGATGGGGGCGCTGGAACGACACTGGTACCCCGCTTGATCGTGCGCGACTCGACGTCCCGACGAGAGGTTTCCTGATCCACCGCCGATGCGCCGGAGTCCCCGGCGGCAAGGCGCCCGAACAAACCGAATGGCAGCCGCGCTGCCGCACCCGGAGAGCAACATGAACCATCCCGCTACCCGCAAGACGTACCCCGCCCGCAGGCTGCTCAGCTGTGCGCTGGCCAGTTGCCTCCTGCTGGGCGCCGCGCCGGCGTTCGCGCAGAGCACCGGCGCCACCATCCGTGGCCAGGTGATGGCCGATTCGGCCCCGGCCGCGCAGGCGCAGGTGACCGCGACCAACCTCGCCACTGGCCTGGCCCGCAGCGTGCAGAGCAGCGCCAACGGCAGTTACTCGCTGGCCGGCCTGCCGCCGGGTACCTACCGGGTGGACGTCGCCGCCGGTGGCAAGACCAGCAGCCAGAACATCACCGTGCAGGTCGGGCAGACCGCGACCGTCAACCTCGGCGTCGGCGGCATGCCCGAAACCGCCGGCGGCAGCGCCACCACGCTGGATGCGGTACAGGTGACGGCGCAGGCGCCGGTCGAGACCAGGACCTCTGAAATCGCCACCTATGTGACGTCCAAGCAGATCGACGCATTGCCGCAGAACACCCGCAACTTCCTGGCTTTCGCCGATACGGCGCCCGGCGTGCAGTTCATCACCGATGCCAGCGGCAACACGCGCGTGCGGTCCGGGGCGCAGAGCGCCAATGCGGTCAACGTGTTCATCGATGGCGTCGGCCAGAAGAACTACGTCACCACCGGTGGCATCAGCGGGCAGGACACCAGCCGCGGAAATCCGTTTCCGCAGTCGGCGATCGGCGAGTACAAGGTCATCACCCAGAACTACAAGGCCGAGTACGACCAGCTGAGCAGCGCGGCGATCGTGGCGGCCACGCGCTCGGGAAGCAACGAGTTCGAAGGCAGCTTCTTCTGGGACAACACCAGCACCGACTGGCGCTCGCGCAGCCGCTTTGAGAAGCGTGATGGCGCGACCAAGGCGCAGAGCAAGCAGGAGCAGTACGGCGTTTCCTTCGGCGGGCCCATCATCAAGGACGTGGCCCATTTCTTCGTTACCTACGAAGCAAAGGAATACCTGACTCCGAAAACCTTCCTGCTCGGCCGTGGCTACAGTCCCTCCGAGCTGCCGGCCGACCTGCAGGCGCAGTACGGCAACGGCACCTATACCTCGCCGTTCAAGGAAGACCTGTATTTCGGCAAGCTCGACTGGCTGTTCGGCGAGAATCATTATTTCGAGCTGACGGCGAAGTACCGGGACGAGAGCGAGACGATCCAGGTGCAGGACCAACGCCTGCCGTTGGCGGCCACGCTCAACGAGAACAAGGAGAAGCGCGTCGATCTGCGCTACCAGTTCAGCAGCTACAACTGGCTCAACGATGCGCACATCACCTACGAGGACGCGTTCTGGAGTCCCCGGCCCGCCAATTTCATCCCCGGCTATTACCTCAGCGACGGCAACTGGTGGGACACCATCGTGCGCAGTGGCGGCGGTGACAACTACCAGGACAAGGGGCAGAAGGGCTGGTCCGTACAGGACGACCTGACCTTCAATGGCTGGGACGGCCATACGGTGAAAATGGGGGTCAAGTACAAGCAGGTGGACCTGCAGACCCTGGAGCAGAACAAGTACAACCCGCAGTTCTACTACGACATCAATGAAAGCCTGGCCATACCGACCCACGTGGAGTTCGGTGCGCCGGTGTCCGGGTTCGGCAATGGCACGGTGAAGTCGAACAACAAGCAGTTCGGCATCTATATCCAGGACGACTGGGAGGTCAATGAACACCTGACCTTGAATCTGGGCGTGCGCTGGGATTACGAACAGACCCCGAGTTACGACGACTACGTCACGCCTGCCCAGGTCGTGTCCGCGTTGCAGGCATCCAACGCGAACCTGCCCAACTCCGGGTTGAACATCAACGACTACATCAGCACCGGTCGCAACCGCTCGTCGGACAAGAACAACTGGGCGCCGCGATTCGGCTTCTCCTACGACATCCAGGGTGACCAGCGGCACGTGGTGTTCGGCGGTGCGGGGCGGTCCTATGACCGCAATCTGTTCGACTACCTGCAGAACGAGGTATCCAAGGCCAGTTGGGGCACGTACACCTACAACTTCAACACGCCGCTGCATCCGTGCGATCCCACCAACTCGGCGACCTGCCGGGACTGGGACCCGCACTACCTGGATCCGGAATTCCTGCGGGCCTCATCCGTGGCGGGTTCGCGCGAGGTGTTCCTGAACAACAACAAGCTCGTGGTGCCCTATTCGGATCAGTTCAGCCTGGGCATGCGCAACACCGTCGAGGTGCTGGGCAACGACTGGAATACGGAAGTGGCCTATTCGTACGTGCGCAGCCATGACGGCATCGCCTTCCTGCTGGGCAATCGCCGTGCCGACGGCAGCTTCTTCCCGGCCGATCCTGCGGGAGCGACCGATCCGCCGCCGTGGGGTATCGGCTTCGCGCCGTTCTCGAACCTGATCCTGGCCCAGAATGCGCTGGAGACGAAGAGCAAGTCGGTCTATGTGAAGCTGGAGAAGCCGTACACGAGCGCATCGCGCTGGGGCGTCACCCTGGCCTACACGTACACCGACTCCGAACAGAACAGCCCGATCGACGGGTGGCCGGGTGGGTTCAATGCCGAGACCATCCGGGACTACGGCTGGTTCCCCGGCAAGGTGCCCGAGAACAGGGTGGTGATGACGGGCATCTGGGACGGCCCCTGGGGCACCACGTTCTCCGGCAAGGGAACCTGGGCGGACGCGACCCCGCGCTACTACCAGAACTGCAACGTCTCAGCCTGGGCTTTCTGCCACTTCGAGAGCTACACGCCGCGCGAGAATTTCAAGCAGATCGACCTGGCGATGGAGAAGGTGTGGGATACCGGCAGCGACATCCGCCTGCGCATCCGGGGTGACGTGTTGAACGTGTTCAACTGGTCGAACTACGACGGCTACGAGGACTGGAGGGGTGGGGCCGCCGAGCCGCAGAACCCGGCCTGGGGCAAGCCGACGTCGATCGCATTGCCGACCCGCACCTTCAAGCTGTCCTTCGGCCTGGACTGGTAAGGCCACGCGCCCGGCCGCCGGCAATGGCGGCCGGGCCAGCGCTGCGCCAGCCTCCATCCCACGGTTCCACCAACGGAAAGTGTCTTGAGCATCCCGCGTACCACCAAGCTGTTGCTGTGCACCGCCGCCGGGCTCGCACTGGGCCTCCTGGGCGGGTGCGGCAAGGCGCCCGAGCCGACCCCGAAAGTGGTGCCCCAGGTGATCCTGATCGAGCCGGACCTGCCGCCGCGGCCGATGAAACCCGAACTCCCGCCGCTGTTCGACGACATCGAGCGGCGTACGTTCCAGTTCTTCTGGGACACCACCAACGAGCGCAACGGGCTCACGCCGGACCGTTATCCGTCGCGTCCGTTCGCCAGCATCGCCTCGGTCGGTTTCGCCCTGACCGCCTATCCGATCGGCATCGAGAACGGCTGGGTCAGCCGCACCCAGGCGGTGGACCGCACCCTGACCACGCTGCGCTTCCTGCGCGACGTGCCGACCGGCCCGCAGCGCACCGGCAAGGCCGGCTACAAGGGCTTCTACTACCACTTCCTGGACATGCACGACGGCCGCCGCTACGACAGCTGGGTGGAGCTGTCCAGCGTGGATACCGCGCTGTTGTTGATGGGCGTGCTGTTCGCGCAGTCCTACTACGATGGCGACGACGCGCGCGAGAAGGAGATCCGCAGGATCGCCGACACGCTCTACCGGCGCGTGGACTGGCAGTGGCTGCAGCGCAACAAGCCGCTGGTGTCGATGGGCTGGTTCCCCGAGAGCGGCTTCATCCAGCACGACTGGATGGGCTACAACGAGGCGATGATGCTCTACGTGCTGGCGCTGGGTTCGCCGACGCATCCTGTCGAGCCCGATGCGTGGACGGTGTGGACGCGCACCTACGACAACGACTGGGGCGTGTTCCAGGGGCAGGAGTACCTGTCGTTCGGGCCGTTGTTCGGCCACCAGTACAGCCACGTCTGGATCGACTTCCGCGACATCCAGGATGCCTACATGCGCGAGCGCGGCATCGATTACTTCCTCAACAGCCGCCGTGCCACGCTGGCCCAGCGCGAGTACGCCATCGCCAACCCGATGCAGTGGAAGGAGTATGGCGAGAACGTCTGGGGGCTGACCGCCGGCGACGGCCCGCAGAACACCACCCAGGAATACAAGGGCGAGCAGCGCCAGTTCCGCCATTACTCGGCGCGCGGCGCCGGCCTGCGCGAGAATTTCGACGACGGCACCATCGTGCCGTCGGCGGCGATCTCCTCGCTGCCGTTCGCGCCGGAGGTGGTGATTCCCGCCACCCAGGAAATGCACCGCCGCTATGGCGACTACCTGTACTCCAGCTATGGCTTCCTGGATTCGTTCAACCCCAGTTTCGACTACGACATCCCGCTCAAGACCGGGCGCCTGATCCCCGACCGCGGCTGGGTGGCCAGCGACTACATCGCCATCGACCAGGGGCCGATACTGGCGGGCATCGCCAACTACCGCGACGAGTTCGTCTGGAACGTGATGAAGAAGAACCCGTACATCCGCAAGGGCCTGGAGCGCGCCGGCTTCGCCGGTGGCTGGCTGCTGCCGGAAGGGGAGGAGTGGCAGCCGCTGCAGAAGGACGACAAGGCCGCGGCTGCACGGGCGGTGGGCATCGCCGAGTCGCGGGCCGCCGCCGCGCAGGAGCAGAAGGCGGCGGACAAGCCCGCCGCACGGCCGAAGTAGGGCGGACCGGTGACACTGCGCCTGCCCGTTCTGTTGTGCCTTGTCCTGCTGGCCGCCTGCGCGCGGCCACAGGAGGGCACCACCCTGCGCTTCTGGGCGATGGGGCGCGAAGCCGAGGTGGTCGGCGAACTGGTGCGCGAGTTCGAGGCGGAGAACCCCGGCATCCGCGTCGAGGTGCAGAACATCCCGTGGACGGCGGCGCACGAGAAGCTGCTGACGGCCTATGCCGCCGATGGCCTGCCGGACATCTGCCAGCTCGGCAATACCTGGATACCCGAGTTCGCCACCCTGGGTGCGCTGACCCCGCTGCAGCCCTATGTGGACGCGTCGCGCGAGGTCGTGCCCGCCGACTACTTCCCGGGAATCTGGGATACCAACGTGGTCCAGGGGCAGCTGGTCGGCATTCCCTGGTACGTCGATACCCGGCTGCTGTTCTACCGCAAGGACCTGCTGCGCAAGGCCGGTTACGACCACCCGCCGCGCGACTGGGCCGAGTGGGAGCGGATGAACCAGGCGCTGAAGCAGGTGCTCGGACCTGGCCGCTACCCGGTGCTGATGCCGCTCAACGAGTTCGAGCCGCAGTTGTCGCTGGCGCTGCAGCAGGACGATCCGCTGCTGCGCGACCACGACACCCGCGGCAATTTCGCCAGCCCCGGGTTCCGCCGCGCGCTGGGCTTCTACGCCAACATGTTCGAGCAGGGCTGGGCGCCGAAGATGTCCGAGACCCAGATATCCAATGTCTGGGACGAGTTCTTCCGCGGCTTCACCGTGTTCTACCTGTCCGGGCCGTGGAACATCCGCGAGTTCCGGCAGCGCCAGCCGGCGTCGCTGGAGGGCGAGTGGGGCACCGCGCCGCTGCCGGGCCCGCACGGCCCGGGGGGCGGCATCGCCGGCGGCACCAGCCTGGTGATCTTCCAGTCGTCGCCGCACAAGCAGGCGGCATGGAAGCTGGTCGAGTTCCTGTCGCGGCCTGAGGTACAGCAGCGTTTCCACGCCATCATCGGCGACCTGCCGCCGCGCCGCAGCGTGTGGAAGCGCGCGGCGCTGGGCGAGGACCCGCTGGCCGCCGCGTTCGGCGAGCAGCTGGAGCGGGTCAGGCCCACGCCGAAGGTGCTGGAGTGGGAGCGCATCGCCCAGGAGATGCGCATCGTCAGCGAACAGGTGGTACGCGGCGGCCTGGACCAGGACACCGCGGTCAGGCGGCTGGATGCGCGCGTGGACGACATCCTCGCCAAGCGGCGCTGGATCGTCGAACAGCAGGCAGCGCAGGAGGCCGCGCGATGAAGCGGGGCATGCTCGCCGGCTGGGTGTTCGCCGCGCCGGCGCTGATCGTGATCGGGGTGTTCTTCGGGCTGCCGGTGCTGTCGGCATTGGCGTTGAGCCTGACCGATTTCGACCTGTACGCGCTGGCCGACCCGCACAACCTGCGCTTCGTCGGCCTGCACAACTACCTGGACCTGCTGCGCACGCCCATGTTCTGGAAGTCGCTGGGCAACACCGCGTATTTCGTGGTGCTCGGCGTGCCGCTGTCCATCGCCCTGTCGCTGGGCGCGGCGATGCTGCTCAATGCGCCGGTGGCGCGCTTCAAGCCCGTGTTCCGTACCGCGCTGTTCGCCCCGGTGGTGACCACGCTGGTGGCGGTGGCGGTGATCTGGCGCTACCTGTTCCATACCCGCTACGGGCTGGTGAACTGGACGCTGGGGCATGCCGGCATCGACCCGGTGGACTGGCTCGGCGACCCGCACTGGGCGATGCCGACCATCATCCTGTTCGCGGTGTGGAAGAACTTCGGCTACAACATGGTGATCTTCCTGGCCGGGCTGCAGGCCATCCCGCGCGACCTGTACGAGGCCGCGCGGATCGACGGCGCCTCGCGCTGGAAGCAGTTCCTGCACATCACCCTGCCGATGCTCGGGCCGGTGCTGCTGGTGGTCGGGGTGATCACCGTGTCCGGCTACTTCCAGCTGTTTGCCGAGCCCTACGTGATGACCCGCGGCGACCCCCTGCAGAGCACGGTCAGCGTGCTGTATTACATGTTCGAGGAAGGCTTCAAGTGGTGGAACCTGGGGCGCGCCTCGGCGGTGGCGTTTCTGCTGTTCCTGATCATCCTGGGCGTGACTACGTTGATGTTGCGCTTCGGCCGGCGCAGGGAGCTGGTATGAGCCGCGAGATCGGTCAATCGCGCGCCTGGGGCGGCTGGATCAACGGCGCCCTGCTGGTCCTGGCGCTGGTGAGCCTGGCGCCGCTGGCATGGATGCTGTCGGTGTCGTTCATGCCCAGCGGACAGGCCTCGCAGTTCCCGCCCCCCCTGCTGCCGGCGCAGCCCACCCTGGACAACTACCGCGAACTGTTCGCGCGCACCGGCATGGCCGGCAATTTCCTCAACAGCCTGGGCATGTCGGTGGGCATCACCCTGGGCTCGCTGCTGTTCAACACCCTGGCAGGCTACGCCTTCGCCAAGCTGCGCTTCGCCGGCCGCGAGCGGGTGTTCCAGGCGCTGCTGGCGGCATTGGTGATCCCGGCGCAGGTGGCGATGCTGCCGCTGTTCCTGCTGATGAAGCAGCTGGGGCTGGTCAACACCTGGGGCGGGGTGGTGGTGCCGGCGCTGGCCAGCGTGTTCGGCATCTTCCTGGTGCGGCAGTATGCGCGCTCGATCCCCGACGAGCTGCTGGAGGCCGCGCGCATCGACGGCGCCAGCGAGGCGCGGATCTTCTTCCAGATCGTGCTGCCCATGCTCAAGCCGGTGCTGGTGACGCTGGCGATCTTCACCTTCATGGGCGCATGGAACGACTTCATGTGGCCGTTGATCGTGCTGACCGACCAGGAGCATTACACCCTGCCGGTGGCGCTGGCCTCGCTTTCGCGCGAGCACATCATGGACGTGGAAATGATGATGGCCGGCGCGGTGATCACCGTGGTGCCGGTGCTGGCGCTGTTCCTGCTGCTGCAGCGTTATTACATCCAGGGGCTGCTGCTGGGCAGCGTGAAGGGGTGAGCCGGCGCGTTTGCGAGGCATCGCCTCGCGCAGCCGCGGCCGCCCGGGCAAGGAGGGCCGGGCAGGGTTTCCCGGCGCCGCTGGCGTCGCGCCGGGGAGGGCGGCGAAAAACTGCCGGATCCCCGTCTGCACCCACCTTCAGTTCTGCGAAAATCCCACCATGGCCGCTGCCCCCGCACCGAGATCCACCGCGATGAGAATGTTCCTTGCCGTCGTGCTGCTTTCCGCCGCGACGCTGGCCGGCAACGGCCTGGCCGCCGAGACGGGAAGCCGGGTGCTGGCGAAGTTCGACGACATCGGCGCCTGGCAGCTGATCACCTCGCCGCAGGTCAGCGGCTCGCTGCGGCCGGTGACCGGCAACGGCGGCCGCGCGTTGTGCCTGGACTACGACTTCCACGAGGTGTCCGGCTATGCCGGCATCCGCCGCCGGCTGGACGTCACCTGGCCGGACAACTACCAGGTGAGCTTCGGCCTGCGCGGCGATTCACCGGCCAACGATCTGCAGTTCAAGCTGATCGATGCCAGCGGCGACAACGTGTGGTGGGTCAACCGCAGCGGTTACAGCTTCCCGAAGGACTGGACCCGGGTGAGCTACCGCAAGCGCCACATCGAAAAGGCCTGGGGGCCGGGCCAGGACCGGGTCCTGCGGCGCAGCGCCGCGGTGGAGTTCACCATCTACAGCAGGCTGGGGGGCAAGGGCACGGTGTGCTTCGACCAGCTCACCCTGCAGCCGCTGCCGAAGGAGGACACCTCGGCACTGACCACCACGGTGATCGCCGACACCGCGACCGCGCTGCAGCAGCGCATCGCCGACGGCAAGCCGGACACGGTGTGGATCAGCGGCGGGGTCAAGCAGCAGACAGTCAGTCTGGACCTGGGCAAGGTGCGCGAGTTCGGCGGCGCGGTGATCCAGTGGGTGCCGGGGCTGGAAGCCTCGCGCTACGTCGTGCAGGCCTCGGTCGACGGCCGCGACTGGCACCGGCTGCGCGAGGTGACCGCCGGTGGCGGCGGCCGCGATTGGCTGGCCCTGCCCGAGACCGAGGCGCGCTACCTGCGGTTCGACCTGGTCGACGGTCCCAACTGGCGCTATGGCATCCGCGACATCAGCCTGAAGCCGCTGGAGTTCGCTGCCACGCCCAATGATTTCGTGCGCTCGGTCGCGCGCGACCTGCCGCGCGGGTCGCTGCCGCGGGGCTTCTCCGGCGAGCAGCCGTACTGGACCCTGCTGGGCCTGGACGGTGGCCGCGAGCAGGCGCTGATGGGCGAGGACGGCACCCTGGAGGCGGCGCGCGCCGGCTTCAGCATCGAGCCGTTCGTGGTGCTCGACGGCAAGGTGCTGGGCTGGGCCGACGTGAGCGCCAGCCAGCGCCTGCAGGACGGCTACCTGCCGATTCCCTCGGTCGAATGGAAGCACGACCGATTCGGCCTGCAGGTCACCGGTTTCGTGCAGGGTCGCCCCGAGCAGGCGCAGCTGGTGGCCCGTTACCGGCTGCACAACCCGGACAAGGTGGCGCACGAGTACCGGCTGGCGCTGGCGGTGCGGCCGTTCCAGGTCAACCCGCCGAGCCAGTTCCTCAATACCGTCGGCGGCGTGAGCCGGATCGAGCAGTTGGCGGTCCAGCGCGCCCAGGTGGCGGTCAACGGCCAGCCGCGGGTGTTCGCCGCGACGCCGCCCGATGCCGGTTTCGCCAGTGCGTTCGACAGCAAGTTCGACGTCACCCACCTGGCCGACAGGACCCTGCCGGGCACGCGCGAGGTCAGCGACCCGACCGGGCTGGCGTCCGGCGCGATGCTCTACACCTGGAAACTGGAGCCGGGGCAGAGCCGCGAGGTCGCGCTGGTGCTGCCGCAGACCGGCAACTGGTCGATGCCCGGCCGTTTCGACGCGGACAAGGCGCAGCAGCAGGTCGCGGCGATGTGGCGGCAGAAGCTGGACCAGGTGCGGCTGCAGTTGCCCGAGGCCGGCCAGCCGCTGGCCGATACGCTGCGCACCGCGCTGGCGCACATGCTGATCTCGCGGGTGGGGCCGAGCCTGCAGCCGGGCACGCGCTCGTATGCGCGCAGCTGGATCCGCGACGGCGCGATGATCTCCGAAGGGCTGTTGCGGCTGGGCCGCGAGGACGCGGTGCGGCAGTACCTGGAATGGTATGCGCCCTACCAGTTCGACAGCGGCATGGTGCCGTGCTGCGTGGACGCGCGCGGCAGCGACCCGGTGCCGGAAAACGACAGCCACGGCGAGCTGATCCATGCCATCGCCAGCTATTGGCGCCACACCGGCGACCTGGAGTTCCTGCAGCGCATGTGGCCGCACGTACTGGCCGCGTGGGGCTACATGGAGGACCTGCGGCTGAGCGAGCGCAGCGAGGACAACCGCGCGCGCAACCCGGGCTTCTACGGGATGATGCCGGCATCGATCAGCCACGAGGGCTATTCGGCCAAGCCGGTGCATTCGTACTGGGACGATTTCTGGGCGCTGCGTGGCTACAAGGACGCGGCCGACATGGCCGTGGCGCTGGGCCTGGCCACCGAGGCCGAAGCGATGGCCGCTTCGCGCGACCAGTTCCGCCAGGACCTGGACGCCTCGCTGCGCGCGAGCATGGCCGCGCACCGCATCGACTACCTGCCAGGCTCGGTCGAGCTGGGCGATTTCGACGCGACCTCGACCACCATCGCGCTGGCGCCGGGGGGCGAGCAGGGACGGCTGCCGCAACCGGCGCTGGACATCACCTTCGAGCGCTACTGGCAGCAGTTCGTCGAGCGCCGCGACGGCAAGCGCCAGTGGAAGGATTACACCCCGTACGAGTGGCGCAACGTCGGTGCCTTCGTGCGCCTGGGCTGGCGCGAGCGCGCCTGGGAGGCCAGCGAGTTCTTCTTCCGCGACCGGGCGCCGCCGGCCTGGAACCAGTGGGCCGAGGTGGTGTCCTCCACACCGCGCACGCCGTTCTTCGTCGGCGACCTGCCGCATGCCTGGGTGGCTTCGGATTTCGTGCGCTCGGCGCTGGACATGTTCGCCTACGAACGCGAGATCGACGACGCCGTCGTGCTTGCCGCCGGGGTGCCGGCGGCATGGCTGGCGGGCAAGGGCATCGCCATCGAGGGGCTGCGCACCGCGCACGGCCCGCTGCGTTACTCGCTGGTGCGCGACGAACGCGAGCTGACCCTGAAGGTCGCCGACGGCCTGCGCCTGCCCAGCGGCGGGCTGGTGCTGCCATGGCCCTACGCGGGCGAGCCTGGGCAGGCCCGCATCAACGGCGAACCGGCGGCGTGGTCGGGCACCGAACTGCGGATCACCACGCTGCCGGCGAAGGTCGAGATCGAGATCCCCGTCGACCTGCGCCGCAGCGAACGCGGCCGGCGCTGAGGCGGCCCGCAGCCGGCGATGCCGCCGTAGGCCCCGCCGGTAGTGCGGGCGCGGCGGCTGTGCGCATGCAAGGGCGCGGCCGACCGAGCGGCGAGGCTGGCCCAGGTGCCGCCGCCGTGGATCTTCCCGTTCTGGAACCGGCGTTGCCGCCTGCTCCAGAACGGCGTCTGCCCGATACCGGTTTCCAGCGGCAGCCGGTGGCCGCGGATGATGCGCACGATGGCAGGGGCATCGGCGCCCAGGCCGGGCGGGAGGAAGAGGTTGCGCATGCGCGTGCCGGGGCTGGTCCTGCGCGGGCAAACACGCATGCTGCGTTCGGTCGTTCGGTCGTTCGCGGTGTGCGCGCCAGACCGCGCAAAGCCCCGGCCTGGGGCTCAGCCGGCGCGGACCGCGCGCACGATGGCGGCGGCCGCGGCGGCCGACTGCCTGACCTGGTCCCACTGGCCGTTGCGGATCCAGGCGTCCTGCACCATCCACGAACCGCCGATGCAGAGCACGTTCTTCTGCTTCAGGTAGTCGGCGGCGGTGTCCTCGGTGATGCCGCCGGTGGGGCACAGTTTCAGTTCGGGGATCGGCCCGGCCACGCCCTTGATCATCGCCAGTCCGCCCACGGCGGTGGCCGGGAACAGCTTGCAGACGCGGAAGCCGCGCGTCAGCAGCGCCAGCAGTTCGGTGGGCGAGGCGGCGCCGGGCACCACCGGCAGCGGCGCCTTTGCCAGCGCCTCGGCCATGTGCGCCGGGGTGCCCGGGGTCACCAGGAAGTCGGCGCCGACGTCGATGGCCTGGCGCATCTGCTCGACGCTCAGCACCGTGCCGGCGCCCACCACCACGTCGGGCAGCTCGCGCTTGAGCATGGACAAGGCGTCCATCGCCACCGGCGTGCGCAGGGTCAGTTCGATGGCCGGCAGGCCGCCTTCGAGCAACGCGGCGCTGACCGCGCGGGCCTGGTCGAGGGTGTGGACGGTGACGACGGGCAGGATGCCGGCGGCGGTGAGCAGGTGTTCTGCGCGGTCCTGGTGCTGGGCGATGGTCATGGCGGGGTTCCGGTGGGGCGGGGCGTGGTGCGGGCCGTGGAGGTCAGGCGTCCTTGGCTTCGTGCGGGGCCGCGGCAGCGGCGGCGTCGTGGCCGAGTTCGTACTCGGCGTCGTACGCCCATACGCTGCCATCGGCCCGCGCCGGGCCGCAGGAGATCGAAATGGCGCCCTGGTCGGCAGGGCCGACGACGCGGCGGTTCATCGCGAACAGATTGCGGCCCAGGTCATGGCCCGCCGGCGCGGTATTGGCGGCGATGGCGCGGGTGGCCCACTCGGTGGCGTCCACCAGCACTTCCAGGGTGCCGGCCTCGCCGTCCAGGCGGATGATGTCGCCCTCGCGGATACGGGCGATCGGGCCGCCACGGGCGGCTTCGGGGGTGACATGGATGGCGGCCGGGATCTTGCCCGACGCGCCGGACAGGCGCCCGTCGGTGACCAGTGCCACGCGCCGGCCCTGGTTCTGCAGCAGCCCCAGCAGCGGTGCCAGCGAATGCAGTTCCGGCATGCCGTTGGCGCGCGGTCCCTGGTAGCGCACCACGGCCACGAAATCCCGCGGCAGGGCGCCGGCGGCATGCAGCTTGTTCAGTGCCTGCGGTGCGTCCACGACCACGGCCGGTGCCTCGATCGTGCGGTACTGCGGCTTCACCGCCGACAGCTTGATCAACGAACGGCCGACGTTGCCGCGCAGCAGGCGCAGCCCGCCCTGGGCCTCGAACGGCTCGGCGGCCGCGCGCACCACATCGGTATCGGCGCTGTGCGCGACGGCCGGCGCGTAGACGACCTTGCCGTCGATCAGCCGCGGCTCCTGCGCATAGGCGCGCATGCCACCCTCGGCGATGGTCGCCAGGTCGTCATGCATCAGGCCGGCGTCCATCAGTTCGCGGAACACGAAGCCCGGCCCGCCGGCGGCGGCGAAACGGTTCACGTCGGCGTCGCCGTTGGGGTAGACGCGGGCGAGCAGCGGCACGATCTGCGAGAGCTGGTCCATGTCGTCCCAGGTCAGCACGATGCCGGCCGCACGCGCCACCGCGATCCAGTGGATGGTGTGGTTGGTGGAGCCGCCGGTGGCCATCAGCGCGACGACGGCGTTGACGATGGCGCGCTCGTCGATCAGCCGCCCCAGCGGACGGAAGTCGCTGCCGAGCGCGCAGATCTCCAGCGCGCGCGCGGTGGCGGCGCGGGTCAGCGCATCGCGCAGCGGCAGTTCCGGGTTGACGAAGGACGCCCCCGGCAACTGCACGCCCATCGCTTCGAGCAGCACCTGGTTGGAGTTGGCGGTGCCGTAGAAGGTGCACGTGCCCGGCGCGTGGTAGGAGTCGGCCTCGGCCTGCAGCAGTTCCTCGCGGGTCGCTTCGCCGGCGGCGTAGCGCTCGCGCACCTCGGCCTTCTTCTTGTTGGGTATGCCCGGGGTCATCGGCCCGGCCGGCACGAATACCGCCGGCAGGTGGCCGAAGGCCAGCGCGCCGATCAGCAGGCCCGGCACGATCTTGTCGCATACGCCCAGGTGGATGGTGGCGTCGAACATGTCGTGGCTCAGGCCGATGGCGGTGGCCTGGGCGATGATGTCGCGCGAGAACAGCGACAGCTCCATGCCGCCGCGGCCCTGGGTGACGCCGTCGCACATCGCCGGCACGCCGCCGGCGACCTGCGCGGTGGCGCCGAGTTCGCGCGCGGCATCGCGGATCAGCTGCGGGTAGTGCTCGAACGGCTGGTGCGCCGAGAGCATGTCGTTGTAGGCGGTGATGATCCCCAGGTTGGGCGTCACGTCACCGCGCAGCCGGCCCTTGTCGGTCGGGCCGCAGGCGGCGAAGGCATGGGCGAGGTTGCCGCAGCTCAGGCGCGAACGGAACGGACCGGAGCGCAGCGCGGCATCGATGCTCGCCAGGTAGGCCGCGCGCGAGGGGGCGCTGCGCAGGCGGATGCGTTCGGTGATGGCGTGGATTTTCGGATGCAGGCTCATGGACGTTTACCGGCGGAGAAGGGGGAGCGGGGCGCTGCGGAACGGTGGGCGGGCGCGGCGTGGCGGCGGGGTATCGACGACAACCCGCTGCCGCGGGTCGAGGCGCCGCGGCGCGCGGCTGGCGTTCGCCGTGATCAGGCGCACCAATGCACGCGCAGCCTGGTGCCGGGGGCGTCGATGGCGGCCAGCACCGGGTAGCGGTGCACGTCGCCCGAGGCGAGCGCGGCCTCGAGGACCTCGAGCTTCTGCCGGCCGCGCAGCAGCAGCAGGCGGTTGCCGATGGACGCCAGCCCGCGTGGGGTCAGGGTGATGCGCAGGTGCCAGTCGCGGGCGACCGGGCAGCCGCTGGCATCCAGCGCCGCATACGGCTTGCTGCCGTGCAGGGCGCGTTCGAGATCGCGCGAGCCGGGGAACAGCGAGGCGGTGTGGCCATCGTTGCCCATGCCCAGCACGACCAGGCAGGCCGGCTGCGAGTATTCCGCCTGCAGGTTGGCGTCATGGACGCATTCGGCCAGCGATTTGCCCACGCGCACCAGAGGGTCGAAATGCGCGCCCTCGGCAAGGTTGAGGAAGCTGTGGCGCACCAGCCAGGCATTGCTGTCGCGGTCCTGCGGCGACAGCCAGCGCTCGTCGGCCAGGCCGACTTCCACGCGCGCCCATTCCAGCGGCTGCTCGGCCAGCAGTTCGTAGACCGGGGCCGGCGTGGTGCCGCCGGACAGCAGCATGCGCGCGCGGCCGCGCTGGGCGATTTCATGGCCCAGGATCGTCGCCATCTCACGGGCGACGTTCTCGGTCCAGGCTTCCTCGCCGGAGTGGCGGACGAGGGTGAGGCGTTCGGCGAGGGCGCTCATGCGGTTGCTCCGGACGGGGCCTGCTCCAGGTCCAGCGCGTAGGCGGCCGCACCGAGCAGGCCCGGGGAGGGATGGACGATGGCCAGCGACGGCACCTGCGACAGGGTCGCGCTGAAGCGGCCCTTGTTCTCGAAATGGCTGCGGAACCCGGAATGGCGCAACGGCCCGAGCAGCCGCGGCACCAGCCCGCCGGTCAGGAACACGCCGTCCCAGGCGCCCTGGACCAGTACGGCATCGCCGGCGACGGCGCCAAAGATGTCCATGAACACCTCGATCGCGCGCATGGCGACCGGGTCGCCGGCGGCGGCGCGTTCGCTGACCTGCGCGGGCTGCAGCTGCCCCGGGTCCTGGCCTGCGATCTCGCTCAGCGCCCGGTGCAGGTTGACCAGGCCGGGGCCGCAGATCAGCCGCTCGTTGGAAACGCGGCCGAACTGCTGGCCCAGGATCTGCAGGATGCGGATCTGTTCCGGGGTGGTCGGCGCGAAACTGGCATGGCCGCCCTCGGTCGCCAACGGGTAATAGCGGCCGTCGCGGACCACCAGCCCGCCCACGCCCAACCCGGTGCCCGGGCCGATCACGCAGTAGTTGCGCGGCAGCGAAGGCGCGGCCGGCTGCCAGGCGGCGCCGCCGGTCTGCACCACGTCGGCCGGCTGCAGCAGCGCGACCGACATCGCCTGGGCGACGAAGTCGTTGATCAGGTGCAGCTGCGACAGGCCCAGCTGCGTGGCGGTACGCGAGCGCGAGATCACCCACGGATGGTTGGTGATGCGCGCCTCGTCGCCATCCACGCGCCCGGCCACCGCGAACACCCCGCCGCGGGCACGGGCGCCGCGCTCGCGCAGGTAGCAGGCGGCGGCATCGGCCAGCGAGGCGAACTGCGCCACCGGGTACTCGCCGATGCTGCCGGCGTCCAGCGGCGTGGCGCTGCTGGTATCGGCCAGCGCGAAGCGCGCGTTGGTACCGCCGATATCGGCGACCAGCACGTGTCCGGCGGGACCGTTCACAGCGCGTCGTCCGAGCGTTCGTCGGCGACGATCGCCGCGGGCAGGAACAGATGCGCCTGGTCCGGGCCCCAGCTGCCGGCCGGATACGGCTGCATCGGCAGGTCGGCGGCCTTCCAGGCGTCGGTGACGCTGTCGATCCAGGCCCAGGCCGCGCGCACCTCGTCGTCGCGCACGAACAGCGCATGGTTGCCGTTGAAGGCATCCAGGAACAGGCGCTCGTAGGCGATGCGGCGGTGCAGGCCGGTGGGCACCGACAGTTCCAGTTCCAGCGGCTGCAGTTCCAGCGCGCCCCATTCCGGGCCTGCCAGCGAGCTCATCAGCCCCAGCTGGATGTTCTCCTGCGGCTGCAGCTGGAAGGTCAGCCGGTTGGGCTGGGCGTGGCGGCGGTCGGGGCGCTCGAACAACCAGTGCGTGACCGGCTTGAGGTTGACCTCGATGCGGGTGGTGCGCTCGGGCAGGCGCTTGCCGGTGACCAGGTGGAACGGCACCCCGGCCCAGCGCCAGTTGTCGATGTGCGCGGTGACGCCGACGAAGGTCTCGGCCTCGCTGCCTTCCGGCGGCTGGTAGGCCTGCGCCGGCTGGCCATTGATGGTGCCGGCGGTGTAGCGGCCGCGCACGCTGTCCTTGGCGGCGTGGCGGGCGTCGAGCGGGCGCAGTGCGCGCAGCACCTTGACCTTCTCGTCGCGGATGCGGTCGGCTTCCAGCGAGGCCGGCGGTTCCATGGCCACCAGGCACAGCAGCTGCAGGATGTGGCTCTGCACCATGTCGCGCATCGCGCCGGAGCGCGAGTAGTACGAGTCGCGGCCGTCGACGCCGTCGCTCTCGGCCACCATGATGTGCACCGATTCGATGTAGTTGCGGTTCCACACCGCTTCCAGCAGGGTGTTGCCGAAGCGCAGCGCCATCAGGTTCTGCACCGCCGCCTTGCCCAGGTAGTGGTCGATGCGGAATACCCGGTCCTCGTCGATCAGCGCGCCGATCGAGTGCAGGATCTGCGCGGCGCTGTCGCTGTCCGAGCCGATCGGCTTCTCCAGCATCAGCCGGTGCGGTGCGGACAGCGCGCCGCCCAGCGCCAGGCCCTCGCAGGTGGAGATGTACAGGCCCGGCGGGATCGACAGGTAGCTGACGCAATGGCGGCCGTTCAACTCGCGCACCGCCTCGGCGATCGAGCCGGGGTCGCGCAGGTCCACCGAGCGGTAGTCGATGCGTCGCAGCAGGTTGTTGATGTCGTCCTGGCTGGCCTGGGGCAGGGCCTGTTCCAGGCGTGGCCGCAGGATGTCGCGGAACTTGTCGGTGTCGTGCGGCGACAGCGCCATCGCGCGCACCCGGAAATCCTCGGGGAGCAGGCCGTCGCCGAGCAGGCGCAGCAGGGACGGGAACAGGTAGCGCTGGGCCAGGTCGCCTGTGGCACCGAACAGGAGGAGGGTGTCGTGCATGGCTCGAGTTTCGTGTTCTGGTGACATCGTTGTCAATCGCCCTTCGCTATGTTCTGGTTGCTGTTCCGGTGGGGGTCCCGCGGCTCCGGGCCGCGCCTGCGCCATACCCGGGAGGGAGCGGCGGGCGGGCCTTGGAGGGGGAGCGGTCCGGGCGTGTCGGATACGCCGGCGCGGGCGTCCACGGGCGCTGCCGCGAACCATGGATGGTGCCATGGGACCACGCTTGCGTGGCAGAATGTTTCCACTGTATTCGTATTCGGAAGCGGTCGTCCCGACCGCATTGGCGACGCGCGTCGCCATCCACTTCGCCGGCCGCCGTGGGCATGGCCGGATTGAATGAGGCAGGCGATGGCGGACGTGCGGTTCGACGGGGTGCGCAAGGTCTACGACAACGGCCGGGTTGCCGTGCACGGGGCCAGTTTCGACATCGCCGACGGCGAGCTGATGGTGCTGGTGGGGCCGTCGGGCTGCGGCAAGTCCACACTGCTGCGGATGGTGGCGGGGCTGGAGGAAACAAGCGCCGGCACGCTGTCCATCGGCGGGCGCGTGGTCAACGACGTGGCGCCGAAGGACCGCGACATCGCCATGGTGTTCCAGAACTACGCGCTGTACCCGCACATGACCGTCGCCGAAAACCTGGCCTTCGGGCTGAAGCTGCGCGGTCACGACAAGGCCGAGATCGCGCGGCGGGTGCAGGGCGCCGCCGACATGCTGGGCCTGGGCGGGATGCTCGGCACGCTGCCGCGGGCGATGTCCGGCGGGCAGCGCCAGCGCGTGGCGCTGGGGCGGGCGCTGGTGCGCGAGCCGGCGGTGTTCCTGCTGGACGAGCCGCTGTCCAATCTCGATGCCAAGCTGCGGCACTCGGTGCGCACCGAGATCGCGCACCTGCACCGCAAGCTGGGCACGACGATGATCTACGTCACCCATGACCAGGTCGAGGCGATGACCCTGGGGCAGCGCATCGTGGTGCTCAACGACGGCATGGTGCAGCAGATCGATACGCCGATGGCGCTGTACCAGCGGCCGGCCAACCTGTTCGTCGCCGGTTTCCTCGGCAGCCCGGCGATGAACACGCTGAAGGGGCGGCTGCAGGCGCTGGCAGATGGGCACTTCGAACTGGACATGGGCCAGGAAGGACGGGTTCCGCTCGGTCGTGCGCCGCTGCCGGGCGCCTGGTCGGGGCGCGAGGTGGTGGTTGGCGTGCGTCCCGAGCACCTGCAGCCGGGCACCGGTGAGGCCGCGTTCGGGGTGCTGATCGACAGCATCGAGCCGGTCGGCAACGAGATGTTCGTGAACCTGCGCCATGCCGGCCGGGCGCTGGTGATGCGGGTGCCGCCGCAGGCGCTGCCGGCCGCGGGCGAGGGCATCGACGTGGCCGTCGTTTCCGCGGCGCTGCACTTCTTCGATGTGGCCAGTGGCCTGCGCCTGGATGCGGCGCAGGCGGCCTGATCAGCGCGCCAGGCCGTCGAGCAGGTCGAGGCGTTCGACCGTTCCGCCCGCCACTTCCAGCGCGCCTGCGGGCAGGTCCAGCGGCAGCACCGCCAGTGCCAGCGCGCCGGCGCTGCTGGCAACGGTGCCGACGCTGGCGCCGGCCTGCGTCACCGTGTCACCGGGACGGCTGGCGACGTCGCCATGCAGCAGCACCAGCGAACGCTTGGCCTTGCCCAGGAAATGGGTGCGCGCCACGATTTCCTGGCCGGGGTAGCAGCCCTTCTTCACGCTGTAGGCGGCAAGCCGGTCCAGCCCCAGCTGCTGCGGCGTCCACTGCTCCTGCTGCGAGGCGTCCAGCCGTGGCAGCCCGAAGCGCAGGTCCCACTGGCGCCAGGCCAGCTCGGCGGTGGCGTCGTGCGGGGCGCTGCCGGCCGTGGTCAGGTGGAGGGTGCGCGGACAGGCCGCGGTGCCCACGTCCAGCTCGATGACGCCCCCTTCGAGGTGGGCCAGCGCGGCGCCCTGGGCGCGCAACGGCGGTTGGAGCGCTGCTTCGATGGCCAGGGTGTCGGCGTGGGCGATGCCGACCTTGCGCCTGAATACGAAGCGCCGCAACTGGTCGGCCATCGCCTCGATGTCGCCGTCATGGCAGACCAGCAGCAGTTGCCCGGCATCCAGCCGCAGCAGCTGGAACACCGCCAGCACGCGGCCCTTGGCGGTCAGCCAGGCATTCCACTGCCAGTGGCCGTCGGCCAGCGACGGCACGTCGTTGGCGAACTGGGCCTGGGCGAAGGCGACCGCATCCGGGCCGGAAAGGGCCAGTACCTGGGGCTGGCGCAGTGCGCGCAAACCGCTGAAGAAAGGGGCGAGGTTGTCAGACACGTGAACGGGGACTAAAATTTGTGCGTTGCGAGACCGACCATGATAGGCCAAACAACCCCCACTCCCGAGGACGGAACCCCAGCCCCGCCGGAACCGGAGAAGCAGCCGCTTCCCGATGCCGGAGTGGTACCGCAGGAAATCGGCGGACGCGGCGGACTTGATCCGGTGCGCTACGGCGATTGGGAGAAAAACGGTCGCTGCATCGATTTCTGAGCAGCGTCAGCCAACGCGGCAACCGCCGCCCAGCCGAGATAACGAGTCAGCGAATGGCGAACAGACCCCGCCCCCTTTCTCCGCACCTGCAGGTGTATCGCTGGCAGATCCAGATGGCCACCTCGATCCTGCATCGAGCCACCGGCATCGTTCTGTCCGTCGGAGCCCTGATCATTGCCGGCGGCCTGCTCGCCCTGATGATGGGCCCCGAGTCCTGGAACTGCTTCACCACCCATGCCAGCGCCTGGTACGGGAAGGTGATCCTGTTCGGCTGGACCTGGTGCTTCGCCTATCACCTGTGCAATGGCATCCGCCACATCGTCCAGGACTTCGCCATCGGCTACAGCAAGCCGACCTTCATCCGCAGCAGCTGGCTGTCGGTGATCGGCTCGCTGGTCATCACCGCGCTGGTCTGGGCCTATGTCTGCTTCGGAGGCGCCGCATGAACAATTTCCGCACCCCGCTGAAGAATGCGCGTGGCCTCGGTAGCGCCAAGTCCGGCACCGTGCACTTCATCCACCAGCGCCTGACCGCCACCGCACTGGTGGCGCTGACCCTGTGGTTCCTGTGCTTCGTGCTGAGCCTGATCGGCGCCGACTACGTCACCGCCGTCACCACCGTGGCCAAGCCGTGGAACGCGATCGCCCTGGTCGGCTTCCTGGTGGCCATGTTCTGGCACGCGCAGCTCGGCCTGCAGGTCGTGCTCGAAGACTACATCCACAACTCGCTGCTGGCCCTGGCCCTGCAGACCTCGGTCAAGTTCGTCGCCGTGCTCGGCGCGATCGTCAGCATCTTCGCGGTCGCCCGCGTCGCGCTTGGGAACTGATACATGTCCGCTTACAACATCACTGAACACAAGGTCGACATGGTGGTCGTCGGCGCCGGCGGCGCCGGCCTGCGCGCGACCTTCGGCCTGGCCCAGAAGGGCCTGCAGACCGTGTGCATCACCAAGGTCTTCCCGACCCGCTCGCACACCGTGGCGGCGCAGGGCGGCATTTCCGCCGCGCTGGGCAACATGGGCGAGGACGACTGGCGTTACCACTTCTACGACACCATCAAGGGTTCGGACTGGCTGGGCGACCAGGACGCCATCGAGTACATGGTGCGCGAGGCGATCCCGGCGATCATCGAACTGGAGCACTACGGCGTTCCGTTCAGCCGCACCGAGGACGGCAAGATCTACCAGCGTCCGTTCGGCGGCATGACCACCAAGTACGGCGAAGGCCCGTCCGCGCAGCGCACCTGCGCCGCCGCCGACCGTACCGGCCACGCCATGCTGCACACCCTGTACCAGCAGTCGCTGGCGCACAACGCGCGCTTCATGATCGAGTACTTCGCGCTCGACCTGATCTTCGACGAAGAGGGCGTGTGCCGCGGCGTGCTGGCCCTGGACATGGCCGAGGGCACCCTGCACCTGTTCCGCGCCCATGGCGTGGTGCTGGCCACCGGCGGCTACGGTCGTGCCTATTTCAGCGCCACCTCGGCGCATACCTGTACCGGTGACGGCGGCGGCCTCGTGGCCCGTGCCGGGCTGCCGCTGCAGGACATGGAATTCGTGCAGTTCCACCCGACCGGCATCTATGGCGCCGGCTGCCTGATCACCGAAGGCGTGCGCGGCGAAGGCGGCATCCTGCGCAACAGCAGCGGCGAGCGCTTCATGGAGCGCTACGCACCGCATTACAAGGACCTGGCCTCGCGCGACGTGGTCAGCCGTTCGATGACCATCGAGATCCGCGAAGGCCGCGGCGTCGGCGAGCACAAGGACCACATCCTGCTCGACCTGACCCACCTGGGCCCGGGCGTGATCGACGAGAAGCTGCCGGGCATCGCCGAGAGCGCGCGCATCTTCGCCGGCGTCGACGTGCACAAGCAGCCGATCCCGGTGATCCCGACCGTGCACTACAACATGGGTGGCATCCCGACCAACTACCACGGCGAAGTGGTGCGCAAGGTCGGCGACAACCCCGATGCGGTGGTGCCGGGCCTGTACGCCATCGGCGAGGCGGCCTGCGTGTCGGTGCATGGCGCCAACCGCCTGGGCTCCAACTCGCTGCTCGACCTGGTGGTGTTCGGCCGCGCGGTGGCCAACCGCTGCGCCGAGACGATCAAGCCGGGCGCGCCGCACAAGACCCTGGGTTCGGACGCCTGCGACAAGGCGCTGGGCCTGCTGGACAAGCTGCGCCATGCCAATGGCGACACCCCGACCGCCGTGATCCGCGACCGCATGCAGCGCACGATGCAGGCAGACGCCGCGGTGTTCCGCACCAGCAAGACGCTGGCCGAGGGCTGCGCGAAGATGGCCGAGGTGTTCGATTCGTTCCAGGACGTCAAGGTCTCCGACCGTTCGCTGGTCTGGAACTCGGACCTGATCGAGACCTACGAGCTCAACAACCTTCTGCTCAACGCCGTGGCCACCATCAACTCGGCCGAGCAGCGCAAGGAAAGCCGCGGCGCCCACGCGCACGAGGACTATCCGGAGCGCGACGACGCCAACTGGATGAAGCACACGCTGGTCAGCGTCGACGAGAAGGGCAAGTGCAGCTTCGACTACCGTCCGGTGCACATGTACACGCTCACCGACGACGTCGCCGTCGTGCCGCCGAAGCCGCGCGTCTACTGATCCGGGGAACCTACGAACATGGCTGAATTTGCACTCCCGAAGAACTCCCGGATCACCCAGGGCAAGCACTTCCCCGCCAAGAGCGGCGGCAAGAACGTGCGCACCTTCAAGATCTACCGCTGGAGTCCGGACGACGACCAGAACCCGCGTACCGACACCTACGAGGTCGACCTCGACGCGTGCGGCCCGATGGTCCTGGACGCGCTGATCAAGATCAAGAACGAGATCGACCCGACCCTGACCTTCCGCCGGTCCTGCCGCGAGGGCATCTGCGGTTCGTGCGCGATGAACATCGACGGCACCAACACGCTGGCCTGCACCCGCGCCATCTCCGACTGCACCAAGGCCGAGGTGCCGATCTACCCGCTGCCACACATGGACGTGGTCAAGGACCTGGTGCCGGACCTGACCCACTTCTACGCGCAGTACGCGTCGATCAAGCCGTGGATCCGCACCCAGACCCCGGCGCCGTCGGACCGCGAACGCCTGCAGTCGCCGGAAGACCGCAAGAAGCTCGACGGCCTGTACGAGTGCATCCTGTGCGCCTGCTGCTCGACCAGCTGCCCGAGCTACTGGTGGAACGGCGAACGCTACCTGGGCCCGGCGATCCTGCTGCAGGCCTACCGCTGGATCATCGACTCGCGCGACGAGGACACCGGTGCGCGCCTGGACGATCTGGAGGATCCGTTCAAGCTGTACCGCTGCCACACCATCATGAACTGCGCCCGGACCTGCCCGAAGGGGCTGAACCCGGCACTGGCGATCGCCGAGATCAAGAAGTTGATGATGGCGCGCCGCGCCTGATGCGCCGGCCCGCGCGATGCCCCGCGCATCGCGGCCATGGCGGCACCGGTCCCTCGGGCCGGTGCCGTCTTCGTTTACGCCACGGCCCGGCCGTGGCATCGGCAGGTGAGCGATGAGCCCTGAAGACGACATCGAACTGAAGAAGCTGCGCTGGCGCTGCCGGCGCGGCATGCGCGAGCTGGACCAGCTGTTCGGACGCTATCTCGACCAGCGATGGGGGCAGGCACCGACAGCCGAACGCGCTGTTTTCCTGCAGCTGCTGGAAACCGAAGACGACAAGCTGTGGCGCTGGTCCATGGGCTACGAGGCTTGTCCCGATGCGCAGCAGGCGACCCTGCTGGAGTACATCCGCACCCTTCCGCTGTGAGTGGCGGCCCTCGCGCTGGCAGGCCGGTGCGATGTGCCTGCTGGGCGTGCTGGCCGCCGTCGCGCTGGTGAACTGCGGGTTGCCGCGCTCCGTCGCATGGCCCGCGGCGGTGCTGGCTGCGGGCCGGGGGCTGGCCCAGGCGCGGCGCGGACTGCGCCAGCCGGCGCGGCGGCTGCGGGTGCCGCCGCCACCGGCCGCGGCCGATGTGGACGGCAGCGCGATCCAGGCGCTGGAACTGCTGGAGCGTGGCCCGCTGCTGGTGCTGCGCTGGCGCGGTGACGGGCGGCGCGGGCACCTGCTGTTCTGGCCCGATACGCTGCCGCGCGCGCGGCGACGTGAACTGCGACTGGCCGTGCGTGCCCACGCCGTTTCCCGTTAGCCGGCGGGGATGGCAACATGGCGCCACTCCACCGGCACACGCGCATGTTCAGACCCTTACCCGTCGCAATCGGATTGCGCTACCTGCGGGCCAAGCGCCGCAACGGCTTCATCTCCTTCATCTCCATGGCCTCGATCCTCGGCATCGCGCTCGGGGTCACGGTGCTGATCACCACGCTGGCGGTGATGAGCGGTTTCCAGAAGGAAATCCGCGACCGCCTGCTGCAGATGTCCGCGCACGCCACGGTCAGCGCCGATGGCGCGCCGATGCGCGACTGGCAGCATGCGGTGGACGTGGCGATGCGCGATGCGCGCGTGGCCGGTGCCGCGCCCTACATCGAGATCCAGGGCATGCTGGCCGGCCCGCGGGTGCAGGGCGCGATCGTGCAGGGCGTCGATCCGGCGCTTGAGCCGAAGGTGTCGGTGCTGGGCGAAAAAATGCAGAAGGGCTCGCTGGACAGCCTGCAGCCGGGCGAGTTCAACATCCTGCTCGGCAAGGAACTGGCGTTGTGGCTGGGCGTGGACGTGGGCGACAGCGTGGTGGCGACGCTGGCCGAGATCCAGGGCACCCCGGTCGGTGCGATGGCGCGGACCAAGCGCTTCAAGGTCAGCGGCATCTTCGAGGCCGGCTCCAACGAGGTCGACCGCGGCGTGGCCTTCGTCAACATGCAGGACCTGGAGCGGGTACTGCGGGTGGACGGGGTGACCGGCGTGCGCCTGAAGCTGCACGACATGGACCAGGCCTACACCGTGGCGCGCGACCTGGCGCTCAACCTGGAGGGCGTTTACCGGGTCAGCGACTGGACCCAGGAGAACGCCAACCTCTACCACTCGCTGCGCATGGAAAAGACGGTGATGGGCATCCTGCTGTCGCTGATCGTGGCCATGGGCGCATTCAACCTGGTGTCCTCGCAGGTGATGCTGGTCACCGACAAGCAGGCCGACATCGCCATCCTGCGCACGCTGGGGCTGACCCCGCGCGGGGTGATGCAGGTGTTCATGGTGCAGGGCAGCCTGATCGGGCTGATGGGCACGGTGGCGGGCGTGATCGGCGGCATCACCCTGACGCTCAACCTGGAGCGCATCCTCGGCCTGATCGAATCGACCTTCGACATCAAGTTGCTGCCGGAAGACGTGTACTACATCACCGGCCTGCCGACCGACATGCAGACCGGCGACATCGTGGTGATCACCGCGGTGGCGCTGCTGATGAGTTTCCTGGCAACGCTGTACCCGGCGTGGCGCGCGGCGCGCACCCAGCCGGCGGAGGCGCTGCGCTATGAGTGAGAACGCGAGCATGGAATCGGTGATCCGCGCCGAAGGGCTGGCCAAGACCTACGCCGAAGGGCGCATGCGCACGCCGGTGTTCGACGGGCTCGAACTGGACGTGGCACCGGGCGAAACGGTGGCCATCGTCGGTGCGTCCGGCGCCGGCAAGAGCACCCTGTTGCACCTGCTGGGCGGGCTCGACGTGCCGACCGCCGGCGAGGTGTACGTAGCCGGCCAGCGCATGTCGGCACTGTCCGATGCGCAGCGTGGGCGCCTGCGCAACACGTCGCTGGGCTTCGTCTACCAGTTCCACCACCTGTTGCCGGAGTTCACCGCGCTGGAGAACGTGATGATGCCGGTGATGCTGGGCGGCAGCGGCGTGGCCGATGCCGAGCAGCGGGCACGGGCGCTGCTGGAGTCGGTCGGGTTGGGCCATCGGCTCGAGCACAAGCCGGGCGAACTGTCCGGGGGCGAGCGCCAGCGCGCGGCGGTGGCGCGGGCCCTGGTGAACCGTCCCGGCTGCGTGCTCGGCGACGAGCCCACCGGCAACCTCGACGACAAGACCGCGGCCACCGTGTTCGAGCTGATGCTGGAATTGAACCGCGCGCAGCGCACCAGCCTGGTCCTGGTCACCCATGACCGTGGCCTGGCCCGGCGCCTGGACCGGGTGCTGGAGCTGCGCCAGGCGCGGCTGCACCCGCTGGCATCCAGCGAGGTCTGAGCGTCCGCCCGGGTCCCGGGCGGCCCCATCCGGACGCCGGCTGAACAGGGCGGCGCCCATTGCTTGCGCGTCACATGGCGCGGTGCAAGATGGCGGGAGTATTCCCGAGCAGGAGGTGTGTCATGAAACGTCTGGCAATCGCCCTATTCGCCGTCGCGGCGCTGGCTGGCTGCGCCACCACCGGCAAGCTGTCCAGCAGCGAACGGCTGCAGCTGTATCGCGCCCATGCCGGCGCACCGGTCAAGGATTTCCAGTACTTCGGGTCCCTCAACGGCTGGACCGAACTCGGCGACAGCGCGCTGGCGGTATGGACCAAGCCCAATGAAGCCTGGCTGTTGAACCTGAGCGGCCCATGCATGGACCTGTCCTATGCCCCGGCGATCAGCGTGACCAACATGATGGGCCGGGTATCGGCCAAGTTCGACCGCGTGATCGTGCGCGGTGGCGGCCCCAACATGATGCGGGTGCCATGCCGGATCGACACCATCCAGCCGCTGGACGTGAAGGCGCTGCGCGCGTCCGAGAAGGAACTGCGCGAGGCCAGGATCGAGGCGCGCGCCGAGGACCAGGGCGGCAACTGACCGGGCCAGAAAGCGGGCAAGGGGGCTGGAAACGGCCCCCAGCCGGGGTCTCAGGGGGCGTCGGGCGCGACGAAGCCGGCCGGCTTTTCCGCGCCGCCGCCGAACAGGAACTTGACCAGTTCCTGCTCCAGGAACGCGCGGTGCTTCGGGTCGCGCGGCGACAGCCGGTTCTCGTTGATCAGCATGGTCTGGTGCGCCAGCCACGCCGCCCAGGCCTGCTTGCCGACGCCGGCGAAGATGCGCTGGCCCAGTTCGCCGGGGTAGGGCACGAAGTCCAGGCCTTCGGTTTCGCGTTGTTCGTACTGGCAGAAGACGGAGCGTGGCATGCGGTGTTCCTGTCGGTGGAGCGGGCCGCCTCAGTGGCGGTCGAGCAGCTTGCGGATCGGTGCCGGCAGGCCCAGTGCGGGCAGGTCGGCGCGGGCGACCCAGCGCAGGTCGCCATTGTCGCCCACCCGTGCGCGCAGGGCGACCTTGCGCAGGTGCAGCGGCTGCAGGTGCAGCCGGTAGTGGCTGAAGGTGTGGACGATCAGCGGCAGTTCGCCCGCGGCGTCGTAGTCGCCGTCGATGTTGCCGTCGAACCAGGCGCGCAGCCCGGCATCGGTATCGGCCTGCGGCAGTGTCCACAACGAGGCCCAGATGCCGGTGGGCGGCCGCTTGCGCAGCAGGATGCGGCCCTGGTGGTCCTCGAGCAGCAGGGCGCGCGCCTCGCGCTCGGGCAACACCTTGCCGGGCCTGGGCGTGGGCAGCGAATCCACCCTGGCCTGCGCGTGCGCCGCGCAGCTGTCGCGCAGCGGGCACAGGATGCAGGCCGGGTTGGCGCGGGTGCACAGGGTGGCGCCGAAGTCCATCTGCGCCTGGGTGTAGTCGGCCATGCGGCCGGCCGGCACGTGTTCGACATGGTCCTGTGCCAGCGCCCACAACTGCTTTTCGACGGCGGGCAGTCCCGGGTAGCCGGCGATGCCGTGGTAGCGGGTCAGCACGCGCTTGACGTTGCCATCGAGGATCGGGAACGGGTCGTTCCAGGCCTGGCCGAGGATGGCGCCGGCGGTGCTGCGGCCGATGCCGGGCAGCGCCAGCAGTGCGTCCGGATCGCGCGGCAGGTCGCCGCCATGCAGCTCCACGCAGCGCCTGGCCGCGGCATGCAGGTTGCGGGCGCGGGCGTAGTAGCCCAGCCCGGCCCAGTGCGCCATCACCGCGTCGTCGTCGGCTGCCGCGAGGTCGGGCAGGGCCGGGAACGATCGCACGAAGCGCTGGAAGTACGGGATGACGGTGGCCACCTGGGTCTGCTGCAGCATGATTTCCGACAGCCACACCCGGTAGGGCGTGCGCGGATGCTGCCAGGGCAGGTCATGGCGGCCATGGCGGTCGAACCAGTCGAGCAGGCGCGAGGAAAAAGCGTCGCTGGACCGGTTCATGCGCGCTCCTGTACCCGCGCCGGGAGTGGCATCAGTGGCGCCCGCCACGATGCCGGACGCCGCGCCTGCGTGGGCCATCAGCTGCCCAGCGCTTCCGGCAGCAGCGCATCGACGAAGGCTTCCGGGTCGAATACGCGCAGGTCTTCCGGGCGCTCGCCGATGCCGGCGAAGCGGATCGGAATGCCGAACTCACGCGCCAGCGCGAACACCACGCCGCCCTTGGCGGTGCCGTCGAGCTTGGTCACCACCAGGCCGGTGACGCCGGCGGCGGCGTGGAACTGGCGCAGCTGGTTCAGCGCGTTCTGGCCGGTGGTGCCGTCGATCACCATCAGCACTTCGTGCGGAGCGGTGGCGTCGATCTTGCCCAGTACGCGGCGGATCTTGCTCAGCTCGTTCATCAGCCCGGCCTGGGTGTGCAGGCGGCCGGCGGTATCGGCGATCAGCACGCTGGTGCCGCGGGCCTTGCCGGCCTGCAGCGCGTCGAATGCCACCGAGGCCGCGTCGGCGTTCTGGCCCTGGGCGATCACCGCCACGCCGTTGCGCTCGCCCCACACCTGCAGCTGCGCCACCGCGGCGGCGCGGAAGGTGTCGCCGGCGGCCAGCATCAGGCTGTGGCCCTCGTCCTTGAAGCGCTTGGCCAGCTTGCCGATGGTGGTGGTCTTGCCGACACCGTTGACGCCGACGGTAAGGATCACGAACGGCCTGGCGTCGCGGTCGATGACCAGCGGCCGCGCCACGGGCTGCAGCAGCGCGATCAGGTCGGCGCGAAGCGCGGCGAGCAGGGCATTGGCATCGGCGAATTCGCGCGACTTCATGCGCTTGCGCAGGTCCTCGACCAGCGCGGTGGTGGCCGGGACGCCGACGTCGGCGGTCAGCAGCGCGGTCTCGATCTCGTCGAGCAGGTCGTCGTCCAGCCGCGGGTTGCGCGAGAACAGGCCACCGAAACTGCGGGCGAAGGCGCTGTTGCGCAGGCGGTCACGCCAGCCGGATTTGCCCGCCGCGGCGGCCGGGGCGGCATTGGCGGGGATCAGGGCGGCGTCGGCCGTGTCCATCGGCGCCGTTGCCTGGGCCGGTGCGGCGATGTCCGCCGCTGGCGCGGGTACCACGGCAGCAGGCGCTGGCGAAACGGATCCGGGCGCCGCTCCCGCGTCGCTGGCGGGGGTCGCATCGGCGATGTCCACCGCCGGGGCTGGCTGTTCAGCGGGCGCGGGGATGACGGAGGCCAGTTCCTCGGCGCTGAATTGCGGGGGCTTGCCGACCGCGGGGGCTTCCTGGGGTTTCTTGCGACGGAAAAAACTGAGCATGGATGAGAAAAACCGGGGCAGATGGACATGCTACCACCGGCGCTGGCGCCGGCCGGTCCGCAGGGGCGTGAAACGGGCTAAAGTCGGCGCCTGGCAGGCCGATGACAAGGCATGAACGCGATTCCCTCGATTGCCGCCTCCGGCATGCGCGTGGCCGTGATGGGCGTGCGCGTGGCCGCGCAGAACATCGCCGTGCAGCCGGTGCAGCCGGTCGGGCCGCGGCAGGTGCTGGCGGTGCAGACCATCGCCGCTGGCGGCGCCAGCGCGCAGGTGACCACCGGCGAGGGCGCGCCGGACATGGTCGCCGACCTGTTGGCGGCGCGGACCTACGAGGTGGCCTTTACCGCCAACGCGGTGGTGATCCGGCGCAACAGCGAGATGCTGGGGACGCTGTTCGACGCATTCGCCTGACTCCCGCACCCGGGCAGGCCCGGCGCAGCGCCGGGCCAACGCGGGGCGGCTGCCCCCCTCGCGCGCAAGGGGGGGGGCTCTGGACTCAGGCCGACAGTTCCAGCAACAGCTTGTTGAGCCGGCGCACGTAGCCTGCCGGATCCTTGAGGCCGTCGCCGGCGGCCAGCGCCGCCTGGTCGAACAGGACCCGCGCCAGATCGTTGAAGCGGTCCATGTCGGGCTCGGCGTCGAGCTTCTCGATCAGCGGATGCGCCGGATTGAACTCGAACACTGGCCTGCTCTCCGGCACCTTCTGCCCGCTGGCCTCCAGGATCTGCCGCATCTGCAGGCCCAGGTCCTGTTCGCCGATGGCCAGGATCGCCGGCGAATCGGTCAGGCGGTGGGAGACGCGCACTTCGGCCACGTCCTCGCCCAGCGCGGTCTTGATCCGCGCGGCCAGCCCTTCCTTGGCCTTGGCGGTTTCTTCCTGCGCCTTCTTCTCTTCCTCCGAATCCAGCGTGCCCAGGTCGAGGTCGCCGCGGGCCACGTCCACGAACGACTTGCCGTCGAACTCGTGCAGGTAGTTCATCAGCCACTCGTCGACGCGGTCGCTCATCAGCAGCACTTCGATGCCCTTCTTGCGGAACACCTCCAGGTGCGGGCTGTCCTTGACCTGCAGGTAGCTCTCGCCGGTGAGGTAGTAGATCTTGTCCTGGCCCTGGACCATGCGGCCCACATAGTCGGCCAGCGCCACGTCCTGCGCGCCGTCGCCGCCGTGGGTGGAGGCGAAGCGCAGCAGCCCGGCGATCTTCTCGCGGTTGTTGAAGTCCTCGGCGGGGCCTTCCTTGAGCACCTGGCCGAATTCCTTCCAGAAGCGCTGGTAGTCGGCGGGCGCGTCCTTGGCCAGCTTTTCCAGCATGTCCAGCGCGCGCCTGGTCAGCGCCGACTTCATCGAGTCGATCACCGGCCCGGACTGCAGGATCTCGCGGGAGACGTTCAGCGGCAGGTCGCTGGAGTCGACCACGCCCTTGATGAAGCGCAGGTACAGCGGCAGGAACTGCTCGGCCTGGTCCATGATGAAAACGCGCTGCACGTAGAGCTTCAGGCCCTTGGCGGCGTCGCGGTGGTACAGGTCGAACGGCGCGCGGCCGGGCGTGTACAGCAGCGAGGTGTACTCCAGCTTGCCCTCGACCTTGTTGTGGCTCCACGCCAGCGGGTCGGTGAAATCGTGGGCGATGTGCTTGTAGAACTCCTGGTACTCGGCATCGCTGATCTCCGACCGCGGCCGGGTCCACAGCGCGTTGGCCTTGTTGACCGCCTCCCACTCCGGCGCCGCCGGCTGCTCCTCGTCCTGCGCCTCCCGGCGCATTTCGATCGGCAGGCCGATGTGGTCGGAGTATTTCTTGACCAGGCTGCGCAGCTTCCAGCCATCGGCGAAGCCTTCCTCGCCATCCTTGAGGTGCAGCACGATGCGGGTGCCGCGTTCGGGCTTGTCGATGGTGGCGACCTCGAATTCGCCTTCGCCGCGCGAGGACCAGTGCACGCCCTCGCTGGCCGGCAGCCCGGCGCGGCGGCTGTAGACGTCGACCTGGTCGGCGACGATGAAGGCCGAATAGAAGCCCACGCCGAACTGGCCGATCAGGTTGGCGTCCTTCTTCTGGTCGCCGGACAGGTTCTTCAGGAAGTCGGCGGTGCCCGACTTGGCGATGGTGCCCAGGTGCGCGACGGCCTCGTCGCGGCTCAGGCCGATGCCGTTGTCGTCGATGGTCAGCGTGCGCGCGGCCGGGTCGGCCTCGATGCGGATGCGCAGCGCGCCGTCGCCTTCCAGCAGTTCCGGCCGGGTCAATGCCTCGAAACGCAGCTTGTCGGCGGCATCGGCGGCGTTGGAGACCAGCTCGCGCAGGAAGATTTCCTTGTTCGAGTACAGCGAGTGGATCATCAGGTGCAGCAGCTGCTTCACCTCGGTCTGGAAACCGCGGGTTTCCTTGTGGGCTTCGGCGGTCATCGTCGGGTTCGCTCCATGGTTGCCTGGCCGCACGTTGGCGGCCGATGGCCTCACGGATGTGGGCCGGATGGCGGATTTCAAGATCGATGGGCGCTCCGGGCGCGTGCGCGACCGGGCCAGGCGGCCGATTCGGCTTATCATGCGGGCCCGTTCCCGTCGCCTGCCGCATGCCCCGTCCACCACGATCCTCCGCCCCGGCATCCCGGCGTCCCGCGCATGGCGGGGAAGGGCAGGTGCGCATCATCGGCGGCCGCTGGCGCAATACGCGGCTGCAGGTGCCGTCGCTGGAGGGCCTGCGCCCGACCAGCGACCGCGTGCGCGAGACCCTGTTCAACTGGCTGATGCCCAGGCTGCCCGGTGCGCGGGTGCTGGATCTGTTCGCCGGCAGCGGCGCGCTGGGGCTGGAGGCGGTGTCGCGCGGCGCTGCCTCGGCGCTGCTGGTCGAACGCGATCCGGCGCTGGTCGCGGGGTTGCGCGGCGTGGTCGAGCGGCTCGGTGCCGCCGGCCAGGTGCAGGTCGCCGCCGGCGATGCGCTGCGCTGGCTGGAAACCGCCGCGCCGGCGCAGGCCGACATCGTGTTCATCGACCCGCCGTTCGCCGCCGGCCTGTGGCCGCAGGTGTTCGAGCGGCTGCCGCGGCACCTGGCCGCGGACGCGTGGCTGTACGTGGAGGCGCCCGCGGACGCCGTGCCGCAGGTGCCTGCAGGCTGGCGCCTGCACCGCGAGGGCGGCACCCGCGACGTCGGTTATGCCCTGTACGTTCGCGCCGCTGCTACACTTCACGACGACCTGAACGCGACTCCGTCCGCATGACCCCGTCCAACCCGCGCATCGCCGTCTATCCAGGCACGTTCGACCCGATCACCAACGGTCACATCGACCTGGTGCACCGGGCCGCGCCGCTGTTCGAGAAGATCGTGGTCGGCGTGGCGCAGAGTCCGTCCAAGGGGCCGACGCTGCCGCTGGCGCTGCGCGTGGAACTGGCGCGCGAGGCGCTGGCCCGGCATGACAACGTCGAGGTGGTCGGTTTCGACACCCTGCTGGCGCATTTCGTGCGCTCGATGCATGCCGGGGTACTGCTGCGCGGCCTGCGCGCGGTGTCCGATTTCGAGTACGAGTTCCAGATGGCGAGCATGAACCGCCACCTGATCCCGGAGGTCGAGACCTTGTTCCTGACCCCATCCGAACAGCACAGCTTCATTTCTTCCTCGCTGGTGCGCGAAATCGCCCGGCTCGGAGGCGATGTGTCCGGCTTCGTGCCGGCCACGGTGCTGGAAGCGCTGCGCAAGGCACGCGAATCCCGCGTGGGCGCCTGACCCATCCCAACAGCTGCAACGAATCCAATAGAGGGAGACGATCCATGAAGAACACGATGCGCGTGATGCTGGCCGCTTCGCTGGTGCTGGGCTTCACCGCCTGCAAGAAGGAAGAGGCCGCTCCGGCCGCCGAGGCGCAGCAGGCGCTGGTGGCCCCGGCCAAGGACGACGACGCCGGCTGGCGCAAGTACCTGCAGGCCGTGGCGGTGCAGAACATGGGCAACATCACCAACAACCCGTTCCTGTACTACCTGGTGCCGGAGTCGGACCCGGAGTTCGCCGCCAAGTACGAGCGCCAGGTCGAAAGCGCCACCGCCGCCATCGGCCGTGGCGTGTCGCCGGGCAACATGCTGGCCTTCGGTTCGTCGGCCTCGTCGAAGATGGCCGACCTGATCGAGACCGCGTTCAAGGGCGTGCAGGCCGATTCCATGAAGGGCGTGCGCGTGGTGTACATCGGCGATGCCGCCGACAACGCCCGCGTGCAGACCATCGTGCAGCCGACCGGCGCCGACTACATCTTCGTTGAAGCCAAGTGACCCGTGTCCGGCCGGGCGTGCCTCGCGCATGCCCGGCCACTGCCGGCCCGGCAACGGGCCACATGGAGCCGGTGGCGCCACGCGCCCCCGGCCTGGCGTCGGCAGGCGCGGGCATGGAGCCGTTCCATGTCTCTGAAAATCAATGAGCTCTGCGTCAACTGCGACGTCTGCGAGCCTGCCTGCCCGAACAAGGCCATCTCGATGGGCGAGACGATCTACGTGATCGATCCGGCCCGTTGCACCGAATGCGTCGGCCATTTCGACGAGCCGCAGTGCGTGGTGGTGTGCCCGGTCGAGTGCATCGACCCGGATCCGGACATTCCCGAGACCCACGACCAGTTGCTGGCCAAGCTGTACGCGCTGCAGCGCGACCACCCCGAACTGTACGAACCGGAGACTCCCTCGGCATGAAACGTTTCGCGCGCTCCTTCCTGTTGTTCGCGCTGGTGCTGGCACCGGCGGCATGGGCGGCGCAGACAGCGCCGCAGGCGCTGGCCACGCACCCCGACGGCGCGGCGATCGCCAGCGGCCACGAACTGGCGACCAAGGCCGGCATGGAGATCCTGGCCAAGGGCGGCAACGCGTTCGATGCCGCGGTGGCGGTGTCGTCGACGCTGGCGGTGGTCGAGCCGATCAGTTCCGGCCTGGGCGGCGGCGGGTTGTTCATGCTGCACGACGCGCGCACCGGCAAGGACGTGATGCTCGACGCGCGCGAGACCTCGCCGGCGTCGGCCACGCCGGAGCGTTTCCTGGATGGCAACGGCGACCTGGACCGCGACCGCTCGGTCAACGGGCCGTGGTCGGCCGGCATCCCCGGGCTGCCGGCGCTGCTGGTGCAGGTCGCACGCGAGCACGGCCGGCTGCCGTTGTCCGAGTCGCTGGCGCCGGCCATCCGCGTGGCCACCGACGGCTTCCCGGTGTATGCGCGCATGGCACGCGGCTATGCCGCGCGGCGCGAGGTGATGGAGCGCTATCCCGGCACCCGTGAGGTGTACCTGCGCAACGGCCGTCCCATCGCCGAGGGCGACATCTTCAAGCAGCCGGAACTGGCCCATACCCTGCGGCTGCTGGCGGACAAGGGCTTCGACGGCTTCTACCGCGGGCAGACCGCGCAGAAGCTGCTGGCCGGGGTGAAGAAGGCCGGCGGCCAGTGGACCGCCGCCGAGCTGGCCGGCTACACGGTGAAGGCGCGCGAGCCGATCGTGTTCGACTACCGCGGCTGGAAGATCACCACCGCGCCGCCGCCGTCCTCCGGCGGCATCGCGCTGGCGTCGATGCTGCAGATCCTGGAGGGCTGGGACCTGGCCAGGCTGGACGATGCGCACCGCACCCACCTGGTGGTGGAGGCGATGCGCCGGGCCTACCGCGACCGCACCTTCTTCCTCGGCGATCCGGACTTCGTGCAGATCCCGCAGAAGGTGCTGACCAGCCGCGACTACGCGCAGGGGCTGCGCGCGACGATCCACCCGGACAAGGCCACCCCGAGCGACCTGCTGTCGGGCAACCCGACGCCGCTGGAGGACGACGAGACCACCCATTTCTCGATCATCGACGGCGAAGGCAACCGCGTCGGCGGCACCCAGACGGTGAACCTGCTGTACGGCTCGGGCTTCATCCCGGCCGGCACCGGCGTGCTGCTCAACAACGAGATGGACGACTTCGCGCTCAAGCCGGGTACGCCCAACGCCTTCGGCGTGATGGGCTACGAGGCCAACGCACCGAAGCCGGGCAAGCGCATGCTCAGCTCGATGACGCCGACCTTCATGGAGAACGACGAGAAGGTGATCGTGATCGGCACCCCGGGCGGCAGCCGCATCATCACCATGGTGCTGCTGGGCATCCTCGGCTACGACGCCGGGCTGGATGCGCAGCAGGTCGCGGCGCTGCCGCGCTACCACCACCAGTGGCTGCCGGACGAGATCTCGGCCGAGAGCGGCGCGTTCACCCCGGAAGTGGCGCGCCAGCTGCAGGCCATGGGCCACAAGGTCGACCTGCCCGGCGACAGCGCCGACGGCGGGCGCGGCTCCAGCCACGTGTGGGGCAACCTGCAGACGGTGGAATGGAACCGGCGCAGCAACACCCTCAGCGGCGGCAGCGATCCGCGCAACCCGGTCGGCAGCGCCGAAGTGCGCAGGACGGGCAAGGGCGACTGAGTCCCCCAACGCACGCCGAAGCTGGCACGAGACCCCGCCGAGAGGCGGGGTTTCGCGTTCCAGGCCCGCCGCCCGCGCTCAGCGTTCGAGGCCGCGCAACACGCCGGCCAGCGTGCGTACCGCGGCCTCCAGTTCATCCGGCGCGTGCGCGGCGAAGCCCATCAGGAAGCCGCTCTGGTCCGCTTTCCCCGCGTAAAGCCCGCCCAGCCCCAGCAGGTCGATGCCGGCGCGGCGGGCCGCATCCACCGCCCTGGCTTCGGGGATGGCACGGGCGAGGAGGCAGGGCATCTGCATGCCCCCGGCCGGCACGCGCGGCTGCAGGTAGCCGCCGAGATGGCGGCCGACCAGCCGCGCCAGCAGGTCGCGGCGTTCGCCATAGAGCTGGCGCATGGCGCGCACATGCGCACCGAAATGGCCGCCTTCGATGAAGCGGGCCAGGGTCAGCTGCGGAACCGGCGCGCTGTGCCCGTCCAGCAGCGTGCGCGCCACGGTCATCGGTTCCACCAGTGCCGGCGGCAGCAGCATGTAGCCGATGCGCAGGCCGGGAAACAGCGATTTGGTGAACGTGCCGATGTAGACCGTGCGCTCGTGGGGGTCCAGGCCCTGCACGCAGGCGGTGGGTTTGCCGGCGTAGTGGAACTCGCTGTCGTAGTCGTCCTCGATGATCCAGGCGCCGTGCCGCCGCGCCCATTCGATGACGGCCAGGCGCCGGTCCAGCGCCAGCGTGGCGCCGGTCGGGAACTGGTGCGACGGGGTCAGGAACACCGCGCGCGCCGGTGCCGCCTCGTGCAGCTGCTGCACGCGCATGCCGTCGGCGTCCACCGGCACCGGCACGCATTCCAGGCCGGCGGCCTCGAATGCGCGCCGCGCGCCGTGGTAGGCCGGGTCCTCGATGAAGATGCGGTCGCCGGCATCGAGCAGCACGCTGGCGCACAGGGCCAGCGCCTGTTGCGAACTGGTCAGCACCAGCACGCGCCCGGGCGTGGCGCGGGCACCGCGTTCGAGGTTGACGTAGTCGGCGATGGCCTGGCGCAACGCCTCCATGCCCTGTGGCGGGCTGTGCAGCAGGGCGGCGCTGCCATGCTCCCTGAGCACCTGCCGTTGCAGGCGTTCCCAGGTCTGCAGCGGGAACTGGCGGGTCTCGGGCAGGCCGGGGGCGAAGGCGCGCGGGGCCAGGAAGTCGCGCACGCCACCGTCCCGGAACAATGCCGCGCCGCGCCGGCTCAGGGCGGCGGCCAGCGGTGCCTGGCCGGCCCGGCGCGCCGCGGTGCGGCGCCGCCGCACGCGCTCCGACACGAAGCTGCCACTGCCCACGCGCCGCTCGATGAAGCCTTCGGCGTGCAACTGGCCGTAGGCGGCCTCGACGGTGTCGCGGGAGACCGCCAGCGAGCGGGCCAGCGCACGCGATGCCGGCAAGGGCCGGCCCACGTCGATCGCGCCGTCGAGGATCAACTGGCGCAGGGCGCGCTGGACGCGTGCGTGCAGCGGCAGCGCGGCATGCGCCGGGTCGGCGACCCAGGCCTTCACCGATTCAAGCTGGGCGTGGCGGAACAATTGGTCGGTATCCGGCGGTAAAAGTGGATGGGTAAATCAGTCCATTACGCGGCTATAAAACAGCCCCGGGGCCGCCCCGTCAACCGCCTGGAGCCAGCGTCCACCCATGCCATCGCCCGCCGTTCCCGCGCTTTGCCTGCGCGACCTGCCGCACCCGGTCATGGCCGGACTGGTCTCGGTCATCGTCAACTACGGCGGCACCTTCATCCTGGTGTTCCAGGCCGCCAAGGTCGCCGGCCTCGGGCCGCAGCTGACCGCTTCGTGGGTAGGGTCGGTCTCCATCGGCGTGGGCCTGACCGGGCTGCTGCTGAGCTGGCGCTACCGTGAGCCGATCATTACTGCCTGGTCGACGCCGGCCGCCGCGTTCCTGGTCACCGCGCTGGCGACCACGCCCTGGGCCGAAGCGGTGGGGGCCTTCCTGCTCTCGGCCGCGGGCTTCGTCATGCTGGGCCTGTCGGGCCGGTTCGAACGGGTGATCCGGCGGGTGCCGCCGGGGGTTGCCGCCGGCCTGCTGGCGGGCATCCTGCTGCAGTTCGGGATCAAGGCGTTCGCGGGGCTGGACGTCGACCCGCTGCTGGCCGGGGGGCTGATCCTGGCCTACGTGGTGCTCAAGCGCGTGAGCGCGCGCTATGCGGTGGTCGGCATCCTGCTGGCGGGGCTGGGCCTGCTGCTGGCGCAGGGACGCATCGACCTGGATGGAGTGGAGCTGCGCCTGGCCATGCCGGTGTTCACCATGCCGGTGTTCACTTTCGATGCGCTGCTGGGCGTCGCGTTGCCACTGTTCCTGATCACCCTGACCGGGCAGTACATGCCGGGCATGCTGGTGCTGCGCAACGATGGCTTCCGGACCCGCGCCGATCCCATCATCACCACGACCGGGCTCGGTTCGCTGCTGATGGCGCCGTTCGGTTCGCATGCCTTCAACATCGCCGCGATCACGGCAGCGATATGCACCGGGCGCGAGGCGCACGAGGATCCATCCAGGCGCTGGATCGCCGGCGTCGCCGCCGGTGTGTTCTACCTGCTCGTGGGCCTGTTCGGGGTGACGCTGGCGGCGCTGTTCATGGCATTGCCGGCGACCTTCATCACCACGCTGGCGGGGCTGGCCCTGCTGGGCACCCTGGGCGGCAGCCTGGCCACGGCGGTGGCCGATGCGCGCACCCGCGAGGCGGCGCTGATCACCTTCCTGGCCGCGGCCGCCAACATCACCCTGTTCGGCATCGGCGGCGCATTCTGGGGGCTGGTGATCGGGTTGCTGGCGCACCTGCTGCTCAACGGCCGGCTGCCGGCTGGCCCGCAGCCGGCGGTGGCCGATACGGGAGCTGGCCGTCCATGATCGCGGCCACCCTTACCGCGCACGAACGCCACGGCCGCTACCCGCAGGCGCTTGCGGTCGACGATTTCCGCCGCAACCTGGCGGCGGTGCAGGCGCGCATCGCCGCGGCCTGCCACCGCGCCGGCCGCGACCCGGCTGGCGTACGCCTGCTGCCGGTCAGCAAGACCAAGCCCGAAGCCAGCCTGCGCCTGGCCTACGCCGCGGGGTGCCGCGTCCTCGGTGAAAACAAGGTGCAGGAAGCGCACCACAAGTGGGAGGCGATGCAGGACCTGACCGACCTGCACTGGTCGGTGATCGGCCACCTGCAGACCAACAAGGCCAAGCTGGTGGCGCGCTTCGCCAGCGAGTTCCAGGCGCTGGACAGCCTGCGCCTGGCCGAGACCCTGGACCGCCGCCTGCAGCTGGAAGGCCGCCAGCTGGACGTGTTCGTGCAGGTCAACACCTCCGGCGAGGACAGCAAGTACGGGCTGGCGCCGGCCGACGTGCCCGGTTTCATCGCCGGACTGCCGCGGTTTCAGTGCCTGCGGGTACGCGGGCTGATGACCCTGGCGCTGTTCTCCGACGATGCCGCGCGGGTGCGCGCCTGCTTCGTGCGCCTGCGCGAACTGCGCGACCGCCTGCGCCAGCAGGCGCCGGACGGCATCGGCCTGGACGCGCTGTCGATGGGCATGTCCGGCGATTTCGAGATCGCCATCGAGGAGGGCGCCACCGTGGTGCGCGTCGGCCAGGCCATCTTCGGCGCGCGCGACACCCCCGACAGCCATTACTGGCCGGCCGCCGGTCCATGAGCCGGCCCCTTTCCCACGCCACGCCGGACCGGCCGGTCCGGCCCCGATCCAAGCCCAGGAGCCGCCCCCATGCATGACCCATCGTCGCGCCTTGCCGATTTCGATCCCGAACTGGCCGCGGCCATCCACGCCGAGGAGTGCCGTCAGGAGGACCATGTCGAACTGATCGCATCGGAGAACTACGCCAGCCCGCGGGTGCGCGCGGTGCAGGATTCGGTGTTCACCAACAAGTACGCCGAGGGCTATCCCGGTCGCCGCTACTACAGCGGCTGCGGCAACGTGGACGTGGCCGAGCGCCTGGCGATCGAACGTGCCCGGCAGCTGTTCGGCTGCGACTACGCCAACGTGCAGCCGCATGCCGGCGCCCAGGCCAATGCCGCGGTGTTCCTGGCCCTGGCCGATCCGGGCGACACGGTGATGGGCATGAACCTGGCCCAGGGCGGACACCTGACCCACGGCAACCCGTCCAACTTCTCCGGCCGGCACTACCGCATCGTGCCCTATGGGCTCGATCCGGAAACCGGGCTGGTCGACTACGACGCGATGGAGCGCATCGCGCTGGAGACGCGGCCGCGGCTGCTGATCGGCGGCTTTTCGGCCTACTCGCGGCACAAGGACTGGGCGCGCATGCGGGCCATCGCCGACCGTGTCGGCGCGTTGTTCTGGGTGGACATGGCGCACGTGGCCGGGCTGGTCGCGGCCGGGGAGTACCCGGACCCGCTGCCCCATGCGCACGTGGTCACCAGCACCACGCACAAGACCCTGCGCGGCCCGCGTGGCGGCCTGATCCTGGCCAGCGGGCAGGGCGCCGATTTCTACAGGAAGCTCGACTCGGCGGTGTTCCCCGGGGTGCAGGGCGGCCCGCTGATGCATGTGATCGCGGCCAAGGCGGTGGCCTTCAAGGAGGCCCTGCGGCCGGAGTTCAGGGCCTACCAGCGACAGGTACTGGCCAATGCGCGGGCGATGGCCGAGGCGATCCAGCAGCGCGGTTACCGGATCGTGTCCGGCGGTACCGACAACCACCTGATGCTGATCGACCTGCGCGACCGCCCGTATACCGGAACCCAGGCCGATGCGGCGCTGGACGATGCCGGCATCACCACCAACAAGAACTCGGTCCCGGGCGATACGCGCCCGCCGTGGGTGACCTCGGGCCTGCGTATCGGCACCCCCGCGGTGACCACCCGCGGCTTTGGCGTGGCCGAGTGCACGCAGCTGGCCGGTTGGCTGTGCGACGTGCTCGATGCGCTGGGCGAGGGCGCGCATGCACAGGTCGCCGCGCGCATTCGCGGGCAGGTCGTGGCGCTGTGCCGGGCGCATCCGGTGTATCGCTGAGTGCCGTCCCGGCAGCCGCGCCCATGGTCCCCGGGAGGCGCCCCGGGGGCGATGCCAGGACCGTCGCTGGCTTGCGAATATTTAACGCAACGGCGGTAGAATTTTTCACATGAAACTATGGTCGATCCGTGGCAACAGCCAGAAGCTGGACGGTGGGGCGATGTTCGGCAACGCGCCCAAGGCCGTGTGGGAAAAATGGTCGCCGGCCGATGACCTGAACCGCATCGAGCTGGCCTGCCGCGCGTTGCTGGCCAGCCCGCTGGGCGGCAAGACGGTGCTGTTCGAGACCGGCATCGGTGCGTTCTTCGAGCCGAAGCTGCGCGAACGCTACGGCGTGCAGGAGTCGCGCCACGTCCTGATCGACTCGCTGCGCGAAGCCGGCTTCGAGCACGAGGACATCGACGTGGTGGTGCTCAGCCACCTGCACTTCGATCACGCCGGTGGACTGCTGGCGCCCTGGTCGGAAGGGCGCGGGCCGGAACTGCTGTTTCCCAACGCGACCTTCGTGGTCGGCGCCACGCACTGGGAGCGGGCGCGGCATCCGCATCCGCGCGACCGCGCCAGTTTCATCCCGGAACTGCCGGGGCTGCTGGAGGCCAGCGGACGCCTGGAAATCGTCTCCGGCGCGCATTCGCAGGCGCTGGGCGAGTCGGTGCGTTTCAGCTTCAGCGACGGGCATACGCCGGGCCTGATGCTGGCCGAGATCGTCGGCCCGGAGCGTATCGGCGGCCAGCCGCATGGCGGCCTGGTGTTCTGCGCCGACCTGATCCCGGGCCGCTCGTGGGTGCACGTGCCGATCACCATGGGCTACGACCGCAACGCGGAACTGCTGATCGACGAGAAGCGCGCCTTCCTCGAGGACAAGCTGGCCCGCAACGTGCACCTGTTCTTCACCCACGACCCGCAGTGTGCGATGGCCCGGGTGACCCGCGACGACAAGGGCCGCTTCGGCGTCGCCCACGAGGTCGCCGAACTCCGCGCGCGTTCGCTGGCGGCCTGAAAAAGTGACTTCCGGCACCGCGCACGGGTGACCGCCGGCCCGTGCCGCGTGCGGCCGCGTTGCCCAGACTGGTCCCGTCTTCCAACACGGGATCGAGCATGAAACAGCAGCAGGACAGTCGTCTTCCACGGCGGCCGGCCGACGGCCGGCATGGGCGGGTGCGCGCCATGGGCACGCGCCATGTCTTTGGTGGCATGCTCGCGCTGGTGCTGGCCATGCTGGGCGTGGCCCAGCACGCCGTCGCCGCCCCCAGTGCCACGCAGCCGCTGCAGGTATCGCCCGGGCGTGCCACTACGCTGGCGATCTGGGAGCCGGCGCAGGTACGCGGCGTGGTGTTGTTCTCCAGCGGGCATGGTGCCTGGCCGGAGCGCTACGAGCGCCTGCTGCAGTCCTGGGCCGACGCCGGTTTCGTGGTGCTGGCGCCGCTGCACGTGGACTCGCTCAGGTACCCGGGGCGCGAAGCGTTCTCGCTGCAGCAGGGGTTCGGCGAGCGCCTGGCCGACATGCGTGCGACCAGCGCCTATGCCAGGGCGCATTGGCCGGATGTGCCGGTGGCCGCGGCCGGGCACAGCCTGGGCACGCTGATCTCGGCGGTATTGGGGGGTGCCCTGGCCGAGCTCGGGCCGCTGCGCGATCCCACGGTGGTGGCGGTGCTGGGCTATTCCTCGCCCGGCCGCATCGCCGGACTGATCGGGCCGGATTCCTATGCATCGCTGGCGGTGCCGCTGTTGCTGGTGACCGGCGACGAGGACCGGGTGCCGGGCTTCGTCACCGACCCGGCCGACCATCTGTATCCGGTGCAGACCGCGCCGGCCGGCGACCGGCGTGCGGTGGTGCTCCCCGGCGGTGGCCACAACCTGATCGGCGGGGAGCCGGAAGCGCTGTTCGAGCGTGCCCGGCAGTTGGGGACCGCATTCCTGCAATCGCGGCTGCTGGGCGATGAGCCGGCGCGGCAGTGGCTGGATGCAGCGCCGCCGGCGGGCGAACGCGGGCTGCGCCGCTGACCCGGCCGGTTGTCGCCATGGCGCGGGTCGCGTGCGCTCCGCTGCGTGGCCCGGCGGCCATCAGTGGCTGCGCAGGCAGTTGCTCATGAACGTCTTGCGGGCATCGCCGCTCAGGTGCCGGGTCGCGGCGTCGGCGTTGCATCGGGTCATGCGCTGCTGCGGGGTGGTCGCGGCCGTGGCGGCGGGATGGCCGCTGAGGCAGGTGCGCTGGGCGTCCTTGTAGGCATCGCCCTTGAGGCCCTTGTTCCTGGCCGAGCATTCGGCCATGCGCTGTTGTTGCGGGGTGGGCGTGCCGGCAATGGCCGACAACGACGCGGTGGCGGCCAACAGCAGGCAGGCAAGCAGGACGGGACGGTACATGGCGCGGCTCCGGGGTGGATGACGGGCGCAAGCATCCGCCTGCGCGGGTGCAAGCCGCCGTGAAGCCGCGATGTAGTTTTTTTAATGCAGGCGGGTGCCGAAGATGCGGTCGCCGGCATCGCCCAGCCCGGGCAGGATGTAGCCCTTTTCGTTCAGGCGCTCGTCGATGGCCGCGGTGTAGATCTCCACGTCCGGGTGCGCCGCCTCGACCGCGCGCAGGCCCTCGGGGGCGGCAACCAGGAAGATGCCCTTGATGCGGCGTGCGCCGGCACGCTTGAGCATGTCGATGGTGGCGATCAGGGTGCCGCCGGTGGCCAGCATGGGGTCCAGGATCAGCGCGTCGCGCTCTTCCAGGCGGCCGGTCAGGCGCTCGAAGTAGGGGACCGGCTGCAGGGTTTCCTCGTCGCGCTGCAGGCCGACCACGCTGACGCGTGCGGCCGGGATCAGCGACAGCACGCCGTTGAGCATGCCCAGCCCGGCGCGCAGGATCGGCACCAGGGTGATCTTGGCGCCGGCGATGCGCTGCACGGTGACCGGGCCGGCCCAGCCCTGCATCGTGCACGGCTCGGTTTCCAGGTCGGTGGTGGCCTCGTAGGCGAGCAGGCTGCCCAGTTCGTCGGTCAGCTCGCGGAATTCCTTGGTGCTGAGCGAGGCCTGGCGCATCAGGCCGATCTTGTGCTGGACGAGGGGGTGGCGGACTTCGACGATCTTCATGGCGGGCCGGGCAGGGGGAAGTGCGGGAAGTCTGCACTACAAGCCGGCGTTTCCACAAAGAAAAGCCAGCGCGAGGCCGGCTTTTCCCCGTGTCCGCGACGCTCAGAACGCCCAGCGCATCACCAGCTGGTAGCTGGGGCCGGCCTGTTCGGTCTCCAGCTCGTACTCGTCGTACTTGCGGCCGAGCTGGTCGTCCAGGTTGTCGAACTTGTGGAAGAACTCGTCCTTGGATGCATCCAGCAGGTTGGCCGCGCTCAGGCGCACGGACAGGTTCCGGCCAAAACGCTTCTCCACGAACATCTCCAGGTCGTCGCCGTACTTCACCGTCACTTCCTCGGCCAGGATGCGGCTGTAGGCATCGCCCTGGCTGCGGAAGGTGGCGCCGAAGCTGGCCGCCAGCGACGGGATGTCGTGGATGAAGCCGATGTTGTAGACGCTGCGCGCCTGGTCGTTGAAGCGACGTTCGCCACGGAAGTCGCTGACCTTGCTGTCCAGCCAGGAGTAGTTGAGGAACAGCCCGGTATTGGGCAGGCCCAGTGCGGTCAGCGGGGTGGACAGGTCGAATTCCACGCCACGGACCGTGCCGTCGCCGACGTTGGCCGAGGTGAACAGCCAGCTTTCCGGGGCGAAGGTGAAGTCCTTTTCGCTGGCGCCCGGGTTCTTGGCCAGGAATTTCTTCAGGTCCTTGGCATAGCTGTCCTGCGCGTCCTCGCTCCACTGCCCGGTGTTGACCAGTTCGATCAGGTCGCTGACGTCGCGGTAGAACAGGTTCACGCCGACCACGCCGTGCTTGCCGAGCCGGCGCTCGAAGCCCAGGTCGATGCCGTTGGCGGTTTCCGGCGACAGCCGCGGGTTGCCGACGTAGTCGTTGTCGCCGTACTCGCCGTCGAGCAGTGCGGGGATGAGTTCGTTGAAGTTCGGGCGCTTGACGGTACGGGCCAGCGACAGGTTGATGCGGGTCTGTTCGCTCACGTCCCACTTCAGGTGCAGCGACGGCAGCAGTTCGTTGTAGTCGCGACGGACCTGGCCGCCGGCATCGCCATCTTCGTGGTGGCGTACGTCCGAACGGGTGGTCTCGTAGCGCAGGCCGGTTTCCCAGGACAACGCGCCGGCATGGCCGGACAGCATCGCATACGGGTCGAGCCGGGTTTCCTCGATCAGCGAGCCGATGACGCCGTCCAGCGCATAGTCCACCGTGTCGCCTTCGCGCGCGGCCTCCCACGCGTAGCGGGTGTAGGACACGTCGCGCTTCTTGCGCCGGTAATCGATGCCGAACTCCAGCTCGGCGGCGCCGAGCGGACGCACATGGGCGAGCTTGGCGCCGACTTCGGTATCGCGCGCGTCCACCGCTTCGGCCTCGGCCTCGGAGGCGTCCCAACTGCCGTTGAGGTATTCGTGCTTCTCCTCGCGCTCGGCGCTGCCGTCCTGGAAACGGGCGAAATCCAGGTCCAGCCGGGTGCTGCCGCCGGCCATGTCGAAGCGGTAACCGGCGCCGATGCCCCAGTTCTGCTGGTCCACCGGGTTCAGCCCCGGCACCCGCGACTCGATGACGTCGCCATCGTCGTACTCGACTTCGTGCGAGACCTCGGTGACGTCGCGGTCGGTCTTCACGAAGAAACCGTCCACGCTCAGCCGGCCGCTGTCGCCGATGTCGGCGCTGTAGGAGACGTTGGCCGAGTAGTCGCGGCCGTCCTTGACCTCGTTCTGGTCCTCCCAGCTGAGCAGCTCGCCGCGGCCGGGGTCGGTGTAACGGTCCGAGCGCTTGATCTTGCCGCGGTAGCGGTCCTGCACGTTGACGCCGGCCAGCAGGCGCCCGCCCAGCGCCTTGCCGCTGGTCACCGCGCCGAAGGTGGGGTTGAGCTCGCCGTCGAACCAGCGGTTGACGCCCACGCGCAGGTAGCTGCCGTCGAACTGGTAGGCGTCGCGCAGCACGATGTTGATGGTGCCGGCCATCGCATCGCCGCTGCGGTTGGCGCTGGCGCTGCGCAGGATCTCGATGTGGTCCACCATTTCGGCGGGGATGCGGTCCACCCAGAACGAGCGGTCGTCGCCGGCGCCGGGCACCTTCTTGCCGTTGATCAGCACCTGGGTATAGCCGGCGGCCATGCCGCGCATCATCGCGCCGTCGAACTCCATGATGTCCGAGCCGACGAAGGTCATGCCCGGCACGCGCTTGAGCATGTCGCCGACGGTATTGGGCTCGAAGCGCTGGAAGTACTCCAGGTCGTAGGACAGCACCGGCTCGATGTCGGCGGTGCGGTTGCGGTAGGCGATCTCGCCCTGGACCACGACGGTGTCCAGTTGCTTCGGTTCGCCCGTGCCGTCCGTGGCGCCATCCGGACTGGCCTGGGCGAACGTCGCGCCTGCCGGCAGCAGGGTGGCGCAGACGAGGGCGTGCGACAGGCGCAGGGCCAAGGTGTTGCGTTTCATCGGGTGGAAGGTCCGTGGGTTGAAAATGAACGGAACTTTCACCTCGCGGTATGGCAGCGGCGTGACAGCGATGCTGCATGATGACAGCCGCATGTCGCTTCTCCGCGCTGTCACATTGGGGTCATACGATGCGCGGCTACCCCTGCCGCATCGAGGATTCCATGACGTCGCGCCGCCCGCTCCGCCTGTTGCCGTTGTTGCTGCTGTTGCCGCTCGCGGCGTGTTCCGTCGCCCCGGTCGTGGCCGACCGCGAGCCGGACCAGTACGACGCCGACGATGTGTTGCTGCGCGACCACCCGGTGCCGCACGTGGTCGTGCGCGAGGCGTTCGTGACCGCGGCCACGCCGGAGGAGAACATCGATTCGCCGGCCAGCTGGCTGCAGGACGGCCGGCGCATGCTGGTGGCCACGGCCAAGGCCACCGATGCGCTGGTGGTGTACGACGGCGACACCGGCCGGCGCCTGCGCACGGTGGGCGGCCCGGGTACGGCACCGGGACGGCTGCAGCGCCCCAATGGCGTGGCGACCATCGACGACCGCTATCTGTTCGTGGTCGAGCGTGACAACCGGCGCGTGCAGATGTTCCAGTTGCCGGAGTTCACCCCGCTGCTGGTGTTCGGCGCGGCCGAACTGCAGCAGCCCTATGGCCTGTGGGTGCGTGCCAGCGGCGACGGCTACGAGGTGCTGGTCAGCGATGCCTACATGGCCGGCGAGGATGCCAACGGCGACGACATCGTGCCGCCCCTGGACCAGCTGGACCGGCGCTTCCGTCGCTACCAGGTGGCGCGCGATGGCGATGGCTGGAGCGCACGCGCGGCCGGTGCCTTCGGCGATACCAGCGCGGCGGGCGCGATCCGTGTGCCCGAGTCGCTGTTCGGCGACCCGGCCCACGACCGCCTGCTGGTGGCCGAGGAAGACGTGCCCACCGGCACCCGCCTGCGCGAGTACGACCTGCAGGGGCGCTACCTGGGCCGCGATGTCGGCGCCGGGCTGTACCGGGCGCAGGCCGAGGGCATCGCGTTGATGGCCTGCGCCGATGGCAGCGGCTGGTGGGTGGCCAGCGACCAGTTCGCCGACCGCACGGTGTTCCATCTGTTCGAGCGCCGTGGGCTGGCGCACGTCGGCTCGTTCGCCGGTCAGGTCACCGGCCTGACCGATGGCGTGTGGCTGGACCCGCGTGGCGATGCGCGCTTCCCGCAGGGCGTGTTCTACGCCTCGCACCTGGACCAGGGCGTGACCGCGTTCGACTGGCGCGACATCGCCAGCGCGCTGTCGCTGCCGGCGTGCGCGCAATGAGCGCGCGCCGCGACGCGCTGCGCCGGGGCGTGCTGCTGCTGCTGCTCGCGCTGGCAGGCGGCGTGCAGGCAAACACCGCGGTCGAGCCCAATACACGGGTGCCGGCCGCGGTGATGCGCTACGCGCCCAGCGGCTTTCCCGACCGCATCGTGGCCTCGCCGCTGCAGGACGGCGCCAGCGGTTTGGCGGTGTCGTGGCGGACCGATGCGTCGGTCTCCGCGCCGATCCTGGAAATCGTCGTCGCCGGCGATTCCCCCGATATGGGCGCACCGCGGCGGCTGGCGGCCGCCAGCCAGGCGCAGGCCACGGAGAATGGCCGGGCGCACCAGCACCATGTGCGCGTCGATGGCCTGCAGGCGGACACGCTTTACGCCTGGCGGTTGCAGGGCGACCGCACCTGGAGCGCCTGGCACCACACCCGGACCGCGCCGGCGCCGGGCCAGCCGCTGACCCTGCTGTATTTCGGCGATACCCAGAACAAGAACGTCAGCCTCACCACGCGGGTGGTGCGCGAGGCGATGCGGCATGCGCCGGATGCGCGCCTGGCGCTGTACGCGGGCGACCTGGTCAGCGGCGGTGACGGCGAGGACGACAACGAATGGGGCGAGTGGTTCGAGGCGGCCGGCGCATTGCCGACCTCGATGGTGGTGGCGCCGGCGGCAGGTAACCACGAGTACTTCGAGGAGTTCGAGGACACGCCCCGGGAACGCCGGGTGCTCGGTGCGCACTGGCCGCTGGCCTTCGCCCTGCCGGGCAACGGCGCGCCGGGCGTGCAGGGCACCAGCTACTGGTTCGACTACCAGGACGCGCGCGTGGTGGTGCTCGACGGCACCTCGGCGCTGGACCTGGGCACGGCGCAGGCGCAGGCGCGCTGGCTCGACCAGGTGCTGGCCGGCAGCCACGCCCCCTGGAACCTGGTGATGGTCCACCAGCCGATGTTCTCGCCGCGCCAGGACCGCGAGAACCGCCTGCTGCGCGAGCATGTGCTGCCGGTGCTGGAGCGGCACCGCGTCGATCTGGTGCTGCAGGGCCACGACCATGTCTATGGTCGCCGCGGCGGCCGGGTGGCGGGGCAGGCCACGCCGCAGTACCTGGTGTCGGTGGCCGGCGCCAAACAGTACCGGCTGTCGACGCAGGCACGCGCCAGCATGGCGCCGGTGGCCGAGGACACGCAGTTGTTCCAGGTGCTGCGCATCGATGGGCAGCGCCTGCGCTACGAGGCGCGTACCGCCACCGGGCGCCTGTACGACGCGTTCGAGCTGGTGCGCGGCGGCGACGGAACGCAACTGCGCGAAGTGCATGAAGGCCGCATCCGCCCGCGCGACTGCCAGCGCCCGCACTCGCCCAAGGGCCGCGGCGACCGCTGCTGGGAGTAGGTGGCGGACCGGGGCAGGCAGCGACGGCCATCAAGCTTCCGCGCCGCGAGGGATGCCAGGGCTGACAGCGCCGCCTATACTCGCTGCGATCGCGTGCCGCCAGGCGCGCGCGGCCTGTCGCCCAGGGACTTCGTCGGCACGCGCCGTCGATGGGCGGCGGTCGCAGGCCGGCGTCGCGGGTGGCGCCGGACAACCCCAGGGAGGAACGTCATGCGCGCAGGCAGGATAGGGATCGTGGCAGGGACAGCGCTGCTGCTGGCCGGGTTGGCGGGGAGCGCGCTGGCGCTGCCACCGCTGGAGGAGGAGCAGGTCAATCCTTCCGAGGTGGTGTTCGAGAACGGCCGGCCATACGTGCACGCCGACGGCGCGCTGCAGGCGCTGCGCACGCGCCGGCAGGGCGGCCAGACCATTTACTACCGCATGGTCCGTTACGATCCGCAGGACGGCTATGTCACCGGCGCCGACACCGGCAACGAGGCGGTGGCGACGGCCCCGGCGCAGCCGTTCGCGGCGCCGGGCACGCCGATGCGCTACCACGGCGCGGGCCACTTCTTCCGCCCGGATTTCTACAACAGCCCGTACAACCGCGATGCCCGCCAGCGCTATTCCGGACCGGGCTACTTCGGCAACTGCAGCCGCTACGACGGCTGCAAGGAAGTACAGGTGGTACCGCTGTGGCCGTACGGCCGCGGCTATTGAACCCGACGACGCAACCCCGGGCGACGGCGGCCACGGCCGCCATCACTGGCGCTGTGACCATCAGGCGCTGAGCGTCTCGAGCACCCGCAGTTCGGCGACCTCCAGGCCGCGCTGGCAGTAGCTGGGTTCGCGCTCGATCAGATGCTTGGCGTTGGGGCACTGCAGCAGCATGTAGTTGGCGTCCAGGTTGAGCTTTTCCACCAGGAAGTCGACGAAGGCGCGCACCTTGGGCGAGACCATGCCGCCGCCGGCGAACACCGCGCTGAAGTCGTAGTCCGGGCCGGTCCAGCCGGCCAGCACCCGGCGCAGCATGCCCGACTCGACGAACGGCTTGGCCATCACGTCGCTGCTGAGCATCAGCCCCTCGCCACCGACCAGCATCGAGTTCAGCGCGGCGGTGTCGTTGGCCACCATCAGCGGATTGACCGGGAACTCGCGCATCTGCCCGCCGTCTTCGGCCAGCGACCAGGCGAATCGGTTGTTCTGGCCCTGCTGGTGCTTGCGCAGCGCCAGCGTACGGTGATGCTGCAGTTCGTCCGGATGCCGCGGTTCGCCGTGGCGCTGGAGGTAGGCAGGGCTGGCGAATACCTGGGTACGCAGGCTGCCGAGCTTGCGCGCGATCAGGTTGGAGTCGGGCAGCGGGCCGACGCGCAGTGCCAGGTCGGTCTCGCCGGAGATCAGGTCGAGCATCTCGTTGCCCAGGTGCATGTCCACGCGGATTTCCGGGTACTGCGCCTGGAACTGGCCGAGCAGGGGGGCGATCCAGTTGACGCCGACCGCGTACGGCACGGTGAAGCGCAGCCAGCCGCGCGGACCGGACTGCAGCTGGCTGACCGCGCTCTGCGCCTGTTCGAGCTCGCGGGCGATGCGCTGGCAGTGTTCGTAATAGACGGTGCCGGCTTCGGTCAGCCCCAGCCGGCGCGTGGTCCGGTGCAGCAGGCGCGCGCCGAGCCGTTCCTCCAGTTCCTGCACCTTGCGGCTGACCGTGGTCTTGGGGTGCCCGAGCAGGCGTGCGGCGGCGGTGAAGCTGCCCTGTTCGACCACCTTGACGAAGATCAGGGTGTCGTTGAGATCGTGGGCCATGGGAGACGGTTCCTGCGGCAGCGGGATTGTGCCGGCGACGGGACGATTATTCCCCTCAATCCGTACTAATCAAGTATGGATTAGGGGCGTAACTTGGCCGCCTCCGCACCGAACGGACCTGCAGCCATGCGCCTGCGCCACCTTCCCGCTTTCCTGCCGACGCGCCGTGCGCCGGCGTTTGCCGCCGCCGACCGCCGCTCCAGGCGGGACAACGGTTTGAATCCACTGCACTTCGCCGCGCTGCGCGCAATGCGTGAGGCGACGACCGTGGCCCCGCCGCGGCCGCTGCTGCGACGACTGGCCGTGCGCTTGGCGACGGCGTTTGTCCCGCCTGTGGGAGAAAAATTTCCGTGAGCGGGACAGTGAAAATGCCGGCGCCCACCTCCGGCCCGCGGGACAGCGCGGCGTCTGCGCGGAAGGCGCGCGCCATGCACGGATTCCCGTGCCGCCGTTCCCGGCTGCTGACAGTGGCTGTCAGCAGCCCCCGCGCACACTGCGCGACGCACCCGGCACCGGCCCGTTCCATGCCCACCCCGGCGCCCCTCTTTCCCCTGATGGATGCATGACATGAAAGGTATCTCCAACACTCCACGCCGCGCACGACGCCTTGCCCTGGCCGGCATGTCGGCGCTGACCATCGCCGTTCTGACCGCGTGCAGCGGCGGCCACGCGCAGGATGCCGCGGCACTGCCGGCACCGGAGGTCAGCGCCGCGCCGGTGCTGGCCAGGCAGGTCAGCCAATGGGACGAGTTCAGTGGCCGCGTCGAGGCGGTGCAGAGCGTGGAACTGCGCCCGCGGGTGTCCGGCTACATCGACAAGGTCAACTACACCGAAGGCCAGGAAGTGAAGAAGGGCGAGGTGCTGTTCACCATCGATGCGCGCAGCTACCAGGCCGAGTACGACCGCGCCCGCGCCGAGCTGGCACGGGCCCGGACCCAGGCCGCGCTGGCACGCAGCGAATCCGAGCGCGCGCGCCGCCTGGCCGAGCAGCAGGCCATCGCCGCGGAGACCGCCGAGCAGCGCCGTGCCGCCGCCGAGCAGGCCGGTGCCGCGGTGCAGGCGGCGCAGGCCGCGGTGGATGCGGCCCGCCTGAACCTGGAATTCACCCGGGTGCGCGCGCCGATCGATGGCCGCGCCGGCCGCGCGATGGTCACCGCCGGCAACCTGGTCACCGCCGGCGACAGCGCCAGCGTGCTGACCACCCTGGTGTCGCTGGACACCGTGCATGTGTACTTCGATGCCGACGAGGGCACCTTCCTGCGTTATGCGCGGATGGCGCGTGCCGGCGAGCGCCCCAGCGAGCGCGAGGCCGCGCTGCCGGTGAAGGTGGCGCTGAGCGGCGAGGAGGGCTTCCCGCACGAGGGCAAGGTCGACTTCCTGGACAACCAGGTCGCGCGCAGCACCGGCACCATCGGCGTGCGCGCGCTGCTGGACAACCGCGACCGCCAGTTCACCCCGGGCCTGTTCGCCCGCGTGCGGCTGCTCGGCAGCGGTGCGTTCGACGCCCTGCTGATCGACGACAGGGCGGTGCTGACCGACCAGGACCGCAAGTACGTGTACGTGGTCGACAAGGACGGCAAGGCGCAGCGTCGCGATGTCGAGCTGGGGCGCAGCGCCGAGGGCCTGCGCATCGTCGAGGCCGGGCTGGCGCCGGGCGACCGGGTGATCGTCGATGGCGTGCAGAAGGTGTTCATGCCGGGCATGCCGGTGCAGGCGCGGGCGGTGGCGATGCAGCCTGCCACCGCGGCCGGCGCCGGCCGCGACGCCACCGCCCTGAACTGACCCCCGTTTCAACCTGATGCCGGCCGCCGGCCGGGTGCCTGGCCTTCGCCTGCATGGGCGAGGGCAGGGTGGCTGCATGCCGGCGCCGGCCACTGCAAGGACTCAAGCAGATGGATTTTTCGCGTTTCTTCATCGACAGGCCGATCTTCGCGGCGGTGCTGTCGATCATGATCTTCGCCGCGGGCCTGATCGCGATCCCGATCCTTCCGGTCGGCGAGTACCCGGAAGTGGTGCCGCCGTCGGTGGTGGTGCGCACGGTGTACCCGGGCGCCAACCCCAAGGTCATCGCCGAGACCGTCGCCACCCCGCTGGAGGAGGCGATCAACGGCGTCGAGGGCATGATGTACCTCAAGTCGGTGGCCGGCTCGGACGGCGTGCTGCAGATGACCGTCACCTTCCGCCCGGGCACCGACCCGGACGCGGCCGCGGTGAAGGTGCAGAACCGGGTGGCGCAGGCGCAGGCGCGGCTGCCCGAGGACGTGCGCCGGCAGGGGGTGACCACGCAGAAGCAGTCGCCGACGTTCCTGATGGTGGTGCACCTGACCTCGCCGGGCGGCAAGTACGACACCCTGTACCTGCGCAACTACGCGCGCCTGCACGTCAAGGATGCGCTGGCGCGCATCCCCGGGGTCGGCGACGCGCAGATCTTCGGCGGCGGCGACTATGCCATGCGTGCCTGGCTCGACCCGGGCAAGGTGGCCGCGCGCGGCCTGACCGCCAGCGACGTGGTGCGCGCCATGCGCGAACAGAACGTGCAGGTCTCGGCCGGCCAGCTGGGGGCCGAACCCTTGCCCGACAGCCGCTTCCTGACCCTGATCAACGCCCAGGGCCGCTTGAAGAGCGAGCAGGAATTCGGCGACATCGTGCTCAAGAGCGGCACCGACGGCGAGATCGTGCGCCTGTCCGATGTCGCCCGGCTGGAACTGGGTGCCGGCGACTACACCCTGCGCTCGCAGCTGGACGGCAAGAACGCGGTCGGCATCGGCATCTTCCAGGCGCCCGGCGCCAATGCGCTGGAGATCCGCGACAAGGTCATCGCCACCATGGACGGCATGCAGAAGACCTTCCCCGCCGACGTCAAGTACGAGGCGGTGTACGACACCACCATCTTCGTGCGCGATTCGATCAAGGCGGTGGTCTCCACGCTGCTGGAAGCCATCGCCCTGGTGGTGCTGGTGGTGATCCTGTTCCTGCAGACCTGGCGGGCTTCGATCATTCCGCTGATCGCGGTGCCGGTGTCGGTGGTCGGTACCTTCGCCGCGCTGTACCTGCTGGGCTTCTCGATCAATACACTGAGCCTGTTCGGCCTGGTGCTGGCGATCGGCATCGTGGTCGACGACGCGATCGTGGTGGTGGAGAACGTCGAGCGCAACATCGAGGAAGGCCTGTCGCCCACCGCCGCCGCGCACCAGGCGATGAGGGAAGTCTCCGGGCCGATCATCGCCATCGCCCTGGTGCTGTGCGCGGTGTTCGTGCCGATGGCCTTCCTGTCCGGCGTCACCGGGCAGTTCTACAAGCAGTTCGCGGTCACCATCGCCATCTCCACGGTGATCTCGGCGATCAATTCGCTGACCCTGTCGCCGGCGCTGGCCGCGCGCCTGCTCAAGCCCCACGGTGCGCCCAAGGACGGCCCCAGCCGCCTGATCGAGCGCCTGTTCGGGTGGGTGTTCCGCCCGTTCAACCGGTTCTTCAGGTCCAGCTCGGAACGCTACGAGCGGGGCGTGGCCAGGATCCTCGGCCGTCGCGGCGCGGTATTCGTGGTCTACGCGATCCTGCTGGCCGGTACCGGGGTGATCTTCAAGCTGGTGCCGCCGGGCTTCATCCCGACCCAGGACAAGCTGTACCTGATCGCCGGGGTGAAGCTGCCGGAAGGCGCGTCGATCGCGCGTACCGACGCCATGCTGCGCAAGGTGGCGAAGATCGCCCAGGAAACCGACGGCGTGGCCCACACCATCTCGTTCCCGGGCCTTAACGCGCTGCAGTTCACCAATACCCCCAACACCGGCGTGGCGTTCATCCCGCTCAAGCCGTTCAACGAGCGCAATGGCCGCACCGCGGCGCAGATCAACGCCGAGATCAACCAGAAGATCGCCGGCCTGCAGGAAGGCTTCGCGTTTTCGATGATGCCGCCGCCGATCCTGGGGCTGGGCAACGGCAACGGCTACCAGTTGTTCATCGAGGACCGCGGCAACCTCGGCTACGGCGCGCTGCAGAACGCGGTGCAGGCGATGCAGGGCGCGGTGGCGCAGACCCCGGGCATGGCGTTCCCGATCACCAGCTACCAGGCCAACGTGCCGCAGCTGGACGCGGAGGTGGACCGGGTCAAGGCCAAGGCGCAGGGCGTGCAGCTCACCGAGCTGTTCGACACCCTGCAGACCTACCTGGGGTCGGCCTACGTCAACGACTTCAACCAGTTCGGCCGCACCTGGCAGGTGATCGCGCAGGCCGACGGCCCGTTCCGCGAAAACGTGGAGGACATCGCCCGGCTGCGCACCCGCAACGACCGCGGCGAGATGGTGCCGATCGGATCGATGGTGACCCTGCGGGAAACCTATGGCCCGGACCCGGTGCTGCGCTTCAACGGCTACCCGGCCGCGGACCTGGCCGGCGAGGCCGATCCGCGCATGCTGTCCTCGGCCGAGGCGATGAACCGGCTGACCGCCATCGCCGCCAGGGTGCTGCCGGTGGGCATGACCACCGAATGGACCGACCTGAGCTACCAGCAGGCCACCCAGGGCAAGGCCGCCTTCATCGTGTTCCCGGTGGCCATCCTGCTCGCGTTCCTGGTGCTGGCGGCGCTGTACGAGAGCTGGTCGCTGCCGCTGGCGGTGATCCTGATCGTGCCGATGACGCTGCTGTCGGCGCTGTTCGGGGTATGGCTGACCGGCGGCGACAACAACGTGTTCGTGCAGGTCGGGCTGGTGGTGTTGATGGGCCTGGCGTGCAAGAACGCGATCCTGATCGTCGAGTTCGCCCGCGAACTGGAGATGGGCGGCAAGGGCATCGTCGACGCCGCGCTGGAGGCCTGCCGCCTGCGCCTGCGCCCGATCGTGATGACCTCCATCGCCTTCATCGCCGGCACCGTGCCGCTGGTGTTGTCGCATGGTGCCGGCGCCGAAGTGCGCTCGGTCACCGGCATCACCGTGTTCGCCGGCATGCTGGGCGTGACCCTGTTCGGCCTGTTCCTGACGCCGGTGTTCTACGTCGCGCTGCGCACTTTCGTCACCCGCAACGGCGGCGGCCAGCTGGTGCAGCATGGCGAACCGACCCTGCACCACTGACCCGACCTTCCGCCGTCGCCCGACACCCTCGGGCGCCGGCCCATCCAACCGAGGCATGCATCCATGAATACCCAACAGAACAAGATCGCGCTGGTCACCGGCGCCACCCGTGGCATCGGCCTGGAGACGGTACGCCAGCTGGCCCGCGCCGGCGTGCATACTCTGCTCGCCGGCCGCAGGTACGAAACGGCGCTGGCGCTGGCACAGGAACTGCAGGCCGAGGGGCTGCCGGTGGAGGCGCTGCAACTGGACGTCACCGATGCCGGCAGCATCGACGCGGCGGTGCGCGATGTCGGGCAGCGCCACGGCCGGCTCGACATCCTGGTCAACAACGCCGGCGTGCTGCTGGAGGATCCGTCGCTGCCGCCGTCGGCACAGCCGCTCGACACCTGGCGGCGGACCTTCGACACCAACGTGCATGCGCTGGTGGCCGTCACCCAGGCGTTCCTGCCGCTGCTGCGGCGCTCGGCGGCCGGGCGCATCGTCAACGTGTCGAGCATCCTCGGCTCGCAGGCACTGCATGCCGATCCGGCCTCGCCCATCTATGACTTCAAGGTGCCGGCCTACAACGCGTCCAAGGCGGCGGTGAACAACTGGACCCTGTCGCTGGCCTATGAACTGCGCGCCACGCCGATCAAGGTCAACACCGTGCACCCGGGCTATGTGAGGACCGACATGAACGCGGGCGAGGGCGAGATCGACGTCGCCGACGGCGCGCGCTCCAGCGTGCAGATGGCGCTGCTCGGCGCGGACGGACCGAGCGGCAGCTTCACCCATCTCGGGCAGGTGCTGCCATGGTGAGGGCGGCACTGGCCGCGGCGCTGTCCGGCCTGCTGCTGGCCGGCTGCGTCAGTGTCGGCCCGGATTACCACGCCCCGGCGCAGCCGCCGGTGGTGCTGCACGGCGCCGCCGCGCCGGTGTACAGCGCGCAGTCGCCGGTGGCCGGCTGGTGGGCGCAGTTCGATGATCCGGTGCTCGGCCAGCTGGTGCATGCGGCGTTGTCCGACAACCTCGACCTCGCGCTGGCGCTGACGCGCGTGCAGCAGGCGCGCGCGGTGTTCGTCGAGCGCCGGCTCGACCAGGCGCCGCACGTCACCGCGGCCGCCAGCCAGGAGCGCTACCGGCAGCCGGACCCGGCGCAGGACGGGGCGCGCGTGTCCGGCGAGCGCTACCAGCTCGGCTTCGATGCCGGCTGGGAGCTGGACCTGTTCGGGCGCCAGCGGCGGGCGGCGGAGGCGGCACGCGCCGACCTGGACGCGGAGTGGGCCAACCTGGTCGATGCGCAGGTGCTGGTGGCCGCCGAGGTCGCGCGCAACTACTTCGAGCTGCGCGGCACGCAGAAGCGCATCGCCGTGGCCGAGCAGACCCTGCTCAACCTGCGCGACACCCAGGCGCTGACCGAGACCCGCTGGAAGCTGGGCGCGGGCAGCGAACTCGACGTGCAGAGCAGCCGTGCGCGGCTGAAGGCGATCGGGGCCGACATCCCGCTGCTGGAACTGGCGCAGTCGCAGTCGCGGCACCGGCTGGCGGTGCTGCTGGGACAGCGCCCGGGTTCGCTGGACGCGCTGCTGCAACCGCGCCCGATGCCGGCGTTCGCCAAGGCCCTGCCGCTGGGCGATACCAGCATGCTGCTGCAGCGACGCGCCGACGTGCGCGCGGCCGAGCGCCGCCTGGCCGCGGCCACCGCGCGGGTCGGCGTGGCAACCGCCGACCTGTTCCCGCGGTTGTCGTTGACCGGCTTCGTCGGCTTTCTCGGCGGCGATGCCGGCAGCCTGGTCAACGGCGGCAACAAGGCCTGGTCGCTGGCGCCGTCGCTGAGCTGGAGCGCGTTCGACGTCGGCAGCGTGCGCGCGCGGCTGCGCGCCAGCCGTGCCCAGGCCGACGGCGCGGCGACCGGGTACGAGAAGACGGTGCTGCTGGCGCTGGAGGATGCCGAGAATGCGCTGGCCCGCTACGCCAGGCAGCAGGCACGGCTGGCGATCGTCGCCGAACAGGCGCAGGCCGCGCGTCGCGCCGAGGCGCTGGCCCGGGTCCGCTACCGCGAGGGCTCGGAGGACTTCCTCGCGCTGCTCGATGCACAGCGCAGCCAGCTGGCGGCCGACGACGCGCTGGCCGCCGCCGAGGCCGGGGTCAACGTCAGCGTGGTCGCTGTCTACAAGGCGCTGGGCGGATGGGGGCAGGCATCGCCGTCGGCACCGTCGGTGGCGGTGGTCGAGGTGCGGTGAGTGCGGCGTCCGTGGCCTGGCCCGCTGGCCGGGCCATGGAAACGAAGAGGCGGCCAATGGCCGCCTCTTCAGTTTGCCGGTCGCGCTGCGGCGTGGATCAGGCCGCGTCGGCCTGCTCGCGGCGCGGGCCTTCGGCCAGGGCGCGGCCGACCATGTCCACCAGCAGGTCCAGCTCGGCCTCGTCCATGCCGAAATGCGGGGTGAAGCGCAGCGAGTTCTCGCCGCCATGGATCACGTTGACGCCGTGCATGCGCAGCCATTCCTCGGTGGAGTTGGCGCCATAACACTTGAACTGCGGGGCCAGTTCGCAGGAGAACAGCAGGCCGGTGCCCTGGACCTTGGTGATCAGTCCGCCCAGCTTGGCCTTGAGCGCCTCGAGCTTGCGCACCGCCTGCTCGCCGCGTTCGCGGATGTTGCGGCGCACGTCCGGGGTCAGCCGGGCCAGGGTGGCGCAGGCCACGTCCAGCGCGCGCGGGTTGGTGGTCATGGTGTTGCCGTACACGCCCTTGCGGTACAGGTGCGCGGCGTGTTCGGTGACGGCCAGCACCGACAGCGGGAACTGGGCGCCGTTCAGGGCCTTGGAGTAGGTCTCCATGTCCGGCGGGTCCAGGGTCTCGTAGCCGGGGTAGTCGACGAAGGACAGGGTGCCGTGCGCGCGCAGCGCGGCCTGGATCGAGTCGATCAGCAGCAGGCTGCCGTGGGCGCGGGTCAGTTCGCGCGCCAGCTTGTAGAAGCTCACCGGCACCGCGCGGCCCGGGTCGCCTTCGCCCATCACCGGCTCCAGGAACACCGCCTCGATGAACCAGTTGTGGGCCTTGGCGTCGTCGAACACCTTGCGCAGCGCCGCCTCGTCGTACGGGGCGATCGCGATCACGCTGTCTTCGCCGCGGTAGCTGGCCAGGAAGCGGTCATAGGTCTTGCGGGTCGAATCCGAGTACAGCGCCGGGCGGTCGGTGCGGCCGTGGAAGCTGCCCTTGATGACCACCCGCTTGACCGTGGCGCCGGCGTGCGGCGCACCCGGGTCGGTCTGCAGCTTGGCGTTGATGTCGGCGATGCGCGCGGCCAGGCCGACCGCCTCGGAACCGGAGTTCAGGCACATGAAGTGCGAGAACGGGCAGCCGCCGCGGGTGTGGCCGATCTCCTTGCGCAGCGCCTGCACGAAGCGGCGCTGGGACAGGCTCGGGGTCATGATGTTGGCCATCACCTGCGGCTTGGCCGCGGCGGCCAGCACCTCCGGCGGGGTGTGGCCGAAACCGAGCATGCCGTAGCCGCCGGCGTCGTACAGCACCGCACCCTTGAGCGAGACCACCCACGGGCCGCAGGCGGCCAGGGCGATGTACGGCACCACCGCGTCGTCGGCGTAGAAATTGACGAAACCGGCCTGCATCGCGGCGATCTGGTCCTTCTCGTCCAGGTCCAGCAGGTCGGCGGCCTCGTCCTTGATGCGGGCATATTCACTGGCGGCCGCGGCGATGGCGGCAACCAGGTCGGGATGGGCGGCGGCCAGGCGTTCGATGGCGGCATCGTCCAGCCCCGTTGTCAGGCGGGTGCCGGCGTGCGCGCGGAGCGCGGCGAGTGGGCCGAGTACGGTCATGCTCATCTCCAGAAAGGTCTTGTATGGTCATTATCTGGAGATTCTGGTCATATGGCAGCTGTCATTCCGTCGAAAATCGGGTTAATTTCGTCTGATCGACGAAACCGGCCCGCGATGTGAAGATTTCCCCCGCCGACGAACGCCTGCTGTCCGTGCTGCGCGAGGACGCGCGGGCCTCCACCGCGCAGATCGCGCGCCGGCTCGGGCTGTCGCGCACCACCGTGCAGAGCCGCATCGACCGGCTCGAACAGCAGGGGGTGATCGCCGGTTATACCGTGCGTACCCACGAGGACTACGAGCAGGGCCAGGTGCGCGCGCACGTGCTGATCACCGTGTCGCCGCGCAAGATGCCGGCCGTGGTCAAAGCGCTGCGCGAGATCGCCGACGTCCGCAGCCTGCATTCGGTCAGCGGCGCCCACGACCTGGTGGCGATGGTGGTGGTCGGCGGGGTCGGCGAGATGGACGTGGTCACCGATGCCATCGGCGTGATCGACGGGGTCGAGCGCACCACCAGCGCCATCATCCTGTCGACCAAGTTCGAGCGCTGAACCGGCAACCGGGCAGGGGACCGGTATGCCGGTGCCGGTACAATGGCCGGCTCCCCCCGTCCGATGCCCCGGCCTTGAAGAAGTCCGATTTCCACTACGACCTGCCCGAGGAACTGATCGCCCAGGCGCCGCTGGCCGAGCGTTCCGCCAGTCGCCTGCTGGTGGTGCCGCCGGCACCGGCCGACCTTGAGGACCGCCATGTCCGCGATCTGCCGGAACTGCTGCAGCCCGGCGACCTGCTGGTGTTCAACGATACCCGGGTGATCCCGGCGCGGCTGTTCGGGCAAAAGGCCAGCGGTGGCCGGGTCGAGATCCTCATCGAGCGCCTGCTCGGCGGCCAGCAGGCCCGTGCCCAGGTCGGCGCCAGCAAGTCGCCCAAGCCCGGCAGCCGCATCCAGCTCGACGCCGGTGGCGAGGTCGAGGTGCTCGGCCGCGACGGCGAGTTCTACCTGCTGCGGTTCGAGGTGCCCGAGTCGCTGGAGTCCTGGCTGGTGCATGCGGGCCGGCTGCCGCTGCCGCCGTACATCCACCGCGAGCCCGGGGCCGACGACCGCGAGCGCTACCAGACGGTGTTCGCGCGCCAGGTGGGCGCGGTGGCGGCGCCGACCGCGGGCCTGCATTTCGACGAGGCGCTGCTGGAACGGCTGCGCGCGCGCGGCGTCGGCTTCGGCCACATCACCCTGCACGTGGGGGCGGGCACCTTCCAGCCGGTGCGGGTGGACGACCTGTCCCAGCACGTGATGCACCGCGAATGGCTCAATGTCGGCGCCGAACTGGTGCAGCAGGTGCGGCAGACCCGTGCCGCCGGCGGCCGAGTGATCGGTGTCGGCACCACCGTGGTGCGGGCCCTGGAGAGCGCGATGCGCGAGGGCGAACTGCACCCGTTCGCCGGCGAGACGCAGATCTTCATCACCCCGGGCTACCGCATCCGCAGCGTCGATGCGATGGTCACCAATTTCCACCTGCCGGAAAGCACCCTGCTGATGATGATCTCGGCCTTCGCCGGCAAGCAGCGGGTGTTCGACGCCTACGCCCATGCCATCGCCGGCCGCTACCGGTTCTTCAGCTACGGCGACGCGATGCTGCTGTTCCCGCAGCACGACGCCTGACCCCGCCTTTCCTGCGCCGTCGTCGCCGATCCGCGACAATGCACGGCAGACCGACCGAAGCACACCCATGTCCAGACTGCAGTTCACGCTCCAGGCCACCGACGGCAACGCGCGCCGCGGCCAGCTCTCGTTCCCGCGCGGCACCGTGCAGACCCCGGCGTTCATGCCGGTGGGCACCTACGGCTCGGTGAAGGGCGTACTGCCCGAGCAGATCCGCGCGCTCGGCGCCGAGATCATCCTCGGCAACACCTTTCACCTGTATCTGCGCCCGGGCCTGGAGGTGATCGGCGACCACGGTGGCCTGCATGGCTTCTGCCGCTGGAACGGGCCGATCCTGACCGACTCCGGTGGCTTCCAGGTGTTCTCGCTGGCGCACCGCCGCAAGATCACCGAGCAGGGCGTCACCTTCGCCTCGCCGACCGATGGCGCCCGCGTGTTCCTGGGGCCGGAGGAGAGCATGAAGATCCAGAAGGTGCTCGATTCGGACGTCGTGATGATCTTCGACGAATGCACCCCGTACCCGGCCACCGAGGACGTGGCGCGGCGCTCGATGGAGCTGAGCCTGCGCTGGGCGCGACGCTCGCGCGATGCCCATGACGCGCTGGGCAACGACGCGGCGCTGTTCGGCATCGTCCAGGGCGGCGTGCACACCGACCTGCGCAGCCGCTCGGCCGAGGGCCTGCAGCAGATCGGCTTCGACGGCTACGCCATCGGCGGGCTGGCGGTGGGCGAGCCCGAGCACGAGCGCAACGCCATGCTCGAGCACATGCACCCGATCCTGCCGGCCGACCGCCCGCGCTACCTGATGGGCGTGGGCCGCCCGGAGGACCTGGTCGAGGGCGTGGCCCGCGGCGTGGATATGTTCGACTGCGTGATGCCGACCCGCAACGCGCGCAACGGCCATTACTTCACCTCCACCGGTACGGTGCGCATCCGCAACGCCCGCTACGAGCGCGACATGGACACCATCGAGCCGGGCTGCGGCTGCCATGCCTGCAGCAGCGGCTACACCCGCGCCTACCTGCGCCACCTGGACCGCTGCAACGAGATGCTGGCGCCGATGCTGGGCACCCTGCACAACCTCTATTACTACGAGAAGCTGATGGCCGACATGCGCGCGGCCATCGAGGCGGGAACCTTCCTGGCCTTCCGCGAGTCCTTCTATGCGGCGCGCGGGGCGGTTGCGCCGGCGCTGTAGCGCCTTTCCCCGCCCAAGGGGCGAGCCGGCCGCCTGGCTGGCCTGCACGGCAAGGCCATCGGCAAGGGTAGGGGGGCGGTGGTCGTGCACGCTGCGGCGCCCCGCGGGCCGGGCGCGCCTGCCGCCGGGCAGGGGCGCTGCTCGACGGTCATCGGCAGGCGCTGCCTTGCAATTGGACCGGCCCGCCTCTATGGCATACTTCCACGCTTGAATCCGTTCCGCGGCGCCGGCCCCGGCAGGCACCGCCCGACAGTTAAGGACACACGATGAACCCGATGGCTATCCTGCTTCCCGTCGCCCAGGCCGCTCCGGCCGCCCCGGGCATGGGCACTTTCCTGCTGCCGATCGCCCTGATCGCGGTCATGTACTTCCTGATGATCCGCCCGCAGATGAAGCGCCAGAAGGAACACAAGGCGATGCTGGAGAAGATCTCCAAGGGCGACGAGGTGCTGACCAACGGCGGCATCGCCGGCGTGGTGACCGACATCGGCGACAACTTCATCACCGTCGAAGTGGCCGACAACGTCCGCATCCGCGTGCAGAAGGGCGCCATCGGCAACGTGCTGCCCAAGGGCACGCTGAAGTCCGCGGCCTGAGCCCGAGTTTCCCTTCCGTCATGACGCGGCGCCGGGACCGGCGTCGCGCAGGAACCTGCAATGCTTGAATTCCCACGCTGGAAGTACTTCCTGATCCTGGTCGTCCTGGCGGTCAGCGCGCTGTACGCGCTGCCCAACGTGTACCAGAAGGACCCGTCCGTGCAGATCACCGCCAACCGCGGCGGGCAGATCGACGATGCCCTCAAGCAGCGCGTGAGCGCGGCGCTGGGCGAGGCCGGGGTCACGCCCAAGTCGGTGGAGAAGGAAGGCGAGAGCCTGATCGTCCGCCTCGGTTCGCTCGACGCCCAGACCCGCGCCAACGACGTGCTGCGCGAGAAGGCCGGCGAGAACTACACCGTCGCCCTGAACCTGGCCTCGACCGTGCCGGACTGGCTGGCCGGGCTCGGCGGCAAGCCGATGGTGCTGGGCCTGGACCTGGTCGGTGGCGTGCACTTCGCGCTGCAGGTGGACAAGAAGGCCGCCGTGGACAAGCGCTTCGACGCGTTCGCCGAGGACATCCGCACCACGCTGCGCGACAACCGCGTGGGCTACCGCTCGGTCGAGCGCCGCGGCGAGAACGACATCCAGGTGACGCTGGCCAATGCCGCCGATGCCGACAAGGCCCGTGCCGCGCTGGTCAAGGCGCAGCCGACCCTGACCTACTCGGGCAGCGGCGAGCGCATCACCGTGAGCGTGCCGCAGGCCGAGATGCTGCAGATCGCCTCCGGCGCCATCGAGCAGAACCTGACTACCCTGCGCAACCGCGTCAACGAGCTGGGCGTGGCCGAGCCGATCATCCAGCGCCAGGGCGACGACCGCATCGTGGTCGAACTGCCGGGCGTGCAGGACACCGCCGAAGCCAAGCGCATGATCGGCGCCACCGCCACCCTGGAGTACCGCCTGGTGGTGGACGGCAACGCGCAGGACGCCATGACCAGCGGCCGCATCCCGCCGGAAGCGCGCCTGTATCGCGACCGTCGCGGCATGCCGGTGCTGCTGAACAAGCGCACCATCGTCACCGGCGACCAGATGGTCAAGGCCGAGGTGTCCACCGACCAGAACGGCCTGCCGGCGGTCGCGGTCACGCTCAACAGCGTCGGCGGCCAGCGCATGTTCGACGTCACCAGCGTCAACGTGAACAAGCCGATGGCCGTGGTCTACACCGAGCGCATCCCGCAGGTGACCACGGTCGACGGCAAGGAAGTGCGCAGCTTCCGGGTCAAGGAGGAAGTCATCTCCGTGGCCAACATCAACAGCCCGCTGGGCAAGAACTTCATCACCACCGGCCTGGAGAAGACCGAGGCCGACAACCTGGCCAAGCTGCTGCGCGCCGGCTCGCTGGCCGCGCCGATGGATTTCGTCGAGGAATACGTGATCGGCCCCAGCCTGGGTGCGGAGAACGTGGCCCGCGGCGTCAAGGCGGTGGTGTTCTCGTTCGTGTTCACCCTGGTGTTCTTCACAGTCTACTACCGCATGTTCGGCGCGATCACCTCGGTGGCGCTGCTGTTCAACCTGCTGATCGTGGTGGCGGTGATGTCGCTGTTCGGCGCGACCATGACCCTGCCGGGCTTCGCCGGCCTGGCGCTGTCGGTCGGCCTGTCGGTGGACGCCAACGTGCTGATCAACGAGCGCATCCGCGAGGAGCTGCGGCTGGGCATGCCGGGCAAGGCCGCCATCGCCGCCGGTTACGAGAAGGCCTCGGGCACCATCCTCGACGCCAACCTCACCGGCCTGATCGTGGGCGTTGCGCTGTATGCGTTCGGTACCGGCCCGCTGAAGGGCTTCGCGCTGACCATGATCATCGGCATCTTCGCCTCGATGTTCACCGCGATCACCGTGTCGCGCGCGCTGGCGGTGCTGATCTACGGCCGTCGCAACAAGCTCCAGTCCGTGGCGATCTGACGCGAATCCCTTCGCGAAAGCCCGCGCATGCGTGCGCGGGTTTTTAAAGGAAAATCCCTGCATGAAACTATTTCCGCTCCACATCGTCCCGAACGACACCAACATCGACTTCATGCGCCATCGCAAGCCGGTGCTTGCGTTGATGGTGGCGTTGCTGCTGGTGTCGCTGGCCATCATCGGCTTCAAGGGCTTCAACTACGCGCTGGAGTTCACCGGCGGCACCGTGGTGCGCACCCACTTCGAGAAGAGCGTCGATGCCGAGGCGGTGCGCGAACGCCTGGCCGCGGCCGGCTTCGAGAACGCCCAGGTGCAGAGCGTGGGCGGCGGCAACGACCTGATGATCCGCCTGCCGCCCGAAGGCGAGCACAACAACGCCGCCGATGCCGCGCAGAAGGTCGCCGAGAAGGTCGGTGCCGCGATCAGCACGGCCGACAACGCGGCCACCACGCAGCCGGGCGAGTTCGTCGGCCCGCAGGTCGGCAAGGACCTGGTCATGAACGGCATCTACGCGACGCTGTTCATGGTGATCGGCTTCCTGATCTACATCGCCGCGCGCTTCGAGTGGAAGTTCGCGATGGTGGCGAGCCTGACCGCGTTCTTCGACCTGATCCTGACCGTGGCCTACATGTCGCTGCTGGGCCGCGAGTTCGACCTGACCGTGCTGGCCGGCATGCTGTCGGTGATGGGTTTCGCGATCAACGACATCATCGTGGTGTTCGACCGCGTGCGCGAGAACTTCCGCAGCCTGCGCGTGGAACCGCTGGAGGTGCTGAACCGCTCGATCAACCAGACGCTGTCGCGCACGGTGATCACCGCGGTGCTGTTCTTCCTGTCGGCGCTGGCGCTGTACCTGTACGGCGGCGAGTCGATGGAAGGCCTGGCCGAAACCCACATGGTGGGTGCGGTGATCGTGGTGGTGTCGTCGATCATCGTGGCCGTCCCGCTGCTGAGCATCGGGCCGTTCAAGGTCTCCAAGCAGGACCTGCTGCCCAAGGCCAAGGACGTCGAGGAACTGGCGCGCCGCCCGTAAGGCCCGGCCGCGCCTGTCCCTGGAAAGAGCCGCGCACCGCGCGGCTCTTTTCTTTTGCGCCATCGGCGCCGCGGCCCCGCCGCCGCGGCCGATCCATGCGGTGGCGTCGGTTGTTTTCACTGCGGGCGCACACTACGATCCTCGCGGTTCGGCGCCTGCCCGGCGTGTGCCGCGGCGCTGTTTTCCCGCATCCAACCGAGGTTTCCATGGTCATCAAACCGCGTGTGCGCGGCTTCATCTGCGTCACCACCCATCCGGCCGGCTGCGACGCGGCGGTCAAGGAACAGATCGACTACATCAAGGCGCAGCCCCGGCTCGCCCACGGCCCGAAGAAGGTGCTGGTGATCGGCGCTTCCACCGGCTATGGCCTGGCCGCGCGCATCAAGGCCGCGTTCGGCAGCGACGCCGCCACGCTGGGCGTGTTCTTCGAGCGCCCGGGCAGCGAGAGCAAGCCGGGCACGGCCGGCTGGTACAACTCGGCCGCGTTCGAGAAGTACGCGCACCAGGCCGGCCTGTACGCGCGCAGCGTCAACGGCGATGCGTTCTCCGACGAGGTCAAGGCCAAGGTGATCGAGATCATCAAGGCCGACCTGGGCCAGGTGGACCAGGTGGTCTACAGCCTGGCGTCGCCGCGCCGCAGGCACCCGAAGACCGGCGAGGTCATCAGCTCCACGCTCAAGCCGATCGGCGAGCCGATCACCCTGCGCGGCCTGGATACCGACAAGGAAGTGCTCACCGAGACCACCCTGCAGCCGGCCAGCGCCGAGGAAATCGCCGGCACCGTGCAGGTGATGGGCGGCGAGGACTGGCAGATGTGGATCGATGCGCTGCTGGAGGCCGGGGTGCTGGCGCCGGGGGCGACCACCACCGCGTTCACCTATGTCGGCGAGGAAATCACCCAGGCGATCTACTGGAACGGCTCCATCGGCGCCGCCAAGAAGGACCTGGACGCCAAGGTCAAGGACATCCGCGCCAGCCTGCAGGGCATTGGCGGCGATGCCCGCGTGTCGGTGCTCAAGGCGGTGGTCACCCAGGCCAGTTCGGCGATCCCGACCATGCCGCTGTACCTGTCGCTGCTGTTCAAGGTGATGAAGGAAGAAGGCACCCACGAAGGCTGCATCGAGCAGCTCGATACCCTGTACGACATCCTCTACAACGGCCCGCAGGGCGGCGCCAATGCGGCCGACCATATCCGTGCCGCGCTGGTCGACGGCAAGGGGCGCAGCATCGCCCTGGTCGACGACGAAGGCCGCCTGCGCGCCGACTACAAGGAGATGGCGCCGGAGGTGCAGGGCAGGGTGGTCGCGCTGTGGCCGCAGGTCAGCAACGAGAACCTGTACGAAATCAGCGACCTGGCCGGTTACAAGGCCGATTTCCTGCGCCTGTTCGGCTTCGGCATCGACGGCGTGGATTACGACGCCGACGTCAACCCGGACGTGAAGATCGAGAACCTGGTCGATCTGACCTGATATGCGCAAAGGCCGGCGTCCACGCCGGCCTTTGCGTCTGTGGCGAGCGTGCCCCCCCGGCGCGCTCGCTGCTGGAGGCCGGGCATGCGCGCCCGGCCCGGCGTCAGCCGAAATCGAAATTCATCTCCGGGCCGGCCGGGCCGACGAAATCGCCCTGCACGTAGTCCACCCCGGAACTGAACAACAGGCTCATCGTCGCCGCATCCGAGACGAACTCGGCGATGGTGCGGATGTCCTGCGACTGCGCGCGCGCGGTGATTTCCTGGATCTTGGGCAGCTGCTCGCGGGCCAGTGCCGGGTCGGCGGTGAAGCTGCTGTCCAGCTTGAGGAAGCCCGGGTGGAAGTGGGCCAGCAACTGGAACGAATCCAGCCCGGAACCGAACTGCTCCAGCCCGACCTTGCAGCCCAGCGCCGCGGCCGCGGCCAGGAACTGCTGGGCGTTGCGCAGGTGGGTGAACACCTTGGCCTCGGGGACCTGCAGCCACAACTGGTCGCCGGACACGCCCTCGGCCTGCAGGCCGTCGCGGATCACCGCCAGCAGCTGCGGATCGGAGAACGATTCGGGCGTGATCCGCACCATCATGTGGGTGCGATGGCCGGCACGGCGGCGTTCGCCCAGCGCCTGGATCGCATGCCCGACCACCCAGCGGTTGATCGGTGCCAGCAGGCCCTGGTCCTCGGCGATCGGCAGGAAGGTCGCGGGCCCGACCATCTCGTTGTTGTTGCGCAGCTGCAGCGAGGTGTCGTACAGCTGGATCGCCTCGCCCATGAGGTTGATAACCGGGCGGAAGCGCAGCTGGAAGCCGTCGCCTTCCAGCGCGCCGCGCATCAGCTCCACCCAGCGCTGGATGCGCTCTTCCTCGACGCGGTCGGCAGCGCCCGGGTCGAAGACCTTGACCGTGTTGCCGCCCAGTTCGGTCGCGGTGCGGATGCAGTCGCTGGCGCGCGCCAGCACCTGGCCGACGCTGGCGATCTTCTCGCCGACCTGCACGCCGCCGATGCTGACGGTGACCGTCGCCGAGCGCGCGCCGATGCTGAACACGTGCGAAGCGAAGGCGCCGCGCACGCGCTCGGCCAGCCCCATGGTGTGCGCGTAGTCGCCCTGGGCGAGGATCGCGAAGCTGTGCTCTCCGAAGCGGGCGACCGACAGGCCGTCGCCGAGCGTGGCGGCAAGGTGCTGGCCCAGCGCGGCGACCAGCGCGTCGGCCGAGTCCAGGCCGATGTCGGGCAGCAGCCGCGCGTAGTGATCCGGTTCCACCAGCAGGAAGCCGTACTGGCCATCGCTGCGGCTGACCTGGGCCACGGCGTTTTCCAGGTGCACCATGAAGGTGGGGCGGTTGAGCAGGCCGGTGACCTGGTCGCGCTGGCGCAGCTCCTCGACCTCGCGCGCCAGCTCGGGATCGAATTCCTCGCGGCGGCGGAACACCACCTGGAAGCAGGATTCGCCCTCGTAGGTGGCGGCGGTGAACTCCATCGTCGCCGGGAAGCTGTCGCCGTCCTGGTTGCGCGCGTGCACTTCGTACTGCGGCGGCGGCGGCTCGCCCTTGCCCAGCGCCTTGAGCAGCTGCTTGAAATCCTCCACGTGCTGCGGCGCGACCATGTCCAGCAGCGAGATGCCTTCAACGTCCTCGAACGTGTCGTAGCCGAACATCTCCAGGTAGGCCTCGTTGGCGCGGATGTGCATGCCTTCGTGGATGTAGGCGATCGGGTCGCGCGAAGAGGCGATCAGCGCGTCGCAGCGGCGCTCGGTCTCGCGCATCTGCGCCTCGATCCGGCGCAGGCCGCGGCGCGCCTGCAGGTCGGTCCATTCGTTGCGCACGACCGCCAGCAGGTGCTCGGGGCGGAGGCGCAGGGCAATGGCGCGGATGCCATTGGCGCCCGATTCCACCAGCATCCGTTCGTCGACCTGGTCGGCCAGCCCGATCATCGGGATGTCCTTGCCGCTGGCGGCGATCTGCTGGCTGAGCAGCAGCTGCGGGATCACCTGCGAGGGCGCGCACAGCACCAGGTCGATGCTCTGGCTGGACAGGATCTCCACCAGTTCCGCCGGCGCCTGCGGCCGGAATGGGCGGACGGCGATGCCGCTGTTGCGCAAGGTGCTGACGATCGCCTCGGCGTTCTCGGCGCTGTCGTCGACGATCAGCAGGCGCAGGGTTGATTCTTTGCCGTTCTGCATTCAGGACTCCCCTCTGACCGGGTTTAATACAACATGGCCGCGGTGCCGTCCATGCGTTGATCGCTTGCCTGTGACGCGGTTCCTGCGCCGGCTTCAGGCCGCCTGTCCGGCCGCGTGCCCGGAGGCCCAGGCCCACTGGAAGTTGTAGCCGCCCAGCCAGCCGGTCACGTCCAGCACCTCGCCGACGAAATACAGCCCCGGTACCTGCCGCGACTCCAGGGTCGAGGACGACACCTGGCGCGTATCCACCCCGCCCAGGGTCACTTCCGCGGTGCGGTAGCCCTCGGTGCCGCTGGCCACCAGCGGGAAATCGGCCAGCAGCGCCGCGGCCTGCTTCAGCTGCGGCTCGTCGAGCTGGCGCACCGGCCGGTCCGGCAGCCAGTGCTCGCACAGGCGCTGCGCCATCCGCTTGGGCATGACCTCGGCCAGTATCGTGCGCAGCTCCGATGCGCCGCGCTCGCGCTTCATGTCGCGCAGCCACTGCAGTGGGTCGTGGCCTGGCAGCAGGTCCAGGCGCAGGTCGTCGCCGGGCTGCCAGTACGAGGAGATCTGCAGGATCGCCGGGCCGCTGACCCCGCGGTGGGTGAGCAGCATGAAGTTGCGGAACGCCTGCCCGTTGCAGCGCGCCTCGACCGGCAGCGCCACGCCGCTGAGGTCGGCCAGCCGTTCCTGGTGCCTGCCGCTGAGGGTGAGCGGGACCAGTCCGGCGCGGGTGGGCAGCACCGCGTGGCCGAACTGGCGCGCGACCTCGTAGCCGAAGCCGCTGGCGCCCATGCTGGGAATGGACAGGCCGCCGCTGGCGATCACCAGCGAAGCGCAGTGGAACAGGCCGTGGCCGGTGCGCACGCGGAAGCCGTCGGCGCCGCGCTCGATGCCCTCCACCGCGCAGTCGGTGCGGATGCGCACCGCCGCCTGTTGGCATTCGTCCAGCAGCATGCGCACGATCAGCTTGGAGGAGATGTCGCAGAACAGCTGCCCCAGCTCCTTCTCGTGCCAGGCGATGCGGTGCCGTTCCACCATTTCGATGAAATCGGCCGGGGTATAGCGCGCCAGCGCCGATTTGCAGAAATGCGGGTTGGCGGAAATGAAGTTGGCGGCGCTGGTGCCGGTATTGGTGAAATTGCAGCGCCCGCCGCCGGACATCAGGATCTTCTTGCCCGGCTTGTTGGCATGGTCGATCACCTGCACGACGCGACCGCGGCGGCCGGCGGTGAGCGCGCACATCAACCCGGCGGCACCGGCGCCGATCACCAGGACGTCGCAGTGCTGGGGCGTCACGCCCGGATTCATCGCCACCGCGCGCTCAAGCCGTCGCGCGCTTGCGCCAGGCAGGGGTGACGTCGAGCTGGACCTGGTCGTTGAGGATCTGCAGCTCGCCGTCCTGGATCAGCACGCTCCAGCGCATCGCCCGCTGGATCTGCTGCCCCCAGCGCTCGACGAAGCCGGCGTCCAGGTCCACCACCGAGAGATTGCCGAACCGGGCCAGGCCCTTGCCCTGCTTGTGCCACCAGATGTCCGAGGCGTTGCCGCCATAGTTGATCACCTGCACCTGGCGGCTGCGGTTGCACGCCTTGCGCACCCGCGATTCGTCGGGGTGGCCCAGGTCGATCCACTGCAGGATGTCGCCGGTGTAGTCGTGCTGCCACAGGTCCGGTTCGTCGTCGGTGCTCAGGCCGCGGCCGAACTCCAGGCGATCGTCGGCGTTCAATGCGAAGGCGAGCAGGCGCACCATCAGGCGCTCGTCGGTTTCGGAGGGATGCTGGGCCAGGGTCAGGTGGTGGGTCGCGTAGTAGCCGCGGTCCATGTCGCTGATCTGCAGCTCGGCCTTGCGGATGGTGGCGGTAAGGGCCATGGGATCACGGGGCAAAGACCGCCATTCTACTGCGCGGGCGCAGCCGCGGCGGGCCGCGCGTCAGCGTTGCCGTGCCAGCCACTGGTCCAGGCGTGCGGCGAACGCCTGGCGGTCGCGCGCATGCAGGCTGGGCGGGCCGCCGGTCTGCACGCCCGCACCGCGCAGTTCGGCCATGAAGTCGCGTATCGACAGGCGCTGGGCGATGCTGTCGGGGCTGAACGGCACGCCGCGCGGGTCCAGCGCCGCGGCACCCCTGGCCAGCACCCGCGCGGCCAGCGGAATGTCCTGGGTGACCACCAGGTCGCCAGCGGCGACGCGTTCGGCGATGGCGTCGTCGGCCACGTCCGGGCCACCGGCGACCTGCATGGCGCGGATGAAGCGCGAGGAGGGCGTCTGCAGCCAGCGGTTGGCGACCAGGATCACTTCGATCCGGGTACGTTCGGCGGCGCGGTACAGGATGTCGCGGATGACCGCCGGGCAGGCGTCGGCGTCCACCCAGATGCGGGGGGAGGGGGCGGCAAGGGTGGATTCCATGCCGCGCAGTCTAGCCGCTGCGCGGCCATGCGGCGGCTGCATGCGTACCCGTGTGGTGCGCCAAGCCAATGAATTTAACGGGATTGTTGCCGGGAAGCGGGCTTTCGGTACGGATGAATGCGGTATTTGTCGCTTTTTGCTGGAAAGCCGCGTATCTTTCGCCCCACTGTGCTTGCAAGGGTCACCGTGAATCGTGGCCTGATGCAGCTGATCTCACCGATCCGCTCATCGTTCCGTTTTACCAACGCCTGCAACTCAGTCTCGGCCCCGATCCCCGGTGGCTGCGATTTCCAATCAATAGTTCCAGGAGTTTGTAATGTCTGAGCGTCAGACCGGCACGGTGAAGTGGTTCAACGATGCCAAGGGTTTTGGTTTCATCACCCCGGAAAGCGGCCCCGACCTGTTCGTGCACTTCCGTGCCATCCAGGGCACCGGCTTCAAGTCGCTGCAGGAAGGCCAGAAGGTGACCTTCGTCGCCGTGCAGGGCCAGAAGGGCATGCAGGCTGACCAGGTGCAGGCGCTGTAATCCAGCCCCAGCAACCGCAAGGTCGCCACGACGCCGGAAGCGAAAGCTTCCGGCGTTTTTGTTTGTGTCCACCCATTTATTCGTGTCCGCCCGCCGCGCCGGCGCCTTGCATGCCAGTGTGCAGCGCTGGGGTCGGGATACCGTAGCTTGTGACATCGCCCGACGTCCCCACATCCTGGCAATGGCTCCCCGGCTGAAATTCGACAACCGTTTCCTGCGCGAACTGCCCGGCGATGCCGAAACCGGATCGCGCCGGCGCGAGGTGCCGGGCGCGGCCTGGTCGCAGGTCATGCCTGGCCCGGTGGCGGCGCCGCGGTTGCTGGCGCATGCGCCGGACGTGGCGGCGATGCTGGGTTTCGACGGTGCGGCCGTACAGGCGCCGGACTTCGCCGCGGTGTTCGCCGGCAACGCGTTGTACGATGGCATGCAGCCATGGGCGGCGAACTACGGCGGGCACCAGTTCGGGCACTGGGCCGGGCAACTGGGCGACGGCCGCGCCATCTCGCTCGGCGAGCTGCTGGCCGATGGCCGGCGCTGGGAGCTGCAGCTCAAGGGCGCGGGGCCGACGCCGTACTCGCGCGGGGCCGATGGCCGCGCGGTGCTGCGCTCGTCGATCCGCGAATTCCTGTGTTCGGAGGCCATGCACCACCTCGGGGTCCCGACCACGCGGGCCCTGAGCCTGGTCGCCACCGGCGAGGCGGTGGTGCGCGACATGTTCTACGACGGTCATCCGGGCGACGAACCGGGGGCGGTGGTGTGCCGGGTGGCGCCCTCGTTCATCCGCTTCGGCAGCTTCGAACTGCCGTCCGCACGCGGTGACGTGGCGCTGCTGCGGCGCTGGGTGGATTTCTGCATCGACCGCGATTTCCCGCATCTGGCGCCCGGCCCTTCGCGCCAGGCGGACTGGTTCGCCGAGGTCTGCACCCGCACCGCGGCGATGGTCGCGCACTGGATGCGGGTGGGCTTCGTGCATGGGGTGATGAACACCGACAACATGTCCGTGCTCGGCCTGACCCTGGATTACGGCCCGTATGGCTGGATCGAGGACTACGACCCGGACTGGACGCCGAACACCACCGATGCGCAGGGCCGCCGCTACCGGTTCGGCACGCAGATGCAGGTGGCGTACTGGAACCTGGTCCGGCTGGCGCAGGCGCTGTCGCCGCTGTTCGCGGACGCGGCGCCGCTGCAGGCCGGGCTGGATGCGTTCCAGGCGCGTTACGCGGCCGACGAACGCGCCCATCTGGTCGCCAAGCTCGGCCTGGGCGAATACCGGCAGGGCGACGATGCGCTCATGGCGCGGTTCCGGGAGCTGCTGCACGCGGGCGAGATGGACATGACCCTGGCGTTCCGGGCGCTGCCCGACGTCGACCCGCAGCGGCCGGACGTGGCGGCGCTGGAGGGTGCGTTCTATTCGCCCGCGCGCCGCGAGCGGGTGATGCCGGACCTGCTGGACTGGCTGCAGTGCCACGCCGCGCGCGTGCGCGATGCGGGCCTGGACGCCGCCGCGCGGCGTGCGGTCATGCAGGCGGCCAACCCCAAGTACGTGCTGCGCAACTGGCTGGTGCAGCAGGCCATCGACCGCGCCGCGCAGGGCGACACCGGCGGCATCACCGACCTGTTGGAGGTGATGCGGCGCCCCTGCGACGAACAGCCCGGCCGCGAGGCGTTCGCCTGCCGGCGCCCGGACTGGGCGCGTGCGCGCGCCGGCTGCTCCATGCTGTCGTGCAGTTCCTGATCCCTTCCACTTCCAGTGACCCCATGACCAACCCCTATCCCCATTGGGCCGGCGCGATCCGCGACGTGGCCGACTTCCCCCGGCCCGGTATCCGTTTCAAGGACATCACCCCGCTGCTGGCCGATGCCGATGGCTTCCGCGCCGCGGTTGCGGCGATGGCCGACCCGTGGCGCGCTGCCGGCGTGCAGGCCGTGCTGGGCGTGGAAGCGCGCGGCTTCATCCTCGGTGCCGCGCTGGCCCTGGAACTGGGCGCCGGCTTCGTGCCGGTGCGCAAGCCGGGCAAGCTGCCCGGCGCCACCCTGGCGCAGGAGTACGCGCTGGAATACGGCAGCGACCGCATCGAGGTGTGTGCCGGCGCCATCGCCCCGGGGACCCGGGTGCTGCTGATCGACGATGTGCTGGCCACCGGCGGTACGCTGGCCGCGGCGCTGCTGCTGGCGCGCCGGCTCGAGGCCGAGGTGCTGGGCGCGGCGGTGCTGGTGGAACTGGACGGCCTGGGCGGGCGTCAACGCTGGCCCGACGGCCTGCCGTTGCAGGCCACGCTGGCGTATTGAGCGCGGCGCCTGCACTCCGGCGCCGCGGTGCGCGCCGGGCGCTGAAACCCGGCGCCCGCCATCACATCCTGCGCACGCGGAAGCGCTTGCCCTTGATCCTGCCGGCTTCCAGCCGCGCGATCGCCTTGCCGGCCTGCTCGCGGGCGATGGCCACGTAGGAGCGGGTGGGGAAGATGTCGATCTTGCCGATGGCCTTGGCCGACAACCCGGCATCACCGGTGAGCGCGCCGAGGATGTCGCCGGCGCGCAGCTTGTCGGTCTTGCCGCCATCGATCCGCAGCGTGGTCATCGCCGCCTGCGGCAGCTGTGCCGGGCGCGCGGTGGCCAGCGGGGTCTTCTGCCAGTCCAGGGCGGTGCCCTGGTCGGTTTCCAGCGCATCGGCGCGGTGGCGCTCGCGGCCGGCGACCAGGCTCAGCGCCAGGCCGCGGCGGCCGGCGCGGGCGGTGCGGCCGACGCGGTGGCGGTAGGTGTCCAGGTCGCTGGGCATCTCGTAGTTGACCACCGCGGCCAGGTCTTCCACGTCCAGGCCGCGCGCGGCCACGTCGCTGGCGACCAGTACGTTGCAGCTGCGGTTGGCGAACTGCAGCAGGACCTCGTCGCGGTCGCGCTGTTCCATGTCGCCATGCAGGGCCAGCGCCGAGAAGCCGAACTGGCGCAGCGAATTGGCCACCTCGTCCACGTCCTTGCGGGTGTTGCAGAACACCACGGCCGATTCGGGCGTGTACCTGAGCAGCAGCCCGGCGAGCGCCTTCTGCCGGTGCGCCGGCTCGACCTCGAAGAACAGGTGCTGGATCGCCGGGGCTTCCTGCTGGCCGTCGATGGTGACTTCCACCGGGTCATTGAGCAGGGCGCGCGCCAGTTCGCGGATGGCATCGGGGAACGTGGCCGAGAACAGCAGGCTCTGCCGCTCCTTGTGGGTGCGCCCGGCGATCTCGCGGATGGGCTCCTCGAAGCCCATGTCGAGCATGCGGTCGGCCTCGTCGAGGACGAAGCTGCGCACCTGGCCGAGGTTGAGCGCGCGCTTGCGCGCCAGTTCCTGCACGCGGCCGGGCGTGCCCACCACCACCTGCGGGTCGTGCGCCTCCAGCGAGGCCAGCTGCGGGCCCAGCGGCACGCCGCCGGTCAGTACCAGCAGCTTGAGGTTGGGGATGCCGGTGGCCAGTTTGCGCAGCTGCCTGCCGACCTGGTCGGCCAGTTCGCGGGTAGGGCACAGCACCAGCGCCTGGGTACGGATGGTGGCCGGGTCGAGCCGGTTCAGCAGGCCCAGGCCGAAGGCGGCGGTCTTGCCGCTGCCGGTGGGGGCCTGGGCGATCACGTCGCGTCCCTCCAGGATCGGCGGCAGGCCCAGCGCCTGCACCGGCGTCATGGTGGTGTAGCCCAGCGCGTCGATGCCGGGTGCGAGGGCCGGGATCAGCGGCAACGAGGAAAAATCGGTCATGCCGTATTTTCGCAGATGCCGGCAGGCCGTGCCGCTCCGGCCACCGTCGCGGCGCGGCGGGTTCAGCACAGGGCGCGTACCGCGAGGTTGATCAGCAGGCCGCCGCCCACCAGCCAGGCGGCCAGCAGCGCGGCCAGCAGCATCGGCCGGGCGCCGGCCTGGCGCAGGGCCGAGACATGGGTGGTCAGGCCCAGCGCGGCCATCGCCATCGCCAGCAGCGCGGTATCCAGCTCGACCAGGGTGGCGACCAGCCCGGGGGGCAGCAGCTGCAGCGAGTTGAAGCCGACCATGGCGATGAAGCCGAACGCGAACCAGGGCACCGTGATCGCCGAGCGCTGGCCGGTGCCGCGGTTGCCGCCGCGCCCCAGCAGTGCCGACAGGCCGACCAGGAACGGCGCCAGCATCATCACCCGCACCATCTTGGCGATGACCGCGGCATCGGCGGCCGGCTGGCTGACGGCGCGGCCGGCGGCCACCACCTGCGCCACTTCGTGCACGGTGGAGCCGGTGAACACGCCGTAGCCGGTGTCGTCCAGCGGCATCCAGCCGGCATGCACGCCCCACCGGTACAGCAGCGGGTACAGGAACATCGCCAGGGTGCCGAACACGACCACCGTGGCCACGGCGATGGCGACCTGTTCGGCCCGGCCCTTGACCACCGGCTCGGCGGCCATCACCGCCGCGGCGCCGCAGATGGAACTGCCGGCGCCGATCAGCAGCGCGGTGTTGCGCTCCAGCCCGAGCACGCGGGTCCCCAGCCACCACGCCAGGGCGAAGGTGGAGCACAGCACCAGCGCGTCGATCAGCACCCCGGCGGCGCCGACCTGGCCGATGTCCTGCACGGTCAGCCGCAGGCCGTAGAGGACGATGCCCGCGCGCAGCACGGTGGCCTTGGAGATGCCGACGCCGGCTGCCACCCGCGGCGCGAGGGCAGGGTAGGCGGTATTGCCGACGGCGATGCCGATCACGATGGCCAGCGTCAGCGCGCTGATGCCATGGGCCTGGAGCCACGGCACGGTGCCCAGCCAGAGGGCGAGGGCGGCGATGGCGGCGGTGAGCAGCAGGCCGGGGAGGCGCGGCGGGCGGGCGGCAGCCTGCCCTTGTGTGGCGGTGTTCATGACGGTGGATCATCAGGGGATGGCTCATCCTGATTCCGTGCCAATCACCTGTAAAACGGATTATATTCGTACGGACAACCTATTTTATGGGTAATTCATGCGTCTTTCCCTGCGCCAGCTGCAGATCTTCTCCGCCATCGCCGGGACCGGAACCACCACTGCCGCCGGGGACAGCATCGGGCTGTCGCAATCGGCGGTGAGCGCGGCGCTGGGCGAGCTGGAGCATCTGCTCGGGCTTGCCGTGTTCGACCGCGTCGGCCGACGGCTGGTGCTCAACGGCCACGGCCGCGCGCTGCTGCCCGAGGCGCGCGCCCTGCTGGCGGCCGCGGAGGACATCGAACGCCGCTACCGCGGGGGCGGCGAGACCACCGCCCCGGTGCGCTGGCGGGTGGGGGCCAGCACCACCATCGGCAACTATCTGATGCCGGCGCGCATCGCCGACCTGCGCGATGGCAACGACCATGCACGGGTCGACCTGGTGATCGGCAATACCCGCGAAGTCGCCAGTGCGGTGCAGCGGCTGGAGGTGGACATCGGCCTGATCGAGGGCCCATGCCACGAACCGGGGCTGGACGTGGCGGCCTGGCGCGAGGACGAGCTGGTCATCGTGTTCGGCGATCGCCACCGGCAGGCGGCCGCGCTGCGCGCCGGTGCCGACATGGCGCAGCTGCGCGGCGCCTGCTGGCTGCTGCGCGAGCCCGGTTCCGGCACCCGCGAGGCGGCCGAGCAGGCGCTGCTGCCACACCTGCATGGTTTTTCCGAAGTGCTCCAGCTCGGCGGTACCGAGGCGATCAAACAGGGTGCGGTGGCCGGGCTCGGGCTGGCGTGCCTGTCGCGGCATGCGGTGGCCGACCTGGTCGCGCTGGGGCGGCTGCATGAACTGTCCACGCCGCTGCCGCCGCTGCGCCGCCAGCTGTGGCTGGTGCGGCACCCCGGCAAGCGGGTAGCGGCCAGCCTGCGGCGCCTGCTGGCGCTGGATGAAGGTACGTTCGCCGACGCCTGAGCGCGGCTCCCGTACAATGCGCGCATGCCTTTGATCACCCTGCAGAACGTCGACTACAGCGTCGGCGGCCCGTTGTTGCTGGAAAAAGCCGAACTGTCGATCGAAAGTGGCGAGCGCATCGCCCTGATCGGCCGCAACGGCGCCGGCAAATCCACCCTGATGAAACTGATGGCCGGCGAACTGAAGCCGGACGACGGCGAGGTGCGCGTCCAGCAGGGCGTGCGCGTCACCCGCCTGGAGCAGGAGGTGCCGCATGGCGCGTCCGGCAGCGTGTTCGACGTCGTCGCCGATGGCCTCGGTGAGCTTGGCCACTGGCTGGCCGAGTTCCACCGCCTGAGCCATGCCGAAACTTTTGACGGCGACGCCATGGGCAAGGTGCAGGCCAGGATCGACGCAGCCGATGGCTGGGCGCTGGACCAGCGCGTGTCCGAAACCCTGACCAAGCTGGAGCTGGACGGCGATGCCGAGTTCGGGCGCCTGTCCGGCGGCATGAAGCGCCGCGTGCTGCTGGCGCGTGCGCTGGTGGCCGGGCCGGACGTGCTGCTGCTGGACGAGCCGACCAACCACCTGGACATCGAGGCCATCGACTGGCTCGAGGGCTTCCTCAAGGGCTGGAACGGCTGCGTGGTGTTCGTCACCCATGACCGCCGCTTCCTGCGCGCGCTGGCCACCCGCATCGTCGAGATCGACCGTGGACAGGTGACCAGCTGGCCGGGCGACTGGGACAACTACGAGCGCCGCCGCGAGGAACGCCTCAACGCCCAGGCACAGGAGAATGCGCGCTTCGACAAGCTGCTGGCGCAGGAGGAAGTGTGGATCCGGCAGGGCATCAAGGCCCGCCGCACCCGCGACGAAGGCCGCGTGCGCCGGCTCAAGGCCATGCGCATGGAGCGTGGCCAGCGCCGCGAACTGGGCGGCAACGTGCGCCTGGAAGCGGCCGCGGGCGAGAACTCCGGCAAGAAGGTCATCGACGTCAAGGACGTCAGCTTCGCCTTCGGCGAGCGGGTGATGATCAGGGACTTCTCCACCACGATCATGCGCGGCGACCGCATCGGCCTGATCGGCCCCAACGGCAGCGGCAAGACCACCCTGCTCAAGCTGCTGCTGGGCGAGCTGCAGCCGGACCGCGGCGAGGTGCGCCAGGGCACCAACCTGCAGATCGCCTACTTCGACCAGTACCGCGCCACCCTGCGCGAGGACTGGAGCGCGATCGAGAACGTGGCCGAAGGTGCCGACTTCATCGATCTCAACGGCAAGCGCAAGCACGTGCATGCCTACCTGCAGGATTTCCTGTTCACCCCGGAACGGGCGCGCGCCCCGATCACCCGGCTGTCCGGTGGCGAGCGCAACCGCCTGCTGCTGGCCAAGCTGTTCGCGCAGCCGTCCAACCTGCTGGTGATGGACGAACCGACCAACGACCTGGACGTGGAAACCCTGGAGCTGCTGGAAGAGCTGCTGGGCGACTACACCGGCACCCTGCTGCTGGTCAGCCACGACCGCGATTTCCTCGACAACGTGGTCACCTCCACCCTGGTGCTGGAAGGCGAGGGCCGGGTCGGCGACTACGTCGGCGGCTATACCGATTCGCTGCGCCAGCGCCCGCCGCCGGCGCAGAACGGCATGGCCGTGGCCTCGGCCACGGCAGTGCCGGCCGCGAAACCGGTGGCGGCCGCAGCGGTGGCCGAGGCGGCGCCGGCCAGGCGCAAGCTCAGCTTCAAGGATGCCCGCGAGCTGGAGCAGCTGCCGGCGAAGATCGAGCAGCTGGAGCGCGACGTGGAAGGCCTGACCGGTGCGATGAACGATCCGGCGTTCTACACCCGCTCCAGCGCCGAGGTCACCGCGCACACGCAGCAGCTGGCCAGGGTTCAGGCCGAACTGGACGCGGCCTACGCGCGCTGGGAAGAACTGGACGGCTGAGCGGGCAGGCCCGGGCACGCCGCGTGGCGGCGCCCGTGGCCCATGTGACAATCGCCGCGGGAGGCGCCGCGGCCGGATGGCGCGCTTCCCCGGTTTCCCCCATGGAGCGCGCGATGGCAATGCCTTTTTCGGTGCAGCGCATCGACCACGTGGTCTTCCGCGTCCGCGAGCTGCCGCGCAGCATCGCGTTCTACCGGAGCGTGCTCGGTTGCGAGGTGGTCAGGCGGCGCGAGCCGCTCGGCCTGGTCCACCTGCGGGCCGGCACCTCGATGATCGATCTGGTGAGCGTGGACGGCCCCCTGGGCGCCCGTGGCGGCGATGCCGCGGGCGAGGGCGCGCGCAACGTCGACCACCTGTGCCTGCGCATCGAGCCGTTCGATGCAGCGGCCATCACCGCGCACCTGCGCCGCCATGGGCTGGCGCCGTCGGCGGCGGAGCTGAATTTCGGCGCCGAGGGCGACGGGCTTTCGCTCTACTTCGCCGATCCCGACGGCAACCTGATCGAACTGAAAGGGCCGGCATGCCCGCCGGCCTGACGTGATGCCGGTTCAGGCGTCGCCCGGGTCGCCGGCCCCGCCGCCGCCGGGCAGCTCGAAGAACGCCCAGAATGGCACGTTGTCGCCGGCCCAGCTGGCCGCCGCTTCGGCGAGGATGTCCAGCAGCGTGTCGAAATCGGCGGGGCTGGCCTGGCGCAGGTCGCCGGCATCGCCGAACAGCAGCGCGTAGCCGTTGGCCGGCAGCCAGGACAGGTCGCGCAGCGCATCGGACAGCGCATCCCAGTTGCGGCCCCAACCCGCCGGGAAATCCAGCTGGGTGCCGATGCGCAGCAGCAGGGTGCGCTTGTCGGTGCACGATTCCATATCCACCCGCAGCACCTTGAGCCCGGCATCGCGCGCGGCCGCGGCCAGCCCGCCGAGGTCGCCGTGGGCCACGCCGTATACGCCGGCCTGGCCGACATCCTCCAGGCCCATGTCGAATCCGCTGTCGCTCATCGCGTGCCTCCGTTGGCCGGTACTTCGAAACCGCGGAAGGTCTCGTAATGATCGTCGGTGTAGTACCAGACTTCCGGCGGGTCGCCGCCGGTGACGATCCGGCGCGCGCCGCGGTGGCCCAGGTCCGGCGTGCGCACCGTGTATTCACGGTAATAGCCGCGCGGACGCTGCGGCAGGCGCTGCTCGCGGTTGCCGAACACGCTGCCATCCTGGCGGTGCGGGAAGCGCCCGTTGCGCTGGATCAGCGCGATGGTGTCGTGCGCTTCCGGCGGCAGGAAGGCCGGCAGCGTGCCGCCCGTGCCGGGCTGGCGCGGTTCCTCGCTGACGGCCGCCGCCGCGGGCCCGTCCAGCGAGGGGGCGAACTGCGGGGGCGGCGGCTGCTGCAGCGCGCGCATGGCCCACAGGCCGGCCACCAGCACGATCGCGGCGGTGAGCAGGAGCAACGGTTTGCGCATGGAGCAGGAGCCCGTGTGGCATGGAAAGACCGATTATCGCGTCTGCGCGGGATTTTTCTTGAACGCGGGCCATCGCAGCCGACGTCCGCGCGGCCGGGGTGGCGTTTGTGCCCGCCACAGGACGAAGTTTCCTTTACATCGGCCTTGGTAAGTTGCCGCTTCCTGCCTACCATTGCCGGTGCACCGTCCGGCATGCGCCGGACACACGAACCCAGGCATCGAACCCAAGGAGATCCCTCATGGCCTACACCCTGCCCAAGCTGCCCTACGCCTACGACGCGCTGGAACCGTACATGGATGCGGCCACCGTGGAGATCCATTACTCCAAGCACCACCAGACCTACGTCAACAACCTCAATGCGCTGGTCGAGGGCACCGAATATGCCGACCTGCCGATCGACGAGCTGCTGCGCAAGGTCAAGACCCTGCCGGAAAGCCTGCAGCAGGGCGTGCGCAACCAGGGCGGCGGCCATGGCAACCACTCGCTGTTCTGGGACGTGATCGGCCCCAACGCCGGTGGCACCCCGGGCGGCGCGCTGGGCAAGGCCATCGACGAGCAGCTCGGCGGTTTCGACAAGTTCAAGGAAGCCTTCACCAAGGCTGCGCTGACCCAGTTCGGTTCGGGCTGGGCGTGGCTGAGCGTGACCGCCGACAAGAAGCTGGTGGTCGAGAAGACCGGCAACCAGGAAAGCCCGCTGATGGAGGGCCGTACCCCGGTGCTGACCATCGACGTGTGGGAACACGCCTACTACCTGAAGTTCCAGAACCGCCGCGCCGAGTTCATCGAGACCTTCTACAGCCTGATCAACTGGAAGGAAGTGGAACGCCGTTACGAGGAGGCCGTGGCCTGATCGGCGACGGCAACCAGTGCGCGCGGGGCATGGCCCCGCCCGCGCACGGATGACCAGGCAAAGCCGGGCGGAAACGTCCGGCTTCGTCGTTCAGGGCGCGGTCGGCGCGGTCGCTTCGCCCGCGATCAGGCGCAGGGTGGTCATCACCCCGAGCGCCAGCGGCGCCGGTTCCCCGTCATCGGGCGCCAGTTCCACCGCCTGCTGGGCGACATCGGCGAAGCTGCGCACCTGGTAGAGCACGTCCAGGCCATGCGCGCGGCTGCCCAGTGCGGCGCCCGTGGCCGGGTGCCGTACCGACGGGTTCCGCCGCGCCGGCTGGAAGCCGGGCAGCTGCCGGACCAGTTCTTCGGTGGGCGCGGAGAACTCGCCCACGACCAGCGATGGCGCGTCCTCGTCGGTCGCGCCGATCCAGGCGAGCAGGTCCGCCGCCTGCTGTGCGCGCACCTGCGGATCATTGCCGTCCGGGGCGATGCGCGCGATGTAGATGTTGACCGCCCTGCGCTCCAGCCGCGCGCGCTGCATGCCGGCGGCGGTCAGCTGGCCCTGGCCGTGCAGCAGGGTCAGGCCGTCCTCCATCACGTCCAGGCCGGCCAGCATGGCGCTGCCGCGGCGCTGCGCGTGGCTGGGCGGGTCGGCGGTGATGAAGTCGCAGCTGTATCTGAGCCGGGTGGCCAGCCAGCAGGCGGCGTTGGGCGCGCCCGGCGACTGCCGCACGTCCTGTACCGCGATCACGTCGGCGCGCAGCTCGGCCAGCAGGGCCAGGATCCGCCCGCGCTGCCGGTCCCACTGGGCGCTGTCCTGCGGCAGGCGCAGGCTGGCGATCCGCAGCACCGGCGTGGCGGGCTCGGCGGCCACGGCGAAGGACAAGGCGAGCAGCGCCAGACAGCCCCAGTGTTTCATTGCGACAACCCGTACGGAACTGCGGCCATGCTAGCGTGCGGCGCTGTCTAGGGGCCGTGCAGGCGCGGCCTCGTGCGCTGCCGCGGGCGCGCGGGTGGCCGCTTGCGTTACCCTTGCCCCCTTTGCATTCGCAGGATCGCCTTACAGATGACGAGCAACGACGTGGCAGCAGCCCCCGCCGGCAAGGCCGGCATGCCCCGCCAGATTCCCTACATCATCGGCAATGAAGCCTGCGAGCGCTTCAGTTTCTACGGGATGCGCAACATCCTGGTGCAGTTCCTGATCACCTCGCTGCTGCTGCAGGAGTTGACCGCCGACGGCCGCGCCGGCGAGGCCAAGGACATCATGCACAGCTTCATGATCGGCGTGTATTTCTTCCCGCTGCTCGGCGGCTGGCTGGCCGACCGCTTCTTCGGCAAGTACCGCACCATCCTGTGGTTCAGCCTGGTCTACTGCGCCGGCCACCTGTGTCTGGCGCTGTTCGAGAACAGCCGCCAGGGCTTCTTCCTGGGCCTGGGCCTGATCGCGCTGGGAGCCGGCGGCATCAAGCCGCTGGTGGCCTCGTTCATGGGCGACCAGTTCGACCAGTCGAACAAGCACCTGGCCAAGCTGGTGTTCGACGCCTTCTACTGGATCATCAACTTCGGCTCGCTGTTCGCCTCGCTGCTGATCCCGCTGGCGCTGAAGAACCTGGGCCCGCAATGGGCGTTCGGCATTCCGGGCATCCTGATGTTCGTGGCCACGTTCGTGTTCTGGCTGGGACGCCGGCGCTACGTGCTGGTGCCGCTGCCGCCGAAGGACCCGCATTCGTTCGCCAACGTGGTGCGCACCGCGCTGCTGGCGCGGGCGCCGGGGCAGGGCAATGCCGGGTTGCTGGTGGCGCTGGCCGGCATCGCGCTGGCGCTGTGGGCGCTGGTGCTGGCGGCGATGAGCCTGGGTGGCCTGCATGAAGGCGGGCTGGGCGTGGTGATCTACCTGTGCCTGGCGCTGGTGGCGCTGCTGGCCGGCATCGGTGGCGGCACCATGCTGCAGCTGGATCGCGCCCGCGGCGCGCACCCGGACAGCGCGGTGGAAGGCGTGCGCGCGGTACTCAAGGTGCTGGTGATCTTCGCCCTGACCACGCCGTTCTTCTCGCTGTTCGACCAGAAAGCCTCCACCTGGGTGCTGCAGGGCCAGCAGATGACCATGCCGGCATGGTTCACCGCCTCGCAGATGCAGGCGATCAACCCGCTGCTGGTGATGATCCTGATCCCGTTCAACAACCTGGTGCTGTACCCGATGCTGCGCCGCTTCGGCTTCGAGCCGACCGCGCTGCGGCGCATGACCGCCGGCATCGCCTTCAGCGGCTTGGCCTGGGTGGTGGTGGGCGGCCTGCAGGTGGCGATGGACGGCGGCGACGCCCTGTCCATCTTCTGGCAGATCCTGCCGTATGCGCTGCTGACCTTCGGCGAGGTGCTGGTGTCGGCCACCGGCCTCGAATTCGCCTACAGCCAGGCCCCGGCCTCGATGAAGGGCGTGGTCATGAGTTTCTGGAACCTGACCACCACCATCGGCAACCTGTGGGTGCTGCTGTCCAACGCGGCGGTACGCAACGACACGGTGACCGAGCGCATCGCCGGCACCGGGTTGAGCGAGGCGGCGTTCCTGATGTTCTTCTTCGCCGGCTTCGCATTCGTGGCGGCACTGGCATTCGGCCTGTACGCGCGCCGCTACAGGATGGTCGACAACTACCGGACAGCCTGACCATGCAAGGACCGATAACCCTGTTCCTGATCGCCGTCACCAGCCTGGTCTCGTGGCTGGCGTTCAGCAACCGCAAGCTTGCCGACCGGCTGATCCTGTGGCCACCGGCGGTGGACCGCCATCGCCAGTACGACCGGCTGGTGACCTACGGCTTCATCCACGCCGATTTCGCCCACCTGCTGTTCAACATGGTCACGCTGTTCTTCTTCGGGCGGCTGATCGAGCAGATCATGCTGCGCGTCACCGGCAACTGGTGGACCTACCCGCTGTTCTACGTGGCCGCGCTGGTGGTCTCGATCCTGCCCAGCTACCTGAAGAACCAGAAGAACCCGAACTACCTGAGCCTGGGCGCGTCCGGCGCGGTGTCGGCGGTGCTGTTCGCCTTCATCCTGATCTCGCCGTGGTCGCTGATCTTCGTGTTCTTCATCCCGGCCCCGGCGATCCTCTACGGCGTGTTCTACGTCGGCTACAGCATCTGGATGGACAAGCGCGGCAACGACAACGTCAACCACAGCGCGCACCTGGCCGGTGCCGCGTTCGGGGTGATGTTCATGCTGTTCATGGAGCCGCAGGTGATGCAGGTGTTCCTGGAGCAGCTGATGAACCCGCGCTTCGGGCGCTGAGGCGCGCCGCTACCGGCGCCGGGCCGGGGCGGTTCGCGACGGGGGCAGGGCAGAAGCAGGCCCGCGGCCGTGACCGGTCGCGGGCCTGTCGCGTCTAGGCGGCGTAGGCCGCCAGCAGCCGGGCGTGGACTTCCTCGTCGATCTTCCGGAACTCCCAGCCATCGGTATCGCCGCTGAAGGCCAACTGGAACAGGCCTTCCAGCAGGAGCGCGTCGGGGTCGTCGGGGGGCAGCGGGAGCGAGGCGTCGAACGGTACGGACATGGTGCGGCGAGCGGTAAACGTGCGCGCCATGATGCAAGCCGCGTGCCAGTGCGTCCGCTCCCGGTGCGGCAAGGGCGGGGGACGGGCAGGCAGGGGCCGGCGTGTCGGAAAGTGACGTATCGCGGCGGCGCGCGCGCGCCTTTCACGTCACACCGGCGTGCGGCCGCGGCACAATGGCGTACCCGGTCCGGCGAGCCCAACCATGAGCCATGATGACTCCGCGCTTCCAGCGGTGGCGCACGACGCCGCCGCGCATCGCTTCACCCTGGCCGTGGACGGCCACCAGGCGGTACTCGACTACCTGCGGCGCGACGACGCGATGGTGATCACCCACACCGGCGTCCCCGACGCCATCGGCGGCCGCGGCATCGCCGCGCTGTTGACCCGGGCGGCGCTGGCGCATGCGCGTGCAAGCGGCCTCAAGGTGGTGCCCGAATGCAGCTATGCCGTTGCTTTCATGCGGCGCCATGGAGAATACGCGGACCTGCTGGGATAATCCGCGGCGGAAGCGGTTCCGGGCGGAACCGCACGATCCATCCACAAGGGAAAGGACATGAAAAGGTCGGGACAGGGAGCCTGTGCGGCGGCATTGATCGTACTGGCGATGGCAGGATGCGGGAAGAACGATGCGCAGGCGCCTGCCGCCGCGCCGGAGGTGGCGCCGGCGGTGCAGGCACCGGCCGATGCAGCGCCGGCGGCGGTGGAGCTGCATGACGTGATCGATACCAATGCCCGCTACGTGCTGGGCATCAGCTACCCGCCCGCGGCCAATGCGTACCCCGGCCTTGCCAGGGCTCTGTCCGACTATGCCGAACATGCCCGGTCCGAGCTGCTCAAGGCGGTGGGCGAGCTCGGCAACGACACCCCCACCGCGCCGTACGAGTTGTCGCTGGCCTTCGACATGGCGGTGGACACGCCCAAGCTGGTGGCGGTGTCGGCCGAGGGCAGCAGCTATACCGGGGGCGCGCATGGGCAGCCGCTGGTGGCGCGCTTCGTGTGGTTGCCGGAACGGCAGGAACTGCTGACCGCGCAGGCCCTGGTCGATTCGCCCAAGGGCTGGCAGGCGGTCAGCGATTACACCCGCGACAAGCTGCTGGAGCAGGCGATGCTGCGCGCCCAGGGCGAGGACATGACGCCGGAGGAGCAGCAGGCCCAGGTGCGCAATCTGTCGAAGATGATCGACCAGGGTACTACCCCGGAAGCAGCCAATTTCGCGCAGTTCGAACCGGTGATGGATGCCGGCGGCCGCATTGCCGCTTTGCGTTTCGTATTCCCGCCCTACCAGGTCGGCCCGTATTCCGACGGCACGCAGACGGTGGACGTTCCGGCGTCCGTGCTGTTGCCGCACGTGGCCGCAGGCTACCGGGAGCTGTTCGCACACCCCTGAACCGTGGAGGCCAGCGATGGATGCAGGGCTGCAACGACGTGTCGAAGCACTGCTGCACGAGGCGGGCATCACCCCCGGCGGGGGACGCCCGCAGGACATCGACATCCTCGACCCGCGCTTCCACGCGCGGGTGCTGGCCGATGGCTCGCTGGGCCTGGGCGAAAGCTACATGGATGGCTGGTGGCGGGCGCGTTCGCTCGACGCGTTCCTTGCCCACCTGCTGGAGGCGCGGCTGGACGAGCGCGTGCATGGCGGCGGCGAGGTCTGGGACGCGCTCAAGGCCAGGCTGTTCAACCTGCAGGCCGGGCAGGGCAGCTATGAGGTCGGCAAGCGCCACTACGACCTCGGCAACGACCTGTACCGGGCGATGCTGGGCAGGCGGCTGGTCTACAGCTGCGGCTACTGGCGCGACGCCGGCGACCTGGATGACGCGCAGGAGGCCAAGCTCGATCTGATCTGCCGCAAGCTCGGCCTGCGCCCGGGCATGCGCGTGCTGGATATCGGCTGCGGCTGGGGCGAGGCGTTGCAGTACGCGGCGCAGCGCCATGGCGTGGAAGGCGTGGGCATCACCATCTCGCAGGAACAGGCCGGGTTCGCCCGCGGACTGTGTGCCGGCCTGCCGGTGGAGATCCGCCTGCAGGACTACCACGAACTGGACGAACCGTTCGACGCGATCCTGTCGGTGGGCATGTTCGAGCACGTCGGGGTCAAGAACTACCGCGGCTATTTCGAGGTGGCGCGGCGCTGCCTGCGCGGGGAAGGGCTGTTCCTGCTGCACAGCATCGGCAGCAACGTCAGCCGCGACCGCACCGATCCGTGGATCGCGCGCTACATTTTCCCCAATTCGATGCTGCCCTCCGCCGCGCAGATCACCGCGGCGATGGAAGGCCTGTTCGTGCTCGAGGACTGGCACAACTTCGGCACCGACTACGACCGCACGCTGCAGGCGTGGCGGGACAACGTGGAAGCGGCCTGGGAGCGGCTCGACCCGCGCTATGACGAACGTTTCCGGCGCATGTGGCGCTTCTACCTGGCCGCTTCGATGGCCAGCTTCCGCACCCGCCACGCGCAGCTGTGGCAACTGGTGCTGTCGCCGCGCGGGGTGCCGGGCGGGTACGTCGCGCCGCGCTGACCGTCCTGGCGGCAACAAAAAAGCCGCCCGGCGAACCGGGCGGCTTCATGCGGAGGGCCAGTCGCCGGCTTACTTGCTTTCGGCGCCGGTCAGGCCACGCTTCTCCAGCAGCGGCTCGATCTGCGGCTCGTGGCCGGCGAAGTTGCGGAACAGCTCCATCGCATCGACGCTGCCACCGCGCGACAGCAGGGTCTTGCGGAAATGGTCGCCGTTGGCGCGCGACAGGCCGCCGTTGTCGCGGAACCACTTCTGGGTGTTGGCGTCGAGCACCTCGGACCAGATGTAGGCGTAGTAGCCGGCCGAATAGCCGCCCATGATGTGGCTGAAGTAGGTGGTGCGGTAGCGCGGCGGCACCGGCGCGTAGTAGATGCCGTCCTTGACCAGCGCTTCATGCTCGAACTTGACCACGTCCTGCGCCGCCGGCACCTGGTCGACGCCGATCTGGTGCCAGCTCTGGTCCAGCATCGCCGCACCCAGGTACTCGGTGGTGGCGAAGCCCTGGTTGAACTTGGACGCGGCGATCACCTTGTCCAGCAGTGCCTGCGGCATCGCCGAGCCGTTCTGGTAGTGCTTGGCGTAGTTGGCCAGGATGGTCGGTTCGTCGGCCCACATCTCGTTCACCTGCGAGGGGAACTCGACGAAGTCGCGCGGCACCGCGGTGCCGGAGAAGTAGGGGTACTTCACGTTCGAGAACATGCCATGCAGGGCGTGGCCGAACTCGTGGAAGGTGGTGGTCACTTCGTCCCAGGTCAGCAGCGTCGGCTTGCCGGCCGGCGGCTTGGGGATGTTCAGGTGGTTGGCCACCACCGGCTTGTCGCCGGTCAGGCCCGACTGCGACACGTAGGCGTTCATCCACGCACCGCCGCGCTTGGACTCGCGCGCATACGGGTCGAAGATGAAGATCGCCAGCTGGCTGCCGTCGGCGTCGAACACGTCATAGACGGTGACGTCGTCGTGGTACACCGGCAGGTCGGTGCGCTGCTTGAAGCTCAGCCCGAACTCCTTGCCGGCGGCGAAGAACACGCCGTTCTCCAGCACGTTCTTCAGTTCGAAATAGGGCTTGAGCTGGGATTCGTCGAAGTTGTACTTGGCCTGGCGCACTTTCTCGCTGTAGAAGGCCCAGTCCCACGGCTGCAGCTCGAAGCCCGGCTTGCCGGCGGCCTTCTGCTCGGCGTCGATCATCGCCTGCAGGTCCGCGGCTTCGCGCTTGGCGTTGGCCACGGCGGCCGGGGCCAGCTGGCCGAGCATGGCGTTGACCGCTTCCGGGGTCTTGGCGGTCTGGTTGCCCAGGCCATAGGCGGCGTAGTTGGCGAAGCCCATCAGCGCGGCCTTCTGCGCGCGCAGGGTCATGATGCGCGAGACCAGCGCGGTGTTGTCGTACTCGCCGCCCTTGCTGCCGCGCGACACCGAGGCCTCGTAGATGCGGCGGCGCAGGTCGCGGTTGGTCAGGTTGGTCAGCGCCGGCTGGCCGGTGGTGTTGAGCAGGGCGATGACGTACTTGCCGTCCAGCTTGCGCGCCTTGGCGGCCTCCGCGGCGGCGGCGATCTGCTCGGCCGACAGCCCATCGAGCTGCCTGGCGTCGTCGACCACGATGTACGAGGCGTTGACCTCGGCCAGCACGTTCTGGCTGAACTTGGTGCCCAGCCGCGCCAGCTCGGCGTTCATGTCCTTGAGCTTGGCCTTGTCCGCGTCGGACAGCTTGGCGCCGGCCCGCACGAAGTTGTCGTGGTACTTCTCGACCAGGCGCAGGCCTTCGGCGTCCAGGCCGAGCTTGGCGCGGTTGTTGTAGAGGGTCTGGATGCGCGCGAACAGCTTGCCGTTGAGGTTGATGGCGTCGCTGTGGGCGGCGAACCGGGCCGAGTAGTCGGCCTGCAGCTGCTTGCGCGCGTCGTTGGTGTCGGCGCCGATCAGCGAGAAGAACACGGTGGTGGCGCGGTCGAGGATGGCGCCGCTCTTTTCCAGCGCGATCAGGGTGTTGTCGAAGGTCGGCGGCGCCGGATTGTTGGCGATGGCCTGGACTTCATCGAGCTGCTGCTTCATGCCGGCGTCGAAGGCCGGCGCGAAATCGGCGTCCTTGATCTTGTCGAACTGCGGGTAATGCAACGGCAGCGGACTCTCGGCGAAGAACGGGTTGGCCTGCTGGGCGGTCTGCCCGGTGGCGGCGATCGCGGTCAGGCTGTAGGCCGGCAGGGCGACGCCCAGGGACACGGCCAGGGCGAGAGCAAGACGGGTGTTCAAGGTCGGAAACTCCGGAAAATACTGAACCTTCAGGGTAACCCGGCGACCCGGCCGGCGGGTGTGTCGAATGGCAGGGTTGCGGCGGAACGCCTGCTGTTGCAAACCCGCGCCGGCGATGGCGTACGCTGGAGCTCCGCCTGGAGCCTGCCGTGACCCTCGCCACCGACTTCGAACTGACCGCGCTGGATGGCACGCCGCTGCCATTGTCGGCCTATGCCGGCAAGGTGCTGCTGGTGGTCAACACCGCCTCGCGCTGTGGCTTCACCCCGCAGTACGCGGGGCTGGAGCGGTTGTGGCGCCAGTATGCGGCGCAGGGGCTGGTGGTGCTGGGCTGTCCCTGCGACCAGTTCGGCCACCAGGAACCGGGCGACGCGGCCGCGATCCAGGCGTTCTGCCGCCTCGACTACGGGGTCAGCTTCCCGATGTCGGCCAAGCTGCAGGTCAACGGCGCCGGCGCCCACCCGTTGTGGCGCTGGTTGCAGCGCGAGAAGCGCGGCGCGCTGGGAATCGCCGCGATCAAGTGGAATTTCAGCAAGTTCCTGGTCGGGCGCGATGGCCGGGTGATCGCCCGCTACGCGCCGACCGCACGCCCGGAATCGCTGGAAGGCGATATCCGGGCGGCGCTGGGCTGAGCCGCCGGCCGCTCAGGCCGGCGTCGCGTCGGCGGCCGCTTCCAGCAGGTCCTGGTGCTGCAGGCGGGTGCGGGTCGGGTCGCCGTCCTGGGCCATCGCCCGCTGCAGGGCACGCCGGGTGGCAGCGGTGACCAGCGATTGCAGGTCGCGCCCGGACCTGCCTTCGGTGGCTGCGGCCAGCGTCTCCAGTACGTCCTCGATGGCGAAGTCCAGCGGCTTGCCGGCCAGCTGCAGGCGCAGGATGGCGGCACGCGCATCGGCGTCGGGCAGGCCGATCCGGATCTTGCGTTCCAGGCGCGAAAGCAGGGCACTGTCGATGGCGTCGGGGTGGTTGCTGGCGGCCAGCAGGAACACCTGGCCCTGGCGGGTGCCCACGCCGTCCAGTTCCTGCAGCAACTGGGCGACGATCTCGGCATTGAGCTTGTCCGAGCCATCGCCGCCGCGCGGCGGGGCGATGGTGTCGATCTCGTCGAGGAACACGATGCACGGTGCCTGCGCACGCGCCTTCTCGAACAGCTGCTTGACCCGCGCGCCGCCGTCGCCGAGGAACTGCCCCTTGACCTCGGTGGAGGACGCGGCGATGAACGACAGCCCGGACTGGCTGGCCAGCACGCGCGCGATCTGGGTCTTGCCGGTGCCCGGCGGGCCATAGAGCAGGATGCCGCGTGGCACCGGGATGTTCATCCGCGCCAGTTCCTCGGCGTGCAGCAGCTCCTTGCCCAGGCTTTCGAACTCGGCGCGGGTGGAGGCGGGCAGGATCACGTCGTCCCAGCCCAGCGCCTGCACCGAGGTCGAATTCTTGCCGCGCAGGCGGGCGATGGCGGCGCTGAAATCCTCCGCCGCCGGGCGGCCGGCCGGGTGGGTGGAGACCACGCTGGTCACCAGCGTGGACAGGTCGCGCCCGGACATGCCGCTGGTCTCGCGCACCAGTGCCTCGGTCACCGGCAGGGCCAGCTGCGCCTTGCCGAACTCCGCCTGCAGGATGCGTTCGCGCGCGGCCGCGTCCGGGGCCGGCAGCTCGATGGACACGGTGAAGCGCGACAGCACCGCATCGTCGATCAGTTCGCGGCGGTTGGTGGCGCCGATCACCAGCACGTTGCCGCCGCCCTGGTTGAAGCCGTCCCATTCGGCGATGAAGGTCTGCACCAGCTCGTTGCCGAAATTGTCGGTGTCGCGGCTGCCGCGGCGCGCGAACGCGCTTTCGCATTCGTCCACGAACAGGATGGTCGGGCCCTTGCCGCGCGCCTGCTCCCACAGCTTCTTGACCTTGGGGCCGGTGTGGCCGATGTGCTCGCCCTTCAGGTCGGCGATGGTGACGGCGACGAAGTTGCAGTCCACGTGCTGGGCCAGCTTGCGCGCGATCAGGGTCTTGCCGGTACCCGGCGGGCCCCACAGCAGCATGCCCTTGGGCAGCGGCGGCTGGCCGGCGGCGAACCGGTCGACCAGCTTGACCACCTGCTCCAGGGTCGCCTCGGGAATGGCCACGTCCTGCCAGTTGGCCTCCATCTTGTCCAGCGAGCCCAGCCGGGTGAGCAGCGACTGCAGCACCTGCTGTTCGCGCCCATGCGGCGCACTGAGCTGCTGCAGCTCGATGATCGCCGGCGCGAACGGCGCCAGCAGCGGCGCCAGCCTGGCAGCCAGCGGCTCCCAGGTGGCGCGGTGGCCATCGACCTCGGCGCGGACCCGCACGAAACCGCCCGGATGGCCGTTGAGCGGCAACCGGATGAAGATGTCCGGGTCCTTGTCGGCGGCGATGTCGGTACCCAGGCCGACCATCACCGCGTGGGAATTGTCGTGCTTGTCGGCCAGCTGCCAGCTGATGCCGAGCTTGTCCGCCGACGGTGCCGGCGCGCGCACCACCGGGTAGGGATGCGTGCGGCCGTCCTCGTGCTTCCTGCCGAAGGCGTTGAGCTGCAGCTGGCGCTTGCCGAGTTCGTCGATCGAGGCCAGCACCGGGGCGGCGTTGCGTCGCACCAGCCGGCGCCGGCCCAGCCAGACCAGTGCCGCGTACAGCGGCAGCGCCGGCGGTACCACGGCGCACAGGCCGAACAGCAGGCTCACCGGGAACGGGAAGCGATAGCTGTAGAAGCTGAATATCTGGCTGAGCTGGAAGTACAGCACCAGGCTGCCGAGCATGCCCAGCCAGACCAATAGCCGGAAGCCACCGGTGCCCAGCGCCGCCTTCAGGCTCAGCGCCTGGCCCAGGGTGCCCTTGCGCGCGGCCTGCAGCGCGTCGCGGCGGGCCTGTTCCAGGCCCTGTTCGAACGCCGGGCGCATGGCCTGGGCGGCCTGGCAGGCGGTGGGGTAGGCGGTGCCGAGCGCCTGTTTGGCGCTGTCGAGTCGTTGCCGGCACTGGGCCAGTTCTTCAAGCAGCACGGTGCGCTGTCTGTCGATGAAGCTGCTGCGTGAAGCGACTGGATCCATGAACTGTGTCCTGTAAAGAAAACGGCCGGATCTTCGTGATCCGGCCGGTACGTTAAACGATCGACATGGCGCTTCAAAGGCGCTACCTGTAGGTGAATTCCCTACAGGCCTATTTTTCGACGAAGGCGCGCTCGAACACGTAGTGGCCGGGCGAACCGATGCGCGGCGAGACCTCGAAGCCGCGCGCGTCCAGCACGACGCGCAGGTCGGCCAGCATCTGCGGGCTGCCGCAGATCATGAAACGGTCGTTGGCCGGGTCGAACGCCGGCAGGCCCAGGGTGCGCGGCATCTCGCCGGTTTCGATCAGCGTGGTCAGGCGGCCCTGGTTGCGGAACGGCTCGCGGGTGACAGCCGGGTAGTACAGCAGCTTGTCGCGGACGATGTCGCCGAGGATCTCGTCCTCGAACAGTTCCTTCTCGAAGTAGTCGCGGTAGGCCAGGTCGCGCTCGTAGCGCACGCCGTGGCAGACGATGACCTTCTCGAAGCGCTCGTAGGTTTCCGGGTCCTTGACGATGCTCAGCCACGGCGCCAGGCCGGTGCCGGTACCCAGCAGGTACAGGTGCTTGCCCGGATGCAGGTCGGAGATCAGCAGGGTGCCGGTGGGCTTCCTGCCGACCAGGATGGTGTCGCCGGGCTTGAGATGCTGCAGGCGCGAGGTCAGCGGGCCGTCCTGCACCTTGATGCTGAAGAAGTGCAGCTGCTCTTCCCAGTTGGCGCTGGCGATGGAGTACGCGCGCATCAACGGGCGGCCGCCTTCGTTTTCCAGGCCGATCATCACGAACTGGCCGTTCTCGAAGCGGAAGCCGTTGTCACGGGTGGTGGAGAAGCTGAAGTAGGCGTCCGTCCAGTGACGGACTTCAAGCACCGTTTCGGTGCCGTAAGCGGAAGACATGCCGGGATTCTTCGGGGGGATGTAAACCTGCCCATTCTAGCAAACGGTCCCGATGCGGCCGTAATGCGACCGTTTGTCGCTGCTGCCGGCCGGCCCGGCGATGAGGGGAGTCGCAGGCGCGGCCGCGGCCGGAAGGGAGGGCCGGCCAGCGCCCCGGGCCAGGCCGGTCAGCGGTAGCCGGCGGCCTGCAGCTCGAACAGTTCGGCGTAGCGCCCGCCCTGCGCCATCAGCTCGGCATGGGTGCCGCTGGCCTCGATGCGGCCATCGGCCAGCACCAGGATGCGGTCGGCCATGCGCACGGAGGAAAAGCGGTGCGAGATCAGTACCGCGGTGCGCTGCGCGGACAGTTCCTTGAAGCGCTGGAACACCTCGAACTCGGCGCGTGCGTCCAGCGCGGCGGTGGGCTCGTCCAGGATCATCACCTGCGCATCGCGCATGTAGGCGCGGGCGATGGCGATCTTCTGCCACTGGCCGCCGGACAGGTCCACGCCGTTCTTGAAGCGGCGGCCGATCAACTGTCCGTAGCCGCCGGGCAGGGCATCGATCACCTCGTCGGCCAGCGCGCGCCGCGCGGCGTCGCGGATGCGCGCCGTGTCGGACATCGCATCGACCTGGCCGACGCCGATGTTCTCGCCGGCCGACAGGTGGTAGCGCACGAAATCCTGGAAGATCACGCCCATGTTGGCGCGCAGGTCGTCCAGGTCGTAGTCGCGCAGGTCGCGCCCATCAAGCAGGATGCGGCCCTCGTCCGGGTCGTAGAGCCGTGCCAGCAGCTTGACCAGGGTGGTCTTGCCGGCGCCGTTCTCGCCGACCAGGGCGATCACCTCGCCGGCACCCAGCCGGAAGTCGAGGTGGCGCACCGCCCACCGCTCGGCATCGGGGTAGCGGAAACCCACGTCCTCGAACACGAACCCCTCGCGGATCGGGCGCGGTACCGGCAGCGCATCCGGGCGCGAGCGGATTTCCGGCTCGATGGCGAAGAACGAGAACAGGTCGTCCAGGTACAGCGCCTGCCCGGCGACCTGCGAAAACCCGGTCAACAGCCCTTCCAGCAGCTGCCGCAGGCGCAGGAAGCTGCCGGACAGGAAGGTCAGGTCGCCGATGCTGAAGTCGCCGCGGATCGTGCGCCAGGCGATGTAGGCATAGGCGGCGTAGTAGCCCAGCGTGCCCAGCGCCGCCAGCACCGTGCCCCAGAGCGCACGCTTGCGGGCCAGTTTGCGGTTGGCCTGGTAGAAGCGCCCGGCCAGCAGTTTGTAGCGGTCGATCAGGAACCGGTGGAGGTTGAAGATCTTCACCTCCTTGGCGGTTTCCACGCTGGCGCCGACCTGGCGCAGGTAGTCGAGCTGGCGCCGCTCCGGGGTCCAGCTGTAGTTGAGCGAATAGCCCAGCGTGTTGAAGTGCGACTCGCCCAGGAACGCCGGCACCAGCGCCAGCGCCAGCAGGGCGATCAACCACGGCGCATAGGCGACCAGGCCGGCGGCGAAGCTGATCACGGTGACCATGTCCTGCGCCTGCCCGAGCAGCTGGCTCATCAGGTTCATGCGGCCCATGGTCTGGCGCCGGGCGCGGTCGAGCTTGTCCTGCAGCTCGGGGTCCTCGAAGTCCTCCAGGTCCAGTTCGGCGGCGTGCTCCATCAGCCGCACGCTGGTGGCGTTGGTGAACAGTTCGGACAGCAGCGTATCGGCGTAGTTGACCACCCGCCCCAGCAGGTCCGAGCCGATGGCGATGCCCAGTTCCAGCGCCAGCAGTTCCAGCAGCGTGTCGAGGTGGCCGCTGGCCAGCGCCTCGCCCAGCGGCGGCATGGCGCCGGCGCCGGCCAGGCGCACCGCCTCGTCGATGATCAGCTTGCCCACGTACAGCATCGCCACCGGCAGCAGCGCGCGCAGCAGGCGTAGGCACAGGCTGGCCAGGGTCAGCGCCGGACTGGTCTGCCATACCTGCCGCAGGAATGGCGGCAGGTTGCGCATGGCGTTCATGCGCTCGCGGAAACTGGGGCGCTTGCCGGGAGGGGAAACGGGAGCGGACGGCGCGTGCGGCATGCGGGACTCGGGCGGCGGGGCCGGTTCAGATTAACCGTTGCCCGCCGCGGTCAGTCGTTTTCGTCCAGGTCGATGCCGGCCCTGCGCGTCGCATCGCTGCCGTCCGGGTTGTCGCGCACCGCACGGCCACGCGGGCCGAAGGAGTGGCTGCCGCCGTCGATGTTGAGGTGGCTGTGCACGCCGCGCACGCCTTCGATCGCGGCCACCGCGGCCTCCGCCTGTCGCTTCGCCGCCGCGTCGGGCACGTCGCCGGAGAGCGTGACCTGGCCCTCGCTGACCTGTGCCAGCACCTGCGAGAAGCGGCCCTGCGCCCCCAGCGTGCGTACCACCTCGTCACCGATCAGCGTATCGGAACGTTGCGCGGCCATGGCCGTCTCCTGCCGGAAGGGGGCCTCCAGCATGGCGCGGTCGCCGTGAGCGCCCCGTCACCTCAGCGGCGCGGCCCCTCGGGGGGCGGCGGGTCGGAGGACTGCAACGCCACCGGCAGGTGCCAGCCGTAGTGCATGGCCATCATCCGCAGCCCGAAGCACAGCCCGGCGCCGGCCAGCGCGCATGGCAGCGGCGGCAGCCCGAGCCAGTAGCCGAGCGCCACCACCGCCGCGCCGGCCAGGGCGGCCACGGCGTACAGCTCGGCCTGCAGCACCAGCGGCACCTGCGCCAGCAGCACGTCGCGGGCGATGCCGCCGCCGATGCCGGTAAGCATGCCCAGCGCCGCGGCCATCGGCGGGGCGATGCCGAACGCCAGCGCCTTCTGCGTGCCGGCCACCGCGAACAGCGCCAGGCCCATCGCATCGAACATGCGCACCGGGTACTGCATGCGTTCGATCAGTGGCGCCCAGAAGAAGGTGACGATGCCGGCGGCCAGGGTGATTGCCGGGTAGCGCCAGTCGCTGATCGCCGCCACCGGGGTGGCGCCGATCAGCAGGTCGCGGGTGATGCCGCCGGCCAATGCGGCGGCGAAGGACAGGACCAGCACGCCGAAGATGTCCAGCCGCCGGCGCACCCCCATCGTCGCCCCGGACAGGGCGAAGACGAAGGTGCCGATGAGGTCGAGGATCAGGACCAGGGTTCCCATGCGGCCGTATTGTGCGGCCTGCCGCCGGTGGAGGCCATTGCGGCCAGCGGACGTGCCGGCGGGAAGCGGTTCGGCTGCCGTGGCGGTCCCCCTGGGCGCCCGCCATGGACGGCAGGGTGGACAAGGAAACCGCCGGGAGCGGTTTCCAACAGCGCGCAGCGCTGGCCCGCAGGGCGCCCGCCATGGACGGCAGGGCGGACAGGAAACCGCCGGGAGCGGTTTCCAACAGCGCGCAGCGCTGGCCCGCAGGGCGCCCGCCATGGACGGCAGGGCGTAAAATACGCAGCTCAACCCCCGCCAGCCTCGAGCAAGCCGTGACATCGATCAAGCAGGAAGACCTCATCCAGTCCATCGCCGACGCGCTGCAGTACATCTCGTACTACCACCCGGTCGACTACATCAAGAACCTGGCCGCGGCCTATGAGCGCGAGGAGTCGCCGGCGGCGAAGGAGGCGATGGCGCAGATCCTGATCAACTCGCGCATGTGCGCCGAGGGCCACCGCCCGATCTGCCAGGACACCGGCATCGTCACCGTGTTCCTCGAGATCGGCATGAACGTGCGCTGGGACGACGCCACCATGGGCGTGGAGGACATGGCCAACGAGGGTATCCGCCGCGCCTACGCCTACCCGGACAACAAGCTGCGCGCCTCGGTGCTGGCCGACCCGGCCGGCAAGCGCACCAATACCCGCGACAACACCCCGGGCGTGGTCAACGTCAAGGTCGTGCCGGGCGATACCGTCGAGGTGATCGTCGCCGCCAAGGGCGGCGGTTCCGAGGCCAAGAGCAAGTTCGCCATGCTCAACCCGTCCGACTCCATCGTCGACTGGGTGCTCAAGACCGTGCCGACCATGGGCGCCGGCTGGTGTCCGCCGGGCATGCTGGGCATCGGCATCGGCGGCACCGCCGAGAAGGCGATGCTGCTGGCCAAGGAGGCGCTGATGGAGCCGATCGACATCAACGAGCTCAAGGCCCGCGGCCCGTCCAACCGCGCCGAGGAACTGCGCCTGGAGCTGTACGACAAGGTCAATGCGCTGGGCATCGGCGCGCAGGGCCTGGGCGGCCTGACCACGGTGCTGGACATCAAGGTCAAGGACTACCCGACCCATGCCGCCAACCTGCCGGTGGCGATGATCCCGAACTGCGCCGCCACCCGCCATGCGCACTTCACCCTGGACGGCAGTGGCCCGGTGATGCTGGATCCGCCGTCGCTGGAAGACTGGCCGCAGATCACCTACGACGCTTCCAAGGGCACCCGTGTCGACCTGGACACCGTCACCCCGGAGGAAGTGGCCAGCTGGAAGCCGGGCCAGACCCTGCTGCTCAACGGCAAGCTGCTGACCGGGCGCGACGCCGCGCACAAGCGCATGGTCGACATGCTCAACAAGGGCGAGCCGTTGCCGGTCGACCTGAAGGGCCGCTTCATCTATTACGTTGGCCCGGTCGATCCGGTGCGCGACGAGGTGGTGGGGCCGGCCGGTCCGACCACGGCGACCCGCATGGACAAGTTCACCCGCCAGATCCTGGAGCAGACCGGCCTGCTGGGCATGGTCGGCAAGGCCGAGCGCGGCCCGGCGGCAATCGAGGCGATCCGCGACAACAAGTCGGCCTACCTGATGGCGGTCGGCGGCTCGGCCTACCTGGTGTCCAAGGCGATCAAGGCCTCGAAGGTGGTCGGGTTCGCCGACCTGGGCATGGAGGCGATCTACGAGTTCACCGTGCAGGACATGCCGGTGACGGTTGCGGTCGATTCCACCGGCGAGTCGGTGCACAGCACCGGCCCGCGCGAATGGCAGGCCCGCATCGGCAAGATCCCGGTGGTCGTGGAGTAAGGTGCGCCCCCCCCCTGCGGTGTATTTGAAACGGCCCGGGCGTATGCTCGGGCCGTTTCTCTCTGGGAGCTGCGGACATGGGTGCAGGGCGGTGGGCGATGTGGATGGGCATGACGCTGCTGGTGGCAGGGTGTTCCAGCGACGGCGGGTGGCGCGACCCGCCGCGCGACGACCCGGCTGCCTGCGTGAACCATTGCCAGAACGCCTATCAGCGCTGCAACGCCAATCCGCGCGGCTACGGCGATTGCGGCCAGGCCAGCCGCGACAACCAGTGCGACACGATCACCAACCCCGAACTGCGCGGCGCCTGCCAGACGGCACAGGCGTTCTGCCAGAACCGCTCGGCGGCCGCGGTCTGCGGCGAGCGCATGAACAGCTGCATGGCCGGCTGCAACTGAGCGGCCCCGCCGCCGCAGGCCTGTCCGGGGGCGGGGGGGGGCCACGGCAGGGGGCGCGGTGCCGCGCGGCGGCCGCGGCGACGCTAAGATGGCGCACCACTGCCAGGGAGAGCCGCATGTCCGTCGTCCTGTATGGATCGCAAAGCACCGCATCGCTGGTGGTGCACTGGCTGTTGATCGAGCTGGGCATCGAACACGAGCTGCACCAGCTCGATTTCGGGCGGAACGAGCAGAAGTCGCCGGGTTACCTGGCGATCAATCCGGCCGGACGGGTACCGACGCTGTTGATCGACGGCCAGGTGCTCACCGAATCGGCCGCCATCGCCATGCATCTGGCCGACCTGCACCCGCAGGCGGGCCTGGCGCCGGCGCCAGGCACCCCGGCGCGTGGCGCCTATTACCGCTGGATGTGCTTCTGCGTCTACACCCTGATGCCGGCCTACCGGGCGTGGTTCTATCCGCATGAACCGGCCGGCGAGGGCAACATCGACGCGGTGAAGGGGCGTGCCCGGGTGCAGTTGGAGGCGGCCTGGCAGCAGGTAGCCGATCACCTGCAGGACGAAGGGCCGTACCTGCTCGGCGCGCAGGTTTCGGTGGTGGACTTCATGATGACCATGCTGATGCGCTGGTCGCGCAACATGCCATGCCCGAGCGACGCCTGGCCGGTGCTGGCCGCGCATGCGCGGCGGATGAAGGACCGCCCCGCGCTGGCCGAGGTCTACCGCCGCGAGGGCATCAGCGACTGGACCTGAGCCCGCGCCCCGGGCCCTTGCCTGCGCGGGCGGGCGCACTGCCGGGCACGGGTCGGCCGGGCATGGCTCAATCCACGTAGTCGTCGAATCTGCGGCCGCCCTGGAACGGCATCAGGTGCTGGCGCACGATGCCCCTGGGTACCGTCTCCAGTTTCATCACGCCGTACTCCTGCGGCCACTGCGCCGGGTCGCGCGGCAGCTTGAAGGTGCCCATCAGCATGTCCACCAGCGGCAGGTGGATGGCGTAGTTCACGTCCACGTATTCCTTCTGCCGGGCGTGGTGCCAGTGGTGGTAGCGCGGCAGCACCACCAGGTATTCCAGCCAGCCGAAGCGGAGCCCGAGGTTGGCGTGGGCCAGCACCGCCTGCAGCCCGACCAGGATCACGTAGGCATTCACCGCAGGGGTCGAGAAGCCCAGCACCAGCAGCGGCAGCAGCACCGCGCTGCGGGTCATCACGATCTCGAGGAAATGGATGCGCGAGCCGGCCAGCCAGTCCATGTGCCGGCTGGAATGGTGCACGGCGTGGAAGCGCCACAGCCACGGGATGTTGTGGTACGCGCGGTGCAGCAGCGCCTGCGCCATGTCGGCCACGAACACCGCGATCAGGAACTGCGCCCAGACCGGCAGCGACTGGATCGCCGCCTTCAGTGACGGGAACGCGGCCAGACCGGCGATGGTGGAGGTGGAGGCGGTGACCAGGATCAGGATGAACTGCACCAGCACGTGGCTCATGAAGAAGTAGGCCACGTCGGTGCGCCAGCCCGGGCGCAGCGGCGACAGCGTGCGCTTGCCGAGGTAGCGCTCCAGCGGCACGAACACCAGCGCCGAGAAGAACAGCGACAGCACGAACCAGTCCAGTCCCAGCGAGTAGGGCGTCTGTCCGATCGCGTCGAACTGCACGTTGGTGCCGCCCAGCAGCACCGCGAAGGTCGCGCTGCCGACGCCGATCGTGGCGATGCGCTTGTTGCGGTCGCGCAGGATGGCCAGCGTACCCAGCACGAATGCGGCGGCCAGGCCGACCAGCAGCAGGTGGCGGGCGAACTGTTCGTTGTAGACGGCGCGGAATTCGCGGCTGGTCAGCAGTTCCGGGAAATGGAAACAGGCCACCGCCATCAGGCTCAACAGCCCCAGCAGCGCGGAGGCATGGGCGAAGAAGGAACGGTGCGGTCGGGCCATGCGCGGACTTCCTGTCGAGGGGCCGCCGGATTCTGCCTGTACCCGGTGAAGGGCGACAAGCCCGGCCCTGCCGGGCGCAGGGGGCGCAGTGGCGGTGGCGGCCCGCGGCGGTGGCATTGCCCGCCGCCGCCAAGGCCTGCGCCGTTGCCGGCATGGACCCGTGCGGACTACAGCAGCGTGCGCACCGTTTCCGGCGGGCGGCACAGCGCGGTGCCCTTGGACGTGCGCACGATCGGCCGGTTGATCAGCGCCGGGTGCATCGCCATCGCCTCGACCAGCGCCGCCTCGTCGTCGAGCCGGTCGGCCAGCCCCAGTTCGGCGTAGGCGGGCTCCTTGCTGCGCAGCAGGTCGCGCGCGGGGATGCCCATCTCGTCGAGCAGCTGGCGCAGGGTGGCCGGGTCGGGCGGCGTGGCCAGGTAGTCGATGACCTCGATGTCGGCGCCGGCCTGCTGCAGCAGGGCCAGGGCGCCGCGGGAGTTCGAACAGCGGTTGTTGTGCCAGATCGTTGCTTTCATTGCCTTCAGAACCATTCCAACAGCGAGATGCCGACGCCGACATAGGTGGCGCGGTGGTTGTAGTCGATCATGCTTTCGCCATAGCCGTCGAACACCTGTACGTGGCCGCGCAGCAGCCGGCTGAGCGGGAAGCCATAGTCCAGCTGCACCGAGCCGTGCGAGCGGTCGCCGCCGCGCAGCGAATGGCGCGCGGTCACCGAGAACTCGTGGCCGTTGCGGTTGTAGACCACGGTGGCGTCGCCGCGGCCGATGTAGTCCTCGATGTCCGGGTTGTTGTCGTCGCGGCCGTTTTCCGGGATGCGATACCACGGCCGCAGCATGATCGCCCAGTTGTCGCGGTCCAGGCCGACATTCAGGATCACCCGGTTCCAACTGCGCGACAGCGGGTCGCTGCGGCCATTGGACTGGTGGTTGAGGCTGATGCCGGTCATGCGCCCGTTCCAGCCGAACAGCGAGTAGCCGTTGCGGAACACCAGCATGGCTTCGGGCTCGTAGTTGGTCTCGCGGAACGGGCGCGAGATCTCGCTGTTGTAGGCCTGCCAGCGCGAACTCTGGGTATAGCCGACCCAGATGTCGCCGTTGTCGCCGAACAGGTTCTCGGCGACCTTGGTCTTGAAGCTGAGCTGGAACTTCAGTTCGGTGGCATCCAGGTCCTCGGCCTCGGTCGCGGTGTTGGCCGGATTGGGGGAGTGCGGCAGCCGGTTCGGCTTGCTGCTCCAGAACGCGGGCAGCAGGTACACGGGTTTGTAGGCGCGCAGCTGGAACAGGCCGAGCTTGGAGTCCTTGGCCAGCTCCCAGCGGCTGTCCAGCATCGAGCCGCGGCCGGCGTTGGCCACGGCCGAGGCGAGGTCGTCGTGGGCGAAGAGCTCATTGCGCGGCGACGACGGCTGCTCCAGCGCCTTGGCGCCGGCCTTGGCTTCCTTGAGCGTCTGCTGCGCGGCGCTGGCCGCCGCGTCCGCGGCGCGGGTGTCGGCCGGGGTGCGGCCGAGCGCACTGTCATAGCAGCTCAGGCGGGCGGCGTCCGAATCCAGGGCGAAGCAGGCCTGCGGCGAGGCCGGCGTGGTGATCGACTCCTGCGCCAGGGCGGTGGCGGAACAGCCTGCCAGGGCCAGCAGCAGGACGGGGCGGGCGCGGGATGTATGCATGCGGAAGCGGTCCATCGGTACAAGGGGGAGGCGCCCTGCGATCCAGGGCGTGATCCGGGCGAGCGATTGTCGGTCATCGCCCTGTGCAGCGGGAGTCATGGCCGATGCGGCCCGGGTTCAGACGAACCAGGCGATGGCGAACACGCCGAGCATCGCCATCGCCAGTCCGAGCTTGAGCGCCACGCCCAGCACGATGCCCAGCCAGGTGCCGAAGCCGACCCGGGTGGCCTGGCCCAGCCGCCGACCGTGCAGGTATTCGCCGAGCAGGGCGCCCAGGAACGGGCCCACGAACAGGCCGATGGGCATGAAGAACAGCCCGGCCACGGTTCCCAGCACCGACCCGGCCAGCGCCAGCCGGCTGGCGCCGAGCCGTTGCGCGCCCAGGGTGGTGGCGAGCACGTCGACCACGATGGACAGTGCGGTCAATACCCCCAGTACCAGCAGCGGCAGCCAGCCGACGTGGGTGAAACCATCTGCCCAGGCCGCCACCAGCAGGCCGGCGAAGACCAGCGGCAGCCCGGGCAGGGCCGGCAGGATCACGCCGGCGATGCCGACGATCACCAGCAGGGCCGCTAGCAGATACAGTATGAATGAATAGTCCATGCGGGTTCCGGGGGAGGACCAAAAGGGGTTGACAAGATTGTCTTTCCCCGATTGATTTTTGGTTATGGTCGGGTTAAGTTTCAGCCGCTGAGCTTGGCAAGGTCACCGTGAATCGTGGCCTGATGGGTAGATCGCATGATTTGCTGCATCGTTGCACCTCGCTTCCTCCTTGCAGTCAGCCGCCTTCCGGGGCGTATCCATCAAACGTGAGAGCAACAGGGAGTCAGTCGAGATGTCCGATCGCGAAACCGGCATTGTCAAGTGGTTCAATGACGCCAAGGGCTTCGGCTTCATCAGCCGCGAGAATGGCGAAGATGTGTTTGTGCACTTCCGCGCCATCCAGACCCAGGGCTTCAAGAGCCTGAAGGAAGGCCAGAAGGTCACCTTCACCGTGGTGCAGGGGCAGAAGGGCCTGCAGGCTGACGCCGTGCAGCCGGTCTGATACAGCCCGCGGAACAGCAGAAAGGAAAAGGCCCGCGAACGCGGGCCTTTTCCATGCGCGCCGCATCCGCGGCAGGCCTGCCTCAGCGCAGCACCACGCGGCCGTTGACCACGCGCACGTAGGTGTTCTCGCGGATCCCGCCCAGGTCCTTCTGGTTGACCACGATCACGCGGCCGTCGTCCATCCGCACCTGGATGTCGTAGGAGTCGCCGGTGACGTTCTGCTGGATCTTGTTGCCAGCCAGCGCGCCGGCAGCGGCGCCCGCGGCGGCGGCGACGTTCTGGTTGCCCTTGCTGCCGCCGGTGTGGCTGGAGATTTCATGGCCGGCCACGGCACCGACGATGCCGCCGAGGATGGCGCCGGTGGCCGACGGCGCGGTACGGCCGGAAGCCACCGTGTCGATGCGGGTGACGATGCCGCAGTCGGCGCAACGGTTGTTGTTGTAGCCGCCGCTGTTGTAACCGCCGTTGTTGTAGCCGCCGCCATAGCTGCTGCCGCCGTAGCCCGGCGAGGTGGCGCAGCCGGCCAGGGCCAGGCTGGCGATGGCGCCCGCAGCGATCAACTGGATCTTCATGGTGATTCTCCTTGCCAGATGGGTAGCGGGTATGACCATACCCGGCACGGTGAATCCTCCCGTTTCACGCGTGAATGGCGAGCCAACCACGCGTGAAACCCAGGTCGAATCACCGGAAATCCTGGTGGCACGCCTTGCAGTCGTTTCCAAGCTGTTCAGTGACGGCGGCCAGCGCGGTGCAGTCGGCCGGCGGCGAGGCCAGGGCATCGTTCAAGGTGGCGCGGAAGCGGCTGGCGTGCTGCTGGAAGCGGGTGTCGTCGCGCAGGCCGGGGAAGGCCAGGTCCATGTCGTTGCTGAGCAGGCGCAGCGTCTGCAGGCGCGGCGTCGAGTCGTTGATGCTGCAGCGGTTCTGCTTGCGGCTGTCGCCGAGCAGCTGGGACTGGCGCGCCATGACGTTCATCAGGCTGTTCGGGAACGGATCCTGCCGGGCCTGGATGGCCCGCATCGCCATCACGGTGGCGACGATGCCGACCAGCAGGCCGGCGATCAGCACGAACAGGTAGCGGGATGCGTTGGACTGGGTGCGGCTGGGTTCGGTCATGGCCGGGCTCCTTGGGAATGCCCCGATGGTACGACGCACGGCAGGTTTGCGGCCACGGCTAGAATGCGCGCATGAAAGCACAACTGCGCGAACGTTTTGCCGGCATCGACCGGTTGTATGGCGCCGGCTCGATCGAGCGCCTGTCGGCCTGCCGGGTGGCGGTGGTCGGCATGGGCGGCGTCGGGTCCTGGGTGGTCGAGGCGCTGGTGCGTTCGGCGGTGGGCCACCTGGTCCTGATCGATGCCGACGACATCTGCGTGTCCAATACCAACCGGCAGTTGCCGGCGATGGCGGGCCAGTACGGGCGCAACAAGGCCGTGGCGATGGCCGAGCGCTGCCGCGCGATCAATCCCGATGCCAGCATCGAGGCGGTGGAAGCGTTCCTGACCGCAGCCAACATGGCCGAGCTGCTCGATCGTGGATTCGACCTGGTCATCGACGCCTGTGACAGCTTCCGGGTGAAGGTGGAGGCCATCGCCTGGTGCCGCCGTCGCAAGCTGCCGCTGATCACCGTCGGCGCGGCGGGAGGGCGCACCGATCCCACCCTGGTGCGGGTGCGCGACGTGTCACGGACCGAACACGACGCGATGCTTGCGCTGATCCGCAAGAAGCTGCGCGGCGAGTTCAATTTTCCCAAGAACCCGCAACGCTACTTCGGCGTGCCGGCGGTGTATTCGCTGGAGAACGTGAAGTACCCGCAGGCCGATGGCAGCGTCTGCGGACTGCGGCCCAGCCTGGGTGCCGATGCGGCGCTGAAGCTCGATTGCGGTGCCGGCCTCGGCGCGGCCACCCACATCACCGGCGCATTCGCCTTCGCCGCGGTCGGCAAGGCCCTGGAGATGCTGCTCAAGCCCAAGGCGCGGTGAGCGCGGCGGCGCGGCGTGGGGATTGCCCGCCGCCGCGGTCGTTCAGGCCAGCGGCAGGTTGAACAGGCGCCGCGCGTTGTCGGTGGTGCGCGCGGCGATCTCCTCCACCGCCTGGCCGCGCAGCCCGGCGACGGTCGCGGCGATGCCGGGCAGGCGCGCCGGTTCGTTGCGCTGGCCGCGGATGGCCGCATCGGGCTGGTCGGGCGCGTCGGTTTCCAGCAGCAGGAACTCCAGCGGCATCGTTGCCGCCAGCGTGCGCAGGCGGTTGGCGCGCGGGTAGGTGAGCGGCCCGCCAAGCCCGATCAGGAAGCCCATGTCCCATAGCTGCCGGGCCTGTTCCGGGCTGCCGGAAAAGCTGTGGACCACCCCGCGCAGGCCGCCGATGCGGCGCAGCGCCTGGATCACCTCCTCGGTGGCGCGGCGGGCATGCACGATCACCGGCAGCCCGGCCTCCCGCGCCAGCTGCAGCTGCGCCTGGAAGTAGTGGCGCTGGCTGCTGGCGTCCAGGCCTTCAACGAAGAAATCCAGCCCGCACTCGCCGATGGCGCAGGGCGTCTCGTGCTCCACCCAGTCGCGCAGCGCATCCAGATGCTGCGGGCGATGCTCGGCCAGGAACATCGGGTGCAGGCCGTAGGCCGGATGCAGTGCGGGGTCGGCGGCACAGGCCTGGCGCACTGCCGGCCAGCCCGCCGCGGTGATCGCCGGAACCACCATCGCCGCCACGCCGGCGGCCCGGGCGCGGGCCAGTACCGCGCCACGGTCGCCATCGAACGCCGGCGCGTCCAGGTGGCAGTGGCTGTCTACCAGGCGCACCGGTCAACGCTTGCGCGGGAGGGCGGGCGGCTCGGTGGCGGCAACCGGATCCTTGCGCCGCTTCCAGTTGGCCAGCAGCAGCGTGCCAAGGCCGAACAGGATCTCGTCGACGAAGGGAACCGGATCGGGCAGCAGCGCGCTCAGCACGAACAGCGCTGCGGTGATCTTGAACAGCGTCGGGTAGCGCAGCTTGCGCGCCCATTCCATGAAGGGCAGCAGCATCGGGCTGGGCATGGCGGAATCCTTGGAGAGGGAGGGGCGCAGGTGCAATATTGCGACAGCCGGCCGGCTTTTCACCCAGGGGCGGGTCCGGTGGATGCCTTCGTTCAGGTTTATCGTGCTGGAATTGCGCGCAGGTCAACAGGCGGGCGACCCGCTGGGAGCAGACGATGAAGAGCAACACGACTACTGTTCTGGTGGCTGCCGGTGCCTTGCTGGTGGGAGGCATCGCCACCGCCGCGTTCATGAGCAGCCGCGACAAGGCCGCGCCGCTGGCGCAGGGTGGAACGCCGGTGCTGGACAGCACGCCGCTGGCCGATGACGCGGCGGCCGGCAATGCCCTCGCCCCGAGCCAGGGCACGCTGGAGTACGCCGACGTGCTCAAGGTCGAGCCGGTCACCCGCAGCGAACCGGCCTATGCCACCGTGATCGGCAGCGAGCCGGTCCGCGAAACCTCCACCACCACGGTGCCGCGCGAGGTATGCGAGGACGTGGTGGTGCAGGAGCGCCTGCCCGAGCGCGACGGCAATGTCGGCGGCACGGTTGCCGGCGCGGTCATCGGTGGCCTGCTGGGCAACCAGGTGGGCAAGGGCGACGGCCGCAAGGCGGCGACCGCGGCCGGTGCGGTCGCCGGCGGGGTGATCGGCAACCAGATCGACAAGCGCCATGTCGGCGGCCGCGTGGTGCAGCGTACCGAGCGCCAGTGCCATACCGAGCAGACCGCGTCGGAATCGTCGCGGGTCACCGGCTACAACGTCACCTATCGCAAGGCCGACGGCAGCACCGGCAGCATGCGCATGGACAAGCAGCCGGGCAGCCGCGTCGCCCTCGGCAATGCCAGCCGCACGGTCGGCTACGACGTCACCTACCGTTTCAACGGGCAGGAAAAGAAGGTCCGCATGGATGACAAGCCGGCCAGCGATCGCCTGCCGGTCATCGACGGCCAGGTGGTGACGCAGACGGCAGCGGTGGATGCGGCGTCCACCCGGCGTTGAGCCCGGTGGATGGCGCGGCCATCCCGAAGTTCGCCAGGAGACAACGCCCCCTCGCGGGGCGTTGCCTTTTCCGGGGTTCCCCGGGCCGGACAGGCGTGCCGGCCGGCGCCGCCGGGAGCGCATGAAACAAGGCCCCGGTGTCCCGGGGCCTGGTCTGGATCAGGGGGGCGTGCCGCGTGCCGGGATCAGGACGCGGCCTTGCTCTTGGCCAGGCGCAGCCAGGTGTCGACCACCGTATCCGGGTTCAGCGACACCGATTCGATGCCTTCCTGCATCAGCCATTCGGCCAGATCCGGATGGTCGGACGGGCCCTGGCCGCAGATGCCGACGTACTTGCCCTTGGCGCGGGCGGCCTTGATCGCCATCGACAGCAGCTTCTTGACCGCCGGATTCCGCTCGTCGAACAGGTGGGCGACGATGGAGGAGTCGCGGTCCAGGCCGAGCGTGAGCTGGGTCAGGTCGTTGGAGCCGATCGAGAAACCATCGAAGATCTCCAGGAACTCGTCGGCGAGCAGCGCGTTGGACGGCACCTCGCACATCATGATGATCTTCAGGCCGTTCTCGCCCTGCTTGAGCCCGTTCTGCGCCAGCACCTCGACCACCTTGCGGCCTTCCTCCAGGGTGCGCACGAACGGGATCATCACCCACAGGTTGTCCAGGCCCATCTCGTTGCGTACGCGCAGCACGGCCTGGCATTCCAGGGCGAACGCGGCCGAGAAGCTCGGGTCGACGTAACGGCTGGCGCCGCGGAAGCCGATCATCGGGTTCTCTTCATGCGGCTCGTAATTGCTGCCGCCGATCAGGTTGGCGTACTCGTTGGACTTGAAGTCCGACAGGCGCACGATCACCGGGTTCGGCGCGACCGAGGCGGTGAGGGTGGCGATGCCTTCGGCCAGGCGGTCCACATAGAAGCTCACCGGGTCCTTGTAGCCGGCGATCTTCTCGTCGATCTTCTTTTTCGTGGCCGCATCCTGGCGGTCGTACTGCAGCAGCGCGTTCGGGTGCACGCCGATGTGGCTGGCGATGATCATTTCCAGGCGGGCCAGGCCGATGCCGGCGTTCGGCAGCTGGCCGAAATCGAAGGCGCGCTCGGGGTTGGCCACGTTCATCATGATCTTCAGCGGCGCCGGCGGCATGTTGCCCAGGTCGGTGGTCGTGCGCTCGAAGCCCAGCTTGCCCTCATAGATGAAGCCGGTATCGCCCTCGGCGCAGCTGACGGTGACCAGCTGGCCATCCTCGATGACCTGGGTCGCGTTGCCCGAGCCGACCACGGCCGGCACGCCCAGCTCGCGGGCGATGATCGCCGCGTGGCAGGTACGGCCACCGCGGTTGGTGACGATGGCCGAGGCGCGCTTCATCACCGGCTCCCAGTCGGGGTCGGTCATGTCGGCGATCAGCACGTCGCCGGGCTGCACGCGGTTCATGTCGTCCAGGGTCTTGACCACGCGGGCCACGCCGGCACCGATCTTGGCGCCGACCGCACGGCCTTCGGCCAGTACCGTGCCGCCCTTTTCGGTCAGCGCGAAGCGCTCGATCTGGGTGGCATGGCTGCGCGACTTCACCGTTTCCGGGCGCGCCTGCACGATGAACAGCTTGCCGCTGACCCCGTCCTTGGCCCACTCGATGTCCATCGGGCGGCCGTAGTGCTTCTCGATCGTCAGCGCCTGCCGGGACAGCTCGTGCACGTCTTCGTCGCTGATCGAGAAGGTGCTGCGCAGTTCGGCCGGGGTGTCCTCGACCTTGACCCGCTCGCCGGGGACATCCGAATACACCATGCGGATCGCCTTGCTGCCGAGCGCGCGGCGCAGGATCGCCGGCTTGCCGGCCTGCAGGGTGGGCTTGTAGACGTAGAATTCGTCCGGGTTGACCGCACCCTGCACGACCATCTCGCCCAGGCCGAACGAGGCGGTGACGAACACCACGTCGCGGAAGCCCGATTCGGTGTCCAGGGTGAACAGCACGCCCGACGAACCCACGCCCGAGCGCACCATCAGCTGCACGCCGGCGGACAGGAACACGTCCTCGTGCTTGAAGCCATGGTGCACGCGGTAGGCAATGGCGCGGTCGTTGTACAGCGAGGCGAACACTTCCTTGACCTTGCGCACGACGTCGTCGGCGCCGGTGACGTTGAGGAAGGTCTCCTGCTGGCCGGCGAAGGAGGCATCCGGCAGGTCCTCGGCGGTGGCCGACGAGCGCACCGCCACGGCCACCTCGCCGCCGCCGTTGTCGGCGCACAGGCGGGCGTAGGCGTCGCGGATGTCCTTGTCCAGCGCCGGCTGCAGCGGGGCGTCGATCACCCAGCCGCGGATCTCGCCGCCGGCCGCGGTCAGCGCGTTGACGTCTTCCACGTCCAGCGTGGCCAGGCGGTCGAAGATGCGCTTGGACAGGTCGTTGTGGGCGATGAAATCCTTGAACGCCTCGGCCGTGGTGGCATAGCCGCCCGGTACCGAGACTCCCAGGCCGGCAAGGTTGCCGATCATCTCGCCGAGCGAGGAATTCTTGCCCCCCACGCGGGCCAGGTCGGCCAGGCGCAGTTCATGCAACCACAGGATGTTCTCGTTCAAGCGCGATGCTCCGTTGAGGCCATCGCCCGAGGCGGGCTGGTATGGCCACGTCCGTAGGAAGAAGCCAATATGATGCAGTGCACACCTAAGCGGCACAAGCTTGTGACATTACTTTGTCTTGTGCTTGTCTTTCCCTGGACAGCGGCGGGTCATCCGCCGCCCCCCGTGCCATTCCCCCTCCAAAGGAGTCCTGCATGACGGCGATCCGGCCGGTGTTCTATGTCTCGGACGGTACCGGCATCACTGCCGAGACCGTGGGCCACAGCCTGTTGACCCAGTTCTCCGGCTTCAGTTTCGTGACCGATCGCATGTCGTTCGTCGACGATGCGAACAAGGCGCATGAAGCCGCACGCCGCATCCGCGCCGCGGGCGAGCGCTACCAGGTCCGGCCGATCGTGGTCAGCTCCTGCGTCGACTCGGCGCTGGGGCGGATCCTGGAGGAGAGCGGGGCACTGGTACTGGACGTGTTCGTGCCGTTCATCGGCCCGCTGGAACAGGAGCTCGATGCGACCCGCCATTCCAAGATCGGCCAGGCCCACGGCATGGTCGACTTCGATACCTACCACCGCCGCATCAACGCCATGAACTTCGCCCTGAGCCACGACGACGGCATCGCGGTGAACTACGACGAGGCTGACGTGGTGCTGGTGGCCGTGTCGCGCGCCGGCAAGACCCCGACCTGCATCTACCTGGCGCTGCACTACGGCATCCGCGCGGCCAACTACCCGTTGACCGAGGAGGACCTGGAAAGCGACCGCCTGCCGCCGCGGCTGCGCCCGTACCGGCACAAGCTGTTCGGGCTGACCATCGACCCCGAGCGGCTGCAGCAGATCCGCCAGGAACGGCGGCCCAACTCGCGCTATGCCAGCGCCGAGGTCTGCCGCCGCGAGGTGGCCGCGGCCGAAACCATGTTCAGGATGGAGCGCATCCCGACCCTGAGCACGACGCATACCTCGATCGAGGAGATCTCCAGCAAGGTGCTCGGCACGCTGGGGCTGCAGCGGGAGATGTTCTGAGGCCGCGCGGCATGCCGCGGCCAGGGGGGCCGTGTACGATCACTCCATGAACCAGGCTCTTTCCCGCGTCGATCGCATTCCCCGGCTTGGCCGCCTTGGCTGGCTGATGGGGCTGTACGCGGAAAACTACCAGCACCTGATGCGGCTGTTCGCGCCGGACCACCTGCATGAGGGGCGCTATGCCTCATCGATCGGCGACGGCCTGGACCTGTACCTGGACGTGATCGAGCGCCACCGCTACACGGTCGAGCTGCGCATGACCTATGGCATCCTCGACCCCCTGACCGGCGAGCCCGATCCGTCGGCCTACGTGCGCCTGTACCGCGATGCGAGGCAGGTGGAGACCACCCACTGCTATGTCGGCCGGCGCTGGCAGGACGTGATCGGCATGTATCCCCCCGCGGACGAACTGGTCAGCCACCGCCTGCGCATGAATACCTTCCTCGGCAAATGGCTGGAATACCTGGCCGAGCGCGGGCATGGCGTGGCCACCCTGCGCCGGCTCGACGAGGCCGGTGTGCTGATGTGAGCCCGGCGCACGCGCGGGCGTTGCCGGTGCCGGCCGTCCCGTTCCCGGCGCCGCATTCGCGTGGCGGGGCGATCGGTCATACTGCGCGTTTTCGCCGCACGCCCCGATTCCGATGCCCTATACCCCGATTCTCGCCACCCTGGGATACGTGATGTCCAGGGACGGCACCCAGGCCCTGATGATCCATCGCAATACCCGTCCCGGCGACATGCACCTGGGCAAGTACAACGGGTTGGGCGGCAAGATGGAGCCGGAGGAAGACGCGCTGGCATGCATGCACCGCGAGATCCGCGAGGAAGCCGGGATCGAATGCGGCACCACCCGCCTGCGCGGCACCCTGAGCTGGCCGGGCTTCGGCAAGCACGGCGAAGACTGGTTCGCCTTCGTGTTCGTGATCGACGACTGGACCGGCACGCCGCTGCAGTCCAACCCCGAGGGCACGCTGGAATGGGTGCCGGTGGACCGGCTCGAATCGCTGCCGCTGTGGGAGGGCGACCGCCATTTCCTGCCGCTGGTGTTCGATGCCGATCCGCGGCCGTTCCACGGGGTGATGCCGTACCGCGACGGCCGCATGCAGTCCTGGAGCTACAGCCGCCTGTAAGCATCAGCCGCGCCGGGCCAGCAGCAGGTGGAACTGCTTGTCGACCCGGCGGCCGTCGTTGCTGGTGCCGGTTTCGGCGTGGGTCTGGTGGATCCAAGCCGGGAAGCCGCTGGCGCGCAGGGCGTGCTCGACCTGGGCCCGTTCGTACAGGTGGAATCCGTGGGCGGTGAAGGGCAGGCCGCGCATGAACGCGGCATCGCCGAAGGCCAGGCACAGCCGGCCCCCGGGGCGCAGCGCCGCGGCCAGCGGCGCCAGGACGCCGGGCAGGTCCGGCCAGAAGTACAGGGTGTTCACGGCCAGTGCGGCATCGAAGCGGGCGTTGCCCACGGCAAGCGCCTGCGCATCGCCGGCCTGCAGCCGTGCGCGCCCGGCGAGCCCGTTCCGGCGCAGGAGCGCGTTGCCGGCGCGGACCATCTCGCTGGACAGTTCGATGCCGAGGTAACGGCTGCCGGGTGCGGCGAGCAGCAGCGGGGCAAAGGCCGCGTTGCCGGGGCCGATTTCCAGGATGTGCGCGTTGGCCTGGACTGCCAGCAATGCGATCGCGGCGCGGTTCAGCGCGCCATTGCTGCGGTTCATCGATTCGGCCACGGCCACTGCGGCGGTGCCATGGGGATGCCGCAACTGTGCGGCCAGGGTGGGGATGTCCAGCATCGTCGTCGTCCGTTCAGGCGTGGGCGGACGTGGCGGCGGCGGGTCCAGGGCCGATGATGGCGATCGCCGTTGTGCCAGCGCAAGCGGGGCGGCGGTGCCCGCGGCGCTGTCGCGGTAGAGGGCGCTCGCGGTAACCTGTCCCGGTACATGTCCGGCGAGTCCCCATGAAACGTCACTTCTCGATGCTGCGCGAGTTCCGGCTCGCGGACTGGTTCACGCTTGGCAACGCCTTCTGCGGCACCGGCGCGGTGTTCGCGGCGATGCGCTTCCTGCAGGACGGCCAGCGCGGCTTCCTGCTGTTCGGCATGGCGCTGATCCCGCTGGCGTTCGTGTTCGATGCGCTCGATGGCCGCATCGCCCGCTGGCGGCAGTCGTCCTCCACCCTGGGGCGCGAACTGGATTCGCTGGCCGACGTGATCTCCTTCGGCGTCGCGCCCGCCGCGCTGGCCTACGCCTGCGGCATGCAGGGCGGCTGGGACTGGCTGGTGCTGAGCTACTTCGTCTGCTGCGGCGTCAGCCGGCTGGCGCGCTACAACGTCACCGCCGAGGAAATCGCCGGCGACTCGGACAAGGTCCCGTACTTCGAGGGAACCCCGATCCCCACCAGCCTGGCGCTGGTGGTCGTGCTGGCGGTGGCGGCCCATTTCGGCGCGATCGGCGCCAACCTGTGGGGCGGCGTCTGGCAACTGGGGCCGTGGCAGCTGCATCCGCTGGTGCTTCTGTTCGCGTTGTCCGGTTCGCTGATGATCAGCAAGACCCTGCATATTCCCAAGCCCTGACCGCCGCGGCGTGGCCGCGTTGCTATCATCGTCGCGACAACGGCGGAGCAGGGCAGCGGCAGTGGCCGACGACAACGACAGCACGGGTTTCGACGCCGGCCTGAAGCGCGCCTGGGAGGCATGGCAGCAGGCCGTGGGCCAGGGCGGCGCGGGCGCGCCTGACGCCTTCCCCTGGCAGGAGGGCATCGCGCAGTGGACGCGGCTGGTCAGCACCGGTGCCGCGCCGCAGGTGCACGAACTCGGCGCCCGCTTCCAGCAGCAGGCCGGTGACTGGCTGGGCACGATGCAGCAGGTCGCGGCCCGTTTCGCCGGCCGCGACAGCAGTGCCGCCGAAGTCGCCGGCGCCTGGCGCGACGCCGTGGAGGGGCAGGGCGACGCCATGGTGCGCTGGATGCTCGACGCGGCCCGCGGTGGCAACGCGCTCGGCGACCAGCCCTGGATACGCGATTTCGTCCATGCGTTGCAGTCCGGCCATGGCGAGGGCGGCTGGCTGAACGCGCCGACCTTCGGCCCGGCCCGCGAGCACCAGGCGCGCTGGCAGGCCTTGCTGCGTGCGCAGCAGGAGCACCAGGCACGCATGGAGGCCTATGTCGGCTCCATCCGCGGCGTGCTGGATGACGCCTTCCATCGCTTCGAGGCCAAGCTGGCCGAGCACGAGGCACCCGGCAGCCAGCTCACCAGTGCCCGCGCGATGTTCGACCTGTGGATCGATGCCGCAGAAGAGGCCTATGCCACGGTGGCCATGTCCGAGGATTTCCAGCGCATCTACGCCGATCTGGCCAATACCCAGATGCGCCTGCGTGCCGCGACCCAGCATGAACTCGAGCGCGCCTGCGAGCTGATGGGGGTGCCGACGCGCACCGAGATGGATGCCGCCCATCGCCGCATCGCCGAACTGGAGCGCTGGATGCGGCGCATGGCCGCCGCCAGCGCCGCGCCCGCCCCGGCACCAGCGAAGGCCAAGGCGAAGACGAAGGCGAAGGCCGCGCACGGCGGCGACAGCGCGCCGAAGAACCGGCCCGCAGCGGCAACGAAGGCGAAAAAGGCGGCCGCGCCCGGCCGCACCCGCGCGCCCAGGGCCGCGTCCCGCGCGGCCGCGTCGCGGCGCGGGGGCAAGCCATGAAGGGGCCGCTCGGGTTCGGCATGGACGACCTGCTGCAGGAGACTCTGCAGCTGCAGCGCAAGCTGGCCGATGGACTGAAGCTGCTGCCGGGCATGGAGGACGTCGACTATGGCGTCACCGAACGCCAGCCGGTGTGGAGCGACGGCAAGGTCACGCTGTACCGCTTCGTCGGTACCGGGGCGCCGGCCGGGCAGCCGCCGCTGCTGATCGTCTACGCGCTGGTCAACCGGCCGTACATGGTGGACCTGCAGGACGGTCGCTCGCTGGTGCAGAAACTGCTCGCCGCCGGCCAGGATGTGTACGTGCTGGACTGGGGTTACCCGGATCGCTCCGAGCGTTTCCTGACCCTGGAGGACTACCTGCTGCGCTACCTCGACGGCGCCGTCGACCACCTGCATGCGCTGCATGGCGGGGCGCCCAACCTGCTGGGCATCTGCCAGGGCGGGGTGTTCTCGCTGTGCTACGCCGCGCTGCGCCCGCACAAGGTGCGCAACCTGGTGACCATGGTCACGCCGGTGGATTTCCACACCCCGGACAACATGCTCTCGCACTGGGCGCGGCACGTCGACGTGGATCTGTTCGTCGATACGCTGGGCAATGTCCCGGCCGACCTGATGAACGCCAGTTACCTGATGCTCAAGCCGTTCCGGCTCAATGTGCAGAAGTACGTGGGGCTGGTGGACATCCTGGACGACCGGCAGGCGCTGGAGGATTTCCTGCGCATGGAGAAGTGGATCTTCGACTCGCCCGACCTGGCCGGCGAAGCGTTCCGCGAGTTCGTCAAGCAGTTCTACCAGGCCAATGGGCTGATGCATGGCGGCATCCGCATCGGTGCCGAGGCGGTGGACCTGGACAACCTGCGGATGCCGGTGCTCAACATCTACGCCGAGCAGGACCACCTGGTGCCGCCGGCGGCGTCCAGGGCACTGCGCGGACGTACCGGCAGCGACGACTACACGGAACTGGGTTTCCGCGGCGGCCATATCGGCATCTATGTCTCGGCACGGGCGCAGCGCGAAGTGCCCAGCGCCATCCATGGCTGGCTGAGCGAGCGCACATGACCCGCGGCATCCGCCTGGCGGCGCTCCTGGGGCTGGCGATGGTCCCGGCCGCGCTGCACGCCGCGCCCGGCGCCGCCGCCCGCGCCGAGATCGGTGGATTGATGCAGGCACTGGAGGATTCGGGCTGCCGCTTCCAGCGCAACGGCAGCTGGCACGATGCGGCCGAAGCGCGCAGCCACCTGCAGCGCAAGTACGACTACCTGCTCAAGCGCGGCCTGGCCGACAGCGCCGAACAGTTCATCGAGCGTGCCGCCAGCCGCAGCAGCATCAGCGGCAAGCCCTACCGGGTGGCGTGCCCGGGCCGTGCCGAGCAGGACGCCGCGCCGTGGTTCCGCCAGCAGCTGCTGCGGCTGCGTGGCGGTTGACGGTTCGAATGCACCGCCCGTCCACCGCAACCGCGGGCCCACGTGGCCGCGTTGCGGCATGGGGCCTGCGCCTGGCGCGCCTGCTGGGCGCGCTGTGGACGGCGCCCAACACCCTGCTTGGCCTGGCCGCGGGGCTGGCGGGCGTCCCGGCGGGGGCCAGGCCGCGCTGGAACCGGCGCGACTGCGCGCTGGTGTTCCATCGTTGGCCGTGGGGGCCGGGCGGTGCGATCACCCTGGGCATGGTAATCCTGCATACCGGCGACACCCTCGACGTGCCCTGCACGACCTACGAACACCGCGCCGGCCGCTGCCGCCATCCGCAGGTCCGCCTCGGCGACCATGAGCGTGCGCACGTGTTCCAGTACATGGTGCTGGGGCCCTTGTTCCTGCCGGTCTACCTGGCATGCGGTGGGGTCAACGTCCGCAATCCCTTCGAGCGCGCGGCCGACCGCTATGCATTGCAGGGGCGCGGCTGGTGGCCGGGCGTTTACTGAAGCGGTCGCCGCTGGCTGTCTCCGGCGCGCAACCGCCCGGTCATGGAGCCTCAACCTTTTTTGTACATCCTGGTAACGCCCGCCCACCTAGAGTGGTCCCGTTACAGACGCAACAGGAGTACTGGTCACCATGGCAGTCGTTCTTTATATCGGTGGCAGCAAGGATGGCGAAAAGGGCGTGGTGCCCTATGGCTTCAGCAAGACCCGCAGGGACACCGACGCTGGCCCGGAAATCTACGTGGAGCGGGTGATGGACGTCAGCGGCAAGGGCAGGATGCGGGTGATGGTGCTGGAAAGCCTGCGCGACGACATCGCCTTCCAGCGCCTCAGCCGGCACCTCGGCTAGGCGCGCCGGCAGCTGCGCCGGCCGTCTCCCGGCAGTGGTGCGAGCAACCCCGGGCCGGGCTGTCAATGGCTTTCCCCTCCCGGGACGCGCTGCCAGAATGCGGGCTTCCCGAGTAGCGGTAGCCCCTGGAATCCATGCAAGACAGCAAGCTCGCGCAGCAGATCGCGCAGACCATCGCCGACGAGATCGGCGCCCAGCCCGCACAGGCCAAGGCCGCCATCGCGCTGCTCGATGAAGGCGCCAGCGTTCCGTTCATCGCCCGCTACCGCAAGGAAGTCACCGGCGGCCTGGACGACACCCAGCTGCGCAACCTGGAAGTGCGCCTGACCTATCTGCGCGAACTGGAAGACCGCCGTGCGGCGGTGCTCGCCAGCATCGGGGAACAGGGCAAGCTGAGCGACGAACTGCGCAACGAGATCCTGGCTGCCGACACCAAGTCGCGGCTGGAGGACCTGTACCTGCCGTACAAGCCCAAGCGCCGCACCCGCGCGCAGATCGCCCGCGAAGCCGGGCTGGAACCGCTGGCCGACGGCCTGCTCGGCGACCCGACCCGGGATCCGCAGGCCTTCGCCGCCGGTTTCGTCGATGCCGACAAGGGCGTGGCCGATGCCAAGGCCGCGCTGGAAGGCGCGCGCGCTATCCTGATGGAGCGCTGGGGCGAGGACGCGGCGCTGGTCGGCGAGCTGCGCCAGTGGCTGGGCGAGGTCGGGGTGATCCGTGCCCGCGTCGCCGAAGGCAAGGAAACCGAAGGCGCCAAGTACCGCGATTACTTCGAGCATGCCGAGTCGCTGGCGAAGATTCCCTCGCACCGCCTGCTGGCGCTGTTCCGCGCGCGCCGCGAGGAAATCCTGTTCCTTGAACTGGACCCCGGCAGCGATGCCGACGCCGGCCACCAGTACGCCGAGGGACGGGTAGCGCGCAGTGCCGGTGTCGCCGACCAGGGCCGCGCCGCGGACCGCTGGCTGCTGGACGCCTGTCGCCTGACCTGGCGTGCGAAGCTGCACATGCACCTGCTGCTGGACCTGTTCAACCAGGCCCGCGAGAAGGCCGAGGCCGAAGCCATCGCGGTGTTCGGCGACAACCTCAAGGACCTGCTGCTGGCCGCGCCGGCCGGTCCCAGGACCGTGCTCGGGCTGGACCCGGGCATCCGCACCGGCTGCAAGGTCGCCGTGGTCGATGCCACCGGCAAGCTGCTGGCGACCGAGACGATCTATCCGCACGAGCCCAGGCGCCAGTGGGAACAATCGCTGCAGACGCTCAGGCTGCTGTGCGCCCGGCACAACGTCGAACTGATCGCCATCGGCAACGGCACCGCCAGCCGCGAAACCGACAAGCTCGCCGGCGAGGTCATCAAGGCCTGCGACAACCCGAAGCTGCAGAAGGTCGTGGTCAGCGAGGCCGGCGCCTCGGTGTACTCGGCGTCGGAACTCGCGGCCCGTGAATTCCCGGGCCTCGACGTGTCGCTGCGCGGGGCGGTATCGATCGCGCGGCGCCTGCAGGACCCGCTGGCCGAACTGGTCAAGATCGAACCCAAGGCGATCGGCGTTGGCCAGTACCAGCACGACGTCGACCAGTTCCGCCTGGCCAAGGCGCTGGACGCGCGCGTGGAGGACTGCGTCAACGCGGTGGGCGTGTTCGTCAACACCGCTTCGGCCGCGCTGTTGTCGCGGGTGTCGGGCCTGTCGTCGACGGTGGCCGAGAACATCGTCCGCCATCGCGACGAGAACGGCCCGTTCCGGCGCCGCCGCGACCTGCTCAAGGTGCCGCGCCTGGGCGACAAGACCTTCGAACAATGCGCCGGCTTCCTGCGCATCGCCGATGGCGACGAGCCGCTGGATGCCTCGGCCGTGCACCCGGAAGCCTATCCGGTGGTCGAGCGCATCGTGGCCGCGGCGCAGCGGCCGATCAAGACACTGCTGGGCGACGGCAGCTTCCTGCGCGGGCTCAAGGCCGAGCAGTTCACCGACGAGACCTTCGGCGTGCCGACCGTGCGCGACATCCTGAAGGAACTCGAAAAGCCCGGCCGCGATCCGCGTCCCGAGTTCAAGGCGGCGCGTTTCGCCGACGGCGTGGAAGACATCAAGGACCTGCGCGAGGGCATGGTGCTGGAAGGGGTGGTCAGCAACGTGGCCGCCTTCGGCGCGTTCGTCGACATCGGCGTGCACCAGGACGGCCTGATCCACATCTCCGCGCTGTCGGACACCTTCGTCAAGGACCCGCGCGACGTGGTCAAGGCCGGCGATATCGTCAAGGTGAAGGTGCTGGAGGTCGATGTCGCGCGCAAGCGCATCGCGTTGACCCGACGCCTGGACGACAGCCCGGCACCGGCCAGGCGCGCCGACAAGGGCGCGGAGCAGGGTGCGGGGCGGGGCACGACGGGGCGCCGCGATGGTGGGCGTGGCGAACCGTCGCGGGGCGCGCGTCCGGGCAGTTCCGCACCGCCGGCCAACAACGCGCTGGCCGAGGCATTCGCTCGCGCACGCCGCAATTGATCAGGTGCTGACCGCCGCGAAGATCGCAGCGAGGAGGCCCCGTTGCCCGGGGCCTTCGTCTGCGACGCTCGTCCAGCGGGAATGACCGACCAACGCAAAAAGGCCAGGCATCGCTGCCTGGCCTTTGCTGTGCTGGTGCCGAAGGTGGGACTCGAACCCACACGCTTTTAAGGGCGGCGGATTTTGAGTCCGCTGCGTCTACCGATTCCGCCACTTCGGCTGGCAGGGGCGCAAGTATAACGGAGGGGCTGGGGGTTGGGCAGGCCTTGGCGGTGGTTTTTCGCGAAGTACCCCGGGGCCCGTGTGGCTATACTCCTGTGATCCGTGAGCAAGGGATGGCGATGGATGTGCTGCACTCCATGCGTGTGATGATCGTGGAGAACGACGATTTGAATGCGACGCTGCTGCAGTTGCAGCTCGAGCGCGAGGGACTGCACGTCGTGGGCGTGGCCGAAACCGTGCGGTCCGCGCTGGGCATGATCGATGCGCTGCATCCGCAGCTGGCGTTCCTCGATTTCTGCCTCGCCGATGACGAAGACAGTACGCCGGTTGCCGAGGTGCTCGCCGGGCGCGGCATCCCGTTCCTGGTCGCGACCGGGATGGACGCTTCGCGGCTGCCCGGGATATTCGATGCCGGCGTGAAGCTGGCCAAACCCTATACCGGAAGCGACCTGCGTCAGGCCCTGGCCAAGGCCCTGAGGCCGCAGTGAGCCAGGCTGCGTGCCGGGTCAGGCGCGGGCTGCCTTTTGCCGGGCAACAAAAAAGCCCTGCCTGGGCAGAGCTTCCTTGAATTGGCGTCCCCACGGGGATTCGAACCCCGGTCGCCACCGTGAAAGGGTGATGTCCTAGGCCTCTAGACGATGGGGACGCGTATGCTTCGTTGTCATTCAATCCGAACGGCCTAATGTCCGGATTTGGTGGAGCCAAGCGGGATCGAACCGCTGACCTCCTGCATGCCATGCAGGCGCTCTCCCAGCTGAGCTATGGCCCCGTATCCAAATTTTCGAGCGCGGAATATTACCGGACTCTTCGTCGGAGTGGAAGCTTTTTCTCTTCCTCATTGCCTGTTGGGCAGGGCAATGTCTCCAACAAAAAAGACCCTTGTGAAACCGGGGTCTTTGTTTTCGATGAATGGCGTCCCCACGGGGATTCGAACCCCGGTCGCCACCGTGAAAGGGTGATGTCCTAGGCCTCTAGACGATGGGGACGCGTAAACTTCATCAAGTTTTATTCGGCTTTCCGGACGGCCTAATGTCCGGATTTGGTGGAGCCAAGCGGGATCGAACCGCTGACCTCCTGCATGCCATGCAGGCGCTCTCCCAGCTGAGCTATGGCCCCGTTGTTGCGTTGTTGCCGAGAAAGAAATGATAGCCCGGCTTTTCGGGCCGAGCAAGCCATTTGTGAAAAAAAATCTTCACGTGCGCACGTGGTGCTTGTCCGACATTGAGCCGGGCATCGAGACCACCCGCGGACGGGGCTTGCCACTGATGTTTCCCGCCGCTGGCGTCCATGGATGATGGGGCCGGGACAGGCTGAACGGAGTCGATGATGGCGACAGTTGGATTCCTGCTTCTGCTGGCGATGGCCGGGACGCCGCACGTGGCACCCCGGCAGGTGTTCAAGTGCGTCGATGGCGGCCAGGTGGCCTACCAGTCGCTGCCATGCGCCGGGCCGCCCGCCAAGGCCTGGACCGTGCCGCGCCTGCCGCTGGCGGCAGGTCCTTCCAGGGTGCCACGGACGGCCATGCGTGCCGAGCCGCGGTCCCGCCGCACGGCGCCGGCCAGGCGCAATGTCCGCCCCGTGGACGACGCCTGTGCCACGGCGCGCAAAGGGCGCGCGATGGCCTACCGCAACGCAGGGCTGAAGCGGGGGTTCGCACTTTCCAGCCACTGGGACAATCGGGTCCACGAGGCCTGCTGGTAGCCGTGGCCCGAACAGGTGATCGGAAGCCGGCGGTTGCCTGCCTTGTCGCAGGCCGCGCCGGCGGACCGCAGGGGACTGGCGCTATGCTGCCGAAGTACGCACCGGTTTCAGTCCGTGGATGTGGGAAGCATTGGTGCAGTGCCTGGAACTGCGGGCTCGCGAAAGGCGCACGCTGGCTCCGGTTCCTCGGACGCCCTGCAGGACGGGATGCAGGGGTGAAACCAGCTGCAGATTGAGGCGTTCCCTCATTGGCGCCGGCGATCCCGGCCTGATGCGGCAGGTGTGGTTCAGGACCCTGTGGGGCGGCATGAGCGTGGCCGTTCCGGGTGCGACGGAGCCGGATCCAACCGGGGATAGAGGCATGCCAGGTACACGACAAAACGCGTCGTCCGCCGCCAAGGCCGGGCCCACGGTGCTGACCAGCCCTGGCCGCGTGGTGTATCCGGACGCCGGCATTCGCAAGCAGGATGTGTTCGCCTACTACCGCACCATGCTGCCGTGGCTGCTGCCGGAGATCGCCGGCCGGCCGTTGTCCGTCGTGCGTTGCCCGCAGGGGGCCGGGCGGCCATGTTTCTTCCAGAAGCACCTGCCGGCCGGCATGCAACATGTAGCCGCGGTCCCGATAGGGGAGCAGAACGGTGCCAACGCCGACTACATCGTGGTGCGCGATGCGGCGGGGCTGTTCGAACTGGTGCAGTTCAACGCGCTTGAGTTCCATCCCTGGGGCGCACGCGCCGATACGCCCGACCAGGCCGACCGCATGGTGTTCGATCTCGATCCTGGCGCTGGCGTGCCCTGGGCACGGGTGATCGCGGCGGCGCGACAGGTGCGCAGGCGCCTGCGTGGAGTCGGCCTCACGTCCTTCGTGCGCACGTCCGGTGGCAAGGGCCTGCACGTGGTGGTGCCGCTGCGACCGGCATGTCCGTGGCCGCAGGTGAAGGCATTCGCGCGCACGTTGGCCGAATCCATGGCGGCGGCTGATCCCTTGGCGTACGTGGCCACCGCGAGCAAGCGCCTGCGCACCGGGCGCATCTTCATCGACTACCTGCGCAATGGCCGCGGCGCTACCAGCGTGGCGTCGTTCTCGTTGCGTGCCCGGCCGGGCGCGCCGGTGGCGATGCCGCTGCGCTGGGAAGAGCTGGCCAGGGTACGGCGTGGCGACGCCTACGACATCATCTCGGCACCGCGACGCATGACGCGGATGAGGCGCCATCCCTGGGGCGACGTCGACCGGATCCACCAGGATCTGGCCCATGTCGCAGCCTGCCGGGCCGGGCGCAAGCCGCCGAAGCGGGAGGCATGACGAGGCGTCATGCGTGCCGCGGATCCGGACCGCGGTGTGACTCTAGGTCCCCCGCGAGCGGTGGCCGGCCTGGTCGGCCCGCCGGGTGCACGGCCCCGGGGCGGCCCGCGGTTGACGAACACCTGCCGCTGTTTCCATGGCGGGGACGCTGCCTGCTGCCAAAGCGGGGTCGGTACGCGCAATGGACGCGACGCGGCCACGCCAGGATCCGGCGCCGGTGGCCGACATGCCGTGCCGGCACACCAGGCCGCGCGCGTCCACGCGCGGCCCGACGGGATTACTTGCCGGCGCGGACCATCAGCCGGTTGTTCACGTGGCTGACGCCCTTGATCCCCTTGGCGATGGCGACGGCCCGGTCCGCTTCGGCCCTGCTGTCCACGTCGCCGCTCAGCGAGACGACGCCATTGACGGTCTCGACCTTGATCGCCATGCCGGGGATGTCCTTGGTGGCAAGCAGATCGGCCTTGACCTTGGTGGTGATCCAGGTGTCGCTGCCGGGCTGCGCCGATGCGTGCTCCTGCATGCCGTGCGCAGGGGGACGGGCATGGACGGTGGCGATGGCACCCGCGCTGGCGGCGGCAACGATGCCCATGAGCAGGAGGTGCTTCATCTTGCGGGTATCCATGTCGATTCTCCACGCGGAGCGGAAGTGCTCCGGGCACCATCGTGGCTGCCGGGGAGTCAACACCGTGCAGCAGGCCTGTGATGGACCTGTGCACGGCGCGGGTGCGGTTCTGCACAAGGGAGTACGCCGCCAAGGTGCGCGCTCGCGAGAGCGGCGGTTGGCATCGGGCAGCGTGCAGGCCAGCAGCGGCTACGTTGCCGCTGGCATTGACGACGGGAGGTGGAGAGCGGCGCGCCTCTTCGCGACCGGCTTGCGGGTTTCACGCGGTGATGGCGCCATGCAGGCAACGGCTTCACTCCACGCAGGCTAAATGGTGCATTCCTGGGTGAAAGCGATCATGAGGAAATCCAGCCGTGAAAGGTGTTCAACTCTATTTGATGGGGCCGGGACAAGAGTGCCGTCCGGTCAGGCGCATCGCCACGGAGTTGGCCGACATCAGGACCATGGGCATTCCCGCCAGGAACGCGCCTGTGGCGGCCGGCACGCTGATGGAGATCAGTACCCTGGCCGATGATGAAGGCAACCTGGCGAGGCAGATCGACCGCGAAGGGTTCCGCTACACCTTCAAGGGTTCGGAAATCCCGTGGTCGTTGATGGTGGGCTGAGCGCAAGCCTTCTTCGCCTGCCCGGACGCGGACCGCGGCACGCACAGGACCGTGCGGCGGGCAGGCGGAGGCCGTGTTCGCGCGCCGCGCTGCAGAACCGCGGCAGGTCATGGCGTCCAGGCCTGCCGGGGCGTCATTGAGGCCAGCCTGATCAGTTGGAAAAGCCGATGGCGGCAGAAGCACCCGGCGGCCGATCATTGCGGTCCAGACGGTGCAGAATGCATCACCTCCCACCCGGATACAGTCGACATGACCCAGACCGTCAAAGCCTATGGCGCCCAAGCCGGCGACCGCCCCCTGGAGCCGCTGGACATCACCCGGCGTGCGCCGGGCGCGCACGATGTCCAGATCGAGATCGCCTACTGCGGCATCTGCCACTCCGACCTGCACCAGGTGCGCGCCGAATGGCATGGCACCCACTTCCCCTGCGTGCCCGGCCATGAAATCGTCGGCCGCATCTCGGCCGTCGGCGCCGGGGTAACCGGCTTCGCGCCGGGCGACCTGGTCGGCGTGGGCTGCATCGTCGACAGCTGCCGCCATTGCGATGACTGTGCCGACGGCCTGGAGAACTACTGCCACGGCATGGTCGGCACCTACAACGGCAAGACCGCCGACGCCCCGGGCTGGACGCTGGGCGGCTACTCGCAGCGCATCGTTGTCCACCAGCGCTACGTGCTGCGCATCCGCCACCCGGAGGCACAGCTGGCCGCGGTGGCACCGCTGCTGTGCGCCGGCATCACCACCTGGTCGCCGCTGCGCCACTGGCACGCCGGCCCCGGGCGCAAGGTCGGCGTCGTCGGCATCGGCGGCCTAGGCCACATGGGCATCAAGCTGGCCCATGCGCTGGGTGCGCGCGTGGTCGCCTTCACCACGTCCGAGTCCAAGCGCGAGGCGGCGCTGGCGCTGGGCGCCGACGAGGTGGTGGTTTCGCGCGACCGCGATGCGATGGCGGCCCACGCCGGCAGTTTCGACCTGATCGTCAACACGGTAGCCGCACCGCATGACCTTGATGCCTTCCTGGCACTGCTGCGTCGTGACGGCGCCATGGTGCTGGTCGGCGCGCCGGCCACCCCGCATCCCTCGCCGAACGTGTTCAACCTGATCACCCAGCGCCGTACCCTGGCCGGGTCGATGATCGGCGGCATCCCCGAGACCCAGGAGATGCTCGATTTCTGCGCCGAGCACGGCATCGTCGCCGACATCGAACTGATCGCCGCCGACGGCATCAACGCCGCCTACGAGCGCATGCTGGCCGGCGACGTGAAGTACCGCTTCGTGATCGACAACGCCACCCTGGCCGGCTGACACCGCCCGGCCCGGTCGCCGGGGTGGGCCGGGGCACGACAGCCGTGCCCCCCTTGCCCGGCCGATGCGCATGCCGCCGGGCCGTCGCGCGCCCGGGCGGTCTCTCTCAACCCGGCGCAGGTGCGCGGTTCGACGCTAATGCCTGGCCGCCAGGGGGGGGGGCGGTGCGTACCTTGCGTGGTCTGCTGGAAGCGGGGGGATCCGTCGCTTTGCATCCGCTGCCACCTTTGTGGAGATCGTCGGCGCGGTGGAAGCCATCGTGCCGCGCGGCGTCGAACGGGTTCGCCCCGGTGCCGGCGTCGCCACGTTGTGGATCGCCCGGCGCGGCCGCATCCAATGGCGTCTGCTGATCCACGCCCATCCGCTCGCCCGGCGTCATCTCCGGTGACGCCGGCCCAGGTACTTCCGGCTGTCAGGCGGCCGCATCCCGTGGGGTGCTGGCGGCCACGCACAGCCATGCCGCCGCCGCGCTGAGCATGGCCTGCAGCCCGACCTTCAGGGTCGGCTCAAGTACCGGCGCGAAGCGCGGCGAATGGTTGCTTGGCAGCGTGTTGAGGGCGCCTTCCGCCTGCGCCCTGGCATAGGCCGAAGGGTCGGTGCCGCCAACGAACCAGAACACATAGGGTACGCCCCAGGTGCGGCCGAACACGCTGAAATCCTCGCTGGCGGACATCGGCTTTCCTTCGCGCGCGTCCTCGCCGAACTGGGCATGGAACGCCGCGGCCACGCGCGCGGTGGCATCGCGGTCGTTGTCGGTCATCGGGTAGCTGCTGAGCGTGGTGAATTCCGGCGGCCGCGGCGCGCCGGAGGCATCGCACTCGGCGCAGCAGATGCGCCTGACCGCCTGCAGCAGGTGTGAGCGCACCGCCTCGTCATAGGTACGCATGTTGAGCTTGAGGGTGGCATCGTCCGGAATGATGTTCTCCTTGGTGCCGGCCTGCAGCGAACCGATGGTGAGCACCGCGCTGTCCAGTGGCGACACCTCGCGCGAGACGATGGTCTGCAGGCGCATCACCGTGGCCGCGGCCATCACCACCGGATCCACCGCGGTCTGCGGCTGCGAGCCGTGCGAACCGCGCCCGAACAGTTTCACCTTCAGGCTGTCGGCTGCAGACAGGATGACCCCGGGCCGATAGCGCACCGTACCGGCCATGCCCACCATCACATGCTGGCCCAGCACCACGTCGGCATGCGGCAGGCCGAGGCGCTCCCAGTCGCCGACCATCGCACTGGCCCCCTGCGCGGTCTCCTCACCAGGCTGGAATACGGCCATCACCGTGCCGCGCCATGCGTCACGCGCCCCGGCAAGCACCTGTGCGGCCCCCATCAACCAGGTCACATGCAGGTCATGGCCGCAGGAGTGCGCCACGCTGACGGTCTGCCCGTCGCCATCGATAGCCGTGGCGGTGCTGGCGTAGGGCAGGCCGGTCTGCTCGGCCATGGGCAGCGCGTCCATGTCGGCACGCAGCATCACTGTGGGGCCGTCGCCATTGCGCAGCACGCCCACCACGCCGGTGACGCCCACGCCGCGGGTGACGGCATAGCCGAGGCGTTCGAGGTGGTCGGCGGCGATGCCGGCGGTGCGATGCTCCTGCATCGACAATTCCGGATGTCGGTGCAGGTCCTCGTAGATGTCCACAAGCCGGGGGGCGCATTGCGCGAAGACGGACTCCAGTGCGTCAGTCAGCGGGTTCATGATCCAGCCTCTCGGGGTGCTGCGGCCAACGTACGCCTGCGCGTCGCCGGGCGAGGTGAAAACCGGGGGCAGGGTCGGCTTTGCCCCTGGCCCCCCGGGTCCGGGTGTCCACCGTCGACGATAGCGGCATGCTGGCGAGCCGCTGCGGTGGTACGGTCGCCAGCGGCACGCTGTTCCAGCAGACGGACCGGCTGGCCCATGGTGTTGGCGCTGGCAACCCTCATTTTGCCCATGCCGGCAGGTACGGGCGATGCCGCGGACCGACGGCGCCCTGGCCCGGCGAGTGCCACGGGCGGCAATTCCATCAAGGCGGGAAGGGGGGCGCGTACAGGGGGCGTCGGTACCGCGGCCGCCAATGCAGCCCCGGTCGCCGTCAATGCATGGCTTGGGCGTGGGCATCAGCCGGCCTGGAAGTACGGCCCCGTGCGATAGATGGCAGGGGCGGGTTCCCGGCTCGTCGTGCGTGATGCAGGGATGAACCGCGGCCAACAGCAACACAATGGTTGTAACCGGGATGGCCTGCGCAGCGAAATCATGAAGATGACCGACGCTTTGCCATACAACACCCTTGCTGCCATGCCGTGTGCATGCGCCTGCCCCGGGCGATGCGACGCCATGGCATCCTCGCTGCGCGCCTGCGCGTGATCGGCCGCAGGGGAGTGCACACGATGACCGCCGCCATCTCCACCACGGGGGCCGGATCTGCAGCCATGGCCGATCCGGTCGAGTCTGCGCTGCGCGTGCTGTTCGAAGCCGGCCTGGGAGGCGATCCCGACGCCTATCGGTGCTTCCTGGATGAACTGAGCGCACGCCTGCGTGCCTTCCTGCGGCGCCGGCTGGGTGGGTCGCCGGATGACGTCGAGGACATCCTGCAGGAGACCCTGCTGGCCATCCACAACAGCCGCCACACCTACCGCAGCGGCCAGCCGCTGACTGCGTGGGTCTATGCCATCGCCCGCTACAAGCTCATGGACTTCCATCGCAGTCACCACCGGCGCGAAGCGCTGAACCTGCCGCTGGAGGCGGCGCAGGACGTGTTCGCGGCCGCCGACACCGAATCGACCCACGCCCGGCACGATATCGGCCAGCTGCTGGAGGCGCTGCCGGACCGGCATCGCCTGCCGATCCTGCACGTCAAGCTCGGCGGCCTGTCGGTCAGCGAAACCGCACGCCTGACCGGCATGTCCGAGTCGGCGGTGAAAGTAGGCATCCACCGCGGCCTGAAGGCGCTGGCCTTGAAAATACGGAGTGCAGCATGAAAACCCATGAGCTGATCGACCTGCTGGCCAGTGATCCCATGCCTGTGCAACGGCATGCGGCCGCGCGCCGGTTCGGCCTGGCCCTGCCATTGGGCCTGTTGATGTCGCTGGGCCTGCTGCGGGTGGGCTTTGGGCTGCGCCCCGACCTCGCGGAGGCGTCCATCCAGCCCATGTTCTGGGCCAAAGCGGTATTTGCATTGGCGATGTTCTGCGGTGCGCTGTGGGTGACGCTGCGGCTGTCACGCCCGGGGCAGGCGGTCGCGGCGGCATGGTCGGGGCTGGGGGTTCCGCTGCTGCTGCTGTGGGGTGGGGCGGCGGCGGTGCTGTGGCTGGCCTCGGGCGACGAACGCCTGGCGATGCTCATGGGGCGCAGTTGGCGCAGTTGCGCCTTCAGCATCGCCTTGCTCTCGCTGCCGCTGATGGGCACGACGTTCTGGGCGGTGCGTGGACTGGCGCCGACGCGGCTGCGGCTTGCCGGCGCCTCAGCGGGGCTGCTGGCGGGGGGCGCGGCAACCCTCGTCTACTGCCTGCACTGCCCGGAGATGGACGCGCCGTTCTGGGCGGTGTGGTACGTGCTGGGACTGTCGCTGCCCACCGCCGCCGGCGCACTGCTCGGGCCGCGCCTGCTGCGCTGGTGAGCCGCGCCCGGGGCGGCGCCGGACCCACCTCGATAGCGGCAGGGCATTGGCCCGGCGGATGCCGCGGCGCTCGCTGGTTCCACCCGTCGCCAGACCGGAACGGCCCGATGCTGGAGGGGCGCCGGCCGCCGGCGCGCACGGCATGAACGCAGGAGCGCGCAGTTGCGGTGGCGTGTAACCAGCGGCACGCATCGCGCGAATGGATATCCACCTACCCACTGGAGATTCCAATGCATTGCTTCCGTTCCCTGCTTGCCGTCGCCGTCCTCGCCACTGCCGGCGTTCCCGCCGCCAGCGCACTGGCGGCCGACCCGCCGGCCGCATCCCCGGCCATGGCCATGGCGATGACGCCCAGCGTGGCGATCCGGGCCTATGACCAGATGACATTCGACCAGGCGCAGGCGGCCAACCAACCGATCCTGGTCTGGGTGCACGCGCCGTGGTGCCCGGTGTGCCGCGAACAGGAAAAGGCGATCAAGCAGATCACCGCCGATCCGGCGTATCGCGACCTGCTGGTGCTGCGCATCGATTTCGATACCCAGAAGCCGCTGTGGCAGAAGTTCGGCGCGACCATGCAGTCCACGCTGATCGGATTCCATGGCAAGCGTGAAACCGGCCGCGTGGCGCACGAGAGCGACGTGGCCCGGGTCGCGCCGGTGCTGCGCTCGACCCTGCCCGGTGCCTGAGGCCGCCACTGCATGAGCCTGGGTTTGAATCCGGCACTGGCCTACGTGGCCGGTGCCTTGACCATCCTTTCCCCCTGCGTGTTGCCGCTGGTGCCGATCGTGCTGTCGTCAGCGGCGCAGCGGCACCGCCTGGCACCGCTGGCGCTGTCGGCCGGCCTGGTGCTGGCGTTCACCGGCACCGGCTTCGTGGTGGCGGTCTTCGGGCAGTCGCTGGGCATCGACACCCTGGCCGTACGCGCCGCGGGCGCGGTGATCCTGTGCCTGGCCGGACTGGTGTTGCTGCTGCCGCCGTTGCAGCGCCTGCTGACCCGCGCCGCCACGCCGTTGGCGAACTGGGCGGGCCGAACCCAGCTTGCATTCGATGCGCGGGGAGGGCTGTGGGGCCAGGCCCTGGTCGGGATGCTGCTGGGCGTGGTGTGGGCTCCCTGCGTCGGCCCGACGCTGGGGGCGGCCATCGCGCTGGCGGCGGCAGGCCAGAGCCTGGGCGCGGCCTCGCTGGTGATGGCGGCGTTCGGCCTGGGCATCGCCAGCGTGCTGCTGGTCATCGCCTTCGCCGCACGCGGCGCCCTGGACCGCTGGCGTGGCCGGCTGATGGGCGCCGGCAGTCGCGGCAAACAGCTGCTGGGCATCCTCCTGCTGCTGGTCGGCGGCCTGATCCTCAGCGGCTGGGACCGCCGGATCGAGGCCTTCGCCCTGGACCACCTGCCGGACTGGATGACGCGCCTGTCCACCGCATTCTGAGAAATGTCCCCGGGATGCGGTTCAGACGGCTGCATCCCGGGCCGCGTCGTGCCCAGCATGCCGGACCTGTTGCGTCCGGGGCTTCCGCGCCCCGGATGAGAAGCCCGGCGTTTGGTCGAAAGTGCTGGAGAGCCCCGCTCCCCTTTAGGCCGCCTGCCGATTCGAGGGCGATATCGAAATGGATTTTTCCGGCCTGGCTTTCGAGGGTGTCAGCGCGTCGCCCTAAACTTTCTGCAGCGGGCTGGGACAGTTCTCCAGAGGACCCGACTGTGTCCATGAGGGACGCGGGGGTAGCCGGGGAGTGTGGTCATGTCGGCAGTGTTCACGGGTAACGGTCTGGGTCTGTTCAACACCTCGCTGAGCCAGTTGGGGTATGGCCTCGGTGGTGGTGCTGGGGTGGGGCAGGGGCGTGACAGCCAATACGTGAATGCGGCCACGGGCAACCTGGTCTGGCAAAGCAGCGACGAGCATCTGGTGTTCCGCGGGCTTGGCGTGAACCTGACGCGGACCTACAACAGCCTGGGGCTGTTGTCCGAGGTCGGGGCCGATGGCTGGGTGACGGGCTTCGAACGGCGGGTCGCGTTGCAGGGTGGCGTGTTCAACGCGGCTGGCAGCGTGATGCGGCGTTTTTCCGGTGATGGTTCCTACCAGGACTTTGCCTATGTTTCTGCCAATACGTATCGGTCTACCGGCGGGGACGGTGCCCACGACACGCTGACCTGGACGGGGAGCGATTGGCGCTACGTGGAGGGCAGCACGCGGCGCGAGGAAGGGTATGCCGATCATGCCGACGCCATCCGCCAGGGGCGGTTGACGTACCTGCGCGACCTGCGCAGCGATGGTGCATTGCCGGTGACATGGCAGGTGGACTATGACGCCAGCCAGCGGATAGCGCAGTTGCGTGCCGATGACGGGAGTGGTACCGGGGATGCGCTGGTCTTCGGCTATGACGGTGCCGGCCGGCTGAACAGTATCGCGACCCGGGAGGGAGGCGTGTTGCGCCACCAGGTGGCGTATGAGTACGACGGGCAGGGGCGGCTGGTGGGGGTGGTGACGGATCTGACACCAGGCAACGCGGCGGACAACACCTGGAACAGCACGAATGCCCAGCAGAACGACGGGCGGCTGTTCCGCACGCAGTACACCTACGAGGGAACGAGCCTGCGATTGGCTTCGGTCAGGCAGGGCGATGGGACGGTTGTGAGTTTCACCTACCACGCTGATGGCCGGGTCAAGACGGTCACACGGGGCGATACGAACGCCAACGATGCCGACGGCGTGGGCGAGACGTTCACTTATGCGTATGCAGCGGGCAGTACCACGGTAAGCGACAGTCTGGGCCGGGCGTGGGTGTATGGGTTCGATGCCGAGGGGCAGCTGACCAGCCTGGTTGCCCCTGCGATTTCGGGGCAGTCGGACGTCACCACCTACCAATACGACGCGTCGGGCAACGTGCTGCAGGTCAGGACCGTGCGTGGTGCGACGGTGCTCTCGCAGGTGGACTATGCCTACGACGCGTCGGGCAATGTGACATGGGAGTGGGACGCGCAGGGCAATGCGATCAGCCGTACCTGGAGTGCGGGTAACCAACTGCTGAGCCTGACCCAATACACCGGTGTGGACCCGGACCGGGAGGGTGCGGCACTGCCAACGGGCGGCCTGACCACGCGCTACATCCATGACGCGCAGGACAGGCTGCGTTTCGTGGTCGACGCTCTGGGGCAGGTGAGTGAATTCACATATGCGGCGGGTGGTGACGGGATTGGCCAGCAGTCCAGCCTGCGGCAATACCTCGGCGCAAGCTACAACGGCACGCATGACTTGACGGGCCTGGAGGCATGGGCGACCAGTGCGAGGAAAGCGAGCAGCCAGCTGACCGAGCTGGGCTATGACGCCTGGGGACGATTGAGCCTGCGCACGGAGTACGCCACGGTCAACGCTTCAGGCGTCGGCGTGCTGGACTCCGGGGCAAGCCTCACCCGTTACACGTACGATGCGCAGGGTACGCTGCGCCAGCAGATCACGCTGCGCAATGGCAGCCGCACGGCGGATGGGGCGGCGCTGGCGGGAAGCCAGCAAATCGACTACGTCTATGACGGACTGGGTCGGTTGCTGAGCAGCGCCAGTCGCGAGATCGGCGTATCGGGCATCTTGCTGACGACCTATGCGTACCTGGATTCGGGCCATCAGGTAGTAATGACCGAGGGCGGTGGGCGCGTGGTCACGCAGACGCGTGATGCGGCCGGGCGCCTGGTGTCGGTCAGGGAGCAGGGCAATGCAGGCGGTGGCAACCAGACCCGCACGCAGTTGAACTATTACGATGCGAGCGGTCAGTTGCGTGCCAGCGAGGACGCCGCGGGCGGACGGAGCTACTTCTTCTACGATGCAAAGGGGCGCCTGGAAGCCACGGTGGATGCCACCGGCGCGGTGACCCGGACCTATTACGACGGGGCGGACCGGGTAGTGGGTACGCGTCACTATGCCAATCGACTGACGACCGGCAGCTGGCTGGTGGCAGGCAAGGTGGTGCCGACGCAGGTGGACAGCCTGGGGATCGTGGCCAACGCATCGCTGGACCGGGTCAGTGGCCGCACGTATGACGCCGCCGGCCGGTTGGCCACGCAGACCGATGGCCTTGAGGGCAGCGCCGAGCGCTCGATCAGTACCTATACCTACGACGGTGCAGGCCGGCTGCTGCAGGTGCGTACGACCGATGCGGCGGGCACGGCGGGTACCGCGCGGGTGGTGCGTTACTTCCATGACGAGGCCGGCCGCCAGGTCGGCGTGCTGGATGCGGAGGGCTACCTGACTGAAACGCAGTACGACCGGGCCGGTCGTGTCCTGTCGCTGACGCGCTATGCAAGCGCATCGCCGGCTGCATATCGTGCGACGGGTACACTGGTGCAGCTGCGTCCTGGCACGACGGGCCAGGACCAGACCACCCGCTACTTCCACGATGGGCGCGGCCAGTTGGTCGGCGTGCTGGATGCGCAGGGCTACCTCACCGAATACGTCATCGACGAGACATGGAGCGTGCGCGCCGAGCGCCGCTACGCCACGGCGGTTGCCCCTGTCGCGGGCGATACGCTGTCCAGCCTGCGTGGGCAGGCTGGCACATACCAGCAGGTGCGCAGGCTCTATGACGGCCAGGGGCGACTGTCGGTCGAGTCCAATGCCGAAGGCACGCAGACCCGGTATACCTACGATGCAGCCGGACGCCTGGTGAAGACCGAGACGGCACACGGCACCAGCGAGGTACGTGAGGGACACCGGCGCTATAACGCCTTTGGCGAACTGATCGGCGAGATCAGTGGTGAAGGGGCGCTGCAGCTGCTGCCGGGCATGAGTGAGGCGCAGCTGGATGCGATCTATGCCCAATACGGCGTGCGCCACAGCTATGACGTACTCGGTCGTCGGATCGAGAGCATCGATGCGGCGGGCAACAAGACCTGGTTCTTCCACGACAGCGCCGGCCGGCTGACCTTCACCGTCAAGGCGGTGGCCGATGAGGCCGGTCTGCAGAATGCACGCGGCGAAGTGACCGAGACCCGCTATACCGCCTTTGGCGATGTCGCCGACACGATCGCCTACACCGGCCGGCTGACGATCCCGGTGCCAGGCAGTCGTGCCAGCGCGGCCAATGCCATCAGCACGCTGGCTTATGCGGCGGCGGTGGATACGCGCCGGCAATATGCCTATACCGCGCGCGGCCAGCTGGCCCAGGTCATCGATGCCGAGAACGCGATGACCACCTACGCGTACACCGCCTTCGGCGACCTGAGTCGTGTCGTTGCCGCCAGTGGCACGGCATCGGCCTCGACCACGGACCATGTTTACGACCGTCGCGGCCATCTGATCCAGCGCACCGAGGGCGTGGGCAGTGGCAGCGTACGCAACGTGGGGTTCAGCTACGACGCCTTCGGACGGGTGATCGGCGAGGTAGATGGCCGCGGCACGCCGACCGCTTATGGCTACGACCGCCTGGGGCGGCAGATCAGCGTCACCCGGACGGTGCAGGGCCGGGTGGAGACGGTGAGCACCACTTACGATGCCTACCGGCGCACTCAGGTCACCGATGCCCGCGGCATGGTCACCACCTATGCCTATGACCCGGCCACGCAGGTCATGACGGTGACCTCGGCCGAAGGCATTCGCGTGACCACGGCTTACAACCGGCATGGCCAGGTGTTGACGGTGGCCGACGCCGCCGGCCGTGTCGTCACACGCAATACCTACGACCGTGATGGCCTGTTGACGAGCACCAGCGATGCGATGAACCAGGCCTCAACCCACACTTACGATACCCGCGGGCTGCTGATGGCCACGGTCGATGCCAGTGGTCGCCGTGTCGAGTTCCGCTACGACGCGCAGGGGCGGTTGCTGCAGCGGATCGAGGACCCGGGCGCGGGCAAGCTCAACCGCACCACGAGCTATAGCTACGACGGGCAGGGGCGCCAGCTGACGGTGACCGATGCCAGCGGACGGGTGACCGGCTACAGCTACGACCGGGAAGGGCGGCTGGCACAGGTGGCGCAGGACCCGGCCGGACTGAACCAGCGCACGGTATTCGCCTATGACGCGCAGGGCCGACAGGTCACGGTGACAGAAGGTTACGGCACCGCTGCGGCGACCGTCACGCAGTATGTCTACGACGCGCTGGGGCGGCGCACCGCCGAAGTGCTCGACCCGGGAGCTGGCAGGCTCAACCTGACCACGTCCTACGCCTATGACGGCAACGACAACGTCATCCGTCGCACGGATGCAACCGGAGCGGTCACCCGCTATTACTACGATGAAGCCAACCGGCAGGCGTACGCGGTCGATGCGCTGGGCGGGTTGACTCGCAACTGGTATGACGCCAATGGCCGCCTGGTGGCCACCCGCAGCGCCGGGCAGGCATTGACGTCCGCGCAGCTGGCCTCGCTGGGCGACGCGACCTCCCTGGCCCAGCTCGAAGCACTGCGCGTGGAGGGCGCGGCCGATGCCGGGCGCTACCTGGCCTATGACAACGACGGCCGGCTGCGCTACAGCATCGACCTCACCGGTGCGGTCGAACAGAGCCTGTACGACAGTGCCGGACGCCTGATCCGCACCCGCGGACACGTGAATCGTGTGGACTTGACACCGGCGCTGGTCGGCCAGCTGCGGGCCGGTACCGCCACGGTCACTGTCAGCGGTTCCGGCGACGACCGGGTCAGCTGGAGCGTGCTGGACGAGGCCGGACGGGTACGCTACAGCATCAATCGGGCGGGCAACGTAGAGGAAACCGGCTACGACGCCGCCGGGCGGGTGGCCTGGACGCGCGCTTACGCCACGGCCCTGGTGCTGGACAGTGCACTGACGACCAAACTCAATGCCGGTACGGCTCAGCTGGCCGACGTGAGCAGCCGGCTCACGGCAGTGGACGACAAGGACCTGCGGCTCTATCGGATCTACGATGCGGCCGGGCGCCTGCGCTTCTCGGTCGATGCCTACGGTGCGCTGCAGAAGCACTTCACCGATCCGGCTGGCCGTGAGGTGGGCAATCGCCGCTACGCGCCAGCGATGACGCTGGATGCGGCCCTGCTGGCCAAGCTGGCCGACGGCACGGCCACCGAGCAGGACATCGCTGCCCGGCTCGGCTCCGCCGATAGCCGTGACCTGCAGACCTATCAGGTGTACGACACCGCGGGCCGTGTCCGCTTCATCATCGACATCGTCGGCGATGCGGCCGGGAACATGCGTGGCGCGGTGACCGAGCTGTTCTACGATGCGGCCGGCCGCGTGGTGGCGCGCGCCTCGCGGGAAACCCTGGTGGACGCCGCTGTGCTCACGCCGCAATTGCCGCAGGTACGTGCCGGTACCTTGTCGGCGAGCACGGTGGCCGGCTGGTTGTCCGGGGCGTCGCGCACCACGCAGTGGGTCTACGATGCGGCTGGCCGCGAACGCTACACCCTGCGTGCCGACGGCAACGGCGCCTACACGGTGCAGGAACGGCGCTACGACGCGGCAGGCCGGGTCGTAGCCGAGACTGTCTATGGCGTGACCATCCCGTCGGCCACGGCGCTGACGGTGGAGGGTGTGAGTGCTGCGCTGGTCGCGGCCAACGGCAACGCCGCCGCCAACCAGCGCACCACCCGCATGGTCTATGACGCCAACGGCGCGGTGCGCTTCGTGCTGGACAACCTGGGCGGCGTGACCGAGCAGCGCTACGACGCCCTGGGGCGGGTCGTGGCCCATCGCCAGTACCCGGTCACCATCCCCACCAGCACGCCGGCGACCGAAGCGGCGGTCGTAGCCGCGGTCGCGAGCCAGCCGGCCAGCAGCCTGCGCATCACCCGCACCGGCTACGACAGTGCCGGCCGGGTGGCGTGGCTCATGGACGCCAATGGCGCGACCGAGTCCTTCGAGTACGACGCGGTCGGCAACCGTATCCGCTACACCAACAAGCTCGGCCATGTATGGACCTATGCCTATGATGCGGCCGGGCGCTTGGTGGAGGAAACCAGCCCGACGGTCACGGTAGCCACCACCACAGCCGCTGGCGTGGTGAGTACCAGCACCCGCACGCTCAAGACGGTCATTGCCTACGACGTCCTGGGCAATGTGGTCAGTCGTACCGAGGATGCCGCCGGTGCGCAGCCACGGATCACGCAGTACCAGTATGACAACCGGGGTAACCAGATCCGCACGATCTTCCCGGATGCCTGGCGGATCAATCCCGCCACTGGCCAACTTGAGGCAACCGGAACCGTTTCCACCATCGAGGTGACCTACAACACGCTGAATCAGGCCGTGGTCCAGAAGGACGTCAACGGAAACTACAGCTACAAGGTCTACGACACGATGGGCCGGGTGACGCATGAGGTTGACCCGGAAGGCCATGTCACCGGCTATACCTACAATGCGTTCGGCGAGCAGAGCCAGTTGCGTCGCTACGCCAACCGGCTCAATACGGCCGGCATATCAGGCTTCGTGCCGGGCGGCCCCCTGCTGTCATGGCAACTGACCAGCACGGTCCTCGTGGCCGATGCAGCCAATGACCGCGTAGTGACCACGACCTATGATTCCCGCGGACTGAAGCTGCAGGTCACGCAGTCGACGATCAGCTATGTGCAGTCCAATGGATCGACAGCCAGCGCATCGCCGATCACGCAGTTCAGCTACAGCGCCTTCGGTGAACTGGCGCGGACCTCCGTACTGCTGGACCAGGCTGCCGGGACATGGGCGCATACCTGGCAGTACTACGATGAGTTGGGTCGGGTCACGCTGAGCGTCGATGCGGAAGGGTATGTGACCCGGATGCAGTACAGCGTCCTGGGCGAGGTGACCGAAGTACGTGAATACGCCCGCGCCCTCTCGGCCACGGTCCAGGCGGGATTGACGATCAAGGCCCCACCGTCCTTGCCGTCGGCGGGGGATGCAGCGGTGGGCTACGACCGCGTGCTGAGCTATGCCTACGATGCGCTGGGCCGCAAGGCCAGCGAGTCCGTAGTGCGCCATTACGGGCGCGTCGATGGCTCGCAGGGCGTGCGCAATGTAACCACGCAGTGGACCTACGACGCTGCAGGGCAGGTCGTGACCACCGATCTGGATGGACAGAAGACCCGTACCACCTACGACGCGCTGGGCCGCGTGACGACGGTGCAGGAGGCGGCACAACAGCGGCTTTCCACCAATGCCGAAAACCAGTTGCTGGGGGCCTCGGCTGCTGGCCTGGACACCCAGGGGATATACGTGTCGGTTTCGGCCTGCACGGCGATGGCCTATGACGCCTTTGGCAATGCCGTACAGGTAACGCGCTATGCAAATGGTCTGCAGGAAGGCCAGGCCACGCCGGTAGCCGATGCGGCCAATGACCAGGTCAGCGTGATCTTCCATGACCGCCAGGGACGGGCGGTCATGAGCCAGGATGCGCAGGGTCAGCGCGTATACCTGCAGTACGACGCCGCCGACCGGGTAGTGCACAGCTGGTATGCGCTGTCCGGCAATGATGGACGCGACACGGTCGTACACAGCTACTACACCTATGATGGCGCCGGGCGGCAGCTTTCCAGCCGCACGCAGCGCGATGGTGCCAGTGCGCCCGATCAGCGCGAGGCAGTGCGCTACAACGCGTTTGGCGAAATCATCGCCAAGGGCGATGACGACGCAGCCGGGGCAGCGCTGCAGGCGCAGTACCAGTACGACCAGGCCGGCAACCTTGTGCGAAGCAATGCCGAAGGCGGCATGTGGCGCGACTATGGCTACGACCTGGCCGGCCACCAGCGTCGTGAATCCCACAGCGTGCGGGTCGGTGCCGGCAACGTGACCGCGGTGACCCGGCATGTGAACGATCGCCTGGGACGTACGGTGCAGATGTTGCTTCCCGCGCATTCGGACGATGTCGGCCAGGTGAATACATTGTCCAAGCAGCTGGACCGCTGGGGCAACGTGCTGGCGCTGGTGGATCCACGCGGCTACCGCACTACCTACGAGTACAACGAAGGCAACCAGTTGGTGAGGCAGGTCCAGCCGCTGGTGAAGGTGGTGACCAACAATGCGGCGGGGACGTGGCTGCAGCCGGAGCTGACCTGGTCCTACGATGCGCTGGGGCGCCTGATCGCCAGCCGTGATGGCAATGGCAACGTCACACGCTACGAATACGACGGTTCCGGCAAGCAGACCCGGGTGATCGACGCCAACGGCAGTGTCACTCTGAAGGCCTACGACGTCTTCGGGCGCGAACGGATCGTGCAGAATGCGTTGGGCTACCTGACATTCAAGAACTACGACAGGCTGGACCGGGTCACGGCCCATGGCGACTATCTGCCAACCTCGAACGGTGCCGCACGGACAAAGAAAGTCCTGGAAAGCTACACGCTCAATCAGAACGGCCAACGCCTGCAGGTCGCCAATGCGATGGGGCAGACGCAGAAGTACGATTACGACAGCCGCGGGCTGCTGCTGCGCAGCCAGACCCCGACGGGCGTGATCATGGAATACGCCTATGACCTTGGGGGGCGCCGTGCGCTGGAACGCTACGCGCTCAGCCATTCCAACGTGCTGGACCGTGATGGCGAAACGGTGCGCACCAACGAACAGAGCTGGGATTACGATTACTTCGGGCGCCTGGTCGACCACAACGATCTGAGCGGCAGGGACTACGACTACACCTACGATGCCGTCTCCGGCCAGCTGCTTGGCGAATCCAACAGCTCCGGCCTCAACCGTACCACCACGTACTACGCCAACGGCCTGGTGCGCCAGATACAGGAAGCTGGCGGCGGTACCTATACCTACGCCTACGATCAGGCGGGCAACCGTACCCTTGAGCACGTCCAGGTCTCTGACAGCCGCGGCAAGGCGTTCAACCTGCGCACGCAGATCGTCTATGACAGTCACAACCGGCTGCAGCAGGTCCTGCAGGACGACGTGGGTACCGGCCAGCGGATGTTCGAACTGACCTACGACTATGATGCCGCGGGCAACCGCACGCATGTCGTCGCCCGCAGTGCGTATGGCGAGAATTCACTGCCGATCACCGTGATCGACCAGCCGCCGGAAGTCATCGGTCTGCCTGCCAACAGGACCATCCGCACCGGTGTCGCCTCCGAGTTCCGGGTGCGCCTTGCAGACCTGTTCCGGGATCCGGAAGGAAAGCCGCTGAACGTTACCGCGGCGCAGGTCGTGGCGGGGGCGACTGCCGCGCTCCCGTCGTGGCTCAGCTACAGCGTGGACTCCGCCACTGGTGAAGCCGTGTTCCAGGCGACAGCCGGCTCAAGCGTGGCCAACAACCAGAGCTTCCGCCTGCGCCTTACCGCAAGCGATGGCAACGGTACCGCCCAGGTCGAGTTCGACCTGGGCGTACAGGGCAACACCGTGCCGTCAGACAAGGCGGGCGCGACCATCACCTTCCCGGTCAAGACCGGAAAGCCGTGGGCAGTGGAATTGCTTGCCGACGACTACTTCGTCGACCCCGACGTCGGTGACAGCCTGGCAGTCACTGCCACCGTCAGTCCGGCGGCCAGCTGGCTGGTCATCGATGCCTCGAATCCGTCGGTGCTGCGGTTGAGCGCTTCAGCCCCGGTTGCCGGAACGTACACAGTGACGCTCAAGGCGACGGACCAGCAGGGCGCCACCAGGACGCGGGCCATAACGCTGGTGGTGGCGACCAACAGCGCTCCGTCCGTCGTTGCGCCCATCCCGGCGCAGGAGGTCACCAGTGGTCGTGGCTTCGTGCTGGAACGGGACCTGTCGCAGGTCTTCGTCGATGACCAGGGCGATGGCTTGAATGTACAGGCATCGCTGGCCGGTGGCGCGGCACTTCCGTCCTGGTTGAGTTTCAGCTTCCTGGGGGGGCAGGCCGTTCCAAAGCTGCGTTTCAATGGCGACATACCCGCCGGAGTGGCCAATGGAACAGTATTCACCATCCAGCTCACCGCCACCGATCCGGACGGCGGTACGACCTCGACCACGTTCACGCTCACGGTACTGGCTAATCGCGCACCGGTGGTCATCGGCTCGCTGCCGACCCAACAACTGCGCATCGACCAGGCCTTGAACCTTCAGGTACCGGTTGCCTCGCTTTTCCATGACCCGGAAGGCGATGCGATGACTTACGAGTTGTTGCATCCGGAGGGAACCACCAAGAGCGGATGGATGCGTCTGGAACTGGATCCTGCGAACGGCCAGCTCAAGCTTCTCGGCATACCCAACCACTCTACCAATCACGTGGGCACCTACACGGTGCAGATCCGGGCGCGCGACATCGACGGATCGACGGCAACGATGTCGATCACGTTCCAGGTTCAGAAGGACACCGCTCCAACGCGCAGTTCTGTTCCGCTCTATGACCAGACCGTCAAGATCGGTCGCAGCTTCAGCTTCACGCTACCGGAAAACCTGTTCGTCGATGCCGAGAACGATGCCGTCTCCCTGAGCTTGAGTGTGGCGACCCAGCACAAGCAATGGCTGGATACCATTCCGCCCCAGTGGAACTATGAAGTCATAGAAGAGCCGCTGCCCGCATGGATGAATTTCGATCCGGTGACGCGTGTCATATCAGGTACCGTGCCGCCGGGCACGAGTGCGCATTCCTTCATGGTGCGCGTCGATGCCAATGACGGCAGAAAGTGGGCGTCACAGGGTGACCAGGTCGGCGCGGCGGGCCAGGTGTGGGACAACGATTTCAAGATTGATGTCGTCCCCTTCGCCAACTCCGCCCCGGTCTATAGCAACGGCGCCTTGCCCAACAGGGCGCTCGTCCATGGTGGCGCGGTGGATTTCGTGCTCCCCACCGGTGCCTTCAGCGAACCGGATGGCGACGCCTTGACGTATTCGGCCGAGGTCCTGGTCGGGAGTGTCTGGAAGAGCATTTCCGAGCTGGGCCTGAGCATCGATGCCTCCACCGGGCGGATCACCGGCACGGCGTCCAACCTGCTGCAGGCCAACTACAGCGCCCGCATCGTCGCGCGCGATCCCCTGGGTGCATCGGCAACGGGCAGCTTTTCCTTCAGCGTCAACAATACAGCCCCCACGTCTGCGGCCATTCCAACCCAGACGCTGGCCCGTTCCGTCAATGGCAGCTTCTCCGTCGCGGCATACTTCAGCGACGCCAATGGTGATGCGCTGACGTTCAGTGCATCAGGGTTGCCTGCCGGATTGAGCATCAGCACCTCCGGCGTGATCAGTGGTGCCGCCACCGCGGCACTGGGCAACTACACGGTCACGATCACTGCGGATGATGGCCGGGGCGGCGCGGTCTCGGCATCGTTCACGCTGGCGCTTGCCAACAGCGTGCCGACGGCCCCGGCGATTGCTAACCAGACCGCAACCGCGGGCAGCAACTGGAGCTACACCGTGCCGGCCTTCACCGATCCCAATGGTGATGCGCTGGTCTATACGGCCACGGGTCTTCCGGCGTGGATGGCTTTCAATGCCAGTTCCCGCGTGCTCAGCGGCGTGCCCAGGGCCATGGGCAGCTGGACGGTCACCATCACCGCCACCGACCCTTCCGGCGCTTCGGTCAGCAGGGCGTTCACTGTCACCACGCCAAACGTGGCGCCGGTGCTGTCCGTTGCCATTCCGAGCCAGAGTGCGAGTCGCAACAAGGCATGGAGCTACCAGATACCCGCGGGTACTTTCATTGATGCCAACGGTGATGTGCTGACCTACAGCGTGGGTGCGCTGCCGGCCGGTATCAGCTTCAATGCGGCGACGCGTACTTTCAGCGGAACGCCCACTGTGCTGGGCAACCACAGCATTGCCGTCACCGTCAACGATGGCAACGGTGGCAGCCGCACCACCAACATGCTGCTGAGCGTGGTCAATGCCGCCCCTGTCTATTCAGGTGGTCTGTCCGCGAAGACCGTGCAGAAGGGGCAATCGATCACCTGGCCTTTGCCCGCAGGTACCTTTACCGACGCCAACGGCGATGGTCTGACCTACTCGTTGATGGTCGAGCACCCAGGCTACAACGAGATCTACTGGGATGCCCGGGACGCAGCCTGGATGGTGCGCTGGATCGAACCTTCCTGGTTCACCATGGGCAGTGATTTCAGCATCAATTCGACCACGGGCACCATCAGCGGTGTTCCACCGATCTTCTATGCACCGGTGCACCCGGTGCTGGGAGGAACTCCTGAGCTGCTTCAGGTCTACCGCGTGAAGATAACTGCCAGCGATGGCAGTGGTGGGGCTGCAGAGGGCATCTTCAGCGTGAAGAGCAATCTGCCGCCGGTCATGTCGGCCCAGTTGGGCTTGACGGTCAAGTCCGGTGCGCCCTGGGGGTACGTGGTACCGGCTTTCAGCGACCCCAACGGTGATGCGTTGACCTATTCGGTCAGCAACCTCCCCGCTGGCGTGTCCTTCAATGCGGCCACTCGAACCCTGAGTGGCTCGGTTGCCGTAGCGGGCACCTACACCATCACGATTACCGCCAACGACGGCAAGGGCGGGACGGGAAGCACCAGCTTCGTTCTGACCGTGCAGGCCAACACCGCCCCCACAGCACCAGCCGTTCCCAATCAAACCGCCACGGTGGGCACCGCTTTCAGCTATGGCATACCGGCCTTCTCCGATGCGGACTACGACAATCTCACCTACAGCGCAACCGGTATACCTCCCGGCTTGTCGTTCAGTACCACAAATCTTGTCCTGAGCGGCACCCCGACCACCGCAGGTGCCTATACCGTCACGGTCACCGCTAATGATGGTCGTGGCGGAAGTGTGTCCCGGAGTTTTACCGTGACGGTCAGCTCAATGGCCGTACCGAACCGGGCTCCGGTCATCAATGTACAGGCGCCTGCCACGGCCTATCACTTCTTCTCGACCAATCGCTGGGTGGTCTATCCGGAGGGGTTTACCCTTCCGGCGAATACGTTTGTTGATCCGGATAACAATCCACTTACATATTCGATCGTTCAGAAGCCCTATTGGCTGGATTATTCCTTCGATCAGAATGGTCACCGGTTCTATGGTGTGAATGGTGACACGCGGCCCTATTTCCGCCACATCATCATACTTCGTGCCACGGATCCCAGCGGCGCATACGTGGACATGACCTTTGCGGTCACATCTGAGCATGATGAATACGATCCCTGGAATCCCACGGACCCGCTGCGCATGCCACTACAGGCGTTCGTTGCCGACGAGATCCAAGCGACGGAAAGCGAGTCTACGCCGGAAGTCGCCAGTACCGGATCCGCCGGCATCACCACCCTGGCGGCGGCTGCACCCAACATCCAGGAGTCCTGGTACGCCTACGACAAGCTGAACCGGGTGGTGGTCAACAACGGCGTTCTGGAAAATGGACAGGTGGTTGCCGCCAAGAACTTCAACTACTCGTCCTATGGGGTGTCCTACGACGCAGCCGGCAATGTCGTGGCCCAGACCCAGTGGCGTTCCAATGGCGCCGGTGGTTGGCGGGCCACGATCATCCAGCAGACCTGGTCGCTGCGTGGCGAGCTGCTGCTGACCTGGAGCGAGACCAACCTGGACCAGACTTCCACGGCCCGTGTCATCGAGCGGCGTACCTACGACGACGCCGGGCGCATGACCCAGCAGCTGAAGTATTTCTCTCCGGGCACTATCTACCATTGGGTGGACTGGGAGCGCACCCCGATGACCACCGACGTGAGTGGCATGCTGGTGTCGGCGGAGCTGACCAGCTACGACGCCGACGGCCGGGTGGTGGGCAAGGAGTTCAAGGAGCGCCCGAGCGCTGAGATCTCGCGGGCGCCTTATGGTTCCAACGCGCAGTGGACCTTTCCGGCGTGGGTGGAGGCCATGGGCCTGGACCCGGGCAGCAACCAGTACGACGACCTTGCGGTTCTGAGCGAGTCCACCTGGATCAGCTACAGCGGTGGCAACAACGGCTACGACGAAGCCGGGCGTGTGAAGGGCTACACCTACACCGGCAAGGGCTATACGCACACCTACACGTATGCCTACGCCGGCTGGGACAGCTACCGCGAGCAGTCGGTCACCGGCAGCAGCAGCAACAGCAACTACAAGACCACGACCACGACGCTGACCTACGACACGGCGGGTCGCCAGATCGAGATGCGCGAGAAGACGGTTGGCGCCACGCTCGACGACCGGGTGCGTACGTTCGCCCTGGATGGCAATGGCATGATCGTGAGCCGCCGCGATGGCACGGTGACCAGCGCCAATGTGTTCCAGCAGACCGGCTCGGCCACGGCGGTGGCGCTGGCCAACCACCATTTCGTGCACGCCGGCGGCCAGCAGGTGGCCACCCTGAACGAGTGGGGCAGGCTGGATGTGCGCAGCCACCTGACGGCGTTCAGCAACAGCGACAGCGGGCGCACGCAGGTGACGGTGCAGTCCGGGGACACGCTGCGCAGCCTGGCGCAGCGTGTGTATGGCAACGAGAGCCTGTGGTACGTGATCGCCGCGGCCAACGCGCTGGATGGCGACAGCGGCGATGGCCCGCTGGTGGCCGGCAGCAGTCTGACGGTGCCGGAGGTGAAGACCAGCAGCAACGACGCCGGCACGTTCAAGCCGTACAACCCGGGCGAGATCAGCGGGCCGAGCACACCGAGCCTGCCGTACATCCAGCCGCCGAGCGACAGCGGCTGCGGCAAGCTGGGCATGGTCATCATGGTGGTGGTGGCCGTGGTGGTTTCGGTGGTCACCTATGGGCAAGCAACGCAGTACTTTTCCAGTGTCTTTTCATCGACCATTGCGGCGGGCATGGCTACCGGCGCAACCGTCGGCGCGGCGGCCTCATTGGCCAGCAATGCTGTTGGCAGCGCGATGGGAGTCACGAGTTTCAGTTGGGCAAATGTCGCGGCAGGCGCTGCTACCGGTGCGATCACCGGTGGACTGGCAGGTCGCTTTGGGAGCATCGCTGAGGCGCTTGGTTCAAACAGCTATGGCCAGGCAACAGCGTTGGCACTTGCCAACGCGGGGGGCAACTACGCGGGCCAGAAGCTGATGGGGACGGATGCGGGTTTCAGCTGGCGCAGCATCGCTGCCAGTGCGGTGGGCAGCCTGGTGTCGGCCAAGGTGACACCGGGACTGGTAGATAAGATGCGCATCCAGGACAAGTTCGGGTACGACTTCGCCTCCGGCATGACCGGTGGCATGGTCAGTGCCGGCGTGCGCTCTTCGTTCGGGCAGACGCTGCGGCAGGGCGACTACATGACCGTGGTGGCCGATGCGTTTGGCAATGCGCTGGGCAGCTCAATCGCCAACTCGGCTGCCCAAGAACGCGAACTCGAGATGAAGGGCCGGATCAGCACGGACATGCGTGGTGTAAACAACCGGCTGTCCGAACAGATGGAAATCGCGACCGATGGTGTGGCGCAATCCCATCTGGATCGCATGCTGGGTGCAGCAACGGACAGGAATTTGCTGGATGCCACAACACGGTTCCAGACGCAACTGGACGTCGACTATGCCAGGTGGGAATCTGCAGCGCGTGCAAGGGTGGCCGCCGAGATGGCAGCTCGGGCACGAGCAACATCGGCAGCGCCGGCAGGCTTTACTGGCGCGTCTTTTGATTACAGCGGCTTCATCGCGGATCGGGCCGATGCGCTAAACCGAAACCGGCCTTCCTACATGAAATCGGTGGAGGAGCGATATGGCATTGGTCGAATGCCGGCCATGTCGTTGGCGAACGATCCGCGTCTTGATCCGGTGACGCGGCAGCCATTGCCACAGATGCAAGCTGCAGACGACACTTGGACCTTGGCGCGCGCTCGCGGCGAGCGCGAACTCAAGGCACGGCAGAACATGGCGGCTTTGGATGAACGCGTCGGGGCCGCGCTCGCTTTCTTTGGGCCGACGTATGACAATGGCACGGTTTCAGGGCAGCTGATAAACCCAATTACAGGCCAGCGTGTCAGCAATTCTCAGCGCGAGGAGGCGATTGGCGATATCCTTGGCATTACAACGATGTTTGTTGGCCCATCGGCCCTGGGGCGATCTGTTGGGGCCGGGCGACTTGAGGTTGCAAACAAGATTCCGGGGGCTCCATCTTCTTCATTTGAAGGACTTGGTAACGCTGCAACTAGCCCATGGTTAGCCGACTCACGTGTGGGTGTTCGCCTTCATGTTGAATCATTCAGGGATGGAGGTTCGTTCCTCATACCGAAGAGTGCATGGGAGCGATTCAACGAGGGTAAGGCTTTGATTGGCGATCCGACGGGTCAATTCATCACGACGCGCGCGACAATGGATAAGATTTTGTTTGAGGCGGGCGGAGATCTTGCAGTCGTGAAGCAAAAACTCGGCATCCCAGAACGTTACTGGAACGAAGAGATCCTCCGTGTGGATGTTCACAATCCGCTTATGCACAACGCCCGATTCCCGTCGGGATTTGAGCGAGGCGCTAACGAACAATTCCGGTGGGGTGGATATACAAGTGGCGGACAGCCTGAAGTGGTTCTCGATCAGATCCCGAAGGCGATCATGATTGACCGAATTCCGAAGAATGGATTTACAGTGACGCCGGCGGAGTTGAGATAGTCATGGAAAAAGATCTGATTGTTGATCAAGAAAGGATGTACCGCCTCTTTGAGGCGGATGACGGGGCGCTGCATCTTGGAGTTTTATGCGGCGGAATCGCTATGTATGAAGTTACGTTTGCCTTGTCTGAAGACGAGGTTGAGCAATACAAGTCTGAGGGGAGGACCTTCTTGGACGCTTTGTCACTGGAGGTGGCAAGGCATCCTGGGAGGTATGAGGAACGTTAGTCGGCCCAGCGTATTTCCAGTCTGACTTTGAAGAAGACAAACGGCCCGCGTCGGGCCGTTTTGTTGTTGCAAACAGTGCTTCGTCGCCGCTGTCACAGGCCGCGATTCGGGCACGAGTTGAGGCGAACCTAGCCCAAAGCGCAGTAGCTATTGTGGTGGCAGTGGTGGTGACCGTCTATACGGCCGGTGCGGCTGGAACCGCGATGATGAGTACGGTCCAAGCGGGGGGCGCCACGGCATTTGCTTCTACCGCGACGGTTGTCGGCGGTGCTACCGGTGCGATCACCGGTGGACTGGCTGGTCGCTTTGGGAGCATTGCTGAGGCGCTTGGCTCAAACAGCTATGGCCAGGCAACAGCCTTGGCCCTTGCCAACGCGGGGGGCAACTACGCGGGCCAGAAGCTGATGGGGACGGATGCGGGTTTCAGCTGGCGCAGCATCGCTGCCAGTGCGGTGGGCAGTCTGGTGTCGGCCAAGGTGACACCGGGACTGGTAGACAAGATGCGCATCCAGGACAAGTTCGGGTACGACTTCGCCTCCGGCATGACCGGTGGCATGGTCAGTGCCGGCGTGCGCTCTTCGTTCGGGCAGACGCTGCGGCAGGGCGACTACATGGCCGTGGTGGCCGATGCGTTTGGCAATGCGCTGGGCAACCAGTTGGTTCGTGGTGGGCAGCAATCACTGTCGGCCACGCAGGCTTCAGTGGGGCTGGATACCCGTTACTCCCTTGCTTCCAACGGCTCGGCTGGAACCGGCGGCATGGCTTACCCGGAAGAGTTGTGGAGGGAAATCACGGGCGCCGCCGCCGAAGGCCCCAGAATTGTCGACATGGAGCGCATCACGGTTCGCCCGGATCCAGAGCTGCTGCAGGGGAGTCCTTACACGGCTGGTGTTCTGGAGTCGGTTCAACTGGCACGCTTCCGCGCCGAGGACCGGCCGCGCAGCAATGCCATCGATTTCAGCGTTTTCAACGACTCCAATGCGGTCAACGCCGGTCCTTCGCCAAGGCCATCGGTAGTCTCGGCGGCTCCCAGATATCAGCCGGCATCTGTGCAGCCACAGTCGATCATCAAGGAGCCGATGGGTCTCTCGATCGACCTGCCTCCGAACCCGCTGAGCGACTACATGCGGTATTCGTTGGCGGTCCAGGACCAGGGGCTGTTGGCATTGAAGGCCGGAATGAACTGGCTGAGGAAGCAGTCACGTGGCCTGGTGGAGAACGCAACCTCTCCTTGGGAGGCCGGCGTGGGGTCGGTGCTGTACGCGATCAACAGCATTACCGATGCAGTGGTCGCTGGCACGGTGGACAGTGCGCGGATCGTGACGAACGCGCAGGAGCGCGCGCAGTTCTTCCAAGGCATGGAGGTTCTGTTCACGACCAATCCGGTGACGACGGCTTCGGCGGCGTGGAACCACTGGGCGCAACTGCCGACAGAGGACCGCCTGATAAGCGGTGCTGCGTTGCTGGTATCGCTGCCAAAGGGCGTCACGAGTGCCAGTGTCTTGGCTGATATCATTCCGGCAGGATCAGCGGCTGGGCATGTGGCGCCCAAGGCGATGATCGGGGCGACGTCCCCCCGGTTTTGAGTAGCACCACGATTGGGAGTCCAATCAAAAATGGAGGGCGTTGGTGGGGATGCGAGTTCAAGGCCGGCAGCGCCGATGCCAGTATGCACCCGGACCAGGCCGACAGGCCGATGCCCGCTGGGAATGGTGCCTCGAATGGTCAACTGTGCGCAACGACGCCATCATCTGAAAGACCACAATCCCGGTCTTTGCCCTCGACACGACCGTCCGTCAAATCAGGTCGGGTCGGGTCGGGCCAGTTATGCAGCTCAAGGGTCAGTCATCATCCAATCCGGGCGCTTGGGTTAAACTCAAGCCTGCTTCAGGGGATTCCATTCTGAAGCGCCTGCGCTCTTGCGGGCGGCACCTCAACGGGACGGACTGGATGGAATACGACGCGTTGGACGACGATGAGCTGCTGTATTTGTCGCTTGAGGCGATCAAAGGGGAGCGTGATGCCGAGGCAGTGGCACTATTGAAGGTGCTCAGCGGTCGCAGCCCCGGGAATCCGCTGGCGCACTACCTGCTCGCGGCCCAGCATGCCCAGGCTGGTCTCCTGGATCGTGCCGAACAGGGGTTCAGGCGGGCCGTGGCATTGGCGCCTGAGTTCGCGATGGCGCGGTTTCAGCTGGGGCAGTTGATGCTGGTGAAGGGAGACGGCGCGGCGGCAGCTCATGAGTTTCGGGCGGTTCGCTCGGATGACCCCGCTGTTGCCCACTATGCGGAGGGGTTGTGTGCCTTGGCAGAAGATCGGTTGGCCGACGCGCTGGGTGCGCTGCGGCAGGGCTTGGCGTTGCCCCAGGCGATTCCTGCATTGGCGCAGGACATGCAGCGGCTGGTTGGCGCGACTGGGGTCTCGGTCTTGCCGGCGGAGCAGGAGGACGATGACGTGGTCAGCCTGACCGTGGCCCCCATGTTGCTGTCAAACTACAACCGTTACAACTGAGGCCCCGCTGTGGAACTCAACCGCCTGACTTCGACGGCTGCGCTGATCTCAGCGATCCGGCGGGACGTCACCTCCAGAACCGGAATGGTCGCTAAGGCGGCCAAGAGCGATTCCGTGAGCAAGGGTGAGACAACTGGCCGTGGAGCTCCGGCCATGGCGGTACTGCGCAGGCAATTGGCTGAGCTTGCACGTGAAGTGGATGTCGGGGATCCGGTAGCCGTGCGGCAGGCACGCACGCGTTTCATCCGTGCCGTGTTGCTGTGGGAGTTCGGTCCGGAGCTGCGGGAACACCCCGAGTGGCGGCCGCTCATGGAGGGGGTGGAGGAGGCGTTGGCTGCGCGTGGCGAGAACGGCGATACGGAGTTCGTCGCTCTGCTGGTGTCGTTGCAGTAGTTTTCACGAGCTCTTGACACCAAGGTCATGGCTTGGTTTAAATCCGCCGAGGGGATGCACCGCGAGATGCGCAAAGGACTGCAGCCGCGCCTACGGCGTGGATGCGCTTCCTCCGAAGCGTAGTTCGGTGGGGATCATGGATTGTGACTGGCTGCCGCGCATCAGTGCGATGCAGCGCTCATGGAAGTGCAATGTTTTCGATAGACCGATTGACGCAGTATCTGGCGGTTGATCCATCGAACATGGAATTGGCTGCGGATCTGGCCGGCCTCCATCTGCGCGCGGGTGATCATCCAGCAGCCGATCGCGTGTTGCATGCGCTCCCGGCAGCTTCGCAATCGAGTCCGCGGATCCAGTTTCTTCTGGCGCAGTCTGACCTGACTGCTGGCCGCTACGATGCTGCACAGGAACGCTTGGCGCGACTGCGGCAGAGCGGCCATGATGGACTGGGCATCAGTCACGACCTGGCGTTTGCGCTGGTGTGCCAACGGCGCCTGGATGAAGCCAGGGCCCTGCTTTCCGAGGTGGATGCGAGGCATCCCGACGAAGCGGCGCTCCAGATCCTGCATGCCCGCATCGAGCTGCTGGCAGGAAACTGGCTTCTGGCCAACCAGTGGCTTGAAAAGGTGCTTGCAGCCATCCCGGCACACCCGGCCGCACTCGGCCTCAGAGCATTGGCACTTCTGGACGCGGGCGACGATGCCGGAGCACAGGCTGCGGCCGCCGCCTGCCTGGCGGTCGATCCAGACCAGCATGAGGCCCTGATCGCCGAAGGATCGTTGGCGCTGGCCAGCCATCAATCCGCCTTGGCCGGTGAGCACTTCAGGCGCGCACTGTCGCGTTTCCCGAATTCCGGGCGGGCGCTGTCGGGGTTGGGGCAGGTGCAGATGCTGCAGAACGAACTTCCGCTTGCCGAACAGACGCTGGCACGCGCGGTTGCCACCATGCCCGACCATGTGGGCACCTGGCATGCATTGGCATGGACGCAGCTGTTGTGCGGGGATGTCGGGGCGGCGGAAGAGAGCTATCGCAATGCGCTTGCGCTCGATAGGAACTTTGCCGAATCGCACGGTGGCATCGCCATCGTCGCCTTGCTGACAGGACGCATGGCCGAGGGCGAGGCGAGCATGACGCGGGCGTTGAAGCTCGATTCCGCGGCGATCACGGGGCGCTACGCCAGAACACTGTGGCTCCAGAACATGGGCAGGGAGGCCGAATCAGCTGCATTGTTCGCTGAGTTGATGATGCAGGGCGCTCTGCCAGGCCTTGATGACCAGAATCCCATGCAGCTTGCACAGCGATTGAGGTCTGTTATCGCCGCGCGGGCCTCCACACGCTGAAACAGATTTGCATGGACGCCGATATCGCTATGCAGTTGTTGGCTGACACGCTCATTGCGGCAGCCAAGGTATCAGCGCCGGTGCTGGTCGCCACATTGTTGATCGGACTGATCATCTCGGTGGTACAGGTCGTCACCCAGGTCCAGGAAATGACCCTGACGTTCATCCCCAAGTTGATTGCGGTCGGAGCGATCTGCCTTGTGCTCGGAAGCTGGATGATCGCGACCACCGTGGAACTGGCCAGGCATTTGTTCTCCTTCGCCGCGGGCCTGTGAAGTAATGGACGCGATCCAGTCCTTTGTGATCCTGTTTGCGCTGGCGAGCCTGCGCTACCTGCCGGTGACGGTACTTCCGGCGTTTTCGCCACTGGCATGGGCGCCGATGACGGTGCGTATCACCGTCATGCTGGTCCTTGCCTGGTTGACCATGCTGACCTTGCCGGCGCAGAGCCCCCTTGCAGCGGGTGTCGGGCCACTGCTGTTGGCGGTGCTGGGCGAACTCATGCTGGGAGCCGCTTTCGGCCTGGCGTTCCTGTTGCCCAAGGCCGCACTGCACGGGTCGGGTTGGCTCATGGACATGCAGGCTGGCCTGGGGGCCGCCACCCTGTTCAACCCATCCGCCGACACCGGGGCGGAATCACTGCTGGGCCGCGCCCTGATGCTGGCCATGACGGTGCTTTTCTTCGCGCTCGATCTTCACCTCCTTCTGTTCCGTGCCATGACGGCCAGCGTCCAGTGGCTTCCCCTTGGGGGCGGAGGCGTACGCCTGGATGTGGACGCTTTTCTCAGGATGCTGGGGACGAGCTTTGTCGCGGGACTGATGCTGGTGGGGCCAGTCGTCGTCGGATTGTTCTGCGTGGACTTGGCCGTTGGCTATGCCTCGCGGTCCATGCCCCAGGCCAACATGTACTTCCTGGCGCTGCCGTTGAAGATCGTTGTCGCCATCGGTTTGCTGGCGCTGACATTGAGCTACGTCCCCGCATTGATGGGGCGGCTGTTCGCCCGCGCGATCGACCAGGTTCCTTCCGTACTGGGGGTTCCCTGATGGCGGAGGGTGACCAGGACAAGACCGAGAAGCCGACCCAGCACAGGATGGAGCAGGCGCGGCGGCAGGGGCAGGTAGCCAAGAGTCCGGATCTTGTCGGCGTGTCCAGCCTGCTGGTGTTCGTGCTGGCGTTCGTCGCGTTGGCTTCCGGGTTGGCGACAGCCATGGCCGTGCAGATGCGGCAGATGATCGCCATGGCAGGCGCACGGCCTCATATGGGGTCGGGCTTCGCGGCCTGGTTGGGACAGCTGTTGGGCAAGCTGGGGCCGCAGCTGATCCCGCTCGTGCTCGCGATGGTGGTGGTGGCCATTGCAGCCAATGTCCTGCAGACCGGCCCGGTCTTTTCCACGCACCCTGTCAAGCCGGATTTCAAGCGAATGCATCCAGGCAATGCGGTCAAGCGCCTGTTCTCGATGCGGGGCGTATGGGAGCTGGGAAAACTCCTGATCAAACTCGGCCTGCTGGCTGCCCTGTGCTGGATGGCAGTACGCATTGCGCCGGAATTCGTGCTGCGCGTCATCCAGACGCCTTCGTCCCGTCTGCCTGAACTGCTTCTTGGCACGGCCTGGAAGACATCGCTGTACGTGATCGCCATACTGGCACTGGTTGCGTTGGCCGACCTCCTGTTCGTACGCCGCAACCATGTGAGCCAGCTGCGGATGAGCCGGCGTGAGCTTAAGGATGAAAACAAGCAGCGTGACGGTGATCCCGATGTAAAGGCGCGGCAGAAGCGCAGCATCCGAGAACTGCTCAAGAAAACAAAGGCGATTCAGCGTGTCGGCGATGCTGATGTAGTACTGACCAACCCCACGCACTATGCCGTGGCACTCCAGTATCGCCCCAGCACCATGCGCGCACCGATTGTACTGGCCAAGGGGCGGGGCTTTCTGGCGGCACGGGTACGCCAGGTCGCACTGCGCAGGGGAGTGGCCGTGATTGCAGCCCCGCCGCTGGCGCGGGCGCTGTATCGGCTGTGCGAGATCGATGCGCCCGTGCCTGAATCCCTGTATGGACAGCTTGGTCCGATATATCGCCGCCTCTACGCGATGAAAGGCGTTGCATGAAGGCCATGCTGTCACTGCTATGGTCCGGAAAGCGCGACCTGGCGCTTGTCATGCTGATTGTCGGCATCCTGATGGCGCTTTTCGTACCGGTGCCATCGCCGTTGCTCGACTTCCTTCTGGTGATCAACATCAGCCTGGCGCTGCTCATTCTGCTGGTCACGTTCTTCACCGAATCGCCCCTGAATTTCTCCACGTTCCCGACACTTCTGCTGATCGCGACAATGTTCCGGCTGGCGCTCAACGTTTCGGCGACGCGGCTGATCCTGGAAGGAGCGGACGCCGGCCGTGTTATCGGCGCCATAGGCTCTTTCGTCATCGGAGGAAACTATGTAGTCGGCATCGTGGTGTTTCTCATCCTGGTCGTGGTGCAGTATGTGGTGGTGACAAATGGTGCCCAGCGCGTCGCCGAGGTCGCCGCCCGCTTCACGCTGGACAGCATGCCTGGCAAGCAGATGAGCATCGATGCGGACATGAATATGGGGCTGATCGATGAGCACGAGGCCCGGCGCCGGCGCGCGATGATCGAGAAGGAGGCGAACTTCTATGGTGCGATGGATGGCGCCACGAAGTTCGTCAAGGGCGACGCGATCGCCGGTATCGTCATCATCCTGATCAACATCGTTGGAGGCCTGGCCATCGGCATCGCCCAGATGGGCATGCCCTGGACCGAGGCGGTACAGCGCTTCACGCTGCTCACTGTCGGTGATGGCATCGTCACCCAGATTCCGTCACTGGTGATCGCCGTGGCGACGGGCATCATCATCACGCGTGCCGCGGCCGATGCCCGGCTCGGAACGGAGATCCCGCGCCAGATCCTCTCCAGCCCGCGCGCACTGCTGGTGGTTGCGCTCGCGTTGCTGGTGATCCTGATGCTGCCCGATTTTCCGAAACTGCCTGTGCTTGGCGTACTTGCCGGGGTGCTCGGGCTGGCGTGGTACGCATTGCGCCAGGCGGCCGCCCCCGAGTCGGATGGAAAGGCCCCTGCGGAGGAAGAGCAGGGCGTGGGAACGGCATCGCCCCAGGATGGACTGCACCAGGCGCTGCGCATAGAGCCCATCGAGATCCGCATGGGCGGCGCCGTGCACCAGCTGCTGCTCGGCCCGCAGGGAGACCTGCAGGAACGCATCGACCACATGCGTACCCAGGTTGCTGCCGACCTGGGTTTCATCGTGCCGCGTATCCAGACGTCCATTCGATCCGAGCTGGGGCAGCACGACTACGAGCTGTGGATACACGGGTATCGGGCCGGGCGGGGAAGTCTGATTCCCGACCGGGTACTGGCGATAAACCCGGGGGGCGCGCGCGCGCAGTTGGAAGGAGTCGATACGCGTGATCCCGCCTACGGCTTGCCTGCACAGTGGATAGATCCAGCGACGCGGCAGCACGCTCGTAGTGCCGGATATACGCTCGTGGAGCCGGATACCGTGCTGATTACCCATCTCAACGAGGTAATCAAGCGGAATGCGCCTGAGTTGCTGACCCGGGCCGAGACCGAGCGCATGTTGCTGCGCCTGAAGGAACGCTGCGGGCCGATGGTCGAGGAACTGGTGCCTAATGTCCTGAGCTATTCGGACGTGCAGAAGACATTGCAATTGTTGTTGCGTGAGCAGGTCAGCGTACGCAACCTCGAGGCCATCGTAGAGGTGCTGGTGGATGCGGGGCGCGCGATCAAGGCGCCCGAGGAACTGGCCGAGAAGGCGCGGGAACGCCTGGGGCCGGGCATCTGCCAGCGCTTCAATGACCCGAAGGGGGATCTGAATGTCCTGACCCTGGCGCCTGAGGTGGAACGGACGCTGATGGGAACCCAGCGCAACGCCGAAGGACGCGGGGCCCTGTTCGCGGACATTGGCCAGCTGGACGCTTTCATCAAGCAGCTGGCACGGCAGTCCGAGGCGATGATGGGGCGCAGCCTCAACCCCGTCCTGCTGTGTCCGGCCGCGTTGCGGCGGCCGCTGCGTGGTCTGATCCAACGGTCGTTGCCGCATGTTGCGGTGGTCGGCCTGAACGAAGTTCCGTCCAATACGGTAGTGCGTTCATTCGCCGCCGTTGGGACCTCCAGTTGAGGAGCATGCGATGAGCGACACCATCCAGGCATTGGCTCGCGCCCTTAATGCAGACATCAATGGCATCAACATGGTCAGCCACAACGTTGCCAACATCAATACGCCCGGCTATCAGAGCGTGCGAGCCGTTGCGGACTTCGGTGCAAGCGTGGGGTTGTCGCGCCAGGTCGTGTTCGGCGATGGCCCGCTCAGGTCCACTGGCCGGTCATTGGATCTCGCATTGCGCGGTGAGGGCTTTTTCGTGGTTGATCGCGGCGGCCAGGCCTTGTTGACCCGCCAGGGAAGCTTCATCCGAGATGCGCAAGGCTATCTTGCAACTCCCGCAGGTGATCGGGTGATCACCGATGGCGGTCCGGTATCGCTGCCTGATGGCGCGGTCCGGGTGGACGAACAGGGTGTTCTATGGTCCGGCGACCAACGCCTGGCCCAGATCACGGTCGTGACCGCCGAACCCGGTCGGCTGCTGTCCGTCGAGGGCGGTTATCGCTACGACGGTGAGCTGGGCAGCTGGTCTGGCCGGGTACAGCAGGGCGCCACCGAGCAGTCCAACGTGGACGCGGCTGCCCAGACCTTGCAGCTGATCGAACTCACCCGCCACGCCGAGTCCGTACAGCGCGTGGTGTCCATCTATGACCGCACGCTAGACGTGGGCATCAATCGCATCGGCGACAACTGAGGACACTTGACCATGATCGACGCACTGTACATCTCGTCCACCGGCCTGCGCAGCCAGCAGGAGCAGATCGACGTCATCTCCAACAACGTGGCCAATATGCAGACGCCCGGGTTCAAGCGTGGCCGGGTCGACTTCGCCGAGATCGCTTCTCCGCCGACGCCGACCGAAGCGCAACTGCCCGTGACTTCCAGGGCGGGGGGAACCCGCGTGGCATCGGTGTCTCACGAGTTTGCCAATGGGGCCCTGCAGCCAACGCGGGGAACGCTGGATTTTGCCATCGACGGTAATGGCTTCTTCGAACTTGAGGATGCCAATGGCAACCACTTCTATACCCGATCCGGACGGTTCCACCTTGATGACCAAGGGTATCTCGCAGCGATCAACGGCATGCGCCTGAGCTCGGGACTTCAGGTTCCACAGGGCGCAAGCGATATCCTCGTGTCCGCCCAGGGCGAGTTGAGCGCATTGCTTGATGGCGATGACGAACGTGTCGTGCTTGGCAACATCGAACTGGCGCTGTTCACCACCACGGAGGGCCTGGAATCGATTGGCGACAATTTGTTCCAGGCCGGCTCGCGCAGTGGTGGAGCATTCATGGCCACTGCCGGCGAGGGTGGAAGTGGACGCCTGCAGCAGCATTACCTGGAAGCAGCCAACGTCGACATGATCGACGAAATGACAGGGCTGGTACTGGCGCAACGTGCGTACCAGTTGAATGCGCGGGTACTCCAGGCATCGGACCAGGTGCTTGAAACCATCAACAACCTGCGCCGTTGATGAACTGCTTGCGGCCCGTGTGCATGGTTCTGCTGGCATTGTCGCCGTCGCTTTCGGCGGCAGCGACGCGCGTGCCCGCGCAACGTATGGTCGAAGTCGCGCGGGACTACCTGCAGCTGCGTGCACGGAGTATCCCGGCCGAGTGGGAGTTCACCCCGTCCGGAGCGCTGTCGGCATCGACGGTCACCGGGGCAGGCAACCTCAGCATCAGGGCGGGGAAAGTGGATGGCCCCTGGCCGCGCAGCCGTGTTGGCGTCCCCGTGGTACTGCTCGTAGATGACGTGGCTGTGCAGACGCGCATGGTCTGGTTCACCGCGCGGGCCTGGCGCCAGGCGCACGTTTACGCAAGCAACTATCGCAACGGCGATCCCAGCGAAGGCCTCAAGACATTAGTCCGGCGCATCGATATCGCCGTGGACGGCGGCGATGGGATCGTCCCGGCGGAGGCATCGGATCCTATGCCTCCAGGCCAGCGCCTGCTGCGCGACGTGCGTGCGGGCCAGCCTGTACTTGCACGACATCTCGGGCCGATGCCGGCGGTTGCCCGGAATACCCGTGTCGCACTGCAGGTACGGCAAGCGGGAGTCGCCCTGACCACCGCTGCGCTTGCGCGGGATGACGGCGAGGTGGGTGACAGGGTGGCGGTATTGCCAAATGGCGCCACGCAATGGGTCAAGGCGGCAGTGAGTGGCCGTAATGAGGTGACGATTGAAAACTGAGCTTCTCATCGTGTTGTTGCTGCTGGCGCTCGCGGCGGGTTCCGCCGGGAAATGCCATGCACAGGAAAGCCTCATTGACCCCGGGACGTACCGTGGCATCGCCGCGGATCGTCGTGCTTATCGTGTCGGTGACATATTGACCGTCAATGTGCTGGAAGCCGCGAAGGCAAGATCAAGCGCCAATACCGATGCGAAGTCCGACCTGCGCGTCGGTGCTTCCGCATCCACCAGCGGCTACCAGGGAAGTGCTGCGGGGAGCCTGGGGAGTGCGAGTGCCGGCGGGGCCGAGACATCGCGTGCCGGCGAACTGCGAACGCAGCTGTCCGTGCGCGTACTGGAAGTGTTGCAGGACGGAACATTGGCGGTGGAGGGAGCGCAGTCCCTGATCATCAATGGCGAAGACCAGCGGATCATGCTCAGTGGCCTGGTCCGTCCGGAGGATATCCGTGCCGACAACAGCCTTTGGTCGCATCGCATCGCCAACGCTCGCGTCGAATTCAGCGGCTCCGGCGTCGTAAGCGAGTCCCAGCGCACCAGCATTGTCTACCGTGCACTGAAATGGATGAGGTTGCTGTGAGGGTACTCCTTCTGATGCTTGCAGCGTTGGCGCCAGTCCTGTCGCATGCCAACCAGGCCAGTGAGGTCAGGGTCAAGGATATTGCCCGCATCGCTGGAGTACGTGACAACCCGCTGACGGGCTATGGACTCGTATTTGGTCTCTCGGGGTCGGGCGATTCGGCGCGCAACCGGGCGACGCTGCAGTCGGTGTCCAATACGCTGCGCAACTTCGGCGTCAATGTCGATCTGGGGGACGTATCAAGCCGCAATGTGGCTGCCGTCCTCGTGACGGCGAAGTTGCCTGCGTTTGCCGAACCCGGGCAGCAACTGGATGTTCAGGTCGCTTCATCCGGCGACGCGCGCAGCCTGGTGGGTGGCACATTGATGTTGGTCCCTCTCAGCGGCCCGGATGGGCAGGTCTACGCCATCGCACAGGGACCGATCTCGGTGGGCGGCTACCAGTTCGAAGCCATCACTGCGTCCGTGCAGAAGAACCATCCGACCGTTGGCTGGATCCCGGCCGGCGCCACTGTCGAACGCGGTTCGCGCCTGGGAGTGCTGGGCGATGGCCGGTCATTAAGCATCCTTCTCAACGAGCCGGACTTCACTTTGGCACAACGCATGACGCAGGCCATCCGCAGTACGTTGCCCGATGTCAAGGCTTCCGCGGAGCATGCCGGCAAAGTGACGGTTGTGTTCGATGCGGCACGGCCCGATCTTGTCGCGCGCATCGCCCAGATCGAGAACATCCGCCTGGCCCGGGAGCGTCGGTCGCGGGTGGTCGTCAACGAACGTACCGGCACCATCGTTGCGGGCGGGGATATCCGTATCGGCAGCGTGAGCATCACCCATGGTGATCTGCGCGTCGAGGTGAATACCCGTTACAGCGTTTCCCAGCCGGAAGGGTTCCTGGTGCGGCCGGGAAGCGATGTGCGCAGCATCGTGGTGCCGGAAAGCCGCATCGACGTTCAGGAAGGGGGTGCCCCCGTCGTGTCGGTGGCCGAGGGTACGAGCGTGGCCGAGCTGGTGTCTGCATTGCGGACGATCAAGTTGACCACGCGCGACGTCATCGCGGTACTTCAATCAATCAAGGTAGCTGGCGCGCTGGATGGCGAGCTGCTCATCCAGTAGAGGGGGAAGTGATGTCAAGTGATCTGACAGTCGATGCCGTGCGGACGGCGTTGGACCTGAGCAGGACGCGTGCCGAGGTCGCAGGCTGGAACATCGTCAATGCGTCCGTGGCCGGTGCGTCGTTCTTTGTGCTGGACCAGAGCGCCGCGGCCTCCGCCCTGGCCACCGCGGCCGGGCCGGACCAGGCTGCGGGTCGCCAGGCGCTGGCTGCCGTGCGTGAAGCCGGGGTGTCCCTGATCAGCGAACATCAGGGCTCAAGCCGTCCGGGGCTCGACGAACTGGTGGCGGATTCAGTGGCTGCAGGCCTGCAGTACCAACTGCTCAGTGAGTCGCTGGGGCGCCATTTCGGATTGATGCGGCTGGCAATTACCGGCAGGAGCGGCGCATGAGTGTGGACGCGATCCTGGAAGCCAGCAGGGCCGGCATGCAGAACGAAAGGGCACGCATGGACATGGCCAGCCGCAACGTTGCGCTTGCCAATCAGCCCATTGATCCGCGTGACCTGGCCAGCGGTGGCCCAACATTCTCCAGCGTCCTTGGCCAGGCAGGTCAGCCGTATCCTGCCGTGACGCGCTCGGTGCTTGATCCGGGGCACCCCATGGCCGATGCCGAGGGAAGGGTCCACTACCTTGCCGTTGACATGGTGCAGGAGATGACGACGCTGCTTGCTGCAAGTCGCGGCTACGAGGCGAACGTCAGGTCGTTCAATACATTGCGTGGCATGGAGCTGAAGGCCATGGAGATCGGTACAAAGTGATGAGCATCGAAGCGATCGGCGCATTGAACGCCAATACAGCCACTGCCGGGGCGCAGGCGGTGGACCGAACCGTACAGGCGGACTTCTCGAATGTCATCAAGCTTGGCATCGACGGCGTAGACGGCGCGCTTGGCGGAGCCGACGTGGCCGTGCGTGCAGTAGCCGCGGGGCAGGAGATCGCCACTCATGACGTGATGATCTCGCTTGAGCAGGCGCGGATGCGGTTGATGCTGCTGGCGGAGGTGCGCAATCGCGTTGTCGAGGCGTACCAAGAGCTATCGCGGATGCAGCTCTGACCATGTCCATGCTTACTTCCATCAAGGACATGCTGGCGGCGATGAGTCGCGGTGCACGGATCGGGCTGGGCATCGGCGTGGTGGTCATTGTCCTGGCGACGGCGCTGGCTCTATGGTGGGTCTTCTCGCCAAGGCAGGAGTTGCTGTTCGGTAATCTCTCCGAGGCGGATGCTGCAGAGATTGCCTCCACTCTGGCCGAGTGGAAGATCCCTTACAGCCTTGCGGAAAACGGAACGAGCGTCATGGTCGACGGCCCGCAGATGCTCGACGCGCGCATGCGGCTTGTGTCCGCCGGTATTCCCAAGGGCGGTCATGTCGGCTATGAGCTGTTCGATGAGAACGAGTTCGGCGTCACCGAATTCGCACAACGGATCAATTATCAGCGTGCACTGCAGGGGGAGCTGGAGAGAACCATCGCCAGCATTCCAGGCGTGCAGTCCGTGCGTGTCCACCTTTCCATCCGGCGCGTCGGCTCGTTCCTCGGCGAAGATGCAAGTTCCAAGGCGTCGGTAGCGCTGACCCTGCAGCCGGGAGCCAGCCTGGGAAGTCGCCAGGTTGCCGGTATCCGCAATCTCGTCGCTTCGGCGGTGGAAGGGCTGTCGCCGACTTCGGTGGTGGTGGTGGGGCCGTCAGGGCTCCAGCTCGCCGGGGGCGGACAGCCCGGCGCTGAATCACCAGGTGACGCCGTGGACGCCGCGTCTGAGATGTCCGCGCGTATCCAGGCGCGGCTCGAACAGCTTCTTTCCGAGGCGCTACGCGGGCAACGTGCTTCCGTTACCGTCGATGTGCGCCTGAACTTCGACAAGGTCCACCGCACGCTGGAGAGACCGGTGACTTTGCCGGGCACAACGCAGGGCATAGTCGTACGGCGCAGCAGCAATGGGGGGCGACCCACCGAAGGGACAGGTGAGCCGGCACTGATCAACGAGCAGGTCGAGTACGCGCATGGCACCGAGCGTGAAGAGGTGACCCGCGCGGTTGGGGCAATCGAGCGTATTTCGGTGGCAGTGGTCCTGCCGAGCAGCATCGCGCCTGCCGAGCGCGAGCGTATTGCGCGCCTGGTTTCAGTAGCGGCGGGACTGGATATGTCGCGGGGAGACAGCATTGAGATTGGCAACGCGGCGGAGTTGCCATCCACAGCGGAAATGCCCGCGGCGCCAACCAAACCCGGGGATGTGCACCTGGACGGCAACAAGGCGCCATTGCTTCATATGCGGGGAGGTATCGTGTGGGCATTGCTCGCATTCCTCGCTGGCGTGGTTGTGGGGGCGATATTGGCGTGGCGCCGCAGGCAGAAACCTCTGCAGCTGACAAAGGCTGAAAGCGAACGTGCGGTATTGCAGGTGCAAGCCTGGTTGAATGAAGGTAGGCGTTGATGGATGCAGAAGCAGTCCGTCGCGCCGCAGTCGTATTGGCAGCCATGCATCCCGGGGTGCGCTCAGGCCTGCTTGCGGATTTGGATGGCGTCATGCGCGCGCAGATCGTGGCCATGATCGATGAGGTCACGCGACGGGGATGGAGTCACCGTGCTGTCGCCATGAAAATGCTCGATTCCGCGGAGCCTGCCGGTATCCCCGGCAATGACAGCGCCTGCGAGGATCTGTTTTCTCTTTCCGGACACCTTTCCCCTGGCGCGCTTGCCTGCGTACTGCAAGCCGAAGGGATTGCCAGTGACGACTTTCGATTGGCGATGATCCCGACGTCGTTCCAGGCGGAGCTGCGTAGTGCACTCGGCGCCCGGCCTCCGATGCCGCCCCAGTTGCGCGACGCCACCCGTGTCGCCACAAAGGCCCTGCTCGGCGAACTGAGGGAACGAGGTGGCCATGCGCCGCGTTGATGCAGATTCCATCGCCGCGGCTCCGCTGTGGGCAGCCCATCCCACGGCGTCTGCCGTGGAGATCAATGTCGACAAGGCTGCGGAGGACAAGGCGCGGCGGGAAGCAGACTACAAGGCCGCGTTGGACAGTGGCTTTCGGAAGGGACAGGCCGAGGGGCTGGCACAGGCGCAGGAAGCGGTACGTGCGCAAGCTGCCGCACGGCAGAAGGAGCATGAGGCCGAGCTTGGCCGGGCCCAGGCGCAGTGCGAGCAGGCCCGCAGGAGCTTCGAGACACTGGCTGGCAACCTCAAGATGCTCATCAGCGCCGAATCCCGCAGGGCGGAGGAACTCGCAGTGGAGGTTGCCTTCAGTGCAGTTGCCCGTTTGATCGGGAAGGCGTATGCGGACGGCACGCTGATTGCCGATCTGGTTCGTCACGCGATGCTGGAGGTGGACGCTGAGGTGGACGCAGTCCTCGTGTCGGGGCAGGACGCGGCGTTGCTTGGCGAAGTTGAGGGGGTATCAATCGTGGTGGATGGCCGTCTTCTGCCAGGACAGTGCCGTCTGCAGACCAGGCTTGGCAGCTATGACACGGGTCTGGATGTTCGTCTGGACATGCTGCGCACCGCGCTTCTGTCGGGTTTATCGGAGCATCGTGCCATGGAAGGGCTCGCATGAACCTGCAAACACGCCTTCAATCAAAGATCGAACAGGTAGCAATGCACCGCCGTCAGGGTCACGTGGTGGCCTTCAATGGCCTGGTCATCGAAGCCCAGGGACCGGATGCGAACATTGGTGAGCTGTGCGAAGTCGTGCCTGGCGGAGGATGCTCCATCGTGCCCGGCGAAGTGGTTGGCTTCAGCAGGGAGCATGTGCTGGTCATGCCTTACGGAAGCGCGGATGGAATTTCCAGTCGCAGCGTGATCCGTGCCACTGGCCGTTCGCTGGATGTTCCGGTAGGCAATGACATTCTTGGGCGCGTAGTAGATGCGTTCTGCCAGCCCCTGGACGGCAAGGGGAGCATTGAACTGCCAGCCCGCTATCCGCTGCACGCGCCCCCGATCAATCCCATGCATCGCCCGGGCATCGACAAGGTGCTTGAAACCGGCGTGGCAGCCATAGATGCCCTGTTGACCCTCGGCCGTGGCCAGCGCGTGGGCGTGTTCGCCGGAAGTGGCGTGGGCAAGAGTACCTTGCTGGGCATGTTGGCCCGCCACGTACAGGCCGATGTCATTGTGTTGTGCCTGGTGGGAGAGCGTGGGCGTGAGGTAGGCGATTTCATTCGCGAATCTTTGGGAGAAGAGGGGTTGCGACGCGCGGTGGTCATGGCTGCAACGGCGGATCAGCCTGCCCTGGTAAGAACACATGCGGTACACGCCTCCCATTCCGTCGCCGAGTACTTCCGGGACCAGGGCAAGTCCGTACTCCTTGTGGTCGACTCGATCACCCGATTCGCAATGGCGCAGCGTGAAATCGGATTGGCTATCGGTGAACCGCCGACTTTCCGTGGCTATACGCCGTCGGTGTTCAGCTGGCTGCCTCGCATTGCCGAGCGCTGCGGACGCCATGAAAAGGGCGAGATTACGGCCATATACAGTGTTCTTGTCGAGGGCGATGACATGAATGAGCCGATCGCCGACCACATGCGCGCCGTTCTTGATGGCCATATCGTGTTGAATCGGGAAATGGCACAGCGTGGGCACCTGCCTGCCATTGACATCCTGCAGAGTGCAAGCCGCCTGTTGAACGCGGTTGCGTCGCCGGGCGAGCTGGCATGCGCGGCGGAAGTTCGCCGGGTACTTGCGCAGTACGACGGGGCCCGCGACATGATCGAACTCGGCGCTTACCAGAAGGGAAGCAATGCTTCGCTCGATGCCGCCATCCAGGCGCATGCGGATATTTCCGAACTGCTTCGGCAACCACCTGGGACCGCCGTCCCGCGTGCGGCCGTGCTGCGGGACCTTGCGGGTGTCGTAGCGTCAGGAGCCGTAAATGCATAAGCGAAGACAGGCCAGGATCGACGCGTTGGCCCGCATGCGCGCAATGGCCGAGCAGCGTGAAGAACTGGCGCTTGAACACGCCGCGGTGGTGGTGCGCAAGGCCGACCTCGAACTGCGCCTTACAAGCTCGAAGCTGGACGCGGCAACCGAATGGAAGTCCAGCTTCGCACGCGATGCAAATGGTTGGCTGGGTCTATACGAGCAGGTTCTGCTTGCCGAGGGGGATCTCCTCGTGCAGACACGATCTGCGGGGGCGTCGGTACGCAAGGCCAGTAGCGGCCACTCGGCCCAGGGGGAACGGCTTCTGCAAGCCAGGCGCGACCTTGAGGTCGTGCAACGACGTAGCGATCGCTACCGGTACGAGATGGACCAGGAATTCGAGCGGAAGATGGCGGATGACGTGGCCGACATATGGTTGTCGCGGAGGTTGCATGCAGATCGCTGATCCCACCATCGCGCTCCCCTTCATAAAGCTCGGCGTCGAGACTCCTGGAACGAAAGGCGCCGTGGACTTCGGCAAGACATTGATGTCCGGCGCGGTGGCACTGCCGGAGGATGCCACCGCACACCTTCCGGTAGGGGAGGGAGTTGCGGTGCCGAATGTCGTCGAGCTGGTGGATGGCGCGCTGCCCCCCCTGGCAGACATGGATGCGGAAACCCTCCTGGTGATTCCGGATGGAATCACGGCTGCGGGGTGGCCGGACGAACCAGGTAACTTGCCGGGCGACGTGTTGTACGCGTGGCAGCTGGTTGCACACAGCGCCATGTCGCAGCTCGGGAAGATGGCATATGGGGGAGTCAGGTCTGCGCAGGAGCCCATGGGTGCCACTGCTGGAGATTCCAGTGCACGACCGGCGGACGCCGTGGTGCCCGGCATATCCGGAATCACATCGCCACAGGGCCTGGTTCAGCTACCGGCCAGGGCTCAAACGGCACCTGTTGTGGTCATGATGGATGCCGTTGACCGCATCGAAGACGCGAAGCGGGGAGCGGCTTCCGCATCCGCAGAGAGAGCTGCTCCGGTGCTGGGAGCGTGGCTGGAGCGAGTCCAACGTCGGGTCGAGAACGACGAGGGACAGGCAACGGTATGGCTGCGGGACTATCGGATCGATGACGCATCCTCGGCTTCGATCATCAACGACATCATCACGTTCTACGGGCCGAGCCAGCCTGTGTGGCGCATCGTGGTCAACGGCAGCGAGATCTGGCGTCGACCATCCATCCAACCGGGAGAAGGCTGATGGCCATCGACTCCATTGGTGCTGTTGTCAACAACGGCAGTACCAGCTTGCAAGCACGCAGCACCATCGACCAGGAGGGATTCATCAAGCTCTTCCTTTCGCAGTTGCAGTTCCAGGATCCCCTGGAGCCGGTCGACAACCGCGAGTTCCTGGCCCAGTTAGCGCAGTTCAGCAATCTCGAGCAATCACGCCAGCTTGGCATGAACATGGAAGGCATGTTGACGATGGAGTCCTCAAGCCAGGCTTTGGCACTGCTGAGCAGGGTGGTCGACATCATGCAGGTTACTGGCGGAAACATCGCCGGCACAGTTACTGCCGTCCAGTTCACCAGTACCGGCCCGGAGCTGACCATCAACACCGCGGCAGGCGTCTTGACCGGAGTTCGTCTACCCCAAGTAAGTCTGGTAAAGCCATAGGAGTGATCCATGTTTCAAGCATTGTTCAACAGCCTTTCCGGCCTGTTTGGCTTCTCGCGCAGCCTGGATACGGTCAGCAACAACATCGCCAATATGAACACCCCCGGCTTTCGAGGCCGCGATTCGTTCTTTGAGAACGTTGGGCGTCAACACGGTACACGTATCGCCGGCGAAGGCCTGCGCACGAGTCCGGGCGACATGCGCCAGACCGGAAATCCCACTGACGTGGCGATGGACGGTACTGGATTCTTCGTCCTGCGTGACGGCTCCGGCCAGTTGCACTACACCCGTGCAGGCCAGTTCATGTTCGATGATGATGGGTTCCTCATCGATAGCGTCAGCCGCTTTCAGGTAATGGCCCTGGATACTGCGGGGAATCTTCTGCCGATCTCGTTGGAAGCCTATCGCACGCTACCTGCAGAACCTTCGACCAGGATCAACTTCAGTGGAAATCTCTCTCCGGCGGAGAGCACTCACAAGATCGAAGGGTTGACCATCTATGATGCAACAGGCAAAAGCCATGCATTCAAGGTGTCTTTCACCAACAACAAGGATGTGACTCCGAACAGCTTCCTTGTCAAAGTGACCGATGAGAATGGAGCCGAAGTAGGAAGCGGCGAGCTGCGCTTCAGTGTCTCCGGGGCACTGGAGGCGGGATACGGCTCGATTCCCCTGTCGCTTCAGTTCGGTGGTGTCAGCCAGTCGGTGGAACTATCGTTCGGTACTCCCGGTACGTTCCAGGGAACGACGAGCCTGGCCGGTCTTAGCAATACGGTGGCCGGCACGGTGGCCGACGGGCGTTCGGTGCTGGGTATAACCGAGATTTCGTTCGATGAGAAGGGAGTGCTGCGGTTTTCATATGGCTCCCGTGAGAAGCGGGAAGGCCAGCGCCTGGCATTGGCCAGCTTCGCGAGCGAGAGCACGCTGGATCTCAATGGAGGCCGCTTGATCTCCAATGCCGACGCGCAGCGGAAATCACTTGGCCATGCGATGAGCGCTGGGCTGGGCAAAGTAATGGGAGGCACCCTGGAGATGTCGAATATCGACCTGACCCAGGAATTCGCCGATATGCTGATCATCCAGCGCGGTTACCAGGCGAGCTCCCGTGTCATGACGGTGAGCAATGAGATGATCGAGCAGCTCTACAACAGTACCCGCGGCGGCTAGGCGGATGAAGCGGATTCACTGGCAGGGTGCCGGCAGGGCTGCCCTTTTGCAGGCACAGCTCAGCCGGCGGTTGCAGGCATGGGCGCAGGAGTGGGGAGGTGCACAGTGGCCGGAGATCGTCGTGTCGGCCGAGAGTGCACCGAGCGAGGAGAGTACGGGGAATCGCGAGAGTTGGTGGCTTGCAGGCTCGGACGGAGCGCTCATGTGGATAAGCGCCCAGGAAGGCTGCGGGAGCACCATGGCGGCGAGTGCGTTGGGACTGCGCGACGCCATCGGCAGTGGTCTGCACCTGGTGGAGGAGGTCGGGAAGCACTGTCTGGCGGCGTTGCATGTCTGCCTTTGGGGAGACGCCAGCATGCCAACTGCCGGGCGCGCGTCGCCGGAACAGCCTGACGTCTTCGAGCCTCGGAGAGGTGGCTTGGTCTGGCGCATGTCCGGCGTGCCGGGAAACGTGCGAATCGCCGTGAATGACGCATGGTGTGCGGCTCGTTTGCCGCATGAAACCACGATCATGTCCAAGTCCCGATTGGTGGGGCGCCGTGCGGCGGTCTGCCCGGCGCGGGTACGCGTGGATGCAACCATTGAACTGGGGACCGTCGAATTGTTGGATTCGATGCAATTGCGCGTCGGTGAGGTTCTGGTTACCGATGTGTCGCGGAACCCCGGCGTGGTGCTGTCGACTTCTTCTGGGCGCGTGCGTACGGGTCGCATAGCTCCGGGACATCGGCAGCGAACCGTCATCCTGGACTGAGAATCGGGAATGCCGCATCCATTTCATGAGAGTAACTTTCGGATAGCTTTATGAACAAAGAAGTCGCAATTACTGACAAGGACCTGAGCCTTCTGGGCCATGTAAAGGTGTCGCTGGTGGCGGAAATCGGCAGCGCCGAGATTACGATCGATGAATTGTTCCGGTTGCAGGGCAGGGACCTTGTCACACTGGACCAGGGAGTGGAGGCAGAGGTGACATTGCTGCTCAATGGACGTCCCGTCGCGCGTGGCGAGCTGGTCGCGGTCGAGGACAAGCTCGGCGTCCGTATCACGGAACTGGCGTGATGGTCGTGTTGTCCAGTGCGATTCCGTACCGATCAGATCCGGCTATCGGTACGAGCGATGTGGTGTGGGTTGGATTCGTTGCCATCGGCCTGCTTGCGTTGACGTTCTTCATCCTCCTGCAACTACGCCGCAAGGGATGGCTGGACACCTGGGCAAGAGGGACGGCCAGGATCACGGGGGCCCAACGTTGGAGCATCCAGAGCCAGCGCATCAGCCGCAGGGCGATGGCCCATACATTGACTGGCAATGGCCAAGCCATGCTCGTCGTGGAGACAGCCAACGGTATTGCAATCGCCCCGCTGGTGATCCAGGCGCCCCTCGCAGGAGATGTCCATGACGACCAGAATGATCGCTAGAACCGCGATAGGTATTCTGGCGTTTGCTCTTCTGGCAGCTTTCGATGTGCATGCGAGTACTCCTGCTGTCGATTCGGTTGGCGAAGTTGTAAGGCAGGACCTCGCTCCAGCACTAAGGACCTTCCTTGCGCTCAGCTTCCTTTCATTCATTCCGATCGCATTGATCGGGATGACTTCCTTTACCCGGATCATCGTGGTTCTGGCGCTGCTGCGGCATGCGCTGGGTATTCCGCAAACCCCTCCCAACAGCGTGCTCATCACCTTGGCCATGTTCCTGACCCTGTTTTCAATGGGGCCTGTGGCTGACAAGGTTTACTCCGAGGCCATAAATCCATACCTGACCGAACAGGTAACTGCGAGCGCAGCCCTCGATCGTGCCAGCGACCCGATTCGGGGCTTCATGGTGAGGCAGACGCGCGAGTCGGATCTTCTGGCGGTACTGGAGATGGCCCGGGTAGAGCCGCCAAAAACCATGCAGGACATCCGGTTCGCTCATCTGGCCGCCGCCTTCCTGCTAAGCGAGCTCAAGACTGCTTTTCAGATAGGCTTCGTGATCTTTCTGCCGTTTCTGTTGATTGACCTGGTGGTCGCTGCCATCCTCATGGCGCTGGGCATGATCATGTTGCCTCCGACAACCATCAGTCTCCCTCTGAAAATACTGCTATTCATCCTCATCGATGGCTGGGTACTTTTGTCGCGCACCTTGCTAGGCAGTTTCTGGACTTGAGATCCATCGCGCATGGACTCCATCGAGAAGGAACTCTGGCGTAGATACACACAGCTATCCGACTCGGAGGCGCGTGATTTCCTGTTCCTTCGCTACTGCCCATGGGCGCGATCGGTGGCGCGATCGGTGGCGCTGCGCACTGCGTTGCGCATGATGGAGTGGGCCGACCACGTCCAGAACGCGCAACTCGGCCTGCTTGAAGCGATGACACGTTATGACCCGGAATATGGCATAGATTTCATTGGATACGCCAAGCCAAGGGTGCGCGGCGCGGTATTCAATGGAATGAGGAACTTTCTCCGGGCGGACGCGATGGACAGCAAGCATCGAGTGCCGCTGGAACGACTGGAATCGATGCGCGATGGCGAGAGCGATGGTCTGGTTGCCTTCGTCGATAGTGTCGTCGGACTGGGCTTGGGCCTGATGCTGGATGGGCAGTGCGCGGACTTCAATGCTGAAAGATACGATTCATGGAACTGGAGTTCACTGCTGCACGAGTCGCTTCTCGATATTCCGGCACGCCGTCGCGAGATACTGATCGATCACTACATCCATCAAAAACAGTTCCAGGATATTGCGAGAGAGATGGGGGTAACCAAGGGCAGGGTGTCTCAGCTGCACAAGGAGGGAATAGCTGCGCTCAGAGAGTGCCTGCGGAGGCGGAATATGGAAAGGAGTAGCTTCTTCTGAATTCCAGCCAGCATCGGGCCAAAGGCTGTGAGTAGGGGCTGGTTGGTTATGGGTCGAGGAAAGAACCGCTCTCTACCATAGCTGCCAACCTCGGACGCTTGAGCGCGGCACTCTTCTGCTCCAGTACCCACCTCCTCCAAGGCGGATTCTTGTATCAGCCTGCTGGAGGCGACGTCCCCCCGCTTTCAGTAGCGAGGCTCTTTAGAGTCCGGGTTTCATCGTAGCGGCTTTGGCCGCTAGCTGTTGTGCATAGGCAGCCGGGGTCAGACCGCCCAGGATCTTCTTCGGCCGCTCCT